>JAEAME010000002.1_pt1 | contig 801414 bp, 664 predicted proteins | sample 8958731 | NCBI WGS metagenome assembly JAEAME01 (sample SAMN16933194, study PRJNA681113) | bioreactor sludge metagenome | isolation source: anerobic bioreactor sludge (Control) | place: India:Bengaluru | collected 2018-10-24
TCTTATTCTCTTTCTCTCGTTTCTTCTCTTATATGCCCTTAATGTCAAAGATCTTTTTGCTTACTTTAAAAGTAAACCTTGCTGACTTATTGAATAAACCAATAAGTCATATCATTTAAAAATTATTGTTATGCTATTGGATTTACAGATACGTATGATCTGTTGTTTTTACGTTTTCTAAATTCAACAACTCCATCAACTAATGCGAATAAAGTATGATCTTTTCCAATTCCTACATTATTTCCTGGATTGTGAACGGTTCCTCTTTGGCGTACTATTATGTTTCCTGCAATGCAAGATTGACCTCCAAATATTTTAACACCTAAACGTTTGCTTTGGGATTCGCGTCCGTTATTTGAACTTCCGACACCTTTCTTGTGAGCCATAATATTTTGTTTCTTATCTTATGTTAATACTAATAAAAATACTTTATTACAAAATTTCAGTTACTTGAATTTGTGATAAATATTGACGATGACCATTCATCTTTTGGTAACCTTTTCTTCTCTTTTTCTTAAAAACAAGAACCTTATCTCCTTTTAAATGTTTTAGAACGGTTGCCTTAACTGAAGATCCTTCAATTTTTGGAGTCCCAATGGTTATTGAACCATCAGCATCCTTAAGCATCACGGTGTCAAATGACATTTCTGCACCTTCTTCTGCTTGAAGACGATGAACAAAAAGCTTTTGATCTTTTTGAACCTTGAATTGCTGTCCTGCGATTTCTACTATTGCGTACATTATTTGTATTATTATGTTTTTCCCTCTTTATTTGGGAGTGCAAAGATACAAATGTTTTATTTACTACCAAAAAAACTTGATAAAATTTTTATTTTTTTGAGAAAGAAATCTCCTTTTAAGGGCTATATATACCTTATGATAATGCGATAAAAGAAAAATGATATTTTTCAATATCAGATTTTTACATACTTACTTTTGACCTATTTTTAAAATAGTAAAATTGCATGAATAAAAAATCTATTTTAATCATCCAATTAATGGAGTATTTGTCTAAAAACAGACAGATATTATATAAAAGCATATTCTTTTTATATGTGTTTTCACTAAACTAATAATATATTTATTATTTTTGCTGAAAATAAATCATTGGAGTGAAAATAAAAATTACATATTCATCAAACAAGAAGTTATTATTATTTGGAATAGCTTTCATGATTGTTTTGTTTTCTTTATTAAATTTGATTGATCTTGAAAATCATTCTACTAAATCCATAACACACAAAATACAAAACAAAGTTAGTGAAGAATTTAGCAGTATAAAGTCTAAAGGAGAAAGGTTTGTATATTATAAGGGAAATCTTATTTCATGGACCGACAATAATATTACACTACCAAAAGATCTTTCTCCTATTCTTAAAAGTAATTTTATTAAGTTATCAAATGGATATTATATCCTTAATCAGGATAAGAAGAATGATTCAATAATAGTATATGCATCACTTGTAAAAAAACAATATCCTTTAAACAATAGTTATTTAAGAAACGAATTTAATCCAAAATTTGATATAGAATACAATTCAGATATTGCTATTACCTTTTATAAAACCAATTATCCTATTGAATTAAATGGAGAAAAGATATTCTATTTGGATTTTTCAAACTTCAATCATCATTCCAATTCTTTTCTAAGTTATGTCATTTCTTTTCTTTACTTATTTATCGTTTTCTTAATTTCTAAATTAATATTGACATTAGTAAATCCTAATAGAAAATTTGCAAGATGGATATATGTTATTTTCGCATATCTTATTCTTTTTATTGGACTTAAATTATTTAATATCTATTCTCCTATTTGCAATATCAATTTTTCTAAACTCTTAGTTGTTGTAAATAACATTGATTTTAGTGTTATAGAAATATTTACATTACAAATTCTAATCTACTTTTTAATTTCTAATCTTGATTTAAAATTAAAAAACGATAAAACCAAACTATTTATTCAGACACTTTTAATTCCAATTACATGGATTTATTTTTATTTTATTAAAGCTTTACTTGAAAGCTTTAATAAAACTATTTCATTAGCTGATATAATTAATTTTGATGGTCAAGTTATAATATTGCTTTTCCAAATATTGTTGGGCTCATATACATTATATATAATTGGGAAAAAGATTCTTCTTCCATTCTACAATTCATGCAAATTTAACAAATGGACATATTTAATTTTAGTACTATGTTCAATTATATCAATAATATTTTTAATCAACAAACTATCCTTCTTATCAATACTTACAATTCTTTTTTCTCTTTATGTTTTGTTTATTATCATTTATAAAGAAGAAATAGTAAAGAAAAAACTTTCCCCTATACTATATTATATTATAATTCTAATCTTATTTTCAATAATTAATGGAGTACTTTTTTATTCCTATAATGCTCATAAAGAAATGGATTTTCTAAAAACTGCCATAAGCAAGATTTCTATGAGCGAAGACAAGGAGGTTGAAGCAATACTATTGAAAATTGAAAAAGAGATTAACTCCGACAAACAAATAAATTCGATAGAAAGTAATAAATCTAACAAAGAACTTGAAACCTATATTCTAAATAATTATTTGCAGGAGTTAAATAAGATTTACAGTACAGATATAATTGTATGTTATTCTGATGAATCTTTATTTATTCCTCCATTAGGTAAACATGTTAATAGTAAGGAGTATTTTAAAACAAGACTTCAAGACTCAAGATTAGTTATTAATAGTAAGTCAATATATAGAGAAAGTACTGATTTGACTGAAAAAGCATACATTGGCTATTTTGAATTAAATCATCAAAATCGAACAAGATTAATATTTATTGATTGCATTGAAAAGAAAGCTTCAAAGGAAATGGGATATCCTGATTTACTTATAAATCAAGAGGCAAAAGACAAGTCTTCACAGATGGATTTAGATTTTTATGGAGTATATCAACATAAAAACTTAGTCTTACAGTTTGGGAATTATAATTATTCAATGAACTTGAATTATACTCCAAACAACTGGTATAAAGAAAATGGATACCTACATTATGTTGTAAATAATTTAAGAAATAACACCATTTGGGTTGGGAGTATAAAAGAACAAACACTTTTCGATAAACTCTCAATCCCTTCCTATCTTTTCTTGTTCTCATCCATTACATTGCTATTAATTATTTTAGTTTCAAATCCACGAAGAATATTCTCTATTGGAGGTTTAAATCTAAGTAATAGTTTGCAAATAACTTTAATAAGTATCTTTTTAATATCCTTTATTGTTTTTGGAAGTATCGCAATTAAATATTTTAATCAATTAAATGAGAAAACCAATAAAGATATTCTTATTGAAAAAACACAATCAATAAGTTATGAGATAAAGGATATTTTCGAAAATCCAAAATTGAGCAATGACGATATTTATTATGAATTGGTTAATCTTTCAAATACTTTTCTAACAGATATTAATCTATATGACAATAAAGGTTTTCTAATTAACACATCACGACCAACAATTTTTTCTCAAGGAATAATCAGTAGATATATTAATAATGATGCTCTTAAACAATTAAAAGAAAGCACAAGTCCTCTAATTTATCAAAAGGAAAGAATTGGCAATAGAGATTACTATGCTTCATATATGAGAATTGTTGATAAAGATCAACAAGAAATAGGATATCTTCACATACCTTATATAATAAAGCAAAAGAATTTAGAAGATAAAATATTAGAATTTGTTTCTGCATTTATAAACATTTATATTCTATGGATAACTTTTGCATTAATTATTTCAATATTACTATCCAATTTTATTACTCAACCACTTAGACAATTACAAGAGAAACTTCATTTGGTCAAATTGGACAAACAGAATGAAAAAATTAAATGGAATAGAAAAGATGAACTTGGCAATTTAATTCTTTCATATAATTCCATGATTGATAAATTGGATGAGAGTGCAAAACTATTATTAAAGGAAGAAAGAGAAGGAGCATGGAGAGAAATGGCAAAACAAGTAGCTCACGATATTAAAAATCCCCTAACTCCAATGAAACTTTCCATTCAACAACTCCAAAGACTACAATCAACTGATATTGTTAAGTTCCATGAACTCTTTCAAGAAGTTACTCCTGCACTTATTGAACAAATAAATACTCTTTCGGAAATTGCTTCTGAATTTTCAGATTATGCTAAAGATAAGGTTAATCTTGGAGAAATCACAAATATTGATTGGTGCATAAAAACGACAATTAATATATTTGAAAATCAAGATAATGTAAAAATTAAATATTACAATCCTTATGAAAATCCAATCCAAGTTATTGGAGACAAGCAACAATACATTAGAATATTTAATAACCTAATCAAAAACTCCATTCAAGCAACATATAATAATGGAAATGGGTTAATAGAAATATTTGTTGAAAAAGACGAAGACATTTGCAAGATTTCAATAAAGGATAATGGAAGTGGCATAAAGCAAGAGAATATTGACAAAGTTTTCTCCACTCAGTTTACAACAAAAAAAGATGGAAGTGGACTTGGACTTTCTATTGTTAAAAGCATAATTGAAATGATTGGAGGAAAGATAGATTTTGTATCACAAGAGAATAAAGGCACAACATTTAATGTTTACTTGCCCATTTGGAAACAATAATTGAATTAAAACGTAATTAATAATTAGGAATATACAAAAAATATTGTATTTTTGTAGGTTGATAATATATAGAAGATAAATAAATATAGATATATGAAGTTCAAGAATGTTTTTATTGTTTTAACGCTAATTTGTTTAAGTTTTGGAGCTTTCGCTCAAAAACAGAGTTTAACCGAAAAAGCTGATGAAGCTTTCTTTGCAAAACAATACACAATTGCTGCTGACCTATATAAAGAAGCTTATGCCGATGTCAAGCTGAACCGCCAGGAAAGAGACAGAATATTATTTCAACAAGCAGAATGTTATCGTTATATGGACGATAAGGTTCAAGCAATTAAAACATATGAACGTCTTGTAAAGGCACAATACTACAAAACTCAACCCAAAATTTTCCTACACATGGCAGACTTCCAACGTTTCAGAGGAGAATGGGATGATGCAGAATATAACTATAAAGAATATTTGAAGTTAATTCCTAATGATGAATTGGCTAAAAGAAGACTTTCTTCTATTGCATTGGCAAAAGAATGGATGCAAAACCCAACCAAACATCAAATAAAAAACCAAAAAGATATTAATACTGAATGGAATGATTGGGCTCCAAAATTCATTCTTCCAGATAAAACAGATGAAATAATGTTTACTTCTTCTCGTCCATTAGATGAAATGTCTTTAAAAGACGCTTGGACTGGAGAATATTTATCAAACATATATACAGCTCTTAAACTCAAATCAGGAGAGTTGGGAGAAGCAATTTTTTTCTCAGAAATTGATGTAAACTCCGATGAAGCAAATGAAGGGGAATTAGTAATTGTTAGTAGAGGTAAAACAAAGAACTACTATTTCTCAAGATGTAGAATAATGGAGAACAAAGACCTTAATTGTGCAATTTATAGTAAACCTATTGAACCCGCAAAAGGCAAAGGCAAAAAAGGTGGTGCTCCAACAAAGAAAATGCCTCAAAAAGGAACAGGTGGCGTTTCTGCCAACGATCAAACAACAAACCAATTAGATGATGAATCTTCTTTCGTTAAACTTGATTTAGGTGACACAGCATACAACTACTTACATCCAGCAATAACATCTGATGAACTAACAATATACTTTTCTTCTAACCGTCCAGGTGGACAAGGAGATTATGATATTTGGAAAGCATCAAGAGAAAACATTAACGAACCTTTCTCCAACATAACAAATTTGGGAAAACATATTAACTCTGAAGGAAAAGAACAATTCCCATTCCTACGCACAGATAAACGTATGTATTATTCTTCTGATGGATTAGCTGGTTTAGGAGGATATGATATATTCTACACTGAATATGAAAATGACCAATGGACAGACCCAGTTAATCTAAAATATCCTATCAACACTCAATATGACGAAATTGGAATAATATACAATCCAAACGAAGACGAATCAGATGCAGCAGAAGAATCAGGATTTTTCTCATCTAACCGTCAAGGAGGAGTTGGAGGAGATGATATTTACTCTTTCTTTAGAGCACCAATGCTTTACACTCTTAAAGGAAAAGTTAGAGATGATAAATCAATGCAATTGATTGAAGGAGCAAAAGTAAAAATAATTGGTTCTGACAAAACAACACAAGAAGCCAGAACAGACCGCAATGGAGAATACGAGTTTACCAATAAACAAATAAAATATAATGTAAAATACACCATTCAAGTATCACAAGTGGATTACATGAATGAAGAAGCAACCGAAACAACCATTGGATTAACTACAAGCAAAGACCTAGTACGTGATTTTGTTCTAAAACCAATTGCAAAAGATCCAGTTGTACTTCCAGAAATTCGTTACGATTTAGGAAAATGGGATTTAAAAGACCAATATTTAGATTCTCTTTCTGACCTATTAGTTGTTTTGGTAAATAACCCTTCTTACGTTATTGAACTACGTTCTCACACTGACATAAGACCTTTTCCACAATTAACCAATGACACTCTTTCTCAAAGAAGAGCAGAATCAGTTGTAGATTTCTTATTTGCAAGAGGAATTGATCGTGACAGGTTAATACCAAAAGGATATGGTGATAGAATACCACGAACATTAACAGCAGATACTAAATCCGAATTTAATGGCAAAACATATCTGTTTCCTAAAGGAATAACTCTTACAGAAAGCTATATAAACAACTTAAAAACCTATGGAGAAAGAGAAGCAGCTCACCAACTAAATCGTCGTTCAGAATTTAGAGTGGTTAGAACAGACTATGTTCCAGCCGAATACTTAGACTCAATTGAAGATCTTGCTCAAAAGAAACCTATTGTAGATATGGTAAAAGGCAATAAACCACTTCCTATTACAACCGTACCAATCATTTATACAGACAATAACATAAAACTAACAATGATTGATGGAGATAAATCCATGCTATATATTATCCTTAACGGAGCAAATGTGCCAGCTATTTACAACGAAAAATACAAAGATGCAGCTGTATTGGATTGGGATGTTGCAATGAACTTCTTACTAACTGGAAGAATAACCAAAGACGACTTCAAAGATAAAGATAAAGCATTTGATGCTCAAGGTAATATTTTGGACGAATCAGTACTAATCTTCAAAACAGCTTACATTGGTAAACACTATGCTGACAAATACGAAGTTTTGATAAAGAAAGGTATGACAGACAAAATGATTGTAAACAAAAATGGAATAGCTAACTTTGGACGCTTCAAATTAGATAAAGCAAAAGGCGAGCTTATATTTGAATAGAATAAACATTTTCGAAATACACAAAAAGGCAATACTAATTTCAGTATTGCCTTTTTTCTTACCAAAATAAGTTTTTTAATCCTATATTTGCATAACTGAATTAATATTATTTATATGAATTTGATTAAAAGATTCTTCAAACACGATTACAAGTCCATACAATCTAACTTTGAAATATTCAAATATATTGGTCCTGGTTTACTTGTAACTGTTGGCTTTATTGACCCAGGCAATTGGGCTTCAAATATTGCAGCAGGAAGTATGTATGGATATTCTCTACTTTGGGTTATTACCTTATCTACCATTATGCTAATTATTTTACAACATAATGCTGCCCATTTGGGTATTGTAACTGGAAAATGCTTGAGTGAAGCAGCCACAGAATATTTACCAAAAAAAGTTCATAGACCAATTTTAGTTTCTGCAATGGTTGCCTCTGCTTCAACCTCACTTGCAGAAATATTGGGAGGAGCCATAGCATTAAAGATGTTATTTAATATCCCCGTAGTATTTGGAGCTGTAATAATATTTTTTACCTCATTATTACTTCTATTTACAAACTCATACTCTAAAATAGAAAAATGGATAATTGCTTTTGTGTCAATTATTGGGTTAAGTTTCTTATATGAATTATCTCTGGTTAATGTAGAATGGCCAGAAGCAATAAAATCATGGATAGTTCCTTCAATACCTGATGGTTCAATGCTTTTTATTATGAGCATACTTGGAGCTGTTGTTATGCCACATAACTTATTTCTTCACTCCGAAGTAATTCAAAGTAGACAATGGAATCTTCAAGATGAGAAAGTTATTAAAAGACAATTGAAATATGAATTTATAGAAACTCTATTTTCTATGGGTATTGGTTGGGCTATAAACAGTGCAATGATAATACTTGCTGCTACAGTATTCTTTAAAAATCATATTTCAGTTACTGAACTTGAACAGGCTAAGGATATGCTAATACCTCTTCTTGGACATTCCGCATCAAATATATTTGCAGTAGCATTATTATTTGCATCTGTTTCATCAACAATTACATCTGCAATAGCAGGAGGATCAATATATGCTGGAATATTTAATGAATCATATAATATTAAAGACCCTCACACAAAGGTAGGAGTTTTAATATCATTCCTATCTGCCCTTTTAGTAATATTCTTTATCAAAAACCCTTTTATGGGACTTATATATTCTCAAACCCTTCTTAGTATTCAGCTCCCAATCACAATAATCTTGCTTATTTACCTCACATCATCAAAAAAAATTATGGGTAAATATGCAAATACCAAGCTTCAGAAAATTTTATTGTGGACAATTGCAACAATAATTATTGCACTAAATATTATTCTATTTAGTGGAATACAAATTTAGCAATTTGTAATCTTTCCTTCCTAAATAAAGTTGTTTTAATAAAACCTCGTTTCAGTAAATTAAAACGAAGAAAGGAAAAATTAAAGTAAAGAGTTAGTAAATTAGAATAAGGAGTTATTGAAAAAAGTCAATCATAATGAAAAATAAGTCCATCATAAATAAAAATATGTCCATCATATTTCCAAATATGTCCATCATATTTTTATTTATGATGGACTTATTTTCAACTATGATTGATGTTTTTTTGAATATAAGTTATATTACTAATAAAAGGATACAACAGCAATTCTTTATGGATTGCTTTTCTTATTACAATTCCAAATATGGGATTAGTTTATTGTAGGTTTCTTGGTCTAAAAGGTGAATTTGCTTGATTTCTTCAATTGATTTGAAAGTTTTTAGGTCAAAGCGGAGTTTAACAATGGCTTTTGCTAAGTAGAAATCAATATAAGGATGAGAGTTTAATTCTTTTATGGTTGAAGTGTTTAAATTAAGTTTCTTGGGATTGGGATTATTTATTTTTAGGTAAGGTTTTATGGATGTATATAGAGTGTCAGTCATACCATAAACTTCCTTTAACTGTTCAATTCTTACATAACCTCCAAGTTTTTGCCCATATTTGAATATTCTTCTGGAATATGATGGCCCTATTCCTCTTAATGCTTGAAGATCTATTGTATCAGCTTTGTTAAGGTCAAATATTGGTTGTGGTTTGGAGATATATTTGTTATTAGAATAGGTATTTGTATAAGAAGTATTGGTTGGTTGTATTGAAGGCTCAATTACAATAAAGGGAGACATTTGACTATAAAGGTCTTCTGTCATAAAATATAGTTTCTTGAGATCTTGTTTCGTTTTAAATCTACCTCCTGCATTTACATAATTTACTAATATACTTGCTTGTTTTGGACTTAAACCAAAAGACATTAATTGTTCTTTATTAATGTTATTTGGATTAAAAGGTTGAAACTTGTAACTATTTCTTTTCCCTCGTGCAAATTCAGTTTTGTTTTTCTGAAAAACTACATTTTCTTTTTTAGTATTTTTTTCTTTATCAGTTATTGGTGTTGGAGTTTTCCCATTTTCAAACAATAACAATACTAACATTAATACTACTCCTAAACCTATCCCCAATAAAAGAAAAACCCCAGGCTTAAACTTCTTTAGTATAAGTGGGGATTTTGGTTTCATATCTTTTTAATCTCTTTTTTATTTGGAGAAATAATCTTCCAAAAATTTATCCAATTCAGCTCCATGAAGATTTTTTGCAAGTATATTTCCTTCAGAGTCTGCAATTAAATTGTAAGGTATGTACTGGAAGTCATAGCGTTTGGTAAAAACATTTCCGTCTCCATAAAGAGAAAGCCATGCTACTGGATTTGAAGTAATGTATGCTTTCCATTCTTTTTCAGTTCTATCTATTGATATTCCAATCATAGTTAGACCTTTGGATTTATATTTGTCGTTAATTTGTTTCATGTGTGGCATTTCTTCTTTGCAAGGTTTACACCATGATGCCCAAAAGTCAACGAGAATTAATTTACCCTTAATATCTCTTTCTGTATAGCTTTTACCATTTAAGTCTACTGCTTGAAAAACCAATTTCTTAGAAGTTTCTTGTGCTAACTTTTTCTCTCCAAGCAATGCGCAGAAAACTTCCTTCCAACGATTATCTTTAGAACTCGTACAAAGAGTGTTGCAATAATCAAGAAGTGGGTTTGATTTGTCAAACTGCATATTATTAACTTGAGAAATTAAAAGCATATAAGGGAAACCAGATTGAGGGTGTTTATCAATGTAGTTTTTATAAGTTGGAATAAAGTTTTTGTAGCCTTCATCAATCTTTTCAAGTGGTAATCTTGAGAATTCAAGCAATTGGTCTTGAATTTTATCCCAAAAGATTGTGAAGTCTTCAGCATGCTTTGTTCCTTTATAACTTAGTTTGATTTTTTCTCCTTTTTTATAACCTTCAACATTGGTAAATTTAATATCTATTGTTTTTCCTCTTTCCACAGGAAGGGGAACATTTACAAAAAATGATTCATCATTGCTTGTTACCAAAAGAGCACAGTCAATAAAATCTTTTTCAAATTTAATACTATCAAGGTTTATTTTTATCTTAGAGTCTTTAAAACTTTCACTGAAAATTATGGAAGGGCTTGTGTTTGACACTTGGTCTGGGTTAGCAAAAACAATTGAAATCTTTCCTTCTTTCATTTCAGGAATTTCAATATTTACTCTTGTAGAATTTTTGGAGCAAGAAGATAGTCCTAACACCAAAAACAAATATAAAAATATTCTTTTCATCTTTTTTACTTTTAATTTAATTGCATTGCAAAGGTAGTAAAAACAATATTTACACCAAAACTAATAACTTATTTTGAAAGAATTTATTTTCTTAGAATTTTAATTGAGTGAGAAAACTTCCTCTGCACTTTTAGTTGTTACTGAAGCCACTTCTTCAATATCAATACTTTTTATTTCAGAAATTTTCTGTGCAATAATTGGAATATAGCTACTCTCATTTCTCATTCCTCTATATGGAGCAGGAGACAAATAAGGAGCATCAGTTTCTAATAATATGTCTTTTAAATCAATTTCTCTAACAATTTGAGCTAAAGAAGCATTCTTGAATGTTACTACTCCTCCTATTCCAATCTTAAATCCCATTTCAATAGCTTTCTTTGCTTGATTTCTATCTCCAGAAAAACAATGAAAGACTCCTGAGAATTTCTTATTTGATGATTTTAGATTATGTTTTAGTTTACCCAATGACTCAAAAGTTTGCTCAAAACCTTTTCTAATATGTATAATTAAAGGAAGGTCAAGATCAATTGCCCACTGAACTTGAGTTTCAAAGGCATGAATCTGCTCGTTAACATAAGTTTTATCCCAATATAAATCAATCCCAATTTCTCCAATTGCATAAATCTTTACCTTTTGAATGTATGATTCAATGTTTTTGAGTTGAGAAAGATAATTCGAATCAACAGAAGTTGGATGTAAACCAAGAGTTGGATAAAAACAATTGTCTTTTTTGCTAAGACTAATCATTGGTTCAATTGAATCAACATCAATATTTGGAAGTATAATCTTTGTAACCTTTGCCTTTTTGGCTCTTAAAATTACTTGGTTAATATCTTCCAAAAACTCTTCTGAATAGAGATGAGAGTGAGTGTCGATGTAATTCATAATGGATCTTAAACAAAAAAAGCCCTACCTGAAAGGAAGGGCTTCTTCAATCAATTAAATATATTATAAACTTGCAATTCTTTTCATACATTTTGACTTAAGGTTTGAAGCCTTGTTTTTATGTATGATAGAACGTTTAGCCAATTTATCGATAGATGACAATAACTTTGGAAGTTTTTCTTCTGCAGTTGTTTTATCCTCTAAAGCACGAAAATCTCTTAAAGCATTACGCATAGTTTTTGCGTAATAACGATTAGCTATTCTTTTTCTTTCGCTTGAACGAATTCTTTTTAGTGCACTTTTATGATTTGCCATAATTATTATTCTATATTAATTGTACCCCGTAGGGGATTCGAACCCCTGATTTCAAGAATGAAAATCTTGCGTCCTAGGCCAACTAGACGAACGGGGCGTCTCATTGTTTTTTCGCCGTGCAAAGGTACAATCTTTTTAATTACTACCAAATTTTATGACGAAAAAATATTTTTTATTTACTCTCTCTAATCTTTATCTTGCTTAAATTCAAAGCCTAAACGCTTTCCTGTAATTTGTTTTTTTGTTGATAGATTTGATTGAATCTCTCCCACTGTAGTAATTTTTACCTCATCAAAAGGTGGTGTTAGTAGGTCAAAATTGTTTACATACTCCATTGAAGAAACAATAATATTATAGACAGAATCTTTATCAACAACTGCCTTATGAAAGCTTGTATACATCAATCCAACCTCTCTTTTACCTTCAATGAAATAATGATTTTCCTTATTAATAAAGACTCTTCCAATTAAATAACCAATATCCAAATCTCTTTGATAATCAAAAGAATCAGAAAGAAAATTATAGATATTAATCATTCCACAATATGAACGTTTAATATCTTCTTTAATGTAAGGCAATTTCATTACTTCATGCAAACGAGGAAATTCAAAGATATTTGTATGAAGAATAAAAACCAAAGTATCGGAACCAAAACTAAGTTTAAACTCAAAATCACCTTTGTTTTCAAACTTGCCATTAATAGTTGGAAAGTTTTTGTTCAGTTCTGAAACAATCTCTTTTGATACTTCTTTAAAAATATTGAAAGCTTGATGAGTATTTTCACTCACTAAATTATTTAATTCTGCCTTTTGTTGAATTAAATTACCAAGTTCATTGCAATTCATAGTTAATAAAATTTAAATCTTAAAATATAAGTTAGAAAAAAGCCCTGAAGAAGAAAATTCATCAGGGCTCTATCTTAATCAATCCAATGAATTATTCTGGATGGATTGCTTCAACTGGGCATGCATCAGCACAAGTACCACAATCAGTACAAGCAGATGGGTCTATTTTGTAAATATCTCCTTCAGAGATAGCTCCTACTGGACATTCATCTATGCATGTTCCACATGCAGCACAGTCTTCAGAAATTTTATAAGCCATGACTTTAAATATTTTTGGTTTGTATTAAAGTGCAAATGTACGAATTATTTCTTAAATTTGCCCCGTAATTGAATTAAAACAACACGTAATTATGACAAAAAAACACCTAACTAACTCTATTTCAAAGATTATTGCTCTATTTTTATTAGTATTAATTTTCACATCATGCTCAAGAAACAACAAAGAAGTCATCTCTTATTATGAAAATGGAAATCCAAAATTAGTTTATTACACTAAAATGGAGAAAAATATTAAATATAAGGTTGCTGAAAAGATGTACTATGAAAATGGGAAACTACAATATGAAGGAGATTTTAAAAATAACGAAAGAATTGGTAAATGGACTTACTATTTTGAAAATGGAGTTGTATTTTCTAAATGCGATTTCACCAACTCAAAGAGTGGATTTGATTGGGAAGTTTATAAAATAGACAAAACCAAAATAGTTGAATCCAAAGACAAAATCAATCAAGTAAGTTTCTATCCCGATGGAGCATTGGCAGCAATAAAAATTGAGAGTAAAGGAAAAGAAAAAGAATATAAATTTTTTGCCACATACAGAGTTTTGGAAGAAAGAGAATACAAAGGAAATATATTAAATGGACAAACTCTTTCTTTCTATGAAAATGGAAATATAAACTCAAAAAACTACTTCAAAGACGGAATGCAAGATAGCGTTTACCTACTATATTATGAAAATGGCACAACTCAAATAAAAGGGAATTACAAATTAGACTCTAAGGTTGGTAAATGGGAGTATTTTAAAGCAGATGGCACTCCTGATGGAGAAGAAATATATGGACAAGAAGGCTCATTACTAAAACCAAGAGACACTGGACTAAAATACTACGACAAAAACGGTAATGAAATAAAATTTTAGACAATAAGACTATGAATAAAATTGTACCAATATTATTTGTGCTAATGTTGAGTTTTACAAATGTATTCTCACAAGCATTCAACAGAATACCTGTAGAAAGGAAAGGCTCTGAAGCTACATTCAAATTAGACAAAGATTTATATAAGGCGCATTTTGGAATAACAAGTGAGTCAAGAAGACCAAAAATAATCTTTTCTTGTAAATCAAGCTATACTTATAACTCCATTTATCAAGATGCTAAATTGGATTTTGAAGTATTTTCTTGTCCTAAATCAAAAGTAAGCTTTCTTCTAATAAATAACTACTACGATTTTTCATTAGGAGCAGATTTATATGTAATTGAAAATGGACAATTCACCTTTGTAGGTACTTTAAGTATTGGAGCATATAATAGCATTGGTGGAGAAAAAATGAATTATAATTCAATCTTACCATATATTTCAATTGTAAACACAACCGAAAAGACTTATTTCTCATTTGAAGTTCCATTGGTTGTGCTTAACCCAGGAGGACAAGACGAAAGAATAATTGAAGGAAATAAAATACACTACACTCTCTCAAACAAAAAACTACAACAAAACATAACACAATAGAATGAAATTTGAAAATATTGAAATAATGTCACCCGTTGGATCCTACGAATCTCTAATGGGTGCAATACAAGGTGGAGCAAACTCTGTATATTTTGGAATTGGAGAACTAAATATGCGTTCTCGAAGTGCCAATAATTTTACAATTGATGACCTTCGAAATATTGTTGCAATTGCTCAGGAAAATAATCTAAGAACATATCTAACTCTCAATACGATAATATATAATGATGAGTTAGATTATATGCGAAAGGTTATTGATGCAGCAAAGGAAAGCAATATTACTGCAATAATTGCTTCCGATATGGCAGTCATTTCTTACGCAAGAGAAAAAAATGTTGAAATTCATCTTTCAACTCAATGCAATGTAACTAATACAGAAGCAGTGAAATACTATTCTCAATTTGCTGATGTTATTGTTACTGCAAGAGAAGTTTCTCTTGAGAAGGTTAAGCAAATAACAACATATATTAAAGAAAATAATATTAAAGGACCATCAGGGCGTTTAGTGCAAATTGAATGTTTTGCACATGGAGCTTTATGTATGGCCGTTTCAGGCAAATGCTACATTTCATTAGACAATGCAAACAAGAGTGCCAACAAAGGTGCTTGTTTACAATATTGTCGTCGTCCTTATAAGGTTACTGACATTGATGGAGGAACTGAACTTGTTGTTGACAACCAATATATAATGTCTCCTAAGGATTTGAAAACAATAGACTTCTTGGATAAAGTTTTAGATGCTGGTGTTAGAGTTTTGAAGATTGAAGGCAGAGGTCGTTCTGCTGAATATGTAAAAACTGTTACTCGAACATATAAAGAAGCAGTGAAAGCCTATTTTGATGGAGAATTTACTCAAGAGAATAAAGACAAATGGAATAAAGAGCTTAGTAAGGTATACAATAGAGGCTTTTGGGATGGATATTATTTAGGGCAAAGAGTTGGTGAATGGACAGAAAAGTATGGTTCACGTGCAACTAAAGTAAAAGAATTTATTGGCACCATAACAAACTATTTCAAAGATATAAATGTTGCAGAAGTTAGACTCGAAACAGGTGAACTATCTGTTGGGGATGATATTATTATTCTTGGAAAAACAACTGGAGTGTATGAAGACACAATTAAAGAAATTAGAGTTGATTTACTTCCTGTTGAAAAAGCTATTAAGGGAGATATGTTTTCCATACCAACACATGAAATAATTAGAAGAGGAGATAAATTATATAAGATTAAAGATGCTGAAATTTAACTATCACAGTCATTCCACTTTCTGCGACGGGAAAAATACTCTTGAAGAAATGGTTACTTCGGCTATTGATAAGGGAATGAAATATTTTGGATTCTCTGCTCACTCTCCTGTGCCTTTTGAAAATGACTTTGGACTTCAACAAGAAGAAATATCAAACTACTTGAATGAGACCAAGCGTCTAAAAGCAAAATATGAGGATAAGATTAAACTATTTACCTCAATGGAATTTGATTATATTCCTACAATGTCTGAAGACATAAGAGAAAGAGCAATCAAATACCAATTAGATTATATTATTTCTTCTGTTCATCTGGTATATTCTCCAAAGGGATTATGGTTTATTGATGGCTCAAAACAAGAAAGCTATGATAATGGGTTAAAAAATTGCTTTGATGGAGATATTAAAAAAGCTGTTGGAGCCTTCTATAGTCAAACAATTGAAATGATACAAGGGGCAAAGCCAGATATAGTTGGACATTTCGATAAGGTAAAGATGCATAACAAAGATAGATTCTTCAAAGAAGATGAACCGTGGTATAGAGATTTGGTTATGCAGACCATTGAAACAATGAAAGAAAATGATTCAATTTGCGAAATAAATACAAGAGGGCTTTACAAAGGACGTTCAAATGATTACTTCCCTCAAACCAATTGGATAAAAGCTCTTGCCAAAGAAAAAGTTAGAGTTACAATTTCAACTGATTGTCATAAAGCAGATGAAGTTGATAAACTTTTTATTGAATGTAGCGAACATTTAAAAGAATGTGGGCATAAAGAAATTTGGTACTTTGATGAAATTTGGAAATCAACACCTCTTTAATGGAAGAAATTGACAGTCAAATAGAAATTCTTATAACCGAAGATGGTTCTTCAAGTCTTAGAAGAAAAGATTTGCAGGAAGGCTATCATTCCACCTATGGAGCAATTGCAGAAAGTCAGCATATATTTATTAATGCAGGACTGAGAAACATTGAGAGAAAACCTCAAATAAATATTTTAGAAATTGGATTTGGCACTGGTCTTAATGCTCTTTTAACATGTGAATTTGCAATAAAAGAGAAACAAAAAATCTTTTATCAAACAATAGAAAAATACCCTCTTTCCAAAGAAATAACATCTAAACTCAACTATGGGAAAATTCTAAATATGGAAGATGAATTTGAGATCTTACATTCTATAAATTGGGAGGAAAACATTAACCTTAATACCTATTTTGAAATGAGAAAAACAGCCCAAGCAGCAGAAGAAATCTCCTATAAGGAAAACTTCTTTGACTTAATTTACTTTGATGCCTTTGCTCCTCAATTTGAAGAAAAACTTTGGCAAAAGGAAGTCTTTGACAAACTTTTCCTTTCTTTAAAAGACAATGCAAGCCTTGTAACCTATTGCTGTAAAGGTGAGGTTAAAAGAACTCTTAAGAGCTCTGGTTTCCTAATTGAAAAACTTCCTGGTCCTAAAGGTAAAAGAGAAATTCTTAGAGCCAAGAAACTTGCCAGTGGCATTAAACACTTTCTCTTACTTCTTGTTTTAATCTTCCCAATGCTTGCCTTTTCTCAAGAAAACATTGTAGAGAACTCTCAAGCAGAGAAAGAAACAAAAACCAAAACTAAGGTTTCTAAATTCCATCATACCATTGGGTTTAATCTAACTCCTATTATGTTAGGAGGATATAAGTCATTTGAACCAAATGTATATGGGCCGGGGGATGATTTTAGACAAGTTAAATTTGGGGGATTGCATTACTTGAATTTCTTGCCCTACTATCAGTTAGATTATAACAAAAAAATATATCTAACTACCTACTACCGTTACAACCATGTTGGATTTGGTCATTACGCCCAATTGTGCAATCTCACCTTCAGTTACAACTTTCTTAAAAAAGAGTCTAAAACAACTGTCCTCTTAGGTGCTGGTGCTATGTATTATAAAACGGATTCCAAAGGAGGAATTGGTCCCGTTTTATATTTTTCATATAATCAAAAAATCAGCGAACATTTTGGTGCAGGCTTAACTATGGACATTTTCTATAATCCTCACTTCTTTGCAAACTTATCTTACACTTTCTAAAATAATCAAGAAAATATAATAGATTAAGAATGACTGAGTCTAATTTATTTTTTACTCAGTTAAAAATAATTTAGACTCAGTTAAAAAACGCATTTGACTTAGTTAAACTGATGTTTTTGGGGTTTTGGGTGGCTTTTCAACACTCATAACAAGTCTGCAAATAACTATATATTAATTCCTTATCATAGGACAAAGGGGGCTTTTCCTCTGACTTAGTCTGAGCGTTTTTTTATGGAATTTGGTCTTTTTTAGACTAAGTTAAAAAACAGGCAGACTTAGTCTAATTTCTCTCAGACTAAGTCTAATTTTGCTTAGACTTAGTCTTTTTTCAGCCTTCTTTTACTGCTGGGTTTTGGGAGTTTGTTCCTTGACTTCAAGACTTACATTGTATTGATTTTTCCCAGATTGTGCTTTTATTTCTTCTAATGGAAGGCTGCTGACTTTAATCTTTGTTGAATCAACTTTCAAGACCTGCGTAAAATGCTCTACTATCTTATTGTTTCTTTCTTGCATAAAAGTAATCATCTGCTTTTCTGCCTCTTGAGAGAAAAGTGATAGTGCTGTTTCTGTGATTGAATTTTGATTGCTCATGCCTTTTTGCTCAAGAAGTCTGTTTGCAAATGCTATAAATGCCTCATCTTTTTCGCTAATCTCCTTTACTTGTGCAATATCAATTAGTTCAAGACCATTTTGTGAAGCGGAAGGATTATTATTCTTATAATAGGCTATCTTCAAATTTGCTAATGATAGTTCTTCAATTGTTTTCTTGTAGTTGGCTTGCTGAGTAAGAGTTAATACCAATTCTGGTTTTGCATTGGATATTTCTGATAATTGCTTGAATTTCTCAAACTGTTCAGAAGTAAATTCTCTTTCCAAAGGCTCAACAGGGATATTGCTTATTGCTTCAGGGTCAAATCCCAATTGCTCAGCAACAAGACTTACTGGAGAGGTTGCAACCTTAACTAAAAGATTAATCAAGGTTTTAAATATTAGTTTCTTGTATGAAAATTCTGGAGAGTTTACATTTCCCTTAACTGGCAAATCAAGAACAATTTTATCTTTTCTATCCTTAAGCACATAAAGACCAAGCTTTAGAGGAATATTTGCGTATTCAGCCTTTACTTTTTTGTCTTTATCCCCTACCTCACATTTGTAAATATCTAATTTGTTTGTCCCTTTAAGGTTGTAATTGGTAATAATGTTCTGAGATGTAAAAGATAGATTTCCTTTTGTTAGAGGTCTTGCGAAGTATTCAAGTGAATAAGGAGAGAAGTCGTTTAAATTAAGATTATTAATAACAAGCATTAGGTTATGATTAGCAATTCCATCTGCATAGCCTTTCCATTTAATATCTATCTTACCCGTTTTAGCAAGAGAAGCCGATAGTTCAAGTTGATTTTCCTTGTCTAAGGTAAAATTATTTGACTTAATGTATATGTTTTCAATCGGATAAGAAAGAGGAACTTGAATAGATTGATCATTGAAAGTTAAAGAAGAGTTTTCAACAATAAGTTCCCTTATAATAAAATCCATCTTTGGTTGAGAAGATTTTTTGATTGTGTCGGTTTGAGCTTGTTTTGTTTCAGGTTCTTCCTTTGAAGGCTTCATCAGGTAGGTGAAGTTATTGGAGCTGTCTTTGTAAAGGTCAAATTGACTTTTAAGAGCATCAATTTTTAATTTGCCTATATGATATTTGTTCTTACTAAGGCTAACCTCATCAATCTTTGTTTGAAAGTTATTAAATGCAACGACATTTCTTTTCTTATTATCCAACAAAGAAAAGTTTTTGGCTCCAACATTTCCTTTTAAAACAAAATCCATAACATGATTAACATCACCCTTAACATTAAGATTGGTGGATAGCAAACCAGAAACTTCACTAACATTCATTGACTGTTGCAAATATGGTAGAATATTGTTTAAAGCAAAGTTTTGAAGATTTATATCTAAGTTGTATTTGGTTGTTTGCATATTATACTTTGCATCCAAAGCCAAAGAGCCTCCATTTTTAAATTTGAGATTAATGCCTATATCTGAACTTTTATTATCAAAATACATTGAAGGGATATTTAGAGCAAAATCTTCAAGAGCCCATGTGGAGTTTAACTCCAAATCTTTATAAGTTATATTTGTTTGTTTTATAGTAATATTGTTTAGAGATATTTCCCACTTTGAAGCAGTTGTGTCTTCAGGCTGTGGAGTTGAGTCATTAGAAGAGAATTTCTTAATGATATCGTCAAAATTAAACTCTGAACCTTTTTGATTTATATTAATGTCTGCTCCTGCAAGAAGTATTTGCTGAACAACAACCTTTTGAGCCAAAAGAGGATAAATTTTCATATTGAATTTAAAGGTATCCACACTAATAAATTTAGTTTTGTTGTCCTTCTCAAATATATTCAATTTCTCAATCCTCAAACTTCCATTAAATATATTAAGTTTAAACTTATCAATGGTAACTTCTCTTCCCAGCAACTCCTTATCATTTTTCTCAATATAGCTTTTTGCAATTGGGGAAATAAATATTGCAATCAATAATATTAATGTAAGAATAGAAGCTAATACTATTCCTGAAATTTTAATCCACTTTTTCTTAAACATAAACTTTCCTCCTAAACCAAATCCATTCTTGAGGCATCTTGACGAACAAAAATAAACAATAAAAGAGTGAATGCCATTAGAGATGAACCTCCATAACTAATAAAAGGCAATGGTATACCAATTACTGGCAAAAGTCCAATTGTCATTCCAATATTTATAGTAAAGTGAGCAAAGAGAATTGAAGTTACACAATAACCATAAACTCTTGAAAACTTGGAACGCTGTCTTTCCGCCATTTTAATAAGCCTTACCATTAAATATAAATACAGACCTATAACAAATACAGAACCAACAAAACCCCATTCCTCTCCAATTGTGCAGAATATAAAATCGGTATCCTGTTCTGGAACAAAATTATATTTTGTTTGAGTTCCCTTAAGAAAGCCTTTTCCAAAAAATCCTCCAGAACCAATTGCTATCTTTGACTGGTTAACATTATATTCCACTCCCTTAGGATCTGATTTTTGCCCTAAAAGCACTTCAATTCTGTCTTTTTGATGTGACTCTAAAGCATTATCATAAACATATTCAACTGACAATACTACACCTGCTGCAAAAACAAACAAACCCAAACATAGCCAAATTGATAGTTTTCTTTTTCTATTCAATCGCCAAATAATAATGGTAATAACAAAGAGGATACCTATTAATACATATGGGTTTATTACAAGTGAAAGAACAAAGAGAATTGCCATTGCTGCTCCAAAAATCAAAACTGAAAGAGATAGTCCTTCTCTAAAAAGAACTAAAACAAAGACAAAGAAAACCAATGCAGAGCCAGTGTCATTTTGTAATAAAACCAACAACATTGGTATTGCCACAATTGTAATTGCAGCAAACTTTGTTCTAAGATTTTTCATATCAACATCAATTCCCGAAAGTATTTTGGCTAAGGCCAATGCCGTTGTGGCTTTTGCAAACTCGGAAGGCTGTATCCCAAAGTCTCCAACTCCAAACCAACTCTTAGCTCCTTTTGTTTCGGAGCCAACTGCCAGAACTGCCAGAAGCATTACAATAAAAATCCCATACCAGAGATAGGATGTTTGAGAAAAGAATTTGGGGTCAATAACTAATATAAAAAGAGCTATAAGCAAAGATACTCCAATCCAAATAAGTTGTTTCCCATAACGAGCATCTAAATCAAGAATACTTTTATGAGCTTCGTCATAAACTGCAGAATAAATGCTTATCCAACCAATAAAAACCAATGCCAAATAGGTTAGTATGGTTGTCCAGTCAATGTTTTCTAATAATCCTCTTTCTCTTCTTTCCATTTAATTGTAAACTATTTAAGCATTATTAATCGGATTCTGACTTTTGAACATATCTTCTCAATGGAAGACTTTGGCAAGGAGCTGCATTAATATAGGTTTCTTCCATTTCTTTTCTCAAAACCTCACCTCTTATATATTTTTCAACAAGCAAACTTGCAATTGGTGCAGCCCATGTTCCTCCTCCTCCAGCAGCATTTTCAACATAAACAGAAATTGCAATTTTTGGATTATCCTTTGGAGCAAAACATATAAAAACAGAGTGGTCAGCTCCAACATTTTGTGCTGTTCCTGTCTTTCCACAAACAGCAATATCTTCTATCATTGCTCTTCGTGCTGTTCCTCCTCCTTCATGAACAACTCCCCACATTCCTTCCACTGCAAGATTCCAATATGATTGAGGAATCATTGAAAAGTTTTTCTTCACATATTGAGTATTTCGCTTTTTCAAATTCTCATCTCCATAATATCTAACCAAGTGAGGAGTAATATACCATCCCCTATTTGCAACAATTGCAGCAAAATTGGCCATCTGCAAAGGAATAACTCCAACCTCTCCCTGACCAATGGAGTTAGAATAAATTGTAAAGAAGTTCCATCCTCCTCCTTTATAGTATCTATTATAGAAACTTGTGTCTGGAATAAACCCTGATTTTGAGTCTGGAAGGTCAATACCTAATCTCTTTCCAAATCCTAATTTATACATTGCTTCATCCCAAATAGATAATCCATACTTGCTTTCAACCTTTTGAGTTGTTGGGTCTTTTTGTTGAATGATTTTTTGATATACTCTATAGAAATAAGGATTGCAAGACATCTTTATTGCATCTCTAACATTTGAAGCAGATGGGTGATTATGACAACCTACCAATGACTTGTCGCAAGGAAAACCAGTATCGGGATAAATTACTCCCATATCCAAGGCAATCATTGCTTGAGCAACTTTAAAAATTGAGCCTGGAGGATATTCTGCCATTAGAGCTCTATTGAATAGTGGTTTGGAAATATCGTGGAGGAGTTTCATATAATTATTCCCTCTAACTCTTCCTACCAGCATATTTGGATCATAAAAAGGAGCTGAAACAAAACAAAGGATTTCTCCAGTTGAAGGTTCAATGGCAACAATGGAGCCTCTTTTGTTTGCCATTAGTTTTTCAGCATATAGCTGCAATTGCAAATCTATTGAAGAATAAAGATTGCTTCCTGCTATGGATGCAGTGTCATATTTCCCATTTTGAAAACTTCCTTTTTCTCTGTTGTGAACATCAACCAAAGTTATCTTACTTCCTTTTGTACCTCTAAGTATTTCTTCATAATATTTCTCCATACCACTCATTCCAATATAGTCACCCTTTTTGTAGTATGGATTTTTCTTAATCATATTTTCATTTACTTCACCAACGTATCCCAAAACATGTGAAGCAACAGCATGAGGATAATAGCGCAAGGTACGACTTTGAGCATAAAATCCAGGAAACATATATAGCTTCTCCTGAATTGGTCCAAAGTCCTCTTTCGATATTTGCTTTTCAAATGATGATGGAGCATAGGAAGAATAAGTTACTGCCTTTTTCATTCTTGTTAAGAATTGTTCCTTGTCAATTCCAACCAACTCACATAAAAGAGCTGTGTCTAAATTTTTAACTTGACGAGGAATAACCATAAGGTCGTAAACCAGTTCATTATAAACCAAAAGTTCTCCCTTACGATCATAAATCAAACCTCGAGCCGGGTACTGTGTAACAAACCTTAATGCATTCCTGTTTGCCAGTTGAGCATAGGAATCATCAAATACCTGAAGGAATAAAAGTCTAATTATATATATTATCCCCACAGTGATAATAATTCCCATAATAATAAAACGCCGTGAGGAAAGTGTATTTTTCATATCTTTGCAATATCGGTTGCAAATTTACAATAAAAACCGTTAATAAATAATACTTAGGAATGGAAGAATTAATAAATAGAATTTTTAGCATTAAAAACTCAAATGAATTTGAAACCGTTGCTCTTGATGTTTTTAAATTCCAGTATGAAAACAATGAGGTTTATGGCTCTTGGTGTAGATTGATGGGTAAAAATCCAGATAATGTTTTTAGAATAAATTCAATCCCTTTTCTTCCAATTTCTTTTTTCAAAACTCATAAAGTTGTAAGCTTTACATCTTCCCCAGTTCATTTTTTTAAAAGCAGTGGAACAACTGGCAATGAAACAAGCAAACACTTCATTTATGACCTTTCCATTTATGAAAGAAGTTTTACTTCCTGCTTTGAACAATTTTTCTCCAAGATTGAAGATTATTGCTTTATTGCTCTTTTACCAAACTATTTGCAACAAGGCAATTCTTCTCTGGTTTATATGATTGACAATTTCATAAAGAAAAGCAAATATAAAGAAAGCAATTTCTATAATGGATCTTTGGAAGATGTTATCCACACTCTTAAAGAATGCGAGAACGAAAATCGGAAAACCATACTTTTTGGAGTTACTTATGCTCTTTTAGATTTAATTGAAATTGAAAAACTCAACCTCAACAACACCATAGTTTTTGAAACAGGAGGTATGAAAGGAAGAAGAAAAGAACTAATTAGAGAAGAACTTCATAAAACTCTATGCAAGGGATTTGGAATAAATTCAATTGCTTCTGAATATGGAATGTGTGAACTCTTTTCTCAAGCATATTCAAAGGGAGAAGGAAGATTCTTCTGCCCCAATCAAATGAAAATTTTGATAAGAGACACTTACGACCCATTAACCTATATTTCTGAAAACAAAACAGGAGGAATAAATGTTATAGACCTTGCTAATATTTACTCCTGCTCTTTTATAGAAACCCAAGATTTAGGGAAAATTCATTCCGATAATAGTTTTGAACTCTTAGGGAGAATAGATAACACAACAATTAGAGGTTGTAATTTAATGTATGAGTTTTAAAGCTCAATAAAATTCATATTTCTTCCCAATAATCATCTTTTTCTTCTCAATAATCATCTTTCCAAAAAACATAGAATTTACGCAAAAAAATCTAAGATAAATATACTTGAAATTAAACAAGCTTTACAACCTGAAAAACAAGACTATAAACTAAAAAGACAGGCTTTCAATCTCACTAAACCTTAAGTTAATCTCAGTATAATGCCATTATATTCTCCATTTAATGCCATTAAACCAAAACTATAATGCCATTAAACCATAAGTATAATGGCATTATACTGACATTATAATGCCATTATATTAAATCAACTCCTTATTTAATTATTTCTAATCCTTATTTAGTTAGTTTTAAACTTAATTTAAAAAGGAAAAGACTTTATATATTTGGTTTTTTGAAAGACTATAAACTAAGGATTTTTGGTCTTGAAATAGATATTAAAAAATTTAGCATATAATAATTTCCAATTAATTTGCTTTTATTAATCATTTGTTATAAGTTTGCCGAAAATTATAAGCCTTATGATTGCTTTTATTTATAATTACCTATACTATAACCCAACAAGTAAAGAAGTAAATATAAGTTCGGAGTTTATATAATTGGAGTTAGTACTGATAAAGGATATATTAGAAAGAAATTGATTAAAAATTAAAATAAATATCAGCAATGAAAACAATAGTTTATAAATTAATTTTAGGATTATTCTTTACCTTATTTGCGTTTAACCTTAATGCACAAGACTACGAGTATATTCCATTAGTTAAACCAGGCTTGCAGATTTGGACAACTACTGCAACAACGGAAGGCTACCAACATTATAACAAGTTTGCTCTAACCGAAGAGGATACAATAATAGAAGGAGTAGGATATAAAAAACTTTATTGGTTTCAAGATTCAGTTTTTGATTCATTAACTGCTGAGTGTATTGGTGGATTAAGAGAGAATGCTCAAAAGCAAGTTTTTTATAAAGGTAAAGTAGGTTATAATAATGAGGGTTGGATTAATGGATTGATTTGTGATTTCTCTTTAGATGTTGGAGATACGTTTCATATTCCACCTTCTTCCCTCTTTGTTACTATTATTAATATTGATACAATTGAAATTAATAATATAAAAAGAAGACGATTAAGTTTAGGAATGTATGATACAGGATTCGAAGTATGTAAGTATATCGAAGGAATTGGAAATGATCTTGGACTAATGTTTAATATTTTATTAAGATTTGTAATAGGAGGAGGAAATGGAAAGTTACTTTGCTATGAACATAATGGAGATTTACAATATATAGCTGAAGATAGAACAAATTGCAGAAATCCTTTTGCAGGACTTACTGATATATTAATAGAAGATAATTCAATAACTCTTTATCCTAACCCAACGAGCAAAGAAGTAAATATTAGTTCTGAAAACACTATTAATTCTATTGAAGTATTTAATTCCCTTGGACAAAAGGTTTATCAAACTAATGTAAAAGCAAAGGAAAAAACTCTTGATATCTATTCTCTTTCAAAGGGAGTTTATACAATTGGAGTAAATACTGAGAAAGGATATATTAGAAAGAAACTTATTAAAAATTAAAATAAATAATAGAGATGAAAACACATGTTTTTAAATTAGTTTTAGGAATAGTTATTTCCTTAACAGCATTCAATCTTAATGCACAAGACTACGAGTATATACCTTTAGTAAAGCCAGGTATTCAGATTTGGACTTGTGATGCAGGTTATTACGGACATGATGATGAAGCATATAGATTTAGAAGATATGCTCTTACTGATGAAGATACAATAATTGAGAATGAAACCTATAAAAAGCTTTATTCATTTACAAGTAGTGAATTTGATTCTACAACAGCCACCTGTATAGGAGGGATAAGAGAAAATTCACAAAGACAAGTGTTCTATAGAGCAGGAGTAACAAATAAAATGATTTATGATTTTTCTCTTTCTGTTGGAGATACACTTTATGACTCTGATTATCCTGATATAATTTTTCAAGTTGAAGATATAGATACTATTAATTATAATGGAATACAAAGAAGAGAGTTTACAATTCTAACTAATGGACTAATGGCAGCTATATGGATTGAAGGAATAGGCAATTATGAAGGAATATATTATCCTTTCCACACCAATACTGCTGAAGATTGGGGTAATACTCGCTGCTATATTTATAATGGAGATTTACTCTATTCCAATTATTCTCACGGAGGAGATGATTGTATAACCCCTCTAATGGGAATTGAAAACATTTCAGAAGATATTTCAATAAACATTTATCCAAACCCTGCAAGCAAAGAAGTAAATATAAGTTCAGAAAGCTTTATTAATTCTATGGAAGTATTTAATTCTCTCGGTCAAAAGGTTTATCAAAACAATCTAAAAGCAAAGGAAAAAACTCTTGATATTTCATCTTTCTCAAAAGGAGTTTATATAATTGGAGTTAGTACTGATAAAGGATATATTAGAAAGAAACTTATTAAGAATTAAAATAAATAACTATGAAAAAAATATTCATTTTAGTTGCACTTATTCTATTAAGCATAGTTTCAATAGCACAAACCAAATACGGAGTTAGAGCAGGGATGACTTTATCAACATATTATTCTGCTCAATCTGTTTATCAATTCAAACCAGGCATTCATATAGGAGCGGTTGCTGATATCCCAATTGGTTCTTCTAAATTTTCTTTCGTCCCTGGAGTGTATTTTGCTGATAAAGGAACAAAAGCAGAAGGTTATTTTCCACCTGAGAATGTATATTTTTGTCTCCCTGTAGACCAATATTTTTTTGAAGGAGTACATTACAACTATCAATTAGAATTTCCTTTGCTTTTCACTTACAAGATTACAATAAATGATAAATTTAACTTAAAACCACAGATAGGTGCTTATGTTTCCTATACTATGTTTGCAAGAACAAATGAAAAAAGAGATTATACAAGTAATATTTTAATAAACACTCCTCCAGAATTTCCAATTGATTATTATTTTTATGATGATTTTTATTTAGGTTTTGGTGGCAATGTAGGTTTAACTGCTTTCTATAACAAATATTCCTTTACTCTTTCTTGTGATTTTGGCTATAATAATCACCCTAAAAATACTACAGAAAATTTCTATTTTGAATATGACTATCCTGATATTTGTATGTACTTTTCTTTAGGATATAACTTTTAGATAAATAGAATTGATTAAGAATTAAAAGAAATACTTTATGGTATAAAAGCAAAGAGAGGGTTATTCTCTTTGCTTTTTTGTTTTTTTACAGCAAGGATTCTAATGATTTAGGGTTTTGAGATAGATATTACAACATTTAGAGAATAGTATTTGGAAATTGGGTTTTAGAAATTTCCTTTTTTTATTCGAATTAATGAAAATAATTTTCTAAATTTGCCCTTCGTTAGAGATAGAAAAATGTTTATGAAAAGAATATTAATATTAGTCACTATACTTTTTAGCTTTAATTTTAGCTCCTTTGCTTCTGGCAGTGAAAACAAGCCTTTTGATCCAGGTGAAATGATTTTAGGACATATTGTTGATGATCATTCTTGGCATATTTTAACCTATAAGGATAAAGATGTAGCAATTCCTTTACCTGTTATTTTAATTAATGAAGGAAGACTTGATGTTTTTATGTCAAGCAAGTTTGAACATGGTCATGCTACTTACAAGGGTTATCGTTTGGGAAATGTTGAAAGAGATGGAGAAAAAGCAAAAGGAAAGATTATTTGTGTTGATGAAAATGGTAAATGGAATGGAAAGGCACCACTTGATTTTTCAATAACCAAAAACGTGATGATGCTTATTATTGTTGCCTTAATTATGATTGTGGTTGTGTTTAGAGCAAAGAAGGTTGCATTCAAACAACAAGGCAAAGCTCCTAAGGGTGTTCAAAACTTAGTGGAAATTCTTATTTTATTTATTCGTGATGATATTGCAATTCCTTCCATTGGCAAGAAGCGTTATAAGAAATTTATGCCATATCTTCTTACTGCCTTTTGTTTTATTTTCCTTTCAAACATAATGGGATTAATTCCTTTCTTCCCTGGTGGTGCTAATCTTACTGGAAATATTGCTGTAACTATGGTTTTAGCTTTGTTTACTTTCTTCATCACTCAGTTCACTGCTAACAAAAACTACTTCAAACATATTATAAATATGCCCGGAGTTCCTTGGTGGCTTAAGTTCCCTCTTCCAATTATGCCAATTGTTGAAATACTAAGTATGTTTACAAAACCTTTTGCTCTTATGATTCGTTTGTTTGCTAACATAACAGCAGGACATATAATTATTTTAGGCTTCCTTTCAATAATCTTTATCTTTGGTGCTAAAAGTGTGGCAATAGGTTATGGAGTTTCTTTCGTTCCATTCCTTTTTGCAATATTTATGACTCTTTTGGAAGTTCTTGTTGCATACATCCAAGCTTATGTTTTCACTCTACTTTCTGCAATTTATTTCGGAATGTCTCACGAAGAACATGCAGAAGTTGAGCATGGAGAAATTGTAAATAAATAATCTTCTTCTATTTCCAATCTATCGGCAACTGTCCTTGAGCAATTAGATAATTATTTGCTTGAGAGAAATGATGATTCCCAAAGAAACCTCTATGAGCTGAAAGAGGTGAAGGGTGAACAGATTTTAACAATAAATGTTTTGTTGGATCAATAAACTCTCCTTTCTTTTGTGCATAAGAGCCCCAAAGCAAGAATACCAATCCTGATTTTCTATTTGCCAAATTTAATATTACACTATCGGTAAACTCTTCCCAACCCTTGCCTTGATGAGAGCCTGCCTTATGAGCCTCAACTGTTAGTGTTGCATTGAGCAAAAGAACACCTTGTGAAGCCCATCTTGACAAGTCACCTTGTGGAAGAGTTTCAATTCCTAAATCAAGATTAATTTCCTTAAATATATTCTTTAATGATGGTGGTGCTGGTGTTGGATCTAAAACAGAGAAGCAAAGACCATGAGCTTGATTTGGTTCATGATAGGGGTCTTGACCAAGAATTACAACCTTTACTTTATCAAAAGGGCATAAATTAAAGGCATTAAAAATGTTTGAAGCCTTTGGATATATTGTTTTTACCTTATATTTTTGACGTACAAAAGAAGTAAGGTTAACAAAATAATCCTTTTCAAACTCTTCCTTTAAAACCTCTTTCCAAGTCTCTTCAATCTTTACTTCCATATTATATTTATCTTTTGTTTATTAATCTAAAATTGCTTCAAAAATTTCTTTTTCTTTTAACTCCTCAATAGGTAGAATTGTTTTATTACTTTTAATTTTCTCAAACTTATCTGGTTTAATCTTCATTTGCTTTGTATTGTAAATTATAACCTCTTCATTTAAGTCGTCTTTCTTGATTGAATCCAAAAAACTATTCTTTTCCTTTACATCCTCCCGATCATTATTAAATATAACCTTGCTAAAACAATTAGCAAGAAAATATTTACCATCTAAAACTCTAAAATTAACAACAACAATATGTTCTTTTACCTCAAACTTCCCTTTCTTTTTATCAAAAAACGCTCTTGGTTTTGATTTATCCAAAAACGATTCAATTTTAGTGATAACCATAGTTTCTGCATCAATAAAGAATTTTATAGTCTTAGGTAATTGAACAGATGAAAATGCATTATTCAATTCCTTTTTCTGATGCAAAGAAACAATATATTCCTTTTCAATACTATCCTGCATAATAATTTTCATTGAATAGCCAAAGTTTAAATCATTTTTTTGACCCTCCAATCCCTTAGCCATAAATTTAGAATTAAGAATATAAGCCATATAATAATACACAATATCATCAATAGAGAAACTCATATAATTAAAATGATATTTTTCTTCATTACTAATAAATTGATTATTCGAATAATTTGGTAAAAGTAGTTTCAACCCTAAAATACTCCTTCTTTCATAAACATCATTATCCCAACGAAGATATACCAGACTATCGTTTATTTTCTTTTTCATTAAACTTTCCATATTCAAATAGAAGGTTTCTTTCTTAAGAAAATTCTCATCAACACTCCTTAATGCTTTAGTAAGAATTGCCTTTGGCCCCATTCCTTCAACATTAACTTCTGGAAGAGTTGTTTTAAGAGGAATAAGCATTATTTTATTCTCCTTCTTATTTTTCTTTGTTTCTACAACTTGAAGTTTATATCCAAAAGCTCTAATTACAATTGTATCATTCTCTTTTCTTAATTTTAAAGAAAACTTACCCCTATCGTCGCTCATAACTCCATAAGTATTTCCTTCAAGCCAAATGGATGCAAAAGGAATTGTTGTTTTGTCTTCCTTATCTATAAGAACACCGCTATACATTATTTCTTGAGCAAAAGAAAATAATGGTATAATTAGTATAATAGAAATGATTAATCTCTTCATAGTTTTATTTTTTGAGTTATTATTAGTATGTCTTTTTCTTTTTAGTTAATAGTTAATCTATCTTCCACCTCCAGGAGAACCACCTCCTACTCTATCATCAAAGCTTTCTACACTTGGTTTTGATACTTGTTTATTCTTGTAGTATTTTCCAAAACGATAACGTAGAGAAAGGGCAACTTGTGGCCCTTGATATGAATTCCAACTCTTTGATATTGTATTACGATATACTGTTTCACTATACATTTTATTGATGTTTATAAAGTCATCAACACTTATAGTCAAACCTAATTTTTCATCGAAGAAACTTTTGGAAACATTAATCGAAAGGTCTTGGTAGGAACTGCTTGTGCTTAGTCCATACATTGAACTTGAACGGAAATAATAGTAGAATCCTAAACGCCATTTCTTTGGAAGTGTGAAGTCAGAACTTAAACTTGCATTATAACTCCAACTCTCTCTATTAATGTCTAACTCATTGGGAGAAGATAAAATTTGTGAGAAATCTGCTCCAGCGGAAGCTCTAAAACTCCACCATTTATAGAACTCTTTATTGAAGCTAATATTAAAGTCTATATTTTGAGAAGAACCAAAATTAACAGAAGAAGACATTAGTGCCAATGGGTTATATCCAACAAAATTAGAGTCCAATGGTGTCCTGATCCAATTTATATCATCTTTAGTGTGGGAATAGGAAATGCTGGTAAAGAGCATGTATTTCCAAGAATGTGATAGGGATATAGAGTTAGAATATTGTGGATTAAGATAAGGATTACCTGTTGAATAGGAATATTCTGAACTCTTTTGCATAAAAGGATTCAAACTACCTGACCAAGGTCTTGATATTCTATAGGAGTAGGATAGTGTTAGTTGGTTGTCGTCTTTAAACTTATAATTAAGCCTTAAGTTGGGGAATATATCAAAATAACTTCTTTTGTCTATACTGTCTAAAACATATTGATGCCCCTTAGTATTGGTTTGCTCAAGACGTATTCCAACTCTTACATTGAGCTTTTTCTTAAAGGTATTGGAGAATGAAGCATAGAGTGAGTTAATGTTTTCAAAGTATTTAAAGTGGTTTGTTTCCATTGGAACATTAACGTAATTTCCAGTTAATGTATCTAATTGTTCACTTCTGTAGTCATTATCGCTAAATGAGAAATAGGTTTTTATTCCTGTTTCAAGTTTCATTGTTTTGGTAAATGGCTTGTAGTAATCGGCTCTAAAACTTAAATCATTATCTGGAGAAAGGTCTTTTCTTCTAAATCCTTCTTCTCTGTCAAGTATGGTGTTAAGGTCACCTATGTAATATTTATTCCAGCTTTCGGAATTGCTTATATCGGAATTATGACTAAAAGAAAAGTCTAACATAAACTTGCTGTCTAATGTGTCGAGCTTCTTAACATAGTCCATTCCAAAACCTATACTACGGCGTTTGGTTATTGATGATCTTCCTGCAAGGTATGAGGAATCTACTTGATTATAGTTGGGATAAGAAGATATCAAATAGGGATTTTCATTATTTATCTCTGGATTTCCTCCAAAGGAACCATAGAGATTAAAGCCTATTGTGCGGGTTGTATCGATGAGATAGGATGCGTTTAAGTATATATTATTGTTAAGCCATTGCCACTCATCTTCACTCTCAGTTTTGAATAGTACTGTGTCACCTACTCCTTTTGCAGTGTATCTTTCATCTCTTGATGTACCCCTTGATCCCCATTTCATTGGTGAGAATCCTAAGGATGTTGTCCATTTATCATCAACATAGCTTAAGCTCATGGAACCATAGTAGTTAAGCATTGTTTGATAGGATGCTCTTCCCCAAACCGATCCATTAATTCCATAGTTTTGATTTTTCTTTATCTTAATGTTGATTATTCCTGCCGTTCCTTCTGCATCATATCTGACGCCAGGATTTGATAAAACCTCAAAACGCTCCACTTGGTCAGGCGTCATACTCTTTAATAAGTCAACCACACTCTTATATTCCATTCGTAAATCTCTTCCATTATATTGAAACAAAACTCCCGATTTACCATTGAGAGTTAGGTTATCATCCTTATCTATGAAAACGCCTGGGACCCTCTTCAAAAGGTCAAATGCACTTGTTGCTGTTGCTGCTAACTGTTCATCAACGTTCATAGTCAGCTTGTCATCATCAACAATTATTCTTTCTATTTTTGCTGTTATTTCCACTCCAGCGAGTTCTCCAGATAGTTCCATAAATAAATCTCCCAGGTTCAAAACCTTCTCTTTGTCAAATTCCAAAACACCTATTTCTTTTCTAAAAGGCTTATATCCCACAAAACTAACCTTCAAAATCATATCCCTCTTCTTTACATTTTTAATTTCAAAATTCCCGTTCGTATCAGCAATTATACCCTTGTAAATTCCCAGCGTATCGGTTTTGTAGTGAAGGGAAATTGAACTGTAAGGAAGCTTTTCTTTTGAAATTGCATCAAGAATTTTTCCTTTTATGGTATAGCGTTGAGCCATTGCAACACTTGAGAAAACAAGAATTGCGATAAATATGAACAGAATTTTTTTCATATAAATTCTTTAAAGGTTAATAATAGCAAGCAAGATTATTCTGTTTGAATCCCGCAAATTTATATAATAATACGATAAATTTTAATATATATTGCAGGAAAATAAATCTTTCTAATCAACTTTTTATAATATTCATTTTTCTGATTGATTATTAGCGAAATGGAGTTGTAAAAACAATAATCTCTGATTAAGAAAAAATAAATCGCGTATATGTCAAAAGCATATTGCCCAATTCGGGGTGGGCATATTGCCCAATATGATACCCCCCATATTGCCCAATATGGTACCCCCCGAATTGGGCAATATGCTCACCCATTATCGCCGATTTACTACCACCATATCGCCAATTTACTTATAGCGAAACGGCGATTCACTTTTGGTAAATCGCCGTTTTGAAGTATATATATCTTGTATTAAGGTTTTTAAAGTTCCTTATAGTATTAAGCTTTATAGACCAATTCCTCCTCCTTGTTGTTCTCTTTTTCCTGTGGCTCTTTGATCAAAATCATCCTTACGTTTTGATTTGTCAAAATTTTGGGTTTGGCCAAAATTAAATCTTAGTCCAACACTAAGCAATGTATGTTGTGCTTTGTGTTTTAGTTCAAATTTGGCATTACCCATTTCCATTCCACCACCTTGTTCTTTGGCAGAGAAAAGATTTTGAACTCCAAGACTTACAGTTAGCATTTCTTTGAAAAAGTTCTTGTTGAAATTAATGTTTACACCATAGAATCCATCATATTTATATACTCCCCAAACTCCTGGAGAAACATAAACTCCTGAAAGTTCAGCTTTGTATTTCTTTGGAAGGGTGAAGCTTTGAGCAGCGTATCCAACTAAGGAATATGCCTTTTGATTTATATTTAGATCTGATTCAGGGCTGTTGTTATTGGTATAGTTTCCGCTTAAGTAAATAACACTTGTCCACCATTTTGTTATAGGAATGGAAGTTGAAACACTTAAATTTAGGTTATGTGAAGAAGAGATATTTTGAGGCATATAGTAAACAATTGGACTGTTTGGAAGAGGGACTGGCATTTGTGAAACAACGTCTTTAGTGTATGAATAGGTAAGTGAAGTAAATATCATATAAAGGAAGGTGTTTTGTAAAGAGAAGTTGTGAGTGTATTGAGGACGAAGCATTGGATTACCTGTTTGGAAGGAATAGTCATCTGTTTTTGTAAGGAAAGGGTTTAGATTATCGTAGGTTGGACGAGATATACGCATTGAATAGGTGAAAGTAGATTGATATTTAGGTGAGAATTGATGAGATAATGATAAGTTAGGGAAAAAGTCAGTGTAGGATTGTTTAAAGGAGCTATCTCCAATTTGTTGCTTACCATTTAAATTTGCATTTTCCATTCTTACTCCCAAACGAAGTGAGGTTTTTTCTCCAAAAGACTTATTAAGCGAACCATATAAAGCATTGATATTCTCGTTGTAAATAAAGTGATTTGTTTTAGATATATCGTTTAGATTATTAAGTTTTGCTTCAAAATTATTATCCACTTTTGTAATACTTACCTTGCCTCCTATTTCCATATTGAAAGTTTTACCCAATGGTTTCAAATAATCCATTCTAAAAACATAGGAATTATAGGAACTTGAAGTTTGGTTATCTAAGCTTTCATATTTATATGCATTATTTGGGTTTTGAACAAGATTGTAATATCGAGTATTGGAAGAAGAAAGAACATCTTGTGAATTGTGAATAAAGTCAAAATCAGTGCTAAATTTACCTCCAAGGGTATCAATTTTTCTTTGATAATTAAGATTTACTATATAGTTATTCATATCATAAGATGTACCTTCAGTGTTCATATATTTAAGAGAATCTGTTCTAATTCCTCCAAAAAGAGTAGTGAACATTGTTTCATTATGATTTTCTTTAAAAGGACTTTTGCTTTTTGAATAAGTAAGATTTATACCTATTGAATTGCGTTTATTGATTTGGTATTCTGAACCTGCATTTATGGTATAATCTTGAGCATTGTATAAGTTATCTCCAGTTTGATTTATAAAAATACTATCATTTCCAAATCCCATTTCTCTCTTTAGGTTTTGTTCCATTCTTTGTCTCCAGTTGCTTGTTGAGAAAGAAAGAGTGTTGGTAAACTTCTTTGAAACCTGGCTAAAGTTTAAATCTCCTACATAAGAAAAGTCTTTAGTGTAGTAAGCATTTGTTCCAACAGAAAGGCTCATCCCATCATTTTTGTCCTGCTTAAAAATTAGATTTATAATCCCTGCAACACCTTCAGCATCGTACTTGGAAGAAGGATTTGCCATAATTTCTATCTTTTCTATTAAGGTTGCAGGAGTAGCTTTTAGAATTTGAACAAGACTTTTCCAAGGAAGTTTCATATCTCTTCCTGCAAACTGGAACAAAACACCACTCTTTCCATTTAGTTTAAGGTTATCCTCATTATCTATTGCAATTCCTGGAGTTTTCTTAAGAAGTTCAAAAGCATTAGTTACACTTTGAGCAGTGGTCTGGTCAATATTTACAGTCATTTTATCAGCATCTAACTTAACCCTGTCCTTCATTGCCACAATTTCAATTTCGCCAAGTCCTTCGCCTGAAATATTCATTTTAACTTCTCCCAAATCAAGCATCTTTCCTTTAAACATTGAACTATTGATTGGAATAACCATCTTTTCATATCCAATAAAACTTAGGATTAAGTTGAAATTTTCTTTCTTAACATCATTCAAAACAAATACTCCATTTGTATCAGAAGCTGTTCCTTTGATTTGTTTTAGGCTATCTTTTTGGTTGAAAAGTACACAGTTTACATACATTAAAGCCTCCTTAGAACTTTCATCAACAATCTTTCCCTTAATGCTAAAGCCTTGTGCCATTGCACCAATACTAAGGGTTATAACCAAACAAAAAGCAATTATCTTCTTTGTAAATCTACTTTTTGTGATAGGTTTATTCATTAACTTCATTTTCGATGATTTCATTTTTTTCTATCGTTATTGTTGAATTATTTTTATTTGTTGACGTTTCTATAAAGAACTCAGGATTGGTTTTAACTCTACAAGTGGCAATAATCAAAACTGCAATTATAACTACTGCAAAGCCAATAATAAATAGCTTTGTGCTTAATCTTATTTTCATTTTACTTATTTTTTATTTTCGAATTTTGATAATTTGGAAACACCTGACACATCACTGTTTATGTATTTAGGTTCTCCTTTATATCTCAATTCACTTACACCTGAAAGTTCAACATCTAAAGAATCCATAACAGTAATATCAACATTACATGAACCTGTTTCTTCAATTTTAATGTTGTTTACAATAAGATCAAAAGCCTTAATATCACTTGCTCCAGAAAGTTCAATATTGCAATTCTTTACTTTTCCTTTTAATTCTGAATCAGAAGCACCAGCGGCTTCAAAATCTAAAACTTTACATTCTATATTTCCTTTTAAATCACAAGCTCCTGACAAAGACACTTTAAACTGATCAGTTTTCAAATCATTTATGGTTATATCACAAGCTCCAGAGGATTCAAGTTCTAAGATTGAAGGAGTTGTTATTGTAACCAATACCTTATAATCCTTTAAATCTTTTAATCTATTAATGTTAATGTCTTTATTGTGAATCTTTAGTTCCCTATTCTTAACTTCAGTTACTATATAAGGTAAAATTGTAGAGTCAGCCTCAATTACAACTTCACTTTTGTTTCCTATATTAACAATAACATCTATAGCTCCACTTACTTCAACTTTATCAAAAGTAGAAACTTCTTGCGTTGCAACTTTTGTAACTCCGGATAAATCAATATGATTCTTGTCATTAAATCCAGCACAAGATGTTGTTAGTACTGCAATTATATATGTTATTGCAATTCCTAAACCTATTTTTAAACTCGTTTTCATTTTATTTTGATTTTTTGGTTTTAAATTCTTCAAATTTACGAATGATTTCTTCAATATCTATATTTAAAGAAAGCATGGTTTTGAAAACAAAAGGCAAGGTATTTGTACAAAAATCTTCCTTTCTTACTTCTGTTATAATTTCTTTTGCCTTAGATGAAACAAAATATCCCATACCTCTTTTATTAAAGATTATTTCTTTTTGTTGTAGCCAGTCAAATGCTCTCATGGCTGTATTTGGATTCACTTCATTGAGTGCTGCAAGCTCTCTAACTGAAGGAATTCTTCCTTCAGTCTCATATTTTTCTGAAAGAATCCCATCACATATTCTATCAGCAAGCTTGAGATAAATTGGTGTTAAATCTTGTGTTATCATAATCTAAACTTGTTCTTCTGTTATTCTTAAATAGGAAAGCCATAGTAAGAAAAATGAAACTATAATTCCAAAAGTTATTTCCAAGGAATTGTAAGTATCTACCATAGCTTTAAGACGATGTATTTCATGGGCACCAAAGAAATAGTGTACTATTAGAAAATAGATTATAAATACAGAAAATGCAATCCCCATTAAAAGTAAGCTAACTTTAAGTCCTGCATTTTTCTTATAGAATATTGAACCAAAGAAATACAATGCAAAAACAAAATGGGTTTCCAAAAATGATTCTCCCCATTCTTTAACTATCTCAACATAAAAATTTGGCAAAAGAGTAAAGTCAAATCCAACTCCAATTACTAAATATAGAATTCCAAAAACAATACTTCCCAATAACATAAACAATGAAAGAACGATTGGATAATATATAAAAGCTCTTACAAAAACACTTAAATATCTTTCCAAGTTTGAAACAGGAAGCATTAGAATATTTGTTTTGGATGTTTTCTTATGATATTCCTTAAAAATTGAAAAACCCAAAAGGATAAGAAATAAGAAGGTAAAAAATCCTGAATTTGAAGGACTACTTACCATAAAGAATCCTGAAATTATGCCCATCACACTTAGCATAAATATATCTGTCTTTAGATTTAATTTGAAGTCTCTTTTGCATAAACTCCAAAATCTTGTCAAATTTAATTCCATTATTTGTTTCTCCTTATTTTATTTTAATTGTATCTTTTTTGGTTTTAGCACTATCAACAATAATCCCAATCTCCATTAATTGATTTTCTTTAATATCCATATTATTAACCCAACTCATCACTGATATAGTTGAAATTTGAGTAAATCGCAGATTCTCTCTATTTTTGGCAACTTTATCTTTATTATTTGCATAATAATTATTGTCAATAACAACTAAGGTAATCAATAGCGCAATTGAAAAGGCTATCAATAGTTTAACGCTTTTTTGTATTTTTATTTTCTTCATTTCTCTTTAATTTTAATTTAGACTTCTCTCTCTGTAAATCTTAGGTAAGTAATGTATTGAAAGAAAAGAAATATTATTATTCCAATTACTGTTGCCCATAAGTAAAATCCACTTGTTCCATAGTAAGGCATAAAGTTATCTATTTTCCCTCCGAAATAAGCTTTTCCTATAACTCTATCTACATATCCCCAAATATTAGTATAAATTGGTATTATTACTATTGATAAAATTGGAATAAATCTATTTTTGAATTGCGTGCAGAAATGCAAAACAGAAATCAAAGGCAGAGCATAAAAATATGAATATAATATTGATTCAAAAACAAAACCTAAAGTTAACTCATTGCTAATATATACAAATATGTTACCTAAAGCATATTTGGATAATATAAAAAACAGCATAATTCCAACAAAGGATAATATAGGTGCGAAAATAATTACCCTGAAAAAGGATACTAAATATTTCTCAAAAACTGAACTTGGAAGAATAATCTCATTTATCAATAAACATTTCTTTTTCTTTGATTCATACATAAATCCACTTAAAATAACAGCAAACCAAAGAAGATAATTTGAGTTAAATCCTGAATGATATGAAGGATCAATCTTTAAAATATTTGTTTCAAAATTAAGATTGGTTAATAATAGTAGTCCAGCTACAAAAAATCCAAATAAGGCATAGAAATATAATTTCTTATTTAGAATCACTTCTCTTTTTAGAAGTTCGAAAAATCTTTTTAAATTAAATTCCATAACTTTATATCTTATCTATTAGAGTTTGAGAATAAATTCTTAATTCTTTCTTTGTTTTGGAAAACTGAGTTAAATAGAAGTTCAATATCAATATTTGATTCTAAGTTTTCTTTGTTTTCCTTAACAAAAACATTCCCACTAATTGATTCTTCAGAGTAAAGAATATCTGATTGAGCATTTTCTTCTGTGGCAACTCCAAAATAAAGTTTTGATGTTATTTCTTGATTAGATGCATTTAACAATATATTTCCTTCATCTAAAATAATGATACTGTCAATCAAATTATGCAAATCTCTAACTTGGTGGGTTGAAATAATAATAGAAGTTTCTTCATTCATTGCCTTTAGAATAATTTTTCTGAACTGACTCTTTGAAGGAATATCCAAACCATTTGTTGGTTCGTCCAAAATCATAAGTTTTGAATGAGTTGCCAATCCAAAAGCAATAATCACTTTTTTTCTTGTTCCAAAAGAAAGAGAAGTTAGTTTTTCTTTCTTGTTATATATCTCAAATTCGTTTAAAAAATCATCAAAATCATCCATTGAAAAATTAGGATAAAAAGGAGCATGTGTTTTAACATAATCTTCAATGCTCATTTTGTATACATCAAATTCTTCTGGTAAGAAAAACACATTAGACAAGAACCCAACTTGACGTTTTTGTGGATTAAAGCCCATAACTTCAATTTTGCCACTATCTGGGAATAATAATCCAGCAATAAGCTTCAAAAGTGTTGTTTTTCCTGTACCATTTTTCCCCAAAAGACCATGAATATAGCCTTTTTGGATGTTCAGGTTTACATTATTTGTTACAAGTTTATTTCTCTTGTAAGAAAAGTTTAAATCATTTATTTTAATCATTGTTATAGTGTGTTAGTTTATTAATACACCGCAAAAGTACAACACGTAATTTATTTGTCAAGTATTTTAACATTATTTAACTCTATTTCCCCCAAATTTAAGAATTAGAGTTTGCAATTATAGCTTAGCTTTAGATGAAAAAAGCGAAATAGTTTCTTAAAATTGTTTTTCTAAAAAAACAAGTGATATAATTGAAAATATATCCGATATATTTTCAATTATAAGGGATATATTTTCAATTTTGATTGATCTTTTTTGAATTTTGATTGACTTTTTTTGGCTAAAAAACCTTTTTTCTAGATCCTTTCCTTAAGAAATTAAAGTAAGGTTTCATTTTACTGAAGTAAGGTTTCAGTAAATTAAAACAAGGAGTTAGTAAATTAGAATAAGGAGATAATTTGGGGAAATTAAAAAGCCTTCGACATTATTAAATAATGCGAAGGCTAATCAATTAAATATATTATTATTTAAAAAGGGATTCCTTGTGAATTAGTGTTTAACAATTAGTTTTTTTGTTGCAATTGTTTTGCCATCACCAATTATAGAGTAGAAATAAACTCCATTTGGTAAATCATAAGTATTGATTGTTTGTTTTCCTTTAGAAGAAGAACTTAATTGAACTGTCTTTAATTCTTCTCCAATCATATTTCTTAAAACTAAAGTTATTTGTCTGTAGTTTGAAGGTAAAGAGTAGTTAATTGTTGCACTATTAGCAGCAGGATTTGGATATGCTTCTAAAGAAAGAACATTAGATTTAATAGGTTTTGGTAGAGCTGCATCTGGATTTCTATATTGAACAACAAATGATTGTATTGGTTGAAGATTTAATGTATCAACTAAATGAATTCTTGCAGTGCTTGTTACATCACTTGTGTAGGTGTACATCAAATCAAAAGATGTATATTCAACATTAGGAACAAGTGCAACAACGTTTTGTGGTATTGTATCAATTACACATTCTCCATCAAAACACATAAATAATGATGCAGTTGGATTTAAATAAATGTCTTGTCTATAAACTCTAACGTATATCGTGTCAGCACTTATATTTTTAAAATGTATGAAATCTAATGAAACTTCTTCTCCTCCTGTTGAAGCAACATCTATTTTAACAGTGTCAGTAAATACTGTTCCATTGTAAGAGAATTCAAAATTTTGTTGTGCTTTTAAACCTAAAGATAGGCCTAATAGGATTGTTAATAGAAAGTATATTTTTTTCATCTTCTTTTATTTTTAATTTATGGTGCAAATATACAATAATTTGTTTCTTCACACCTACTATTTTGTATTAATTTTAAATTTAGACAATAAATACACTAAAATCTTACAGCAAATTAAAGATGAATTTCATTTACTTGAATAACCTCTTTAGTTTGTGCATCTGTAACAAATACAACAACAGTACATTTAGAAATATCTTGAATATCTGGATCAACATCTATTAGATAATTCTTTTTAATAATTGTTTCTTTTGCAACTCCATTAAGACTTAGTGAATAATCAATAAGAGCATTTTTTCTTAATACATGATTAAACTCAAAATCATTTATCTTTGGAGTTGTTCCATAATTAGGGTCAGTATTATATTGTACACCAATAATTCCACTTTCTAAAACTACAACATTAATAAGCATTGAAGAATTATAGTCTTTAAGAAATATATTTTCTGTACTGACTAATATTTGGTTGTCATCAGAACGATATTCAGCCCCAAGATTAATATTCATAATATGATCTTGAGAATTAATTGTATTTTGTATTTGATTATCCCAATTTGCATCTCCAATTGTATATACTCCTCCTATCTTTTTTCTATTTATAATTCCTGTTGGCAAGGATGTACAACCAAAGTCAATAGCCCATTTTTCTCCATATTCTGTTTTGAAATCAAGATTATTATTCCCTGTTGAAGGATTAGCAAATGCAGTTGCATGAACAGCCATAACAACTAATTGTTCTGAATATTTAGAAATCATCTCTGTTGCTTTTACTGCAGCTCTTGGACAATTTACACATTTCCATCCAGTGTAATCTTCAAGCAAAACTTTTTGAATTGTATCTACTTTCGTAATTGGAGTAGTTTCTTTGGTTTGACCTTTTGGATAAACCAGTCTTTCTTCTTCTTCAATAGTATCACAACTAACCCAAATTAAAGGAAGTATAATTGCAAATATATATATTATTTTTTTCATTTTTCTTTATTATTTTTGAGATTCACCATTTATCAATAACCATTAACCATTATTTAAAAGCTGCTTGTAATGGTTGCAAATAATCCATTTGAAGCAGGAACCATTCTGCAAACTCCTCCAATACAAATTATACCTTCTCTTTGTTTTCCATAACTTAATTGTATTCTTGTTGTTCCTTTTGTGTATCCAACAGCAAAATTATAGTAGTGAACTTTCTCTCCATTTAGTTTGCCATAATTCCATTGGTCAGTTGCAGCAACAAAGAATTTTCCACCCAAATTATATTCAACAGTTCCTTGAATCCAGTCTCCAGCAGCAAATTCTCCATAGTTTTGCTCTGTTAAAAGAAGTTGAACTTCATATCTTAGGGAGCTTCTTTTCTTAAGTTTTTGAGTTAAATCGGCAGCAAATACGTTTGCATAAATAAATTTTTCTCCTTGATGACCTATTGCAATTGGATTGAAGGTTTGATAAGAATACATAAGGTTTAGTTTAAAATCTGAACTAAGTTTTTTACCTAACTCTAAATTTAATTCCTCAAAATATATTTCATCTCCAGCTTTAAAGAATGAGGATGAATATCCTTCAGTTCCTTCATAATTGCCAGCAGGGTTTAGTTGAACATATTTCTTATCTATTGAATTTGCTATTGAATAGTTTAACTTAAGGTCAGTACCATATTTTCCTCCCAAGAAAGTATTCTTTTTCAATTTATAAATAATATCTGCTTGAATACCCATTTCTCCATTTACTTGAGTTGCGTAAGGATACATTGCAAAAAGAGAATATGAATGTTGACGAGTTAGAGCAGGAAGATAATTTACATTAAGCATGTTTCCTGTTTCTCCTCTTCTTGACTTATAACTCATATTATCTATTCTCTTTGCAGAAACATTAATTCCTAAACCCTTTGCTGCATAGCCCAATGATAAATAGGCTGCTTCTCCTTTATGGAATATGTATCCATTAACTGCATTTGGATCTTGTCCTTTTCTTGCATACTCAGCATTAAGATTAAAAGCCTTATAGGACATTTGCAATCTTGCAGCTCCAGAACCAATATTTTCAGGCATTGTAAGTTTATAATTATCTCCTGTTGATGGTTCAATGATAAATCTATCTTCTGCCTTATCGAAAACACTTACAAAACTTCCTCCTGCAATAATTTGCAATGGTGAAGCTTCAAACTTTTTGAAAAGAGAATTGATTGAAACCTCAGCATCAATTCCTCTAACCAAACCAAAATTATCGCTTTCCCAGATCTTTTCCCAATAGTAGCGTTGCTTTCCTATTACTCCTTTTAATGCAACTCCTTTAACTGGACGAGCGATAATTTTTAATCCATCCATTGCATTGTCTAATCCAAGGTTTCTTTCTTCATAGGAACGGAAAATTAAACCATTTCCAAACTGTTCGTAGAAATTTCCTGCAGTTATCTCCAAATAGTCTTTCTTATAGGAAGCAAATCTATAGGCAAGTCCTGCTCCTTTGTATTGTGGGTCAAATCCAAGAATAGGATTTAGATAAGCTTCAAAACGCATTCCTGCAGAAAAATCTCCATTTGTGTAAAGGATATTTGTAAAGGCATTCATTAAAAGCTTTTCGCTTACTTTCTCTGCACCAATTATTGAATCTTCTTTTGATGCTTGAACATCCATCTGAAAGTTTCCAGTTACTTTTCCTCCAAAAATATCTTGTGAGAAACCATTGAAAGAACAAGTAATCAGAAATATTGCTAATAATAATTTCTTCATACTATTTTACTTCTTCTCCTTTAACAATTTTCTTATATACTTCAATTAGGGTTTCTTCATCTCCAGGAGCATATCCAACATGTTGCCAAACAATTTCTCCTTTTTCATTAACAATAAAAGTGTGAGGAGGATTATTTACACCTAAGGCACGTTTAAGCTCAGAGTTTTGATCTAAAACAACTTCATAACCCCAATCAGAACCACTAACAAGTGGTTTTACCTTTGGACAAGTACGAGCATCATCAATTGATACTGCATAAATTTTTATTCCAGTTTCTTTTTGCCAATCATCATATTGTTCAGCCATTGCATTAAGTTCCATTAAGCAGGGTTTACACCATGTTGCCCAAAAGCAAATTACAAATGGTTTTCCATCATTTGAAAATTCGGAAGCTTTAATTGCTTTTCCTTCTAAAGTATTTATAGTTACGGTAGGTAGAGTAGATTTTTTGTTATTTGTTTGTGCGTTAATTGTTATGCCGCATAAGAATATTGCGACAAAGATTAAAATAAACTTTTTCATTTTTTTACGTACTTAAATTTTATATTAGATTAATTATTAACTTTCTCGTTTTGCAGATATATTTAGCAAGTCAATTAAACTACTCTTACTTTCTGAGTCTTTAAATCTATTAAGTTGTATTTCGGCTAAATGACAAAACATATTAACCTTTTCTTCTGATTTATCAATAAAGCCACCATCTCTAACTTTATTTATTAAATCAAGTATGTCTTTTTCTTTTTTATTGTCCTGTTGAATAAATTGCAGTATTTCTTCTCTTTCTTTTTGAGATGATTCATTTAGTAAAAATATTAATGGAAGTGTTATTTTCTTTTCTTTTATATCGTTTCCAAAAGGCTTGCCTGTATTGTATTCAGGGAAGAAATCCAAAATATCGTCTCTAATTTGAAAAGCCAATCCCATGTAATAGCCAAAAGACTTTAAGTTTTGTATTTCTTCAGTGGAAGCTCCAGAACTCATTGCTCCAATTTCTGCAGCAACTTCCATCATAGCGGCAGTTTTATTACTAATTACTTTGAAATAACTTTCTTCGCTAAAATCCATTTTATCAGACACATCTTTCTGCATCAACTCTCCTAAAGGTAATTTGCTTGTTATTATTGCAAAAATTGGTAGAAGTTTAAAATCACTTTCTGTTTCAATAATTTCAAGACATTTTCCATAAAGATAATCTCCATAAAGAACAGCAGTGTTGTTTCCCCATTTGAAATTTAAAGTATCTTTTCCTCTTCTTTTATCACTCTCATCAATAACATCATCATGTACTAAGGAAGCAGTGTGAAGTATCTCCAAAATTAAGGCACATCTTATTGTTTGACTTGTAACTCCATTGGTAGCCTTTGCTGCAAGAAATGTAAGAATAGGGCGTATCTTTTTACCTGATTGATGAAGAATATAATCTGATATATCATCAATAAAGAAACCTTCCACAGAAACGCTTTCAGTAAAACGTTTATCAAAAAGCTCCAAGTAATCTCGTATTGGGTGTGTTATGTTTTTTAAATCCATCTCTTCTAAAAATAAGATTACAAAAGTACTATAAATTTTATATTTATCAATTTTTGATACCCTTTTATGGGCTTTTTTCACAATTTGTGATAATATATCATTTGCTCTTTTATAGATGATATTTTATTTTTATTTATTTTAGTTTTGTTGCTTGTCTTCTAATTTTCATCATTACTCTAATTTGTTATTTGACAAATCTTCACAAACAAAACTTTCACTTCAAATATAATTTCTTTCCATTTCTAATCGTTTTTATTGATATTTGCAAAAAATTAATCGGATATGTTATTTAATGAAATTGTATTTGGACCAATACATAGCAGGAGATTAGGAAATTCTTTGGGGATTAATCTCTTGCCAGCTCACAAAAAACTTTGCAATTTTGATTGCGTTTATTGTGAATGTGGATGGAATGAAGACACAAAAGAAATTGTTGATTTGGTTCCTCAAAAAAAAGATATAGAGAAAGAACTTAAAGAAAAATTAATTCTCTTTAAGGGAAATGGAACAATTATTGATTCAATAACTTTCTCTGGCAATGGAGAGCCAACCCTTCATCCTGAGTTTTGTGAAATTATTGATATGGTTGTTGAACTAAGAAATCTTTATGCTACAAAAGCTAAAATATCTGTACTTTCAAATGCTACAAACCTTTTAAAAGAAGATATTTTCAATGCTTTACATAAGATTGATAATCCAATCTTAAAACTTGACTCTGCAACCCCTAAGATGTTTTATGCAATCAGTAAGGCAAATCCAAAGGTTGTAGATATAGAAAAAGTTAAAGAAAAATTGATTCTTTTTGGCAAAGATGCAATTATGCAAACCCTACTTCTAAGAGGTGAAAATGATGGACAAATTATTGACAACACAACTCAAGAAGAGTTTTCTGCATGGTTGGAAGTTGTTAAACAAGTTAAGCCTCGTATGGTTATGCTTTATGCAATCGACAGAGTTACTCCTGAAAGCAATTTGGAAAAACTAAGTATTGAAGAATTAGAAACATTTGCTCAAAAAGTTAGAGCTCTTGGAATTGAAACAAAAACATATTAAAATATATGGTATCAGTTTCCACAACTAAGAAAATAGACTCCATACTTACACATAAGTTTTGGGGATACATATTTTTAGGGTTTGTAATATGGCTAATGTTCTATTCCACTTTTTATATTGGAGAATATCCAATGCAATGGATGCAAGCAGGATTTGACTGGCTAAGTCAATTGGTTCACGAAAAATTGCCAGATGGTGTGATCTCCGATTTACTTTCCTATGGTATAATTCAAGGAGTTGGAGGAGTGGCTATATTCTTACCTAATATAATAATTCTGTTTTTCTTTATCTCCTTAATGGAAGCAACTAACTATATGTCAAGAGTAGCTTGGCTTATGGATAAACTTATGCATAAAATTGGACTTCATGGGAAAAGTTTTGTTCCAATGATTATGGGTTTTGGTTGTAATGTTCCTGCAATTATGGCTACACGTTCAATTGAGAATAAAAAAGACAGGCTTGTAACCATGCTGATAATTCCTTTTATGTCTTGTTCTGCAAGATTGCCTATTTATATTCTTTTAATTGGAACTTTTTTTCCTAAATATCCAGTTTTAGTGCTTTGTATATTATATCTTTTTGGAGTTTTACTTGCAATTCTATTTGCAATAATTTTCAAGAAGACAATAATAAAAACTCTTAGTACTGACTACAAAATGACTCTTCCTCAATATAAGATTCCAACTTGGAGAAACATTAAACCTATAATTTGGTTCAACACTAAGGATTATTTGAAAAAGATTGCAGGAATTGTATTAATTGCATCTGTTATTATATGGTTCCTTTTCAACTACCCTAATCCTCACGAAACTGGAAATAGCTTTATTTCATATATTGGGAAATTTATTGAACCCGTTTTAATTCCTTTAGGATTTGACTGGAAAATGGGTATTGGCCTTTTGGCTGGGACAAGTGCAAAGGAACTTATTGTTAGTACTCTTAGTGTTTTGGCTCCTGAGTTCACTATTGCTTCTGCTGCAAGTTTCTTAGCTTTTGTTTTAATATACTTCCCTTGCATTGCAGTTTTTACTGTTGTTTGGAAAGAAAGTGGAAAACTTCGTTGGGCTATATTTCTTGCTCTTTATACAACTATTTTAGCTTGGATAATTGCATTTTTGGTATATAATATTGCTTTATGGATAGTTTAAAAAACGAAAAGACAGAACTTCGAAAACTTATTAAAGAACTTAAGAAAGGTTATTCTTTTGAACAAAAAAAAGAAATGTCAAAACCTATTTGGGAAGAGATTGAAACTAGGGATTGGTTTAAAAACTCTAAAATTGTTCTTGCATACTGGTCGATGAAGGATGAAGTATATACCCACGATTTCGTTATTAAATGGTATAAAGAAAAAACAATTCTTCTCCCTTGTGTTGAAGGAGATATTTTGAAACTTAGACAGTTTGAAGGGATTGAATCGATGAAAGAAGGTGAAGCATTTTCAATTTTGGAACCTACTGGTAAGGTATTTGAAGATATTGCATCTATTGAAATAATGATTATCCCTGCTGTAGCTTTTGACAAAAATAATAATCGTTTGGGAAGAGGAAAAGGATTTTATGATCGTTTGCTTGAAAATAATAACTCTTTAAAGGTTGGTGTTTGTTTCCCTTTCCAGTATCTTGATAAAATACCTGCAGAAGAGTTTGATGTTAAAATGGATTATGTAATAAAATGAAGAAAAAACAACTTTTTTTAATTGCCTCACTAACTGGCATCCTTTTAGCTTTAGCTTGGCCAACCTTTGGTTTTGCTCCAATTCTATTTATTGCTCTTGTACCTATTCTTTGGGTTGAAAACTATATTTCAAATAACAAAGAGAAATTCTCCAAATTTGCAGTATTTAAGTATAGTTTTATTGCATTTTTTATTTTCAATCTTCTTACTACCTATTGGATTTCTTATGCAACATTCTTTGGACTTTTTGCTCCTTTTCTTAATGCTTTTTTAGGAGGTTTAGTTTTTCAAATCTATCATAATATAAAGAAGATACATTTCAATAATAACAAAGGCTTTTTTGTTCTTCCAATTCTTTGGATTAGTATTGAATTTTTGCATCTCCATTGGGAATTAACATGGCCTTGGATGACATTTGGAAATGGCTTTTCTACAATGCCTATAATGGTTCAATGGTATGAATATACTGGAGTTTTTGGTGGTTCTCTTTGGGTTTGGATTGCAAACTATTTTGCTTATCAAGCAATTAAACAGATAGGAATTAACGACAAAGTTGGAAAGCTAAAACTTATTAGCAAAAAACTCTTTACCTCCAACCTTTTAAAGTTTGCTTTTATATTTATTATTCCTATTTCTCTTTCACTTATTATTTGGACAAGCTTTGAGGAAGAAAAAAATACTCCAATTGATGTTGTTGTTTTACAACCCAATTTGGAACCTTACGATGAGACAAAGATGCTTTCAAATAATGAAATTGTTAATCTACTAATTTCACTTTCTGAACAGAAAGCTGATGAAAACACAAGTTTTATCCTTGCTCCAGAAGGTTGCTTGGAAGAAAGAATTTGGGAAGATCAAATACAGGATAACTATAACCTTTCTAAACTAAGCAATTTCATTTCCAAATATCCAAAAGCACAAATGATAGTTGGTTCATTCTCTCGCCGTTTGCAATCGGAAGAAGAAAAAACAGAAGCATCAAGAAAAATAGAGTTTGCTCCTTTGCCATACTATTCAGTTTATAATAGCGCTATTCAAATTAAACAAGACAATAATTTTAATGTATATCACAAAACTAAACTTGTTCCAGGAGTTGAAAGACTTCCTTTTAAGAAATATATTGGTAAGATTTTAGACTTTGCCATTAAGTTAGGAAACCTTCCAGTTGGAACACTTGCAATTGATGACAATCACAATCTTTTTAAATCTGAAAGCACCAATGTTAAAGTAACAACTCCTATTTGCTATGAATCAATTTATGGAGAATTTGTTGCAAAAAGAGTTAAAGAAGGAGCAGAGATAATATTTATTATTACAAATGACTCTTGGTGGAGAGACACTCAAGGTTACAAACAACACGCTTCCTATGCTTCATTAAGAGCAATTGAAACACGACGTCCAATTGCAAGAAGTGCCAATACTGGTACATCTTGTTTTATATCTCCAAAAGGAGAAGTAAGTCAAAAAACAAAATTTTGGGAGCAAGATGTAATTAAAGCTTCTCTAATACCCCAAACCAAACTAACATTCTATGTTAAGTATGGAGACTATATAGCAAGAATTTGTCTATTCTCTTCAATAATTATTATTCTTATTGGAATAGTTTATAAAATCAGGCAAAGATATGAAAAGAAGTAGTTTATTTATCATACTCTTCTTAATAATCTTTTCTATATCCTGCAAAGAAAAGAATAAAGATGGAGTAGCAAAGATTGATTATTACGAAATTAATAATGATTTACTTTATCCAGTGCTTGACACCTTAGTTATTATGGAAAAGCAAGGATATTCGAAATTAATTAACGTAGAATATTTTGATACACTTAAAGAGTTCCAATTTTGTATTTATGAAAATACTCCTATTTTTAACCAAGACCACATTAATTTAAAAGGAGTATTTGAATATAAAGGTTTTATTTTCTATTTCTTTGATAATTTTGACAATAGAGATAATTGGCTTAAAAATACAGGAACTAAAAAAGATTATCGATATAAACATTTGACAGAATGGTTTGCAGGAGATCTTGACTATTATAATTTTACATTTAAAAAAGATAAATTTGTTCTAACAGAATTCAAACATCATGATATTTTTAGTGAAGACCAAGAAGCATTAGAATAAATCTTTTTAAGTAAATTTTATTCTTCATAAAGCAATTCTATTATTACTTTATCATTTCTTCTGGCTTTATCACCATCCATATTAATTAATACTTCTCTATTAACTTCAATTCTATGGGGTATTCCTGGATAATAATAATATTCATAAATATTATTATCATCAATTGTTATTTCAGAATTGTTTAATATAGTATCCATTACCATAGTCGCATCTTTATATTTACCCTCAAATTCCATTTTTTCAAAAAATTCCGTTAACATGGACTTTACATCATTTTGATCTAAGCTAGACTCTTGCTTTAAAACACAAAAATTCTCTTCAAAATCAACTTTATCAATATAAAGTTTTGCATTTGATTTTATATAACCTCCTCCAAACAAATTTGGCAATTGATCAACATAATAAAAAGGCAAACGAGTATCTATTTCAATCCCAAGAGGGAAATGGAAAATTTTTAATTCCGGTACAAGTAGATTTTCAATACCTTCTTTAGTAATATATGCTGTTTTTACAGGTTTCATTGTCTTTGTTAAAATATCAAACAATTCTTTATTATCCTTACCCAACACATTAACTAATTCATCAATCATAGTTGACAAAGTTTTTCCTAATTCTTCCCAATTCAAAATTTCATTAAAAGTTCCCGTTTCATCAGTAGTATATAAGATTTCCAAAAAATCATATTTTTCAAATAGTTTCATATATTCTTCTGGAATATCATAAGAATCGGCTAAATAATTATCAAAACCCCAACGTATTGTATAGGAGTTTGCTGTGGAGTCAATAACAGTAAAATATGCAGTATATTCATTTTTTTCATCTTTTGAAACTTTGTCTTTTTTCCATTCCTTATGTGTTTTTGTTATTTTAAAATTATAGCTATCTCCAATTGACCAATAGGCAACAAAAGGAACTCTTGTAGTATCTTGCTGACAAAATAAATTTGTAGTAGTTATAAGTAATGCTATTAAAATAAAGATTTTTTTCATTTCTGATATTTGTTTTAAGGTTTACAAAGGTATTATTTTTTATAACTAACCAAGCCTAACATCAAAATTCTTTTCTAAAACCAAAGATGGTTAATTATTTATTATTGTATTTTTGCTTTGTTATAACTGCTCATAATATGAAAAAATACATATCTATATTATTAATATCTTTTATTCCATTTAGTTTAATTGCTCAAAAAAGTAATAAAGAAATCATACAGTCATTAAAATCATATTATAATTCTTCTGATATTAATTTTGGAAATGTGGTTATTAAATTTAATGAAGATACAATATTAATAGCAGATAATCATACAAAAACTATTTTAAAAGATGATAATATAGTTTATAAAACAAGTAATGGTGGTAAGGATTGGAAAGCTATAAAATTTAATGGAGATTCATGGATTTATACCACAACTCATTTTGAAGATGGGCATATATGGATGGGTGGTTCAGATGAATATATTCATTATTCAAAAGATTATGGCGAAACATGGGAAAAGTTAAACAAGCCTTTTATTCCTAATACAAGAATATTATCTATTTTTATGAAAAATGATACAATTGGGATTGTGGGAGGTCATTCAAATGGATTAGCAATAACTTACGATAATTGGAAGACGACAACTCAAATCCCTACTCCATTAGAGCAAGGTAAATACAAAATTATAAAAAACTCTTCCAGAGATAGAGTAGAAAATATTGCTCTTTTGGATTCAATAATTTTAATTGACCAAAATAATTATATTTATTGTTCAAAGATTAATTCTATTAATTGGAAAGAATTTAATGTCCCTATAAGAGATTTTTTAGTTATAAATGAGAATAAAGAAATCCATTTACAAAATAGACATAAGGTCTATGTATTAAATCAAAATTTGGATCTATTATCAACTTATTTAGTTGATAATAATTTCTGTGAAATGCCTTTTGAAAAGCATAATACCAATATTAGTAAGTTCTTTGATTCAAAAATAAAATCTGTAGTTGTTAAATCTATTTCATTTACACCTATAGAGAATAGTTTGATTGCACAAGATAAAAGAAATGAAAAGATTGCTTACTTAAAGAAAAAGCGTAATGGAAAAATTATTTTTAATAATTCATTTGAAATAGATATTGCTTTTAAAGATGATGTTTTTAAAGCGATATTTGAAAATGATAAATACAAATCATTAAATAAGACAAAGAATAACTTTAATTGTACAGAGGCTGATATCAATAATTTTACAGAATTTTTATCGCAAAAAATCAAAGATTATAAAGAAAGAGAAAATTATGGAGGGAATTCTAGTTTTGTAATAAATCCTGAACATTTAAGTAAAATAGATACAAATAATATAAAATCTTTTTTTAACAATATTGATATTGAAAATCTTTACTCTAACAATAATTTCACATGTAATAGCCTTTTCTATCGATCAAAGAATTATTTTGAGATTATTATCAAAAATGGAGAAAAAGAAAAAATATTAATTAATAATAAGAGCTCTATTTTCTTTTCTCTCCCTTGGGAAATAACATATAATGGAGAAAAATTATATTGCTATAATCCTGAAATGACTTTTTTATTAAGAGATATAATTTTTTCTATAAATATTCCAAATAAAGATTTACTTTTGGGAGGAGAATTAATATATGAAGTTTTAGAGAAAGATCTTCTTAATAACACAGAGTACATCAATCCTTTAAGATAATATCTTTCTGTATTTATTTTATTATTGTATTTTTGCCCTTTGTTTTATGTAAATTTTAATTTGAGAAGATATGTTTAAGAAGGTTCCACACACTTATGTTATTATTTTTGGATTAATTATCCTTGCTGCCATTGCAACCTGGTTTGTTCCTGCTGGTGAATTTGTAAGACAGGCACAGGTTACAGAAAGTGGTAAGATTATTAATGGAGTTGTTAATGGCAGTTATCACAGAGTGGAACAAGCCCCTCAAACCTGGCAAATAATGTCTGCTTTCTTTAAAGGTTTTAAAAAAGCTCCTGCAATTATTGCTTTTCTTTTAATTTTGGGTGGTGCATTTTGGATTTTGAATGAAACCAAGGCTATTGATATGGGAGTTCAGTCATTTTTGAATTATAGCAATAGATTGGAAAGGTTCAGGTTTTTGCGATGGATTGGAGTAAATAATCTTATTATTATTCTTATTATGGTCATGTTTTCTTCCTTTGGTGCTATATTTGGAATGAGTGAGGAAACCATTGCTTTTGTAATTATCTTTGTCCCTCTGGCTATAAGTATGGGTTATGATTCCATTGTGGGAGTATGCATGTGCTTTTTGGCTGCTGGTTTAGGTTTTGCTGGTTGTGTTTTGAATCCTTTTACTTTAGGAATTGCTCAAGATATTGCAGGGATAAAGATGTTTAGTGGAATTGAATATAGATTAGTGATGTGGTTTATTATAACTGGATTAGGTATTGCTTATGTTTTGTGGTATGCAAAAAAGGTTAAGAAAAATCCAAGCAAGTCTATAATGTTTGAAGAAGATAATTATTGGAGAGAAAACCACGATTCAGCTCAAAAGCTGGAAGCTTCAAAAGCTAATAAAGGAACTTGGCTTGCTTATTTTATTTCTTCTGCAACAATTGTTGCTTACTCTTTTTATGTTGGTTTAAATCCTCAAATGTTTAAGGGAGGTCTTTCAACTTATATTCTTCTTTTAGTTTTGGCCATTGTTTTTATTGTAAGTGGATATAAAATGTTAAAGAAATCTGTTCAAATGTTTTGTTTATCAATTTTAATTTTCACAATCATATATCTTATAGTTGGGGTTATGATTTTTGAATGGGACTTTGTGCAAATTGCTGCTCTTTTCTTTACAATGGCTATTGTTACTGGAATGGCAATGGGTAAGGATGCTTCTGATATTTCTAAGCTTTTTATTGCTGGAGCAAAGGATATGTTGAGTGCTGCTTTGGTTGTGGGATTGGCAAGTGGAATTATTGTTATTCTGGAAGATGGAAAGATAATTGACACATTTCTTAATTCAGTTGCAACCTCAATTAATGGTTCTGGACCTGTTGGTGCTTTAAGCCTTATGTATGGTTTTCAATCTTTATTAAATGCGATAATTACTTCAGGAACTGCAAAGGCAGCAATGCTTATGCCAATGTTTAGAGAGATAGCTCTTATGACTGATATTCCTCTTCAATCAGCTGTTACTGCTTTCCATATTGGAGATGGATTTACCAATCTTATTACTCCAACATCAGGAGTTTTGATTGCTGTTTTAGGTTTGGCTAAAATTCCTTATGCAAAATGGGTTAAATGGTCTTGGAAGTTTATTTTGGCTATGGTTATTTTGGGTTGGATTCTTTTATTGCCAACTGTTTTAATTCAATTGCCAGGATTTTAAAAACTCATAACTAAATTAAGTCTAATTCCCCATTTCTTATATTCAGGTAAACCTTCGGTGTAGGTTATTCTTCTTATGTATTCCACTCCAATAAGGTTAAAGAGATTTTGAAAGCCTGCACCTACTTCAATATATGGTTTATCGGTAAATGTTTTCACAAACTCATTATCAATCATAAATCTGTTTTCATCTCTTAGTCCTCCATAGGTTGCTTTGAAGTTAATTTCTTCTCTTAATCCCAATTCTCTAATTAGTGGTATACGGTTAAATAATATTCCATTCAAATTATATATTGCAAAGAGTTGAACATATTTGTCGGAGAAGAACTCCATTGTACTCATCAGGTTGAAGGCTGATTGATGATAAATTATACTGTTATAAGTTGTGTTTGTGAACAAATAAGGCGAAAGCATCTTTCCCCAAATATAACCTCCTTCTGCCCAAAACAACATATAGCCAAATGGATTTAGATTAAGCTTTCGATATGCTTTTACTTTCAGAAGATGAGTGTTTCCAAATCCAAGCTCATAGTTAATGTTCATAGAAGTGTAGTTGCCTGCAAGCTGAACTCTTGCCTGATTTCTTTGAATCCATTTACCATTAAATACAATATTCATATTAATACCAAGTCTGTCGTAACGAAATCCTGTAATTTCTTTTCCATACAAATTGGCAAAGTTCCAATCGCCATAGGCTCTTACTTCTTGAAGAGTTAGATAAGGATTAAAACTAATTCCTTTTCTTGTTTCATACATCCATTGAAGAGTTAGAGCTTTTTGAAATGCAAGCTTATAATCTACAATATCTGTTATGGATAGTGATATTCTGTCGTAGTTGCTGTTGAATATTGTTCTACCAGGGATGAACGTATTATTGGTATATTTTACTCCAATAAAATGAGCAGGAAATCCATTAGGATTTTTGGTTAGAGAGTTGAAACTATATTTTAAATCTAATTCATATTTGAATTTTTTATCCACAGTTCCATAGGCTAACATCCAATTCACATACCAGTTGCGACTAAGTTTATAGTTTGTTTTGCCGCTAAAACGGTATCTTTCGCCCTCAACCTTATTGAAAGAAAACAAATTATCAATTGGTCCAATTTCCAAAGGTCCCATAAGCAGGTATCCTCCATAGAAAATTTCAGAAAGATATTTTGTTACCCTAAACCAAGTTACTGAATTAAGACTGTCAGGCAATTGATAGGTCTTTATTTCTGTTTCGGTTAGAGGAGAAAGTCTGTTTTCTTGGGTAATCTCAAAATCTTTGAGGTCTTTTTCTTTCATAAGTTCATAAGGCTCAAAAATTGGTTGAGAATAAGTATTTATGCTATATCCATAGGTCTTTAGGGAATAGAAATTCATCTTTGCATAAATGGCATCTTCAACAATATAAGTAACCTCCTGTTTCTTTCCATCAATTTCCAATGAGTCTGTTTTGTAATTTTGAATAAAATCAATCTTATCAATAAAGTTAATATTCGATTTTTCAGGAATTGAGAGTTTTGCACTTATTAGTTGATATTTACTATCGTTTGTTATGTATAAATAGCCCATAAAACCTATGTCATAGAGGTTTCTTGGAATGAATGAAAGCTGAATGCATTCCTTGTCATTAACCATTAGGGTGTCTTCAATAAAGAATTTATAGAAGGTTGGAGCCAAACGATTGATTGGACTCATTATTTGATGTCCTAAAACATCAACATAGGTTTGATAAAGATTTATTTTTTGAAAAATGCTTGAACGCATCTGTTTTGCATCATCTTCAGTAACTTGATCTGTTAAATTAACATGTTTTACTGCTATTCTTTGCTCATCAAGTTTACCTCCATCCTTACAAAAGATTTTTGTTATCTCCTCAAAGAAATATAATGGTAAATAGTTCTTGCTGCCATAATAGGTTTGGTCTAAGGATTGCATTAGATTTACAACAGGACGAAGACGTATTTTATTTAAAAGAGTATCGTTGGTTGGGTCAAGAGCAATTAATGATTTGTTGTGAGAGGAATATTGCAAAGGACAATGATTTAAAATAGAATTCTTATCCCTGTTTTCAACTACCTTTTCAATTAAATCAACGGCTGGATTGTTCTTGTTGGTGTATTTTTCCCTTTTTGCAGTAATTACCACTTCCTTAATTTGAGATGCATGTGGCTCAAGAGCAATTTTAATGCTTTTCTTTACTGAACGTATGGAAAGGAGTTTTGGCTTATAAGAAATATGAGAAATTTTAATGGTATCTATCTCTTGTGGAATTTCAATTTCAAAACGTCCATTATCATCACTTGTAACTCCTTGAGCAAAGCCATCAATTGAATAGCTTACTGTAGCTCGAAAAATTCCATCCTTGTTTTCTGCATCCACAACCTGCCCTTTTATTGTTTTGTTTTGTGCAAAACAGAACACATTAATCAAAAGAAAAGAAAAGAAAAACGTTATTTTGAGGAATTTAAAGGTTCTCATATACATAATTATTAGCAAAATTAGTTAATTTGTTGTTTCAAAATTTATTTATTCAATATTATTTTTCTTCTAACATCAAATTTCATTCCAAACTCTAAAGCATAAAAATTTCTTTTCTCTTTCTATTCAAAAAAACAATCAAGACTTACAATAATTTAATAAGGATAAAATATTACAAAACAAAGAGATAATTATTTTTCATAAGGGATAAATTTCGTAAGGTCGTACCATAACATCATTATGGTCGTACCATAGAATAGTTATGGTGGTATGATAACTTAGTTATGGTCGTACCATAATGATGTTATAGTACGACCATAGAGAATTTTTACTTGATTTAATTCCGACTAAACAAGGAAAAAATAACTTGATATAAGGTATAATAAAATTTTTATGGCATAATTTTAAATAGACTTGAGGATTTAATCTCTTTTTATTTTGCTCAAATCTCTTTTTTACAACATTATTTGTAATTTTGTAGATTATTCGTGAAAAAGACGTTTTAGATGAAGAGAATTTTAGTTATTTATACCGGAGGTACAATTGGTATGGTTAAAGACAAAAAAACAGGAGCTTTACTACCTTTTGATATGTCCAAAATATATGAGGCTTTGCCTGTTTTGAAAGAGTTTAACTGTGAGTTGGACTCATTTAGATTTGACCCAATTATTGATTCTTCAAATATGAAACCCGACTATTGGATTGGGCTTGCAAGTGTTATTGAAACAAACTATGATAAATATGATAGTTTTATTGTTTTGCATGGAACAGACACAATGAGCTACACTGCTTCTGCTTTAAGTTTTATGCTGGAAAACCTTGCAAAACCAGTTATTCTTACTGGTTCACAATTACCTTTGGGTATGATTAGAACAGATGGAAGAGAAAACATAATTGGAGCTGTTGAAATTGCATCAAATGAAAATCTTTCTATTCCTGAGGTTTGTATATTTTTTGAAGACAGATTATATAGAGGAAATCGCACAACCAAAATTAATGCAGAATATTTTGAAGCATTCTATTCTGGAAACTTTCCTTCCCTTGCAAAAGTGGGAATTAATATAACTTATAAGCCACATCTATTTCTTCAAAAGCCAACCCAAGCTTTTAAAGCTTACAAGAAACTTGATGATAATGTAATTCTAATAAAACTATTCCCTGGTATTAAGGAAAGTTATTTTAGAACAATTCTTTCAATGGAAGGATTAAAAGGAGTTGTTTTGGAAACCTATGGTTCAGGCAATGCTCCAACAGAAGAATGGTTTATTGAAGCATTGGAAGAAGCAATTGAAAAAGGAATAATCATTTATAACGTAACTCAATGTAAGGCTGGCTCTGTTGCAATGGGACATTACGAAACATCGGCTCATTTGGCTGAAATTGGAATTATAGGTGGGCACGACATAACAACTGAATCGGCAATTGCAAAGCTAATGTTTCTGCTTGGGAACTTCACTGACAAAAGCCAAATTATTGAAATGCTAAACTCTCCTTTAAGAGGAGAACTTTCAATTTAAATTTTTGATTATGGACTACAAGAAAATATTTAACAGGTTTGATGGGTTAAACATCTTGATTATTGGAGATGTTATGATTGATTCATACATGTGGGGAAGAGTTGATAGAATTTCTCCTGAGGCTCCTGTTCCAGTTGCAACAATTGTTAAAACAGAAGACCGTTTGGGAGGTGCTGCCAATGTTGCCTTAAATATTAAAGCTATGGGAGCTAACCCAATTCTTTGTTCTGTTGTGGGACACGACCCAAAGGCAAAGAGCATTCTTTCTTTAATGAAAAAACTAAACATCACTAAAGATGGAATTTTGCTTTCAAGAGAGAGAGAAACAACAGTTAAAACAAGAATATTGGGTAATAAGGTTCAAATGCTAAGAGTTGACCAGGAAATTACAACTTCTTTAAGTGAAAAAGATGAGAAAGATTTTATTGACTCAATATCCAATATTATTAATACATCAAAGATAGATTCAATAATATTTCAAGACTATGACAAGGGAGTAATTACTCCTAAAGTTATTTCGGAAATTGTGAAGCTTGCAAATAGAAAAGGAATACCAACTGCTGTTGATCCAAAGAAAAAGAATTTTCTTGAATATAAAAATGTTACCCTTTTCAAACCAAATCTTAAGGAATTAAAGGAAGGATTGAAAATTGAGTTTGACCTTCCATCTATGGATAATTTGATTGATGCTTCAAATCTTTTGCATCAAAGAATAAAATCTCAAATGATATTCATCACTCTAAGCGAAAATGGAGTATTTATTGCTGACTACAACTTAAAACAAAACAACATGGTAATAATTCCTGCACACCACAGGTCAATTTCCGATGTTTCAGGAGCAGGAGATACTGTTATTAGTGTTGCTTCTCTTTGTTTGGCTTTAGATTTACCATTTAGAACAGTTGCAGAAATTTCTAATCTTGCAGGAGGTTTAGTTTGTGAACAAGTTGGTGTTGTACCAATCAACAAACAATTGCTTTTAAACGAAGTGTGCAATAAACTTTAGGAAATAATCGTAATTATAAATAAAAAAAGAGTATGAAGAATTTTATGTTTTATAATCCAACCCAAATAGTTTTTGGGAAGGATACGATTAAGAAATTAGATAAATTAGTTCCTCAAGATAGTAGAGTTTTAATTACATATGGAGGAGGAAGCATAAAGAGGAATGGAGTTTATGACCAGGTTATTCAAGCCTTAGGAAATAGAAAAGTGTTTGAATTTGGAGCAATTGAACCCAACCCTCACTACGAAACATGTTTGAAATGTGTTGATTTCATTAAGGAAAATAATATTGATTTTGTTCTTGCTGTAGGAGGAGGAAGTGTTATTGATGCAACTAAGTTTATTGTTGCTGCAACCTTCTATGAAGGAAAAGACAAATGGGAAATTCTTCTTACAGGAGGTAATAAAATAACCAAAGCAATGCCTTTTGGAACTGTTTTAACTTTACCTGCAACTGCATCAGAAATGAATAATGGAGCAGTTATCACAAAGAAAGAAACATTGGAGAAATTGGCTTTCCATAGTGAACATTGTTTCCCTAAGTTTTCAATCTTAGATCCTCAAGTAACTTACACTTTGCCTGAAAGACAAATTGCAAACGGAATAGCTGATACCTTTGTTCATGTTATGGAACAATATTTAACCTATCCAGTAAGAAATCAAATTTCAGATCGCTTTGCTGAAAGTATAATTATAACTCTTATTGAAGAAGCTCCAAAAGTTTTTTCAGACCCAATGGACTATGAAGTTAGAGCAAACTTAATGTGGGCTGCAACAATGGGATTAAATGGATGGATTGCTTGTGGTGCTGTTCAAGATTGGGCAACTCACATGATTGGTCACGAGCTTACTGCCTTCCACGATATTGATCATGGTACAACTCTTTCAATTGTACTTCCAGGAGTCATGAAGGTTATGAAAGACGAAAAAGGAGAAAAGATTATTCAGTTTGGAGAAAGAGTATTTGGAATTAAGGAAAGAAGCAAAGAAGAAAGAATTGAAAAAACAATTAAAGCAACTGAAGAATTTTTTGAATCAATTCGCATCCCAACTCGTTTGAGTCATGTTGGATTAAATGAAACTTGCATTGAACCAATTGTTCAAAGAATGAAAGAAAGAAATTGGTCATTAGGTGAAAATGGTACAATTAATTACGAAAAAGTTCGTTTGATTCTTTCAGACAGATTATAGAATAAAACAGTAATGAGAAAACCTATTATACTATTAATTTTATCGCTTTTCCTTGCTTTAAGTCTTACGGCTCAACAACGACCACAAAACTTGCCACACTATGATGAAAAAATAGTTCATTTTGGTTTTCTCTTAGGCTATAATCAATTCTCAGCTCTGCTTAAAGTTAAGGATCCTCTTCCAGAACCTGATAAGGTTGTGGGAATGAATATAGATTCTCAACATGGATTTCAAGTTGGAGTTATTGGAGATTTAAAGATTTTTGAATACTTACGTCTCAGGCTAACACCAACAATTAGTTTTGGAGAAAGAAAGTTTAATTTTAATGTTGTTGACGATAAAGGTTTGTTTAAAACTGAATCAACTAATATTGAAGCCATTTATCTGGAAACTCCATTAGAATTTAAAATTCAATCAAAACGCTGGAGAGACTTTCGCCCTTATGTTATTGCTGGAGGCAAACATGCCTACGATTTGGCTTCACTAAAAAAGAAAAAAATTGCAGAAGAAGATTTGCTCCTTAGAGTAGAAAACACCGATTGGATGTACACTCTTGGAGCTGGTTTTGATTTCTATTTGCAATACTTTAAGTTTGGAATTGAACTTAAATCATCTTTTAGTGTCAACAATATGCATATTCCAGAACCTCAAAAACCATTCTCAAACATAATTGATAAATACAAAACAAGAATATTCTACATTACACTAACATTTGAATAGTATTTCAAATAACTTCCCTTATTTTTCCCTTATAAACAATAAAAAAAGATGATAAAAGAAATAGAAATTAACCTATTGCCTGAAGATTTGGTAAACCAAGAGGTTATAAAGAAAGTAATTGCAAAGAAAACAGGTATAAAGTTAATTGATATTCTTAGCTGTGAAGTTATTAGAAAGAGTATTGATGCAAGAAAGAAACCAATATCATATAGGGTAAAACTTAGTCTTAATCTTCAAGATAAGAAAGAAAAGATGGAAACCTCTAATGAGCAATCTTTTCAATTACCAGAAAATGAAACAATCCTTTATAAGAGAGAATATAAAGATGTTCACAACTCTAAACCAGTAATTGTTATTGGTGCTGGTCCTGCAGGATTGTTTGCAAGTCTTAAGCTTATTGAAAAAGGATTAAAGCCAATAATTATTGAAAGAGGAAAGCCAGTTAGTGAAAGGAAAAAAGATGTTGCACAAATTGTTCGTCAAAAAGAAATAAATTCAGAATCCAATTGGTGTTTTGGTGAAGGAGGTGCAGGAACTTTTTCTGATGGTAAGCTTTACACTCGTTCCAATAAGAGAGGAAACATTGATGAAGTTTTAGATATTTTCATTGAACATGGAGCAGATAAGGATATTAAAATTGAAGCTCATGCACATATAGGTACAGATAAGCTTTCTTCAATAATTAAAAATATTCGCAAAACAATTGAAGAATTTGGTGGAGATTATCATTTCAATACTAAAGTTGTTGATTTTATTCTTAAAGACAATATTATTAAGGGTGTTATTACTCAAAATGGAGATAAGATTGAAGCAGATGATTTTATTCTTGCAACAGGACACAGTGCAAGAGATATTTACTATTTGTTTGATGAAAAGAAATGGGCTCTTGAAGCAAAACCTTTTGCAATGGGAGTTAGAATTGAGCATCCTCAAGAACTGATTAATCAAATTCAATATCACTCTTCCAACTATTCAAAATTGCTTCCTCCAGCATCCTACACTTTGGCATATAATAATAAAGGAAGAGGAGTTTTCTCTTTCTGTATGTGTCCAGGCGGAATGATAATACCAGCATCTACAAATAAAGGAGAATTGGTTGTTAATGGAATGTCCAATTCTTTAAGAAGTTCTCCATTTGCCAATTCAGGGATTGTTGTAAGTGTTAATGAAGAGGATGCAAAGGATTTTGGTAAATTTGGAGCATTAAAGCTTTTGAAACTTCAAGAGGATTTGGAAAGAAAAATGTTTGTTGCTGCAGACAATAGCATTTCAGCACCATCACAACGTTTGACAGATTTTCTCAAAAGCACGCCTTCCTCAGCCCTAAGTCCAACATCCTATTTATGTGGAGTTGTGCCAACAAATCTAAATAAGGTTTTGCCTAAGTTTATTTCCTCATCGCTCCATTATGCTTTCAACGATTTTGGAAGAAAAATGAAAGGTTTTATAACCCAAGAAGCTAATCTAATTGGGTTAGAATCTCGTACCTCATCTCCTGTTCGCATTCCAAGAGATAAGGAAACCCTCCAACATATTCAAATCTCTGGTCTTTATCCTTGCGGAGAAGGAGCAGGATTAGCTGGAGGGATAACTTCAAGTGCAATTGATGGAATAAATATTGCTAATAAAATTGCAGAAAAAAGCAATCTTTAATCAGCAATTAGTTTTTTGTATCTTGGTCTTTTAGGTGTTATATCTCCTAAACGTTTCTTGCGGTTTTCTTCATATTCTGAATAAGAGCCTTCAAAGAAATACACTTCAGAATCACCTTCAAAGGCAAGAATATGTGTTGCAATTCTGTCTAAGAACCATCTATCGTGGGAAATAACTACTGCACAGCCAGCAAAGTTTTCCAAACCTTCTTCAAGTGCTCGAAGTGTGTTTATGTCAATATCATTGGTTGGCTCATCAAGTAGCAAAACATTAGCTTCTGATTTAAGTGTTAGAGCTAAATGCAAACGATTTCTTTCTCCTCCAGAAAGTATTCCTGTTTTCTTGCTTTGGTCTGTACCTGAGAAATTGAAACGAGAAACATAAGCTCTTGAGTTGATTAGTCTTCCTCCCATTTGAATCTGTTCATTCCCTTCAGAAACAACTTCCCAAACTGTTTTCTCTGGGTCAATTTCGCTGTGTTGCTGGTCAACATAACCTACCTTAACTGATTCTCCAACATCAAATGTTCCATTATCTGGTTTTTGAAAACCCATAATCATTCTGAAGAGTGTTGTTTTACCTGCTCCATTTGGTCCAATAACTCCAACAATACCTGCTGGTGGAAGAGAAAATGTTAGGTTTTCAAAAAGAAGTCTGTCTCCAAAAGCTTTGCTAACTCCATTGGCTTCAATAACCTTTGTTCCCAAACGAGGACCATTTGGAATAAAGATTTCCAAACGTTCTTCTTTTTCTTTTGTATCTTGTGAAAGCATTTGTTCGTAGGCACTTAAACGAGCTTTCCCTTTAGCATGTCTTGCCTTAGGGCTCATTCTAACCCATTCCAACTCTCTTTCAAGTGTTTTCTTTCTTTTGCTTTCGGTTTTTTGTTCCATCTCCATTCGCTTGGTTTTTTGATCAAGCCATGAAGAATAGTTGCCTTCCCATGGAATTCCTTCTCCTCTATCAAGTTCCAAAATCCATCCTGCAACATTATCTAAGAAATATCTGTCGTGGGTAACTGCAATAACTGTTCCTTTGTATTGATGAAGATGTTGTTCTAACCAATCAATTGATTCGGCATCAAGGTGGTTAGTTGGTTCATCTAAAAGAAGTATGTCTGGTTCTTGTAGCAAAAGTCTGCAAAGTGCAACTCTTCTTCTTTCTCCTCCTGAAAGATTACGGACAATTGCATCTTCATCTGGACAACGAAGTGCATCCATAGCTCTTTCAAGTTTGTTGTCAAGATTCCAAGCATCATGTTGTTCCATAAGTTCCATCACCTCTCCTTGACGTTCCATTAGCTTGGTCATCTCATCATCACTCATTGGTTCAGAGAACTTCAAATTAATTTCATCGTATTCTTTTATTATGTCGGCTACTTCCTTAACGCCTTCCATAACAACTTCCTTAACTGTTTTGTTTTCATCTAACTTAGGCTCTTGTTCCAAATATCCAACACTATATCCTGGAGAAAAATGCACTTCTCCTTGATGTGAAGGGTCTAAACCAGCTATTATCTTCAAGAGAGTTGATTTACCTGAACCATTTAAACCAATTATTCCAATCTTTGCTCCATAATAAAATGATAGATAAATATCCTTTAAAACTTGCTTGCTTGGTGGATAGGTTTTGCCCACTCCTACCATTGAGAATATTATCTTTTTGTCGTCTAATGCCATAAAAAAATTTATTATTTATTTAGTTTAATATCTTTAATGTTTAATTGAATTGATGTTCTTCCATTCCATTGATTTTCGTCAATTTGATAGGCTATGTCAAAGATTTCACCATTACGTATTTTATCGTAGTAATCGCCAAGTCCAAAGCCTATACATGCAAAAGGAAGATGACGAATGTCTAAATGAATTGCTGAAAAATTCAAATGCTTTTGTCCAACTGGACGCACTTGACCTGTATCAACAACTCTTTTTGAAAGAAATATTGGAGTGTTGTTTTCTTGTCCGAAGGGCGCAAATTGCTTAATTATCCTATATAGCTTTGGAGTAATATCACTTAGGTTGATTTCTTGGTCTATTTCAATTTCTGGAACATATTGCTCTTCTGTCATATCCTGCTCCACTTTTTCTTTAAAAAGACGAATAAACTCATTAAGGTTTTCTTCCTTAATGGAAAGCCCTGCAGCAAATTTATGGCCTCCAAAATGTTCCAAAAGATGAGAGCAAGACTCAATTACATTATATATGTCAAAATCCTTAACAGAACGAGCAGAGCCAGTAATTAAACCATTGCTTTTTGTGAAAACAATGGTTGGCTTATAATATTTTTCAATAAGTCGTGAGGCAACAATTCCAATAACTCCCTTGCTCCAATCTTTTTGGAAAACAACATTAGCCTTACTGCTTAAAAGGTCAGAAGAGTTTTCAAGAATAGTAATGGCTTGTTGAGTAGCTTCAATATCTAATTTTCTTCGTTCATCATTGGTTTCATTAATCTTTTGAGCTACAACTTGAGCATCTTCCAACTTATCACAAATTAAAAGCTCAACTGAATTCCTTCCAGATTCAATTCTTCCTGCTGCATTAATTCTCGGACCAATCAAAAACACCAAATCAATAATGGTTAGCTCACGATTAAAATAAAGCTTTCTATCCTCTTCATTACAAACTCTAACAACATTGCTAAATTTAAGAATAGCTTCAATACCAGGACGTGGTTGTCTATTTATGATCTTTAAACCATAATAAGCTAAAATTCTATTTTCTCCCGTAATTGGAACAACATCAGCAGCAATGGAAATAGCAACAAGATCTAAATACGGAAGAAGTTTATCAAAAGGTTGATTCCTTCTAATATTAATTGCTTGAATTAGTTTAAATCCAACGCCACAACCTGAAAGTTCCTTGTAAGGATAATTAGAATCCTTAACTTTTGGATTTAAGATTGCACAAGCCTTAGGTAACTCATCGGCTGGAAGGTGATGGTCACAAATAATAAAATCAATTTCTTTTTCACTTGCATAAGCAATTTGTTGGGTAGCCTTAATCCCACAATCTAATGCTATCACTAACTTATAACCATTCTCATAAGCCCAATCAATAGACTGATAGGAAATGCCATAACCCTCAATATATCTGTCGGGAATGTAGAAATCCACCTCAGAATAAAACTGTTTTAAATAGGAATATACTAAAGCAACGGCAGAAGTGCCATCAACATCATAATCTCCATAAATTAGAATCTTCTCACTTGCCTTCATGGCAAACATGATTCTATCTAAAGCATCCTCCATATCCTTAAGAAGGAATGGATCATGCAAATCCTTTAAATTAGGTCTAAAAAACTTCTTAGCTTCCTCATAACTATTTATCCCTCTTTGCACAAGAAGATTTGCAATAATATCATAAGCCCTATAATCTTCCTCTCTCAAACATGTAGAATCTACTCTCAAATCCCGTGCAAGCTGCTCAACTAAAGTCCTATCCCCATCTCTCTTTACCACCCAACGTTTATCCATAATAACCAATATTTTCAAAACAAATAATTTACAAAGATATAAAAATATATTTACTCCCCAAAAAAGAAGTTGGTTGAGCTGTTAAGTTATATTAAGTTTAAAATATTATATTAGATGTATTTTCAGAAAAACATCAATCATAATCAAAAATAAGTCAATCATATTTGAAAATATATCAATCAAAAATAAAAATATATCAGACATATTTTTAATTATGATTGAGTTTTTATTTGCCTTCACTCATTTTATCATAATTTCATTCTCTTTGTGGAATTAATTAATTTGAGATAAGTATTTATTTAAGAATTTTGGAGGTTAAAATTTTCAGAAAATGCAATTGTTTTGTTTTCATGCTTATCTTTGCAAAATGATTTTAAAGCATTTATTATGACAAAGCTTAGTGTAAATATAAATAAGGTGGCAACTATAAGAAATGCAAGGGGTGGAAATAATCCTGATTTGATTAAGGTTGCTATGGATTGTGAGAGTTTTGGAGCTGAGGGTATTACTGTTCATCCTCGTCCTGATGAAAGACATATTCGTTATTCAGATGTTAGGAACTTAAAACCCATTTTAACTACAGAGTTTAATATTGAGGGTAATCCAAATGATGATTTTATTCGTTTAGTTGAAGAAATTAAACCTGCTCAAATTACTCTTGTTCCCGATGCACATAATGTTTTAACTTCTAATGCTGGTTGGAATACTATAAAACATAAAGAATTTCTAACTTCAGTTGTTGAAAGACTAAAACTTGTTTCAAGAGTTTCTATTTTTGTTGATCCAGAAGAAGAAATGGTTGCTGGAGCTAAGGCTTGTGGAGCTGACCGTGTGGAACTTTATACTGAAAGTTATGCAAAAAATTATTTTATTGACAGAGATAAGGCCATTGAGCCATTTATAAAAGCTGCCAATGAAGCTAAGCATCAAAACTTAGGGCTTAATGCTGGTCACGATTTGGATTTGGATAATTTGGAGTTCTTCCATAAAAACATTCCTAATCTATTGGAGGTTTCCATTGGCCATGCTTTAATTTGTGATGCTTTGTACTATGGATTGCAAAATACAATTCAGATGTATAAACGTTGTTTGCAATAAATTCACTTCTAATTATATTATAATGGAGCATATTGAACTTCTTTCTCCTGCCAAGAATTTGGAAATAGGCAAGGCAGCCATTGATTGTGGTGCTGATGCAGTTTATATTGGTGCCGATAATTTTGGTGCAAGAGTTCAAGCAGGAAATAGCTTGGAGGATATTGCTTCTTTGGTTTCTTATGCTCATTTGTTTAATGCAAAGGTTTATGTTACCATAAATACTATTCTTTTTGATAATGAATTAAAAGCTACTGAGGATTTAATTCATAAACTTTACGCAATTAAGGTTGATGCAATTATTATTCAAGATTATGGTATTTTGGAAATGAATCTTCCTCCAATAAATATTCATTCAAGCACTCAAATGCATAATATTTCTAAGGAGAGGATTAAGTTTTTGAAGGATGTAGGCTTTAGTAGAGTTGTTTTGGCAAGAGAACTTTCCATTGAAGATATTAAGGAAATTCATTCTTATGTTCCAGATATTGAATTGGAGTTTTTTGTTCATGGTGCTTTATGTAATGGCCTTAGTGGTCAGTGTTATTTAAGTTACGAAATTACCAATCGTTCAGGCAATCGTGGAGAATGCTCTCAACCTTGCAGAAGTAGATACGACTTAGTAAACTCTCAAGGTAAGATTTTGGTTAAAGATAAGCATATTCTTTCCACAAAAGATTTTAATGCTTCTTTATATATTCCAGAAATGATTGAAGCTGGAGTCAGAAGTTTTAAAATTGAGGGAAGACTTAAGGATTTGGAATATGTTAAGAATGTAACAGCTCACTATTCAAAAGAGATTGATAATTTTATAAATACAGGAAACAATAAAGAAAAATATTGCAGAAGCTCCATTGGTAAAACTGAAATTGGATTTGAGCCTGATGTTGAAAGGAGTTTTAATCGTGGATTTACAAGTTTTAATCTTAACGGGAAGAAAGATATTATTGGAAATTTAGATTCCGCAAAATCAATTGGAAAATATATTGGCAAGGTTAGCGATATAAATCGTTCTGGAAGAGGGAAATTCTATTTTCAAGTTGATACAAAAGAAAGATTTTCAAATGGAGATGGACTTTGCTTTATAAGTATGGATGGTAATATTGAAGGGTTTTTGGTTAATGGAGTTGAGGAAAATCCTTCTCAAGGTTTAGTTATGATATATCCAAACAAGAAACCTGACATTAAACTTCTGACTAAAATTTACAGGAATTTAGATACTCAGTTTTCAAAACAAGTTCTTTCTGATAAATCCAAAAGAAAGATTGCAATAGATATTACTCTTTCTGAAACTCCTCAAGGATTTTCCTTACAAGCCATTGATGAGCAAGGGCTAAAAGTTCAAGAAGATATTATTACAGAAAAGCAAATTGCTTTAAAAACTCAAGACTATCAAAACAATCTTTTGAAACAGATTGATAAATTTGGAGATAGCATTTTCTATTTGCGAAGCTTTGAAAACAAATGTTCCAACAACTTTTTCTTTGCCTCTTCCCTTCTTAACCAGCATAGAAGAAATCTTATTGAAAAACTTTATGAATTAAGACAAGAAGCATATAAGCCAATTCAAAAGGAGTTTGAAAAAACCACAATTCCTTATCCTCAAAAAACATTGGACTTTAGAGCAAATATTGTTAATGAAAAAGCAAAGGAATTCTATACTCGACATAAGGTTGAAGATATTGAATATGGATTAGAAAAAGAAAACTCTAAAAACTCTAAACCAAATGAAATGGTTCTTATGCGAACAAAAAATTGTATTCGCTATACCTTAGGACAATGCTTGATTAGAGACAAACAAACTCCAGATTTTGATCAAGAACTCTTTTTAAAAGACAATCAAAGAACCTATAAATTACATTTTGACTGCAAGAATTGTTTTATGGACATTCTTCTTTTGGAATAGGATATTTTAATTTTCTGAAAAAATTTATCCTAAAGACTTTATTTGCCCATATAAAATATAATTCCTAATTTTGCAGTTCTTTTTATTTATAAGCAAATTTTTTATTTACTAAAAGCATAAATCTATGAAACTAATACAATTTGCCTCCATCACCAAAAAGATAGCACTTGCCTCTTTCGGCTTGTTTTTGCTATTATTCTTACCTGTACACTTAGGTATCAACCTATGTCTTTTAAGAGAGGATGGTGGAGAATGGTACAGAAATGCAAGTCATTTCATGGGTACAAACTACATTGTGAAGGTATTCGAAATAGTACTTATGGCTTGTGTGCTTTTGCACATAGTTGTAGCTATTTTGCTCACAATTGAAAACTTTATGGCTCGCCCTGTTCGCTACAAAGTTAAAACTAAAACTAAAACTCCTTTTATGTCTCGTTATATGATTTGGACAGGAGGAATCGTAGCTTGTTTTTTAGTTTTGCACTTTATCAATTTCTATTTCGTTAAATTGGATATTGTTGAAGGCAAGTATTCTGCAAGCATAGAAAAGGTCGATAAAATATTTCAAGAAAAAGCAATGAAACTCCAAAGTGGAGAGCTTAACGAAAAAGACCAAGCTGCTCTTATGGCACAATACCAAGCAATAAGTCAAATCACTCCAGAGAAAATGGACAATAGCAAAAAGAATATGGTTAATTTGACTAAGGAAGAAGTTGAAACTTATTGTGGAAAAGATTTCAAGCATGCTGAACCTGATTTCTACACAATGAGTCAAGAGTTGTTTGCTAAAAAATCTTACTCATTTATCTATATTTTAGTTTTTCTTGCATTGGGATTCCATCTTTATCATGCAATTAATTCTTTAGCTCAAACCTTTGGATTAAGTCATAAGAAATACTCTCCAGTTATTGAATGGGTTTCTGTAATTTATGCTGTTGTTGTTCCTATTGGATTTGCAATCATTCCACTCTGGATTATGCTCGCTAAATAGCAAAAAGATATAAAGTTATTTATTAATAATATAAAGATATAAAGATATGAATACACTTAATTCCAAAATACCAGAAGGTCAGTTGTCGGAAAAGTGGACAAAATATAAAGCAAGTCAAAAATTAGTTAATCCTGCAAACAAAAGAAAACTTGATGTTATTGTTGTAGGTACTGGTTTGGCTGGTTCATCTGCAGCTGCTTCATTGGGAGCTTTGGGCTTTAATGTTAAAATATTCTGCATTTCCGATTCTCCTCGTAGAGCTCACTCAATTGCTGCTCAAGGAGGAATAAATGCAGCAAAGAACTATCAAAATGATGGAGATAGCGTTGACCGTTTGTTCTACGATACAATTAAAGGAGGAGACTATAGAGCAAGAGAAGCTAATGTTTATCGTTTAGCAGAGGTTTCAAATAGTATAATTGACCAATGCGTTGCTCAGGGAGTTCCTTTTGCAAGAGATTATGCTGGAATGTTGGATAATCGTTCTTTTGGAGGAGCTCAAGTAAGTAGAACTTTCTATGCAAAAGGACAAACAGGACAACAACTTCTTCTTGGTGCCTACTCTGCACTTTCAAAAGAAATTAAGGCAGGCACTGTTAAGATGTATGAAAGAAGAGAGATGATGGACTTGGTAGTTGTTGATGGTAGAGCAAGAGGGATTATTACAAGAAATCTTCAAAATGGAGAAATAGAACGTTGGGGAGCACATGCAGTAGTTATTGCAACTGGAGGTTATGGTAATGTTTATTACCTTTCAACCAATGCAATGAATTGTAATGGTTCTGCTGCTGTTCAATGTTATCATAAAGGAGCTTTCTTTGCAAATCCTTGTTATGTTCAAATTCACCCAACTTGTATTCCAGTTAAGGGAGAATATCAATCAAAGCTTACTCTTATGTCTGAGTCTTTGAGAAATGATGGAAGAATTTGGGTTCCTAAGAAAATAGAAGATGCACAAGCAATTAGAGAAGGAAAACTAAAACCAACTGAAATTGCTGAAGAAGATAGAGATTATTATTTAGAAAGACGTTATCCTGCATTTGGAAATCTTGTTCCAAGAGATATTGCATCTCGTGCTGCAAAAGAACGTTGTGATGCAGGTTATGGAGTTGGGGCAACTGGTTTTGCAGTTTACTTGGATTTCAAATCAGCAATTGAACGTTTGGGAAAAGATAAGGTTGAAGAACGTTATGGCAATCTATTCCAAATGTATGAAGAGATTGTAGCTGTTAATCCTTACGAAAACCCAATGATGATTTATCCAGCTGTTCACTACACTATGGGAGGTCTTTGGGTTGACTACGAACTACAAACAACAATTCCTGGATTGTTTGCTGCTGGAGAAGCTAATTTCTCAGACCACGGAGCTAACCGTTTGGGTGCTTCTGCTTTAATGCAAGGATTAGCTGATGGTTATTTTGTTTTACCATACACAATGCAAAACTATCTTTCTGACCAAATTTATCAATCAAAAATCTCAACAGAAACTGAAGAATTTGCGAATGCAGAAAAATCAGTTAAAGAAAAGCTTGAAAAGATAATGGCGATTAAGGGAGAAAAGACAGTTGACTCTTTACAACGAGCACTTGGACACATTATGTGGGAATATGTTGGAATGGGAAGAAATAGAGAAAACCTTCAAAAGGCTATTCCAATGCTTGAAAATTTAAAGAAAGAATTTTGGTCAAATGTTAGAGTTACTGGTGATCTGAATTCTTTAAATCCTGAACTTGAAAAAGCTATTCGTTTGGCTGACCATATTGAACTTGCTCAAATTATGGCTAAAGATGCTCTTCAAAGAGAAGAAAGCTGTGGTGGACACTTTAGAGAAGAATATGTTACCGAAGAAGGAGAAGCTAAGAGAAATGATCAAGACTTTATGTTTGTTGGTGTTTGGGAATACAAAGGTAAGGACCAAGAGCCAGTTATGCATAAGGAAGATTTAAAATACGAATTTATTAACGTTCAACAAAGAAATTACAAGTAAGATGGATTTTACATTAAAAATATGGCGTCAAGAAAATAGAAAAGCTAAAGGACGTTTTGAAACATATAAAATAAGTAACATTTCTCCAGATTGTTCTTTCTTGGAGATGTTAGATATATTAAATGAAAGCCTTGTTAATAAACTATCACACCCAGTTTGTTTTGATAATGATTGCAGGGAAGGTATTTGTGGTATGTGTGGTATGTATATTAATGGACATCCTCATGGACCTGATAAAGGAGTTACTACTTGTCAGCTGTACATGCGTAAGTTCACTGATGGCGAAACAATAACAATCGAACCTTGGAGAGCAAGACCTTTCCCAATTATTAGAGATTTGATTGTTGATAGAACTGCTCTTGATAAAATTATTCAAGAAGGAGGTTATGTTTCTGCAACAACTGGAGGAGTTCCAGATGGTAATGCAATTCTAATTTCAAAACATAAAGCTGATGAAGCAATGGATTCTGCTTCATGTATTGGTTGTGGAGCTTGTGTTGCTGCATGTAAGAATGCTTCTGCGATGCTATTTGTTTCTGCAAAAGTATCTCAATTGGCACTATTACCTCAAGGAAAGCCTGAAGCTGCAATTAGAGTTCAAAATATGGTTGCAAAAATGGATGATTTGGGATTTGGTAACTGCACCAACACTTATGCTTGCGAAGCTGAATGTCCAAAACAAATTAAAAGATCAAATATTGCAAGAATGAACAGAGAGTTTATTTGCGCAAAAGTTGGTTCAGAAGAATCAACAAAAAGATAAAACAAATAAATAGATAGAATTTAAACCTCCTTTGTAGAGAATTTTAAAATAAGCAGGAAATTAAACTCCCTTATTTTCTCTACAAAGGAGGATTATTTTTTAATCAAAAGAAAAAAAATTCAAAAAAGATTTGGAAAAAAAGATTTTATTTCATTACTTTGCCGAAATATTTAATTGAGACAAGGTTATGAAGAAATTTTTAAGCTTTTTCCCTGCCTGGTTAATAATTCCGCTTTTCGTAATTGGAGGGCTTATTGCAGGTCTTTCTTCCTACGCCGTCTATATGTCGAGGTTTCATTCCTATCTTTCCGATGATCCCGAAACTTGTATCAACTGCCATATAATGGCTCCTTATTACGATACATGGTCTCACAGTTCTCACAGATATTATGCCAATTGTAATGATTGTCATGTTCCTCATAATAATATTGCAAACAAATACTTCTTTAAGGCAAAAGATGGATTATATCATTCTGCTGTTTTTACTTTTCATGCAGAACCCCAAGTTATACGTCCAAGAGATGCAAGTTATAATGTAATTATGGATAATTGCATTCGTTGTCACGAGCATTTAAATACAGCCATAGTAAAAAATGGAATGTATAGTTTTGATGACACTAAAAAAGGAATGGCTAAAGCTTGCTGGGATTGCCATACCAATGTTCCTCACACAAAAATTAGTAATATATCTTCCTCTCCAAACTCTCTTGCTCCACTTCCAAAATCTCCAGTTCCTGATTGGTTAAAGAATAAAACAAAAAAATAATATTATGATTATGAAGAAAATATCAGAAGCAATAAAGAAAAGGCCTATTATAGGTTGGGCTATATTTGTTACTGTAATGGTAATCGTATTTCTTTTAGGATTATTGGCAGCTTCAATAACTGAACGCCGAGCTGAAATTGCTACCCTATATAGCAATAAGAAAGTTGAGATTAAAGGTATTAATCCTCATTCTTCTGAGTGGGGAATTAACTATCCGAGAGAATATAACACTTGGTTAAAAACCAAGAATATGGATTTTCAAAGCAAGTATAATGGCAACATAAAACAAGATGTTTTAGAAAATAGACCTCAAATGGTTGTCCTTTGGGCTGGCTATGCTTTCTCAAAAGACTACACTGCACCAAGAGGACATAGTTATGCCATTGAAGATATTCATCACACTCTTCGTACTGGAGCTCCACAAAACGATACTGACGGACCTCAACCAGCAACTTGTTGGACTTGTAAAAGCCCCGATGTTCCAAGAGTTATGAATGAAATTGGTATTGAAAAGTTTTATAATAAAAAATGGGGAGCATTGGGGAAAGAGATTGTTAATCCAATTGGTTGTGCTGATTGTCATGATCCAAAAACAATGGCTTTAACCATAACTCGTCCAGCACTTATTGAAGCTTTTGCTCGTCAAAACAAAGATATAAAACAAGCAACTCCTCAAGAAATGAGAACTCTTGCCTGTGCTCAATGCCATGTTGAATATTATTTTACAAAAGAAGGAAACTATTTAACCTTCCCTTGGGATAAGGGTATGAGTGTTGAAGCAATTGAAGAGTATTACGACAATAAAAAATTCACCGACTGGACTCACGCTCTTAGCAAAGCACCTATGTTAAAGGCTCAACACCCCGACTATGAACTTTTCTCTGTTGGACCTCACGCTCAAACAGGTTTGTCTTGTGCCGATTGCCATATGCCTTATGTTTCTGAAGGAGGAATTAAATACTCAAACCATCAAGTTATGAGTCCTCTAAATAATATTTCTTCCACTTGTCAAACCTGCCATAGAGACAGTGAAGAAAAGCTAAGAAATTATGTTTATGAATATCAAGACAAGGCAAACGAGATTAGAGAAAGATTGGAAAAGGAACTTGCAAAGACTCATATTATGGCTAAAATGGCTTGGGATAATGGTGCAAGTGAAAAAGAAATGGCAGATGTTTTGAAACTTATTCGTCAGGCACAATGGCGTTGGGATTATGTTGTGGCTTCTCATGGTTCAACTTTCCATGCTCCTGTTGAGGCTCAAAGAATTTTGGCTCACAGCTTGGACAAAACAATGCAGGCTCAAATTCAAGTTCAAAGAATATTATTTAATCATGGAGTTAAGGACATATACCTTCCTGATATTACAACAAAAGCTAAAGCTCAAAAATATATTGGACTTGATATGGCAAAAGAAAACTCAAATAAAGAAAATTGGATAAAGAATACTTTACCTAAGTGGTTGGAAGATGCTAAGAAAACTGGTAAACTCTCAAAAGAATAACTACTCTTAAAGAATATAACCAACCAATAAAATCATAATGAAGAATAAAAAAAGGATTTGGGATATACCTTGGGGATATAAAGAAAGTATAGCAATTGTTTTGGGGATAGTTCTTGTAGGATTCCTGCTACAAGTAACTATTGGCAAGTTTGATTTCTATCTTCTAAGCTACCCTTATAATTTCTACTTTGGAATCTTCTCTTTAGCCTTTATCGTTTTATCTGTTTTCCTTAAAAGAAAAGCTTTCTTTATTTGGTTTACCTCTCTTTCTTTTTCTGTTTCACTTATTGGAGCAATAACTTTCCTTTCAATAATTATGGGACTAACCAAACAAGTTCCAGTTGTTGACAGAAGTAATATCTTTACTCTTTTAGGGTTTAATCAAATGACCTCCTCTTGGGAATTTGTTCTTATTTATTTTCTTCTTTTCCTTTCACTTGGCTGCACCATTGCAAAAAGAAAACCTCACTTAACAAAACAATACTTTGTTTTTTTATTAAATCATCTCGGTCTTTGGATGATTCTTTTCTTTGCTGGATTGGGATATTCTAATTTGAATCGTTATGTGATGTATGTTGAAATCGGAGAAACTCAATGGAGGGTTTACGACAAAGATTCAAAAGTTGTGGAACTTCCCATTGCAATACAGTTAAACAATTTTACTATTGAAGAATATATACCTAAGCTTGCAGTAATTGATAAAAAAACTGGAGAAGTTTTGCCTAAGGATAAGCCTGTATATTTTCAAATAGATACAAATTCTAAAGAAGAGTTTTCTTTTAATTGTTATAAGATAAAGCTAAAGAAATATATCCATAACGCAGTTCGCAATAGTGATACTTCCTACAAGGAAGTGCCAATGAAGGCTTCTTGTCCTGCTGCCCTTGTCGAAATAAGGAATAATAATAAAGTAAAATCTCATTGGATTTCTGCTGGCAACAAAATGCAAATTCCAATGTTTACGGATATTGACTCCAATTTGGCTTTGGTTATGACTCCTTCGGAGGCTAAGAGTTTCATTTCTAATATTGAGGTTTACACTCAAGAGGGAGGATACTATAAGGAAGAAAACTTAAGAGTCAATTATCCATTAAGGGCTGGCAACTGGAGAATTTATCAATATGGTTATGATAATAATATGGGCAAAATGTCTTCCTATTCAAGCTTTGAACTGGTGTATGACCCATGGTTAAATATGGTGTATTTGGGAATTGGACTTTTGGCTTTAGGTTCTTTTTTATTAATAATTTTCGGTAAAAACTATAAGAAATGAGTTGGGATAGCTTTATTTGGTTTGCATTGCCTTCAATCTTACTTTGGGTTCTTGCATCTTTGCTTGTTTACAAAACAAAGTATAGATTGGTTTCTAATATTCTTTTCTTAATGGGAATATCCGTATTTCTACTTTTCATTATTCTTTTTTGGCATTCTGTTAATCGACCTCCTTTTAGAACAATGGGAGAAACTCGCCTTTGGTATTCTTTTTTCATAACATCTATTGGATTTATAACTTACAGGATTTGGAAATATAAATGGCTCCTCTCCTACACTGCTTTGGTTGGTTCTGTTTTCATCATCATTAATCTTCTTAAGCCAGAAATACATTCAACCAATCTTATGCCTGCTCTTCAAAGCTATTGGTTTATTCCTCATGTTACATCCTATATTATTTCATATTCAATGTTTGGAGCATCAACCATTGCAGCCATCATTCTTCTTAACAAATTAAGAAAAAACAAAGACGACAGAGAATTGGAAAAACTAATTGACAATTTAGTTTATGTTGGATTTGGCTTTTTGGCTTTAGGAATGCTTATGGGTTGCATGTGGGCAAAAGCAGCTTGGGGAAACTACTGGTCATGGGATCCTAAAGAAACTTGGGCTTTTTTAACCATAACAACTTATTTAGCATATATACACACAAGAATACAAAGAATCAATATTAGAATTTCCCTTTGGATATTAATAGTTGCGCTTATACTTCTTTGCATAACATGGCTTGGGGTTAGCTATTTACCATCATCTCAAGGAAGTGTACATGTTTATTAATTGTGTTTTGATTTTTAAAATAATAAAAACCAAATCTCTTGCGTAATTAATTCATAAAACCACTGATAAGAAAAAGTTATGGAAGACAAAATAGAAATAATAGATAATAAGGAAGAGAATAGATTTGAGTTATTTGTAAATGGAAAAGATGCAGGGGAGATTGATTATCAAATAAAGGATTCAAAATTAATTATAAATCATACAGGAGTAAATAAAGAGCATGAAGGGAAAGGCTTGGCAAGAATGCTTGTGGAGTATGCTGTAAACTATGCAAGGGAAAACAATTTTAAGATTTTACCTATATGCCCTTATGTGAAGATTGTTATTGAGAGAAATAAAGAATATCACGATTTACTATGAGTGTTAGAAGCAAAATTAAAGATAGAGATATAGTTAGGCATTATACTAATGGAGAAGTAACAATTGTTTGGCAACCAAATAAATGTTGTGCCTCTGGAATATGCGTTAAAAATAATCCTGAAGTTTTCAAACCCACAAAAAGACCTTGGATTCAACCCGAATACTCTACAACAGAAAAAATTATAGAAACAGTTAAGCTTTGTCCTTCTCAAGCTTTGACATACTATATGAATAATGAATAAAATTCAATAGTATTTCATAGTAGCTTTTAGTAATTTCTCTACCATAATTTATACATAACTTCACCTTAATTCCCATTAAAAAATACTCTTATCCGATATAAGTGTATCAAATCCTTATTATACTTGAAAAAGATAAGGATTAAATTTGGTAACGTACGACCTTACTCAAGTAACATGCCACCTTACTGATAGTATGGTGCCACCTTACTGAATTTTTCCCTTATTTAAATAAATTATTACTTGATTTCAGTAAATTTATTCTTGATTCTAATAAATTCTTTCTTGATAAAAATTTGAGGAAAGGGGGTTTAAATTTACTTTTGACTTTATTTTGGAAATGGTTTTTGGAGTTTGTTGGGGAGGATTTAGGATATGATTGGGAATAAAAAAAAGCGACTGATATGTTTTAAATATCAATCGCTTTTTTTGTTTTGTAGCGGGGACGAGAGTTGAACTCGTGACCTCCGGGTTATGAATCCGACGCTCTAACCAACTGAGCTACCCCGCCAAATGAGGGTGCAAATTTACAAAAAAATCAATTACAAACAAATTAATGTGACTTTAATTGACTTTTTATTGGTTTTCTCTTGCTTTATTGCATCTCTTTTTTGAGATATTCTCCTGTTATAGAATTAGGATTTTTGATTATTTCTTCTGGTGTTCCTTCTGCAACTATTTCTCCTCCAGCCTTTCCTCCATCTTTACCAAGATCTATTATATAGTCTGCAACCTTAATAACATCAAGATTATGTTCAATTACAATCATTGAATTTCCTCTCAGCACCAGTTTATCCAGAACTTCCAGTAAAATTCTTATATCCTCAAAATGCAGTCCTGTTGTTGGCTCATCTAAAATGTAAAGAGTGTTTCCTGTTTCCAATTTACCCAATTCGGCTGCAAGTTTAATTCTTTGAGATTCTCCTCCCGAAAGAGTTGTGGAAGGTTGTCCAAGTGTTATGTATCCAAGTCCAACATCTTTAACTACTGATAACTGACGTTTAATTTTTGGATGATTTTCAAAGAATATTGCTGCTTCTTCAAAACTCATATTCAAAACATCACTGATTGATTTTCCCTTATATCTGACCTCAAGGGTTTCTCTATTATATCTTTTGCCATTACAGTCTTGACAAGTTACATAAACATCAGGCAAGAAAGACATTTCAATTTGCTTTACTCCTGCTCCTTGACAGGTTTCGCATCTTCCTCCCTTTACATTGAAAGAAAATCTTCCTGCCTGATAGTTTCTAATTTTGGCTGTTGGCAATGAAGCAAAAACCTTTCTTATTTCATCAAACACTCCAATAAAGGTTGCTGGGTTTGAACGTGGAGTTCTTCCTATTGGATATTGGTCAATTTCAATTACCTTGTCTATATTATCTATCCCTTTAATTTTCTTGTAAGACAATGGATTTTTGTCAGAACGATAGAAATGTTTGCTAAGTATTGGGTGAAGGGTATTATTGATTAGTGAGGATTTACCACTTCCTGAAACTCCTGTAACGCATATAAACATTCCAAGAGGTATCTTAACATCAATATTCTTTAAATTATGTCCAGTGCACCCTATTATCTCTATTGATTTTCCATTTCCTTTTCTTCTTTCTTTTGGAATTTCAATTTTTCTTATTCCTTTAATGTAGTCTCCTGTTATGGAACTTACATCAGATTGAACTAATTCTTGAGGTGTTCCATTAAAGATTATTTTACCTCCATTAACTCCTGCACCTGGACCAATGTCACATATCCAATCACTTTCGGTAATCATTTCCTTGTCGTGTTCAACCACAATTACACTATTACCCAAGTCTCTTAGTTTTTTGAGGGCTTGAATAAGTTTTACATTATCCTTTTGATGCAGTCCTATGCTTGGCTCATCCAAAATATATAATACATTTACAAGCTCTGAACCTATTTGAGTTGCTAAACGTATTCTCTGTGATTCTCCTCCTGAAAGTGTTCTTGTTTGACGGTTAAGGCTCAAATAGCCTAAGCCAACATCTAAAAGGAATTTTATTTTAGTGTTTATCTCTCTTAAAATTTCCCTTGCAATTTCCTGTTTCCTCTTTGGCATCTTTTCCAAAATGGTTTCACTCCAAATTGCCAAGTCTTTAATGTCCATTTGAGCAAGCTCAGCAATGTTTTTGTCATCAATCTTAAATTGAAGAGATTCTGGTCTTAAGCGTTTACCATTACAGTGAGGACATTGAACATTATTCATAAAACTACTTGCCCATTTTTGAATTGAAGCAGGCATGTTCTCTCCACATTGAGAGTTAATGAAGTTAACAACGCCTTGAAATCTATCCTTACTCAATGACCTTATTCCAAGATTGGAGTCATAGGTTTCAAGTTCCATATCTGAACCATAAAGAAGAATTTGCATTGCTTCATCGCTTATATCCTTAATTGGAGTGTCGAGAGTGAAATCCATCTTCTTTGCTAACGCTTCCAATTGTTTGGTAAACCATGAGCTTTTATTTGGAATTCCAAGAGGCACCAAACCTCCTTCATTTAGAGATTTAGAGTCATCGGGTATTAGTTTCTGAATATTAACCTGAGTGGTTTCTCCCAATCCATTGCAATGAGGGCAAGCTCCATAAGGAGAATTGAAAGAGAAAGTGTTGGGCTGTGGTTCTGGATAAGATATTCCTGTGGTTGGACACATTAGTTGACGACTCAAATAGCGAATTTGATTTTCATCATCAATTATCATCATTGTACCATTACCATGTTTAAAAGCAACCTCAACAGATTTTTTAAGCCTTGTAGTGTTTTCAGGATTGATTTTCAGTTTGTCAATAACAATTTCAATATCGTGTATCTTATATCTGTCCAATTGCAATCCTGTTGAAATATTTAATATCTCTCCATCAACTCTTACCTTCAAAAATCCTTTCTTTGCAGTGGAAACAAATAATTCTCTGTAATGTCCTTTTCTTGCCTTAACAACTGGAGCAAGTATTAAAACTGTTTTGTCTAAATAGTTAGTCTCAATTATTTCAAGTATTTGTTTCTCGGAATACTTAACCATTTTCTCTCCAGTGTTAATGGAATAAGCATCGGAAGCTCTTGCATAGAGAAGACGAATAAGGTCATAAATTTCAGTTGTTGTACCTACTGTTGAACGAGGGTTTTTATTTGTTGTTTTTTGTTCAATGGAGATTACTGGAGAAAGTCCAGTGATTTTCTCAACGTCTGGTCTTGCCATTGAACCTAAATAGTAGCGAATATATGCTGAAAAGGTTTCTAAGTATCTTCTTTGTCCTTCTGCGTAAATGGTGTCAAAGGCCAATGAGGACTTTCCACTCCCACTCAAACCTGTTATGGTTATAAGAGAATTTCTTGGCATTGCAAGAGATATGTTTTGCAAGTTATGAGCCTTAGCACCAAAAATTTCGAGTTTGTCTTCTTTCATTTTTTGTGGTTAAAATAATTTGCAATAATACTACTTTTTTGCGAGCTAATTATTGATTCCTCGTCTTAAATATTCTTTCAATAACCTGTTGATTAATTTGTAATCTAATATTTTTTATTATCTTTGTAGCTTAAAATGCTAATATAATATTAATTCTTATAAACATTAAACCCTTTTTTGTATGAAGAAAAGTTTGTTAATCATCGGTTTAATCGTTTCTGCAATGATGTTTAGTTGCCAAAACGATAAAGAACAACTTGCAAGGGAAAAACAATTACAAGATTCCTTTGCTCAAATAATGTCTGTTAAAGATGGTGATTTGGAAAATCTATTTATGGAACTTAACCAAATTGACTCCTCTCTAACTGAAGTTACAAGCAAATATACTAATGTGTCAAAAGTTGCCAATACTTCTGGCGAAATGTCTAAAGACACTAAGGTAAGTATTAAAGAAAAGATTGAAACAATAAATAATCTTTTGGCTGAAAACAAGAGAAAAATTGCAAATGTTAACTCCAAGATGCAAAAGAACAACAAGGAGAACGAACAATTGAAAATTTTTGTAAAGAATCTTGAATCAAGAATAAAAGAACAAGAAGAACAAATTCAAGCTTTAACTGCTGAATTAGCAAAGAAAAACATTCAAATTGATAACTTAAATAAAAATGTTGCTGATTTGAATGAAAAAGCAAAACAAAGAGATGCTCAAATAATGAAGATTGAAGATGAAAAGAACACAGCTTACTTCGTTATTGGAACTAAAAAAGAACTTTTAAGCAAGAATATTATTGATCGTAAGGGTGGTTTTATTGGAATTGGTAAATCATCTGTTTTATCTTCAAATGCTGACTATACAAACTTCACTAAAATAGATATTCGCAACACTCAAGAAATTGCATTAACAGGAAAGAGAGTTGAAATAGTTACTTCTCACCCAGCTTCTTCTTATTCATTGGAAGGCGATATTAAAGCACCAACTTCAATCCGTATTACCAACCCAGAACAATTCTGGAAAGGAAATCGTTGCCTAATTATAAAAGTTGACTAAAATACATTAAATTACATAAAGAAAAACGAGGGTTAATTAATTTTAATCCTCGTTTTTTTATATCCCTATTTCAATTAAAACAAAAATTTAAAGGGACTTATTTGAAAATATGATTGACTTATTCAAAAATATATCTGATATATTTTAAAATATGATTGATATATTTTTAATTATATCGGGACTTTTTTCTTGATAATGGGATTAAAGTTTTCTCTCTTTAATTCTCAATCAATTTTATTCAATTATCATTTGTTCGTTTTGCATATCTCTTGTTAGATAATCCCAAGATAGACCATTCTTTTGAGGCAAATATATTCTAAGCTTTTTGTTATTCTTATTATAAATTTTGTTTCCTCTTATTGAAGGATTTAGAAAACGAAGATGATTATACTTTACTCCTACTTGCTGTGCAAAAGCATATAGGTCGTTGATTGTTGTGTCAACTATTATCTCTTTTGTAGGAATTGGTTGATAGGTGTCTTTCTGTCTAAAATAATAGCCATATTGTTGAGGGTTTTCCATAATAAGCTTATAGGCTATAATTCTGTAAACATATCTTGCTGTTTCGGTGTAGGTGTATAAATCCCAATAATTATTGCATCCTTGATCATTTAATCTTGTCTTTACTGACCTTTCTCCAGAATTATATGCTGCACAAGCTAAAGCCCAATCGCTAAATACTTCTTTTTTCTGTTTTAAATATTTGCATGCTGCAATTGTAGATTTCTCCAAATCGTATCTTTCATCCCAACCATCCAAAGTATCCAATCCATATTCTTTTGCTGTTGGAAGTAAAAATTGCCAAAATCCCTCTGCCTTGGAAGGAGAAACAACATTATTTAATCCACTTTCAGCAACAGCCAAATATTTAATATCATCTGGAACTGACTGACTTTTAAGCAAAGGTTCAATTATGGGAAAATAACGTTGTGCTCTTTTAAGAATTAAGAAAGTTGTTGAGTGATTGTACATAATGGAAGTTAGTTCTCTGTCTAAAGCCTCTCTAACAAAAACATTATCCAAAGGTATTTCCTTCCCACAAAACTCTACCTTTTGAGGAATGGGTGGAGCAAAATTTTGATAATGCTGCTTAACAATATCCATATACTCACTATCGCTATTTGCAGGTGCAGTTCTTGCCATTACAAATATTCCCATAATAATAGCAATGGAAGATAATACTATAGCCACAATACTCAATTCCTTAATCCAACTTTTTTTCATTACAATTAACCTTTTGTTTTTTTCGTTACTATTGCAAAGATACTTAATCTTATCTTCATTAGCGAAATTATTATTATTTTTGTACTTTATTTTTAATCCATAACGTAAATTATTGAAATGCTAAAACGATTCACTATAACCCTATCCTTAATTCTAATATCTCTTATTTCCTATTGTCAAACTCTTTCCGACCAACAAAGAAAAGATATAATATCCGATTTACAAAAGCAAATAACCATTGTTTCTGCTTTCTCCTCTGAAAAGCTTGATATGATTCCTGTTTACAATTCTCAACTACTAAATGCCAATAAAACTTTGGATAAGTATGAGACATATAAATCTGATAACTTGATTTATGCTAAATGGTTTGAGCTAAAGACTTTGGTTAAGCAAAACAAAGAAATGGTTAATTTCCTTGAGCCAAGAGTTGGCGACTGGTTTTACAGGAAAGCAGTTGGTTTTGTTGCAAACAATGAGAAAGCGAAAGCTGTTGAATTCTTGAATAAAGCTCTTGTTTACGATTCCAAGAATGTTATGGTGAACTATGAATTGGCTAAGATAAGCTTGGATAGTGGTAAAATTGTTGGAGCAACCAATCGTTTGACAAATATCCTTTCGCAAATGCAGCCCGATGAGGAGGAGAAACTCCTTTGTCAAAATCTAATTGCCTTTGCTTATGATAAAAACCTTCTGAAGTCATTATCCCTAATCAATCAAGGAAAGTATGCTTATGCTGTTGATATTCTAACAGAGTTAGATTCCTATTGTCAAGCAGATATTTATGGCATTTGCAATAAGGCTGTAATTAAGAAGAATTTGGATTTTTGTAAGACAGGCATATATAACGAGCATATAACCGTAAGCAAGAAAGCAATGGAGATTGGGAGGAGTGATGTGGCTGGAGATTTTGTTCAAAACACCTACGACTACTTCCAAAGAAACCGTCAATCCATTACCGACACCACAAGCTTTGAGGGATTGGTTCGTGGAGTGGTTGATTCCTACATTGGACAAATTAAAAACCTCTATAGTGCAAAGAATAATGAAGCAAAGATTGATTTAATTAGAAAGACTAAAGAGCTTGTTGCATTGGTTGGAGGGGAATATGAGGCTGGAGTTCTTAAAACTTTGGCTTCAATGCAAGGAACAACAACTCCTGTGGATATGAAACTTGACTCCATTGAAAATGCTGCTCCTGTGGAGGGCTACACTCATCAATATGCTCAATATGTTAAGGATAGCATAAGCAATGCACAAGAAAAGGTTAAGGAGATAGAGAAACAATTTATACCTTCCTCCGAAAATAAACTCCCTGAAAAATCATTAGCCGTTGAACAAACTAAAACCAAGAGCTTAAGAAAAGAAATTGATGATAAGTTTTATGAGTCTCGCACTTTTATGACCGTAAGCAACTATGATAAAGCCTTAGAGGTTTTGGAGAAAGCAAATCGTTTAGCTAAGATTGATGCAGAAAAGCAAGAGGTTGAAAAGATGTACACCTCAGCCATTAGGGAAATAACTGCAAGGAGAATGTCTGCTGCTGAATATTCAATCTTTCAAGGCGATGTTGCAAAGGCAGATAGCTTGGTGGGCATTACTAACGATTTGATTACAACCTACAAAATGCAACAAGACCCAACTATTATTAATATAATGAATAGCTATTTGAGGGTTATTGACCAAAAGGTTTGCCAAAAGAAACAGGATGAAATTGATGTGTTTGTATATAATATTTTGGATTGTGTTAGAAGAAATGATTTCTATAGGGCTGATGATCTAATTACAACAGCAATGCAAGTGAAAGGCTCCTCAGAGTGTAGATTAGACAAACAAAAGATTCGTCAACTGAAACGCCAAATTGAAAAGCCTTTGGAATATGTTAATATGAAAGAAGGTGTGATGAAGAATTTGGAGAATAAAGACACCTTGCTTTTCATTAAAACATACGCAGAATTAGAACAGTTTTGGAACGATAACAAGCTTATTGAAATGAGCGTTGAGCATTTGCCATTAAGAAAGATATTATACAACACCAATAATAGCGACTTGGTTATTAAGTCAATTGAGGAAATGGTTAAGTATCGTTTATATTTTGGTTCTTTGGAAGCATTGGGAGCATTGAAAGATATGGGCTTTAAGAGAAAACAAACTAAGGACGCACAAAAGAAGATTGGTATGATGATGTCTTTGGATGTTGTTAATCGTCCTGACAAGATTAGAGAAAGCAATATTATTGACGATAAGTTTAAGAATGATAAATGGTTTAAGGATTTCTATAAGAGTTATAATAAATATTTGATTCGTTGGCGTAAAAACAATTAAATATGGCAAAAGAAGAAAATGGCATTAAATACTTCACCCTTTTAGAAGCCTTAAGAAGCATTCAAAACACCTTACTTAATCGCTACACCTCTTCGTTTTGGGTTAAAGCCGATTTGATGAAACTAAATCATTATGTTCATTCAGGACATGCTTATCCTGATTTGGTTGAAAAACAAGATAACAAAATTGTTGCTCAAGTTAGATCACTAATTTGGAAAGATGATTTTGAAAGAATAAACACAAAGTTTGTTTCCACAACCAAAGAGCCAATTAAGGATGGTATAACAGTACTTATTTATTGTAGAATTCAGTTTGATGCTCTTTATGGATTATCTTTAAGAATTATTGATATTGACCCACTTTTCACTCTTGGAGAATTGGAGAAAGAAAGGTTAGATACAATTAGAAAGATAAAAGAAGAAGGACTTTGGGATAAAAATAAAAAACTTCTCTTGCCTCTTTTACCTCAAAGGCTTGCAATCATTTCAGTTCAAACCAGCAAAGGGTATTCCGACTTTATGAATATAATAAATGAGGAGAAACAACCCTACAAACTTTTCACCATGCTCTTCCCTTCTCTTTTGCAAGGGGATAATGCTGTTGAATCTTTGCTTATTGCATTAGATGCAATTGAAATTGTTAAAGATCATTTTGATGCAGTTTTAATTATTCGTGGTGGAGGTGGAGATATTGGTTTGGCTTGCTATAATAATTATGAATTAGTTAAACGTATTGCCTCCTATCCTTTGCCAGTTTTAACTGGAATTGGGCACTCAACCAACGAAACCGTTAGCGAAATGGTTTCTAATAAAACTGCTATCACACCTACTGAACTTGCTGATTTTATAATCAAACGCTTTGTTAATTTTGATCAACAAATCAAAGAAATTAAACTTAACCTTTTTAATATTGCATCAAGACGAATAGAAAGAGAAACTCAAACCCTTGCCAATTATCAACAAGTTTTAAAACTCCTTGACCCCAAAAATCTTTTAAAAAGAGGATACTCCATTTCATACCTAAAAGATAAAATAATTACATCAGCCTCTGAACTTAAAAAAGGGGATCAATTAGTTACACTATTTTCAGACGGAAAGGTAATTTCAACAGTAAACGATAAAGAATAGAAACATGAAAACAAAAGACTATACTCAGAAATTTGAAGAACTAACCAAGATAGTTAAAGAATTGGAAGGTGGTGATATAGCAATTGACGATATGACTATAAAGATTCAAGAAGCGTTAGTTCTATTGGATGAATGTAAAGAAAGTCTAAGCAATGTAAACGAAGACGTAAACAAAATTCGTGATGAAATAAATTCAGCTAACGAAAACAACATTTAATCCTTAGCTTATTTAAACAAATTTACTAACTCCTTATTTCATTTTACTGAAACCTTACTTTAATTTTTTCTTTCTTTACTTTATTTTACTGAAACAGCGTTTTATTTTTTCAAGGTAAAATATTCATTTTTCTCCATAATAATAACATTAATCAATAAGTAGAGACGTGATTAATCACGTCTCTACTTATTGATTACTATATTTAAGAATATCTTCACAAAAGAATTCCAATTTAATTCCAGCTTGCTTGAACATTTCTTCCGATTCTTCACCTGCATGGTATTTCTTTTCACATACAACTCTTTTAATACCGCAGTTGATTATTAACATGGCACAGGTTCTACATGGAGTCATTCTGCAATACAGGGTGGCTCCATCAAGTGCAATGCCTCTTCGTGCAGCCTGGCATATTGCATTCTGTTCCGCATGAACTGTTCTTACACAGTGTGTAGTAATGGTACCGTCTTCGTGAAAAGTTTTCTTGAAAAGATGTCCAACCTCATCACAGTGAGGCAAACCAATTGGAGAACCAACATATCCAGTAACCAGCAACTGCTTGTCCTTAACAATAACGCAACCACTTCTTCCTCTGTCACAAGTGGCTCTTTTTGCAGCAGCATTTGCCAGCTCCATAAAATATTCGTCCCAGGATGGTCTCTGGTATGTGTTTTCTCCTAATTCCTGTTTATTTTCTTCCATAAATCTTCAATCTTTTCTTTTAATTCTTCAATTGTACCACTATTATCAACAATTATGTCTGCCTTATCAATGCAAGATTTTAAATTTTGAGAATTTACATCATTTGACTGCATCTCCCTTTCTTCATTTTGCTTGAAAGTTTCAAAGCTTACATTATCAGTTGAACTTTTTCTTTGAACTATTCTCTGGTATCTTATTTTAATATCTGCATCAACAGCAATCAGAAGAAAATCTTCTTTCTTTCTGAGAAATTCAACTTCCATTGGATTTCTAACGCTTTCAATCACGCTGTTCTTTCCGCTGATTTTTGCTCTCTGATAAAGGCTTTCAATAATGTATGATGGACTATGCTCCTCTCTTAAACGATTACCTATTAAAGTCATGGAATCTCTATTTACTTCCAATCCTTCTTTTTCAATTGTTTCAACAATAAAATCTCTTGCTGAATAATGTAAGAATCCCTTTTCTTTCAACAAATCAACAATGGTACCCTTGCCTGCACCAAGAGTACCTGTTATGCCTATTATTATCATCTTAGTATTTAAAATTTATACTTTGTACTTGAATGATATCTTTGATAGGTCATCGTTTGCTTTAACTATTTTTTCTTTTAGGCTCTGTTTATAGTTTTTCATTTTCTCTCTAAGAGCTGAATCTCCATTAGCCATTATTTGAAGAGAAAGTATTGCAGCATTTAATGCTCCATTTATGGCAACTGTTGCAACAGGTATTCCTGGAGGCATTTGAGCAATGGCAAGTAAGGCATCAAGTCCATCCAAAGAGGCTTTAATTGGAACACCAATAACAGGAAGTGGAGTCATTGCTGCAATTACACCAGGCAAATGAGCAGCCATTCCAGCTCCTGCAATAATAACTTCAATTCCTCTGTCTTGAGCTTCAGTAGCAAACTTTTCAACTTCTTTTGGAGTACGGTGAGCTGAAAGTGCATTAATTTCAAATGGTATTTCCATTTGATCTAAAAATATGGCAGCAGCTTCCATAACAGAATAATCGCTGGTGCTTCCCATTATAATACTTACTCTTGGTTTCATCGTCTATCTCTAATTTATATTAATTATTTTGAGTTTCAAAAATACAACATTATATAAGAATGTCAAAATCTGATGAATATTTTTAAAGATTTATTACCTTTGCAGATAATTTTGTTTGGTAAAATATAAAAAAGTTTATAACCAAAGCAATTAAATTGAATGATATGAAGAGGATAATAAAGTTCTTCCTTAGAAATATTCCACGTAAATACTTACAAAAAGTGGTTTATTTTGCGACAAACAGCATTAAGATTTTTTATCTTGGAAATAAGGTTGAATGTTCTGTATGTGGAAAACATTATAGGAAGTTCCTCCCTTATGGATATGTTAATTCAAGGGAAAATGCTCTTTGCCCAAATTGCTTAGCCTTGGAGCGTCATCGCTTACTTTGGCTTTACTTGAAAGAAAAGACAGATGTTTTCAAGAAAGATATTTCATTTCTTCACATAGCACCTGAACTTTGCTTTATTGAAAGTTTTCGCAATCAGAAAAACATAAAATATACCACTGCCGATTTGGAATCTCCATGGGCTGATGTTCATTTGAATGTTGAAGATATGCCTTTGGAAACTGAAAGCTATGACTTTGTTATGGCCAATCATATATTGGAACATGTAGATAATCTGGACAAGGCATTAAGCGAAATATACAGAGTGTTGAAAAAGGGCGGATTTGCAATTTTACTTTCTCCAGTTAATCCAAAACGTGAAACAACCTACGAAGATAAAACCATAACCGACCCTTTGGAAAGAGAAAAACATTTCGGACAGAAGGATCATGTACGTGAATTTGGAATGGATTATGCTTCAGTTCTTAAAAGAGATGGAACTGAAATTGTTGAAGACAGATTTATTGAAAGTCTTGACAGAGAAAAAGTAATACGTTATGCATTGGCAAATCCTGACAGCTTGAATATTGAGAATTATGTCTTTATTGCAAAAAAACTCTAACTAAAAGAAATAAGGAAATGAAAATAACTATAATTGGTCCTGCATATCCATACAGAGGTGGACAAGCACTTGTTGAGGCTTATCTTCATAAAACTGTTTCCGAAATTGGATATGACACAAACACCATATCTTACAAACTTCTTTATCCTTCAATTTTCTTCCCTGGCAAGACTCAGTTTGACAATTCAAAGCTTATTCCCTTTGAACATAATGATAAGATAAAGAGAATAATCAACTCAATCAATCCTTTCACATGGTACAAAACCTACAGGGAAATCAAGAAAGATAAATCTGATTTGATTATTATTGTATGGTGGATGCCATTCTTCGGTCCTGCTTTGGGAACAATAGCATATCTGGTGAAGAAGAAACTGAAAAAAACCAAAATATGTTTCCTTGTTGAAAATTACACTTCACATGAAGGCTGGTGGTTTGACCGTTTTTTCTGCAAGCATACCCTTAAATATGCCGACAGTTTCATATGCGAATCAAACTACATAAACAAACAGATCAAGGTTGATTTTCCAAACACTCCTATTTACGAAACCACACTTTCAATTTACGACTGCTATAACCTAAACAAGTATACAAAGCAGAGTGCAAAAGAATTTTTAGGAATTAAAACTGAAAATGTTGTTCTTTTCTTTGGAATGATTCGTCCCTACAAAGGGCTGGACAAACTTATTGAAAGCTTTAAGCTTTTGCTTGAAAAAACTCCTGATACAACACTTTTGATTGTTGGCGAATGCTACGAAGACATCAAGAAATATGAAAAAATGATTTCTGAAAATGGAATTGGTGACAGAACAATTATGGTTAACAGTTTCATAGACAATGAAGATATTGAGCCATATTTCAAAGCTGCCGACATGGTTGCAATGCCTTATTATTCTGGCACACAAAGTGGAATTTTGATGATGGCTTACGGATTCAATGTTCCAGTTGTTGTAACCGATGTTGGAGGTATTTCAGAACTTGTAAAGAATGATGAAACTGGAATAGTTGTAAAGAATAATGAAGTTGAAAATTTCCTTCCTGCAATGGAGAAAGTTCTGTCAACCAAGAATACAGTTCCTTATTCTGAAAACATTTCAAAATTTGTTTATGGACTGGGATATCAGAATTTAAAAAACATATTTTCTGAATTATTGAACTAATGAGAAACATACTTGTCATAAAAACTGCTGCCACTGGCGATGTTGTAAGAACAACTACTCTTTTACACTGTTTCAGAGAAGACAGCGTATGGTGGATTACTTCCAGAATGAATGCTGACATTCTTCCAAAGGAACAGAAATGTTTGAAGCATGTAATTGCCATTGAAGACTTTTATACAAATAACGAGATTAAGGATATTACATTCGATCTGGTTCTTTCACTTGATGATGACAAAGCCAGCATTGAAATAATAAAGGATCTTAATTACAAAAAGCTTACTGGAGCTTACAGAGATAAGGAAACTGATAAGATTACCTATACTGAAGATTCTGCTCACTGGTTTGATTTGAGTTTGATTTCTCATTACACCAAGGAAGAAGCTGACAGGATGAAGTTTGAAGGAAAATTAAGTGTTCAGGCTCATCTTTTTAAAATGATTGGAGAAAATTTCACCTCTCAGGAATATCTTATTTATGAAGGAGTAAAAGCAAATCCAGACAGAAAATTAATTGGAATTGAAGCACGTTCAGGCGAAAGATGGCCAACAAAACGCTGGAACGGTTATGAAGAATTTGCTGAAAGACTGAAGAAAGAAGGATATGAAGTTGTTTTCTTTGAACAGAGAAACAGCTTTAAGGAATATATGGAAGACATAGCAAAATGTGGCTGTGTTATCTGTGGCGATACTTTGGGAATGCACCTGGCATTAGCTTTGAAAATACCAACAATAGCAATCTTTACCTGCACAAGTGCAGATGAAATTTACGATTACTCAATAATGGAAAAGGTTGTTTCACCTTATTTGTGGGATGCCTTTTTCAAAACAACATACGTTGCCAAGGCAGTGGAAGCAATAACTCAGGAAATGGTTTGGGAAGCTTTTAAAAGAATATATAAATTATGATAATCAGATCTAAGGCACCTTTGAGACTGGGACTTGCAGGAGGAGGAACTGATGTTTCACCCTTTTCCGATATTTATGGAGGATGCATACTAAATGCAACAACATCTCTTTATGCCTATTGTGACATAATTCCAACCTCAAGTGGAGAAATCAATTTTTATCTTCAGGACAAGAAGGAGAAATATTCTTATAAAAGCGAAAAGCAGCTTCCAATCAATGGAGAAATTGACCTTTTAAAATCAATATACAATCGCATTGTTAAAGATTATTCACTTGAAGCACTTTCATTCGACATTCACACCTTTGTTGATGCTCCTGCAGGTTCAGGCCTTGGAACATCATCTACTCTGGTTGTGGCAGTTGTGGGAGCATTCAGTGAATGGCTGGGATTGCCACTTGGAGAATATGACATTGCCAACCTTGCTTACAGCATAGAAAGAGAAGACCTTAAACTTGCAGGAGGAAAACAGGACCAGTATGCTGCAACCTTTGGAGGATTTAACTTTATGGAATTCTTTGCAGAAGGAAAGGTTATTGTAAATCCCTTAAGACTTAAGGATGAAATTATAAATGAACTTTCAAGAGATATTGTTCTTTACTATACCGAAACATCAAGAAAATCTTCAGATATTATTCAACTGCAACAGAAGAATGTTCAGCAGAAGAATGAACAGAGCATTGAAGCAATGCACAAACTTAAGGAACAGGCCATAATGATGAAGGAAGCTCTGTTGAGAAATGATCTGGATGAAGTTGGAAACATACTTAACATTGGCTGGGAATATAAAAAACAGATGGCTAAGGGAATAACAACCAAACTCTTTGAAGATGTCTACGCTTCTGCCCTTAAGGCTGGAGCCATTGGAGGAAAAATTTCAGGAGCAGGTGGTGGAGGTTATATTTTCTTCTACTGTCCAAACCAGTCAAGATATAAAGTTATTGAAAGCCTTAGCAAATTTGGAGGTACAGTTAGAAGATTTGAATTTACCAAGTCAGGATTAAAAACCTGGAAGAACCAATAAGAATGAATATTAATGAAGCAATAATTCTGGCAGGAGGTCAGGGCACAAGACTCAAGAGTGTTGTTGCTGACATTCCCAAACCACTGGCTCCTGTTAATAATATACCATTTCTGACTTATCTGATACGTTTTCTGAAAAATCAGGGCATTAAGCATATTGTTCTTTCTGTTGGCTATCGCTGGGAATTGATAAGGGAGATTTATGGCAACAGTTTTGAAGGAATTGAAATAACTTATGCCGTTGAAGAAACTCCACTTGGAACTGGTGGAGGAATTGCTCTGGCAATTGAGAAAACAAAAGATGAAGATGTTTTAATTCTTAATGGAGATTCTTTTATTGACTTTGACCTTAAGGAGTTTTATGAATTTCACAAAGCAAACAACTCTGCAGTAAGTTTTGTTCTTAAGGAAATGAAAAATTTTGACCGTTATGGAAGTGTTGAAGTAAATGACAGGAAAATAACTGCCTTTTGTGAAAAGAAATTCATAAGCAAAGGACTTATTAATGCAGGAGCATATATTGTAAAAAGAAACATATTCAGGGAAATGAACCCAGGCAAAAGATTTTCATTTGAAAATGATTATCTGGAAAAGAAAGTTAATGAAGGCAAGTTTTTCGGTTATACAGCAAAAGGTTATTTTATTGATATAGGCATACCTGAAGATTATTATAAAGCACAAAAAGATTTTAAAGAAATATGGAAATAAACATTCCTGTTGGAATAAAGGGAGAAAAAGAAGTTGTGGTTGACAGCACCAATACTGCCAAGGCATTTGGTTCAGGACTTATTGATGTTTTTGCAACTCCGGCAATGATTGCTCTTATGGAAAACACTGCACATTCAAGCGTTCAGGACTTTCTTCCTCAAGGCAATGTTACAGTTGGAATTGAAATAAATGCAAAACATATAAAGGCAACTCCAGTTGGAGACAGGGTTAAATGCTTTTCAACACTTGAAAAGGTTGAAGGAAAAAGATTATACTTCAGTGTTGAAGCCTTTGACCAGAAGGGAAAGATTGGAGAAGCAAGCCATATAAGATATGTGGTTGATGCAGTAAAGTTTGTTGAAAAGCTTAAGTAATAAAAGATAAATATAAATTAAGGACGCAGGTCCTGTTAAACATAGAAAATGGAAAATAAAGATTTTAAAATGGTGGCTAAAACAATGTATGGTTTGGAAGATGTTTTAGCAAATGAAATTGAAGCAATAGGTGGAAAGAATATTGAAAAACTCAACAGAGCAGTAAGTTTTGAAGGCGACATGAACATGCTTTACAAGGCTAACTATCTGCTTAGAACAGCAATAACAATACTTAAGCCAATATATAGTTTTGAAGCAAACAGTGACAGAGAGCTTTACGACAACATATACAAATACAAATGGGAAAAACTTCTCAATGCCGATGGAGTTCTTTCAATTGAGCCATCCGTTTACAGCAGCATATTCACACATTCACTCTATGCATCTCAAAAAACCAAAGACGCCATCTGTGACCGTTTCAGAAGAATGTTCAATCAGCGACCAAATGTTTCAAAAGAAGATCCCGATTTAATACTTAACCTTCACATAAACGAAAATCAGGTAACAGTTTCACTCAACAGCAGTGGAGAAAGCCTTCACAAAAGAAACTATCGCCTTAGAGCCGAAATGGCACCAATAAACGAAGTTCTTGCAGCAGGACTTATTCAACTTTCAGGCTGGCAAAGAGACTGCAACTTTTTTGACCCGATGTGCGGTTCAGGAACAATGGTAATGGAAGCAGCAATGTATGCCTACAATATTCCAGCACAATACTACAGATATGATTTTGCCTTTAAAAAATGGGGTGACTTCTCAATGCCTGAATTCAAAAGAGTGAGAGATGAAGCCAACAAACAGATCAAAGAATTTGACTATGAAATCTGGGGTTCCGACATATCAGGAGCAGCCATAAAAACAGCCACAGAAAACATAACCAATGCCAAACTTCACAAAGACATTGAACTTTTCCGTGCCGACATTCAGGAACAAAATCCACCAGAAGGCAAAACACTAATCATAATGAACCCTCCTTATGGACAGAGAATTGAAACAGACGATCTTTTCAATCTTTACGACCTTATTGGACGAGTATTCAAAAACAAATATTCAGGAAACACAGCCTGGGTAATAAGTTCCGATTTGGATGCCTTCAAACATATTGGACTTCGCCCATCACAGAAAATTACAGTTTACAACTCAAATCTTGAATGCCGATTCTGTAAATATGAAATTTACGAAGGAAGCAAAAAAGCTAAAAAACAACAAGAATAGAAATTTCTTTTGTTAAAATTAAAAAAATAGGGTTTTAAACTTGCAGAATCAATATATTTTCATACTTTTGCTTTAGTTTTTAAGAATTATTTCCAATAACTAAATTTTTGTATGAAGAAATTCTTACTTTTTTTGGTGCTGGTATCAAATGTTATTTTTGTATCAGCTCAGCAAATATCATTGAATGATTTTTACAGGTTAGAAGCTAAAGGGCAGTTACCTAATGATTTGTCTAATATTATTAAAGGATTGAATTTTGATGGGTCAATTCCCAAAAACGATATTCAAAAAGCATCAAATGATAATATTAAGGAACTTTTACTAACGGGAAGAATTGTTTATGGCGACACCGTTACAAAGTATTTGGAGAAAGTATTAGATAATTTACTGGTTAATGATTCCAAGTTAAGAAAGGAAATAAAAATTTATACCATTAAATCAGCAGAAGCAAATGCTTTTATGAATGGTGATGGTTTTTTGTTTGTAACCATAGGTTTTATTGCTCAATCAACCTCCGAAGCTGAAATTGCTTATGTAATTTCTCACGAACTTATACATTACGTAAAAAAGCACTCACAAAAAGAAAGTGAAGATAAAGCAGACAGGATTCAAACAATTGATGATTATTTAAAATACCATTCCCGTTCTCGAGAACAAGAGTTTGAGTGTGATAAATTAGGTTACGAAAATTTCTTTAAAAACACTACTTATGACTCAAAAGCTGTTGATGGAATGTTTGATATTCTTCAATATTCCTATTTACCTTTTGACGAAGTTAAGTTAAGTAGAGATATTTTTGAAAATGAATACTACAAATTTAACGACAGTTATTTTCTTCAAAACATCACTCCTATTGTTTCTCGTGAAGATTATATTGATACTTTCTCAACCCATCCCAACCTAAAGTCAAGAAGAAATGAAATGGAAAGCATTGTTTCATCATCAGTTGTTTTGGGTACAAGTAAGTTTATTCAACCTCAAAGTTCTTTTGAATTTATAAGAACCATTTCTCGTTTTGAAACAATAAACCAACAAATTATTACCAATAATTATATTAAGGCTTATTATAACACTCTTTGCCTGATTAAGGATAATCCTGATAATAAATTTCTTAAAACAGCTTTAAATGCTTCTCTTTATGGAATTGCAAAAGCTAAGATTAGTGGCAATTATCAGGATATTGATTTAGGAACTCAAAAAACTGAAGGAGAGATGCAGTTTGTTGTAAATCTTTTCAAGAAAATGAACAAAAAGGAGTTGGCTCTTCTTAGTTTAAGACAATCATGGGATGCAATGAAATCGTATCCTAATGTAAACTACTTCAAACTACTTTTTAATGATATGGTTAAGGCTTTAGTTGAAGAAAGTGATTTAGGTTCATTGAATAAGTTCTCCGACTATAGAATGGGTGAGGTTATTGTGGAAGACACTACAGCAAATGACAATGAAAATAAAACAAAATACGATAAGGTTAAGAATAAAAGACTTGTTGGTCATTTAAAAAGCTTCAAAACCGAAAACTATATGCTTGGCGACTTAAAGAAGGATGAAGAATTTGTTAAAGCTTTCAATTCTTCTTTAACCCAAATTGAAAATCAAAATGCCAATGATTATATCACATCATTAAGAGATAACACAGGCAAATCAAAAGTTAAGAAAAAAATTATTGTATTAAATCCATATGCTGAAAAAGCTTATCGCTCTGGCAAACCTTCATCAAAATCATCAAAAGAAACTCAAACAAAAAGACTGGAAAAAAGAATTAAAAATATAGCTAAAGTTGCAAATCTCAATCCAATAATAATTTCAAACTATCAAAAAGAACTTTCTCTGAACTATCAACTTAATTCACGTTTAATTGACTATTCAAGAAGTTTGAATAAGTTTTCTGAAATAACCTATGAAAGCAGAGATTCCGAAACCTTGGCAAAGGAATTAGGTACTCCTATTTTAAATTTGGTTTATTATGAAAAGAAATCTTTGGGTTACAAAAAGAACAAGACATACAAAAGACTTCATACCCTTTTCTCATCAATGACCTTGCCAACACTTCCTTTCAGCATTTATCAATGGGTGTTCAGAGAACAGGCAGGAAAACTGATTTTTATTTCCTATGATTTGGAAAACAACAAAACAATATATTCAACAACAAAGCAATTTGAACATGAAAATACTTTTGATATGTTAAATCAAGAGCTTTATGAGTGCTATGTTAAAACTAATAATCTTTCAAAAAACTAATAAGATGAAGAAATATAGACTTTTATTATTTGTTATTGTTATTGCTTGTTCTTCTAATGTTTTTGGTCAAGCAGGTTATTTGGGAAAAAGATGCCACTTTGTTTTTGATGCCCGTTTCTCCCCTGCAATTTTAACTCCAGTATATATGGTAGGGACTCATTACTGTGATTTTAACACACATTTTTCTCCAAGCTTTGAATATGTTGTAAACAGAGACTGGGTAATTGGTGCAAGCTATCAGTTTGAACATTCAAAATACACTCCAGAGTATTCATCTCATAATGAAATACCAATTCCCCCTCCTAATTATACTGCTCAAGAGTCTGATATAGATTTATATGGATTTGGCATTTATGCAAAATACTACACCAATCCAAAAGCACCACTTGGCTACTATTATAAGTTTGGATTAGATTACTTCACCTATACTGCCACTGGAAAAATTAAATATGATTATCTTCCAATGTCAACCACTTTCAAGGGAGAAGACTGGGCTTTGGGATTTAGAATTGAGTTTGGAAAAACAGTTTTCGTTTCAAACTATATTTCATTAGGTACAGGCCTTTCGCTTGGAGCATTGACAAATGGTTATCGTTTTATGAGTATGGAAAAAAGAAATGAACCAATTCACCAGGCCTCAACACGTGTACTTGCCAATTACTTTATTGGAGTTAATTTAACATTAGGAATTTTACCTTTTTAATATTTAAAAATACAGAATCAGTATGAAAAGATTTTTTATCGTTTTTGCTATGCTCTTTAGCTTTGGAGCTTTCTCTCAAAACATTCAATGGGGTGCAGATTATGAACCTGAGGATGATGGTTCAATTTACAATTATGTAGGCTCAATTGGAGAAACTCATTATTATAGTTTTGGTTACCAGACAACAGCATTTACAAGAAGATTTAACAGAGTTGGATTAATGTCAGTTACCAAAAACAATGTTAAGACCTATAATCCAGAATATTTCAAAATACCAACTTTCTCACTTATTAAAACTGTTACAACAAACAATGAAGTTGCAATTGTTTATTCCGAAGTAAATAAGGATATTGAAAAGAATCAGGTTAAGTGCAAGCTGATTGACAAAAACACTCTTTTAGAAAAATCAGAAAAGGTTTTGTTAGCCTTCAACCATACAAGAAGAGATGACCCAAAAATTTATCTTTATTCTTCACCAGATAAATCAAAATATGTTATCACTTATATGAATGTAAATTCAAAAACCAATGAAGGTTTCTATAGTGTAAACGTTTACGATAAAGACTTTAATAAAATTTGGGATAAAAAATACTCAACAGAAAATGAAGGTACAGTTTATTTTATGGATGTTGCTGTAAATAATAATGGAGATGTTTACCTTCTAACAAAAATTGAATCAAATGAAGAAAAGGTTTATCTTTCAAAACTAAATGATGAAGAAATAACAGAATACTATGTAAGTGACAAAATTAAGCTTAATGATTCTAAACTGCATTTGATTGATAACGATAATGTTTTTATTGGCAATAACTCCGAAGGAAATTTTAATGGCTATACATATAAAATAAGCACAGAAGAAATAACCAATAACGTTTCCTTTGAATACAAAAAAGAAAAAGGAACACTTTGGGTGATAAAAGATATACTAACCTTAGAAAATGGTAACTTGGTTGCAATAGTTCAAGATGCCTATCTATATATTTACGAAACAACAAAAACTCCCCCAACCTACACCTATTTCAACAGAAGCTTCTATGCACTCTGCATAAATCCAAACCAGTCAAACCTTGTTTACAATCAACTTGTGTCAAAGGCAACATGCTATTATAATCGTTGGCAAATAGAATATGGACAATTTGAAAGACCACTTTTCTTTACCAAAGGAAACGATTTCTACGCAGTTTACAACACCGACAAAGACGATAACGACCTTAGTGATGAAGTGTTTGTTGAAACCAATATCAGATTCCCAAAAGGCAAGAAAGTTGTAGTAACCAATCTGATGAAAATTTCACCAGAAGGCAAACCAACCCTTAAAACACTATTCTCTAAAAAAGAAAATCAAGCATTCTTCTCCGAAAACCTATCATTTAAAGATGAACAGGGAAACATAATAATGGGAAGATTTAAAGGAGATATACTTAACTTCGGAACAATGGAAATAAATAATTAACTAAAATAAAAGATAAAAAACATGAAAAAACAAGTACTTTTTTTCGCAATGCTATTCAGCATTTCAACTCTTTTCTCACAAGGCTACAGTAAAGGAGACTGGCAATTTGGACCCGTATTATCTGTAGGAACAAATATGGATATTTCAGAATTTGGAAGTTGGAAATTGAGTATAGGTGGTGGATTATTTTACAACTATGCCTTCACTGACGTAACATGTGGAATCTTAGAAGCAAAATATGAATTTCGTACAGATATTGAAAACCATTTTCAATATATAAACATTCCAGCACTTGTTTGTTTTCAGTTTAACAATCAGTATTTAGGATTTGGAGCCCAATACTCCTATTGTATATCTCCAGCTAAACATTATTTTGAAGTTCCAGGAGGAACACTTAACTACCCTTCAGCAATAATAGAATATAGTTATATTTCACATTATAGCAGGAGTGGAAATTTTGTATACTATATACCAGAAGGCTTTAGAGCAATTGTAAGAGTAGGATGCTCCTTAACAGAAATAGCTTATGGATTACCAGGAGACTCTTTTCATTCTGGATCATACAAATACCGTCCATTCTTTCTTGAAACAACATTACGTTTCGATATAGGTAAATACTTTGGAAATAACACTCAAAAAGCTAAGAAAAGAAGAAGGAAATAACCTAACCCCTATCCCCTTTATGGCTTTGGTACACCTTTACAGAAGTATAAACAGAACCTAAAGCCAAAAGCAACCCAGTCCCAGTACCAACTGGAGCCCCTCCAGAAGGAGCAGAATTAACATTATTCCCATGATTTTCAGGAGGAGTAGGTTGAGAAAAAGATGAAATTGAAATTGAAATAAGAGTTAAAAAGAAGATAATTTTTATTTTTTGATTCATAGAAAAAATAGTTTTTTGATTATTAATTTAATTTTTTACTTTTTACGATTCTATTTATTCCTTAATTCCTGAATGATTATAGCTATCATTCAGGAATTATAGATTTATGATTTTTCTTATATAAGTTTTATTTTGTGTTGTAATATTTAGAATAAATATTCCTTTTTGATCTATATTTATTGAATTGGAATTGACATTATTATTTATTTTTTGACCTTTTAGATTTGTTAATTCAAGACTCAAAATCTTAGATGAAGAAATAACATTTACTTTATCTTCTGATTGATAAAGAGAAATATTTTCATCATAAGTTTTTATTTCTTCATCTGATAATTGGTTTCTATAGATTTTTAGTTGAAATTTATCTTGAGAGTTTATTTGATTGGAATAAAAACTATAAACACTATCATTTTTAAAGTTTATTAATTCAACATTAGTAGCTTTGTCAAAAAGTGAAATTTTATAATATTGATCAATAGAATCAAAATCCAAACTTATATTATAGTTATCTTCTGTTTTAGCTACAAATCCAATATCTACAATCAAACTATCTTCAATTTTTGGAATTGAATTTAAAGGAAACTTTTCATTACCATATTTAGTAAATATTTCGGGACTTTGAGACCAACCACTTAGTTTTCTATTGTCATAATTAATATCATATCCTAAACTTGCACTATCCGTAATTATAATATAAGTCTTGTCATTTCCATCAGAGTAAGATACATTTAGGTTAATAACAGAGAAATCTTCAATGTTTTTTGATTCAGAAGCAGTTCTATTTATTGTTAAGGAGTTATTTAAATTACCAACTTGAACCATAAAGCCTGCAAAAGGAGGGATAGAATCTGTTGGAAGCAATGCAAAGTAATTTGAGGTATTATTATCTAATAATGAAGGAAGGGAAACATTTGTCCTTTGAAGTTGATTTAATTTAACGTAAAAAGGATATGGATTGCTGCATAAATGCCAACCTCTTTGAGTGTTTGGAGTGGATAAGGAGGCATTGCTTAAAAGCGAATATGAACTTTCATTATTTAATTCTCCGTAAAATTTCAATAATTTATCATTTTCATAACTAACTAAATATCCTCTTCCATCTACAAAGAAATCACCTATATTTGAAGCATCCTGCCAATTCATCCATATACCTTCATTTCCATAATCTTCCTTCCAATAATATAAATCATCATTAGCAGATATATTAAAAAAGACATTCCCAATAGAGTCTTGTGTGCTTGAAGTGGTTTTAATTGGCAAACCATATAAATTCCAACCATTATCATTAGCAGTATAACCTTTAAAATAAGACTCAACAATGGTTTTATTCCATACATTCAAGTTCCCATTATTGATGAATGATGCTTTTTTTTGATTTAGAGTGTCTTTAATAATCAGATTATAACATTCTGCATTAGTTCCATTATCAATTCTTAAGGTTTGATTATTAAGAATAATGGCATTATCAATTTTCGTTGGCTTTCTCTTAGACCAATTTGCATCATTCCAAGAGCCATTAGTTAGTCTTTGAGAATTAACACCTGTTTGAAATAAAATACTATTTGAATACACACTATCATTTCCATTAATAAATAATAATGTAGCTTCATAGTAAGTATCTTCTTCAAGATTTGCCAAAATAAAAGAAGTGTCTGTATTGGATATATTCTCCATTTTCGCCAAACTATCAACATTACCATACGCATTACTCATAGTATGCTTTCCAAAATCAGCAAAATTATTTGCATTAGTATTTCCCACACTTCCTATCTGTGTCCACTGCGAATTTAGTGTTGGAAAACCACTTGTAGGATTAACTTTTACTCCTTTATTCACATTTGATTTACGTCTTAATGTAGTTTTATTTGTAGTAATTGTTGGATTATCTTGATTAGGATAACACCATCCTTTAATACCTGGATCCTCTCCTAAACATCCAAATATATCAACATATTCTCCATTTTTCATTAACGCAATAGCATCATCACCATTATATACAAAATAACCTTTTAATATAGTATCTTTACAAAAAGCTCCTTCGTTTGAAACATTGATACTCTTTAACAATTCCATAACAACAAAACATTGATTAGATTTTATTGTATCTAAATAAGATAAAGGCGAAATTCTCACAGCACCAGTGGCTAAATTATATTTTATTGAATAATCGCCCAAACAAATATCTTGTCCTGTTCCATTATAAATTTCTATTGCTCTATCATCTGTAGTTGCAGTAGTATATTCGGAAATAAATAAATCATCTGCAAAAACATTTGCTCCATTGGATTTCTTTTTTAGAATAACTTTTCTATTTGAATTTGTGTCTGTTGAAGAGAAATTAAGTTTTGCAGAATTTGGAGAAATATCACTTACATTATTAATTGTTGATTGATTAAGAGTTGTAAAAGAAATAGTATCTGTTCTACCCTCAATAAAGCAATGATAAATAGTATTAGGGTTTAAAGATGATATTTGTAATGAGTTTAAATTAGTAGTAAAAGGTGAATAAGGAATTGGAGTTTTTGTAATATATGTATAAGAAACTGATAAATCATCAATAATTAAATTAGGAGAAGTACTTGAAAAAAACCATAACTTACAATTTGAATTGCCGTTTGAAAATATAGTATCGTAAATTTTGGAAGAGTTTTTAGCTACAGTAACTACAGAGTATGTAGATGGGAAATTCCCTAAGCTATCTGATTGATAAATTCTTAAAAAGTTTACATTTGAAGTGTTAGTATTCTTTATTGAGAATCTTAGTCGATAGTTCCCTCCTGATTTAGATAAATCCATAAAAGGAGTAACTAATCCACTATTTTCATAAAAAGAGCAGCTGTCCCCATTAGTATTAAAAAGATTTCTTCCTTTAAAGCCAGGTTTATTGGTATAAGAAGAAGGCAAATTAAAATATGCCGAATTAGCACTATAAAGGTTTCCACTATTTGTAATTGGGAAACGAGAAAAATTTTCAAAAAGGACAATAGTGTCTTCAGAAGATTTAGTAAAAACATGTATATTCAAATTCTCACCTTCTGAATTTGGAAAAGAAATTAAAGTAGAGTTATGAGTTGTGTTTGTTGATGTTAAGCTTTGAGAGAAAATACAATTTAGAAAGCCAAAAAAGAATATTAAAAAGAGAAATAATTTATTCATAATTGCATATTTTAATTTGATGCAAATGTATCATTTTATTTTTAGATTACAAAATAAAAATTAATTTTTCTCTTTTCTACATTAATCTCTATTTTAATTGGTACTATTTTATCTAATTTGTTCCGATTATATTTTATTTTTTAGAATCTAAATAAGGGAATTGGTTACTTATTATATAAATGTATAAGAAGACTCAAATATCAATATCTATGTTCCATTGGATTTTGGGGAATAAAAAAATTGGATTCAAAAGAGGTTTTATGCTCTTATGAATCCAATTTGTTGAATATTTATTCTAATTCTTCTCTATTCTCTATTAGTTGAAGAAAGAGAAATTGTTCTTGATTTTTGCTTTTTCTTTTAGGATTTGAAGTGGAAGACGTAGTTGTGATGTTTTTTGCATATTACGCATTCCAAAGTTTTGTTGAATCATTTGTGGTTCTTCTTTTGTTTCTTTCTTACCAAATGAATCAATTTCTAAAATATAAACTCCATTATATCCTTTTACTGGTTTTTGAATTCCAGTTTTAGTTGCTGCTGCAAGTGAACCAAGTACTCTCATTTCTGGTCCTGCTTGAACGAAATAAGGGTCGCCAAATGATACGTTTGCTGCTGTGTCTACTTTTGTGTTTGCTTTAATTGCAATTGCATCTAAAGTTTTATCAGTTGAAATTAGAGTTTGTGCTTTCTTCATTAACACTTCAGCTTTCTTTTCAATTCTTACTTGATTTTCAATATATGGTTTTACTTGTTCTAAAGTAAGTGTTCCTTTTTCTTTAATGTCTTTTACTCCAGCAACAACAAACATTTCTCCTGACAAATCATAAACTTCTGGAGCAACATCTCCTTTTTTAGTGTCTTCATTAAATGCCCATCTTACAATTTCTCTTGCATATGGAGTTCCATTAAGTTGGTAGTCCATATCTCTTAGTTGAGAGGTAAGAATATTTAGGTTTTGTTTTTGAGCTGTTTGTGTAAATGAACTCATATTTGTTGCTGAACCTAAGAAATTATTAGCTTTATCTCTAATTTCATTAACAGTTTTTTCACTTGCTCTAATTTCGTTGATTATGGTTGCAACTTGCAATTTTGTTACTGGAGCAGTTTTACCTGTTACTTTAATTAACATATAACCCATATCGTTAGGAATATTGTAAACAAAGATTCCGTTGATTGGAGTTGTGTTGATTGAGTTGTAAAGGTCTGATTGAAGTTGTCCGTCTAATAACCATCCAGAGTCTCCCATGTTTTTTGCAGCTTCAGGGTCATCAGAATATTTTGCAACATTATTTTCAAATCCTGTAGCATCAGCTTTTACAATATTATATACACTGTCTTTAAGTTTGGTTGCAGCTTCTTCGTTTCTTTTTATGTCTCCACCAGCTTTGCTGTTAAGAATAATTATTCTTGAAAAACGTACTGAGTCTGGACGTGCTTGAACAGAGGTTAGTTTTCCCATAACCCAGTTTGTTCCATTTTGGAAAGGTGCAATAAAACCACCTACGCTAACTTTTGAAAGTATTGAATCTGGAATAACTTGTGCGAAAGCTTCTTTTTTATAGTAGTTACTATCATACATTCTGTCTGACATTGTTGAAACAAATGATGCTAATTCGTTTGGAGCCACTTGTTGGAAAGCTGCAAAGGTTTTAGCAACTGTATCATTAATAACTTGAATGTCTTGAGGTGATGGTGCAACTTGGAATTTAACAAATTCAACATCTCTTATTTCTTCAGGAAGTTTAAATTCGTTTTTATGTTCTTCGTAGTATTTTTTGTAATCTGCTTCTTCAATCTTAACTGCATTATCAGCTACTGAAGTGAAAGGAAGTAGTGTGTAGCGAGAGTTTGTAGTTTTATCATAAAGATTGCTTAAATGAGAAGCCATTGCTTTTGGTAAATACATACTTTTTGAAAGAAGAACTTCATATTTTTGTTGTAAACGATTTTTCTTAATATAGCTTTCAAAATTTCTCCAAGAAGCTTGTTCTTCTGCAGGAAGTTTATCAAATTGTGCTATATATTGAGAAACTTGTTGCTTGTTGTAGTTTCCTGTTTTAGGATCTGAGAAGTTTTGAATAACCATTGGGTCAATAAAATCTCCAAAGAACATATCATTCAATTCGTCTTTCCCAACTGTTAGACCAAGCTTGCTAAATTCTCCAGCTAATAGCTTTTCATTCAATAGTTCTTGGAAAGCTTGTTGACGAACCATGTAATTTTGTTCTGTTGTAAGATTGTCGGTTTTGTTTTGTTGCTTCATGTTTGTTTCAATTGTTTGGCACATCTGATCAAACTCAACCTTTGTTATTTCAGTTCCGTCAACAACTCCTATATTATTAGGAATCTTGTTTCCTGATTTTGAAAAAATATCACTAAAAATAAATGATAATATAGCTATTGCAATAATTGCAACTGCTATACCTGCTCTTTTTCTAATTCTACCAATAATAGCCATTACTAATTTGTGTTTTATTCGTTATTATTAAATTACTATAGTCTTTTTTTCTTATAGCCTGCAAAAATAGGAAGAAAATCACTATTTAAAAACTTTTTATTTAAAAAAGTGCAATAAATACAATAAAAAAGATATTTGATTTGTTTGTTTGAAGTATCTTTGCTACAAATTTTAATAAAGTTTTACGATGCTAAGAAAAACATTTTTTATACTAATTTCGGTTATTACCCTAAGCATTAGTCTTAATGCACAAGAAGAAGACAAAGGATTTGAACTATCTAAAAACCTTGAAATCTTTTCATCAGTTTACAAAAATCTACATTTAAACTATGTTGATGAAATTAATCCTGGCGATTTAATGAAAACTGCCATTGATGCCATGCTTGCTAAATTGGACCCATACACAAATTACATTCCAGAGGCAAATCTTGAGGATGCTAAATTGCAACTAATGGGTCAATATGGAGGAATTGGAGCAGTTATACACGAAAAAGATGGTAAAGTTTATATATCTGAACCTTATCAAAACCTTCCTGCCGATAAAGCAGGTTTTAAGGCAGGGGATATGATTATTGAAGTTAATGGTCAAAGTGCTAAGGATAGAACATCTGACCAGGTAAAAGAATTTCTTAGAGGACAAGCAGGTTCAGAAATCAAATTAAAAGTACTTAGAGATGGAAAAGAAATTGAGAAAACTTTTATTAGAGAAGAGATAACCTTAGATAATGTACCTTATTATGGAATTGTTGGGAAAGATATTGGTTACATTAAGTTAAATGAGTTTACAAATGGAGCAGCAAATAATGTTTTAAATGCTTTTAAAGAATTGAAGAATCAAAATAATGACCTTAAGGGTTTAATTTTGGATTTAAGAGGAAACGGAGGAGGACTGTTGAGTGACGCTGTAAATATTGTAAATATGTTTGTTGAAAAAGGACAAAACATAGTTTCTACAAAAGGAAAAATTGTTGAAAAAAATCAAACCTTCAAAACAACATTTAATCCTATTGATTTGAATATTCCTATTGTCGTTTTAACTGATAATCTTTCTGCTTCAGCATCTGAAATTGTTACAGGAAGTCTTCAAGATTTGGATAGAGCAGTTATTATGGGACAAAGAACTTATGGGAAAGGATTGGTTCAAAATATTATTCCTTTAACCTATAATGCTCAAATGAAGGTAACTGTTTCAAAATACTATATTCCAAGTGGTCGTTGTATTCAAGCAATAGATTATTCACATAGAGATGAACAAGGAAATCCAACTAACGTTCCTGATTCTTTAAAAGTTGCTTTTAAAACCAAAGGAGGAAGAACAGTTTATGATGGATTTGGTATTGAACCAGACATTACAATAGAACCTGAATATGCAAGTCCAATAATTATATCAATAATTACAAAATTCCTTGCCTTCGATTTTGCAACAGAATTTGTAAAACAAAATCCTACAATTCCTTCTCCAAAAGATTTTAAGATAACAGATGAAATCTACAATCAATTTGTAAGTTTTGTAAAAGATAAAGATTATTCCTATTCAACAATTACTGAAAGAATGCTTGCAGAATTGGAAGATATGGCACAAAAAGAAAAATACAGTGAAGAAATAGATAAAAGTATTGAAGAGCTAAAAGGAAAGATTGAAAATGATAAAAATAACGACTTCATTAAGTTTAAGGATGATATAAAAGAAATTCTTCTTTCTGAAATTGTTGTTAGATACTATTATCAAAAAGGAAGAATAGAAGCTTTGCTTAATTTAGATAAAGAAGTTAATAAGGCAATTGAACTTTTATCCAATACTAAGGAATACAATAAAATTTTAGGCAAATAGATACATTATAATTATTAACGAATTATTTCTTTGTTTATGGAGATGAAAAAATTATTGAAGTTATTACTTATTTGTTTTTTGTCTGTACAATCTGTTTTTGCTCAAACAAGCAGTGAAAAATTTACAAAAGAAGAAGCATTAAACTTCCTGAAAGCTTATATGCCTTTAAGTGATATTGCAGACTATGATGAGGCTTTTTTCGAAACTCAGGTAAATTATGCTTTTAAGGCAAGAGATTATTTTTTCTGGGGAAAAACAATTCCAGATGATATTTTCCGCCATTTTGTTCTGGTTTACAGGGTAAACAATGAAAACCTTGACAGTTCAAGAGTTGTATTCTTTGAAGAGCTTAAAGACAGAATTAAAAATAAGTCAATGTATGATGCTGCTTTGGAAGTAAATCACTGGTGTCATGAATATGTAAACTATAAGGCTGCTGATGGAAGAACTTCAGCTCCACTGTCAACAAGAAGAACATCTCATGGCCGTTGTGGAGAAGAATCTACCTTTACAGTAACTGCTTTACGTTCCGTTTCAATTCCTGCCCGTCAATGCTACACTCCTCGCTGGGCTCACACTGATGACAATCATGCTTGGGTTGAAGTATGGATTGATGGTAAATGGTATCATCTTGGAGCTTGTGAACCAGAACCAGAATTAAATGCTGCATGGTTTGATGCTCCTGCCAAAAGAGCAATGATGGTTCATACTACTGTATTTGGAAAAGGATACGAAGGAAAAGAAGAAGTTAATTTAGATAAAGAACTATACACAAAGATTAATCTTTTGGAAAACTATGCTCCAACAAAGAAAATCTATGTTAAAGTAAATGACCTTGATGGAAATAGTGTTGAGAATGCAGATGTTGATTTTGGACTTTATAATTATGCAGAATATTATCCAATTTCTCAAAGCAAAACAAATAAGGAAGGTTTAGCTTTTTTAACAACTGGACTTGGCGATTTAATGATTTGGGCAAATAAAGGAACAGATTATGCTTATAAGAAAATCAGTGTTAAAGAAGTTGATACAATAGCTCTTACTCTTTTGCCAAATAGAAATAAGGATTATGAAGAACTTTTAGAAATTGCTCCTCCAGTTCCAAGAGCAGTTACAAAAATTGCAAATAATAAGGTAAAAGAAAATGCAATCAGATTAATATATGAAGATTCAATTCGTAATGCTTATATAGCAACTTTCCCAAATGAAGATTATATAAGAAAGCTTTATATAGAATTACCTTCTTTTGATTCAGCAGATGTTTCTTACGCTATCAAGCAAAGCTGGGGAAACTATAAAGCAATTGAAGAGTTTTTAAAAGAGAATAAGAATAAGCCTGAAGCTATGACAATTTTGAAAACTATCTATGAAAAAGACCTTAGAGATACACCAAAAGATATTTTACAGAGTCATTTAGATGCTTTTATTAAAAACAAAAAAGATCTTCCTTATTCAAAAGAAATTATAGATAATTACATTCTTAATCCTCGCATTCAATTAGAATTAATTACTCCTTGGAGAGAATATATAAGCAATTATAAACAAGATTTATTTAAGGGGAATGAAGATTTTGGTGCCAAGGAAATAGCAAAATGGATTAAAGAAAACATAGAACTAAACAACGAAGACAACTATTATAACTGCCAAATTTCTCCTAAAGGAGTTTTACATTTGAAAGAAGCTGATAAGGTTTCAATGGAAATTCTTTTTGTTGCAATTGCAAGAACTTTTAATATTCCTGCAAAATATGACTGGGCAACTGGAAATGCAATGTATTATGGAAATGGAGAGTGGAATTATGCTTTTGTAAAAAATGAAAATAAAGATTTAAACAGTAATAAATGTATTCTTACCCTACATGATGGCAACACAGCAAGCAAGATTAAGCCTGAATATTATACTCATTTTACTTTAGCTAAGTTTATTGATGGAAAGTTTGTGACATTAGATTATGAATACGACCCTAAGTTTAAAGAATTCCCTGAAAGATTGGTTTTGGATGCTGGATATTATCGATTGCTAACTGGAAACAGAGCAAATGATGGAACAGTTTATGTTAAAACCAACTATTTTGAACTAAAGCCAAACACTAAATCAGATATAATGGTTCAGCTTAGAGATTTGCCTCAAAGCTTGGTTAAGGAAGGAAGTATTAAGATGGAGACAAAAGTAAAACTTCTTAATAAAGAAAAAACGAATCTTTCTAAAATAGCAAATGGTAAAGGATTGGTAATGGCAATTATTGATCCTCAAAAAGAACCAACAAGACATATTATGGTTGATATTCCTTTGTTTAAGGAAGAATTTGAACAATGGGACGGAGGAATACTTTTCCTTATTCCTGAAGATAAAATCAGTAATGATTTTTCAGTAAATAAATACACCAAACTACCAAAACAATCTCTTTTTGCAATAGATAAAAACAATAAAATCCTATCTCAAGTTATTAAATCAACACAAAAAGAACTTAAAGACAACCTTCCAATTCTTCTTTTAATAACTAAAGATGGAGATATAGTTTTTCTTTCAGAAGGATATAGAATTGGGGCTGGTGAAAATCTTATTAAATCAATTTTTCAATTAGAAAGCAATGAGAAAAAATAATATAAACAAATCAAGTAATGTATTTAAGGCTTTGAGCCTTGCTTTGGTATTATTCTTTATAGGAATTAATTCAACCAATATTAATGCTCAACCTTACAAAAGTAATGTTCAGTCATCCAAAGAGCCATGGAGATATGGCGTAAGAGCTGGTTTAAGCTATGATAATGTAACCGTCAAACAGGGAGTTAACTATAAGTTCGGCTGGAAGGCTGGATTGGTTGCTGAAAAAAGATTAGTATATAACCTGTATTTTCAACCTTCACTTTCTTTTCAAAACAAAGGCTTTCGTTCCGAAATTCCTTCTTATGAGAAAGTTGATGTGAATGCTTATTTGCTTGAAGGAGTTTTAGGATTATTAATTAAGTTTGGAGATGAAAGAAAAGGAAGTGGATTATATATTTCTGCTTCTCCCTATTTCACTTATGGTATTGGAGGTAAAACAGATTTTGTTGACCTGAGGAGTTCAGCAGATTCAACTTTTTATGGTAGTGCAAAAGTAAATACTTTCGCCAATGACCTTTATCAACCATTAGATATTGGTTTCCAATTAGGATTAGGTTACGACCTTAATCATAAATTATCTATTGGAACTTTCTATTATTTTGGAATGCAGAAAATGAGGAATGATGCAAATTATCGTTGGAAAGGATTCCAAATTCATTTGTCTTTTTTCTTTAAATAAGAGATATAATCCAATAACTTAGTTAATAAAACTTCAAATAGTCTGAAATAGGTTTTCTTATTTTAGGATTAAACATCGTTTCCTTCTACCAAAACTAAGTTTTCTTCTACATTAATAAGGATTAAAAATAATTAAATAAGACTTTGATCTAATATAATGCCATTATATCCTCCATTTAATGCCATTATACTTGTGATATAATGCCATTATAGTTGTGGTTTAATGGCATTATACTGAGAATATAATGGCATTATTTGAGATTGGAATAAGGATTAATTAGTTTATATCCTTATTTAGTGAGATTTATAAAAGGATTAAATGGGATTTAAATTGATTCTATTAGTAAATTCTTTCGTGAATTAATCCACCAATCAGGATAGAGAGTTTATAAGGCAGGTTTTTCCAAAGAGAGAAGAACCATTTGTTATTGCGAATTGAGTTTGTCTTGTGAGATGATGACCAGTAAAGAGGAATTTCCTTTGCCTTAAAATGTTTTTTGAAAGAATAAACCGAACTGTCTTTGGTGCATCTTCCAAAAGAATAGGTTTTTGCATTGTTTTCTTTGCAGTAATTTATCATTGAATAATGAAGCAGGTAGGAAATATAGTATTTATTAGCAGAACTTAGAGTTGCAAAAAGATTATTTTCAAAATAGGAGTCAGTAATCTTATCTATGCTTGCACTCCCTATTGGTTTATTATCTTTATAAGCTACAAATAAAATTGTGGAATTTGATTCAACCTTTTTAATTAAATGTCTTTTATATATTGCAGGAACTCCTTTTTGGTGCATCCTTTTAGTATAGACCTTATAGAAATCATTAATTAAATTCTTATCAACTCCCTGTTTTATAATAACTCCATTCAACTGGGCTTTTCTTATTTTCCTTCTAATATCTGATGTATAATTATATCCTTGTTGAAGGTCTATCTCAAAATTTACTTTATCTGAATAAATAAAGTCTGAGTGAGCAACAGTATCTCTTATTTGCCAATTATTGGAAAGAGATTGGAAATCGAATTTTGGAGGATTGGTTTCAATAATTCCTTGAGATAGATAAGGAAGAGAAATATAAGTATTATTGCACTTAACCATTAAAAGAGCAAATTCGCTTTTATCAATAAAATTAAAAGGAAAGCGATAGACTTTCCTTTTATATATTTTTTCAAATTGCTCGATTAAAGAACTTGCATTCTCTACCTCAATCATTATGTTTAGATTTTGAATGGATGTTTTGCCAGTGGAAGTTTGCAAAGAGGGTGATAGTCCCCTTTAAGTCCAATTGGGGTAGCATTTCTTATGTCGTGAACTATTTGAATGCAGTTTCTTGCATCTTCAAGTCCAAATCCATTTCCTGCCAAAATATTCTTATAACTTAGAGTGTGAAGTTCAGTGAAACCTTCGCTAAATTCAATTTCAGTTCCTTCCATTTCAATTTTACGATAGGTTCTTTTGCCATTCTCTTTACATTCTTGAGGCAAAGTATCTGCATTTATACTCATAAAATATCTAACTCTTGCTCTTTCAAATTCCAAATATCCTCCCACTCTGTCGTGTTGATAAATATGAACAGTGTTTTGTTTAATAGGACCAAATATCCAAGAAAGCATATCATAGAAGTGAACTCCAATATTGGTTGCAACTCCTCCTGATTTTTCAGTAAAACCTTTCCAAGATGTGTAGTACCAAGTTCCTCTTGAAGTAATGTAGGTTAAATCAACATCATAAATCTTATCCTTTGGACCTTCATCAATTTGTTTCTTCCATTTAATAATGGCATCGTGAAGACGAAGTTGAAGAATATTGTAAACTTTCTTTCCTGTTTCTTTTTGCATTAATTCAAGAGCATCAATATTCCATGGATTAAGAACAAGAGGCTTTTCGCAAATCACATCTGCTCCAGCACGCAATCCAAAACGTATATGAGAATCGTGAAGATAGTTAGGAGTACAAACAGAAACATAATCAAGTTTTTGGTCTGTATGTTTTATCTTTTCAACAAATCTATCGAATCTTTCAAACTCTGTGTAGAAGGAACAGTTTGGGAAATAGGAATCCATTATTCCTACTGTATCTGATTTATCAAGAGCAACAACAAGATTGTTATTTGTATCTTTAATTGCTCTTAAATGGCGAGGTGCAATATATCCTGCAACGCCAATTAGTCCAAAATTTTTCATTTTTTATTTTATTCTTGTAACTCTATTGTCTTTTAATTTGTACTCTTGACCAGATTCAGGACAAACAGCAATATTATCTTCATTAAAGTGAAGTTTGTGACCATATTCACTCATCCAACCAATTTGCTTTGCTGGGTTTCCAACAACTAAAGCATAAGGAGGAATGGTTTTGGTAACAACTGCTCCAGCTCCAATAAAAGCATATTCTCCAATATTATGTCCACAAACAATTGTTGAGTTAGCTCCAATGGAAGCTCCCTTACCTACAATTGTTTTTGCATACTGGTCTTTACGATTTACAGCAGAACGTGGGTTTGTAACATTGGTGAAAACACATGAAGGTCCTAAGAATACATCATCTTCACAAGTAACTCCAGTATAAATGGAGACATTGTTTTGAACCTTAACGTTATTGCCTAAAATTACCTCAGGTGAAACTACAACATTTTGTCCAATATTACATCTTTCTCCAAGGGTTGCTCCTATCATAATATGAGAAAAATGCCATATTTTTGTACCTGAACCAATGGTGCAACCTTCGTCTATAATTGCTGTTGGGTGTGCGAAATACTCCATATTAAAAAGAATTTTGTTGACAAATTTTGTTATTTGCTTGACTGCAAAGATAAAAATTATTTCAAATACTTTTTATAGGGTTCAAAATATTACTTAACTTTGCACTTTAATTATGGGAAGAAAAAATATAAAGAGGTTGATTAAAAATTGGTTAAATTATAGTTTAGGTGTTTACTTTTTTTGCTTTTTAGTTGTTATATCTTTTGATTCTAATGCACAAAAAAGTAAAGTGAATAATCAACCAAAAATTGTTTTTGAGACAACTTCTCATGACTATGGCTCGATTTTTGCAGGGGATGAAGGAGAGGTAGATTTTAATTTTAAGAACGAAGGAAGAATACCTTTATTAATTAATAATGTTGTGTCCTCATGTGGTTGTACGGTAGTGAAATGGTCAAAAGACCCAATTTTGCCAAACCAACAAGGAGTGATTAAGGTTGCTTACAACACAAATATTATTGGAGATATTAAAAGAAGTATAACAGTTTCAACTAACGACCAAAGCCAAAGCAGGATTGTTCTAATTCTAACGGGCAAGGTTGAATTGAAAACAAATAAATAAACACAAATTAAAAACATAAATTGAAAATGAAAAAGTTAGTTTTATTAACACTCCTTGTTTTCGGAGTTTCATTCGGAGTGATTGCTCAAAACAATAAGCCAACAACTCCAAACAATAATCAAGTAAGCTCACAAGCTGAAATTACTTTTGAAAAATTAGTACATGACTACGGTGAAGTTCCAAGAAATGGAAATGGAGAAACCACATTCACTTACAAAAATACAGGAAAAATTCCATTAATTCTTTCTAATGTTCGTTCTTCTTGTGGATGTACAGTTCCAGCATGGTCAAGAGAACCATTAATGCCTGGTCAAAGTGCTTCCATTAGAGTAAAATATAATACTGCAAACCCTGGTCCAATCAACAAAACTATAACTGTTGAGTCAAATGCAAGAGAAAATAGAGTTGTTCTAAGAATTAAAGGAAAAGTTCTCAACTAAACCTCAGATAAACTTAACAAACAAAAACATAAATTAAAAGAATTTTATTATGCCACAAATATCGCATAAAGGTAAGATATTACCTGCTTCGGCTATTAGAAAGCTGGTACCTTTTGCAGATGCAGCAAAAGAAAGAGGAATAAAAATCTATCACCTTAACATTGGTCAACCAGACATCCTAACTCCAAAAGGAGCTATTGATGCTCTTAAAAATGCTGACATGCCAATAGTTGAATATACTAATTCAGCTGGAAATCTTTCCTACAGAAAGAAATTAGCAGGTTATTACCAAAAGAATAAAATTAATGTTACCGAAGATGACATTATAATTACCAATGGAGGTTCAGAAGCTCTTCAATTTGCTTTTTCTGTTTGCTTAAACGAAGGAGAAGAAATAATTATTCCAGAACCTTACTACACAAACTATAATTCTTTTGCAATTCAAAGTAATGTAGTAATCAAAACAATCCCTTCCTACATTGAAAACGGATTTGCTCTTCCCCCAATTGAAGATTTTGAAAAAGCCATTACACCAAAAACAAAAGCAATAATGGTTTGTAATCCTAACAACCCAACAGGTTATCTTTATTCACAAGAAGAACTTGAAGTTTTAGGAAAATTAGCTAAGAAATATGATCTTTATCTTTTTGCTGATGAAGTTTATAGAGAATTTTGCTACGATGGAGCAGAACATCACTCAGTAATGAACCTAAAAGGCTTAGAAGAAAACGTAGTATTGCTTGACTCAGTTTCAAAACGCTACAGTGCATGTGGAGCAAGAGTTGGATGTATTGTTAGTAAGAATAAAGAAGTAATGGGAGCAGCAATGCGTATGGCTCAAGCAAGACTTTGCCCACCATATTTTGGACAAATCTTTGGCGAAGCAGCAATTGACACACCAGATTCTTATTTTACAGAAGTAAGTGCAGAATACACAAAACGTAGAGGAGTTTTAATTGAAGCAATTAACAATATCCCTGGATGTTTCTGCCCAATGCCAAAAGGAGCTTTCTACACAATGATTCAAATGCCAATTGATGACAGCGACAAATTCTGTAAATGGCTTTTAGAAGATTTCTCATACAATAAAGCAACAGTAATGTTAGCACCAGCAACAGGATTCTATTCAGACCCTGAAAAAGGAAGGACACAAGCGCGTATTACATATTGCCTATGTATAGAAGACATTAAGGCAGCAGTAAAATGCTTAGAAGAAGCTTTAAAAGTTTATCCAGGTAGAACAAACTAAGATAAAAACTTAAACAAAATAAAGATACCACCCAGTTTTCTGAGTGGTATTTTTTTTAATTTTCACATTTGTCAGAATCAGGATTTAGAGGATTAAAGGATTCTTGCTATGGCAAGCGGTAAACCGATGAATTAGGATTATTTTCTGTAAGGACTTTAAAGACCTTAAAGAGATTAAAGACCTTAATGTCCTTATTGTCCATTGAGTCCATAAACAAAACAATTAAACCTCTCAACAACTATTCCTCAATTCTCAAACAACATCAATCATAAAGAAAAAAACAAGGGATATAATCAAAAATATAAGGGACATAAATAAAAGTATAAAGGACATATTTACAAATATAAGGGATATATTTTTAAATATAAGGGACATATTTTCAATTATGATTGATGTTTTTTCTAAGTCCTTATTTCATTTTACCGCAAATCAAGTAATAATTTATTAAAGTCAAGTTTTAATTTTTTCTTTCTTCGTTTTAATTTCCTGAAACGAGGTTTTAATTTCTCATCATAAAATATATGGTAATAAAGAAAGAATATTTGGTTTTTTCTTTAAATCTTTTTTTATACAATTAGTTTTTGTAAGTTTGCAGTGTTCAAATTAATTGTAATTTTGAATCAACATTTATCAATTAATTCTTATATCATGAATAAAACAATACTAATTTTATTTACAATACTAACTGCATTAACTTTAAATGCAAAAGCTCATGACTTTTCAGCAATTAATAATGGAGATACAATCTATTATAATATCACATCATCAATTTCACCTCGAACTGTAGAAGTGACATATAAAGGCATTTCTTATGGCTATTATTCAAATGAATATAGTGGTAGTGTTTCAATCCCTGATTCAGTGCTTTATAATTCTGATTATTATAAAATCACATCTATTGGCAGAGATGCTTTTTCAGGTTGTACTGGATTAACTTCAATTACAATTCCAAATTCTGTTACTTTAATTGGCATAAATGCTTTTTATGGTACTCCTTATTACAATAATATGCCTAATGGATTAGTCTATATTGGAAATGTATTATATAAATATAAAGGCATAATGCCTCCTAATACATCAATTAATATCCCAAGTGGTACTACTAGTATCTCAGAAAGAGCTTTCTCTAATTGTCTTGAACTAATTTCAATTACAATTCCAAATTCTCTTATTTCAATTGGTAAGGAAGCTTTTAAAAATTGTACTGGATTAACCTCAATTACAATTCCAAACTCTGTTACTTCGATTGGGATAGATGCTTTTTATTACACTCCTTATTACAATAATATGCCTAATGGAGTTATCTATATGGGGAATGTATTATATAAATATAAGGGCACAATGCCTGCTAATACATCAATAAATATTCAAAGTAGTACTGTTAGTATCACAGAAAGAGCTTTCTATGGTTGTGTTGGACTAATTTCAATCACAATTCCAGCCTCTCTTACTTCAATTGGTGGTGAAGCTTTTAGTGGATGTACAGGCTTAACCTCAATCACAATCCCCAATTCTGTTACTTCAATTGGTGGTTCTGCTTTTTCAAGTTGCAGTGGATTAACCTCAATCACAATTCCAAACTCTATCACTTCAATTAGTGATTATGCTTTTTCAGGTTGCAGTGGATTAACCTCAATCACAATTCCTAATTCTGTTGCTTCAATTGGTAATAATGCTTTTCATGGTTGTAGTGGATTAACTTCAATTACAATCCCTAACTCTGTTACTTATATTGGTAACTCTGTTTTTTATGCTTGTTCTTCTTTGGACACGGTTTATTTTAATGCTAATAATTGCAGTACAATGGGAAATGGTGATTATCCTGTTTTTACTGGATGTATTAATTTTAGGACATTAATTATTGGTGATAGTGTTCAAAATATTCCAAATTCTGCTTTTTATTATTGTAGCTATTTAAGTTCAATAATATGCAAAGCAATTAACCCTCCTACTACTCAAGGAAATGTTTGTTTTGGTGTTAATAAAACTATACCATTTTATGTTCCTTGTATTTCTCTTTCAAGTTATAATTCTAATTTATATTGGAGTGTATTTACTAATAAAGTCGCTTTTAAGACTCCTTATTTTGTTGATACATCAATTTGTGATGATGAAGTTTACACCGACTATGGTGCAAATATTGATTCTGCTGGGGTTTACACTTTAATTAATGGTTGTGATAGTATCATATTAACTTTAAGTATTAATCCAAAATACTTAATAAACCATTTTGATACTATATGTAAAGGAGTTGAATATAGTAATTATGGTTTTTCTTTTACTGCCGATACTTCTGGAATTTATACCCAAAACTTACAAACAATTAATGGATGTGATAGCATAATAGTTTTAAACTTAGTTGTTAATCCAACACCTGATGTTCCTCATGATTTGAGCGTACATAACATTACATTGAGTAATATTATTCTCAGCTGGAAGGGTAATGCCGACAGTTATGATATTTACAGAGATGATACTTTAATTGCAAATGTCAGTGATACCGTCTATGTGGAAAATTATGAAATGAGTATAAATGTAACTTATTGTTATAACATAAAAGCTAAAAATGATAATGGTTGTGAAAGTGCATTAAGTGATACTCTTTGTTTTGGACTTTATGGATTAGGAAGTATCGAAAACTCAAATATTCAAACAAAACTATATCCAAATCCAACAGAAGGGAAAGCAAAATTGGAAGTTGAGGGATTAAACTCTGATGCTGAGGTTTTGGTTTATGATATGATAGGTAGGGTTATTAAGTCTTATAAGATTAATCAAGAAATGAAAGAATTGGAGATTGATTTGAGTGGTTATGCTAAGGGGGGTTATTCTATTAGGATTATAAATGACAATATTAATCAGACTAAGAAGCTAATTGTTCAATAAATAAGGTCTATATGTAAAGAAAATAGGGGTAGATTTTTAGTTTACCCCTATTCTTCTTTGTTTATATGAAATCATTTTTTAGAAAAGTCCTACAATGTTTCCGTCATTATCAATGTCTATATTTTCTGATGAAGGGATTTCTGGAAGTCCAGGCATAAGCATCATTTCTCCTGCAATTGGGATAATAAATCCTGCTCCTGAAGAAATTTCAACATCTCTAACCTTAAATGTAAAGTCTTTTGGTCTTGCTCTAAGATTTGGGTCATCAGAAATTGATTTTTGAGTTTTTGCCATACATATTGGCAAAGAAGAAAGTCCTAATTCATTTATATTCATCATTTCAGAACAGGCCTTTGAAGAAAATTCAACTTTCTTAGCTCCATAGAGTTTCATGGCAATTGTTGTTACTTTATCCTCAATTGAAGCTTCTTTATCATATAGGAAATTTACTTCTTCTTTTGTTTGAATGTTTTTCTCAATTTCTTTTGCAATATCAATTGCTCCTTGAGAACCTTTTGCCCAAACCTCTAAATCAAAAACTTTTACTCCTGATGATTGACATGATTGCTTAACAAAATCTATCTCTTCTTGTGAATCATTGGCAAATTTGTTAATTGCAACAATTGGAGTAAGTCCAAAGAGTTTAATGTTTTCAATGTGTTTTTCAAGATTCTCAATGCCTTTCTTTACAGCTTCAAGATTTTGCTCTCCAATTTGCTTAACGCCAACTCCTCCATGGTAACGCAAAGCCCGAATTGTTGCAACCAAAACTATTGCATCTGGTCTAAGACCTGACTCTCTACACTTGATGTCTATAAACTTTTCAGCTCCCAAGTCAGCACCAAAACCAGCTTCTGTTACAACAATATCTGAAAGACTCATTCCCATTTTAGTTCCAATAATTGTGTTTGTTCCCTGAGCTATATTTGCAAAAGGGCCTCCATGAATTATGGCAGGTGTTCCTTCTGTTGTTTGAACCAAATTAGGCTTAATTGCATCTTTTAACAAAGCAGCCATAGCTCCATGTACTTTCAAATCTCTTGCAAAGATTGGCTTTTTCTCGTAGGTGTATCCAATAAATATATTACCCAATCTTTCTTTTAGGTCTTCAAGGTTTGAACTCATACAAAGAATTGCCATCACTTCAGAGGCTGCAGTAATCTTAAACCCACTCTCACGAACAACACCATTTGCACTTCCTCCCATTCCAATAACAATATGTCTTAGCGAACGGTCATTCATATCCATTACCATAGGCCAGCGTATTGTTCTTGGGTCAATGCATAAATTGTTTTTCTTGCTTTGTACATTATTATCAATTATTGCTGATAGCAAGTTGTGAGCTTTTTCAATGGCAGCAAAGTCGCCTGTAAAATGAAGGTTAATATCTTCCATAGGCACAACTTGAGAGTATCCACCACCTGTTGCTCCTCCTTTTACACCAAACACTGGACCAAGAGAAGGCTCACGAAGAACAACTGTTGTCTTTTTGCCAATTGCATTTAAAGCCATTGAAAGACCAATTGAAACTGTTGTTTTTCCTTCTCCTGCAGGGGTTGGAGTAATGGCTGTTACCAAAACTAATTTGGATTTTTTTATTTTTTCTTCATCTATCAAGTTTAAAGGCAATTTAGCCTTATATTTACCATAATATTCAATATCTTCTTTGTGTATATTTAGTTTTGAAGCAATATCTTTTATATGCAGCATTGAATATTCATGTGCAATTTCTAAATCTGTTTTCATTTCTTTTTTATGTTTAGTATATAAATATACAACTACAAATAATGGTTTTTATTGTAAGAGAATTAATTCTTCAAGAAATAATATTTTAAAAATAGTTTTCAATATGACACAAAAAAAGGGAACAATACAATTATGTATTGCTCCCATTCCAATTATTATGGTTGTTAATTTTCTGAGAAAAGGTTAGATTAGTTTTGCTAATCTTTCAGCCAAATCACAAACTCTGTTAGAGTATCCGTTTTCATTGTCATACCATGAAACAACTTTCACCATATTTCCTTCAAGAACCATTGTAAGTTTTGAATCGAAGATTGATGAATGAGGATTTCCAAGTATGTCACAGCTTACAATAGGATCTTCAGTATATTCTAAAATACCTTTCATAGGTCCTTGAGCTGCTTCTTTCATAGCTGCATTGATTTCTTCTTTAGTTACAGTTTTTTCAAGTTCAACTGTTAAGTCAACAACAGAACCGTCTGGAGTTGGAACTCTCATTGATAAACCATCAAGTTTTCCTTTTAATTCAGGAATAACTAATCCTACAGCTTTTGCTGCACCTGTTGAAGTTGGGATGATTGAAACTGCAGCTGCTCTTGCTCTACGAAGATCTTTGTGAGGAAGATCCAATATTTGTTGGTCGTTAGTATAAGAGTGAACAGTGTTCATTAAACCTCTTTTAACTCCAAATTTATCGTTAAGAATTTTTGCAACTGGAGCTAAACAGTTTGTTGTACAAGAAGCGTTAGAAATACAAGTCATTTCTTTTGTGAGAATGTTATCATTTACTCCTAAAACCACTGTTGCATCAACATCTTCTGCCTTATCAGCTGGAACAGTTAAAATAACTTTCTTTGCTCCTGCTTTTATATGTTTTCCCATTTTTTCTTTATTGCGGAAAATACCAGTTGACTCAATAACTATGTCAATTCCTAACTCTCCCCAAGGAAGATTTTCAGGATCTTTTTCTGCAAAGACTCTAATCTTCTTTCCGTTTACCACAAGGTATTCACCTTCTGCATAAACTTCTCCATTGAAACGACCGTGAACTGAGTCATATTTTAATAAATGTGCAAGGGTTGTTGCGTCAGTTAAGTCGTTTATTGCTACAACTTCCAAGTTGTTTTTAGATTGAATGTTTCTGAAAGAAATCCTTCCGATACGTCCAAATCCATTGATTGCTATCTTTACCATTTCAATTTTGATTTATTTGATTAATAGATATTATTAATTTCTTCAATTACGAATTGAACTGCAAAGTTAGAATTAATATTTGAGTTAAGAAAGTTTTTATCTTGATTTTTATTATTTTATATATCCAAAAGGATACTAATAGAGTGACTTAAAGCCTTTGTATATTATATACCCTGAGTTATCTTCCTAAAGATTGTTTCAAGGCTTTGTCCAGAGGCTAAATGTTTGGTATTGTCATCTGCAACAACTTGTCCGTTATTGATAATAATTGTTCTACCGCAAACAGCTTCAACCTCTTGCATAATGTGAGTTGATAATAAAACAGTTTTGTCTTTACCCGCATTTTTAATCAAATCTCTAACCTCAACCAATTGGTTAGGGTCTAATCCGGAAGTTGGTTCATCAAGAATTAATACTTCAGGATCGTGAATCATTGCTTGAGCAATACCAACTCTTTGACGATATCCCTTTGAAAGAGTGCCAATTTTTTTATTTACTTCTTTGGTAAGTCCAGTCATTTCAATCATTTGTTCAATTCTTTCTTTCTTTTGTTTCCCCAAACCATGAACTCCTGCAATGAAATCAAGAAACTCTCTAACATACATATCCAAATAAAGTGGATTTTGCTCAGGAAGGTAACCAATTTTCTTTCTAACATCCATCGGATTATCAAAAATATCGTACCCACACACCTTCACATTTCCTTTTGTTGGAGGTATAAAACAAGTGATTATTTTCATCATTGTGCTTTTGCCAGCACCATTTGGACCTAAAAGACCAACAATTTCTCCTTTGTTTATTTCTAATGAAACATTATCTAAAGCCTTTTGTTCATTGTAAACCTTAGTAAGGTTTTGTATTGATATAGACATATTATTCTATTTTTGTAACAAGCTGCGAAATTAAAATAAAAACTGTACTTTTGCAAATTATAATATTTTTATTGATGAAAATTACAGCAAAAGAGAACATATCTTTACTTAATTTGATTTTGGAAACCTTCCCCGAAGTATCTGTTTCAAAGGCTAAGAAGATGATAATTTATGGCTCAATCTCATATAAGGAAGCCATTATTAAAAGTCCTGAATATATGGTGGGCAAAGGAGAATCTGTTGAATATACCAAATATTCAGGAGGAAGTCATATTGCAAGAGAAAAAACAGATGTCCCAATTCTTTATGAGGATGAATACCTTATTGCAGTAATTAAACCCTCAGGAGTAAATGTTGACGCAAGTCCTAATGAGAAAGTAAAATCTCTTTATGCTCTAACCAAGAGTTATGTTAAGAGGAAATGGGGAATGAGACAAAATTTATTTATTGTTCATGAACCACAAGGCGATGAAGCAGGAATTTGCATATTTGCCAAAACAAAGAAAGCTCAAGAAACACTAAAGAGAAATTTTCATCTTTCAAAAAGAGAGTATAATGCAATTGTTTCTGGTAAACCAAAGCATAAAAATGATAAATTAAACCTTTGGTTAAAGAGAGGTAGTAAGAATAGAATTTTTCTTGAAAAACCTCAAACAGAAGGAGCAGAATTATGTGTTATTAAGTATACAACAGTTGAGAATTATGACGACTATACACATATAGTTATTAATCCTGAAACCTATTTCCCATTGCAAATTCGTTTTATTTTAAGTCATATTGGAAATCCAGTTGTTGGAGATACTCGTTTTGGAGTTAGACAAGTGTCTGCTAACTGGTTAAAAATGTATCTTACTAAAATAGAACTTCAACATCCTGCAACAGGAAAGAGATTAAAAATAGAAACTTCACTTCCAAATACATTTATGAAAGTAAATTTACCTATTTTTGCACCCTCAAACGAAAAGAATATAAAAATAGAAAATAAGGAAGAAGACCAATAATAAAGAATATTTTTTATAGTTTATTAGGTCTTATATTTCAATAAAAAGGAGAGTTGTCCGAGTGGTTGAAGGAGCGCGCCTGGAAAGTGCGTAAAGCTCAAAAGGCTTTCAAGAGTTCGAATCTCTTACTCTCCGCAAAAAATCTTAAAATTATTCTTATTTAAGAGCTGCAATTATCTTTTGAGAAAGGAATAATGCTAATTTATAGTATGATTCAACTGTCCAACCTGCAACATGTGGTGAAAAAACTGCATTTGGCATTTGAAGAAGTTCAATCAAGTCTTTTGGAATATCATTATCTGAACATAATTCTGAACTAAAGGCTTCATATTCCAAAACATCCAAACAAACTCCCAAAACCTTACCTTCTTTAAGTTTATCAACCAAATCCTTTGTCTTAACAACTTTTCCTCTTGAAGTATTTATTAAATAGATTGGTTTTTGAAATTTTGAAAGAAAATCCTTCTCTACCATATATTTTGTTTCATCTGTTAGAGGAACGTGAAGAGAAAGAATATCAGATTCCTTGAATATTGTTTCAAGTGAAACTTCATGAGCAAACTGATTAGAATAGTTAGTTTTGTATTTATCGTAGGCTATTACTTTGCAATCAAATCCCATCAGTCTTTGAGCAAAAGCATTTCCCATATTTCCATAACCAATTAATCCAATTGTCTTCCCTTTAATTTCCAAACCCCTATTATCTTCTCTTTTCCAAATACCTTTTCTAACTTGATGGTCTGCAATTGAAAGTTTGTTGAAAAGACATAAAAGCATTGCTAAGGCATGTTCTCCAACTGCATCACGATTTCCCTCAGGAGAGTTAAGGCATTTAATACCTTTCTTTTCTGCATAATCAATATCAATTGCATCCATTCCAGCACCAACACGAGCAATACATTTTAATTTAACAGCCTTGTCTATAACCTCTTTATCTATTAAAATCTTGCTTCTTATAACCACTACCTCATAATCTCCAATTTCTCTTAAAATATCCTCTCTTTGGTAGTCTGGTTTATGAACAACTTCAATTCCAGCTTCCACCAAATTATCTATTAGCACCTTATGGGCTGTGTCAATTATTAATGCTTTCATCTTTGTAATTCTTTATATTGATTAACGTATTCAATAAAATCTTCAATATCTCCATTAAATGTATTCAAATCAACCTTCCCTTCAATTCCATCAACCTCTCCCTTATGCGAATATTGCCAAAGTGTCCAATGTTTATTGTCTGGCTCTGAGCAAATCCTACAAATCCAAATTTCATAATCGTCAAAAAAACCTTTAATGTAGTCATTATAGCCTTCAATGTTAGTATAGATTATGGGTTTTACAAAATAGTTCTTTTCAATTTCAGTTAAATAGTTTTTTATTTCAATTCTTATTTGATCAACCTTTGAAAATGATAAATAATTACCATGACGCTCAACATCCAAAACAGGGGGGAGGTCTAAGTTTTCAATGGATACTTGATTAATAAAGTTCTGTGCTTGTTCTTTTCCAGAAGTTCCAAAACGGAAGAAATGATACGCTCCAACCAAAATTCCATTTTCCTTAGCATTAAGATAATTTGTCTTATACTTCTTATCAACAAAGTTAACTCCTTCGGTAGCCTTTAAATATGCAAACTCGATACCATCCTCTTCAACTTTCTCCCAATCAATTTCATCTTGATGAGAAGAAACATCAATACCAAAAACAGTATACTTTTTATCGTCAATCCTCACTCCCTCACATTCATAATAACTCTTGTAATAGTCTTTAATGTTATTAAATGAAAAATAAGCAACGATAGATAGTATTAGAAGTATTCCAATAGCTAATAACCACCATTTCAATCTTTTCTTATTTTTCTTTTTCATTATTTACATCCAATTAACTAAAGGGAAAGACTATTTTTTACCTTTTATGAATTGATTCTTATTTTTAAAATAAGGTCTTAGAGTTTCTATGCTTTGCTTAAATTGTTTTTTTTTAAATTGATTGTCTGCTTTATCCTGATTAACATTAAAAGAAATTGAATCTGTTTCAATATTAAAATCTGTTTTCTTTAATTGCTCAATAGATTTTATTGAAATATCTTTTGGGAAAAGAGCAATGAAGGAAGAAAAATTAGAATCCTCAACTAAGAATATATCATTAAATCCAAGCTTTTCTTCTTCTCTGTAATTATAAAGAATGGTGAAGTAGTCCTTAATTGTATCTTCGCTTGCAAAACAAGTGGTTTTCTTAATCAAACAACTATAAAGATAATCATCATAAAGGATAAAATAAGTAGGACGAATTTCAATAAAGTTCTTTCCCTCAATCTTTCCTTTGGAATTTCTTTTCTTAACCTCATTTACAAAAATCTGCATCTGAGAGCCAATACTCTTTTCAATAGGTTTAACATTTATATCATTTGATTTAACTCTGCTGATTGGGAAAAGCAATCCTCCATAAATATCATTAACAGTGTCTTTAATGTTGAAACCACTCAAAGCAAAAATCTCTGGCATATAGTAGTTTTCCTTAACCTTATATTTTGTTATTTTAACATCCTCGTTTTCTTTCTTATTACACGAAAAAAACAAAATTGAAAGGGAAGATATAATTGTAATTAAAAGAGTTAATTTTTTATTCATATTTCTTTATAAGTTCAATAATTTATAATTCACAATTTGGATCATATTCATCTAATTTGTTGCTCCAAAGATATTTTTTGGTCTCTTTAACAATTACTCCTGATAGCAAAAGCACGGAAATCAAATTAGGTATTGCCATAAGTGCATTCATTGTGTCTGAAATATTCCAAACTAAATCAAGATTCATAACAGCTCCAATAAAAACTATAACGACCCAAGTTAATCTATAGTATATTATTGTTTTTTTACCACCTAAATATTCAAGTGCTTTTTCTCCATAATAGCTCCATCCCAGTATTGTAGAGAAAGCAAAAGTAATGATGCTGATATTTAAAAATAAACTACCAACATATGGCAATTTTGAAAATGCTTTTTGGGTAAGAAGAGCAGTTTGTGTAGCATCAATATCAGGATATGCAACAACAGAGCTAACAATAACCAATCCAGTCAATGCACAAACCACAACGGTATCCCAAAAAGTTCCAGTAGAAGAAACCAATGCTTGACGAACGCTATTGCGTGTTTGAGCAGCTGCAGCAATGATTGGAGCCGAACCTAAACCACTTTCATTTGAGAAAAGACCGCGAGCAATTCCATATCTTGCAGCCATCATAATAGTTCCTCCAACAAAACCAGCTCCAGCAGCTTGAGGAGTAAATGCTGATTTAAAAATTAGAATTATGGTTTCATCCAAAAAATTCCAATTCATAATTAGAATTGCAATACATCCAATGATATAAAATACTGCCATAAAAGGAACCAAGCTTCCACATACTTTTGCAATTGCTTTCACTCCAAAGAAAATAACCAATATTACCAACACAACTTCAACAATTCCAGTTGCAAAATGAGGTACATCATAAGATATAAATAAGCAATCAGCAATAGCTTTTGATTGAACTCCATTGCCAATTCCAAAAGAAGCAAAAACAGTAAAAATGCAAAACAAAACTGCAAGCCATTTCATTCCTAAGCCTTTTTCAATAGCATACATAGGTCCGCCTAACATCTTCCCATCTTTAGTCTTTTCTCTATACTTAACAGCAAGTAAGCCTTCGGAATACTTTGTTGCAATTCCCAAAACTCCTGTTAACCAACACCACAAAACTGCGCCAGGACCACCAAGTGAAACAGCAGTTCCAACTCCAATAATATTACCAATACCAATGGTTGCAGCCAAAGCAGTCATTAATGCTCCAAACTGAGAAACATCCCCTTTTGAGTTTTTATCCTTTGTGAAAGAAAGCTTAATTGCTTTAAAGATTTTTAATTGAGGAAGTCTTAGTCGTATGGTCATGAAAATATGAGTGCCAAAAAGAAGAATAATCATTGGCCATCCCCACAAAAACCCACTAAGAGCAGAGAAAAAAGATTCTAATTGTTCCATAAAAGAAAATAGTTTTGATTATACAAATATTTCTAAAGTGTACAAAAGTAATAAAAAAGGCAACTTAATATATAAGTTGCCTCAAAAAAATCATTTCTTTTTTAATCTTTTTTCTTTCTTTAGAGCATTGTCTATAATGTACAATATTTGACCATTAACACTTCTAAACTCATCCGAAGCCCATTTTTCAATAACTTCCATAGTTTCAGCGTCCAATCTCAAAAGAAAACTCTTTGAATTCTGTTCTTTCTTACCCATCAACTTTTCCTTTCTTAGATAATTTATTAAGAGCTTCTTCCAAAGAATTAGGAGAATGAGTACCAATCATAATCTTTGTACCATCTTTCAAAATAAGTTCCAAACCATTATTTCCCGAAACGGTATAGCAGATATTACTTTTAACTTGAACCCTAAAATTACGAAAACGCAATCTATTTCTTTTAACGCCCCATCCTCCAAATTCAGTTAAAGGATTATATCTCCTAACCTTTGCCGATTCAATACTCTCCCAACTAAAAAACTTATACTTAAGATGAAAAGGAAAGTACATCACATACACACCCTCATCATTAATATAAGTTTGAAGATAGCTAAGCAAAAGCACACTCGAAAAAATAATAACAAATAAAGTAACAATAATTAACATAGTATTGCTCATAGGATTATCTCCAAAAGCCCTTCCATAACCAACCTGCATAATAACCCCAACAATAAACATTAAATCCAAACCAATCATAAGCAACCATTTCCACCATGATTTCTGGTATTGTCTTTCATTAAACTCAATCAAATTAACTCTTGCCATAACTCAAATACTTTTATTTAAATAATAACTAAACCCTATTGATAAAGAGTTCCCGCATTTACAACTGGTTTAGCCTGTTCGTCAGCGCAAAGCACCACCAATAAATTGCTAACCATTGCAGCCTTCTTATCATCATCAAGTTCAACAATCTCTTCAGTAGCAAGCTTATCCAAAGCCATCTTAACCATTGAAACAGCACCTTCAACAATCTTTTCACGAGCAGCAATAATAGCAGATGCCTGTTGACGGCGAAGCATAACAGCAGCAATTTCAGGAGCATAAGCCAAATAATTAATTCTTGCCTCCACAACTTCAATTCCAGCAAGGAATAACCTTTTGTTTAATTCCAATTCAAGCTTGTCATTAACCTCTTCACCACCAGAACGCAAAGTAATATCATCATCAATTTCATTATTATCATAAGCAAACTGACCAGCAATATTTCTTAAAGCAGCGTCACTTTGAATAGCCACAAACTGTTGATAAGAATTCATTCTGTCAATAATTCTTGATTGAGCATCAGTCTTATTGTCAATATCAAACATGACCTTATAAGTATCCTTAATTCTCCAAACAAGAATCAAACCAATCATAACAGGATTACCCTTCTTGTCATTAACCTTAATAGGTTCAATGTCCAAGTTTCGTGCCCTGATAACAAGTTTTTTCTTAACATAGAAAGGATTAACCCAAAAGAATCCATTTTGTTTCATAGTACCCTTGTACTTTCCAAAGAAAATCATAACTCTGGCCTCATTAGGTTCAATCATCACAAAACCAATAAGAGAAAACATAAGTATTGTAAACAATACTAATTCACTTACAATAATCCAACCCTCGTTGCCCTTAAACATAGAAGTTGCAACGAAAATCATAGCAGCAATAATAATGATTTGGATAAGAATCATAAAAAAGCCCGAAAGCCTAAGACCATTAAAATCTTTTTCTTGTGTGTTCATTTTACAATAATTTTTTAGTTATAAATAATATCATTTTGATATTGCAAAGATATATATAATATTTTTTCACTTGCAAGAAAAAAGAGAAAAAAATGATTATTAGAAAAGATTCAATACATAGTTGAGCCTTATGGATAATATCATTGCATTAATTTCAAAGTTAAGAATAAAAAAATGCATTAATTTCAAATTCTTCATATAATACTATTATTGTCATTTTTCATATAACTACTTATTCCCATTTTCTAACTCCTTACTTCAGAAAATTAAAACCTTATTCCATTTTACTGAAATCTTACTTTAATTTACTGAAGTAAGGTTTTATTTTCATAATATCCTATTTTATTCTTCAACCTCCTTATTAAATAGAAACCGTTTAATTTATTCACATATCAATGTCCTTCTTTGGCATAAGTAAATTGTACTTTTGTTTCCCAATTTAATAAATTAACTTTTAATTTTATGGATAACAGGAGAATTAAAAATCTTATCACATCAGTCTCAAAACCTACACATAAGTATATTGCAGAAAAAACTTTCTTAGGAGTTGAAAAATCAGGGGAAATAGTTGAAAAAGAATTGGAATCTTATAGTTTTACACTATACAATGAAGAAGGAAATACTTTAAACTATTTTCAAAAGTCAAAAAACACTTCTATCAGCAATCATAAGATAAAAGAAAATGGAGATGAGAATGATTCAAATACAAATTTTCTAAAATATTCTTATAAATACAATTCAAAAGGTCAAATTGTTGAAGAAAATACCTATGATTCAAATGGATTGTTAATACAAAAATCTATATATGAATACAATGTAAAAGGCTATATAGAAGAATGTAGAGAATATGATATTGAAGGGAAATTAATTTCATCAAAAAGATACGACTCAAAAGGAAATATTATTGAGAGAAACATATACGATAGAAAAGGCAAACTAAATAGAAAAGAACTTTTTAAATATGAGTTCGATAAAAATACTGTAGAAAAAAATACATACGATTCCGAAAGAAATTTTAAGAAGAAAGAAATATATAAATACAATTCAAAAGGGAATGTAATAGAATACAATTCTTTCAATTTAGAAGAAATGTTCGATTGGAAATGTATAACCTCACAATACGAATATGACCAAAGAAATAACTGGATAAAAAGAATAATAAATGATGGTGAAAATTACAAAGTAACAACAAGAAAAATTGTATATTACGGTGAAGAAGAAAATACAGATTTTCCAAATTGGGATTCCCCATTTTTCAAAGATTTGAAAGAATAAAGAAAGAGTAATTAAGTATAAATAGAATAATTGAATACATAATTAAAAATAATACCTTTGTAACTTAATACAAATAAATAACTATTAAAAGCAAAATAATTATGACAGAATTAAAAGCAACATTAGAACAAATCCAAGAAGAGTTCAAACAAGAAGAATACAGAATAGAGAAAGAATTCAATATCTTTAATGCATTGTATAGAAAAGATAATGAAAGGTTTCATTCACGATTTATTTCTTATTTGCTATCTCCAGAGTCGAGGCATGGTATGAAAAATAAATTTTTAAATGCATTTATCGAAGTACTTCCCGAACAAGGGGATAGTGATATATTAAACAAATTTGATTTTTCTAATTGCATAGTTAGACCAAATGAAGAAGATAAAGAAGAACATGAAAAGATAGACATTCTTATATCCAATGATAATCAAGCTATTGTTATTGAAAATAAAATATATGCAAATCCTTCATATCACTATGTAGATGGGAAACGCCAACATCAAATAGATACATATTGTCAAAAAATGAAAGAGGGGACTAAAAATGAAAGAGGAGAAGAAGGAGAAGAAGGGAGAAAAGATGTTTTTGCCATATACTTAGCTCTTAATAAGAGAAATCCAAAAGAAGAAGGTATTGAACATAGGCCTATTATTGTAATTGATTATCAAGAAGAGATAACACATTGGATTGAAAAATGCATCAAAATAACAAAGGAAAGTAGTGTAGAGGACAAAGATAAATATTTATTAGCTAAAATTTTAGAAGAATACAAATCTGTAATCAAGAGCCTTACGAGCAATTTACCTAGAGTGAAAAAAATTAAAGATATACTTGATATAGATGAAAACATAAAAAAAGTTTGGGTAGTTAAGGATATAAGAGATTTTATGTTTAACATGGGAGATTTCAGTCATATAAAATGGATAACTATTAATAGTTTTTGGATAGAACTAGCTCAGCAGTTAAGAAATAAACTACAAGTAGAAATTAGTAAGGAAATAAATATTAAAGATATTACTAAAGTTGCTCACGATAAAAAAGGTTCAACAGGGATTAATTTTATATTAAGGAATGGAGAGGAGTGGTATATTGTAAATGATAAAACAAATGGTTTTTCTTATGGAAAAATATTCGAAGACAAGAGAAAAAAGAGAAAAAAAGGAGAAGATTGGTTTATGCTGCCTGAGAATATTAACTTCATTGACTTTAATAATGAAGAAACTTTCAAACTCATTAGTATAAAGCATAGAGAGAAATTAATAAATGACATTATTATAGTGTTGAAAAAGAAATTTAATATCTCTTAGAGAGAAAGTCCAATTTCTAATTCTGATGAGTTAACTAAATAAAATTTAAGTAGCATGATTAAAGAGAGAAGTGACCTTGAAATAAGCCGACTTATAGGAAAAATAAAGTATAGCGAAAGTAAAACATATTTATATAAGAAAAAATATGAAACTATTGAAGAATGTAAATTAGAATCATATATCTTTGGTTCTTTTAATAAAGAAGGATACTATTTAATTCATATTCATAAATCAAATGACTCTATTTTAGATTATAAAAAAACTTTTAAATATAATTACAAAGGGAGCCTTATTGAAGAGAATAATTATAGTTTAATATATGGACATGTAAGATATAAATTTAAATATAATTCAAAAGGAGTTCTTATACAGTGTGATGATTGTCACCCAGATATCATTAATTCAAACAAATCAAAAACAACATATAAATATGACGAAAAAGGAAAAATCATTGAATTGAATAATTATAATATGCCGAATGAAGATTTAGATTTTACTATAAAATATGAGAGAAATTCAAAAGGTTATTTGATAGAAAAATCACTCTATTTATCTGATGGAAGTTTAGAAAGGAATTATGTTTTTAAATATGATTCAAAAGGAAATTTAATAGAAAAAAATAAATATAACTATGAACATGGATCATACGAACATTTACAATATATTTATGACTCACAACTTTTTCTTATTGAAAAAAACTCTTATAACTTAGACGGATTTTTATTAGAAAAAATAATTTACAAACGAGATAATATAGGGAATCTAATTGAAAAGATTTCTCATGATTCATATGGAAAAATTATTGAGAAATTTAATTATAAATATGAATTTGATGATAAAAATAATTGGATAATAAAATTCATAATACAAAGAGGAAAAAGAAAGAAAGTAGAGATAAGAAAGATTGTATATTATGGTGATAAGGATGAGAATGATTACCCTGATTGGGATTCACCATCATATAATGGAATAGAAATTCAATGAAATTTATTGTTTACTTATAAAAAAATAATGGCATAGTTTATAATGAAACTTATCATTAAAAGAGGGAGTATTATGATATTTAAAAAGATTGAATATTATGAAAAACGCAAAACAAGTAAGGATTAACCATAAATATAGAGTATTTAATCCTTTAATTATTAATCTTTGGTTTTCTACAAAAGGAAAGAACATACCACAACTTACTCTTTTTACATTCAGACTTCCTGATTTTACAATTAGACTTCTTCTTTTTACATCCAGACTTCTTCTTTGTAGTCAAAAAGTGCCACTTATTACCACGAAAAGTGCCACTTATTGATATAAAAGGTGGCACTTTTCGGGTCAAATCAAGACCTCTGGATTTAAAATAACTTCCTCTAAATATAAAATAAAGACTTTAAAATAAAAATAAGGGCTTTAAAATATTCCCAATAGTTTTAAAAGTGCCAACTATGGCTATAAAAAAATCAAATGATGATTATCAACAAGAAGAAAATATCAAACAAGGTTGATAATTGAAAATGATAAATTATCTTTCTCTGCTTCCCTTTGGCACATACAAGACTTTATCTTTGCAATTGAAAGTATAATTGTATTGTATTACAAAAATAGATAGTAGCTATAGAAGAGGATATTTTACGAGGACTTAAGCTCAGTGATATGAATTAGAAGAAATGTTCGATTGGAAATGCATAACCTCTCAGTACGAATAAGACCAAAGAAAAAACTGGATAAAAAGAATAATAAATGATTGGGATAATTACAAAGTAACAACAAGAAAAATTGTATATTACGGAGAAGAAGACAACAAAAATTTCCCAAATTGGGATTCCCCATTTTTCAAAGATTTGAAAGAATAAAGAAAAATATTATATTTGCAATAAATAAAAGCAATAGTACTTCTTATCGATAATATGTATACTAATAAATATTGTGTTTAAGAATAAGAATAAACAAAATATATTCATACAATGAAAGAAATAAAGAATTTACTAAACCAAGTAGCAATCATTAATAAAAAGAATGAAGAAATATTAGATGCAACTGGTGGACGTTTTAATATGTTTCGTATTTGTGGTGTAAATCACTATGAAAACACTCATTCGGCAATAATTGCAGAATTTTTAAACCCATTTGGATCACATGGACTAAAAGCAAAATTCTTAGAATTATTTATTGAAACATTAGGAGATAGGTTTGATATTAAAGATTTCAATTCAGATAGAGCTCGCGTAATTACAGAATTTTCTATGGATGAAGGGAGAATGGATATTTTAACTGAAGATAATCAAAATAAAGCTATAATAATTGAAAATAAGATATATGCTTCAGACCAACCTGAACAATTGAAAAGGTATAATAGGTATGCTCAAAAATATAAAAATGGGTATCAAATATTATATCTTACACTTGATGGTAAAGAGGCATTAGAGCAAAGTGGTGAAGGTGTCGTTTATTTACCTATTTCTTATGAAAAAGAAATTATTAATTGGCTTGAAAATTGTGTTTCAATCGCCACTCGTTATCCAATGGTGAGAGAAACACTAATTCAATATATTAATCATTTAAAACAATTAACAAATCAAGATATGGACACAAAAAATCAAGAAGAAATAGTAGAAGTTTTATCAAAAATTGAAAACTTAAGAGCAGCAAAAAATATTTATAAAAATTATACAGCAACTTTTGATGCTCTTGCTAAGAAATATTTTAATCCTAAAATGGAAGAATTTGCTAAACAAAACGGATTAGAGTTTCATTATGAATTTAGCGATGAATTATTTATTAGATTTCATTTAGTAAATCATGATTGGCAAGGGAAATATTGGATAGGCTTCACTTTTGAAGGAAATCGTTGTCATTATGGGCTTTGTAATAATCCAAATAATAGAATTTCAGATGAGAATCGGACAATTTTATATTCAAATCTAGAAAAAAAACGTATTGATCGAAAAAAAAGCGAGTGGTGGCCATTTTATTCACATTTCCAAAATCTTTCAATTGACACTTGGGAAAATGATATTATTAATAGTGATAAATTTTTCAATGATTGCAAAGAGAAAATAGAAACTTTACTTTCTGCGATGGAAGGAATAGACTTTTAACATTAAGTAGATTTATATTTTTATCCTCACAAGTAATTTATTTTTTGAATTACTATCCTATATGTTTTAATTTGGCATAATCTTATTAGTATTTTTGTGGTATGTATTAATTTTGTATTCTAATAATTTATAAATCAATTTATATGAATAAGTTTAAAAATGACCTTAAAGCAAGAGGTTTAAGAGGAAAAATAAAGTACATTGAAGAGCAAAATTATTTCGTAAATGAAGGAACTGACTTGATGGAAGATAGAAAACTATACTCATATGAGTTAACCTCATATAATGAAGAAGGAAATATTATAAAATCTTTTTGGCATTCGGAAGATGATGCTTATTCAAAATCCATTTTTATATATGATCCAACAGGGAAAATACTTAATGAGGAACATCTTTATTCTTATGATGGGATTTTATTGGATAAGAATATTTTTAGATATGATTCAAGTGGACAAATCATAGAAAAGAATCATTATAATTTAGATGGAAATTTCCTGAGTAGATATAATTATGAATACAATTCAAATGAAAATTTAGTAATTGAATATTATGAAAAGAATTCAGGAAGATCATTGTCAAGTATCAGTAAATATGATTCAAATGGGGATGAAATTGAGTATAAATATTATGACTCAAAAGGAGAGTTATGGGGGAAGATAATTTTTAAATATGATTCAAAAGGAAATAAAATTGAACAGAATTCTTATAATTCAGATGGGAGCTTAGCGCGTAAAGAAGAATTTAAGTATGATTCAAACAGAAATATGATTGAAAATATGTATTATGATTCTGAGACAAAATTTAACTTTAGAAGTTTTTATGAATATGAATTAGACAATAATAATAATTGGATAGCACAATTTATAATACAAGGAAGGAAAAGACTCACATCTGCTAAAAGAAAGATTGTATATTATGGTGATAAGGATGAGAATGATTACCCTGATTGGGATTCACCATCATATAAAGGAATAGAATTTCAATAAAATTTATTGTTTACTAATAAAAAATAATGGTATAGTTTGTAATGAAACTTATAATTCAAAAGAGAGAATAAAATAATAAGAAACATAACATATTATGCAGAAACGCAAGACAAGTAAGGATAAGACGGCTTATCTTTTCAAAAGGTATATTTGGCTTTTGGATTTGATTTATAATTCTAAGAAGATTAGCTTTGAAGGAATTAATCGTAGATGGCAAAATGCTTCATTAAACTATTCTTGTGAAGAATTGCCTTTAAGAACTTTCCATAATCATCGTCTGGCCATTAGTGAAATGTTTGATGTTGATATTGCATGTGACAGGAAGGATGGGAATAAATATTTTATTGAATATGAAGAAGATTTAAACAAAGAGAAGGTTAGAAATTGGCTTTTAAACAGTCTTTCGGTAAATAATATTATTAATGAAAGTCACAGGCTTAAGGATAGAATTCTTTTTGAAAATATTCCTTCTGGTCAAATGTTCCTCTCTCCTATTATTGAGGCTATGAAAAATAGTCAAACAATTAAAATTACATATCAAAAGTTTGAGCACAACCAAGCTTATACTTTTGAGATTCACCCTTATTGCGTAAAGATTTTCAAACAAAGATGGTATGTTGTCGCTTTCAACCCATATAAGAATGATATTTTAATTTATTCTTTAGACAGGATAAAAGCTTTAGAAACCACTTCCAATAATTTTGAAATGCCAAAGGATTTTGATGGTCAAGAGTATTTTAATGATTCATTTGGGATAATTGTATATAATAATCTTAAAACTGAAGAAGTTTTATTGAAGGTTTATGATGAAAACGTAAAGTATATTGAAACACTTCCTTTGCACCATTCACAAAAGGAAGTAGAAAAAACAGAAAATTACACAATTTTTAGCTATAAGATAAAACCTACTTACGACTTTATTAAAGAAATTCTATCTCATGGGCGATTTATTGAAGTTCTTGCCCCAGAGAGTTTAAGAAATGAAATCAAAGAAATACTAAAAGAAGAGTACAAAAGGTATTCTTAATTGTAATAAAGAGAGTGAAATTCAAAATAACCAACTCTAAATTCAACAAATATAAGGTCATTTATTTGAATATACTACCCAATAAGTCTCACTTTTTACCCCAAAAAGTCTCACTTTTCAGCAAATAAGTCTCACTTTTTTACTAAGAAAGTCTCACTTTTAGGATATGATTTGTTGCTTTAGGGACTCGTATTTATTGATATTGCTTTAGGGAATACAAATAAATTGACCATTTTGCACTATGAGAGTGCAATATTATACAAAAAACGCACTTTTAGAGTGCAAAAGAGAGATTTTATTGTAATATATTTATTAAATATCCTTTATCTCTTTCTTTATGATTGGGTGCAAAAGATTTGGGAGGATTTCTTTAAGGGGAGTTAAAACGAAATCTCTTTCTTGGATTAGGGGATGAGGGATTTTTAGTGTTGGTGTATCTAAAACTATATTTTCATAAAAGAGAATATCAATATCTATTGTTCTATTTTGATAGCCTTTGTGTAAAGGGTTTCTTTCTCTTCCCAATTCTTTTTCAATCCTGTTGCAAATCTCCAAAGCTTCAAAAGGAGTTTTTTTTGTTTCAAACTCAGCAACAGAATTAATAAAAGAATGTTCGCTTTCAAATCCCCATGGTGATGTTTCAATAAAAGAAGATTTTTTTATCAACTCTCCAAGCTCTTTTTCCAAAAGTTTATAAGCAGAAAGAATATACTCTTCCCTGTCACCCAAATTACTGCCAAATCCTAAAACTATTTTCATACTGCAAAGATATTATGTTTTTTAGGATTCTCTTTTAGAAAAAGATTATCTTTGCAGAGAAATAGTGATAATTTATTGTTTTATAAGATGAGTGATATTAAAAAACTTGGCAAGCAAACAGCTATTTATGGGGTGCCAACAATTATTGGACGTTTTCTTAATTATCTTTTAGTCCCTCTTTACACTTATAATATCGCAACTCAAAACTATGGAGTGGTTAGTGAGCTTTATGCTTACATATCTTTCCTTATGATTATCCTTACCTATGGAATGGAAACGGCTTTCTTCCGTTATACTCAGACTGAAAAAGATAAGGGTGTGGTTTATAATACTGCAATGCTTTCTCTTTTTGTCTCCACAACTCTTTTCCTGGTTATTACCTTTCTTTTTATAAATCCTATTTCCTCAGCCTTAGAATACTCAGATAATAAAAACTATATCTTACTCTTTATTTTAATACTTGCTCTTGATGCTCTAAGGGCTATCCCCTATGCTCTTTTACGAGTAAAACAAAAAGCAGCAAGGTTTGCAATGATTAAGTCAATTGATATTTTCTCCAATATCTTTTTTAATCTCTTCTTTATCTTGCTATGCCCTACCCTTTATAAAAGTGGAAATGTTTTAATTACCTCATGGTTTAATCCAAATGATTTGGTTTTATATATTTTCGTTTCCAATTTCCTTGCATCATTGATTGCAGCCATTTTGCTTTTGCCAGAGTATTTGAAGTTCAGTTTTAATTTCGATTTCAAACTTCTTAAGAAAATGCTTGCCTATGGGCTTCCTGTTATGATTGGAGGTTTGGCAGGAATGGTAAACGAAACCTTTGACAGGATTGCACTAAAACATCTTGTTACAATTCCAGAAGGAATAACCGATGCACAGGCAATAAGTGATTATAAGATGAGTCAGATTGGAATCTATGGAGCTTGTTATAAGCTATCAATTATCATAAGTCTATTTATCCAAGCCTTTAAGTTTGCTGCTGAACCTTTCTTCTTTTCTAAAATGCAACAAAAAGACGCCAAAGAATCCTATTCAAGCATAATGACAGTATTTGTTATCTTCCTTTGCTTTATCTTCCTTGGAGTTATGGGATATATTGATATATTCCAATATTTTGTTGGAAGGGATTATAGAGTTGGACTTGGAGTTGTGCCAATACTTTTGGGAGCAAATCTGTTTCTTGGTATTTATTATAATCTTAGCATTTGGTATAAGGTTACCGACAAAACAATTTATGGAGCTTATATTGCAATAATTGGTGCTGTAATTACACTAATTCTTAACTATATCTTAGTTCCAATAATGGGATATATGGGAGCAGCATGGACAACCTTTATCTGTTATTTCACAATAGCAGTTCTTTGTTATGTGATTGGTCAAAAGCATTATCCAGTAAACTATAACCTGAAACATATAACACTATATATTCTCCTGTCCTTCTGTCTTTACTCATTAATGTCCTTTGTGCCAATTGAAAATACGCCAATAAGACTGATAATAAATACAATTATAATCCTATCCTTTATTGCCATAGCCTATAAATTAGATATTAAAAAGCTAATTCGCAGATAAGGGATTAAATCTTTTTAGCATGAAAAAACCTATTCTGCTTTTTTTATTATTGTTCTTTGCAATACAAGGTTTTGCTCAGGAACATAAAATAAATATTAGTATTGATACAACCTATATCAAACTAAAGCAAATAACTAAACCTGCAGTAAATATTTCTCTTGAAAATGCAGTGAAATTCAATAATAAATATTATTGCATAATTAACGAAATTCCATTAACTGAGACTTCATGGGATGCGAATAAATTTATTATTATTTCTGACAAAGGTGATTCTGTAAAAGAAGTTGAATTACCCAATGAATTTATAAGCTCTTTCTATACAGATCTTTTTATTTACAAAGACAGGGTGACAATTAAAGACTACTATGATTTAAAAACTTATTATTTAGATACAATTCAATATAAATGGATAGAAACTGAAGAGGCTGATGATTTGATTTATGAAGATGAGGAATTTTATGTTACTTATATGTATTTTGGAGAATTGGGAAGTACTACATGGTTTAGGGATAAGAAAACAAATAAAGAATATGATATTATTGGATATAAAGATGTTTTCAGATTAAATGGAGACTTTTATTTAATAGGTTATGGTGGTATTAATATATTAAAGGACGTTTCAAAACTAAAACTTAGCAAGGAAGACTATTATTATAAAAAGATTAAGGAAGAAAAAGCTTTAAAAAATCAATTATTTGGATCAACAAACGAGCCTGAACTTATTTCATACTTTCAAGAAACTCCCTATGATATTTATTCTCGAGAAAATTATTCTTCAATAATAACTTCTTTTATTTCTGATAATAAATTATATCATATTTGCTCTGATTCAACTAAAAAATATATTGGATATATTAGCAATAAGAATATGGTAATAATTGATACACTTCCTGATGATATTCAAATGTTTAATATGTATAATTCATATAGATGTAGAATTCAAAAAGATAATTCTCAAATAATAAAGTTTGATCAGAAAGGAGATGAAAATCAATTTGGATTTATTGAAATTAAAGATAATGATATAAAAGTTAGGTACTTTATCCATGATATTGATAGTGTAGACTATATTGGCGAAGAAAGATTTGAAATGGCTTTTGATTCAATCTTTAATTATTTAATTAGCAATAAAGATATTACTATCTCACAAATTGATTCTCTTGAAAACATTTATGGAGGTATTGATACAAAAATTGTTTTTACAAAAGAAAATACAAGAGATTCAAAGCATAACCTCGTTGGAGGAAAAAGATATTATAAAATTCATGATTCAATAATCTCTAATAAAATAGACTATTTTTATACTGAAAATGATTCTTTAGTAAAACAAATTAATTTTGAATGGGATAAAACTCCTATTTATAAAAAAATTAATGAAGGATACATGCAATCTTATAATCCTTTCGATGAATCTCCTTACGAAAAAAATTTTGATATTCAATTTAATGAATTATTAAACAAAATTACTAAACAATTGGGCAAACCAAAAATTAAAAAAGAGAAGAATTATAAAGATTATAAATGGAAAAGAAAAGGAGTCTTTAATATAGAACTTGAGAGAAATTTTGATGAAATGATAAGAATCAATATAGATAAAGATTAATCCAATCTATTTCAAGCTTTATACTAATCAATCTTTATTAGAAAATTATCAATTTTGATTCCAATCTCATATAATGCCATTATATTGGAAGTATAATGCCATTATATGGTCGGTTTAATGGCATTATATGGAGAGTATAATGGCATTATACCAAATTTATCCTTGATATATTTAATTTTATCCTTGATATATTTTGAAATATCCTTGACTTATTTTTTTATAAGCTTGATTTATTTTTCTCTAAATTTGCTTTAAACTCATATATCTTAGGGTTTATTTTGCTGAATAATACTCTTTTAAATTTGGCTTAATTTGGTTAGGAGTTTTATTAGGGGTAACTTTGCAAAAAATTTTTATTTGTTATAATGACACTTAGTATTCTGAAAAAAGAGATTGTTGATCTTTATTCAACTCCCATTATTCAGCAGACCTCGTTTTGGTCTATGGTGAAGAAAAATCAGGGAGTGGAGTCTTCGGCTTTTGATTTTAATGCAAGAAACAGGGATTTATATTCCAATGTTGGAGGTTACTCCTGTACTCAAGCCGATTTTGTAATGTTTTTGCGCTATCTTAACAACAAGGATTGCATTGCCTATGTGCCTTACGGTCCTGAAGTGGAGCCTTCTGAAGAAAATCAAGGAAAATTTCTTGAAGAGTTGTCCGAAATTCTTCGTTCCTATTTGCCCAAAGACTGTATTGCCATAAGATATGACCTTAACTGGGAAAGTCATTGGAGCAAGGAATGTGATTATAATGAAAATGGAGAATGGATTGGTGCTCCAGATAAGAAATATCAGGAATTCAAATTAAATTATGGAACAACTAACTGGAATCTTGTAAAATCAAATACCGATATTTTGCCAGCAAACACAATTATCCTAAATCTTGAGGGGAGTTATGAGGATATTCTAAACAGAATGAAACCTAAAACAAGATATAATATTGGTCTTGCACACAGAAAGGGTATTGATGTTCGGACAATGAGCTTTAAAGACCTTGACCAATGGTACAATTTATATCTTACAACAGCCACAAGAAATGGACTTCATATCAATGAGCTAAGATATTTCCAATCTGTTATGGAAGCAAAGATGGATAATGCGGATTTGCCAGTGCAAGTGAAGTTACTTATTGCATATTTGGATAACCAACCTTTGGCAGCAATGTTCTTGGTTTTGTCGAGCCATAGAGCAACCTATCTTTATGGAGCCTCTTCCAATGAGAAAAGAAATTATATGCCTACCTATGCTCTTCAATGGAGAGCAATTGAGATTGCAAAGGCTAATGGATGCACTGAATACGATATGTTTGGAATTTCTCCCAATGCAGAACCTTCACATCCAATGTATGGTCTGTATAAATTTAAACAGGGATTTGGAGGAGAAATATTTCATCAATTGGGATGCTGGGATTATCCGTTGATTGATGATAAATACTCCCTGCTTCAAGCAACAGAAATGCAGGATAGAGGATATTATATTTGATATTTGGAAAGAAAATATTAGTTTTGTAGTCAGAAAAATATATAATAAATGAAAGTTAGAATAGTAAACAAGTCGAAACACCAAATTCCAGAGTATGCAACAGAGAGTTCTGCAGGAATGGATTTAAGAGCAAATCTTCAAGAATCAATAGTGCTTAAACCTTTGGAAAGAGCAATGGTTGAAACAGGATTATTTATTGAATTGCCTATTGGCTATGAAGCACAAGTTAGACCAAGAAGTGGACTTGCAGCAAAGAATGGTATTACAGTTCTCAACACTCCTGGCACAATTGATGCAGACTATAGAGGTGAGATAAAAGTTATACTTGTAAACCTTTCAAATCAAGATTTTGAAATAAAAGATGGAGAAAGAATTGCTCAAATGGTGATTGCAAAACACGAAAGAGTTGAGTGGGAAGAAACCGATGAACTGTCTCAAACTCAAAGAGGAGAAGGTGGATTTGGACATACTGGAAGAAAATAAATCAAAACAGAATACAAATAAAAAAACCTTGCAATTATTAAATTTGCAAGGTTTTTTATTTTGTGGGAGCAACAGGATTCGAATCTGTGAGCATTGTTTAATAATTGGAGGTAGTATGTTTACTATAATTTTATTATTATTTTCTCCTCTTTTATAAAAAGTTATAAGAAATTAATATGTATCTTTGTTGGAAATAATAAATAAGATATTATGAAAGACAATTCACATATTATTAAATATCTTAATGAATATGTTAAGATGCCAGAACCTCGCTACGCTGTTATGTTAAAAGGAGATTGGGGATGTGGTAAAACTTATTTTATAAAAACGCAAATAGAGAGTTGGAGTAAGAAAAGTAAAACGAAATCAGATGATATTACTTTGAAACCGATATATGTTAGTCTTTATGGACTTTCAAATACAACAGAAGTTACTGACAAAATAAGAAATGTACTTAATCCTTTTTTAACTTCTAAAGGGATTAAAATAGCTAAAAAAATTATTTTTGGAACTATTGCAACTACATTTAAGATAGATTTAAACTCAGATAAAGACAATGAAAGATCATTATCCTTTGATTTAGATTCATTAAATCTTTTAGATATTAAAAGTGACAAAATAAAAGGAGAAAAAATTCTTATTTTTGATGATTTAGAAAGATGTAAAATACCTTTAGATATTTTATTTGGGTACATTAATAATTTTATAGAACATAAACAATGTAAAGTTATTTTAATATCTAATGAGCAAAAAATTGAGGAAAAAGAAATAGAAAAAGGAAATGAGGATAAGGATATTAATAGTAATAAAATAACTTACAAAGATTTTAAAGAAAAATTAATAGGACAAACATTTGAAATTTCTCCTGATTATGAAAAAGTAATTAAATGTTTCTTAAGTGAAATAAAAAATAGTTCCCTACAAAATAATTTTAATATTATCAATGATGTTTTTATCACTTCTAAAATAAATAATCTACGAATATTAAGGCAATGTTTTTATGATTTTCAAAGATTAGAGGAGCTAATAAATAAAGATATAAAAAAGAAAACTAATTATAATGATTTCATAAAGGAATTGATTTGCTACTTTATAATATTTTATTGTGAATATAAAAGTGGGAACCATAATATAAGGACATTTCAAGAATTGAAAATCTCTAATAGCGGAAACTCTATCTTAGATAAAAACGAAATTCATAAAGATGAAAATAAATATTCCTATATTATTAATAAATATAATCTTAATGACTCTCATAATATATTAAGGGGCAAAATAATAATTTACTTTATAGAAAATGGGACCCTTGACATAGAAACACTAAATCAGTATTTATTACAAAATGTATATTTTGCATATTCAGATCAAAGCCCTCAAAAACTACTCAAAAACTATAATTTATTAAGCAATATTCAATTTGATGAAATTTACAAAGAAGTATTGTCAATATTTGAAAATAAAAAGTACGATAATATTTACCAATTATTAGATGTGTGTGGAATTTTCTTATCCTTAAAAGAAGACAAGATAATATCCTATAATAAAAATGATATTGTTAAAATAGCAAAAGATAATATCGATTTAATGATTTCGAAAAATAATGAATTTGATAATAGGAATTTGTTTGATATTTATTATCTCTGTTCAGACACTCCAGAATTTATAGAAATTAGTAGTTACTATGAAAAGAAAATCAAGGAGAAAACAATAAAAAATTGGAAACAGTTTTTGAAAGATTATTTTGAAAATTTAGATGATGATAAATGTAACAATATTTTTGATAAAATGAGGGGAGAAAGTCCTTTTGAGAGATTAAAATATGAATTTACACCCATATTTTACCCTATTGATGTGAAAAAATTTGCAATAAGAATTAATGAATTAAGCAATAAGTCAAAAAATCAACTTAATAATTATCTAAAAATAAGATACTCACTATCTAACAATTATCAAATTAGTAGTTACCATATAGGAGATTTAGATGCATTAAATAAACTAATGATTATATTGGATAAGAAAATCAAATTATCAAAAAGTATTGACAAGTATGTTTTAAATAATCTAATAAAAACAATTAATAAAGCTATTGAAAAGATTAAACCAAATCCTAATCAACCAGCAGATAATTCAAATGTTTTTTGGGAATAGGAAGTTTAAGTTAATTGGCGTCTTTTGTTAATCTCCTTATCTTGTATAATACAATTCTACATTTGCCATATTGATAAAATTATATTTGCACTTTTAATACTAAATTGAACAATTTAAGGAAATACCAATAAAAAAACCTTGCAATGATTAAATTTGCAAGGTTTTTATTTTGTGGGAGCAACAGGATTCGAACCTGTGACCCCCTGCTTGTAAGGCAGGTGCTCTGAACCAGCTGAGCTATGCTCCCAAATCGGTTTGAGGTTGCAAAAGTACGACCTTTTTTCATTCCTGCAAATTTTTCTGCTTTTTTTTTGCTTTTTTTTGAAGATTATATTCTTGATTGCTTCTCAAAATATTAATTATTAGCCAATTATTTTTCTAATTTATTTTCTTTATTTTTTTCAACTAAACATTGATATATTCTTCTTTTTGATTTTTCTAATTATATTTATTACCTTTGCAAGTTAATATTAATCAGAAATTCTATTTGAAATAAGTGCAGTATGGGAAAGAAATATCAAGAATATAAGCAACTTGATTTAACTACAATTAATAAGGATATTTTCAAGTATTGGGAAGAAAATAATATCTTTGAAAATAGTTTAAAACTTCGAAAAGGTAGTAAGGAATTCATTTTTTATGAAGGTCCTCCTTCTGCTAATGGTCAGCCTGGTATTCACCATGTGATGGCTCGTGCAATTAAGGATATTTTCTGTCGCTACAAATCAATGAAAGGTTTTTATGTTGCTCGTAAGGCTGGTTGGGACACTCACGGTTTGCCTGTTGAATTGGGAGTTGAAAAAAATCTTGGCATTACTAAGGAAGATATTGGAAAGAAAATTTCAGTTGATGAATATAACGCAGCTTGCAGAGCTGAAGTAATGAAGTATAAGGATTTGTGGGATAAGCTTACAAAGGAAATGGGCTATTGGGTAGATTTGGAAAATCCTTACATTACTTTTAAAAACGAATATATTGAAACTCTTTGGTTTTTGATTGGAGAGTTATATAAAAAAGGCTTACTATACAAAGGATATACAATTCAACCATTCTCTCCAGCTGCTGGAACAGGTTTAAGTTCACATGAATTAAACATGCCTGGTTGTTATCGTGATGTTAAGGATACAACAATGGTTGCTCAATTCAAAATCAAAACTGACGAATATACAAATGCTTACTTTTTAGCATGGACAACAACTCCATGGACTCTTCCTTCAAACACTGCTTTAGCTGTTGGTAATAATATTGATTATCTTTGGGTAGATACTTTCAATCCATACACTGCTGAAAAGGTTATTGTTGTTTTGGCAAAACCTTTAATGGCATCTTTCTTCAATCCTGAAACTCCTGAATTGCCTATGGAATATTCTCATGGAGATAAGGTTCTTCCATATAGAATTATTAAGGAATGTAAGGGTAAAGATTTGGTTGGAATTGAATACGAACAACTACTTCCTTGGGTTAAACCACAAGAAAAAGCTTTTAGAGTTATTGCTGGGGATTTCGTTACAACTGATGATGGTACTGGTATTGTTCATATTGCACCTACCTTTGGAGCTGATGATGATAGAGTAGCAAAACAAAATGGAATTCCTCCTTTAGTTTTAATTGACAAAGAAGGCAAGCGTCAACCAATGGTTGATAGAACTGGAAAGTTTTATAGTATTGAAGATTTAGATAAAGACTTTATTAAGGAAAGTGTAAACGTTGATTCATATTCTGCATTTGCAGGTAAGTTTGTAAAGAATGCTTACGACAAAACCTTAACTGAAAAAGATATTAGTTTAGATGTTGAAATTGCACTTTATCTAAAACAAGAAGGTAAAGCCTTTAAGATAGAAAAACATACTCACTCCTATCCTCATTGCTGGAGAACAGATAAGCCAATTCTTTATTATCCTTTGGATAGTTGGTTTATTCGTACCACTGCAATGCAAGAAAGGATGATTGAATTAAATAAAACAATTAACTGGAAGCCAGAGTCAACAGGAACAGGTCGTTTTGGAAACTGGTTAGAAAATTTAGTTGATTGGAATTTATCTCGTTCACGCTATTGGGGAACACCACTTCCAATTTGGAGAACAGAGGATGGAAGCGAAGAAATTTGTATTTCATCTGTGGAAATGCTAAAAAAAGAAATAGATAAGAGTGTGGAAAAAGGATTTATGATGGAGAATAAATATTCATCTTCTGATTATAATTCTTTTGACCTTCACCGACCTTATATTGATGACGTTGTTTTGGTTTCAGCAAGTGGAAAGAAGATGTTTAGAGAAACAGACCTTATTGACGTTTGGTTTGATTCTGGAGCAATGCCTTTTGCTCAAATGCACTATCCTTTCAGCTGCAATAAGGAAGAGTTGATGAAGAATTTCCCAGCTGACTTTATTGCTGAAGGAGTTGACCAGACTCGTGGATGGTTCTTTACCCTACATGCAATTGCTACATTAGTTTTCGATTCTGTTTCATTCAAAAATGTTGTTTCAAATGGATTGGTTTTAGACAAGAATGGGAACAAAATGTCTAAACGTTTGGGCAATGGAGTAGATCCTTTTGAAGTTATTGGAAAGTATGGAGCTGATGCAACACGTTGGTATATGGTTTCTAACTCTCAACCATGGGAAAATTTGAAATTTGACCTTGATGGAGTTGATGAGGTTAGAAGAAAACTTTTTGGAACTCTTTATAACACATATAGTTTCTTTGCTCTTTATGCAAATATAGATTCATTTGTTTTCAAGGAAGACGAAGTTCCATATAAAGAAAGAGCAGAAATTGACCGTTGGATATTATCTGAGTTAAATTCATTAGTGAAAATGGTTGATGAATCATATAATGATTATGAACCAACAAAAGCAGCAAGAGCAATTGGAAATTTTGTTGATGAATATTTAAGCAACTGGTATGTTCGTTTATGCAGACGTCGTTTCTGGAAAGGAGAATATACTCAAGATAAGATTTCAGCATATCAAACCCTTTACACTTGCCTTGAAGTTCTTTCTCAACTAATGGCTCCAATAGCACCATTCTTTGCAGAAAAACTATTCTTGGATTTGAATGAAGTTTCAAAAAAATATAAAGACAATAATCAAAATCCAATAGGCTCAGTTCACTTCACTGAATTCCCAACTGTAAAAGAAAACTTAATTGATAAAACACTTGAAGAAAGAATGCAATTGGCTCAAAAAATATGCTCAATGGTTCTTTCACTTAGAAAAAGGAATAACTTAAAGGTTCGTCAACCTTTACAAAAGATTATGATTCCTGCTTTAAATGAAGAATTTATCAGTCAAATTGAAAAGGTTAAAGAGCTAATTCTTTCAGAAGTAAATATAAAGGAAATTGAGTTCTTGTCAGCACAAAACAATGTTTTGGTTAAGAAGGCAAAAGCAGACTTTAAATCTTTAGGACCTAAATATGGTCAAAAGATGAAAGCAATTGCTAACGCTATTAATGCTTTCTCTCAAGAAGATATTTCAGAAATTGAAAGAGAAGGAAAGATTTATATTGACATTAATGGAGAAAAAGTTGAACTGCTAATTTCTGATGTGGAAATTGTAACTCAAGATATTCCTGGATGGGTTGTTATGAATGAAGGTGCAGTAACTGTTGCTTTAGACACAACAATAACTGATTCCCTTCGCAAGGAAGCAATTGCAAGAGAACTTGTAAACAGAATTCAAAACATAAGAAAAGAACAAGACTTCGAAGTTACCGATTTCATAATTGTTGAGATTGAATTTAACCATCTTTTGGATGAAACAATTGAACAATACAGCGAATATATTAAAGGCGAAACCCTAACAAAGGAATTGTCATTAGTTCGCAAAAATGATATTGAAGTTTATCTTGGACAACAAATAACAAAACCAATTTCAACAATTGATGTTATTGAAGGTGTTGAATTGGCAATAAATATTAGAAAAGTATAAAAACCAAAAAAATAAATTATTAAGATTATGGCTAAAGAAAATCAAATGGATGCAGCAAAACTTGAAAAATTAAAAGTGTTGCAATCAACAATTGATAAGATTGAAAAAAACTATGGCAAAGGTTCCATAATGAAACTTGGGGACAAACCTGCTGCTGATGTTAATGTAATATCAACAGGTTCTCTTGGATTAGACATTGCTCTTGGAATTGGAGGATTACCAAAGGGAAGAGTTATTGAAATCTATGGACCTGAAAGCTCTGGTAAAACAACATTAGCCATTCATGCAATTGCTGAATCACAAAAGAATGGTGGAGTTGCTGCTTTTATTGATGCTGAACATGCTTTTGACAGTTTCTATGCTCAAAAATTAGGTGTTGATGTTGAAAATCTTTTCATCTCTCAACCCGATAATGGAGAACAGGCTTTGGAAATTGCAGATAATTTAATCCGTTCTGGAGCAATTGATGTTATTGTAATTGACTCTGTTGCTGCTCTTACTCCAAAAGCTGAAATTGATGGAGAAATGGGCGATAGCAAAATGGGACTTCAAGCAAGACTAATGTCTCAAGCTCTAAGAAAACTAACCTCAACAATAAGCCGTACAAATTGCTGTTGCATATTCATCAACCAGTTAAGAGATAAAATTGGTGTTATGTTTGGTTCTCCAGAAACCACAACAGGAGGTAATGCTCTTAAGTTCTACTCTTCTGTTCGTTTGGACATTCGCCGTATTCAAGCCATAAAAGATGGTGAAAGCAATGTTGGAAACCGAGTTAGAGTGAAGGTTGTTAAAAACAAACTTGCACCACCTTTCCGTCAAGTGGAATTTGACCTTATGTTTGGTCAAGGAATTTCAAAGGTTGGAGAAATTGTTGATTTGGGCGTTGAAAAGAATGTTATTAAAAAGAGTGGTTCATGGTTTAGCTATGGAGATACAAAACTTGGTCAAGGTCGTGAAGCTGTTAAACAACTACTTTTGGATAACGAAGAACTTACCGCTGAGCTTGAAGAACAAATTCGCCAAGCATTAAAAGAATAAATGAAAATTCAAATAAATCAAATTAACCCTAAGACTTTAGGTTTAGATTATAACAAAGACTTAATTACTGATTGTTTAAAGGGAGTAAATACAGATGTTTTATCAATATTTCCTGAACTTTCAGTAAGTGGAGGAATGTTGCTGAATACTTCTTCCTACAATGATCTATACTCCAATTCAATGATGATTTGTGAAAGCCTGATTGAAGAAAAAAGAGATTTAATTTTTGGGACACCCATTCAAAGTGGTGAAGGACGTTTCAATTCACTGGTTATGGTGCAAAATGGAGAAGTTCTTGCTCTTTCCACAAAGAAAAATCTTTCACAATTTGATATTGGATTCCAACAAGGAGGAGGAATTGAACTTGTAAAATATAATAACCACACCTTAGCTTTTGGATTCTTGGAAGACTTGGAAGAGTTTGCTAAAGAGAAAATCCAAACAGATGTAATTGTTCTATGCTCCAACTATTTGTTTCATCAATCCTCACAAAAGGAATTGTTTGACGAAATGGTTATTACAGCAAGAACACTTAATGCACCAATTGTTTTCTGCAATCGCTATGGTGCAGAAGGAGGTTATGTTTATGGAGGTGGAAGCTTTATCATAAACAGAAAAGGTGAATTATGTGGATTGTTTTCAGGATTTAATCAAGAAAGCAAATCATTTGAAACCTTAACCCTAAAACCAATTGTTCAAAACCCAAGTTCAAAACTTCAAAACATTTATGACGCACTGACAACTGCCATTAAAGATTATTTCAATAAGAATGGAATTAAAAAAGCTGTTATTGGTCTTTCAGGAGGAATTGATTCTGCCCTTGTTGTTGCAATTGCGGTTAGAGCATTAGGAAAAGAAAACGTTATTGGTGTACTTATGCCTTCTGAATATTCTTCTGAACATTCAGTTGAAGATGCTTTATGTTCTGCAAAGAATTTAGAGATTGAGCATTATATTGTTCCGATTAAGGATATGTTCAATCAATGCAGCACAACCTACAACGAAGTTCTACCAAATCAAAGCTTCAATGTTGCTGAAGAAAACCTTCAAAGTCGTTTGAGAATGATAACTCTAATGTGGTTTGCCAATAAATTTAGAGCTGGAGTTCTAAACACCACCAACAAATCTGAAGCTTCCGTTGGTTATGGAACAATTTATGGAGACACTTCTGGAGCAATATCAATCCTTGCCGATGTTTACAAAACAGAGGTTTGGGAATTGTCAAAATACATCAATAATCAATTCCTGGAAGAAAATCCTGACTCAAAAAACTTACCTATCCCACAAAATTCAATAGATAAAGCTCCTTCAGCAGAATTGCGTCCAAATCAAAAAGACTCCGATTCATTACCTGATTACCCTGTTTTAGATAGGATTTTAAAAGAACATTTGGAAAATTGCAAGACTACAGAAGAAATTCTAAATTATTTTGAAAAGGAATCTCTACATGTTGAGAAACAAACAATTGAAAAAGTAATACGATTAGTAAAAATTAATGAGTGGAAACGCCGTCAATGTCCAACAGCAATAAAATTAACAAAATTCTGTTTTATTATTGACAGGAAAGTTCCAATATCCTAAATTATATGAGCGATAAGATTAAACATGAATGTGGAATTGCAATGCTTCGTTTGTTGAAGCCATTGGATTACTACGAAAAAAAGTACGGAAATAAATTCTGGGGCTTAAACAAAATGTATCTTCTAATGGAGAAACAGCACAATAGAGGACAAGACGGTGCTGGTTTGGCTTCAGTCAAGTTTAACACTGAGCCAGGCGTTCCATACATCAACATTGAGAAAAGCAATAGCAAAACTCCAATTCAAGATGTTATTTCAAGAGCTTTCGCAAATGAAAAGTTTGTAAGCGAATTGTATTTAGGACATTTGCGCTATGGAACATTTGGAAAGAATGAAATAGAAAACCTTCATCCTTTTTTACGTGAAAGCAATTGGAAAACCCGTTCAGTTATTCTAGCAGGAAACTTCAACCTGACCAATATTGATGAAATGATGGATAAGCTTGTTGAGTTAGGACAACACCCTGTTAAAACAGCTGACACAGCAGTTATATTGGAAAAGATAGGTCATTTTGTAGATAAGGAAGTGGAAACAATATTCCGCAAATACAAAGACCAGGGAATGGATAATATGACAATTACTAATAAGATTGCTAAAGAAATAAATATTGCAAAAATTCTACAACAATCATCAAAACGTTGGGATGGTGGATATGTTATGGGAGGAATTTTAGGACATGGAGATGCTTTTGTTTTAAGAGATCCAAATGGAATAAGACCTTGCTTCTACTATTATAACGATGAATTTGTTGTTGCAGCCTCTGAACGCCCAACCATTCTAACTGCTCTTAATATGAAAAGAGATGAAGTGAAAGAATTGGGATGTGGAGAAGCCTTAATTATTAAACGTGATGGTACAATTAGCATCGAACAAATTCTTCCTGCAGCTGAAAAACCTGCAAAATGCTCCTTCGAAAGAATTTACTTCTCTCGTGGTACAGATTCATCAATTTATCAAGAAAGAAAGAACTTGGGACGCAACCTGAGAGAATCAGTTCTAAAAGCAATTAACTACGACTTAAACAACACAATTATATCCTATATACCAAACACAGCTTCCGTTGCTTTTCAAGGCTTAGCACAATCTTTGAATGATTATACAAATCAACTGAGGGTTAATAAAATTGTAGAAAAACAAAAAAATGGAGTTCTATCAAAAGAAGAACTTGAAGAAATCTTCTCTCAAGACTGCGTTAGAAGAGATTATTTGGTGGTAAAAGACGTGAAGATGAGAACCTTTATTACCAATGCTAACGATAGAGATGATATGGTAGCTCACGTTTACGATGTAACCTACGGACAAATCAGAGATCATGTTGACAATCTTGTTGTTTTGGATGATAGCATTGTTAGAGGAACAACACTTAAGCAAAGTATATTAAGAATAATTGACAGACTTAATCCAAAGAAAATAGTTGTTGCATCATCAGCACCTCAAATACGTTATCCTGACTGCTATGGAATTGATATGTCAAGGATGAATGAGTTTATTGCTTTCAATGCAACCATTGCACTTTTGAAAGAAAACAATCTTACTCATATCATTGATGAAGTATATCAAAAATGTAAAGCTCAAGCTGATCTTCCAAGCGAAGAAATTGTAAACTATGTTAGAGAAATCTACAAACCATTTACCAACGAACAAATAACAGCTAAGATAACAGAACTGCTAACCCCTGAAGACTGCAAAGCAGAAGTTGAAATAGTATTCCAAACAATTGAAGGCCTACATGAGGCTTGTCCAAATCACACTGGAGACTGGTATTTCACAGGCAACTACCCAACACCAGGAGGAAACAAAGTGGTTAATCAAGCCTTTATCAATTTCTACGAAGGTAATTCAAAAAGAGCTTATTAATACAAAAAATAAAACAAAGATTTTACTAAAAACAAAGTGCGGGAGATATTTCTCTCGCACTTTGTTTTTATTAGGATAAGGTATGCTTTTCTATTGAACAATAAGTTTCTTGGTGTGTTTTATGCTATTGTTTACAATTCTAACAAAATAAACTCCTTTTTCATTTCCTCTCATATCAAGCTCCAAATGTTTTGTGCTTTGATTAACCTTATGCGTTTGAATAAGTCTTCCAACCATATCATAAACCATAACATCAGCCTCAGCATTCAGGCCTTCAATTTCAAGAGTTGACTTGTCATTTGTCGGGTTAGGGTACAGCTTGGTTGAGATATTTGTGAAATCTATATTTTCCAATCTGATATGTGTGAAACAGACAGTATCACTGAAAGCACTTTCGCAAACGCCATTTTTAGCTTTAACCGTATAGCAATAAGTTTCACCTTCAATCATACTGAAATTATCCACATATGTATTAGCATCAACATTTGCAATTAAACTGTCATTGCGATAAACATCATAACTCCCAGCATCACCCTGCCAGCCAATTTCAATATTATTAATACTAAAATTGTATATGTTCAAATCATAAGGAGCATCAGGAGTTGGAGTAATATTTAAAGTAAATACAACACTGTCATTAAAGTAAACACCTGCAGAATCGAGAATAGTACCATTAAAATTACAAGTCCCTCCATCACAGATTGTAGTATCAATAAATTGAAAATTCCTTTCTATGAAATTAGTAAACTCACTCCAGTATTGATTTGATTGATAACTTGAAAGAGTATTAACAGGAATATAAACAGGAATAGTTTTATTTACATTTTTAAAAGTAAGAGAAAAAATTGTTTGAGGAGTTGTTGCCTGATTAATAAATGAACATAAAGCAATGCAACTGTCAAAAGCATTAATACTAATAAAATTAAGTGAGCTTGGAAAAACAACAGTGGTTAATCCAGTACATTTATTAAAAGCCCTCATCCCAATTGATTTAACATTGTCAGGTATTTTTACAGAAGTTAAACCACTGCAATCAGAAAATGTAAATGGATTAATAGTTTTAAGAGAATCTGGAATTTTAATGCTTTTTAAATTGCTGCAATCCTTAAATGTAGAATCTCCTATGTAAGCAACAGAGTTTGGAATAGATATTGAAACTAATCCGCCATAACCCTTAAAAGCATTTCCAGTAATACTTACTGTACCATTTCTAACACCAATTGAAGTGTTTGAACTCATTGAACCTTTAAAGGAGTATAAAACATCATTAATATACACTAAACCATAAGGCATATTATTATAAAATGGAGTATTCATAAATGCATTAATACCAATTAAATTAACAGTATTTGGAATAGTAATTGAATCCAGACTGAAACAATCTTTAAATGCATTAAAATAAATTGCAGTAATAGAATCAGGAAAAGTAACCGAACTTAACATATCACAATGTTCAAAAGTAAAAGGGTAAACAGCTTTCACCCCATTTGGAATTGCAATTGAGGTTAAACTTCTGCAACTGTAAAAAGCTTTAGCACCAATTGAAGTAACAGAATTTGGAATTATTATGGATTCTAATACAGTACAATTTTCAAAAGCAGCATCACTAATATATCTGACAGAGTTTGGAATGTTAACGGATTCTAACCCTATGCAATGATAAAAAGCATAATTTCCAATTTCAATAACAGAGTTTGGAATGTTTACTGATAATAAATTAGTACAATGATAAAAAGCCCTATCTCCAATAGATCTGACAGTATAATAATAGCCATCATACTCAACAGAATCAGGAATTGAAATTGTGTCAAAATATTCATCAGTATAAGCATATTCATTACTGTCCTTAAATGTTACCTCAACTTGGCTGTAAGCATAATAAGGAGAAATAATATTATAGTATATGGTATCGCCATCACTATTTACTGCTGAAAAATCTTCAGCTTTGGAACTAAGATTTAATGCAAATACAATTGCAACTAAAATAAATAATGCTTTTTTCATAATATAATTATTTTTAGGTTTATTGTCTTTATTTCCTCGTAACCAAAGAAATTATTTTGAACCCTGCAAACATACGATTTATAATTAAATAAAGAAACAATTATTGGAAATTTTTTTAATATATATACCGATATAACTTTTTATTGAACAATAAGTTTCTTGGTGTGTTTTATTCTGTTTTTTACAATTCTTACAAAATAAACTCCCTTTTCATTTCCTCTCATGTCAAGTTCCAAGTGTTTTGTGCTTCGATTAACCTTATGTGTTTGAATAAGTCTTCCAACCATATCATAAACCAAAACATCAGCCTCTGAGGTTAAGCCTTCAATTTCAAGAGTTGTTTTATTGTTTGTTGGATTTGGATATAGCTTTGTTTGAATATTTGTGTTTTCTATATTTTCTAAGCCAATATTTGTATAACAAATACTATCACTAAACTCACTTTCGCAATTGCCATTTTTAGCTTTCACCTTATAGCAATAAGTTTCCCCTTCAATCATACTAAAATTATCCATATAGTTAGTAAGACTAACATTAGCAATTAAACTGTCATCACGATAAACATCATAACTTTCAGCATTACCTCGCCATCCAATTTCAATATTATTAATCGCAATATTATATATGTTCAAACTTTGAGGAACAGCAGGTATTGGATTAACATTTAAAATCAAAATAACACTGTCACATCCACTAATCAAAGTATAAACTCCAGCAGAATTTAAATTTGCACCATAATCAGTATAAATACTTCCCTGGCAAATTGTTGTGTCAATATTATGAAGAGTCTTAATTCCAATTTGGTTTGTAAAATCACTCCAGTATCGAGCATTATTGTAGCTTGAAAGAGAAACACAAGGCACATACAAAGGAATAGTTTTATTAACAATTGAAAAACTGGTTGAAGATTCAATATTAGGAGGATTTATTGATTCACTGCTTATTGAGTTTAATGAATTACAATAAGCAAAAGTTTCAAATCCGATATAAGTTACATATTTTGGAAGTGTTATAGAGGTTAATCCATTGCAATTATAGAAAGCTCTGCCTTCAATTGTATACACATAGTTTGGAAGAGTTATGGAGGTTAATCCACTGCAATTATAGAAAGTACCACCTTCAATTGAATTAATATTATTTGGAAGAGTTATTGAGGTTAATCCACTGCAATCATAAAAAGCATTAACCCCAATTGAAGTAACTGAGTTTGGAATTGTTAGTGTAGTTAATCCATTGCAATAAAGAAAAGCCCATTCTCCAATTGACTTAACAGAGTTTGGTATTGAAATTGAAGTTAAATTTCTACAACCATCAAAAGCATCCCCTGCTATACTTACAGTACCACTTAGAACATTAATTGAAGTATTTGCAGGCATTATTCCTTTATATTTGTACAAAACATTATTAATATACACTAATCCATCTGTTTTGATATCATACCAGGCAGTATTTTCAAAAGCTGAGCCACCAATTGTAGTAACAGAGCTTGGAATTGTAATTGATAATAATCCTGTACAATTTGAAAAAGCTCTATCACCAATATAAGTAACAGAATTTGGAATTGTTATGGAATTTATACGATAACAACCACTAAAAGCCCAAGCACCAATTGAAACAAGAGAGCTTGGAAAAGTTACAGATTTTAATCCTGTGCAATTAAAAAAAGCACTTTCACTAATACTGATAGTCCCTTCCTGAATATTAATAGTTGTACTGTCAGTTATTGAGCCTTTATATTCGTATAAAACGTTGTTAATGTAAACTAAACCATTGGGAATATTATTATAATACGGTGTATTATCAAAAGCATCACGTCCAATTGAAGTAACAGTATTGGGAATTGTTATTGAAGTTAATCTTGAGCAACCAAAAAATGCTGAACCCCCAATTGAAGTAACAGAATTTGGAAGTGTTACAGAGATTAATCTTACACAAGCACCAAAAGCACCTTCACCAATTGAAGTAACAGAATTTGGAATTATTACTGATGTCAATGGATTAGAATTTGCATAAGCATAATTTCCAATTGAGGTAACCTTATAATAATTACCATTATAAAGAACAGAATCGGGAATTGAAACATCACCAAAATAAGAAGTACAACCATCGCCTCTGTAAGTAACCGCAACCGTATAAGGATAAACAGGTGAAGTTATTCTATAATAAATGGTATCACCATCAAATACAGAAGAAAAATTTTCAGCTTTAGAGTTTAAGTTTATTGCAAATAAAATTGCGGCTAAAATAAATAATGTTCTTTTCATAATACTATTATCCTTAAATTATATTTATAACATAAACACTTAATCATTCAAAAAAGTAAGCAATTTTTATTTATTTTTATTTATTTACTCATATTAGAAACAAACCCTTTGTCAAACTACTGTTGAATAAACTCACAATTAAATAAATTGGAAAATATTTGACGTAAATGAATTTCAAGAATTGCTAAAGAAAAAACAAATTCACTTTTAGCCAAAGCAAAAGAATGTAAAGAAGCAATTTAAAAAGAATCCAGCAATTCAAGCTCAGTATAAGAGAAAGGAGATTTAATTTGCAATGACGACAAACCCTCATCCTTTGAAACATTAATCTTTTTGATAGAGTAAGCACTCATTTTCTCATCATCAAAAGGCTTCATCAACCTTTCAATATCATCTCTTTCAAGCTTGGAATCCATCCAATAATCAATCTCACCCTTATTCAAAATTAAAGGCATACGCTTTTTAGTATTATGAATCCTTTCCATAAGACTGTTGGCATTGGTGGTGATGATTGAAAAGCTGTCAATAACCTCACCCGTAAGTCTGTTTACCCAGGCATTGTAAATACACCCAACATAAAACACATCATCCCCCTTGGGAAAAATATAATAAGGATAAGTATTTTTGTTGTAATGCCTCCATTCATAAAAACCATCCATAACAACAACACCCCTACTCTCCATAATAGAATGCCTGAAAGAAGGCTTATCGAAAACACTCTCACTCCTGCTGTTTAGGGTTAAGTTCTGAAACTCCTTATAATTATCCCCATTAGCAAAAGGAGGAATAAAACCCCATTGACAAGCCTCAACCCTGTCAGCCTTAACAATTGGAATAAAAGGATGAGATAAGCCACCAATTAAAGGATAATCTGAATCCAGTTGAGTGTTAATAACAACATTACCCCTACTGGAACAATAATCCTTAATAGATTGAGAAGCCTTATTTTCAAAACTAAAAGTAAAACACATACCACAAAAATAGAAAAAATCACGCAAACAAAAACGCCCTACCTTACAATATTATAATCAGTCAATTCCAGTACAGAACTTATCTCAATGCTGATAGGATAATCAGTTTCCTCACGCTTAATCAAACCAACACCCCTGGCAAAATACTCTTTTCTGTAGAAACACATCTCAGGAGGAAGCATGAAAATCCTGTTATAAAGAATGGTAACAATAACATCATTATAAGTAACCCCATTAACCGTTATGGATGTATCCACAGCAATGGTCAAACCTATATTTTGATTTCCAGATTCAGAAGCACTCTGATAAAATTGCTGCCCCAGAGTTTCCGAAAGAATACCCCTCCAGGCAGGCTCTCTATAGCTGCCCCATAATTTGCTAATCTCATAACGCCAAATGAAAACTTCCCCATAAATTGAATTAGGATAAAACTTGGGCAAGGCTACAGTGTCTTTAACATATTCTCTTGGATAGTAATTAACCAGTCTATCATAAATATACAGCTGATAATCCTCCATAACCCTGAGAGTGTCACTGTTATTATAAACCCAGTAAGAACCAGGGAAAACAGGAAAATACTCCTTAGGCAAAATAGTATCATAATCAGGAACAGGACGAGGAGTAGAAAAAGGCTCTGGAAAAACAAAATCATCTTCACCATCACAAGCAATAAAGCCAATAGATAAGCAAAGCATCAAAAACAACAATAATCTTTTCATAATACAAAAGTATTAAAGACAGATAAAAAGGTTAATTACAAAAGCAAAGGTATAATTTAAAATAACATATTCGGATAATTAATGAGAAAATATTTTTTAGAAAGTATTTCATCCTTTATTATCAAAAGAAGTATCGAATTATTAATCCTAATAGTAGATTATTGTGGTATTATAAATACCACACGACATAAAGGAATTTAAAGACATTAATGTCCTAATTGTCCTTTGCAAAAAATAAAACCTTGTTTCAGCAAAATAAAACAAGGATTTATTTTCACAAAACAAGGGATTATTTGTACAAAACCTTGTTATAAAATTATAAAACGAGGAGTTAATTCTCGAAAGATGCACGTCTTTCATACCAAAAGATGCACATCTTTCGTGGTAAAAGATGCGCATCTTTTTTTACTAAAATTTATTGGGAAATTTTGAATTAAATCTATAAGAACTTAGTCTTATGGTTTAATCTTTGCAAAGATATAAAAAATATCTTTATTAGTCAATATTTTAGATTGAAATTTTTATTTATTTTTTTATGAATCATCAGAGGATTTTAAGCCAAAATAATTTTTAAATGGCAATTTTAAACTAAGAATGGGCTGTGTGCTTGCCCTTATTTTTTTGTCTTGAACTGAGATTCGTCTGATTAAATGATTAGTCTGATTTTTTATCAGAATCAGGATTCTCAAGACTAAAGGATTTGCTGGATTACGTTACTTAATTGAAATCCAATTAATCTCTAAATACTGTAAATCCTGATTCAGAAAATTAGTAAATAAATTCTCCGAATTCTGATTTAATAGTCAGTTTGGTTTTTGGGCTTTCCTCTACTCTTCCTATAATTTGGGCATCCACATTGAATGTTTTGCTTATGGCTATTATGTCTTTAGCTGTTTGTGGGTCGGTGTAGATTTCCATTCTGTGTCCCATATTGAAGACTTTATACATTTCCTGCCATGAGGTTTGTGATTCCTGATGTATCATCTTGAATAGTGGTGGGATTGGGAAGAGATTGTCTTTGATGATGTGTACGTTGTCTACAAAGTGTAACACTTTTGTCTGTGCTCCTCCTGAGCAGTGTACCATTCCGTCTATTTTTGCTCTATGTGTTTCCAGTATCTTTTTGATGATTGGTGCATAGGTTCTTGTTGGTGAAAGTACCATTTTGCCTGCATCCATTCCTTCAATTTCGGTTGGGGAGGTTAGTTGTTTTGTTCCACAATATACTACTTCATCGCTAAGGGAGTTGTCGTAGCTTTCTGGATATTTTACTGCAAGGTCTTTTGAGAATACATCATGACGGGCTGAGGTTAGTCCATTGGAGCCCATTCCTCCATTATAGCTTGTTTCGTAGGTTGCTTGTCCAAAGGATGCCAAGCCTACAATTACGTTGCCTGGTTTGATGTTGTGGTTTGATATTATTTCGCTTCTTTTGGCTCTTGCTGTTACTGTGCTGTCAACTATTATTGTTCTAACTACATCGCCCACATCGGCTGTTTCGCCTCCTGTGGAGTATATGCCTATGCCCAGCTGACGCATTTGTTCCAAAAATTCTTCTGTGCCATTTATCAAGGCTGAGATTACTTCGCCTGGTATAAGGTTTTTGTTTCTTCCTATGGTGGATGAAAGCAGTATGTTATCGGTTATGCCTACACAAAGCAAATCGTCAAGGTTCATTACTATTGCATCTATGGCTATGCCTTTCCAAACGCTTAAGTCGCCTGTTTCTTTCCAGTACATATAGGCCAAGGATGATTTGGTTCCTGCTCCATCGGCATGCATTACCATACAATAGTTGTTGTCGGAGGTTAATTTGTCTTCAATTACCTTACAGAATGCTTTAGGGAAAAGTCCTTTATCTATGTTTTTTATTGCATTGTGAACATCTTCCTTTGATGCTGAAACTCCTCTGAGATTGTATTTTTGTGTATCCATTACTTATTCTATAATCAATTATCAGGTTGCAAAGTTACGTTATTTCTATAACTTTTAAGTGCTTAAATTTAGTTTTTATGTTTTTGTATCTATTCTTCTATTGCAGGTTTCAGGGATTAACGTTTTGCCAAAACTGTGGAAAAGACTTTCTAACACATTCCTTATCGTCAACTTTTATGTTGTCATACTTCACTCCAAGCATACCAAAGGCCATTGATATTCTGTGGTCATTGAAGGTTTTTATAATTATGTTTTCTTTTGGGTTTTCAAGTGTTTGGCTGTTTGCCTTTATAACAAATCTATTCTTATTGTCTATTTCTGCATCTGCTCCAAGGGCATGCAAACCTTCCAAAACGGCGTTCAGTCTGTTGCTTTCTTTGTGTTTCAGAGTGTCAATTCCCTCAAAGATAATTGTTTTATTGCATACAAATCCAGCAACTGCAAGGCTTGGAAATATATCGGGGCAATGCTTTATGTTAAATGTCAGGGTTTCTTGATTTGAAATATTTTCTGGATTATATGATAAGTGAAGGTTATTGTTGATAAACTGGCTTTCTACTCCCAAAAGAGAGAAATAATCCATTGCTGCTTTATCGGCTTGAAGTGAATGGGGGTTCAGATTTCTTATTAATATTTTGCATCTTGGATATATGCATATTTTCTCATAGGCAAAGCAGGCTGACGACCAGTCGCCCTCAACGGTTGTTTCCTTAAAGGTATATTCTCCCTGCTCTACTTTAATTGTGTTTTGTTTTTCTTCAATCTTGGCTCCATATTCTCTCATCAGAGCTATTGTCATTTGTATGTAAGGAAGTGAAACAGGATTATCAATTTCAAGCTCCAAGCCTCCTTCAATACAGGGTGAAATTAAAAGCAGAGAGGATGCAAATTGACTGCTTAGATTGGAGTTTATCTTTATTGTATTATTGCTTTTTAAGGCTTTCCCTTCAATTTTAAGTGGCAGGCAACCTGGGTTTCCTAAATAATTTATTTCTGCTCCCAAGTCCTTTAAAGCACTTACCAAGGGCTCAATTGGTCTTTCTTTCATCCTTTCATCCCCATCAATTATCCATGTGCCTTCTTTAAGAGAAAGCAGTGAAAGAAGAAACCTTACCACTGTGCCTGCATTGTGGCAATAGAGCGTTTGGGTTTTGCTGTTTTCAATCTGAGAAAGGAGTTCTTTCATCAAAATGGTGTCTTGGGCTAAAGAGATGTTGTTGATTTTAGCTTTGGTTTGTGACAAGTTTTGAATAACTAAAAGTCTATTGCTAACACTTTTAGATGAGGGAACGAAGAATTCTTTCATATTTTATTTGAGCAGATTAGAGGTTAATCTGAAACTCATTAATTTTTCTGTAAAGTGTTCTTTCCGAAATTCCAAGTTCTTTGGCTGCAATGGAGCGTTTGCCTTTGGCTCTTTCAAGTGCTGAAATAATCATCTTCTTCTCCATTTCAATCAGAGTGGTTGGACTTTCATCAACTTCAGCGAAATCGTCATTTTCAATCACCTCTTCCTCTTCTTCCACCTTTTGAATTTCTTCTTTTATGGTTGGATAAACATGAGTTGAGGCTGAGCTTTGTTTTGGTATTAGTAGTGGTTCAATTTTGTGCTCTCCAATAAGTTGTTTGATAAAGACTTTTATCTCTTCAACCTCTTTCTTCAGTGCTTCAATCTGTTGTTTGTTGGTAAGTATGGAAAGAAGCAAGTCTTTTTGACTGCAAAAGCTTTCATCATTTGAAAAACCATCCACAACCATTGGCAGGGCTGAAACTGGAGGTATGTATTCTTTCAGAACATCAAGGGTTATTAATTTCTCTTTTTCAATTATGGAAATCTGTTCTGTTACATTCTTCAACTGACGTATATTGCCTTTCCAGCGATAGTTTAAGAGATAGTTTCGTGCTTCATTGGTCAAGCTTAGGATTGGCATTTTATATTTTTCGGCCTGATCCACTGCAAAACGACGGAAAAGCAGGTAAATATCATCTTTTCTTTCTCTTAGAGGTGGAACATAAATGGAGACTTGACTTAAACGATAGTATAAATCTTCTCTGAATCGTCCTTTGTTGATTGCATCCAGAAGGTTTACATTTGTTGCAGCAACAATTCTGACATCCACTCTTTGAAGTTTGCTTGAGCCAACGGGCAAAAACTCTCCACTTTCCAATACTCTTAAAAGTTTTGCCTGCATAGACAAAGGAAGTTCTCCAACCTCATCCAGAAATATTGTTCCCTTGTCGGCTTCAGAAAAATAGCCCTTACGGTCTCTGTCTGCACTTGTGAAAGCTCCCTTAACGTGTCCAAAAAGTTCACTTTCAATTGTGCCTTCTGGAATGGCTCCACAGTTTACAGCAATGTATTTACTGTGTTTTCTTGAACTGTATTGATGAATTATTTTTGAAAATACTTCCTTTCCAACTCCACTTTCTCCTGTAACTAAAACGCTCATATTTGTTACAGATACTTGAAGCGCAATCTCTAACGCCTTATTGAGTTGGGGGTTGTTCCCTAAAATTCCAAATCTTGTTTTAACCGATTGAATATCCATCTTTTTGTTTTCTTAGAGTGCAAAGATACAAAGAATTGACAAAATGTCAGTCTATAAAGAAGATTAATCTCTACATTAAGTATCTGAATGGTAAAAGCAACCATTCAAACATTTTATCAACTCCTGAACGATTCTTCCAACTTTCATATTCAAAAGCTTTTGTGTATTTCAGTGTTGTTTCAAAATGTTCTTTCAACTGCTCAATGACCGATTGTTCTTCTCCAATTAGAGCCAGTTCGTATTGATAACGGAAACTTCTGTAATCGAAATTTGCTGAGCTTATGGAGAATATTCTTTCATCGACCATAAAGCCTTTGGAGTGAAGATTCCCTATTTGATAAAATCTAATATCAACTCCTCCCTCACAAAGTTCTCCTAAAAACTTCCTGCAAACTATATCAGCAATTCGAACATCGGAATGGAAAGGTATTATAACAGTTACCTTAACTCCTCTTGCAACAGCATCACAGAGTTTCTTTCTAAGCCTGTGTCCTGGAAGGAAATAGGGACTTTCAATAACTATTTCGTTTGTTGCCTTATCAATTAAATCTTGATAGTATCTCTTAATGGCTTGATGATAGGGATTGGGTACATCTTGAACCAACACCCATGAGTTATAGTATTGATTTCTCTTATAGCTTTTGCTGGAAAGTTTATATTTATCATAGGTTCTAAAGCTTTCATTAAAGGAATATCTGAATAGCTTTGTCAGGTCTGCATCATCAATTCTCAGGTTCAACTCTCTCCAACTTATGGAATATGCTGTTAGATTTGCAGAGCCTATATATGTTATGTGATTGTCAATAATAAGTATTTTGCGGTGATTGCGACAATGGTTTTTAATAAAATAGGTTCTTGCAAGTTTAATTTTCTTATAAACTCTCAGCTCAACTCCATATTCTAATAATGGCTCATAAAAGGCAACATCTGAATTGCTTCCCCATCCATCAATTAAAACCTTTACTTTAATTCCCTGTCTTGCTTTCTCTATAAGTGCTAAGCGAAATTTCTCTCCTATTGAGCCTGTTCCAAAACGAAAGGTTTCTAAAGCAATGCTTTTTGTAGCCTGCTCAATATCCTTAATCATATCGTTGAACAAAACAAGATTGTCGTTATAAACTTTGTATTGATTATCCATAACCTTTTTTTAGGCACATTAAAATTTTAATACAATACGACTTTTGATGTCTCTTTGTTGCATAAATGCTAATAAAAACAATGAACGCATATGGATATATCATAGGGTTTTCCGCTAAAATAAACAGAAAAACAAATAAAAAAACGCCGAGAAATTTTGTATTTATAAAAATAGTTGTAATTTTGCACGACCAATTCTGAAAGGAATTGGAGAGATGGGTGAGTGGCTGAAACCAACAGTTTGCTAAACTGTCGTACCTATAACGGGTACCGGGGGTTCGAATCCCCCTCTCTCCGCAGAAGAATTGAGGAAGATATTCGGGGTGTAGCGTAGTCCGGTCATCGCGCCAGTTTTGGGAACTGGAGGTCGCAGGTTCGAATCCTGCCACCCCGACAAAGAGGAATCAAGGGATTCCTTTTTTTATCAAATGATGGTTCAGTAGCTCAGCTGGATAGAGCAACTGCCTTCTAAGCAGTAGGTCGTGGGTTCGAATCCCGCCTGAATCACAAAAAATAAAGCACTTACAAATTATTGCAAGTGCTTTTTTTATTGACCTAAAGTTAATCTATTAATATGACTTCAAAATAATTTGATTCTATAAATCGTATTTGCGTTTTAAGTTAATCCAGCTTCCTCCATTGTAAACATTGGTATATCCATTTGAACTAAGAAATGCTTTAGCTGAAGCTGACCTCATTCCTGAAGCACAACAAGTAATTAAAGTATTTTCTTTATTCTTCAACTTACTTAGGTTTTGAGGAAGTTTATCAACAGAAATATTCAAAGCGCCTTTTATATGGCCTTGTGAAAATTCTTCTTTTGTGCGAACGTCAAGTATTGTTGCACCATTTTTAATCAATTCTCCTAAATCTACTGAAGGAGCCATTCCTAATATTTTTCTTATTGTATCGCTCATTTTTTCTTTGTTTTTAATTTTTGACGCTGCAAAGATATATCAAATTTTTGAATTATTATAATATCACCAATAAATTATTTTATTATCACTCTTTTTTTATTAGAATATCACTTAATTAGGAAAATAACTTGTATCTTTGCCGAAGATTAATTTTAGACTAAATAAAATAAATTTCTGCAATGATATTTAAAGAAGATATTTCAGAAAAACTTGCCAGTGAATTGTTTGAAGATAAGGATAAGACCTTGGAGTTCATTGCAAAAATTAAATGGAAAGATGGTTTTGTTTGTACAAAATGTGGCAATACTAATTACTGCGAGGGCAAAACTACTGCTTCAAGAAGGTGTACCCGTTGCAAAAAAGAAGAATCTGCTACTGCTCACACAATATTTCACAATATTAAATTCCCAATAAACAAAGCTTTCTACATTGCATATAATGTATGCGTTGTGGGTAAGGAAATCTCTTCTTACGAATATTCTGATCTTCTTGGACTGAATCAAATGACTTGCTGGAAGTTTAGAAAGAGAATTAAAGATTGCATTATTAAACAAAAGCAAACTAAAGACAAGATAACAATAAAGAAAATCTTGCTTTCAGAAGAATAAAATAATTGAAACAATAAATAACTCATTCAAGGAGTAGTTTTATTAAATTTTATCGTTTTCTACCTTTTCAATTATTTTCAATATCTCTTCTTTTTCTATTGGCATTTGAGCAAATTCATTACATCCTGCATTAAATGCTTTTTCTTTTTCTGCTGCTGGAATATTTTCAGATATAGCTAAAATAAATACTTCCTTATTATTCTCTCTAATCTTTCTTATTGTTTCAGTTCCTCCAATATCTTTGGACATTAAAGAGATTAGTATTATATCTGGATTTTCTGTAATTGTTTTATCAATTGCATCAACTCCAGTTTTTGCACAAATAATTTCATATTTTTTATTCAAAGCTTCATCATTTAAAATCATTGGGCACATTCTCTCATCAGCAACAAGTATTTTGATTTTTTTAGAATCGTAATATTCTATTTCAATATTAGTATCCTTAGCTTTTTCATCATCAATAATAATTATTTGTGATTTAACTATTGCCCAGAATAAGGTTCCTTCTCCTTCTTTTGATTCTATATTATATTCTGCACCTGCAAAATCTAATATCGCTTTAATTATTGATAATCCTAATCCTGTTCCTGATTTGTAGGAGCCAAGCTTTTCAAACCTGTTAAATGCTTTATAAATGTTCTCATCAGAAATGCCCTTACCTGAATCTTGAACATAAAATTTAATCTTGTTTTCATCAATAACTTCATATCCAATTTTTATATAGCCTTTGTCGGTAAATTTAATAGCATTCTCTATCAATTCTTTTAGAATTTGAGTTAATCTATTTTTATCGAGATAAACAATGCAACTTTTATGTGGACTTTCAACTATTAAATCAACTCCTTCCTTCATTTTATATTTAAAGACACTCTCTATCTCTTCGAAATATTGCTTTAAATCTAATTTAATTCGTTTCAATTCCAAAAAGCCTGTTTCTATTTCTGAAAGGTCTATTATGTCATTAACTAAATCTAACAGGTTATCATTATTTTCTCTAACAATTTTCTTATATTCAAGCTGTTCTTCCTTATCATCTGAATCAATTACAAGATTGGTAAATCCAATTATTGCATTTAATGGTGTTCTTATTTCATGAGTAATATTTGATATAAAATTAGATTTAAGTTTCTCACTCTGAATTGACTTTTCTAATGCTTCATTAAGTTTTAATTCTGTTACTTTGAAATTCTCAATATTGAAAACTATTGCATTCATCATTCTGTATTTCCCATTTGCATCTTCTTCCATTTCAACAATACCTCGTGCTTCCCACCACAAATAAGGTTCGTCTTCAGCAAACTTTCCTCTAAATTCAAAATGAAATTCATAATGTTCTTCTACATGCAAAAGTCCATTATAAAATTCAATAAACTTATCTACAAAAGAAGGCTCAATAACTTTCTCACATATTTCTGAAACAGTCAATTTTACAGTCCTCTTCTCTCCAACATCATCATTAAACATTAGCTGAATTATTTTTTCTCTTTCATCAAAACTACAGAAAACAGTTTTTAGAGAAGGAACTGCAAAAGAAAGTAGTTTAATATTTAATTCCAATTCCTTTTCATGCTTTTCTTTTTCTCTTATTTTCCTATTAAGTCTTTTGTTTCTAATACGAAGAATTAAAAAGGCTATTAATACTAAAAAGGCTATAAAAGAAATTACAAGTAAAGGAGTATGAGCTATAAAGAATGCTCTTAACATATGAACTGGTTCTGTATTTATAGGTAGCAATCTTGGACTTCCTCCCATTTTAACTATTTTAGCATAATCGAAAATTGGAGTTGGAGGGATATTATCAATAGTCATCTTCTCTGGAATTTCTCCATTAAATATTCTTATTGCTTTTGCAGCAGCTGCTGCTGCATTCTTTTTAGCCGATTGAACAAATCCACCAACAAAACCTTCTCCAATAAATCCATCATAAACATTAAGTATTGGAACTTTTGTATTTGCAATTATTTTAGGATAAAGATCCTTTGCAAAATATCTTTTTCCTTTATTATCTATCTGCCAAGTGCTAAATATTACAAATGAATTCGGTTCTAAATTTCTACATTTAAGCAATAATTCTTCATCACTATTTGCGTCTACTCCATATTCTATTTCTATTCCATCATTTTCATATCCCTTAAGAATATGTTTTGCTTCATTCATAAAGAATACTCCTGTTGGAGATTTATCTGCCCATACATATACTTTATTAGTAGTGGGAAAAATTCTAAGTCCTGTTTTATAAACTTGACCAACTCCATAATCGCTAATAATTCCCGTTACATTTTTTTTATTATTTACTCTTCCTCGCTCTAATTCAGAAACAAATATAATTGGCAGTTTGCTGATAATTGAATCTGTGTATGAAAGGAAAACATCTGTTGCTCCATAGTCAAATGCTAACACAACATCAACCTTTTGGTTGAGTTTTGCAAAATAGTCTTTTACTATTTTTGTTCTTGTTTCAAGATCTGGATTTATTTTTTCGTTAAGATACAATTCAAGTAGTTTTATTGTATATCCTTCTTCAATAAACTTATTTGATATTGTTTCTTTACATTTTATTGCCCAATGATTTTTTTCGGAATATGAACTGACATAAACTACAGTTTTTTTAAATTCATTTTCATTATCTGAATAGGCAAAAAAAGGAGTTAATAGAAATATTAAAACAATAAATCTAATAATTAAAGACTTTCTATAAGTGTTTAACATAATGGTCTTAGTATAATCAATACACAAATATACAACATTTCTATTCCTTTTGCAAACGTTAATTACATTTTTTAGACAATATTTCTTTAGTCAATCATGCGTTTTATATTTTACTGTATAGAAAAAAGGCACCTCTGATTAAGAGATGCCTTTAAGTTTTTATAGAATTTATTATTCTCTAAATTTAGAAAGAATAAAATAATCTATTTTTTATGTTTCAATAAATCAAATATTGATATATTTTCTGAATTATCATACATAATTGGCATATGAAGCATATCTGCATATCCAACTAAAGAAAAGGGGAAATCATATTTATCGTAATTAAATTCTGTTCCAATTATTGCATTTTGAGATATCCAAGTTTCAGAACAATAACCTATACTATCTATATTTTGATTATAAACTTTTAAATAATCTGCTCTCTTATCAAATTCCAATTCACTATTGTCAGAATTAAAAAAAATAATATTAGAAAAATAATATAATGAAGGATCGTTACCAACAAAGGATACTGCTATTTGAGAATTCTTTTCATAATTAGTTTGCAAAATACTTTTATTGTTATCAAAATAATTATAGGTTGCAACAAAAATAATATCATTATACTCTCCAAAAGCATATCCGCATGTACTGTCTGAGTTAATGAAAAAATAAAGTCTCATCAAATCCACACTTTCAGTATATGATAAAGTAAAGTCTTTAGATTCAATTATCGTTGAAACTTGTTCATAGTTTTTCCCTGTGTAACTTTTCAACTCTGTAAAAATACTTGCTTTGGTAGGTGTTTGTTCTGGTTCCTCATCCTTACATGAGTTAAAGGAAGCTAAGCTTATAAGGGATAGAAGAATTAATGTTAGTTTTTTCATTTGCTTTTTTGTAAAGAATTTTATTACCAAATAGATATTCTATTTTTTATGTTTCAATATATCAAATATTGATTTGTTTTTTGCTTTTTCAATCATTATAGGCATACGAAGCATATCGCCATATAAAGCCATTGAATAGTGCCCTTCAAATTCATCATAATTAAATTCTGTTCCAACAATTGCAGTTTGAGACACCCAAGATTCAGAACAATAATTTATACTATCCTTATTTTGATTATAGGCTGTTAAATAATCTGCTCTATTGTTAAATTCCATATTTCCTTCTTCAGAATTCATAATAGCAATATCAGAAGAATAGTATAATAAAGGACTGTTACCAACAAAGGATAATGCAGTTTGAGAATTCTTTTCATAATTGGTTAGCAATAGATTTTTATTATCATTAATATATTCATAGGATGCAGCAAACACTGTATCATCGTATTCTCCAATAGAATATTTATAAGAATTGTCTGAGTTTGCGAAATAATAAATTCTCATTTCTTCTATACTATCAAAACTTAATACATTAAAGCCTTTAGCTCTAATTGTTGATGAAACAAATTGAAAGGTTTTACCTGTGTAGCCTTTCAACTCTGTAAAAATATTTGTTGTTGCAGGGGTTGGTTGTTCTGGTTCATCATCCTTACATGAGTTAAAGGACACAACGCCTACAAGGGCTAAAAGAATTAATGTGAGTTTTTTCATTTGATTTTCATTTATTTGTTAAAATTGTATTTGCTTAAATTGTATTGCAACAGAGAATATTTATATCAAATCATATTTCAAAGATACAAATAAAAGCTTAGTTTGTCAAATTATTTGAATAATATCACAACACTTAATATTTTAATAAATATTTACTTCTTTTTTATTGACAAATTGGAAAATATTTTGTATATTTGCATTTTAAAGGTAATAAAACTTAGTTCTTTGAGTTTCCATTCATCTTTCTTCCAAAAATTTTGTTGAAATAAAAGATGCACATCTTTTATACCGAAAGATGCACGTCTTTTGGGGTGAAAGATGCGCATCTTTAGGGTAAAAAGTCCTTGATTAATAAGTTTTATATCAAGACTTTTTGAAAATATACTTCGATTAAAAAGAAATATGATAAGGTTATTTTCAGCTAAAGCAGGATTAAAAAATTATAAACTAAAAAGAAATATTAATTATGGCTTATTTTTACAGAACAAAAAAGAAATGCTACATTAAGAATGGAGCTAAAGAAGAAAAGTTTTTTGCTGTCCCTGTCACCAAAGGGACTTTGGGAATGGAAGAAATTGCTAAAGAAATCGGTTCAAAAAGCATTGCAAAAGAAAGTGCAATTTTAGCTGTATTGAAAGAGCTTTCTATAATGATGAAAGGCAAATTGGGAGATGGATATAATATCAAACTTGATGGCATAGGCACTTTTGGAGTTGCCCTAACAAGCATTGGTTTTGACAAAGAAGAAAACATAACTCCAAGAAGAGTTAAGTTCAGTAAAATGACTTATCGTGCAGACAGAGATTTGGTGAATGTTCTCCAGGAAATGAAGTTTGTGAAAGAACCTCCTGCACCTAAAGGAGCTATTGGCAAAATAAGAAAAAGAAAACAATTATAATATCAAAGTTATGAGCAGTATAGACAAATCAAAAGAAGTTATTTCTTCAATTGAACTTATTAATGAAAAATTAAACTTCAAAGGTGAAGTTGAAAACAATCAACCTGTTTTAATAGATTATATTCCTCCTTTTGGAGATGGGAATGGCTACACTTCTTTGGAACTATTCCTTTTAAGCTTATCTTCTTGTTTAGGGACAAGTGTTTTGACTTTAATCAGAAGAAGTGGTAAATCAATAACAAGTTTAAAAGTTGATTCGAAAGGATATAGAAAAACAGAACATCCAACTTCATTTAAAACAATTGAACTTAAGTTATACATTAAATCTTCAAATGTTGAAAGTGCTGATGTTGATAAGGCTATTAAAATATCTGAAGATATGATTTGCCCTGTATGGGATATGATTAAGGTAAATGTTGAAGTTAATGTAAGCTATGAGATTGATAATAATTGATAAGTAAAAAAATAGTGATTAAATGTAATTCTTAAAATTTTATTTCTATATTTGCTGCCTAAACAATTAGTTATTAATCAAAAACAAAGTTATTATGAAGAAAGAAGAAGACAATTCAATTTGTTGTCCTGAATTTGACCCAATACCATGGGATGATAAAATAATTGAGTGGGACAATAAAAGATTTATTAAGGGCAGTATTTGCACTTGTTTTTATATGCCTCTGAATTTCGGTTCTGTTATGAGAAAGCTTGACCAGAAGATTAGAAATGAAGGAGCAAAAATAGAGCAAAACTTGGGATTATCGGATCATACTTCAAAGTGGAATATGGATATTTACCTGGCTGTTGACAAAGAAGTTTCTGGCTTGAATAATGTAATGTTGAGTGGTAAGTTTTACAGTAAAGTTTATGAGGGCAATTTCAAGGAAACGGATAAATGGTGTAAGGACTATAAGGGAATTGTAGACTCAAAAGGGCTTAACATAAAGAAATGGTACATGTGGTATACAACATGTCCAAAATGTGCCAAGAAATATGGTAAAAACTATGTTGTAATTGTTGGACAAGTGGAGTAAATTGTCAAATATAATGGATTGATTATTAATTTAATTAAGCTGAAAAGAAAAAATATCAGTATAATAAATCAATAAATAAAATATCGTTTACGTTATATTGATGTTACATGTGACAAAAATATTACTAATTAAATTTTAATGTATGGCAGTAGAAAAAGTTTGGATAGAAGAAGGCTGTATAGCCTGTGGATTATGTGCAGACACATGTCCCGAAGTTTTTGAAATAAATGATGTTGCCAATGTTATTGAAGGTGTTAATTATAAAGATTACACCGATGGAATTATAGAAGCAGCCGAGTCCTGTCCTATTGAGGTAATAAAATATTCTGAATAACGCCTATAAAATAGGATAATGCAAAAGGAGCAAATTATAAATAATCTGCTCCTTTTCTTTTTTATAGTTGTGCTCTAATTTTATTTTAGATTACTTCCATTACTTCTTGTTTAATTTTGTCCAATTGTTCTTGTGAAGGAATGAAATTGATGTTTGCTCTGTACTTAACATCAATACTGCTTTCTTCCATATATCTGTCAAGAGCTTTCATATTGGCTTGAGCCCATCCATAACTTCCAAACAGAATTCCTTTTCTTCCCTTTGGAGCTAATCCTTGAAGATAGGTTAGAAATGCTGCAACGGTTGGAAGTATACCTTTGTTTAAAGTTGGAGAACCAACACAAATATATTCTGCTTCAACAATTTCTGTCATAATATCTGAAATGTGAGTATCCTTTAAGTCGTAAATACAGTAGTTGTATTTTTTTTCTTCAAAGGCTTCTTTAACCATTTTTGCTATCATTTCAGTGGAGTTCCACATTGAGTCGTAAACAATAACTGCTTTCTTATCTGTTTTATTTGAACCCCATTTTTCATAGCTTTCAAGAATTAGAGGGATATTCTTTCTCCAAACAATTCCATGACTTGGACAAATAATATCAAGGTCTAAACTTCTAACAATTTGCATTACTCCAACAACTTGTGAAGAGTATGGCAAAACAATATTTGCATAGTATTTCTTTGCTTCTTCCAAAATTGTTTCAACAGGATATTCATCATCAAATCTTTCACTTGATGCTATGTGTTGACCGAAGGCATCGTTAGAAAATAAGATTTTTTCTTCAGGGCAGTAAGTAACCATATTGTCTGGCCAGTGCACCATTGGAGTCATAACAAAGTGAAGATTTCTTTTACCTATATTAAGTGTGTCTCCTGACTTAACGGTTTGAAATTTCCAATCTTTTTTGAAATGTAGTCTATGTTCCTTTTCTCCTGCAACAGATGTAATAACTGTTGCATTAGGTAACATTTCCATAACCTCTGGCATTGCTCCTGAATGATCCATTTCAACGTGGTTGGAGACAACATAATCTATCTTCTTAGGGTCAATAATATCAGCTATTCTTTCTATCAACTCCTTAGTTAAATATCCTTTTACGGTGTCTATTAATGTGATTTTTTCATCTACTATTAAATAAGCGTTGTAGGTAGAGCCTCTTTGAGTTAGGTAGCCATGAAAATTTCTAAGTTTCCAATCAATTGCACCTACCCAGTAGATGTCTTTTTTTACTTCTATTGCTTTCATTTTATTCAGGTTTTTATCTATTACTTAACATTTGTTTTATTGCATCGCCATATTCTTGGGCAGTTTTATCGTTTCCTGCCTTTTTATAATGTTCTTCCAAAAGAGAGTATAGCTTGATGTAGGCATTTTTTTGATCAAGTCCGTAGGCTTGGTAAATTGCCAATAGCTGTTGCATAGTTTGGTTATCAAAACGATCTATTGAAATTATTCCTTTTAGATATTCTTCAGCTCCATAAAGGTCTTGTTGTTTTAGTTTTATGTTGGCAGCTAATGAATAGGAAGCAGAATATTTGAAATTATCTTTTATCACTTTATTGCAAAGCAAAAGAGCTTCATTTTCTTTGTTTTGCATAAAGAGAGCATAAGCCTTGAAATAATTTGCGTTTTCTGAGTTAGGATTTAATTTAAGCATTTTATTAGTGAACATTAATACACTATCTGGCAAATTCTTTCTTAAATAAATTTCACTTAGATTGATTAATGCTGTTTCGTTTTGAGGATCTGCTTTAATTGCTTTTAAATATAAAGGAATTGCTTCATCTAATTTTCCCTTACTTTTCAATTCAAATCCCTTTACATCTGATTTATCTTTACGCTTAAGAACAACACAAATTGGTTTACCATCAACTTCAACCTTGTAAACAGTATTCTTTGGAGGGAAAACTCCACTCTTCAATTGTTCTGGAGCAATACCTGTATTACATATTATTGCATAATCCCAATCAACATCTCCCTTTTCGTTGTAGCGAATAAATGTTGTGGCAAATTTTGCAGTATCGTGACGGAAATAATAATCAATTGGTTTTGGATGCCAACATGCAACTACAATCTTTTTGCCTGTTGTTAACTCATCTCTTTGAGCATTTGCAATAACCCATTCTGAAGCTTCTCTAAGTGAGTGGAAATAATAATCTAATTCGTAATTTCCATAAGCCTTATTCATTCCTCCAGATAGTTCATTAAAATAAACATACTCATGAGGATGATTTTTTATGACGTGAATAATTGGATTTATTGAAAGTAGTCCAAAAGCAGAAAGAACAATTATTCTCCAATATTTTTTATCGTATGCTTTCACTAAAGATTCTATTCCCAAAGCAGAAAATGCAACTAAAGGAGGATAAGTGAAGATAGCATGACGCCAACCTCCATAAACATTTGATTTGTTTATTATAATCCAGAATATAGGGAAGATAAATGTGAAGAGTAAAACGAAGTAGTAGAACCACTGTTTTTTGTTTTTAAACATCAAAACTAATCCTGCAAGTGCTCCAAGAATAACAACCATTGGTATTGTCATTAAAATAAACTTAGGAGTATAGTACCAAGGTAAAACATCTGACCACTGTGCTTGTCCTTCAAAAATTTGACGCAAGGAAGCACTGAAATTTGTCATCCCCTTAAGGGTTGAAATTGGGTTATCAATAGGTGATACTAATGCGTAAGGCCAGAACAACACTGAAAGGAAGTAGCCTACAAAAACAATCCCCAAACTCCAAAGTAATACTTTTCCGAATTCTTTTTTAAGAGATTTATATTTCCATATGTAGTAAACAAGTGCAAAAAGAGCAAAATAAGCTATAACTATAAGACCTCCAACTCTCACATCAATTGCAAATGTAATTGAAATGGCAAGCATTATCATTGTGGAGATTTTTCTTTTTGGCAGCTCATCAAGGAATTTGACCATGTAGTAAATAGACATCATTGAAGCTGCTGCAAAAGGAATATCCTTGAGGTTATTAAACGAGTGCCCTATAAAACGTGGTGAGACAATCATAAGAATTATTGCAAAAACTCCTGCCCTCCATCCTGCAACTCTTTTTACAAACAATCCAACAAACAAAATTGCCAACCAGCCAACTATTGAATTTAGTGCATGGCGAAGTGCCATGTAATCATCAACATTAAAAAGAATTGTTATTCCATGAGCAATGTTGTCTATCAATTGACCATAAAGAGGAAGGTTATAAGTTTCCGTTACTACTGTTGCTGTTGAATCCTTACCTCCAGTGGCATAAAAATTAAATACATTCTTTGCATGTTCTGTGTGAAAGAACTCATCTCCAGAAATTCCAGCTTTCTGACTTGCAATTATCATCATTATCAATGATATTGCTGCTAAAGCATAAAAAATATACTTCCAAGTATTCTTTTTATTTTCTATCTTATTTTCTTCCATAGCTAAATTATTTTTTCTCCATTATATGTTCTTGCAAAATATGTTGGTCTGTTCTTTGTTTCAATGAAAATTCTTGCAATATATTCTCCTAAAATTCCAAGTGAAAGTAATTGTATTCCTCCAAGGAAAAGAATTGTAACTAAAAGTGAAGGATAACCTTTAACATCATTGCCATAGATAATTGTATCGTAAAGCATATAGATGGCATAAATAAAAGATATCATTGAAACAAAACCTCCTATAAATGTAGATATTCTTAGTGGTTTGGTTGTGAATGATGTTATTCCTTCTATTGCCAATGAAGTTAACTTTAAATAATTCCACTTTGTTTCTCCTGCTGCTCTTGGATCTCTGTCAAAAAGTATTTCTTTCTTATTGTATCCAATCCAGCTAAACATTCCTTTAGTGTATCTATTTGCTTCTCTTATCTGTTTTAGTGCCTGAACACAACTCTTGTCTAAAAGACGGAAATCTCCAGTATTAAGTTGAATTGGTATATCTGTACTTTTTTGCAATATCTTATAAAACCACTGTGATGTCTTTTTCTTAATGAATGTTTCGCCTTTTCTTGAATTGCGTTTAGCATAAACATCATCGTAGCCCTGTTCCCATTGTTCTAACATTTGAGGAATTAACTCAGGAGGGTCTTGAAGGTCTGCATCCAAAATAATTACTGCATCTCCCTTCACATAATCGAAACCAGCAAGCATGGCTACTTCTTTTCCATAGTTACGGGAAAGGTCTAAAACATTTATTCTATTATCTTGATTTCGGATACTGTACAATACTGCTAATGTATTGTCCCTACTCCCATCATTAATAAATAATACTTCCCATTCATATTGATTTAAGCTATCAATAATTGCTTTTATCCTTTTATATAAAAGCTGAAGTACTTTTTCTTCATTATATGCAGGAATAAGTAAACTAACCTTCTTCATTATTTATTAAAATCTAATATTTTCAACTTACAAATGTACAAATAATATTCAAAATGTGTAAATTTGCAGTTAAATCATTTATTTTATTATAGAAAATTTTCTTCTATGAAACTCAAAACTAAGTACATTATTGATAAGTTCGTCTTCTTTTCTCTAATATTTATTTGCTTATCAATCTTTCTTCCTCCTTTTTTCAAGTCTCTTGCAATAACTTTTCTTGCCTTATCAACTCTCTTTGCTTTTCTTACAAAAACTTATGTGCTTAAACCTTTATTTGACAAGAAAATTCTTCTTTTTCTTATCTTCTTTTGTCTTCATATAATTGGCGTTTTCTATAGCTCAAACAAAGACTCTGCTCTTTTTGATCTTCAAATTAAACTCCCTATGCTTATTCTTCCTATAATTTTCATATTCTTGCCAAAAAGTTTTCTAACAAAAGATAAGCTTTGGCTTTACGCTTTATCAATTATTGCTGGACTTATCATAACAATATTCTATTGTTTTTCTTTTGGAATTGTAAGAGCTGTAAGTAATTCATTGCCTCTACTGCCTGAAATTATATACACTAAGCTTAGTGCAAATTTTCATCCATCCTATCTTTCTCTTTTTGCAGCAACAGGACTTGTTTTGACTTATAAAATCCCTTTAAACAATATTTTCAGGAACATAAAAAACACTGGATTAATCAAATCAATTCTAATTGTTTTAATCTCTATTTTCTTAATAATGCTAAACTCAAGAACTGGCTTTATTGTAATGGTGATTTCCTATTTATGGATTTTGATTGATATGTTTTTCGTTAGCAAAAGAAAGGTTTTAGCAATAAGTACTGCTCTAATTGTATCTCTATCTTTATTTCTTGTTCTAAACACTAATGTATTAAGCCATAGATATAGTAATGCCATTAATAATATCGGGCAGAACGATAATATTATGCCTGAGCAAAGCAGCATGAGTCAAAGAAATTTTATTTATTCAAACAGTCTTAATTTAATTTCAGAGAATATTGTTTTTGGAGTAGGAACTGGTGATGTTAAATCAACCTTTGAAAAATTGTATGAAAGAGAAAATGTACATTTCCAATCTTACCTTAATGCTCATAATCAATATTTGCAAACAACAATTGCTTTGGGCTTAGTTGGACTTTTGATTTTGCTTTCCTTGTTTTTCTTCCCTATGATTAAAATGATAAAAGAAAAAGAGTTTTTCCTTTTAACCATATTCCTTCTTATTGGTTTTAGCTTTCTTTTTGAATCAATGCTTGAAAGAAACATGGGTACATATTTCTTTGCTCTTATTTATGTACTCTCAAATTCCTATTTGTATAAAGAAGATTAATCCAAGTTGAAAAAAACTCAATCATAATTGAAATTAAACCTTATATATTTCTCTCTAACCTTGACATATTTCTATTAAATCGGGATATAAAACTTATTAATCAGGGACTTTTTACCCAAAAGATGCGCATCTTTCATACCAAACGATGTGCATCTTTCACTGTAAAAGATGTGCATCTTTTTATTTAATATGTTTTAGGAAATAAAGTTTATTTTATGGGAATGGACTTAAGGATAAATAGTCCTGAATAAACCTTAATCGATATTTTCTTTTGCAAATATACAAAAAAATCTGTTAGGTTGATCAATTAAATTAAAGATTATCAATGAAAATAACAGAAAAAAAAGCTTAGCCTTTTTTAAATAGGACTAAGCTTTTTAATTAAGAGTTAAAACTCAATATTTATTTCTCTTAGAATGGCAAATCGTCATCCTCTTGAGGTTCTTGAGCATTAAAAGAGCCATAAGATTCTGCTGGAGCAGGTGCTTGTTGACTTGAAGTGTTAGAATATTGAGGAGCTGGAGCAGAATAGTTTGGAGCTTGTTGCATTGGTGCTGCACCAGGAGTAACTGGATTGAAAGTATCAATTCTAAAACATCTTAAATCTGTGTACCATTTTTCTAAATATTCTCTACTTTCAGGAGAAAAGAATACTTTTATTTGAGTTCCTTGTGGCATATTTCTTACAATAGCTACTTTGTCTTCTCCCCAAAGAGAGAAAGCAACTTGTTTTGGGAATTGTTCTTCTGTTTCAATTACAAATCCTCCTCTTACCCATTCCCCTCTTTGTGATGTTCCTTTTTGTTCAGGTAATGTTTTTAAAAATTTTCCGATGATTTCCATTTCTTGTATATTTATTTATTTTTATTTCTAATTAGTTTAAGGGAATTACTTTCCCTCTAAAGTATTAATTGGCTTTTGTTACTGGCTTCAACCATTTATCTAACCAATCAAAGAAGTTTCTTTGCCAAAGTATTCCATTTTGAGGTTTCAACACCCAATGAGATTCATCAGGGAAGTAAAGATAACGAGCTGGAATTCCTCTATTAAGTGCTGCATTGTAAGCAGCCATACCTTGAGAAGCAACAATTCTATAATCAAACTCACTATGAACTACCATTAGTGGAGTATCCCATTTATCAACAAATTTATGAGGAGAGTTAGCAAAGCTTTTTTGAGCTGTCTTATTATTTTTATCCCAATATGGTCCACCTAAGTCCCAGTTAACAAACCACATTTCTTCTGTTTCAAGGTATTGTTGTTCCAAATTAAACATTCCATTGTGAGCAATAAAGCATTTGAAACGTTTGTTGTGGTGTCCTGCAAGCCAGTAAACTGAATATCCTCCAAAGCTTGCTCCAACTGCTCCTAAACGATCTTTATCAACATAGCTTTCCTTACTCATTTCATCAATAGCAGTTAAATAATCTTTCATACATTGACCACCATAGTCGCCACTGATTTGTTCATTCCATTCTTGACCAAATCCTGGAAGTCCTCTACGGTTTGGAGCTACAATAATATATCCATGAGCTGCCATTATTTGGAAGTTCCAACGGTAAGACCAGAATTGAGAAACTGTTGATTGAGGACCTCCTTCGCAATAAAGAATTGTAGGGTATTTTTTTGTAGAGTCAAAGTTTGGTGGGAAGATTACCCATGAATGTAGGTCTTTTCCATCAGTTGCTTTAAACCATCTTTCTTCAATTTTGCCCATCTTAACCTTAGCTAAAAGGTCTTTATTAACATTTGAAATATTAGTTTCAGCACCATTGGTTGGATTTACAGAATAAATTTCTACTGGTTGAGACATGCTCATTTTTGTTCCAATAAGTTTATCCTTTGCAATCATAACTGAAGTGTAGTCGTGAATGCCATTTGTTATCTTTTTAAAACTATTGTCGGCAAGAGTAAGTTTATAAATATCATCTTTTCCTTGATAGTCAGAAATAAAATATATGCTCTTATTATCTTTGGAGAATGTCAGTCCATTTGAATTTTGATCAAAATCCTTTGAATAGTCTTTAATTACTCTTGTTGTTAAATCCATAACCATTAAACGTATTTTGTCTGCCTCATATCCATCTCTTTCCATACTTTCCCATGCCAAAAGCTTACCATCAGAAGAGAAAACGGGATTTTGGTCGTATCCCATCATACCTTCAGTAAGGTTGACTGTACGTTTGGTTGTTAAATCGTAAAGATAAATATCAGAATTAGTTGAATAAGCATATTCCTTACCTACTTTCTTTCTGCAAGTGTAAACAATTTTCTTAGAATCTGGAGAGAAAGTTAATTGTTCCATTCCTCCCCAAGGACGCATTGGTGATTCAAATTCTGTATTTTCTAAAAGATTAATAGGGTTCTTTAATTCTTTTCCGTCAAAGTCAGCAACAAAAGGTTGAGGAATATTATCTACCCAATTATCCCAGTGTCTATAAGCTAAATCATCGTTAATTCTTCCAGTTGTTTTGTCTAAACCTTCTTTCAAATATGCATATTTATCTTTTTTGGCAATTGCTCTAATGTAAAGAATTTTCTTTCCATCAGGAGAATAAGAGAAACCTTCAATATCTCCTTCCTTAACATTTGAAATCTTCTTTCTTTCCTTTCCTTCTAAATTCATTTCATAAATTTGAGCTCCTTCATTATCTGCATAACAAAAACCTATCTTCTTTCCATCAGGACTCCAAAGAGGATTCCATTCGCTGCCTGAAGTTTTGGTTAATTGTTTAAGATCAGAACCATCAATATTCATTGAATAAATCTCTGAATTGCCTTTATTTTCCTTAACATCAAAATATTTAACAGTAAACAAAACCTTATCTTCATTTGGAGAAACAGACACTTCACCAACACGACCAAAAGCCCAAAGAACTTCTGGAGTAAGCTTTCCGTCTTTAACTTCAATTTGAGGTTTACCAACTACGTCATCTTTAGTTGGACGAGGCTTGCATGAAACAAAAATGATTGTAATAGCAAGTGCAAAAAATAAATACTTTTTCATTTTATAATTATATTAAACTTTATATTCTAAAATCCTCGCCAAAGGTACACATTAGTTATAAAAAGGGCAAATATGCAAAAAGAAAAAATTCTAAAAACTTAATTCCTATTGAAATAAAAATCCTGAAAATTTAGCTTGTATAAATAGTATTTCTTTATCTCCTTACTTAAAAATCTTTTGTCTAATTGATCGGAAGCATTTGAAATTTCTTTTACTTCCTGGTTCTTAAACAAAATATTTATGCTGTCATCCTTAAAACTATATGCCTTGTTTTTCAATTCTTCTGTTAAAACAAAATAAGATTTGATTTCTTCTTTTGAAAGTTTATTGACATTGGTCATTTGCCTTACAACATTATCAATATCTTTCTCTGAAAAGGGTTTATCTTGAATTTGCATCTTTCCCAAATGACGATTCATCAATGATTTTGAAAGATAAGAAAGAATAAAGTCTTCATTCATTGACCAAACCTTAATTGCATTCCAAATTTCTGAATCATCAATCATTGTGAAATAATCAATTGCTTTGGAGTCTTTAAGAGTTCTTGTTCCATTTTCAATAAAATATGCCAAATAAGGAGATATATTTTTTGTTAAGTCAATTCCTTTTTCCTGAATTTCTCTTGCTCTTTTTATTATTGTTTTAACAAGTATATCTGCTGAAACAACTGCCTTATGCATATAAACTTGCCAATACATCAACCGTCTTGAAATAATAAACTTTTCAATAGAATAAATACCCTTTTGCTCAACAACCAATTCATCATCCTTAACGGATAGCATCTTTATAATTCTTTCAGTTCCTATAACTCCTTCCGAAACTCCAGTAAAGAAACTGTCTCTTGTTAAATAATCCAATCTATCTGTGTCAAGTTGAGAAGAAACCAGTTGATGAAGAAAATGTTTTGAATATTTGTTTGAGAAAATATCTATTGCCATTTGAGAAACTCCTATTCTTTTCATCAGCTCCAAAGAAACCTCTTCGTGCACTTCTTCAAAAAAGAAATGTTCCAGACAATGAGAAAATGGACTATGACCAATATCATGCAAAAGAATGGCAGTTAAGGAAGCTTCAATTTCTCCATCTGTTATTATCTGTCCTTTTTGCTTTAAAACCTCCAAAGCCTGATTCATCAAAAACATTGCCCCCAAAGAATGAGAGAATCGAGTATGTTGAGCTCCTGGATAAACCAAATCACTAAGTCCAAGCTGCTTAATTCTTCTCAAACGTTGAAGATAGGGATGCTCAATCAAATCAAAAATACTTCCAAGTGGTATATTGATAAATCCATAAACAGGATCATTAATAATCTTCTTCCTATTGACAAAATCGTTCATAATGCAAAATTACATTATTATTTCAAAAAAACTCCATAATTGATTTTTACCTGAATTTTATCATTAGTTTATCAATGAAAACTACGCATAAATTTTTCTTTACTTTATAAAAGTGTATCAAACCCTTATTATACTTTAATAATATCAAGTATAAATTTGATAACGTACGACCATAACATTGCTAAGGTACGACCTTAATTGATTAAGGTACGACCATAATAATAATAAGGTCGTACCTTATCAAATTTATTCCTCGTTTTAATAAATTTATTCTTGATATAAATATTCTTTTCCCTTATTTAAAGAAAAATTAATAAGACATAAATTCTTAGATAGTATATCTTATAAATACTTATTAGTGCAGAATTAAAATCTCTAATTCTTTATCTGAGTTCAAAATAAATTATTATTTTTGTGAAATAGAAAACTATAGATATGGCTACAATTTACGATATAGCATTTGCAAACATTCCTGGAGTTGGACCTTCAACAGCTAAGGAGATAATGAACGTTTATTCTTCAACTGAGGAATTCTTTAGCGAGAGTCGTTCAAATTTGGAGAAGATATTTAAAACAAGAACAAAAACCATTGATGCTATTGTCAATAAAACAATGTTTGACAAATGCGAGAAGGAATTACTTTTTATGGAGAAGTATAATATTAAATGCCTTTTCTTTAAAGATGAAGAGTATCCTAATCGTCTTTTGCAAATTCCCGATAATCCTATATGCATTTACTATCAAGGCAATGAAGACCTCAACCTTGGAAAAATGGTTGGAGTGGTTGGAACTCGCAATGCTACACAATATGGGAAAGACCTTACAGAAAAAATTGTACAAGAGTTAAAAGAATATGGTGTTGGAATTGTTAGTGGCTTGGCTTATGGAATTGATTCGGTTTCTCATAGAGTTAGTCTTAAGGAAGGTATTCCTACATTTGCAGTTTTGGGACATGGACTTGATATGATTTATCCTAAAGAAAATTTTGACATGGCTATTGAAATGACAAAGCAGGGTGGTTTGATTACAGAGTTTATGACTGGAACAAAACCTGAAAGTTTTCATTTTCCAAAACGAAACAGAATAATTGCTGGTTTGTGTGATTGTGTTATTGTTATTGAAGCTGCAAAGAAAAGCGGTTCTTTGGTTACGGCTGATTTGGCAAATCAATACGATAGAGAAGTTTTTGCTTTGCCAGGAAGAGTTAATGATGAATTTAGTCTTGGCTGCAATTATTTAATTAGCAGTCAAAGAGCCAATATCTTGCATTCCATTGATGATATTGTAAAGATAATGAATTGGGATGTTGCCAAAGAAACTCAAACTAAGAAAAAACCTAAGAAACCTACTCACTTAAATAAAGATGAAAGCATTATTTATGATATTATTGATTGTAAAGAAGAAATAAATATTGACGACCTTTCAATAGAATGCAAACTGAATACTTCTGTTTTGGCTTCTTGTTTGTTGAATCTTGAACTTGAAGGAATAATTCGCTGTTTACCCAAAAAGACATATAAAATATGCTAAAAATAAATCCTTGTTTTATTTGACTAAAACAAGGATTTAATAATTTAAAACTTTATTCTATTTTATTAGTATAAAGTTCTATTGAAAGTTTTCTGAAAGCAAGTCAAATTCTTTTTTTGCAGAAGAAGCCTTATAGAGTATTCTGTAAACTGCATCTGCAATAGGAATTTCTGCTTTATATTTTTTGTTTAAATCATGAATACATTTAGCAGCGTAATATCCTTCGGCAACCATTTTCATCTCCAGTTGAGCTGAATTGACTGAATATCCAAATCCTATCATTTGTCCAAAAGTACGGTTGCGTGAGTGTTGAGAATAGCAAGTTACTAAAAGGTCTCCAAGATAGGCAAGATTATTAATGTTTCTTCCATCCAAAGGAGAGCAAAGAGAAAGGAAATTCTCCATTTCTTGCAATCCATTTGAAACAACAACACTTATAAAATTGTCTCCAAAACCTAATCCCTTGCATATTCCAACAGATAGGGCGTAAATGTTTTTCATTATACCAACATATTCAATTCCTTCAATATCATTAGAAATTGTTGTTTTCACATAACGACATTGAAAGCTATCGGCAATATGTTTTGCCAGTAGAGAGTTGTGAGATCCAACAGTAAGGTAGGTTAAGTTTTCCTTAGCAATTTCTTCTGCATGGGAAGGTCCACTGATTACTGCCTGGTTAGCATAAGAAACATCAAATTTGTCTCTCATAAATTCTGCAACAATTTGATTTGTTTCTGGAACAATTCCTTTGGTTGCAGATATCACATTTTTGTTATTGAAATCTTCAGCACTCAGCCCTTCCAAAGAACGAGCAAAGAAAGCAGAAGGAATGACAAAGAGAAGATTATCTGCCTTTGAGATAACCTTCTTTATGTCATTAGAAATTTTTATTTTACTTGTATTAAGTTCACATTGGCTAAGGTAAAGTGGGTTATGATTATGTTTTTTTAATCCATCAACAATTTCCTTTTCTCTAACCCACCAATAAACTTCTTGATGAGTTTCTGTTGCTATCTTAACAATTGCTGTTGCCCAACTACCACTTCCAAATATTGCAATCTTCATTACCTATTTTTTTATAATCCTAAAACTGATTTTCCTTGTTCAAAACGAATATCCTTTGGAATTTTTGCAGAATTGATTTTATCTAAATCCTTTTGAAGTTCTGGTTTAATAACACCATTTTTATCATTATATTCAGTTGCAAATTTAATGTCTCCTTCTCCTTCAACCTTAATAATAAGTGCTGCCCAACTTTCCATTGCTTTCTTAGCTTTTGCAAAATCAATTACATATTTTCCGTCTTTGTTTTTTGAGAAAGCTCCATTGTCTTGAAAATAGTTAAAGCACATCATATTTGCTTTTCCATGAGCTGAAGCAGCTCCAAAACGAACTGAACGAAGAATTCCTGCAATGAAAGTTGCAAGTGCATCTTCTTGAGTTATATTAGTTATTTGTTTCTTTTCAATAAGTGAGGTAACCATGTAAAGTCCTAAAATGTCTGCTTTTGCTTCTTCCCAACCAGAGTATTGATTGCCTAAGGCTTTTCTAACAGAACCTTTTCCATTTATAGTATTCTTTATTCCCAAACCATGAGCAACTTCGTGGAAAGTAACATTAGAGAAGAAAGCATCAAACTTAATATTCTTCATTTGTTCTTTAACCATAATTTGTTCAGCAATTGGCATAAGGATTTTATCAAATTTTGCCTTCATAGCATTCTTTAATTGAAGACGTCTTGCTCCTTTCTTTAGTTGTACTCTTTCATCGTTAGGAAGATTAATTGCAATTGTTTTGCTACCTGCGTTACAATCTCCTCCGTAGAAGATAACATCATAAACATTCAAATCAGAATCAGTTCCTGGTATTTCTTTCTTAAATTTAGCTTCAACTGGCAATTCCTTTTGAAGTTGAGGAAGCATTGCAGTAAATTTAGCTAAGTCATTGCTCCATTTTTCATCCTTTACCAAAACAAAAGCTTCGTAAGCTGCTTTAGAACCAAAACGACGATCTTCATAGTTTTCAATTGGTCCAACAACAAAATCAAGTTTTGATTTCTTCATATCCATCCAAGCCATATCTGAAGCAAAGTAATCATCAGTTTGGAATGCTTTTCTTCTTTCAGTCAAATACTTTTTCAATCCTTCATCTTCTGCTAATGTAATTGCTTTTTCCAACAACTTATCTACCTTTTGTAATTCTTCTTTATATTCTTCTCTATACCATTTTACAACCAATTTTCCTTCATTATCACGACGAATAACTGTGTAGAGGTTATCCTTATTCTTATCTTTTAAAGCATTATATTCTTCGTCAGTCATATCAACTGGATAGAAATTTGCTCCAAGAGGCTTTTCTCCAAATCCAGAGGCAAAAGGCTTCATATTGTTTAGTCTTTCCCAAGGACCATAATTAATCATTGCAAATTCTCTTGTAGCTTTATCGCTTATGGTGTCGATGTCTGTTTTGTTTCCATAGGCTTGTTTCCAGAATAAATCGTCCATAATCTGACCTATTTCAAGGAAAGTCTTAATTAATTCTTTTTCATTTTGGCTCAAATGCGAAAGGTCTGTTGTTAACCTAACTGATGCAAATTCATCAACTTTTTCTTGCATAGGACTTTTTGTTTCTTCTTTTGGGGTTTCTTTCTTTTGACAGCTTGCAAAGCCAATTAATGCTAATGCAAGGCAAACATAGATTAATTTTTTCATTTTTATTTGTGTGTTTAATATATTTTCAAGTTGCGAAGATATAAACTTTTTCTCAGATGTAAAAAGTTTTGATTTTTACATGGAGGTATTTTACCTCTATATTGAAATCTTACTTTATTAAAGGGCAATAAAAAAAGGCTCATGCAAAACACGAGCCTTTTCATATTTTATGGTTTGAAAAATTATCTGTTAATAGTAATCTTCTTAGTTACTACTCCATTTTCTGAAGCAACCTTAACAAAATACATTCCATTATTTAGATTAGATGTATTAAGTTCAATTGTGTTTTGTCCAGCTTTCATTGATTTTGCCCCCAAATCAATTACATTTCTTCCCATTAGGTCAACAACCTTAATAGTTGCAACTGAATTTTGAGATAAGTTAATATCTAATGTTGCATTATCTTTAGCTGGGTTAGGGTAAATTGTCATTGAAACATTGTTAAGAGAAACTTCTTCTAATCCAATATAGTCACCATAACCTATTTTCTTTACTTCACTTGCACCAAATTTACCATCAGAAACAACTATTGTATCTCCTTGACCATCTAAAATATTATATCCTCCAACTCCATATCCAGAGTTAATTCCATCTCCATATTGATCATTAATTGTAAATGTGTAACAATCGTTTTCTGTTATTGTTAAATCAACAACTTTCAATCTGTCTGTTTGAGCATCTGTATATGGTCCTCCTGATTTTACAACTGTTCCTGATGAATTTTTAATATTCCAAGTTGTTTCAGTTCCATAATTATCTAAAGTAAGATAAAGAGTTAATCCATTACGAGCAGGTGCTGGTTTTTTGAAAGTTGTAATTTCTCTAAGGTCTGTTGGGATTCCATTTATTGAACGGATTAAAACGTCAACTTCATTTTGAATACCATTTTGTAGTTCTAAAACAGGTAGATTTGGAATATCAGCAGTTTGGAATGTAGCAATTTCTCCTTCCCAATTTGTTATATTGCTTAATCCAAATACTCTTGTATCAATAACCATTGATTTAATTGTATCTTGACCAATGTTTCTAACTTTTAAAGTTTGTCCTACATATTTTGAACATCCTGAAAGGTCATTCAATTTGTAAGATTTAATTTCTGCTCCAAATTGATTTGCAATAATAAATGTTGGTTTACATAAAGCACCTGTATAAACTAATTGATTGTCTTTTGTAATAAATGCAGCTATCTCAACATCTTCAAATTTAAGAGGAACATTCCTAATAGCTTCAGGTAATGTGTAGGTATAGGTTTTAGTGAAGAAAGTTCCTGCAGGAATAACTCCAGAAGTTTCTACAGATAAAAGATCTCCCCATTGACCTGTAATAAGGTGACGAAGCATATGCATATGTCTATATTGTGTTCCTACAACATAGTCTGGATTAGCAGACATTCCTGTTTGTGGTCCAACTACTTCATTTTGCAAAATTGCTACATTTAATTTATTAGTTGAAGTTTCTGCATCTGCAGTGTAATATACTTCAACAGTTACTGTAAGCAATCTTGTTGCAGAATCAATTTGAGCTCTTGCAGCAACATTAACAAATGATGGTTCAGCAAGCACTATTGCTCCTTTAGAAGCCCAATCTCCTCTATTAAGCGCTGTTTTTGTTCCTGAAAAAACTCTACGGTTAATTGTTCCTGAAGGATATCCAGTTAATCCAGTTTGATTAGCAAGAGCATTTCCCCATTCTGTTTTATAATCAGGATTATTTCCTGCAAAACCTCCTTGGTGAATATTGATTAATACTACTCTTCCTGGATTTGCAGCTGCAAATGCATTTGCTCTTTTATGTCCATCTGGACAATTAGTACAATTTGTTCCTGTGTATTCTTCCAAAACAACATTCTTATTTGAAGGTTGAGTTGAAACAAATGTTGGCTGAGCCATTGTAACAATAGTTAGAAATAATCCAACTAAAGAAAGGATAATTTTTTTCATGTTTTATTATTTTAGTTTTTACTATTTTTATTTTTCAACCTGCAAATGTAGAAATAAAATTGTAAAATGCAAATTATTTAAATTAAATTTCGCTATTTGGGATTAATTGACTCTACAAAAAGTATTTATTTGCCAAAAAATAATAAGCTTTAAACTTGCTAAAACAAAGATTAAATTTTGTAAGGTACGACCTTATTCAAGTAACATGCCACCTTACATATGGTAAGGTACATACTTAATATAAGTAAGGTCGTACCTTATGAAATTTAAAGCTTATTTAATCTTACTAACTCCTTATTTATTAGAATGTAAACCATAAATAAAGTAACTAGTTAAAAGAATACTATTTTATTATTGCAATTTAATTGGCTTAAATAAATATTTAAAGGCGGAATTGTTTTAAAAAGAAAAAATCCTAAGCATATTTAAATTACACTTAGGATAATTATGAGTGTCCTCGCGGGGACTCGAACCCCGGACCCATTGATTAAGAGTCAATTGCTCTACCAGCTGAGCTACGAAGACTTATTTTTATGTTTTTTGAGGTTGCAAAGGTATTCATTTTTTCTAATTCTAAGGCTTTTTTTCTTATATTTTTATTTTATCCCTATGTTTTAGCGTCTAAAGATGGATGTTTTCAAATTATCTAATGGTATTCATATCTTGAATTTTAGAGGTTATTTTTGATGATTTTTTTCATAAAATTCGCCCATAAAAATAAAAATGTATAACTTTGAGCCCAATTTTCTAATCAATGGAAGATTGGATATTTTTTTTAGAATTTATAACTCAAAAAACATTATTAATTATGACTGGATTAAATGTATTATTGGAAGCAGTTGCAAATTTAGCTCCTTGGGCTTATGGTTTAGCTGGTATTGGTGCCGGAATGTCAGCAATTGGTGCTGGTTTAGGCATTGGAAATATTGGTAGAAGTGCTATGGATGCTCTTGCTCGTCAACCTGAAGCCTCTGGAGACATTCGTTCTAATATGATTGTTGCAGCAGCTTTGGTGGAAGGAGCTTCTTTATTTGCTATTGTAACTTGTTTATTAGTTGTATTTATGAAGTAGTTTACTCTTTAATCATTAAAGAGTTTAATTCAATTTTTAATATAATTTCTTATGGAACTAATTACTCCTGGACTTGGTTTAGTGGTTTGGATGACTTTGGTTTTCCTTGTTCTTCTTTTGGTTTTAGGCAAATTTGGATGGCCAGTTGTGTCTAAAATGATTGATGAAAGAGAAACCTTAATTCAAAATTCCTTAGATGAAGCTCAAAAGGCAAGAGAAGAGATGGAAAATCTTAAGTTTAACAACGATATCCTTTTGAAAAAAGCTATGGAAGAAAGAGATGAGATTTTAAAAGAAGCTCGTTTACTTGGTGAAACAATTAAACAAGAAGCTCATCTTAAAGCACAAGAAGAGGCTCAAAGAATTGTTGCCTCAGCTCGTGATAGTATTAATTATGAAAAACTTCAAGCTTTAACAGAACTTAAAAATCAGGTTGCTCAATTTTCAATTGATATTGCTTCAAAGGTATTGGAGCAAGAGCTTAAAGAAAATGAGTTTGATAAGAAGATTATTGAAAAAAGGGTTTCTGAGTTCAATTTTAATTAAATTACGCTATGAATTCAACTATTATTTCTTCTCGCTATGCACGTTCTCTTATGGATTTGGCTATTGAACAAAATTCATTAGAGAAGATAGGTAGTGATATGTCATTAATAAAGAAGGTGTGTGGGGAGAATATGATTTTGAATGCAATTATGCGTAACCCAAATATCAATATTGGTAGCAAGAAAGGTATTGTTAGAGATTTGTTTGCAAAAGACGTTAATAAACTCACCTTAGACTTTATTATTCTTTTGATTGAGAAAAGAAGGATAGTTTATTTGAAAGAGATTGCAAGTGAGTTCAAGAATTTATATAACAAACAAAAAGGCATAAAGGTTGCAACCATTTATGTTGCTCGAAATATTGAAAACAATGCAAAGGATAGAATTATTCATTTGCTTGAAAAAGAGTTTAGCTGCAAAATAGAATTGATTGAAAAGATTGACACAAGTGTTATTGGAGGATTTAAGATTGTCATCGACGACAAAATTTATGATGCTTCCATTTCAAAACAATTACAACAGCTAAAGAAGTCTTTTGCAAAAAATTTATACGAAAAAGGATTTTAATAATAAAGAAATATGGTAGATATTAAACCTTCAGAAGTTACAGCAATCTTGCGTAATCATTTATCTGATACAAATCTTGATGCTTCCTTAGAAGAAGTTGGTTCTATTCTAACTGTTGGAGATGGTATTGCAAGAGTTTATGGTTTAAATAATGCTCAAAGTGGGGAGTTGGTTTTGTTTGATAACGATGTTCAAGGAATTGTTCAAAACTTGGAACAAGATAATGTTGGAGTTGTTATTTTGGGAGAGAGTAATAATATTAATGAAGGAGACCTTGTTAAACGTACAAATAGAATTGCTTCAATAAAAGTTGGAGAAGGTTTGGTTGGAAGAGTTATTAATACAATTGGTGAGCCAATTGATGGAAAAGGGATTATTGAAGGAGAGTTGTTTGAAATGCCTCTTGAAAGAAAGGCTCCAGGAGTTATATTTCGTCAACCAGTAACTGAACCTTTACAAACAGGTATTAAGGCAATCGACTCAATGATTCCTATTGGAAGAGGACAAAGAGAATTAATTATTGGAGACCGCCAAACAGGAAAGACTGCAATTGCTATTGATACTATATTAAATCAGAAAAGTTTCTTTGATCAGGGAAATCCTGTTTATTGTATATATGTTGCTTGTGGACAAAAAGGTTCAACGGTTGCAAACATCGTAAAAACTTTGGAAGAAAAGGGAGCTATGCAATATACTATTATTGTTGCCGCCACTGCTTCTGACTCTGCTGCACTTCAATTCTATGCCCCTTTTGCTGGAGCTTCAATTGGAGAATTTTTCCGTGATACAGGAAGAAGTGCATTAGTTATTTATGATGACCTTTCAAAACAAGCTGTTGCATATCGTGAAGTATCTCTTCTTCTTCGTCGTCCTCCTGGACGTGAGGCTTATCCTGGAGATGTATTCTATTTACATTCTCGACTTTTGGAAAGAGCTGCAAAAATCATAAAGGAAGATAGCGTTGCAAAGAATATGAATGATTTGCCAGAATGTTTGAAAGATAAAGTTAAGGGAGGAGGCTCATTAACTGCTCTTCCTATTATTGAAACACAAGCAGGAGATGTTTCAGCATATATTCCAACAAATGTTATTTCCATTACTGATGGTCAGATATTCTTGGAAAGTAATCTATTTAATGCTGGTATTCGTCCTGCAATTAACGTAGGTATTTCTGTTTCTCGTGTTGGAGGAAATGCTCAAATTAAATCTATGAAGAAGATTGCTGGAACTCTAAAGCTTGACCAAGCTCAATATCGTGAGTTGGAAGCCTTCTCTAAATTTAGTTCTGACCTTGATGCAACAACTAAAATGGTTATTGAAAAAGGTAAACGCAACGTTGAAATCTTAAAACAAAAACAATACTCTCCAATGAAGGTTGAGCATCAAATTGCAATTATTTGTTGTGGAGTTAAAGGTTGGGTACAAAATATTCCTGTAGATAAGGTACATGAGTTTGAAAACGATTATCTTTTCTCTTTAGAAAATAACCATAAAGATGTTTTGGAAAAACTTTGTCAAGGAATTCTTGATGATGAAATTTTGGATTGTTTGAAAAAAGTTGCTCAAGAGAAAACTTCTAAATATTCTGTATAATGGCAAACTTAAAAGAGGTACGTAATAGAATATCTTCTGTTGGCTCAACAATGCAAATCACTTCAGCAATGAAGATGGTTTCTGCATCAAAACTACGCAGAGCTCAAAATTCTGTTATTGCTCTTCGCCCCTATTCATCATTACTTTCTAAGGTTATCTCCAACATTATGGAGGATGAAACAGAACTTATGGAAAGTCCTTATGGAAGAAATAAAAAAACTGATAAGGTATTACTTTTGGTTCTTACTTCCAACAAAGGACTCTGTGGAGGCTTTAATGCTAATGTTATTAAAGAGACAAAGAAAGTATTTGAAAGAATTTCTCAGGAAGATAAATATATAAAAGTAGATATTATCAGCTGTGGGAAAAAATCTTCTGAGTTTTTCTCAAAACAAAAAGGCATTGATGTTATAAAAACAATTGATTCCATTTGGGATGACTTGACTTTTGAGAGAGTTACCCTTATAACAGAAGAAATAATGAAAATGTTTATTAATCATCAGTACGATAGAGTTGAGGTGGTTTATAACAAATTCAAGAATGCTTCAACTCAAATAATTTCTCAAGAAACATTTCTTCCTCTAAAGTCTTTAAATGAAGATAATGAGAAACAAATAAGCAAGACTTACATATTTGAACCTTCAAGAGAAGAGATTATATATAATATTATTCCTCAAGCATTAAAAATACAACTTTTCCGTTGTTTCTTAGATAGCTTTGCTGCAGAACATGGCGCAAGAATGACTGCAATGCACAAAGCAACAGACAACGCACAAAATCTGCTTAAAGAACTTAAACTCTCATACAACAAAGCTCGTCAGGCTGCAATTACAAATGAGATTATTGAAATAAGCTCTGCTGCAGAAGCTTTAAATGGATAAATAATGAGATACGAAGTTGATTTCTTAGTTTTGGGTTCAGGTATTGCTGGACTCAGTTTTGCATTGAAAGTAGCCGAAAAAGGAAAAGTTTGCATCCTTACAAAGGATGACGCCTCTGAGAGTTCAACAAAATATGCTCAAGGAGGAATTGCTGCTGTAATGTATCATCCCGACAGTTATGAAAAACATATTCAAGACACATTAATTGCAGGTGCAGGAATTTGCGATGAGAAAGCTGTTAGAATAACAATAACCGAAAGTACAGAAAGAGTAAAGGAATTGATTCTTTGGGGAACAAATTTCGATAAAAAGTCTTCTGGTGCTTACGACCTTGCAAGAGAAGGAGGTCATTCAGAATTTAGAATACTCCATCATCAAGATAATACAGGTTCAGAAATTGAAAGAGCCTTACTTGCTAAAGCAAAAGCTCACCCAAATATTACTATTAAGGAAAAACAATATGCTGTTGATTTAATTACTCAACACCATTTGGGAGAAGAAGTAAATCGTCATAGAAAAGATATTGATTGCTATGGAGCATATGTCCTTAATCAAGTTGATAATTCAATAGATACTTATTTAGCAAAATTTACCCTTTTGGCAACTGGAGGAAATGGTAATGTTTACAGCACAACCACAAATCCAATTGTTGCAACAGGAGATGGACAAGCAATGGTTCATAGAGCTAAAGGACATCTTGCTGATATGGAATTTGTGCAATTTCACCCAACCTCACTCTATAATCCATTGGAAAAACCTTCCTTTTTGATTACTGAAGCTATGAGAGGAGCAGGAGGAATTTTGAAAACAATTGACGGGAATCCTTTTATGAGTAAATATGATAAGAGAGAATCCCTTGCTCCAAGAGATATTGTTGCTCGTGCAATTGACCATGAAATGAAGGTTAGAGGAGACGATCATGTTTATTTGGATTGTAGAGCAATAGAAAAAACAGAGATAATGAATCACTTCCCTAATATTTATGCAAAATGCTTAGAAATAGGAGTTAATATTACTAAAGATATGATACCTGTTGTTCCAGCTGCACACTATTCTTGTGGAGGTGTAGTTGTGGACGAAAATGCTCAAACAACAATAAATAATCTTTATGCTTCAGGGGAATGTGCAAGAACAGGACTTCATGGAGCAAATCGTTTAGCATCAAATTCACTTCTTGAAGCATTAGTATTTTCTCACAGAGGAGCACTTGATTGCTTAAATAAAATAAACGATGTTAAGTTTTGCAAGGAAGTTCCAGATTGGAATGCAGAAGGAATGGTTTTAAATGAAGAAATGGTTCTAATATCTCAATCTGTAAAAGAGCTTCAACAAATAATGTCAAACTATGTTGGAATTGTACGTTCAGAACTAAGACTTAAAAGAGCCCTCAATCGTCTGGAACTTATTTATAAGGAAACTGAAGCAATTTACAATCGTTCAGTTTTAATTCCTAAGCTTTGTGAGTTACGAAACCTTATTGCCAATTCATATTTAATTATAAAGATGGCTATGGAAAGAAAGGAAAGTGTAGGATTACACTACTTGGTTAATTATTAAACAAGACATATTATAAAAAAGTCGGTGATTTTTTCTATTTAATCACCGACTTTTTTTGTTTAACTCCCGTTTAATTTCAAAAAGATCCCGTTTAATTTTAGAGACAAAGAAATTAAGAAAAATTATTAGCCTTTTTGCTTAGATATTTCTTCAATATAAACTTGTAAAGCATAACAATTAACAGTCCAATTCCTATTCCTAATATTCCTCCAACTATTACATCTAAAGGATAGTGTACTCCGCAATATATTCTTGAATACCCCACTAAAATTGCCCAAGAGTAAATCAAGATAGGCAAGAGTTTGTATTTTGTACCTAAGATTGCAAATATTGTTGCTAATGAAAAAGCATTTGCCGAATGAGAAGAAACAAATCCATATAGTCCTCCTTTGTAGTCATAAATAAGATGCCAAGAAGAAAGTTTAACTAAATTAACCCCCTCCAAAGCATGGCTTGGCCTCAATCTTTGAAAAACATCTTTAAAGCAAAGCACCGATATTCTATCTGCAAGTAAGAAAGAAAGAGCAACCAATATTATAAGTATCCAAAAATGTTTGTTGAATTTCTTAATTGAAAGAAAAATTACGGCAGAAAGTATTGCTACAACAAAACTAAGATTATGGCTTAAGAATGCAAAGAAATAGTCAAAGAAAGGATTTCTTAGTCCATTTATAAGATAGAAAAGCTCAGTATCTTTACTCAATATTGCTTCCATTAAGGGTCTGCCAAATTAAATCCTTCAATTCCATTATTCCCATTCCTGAAACAGAAGAAATAAATACTGCCTTTACTTGTTTTGGAAGAAGTTTTTTCATTTGAGAAATCATTTCCTTATCAAGCATATCACATTTAGTTATTGCAAGAATTCTATCCTTGTCCATCAATTCAGGATTGTAGTTTTGAAGTTCATTAAGAAGTATTTTATATTCTTTTTTTATGTCATTGGCATCACAAGGAACCATAAATAATAAAAGAGAATTTCTTTCAATATGTCTCAAAAATCGAATCCCTAAACCTTTACCTTCCGATGCTCCTTCAATAATTCCTGGAATATCTGCCATAATAAAAGACTGTTCATCTCTATATTTTACAATTCCAAGATTAGGAACCAATGTTGTGAAAGGATAATCTGCAATTTCTGGCTTAGCAGCAGAAACAACACTTAATAAAGTACTTTTACCTGCATTAGGGAAACCAACCAAACCAACATCTGCAAGAATTTTCAATTCAATTATCTTCCAAGCCTCAATACCTTCTTCTCCAGGTTGAGAATAGCGTGGAGTTTGGTTAGTTGAAGATTTGAAATGGTCATTTCCCAATCCTCCTCTACCTCCTTGAGCAATAATAACCTCTTGTCCTTCTTCCACAATCTCACAATCAACTTCTCCTGTTTCAACATCTCTGCATATAGTTCCAAGAGGAACATCTACAATTATATCTTTACCTTCACGGCCAGTTAATCGATTTTTTCCTCCTCCTTCTCCATCTTCTGCAATAAGGTGCTTAGTATATTTAAGGTGCAAAAGAGTCCAAAACTGTTTATTCCCTCTCAAAATAATATGCCCTCCTCTTCCTCCATCTCCACCATCAGGGCCTCCTTTCGCATTACTTCTTGAGCGAAGCAAATGAGCAGAACCTGCACCACCTTTCCCACTACGACAATTTATCTTTACATAATCTACAAAGTTCGAACGCATATTATTTATTTTATTAGTTACGCTTTTTTAAGAGCTTCATCTACAATTTTACATAGGTTTTCAAATACAACTTCTTCAGATGCATCGGATTTAACACTATAGTATTTATTTTTCTTTTGATAGTAGTTCTTTACATTTAAGGCTGACTGTTCATAATTCTCAATACGGTGAATTATGATTTCAGGATCCATATCATATGTTCTTCTTCTTTCAGTTTTACTCCTTTGAGTAAGACGTTTTATACATTGAAGAGGATTAGATTGCATTTCAATCATACAAGTTACAGAAGTATGCATCTTTTCTAATATTCCATCCATAATGTAAGCTTGAACATAGGTTGAAGGAAAACCTTTAAAAAGGAAACCTTTAGCATTTGGATTTTCTTCAATCTTTTGTTCTATTAGTTGAATTGCAATTAAATCAGGAACTCCATTTCCTTGGTCTATATAAGGTTTACTTAATAGTCCAATTTCTGAACCTTTGGCAATTTCATCTCTAATCATTGCTCCAGTTGAAACATAAACCAAGTCATATTCTTTTGCTAAAAGCTTTGCTTGAGTTCCTCTTCCAGAACCAGGTGAGCCAAAAAGAATAATGTTTCTGTAAGCATTTTCAAGAGTCTTATCAATCACTTCTTCCAATCGAGAAAACACTTCTTCAACTGTTCCTACTCCATTAATTGGGCAGTAAATTCCTTTTTGTTTGTAAAACTCTGCTACTGGAATTGTTTTATTGTCGTATTCTTGAAAACGATTTAAAATAACTTCCTTTTTATCGTCTTCTCTGCCTTCAATTGAAGCTCTATTTAGCATTCTTTCAATTAGCATTTCTCTTGGAACCTCCAAAGACAATAAGCATAAAAGTCTGCGATTCATTCTGTGTAACAAACCTTCTAAAATGTAGGCTTGAACAACTGTACGAGGAAATCCATCAAAAAGGATTCCTCCTGTTGTTGAGTTTTCAATAGTTTTCTCAATAATTTGAACAATTAACTCATCGTCAACCAATCCTCCCTTGTTAATTATATCTTTTGCTTTGAGTCCAATTTCTGTTCCTTCGGCTATTTCTTTTCTTAAAATGTCTCCCGTTGAAATATAAGTAAGGTTATATTTCTCAACCAACATCTTTGATTGAGTGCCTTTCCCTGCTCCAGGAGCTCCAAATAATACTATACTTAGCATTTTTTATTTTATTTTTAGTTCGTTTGTTTTAAATTACTCTTTTAACTGATAAATATTTTTAATATTTCTTCCGTATCCATCAAAATCAAAACCATACCCAATAATAAACTCATTACTTATCTCTTTCCCAATATACTTTATATTATAATCTTTCTTGAAAGCTTTAGGTTTAAAAATAAGTGTGCATATTTCAAAAGAAGATGGCTCTTTAGCCAAAATTCTTTCTCTTAAGCATTCCATCGTAATACCTGTATCAATAATATCTTCTATTACAATAATATTTTTACCTTTAAGGTCTTCATTTAATCCAATAAGTTCTCTAACCTCATCTGTAGAACATAAACCCTGATAGGAGGAAAGTTTGATGAAACTTATTTTATGGTTACCCTCAATCTTCTTCAAAAGATCAGAAGCAAACATAAAAGCTCCATTAAGCACTATTAAAAATAATACTTCTTTATCAGCGTAATCCTTATTAATCCTATCGCTTAATGATTTAATCACTAATTCTATTTCATCACAGCTGATAAACTTGCTAAATATTTTGCCTTTTATGTTTACTTGGTTCAAGAGAATGTGTTTTTAGTTTGCAAAATTAAATTAAAACAATGAATTAACTTTGATTTAAAGAAGAAATCGCCAAAAAGGCTGAAAATCCCATTGCTTTTTTTATGCTTTGTTCGTCAATAACAAATGTTGATGTGTGAAGATTTGTTATTTGCATATCTTTCTTTTTTGTTCCAACTCTAAAATAACAACTTGGAGCTTGTTGAGAAAAATATGAGAAGTCTTCAGCAGTTGTTCTTTGAGGAATATTTAATACTTTTTCTTCTCCAAAATAAGTTTGAGCATAACCAAAAACCTTTCTTGTCAAGTCTATATCATTATAAACAAAAGGATAGCCATGATCAACAAACACTTTTGCCTCTGCTCCAAAAGCTTTTGCTGTTTGAGTAGCAATTCTTTCAATTAAATTATGGCATTCTTTTCTCCAATTTTCATCAAAAGTTCTTATTATTCCTTCCAAATGTACTGAATCAGGAATTATGTTTGTTCTTCCGTTTGCAATAAATTTTCCTATTGAGAATACAGTTGGTATTGTTGCAGTTGCACTTCGTGAAACTATGCTTTGAAGAGCTACAACAACATGAGAAGCAACCAAAATTGGGTCAATATTTAGCTCTGGAGTTGCTCCATGCCCTCCTCTACCAATTATATCAATGTAAATTTCGTCTGTTGAAGCCATTGCCTTGCCTTCAGTCATTCCAATATAACCACATTCCATTTCAGGAGTTGAGTGAAAGGCAAAAATATTACTTGGAGTGATTTCTTTAAATATTCCTTCTTGCAACATCTTCCATGCTCCTCCAGGATACATCTCTTCAGAAGGTTGAAAAATAAACATTACTCTTCCTTCAAAATCATTTTCCAATTCTTTTAATATTTTAATTGCACCCAAAAGTGAAGCCATGTGTAAATCATGACCACAAGCATGCATAACGCCTTCGTTGATTGATTTGTAAGAAAGTTCAGTTTCTTCCTTTATTGGAAGAGCGTCCATATCGGCTCTAAGAGCAACGGTTTTTTTGTCAGGATTCTTTCCATTAACAAATCCATAAATACCAAATCCTCCAATATTTTTTTTGAATTCCAAACCCCATTCTTCCAATTTCGAGCAAATGAATTCTGATGTTTTTTCTTCTTGAGTTGAAAGTTCAGGATGTTTGTGTAAATGCCTTCGATATTCCACAATTTCATCAAAATACTTCTGAGCCAATTGCTCTATTTTTTCTTTAAAACTATTATTATTAATCATATAATAAAAAAGGATTTAGTATTCTTTCACTTGAATTTGGATTATGCAAAGGTAGATAGTTTTTGTTTTATTAACAATTTTAGAATAAGATATTTTCTTTTATCTTTACCTATTCAAAAATAATTCCATATCTTCGCAAATGGAAAAAATCTATAAACAAGAATTAATATAATACAATCTAATAAAATGAAAAAGATTATAATTCTTTTAAGTGTGGGACTAATATTTTCATTTATTATTGTTTCATGCAGTTCAATGGAGGATAAAATTGTAGGCAAGTGGCAACATGTTTTAATTGTAGGGCAAAGTCCACAAGGAAGTGACTCTTTGGATATGACACAGTACCCACCAACATATAATGTTTTTAGAGAAGATGGTACTCTTCAAATATACAATTCACAACAGGAAGAAAATGTAAGATACCTTATTCGTGACAATAAATTATATTCTTTCAAGCTTGGAAAAACAGACACTGCAATCATGGATATAAAGAAACTTACAAAAGATGAGTTGATTCTTCAAGTAAAATTTAGAGAAGATTCCCAAAGAACAGAAAGTCTTTACTACAAAAAAGTAAAATAGTTTTCCATAACTCATAAAAATTTCTTATATTTGCATTTCAGGACTATTTATAATAATGTCCATTCCCAAAAAATAAACACCAATCCCTAAAATATTTTAAATAAAAAGATGCACATCTTTTATAGCGAAAGATGCACATCGTTTGGTATGAAAGATGCGCATCTTTTGGGTAAAAAGTCCTTGATTAATAAGTTTTATATCCCGATTTTATAAAAATATATCAAGGTTAGAGAGAAATATATAAGGTATAATTTCAATTATGATTGAGTTTTTTGAAAATATCCTTGAAATATTCTTTATTATCTAAGTGAAGTGCACCCTTTTTTATTTCTACTTGTCTAACATTTTAATCAAAAGAAGAGACAAAAAATTATAATTTTCAGCTTAATCCATTCAAATTAATTGAAGTAAACTTGCATTAATATTTATCTTTTACCCGTTTATAGCAATTTTATTCATACCTTTGCAAATTAATTCACTAATAAAATTTATATGACATTTAAAGAATTGGGCATGAGTCCAGAAATCCTCAAAGCCATTGATGAACTCGGCTTTGAAAACCCAATGCCCGTTCAAGCAGAAACATTACCTGTACTACTTAATGATGATGTAGACCTTGTAGCTTTAGCTCAAACAGGTACTGGAAAAACAGCAGCTTTTGGATTACCGATGATCCAAAAGATGGATTATACAAACAAAGACACTGAAGTTTTGGTGCTTTGTCCTACAAGAGAACTTTGTATTCAGATTTCAAAGGATTGTAAAAATTATTCAAAATATATTGAAACATGCACCATTTTGCCAGTTTATGGAGGTGCAAGCATTGATGTTCAAATCCGTACTTTAAGAAAAGGTGTTAAGATGATTGTTGCTACACCTGGAAGAATGAACGATTTGATAAATAGAGGTGTGGTTAATATTTCTAAGCTTAAATACGTAGTATTAGATGAGGCTGACGAAATGTTGAATATGGGATTTAAAGAAGATTTAGATAATATTCTTGCTCAAACTCCTGACAGCAAACATACTCTTTTGTTCTCAGCAACTATGCCTAAAGAGGTTGAAGCTATTTCTAAAGATTATATGAATGACCCTGTTAGAATTCAAATTGGGGTTAGAAATCAAGGAGCAGATAGCGTTTCTCACGTTTACTATTTGGTTCATGCAAAAGATAGATACTTGGCATTAAAGAGAATTGCTGATTATTATCCAGACATTTATTCAATTGTTTTTTGCAGAACAAAACTTGAAACACAAGAAGTGGCTGATATGTTGATTCGTGATGGCTATAATGCTGATAGTTTACATGGAGATTTATCTCAAGCACAAAGAGATCACGTAATGAACCGTTTTAGACTTAAAAATATTCAAATGCTGGTTGCAACCGATGTTGCAGCAAGAGGATTGGATGTTAATAATCTTACTCATGTTATCAACTATAACCTTCCTGACGAATTGGAACAATATGTTCATCGCAGTGGAAGAACTGGTAGAGCTGACAAGACTGGTATTTCAATTGCTATCATTAATTTGAGAGAGAAATATAAAATTAAAGACATTGAACGTCAAATAAAGAAAGAATTTACCAAGGCTGAAATCCCAACAGGAAAAGAAGTTTGCAAGAAACAACTTTTCAATATGATTGATAAGGTAGAGCATGTTGATGTAAATTATTCTGAAATTGAGACTTTCTTGCCCGATATTATGAAGAAATTGGAATGGATGGACAAGGAAGAACTTATTCGTAAGTTTGTTTCATTGGAATTTAACCGTTTCTTGGAATATTATGTTGGAGCACCTGATTTGAATGTTGATGAATCAAGAGAAAGAAGTAAACAGGAAAAAGGTAGCAATAACAGAGGGGATAAGAGAACCAATAAAGATGGTAACTTCACAAGACTATTTATTACTTTAGGTCATAAAGACAAAATTGTACCTCAACGCTTGATTGGTATGATTAATGACTATACTCACGAAAGACATATTGAGATTGGAAAGATTGATATTTTGGATACGTTTTCCTATGTTGATGTTGAAGAGTCAAAAGCACAAGCAGTTATTGATGCCTTTGAAGATAAGTTTGTAAAAGGGAGACCTATTGCTGTTGAAATTGCAGAATCAAAAGGCTCTTCATCAAGAGGAAGAAGTGGAGAAAGAAGAAGTTCTTCAGGAGACAGAAGAAGAGATGGAGGTGGCGAAAGAAAAAGCTCCTCAAGGAATAGCAATGACAGAAGAAGCAACGACAGGAATAGCTCCGATAGAAGAAGTTCTGACAGAAAGAAAGATAGCTCAAGAAGTAGTAGAGATAAGGATAGAAAAAGATATAGGTAAATAATAAATTAGATAAATAAAAGATGATTTTAGCTCCGTCATTATTGTCTGCAGACTTTGGCAATCTGCAAAAAGATATTGAAATGATTAATGAAAGCCAAGCTGATTGGTTTCATATTGACGTTATGGATGGAGTATTTGTTCCTAACATTAGCTTTGGTCAACCAGTAATAAAGTTTATTAAAAAACATGCAAAGAAACCTTTGGATGTACATTTAATGATTGTTGACCCTGATAGATATTTTGAAGATTTTAAAAATATTGGAGCAGATATTCTTACAATTCATTACGAAGCTTGTCGCCATCTAAACAGAAGCATTTCTTCAATTAAACAATTAGGAATGAAAGCTGGAGTTGTACTTAACCCTCACACTCCTGTTTCTGTTTTGGAAGATATTATTCAAGAGTGCGATATGGTTTTACTTATGAGTGTAAACCCAGGATTTGGAGGACAAAGCTTTATTGAAAACACATACAATAAAATAATTCAACTAAAAGAACTTATCAATAGGAAAAACCCAAGTTGTTTGATTGAAATTGATGGAGGTGTTAGCTTAAAGAACTATAAGCAACTTTTTGAATATGGTGCTGATGCTTTGGTTGCAGGAAACGCCGTTTTTGGAGCAGAAAAACCATTAGAAACCATTAAAGAATTTAAGAAATAATTTATGTTTGGCTTTTTCAGTGGTAAATCAAAAAAAGTTGAAGAAGTAGTTGATTTGTCAGTTTTAGAAACTGACATTCATTCTCACTTAATTCCAGGCGTTGACGATGGTTCTCAAAGTATGGAAGAGTCAATTTCTCTTTTGAAGCAGCTGAAAGAATTGGGATATAAAAAAGTTATCACCACTCCTCATATTTTCTACGATAGCTTTATAGATGGATATGATATATTATATCAAAAGCTTGAAGACTTAAGGCTTAAAGTAAAAGAAAATAATATTGATATAGAAATTGTACTTTCTGGAGAGTATCTATTGGATGATGACATTAAAGAAAGAGTAGAGAAAAATCAAATATTAAGTTTTGGAGATAATTATCTTCTCTTTGAATTTCCAATGCGTAATGAGCCTATGGGCTATGAAGAATGGTTATTTGACCTTCAGTTATCTGGTTATAATTTAATTCTTGCACATCCCGAAAGATATACTTTCTTGAATAATGACATTAAGAAATATTATAAATTAAAGGATAGAGGAATTCTGTTTCAAGTTAATATTTCTTCTTTTTCTGGTTACTACGGTGAACATATTCAAAAATTAGTTGAAAAACTTACTAATGAGAATTTGGTTGATTTAATTGGAACCGACTGTCATGGACAAAGGCATATTGATGCCTTAAAGAAGTCTTTGCATAGTCCAGTTTTAAAGCAACTTGTAAATTCTGGACGATTAATAAATAATAAATTATAATATAGTATTATGGATTCATTACTTGCTATTTCTCCCATTGATGGAAGATATAGAAAACAGGTTGAGCCTTTAGCAAATTATTTTTCTGAAAAGGCTTTAATTAATTATAGAACAAGAGTTGAAATAGAATATTTTATTGCCCTTTGTGAATTAGGTATTGAAGGCTTAAAAGATTTTGATAAGAATAATTTCAACGCATTAAAAGATATTTACTTAAATTTTACTGAAACAGACGCTCAACAAATTAAGGATATTGAAAAGATAACTAATCACGACGTTAAGGCTGTTGAATATTTTATTAAAAAGAAATTTGACTCACTTGGATTAGAAAAATGGAAAGAATTTATCCATTTTGGTTTAACTTCACAAGATATTAATAATACTTCTGTTCCATTAAGCATTAAAGAATGTCAAGAAGAGGTTTACTTGCCTCTTATGAATGATATTGTGGAGCTATTGGAAGAAAAAGCAAAAACTTGGGAAGGAATTCCAATGCTTGCACACACTCATGGTCAACCAGCATCTCCAACAATGCTTTCAAAGGAAATAAGAGTATTTACTTATCGTCTTCAACAACAGTTAGCATATTTTGCTTTCATCCCTTTTGGAGCTAAGTTTGGAGGAGCAACAGGTAACTTTAATGCTCATAAAGTAACTTTCCCTGAACATAACTGGGTTTTGTTTGCAAATAATTTTTGTTCAAGTCTTGGATTGGAACGTCAATCTTACACAACTCAAATAGAGAACTACGATAATATGTCTGCATATTTCGATTCAATAAAAAGAATCAATGTTATCCTTATGGATTTCTGCAAAGATATGTGGGCTTATATTTCAATGGAATATTTCAAACAAAAAATTAAGGAAGGAGAAGTTGGTTCTTCTGCAATGCCTCACAAGGTAAATCCTATTGATTTTGAAAATGCAGAAGGAAACTTGGGATTGGCTAATGCAATTTTTGACCACTTGTCAATGAAACTTCCAATATCTCGTTTACAAAGAGACTTAACTGATTCAACCGTTACAAGAAATATTGGAGTTCCTATTGCTCATACAATTATAGCTTTAAATTCAATAATTAAGGGAGTAAATAAACTTATTATTAATACTAAAGCAATAGAAAGAGATTTGAATAACAATTGGGCTGTTGTTGCAGAAGCTCTTCAATCTATTCTTCGTTCAATTGGTTATCCAAATCCTTATGAAACATTGAAGGATTTAACAAGAACCAACACTGAAGTAAATGCTGAAACAATTGCAAAATTTGTTAATGGCTTAGATGTTAGTGATGAAATTAAAAAGAGGATGAAAGAAATAACTCCTATGAACTACGTTGGAGTTTATGAATAATAGATAGGCAATGAGAAAATATTTTACTTGGATATTTGCTAAACCTTATTTAGTAAGGATAATTCTTTACTTTATTTTGGTTTGTCTTGCTACAATATTTTCTATTGCCTCCATTCTTTCTGCTTCTAACTTTTTAAATGTACTTTTCTCACAAGAGCTAAGCAATACCGTTGTTGCTAATCCTTCTTTGCTGGATGAATTTCTTTCTTCCTTCTATTCTAAGATTATTGCTTATGGTAGAGTGAATGCATTGTATATATTTGGAGTTATTATTTTTATAATCTATTTTCTAAAAGACGTCTTTACCTATTTAGCTTCTTTTTTTATTGCCTCTGTAAGGAATAAAATTGTAAGAAATATTAGGAATAAACTATTTCAAAAATATATCTCATTACCTCTTTCCTACTTAAGCTCACACCGTAAGGGAGATCTTATTTCTCGATTAAGTAATGATGTTATTGAATATGATGAAAATGTATTGAAATCAATTACATCTTTAGTTGGTGGTTTGATAACTGTTGCTCTTTATCTAATTGCTCTTTTCTATATTGACTATAGTCTAACCCTGACTGTATTGGTTGTATTTCCTATTGTTGCTCTTTTATCTTCTTTCATAAGCAGAACTCTTCGTCATAGTTCAAAACATCTTCAACAAAAGAGTGCAAATATTATTTCTATTATTGAACAAACAATTTCTGGACTAAGAATAATTAAAGCTCACACTGCAATTGAACTTATGAATGAAAGATTTGTTCATTTTAATTCTTCGTATACAAGATTAAGAAACAGTATTTACAGAAGAGTTGATTTAGCTTCTCCAGTTAGTGAGTTTTTTGGCAATTCAATGTTGATTGGACTACTCCTTTTTGGCTCTTCAAAAGTTCTTACCACTGCATCAATATCTGCTGAGCTGTTTATTGTATACCTTGTTCTCTTCACTCTTATTATTAAGCCAGCAAAAGATATTCCAACTTCTTTCTTTAATATTAAAAAAGGGAAAGCCTCAATTGATAGAATTGTTGAAATATTGGAGATAAAGAATCAAATTGTTGAACCTAAAGAGCCTGTTGCTTTTCCAAAGATAGAAAAAGGGATTGTATTTAATAATGTAAACTTCGCCTATAAAGAAGACTTGGTATTGAAAAATATTAATCTGATTTTTGAGAAAGGCAAAACAACAGCAATTGTTGGATCTTCTGGAAGTGGAAAGAGTACATTGATTGATTTAATTCCAAAACTCTACGAGCCAACTAAAGGAGAAATTCTTTTTGATGATATTAATAGTAAGGCAATTCATTCTAAAGCAATAAGAGATAATATTGCTTTTGTTACTCAAGAAACAATTCTTTTCAACGATTCAATATTTAATAATATCACCTTCGGGTCAAGTTCTTATAGCTTGGAACAGGTAAAGAAGGCTGCAGAGATTGCAAATGCTCATACTTTTATTGAAAAACTCCCAGATGGTTATAATACAATTATTGGAGATAGAGGTTCTACTCTTTCTGGAGGAGAGCGCCAAAGAATCAGCATAGCAAGAGCCGTTCTTAAGAATGCAGATATTTTAATTCTTGACGAAGCAACCTCAGCTCTTGATACTGAAAACGAAAGATTGGTTCAAGAAGCCATTTCCAAAATCACTAAAGATAAAACATCAATCATTATTGCCCATCGTCTTTCAACAATTACTAATGCTGATAAGATAATAGTTTTAGATAAAGGAGAAATTAAAGAAGAAGGAACACATCACGAGCTTATTCAACAAAACGGAATTTATACAAAGCTCTGTTCAATGCAAGAATTATAAGGTTCAAAACTCCCGATATTTAATTACTTCCAAAAAACTTCCGATATAATTAAAAAAACTCACCGACTTTTCTAATTTATATGCCGACTTTTTTAAAAAAGGTCCCGTTTATTTTTCAATAACCTTTGCTTAATTCTTAGCAAATTTCAGTTAAATAAGAAAGGAAAATATGTAGGTCTTTTATGTAAAGGGGTATCTTATTGTTTTTCTGATTTTATAGAATTTATACTGGTTTAAATTGGAGATAAAATTTGGATAAGTATTATATTTAGTGTACTTTTGCAAGTTAGAATTCAAATTAGTGTTTAATAAATAGTTGAAATTATGTCAATTAACAGCAAGACACGAGAGTTAAAAGCAAGAATGCAAACCATGCTTCAAGGAGGAGGCGAAAAGGCAGTTGAGAAGCAAAAAGCAACTGGTAAGCTTACTGCAAGAGAGAGAATCTTAGAGCTCTTAGACGAAGGAAGTTTTCACGAATATGATCTTTTCATTCAGCACTCTGGTAAGGATTTTGATATGGATAAAAAAATTCTTCCAGGAGATGGTGTTGTTACCGGAACAGGAACAATTAATGGTTATCCTATCTGTATTTATGCCCAAGACTTTACTGTTGCAGGAGGTTCATTAGGTTATATGCATGCAAAGAAGATTTGCAAGATTATGGACCACGCAATGAAGTTAAAAGTTCCAATCATTGGTATTAATGACTCTGGTGGAGCTCGTATTCAAGAAGGTGTTAATGCCTTAGCAGGTTATGGAGCAATATTCTTCCGTAATACCATGGCTTCAGGTGTTATTCCTCAAATTTCAGTAATACTTGGTCCTTGTGCAGGAGGAGCCGTTTATTCTCCAGCATTAACAGACTTTGTGTTTGTAGTAGATAAAATCTCAAAAATGTTCATCACTGGACCTGATGTTATTAAAACAGTTTTGGGAGAAGAAATTACTCAAGAAGATTTGGGTGGAGCAAGAGTACATGCAGAGATTTCTGGAAATGCTCATTTCTTTGCTGAAAGCGAATTGGAATGTTTTGAACAAATTAAATCTTTGTTTACTTACATTCCTTGGAACAATACAAAGAAAGCTGAAAGCTTCGCTGCAAAGAAACCAAAATCAAAAGATTATAAGATCAGTCAAATATTCCCAACCGACCCAGCAAAACCTTATGATGTTAGACTTATAATTAAGGCAATTGTTGATAATTCTGACTTTTTAGAAGTTCAAGAGTTATTTGCACCTAACATTGTTATTGGATTTGCTCGTATTAATGGAGATACCGTTGGTTTTGTTGCAAACCAACCTAATGCTATGGCAGGAGTTTTAGATTGTAATTCATCTGATAAGGCTGCTCGTTTCATTCGTTTCTGTGATGCTTTCCAAATTCCATTAGTTACCTTGGAAGACCTTCCTGGCTATTTACCTGGAGTTGATCAAGAACATGCAGGAGTAATTCGTCATGGAGCAAAAATCCTTTATGCTTTTTCAGAAGCTACCGTTCCTAAGATGACAGTTATTTTGCGTAAGGCTTATGGTGGAGGATACATTGCAATGTGTTCTAATCACCTTAAAGCTGACTTTGTTTTTGCTTGGCCAACTGCAGAAATTGCTGTTATGGGCCCTGAAGGAGCTGCAAATATTATTTTCAAATCAGAAATAACTTCTGCAGAAAATCCTGAAGAAATGCGTAAACTAAAAGTTCAAGAATATAGAGAAAAGTTTGCTAATCCTTATGTTGCTGCGTCTTATGGATATGTTGATGCAGTAATTCAACCTTCAGAAACTCGTCAATACTTGATGCATGCTCTTGAAATGACAAAGACTAAAGTTGTTGAAAATCCTTGGAAAAAGCATGGTATTCCACCATTCTAAAATTTCTGAAGAAGGATATTATTAAACAATTAACGTATTAATGAATAACAAATAGAGATTATGCCAAATATTAAACAAGACCATAGAACTTACTATCGTCAATTATATATTAAGATAGAACCGGGACAAATTTATGCATTTATTCCAGGAACAATAATTGATATCTTTGTTAAGAAGGGACAAAAAGTAAAAAAAGGAACTCCTCTTTGTACTTTACACGCCATGAAAATGGATAACGAAATCTGTTCTCCAGTTGATGGTGTTGTTCAAACTATCAACATTAAGAAAGCTCAAGTTGTTAGTAAGAATGATGTTCTTATTATGATTAGTTCAGAAGAAGTTTCTGAAAATACAAAAGAACAAAAGGAAGAAAAAGCTCCTTCTAAAGATCCAAAAGAAAAGAAAGAAAAGAAATAAGAAGTTCTACTTAGATAGAATTTCCTTTACCTTTAATACTAAGCTATGCGAATCTATTTTGCATAGCTTTTGTAATTCTGGGACGGAGCCATGCTCAATAAACTTATCCTCAATGGCTACTCTATAAATATTATTTTTATATCCCTTATCGCAAGCATACTCAATAACTGCACTACCAAATCCACCAATTTCAACTCCATCTTCAATGGTTATAATATTGTTGTATTTGTTTAGCACTTCTTCCAAAATTGAACCATCCAAAGGCTTAAGGAAACGCATATTGTAAATAGCAACCTCAACTCCTTCTTTTTCGAGTTCTTGAGCAGCCTTAATTGCATTGTTTCCAATTGCTCCCAAAGACAAAATGGCAATATCCTTACCTTCTCTAATCTTTTCACCCTTTCCAATTTCAATTGATTGGAATTCCTGTTTCCAGTCAACAATATATCCCTTACCTCTTGGATAACGAATAACCAAAGGAAAATCTATTCCTTTTTGAGCCGTAAACATAATATTTCTAAGTTCAATTTCATTTAGTGGAGCAAATATAGTCAAGTTAGGAATTAATCGCATAAAGCTCAAATCAAACACTCCATGATGAGTTGCCCCATCTTCTCCAACCAAACCAGCTCTATCCAAACACATAATAACTGGAAGTTTTTGAAGAGCAATATCATGAATAACTTGGTCGTAAGCTCTTTGCATAAAAGAAGAATATACATTACAGAAAGGAATGTAACCCTTTGCAGCCATTCCTGCAGAAAAAGTTAAAGCATGTTGCTCAGCAATACCAACATCGAAAGTTCTATCAGGAAACTCCTTAATCAAACAATTCATTGAACAGCCTGAAAGCATTGCAGGAGTAACTCCAACAATCTTAGAGTTTATTTTTGCAAGTTCAACCAATGTTTCTCCAAAAACATCTTGAAACTTAATTGGAGAACCTTCTACAGAATCACTTGTTTTTCTTTCTCCAGTTTCAGGATTAAAAATTCCTGGAGCATGATAAGTTACAGGATTATCTTCTGCCTCTTTTAATCCCTTCCCTTTTTTAGTTATTATATGCAGTATTCTTGGTCCCTTAATCTTCTTTAAGTCTTCCAATGTTTTAACCAAAACCAAAACATCATTTCCCTTAATAGGTCCAAAATATCTTATCTTTAAAGCTTCAAAGAAATTACTCTTCCCTGAAAACATAGACTTTAATGCAAATAAAAACCAACCAAAAATATTTTTTGACTTGCTATATGAAGGAGTGTTCCCTCCCATCATATTCCATATCTTATTCTTTATCCTATTGTAAGTGGCAGAAGTTGTCATCATGGTAAAATATTCTCCCATAGCTCCAACCTTCTTATCAATAGAAATGCCATTATCATTTAAAATAACAAGCTGATTAACATCTGTCGCACCAGCATGATTTAAAGCTTCAAAAGCCATACCACCAGTCATTGAACCATCGCCAATAACAGCAATATGAGCATTCTTAGTGTTGCCTTTTAGTTTATCAGCAATAGCCATACCCAAAGAAGCAGAAATGGAAGTGGAAGAATGTCCTGTTCCAAAACAGTCATACTCACTTTCCTCAATCTTAGGAAAGCCACTCAAACCTCCAAGCTTACGAATGGAAGAAAACCTGTCCTTCCTTTGAGTCAAAACCTTATGAGAGTAGGCCTGATGACCAACATCCCAAATTAAAGTATCATCAGGAATATCAAAAACATAATGTAAAGCTACCGTAAGTTCAACTGTTCCCAAAGAAGAAGCTAAATGTCCTGGGTTCTCAGCCAAAACACTAATAATATAATCCCTCACCTGCTTACAAAGCAAAGGCAACTCCTCTTTAGAGAGCTTTTTTATATCTTCAGGAGAATTAATCCCCTTCAACAAATCACCTTGATTATAGCTATTCATAGTTTCTAACAAATAAAGATGCAAATATACATAAAATAAAACTTGGGAGCAAGAACTTAATTTAATACTACAAAAACTAAGATTTTATTTTCCACAAACAAAGATTTAAACTAATTAAATAAGGATTAGATTTAGTATAATGCCATTATATTGTAAGTATAATGCCATTATTTGATTGATATAATGCCATTATATTGTCGGTTTAATGGCATTATACTGAGAATATAATGCCATTATTCCAGATTAACATAAGGTTTAATTAGATGAAAACCTTGTTTTATAAGTCAATAAGTTTATTTTTCGAGATTCATAAGACTATTGTATTATAAATTGCTTTATCTATAAAGGTAAAATCATTATAAATTGGTTTAAAATAATAATTCCAAAGCTTAGTATCATTTGATTAATTTTCACAAAAAAGAAGTTTATTTCTTAAAATACTTTCTGTTTACAATAAATTACTTAACTTTGAGCTTCATAACAAACTAACAAATAAATAAAACTATCGCAATGCCATTTCCAACTATAGAATAAGATTATTGTTTAATGACTTTATTCTCTTGTGAAATAGTCAAATCCATTGCAAGACAGGAAAAAAACAATGAAAAAATATTTTTTATTTATATTGCTTTTAGCACAATTCAATCTATTTGCTCAAAGCTCAGCAGATGAATTATTTTTAAATGGAGTTTCCCATTATAATTCAAAAGATTTTAAACAAGCTTTTTCTTTCTTTAAGGAATCAGCCAATAAGGGCAATTATAAATCATATGAATACTTAGGGAAAATGTACTATTATGGCAATTATGTCAAAAAGGATTACAAAGAAGCTTATAAGTGGTTCGAAAAATCTGCTAAATATAATAATGATGAGGCTAAATTAATAGTAGCTTTTATGTATTATAATGGAGAATATGTAAAAAAAGACACTTCAAAAGCAAATAAAATAATTTATGAACTTGCAAAAAAGGGAAATCCAAATGCACAATCTTTTATAGGTTCAATATATTATGAGAAAAATGATTATAAAAATGCTCTAAAATGGTGGGGAAAAGCAGAAAAACAAAATAATTCATACGCAAAGAAACTTATTGGAGACTTGTACTTAAATGGAGAAGGAGTAAAACGGGATTTGAAAATAGCTTTTGAAAAATACTTAGAAGCTGCAAATCAAGGAGACAGTGAAGCAGAGGCTAGTTTAGGTTATATGTATTTGAATGGAATTTATGTAAAAAAAGATACAGATAAAGCTTTTCAATTATTTAAGAAATCAGCTAATAAGGGAAACTCTTATGCATTGTTTCAATTAGGGTTAATGCACTTTAAGGGTTTAGGTACGAATACAAATAAAAAAGAAGCAATACATTGCTGGACTCATTCTGCAGAAAAAGGATATGATTTATCTCAATTAATTTTAGGTGTAATTTACTTTCAAGGCATTGAAGTTAAGAAAGATTTGAATTTATCAAAAGCATATTTTACTCAAGCTTCTAATAATGGGAATAGCAAAGCTCAATTGTACTTAGCTGAAATATATTATAATGAGAAGAATTACAAGGAAGCTATAACCTATTTTAAGAAAGCTGCTAATCAAAATAACAAAACGGCAAAGTTTAAATTAGCAAGAATGTACGAAGCAGGTGAAGGTGTGGAGAAAGACCTAAACAAAGCAATAAAACTATATAAAGAATCTACCACTCATGAAATAAATGAAATTCAAAACTCTATTGGTATTAATTTATTTAATAAAGAAGAATATGATAAAGCATTTAGCTATTATCAAGAAGCAGCAAATGAAGGAAATATGTATGGGCAATATAATTTAGGAGCGCTTTATTATAATGGTTTAGGAGTTATGCAAGATTACTATGAAGCCATTAAATGGTTTAGAAAATCTGCAGAACAAGGATTTCATGAAGCTCAAAATATGCTTGGGAACATGTATGTTGACGGATATGGAGTAATGAAAAATATGCATGAAGCAATGAAATGGCTTAAAAAAGCAGCAGAACAAGGCAATCCTAATTCTCAAAACAATCTCGCAGTTATTTATAATTTGGGAGAAGTTGTCCCAAGAGACGTTTCAGAAGCAGTTAAATGGTTTAAAAGATCAGCAGAACAAGGAAACGGAACTGCCCAAAACAACTTAGCTTATATTTACTCTAATGAGAAAGGATATATAAATAAGGAAGAAGCACTAAGATTATATACTTTATCAGCAGAACGAGGAAATATTAATTCAATGTATGAGCTTTATCTAATATATTTGAAAGGAGATGACGTTGAGAAAAATCTTGAAAAAGCAGAATATTGGAGACAGAAAGCAATTGAAAATGGATATATTGAAGGAGACAGAGGACTCAATAACTTAAAAGGAATGTTGTTCTTAACTGCAATTATTTCTCCTTTTTTTATTTTACATTTTCTCCTCCTACTAATCTTTTTTTAAATCATATTACAATGTCAATATTGAATAATAACCTTTAAAAATAAATATCAAATGAAGATTAAAATTATGATGAAGAAAGAAAACAATCAAGAAAAGAAATTGAAGAGTCTTCCAAGTAAATCTCTTATAGATATCATAATTAACTACAAAATAACTTACTAAATATGGAAAAACCAATTAAATCCATTATTCTTATTTCCATGTTTTTCCTTTTTTCCATTAACACTTTTGCTCAAAGGAATGTATTGGTTTCAAAAGGAAGGCAAATAAATGTTTTTGATGGGGGAAATAATATTAGTTCATCCTTTTTCGATCCAGAAAATACTCTTAATGTTTTTGATATTTATGACCCAGCATCAAAAACAAAAAAGATTAAGCTTGCCTCAAGTACTGATACATTGGAGTTTGATTGTAAAGTAAATGAAAAGATTTATTTTTCAATAGTCTATAAAAACGATACCCTACATTCATGTCTCAACTATACAAATAAGATAGATAATACTTTATCAACAACTGATAAACTCTTTGCATTGAGTAGTTTTTGGTCTGAAGCAAAATATAATTTTGTATTTTATGATCAATTAAAATTTAGTTGGGATAGCTTATATAAGGCATATATTCCTTTAGTTGAAAATACTAAAAATGATTTTGAATTTTATAATGCCATAAACAAATTTGCTAGAATGCTTAAAGATGGGCATACTGGTGTGAATTATTCAAAATGGGGAAGTTATAATAGTTTTATTCCTTTAGATTTAAGATACTTTAATGATACAATATATGTTTGTTCTGGGACTGAAAATGTTATAAAGAATATTCCTCTTGGTTCAAAAATATTAGAAATAAATGGAATAAAAGCTGAAGATTATATGGAAAGGAATGTTTATCCCTTTGTTGAATCAAATATTAAGACAACAATGCAAATGCTTGCTCCTTCCATGTTACTTTCTTCAATTTATGATCCTAATGATTTAACTTTGAAATTTAAAACTACAGAAGGTAAGATATCTCAAACAACATTAAAGAAGGTAATAAATGACTTTTCAAACTATTTGGGAGGTAAACGAAGGAAGTCTAACGATCCAATTGAGATTAAATGGAATAACAATATTGCTGTTTTGGAACTAAATACTTTTGACGATTTTAGTGGAAAATTGGTAAATTATTTTGAGAAGATAAAAGATACATTATATTTTGCTAATGGAATTATAATTGATTTAAGAAATAATGGAGGAGGTTCTACATTAATTGCAAATTACTTTCTAAAGCATATTATAAAAGATAGTTCATTTTTAACTTATGGTTATCAAACAAGAATAAATAATGGAGTAAAAAAAGCTACTGGTAATTTTTTTGAAGAGAATGAGGATTATTATAAAATGAGAGCTTATCATACTGAATATCCACAAACAGTAATTATTGAAGACTCAATTAAACAATTTAATTGTCCTATTATAGTACTTACTTCTCCAATGACTTGTTCTGCTGCTGAAGACTTTTTAATTATGTTATATGAACGTAAAGATCGTCCTTTATTTATTGGGAAAACATCTTTTGGCTCTTCTGGCTCTCCTTTGGTTATTAGTGAATGGCCAGATAAAAATAGCTATGCAAGAATTTGTACAAAAAGACAGACATTTCCTTATTCTTTAAAGCCATTTAAAGATGGAATTACTCCAGATATCATTGTTAATGAAACCTATGATGACTATATTAATGATATAGACAAGACAATGGAAATTGCAATTGAAGAAATAAAAAAGAGTATTAAAACTAAATAAACAGAACCTTTCTATCTACTAATATATATAATCAAAACAGATATATCAGAAGGGGAAACTCCACTTATTCGGGAGGCTTGTCCTATGGTTTTTGGGCGGATTTTAGTTAGCTTTTCTCTGGCTTCAAAACTAAGGGATTTAAGAGCTTGATAATCGAAATCATCCTTAATTATTAAGTTTTCATATTTTGATAACTTATCAGCAATCTCCTGCTCCTTATCAATATAGCTTTGATATTTAATAATAATTTCTGCTCCCTCAATAATTTCTTCCTTAATATCAATTGGGATTGATTGAATGTTTTCATTTAGAGAAAGAACATTTTCTGCCAAATCCTTTAAAGTTATTTGAGGACGAAGAAGAAGTTGTGAAATCTTTGTTTTTTGGTTTATTTGAGGAGTTTCTTTTTCTTCAAACAAGGCATTAACCTCTTTAGGTTCTGCACTTGTTTTCTCAATAAAAGTTACTAATTGATTGCAGGAAGATTTCTTTCTCTCAACTCTTTCCATTCTTTCCTTTGAAGCTAAGCCAATGGCAAAGGACAAAGGTGTTAGACGAAGGTCTGCATTATCCTGACGAAGAAGTATTCTGTATTCTGCCCTTGAAGTAAACATACGATAAGGTTCATCAACTCCTTTTGTGATTAAATCATCAATCAAAACTCCAATATAGCTTTCGGAACGTTTAAGGGTAAAGGCTGGTTTTTCATTTACTTTCAAACTTGCATTTATTCCTGCCATCAGTCCTTGTGATGCTGCTTCTTCGTAGCCAGTTGTTCCGTTTATTTGTCCAGCAAAATAAAGATTTTCAATTAGTTTTGTTTCTAAAGTGTCTTTAAGCTGGGTTGGAGGGAAATAGTCATACTCTATTGCATATCCTGGCTTTTGTATTATGGCATTTTCAAAACCTACAATGTTTCTTAATGCTTCATATTGAATGCTAAGAGGCAAAGAGGAAGAGAAACCATTTACATAGAAAAGGCTTGAATAATTACTTTCCGGTTCAATGAAAAGTTGATGACGGTCTTTTGAAGAAAATCTTTCTATTTTATCTTCAATGGAAGGACAATAACGAGGTCCTACTCCTTTAATTCTCCCTTGGAAAAGAGGAGATTTATCAAAACCTTCTCTAAGTATATTGTGAACTTTAAGTGAAGTGTAGGCTAAAAAACAGCTTCTTTGCTCCAAAGCTTTTTCTCTTTGAACAAAGAAAGAGAATTGTTTGGGCTCTGAGTCACCTTTTTGTTCTTCCAGTTTAGAGAAGTCAATGCTTCTTCCATCAACTCTCATTGGAGTTCCTGTTTTGAGAGTTTTTACTTCAAAACCATATTCTTTAAGATTTTCTGAAATTCCTTTTGACTGTTCCTCTCCTATTCTTCCTCCCAAAAAATTAGTCTCCCCAATATGTATTTTACCATTAAGGAAGGTTCCATTGGTTAAAACTACTGACTTTCCTTCAATTTCCAATCCCATTTTAGTTTTAACTCCACAAACTTTTTGGTTCTCTATCTTTAAACCAATAACCTCATCCTGCCAAAGGCTAAGATTAGGGATTTGTTCCAAAACTCTTCTCCAGGAGATAGAAAACATAATATTATCTACCTGAGCTCTTGGACTCCACATGGCTGGTCCTTTGGAAAGATTAAGCATACGGAACTGAAGAGTGTTTTGATCGGTTATTATTCCTGAATAGCCTCCCAAGGCATCAATCTCACGAACAATTTGTCCTTTAGCCACTCCTCCCATTGCTGGATTGCACGAAAGCTGAGCAATGGCATTCAGGTTTTGTGTGATAAGAAGAACTGAAGAACCTAAATTAGCTGCTGCACAAGCTGCTTCGCAACCTGCATGACCTGCACCAACAACAATTACATCAAAGTTTTTAAACATTCCTGCTCCTTAATTCTCATTTGTTTTGCTTCCTTGTCTGTTTTATCTTTAAATCCCAAAAGATGCAAAACTCCATGTATAATTACTCTATGAAGTTCTTCTTCAAAACTTACATTTAATTCTTTAGCATTGTCCATTACTCTGTCAATGCTAATAAATAAATCACCTGCAATTTTATTTTCTGCAGTATAATCAAAGGTTATAATATCTGTGTAGAAATCGTGCTGAAGATAGGTTTGGTTAATCTCCAAAAGATAATCGTCTGAGCAAAAAATATAGGATATATCCCCTACTTTCATTCCTTTTTGCTCAACAATAGATTTAATCCACGATTTTAATTTATTCTTTTGTCTTAAAGTGTCTTTTATTTCAACAAAATTAAAGCTAATTGCCATTTTTTAGTGTTTAGTTCTATACGCTTTTAGTATGGATTGACTTTTGTGTGAAAAACACTTTAAACTTTTCTTGACGAGTTTTTAGTTCATCTTCATCAATTCCACTTACATAGAAAATCAATTCTAATGTTTTGCCATCGTCTAATATATTGTATTCGTTGGTTAGCATTTGAATTAATTCTGTTACAGAAGTGAAAACTTGCTGATTGGTTTTAAAAACAAAACATACCCCATTAACGCACTGTTCAAAAGAAAAGTCACTATTGAAATTGGAGTCAAGTTCTGGATTATTGTAAATAATATCTAAAGCCTCATCAACCACAACAGAAAGTATTCCAAAATAATTGTGAAGATTGAATCTATCACATATTTCTTCAACCAAGGCTTGAGCCTTTATTCTTTGTGAATGATTTGAATTTAAAGTTACAATATCGTAGTTTTGTTTCATAGTGTTGTTATTTTCAACGTTCAAATTTATAAAAAAATTCATTTACTTTCTCCTTATAGTAGGGAGAAAACACTGGAGGGACCTGCTTAAATAACTCCAATTCTCTATTCTTTAATTTATTAAATTCTAAGAATTGATTATTGGATTTATCAATTAAATCCCTTCCTTCAGTAGATTCTCTTCTTTGCTCTTGCTCTTGTTTGGCTTGAGCTTTCTCGTGTTGCAACATTCTTGTAAGAATATTGTTTTGACGATTAATAGTCTGCTGATTTATGATTTTGTTTACGATATCTGTTTCGGTTTGTTCCATTTGTTTGATTAAATTATCCAATTCTCCTGCACTTTTTCCTCCTTCTTCCTTTAAATCATTGGAATACTGCTGCATCATTTTTCTTATCATTTCTTGTTGAGCAGCCATTTTTGCCAATTCTTCATTAATTTTTGCATTTTCTCCAATTCTTGGCTTTTGGTTTTGTCCTTTCTTTTGTCCTTCCAGCTCTTTTTTCAATCTCTCCATTTCTTTGTTTAAGGCCTCCTGCATCTCTCTCATTGATTTAGGACTTTGTTTCCCTTGCTTTGGACTATTGCATTGATTCTTTGGCTGCGATTTGGAGTTGTTTTTGCTTTTGGACTTAGACTTCATATTCTGCTGCATATTATTTAAACTCTCTGCCAAAAGAAGAGAAAGGTTATTCATTGAAGTCATTGCATATTGTTGAGAAGATGTAGCTTGAGTGTTTCTATAGGAACCATAAATTCCTTGATTATATTGAAGGAGCTTTTCAATTGAATTGCCAATTTGATTATCTATTGAAGTCAATTCCTTATTAATAATATTGCTTATTTGTGGTTGACGCTTACTCATTGCAAAAAGACTGTCGGAAATCATCTTCATATCATTCTTTATCTTATTTTGAGTGTTGATAAGATTTTGGTATAAAGGATCTGTTACTGAGGTTTCTCTTACCTTAAGAATTAAATCTTCCTGCATAAAGGAAAGTTTATTAAGGTTTTTAAGAATTTGTCTTACCTCTTGTATATCTTCTGCCAATTGTTCTTCTTCATTTTCTTCTTGTTGCTGCTGAAGGTCATCTGCCATTTCCTGCATTTTTTCTGCAGCTTGTTTTTGATTTTTGGAGGCATCTTTATTCCTCTTTTGCTCCATATTCTTTTGAGCATTCTTTTGAGCCTGAGTTATGCTATCTTCTTTTTGCTTGTCAGATTTAATTTTTAAAGGATCTTCAAGCTCAGATGCTTTTTTCTGAAGTTCTTGAATATCTTTCTTTATATCTTCAAATGATTTATTTAACTGACTTTGCTTTTCTTGAAGTTCTTTATTGTTTTTAGGGTTTTGCTGAGTTTCTTGCGATAATTCTTTTTGCTCTTGAGCCATTTTATTCAGTTTATCTATTGTCTCAAGCATTTTCTTATCAACTTCCAAACGCTTAAACATCTCAAGATTCCTATCCAATTGTTTCTCCAAATTCTCATTGCTCATCTTCATCTTGTCTAAGGCTTCTTTGAGGTCTTCCTTCTTAATATTATTCCTGATCATTTTATTCAACTCCTCAAACATATCCTTAGCTACCTCATCATAGAGCTTTTCAAGTTCTTTTTGCTTCTTTAATATTTCTTCGTTTTGTTGTTTATATCTCTGGTCTAAATTATTGTTTTCTTTTATCTTCTTACTTATATCTTCAAGCGATTGCTTGATTTGATCTTGCTTTTTCTTTAATGACTCTATCTGCTTTTTATCTTGCCAATCCAATTCCTTCTTTTCAAGTAATTTTTTATTCAATTCTCTAATTTCTTCTTGAATTTTCTTCAATTCCATTAAAGACTGGTCGGTTTCTTTCTTTATTTGATTACTTGTTTTTTCCTGTTTCTCTTCAATCTCATTTATTGTAGGGATTTCTATTGTGAAAACTCCTGAGCGAGTTGATTTTGCTCCATCAATTGCATCATTGTCCCAAACTTCAAAATAATAAACCAATCTTTCTCCTGGTTTAAGTTCTGACAAATCATAACTATAATAAAACTCTTGAGCGTTTTCCTTAGTGTTTAAAGGCAAAGTGGATGAAATAATGGTTTGTTTTGGAGAATCCTTTTCATATTTTTCAACGTGAAACTCCAATTTTGAGAAACCATAATCATCTTTTATCTGTCCTCTAAAGTATACTCTATCTGCAATTATACTATCCTTTTGTTCAATAACTGCTATTTGAGGGCTTAAATCAGAAATTACATTAACTAAAAACTCCAAAGAATCACTATAAGTTGTGAAGTTATTTTTGGTAAATAGCTGATAGCTCAAATCGAACATTATTCGTTTGGAGAAAGAAAGTCTCCCATTCTTGTCAGGGGAGAAACTCTCCTCTTTACTATTACTCTTAAAGATTAGGGTTTTGGTGTCTCTTGTAAACGCTCTCCAACTTATAGTACTTCCCTTTGGAACTGAAAAATTGCTAACATTGGTAAATGATTCTTCTTTCATTTGAGTGTAGGCAGGATAAGTAATTACTGCTTGAAGGTCTAATAGAATTGGTTTAGGAAGCACTTCTATATTGTAGTCGTTGCTTGTTATTTCAGAGGACTCAAAATGAAAGGTTGCATTGTTTTGGATTTGTTTTATTGAATAAGTAAATATGTCTTTTTTCTCCTTATTCATTTCAAAAATCTGCTTGTTTATTACAATATTTACTTTGTCAACAAGCATTTCTCCTTCAATTTTAACTCTTATGTCTATATCTCCGTGTTGCAAAACCTTTAAATCTGTGTTGAGTAATTTAAAAGAAAATGGTGCTGGTTTTTGGAAATGTTTTGTATGATTGATATAACGATATGTTGGCTCACTAATAAAGCTTGGGAAGAAAATTCCACAAAGAAGAAGAATAACCACTGGTATTAGTGCCCATTTAATGTATTTTTTGTTCTTTGAAATATCTACTGCCTTAACGAATGGGATTGGAGAAAGCTCTTGCGTTCTTTGTTTTATACTTGCTTCCAAAAGTTCGGAGTCTTCCTTTGAGGCTATATCTTGAAGTTGAAGTAGGTTTAAAAGCTTATCTGAAACCTCAGGGAAATGAGTACCTATTATGTTTGCGGCTTCCTTATATGATATGGTTTTGGTTAGACGGAATATCTTAAAAAGAGGGACAAGAATAAAGAAATAAAGTATTAGAAGAGCAATTGTAAGAAAAGAATAGAATAGAATGGAGCGTGTGAGAGTGGAATAATAACCAAAGTATTCAAGGGTGTTAAGTATAAGAAAGAAACTTAAAAGAAGAAAAATGCAATATAATATGCCTTTTATTAGCTTGTTCTTGTAGTACTTTCTTATAAACTTATCTAACTTCGATATAATTATTTCATTAGTCATTTTATTTATTTAACCTATTTCAACCACTTCTCTTGTTTATACCAACTGATTGATTTTTCTACTCCTTTTTCCAAATCTACCTTAGGTTTATAACCTAAGTCTTTTTTCAAATCCTCAATACCACAGTTCCAGTTTCTTGCTTTAAGTATGTTGAATTTATCTTTATTTAGGGTAAAAGATTTTCCAATTAACTTGCCAATAAATTCCATTAGCGAACTAATCCACTTTACTATAAACAAAGGAAATTTAAGTTTTATTGTCCAAGTATTTAATACTTTCTTGGTTATTTGAGCAAATTCTGTATCCAAATAGAGCTTGCCATCACTAACAAAATAGGTTTTACCACTTATTTCTGATTGCATTGCCAATATGCTTACATCAACCAAATCATCAACATAAACAAAAGTCAGTCTTTGTGCAACAAATCCAAGATAAGGCTCAAGGTGATTATTAATGGTTTGAAAGTATACAAAATAATCTGTTTCACGTGGACCATAAACTCCAGTTGGACGAAGAATAATATATTTACCTTTAAAATTATCTCTAATGTATTCTTCTGCTTCAAGTTTGGCTTTGCCATATTCGGTATTTGGCTTGTTTAAGTCTTCAACTTTGCACTCACAAAAAGTGGTCTCCTCTCCAGGGCCATGAGCTGCAAAACTACTGAAGAATATTAATTTGGTTGATGTGTTTTGAAGTGCATCAACCAAATTCTTTACATAGCCATAGTTTACTTTGTAAAAATCTTCTTTTCTCTTTGCTTTTGTAAGTCCTGCAAGATGAAAAACAGCATAAAAATTCTCTTCTTTAAGAATTCTTTCCAACTCATCGGGATTATTGTAAGGAAGGTCTAAGAAACTTATCCTTTGGTCTTGTAAATACTTTCTGCTACTTGATTTTCTAATGCCTGCCGTTACCTGATATCCTTCTTGAAGAAGTTTCTCAACCAAGGTGCTTCCAATAAATCCACTTGCTCCTGTAACTAAAACCTTCAACATTTCTTCTTAGATTTCTTTTATGTAAGCTCTACGACGAATTGCTATCCTACTCTTATATTTTTCCCAAATTTGTGCCGCTTGATTTGTTTCAAGCTGAGGATTTGCAATTGCCATTTTTGAGTTTAACTCAATATAGCGACGATTCATTTCCACATAATAAAGAGAATGAACTCCCTTATTTTGCCAATCAGGGTCAACTCCATTAAGATATAAATCGATGTAATCGTAATTTTTTAAAGCCTTAAGGAAATAATACCATCCAAAAGGAAATAACTTTCCTTTAGATTTTCTTAATGCATCACAAAATGAAGGCATGGAAACTCCAAAAGCAACAACATCGTCTTTCTCATCAACAATAAAACAAACTAATTTAGGATCAATAAAAGTGAAATACTGTCCTATGTAGAATTTAATTTGTTTTTCATTTAAAGGAACATATCCAAAGAGATTTGCAAAAGAACGATTAACTAAATTAAAAATCTTATTACCATAAAGGTCACAGATTTTCTTTTTTGAAAGATTATCAACAATTTTTAAGTTGTATTTATTCTTTATCAACTCATTTACCTTTGCAACCTTTTCTGGAATTGGTTGATTGGCCTGAATTTCATATTGAATCCAATCAACTTCTTTCTTATAGCCTAACTGCTCAATTATAACTGGATAATAAGAAGGGTTGTAATAACAAGCCATAGGACAGTTGGTTTCAAATCCTTCCACCATCATACCTTCCTTGTCCATATCGGTGAAGCCCATAGGTCCAACAATCTCATTCATTCCCTTTTCTTTTGCCCAATTCTCCACAGCATTCAAAAGAGCTTGAGCAACATTAACATCATTAATGTAGTCAAACCATCCAAAACGCATCCTCTTTTGTTTCCAAATCTCGTTGGCTCTATTATTCAACATCCCAACAATTCTTCCAACAATTTCCTCTCCTTTATAAGCCAAGAAAATCTTTGAATCGCAGAATTCAAAAGCAGGATTCTTCTTCTTATTAAAAGTAACTCTTTCATCCATCAATAAAGATGGTACCCACATCTTATCATCCTTAAAAAGCTTGTAGGGGAATTTTAAAAACTTATTGAAGCCTTTTTTGTCTTTAACCTCTTCTATTCTTATTTTGTTATCCATTTATTCAGTTATTAAATACAATTATTGTATTATTCCATACTTTTTGAAGACTTTTGTAAGCTTATCAATAGCTATGTCAACCTGATGATGAGTATGTGTTGCCATTAAAGAAAAACGAATTAATGTTGCATCAGGTGAGCATGCTGGAGGAATAACTGGATTAACAAATATACCTTCATCGTAAATCTCTTTTGTGATTAAAAATGTTTTCTCTGTATCTCTTATATAAAGAGGAATTATAGGAGAATTAGTTGGTCCAATTTCAAAACCATTTGTTCTAAAAGCATTTAGAGAATAGTTAGTTATATCCCATAAATTTTCAATTCTTTCTGGCTCTTCTTTTATAACATCCAAAGCAGCAATAACACTTGCAGTTGCTGAAGGAGAAATGGAAGCAGAGAAAATATAAGGACGTGATGTATGTCTTAAATAGTTTATTGTTTCCTTATCTGTTGCAATAAAACCACCAATAGCAGCTAAACTCTTGCTAAAAGTACCCATAATTAAATCCACATCTTCGGTAATTCCAAAATGATTACATATTCCTTTTCCACCTTTTCCGAAGACACCCAAGCTGTGAGCCTCATCAACATAAACATCAGCATTGTATTTTCTTGCCAATTTAGTTATTTCAGGAAGATTTGAAATATCTCCTTCCATTGAAAAAACTCCATCAACTACAATAAGCTTTACTTCATCATAAGGAATCTTTTTAAGGACAGCCTCCAAAGAAGCCATATCATTATGTTTAAACTTATAGTTCTTAGCATAAGAAATTCTTCTTCCTTCAATAATTGAAGCATGATCCAATTCATCTAAAATTAAATGGTCTCCCCTTCCAACAATTGTTGGGATAACTCCAATGTTGGCATGAAAACCTGTTGAATACACAATAGCCTTTTCTTTTCCAACAAAGGAAGCTAATTTCTCCTCAAGCTCAATGTGAATGTCTAATGTACCATTTAAGAATGGTGAACCAGCGCATCCAGAACCATACTTTTTGAAAGCAGCTACTCCAGCTTCAATAATTTTTGGATGATTTGTAAGTCCTAAATAAGAATTAGAACCAAACATTAAAACTTTTCTTTCGTTCATTAAAACTTCACAATCCTGATCACTACAAATCATTCTGAAATATGGGTAAATTCCCATATCCATTATTTTTTGTGGTTCATTGTAAGACGAAAATCTGTTTTTTAATTGCTTCATATATACTCTATTAATCTTTATCCAAATTAAATTAAGGCACAAAGTTACTATTTTATTTGTAATTAAGAGCTTTTAAGCTACAAAAAACCTTATAGGACAATTAACACAGGAAGGAAAATAAGGAAATAGTTACCAATTCAGAGGGGAAAAAATAAATCAAAGAAGTATTAATTAATATCTATATTACATATTCCTTATTTACGTTTACTGAAATCAAGTAATAATTTTTTCTTTCTTAGTTTTAATTTACTGAAACAAGGTTTTGATTATCAAAGACATTATTTTTCTATAAGATCATTATATTCTACTTATTTCAAAAATTTCAATTAGAATTAATTCTCTTGAGCTCGAGAAATACATAGAAAAATATAATTTTATAATATCCTATATATTGAATTAAATAAAATTTTTATTAAATTTGCTATTCTAATTATTAAAACCAAAATATTATGATCAACAATAAAAACACAAATCAAGCCTTTTGGGCAGCGTACTCAAATGTTGCAGCTTACAATGTTGCTATAATTATAGCACATATTAATTCAAAAATAGAAAACAAAACAAAAGAGGCTGATGAAGAAAGTTTAGGAAAAATAGAAGACTTGTTTGATATGGTTTGTGTTGACAATCCAAATAACAAAAAGAAAATTGATTTTTTATATAAATATATGCCATTTATCTGGTTATTTGTTGATTATATTTATAATCAGGATAAAACAAGTAATGGGATACCTTTTTTTGAGAAAAGGATAATAAATAATAATGATAAAAATGATGTTGAATCAAGAGAAGTTACTCTAACTGAACAAATAGAAATAATAAAAGAGTTATTTCAATTACTATTGGACATACGAAACAATCAAAGTCATTTTGTCGGTTCTAATTATTTTGTAAATGATAGCATGTTTCGTGCATTAGAATATTGTTTTGACGTTTCGTTAAGAACAACAATAACGAGATTTTGGGATGATGCAAAAGATGCAAACAATAAACTTGAACACTTGAAAAGGCATGATAATAAAGGGAAAATAAAAAAGGAATTTATATACAAGTTCAAAAACATAGGAGTTGATAAAAACAACTTCACTACAAACGGATTAGCCTTTTTCCTATGTTTATTTTTGGATAAAAGAATGTCAAAGTTGATGTTAGACCAAATATCAGGGTTTAAACGAAATGATTCAAAAGAATACAGAGCTACTATTAATGTTTTTACAATTGATAGAATAAGATTACCAAAAGAAAAGATTGAAAGTGTTTTTTCTTTAGATTCTTTAGGGCTTGATATTATTAACGAACTACAAAAATGCCCAAAAGAATTATATGATTTATTATCGCAAGAAGATAGAAATAAGTTTGTTTTAATAGATGAAGAGACAGAAGATGAAACCATTTTAAAAAGAAGTCAGAACAGGTTTTCTTATTTTGTCATGCGATATTTCGATGAAAAAGAAATATTTAAAAACATTAGATTTCATATTGATTTAGGACTTTATAATAAAGACTGTTATGAAAAAACATTAAAAGACGGAAGCAAATTAGAAGATAGGTTTATTTCAAAAAGGCTAAAGGGTTTTGGACGTATTCAAGAAATGAATACAGAGTTTGAAAAACACAAAAAAGAATATCCTGATTTTTATGTTCAAGACAAGAACGAGAAGAATTATCAAATTCCAAATAGAATGCCGACATTTCCTCACTATCATTATGCAAATGAGGAAAAGACACTTATTGGTTTAAAAATAAAAGATAAAGTAGATTATAAATATTCTGATATAGAAAGAAATAATTTTATTCTGGAGAAACCCGATGCATATATTAGCACATACGAATTCCCTGCAATGTATTTTTGCGAATATTTAAAAGGAAATCCTGAACAAGTACTAATTGATACTTATAATACAATTATTGATTTCTTAAAGAAGATTGCATCAAATGATAATTCAATAGAAATATTCAGAGATGAGATAACAGGAAAAACAGAAGATGAGATAAAAGAATTATTTAAAAATGAATTTAAGCTTGATATTAATGATATTCCAAAGGAATTAAAAGTTTATATCTCTACTAAACCAGCCAAATCAAAAAATACTTATCAAGAATATCTAAAACAAAAAATGGATACGATGTTGGAGGAAGCAAAAAAGGAATATGGCTGGATTATAGATAAAGAAAATCGAATTAAAGAAAGAAGAATTAAAGCAGGAAAGAAGAATTATGAGAAGATAAATATTGGAGATATTGCTCTGAAGCTTGTTAAAGATATTATTTATTTAACACCAATTAGCTCAAAAAATAATGGTAAAGATGGAATAACTTCTCCTAATTATAATAGACTTCAAGAGCATTTTGCCCTATGGGTTGAAAAGGAAAGAAGATTTAAGGCTATAGAGATACTTAATGCTTTTAAAATATTCGATAAGCATCCATTTTTAAATAAGCTGGGGAAAATAGAAGATATATCATCTATTGTTATCCTGTATAAAGCGTATATGCTTTCAAAAATAAATTATTTAAATGAGAAGGCTGTAAAAGGGAAATACGGAATAGATATTCTTTCTAATGATAAGGAGAATAAAAAGGCTTTAGACTATGAAACATACAGTATTGATTTGGCGAAGAAGTTATTAGAATTACCTATTAACTTACCGAGAAATATGTTCTATGAGGAGATAGTAAAATCAAAAGAATTAGAAACATTAAGAAGATATATTTATGGGAAAAGAGCAAATGTAAGTTATTTGATAAAACTCTATTTAAATGAAAAATTGAAAGATGATAGTCAAGAATTCTATAAATATGATAGGATGTATAAGTTTTTCAAAGAAGGACGAAATAATAAAAATGTATATCATGAATTAAATAGATTTGATGAAAAAGTATCGGAAATAAAAGAACAAATAAAGAATAATCAAGATAATCCAAACTATAAATTCTATAAACAATTCACTGAAAATGAAAAACAACTAAGATTACTTCAAACCCAAGATGTATTACTCTTTTTAATGGCTAAAAGTATTTTATTCAATGAAGTGGAAACAAAATTTATTGATAAAACTATTCAATCAGAATCAATTCTTTTAAAAAACATCGGTATTGGAGGAAAAAGTGTATTAGAGGAAAAAACAAAAGTTAACCTATCATTATCGGTAGCTGATTATTATTTATTTATTGAAGACACATTGAAAATAAAAAATTATGGAGATTTCAAATATTTCTGTTTTGATAAAAGGGTCTCAAATTACCTTGAATGCCTTTTAAAAACATTTAATGATAATCAATATAAAAAAGGGGGAAATCCTTATAAAATCAAAAGACAGGAGATTGAAAAAGAACTTGAAAATTACGAAACGTATAGGATAGCTGCGTTTGAGAAAATACTGGAGTTTGAAAGAATATTTTTTCAAAATTATTATACAAAAGAGGAGTTTGAAAGTATAAATAATGGTACTCACTTTAGTTTTGAAAAAATCATAAAGGAATTTATTGAAAAAACAAATGCAGAATATGAAATATGTAAATTAATAAAATCAACTCGAAATGCTTTTTCTCATAGTCAATACCCTATGCAAGATAATTGGTTAAGAAATAGAATAGACGAAAAAAATAAAAGCAATATGTTAGATATTATTTATAATGATTTTTCTGAATCTATAGAAAGTTGTAAAAAATTAATTGTCAATTAGAATACCTAATTGATAAATCACAGTTGTTGAAGCCTTTATTTTGAAAGGTAATTACAGCGAAGCTTTTTTTCCATGTAATTATACTGTGGCTGTTGAAGCCTTTATTTTGAAAGGTAATTACAGCCTTTTCAACATTGCATCTAAAAATCCAAGCGCTGTTGAAGCCTTTATTTTGAAAGGTAATTACAGCTGTAATGATTCGATTTTTTCTTCTGTAAATGCTGTTGAAGCCTTTATTTTGAAAGGTAATTACAGCAATCTCGTAATGCTTATCCTTGAGCCATGAGCTGTTGAAGCCTTTATTTTGAAAGGTAATTACAGCTACTGGCTCAATTGTACGTTTTTTTTCATTGCTGTTGAAGCCTTTATTTTGAAAGGTTATTACAGCTACTTGGGCTTTCTTCTCGAATTAGCACATGCTGTTGAAGCCTTTATTTTGAAAGGTAATTACAGCGGTTTTCAAATTGGTCTTGAGAAGTAACTTGCTGTTGAAGCCTTTATTTTGAAAGTTAATTACAGCGATATTTCTACGGTTAAATCAAATTTCATAGCTGTTGAAGCCTTTATTTTGAAAGGTAATTACAGCTAGAATAGAAAAGGGAACTACAACTAATTTAGTTTCTGATGTTGCAATTGTTTATTGCCAATCAACAGATAAAGGAAAAGGGCTGTAGTGTATAAGAATTGAAGTTAATGATATAAGTCGTTACGAAACATTGATTATTAAAAACAGTTTAGCAAAAAGACAAAAGAAGTAAGAATAGGAGAATAAATGAATGATAGAAAGTATATATCTCACACTACGAAATTAGTAAAATCAAGAAGGATACCTTATAAATTTAGATTTAGACTTCTTGTTTTTAGATGTAGACTTCTTTATTTTGAATTTAGACTTCTTGTTTATAATTAAAAAAGCGGCTTTTCTAACCCAAAAAAGCCGCTTTTTTGACCCCAAAAAGCCACTTTTTCAGTACTAAAAAGCGGCTTTTTTAGGTATAATAACTTCTTCTAATTTCAAAAACAAGAAGTCTAAATTCAAAATAACTTCCTCTAACTTGTAAAACAATTGACGTTTTACTTAGTTTTAGTTCAAAAATTCAACATAGAAAAAGTATACGTTAAAGTCTTATGACTATTCTCTAAAAGATTTATATCTTATACAAAGGATAAATAATGCATATTTGTAAATAATAAAGATGATTCGAGAATATTAAAGAATGGCTATGATATTATTTTAGGATAAATTCAACTAAATTATTCTTTAGCCTGCTCCCTCCTATTCTAAAATGTTTTGAATTTAGGTTTTCTTCTCCTAAATAATGAGAAAAAAGTATATAATAATCTAATGCTTGTTCTGCAGATGAAATGCCTCCTGCTGCTTTAATTGATTTAAGTACTCCTGTTTTTTTGTAATAATCTTTTATTGCCATAAGCATAACAGCAAAAGAATACACATCGGCTCCTTTATCAATTTTTCCTGTTGACGTTTTAATAAAATCGGCTCCAGCTTCAAGATTAATCAGACTTGCTTTGTATATATTTTCATAAGTTTCCAACTCCCCTATTTCTAAAATTACTTTCAAAATTTTATCTCCACAAATCTCTTTTGACAGGAATGTTTCTCGTGAAACCTCTTCAAAATTTCCTTCCAAAAACAATCCTCTATTCATTACTATATCTACTTCTTGAGCATTGTTGTCAACAGCAAATTTTATTTCATTTAATTTTATTTCAATGGGATTTTGTCCTGAAGGGAAATAACCTCCAACTACAACTTTCTTTATTTCTTTATCCAATAAATTTTCATTCAAAACTCCTAAAAAATTGGGGTAAACACAAATTCCTGCAACCTTTACTGATTCCAATTCTTTTATTTTTGAGTCTTCAATCAACTTCTTAATTTTTTCTTCATTATCTGTTGATGAAAGTGAGGTAAGATCTAAACATTGAAGGCATTTAATGGCTGCCTCCCTCCTATTTATTGATAATCTTCCTTTGAGAAGAATTTCAGCAATAATAGCTTTATTTAATATTGTACTCATTATTGATTTTTGGATTTTGAAAAGCTTATTTTAGCAAATTTAGGAATTGGTCTTTTTACAGTTATTTTTCTTTTCACATAGAGTTTCATCAGAAATTCTTTTCTCCATGCTGCCCTATTTAATTTTTTTCTGCTAATAAGATTTTTCTTTAAAATATTAATTCTATATCTGTCTGGAAGGTCAATATTTTTATTTTCATAAAACATATTCCTATTAGCTATTATTAAATCTGTAATTGGAATATTCATTGGGCAAACTTTAGCACAATTACCACAAAGAATACAATTAAAGCTTAAATGTTTGTAGCCATCAATTGTTTCTAAAAATGGTAAAACTACATTTGCAATTGGTCCTGTGAAAACATTATTATAAGGCATATCCCCTATCAAGGAATAAATTGGACAAACCTTTTTACATGCATCACAATTTATACAAGTTAATGCTTTTCTATGTTCTTTTGACTCTAAAAGATTTGTTCTTCCATTGTCTATAATGAAAAGTTCAACATTGTTTTCATCATTTTCTTTTACTGAATAAAATGCTGTTAAAGGAAGGTATTCTTCCCTATTCTTATTTATTGAATATAGCTTTGATAAAAGTTCAACATCTTCAATATTCTTTAAAACATTATTTACTGGAAGAACAAAAATTTTCATCTTTGCTGAAAGAACTTGTTCCATTTCAATTGCAGAATTGAAAACCAAATATAAACTTCCTGTTTGTGAAATTGCATAATTGGGTTCAAAGATTACACAATTATTTGATTGAAGATTGATTTGAATTTCTTCGTTTTTTAAAATTTTCAACAGACCTAACTCTTCAATAAATCTACTTTCGAAAAGATTTACCTCCTTAATTTTTTTCTCAATCAATATTTTTATTATATCCTCCGAAAGAGAATCATAATCTAAAGCCCAATTTACTTTGGCTCCATTTTCATTGAATTTCTTTTCAAATGAAATCAATAATTCATCAATATGATTGATGTTTTTTTGTCTTAAATTGGCAGCAATCTTTCTTGCATAAGAATAATTTTGAAAAGTTTTTAGAGTAATATCATCAATATCAAATTCAATATTGACATCTTTTGCGTTCTCAATAGATTTTTTACAATCGGCAATAAAAAACTTATACTCTGCTGTATTCATTAATTAGTTACTATTACTTTAGTAGTTGTGATATTTTTTCAACTCTTCTTTGATGTCTTCCTCCTTCGTATGGAGTATTTAGAAATGTTTTTGCAATTTTTAAACCCTCTTCCCTACTTATAAATCTTGCTGGTAATGAACAAACGTTTGCATCGTTGTGTTGTCTTGCTAATGATGCAAGTTCTTCTTGCCAACATAAAGCACATCTAACTTTCAAATATTTATTTGCTGTCATCTGAACTCCATTTCCACTTCCACACATAATTAAACCTTTTTTATATACTCCATCATTAATATCTTTTGCAAGAGGATGAATGAAATCAGGATAATCACAACTATCTAATGAATATGTTCCATAATCTTTAAACTGATAACCTAATTTAGAAAGTTCTTCTTTTAAGAATTCTTTTAGCTCAAAGCCTGCATGGTCGGAAGCAATAGGGATAATTTCTGAATTGTTTGTCATATGTTGATAACTTTTAAATTGTTTAAATACTCTATTTTACTCTTAATTCTTTGATTTTAAAATCAAAATACACTTAGCAAAAATACTAATTATTTTGCAACTGTTTATTTTTCAAATGACAAAATTATTACACATAATTGTTAGTATCTGATTATTTTTTGTTGAAAATTTGTTTATCAATTTTATATGATATAATTTTGTTGACAAATTGGGGGTTTATTAAGAAGTTTTCAAATGATTTATCTACATAAATAGTAAGAATTAATCTTATTTTTTACCAACAATAATTTTAAAATTAAACTTGTTAATAACCAATTTACAGTATTAATTTATAACTAATTAGAATGTAATATCTTTTTCATAACTTGTTTAGTAAATCACTTATTTGAATAATGCAAAAAAATAAAATACATTTTTTCAACCAAACTAACAAGGTATAATTATAATAATATTTATAATAAAAAAGAGGTATTAATATATTAAAGCGAAAGAGAAAATGACCACAAAAGAAAAAATTGAAAGAATATTAAAGTTAAAGGAAGAAAAGAATGCAGTAATACTTGCTCATTTTTATCAAATACCAGAAATACAAGATATTGCAGATTTTATAGGTGATAGTTTAAATTTAGCCAATAAAGCAAAAGACACTGAATCAGATTTAATTCTGTTTTGTGGTGTTCACTTTATGGGAGAAACTGCAAAAATTCTTAATCCAAAAAAGAAAGTTATTATTCCTGATATGAATGCTGGTTGCTCATTAGCAGATTCTTGTCCTGAAGATGATTTTAAAAAATTCAAAGAACAAAATCCAGATCATATAGTTATTTCATATATTAACTGTAGTGCAAAGATAAAAACTTTATCTGACATAATTTGTACTTCAGGCAATGCTGTTCAAATTGTTAATTCATTACCTAAGGATCAAAAAATTATATTTGCTCCTGATAAAAATTTAGGAGGATATATTAACAGAATAACTGGAAGAAATATGCTTCTTTGGAATGGAACATGTGAAGTACATGAGTTATTAACAGCTGAATTTACTTTAAAACAAAAATTAGAACATCCAGATGCTATATTAATTGCTCATCCTGAATGTAATGATGCTGTTTTAAAAATTGCTGATTATGTTGGTTCAACTTCTGCTATGATTAATTTTGTTAATAAAAGTGATAATAAAAAATTCTTAGTTGCCACTGAATCAGGCATTGTACATCAATTAAAGAAGGATAATCCAAATAAGGAATTTATTGTTGTAACTCAAAATGAGACTTGTTCTTGTAATGATTGCCAATATATGAAACTAAATACTATTGATAAAGTTCTTGCATCATTGGAAGAAGAAAAATTTGAAATTCTTTTAGAAGACGATTTAATTGAAAGAGCAAAAAAACCAATTATTAAGATGCTTGACATTTCAAAAGAGTTAGGAATTATAAAATAAGTTAGTTTAGGTTTAAAAATAGAGATTTTGGTATAAAATGTTTGAAAAATAAAATACTCATTTTAACATTTGGAGTATAGTTCAAATATATTAAAAACAAATAATTACTATTCTAATCAAGCTTATTTATTTCTTGTTTTTTAACATTGAGAATTAAATATTTTAGAAGACCTTGGCAATTGATAAGCTATAATTCTTAATAATTCTTAATTTTCAAGGCTTAAACTTAGTAGAAAAATAAAAATTCAATTTTGATGATTTAAAATCTTCAAATAAAAATTAAAATGAGAATTAAACTTTGCATAGTAATTTTATTTGTTACATTTTTTCAAAATTGTTTTTGCCAAAACTTTTCTAAGATTTTTCGGAATTTAGATTTTAAAGATAAGGTTTGGATAATTTCAAAATCCAATTCTTCATTTAAGGTTAAGAAAATTTCAAAGCATGTAACTGATCTAACTAATAAAATTTATAAGACTAATTTCTTCAATTCTGAGAATAAAGAACAAAAAATTGACGCTTTTAGACATATCTATTTGATGTATAAGCTTTCATCTCAATTAGGAGTAGAAAAAGCAAGAAGATATGGGAATATTTATGAGAGTTATAACAAGAATATATTCCATAAGATTCCTAATTCTGGATATGATAGAGCAGGAGAGTGGATGGATAAATTTAATAACGAAATAGGGATTTATCTATATTTGAAAAATGGAGAAATTTCAGATGAAAATATAATTCAAGAGATTGGTTATCAAATAAAAAATGGTAATGCAAGGGAAATTAAAAAAGATAGTATTGGTAATAGTTTAAATGTTGATAATAAGATAATTGATAAAGAAATTTGGATTAAAAATTGGGTAAATGATAGAGTATTAATACAGTCTAATAATTAAGTATATGAAAATTAAATTATTAATCTTAATTCTTCTATGTGCTAACCTTCTAAATGCACAATCTTATAAGTATGCTCATTATTGTTTAGATTCTTTAATATCAAAGGATTTTAAAGGCAGGGGGTATTTTGAAGATGGAGATAGGGTTGCTGCTAACTTCATTGAAAGAGAACTTATAAAAAATGGAGTTAAAACAGTGAAAAACAATCCATATCAACAAAAGCTTCCTATCAATATTAATAATATTGAATCAGTTAAACTAAAACTAAATTCCAAAGATAGTTCATTTTTGAAATTAGGTGAAGAATTTTTAGTTTATGGCTCTTCTCCAAGTGTTGATTTAATTATTGAAAATAAAAGACCTGTATCAGTAGACTTTAATAGTAAGAAGTTAAAAGATAAATTAAATATTTATGCTAATAAAGTAGTTTTGATTGATTTAAAAACAACTGATATTTCGAAGGTTAGTAGTTTTATCAAACTTTTAATTGAAAAAGAAATCACCCCTAAACTGTTTATTATTCAAAATTGTGGAAAGTTGCAGTTCCCAATAGGAAGAAATAATATAAAGTTTCCAATCATTGAACTAAGAGATAAAGTAATAAAAAAGAAAATAGATTATCTTGAGCTTTCAGTCAAATCAAAATGGGAAGAAAACTATATGACTCAAAACGTGTGGGGTATGGTTGAAGGAAAGTCTAAGAAGGATAGTTTCTTTGTGTTTACTGCTCATTATGACCATCTTGGAAAAATAGGAGAAGATTGCTATTTCCCAGGAGCTAACGATAATGCTTCTGGAGTTGCTGTTCTCCTTGATATGGCAAAGTACTTTTCTCAAAATCCTTCTGATTATTCAATAGTATTTATTTTTACAACTGCTGAAGAAGTAGGACTTTTAGGTTCAAAATATGCTGCTGAAAATCCTCTAATAGAATTAGATAAGATTAAATTCTTATTTAATTTGGATATGTGTGGAACAGGTTCAGGAGGGATTGCCTTAATAAATGGGAAGAAAGAAACTAAGGCTTCAGATTTATTTATGAGTATTAACCAGGATAAACTTTATTTTAATGAAATTAGGATAGGAGGGGAGAGCTGTAACTCAGATCATTGCCCTTTTGTAATGAAAGGAGTTCCTGCATTGTTTTTGTTTACTTTTGGTTGTGAGTATAATGAATATCATACTGTTTCAGATAATGGTAAAGGACTTTCTTTTACAAAACACCTTGATTTTTGCAATATACTTAAAGACTTTATTGAAGAGTATAATTAATAACTTATTTGTTTTGAGTGAATTTACTCCTATTTTTTAGAGAGAATTATTGAAATATATTAATCAGTAAATCTCTTTATCTCAAAAATTTTTAGTATATTTGCATAACAAAACCACTAAAAGGATTATTGAGCGTATTTATATAAATCGCTTTACTCCAAATAAACCTTTTCTCTAAATAATATATTTAAAAAAAGATGCACATCTTTACACCCGAAAGATGCACATCATTTGATATGAAAGATGCGCATCTTTCGACTAAAAAGTCCTTGATTAGTAAGTTTTATATGCCGATTTAATAGAAATATATCAAGGTTTTGTAGAAATATATCAAGGTTAATTTCAATTATAATAGGATTTGAAATTTCTATTTCCTGCAAGTTTACGATTAACTTATTGAACTTTTTTTCTGTGATAATGTCACATATAAAATTAACTTTGGATAAATGTAATAAAATATGTACTTTTGTAGCTTGATTATTTAAATAATTTCAAGAGTTCTGATAAGATTGATAATAAAAAATATTTAGATATGGATTTTAAGCAAGCTATTTTGGAAGGTATTCCTGATTATCTTCCACCAAAGAAAGAGTATGATTTAACTGTAAATCACGCACCAAAGAGAAAAGACATACTTTCAATTAAAGAAAAGAAATTAGCATTAAAGAATGCTTTAAGATATTTTGATCCTAAGTTTCATAGCGAATTAGCCAAAGAATTTAAGGAAGAATTAGAAACTTATGGAAGAATATACATGTACAGGTTTCGTCCTGATTATAAAATGTATGCAAGAGATATTGAAGAATATCCAGCTAAGTGTAAGCAAGCAGCTGCAATTATGCTTATGATTCAAAATAATCTTGATTATGCTGTTGCACAACATCCTCATGAGTTAATAACTTATGGTGGAAATGGAGCAGTTTTTCAAAATTGGGCTCAATATCGACTAGCTATGAAATACTTAGCTCAAATGACAGATGAGCAAACTTTAGTTATGTACTCAGGTCATCCAATGGGCTTATACCCAAGTCATAAGGATGCTCCAAGAGTTGTTGTAACAAATGGAATGGTTATTCCTAACTATTCAAAGCCAGATGATTGGGAAAAATTTAATGCACTTGGTGTTTCTCAATATGGACAAATGACAGCAGGAAGTTATATGTATATTGGACCTCAGGGAATTGTTCATGGTACAACCATAACTGTTTTGAATGCAGGAAGAAAGATTGGAAATGATGGACTTGGAGGTAAATTATTTATTACTGCTGGACTTGGAGGAATGAGTGGAGCTCAACCTAAAGCAGGTAATATTGCAGGTTGTGTTTCTATCACTGCAGAAATTAATCCAAAAGCAACAAAAACTCGCCATGATCAAAAATGGGTTGATGAAGTTTATGATAATTTAGAAAAACTTTGGGCAAGAGTAAGTAAAGCCAGAGAAAATAAAGAAGTTGTATCGCTTGCATATCAGGGTAATGTTGTTGATTTATGGGAATATGCTGCAAACAATAATATTAAAGTTGAATTAGGTTCTGACCAAACTTCATTACATAATCCTTGGGCTGGAGGCTATTATCCTGTTGGAGTAAGCTTCGAGGAGTCAAATAGAATGATGGCTGAGGAACCAGATAAATTTAAAGAGAAGGTTAAAGAGAGTTTGAGAAGACATGTTGCTGCAATTAATAAATTAACAGCAAAAGGTATGTATTTCTTTGATTATGGTAATGCTTTCTTATTGGAGGCTTCTCGAGCTGGAGCTGATGTATTTAAAGAAGATGGAACATTCCGTTATCCTTCTTATGTGCAAGATATAATGGGACCTATGTGCTTTGATTATGGATTTGGTCCTTTCCGTTGGGTTTGTACTTCAGGTAAGAGTGAAGATTTAGACACTACTGACCATATTGCTATGGAAGTTTTAGAAGAGATTGCTAAAACATCTCCTAAGGAAATTCAGCAACAAATGAGAGATAATATTACCTGGATTAAAGGTGCAAAAGCTAATAATTTAGTAGTAGGTTCTCAAGCTCGAATTCTTTATGCTGACTGTGAAGGAAGAACTAAAATTGCTGCAGCATTTAATAAAGCAATAAAAGAAGGTAATATTTCTGCTCCAATTGTTTTGGGAAGAGATCATCATGATGTATCTGGAACAGACAGTCCTTTTAGAGAAACTTCTAATATTTATGATGGATCTTCTTTTACCGCTGATATGGCTGTTCAAAATTGCATTGGTGATAGTTTCCGTGGAGCTACATGGGTTTCTATTCACAATGGAGGAGGAGTTGGCTGGGGAGAAGTTATTAATGGAGGATTTGGAATGGTGATTGACGGTTCTGATGATGCAGATAGAAGATTAAGGAATATGTTATTCTGGGATGTTAATAATGGAATCTCAAGAAGAAGTTGGGCAAGAAACGAAGGAGCAATCTTTGCAATAAAGAGAGCTATGGAAACAGAACCAAGATTAAAAGTAACTATTCCAAATATTACTGATGAAAATTTAATAGATAGCATTTTCTAATAATCCTATTTAAAGAGAGTGATTTACATCTGTCGTTTCATGTGAAACGACAGATTTTTATAAAAATAATTTGGAGATGAAAAGGTGGTTTGCTCTATATGTTCAACCCAGGAAAGAGAAAGTTGTTGAGAAAGAATTATTGAAAATAGGGTATGAAGTTTATCTGCCTTTAAAGCAAGAATTGAGGCAGTGGAAAGACAGGAAAAAATTAATTGAAGTGCCATTGATTCCTTCATATGTTTTTATGAATATTAATGAAAGGGAAATGTGGGATATTGTTAGAATTAATGGATGTGTAAAATTTATATGGTTTAATGGTAAGCCTTGTCCAATTCCAGATAGTCAAATTGATTCTATCAAATTGTTATTAGAAAAGAAAGTTGAAATAGAACAGACATCAATTAATCCTTCAAGTGGGGATTTGGTAAGAATTATTGAAGGAGATTTTATTGGTTTGGTTGGTGTTTTCTTACATAAAAAAGGAAAGAATAATTTTGCTGTTAGAATAAGCTCATTGGGAATAGACTTAACAATTACTATAGATGAATCAAAATTTGAATTAGTAGAATAGTTGAAATATTAACATACAAAAACAATTAAAATTAATATTATTATGAAACAGTTTTTTAAATTTATGTTCGCTTCCTGTTTGGGAGTGTTTTTATCAACAATCATTTTGATTGTTACTTTTTTTATAATAGTAACATCTATTATTTCTGCTTCAACAAAGAGCATTCCTGATATTGAAGAGAATTCAGTTTTAGTTATAAAATTAGATAAGCCTATTTACGATAGAGAAGTGTCTGATTTTTCTGACTTATTTATGTCAGGTAAAGAAGATATTGATGTAAGTTCTTCAATTGGATTAACAGAGTTTATTGCTGTAATAAATAAAGCAAAAACTGATCCAAATATTAAGGCTATTATGTTAGACTTATCAATTATTCAAGCTAATGGTTGGGCAACTGTTCAAGAAATGAGAGATGCTTTAGCTGGGTTTAAAGAATCTAAGAAAAAAATATATGCATTTAGTGATACTTATACTCAAAATGCATATTATCTTGCAACGGTAGCAGATGAAATTTCTCTTAATCCTGTTGGTCATTTGCAACTAACAGGTCTTGGAGGTCAAGTAATGTTTGTGAAGGATCTTTTAAATAAGTTTGATATTGATGTAGAACTTCTTCGTCCAGCAAATAATGACTATAAAAGTGCTGGGGAAATGTTTGTAAACAACAAAATGAGTGAAGCTAATAAAACTCAAATTAAAGCTTATGTCTCTTCAATTTGGGATTATATTGCAAATAATATGTCTCAATCAAGAAAAATTGATATCGCTACACTTAATAATAATGTATCCAACTTAGAAACTTTTATGGCTGAGGATGCCTTAAAAAATAAATATGTAGATAATTTAACCTTTAGAACAGATAACCAAGAAAAGATAAAGAAAGATTTGAATCTAAAAAAGGTTAATTGGGTACAGTATAAAAAGTATAGAAATTCAATAGTTGAAATAATGCCAAAGGGTAAAGATCAGATAGCAGTTATTTATGCTTTTGGAGATGTTGCACAAGGTAAGGGAGGAGATTTGTCGATAGGAAGTGAAACTATTGTTAAGGAAATAAGAAGAGCAGTAGAAAACAGTAGAGTTAAAGCTATTGTGCTTAGAATTAATTCAGGTGGAGGAGATGCTATTGCTTCAGAACAAATGACCAATGAAGTAATTAAAGCTAATAAAGTAAAGCCAGTTATTGTTTCTATGGGAGATGTTGCTGCTTCTGCAGGTTATGAAATGGCTTGTGGAGCTTCCAAAATTGTTGCTAATCCAGTAACAATTACAGGCTCAATTGGAGTTTTTGGAGTTGTTCCTAATTTTGGAAAAGCATTAAAAAAGAGTATAGGAATAGGTTTTGATACAGTTCAAACTCATAAAAACTCAATCTTCCTTTCTGCAGTAACTCCAATGTCAACAGATACAAGATTAGTAATGCAAAAAAGCATAGATGTATTCTATAAAAACTTTGTTAATAGAGTTGCAACTGGAAGAAATAAATCTTTCCAATATATTGACAGTATTGCAAAAGGTAGAGTTTGGGTTGGTAAAGATGCAAAAGAAATTGGTCTAATAGATGAATTTGGAGGCTTGTATAAATCTATTGAAATAGCTGCAAAAGAAGCTAAGATAAAAGATTATGGAGTTATTGCATTACCTAAAACTAAGGATATTACTGAACAAATTTTCAGTGCAATGGGACAAGAGGCAGAATTAAAATTGTTTACTAAAGAATTAGGAAAACCATATTCATTCTTCTTAGAACTTAAAAGCATATCTGATATGAAAGGTGTTCAAGCAAGAATACCTTATTTGATTAGTTTCTAAAGGAATATTGGGATATATAATCTCAGATTATTAATTAGAATTTGAGATATTTGTTTTTGCTTTTTCAATATTAGAAAGCAATTTATCAAACTTTATTCTTTCTATAGGAGAATTCTTCTTCGCTTGATTGAATAAAGTTTTATCAAAATGATTATTATTTATACTCTCTAAAAGCTCTATTGTTTTAGGATTTATTTCTAAAAATTTAGAGCTTTTAATCATTGTTTTTAAGTTCCAAGGGCAAGAGTTTAAACAAATATCGCAACCAAATATATGATTATTTAGATTAATGTTTTCTGCAATATTATTCTTGTTTTCAATGGTTTGATAGGAGTTACATAGGTTAGAATTAATTATGCAATCGTTTTGAATTGATTTATTTGGACAGGAATTTATACAATTATTACAATCTTTACACAAGTCTTTTTCTATTTCATTAATATAATCAGTTGAGAAATCAGTAATAATCTCTCCAATTAATATCTTGCTACCGAAGGTTTTATTAATCAATAAAGAGTTTTTCCCAATCCATCCTAAGCCAGCTTTTTTCGCTATTACTTTCTCAAAAATAGGAGCAGAATCTACAAATGGAATTGCATTGAAATTGGGATAAATATCTTGAATGCAATGAATTAATTTGTATAATGCTTGTTTTATAGCTTTATGATAATCGTTAAATAGACTGTAAGATGCAAATTTGAGTTTATTATCATCTTTGTTATCAGGGAATTCAATATTGTAAGAAACAATAAAACTAATTATAGACTTAGAATTTTCAAGTAGGAGAGAATGGTTTTCTCTAATATCAATATATCTTTCTAAGTATTGCATATCAGCATTATACCCTGCATTTATCCATTTATTGAAGAATGAAATATCAAGTTTCCTTATTTCTATTGCTCCACAGTCCTGAAAGCCAATTTTTAAGGCTAAAGACTTAATGGTATCAAATGCAATATATTTTTCCATTAATTACATTGTGCTTTTTTCAACTTCGTAAGAGTAAATAGTTCTATTTTCAATAAATGGTTTTATCTCTTCCAGAAACTTAGGTATTGAAACCATATGTTTTCTTGCTTTTAGAGTAACTTCAACATCATTTTCAGAATCAATAATAAAGAAAGAAACTAAACAATTTCCTTTCGATTTTTTAGCTGCTTTCACAACCTTTTCAACAAATTCATTATTTAGATTTTCAATTGGCATAACCAATTTAATTGATTTTGCATACTTATCTAATATCTCATCTAATTCTTCAATTTGCAGGACTTTAAATTCTAAAGAATCTTTACTATTTTCATCTCCCCATCCCTTTTTCTTAACTGTAGCTTTAAGCAATACGAATAATCCATCAATCAAATATTTATGGAAGTTGATATAATCTTTACTAAAAAGAGTAATCTCTCTATTTGAAGTTTCATCTTCAAAAACAAAGCTACCATAATTTTTACCAGTTTTTGTCATTTTTTCCTGGCTGTTTATAATCATACCAACAAAGTATAATATCTTGTTTTCAAAAGGAATAAGACTTTCAGAAAGCTCAGATAGTTTAGCGTTTTCAAATAGTTTTTTCTCTAAAGAAAACTTATCTAACGGATGGCCTGAGATATAAAATCCAATAGATTCCTTCTCCTGCTTTAATATTTGGTTCTTTGTCCATTCTTCGCATTTAGGAATTTCTGGATCAGTATAATTATCTTCTGTGCTATCCCCAAATAAAGACACTTGAGTAGAATTTTCATTATTTTTTATCTTATTTCCATATCTGATTAATCTTTCAATTATGCTTTCATCTCCATTATTTGTAGTTTTAACTAATTGAAAATATTGAGCCCTGTGATAATCTGTAAAGCAATCAAAAGCTCCAGCGCTGATTAGTGCTTCAACGCATCTTTTGTTGACGTTAGCTCTTTTAATAAAGTCAAATGGAGTTAAGAAAGGTCCGTTTTCATCTCTCTCTCTTAAGATTTCTTGAGCAGCATTAACTCCCACGCTCTTAATTGCTGCTAAACCAAAACGAATTTCTCCTTTTTTATTAACAGCAAAATTTATTTCAGATTCATTAATATCTGGTCCAAGAACAGAAATTTTCTGTTTTTGAGCCTCTTCAATATAATAAGTGATTTTTTTTATATCACTAAGATTGTGAGTAAGAACAGAAGCCATAAAATCTGCAGGATAATGAGCTTTTAACCATGCAGTTTGATAAGCTATATAAGCATAACAAGTAGAGTGAGATTTGTTGAAAGCATATTCTGCAAACTTTTCCCAATCGTGCCATATTTTATCAACCAAGTCAAGATCAAGCCCTTTTTCCTTACTCCCTTTCATGAATTTCTCCTTAAGATCATTCATTACAGCTTTTTGCTTCTTCCCCATAGCCTTACGTAGTTTGTCGGCTTCTCCTTTTGTGAAACCTGCAATGGCTTGTGAAAGCTGCATAACCTGTTCTTGATAAACGGTAATACCATAAGTTTCTCCCAAATATTTCTCCATTATTTCAGGAAACTCATAGTCTATCTTTTCTGTTTTATGCTTTCTTGCAATATAATTTGGTATATATTGCATTGGACCTGGACGGTAGAGAGCATTCATGGCAATTAAATCCTCAAATCTATCGGGTTTTAGATTTTGCATATGTTGACGCATTCCATCACTTTCAAACTGGAATGTACCAATTGAATCTCCTCTTTGAAAGAGTTCATAAGTAGCTTTATCATCTAATGGAATTTCTCTTGGATTTATATGCTTTTGGTGAGATTTTTGAATATTTACACATGTGTCCTTTATAATTGAAAGAGTTTTCAATCCTAAAAAGTCCATCTTGATCATTCCAACATCTTCAACAAACTTCCCTTCAAATTGAGTTATGATTGATTGTCCATCTTTTGCAGTTGCAGATGCTAAAGGAATGTATTTTGAAAGTTCATCAGGTCCAATAATAACTCCACATGCATGAGTCCCAATATTTCTAATTGAGCCTTCAAGTTCTTTTGCAAATTTCAATGTCTTTTTAACTAATTCTGACCCATTTTCAAGAGCATCGTTAAGTTCAGGGACTTCCTTATAAGCTTGCTCAAGAGTTGTCCCTGGCTTCTCGGGAACAAGTTTAGCCAATCTATCAGATTCAGGTAAAGGGAGCTCCAAAACTCTTGCAACGTCTCTAATGGCACTTTTAGCAGCCATAGCTCCAAAAGTTATGATTTGTGCAACATGAGAAGAACCATATTTTTCTTGAACATATTCCAAAACTCTTGCTCTACCTTCATCATCAAAATCAACATCAATATCCGGTAAGGAAATTCTATCTGGATTTAAGAATCTTTCAAATAGAAGCCCATATTTAATAGGATCAATTGCGGTAATTCCCAAGCAATAAGCAACAACACTTCCAGCAGCTGAGCCTCTACCTGGACCAACAATAACATCCAAATGCTCTTGAGAGTAATTGATAAAATCTTGTACAATGAGGAAATATCCAGGAAACCCCATATTCTCTATAGTTGAAAGCTCAAAATCAATTCTTTCTTGCAAATCTTTTGAAATTTCTTCACCATAGCGCTTTTTTGCACCTATATATGTTAAGTGTTTTAAATACTCATGATCAAACTTAGTTCTTACAATTTTTTCATATCCACCTTTCTTAATAATATCTTTTTCTGAATATTCTTGCTCAATTCTTTCTTTAGGATATTTCTCAAAATAATCTTCAATCTTTCCGAAACTCTTAGGAATATCAAAAACAGGTAGGATAGGATCACGATTCAGAGCAAAAATTTCAACCTTATCAACTATCTCTTGAGTATTTGTAATGGCTTCAGGACAGTCTTTAAATCGTTCAAGCATTTCTTCCTGACTTTTAAAATACTCAAAACCTGTATAGTGCATTTTAGAGTATTCGCTAAGTTTTTGACCAGTATTTAAACAAATCAATATCTTATGTGCATCAAAATCATTGGCATTAACATAGTGTACATCATTTGTGGCAATAACCTTAACTCCATATTTTTTAGCAATTTCAATTATTATTGGTTTAACTAAGGCTTGTTCTTCCAGTCCATGGTCTTGAATTTCCAAATAATAATCATCGCCAAAAACACTCTTGTATTCTTGAACAGTTTTTTCTGCATCTTGAATATTGTTAGAAAGAATGAATTGAGGGACAATACCTCCCAAACAAGCTGAAGAACAAATTAAACCTTCGCTATATTCAAAAAGGAGTTCTTTATCTATTCTTGAAGTACGATAAAATGAATCAGGTTCAAAAGATAGAGAACTTAACTTTATTAGGTTTTGATAACCCTTTGCATTCTTGGCAATTAAGATTAAGTGATCTCCACTAAAATTCTTTCCATCTTTCTTTAAACGACTTCCTCTTGCAACATACACTTCACTTCCAATTAATGGTTTAATCCCTTCTTTGGTTGCTTTATTATGAAAATCTAAAACACCATACATATTACCATGATCGGTAATAGCCAAAGCATCCATTGAGAATTCTTTAGCTTTATTTATTAATCCAGAAATGCTGGCAGCACCATCCAAGATAGAGTATTGAGAGTGAACGTGAAGATGAGTAAAATTTGCCATAAAATAAAAACTGTTTTATAAATCGAATATCTTGCAAAGATAAATAACTTCCCTCCTAAAATAAAGAGAAATTAAAAATAAAATTTTTCTACATAAATATGAATTCATTTGATTTGTAGTATGCTTTTAGATAAAAACATTATTAATTAAGTTATAGGCTAATAGTAGTTTTATAATAATATTGTAACTTTGCAGCATGAAAATTGCAGCATTGGTTTCTGGAGGAGTAGACAGTTCGGTTGTTGTTCATCAGCTAAAAGAGATGGGCTATGACCCTACAATATTCTATATAAAGATTGGAATGGAGGACAAGGATGGTTATATTGATTGCCCTTCGGAAGAAGATATTGAGATAACATCTTATATTGCAAAAAAATATGGATGTAAATTTGAAATAGTTTCTCTACAAGAGGATTATTGGGAAGAGGTTGTTTCCTACACAATTGAAGCTGTTAGAAGGGGTTTAACTCCCAATCCTGATATGATGTGCAATAAGTTAATTAAGTTTGGTGCATTTGAAAGAAAATGGGGAAAAGAATTCGATAAGATTGCAACAGGACACTACTGCACCACAACTGAAATTGATGATAAAACATTCCTTTCTACTGCCAAAGATAAAAACAAAGACCAAACTTATTTCTTGGGTCAGATTAACTATATGCAGGTCTCAAGAATCATGTTTCCAATAGGAAATCTCCTTAAAAAAGAAGTTAGAGAGATAGCAAAAGAGAATCATTTACCAAGTGCTTTCAGAAAAGACAGTCAAGGCATTTGCTTTTTAGGCAAAATAAATTATAATGATTTTATCCGCAGGTATTTGGGAGAGAAGAAAGGAGATATTATTGAACTTGAAACAGGGAAAAAATTAGGTACTCATAATGGGTATTGGTTTCATACCATTGGACAAAGAAAAGGATTAGGCCTAAGTGGAGGTCCTTGGTTTGTTGTACAGAAAGATATTGATGAAAATATTCTTTACGTTTCTCAAGGTTACGATCCTCAAACTCAATATGGAAAAGTTGTAAATCTTAGTGGTTTTGAGTTTATTACTGAGGATGTTTGGGGCAATTTTTCCGATGAAAAAGATATATTGTTTAAAATTCGCCACACTCCTGACTTTACTCAAGGTAAGTTGACTAAAATAAACGATATTTATAGAATAGAATCTAAGGATAAAATACAAGGAATTGCCTCAGGACAATTTGGAGTAATTTATGATAATGAAGCGAAACTTTGTTTGGGAAGTGGAGTAATTATTTAATATTCAACTTCTCTTGTCTTCTTAGTTGTTTTAAAATATCTCTTTCCTGCTTTGCAAGTTTTTCTTCTTTTGTTGCTTTATTTGTTATTTTCTTAAGAGTATTAAAGTCCTCAATACCCATTATTTCCATTTCTCTAATCAATAACCTTGCACAAGCATATGCGTCAGAATCAGCATTATGATGAGAAAATTCGATTTTTTCTTGCTCACAAAGAAAGTCTAAAGAATATTTAGTGGAGTCTTTCCATGTTAAACGTGCAATTTGATATGTGCAGAAATAATTAAATTTAGGAACATCTATCTTATAATGGTCTAAAGTTTTACGTAAAATTCCAATATCGAAACTTGCATTATGAGCAACCAAAGTTTGATTCTCAATATAAGGTTTAATATCAATCCAAAGTTCATCAAATTCAGGTTCAAACTTTACATCTTCCTTCTTTATTCCATGAATTTTTTGTGCGTAGAAGTGAAAATAAGGATAACAAGCAGGTTTTATTAGCCATTGTTTCACCAAAACAATTTCAGAATCTTTTACTACAGCAATACCTAAAGAACACGGGTGAGTGGGGTCAGCAGTCTCAAAATCAATGGCAACGAAATCAAGCATAGATCATATTTATAAAAGGTTTAGATTTTTTGTGGTGCAAATTTACAAAAATTCATACTAAAATCCTCCTTTTTTATTGAAATAAATTGAATTAATATCTCAAAATAGGCATGTTAGATATAGAGTAAACTAAGAATATATAAGGGAAAAAGTTCTCTATTAAAAAATATTTTTTTGTTTTTCTTCAAATAAATTTCTCTTTATTTGATATAAGTGTATTAAATCCTTGTTATAGTTTAAAAAGATAAGGTATAAAATTGCTATGGTCGTACCATAATACTATTATGGTACGACCTTAATTGAATAAGGTACGACCATACTGAAAGTAACGTACGACCATACTATGATTATGTACGTACCATACAGAATTTATTCCTTATTTAAATAAGTTTTTTCTTGATTTAAGTAATCTCTTCCCTTATATAAATTAAAAATATATTGGTTTAAATACAGAGTTAAGTCTTTTAATTACTGAGTAATGCAGATTAAAAGCATTCTTGTATTATCTTATTATCTAATTGATATATTAAAGAGAATTTTCTACAGCTTAATATGTATAAATAATTAATGTTGATAGAATAAAAAAGAAATAGGCGAGTAATTATTTTAAAACTACTCGCCTATAATATTAATAAGGTATTGACCTTAAGTCTTATTTTTTAAAGTTTGCCTTTCCTTCTTCCAAGAACTTGATGAAATTATTCACATTTCTGTCATAACTCTTTGGAGTATTGAGAACTTTTCCGTCTGCACTCATTAAAACATATAAAGGTTGAGCATTAGCATTAAAATGTTCTATTTGATAGTTGTGATTTCTCTTACCAAGGGTTTTCAAAACTCTACCATCCTTTAGAGTAACCCATTCATTTTTTGCTAGCTCAATAGTATTTTCATCGCAATAAAGAGCAACCATTACATAATCCTCTTGAAGGATTTTCTTAACACCTGGATCTACCCAAACATAGTTTTCCATTTCTCTGCAATTTGCACAAGTTTTTCCAGTAAAGTCTATAAATAAAGGTTTGTTGACTTTTCTTGCGTACGCTTTTGCTTCTTCCAAATCAAAGAATCCTTCAAAACCTGTTGGCATATGTAATTTATCTGCATACTTTCTATTTGCTGGTAGTCCTTCCTCATCCCCTGATGATTTTGAAGAAGAGTTTTCAAATATAATTCTCCCAAGATCAAAATCCTGAGTTGTTGGAGGTGGGATATAACCTGAGATAGCTTTTAATGGTGCTCCAAACATTCCAGGAATCATATAAACCACAAAAGAAAATATAATTATTGAAGAGAATAATCTTCCTACTGATATTTTTTCAAGGTCTTTATCTCCTTTAAATTTTAGTTTACCAAGGAAGTAGAAACCAAGTAGAGTAAATACAACTATCCACAATGCAAGATAAGTCTCTCTATCCAATATTCCCCAACCTGCACTTAAATCAGCCATTGAAAGGAATTTCAAACCAAGTGCTATTTCTAAGAAACCAAATACAATCTTTACTGTATTTAACCATGAACCTGATTTCATCTTGCTCATAACTGAAGGGAACATAGCTAAAAGTGTAAATGGAAGTGCAAATCCAATAGCAAAGCCAATCATTGAAATAAAGAATACAAAGCTATTGCTTGAGCCTGAAGCCATTTCTATTAATGCAGCTCCAAGTATTGGACCTGTACAAGAGAAAGAAACTAAAACTGTTGTTAATGCAATAAAGAATGAACCTAAATACCCTCCCTTATCTGCTTTTTGGTCAGATTTGTTAATCCATGAAGAAGGAAGTGTAATTTCAAACATTCCAAAGAAAGAGAATGCGAATATCATAAATATCACAAAGAACAATAAATTAGGAACCCAGTGAGTTGAGATTAGATACATTGCATCCTTGCCTAATAATAAGGTAAGAACAAGCCCAAGAACTGCGAAAATAAATATAATTGAGCCTCCAAAGAAATAAGCTTGTTTTAACCCTTTCTTTTTATCTTTATTACCTTTCATAAAGAAAGATATTGTCATAGGTATCATTGGGAACACACAAGGAGTAATCAAAGCTAAAAGGCCAGCTCCAAAAGAAATTAAAAATACCATTAATAAGGATTTATCCTTAACTGAATTTGAAGAAGAATCTGAAACTGTAATTGTACTTGTTTCACTAATTGCCCCTTTATCATTTTGAGTATCTGTTGAAGTTCCGGTTTCAGTAACAACTTCTGACATTTGAGAAGCTTTAGGATTACCCTTTATATCAAAACTAAATGCAACATCTTCTGGAGGTATGCAACTTCCTTTTTCGCATAATTGAAAATTAACACTACCTTTTACCTTAAAGTCTTTTTCACTTCTAACCTTAATCTTTTGACGGAATAGCACTGTCCCTCCAAAATGTTTTGTAGTATCTTTTGCATACTTGTCATATTCAGCTATTGCTTTTGGTTCAATAACTTTACCTATTCTTTGGTAGTCATTACTTTTTTCAAATTCAAAAACAATTGGAAGTTCTGTTCCTCTTGTGTATTGAGAATAAATATGCCATCCATCTCCTAATTTAACTTTAAGTTGTAATTCAGAAATGGAGTCATTAATCTTTTTTGTCTTGAAATCCCATTTTGCTTGGGAGAAAACACTGCTTGCAAACAACATAATTGCAGCCAGTGTAAGTGTAATTTTTAATTGTTTCATATGTTTTTAAGTGTTAATTATCTTCGTTTATTTTATCCAAGCAGAAGGATTTTGCTTAGAACTTCCTTTCCAAACTTGGAAATTGAATTCAGAAACATTTTCACTATTTGTATAAACAGTACCTATGGTTTGCTTAGTTGAAACTTTTGAACCAACAGAAACACTAACAGAAGAAAGGTTAGTGTAAACTGTAAGATATTCTCCATGGCGAATTATAATGTTTTGCTGTCCAGTTGGTCCAATAAATATTTTAGAAACTACTCCATCAAATACTGCTCTAACAGAACTTCCTCGAGGCGTTTGAATATCTATTCCGTTATTTTCAATCATTATACCCTTTATGTCAGGATGAGGATGAGTACCAAAACGACTTGTAATAACTCCTTGTGGAACAGGCCATGGCAGTCTTCCTTTGTTGGCAGAGAAACTATTTGAAAGTTTAATTTCTTCAGGAGTTGAACTCATTACATAAACATTTGATTTAGCTCCTGATTCTTTTGCATTTTCTACTTCTTTAGTTTCTTTTCTTGTGGCTCCCTTATTCTTTTTTGTAGCAATTGCAGTTTGTTTCCTTACCTCAGCAGAAATAGCAGCATTAATTTGGTTTTGCAGTTTCTTTCTTTGGGCTTGTTTTTGTTTAATTTGTTGAGTAAGTTGTTTCTCTTTCTTGCTTAAAAGATTGATATTTTTCTTTTTAACTTGTTCCTCTTTAGTTAGGCTTTTCTTGTTTTGTTCTTCTTGTTGAAGAAGACTTTGCTGATTCTTTTTCTTTAAAGAAAGTTCATCGGTTTTTTTCTCTAATTCGTCAGATTTTGATTTAATATTTGCAATCATATTCTTTTGCATATCTCCATATTGTCTAAAGAAAACATAACGTTGATAGGCTTGACGATAATTCTTTGATGAGAAGATGAAAAGGAGTTTGTCCGTTGAGGTTCTGTTTCTTTGAGCATAATTAAGCATTTTAGCATAATCTTTTTTCAAAACTTCAATCTCATTATTTATTTCAACAATTGATTTTTGAGTATTTATAATTTCTCCATTAATCATATTCATTTGTCTGGAGATATTATCAATAAGTTTTTGTCGTGAAGCAATTTTTCTTTTAAGAATTGAAAGTTCGGAAGCAGACATTCTTTTTGTATTTTTTGTCTCCTTTAAAATAGCATTAATAGCATTTATTTCTCTTTCAATCTTTGCTTTCTCATCTTCTAATTTTTTTCTGTCTTGAGCATCCGAAAACAAGCAAATAAAGAGCATAAAACAAGTAAAAATAAATGTTTTAATATAGAAAAAATTGCTATTATTCTTGTTGATATACATAATTTCAGTAAAAATTTGATTGACAAAAGTACAAATAATAAATTAAATAGAAAGTATTAATGTATTATAAGACCTTTTTAATTTATTAGAAAAATCATTTCCTTGCGCAATAAAATATGAATAAAAATACATTGTTGGATGCATTATTAATTCATTTCTAAAAAACTTTTATATCTTTGCAACATTAATATAAAAAAATTATTTGTTATGAGTGACGATAATAAAATTGTAAAAAGGTATTCTGACGAAGAATTGAACGAATTTAAGGAAATCATTGAAGAGAAACTAACTCAAGCTAAAGAAAATCTTGCAATGTTATTAGAAGCTTTTTCAAATGATGCTAATGATTTAGGTGACACTTCTCCAACATTTAAAGTTTTGGAGGAAGGAAGTAGTGTTTATTCTAAGGAAGAAAATGCCAATATGGCTGCAAGGCAACAAAAATTCATTAAGGATTTAGAAGCTGCTTTAATTAGAATTGAAAACAAAACTTACGGTGTATGTAGAGTTACAGGAGAGTTGATTCCTAAGGAACGTTTACGTTTAGTTCCTCACGCTACTTTAACCGTTGAAGCTAAAAATCAACAAGTCAAAAAGAAATAAGCTAAATGAAAAAACCTCTTATTCTTATCTTTATTGTTCTATTAATTGATCAAATAGTAAAGATATGGATTAAACTTAATTTGTGCATTGGAGAGGAAATCTCTTTAATTGGTGATTGGAGTAGAATTCATTTCATTGAAAACGAAGGAATGGCTTTTGGAATGAGTTTTGGTGGACAATGGGGTAAATTGCTTCTAACATTGTTTAGAATAATTGCCTCTGTTCTTATTTTTGTTTATCTTAAAAAGCTAATTGAGAAAAAAGAATCTAAGCTTATAATATATAGTATGGCTCTAATTTTTGCTGGAGCTGTAGGTAACATTATTGATTCTCTTTTCTATGGTTTAATATTCTCTGAAAGTTCTCTTTTCAATACAGCAACTATTTTTCAAGGTGGATATGGAACATTTCTTCATGGGAAGGTGGTTGATATGTTTTATTTTCCAATAATAGATACAACTTATCCTTCTTGGATGCCTTTTGTTGGAGGAGAATCTTTCCGTTTCTTTAATGCAATTTTTAATGTTGCAGATATTTCAATAACAGTAGGTGTTTTCATTCTAATTGTTTCTTTAATTGTTTCTCCTAAACACAAGACAGAAAATGATAATGAAGAAATATTAGATAAAGAAGGTTTAAATAATACAGATAACTCACAATTATCTAATTAATTGAAGTGGAAATAATAATTATTCTTGTTTTAATCATTGTCAATGGAATTTTTTCAATGGCAGAGATTGCTGTTGTATCTTCTCGTAAATCAAAGTTAGAAGCTTTAACTAAAAAGGGAGATCAAAGAGCAAAAAAAATATTAAAAATAGCAGAAAAACCTGAATATTTTCTTTCAACAGTTCAAATAGCAATAACTGCAATTGGACTTGTTACAGGTTTATATTCTGGTAAAAGTTTATCTGTTCCTTTAAGCAATATCTTAACTAATTTGGGTTTTGGACTTTCTTCAATTTGGCTTGCTAATATTTTAGTAGTAATTTTAGTAACATATTTCACTTTAGTTCTTGGAGAATTGTTTCCTAAAAAAATAGGATTAAATAATCCTGAAAAAGTAGCAGGATTAATTATTTCTCCAATGAATTTTCTTACAAAACTAACATATCCATTTGTTGTTGTTCTTTCAAAAAGCACTCTTTTCTTACTTAAGATCTTCAGGATAAAGAAGAATGAAGATTCAATTATTACTGAAGATGAAATTAAACAAATAATCAATGAGAGTGCTGAAGATGGAGAAATTCAAGAAGTAGAACAAGATATTGTTGAAAGAGTTTTTAGTTTGGGAGATAGAGACGTTTCTTCACTTATGACTCACAGAATAGATTTTGAATGGTTTGATGTTGATGATGGATACATACAGATTAAAGAGAAATTAGAAAATCATATACATTACATATATCCTGTTGCAGATAAATCTTTGGATAACATAATTGGAGTAGTATTCTTGAAAGATATGATAAAAATGAAAGAAGGTTCGATTAGAGATATTGTAAAAGAACCTCAGTTTTTGCCAGAAAGTTCAAGTGCTTATCATGCTTTAGAAGTATTTAAAGAAAAGAAAATAAGTTATGCCTTAATAATTGATGAATTTGGATTAATTATTGGAATGGTAACTATGAATGATATTTTGGAATCTTTGATTGGTTCTGCCGAAGAGATAGGAGTTAGTGATGAATATCAAATGGTAAAAAGAGAAGATGGCACATGGTTAGTAGATGGGCAGTATCCTTTCTTTGATTTCTTAAGCTATTTCGAATTAGAAAACAAATATCAAGAATTAGATTATAATACCTTAAGTGGATTAATTTTAGACTTAACTGGAAAAATTCCTAAAACTGGAGAAAAAATATATTGGGAATTATTTTGCTTTGAAATCGTTGATATGGATATTGCTCGTATAGATAAAATCCTTGTTATAAAAAATACCGACGATGAAATAAAAAAAAATCATAATAAGTTGGTCAAATAAAATATCTTTAATACTTTTGCACGATTGAAATCAAAATTTTAATAATTAAAATTAATAACACAATAAGAAAAGCTATGAAAAAAGTATGTGCTTATTTGTCAATATTCGCTATATTGACTTTAGGTTTATCAAACACTGTTTTTGCACAAGAATCAAAAACAGCAACCGCAACTGAATCAGCAGTTGCAGAACCTGTCGCTCAGGCTCAAGAAGAAGCTGCTGCTCCTGCAGAAACACAATCATTCCATCAAGTTTTAAAAACAAAGTATATTGAGGGTGGAGTGCCTTGGATGACACCTATTTTAATTTGCATGATTTTAGGTCTTGCATTAGTTATTGAAAGAATTCTTTATCTTAATTTAGCTACTACAAATGCAGATAAACTTCTAAAACAAATTGAAGAAAAAGTTGCTGGTAATGATTATGAAGGAGCAAAAGAAGTTTGCCGCAATACTCGTGGACCTCTTGCTTCAATATTCTTCCAAGGTCTTGACCGTGTTGATAATGGTTTAGAAGATGCTGAAAAAGCACTTACATCTTATGGTGGAGTTCAAATGGCAAGATTAGAAAGCAATATGAGCTGGATTTCATTATTTATTACAATTGCACCATCTCTTGGATTCTTAGGAACAGTTGTTGGTATGGTTCAGGCATTTGATGATATTGAAAAAGCTGGTGATATTTCTCCAACAGTTGTTGCAGGAGGTATGAAAGTAGCTCTTATCACAACAATCTTTGGATTGATTGTAGCTCTAATTCTTCAAGTTTGTTATAATTATCTTCTTTCAAAAATTGAAGGTATTGTTACAACAATGGAAGACTCTTCTATTACATTCATGGACATCTTGGTTAAAAACAGAAAATAGTATTTAATAGCAAGATTTCTTCAAAAAGAAATATTAAACTATTTTATTTACTAAAGAATTAAACCAAGGAGGTAAAAATGAAAAACGATTTAAAAAAAATATATTGGATAATAATAATAATTTGGGGTACATTAGCTTCTATATGTAGTTTATTGTACGCAGCATTTTTTGAAAATGCTAGCTTAGCTCAAATATTTTGGAATTTATCCTATTGGACAGTAGTAATATTTATAGCATTAAGCATTGTTTCTGCATTAGGTTTTGCATTAAGCTTCATTGTTAAAGGCTTTATTGATAATCCTAAAAACCAGATGAAAATTATTATTGCATTTGTTGCAATGGTAGTATTATTAGTTGCTACATATTTACTTGCATCAGGAACTGATATTCCAGTTGAATTGTTTGAAAAGACAGGTTCAAATTATGGAAATTCAAAATTAATTGGAGGTTCTTTATATGCAGTATATGCACTAATGGGAGGAGTAATAATAGCTGCTTTATATTCAGAAATAGCAAAAAAATTAAAATAAAATGGCAAGAAAGAAAAAAGAGATTCCTCAGTTGAATAGTTCGTCATCAGCGGATATTTCGTTTCTTTTGCTTACTTTCTTCCTATTAACATCATCAATTAATACGGATTTAGGAATTCAAAGACGATTGCCGCCACCTTCGGACCCAACTGTAAAACCACCCGAAATACACAAGAGGAATACATTTACAGTAAAGGTAAATCGTGCAGACCAGCTTTTATTTGATGGACAAGTTGGACAGATTACAGGATTAAAAGAAAGAGCAAAAGAGTTCTTGTCAAATCCTCAGAACCTTCCTAATTTGCCAGAGAAAATGTCAACTGAAATACCATTAATAGGTAAATATGAGGTATCAAAAGGAGTTATCTCTCTTCAAAACGATAGAGGAACATCTTATGATATGTATTTCAAAGTTCAGAATGAATTGACAGGTGCAATTAATGAATTGAAAGATGAATTGGCTAGAGTTAGATTCGGTCGTGCTTACAAAGATTGTAAAGAAGACCAAAGAGAAGCTATAGATAAAGCAATTCCAACTGCAATTTCTGAAGCTGAACCTAAAAATGTAGGAGGAAATTAATTATGGGAAAATTTAAGTCAGAAGACAAAAAATCTCTACCAGGATTTAATGCGAGTTCAATGTCGGACATTATTTTTATGTTTTTGTTCTTCTTTATGGTTATTTCAACTATGAGAGAAAGTACATTATTTGTAAAAATAACAGTTCCTCAAGGTTCTGAAATACAGAAATTGGAAAAGAAATCATTAACAAGTAATATTTTTGTTGGGGTACCAATTGAAGAAAAGAAATTTGGTTCTGCTCCACGTATTCAGCTTAATGACCAATTTGCCGAAATTAGTGATATTAGAGCATTTATTGAAGCTGAAAGAGCTGCAAGAGATGAAGTTGATGTTCCTTTCCTTACTACAACATTAAAATGTGATAAGGATGTAAAGATGGGAGACATCAGTGATATCAAACAAGAACTACGTCAAGTTGGTGCATTAAGAATAATGTATGCTGCATCAAGAAGAGCTAAAGACACATACTAATTAATATAAAATTCTAATTTAACTGCCTAAATTAATTTAATTGTAATTTAGGCAGTTTTTCTTTTATATATGATATATGGAATTTCATTGTAAAGAATTCTCTTTAAACCACTCCAAAAGCTCAATGAAGATTGGAACAGATGCAATACTTCTTTCTTCATTGACTCCAAAAATTTCGCCTCAAAACATATTAGATATTGGCACTGGATGTGGAATTATTGCTCTTTGTTTGGCGCAGAAATATACTAATGCCACAATTTTAGCAATAGATATTGACCAGAATTCAATATTAGAGGCAAAAGAAAACTTTAGAAATTCAAAATATTCAGAAAGGATTAACGCAAAGGAAATAGATATTAAAGATATTGCAAAAAGTAATACTAAAAAATTTGATTTAATTGTTTCAAATCCTCCTTTTTTTATATCAAGTTTGGAAAGTCCAAAAGAAAGAAGGAATAAGGCAAGGCATAATATATCTCTAAGTTATGAAGATTTAATTATATCGACCAAAAATATTCTTTCATCAAATGGAATTTTCTCGCTAATACTTCCTTATAAGGAATCAATATTATTTGAAAATATTGCTTACCAACAAAGTTTTGAAACAATTTATAGAGCAAAGATTTTCTCAAAGCCAAACAAAGAATGTGAAAGAGTAGTTTTGCATTTAAAAACTAATGAAAACAATTCTCAGAAACTTTTTTTCAATAATATAGTTGAGCAAGAGATTGTTTTAAGAGACCAAAATAATAATCCAACTCCTCAATACAATAATTTGGTTAAGGAATTCTTATTATAGTTTATAATCCTTTCTCAAGTTTCTTTCTGTTAATAAAACAAAGAGTTAGTAAATTAAAACAGCGTTTCAGTTAAATAGAATAAACATTTATAGATACATTACAATTTTTAATAGCTAAGTTATGTGTAAACCCCCAATTTTTTGAAAAATTGGGGGTTACACGTTACTATTAAAGTTTTGTAACTTGTTCCATATATAGGTAAAGTTACATGGTTACAAGTTACAAACTAAAATAAGGGTTAAAAAAAAGAGTTGTTGAAAAACTCAATCAAAATGGAATTTATCTCAGTCAAAAATAAATTTATATCGGTCAAAAATAAAAATATGACTGATATATTTTTCATTATGATTGATGTATTTTGTAATAAGCTTATCATAAATTCAACTTAACTTGATTGATGTATTATATATAACCACTTTTTCTATCACAAATAAATTTAGGGAATAATGAAATCCGATAACTTTTTTCAGATTCAATTTATTTAATAAGTAGTTGCATGTAAAATAAATACTACTTGAATTATAGCTTTTCCTTAACATTATTTTTTAAGAATTTCAAACTTATTTTGTCAAAATAGTTAGTAAAAGTAATGAGTTAATTAGAAGAAAATCATGATGTTCTAAATAATATATAGCAAAACTCTTAATATTTAATTTAATATTGAATAGTAAATATTTTGATTTTTATGGTTTTATTACTACTTTTGCGAGTTAAATACTTTGAATTTAAAATAGATGAAAAAAACTTTTTTCTCATTATTAGTACTTATCTTGTTTGTTGTTAAAGCAACCAATTTAAGTGCTGTTCCTGCTTATCCTTATCAAATAACTATAAAGCAGTCAGATAATACCTTGCTGTCTCTTTTACTTAAAGGAGATGAAAAAGTGAATTGGGCAAAAACGCTTGATAATTACACTTTATTAGTTGCCAAAAATGGTGATTATGTTTATGCTGTTTCTGATTCAAAAGGAGGGATTAAACCTTCGGAAATGATTGCTCATAATGAAGGAGGAAGAAGTTTGAAGGAGTTAGAGTTTATTTCAGAATTGGATAAAGATTTATTTTATTCTCGAGAACAAGTAGAATATTTAAAGCAATTTTGGGAGTTTAAAACAACAGATAATTTTCAAAAAGCTTTTCAAAATGCCAAATCAACAAATAGAGAATTAAGAATATTGGTTATTTTAGCTGCTTTTGCAGATCTTCCTTTTACATATGATGCAGAATTTTTTAATGACCTTTTTAATCAAACAGGATATAATTTAAACGGAAATGAAGGAAGTGTTAAAGATTTTTTCTCGGCTTCAACATTTGGACATGTAACAGTTATTGCAGATGTTTATGGACCATATACTGCAAGTGCAGGACAAAGTGTTTATGCTTACACAACTGCTGGAATGAATGGTGCAAGAAATTTGTTAACAGAAATGCTTTCTTTGGCAGACCAAGATGTTAATTATTCCAACTATGCTAACTATGGAGGCAATTATGTAGATTGTGTTTATATGATTTTTGCAGGTTGTGCATATAGTAGTGGCGAACCTAATGCAATATGGCCTCATAGAAGTGGTTTATATCCAGCTGTCCAGAAAGATGGTGTTTATATTCAAGATTATGCTTGTTCTGCTGAACTTGGAGGAACAACTCTTTATGGGACAACACCTCCCGTAATTGGAACAGTATGTCATGAGTTTTCTCACGTATTGGGATTAGCTGATGTTTATGATACAGACTATGACTCAAATGGACAAGCCTTTGTATCCGATGGTTGGGATATTATGGCAAGTGGCAATTATAATAATGAAGGGAAAACACCTTGTTTATGGAGTGCTTTCCAAAGAAGTTCGATGGGATTTTTAGATTTAGTGGAATTAAATTTCTCTACACCAATAGGTAATAAAACTCTACCTCCCTTAAACCAAAGTAATACAGCTTATAAAATTTCTCATAATTCAACAGAGTATTTTATTTTAGAGAATCGTCAAAAAGAGGGTTGGGATAGATTTTTATATGGGCATGGAATGATAATTACACATATTGATAAAAGTGTGCCTGGATGGAATTATAATTGTGCAAATTGTAATGCTACTTTGTTGGGAATAGATATAGAAGAAGCAAATCCACAAAATAAATACAATCGTCCAAGCAATACTTTTCCAGGGACAAGCAATGTTCAAAGTTTTACTGATAATACCAATCCAAGTAGTTTATCAAACAACTATGCAACACTTAACAAACCGATATTTAGAATAAAAGAAAATAATACTACAAAAAACATTAGTTTTGATTTTGGAGTAATTTCTGAAGGAGCGCCACAAGCAACTACAAATTCAATAATTAAATATACTTCAGACTCAATTTTTGTAAGCTCAACTGTTTTACAAATAACAGATCCTATTGTTGAGAAAGGGGTAGTATATTCAACTTCTCCAACTCCAACATCTAATAGTCAAAAGATAGTTAGCTCTGATAGTTCAAATAGTTTTATTTCTATAATTTCTGGGCTTCAACCTTCAACAACCTATTATGTTAGGGCTTATGCTAAAAATTCATCTTCATATTTTTATGGAGAAATTATTCAAGTAACAACCTCTTGCAATTCAATTAATATTTTCCCTTACAAGAATAGTTTTGAGAGTACAGCTTCATTAAATTGTTGGAGTCAAGAAGGAGAAGCCTTCCAATCAAACATTTGGCAAACTAAAGATTCCACACTAACTGGAGGTATTTCATCTGCACAAGAAGGCACAAAGTTTGTGCATATTTATTCTCAATCAGCCAATGCTCAAACAAGAAAGCTAATAACACCTCCATTAAATCTTTCTGTCCTTTCTCAACCTTATTTGAAATTCTATTTTGCAGCTAAGTCTAATGGAGATTTCCAAGATGCTTTTAAGGTCTATTACAAAACATCTCCAACAAGCAATTGGCAAGTATTAAAAACCTATAACCTAATCAACTATTCTCAATGGACTAAAGATTCAATTATTCTTCCTCAAAAATCAAATACCTACTATATAGCTTTTGAAGGACAACTATATGCTGGATATGGAGTTTGTGTAGATAATGTAGAAATAGGAGAAGCTAATTTAGCAGCTTACCCATCAGTTCAGACATTAGGTTTGGATAATATAACAGATGTTTCAATAAGAGTTTCATCCAATCTTATTTCTCAAGGCTACACCCCAATAACTGAAAAAGGAATTGTGTATAGCACAAATCCAAATCCAACAATTGATGATTCTTCTATTCCTTTAGGTAATGCATTAGGCCAATATTATCTAACTGCAAACAATTTAATTCCAAATACTTTATATTATTTCAGAGCCTATGCTATCAATCAAGGCCTGATTTCTTATGGACAAGTATTATCTACTTTTACAAAATGTGAAAGAATAAATTCATTCCCATATCAATTTATAACAGAAAGTACAGATAGTAATTGCTTTGTTAAGGGAGAGGGTTGGGAATTAGTTTTACAAGAAGGAACTGTTAACCCTCAAGAAGGGACTAATTTCTTTAAATTTAGTTCAAATCAAAATATTAAATCTAAACTAATTGTTCCAATTCTAAATTTAGAAAATCATACAAGTACTAAGATGAAATTTTGGTATCAAAAACCGAATAGTAATGATACTTTAGTTGTTTATTATAAAATAGGAATTGATGGCATTTGGAATAGTCTTAAAACATATACTTCTTCAACAAATTTATGGACATTAGACTCAATAGATATTCCTTCTGCTTCAGATAATTATTATTTAGCATTTGAAGCAGTATCACAAAATGGAAATGCAATTTATATAGATAATATTGAAATAGATGCAATCTTACAAACTCCAATAGTAGAAACTAATTCAGCAACACTATCCTCTTATAATACAATTCAAATAGAAGGAGAAGTAGTTTATTTGGGATTAAGTTCAGTTAATGATAGAGGAGTATGTTGGACAACAGATGGTTCTGTGCCAGATGTGTCTGATACAAAACGTCAAGTAGGAAGTGGAATAGGACAATTTTCAACAGCTTTAAATAATCTTTCTCCAGAAACAACCTATAGAGTTAGAACTTATGCTACCAATAGTTATGGGACAAGCTACGGTAGAGATTATACAATAACAACTCCTTCAACTCCAATTTTCAATAACACAATTACAGGGAATCAAAATATATGTTATTATAATGTAACTCATACTCTACAAGGATCATTACCAACAGGGGGTAATGGACAATTTTCATATCTTTGGTTACAAAGTCCAGATAGTTTGAATTGGGAATTAGCTTCAGATCCTGATTTAAGAATTCTTCAATCATATTTGTCATTTAGAGCAGAACAAACTTATTACTACAAAAGAATAGTTTATTCAAGATTAGTTTCTGATACAAGTAATGTAGTTTTAATTGAAGTATCACCTCGAACAAGAGCAGGAAATGTTTTTAGAGTTCAGGATACAATATTACTTCACGACACTTTGAAGATGGAATTAAGAGCTTTTGTTGGAGATAAATTTGTTTGGGAGAGAAAGAAATTAAACTTTTCTTGGGAAGAACTACCTTTAGCTCCTGATAGTAATTGGTTAGAAGACTCTCCGGAAGAATTAGGTAAATACTTCTATAGAGTTAGGGTAACAAGTGGAGTTTGTGCAGAAGAAATTTCTGGGGAAGATTGGACTTATGTTAAAAAAGATATTGGATTAGAAGATATAATTGAAAATGAAAATAGTATAGTTATTTCACCAAATCCTTCCCAAGGAGATATAAATGTTATTTATAATAATGATAAAGCATTTGTTGGAAAACTTTCACTCTACGATATTAATTCAAAAGAGATTAAATCAATTGAAAACCAAGTCTTAAACAAAGGAGATAATAGGATTAACCTTAATCCAGTTAATAATGGTTCTTATCTATTAGTTTTCAAAAATAAGGACAAGATAATGACAAAAATAATAATAATAAATAAATAAAGAGAACATGAAAAAAGCGTTTAAACTATTGCTTTTTATAGCAATTTTACTAATTTCTCAAATTAGTATGGCCGTTCCAGCCTATAAGGGATTGGTTCAGCTTTCTCAACCTGATGGCACAGAAGTTTCTGCCTATCTTTTTGGAGATGAAAGAATAAGTTGGGTTGAATCAGAAGATAATTATACTTTAATGTATAATAAACAAGGATATCTTGAATATGCAATAAAAGATCAAAATGGAGATATTATGCCATCTGGAATTATTGCAAAAAATCAGAATAATCGTTCAATGGCTGATCTTAATTTCTTATCAACTATTCAAAAGAAATTAAGATATTCTCCATCACAAATAGATTTAATGCTTCAAATGACAGAGATGTTAGATAATAGAAAATCACAAGGAGTAGAAGGATTAACAGTTGGTATTAGGAAGCTATTAGTTATTTTAGTAGGATATTCTGATTTCTCATTTACCTATTCAAGACAAGATTTTGAAAATCTTTTTAATCAAATAGGATATACAGCTAATCAAAGTACAGGAAGTGTTAGAGACTATTTTGCTGCAAATTCTTATGGAAAATTAGATCTTCAATGTACAGTAGTTGGACCTTATATTTTACCACAAACAAGAGCATTCTATGGTGCAGAAACTTCAACACAGAACGACGTTAATTCAAAACAAATGATTATTGATGCTTGTTATGCAGCTGATTCTGTTATTGATTTTAGTGTATTTGATAATGATGCTAACTTAATTGTTGATGGTATACATGTTGTTTATGCAGGAAAAGGTCAACATAATGGAGGAGGAACTGATGCAATTTGGGCTCATCGTTCCAAATTATATCCAGCTTTAGTTTTGGATGGAGTAAGAATTATTGATTATTCATGTGCTTCAGAAAAGAATTCATATAACACAATTTCAGGAGTAGGAGTTCATATCCATGAATTTGGTCACGTTTTAGGATTATTAGATTACTATGATACTGACTATAATGTTAATGGTATTTCAAAAACTTTTTCTTCATTTGAAGTAATGGATGAAGGTGCTTATAATAATAACGAAAAAACACCACCATTGTATAATGCTTATTCTAAAATTAAATTGGGTTGGGCATCTCCTTTTGTTATTGATTCAACAATGCTAATTGATATTACTTCAATTCCTTCATCTGATTCTGGATTAGTATATAAAATAAATACTCCAAAAGAGGGAGAATACTTCCTTTTAGAAAACTTAAGCTTTTTAGGATGGAATGGCTATTTACACTCTTCAATAAGAAATTTTAGAGATTGGTTTGGAGGAGGAAATAGTGCTATTATGGCTATTCACGTTGATGAATCAGCATCTGGACTTGGTTGGGCAGACAACTGCGTTAATTGTTACTCAAGCAGAAATTCAGTACGCTTAATGTCTGCTAATGGTCTATATATTGGTACAGAATATAGCACTTCATGGTCTTATTCTGAAATGGCTAATATGGTTTTCCCTGGAAAGAATTCAATAACATCTTTAACAGATGAAACGACAACTAATTTAAAATCATGGGATAATTTGAATTCAAATGTTGCATTAACAGAAATAACTAAAATATCAAATAGTGATAATGTATCTTTCAAAGTAAATGGTGGAGCTGCTCTTGGAGTTCAAGTTCATACATTAGCTCCTACTCAAATAACACATACTTCTGCTAAAATTTCTGGTTCTTCTCAAGCTTCATTACAAGGAGATCAAACAATTATGGAAAGAGGATTTGTTATAAACACAGAACCTTACCCAATATTATCTAATAATAAAATAATTGTATCAGGAACAACTGGAAGTTTTGACTCAACATTAACTGGACTTAATGCAGGAACAACATACTATTATCGTGCTTATGGAATAAATGCCAATGGAGTAGCTTACGGTGAACAATTCTCTTTCCTTACAACATCAGATCCAATAACAAATAATGCAATTGTTGATAGTAATTTTGCTGCATGTGAAACAGGAGAAATGCCAACAATTCTTGGAACTGAACCTCAAGGAGGAAGCGGAGATTACACTTATCGTTGGTTTGAAAGTACTGACAATATTAATTGGACAATTACTCAAAATGCAGGAATAAAGAAAGACTACACTCCTTCAACACTTACTGTTCCAACTTATTTTAAAAGAGTTGTAATATCTGCAGATAAAACTGATACTTCTGCTTCAAAACTTGTTCCAATAGTTCCCATGACAGTTGCTGGAACAATTTCAACAGAGTTTGATTCAATAACTGTTGATTCATCAACTGGAGAAATTTCTTTAAGTGGAAATGTTGGAGATGTTGTTGTATGGCAAAGAAAATTTGGAACTCAACAATGGGCACCAGTTGAAAGCTCTGGGCTACAAACAACTATATCTGAAGTTTTAACACAAGTTGGGGAATATCAATATAGAGTAAGAGTTAGAAGTGGTGCTTGTCCTTCTAAAACTTCTTCTCCAGTAACTATTATTGTAAAGCAAATTGGATTGTTTGATATAGATGTAAATTCAATCAATTTCAATATTTATCCAAATCCTTCAAAGGGAGAATTTACTTTAGATCTTAGTTTATCAAATAAAGATAATGTTGATGTTCAAATTGTTAATCTATTAGGTAAAACTGTATATATTAAAGATAATGTAAATTCTAAAACTCAAATAAATGTTTCTTCTTTAGAAAATGGAACTTATATTTTGATTTTGAAAGATGGAGATAAGATAATTGGAAAGAAACAACTTGTAATAACAAAATAAGCAAGTATATATAAAAATATACGGGACTTATTTCTAAAAAGTCGGTGATTACGTAAAAATAAACACCGACTTTTTTTATTAAAAAGGGACTAAATTAAAGTTTAGTTTATTTAGTAACTATCCTATTAAGTTCAGAAGAGATTATCTGTTTTAATTTTTTTAGAATTTTTTGTTCAGACATAATAATGAGTTGATTATCGTAATCATCTTCGTCTTTTAATTTTTCTTCATTACTAATTATTTTTCTTTCCAATTTGTTGAGCTTGAAACTTAAGAGGCTTTCTTTAACAAACTGATTAAGTTTTTCATCACTTTCAGGGTCTGGAATAACTATTTTCCATTTCTTTTCCCAAAGGTCACTAACTGAGTAGTTATTAATAAGAAGAGTTGTTGAAAGTTTTTGAATTTCTGAGTCTTGATTATTTGTAAAAACATTTAATTCAGGCAAGTTTCCTTGTTCATAAATATAGTTCTTGTAAATATCAAATATGTTTTGATAGAGTTTATTATCAAAACTTAAATTATCAGCAACAATATCTCCCACCAAATAGGCAGCAATCAAATAATTAGCATCTTCCTTTTCTCCATTTTCTCCAATAGTTGTTTGGATTGTTTCTTTATCTCCATAGTTTAGAAGAATAGAAATAATGTTTCTTTCTTGAGCTTCATCAGGAAAAGTTTCTTCAATAATTTGTTTTTTAGCCTTTTGATTGCTTATATAACTTGAACCATCATCTTCAGGAAGGAAAAGATCATCAGGAGGAAGTTGTTCAGAGCTTGGGGAGGTGGTTTCTTTAATTCCTTCTTTACTTTTCTTAAAGTATTTTTCTCTTAAAAGCTTGGTTAGATGATTATTCAGAATTTCTTCCTTCATATTAAGAATAGAAGAACATTGTTGAATATATGCAGCTTTTTCTATATTGTCAGGAATTAAGCTTATAGTATTAATAATCTCTTTAATTAAAGCACTTCTTTTGAAAGGATCATCCTTAGCATCTTCTAACAAAAGATGTGTTTTGAATAAGATGAAATTCTCAGCATGATCTGTTATATATGCTTTAAAATCATCTTGAGGAAGTTTTCTACAATATGAATCAGGATCTTCTCCATCAGGGAAAAGAACAATCTTTACATTAAGACCATTTTCAACAAATAAATCAATAGCCCTAAATGCTGCCTTTATCCCAGCAGAATCTCCATCGTAAAGTACTGTAACATTCTTAGTGTAGCGTTTTATAAGTCTTATTTGTTCAATAGTAAGAGCAGTTCCAGAGGTCGCAACAACATTTTCAACATTGTTTTGACTAAGCATAATTGCATCCATATTCCCCTCAACCAAATAGCAAAGGTCTTGCTTGACAATTTCATTTTTTGCTAAATGAAGTCCAAACAATACTTTACTTTTGGAATAAATATCACTTTCAGGAGAATTTACATATTTTGCTTTAGTTTTTTCTGAGCTCAGAACACGACCTGTAAAACCTAATGGACGACCTCCAATATTATAAATTGGGAACATTACTCTTGCTCTAAATCTATCATATTGAATATGACTTTCCTCTTTGGCAATTGTAAGTCCCGATTTAATTAAAATATCATCAGTATATCCATTCTTTTTTGCATATTCAGTAAATTCAGACCAATTATCCTTGCAATAACCAAGTCCCCAACGCTTAATGGTTTCTTCTTTAAGGTCTCTTTCAATAAAATAGCTTAAACCAATCTTCTTCCCTTCATTATCATTAAAAAGAATTTCTGCAAAATACTTTTGAGCAAATTCAGTAACATGAAACAAAGCATCTTTAACATCTTGAGAAGCTTTCTCTTCAGATGTCAATTCATCTTCTTGTATTTCTATTCCGTATTTGTTTGCAAGAAATTTTAATGCCTCAGGATATGAATAATGTTCATGTTTCATAATGAAATTAACAGCATTCCCTGATTCACCACAACCAAAGCATTTAAAAATTCCTTTTGAAGGGCTAACAGTGAATGAAGGAGTCTTTTCATTATGAAAAGGACAATGACCAAGATAATTAACCCCTCTTTTCTTTAATGGAACAAAAGCATTAATAACATCAACAATTTCAGTTGCTTCAAGTATTTTTGAAATATCTTCTTGTTTTATCATCTCTGCAAAATTACATTTTTATTTTATTTTATTACCTTTGCTGATTCAAAAGGTTGAAAAAAATTATGATAAGGTATTTACTAAGGAACTATTCATGGATAATAATCATATTCTTTGGATTATTATACTTTATTTTTCTATCAAATAATCCCACGTCCGATTCTTATTCAAATGCATTTTCTTCAATAACTCAAGAAGAGCTATTTCGTCCTCATCATCTTCTATATTCTGCATTGGGATATTTAATTTATTTGCCTTTCCAATCAACTTCCATTGAGCCTATTCGACTATTTCAAGCAGTAAATGTGATTTTTGCAATGGCTTGTTTTGTTGTGATAAGAATAATTCTTCTTCGACTACACATAAAAGAATCTATTATTGCAGCTTCAATATTTTTTCTTGGATCTTGTTTTGGATTTCAACGTTTTGCAATTGACAACGAATGTTACATAATTTCACTTTTCTTTTCTTTGCTGTCAATTAATTTTATTCAGACCTTTCTAATTAAAAATAAACCATACAAAGCAATTATGTGTGCTTTAGCTTGTTCAATAGGATGTTTGTTTCATCAAATAGTAATCTTCACTTGGCTTTGTTGTTTTGTTGTAATAATATTCAATAAAAAATGGAAATATGTTTTGTATTTTAGCTTAATAAGTTTAATTATCCCTATTTCTTATTCATTGGTTATTTTCTTTCAACAAGATTCATTATCAGTAAATTCATTAATGAGTTTTGTTCTTAATGATTATATAAATCAAAATGCAGAAATGCCAATCCTTAAGAATGTAGTTTTACTGTCTTCAATAAGTTTTCTTAGAACCTTTTTTCAAGTTCATGGATATATAGTTAATGTATTCTTACTTCATCCCATAATAGGAACTTTAATTGTATTAGTAACATTAGTTTTCTCAACTCTTGGAATAGTTTCTCTTTTTAAACTCAAAAAAAATAAAATAACTTTATTCCACGAAAGACGATTTCTAAGATTCTCATGGTGGCTTTTGATATATAACCTTGCTTTTGCAGTTTTTTCAAATGGAAACGCAGAATTTATGGTTATAATACCATTTCTTATTTTAATACTGTCAATCTATTATTTTGAAAACATACGTTGGCCATTATATGGATTTGGTTTTGCAATGTATGCATGGAATATTTTCTTTGCACTTACTCCAATAGGACTTCTAAACATAAATAGTAATGAAGAAATAGCCAATCTTGTTCAAAAAGAAGATGCAGTATTCGTGCTCAAGGATAAGGTTGCAATAGATAATATTGTTGCTTACAATCAGAAAAATCAAAATATAAAAAATACCTTTAAGATTTCGGAAGTAAGTCCTCAGCAATTTGAAAATTGGATTAAAGAAAATAAAACTATCTATACAGATTATTTTGGAAGCAAAGAATCTTTATCAAGAGCCAATATTGCAGAAAGTAAAAATAATAATATATCTCCAAATAATCCAATAATAAAGAATAAAGAGCATTTCACTCCAAAATATAAATTCACTTCTTTAGGTCAAGAAAAAGAAATTTGGAGTTATTCAGACTAAAAAGAATATCTTTGCAAGAATTAATAATAACTTTAAAAAATAAGACATGAAAAAAATTATTGCATTATTTGTAATTACATTTAGTTTAATCAGTTTTAATTCTTGTAAAGATGATAATGATACTTCTTCAAGCACTCCTTCTTGCACAAATATTTCTTTAAAAGACGCACAAATGTATGTTGGGTTAGATTATAATGAAGTTAAAACCAAATTGGAAGCCAAAGGTTATGTGTTTGATGAACAAGAAAGCGATCAAAACTTAATTGTTTATAAAAATTCCGACAATACATTATGGTATGAATTAAGGCTAAATGTAGAAACAAATATTATTTACCAAGCAAATGTTTTCAAGAAAAATAAAATAAGAGATAACTCAATTAGTAATTATGAGTATTGTCAGAGAGAATGTTTGTCTGCGACAAATAATAATAGTGATTATCAATATATGGGGGCGATTAATTCATTTTCTGCAAACTATGATTCTCAATCAGCATTTCAAAATGCATTTAATGAAAATAAGTCTATTTTAGGATTTTGTGCAGAAGCATGGCAATCAACAAATAAATTATATGGAGTAGTTTTTATGAGTATTAATGAAGAAATTCATGAAATTACAGAAACAAGTACTATTATTCAATACGATAAATATTGTTTGTTTCAAGTAGTATATTCTGACATTACTCTTAGACCTCAAGATATAGAAGAATCTCCAATAAAAGACATGCTCAATAAAATGAATAAGTAGAATTATTTTGGAGTTTTATTAGTAATTTTGCTCTTTAAAATTAATTTTTAGATGAAAGAATATATTATAGCAACCAATAATAAACATAAGGTTGAGGAAATTCAAAAGGCATTAGGCGATAAGGTAAAATTAGTTACTTTAAAAGAATTGGGTTGCAGGGAAGAAATTCCAGAAACAGCAGATACTCTAAAAGGCAATGCAAAACAAAAAGCAGAATATATTTATAATAAATTTGGAAAAGACTGTTTTGCAGATGATACAGGTCTTGAAGTTGAAGCATTAGATAGTCGTCCTGGCGTTTATTCGGCTCGTTATGCTGGAGAAGGATGTAGCTTTGATGATAATATTGATAAACTTCTTGATGAAATGGAAGGAAAAACCAATAGAAAAGCTTGCTTCAAAACTGTAATTTGTCTAATTGAAAACAATAAAGAATTTTATTTTGAAGGAAAATGTGAAGGCTCCATACTAACAGAACGTTATGGAAAAGGAGGATTTGGATATGACCCAATCTTCATACCAAAAGGCTATGGAGAAAGTTTTGCAGAAATGTCTTTGGAAGAAAAGAATAAAATTAGCCATAGAGGATTAGCAGTAAAGAAATTGGTGAATCATATTTTAAATAAATAAGTAATGTTATTTACAGAAGAAAGTATCAGGGATTATCGCATTATGGAAGTAGCAAAAGCCATGATGTGTGCAGCCAGAACAGCACCAAAGGCAAGGGGAATTGATAACCTTGTTATTGCAACAATAACTAATTTTGATATAATTAAACTTTCGGAACATACAAAAAAAATGTATGAATCGAATAATCAGCAATTCTTTCTTCGAGATTCGGAAAATATATTAAAAGCAAGAGCAATTGTACTGATAGGTACAAAGATTTCAATCGTTGGTTTGAATTGTGGCTTATGTGGATTTGCAACCTGCGAAGAAAAACTATCCAATTCAAATGTTCCTTGTATGTTTAATTCAAATGATTTGGGAATTGCAATTGGAAGTGCAGTCAGTGTTGCTGCAGATAACAGAATTGATTCAAGAGTTATGTATTCTGTTGGAGTTGCAGCTAAAGAATTAGGTCTTTATGGAGAAGAGGTTGCTTATGGTTTTGCAATACCTCTTTCAGTAACTGGAAAGAATCCTTTCTTTGACAGACCAACGCTATAAATTTATAAAAAGATAAAAGATTAAAAAGATATATTTATGTTAGAAATAAATAAGATAAGACTCAATAAAGAAAAAGTAATTGAACTTTTAGGAGTAAAGAATTTTAAAGATGCTGACCAAAAAATCAATAATCTGATTGATTTGGACGAAAAGAAACGCCAAGTTCAAAAACAACTTGAAGATATAAAGGCAGACTTAAATGTTAAGGCAAAAGAGATAGGCAAGTTTATGATGCAAGGTGAAAAAGACTTGGCAGAAAAAACTAAGGAAGAAGTAGCAGCCCTTAAAGAAAATTCAAAAGATTTGGAAAAAGAACTTACTGAAAAAGAAAAAGAAATTGAAGAATTGCTTCTTTCAATTCCTAATCTTCCTCACTCTTCTGTTCCTATAGGAAAAACTGCTGAAGATAATTTTGTTGAGTTGATTGAAGGAGAAATTCCAAAACTATGGGATGGAGCAACTCCACATTGGGACTTATGTGCAAAATATGATATAGTTGATTTTGAATTAGGAAATAAAATAACTGGTTCTGGTTTCCCAGTATATAAAGGTAAAGGAGCAAAACTGCAAAGAGCATTAATTAATTTCTTTTTAGATGAAGCAACAAAGAGTGGATTTGATGAAGTTCAGCCGCCTCTAATGGTAAATGAAGCTTCAGCAATGGCAACAGGACAACTTCCAGATAAGGAAGGTCAAATGTATGCAATTCCATTGGATGGCTTTTATATGATTCCAACTGCTGAGGTTCCTTTAACCAATATATTCCGTGATACAATTCTTCAAGAAAAAGATTTTCCAATAAGAAAATGTGGTTATTCTCAATGTTTCCGTCGTGAAGCAGGTTCTTATGGAAAAGATGTTAGAGGATTAAACAGATTGCACCAGTTCGATAAGGTAGAAATTGTTTGTATTGAACATCCAGACAAGAGTTACGAACAATTGGAAAAGATGAAACAACATGTTATGGGAATTCTTTCTAAATTGGAACTTCCATACAGAATTCTTCGTCTTTGTGGAGGAGATATGAGTTTTACTTCAGCTCTAACCTTTGACTTTGAAACCTATTCTGCAGCACAGGAACGTTGGTTGGAGGTAAGTTCTGTTTCAAATTTCGAAACTTTCCAGTCAAACCGCTTAAAGCTTAGATTTAAAAATCAAGAAGGCAAAACACAATTAGCTCACACTCTTAATGGTTCTGCCTTAGCTCTTCCAAGAATAGTTGCTTCTTTGTTAGAAAACAATCAAACTCCAGAAGGAATTAGAATTCCTAAAGCTCTTGTCCCTTACACTGGATTTGAAATTATAGATTAAATACTTATATGGGCAGATTAATTTATCTGCCCATTTTTTTAAACCATTAATTATGGAAACAATTAATGAGAACATCTTAAATTCTCTTTCAAGTTCAGAGAGAATGCCTTTGCTTTTTCTTGGTCATGGAAGTCCAATGAATGCTATTGAAGAAAATCAATTTGTTGAAGGATTTCGCACTATTGCCAAACAAATTCCTGTTCCTCAAGCCATATTATGTGTTTCTGCTCATTGGTTTATTGATAAAACAATGGTAACTTATATGGATAATCCTAAAACAATACACGACTTTTATGGCTTTCCAAAGGAACTTTATGAAGTAGAATATCCTGCAAAAGGGCATAAAGAATTGGCAAAAGAGGTTCAAAAGCTCCTTTACCCTAATGAAGTAGGATTAGATTTGAGTTGGGGATTAGATCATGGAGCTTGGTCAGTTATAAAACATTTATATCCAAAAGCAGATATTCCAGTTGTTCAACTAAGTATTGATTATTCTAAAGAGGCATATTATCATTTTCATTCAGGTTCGCTTTTGCAATCATTAAGAGAAAGAGGTGTTTTGATAATTGGAAGTGGTAACATAATCCATAACCTTAGAATGGTTGATTATAACAACTTTGAAAAAGATAACTTTGGATATGATTGGGCAAAAGAGATTAGAGAAAACATAAATAAGAAATTAATGGAAGATGATTTTGAGCCATTGATTAATTATAAAGAAGAAATTCCTAATTTCATTAAAGCAATTCCTTCTCCAGATCACTATTTGCCACTTCTTTATATTTTGGGAGCAAAGCATAAAGAAGAAAAAATTAGCTTTTTCAACGACAAATTGGTTGGAGGAAGCTTAAGCATGACAAGCCTCTTTATCCAATAATTTTATATTCTTTTCCACTCAAAAATATCACTTTTTTTTGAGTAAAAAATTCATTGTTTTTATTCATTTTTTCTTGACTTTTTACTCGTTACACTTCGTTTAAAATCAATTTATTACTACATAAAACTTTTTTCTCCTTGTTTTGATGTCGAAATCATGCCATGAATTACTCGAATTCATGCCATGAAATCAGTGAATTCATGCCATGAATTGGGTAGAATCATGCCATGATTCCGAGTAATTCATGCCATGATTCCGACATCAAGTCCTTATAAAAAAAGTTCTAATCCTTGTTTAATTAGTTCCAAACTTCGTTTTTTTTCTTTTAAGTCTTATTTATTCCCACCTAATTAAATATTTTTTTTATCCGTTGTGTAACTTTTTTATATCTTCGCTTGTCTTATTTATAGAAAACAAAAAAGAGAGTAAAGATTAATTTTTGTTTGGGAGGCTGAAATAAGCCTCCCATTACTTTAAAAAACTATTAATGACTGAGAAAGAATACAACCTTTGTATTGATAATTATTCCGATTCTGCGTTTCGCTTCCTTGTGAAAAACATTAAGGACAGTGATACTGCAAAGGATATTCTTCAAGATACCTTTACTAAACTTTGGGAAAAGAAAGAAGATGTTGAATTTGTGAAAGCTAAGAGCTACATATTTACATCGGCTTATCACACAATGATAAATAATATAAAATATAATTCTTTGAAATTTAATATTCCTCAAACTCAAACCATCACTTCCAACTCCTATAATGACATTAACGAAGTTCTTAACGAAGCCTTGGAACAACTGCCACAAATACAAAAGGCATCAATCCTTTTGAGAGATTACGAAGGATATTCCTATAATGAAATTGGAGATATTCTTAATTTGAGCCAGGAGCAAGTGAAGATTAATATTTTTAGAGCAAGAGTAAAGTTAAAAGAGTATATAGTTACAATAGATAATGTATTATAATTATGATAACAAAAGAAAACATTGAAGCATATTTATTAGATCTTCTTGAAGGCAATCTAAGTCCTGATGAGATTAAGGACTTAGACGCTTTCCTTGAGGATAATCCTCAATATAAGGAGATGATAAGTCTTTATGATTCTTCCTTAGTTCTTATGACTGATAAGAATGTTAAGTTTGAGGACAAAGAATCCTTAAGAAGAAAGAATAAAACAGTGGCTTTCTATCCATATATCAAATATTCTTTTGTTGCAGTGGCAGCATGTTTCATCCTCTTTATATTTGTATCTAAACTCTTTATTAAACCATTAGATAATACAACCATTAAGACTTATGATAAGGTAATGGTTCAAAATACAAGTAACACATCGTCTGCCATACCTTCTTCTAAATTAGAAACTGATAAAGAGAATACAGTTAAAAAGCAAAAACCTGTTTTTAAAAACAATACAAAGACTATTGCAAAAGCTGAAAAACCTCAAGAAAAGGAAATTCCAATTGAAGTTAAAGAGGAAGTAAAACCAGAACCTAATATCTTGCTTGCAAATAATTTGGTTGTTTATGAAGTAGATAATTTAATTGCATATACACAAGAAGAAGAGTTAAATGAAAATAAAATTATAGAGGTAGATAATTTAATTGCATATAATGATAATCAAACTACTAATCCTTTATTAAGTAATTCTCTATTAAGCCCTTTAATTAATAATAAATATGTATATCAATTAAGGCATAATCTTGAAAGCACAATTGAAAAGACACAAAATGGGGTTAATTATGCTTTAGACTTTATAGAAGATAATATTAAGTATAATCCATTTGAATCTTTAATAGCAAAAAAATAATATAAAACAATAAAAAATAAAGAATATGAAAACCAAGAATTTATTATTTCTAATCCTTATTTTAGGATTATCATTCAATTCTTTCTCACAAGAGGAAGTTACAATTAAGCAGGTGCTTAAAAATAGTTCAACAAGTTCAAAAAAGTTTACAACTGATCAGATTAATTTTGTAAAAGTATATACTTCTATTCCTGTAACTATTAATAATGGGAAGGAAAATGCAATATACTTAACTGGAGAGTTTGATAGTGCTGAAGATTATGCTGGTTTTTGCACACTTGAAGATGCTGTTTTAAAAATCAATTCTCCAAAGAAAGGGGAAAAAATTACTTTAGAATTGGATACAGATGTAAGTATTTTCCAATTTTATAATAATGCAAATGTTGCAATCAATAAAGATATTAAAATAGAAAGAAGTGGATTATTTGAAGCAAATAGTAATTCATTAGCTATATTTAATGGTAAAGTTATAGGAGAAGATTTAATAATAAATAGTAAGAGTAATTCCAAAATAAGTTTTATTTCTATTGATGCAAACACATTAAAATTAGGAATTGAAAAAGGGTCTGAAGTTATTTTAAATGGTAAGACTAATACTTTAAAATTAGATAAAGATGAGGATTCAAAATTTATTAAAGACGCCTTTTCCTTTTCTTCTTTATATGAAGCATTAGAACTAAATGACGAAGATACTATCCTTGCACAAGGAAATAAAATATACTTAAAGACACAAGAATTTGTAGGCAGACCAAAGCATAAAAGAGATTCTTGGAAAATTGATAGTGAAGGAAATATACTAACCTCAAAAGGAGATACTATTTCAAAAGCAGAAGCATTAGAAGAAGTCGAATATAATAAATTATCAAACGTATGTTCACCTGAAAATGCAAATGTTCTTATAGGAAAGAATGCGAGAGTAAATATTATCTTTTTAGATAAAGATAATATTGGAGAAGATTATGTTTCTAATTATCCTATTAAGGGATATGTAAAAGGTCAGTTGATTGTTCAAGATGATTATCCATTGAATTTAGAATTAACAATAAGGAATGATATTGGTAATATAACCATAATGGAAGGAGCAGAAGTAAATATTCTTTCTAAAATAAATGAGAAACAACGTTCATACTATTTATTTAAAGATGCAAAACTAAACTTTAATCAAGAAACAAAAATAGAAGAACTTTCATTAGGAATGAATGATGGATCAAAGATAAGCTTCAAAGATCTAAAAGCAGATAAGGTTTTTTTAAAAGGAGATGGAACATCTGATTTGGAATTAAACGGAAGTATAGGCTTTTTAGATAGATATATGTATGATGATATTAATCTTAATGGAGACTATAAAATTGATTCAATAAAAGAGAGAAAACTAAAAATGTTTACAATTAGTACTCCAATTCCTTTTACTTCTTCAAATAATAAAGATGTTAATTCAGGAAAAGAACAATCTCAAAGTGAAAAAATAAAAGCTCAAAAGCAAGGTAAAGATAAATTGAACTTTACTCTTCAACTTGGTTATGGAATTTTAGGTTGGTCAAATAGAGTTTCAAGTATTGATAATTTATTTGCTTCTCCAAAAGGACAATACTCTTTATCTTATAGTGATAGCTGGTCTTTAGGATTTAGATATGAATATAAATTTAATAAAAGATGGTCAATATCAACTGGATTAGGATATGAATCAAACATATTCCGTTTTGAAAATAATCTTATGCTTACAGATATTAATGGAAGTAAGAGAATAGACTTTGATACAACTTCATTGGAAACTGAAAGCAGATTAGTTGCTCGTTATGTTACTTTGCCTTTATTTGTTAAGTTTAAGGTTCATAAAAGCTTTAATGTACACGTTGGAGCAATTGCAGGAGTTAATTTCAGAACATCATCAACAGGATTTAAGAGAGATTATGAAATTCCAAATGCAGAAGTTGAAGAACGTTGGGGAACAAAATATGATAATTTCAAACCACTAAAATTAGATGTTCAAGCAGGATTTGGATGGGGTAGCGTTAACTTTTATGCTAAGTATTCTGTAATATCAATGTTCAAAGATAATAAAGAAGTAGCAGCTTATCCATTTAGTGTTGGTGTTTCTTTAGGACTATAGAATCTAAATAACTACAAATAAAAAAGCTTCGCTTATTTATTAAGCGAAGCTTTTACTTTTTATTGAATTTCCTTATCCTCCAAATTCCATTAAATAAGCTTTAATAAACTCATCCAAATCTCCATCCAAAACAGCTTGTGTGTTGGAAGTTTCAACATTTGTTCTTAAGTCTTTAACTAATTTGTAGGGGTGAAGAACATAGTTTCGTATTTGTGAGCCCCATTCTATTTTCTTTTTTGAACCTTCTATTTCAGCAATCTTTTCCCTCTTCTTTCTTAGCTCCATTTCATAGAGTTGACTCTTTAACATCTGTATTGCTTTTTCTCTGTTTTGCAATTGAGAACGTGTTTGCTGGCATTCAATTACTATGTTTTCAGGTTTATAATGTAAACGAACTGCTGTTTCAACCTTATTGACATTTTGTCCTCCAGGTCCTCCTGAACGGAAAGTGTCCCATTCAATATCTGCAGGATTAATGTTTATTTCAATATTATCATCAATAACTGGATATGCATAAACAGATGCAAAAGAAGTGTGGCGTTTGTTAGCTGAATCGAAAGGAGAAAGCCTGACTAAACGATGAACTCCATTTTCACCTTTAAGATAACCATAAGCAAACTCACCTTCAATTTCTAATGTAACACTTTTAATTCCTGCAACATCTCCTTCCTGATAATCCACCTCTTGAACCTTAAAATTATTCCTTTCTGCATATCGCAAATACATACGCATAAGCATTGATGCCCAATCGCAACTTTCTGTTCCACCTGCTCCTGCGTTAATTGTTATAATTGCACAAAGGCGGTCTTCTTCGTTGCGAAGCATATTTTTAAATTCAAGGTCTTCGATTATTTTTTCAAGATTATTTAGATGTCCGTCCAATTCTTCTTCTGAGCAATCTCCTGCATCAAAGAATTCTTTCCAAACCTTTACATCTTCAAATGATTCTGTAATCTTATCAAAAAGATTTGTCCAAACTTTTTTCTCATTAATCTTCCTTAGAAACTTTTCAGCCTCTTTAGCGTCGTTCCAAAAGTCTGGCTTAAGTGTAATTTGTGTTTCTTCTTCTATTTGTTTCTTCTTATTATCAATGTCAAAGAAACCTCCTTAGAGCCGCAACTCTTTCATCAAAATCCTTTATTCTTTCGTCTATTGTCATAATTTATATTAGTATTTGGTTTTGTTTTCTGTTTCTTCCCAAAGTTCAAAAGGCAATTGACCTTCTTTGTGCATAATATTCTCCATATAAATGCTTCTATCTTTTTCGCTTAAAGATATTTCATTATAAATAAATGAATCGTCAAAGCCTGCTTTCTGTGCATCAAACCTGTCTGCAGCATAATAAACCTTAGAAATTCTTGCCCAATAGATAGCCGACAAACACATAGGACAAGGTTCACAAGAGGAATAAATCTCACAGCCTGAAAGGTCAAAAGTTTTTAATTCCTTGCAGGCAAGTCTTATTGCATTTATCTCTGCATGTGCTGTTGGGTCATTGGATGAGGTTACGGTATTAGGAGATTTTGCAATTAGCACTCCATCCTTGACAATTACAGCTCCAAATGGTCCTCCATTATTGTTCTTAATATTGTCAAGAGCAGTTTCAATTGCTAATTGCATAAACTCCTTATCCATATTATTTATTTTCTTTTAATAAGCTCTTGCAAAAATTACTCTTTTATTTGAAGGTTTACCAGTAAGAATACATTTACCTTCTTCTTCTTTTGCATCCAAAGGAATACAACGAATAGTTGCTTTTGTAAGTTCTTTTATTTTTTCTTCAGTTTCTGGAGTTCCGTCCCAATGGCATTTAAGGAATCCTCCTTTTTCAATTTCCACCAAGAATTCTTCCCAAGAGTTAACCTCTTTTGTGCTTTCTTCTCTAAAGCGTAGTGCCTTATTGTATATGTTTTCTTGAATATATTCCAAAAGTTTTTCAATCTTATTGCTTAAACCTTCAATTGAAACAGATTCTTTAGTTAGGGTATCTCTTCTTGCAAGTTCAACCAATCCTTGTTCAAGGTCTCTTGCTCCCAAAGTAACTCTAACTGGAACTCCCTTAAATTCATATTCGTTGAATTTCCAACCTGGTTTATAAGCATCTCTATCGTCATATTTTACAGATATTCCTTTTGCTCTAAGTTCAGAACAAAGTTTTTCTGCTTCAGCATCAATTTTTGATTTTTGTTCATCTCCCTTATAAATTGGAATAATTACAACCTGAGTAGGAGCAAGTTTTGGAGGGAGTACCAAACCGTTATCATCGGAATGAGACATAATTAAAGCCCCCATTAATCTTGTTGAAACTCCCCATGAGGTTGCCCAAACATATTCTAATTTATTGTCTTTTGAAAGGAATTTAACATCAAATGCTTTAGCAAAGTTTTGACCAAGGAAATGTGATGTTCCTGCTTGAAGAGCCTTTCCATCTTGCATTAAAGCCTCAATACAATAAGTATCTAAAGCTCCTGCAAAACGTTCATTAGGAGATTTAAATCCTTTTAGAACAGGAACAGCCATAAAGTTTTCAGCAAAATTTGCATATACTTCCAACATCTTTTTTGTTTCAGTAACTGCTTCTTCAGAAGTTTCATGAGCAGTATGTCCTTCTTGCCAAAGGAATTCAGCTGTACGCAAAAACATTCTTGTTCTCATTTCCCAACGAACAACGTTTGCCCATTGATTACAAAGAATTGGAAGGTCACGATATGATTTAATCCAACCACGATAAGTATCCCAAATTATGGTTTCACTTGTAGGACGAACAATCAATTCTTCCTCAAGCTTAGCTGTTGGATCTGGTTCTAATCCTTTTCCATCACTTTTTGCACTAAGACGATGATGAGTTACAACGGCACATTCCTTTGCAAAACCTTCAACATGTTCTGCTTCTTTTTCAAAATATGATTTAGGAATAAAAAGAGGGAAGTAAGCATTTTGATGCCCTGTTTCTTTAAACATTTTGTCAAGTGCTGCTTGCATCTTTTCCCATATTGCATAACCATAAGGCTTAATAACCATACATCCTCTAACTGCAGAATTCTCTGCTAAATCGGCTCTTACAACCAATTCATTATACCATTCAGAATAGTTTTCTTGGCGTGTTACAAAATCTTTTGCCATTATTATTTGTTGTTTATATTGATTTTATGTTTAAGTTTGCAAAGATACAAATTAATAGTAAAATTTTATATTTACTTTCCTAATAAACCTTTTTATCATTTGTTAAGAATGCTTTGGCATAAGTTTTGCTATATTTCAGGTGGTAAGTTTATATAAAGATTAAATCAGAAAAAACATATAGATATGAAAACATTTAAATTTGGATTGGTTGCAATAGTAACAACAGCTCTTTTGACTTTGAGTGGTTGTTCCGTTCAGTCGGGTTTAGCAAGCTATGATGATGTTTACTATAATCCTTCAGATGCAGAACAATACCAAGAGGTTGAAAAAAGGCAATCTAATTACAATAATGAAAAGCAAAATCAATATGCTAAAAGTTCAAGAGCATATAATGAAAGATTAAGAAATGGTAACTATTCTGAAAATAATCAGATTCAAGATAGTAATTACTATAATGAAGACTCTCTTAACTATAAGAGCTCTTATCAAGATGGTGATTACCTTTATTACGATGAAGATGATTATTACGATTATGCTTACTCAGCTCGTATTCGCAGATTTCATCGTCCATATGCATGGGTAGATTATTATGATGATTACTACACTAATCTTTATTGGTACACTTACAATCCTTATTATTGGGGAACAAGCATTTATTTAGGATATAGCTGGTGGTATCCTTCATATTATTATCATAATCCTTACTGGGGATATAGTTATTGGGGTTGGGGATACAACTACTATTATAACCCTTATTACTATGGATGGGGATATTACCCTTATGGAAATGTTTGCTACTATAATCAAAGAGATCATAATTCCAATTTCGATCGCCCAAGAAGTTCTTTTGACCCAAATAATAGATATGGAATTTCAAGCACAAGAACTGGTCATTTGGCAGATGATGCAAGTAAGAGAACTTTCGGACAAACATTTAATGAAAGAAATAGAACAACTCCTTCATTAAATAATAGAACAATTAGCAGAGATGGACTTTCTCGAACAGCAAATTCTTCAATTACAAACAACAGAACTAAACCTTTGGAAAGAACAGGCAATAGAACTATTGGAAACAATATTGATTTAGGTCAAAAGAAAGATCCAAACAATAGAACACAAGGAAGATTTAATAAACCAGAAAGATTGGAAAGAAGAGATGCAAATACTCAAAATAATAGAACAATAAATAATAATAGAAATTCTCAAAACTCCAATACTCGTTTCAATAATACACGTACAGACAATTCTAATAATAGAAGAATAAATACTGAAAACACAAACAGAACAACAAGAACCTACACTCCACCTTCTTCTCGTCAACCAAGAACTAATAATGAATTTAGAACAAATACCAGACGTTCAAATGATCTTCAACAAAACAGAAGAACAATTAATAACTCAAATAATAGGACCATTCAAAATAATAGAACAATAAATACTAATAGATCTAATAATTATAATAAATCAACTAACAGCACTCCAACTCGTAGCTATAACTCTTCTCCTTCACGTAGTTCTTCTTCTTCAAGTGGTAGTTCAAGAAGCAGTGGAGGTAGTTCATCTGGAGGTTCTCGTTCAGGAGGTTCAAGAAGATAGAAAATACTGCAAGGATACATTATATAAATTATAAATTAAGAAAAACACTATAACAATGAAAAAGATACTTTTATTAGCAGCAAGCATTTTCATAGCAGGAAGTATGTCTGCACAAACAATGACAGATGCATTGAGATTATCTCAATATGGATTAAATGGGACATCAAACTATATTTCAAGAGCAGGAGCAATTGGAGCATTGGGTGGAGATTTGACAGCAGCAAGTTATAACCCTGCAGGACTTGGAATTTACAATTCAAGCGAATTTTCTTTATCTTCAGGATTAAACTGGAGTTTTACTGATGCAAATGCAAATGGTTTTATCACTTCAGAAAATAGAGCCAACTTCAATTTTGGTAATATTGGAGCATTATTCTTTTTTAAACCAGGGAAAGGAGATATTAAAGGATTTCAATTTACATTTGGCCTAAATAGGTTAAAATCTTATGGAAACAGAACAATGTTTCAAAGAGATGGAGTAGATGAATCATTTATTTCAAGTATAATTAATGAAGGAATGAGTGATGCTTATATGTATGATTTCTATGAATCCTATGTTGTAGATTACGACACTTCAACAAATATATATACATCAGTTTTCCAATCAACAGGAAAGAAAAATCAAATACGTTCTTTTACTGAATCAGGTTCTATGAATGAAATGGTTTTTTCTTTATCAGCAAATGTTCGTAACCAACTCTATCTTGGAGCAACATTAGGTATTCCAATGGTAAACTACCATAGTGAAGGTTCATTTATGGAAGAATTAGTTGATGCAACTGGAGTAGTTACTGATAGATATCTATATAATGAAGAAAAAGATATTGTAGCAACAGGAGTTAATTTAAAAATTGGTGCAATCTTTAGACCAGTAAATTGGGTAAGAATTGGAGCAGCTATTCATACACCAACTTATTATGCAATTGAAGATAACCTTTTCTCTGAAGTAATATATACTAAAAGAAGTGGAGGAGATTGGGATCCTATTACTTATGATTTGCAAAGTCCATTCCGTTTCTTAGGATCATTAGCATTTGTTTTGGGAGATAATAAATCAAAAATGGCAGGAACAATATCTGCAGATTACGAATTTGCTGATTATTCAGATATGAAATATCGTTTGCCAGGAGATATAAAAGCAGAAAATGACATCAACAATACCATAAAGGACTACTACCTTCCAACCAACACAATTAGAATTGGAGGAGAATTGAAATTAGGAACAATTGCCCTTAGAGCAGGATACTGCATTATGGACAATCCTTACGATAAAGATATAAACGATGCAGGAGCACAATCAATAACTGCAGGTATTGGATATAAAAATAAAAACTTCTTTATGGATGCTGCTTATGCATATACAACAGGAAAAAGCAAATTTACAGAATATGATTATAATGTAATTGACCTTGAACACACAAATCACTTAGCACAACTAACCTTTGGAGTAAGATTCTAAAAAACAAATCCAAATTTAAACATATATAGGAGTTCTTCTGAAAAGAGGAGCTCCTTTCTTTTGTCCTGAAAATAAAACCTTGTTTCAGTAAAATAAAATGCTGTTTCAGTAAATTAAAGTAAAGAAAGAAAAAATTAAAGTAAAGAGTTAGTAAAATAAAACAGCGTTTTCGGTAAATTAGAATAATGATTTAAAAAATAAGCTTTATTTGATTTAATAAGTTTAAGGAAATTAAAGTCGCTAAAGTCCTTAATCTACTTAATCAACTAAACATCTCAACAACTAAACAACTCAACTTTCAAAAAAACTCAATCATAATCAAAAATAAGTCCTTCATATATAAAAATATGATGGACATAAATAAAAATATGATGGACATATTTCCAATTATGATGGACTTATTTTTGATTATGATTGATGTTTTTTTGAATAAACTATTTGTTTATTCTCCTTTTATTACTTTTTCAATTATTATTGGGAAATGTTCTTGTTCCAATAGGTGGATTTTAGCTGCAACCATATCAACATCATCTTGTGGAAGGACTTCGCATTTTGCTTGAAAGATAATTTCTCCTTCATCGTAGTGTTGATTAACATAATGAATGGTTATTCCTGTTTCCTTTTCTTTGTTTTCAACAACTGCATGGTGAACATTGTGACCATACATGCCTTTGCCTCCATAATTTGGTAGAAGAGCTGGATGTATGTTGATTATTTTGTTAGGATATTGCTTAAGTATATTTTCAGGCATTAGCCACAAAAAGCCTGCAAGAACAATAAAATCTATTTTTCTTTCTTTTAGCTTATTTAATACTTTGTCGCTATTGTAAAAATCTTCTCTGTTATAATATATGTATTCAATGCCAAGTTTTTTTGCTCTTTCTATGGCATAGGCGTCTTTTTTGTTTACTATAAGTATATCTACCTTAATATCTGCGTTTTCTTTAAAGTATTCTGTAATTCTCTGAAAGTTTGTTCCGCTACCGGATGCAAAAATGGCTATTTTTTTCATCATTTTTTTGTAAAAAGAGGGGTGTTTATAGGGTACAAAAATAATATTTTATTCCATTTGACTCCATTTTGCAGGATATTATTTATCTTTTGGCCTTAAAAGAAGGGCTATATTAAAAGTTAATAATCAAATGATTAAACTTCCAAAGGGGCTTTTTAATGCTTTTTTTCTTTGGGGGGTTGAGAAAAATTTGTTTCTTTGCAGTCTAAATTAATTTAAAATCGAAAAATTATGTCTGAAATTGCAGCAAAAGTTGTAGCTATCGTTGTAGATAAGCTAGGTGTTGAAGAAAGTCAAGTTACTCCAGAAGCTAGTTTTACTGGTGATTTAGGAGCAGATTCTTTAGACACAATTGAATTGATTATGGAAATAGAAAAAGAATTTGGTATTTCTATTCCAGATGATCAAGCAGAAAAGATTACAACAGTAGGTGATGCAATAGCACACATTGAAAACGCAACAAAATAAATTCATTTCATATGCAAATGAGACGAGTTGTCGTAACGGGATTGGGTGCACTTACTCCACTTGGCCTTTCTGTTCCTGAATTTTGGAATGGTTTGATTAAAGGGGTAAGTGGTGCTGCTCCCATAACTTATTTTGATGCAGAAAAGGCAAAAACACAATTTGCCTGCGAACTGAAAAATTTTGATGGCAGTGCCTACTTTGATAGAAAAGAAATAAGAAAGTATGATCCGTTTTCACAGTATGGTATAATTGCTTCTGAAGAGGCAGTTAAGGATTGCGGTGCAAACTTTGATACTTTAAATAAGGATAGAATTGGTGTTATTTGGGCATCAGGTATTGGAGGAATTCACTCTTTCCAACAAGAAGTTAAAGATTTCTTCAGAGGTGATGGCTCTTTCCGTTTCTCTCCATTCTTTATACCAAAGATGATTGCAGATATTTGTGCTGGCCATATTTCAATGAAATATGACTTAAGAGGTCCAAATTTTGCAACTGTTTCGGCTTGTGCCTCTTCTGCAAATGCCATTGCTGATGCCGCTTTATATATTAAAGTAGGTAAGGCAGATATGATGGTTTGTGGAGGTAGTGAAGCTTCAATTGTTGAATCAAGTTTAGGTGGTTTTAGTTCAATGACCGCTCTTTCTACAAGAAATGACGATCCACAAACAGCTTCTCGTCCTTTTGATAAGGATAGAGATGGTTTTGTTTTGGGAGAAGGAGCTGGAGCTATTGTTCTTGAAGAGCTTGAACATGCGCTTGCAAGAGGAGCTAAGATTTATGCAGAGGTTATGGGCTCAGGTCTAACTGCTGATGCATACCACATGACTGCTTCACATCCAGAAGGAAGAGGAGCCATGATGGCCATGAAACTCGCTTTGGAAGAAGGCAATTTGGAATTAAATTCAGTTGATCACATCAATACTCACGGAACATCTACCCCTGTTGGTGACATTTCTGAACCTAAAGCAATTGTAAATTTGTTTGGAGAACATGCAAAAACAATCAACATAAACTCAACTAAGAGTATGACTGGACACCTTCTTGGAGCTGCCGGTGCTGTTGAATTTATTGCAACTGTACTAACCATTGTTAATGGTATTGTTCCTCCAACAATTAACCATTTTACTGACGATCCTGAGATACCTGAGTTGAATTTCACGTTCAACAAAGCTCAAGAAAGAGAAGTAAATGTAGCTTTAACCAACACTTTTGGGTTTGGTGGTCACAATGCAAGTATTGCTTTAAAGAAGTATAGCAAGTAAAATAAATGTTTCCCCTATTTAGAAAGTCAACTAATATTGATAACCGAGATAAGGAGCTGAAACTATTTCTGAAGAATATTCTTAGGTGTAAGCCTAAGAATATTTCTATTTATAAGCTGGCTCTTGTCCATAAGTCCTATTTCATTAAAGGGAAAAAGGGCTTCAAAATGAATAATGAACGCCTTGAATTCCTTGGCGATGCGGTACTTAGTGCCATCGTTGCCGATTATTTGTTTAAGAAATACCCCTACCAAGGAGAAGGTTTCTTGACAGAAATGCGTTCAAAAATCGTAAGCCGAGCATCATTAAACAAGCTCGCTCACAAGATTGGACTTACCCAACATATTCAATATAGCAGAGATGGCGGACAGTTTTTGTCAATGGATGGTGATGCTTTTGAAGCCATTGTTGGTGCAATTTATCTCGACAGAGGCTACAAATCGGCCTATAAAGTCATAACAAAAAGTATCTTTTCTCTCTATTTAGACATCGATTCTATTGAGAAATCGGACTGGAATTTCAAGAGTAAACTTATTGATTGGGGACAAAAAACCAAGCAAAAAATATCCTATCAGGCCGTTGATGTTACCGATAATAGTACGAGAAAACAATATAAAGTACAGGTATTTATTAACGAAGAACCTCAAGAAACAGCAATCGACTTCTCCATAAAAGCTGCCGAACAACTGGCCTCTGAGAAAACTTATAAGAAACTTCTTGAGGCAAAAATTATCAGCGATGAACCAGAAAACAGACCGTAAACCCTCATGGTTGAAGATTAAACTCCCTAATGGAGAGAACTATGCGAAGGTAAAAAAGATAGTTGAGTTAAACCAGTTACACACCATTTGTTCAAGTGGCAAGTGCCCAAACATTGGAGAATGCTGGACAAAAGGAACAGCAACCTTTATGATTGCAGGCGATATCTGCACCCGTTCATGCAAGTTTTGTGCAACCCAAACAGGAAAACCTTTGCCTTTGGACGAAGATGAACCTAAGAAAATTGCCAACTCCATCAAGCTTATGAATCTCAAACACTGCGTTATAACCTCTGTGGACAGGGACGAACTTGAAGACAAAGGAGCTGAGCATTGGGCAAAAACCATCCTTGAAATAAGAAAAGAAAACCCCAAAACCATCATAGAAGTGCTAACTCCTGACTTCGATGCCCAAGATGAGTGGCTAAATATTGTCTTTGAAGCCAAGCCAGATATCTTTGGTCATAACATGGAAACCGTTAAAAGACTCTCCTCTCAAATACGCTCCCGTGCCAAGTATCCTACCTCTCTTGAGGTGTTAGATAAAGCATCTAAGGCAGGTTTGATTACCAAATCAGGCATAATGGTTGGACTTGGGGAGAAAGAAGATGAGGTTATTGAGCTAATGCACGACCTTAGAGAAGTGAAATGCAACCTTCTAACCATTGGACAATACCTCCAACCGACCAAAGAAAACCTCGATGTTCAAGAATATATCACCCCTGAACAGTTTGCAAAATACAAGGAAATTGGCCTGAAAATGGGCTTTGACCAAGTGGAAAGTGGCGCCCTTGTTCGCTCATCCTATATGGCTGAAGAAACATTTATCGAGTCAAAATTAGGCAAATAGCCTCTTTGAGATTTTAATTTTCCAAGCAAAAATTCCTAAAATTTGGGCAGAAAAAAATAAATTGTCCAAGAAAAAAATATTAAAAAATATTATCTACTTGTTAAAATAATTTGTACATTTGCCCTCGTAAAGCAGATTAAATTTGGCTTTTAATGGCGAAAACATTTCTATAAACCCTACTTAAACTTCCTTAATTGCTCTATCTTTTAAGTAAGAATGCGGCGATAAGTCAAAACTTACTCATAGGTAAAACACTTTTTACTCATAGGTAAATCAGAACTTACTCATAAGTAAAACACAATTTACTCATAGGTAAAATGGAAGGAAAACAGCACTAAAACGGTCAATAAGTGCAGAGTTTTTATGAAGGAAGAAGGGGAAATAGGAAAAGAAAAGCCATTAATAAGTTCAAATAATGACGCTTTTGGACAATTATCTCATTTTATTAACCTCAAAAACTACTATCTTATGATTGAATATAAGAAAGTTAAGCGTAAAGTTTCTGTTGGAACAAACCCAGGAGAGAAGTATTATGCAGACATTGTGAGAGGGCAAACCGTTGAACTTGACGAGATTTATAAGGACATGACCGACCTTACAAGCCTTTCAAGAGGAGACGCCATGAATGCAATCGACACCCTTACACAATTGTTTATCAAGTACTTTAAAAGTGGAAGGAATGTTAATCTTGGTCAATTTGGCAGATTTAGAATCTATCTTGACGCCAAAGCAGTTAACACTTTGGAAGAAGTAACAGCTGAAACGATTAAGAATCCAAACATCAGATTCACAATGGGTAAAGAACTTAAGAAAGCCGTTTACGACACACCAAAAGTTCTAAGTAAAACAGTTAACAACGTGTACAAGGAAGAAAATGGAACAGTAGAGAATCCATAAACCTTGAAAAAGAATTGCTTAAACAGTAATTCTTAACCCAGAACATTAGGGGGAAAATATGCCAAAACCCATATTTTCCCCCTAATTTTTAAAATATAAAAAGACCAAAACCAATAACAATATTAATTAAAACCCCACCAAAAATGAATACAAAACATTACTTAGCAGGCATATTAACCGCTGTAATCCTATCAATTAGCTTCCTTGCTTGCGACCCAAAGGAAGACGACCCAACAACAAATCCAATTACTTCAACAGATATTGTTAAGGAAGTTTATGGATATTTTGGTAAACCTTCAGCAGAGGTGGTTGCTATCTTAGACCAAAAAGGCTTGACAAAAAGTGTAATTTCAAATATACACGGAGTTGTTTATACTTATTTAAGTGCTGATTCTCTCAAGCTTTATGCTGTTTTTTCCATCAATGATACTATAAAAGGCTCTGCATATGGAGAACAAGAAAGCACTTCAAGTTTCTTTGATAAGCTCGCTTCCAATACTAATAGGTTTCTTTCCCTTTTCGAAAAATGGGAGAATAGTCTATCAATTGTCGATATTTCCAATGCAACTTATCAAGGTAGTTTATACGCAGATGACTACGCATTTATGGAAGATTATGACGATAGAGCTCTCTTTTTGCAAAACTTTCAAATTAAGAAATCTACCTTAAATACAGCAAGCTCTCATTATTATGGTGATAATATTAAAGGCTATGTTGAAGTTTTTTTAGACTATGATGATAATGAATCTGATGTATCTGTTGTATTTGAAGATAATTCAATTATGGAAGAGAAAGGTAAAACCACCAATAATACTTGGTTTAGAATGAAGAAGTATTAGGGTAAAATACCAAAAACAAGACCAATAATAAATTAATACACCATTCAAAAATGAACACAAAACATTACTTAGCAGCCATATTTGCAGCTGTAATCCTTTCAATTAGCTTCCTTGCTTGCGACCCAAAGGAAGACGACCCATCAATAAATCCAATTACTTCAACAGATATTGTTAAGGAAGTTTATGGATTTTATGGAAAGCCATATACTCAAGTAACGGCTGAATTGGACAAAAAAGGCTGGGCAAAGAGCGTGGAAACCTTGGGAGAATTAACTGTATATGTTTACTATAATAGTGATTCAACTAAGAAATATTTAATTAATTTATTCAGTGATACGGTTAAATATATAGAATATGTTGAATTTGAAAGTCCTGAATTTTCCCAAAATAAGCTCGCTTCAAGTGCTAATAAGTTCCATGCCTTATTTGAAAAATGGGAATTAAGTATTAATAAAATATTCCCTTCTGAAGCGCAATACATGGGAATAATTCTTGCAGATAACTTTGAATATTATCAACAACATTTAGTCAGAGAAGAATTCTTGGCTGACTATCAATATAAAAAATCTACATTAAACATTGGTAATTGTGAATTTATATACGAAGGAATGGTTGGAGGTTTACGCAATACAATTGACTATGAAGGCAAAACTTCCGAAATAGTCTTTGGATTTTATTCTCAAGATTTATATCAAGAAATGAGCAAAACATCTAAACTTCGTCTATTATTAAAACAATAAACCCAAAGAAAAATGAACACAAAACATTACTTAGCAGCCATATTTGCAGCTGCAATCCTTTCAATTAGCTTCATAAGTTGCGAAGAAAAGGAAGACGAACCAACAACAACACCCACAACAGAAAAGGATATAGTTGCAATAGTTCACTCATTTTTAGGAAAGAATATTTATGAAATAGATTTTAATATAATTGGGGAAGACTTCACAGGTTGTGGTACTTATGATGAATATTCATTTATTACTTTTTATAACAGCGATACAACTAAGGAATATAACATTCGTGCCTTTAACGATACTGTTATATTATCTTCCTATAAAGAGGCAGAAAATTCGAAAGTGATTTTTCCAAAGCTTCAAGTAAATGCTAACAAATTCATTTCAAAGTTTGTAAAATGGGAAACAAGTCTTAATAAATTATTCCCGTCAAATGCAGAATTTCACGGATATCTTAGTGCTGATAACAATAATTTTTATGAATATTATAATAATCATGCTCAGTTTAAAGAAGACTATATAACTAAATTATCTACATTAAATGATGTTTATTCTAAATTTAATTATAATGGGATATACGGGAAAGTGGGCGTTAATATAGACTATATAGAAGATTTCACTAGTGCATATATTTCATTTAGTAATTATGAAATGCCCTAAAAAATAGGTCTTTATAATTAGAAAACATAAATAAAATGAACACAAAACATTACTTAGCAGCCATATTAACTGCGGTAATCCTTTCAATTAGCTTTCTAAGTTGCGACCCAAAGGAAGACGACCTAACAACAAATCTAACGACTTCAACCGATGTTGTTAAGGAAATACATGGATATTACGGCAAACCTGCAGCACAAGTAATTCCAATTATGGATGCAAAAGGCTGGACAAAGAGCGTGGAAACCTCAGGAGATTTAGCAGGATATGACTACTTTAATAGCGATTCAACAAAGGTGTATGGGATTATTACTAAAAACAATATTGTTAAAGAAACTCATTATATGGAGGTTGAAAGTACAGATTTTTATAAATCAAAGCTTGCCGAAAATGCTGATAAGTTCCTTTCTTTGTTTGAAAAATGGGAGATAAGTTTAAATTCTATCATGCCTTCCGAATCACAATATTGGGGCTATATCAATGCATATAGCCTTCAATTTTATCAAGAATATCAAAGTAGAGATGCCTTTTTATCAGATTTTCAGGCCAAAAAATCTACACTAACTTTTGCTGCAAGTGCCTTTACTTACGGACAATTCTTTGGCGAAACATTTATTCATGTTGACTATAATACCAAACAATCAGTAGTATCCGTTTTCTTTACCGACGAACCTGATATTTCAAAAGCAAACAAAATATTCAAAAATCTTTCAATATTTAACCATTAAACCCAAAGAAAAATGAACACAAAACGTTTCTTTGCTGCTATTTTTGCAGCTGCAATTTTATCAATTAGCTTCCTTGCTTGCGATCCAAAGGAAGACGATCCAACAACAAATCCAACCCCAACAACCGATGTTGTTAAGGAAGTTTATGGATTTTATGGTAAATCTGAGGCTCAGGTGCTTTCTATTTTGGATGCCAAAGGATTGACAAAAGTTTCAGATAGTTCTGAATTAGGTGTTGTTTATACTTATATCAGTGCTGATTCTCTGAAGGTTTATGCTGTTTATTCTATCGACAATACTATTAAAGGGGCAGCCTATGCTGTTGCAGAAAATTCATCATTTATTACTTCAAAGCTTGCTTCCAATGTTGATAAATTCTTTTTACTTTTCGAAAATTGGGAGCAAAGTTTATCAACTTGCAGTATATTAAATTCTGTTTATCAGGGGACTGTAGGTGCAGATGACTTTCAATTTCAACAATCTTACGACGATAGAGCTGAATTTTTAAATGTTTATCAAACCAAAAAACCAACTTTAAATTTTGCAGCGTCTATGTATGAAAGTCCTCAAACCGTAGGATCTGTTAATCTATTTATTGACTTTGAAGGTGATGAATCTATGGTAAATGTCATATTTGAAGATCAAATTCTTAGTTCTGAGAAAAGCAAAACCACCAAAAATTCTTGGTTTAGAAAGTAGAAATCTAAGGCAATTGAATTAAAAAAAGTAGGGTAAAGCAAAAACTTTACCCTATTTTTATGTCTTTTTGTTTGAGGTTTATAAGTCTAAATATCCTTGGTAATCTTCTGAACGAACTTCCAATTTGAGAAAAATTCCTTAGCAATTATCCTTAAAAAGGTATAGGTTGGGATTGCTAAAATCATACCTACTACTCCTCCAATCTCACCTGCCATAAGTATTACTACGAAAATTTCAAGAGGATGCGCCTTAACACTCTTGGAATAGATAAGGGGTTGCAGTACAAAATCGTCAACAAGTTTTACAATTGCGAAGACAATTGCGAACTTTAGCACGATTGGAGCAATACTAAGGCTTGCATCGGTACTTAAAAAGCTTGTTATTGTGATGATTAAACCCATTGCTCCTCCAATAATTACCCCAATATAAGGCAGGATAACCATTACCCCACAAATGGATGCAATAAGGATAAAGTTGGAAAATCCCATAAGATAAAACCCAATGGAAAGGAGGGTTATCATTATAATTATTTCGATAAATATCCCAATAAAGTACCTTGAGATAAGGTTTCTGGAGTTTGAAATTATTCTGTCAACTTCGTCAATATACTTGTCAGGAGTGATTCCAACGATGGCATTGTAGAGCAAATGTGAGTCTTTGATAAGGAAAAATGCGAAGAAAAGAGTGATAAAAGTACCCATAACGATGCTTCCACTAAGGCTCAAAACTATGTTTGCAATGTCAGTTAGCTGGAAAAGTTTGAACATATCCAGAATCTTATTTGATATAAGAGTCTCTAAATTTGTGTTATCAGGCATAAGCTGATACTCATGTAAGAATAGCTCAATCTTCCCAATTGGCTCAGCATAATAGTCAGCAATCTGGTAAATATCCAAATTTGCAAAGCTCATTGCTTGAGAAATGATAAGAGGAACGAGTACATAAAGAGCGGTTGCAATGATAGCAATCAGGGTAATAAGAGTGATTGTTGAGGCAAGTATATTCCCAATGCGAAGTTTTTTATAGCTTAACCTCTCCAAACCCTTCATTATAGGCCTTCCCATAAACGACAAAACCACTGCAATGGCAAAGCATATAACAAGAAAACGAAAATACCAGATGCCGTAAACAACCAAAATAATCACCAAAATTGAGAATATCCACTTGGCAATTGATGGAAATTGAAACTTGCTATTATCCATAATATTCCTCTACAAAATTAAAAATTAAACAACTATATTTCATTATCCTCTGCAAGCCATTCAGCATAAGAGGAAGCCGTTTCGTACAAACAAAGACGGGCTAAACTAACATTTTGGGGCAAATTTGCCTTAATTCTCTTTGCAAAATCAATAAGAAGGTTCTCGCAAGTTGGTTGATAATCAGTGATAACTAATTTAGTTTCGCAGTTTTTTAGATGAGGAAGCATAATTGAACTTTCAGGAACCACAAGAGCATGGTCTAATCTCTCTACAATTTCTTTAAAAACAATGGCTTTAAGAAGTCCAAAATCCATAACCATTCCATCTTTGGGGTTATCCTTTTGGTTTAAAGGCTCGCCTAAAACAGTAACAAACAGCCTGTAACTATGACCGTGAATGTTCTTGCACAAACCGTCATAAGCATGCAAAACATGCGACATTTCGAAGTTAAACTCCTTAGTAAGTCTAATTTTCATAGTATAAAATCAAAGAAAACACAGAATAAATAATTCATCTAATAGAGCAAAAATACAACTAATTATAATACAAAAGCGCATTTTCTCCATTTTCTTATATAAGCAAAAGTACAAGAAGACCCTTTAAAAAGAAGAGAAATTAAAGCAAAACTTTGCCACATTAATTAAGAAATAAGCTTAAAAAAATTAAGCTAATATATGTTCAAGGAATATCCTTAAGCCAATGCAAAAGAGGATGATACCACCAATTTTCAATGCAATTTTAGGTTTAAAGAAATAGGCTTTCATTCCCATAAAGGCACCAGTAAGTGAGAAAACGAAGGTAGAAAGGGTAATTAGCCCTACAATAATAAGCTGTTGGCTAAGAGAATATTGTAAACCAAAGCCAATTCCAACTATAAAAGCGTCGATACTTGTTGCAATAGAGAGGGTTATTAGGATGGAAAACTTAGTAAAATCGTAAATACACTCCTTCATATTATAGCGATATCCCTCCATAAACATTTTAATACCAATAATTGCCAATAATCCAAAGGCAATCCAATGATCAATATCACTAATGTATTCCTTAGCCAAGTCGCCCACAAGAGCACCAATTAAAGGGAATAAACCCTGAAAAATGGCAAAACTTAATGCCAAAACAAAGGCACGTTTTTTGGTCATAGACTTCTGTAAACCACAGGTAATGGACACTGCTAATGAGTCCATTGATAGGGCAACACCAATTAAAAGTGCCGATAAAATAAAACTAATCATTATCTAAATTGTTTGTTTAATGCTGTTTGTAATACCAATAAATTGCTCAACCGAAAGTTGTTCAGCACGTTTAGTCATAAGTTCAGGGTCGATATTATCCAAACTAACTCCCAAAGGTTTAAGAGCTTGGCGAAGCATCTTGCGTCTTTGGTTGAAGGCAGTCTTTACAACTCTCACAAAAAGTTTCTCATCGCAGTCGAGCTTTTCAACTTCATTTCTCCTAAGTCTAATTACTGCAGACTTAACTTTTGGAGGTGGAATAAATACGTGTTCGTCCACAGTAAAGAGGTATTCTATATCAAAATAAGCAGAAAGCAAGACGCTTAGAATACCATAAACCTTGTTTCCGCTTTTCGAACACACCCTTTCTGCTACTTCTTTTTGGAACATTCCCACTAATTCCAACACCTTATTTCGGTTCTCAAAGAGCTTAAAAAGTATTTGATTTGAAATATTATAGGGGAAATTTCCGATAATGGAGTAAGGACAAGGATATAAATCTTCGAGGTTCATTCTTAGAAAATCCTCCGATAGTATGTTCTCAGATAGAGTAGGATAGTTAGAATTAAGGAACTCAACACTCTCTTTATCAATCTCAACTACTTTTAATTCCTTCACTTTTGAGTCCACAATCAAGTACTTAGTCAAAACACCCATGCCAGGACCAATCTCCAAAACATAAGGATAATCTCCTGAAAGGCTATCGGCAATCTCCTTAGCAATGTTCTCATCTTTAAGAAAATGCTGTCCTAAATGTTTCTTTGCTCTAACTTGTTGCATGGATTTTCCTTCTTTAAATTGATTGTTTTGAATAAGTAAGTATTAAAAAAGGGCTCCAAAACTCAATGTTCAGAACCCTTGTTTTTATTGTATTATATAAAGATTTAAGCTCCTAACATAAAACGATAGAAAGCAGTTACTGTTAAATCTTTATCTCCTTCTTGAAGATATTGAAGAACAGTTTTCTTAGAATCTTTAATAAAATCTTGACTTAGAAGAGTGTTTTCTTTGAAGAATTTGTTTAGTTTACCTTCAGCAATCTTCTCAACCATGTTCTCTGGTTTACCTTCTTCTCTGATTTGTACACGATAAACTTCCATTTCTTTTTCAATAACATCAGCAGAAACTGCATCTTTATTCAAAGCAAGTGGAGCCATTGCAGCTATTTGCATAGCAACATCATGTCCTTTTTCATCAAATCCAGTCTTGTTCATAGAAAGTAAAGAAGCTAAACGATTGCCTGGGTGAATGTAAGCATAAACAACAGGAGCTTCCAATACTTCGTAATGAGAGATCTCGATTTTTTCTCCAATCTTAGCAATTTGATCAACAATTAGGTTTTCAATAGTTGTTCCATCAATAACTAATTGGTTAACTTCTCCAGCGTTTTTAGCTTTTGCGTTGATTGCTGTTTCTAAAACATTGCGGGTAAAATTAACAAAATCTTCATTCTTTGCAACAAAGTCTGTTTCGCAGTTAATCATTATTACTGCACCAAAAGACTTGTCTTGGTTGGTTGCAGCCAAAACACATCCTTCGCTAGCATCTCTATCTGCACGCTTTGAAGCTATTTTTTGTCCCTTTTCTCTAAGATAATCGATTGCTTTATCCATATCGCCATCGCATTCAACTAAGGCTTTTTTGCAATCCATCATTCCTACACCAGTCTTTTGACGTAGTTCATTAACGGCAGAAGCAGTTATATTTGCCATATATTTTCCTTTCTTAATTGTTCTTTATAAAATAAATTATTTCTTTGGAGCAGGTTTTTTAGTAGCAACTGCTTTACGAGGACGAGGTTTCTTTTCAGCATTTTCGTCTTCTTCTGCAAGAGCTTTTACCTTCTTAATTTTTGCTCCATCTTTTGAAAGTTCAGTATCATCATCTTCATCCAAAAGTTCAGTAGCTAATGCTCTTTCGTTAATTTCTTCTGCTTCTTCTGCAGCTTCACGAGCATCTTTATCCATTTTTCTTTCGTTCAATCCTTCAATAATTGCATCGCACATGTATTTAACAATTAGTTCAATTGATTTTGATGCGTCATCATTTGCTGGAATTGGGAAATCAATAAGCTCTGGATTTGTGTTTGTATCAACAAGAGCAAAAGTAGGAATATTTAAACGACGTGCTTCTGCAACTGCAATATGTTCTTTATTGATGTCAATAACGAAGATTGCTGAAGGAAGACGAGTTAAATCGGCAATTGAACCAAGGTTCTTTTCCAATTTTGCTTTTTCGCGAGAGATTTGTAAACGTTCACGTTTGTTAATTTTGGTAGTGTCTTTATCATTTAAAAGTCTGTCCAAATTATTCATTTTCTTTACAGCTTTACGAATGGTAACGAAGTTTGTTAACATTCCACCTGGCCAACGTTCTGTAACAAAAGGCATATTTACCTTGGTTACTAACTCTGCAACTACTTCTTTTGCTTGTTTTTTTGTGGCAACGAAAAGAATTTTCTTGCCTGATTTTGCTATTTGCTTAATTGCATTTGCAGCTTCTTCAGCTTTTTCTGCAGTCTTGTGCAAATCAATAATGTGGATTCCATTTTTCTCCATAAAGATATAAGGAGCCATCTTAGGATTCCATTTTCTTCTCATGTGTCCGAAATGAACACTTGATTCTAACATTTGATTAAAATCTAACATCTTTCTTGTTTTTGATTGTTTACATTCCTTTAATTAATTCAATTGATAAGTAGTTGGTGGAAAAAGCCAAATCTTACCAATTTGGATACTAAACAGCTATCCAATCTGTTAACGTTTGCTGAATTGGAAACGTTTACGAGCTTTCTTTTGACCTGGTTTCTTTCTTTCAACCATACGAGGGTCTCTACGAAGAAGACCAATTGATTTTAGTGCTGGACGATCTTCAAGATTTATTTCGCATAAAGCTCTTGCAATAGCCATTCTTAATGCCTCTGCTTGTCCTGTAATACCACCTCCATCTAAATTAGCCTTAACGTCATATTTACCTTCAGCTCCTACAGTGTCAAAAGCCTGACGGCAAATGTATTGTAGGGTAGGAGTAGGGAAATATTCCTTATAATCTTTGCCATTTATAGTAATATTACCATTGCCAAGTGTCATATAGATACGGGCAACTGCACATTTTCTTCTGCCTATTTTGTTTATTACTTCCATGAAATTATCTGATTGAATTTAAATTAACTATTTTTGGTTGTTGAGCTTCATGAGGATGCTCTACTCCTGCATAAACGTGAAGATTTCTGTAAAGAGCATCTCCTAATTTATTTTTTGGAAGCATTCCTTTAACTGCATGTTCAATAACACGTTCAGGGAAAGTTGCTAAAACTTGTCTAGGAGTTGAAAATCTTTGTCCTCCAGGATAACCTGTATGGCGTACATAAACTTTATCAGTTAATTTCTTTCCAGTAAAGCGTACTTTTTCGGCATTAATAATAATAACATTATCTCCACAATCTACGTGAGGAGTATAAGATGGCTTATGTTTGCCTCTTAACACATTTGCCACTCTTGTAGCTAAACGTCCCAAAATTTGATTTTCTGCATCAATAATTATCCATTCTTTTTGAACAGTTTCTTTTTTAGCAGATACGGTTTTGTAACTTAACGTATTCATTTTTTCTTTTTATGTTTATAAAACATCAAAAATTACTCCTTTCTCAAGGAATAAAAATTAATTAACTACAAGGTTTTATTTTAATTCCAACGGGCAATCGGAATAAGATAAAACAATGAAAATCACTCTTCTAAATATAATAACTATTGGATAATTTGAAGCGCTAGTCTATATTTAGAGTTTGCAAAGATACAATCTTTTGTTTAATTACCAAGACTATACAAATTTTTTTCTGTTTTTTATTTTAAGATAAAGTAATCCCAATGAAAAGAATTTATTTTATATCTTTGCTTAAAATTATTTTAATCTATGGATGACACAACTATCTATAACAGTATTAAGAATTGGGCAGAAGAAGACCGCCCAAGAGAAAAATTAATGCAGATTGGAAAGAAGAAACTTACTAATGCAGAATTATTGGCAATAATTATAGGTTCAGGTTCAAGAAATGAAAGTGCAGTTCAATTGGCTCAAAGAATATTGAATAGTGTTAATAATAATATTAATGAACTTTCATCATTGACATATAACGATTTGATGAATAGATTTAAGGGAATAGGAGAGGCAAAGGCAATTAATATAGTTGCAGCTTTGGAATTGGGAAATAGGAGAAAAGCAACTCAAGAAGAAAAACCAATAGTCTCTTCTCCACAACAAGCTTATGATGTTTTATATTCCGACTTGATGGATTTGGAATATGAAAGTTTTTGGTTAATACTTCTAAGCAATTCACAAAGATTAATAAAGAAAGTTTGCATTAGTGAAGGAGGCTGGAGTGAATCGAGTGTGGATTTAAAGAAAGTTTTTAAGTCAGCATTAGAAAACAATTCTCCAAAAGTTATTCTTGCACATAATCATCCTTCTGGCAACATAACACCAAGTCATAGCGACAAAGCTTTAACAGAAAGAATAAATAGTGCAGGTAAAATTCTTTCAGTCCAAATTATAGACCATGTAATCTTTGGTAAAAATGGAGATTATTTTTCTTTTGCAGAGAATTGTTTGATATAAAGATTATTTAAATAAAAGATCGCTCTTATCTATTTTTCTTTTACTTCTTTATACTCTTCGTTTAATCCCTTGATTATTTCTTCTGTAATATCAAATCCTTCATCACCATAAAGAATAGGACTTGAAACATAGGCACGACTAAAAATTATATTGTATTTTTGATTCTTTGCATTATAGTCTTTAATGAAAGCGTAAACAGCGTTTAGAAGTTTTTTGTTATCTTCAATTTGACGCTCTTGCAATTGTGCCATCATTTTTTGTTGAAGCATTGGAAACTCTTGTTGACGACGTTGTAACTCTGCATATTGTTTTTCTTGTTCTGACTTAGAAAGTCTATCTCCTGTTTCCATGAAATTTTTCATATCTTTTTCAAGCTTTTGACCTTTAGATTGATAGCTTGATTCTAAAGATGTTTGTAAAACCTTTAATCCTTTTTCCAAATCTTTAGCATATTCATAATGTGCTAAAACTGAATCAGTGTTTATATATGCTATTTTCAAATTTCCTGTTTGAACAATGGCAGAAGCCTTTGAAGAGTTTGAATTCATTTTAAAATTCCCATTTTCGAAGAATGTTAGATATAAAATAAAAAGCACTCCAATAAAAGAAAGTGTTGCCATAATTCCAGTTGTAATAAGGCAAGGAGAATGTTTTTTCTTTATTGGTTGATTTTGGTCTTGAATTTTTTCTTCAGTTTCTTCTTTATTTGAATTTTCTTCTTCTTCAAATGAATTTTCTTCTTCTCCAAAATTGTTTACTTCTTCTTCAGTAAATTCTTTGTTTTCCAATTCTTCGTTATTCATAGTATAATTGTTTAATAAAATATGCCTGCAAAATTAATAATAATTCAATAAAAAAAAAGACTTATCGAGAAATAAATCAAGATAAGTCTTTTTACTGAAATAGGTTATATTAATAACGATTGCTGTTATAATTATTTCTACCTCTTTGGTTTCTGTCAAAACCACCACCACGGTTACCTTCAGCTCTATCTTCACGAGGACGAGCTACTGCAACATTGATAACTTTTTTATCAAAAGAAGCACCGTTAAGTTCTTCAATTGCTTTTTGTCCGTTGTCATCGGACATTTCAACAAAACCAAATCCTCTTGAGCGACCTGTGAATTTGTCAGTAATAACTTTAGCTGAAGAAACTTCTCCGTATTCTTCAAACGCTTGTCTTAAGTCATCATCATTGATAGCATAACTTAAGTTTGAAACAAAAATGTTCATATAAAATAAATTAAATAATAAAATGAGGGAGAAATCTTTTTTAGAACGAATTGATTAACTAGAATAAATAAATTACCGAAGAGAAAAAATAGGTTATCTTATAAGACTTATCTTACTCAAAAACTTTGCAAAGGTACACCATAATATTTAATATGCAAGTTTTTTGAATTTTATTTTCTTTTTTTATAAGAGAGTAGCTAAGAAATAAGGCTAAAATTTTGGCAGATAACTGACTTTATATGCAATTAATCTATACAACAACATAATATATTAAGGTGAAAAGAATCAATAATCAGAAAAATTTTATTATATTTGCAAAATAAAATCCAATGTAAATAGATTAAGGACTATTTATATAAGATTTTTACATCTAAAAAACGGAATCTCCTCTCAAAATATATTAAATAAAAAGATGCACATCTTTTACAGTGAAAGATGCACATCATTTGACATGAAAGATGTGCATCTTTGGGGTAAAAACTCTTCGTTTTAGAAGTTTTTTATAAGGAGTTTGTAAAAATAATCGGCGTTTAGAAAGAATTATTCCTCGTTTAATTTCAACTATACCTTATAAAAGATAATTAGACTTAATTATTGAAATTATTAGTCTTGGTTTTTAGAAATGGATCTCAGATAAAAACTTATTTTCAGAAAAGAATTCAAGGACTAATTAAAAAGAAAAGAGTCGATAAACATTTGTTTATCGACTCTTAAGAAGTGGCATCGACTGGATTTGAACCAGTGACACAAGGATTTTCAGTCCTCTGCTCTACCAACTGAGCTACGACGCCTTGACTAAAGTGGGTGCAAAAGTATAATAAATTCCTAAACCCACCAAATTTTCGTCAAAATTTCTTTTAAATTATTCGTATTTTATGCTTTGAGTTTCTCCTTTAATAAGCATTAAAGCGTTTAGTGCCAAAGCTCCCATTTCGTCTTCACCTGGGTAAACATGAACTGGAGCAATAAACTCTATTCTTTCTTTTAATAACTCAACAAATGGTTTACTGTAAGCAATTCCTCCTGTAAGGAAAATTGCATCAACCTTTCCTTTCAAAACAGTTGACATTGCACCAACTTCTTTTGAAATTTGATAAGCCATTGCTTCTTGAATAAATTCAAATTTCTTATCGCCTTCTTTTGCCTTGCACTCTACTTGATAAGCATCGTTAGTTCCAAGATAAGCCACATATCCACCAGCGCCTACAACCATTTTCTTAATTTCTTGTTCAGTATATTTTCCACTAAAGCAAACCTTAATTAATTCGTTAACTGGAAGAGTTCCTGATCTTTCTGGAGAAAAAGGACCATCGCCATCAAGAGCTTGATTAACGTCAATTACTTTTCCATGGTTGTGAGCTGCAACACTAATTCCACCTCCCAAATGAACACCAATTAAGTTAAGTTCTTCGTATTTTTTATTAACTTCTTTTGCGTATCTTCTGGCAATTGCTTTTTGATTAAGAGCATGAAAAACTGATTTGCGAGGCATTAAAGGATGTCCACTAATTCTAGCAAAATCGCTTAATTCATCAACCACAACAGGGTCTGCAATTACAGCCTTAGCTCCTTGAATTCCTTGAGCAATGTCATAAGCAATAAGTCCTCCAAGATTTGAAGCATGTTGTCCTTCTCTACCTTGACGAAGGTCTTCCAACATTTTTTCGTTTATCTCCAAAACTCCAGATGAAACAGGTTTGATTAAACCTCCACGACCTATAATTACTTTAAATTCTTTAAGGTTAAAATCTGCATCAGACACTTCTTTAAGAATAATTTCTTTTCTAAATTCATATTGGTCAGCAATTTTAGCAAAAGGAGCCAACTCTTCAGCAGAGTGTTTAAGGTTTTTAAGGAATAATTGTTCTGTTCCGTTATATACTGCAATTTTTGTTGATGTTGAACCTGGATTAATTGCAAGAATTAAATTTTTCTCAGTCATTACTTTTATAATTTCTTTAATAAATAAAATCAAATATTTAGAATGCAAAATTACATCCATTTTTGAAATTACAAAAATTTCTATTGTGTTTATGTCAATAATTTATATTATGTTTGCAACTTTAACAATAAGAAATTTATAATATTATGGCATTACAAGTAACAGACGAAACTTTTGAAAGTGCAGTTTTGCAATCAGACAAATTAGTTGTTTTAGATTTTTGGGCACAATGGTGTGGACCTTGTCGCCAAATTGCTCCAATCATTGACGAATTAGCAACAGAATATGAAGGAAAAGCAGTTATTGGAAAGGTTGATGTTGATTCAGCAACAGAAATAACTTCAAGATATTCTATTCGCAATATTCCAACAGTTCTTTTTATTAAAAACGGCGAAATGGTTGAAAAGTTAGTTGGAGCACAATCAAAATCAAAATTTGTTGATATAATAGAAAAACATCTATAAAGAAAAGATGTCCGATAAGATAGAAAGTATAATCGGATATCCTTCGCTTGAGCTTGTAACAAATCAAGTTGTTGAAGGGTTTATTACAGGTTTGCACAAGAGTCCTTTTCATGGATTTTCAGTAGAGTTTGCAGAGCATAGACTTTACAATAGTGGAGAGTCAACAAAGAATATTGACTGGAAGCTTTACGGGAGAACAGACAAATTATTTGTAAAAAAATATGAAGAAGAAACTAATCTACGTTGCCTTTTGGTTGTGGATAATTCTTCTTCAATGTTTTTCCCCCTTAACAAAGAACCTTCCTTTTCCAATCCAAATAAAATAACCTTTGCTGCTTACGCTTGTGGAGTTTTAATTCAGATGCTTTCTCGTCAAAGAGATGCATATGGGCTTAGTTTGATTTCCGATAAAATTGATTTAATTACAGAAATAAAATCTAACTTTGGACATAAAAAGCATGTGTTCACTCTTTTGGAAAGCCTTTTGAAACCTTATGATAAGGAAGCAAAACTCCAAACCAATATATCTCCTTTGCTACATCAACTGGCAATGCAGGTTCACAGGCGTTCACTAATTATTATTTTTACAGATTTACTTTCTGAAGAAAATACGGAAGAATTGATTTCTTCTTTGCAACATATGAAACATTCAAAGCATGAGGTAATTCTTTTTCATGTGAGTGATAAGCAAAAAGAAATAGAATTTGATTATAATAGTCGTCCTCATCGTTTTGTGGATATGGAAACCTTAGAGGAGATTAAACTAAATCCTCAGGAAATTAAGGAAGCATATCAAAAGGCCATTAAAGACAAAATTCAAATGGTGAAAACTTCTTGTGAAAATACGAGGATTGATTTTGTTGATGCAGATATAAATAAAGGGTTTGACCAAATCCTTCTTCCTTATATTATAAAAAGGACTAAAATGTATTAATTTCATTTTAAATATACGATAAGTCGCAAAATATTAATATTTTTGCATATTGTAAAGTTGTGGCTTTACGTTTAAATTGCCAGTAAGAATTAAATTAATGAAATAAATATTATGAGAAAAGCAGTATTAAACACTTTATTAGTAGGTCTTTTAGTTGTAGTTGCGGCTTCTTGTGGAAGCATAAAGACTATGCAAAAGAACCATAATCAAGTACGTTATCAAGTTTCTCCTAACCCACTTGAGGCTCATGGAGACAAAGTAATAGTTACAATTAATGGAAATATTCCAGAAAACTACTTCCAAAAGAATGCTGTTGTTTATATGCAGCCGATACTTACTTGGGAAACAGGTGAGGTTATCCTTTCTCCAATGAACCTTAAGGGAAGTAAGATTGAAGGTAATGGTAAAGCAATAGATAAGAAAACTGGAGGAAGATTTGTTTACAAAGATACAGTTCTTTACAGAGAAGGAATGGAAAACGCCCAACTAACTCTAAACCCTATTGCATATAAAGCAAAGGCTGTTAACGAAGCAGATGCTACCCACTCAGAAGCATTGGAAAACCCTGGAGCTATTCAATTGGGCAACGTAAAGATTTCTCAAGGAATTAACTCAACCTCAAACAGAGTTGACACAAGAGGAGACCTTGCTATGGCACCTCACAACTACTCTCCAAAGACAACAGAACTAATGTCTGCCAACATTTACTTTACGGTAAACCTTGCTGACCTTAACTGGAACAACGAACAAAATAAGAAAAACGATGCTAAAAGGGCAGTTGACAATATGAAGTCGTACATTGCTAACAATTCAGTACCTCGTCAAATATTTGTAAACGCTTGGGCATCTCCAGAAGGGGAAGAGTCCTTTAATATAGGCCTGTCTAAGAAAAGATCAGAAACCACTGAAAAATTGGTAAACACAATCTTAGATGAAGCACTTGCCGAAAGAGCAAAAGCAGAGAACATTAAACCAGCAGACGTTAAGAAGTACATACAAGACGCCAAGAAAGACGTGATAATACAAACCAACGCAAAGGGAGAAGACTGGGACAACTTTATAAGATTGGTCGAAGGAAGTTCATTAAGAGAAAAGAACACAGTAATAAACGTAGTTAAATCGCAACCAGACAAGATTAGAAGGGAACAGGAAATCCGTAATATGTCAGTGGTATTCCGTCAAATTGAAGAAGATATCCTACCTATTCTTCGTAGAGGGGAGATTGCTTTCAATTTCTCAGGAGTTCAAAAAACTGATCAGGAAATTGCTAAAATGGCAGTAACAAATCCTGATGATTTAACTTTTGATGAACTTATGTATGCAGCATCTCTTACTTCTAACTATGCTAACAAACTTGCTATCTATAAATCTGCAACCGAAAGATTCGGATCACAATGGGAAGGATGGAACAATGCCGGTGCTGTAGGTCTAACCCTTAACCAATTGGATGAATCAAGACAATACCTTGAAACAGCAGACAAACTTTCTCCAAACAATGCAACCATTAAGAATAACCTTGCACTTTTACACCTTGCCCTTAAAGACGTTCAAACAGCAGATAAATACATGCAAGAAGCAGTTGCTCTTGGCAACGAACAAGCAATGGTTAATCAAGCCATAGTTGACATTAAGAAAGGTAACTACGAAGAAGCAGCAAGAAAACTTGACGGTAGAAAATGCGTATATAACCTTGCTCTATTGCAACTATTGACTGGTAACACAGGAAATGCCATCCGTACCCTTGACTGCTGCATGGATCAAACGGCAGAAGTTAATTACCTAAGAGCAGTTTGCTATGCAAGATTGGATGATGTACCTGGTTTAATCAAGAACCTTCGTGAAGCAACAAAACAAGAACCTGCTTACAAGTACAAAGCAAAGAATGATATTGAATTCCGTCGTTATATTTCAAACTATGAATTCCAAACGATAGTGAATAACTAAGATACTGGTTAACTAAACGGTTACGGGGGCTAAAGATAATTTATCTTAGCCCTCTTTTTTTATGCCCAAACCAAACCTGAATAAAATTAGACGGCGTCCCAATAAAATTAGATGGAGTCCCAGCAAAATTAGATGGAGTCTGAGCTTTTTTAGACGGCGTCTAAATACACCAGGATTCTATCTAAAAACACTGGGACGCCGTCTAATTTTTAGCCCCCTTTCTCTTATGATAATATCATGGTAATTAATAATATAGAAGCTCAATATAACTATTCTCAACCACCAAAAACCCATAAAAACATCCCTCTAACGCAGTAAAATGCGTTTTTAGACGGCGTCTAAGCAAAATATAACGCCGTTAAAATAAATTTTAGTGGCATGGTTAAGGAGGTTAAGGACATTAAGGAGATTAGGGAGTTTAAGGAAGGGGGATTATATTATCATTAAACAATAATTTTTAAAGACCTTAAGCTCCTTAAAGTCTTTAAACTCCTTACCAATTATTGTAAATTAGTAATTTGTGACAGTGTCTTAAGGGCTTGAGATATGCTCTTTATGGGTGAGAATACTATGCTTAGCTTTTCTTCTGATTCTTTTAACTGTAAGATATTTGGATAGGCCTGTGCAAACAGCAGGATATTGGTAAATGTTGGAGACTCGAAGTATGATGAACCTCTTTCGAAGGCTATGGTTGCTATCATCCTGTCTCGTTTCAACACAAGTTTCTCTATTCCCATTTCTCTTGCCTTTTGTCGCAGTTTAATGGTTTCTATAAGTTCCAGGGTTTGCTCTGGAATTGTTCCAAAACGGTCTTTCAGTTGGGAGGCAAACTCCTGAAGTTCGCCAGGAGTACTTAAACTGTCAAGTTCCTTGTATAAATTAAGCCTTTCCACCGTACTGCTAACATAAGAGTCAGGAATAAGAACCTCAAGGTCAGTTTCAATGTTGCATTCCTTAGCCAGAGTGCCCTCAGCCAAAGTTTGATTTTGCTCATCCTTAAACAGCTCTTTAAATTCCGTTTGCTTAAGTTCCTCAATTGCCTCGTTAAGAATCTTATGGTACATCTCAAAACCAATTTCCGAAATAAAACCGCTCTGTTCAGCCCCCAAAATATTACCAGCTCCCCTTATGTCAAGGTCACGCATAGCTATACTGAAGCCAGACCCGATTGAAGAAAAGTCTTCAATAGCTTTCAAACGCTTACGTGCCTCTTCAGTGATAAGACTTAGTGGTGGAATAAGAAGATAGCAAAACGCCTTCTTGTTGCTCCTGCCTACACGACCACGAAGCTGATGAAGATCAGAAAGACCAAAGTTCTGAGCTTCGTTAATTATAATTGTATTGGCATTAGGTATATCCAAACCGTTCTCAACAATAGTTGTACTGACCAGAACGTCAAACTCTCCTTCAATAAAGTTGTACATAACATCCTCAAGTTCCTCTCCCTTCATCTGACCATGACCTACAACAACCTTAGCCGAAGGCACCAAACGTCTAACCATACCTGCAATTTCCTCAATGTTCTGCACCCTGTTGTGAACCAAATACACCTGACCACCACGTGAAATTTCATAATGGATAGCGTCCCTTATTACTTCCTCATCGAAAGTGCTGATTTGTGTTTGAATAGGCTGACGGTTAGGAGGTGCAGTGTTGATAATGGAAAGGTCCCTTGCACCCATAAGAGAGAACTGCAAAGTGCGGGGAATTGGAGTTGCAGTTAGAGTAAGCGTATCAATATTAACCTTAAGTTTCTTTAGCTTCTCCTTCATTGCCACCCCAAACTTGTGTTCCTCATCAATAATAAAAAGCCCCAAGTCCTTAAATTCAATTTCCTTACTCAAAAGCTTGTGAGTCCCAATCAAAATGTCAATTTTCCCAGCCTTAAGATCATTAAGTATCTCCCTTGTTTCCTTAGCCGAACGAAACCTGTTAACATAGTCAACCCTGCAAGGCATATTCTCCAACCTATTAGAAAAAGTCTTAAAGTGCTGATAGGCAAGAATGGTTGTAGGGACAAGAACCGCCACCTGCTTGCTGTCAGCCACCGCCTTAAAGGCAGCACGTATAGCTATTTCAGTCTTGCCAAAACCCACATCACCACAAACCAACCTGTCCATAGGAACACGGTTCTCCATATCTTTCTTAACCGCCTTTGTGGTTTTGTACTGGTCAGGAGTATCTTCATAAATAAAGGAAGCCTCAAGCTCATGTTGCAGATAAGAATCGGCAGAGAAAGCAAAACCCATGGAAGCCTTCCTCTTGGCATAAAGAGCAATAAGGTCTTTGGCAATATCCTTAACCTTTTGTTTGGTTTTGTTCTTCAGGTTGTTCCAAGTGTTGGAGCCAAGACGGTGAAGAGTAGGAGCAGTGCCATCCTTCCCAGTGTAACGGGAAATTTTGTGAAGAGCATGAATGCTAACGTAAAGAATATCGTTGTCTTTATAAACCAGACGAATGGTTTCCTGAATCCTGCCATTGTTTTCCAGCTTTTCCAAACCGGCAAACTTACCCACACCATAATCAATGTGAGTTATAAAATCACCAGGCTTCAAAAGCATAATCTCCTTCAAGGTTATGGCTTCATGATTCTGCTTCTGATCTCTAAGACGATACTTGTGATAACGTTCAAAAAGCTCATGATCGGTAAAAACAGCAATCTTCAAATCATTATCCACAAAGCCCTCACTGATTGAGTTAAGAAGATAATGAACATTCAAAACCTTGGTGCTGTCAGAAAACTCCTTAATGATTTTTTCTATCCTTTCCTTTTGCTTGGGGTTCTCCACACAAAAATAATTAATAAAAGAATTGTCGGCCTGTCTCTGCAAAGCATCAACCAGGAGTGAAAAATCTTTCTTAAACGAAGGCTGAGCAGAAGTATCAAAACTTACAACATTATCCTTCGAAAGCAAAGCATCATAACCCATCTCCACAATTGAGTGGTTCAAAATCCCTTTCTTAAAATCTTCCTTTCCAATAAAAAGTTCCTCAGCAGGAAGATGCATTTCCTTATTCTTAAGGTCAAGATATGTTCTTTGGCAAAACTCAAACTCCTTTTCAATTCTGTCTAAACAAAAGCCCAAATGTTCAACCCAAACCACAGTGTTTTCACCCAAATACTCCACTAATGGAACCCTCTTCTGCACACTTATAGATTCATTTTGAATATTTGGAACAATAACCAAAGCCTCCTTTTCCTCAATTGTAAGCTGTGAAACCACATCAAAAGTTCTCAAACTCTCAATCTCATCACCAAAAAACTCAATCCTGTAGGGATATTCATTAGCAAAAGAAAACACATCCACAATCCCACCACGCACAGCATACTGCCCAGGAAGAACAACAAAATCCACTCTTTCAAAAGAGTACTCTTCCAAAACATCAACTACAAAGTCAAGATTAAGAGGTTCCTTTAAAGCAATTTTTAATGTATTTTTAGTAAGAACCTGTTTCGATACAACCTTCTCCAACAAAGCTTCAGGATAGGAAACTATAATTATTTTATTATTGGAGTTAAGCCTATTGAGAACTTCTGCCCTTAAAAGAATGTTAGCATTATCAATATCTTCAACCTGGTAGGGCAGCTTGTAGGAAGAGGGATAGAAAAGAACATTCTTCTTTGAATAATCGAGGTCCTGTTCTGAAAAAATCTGTTCAATGTCATTATAGAAATAAGCAGCCCTTTCCTTATCGGGAAGAACAATAAGATGAGTGAACTCCCTCGAACCGTCCATGCAGGCAGCCACACAAAAACTCATACTGCTCCCAGCCAAAGATTGAATATTAACCCTTGAATGATTAACAGTTATTCTTCGGAGAAGGTCAACGTACTTTTGATTATGGGAATAAACCTTTAAAAGTTCTTTCACTTTGCAAAAATACAAAAGAAAATTATTTTACCCATAATTCTACTAATTTCTATAATTATGAAAGTTTAATCTTCCTTAGTCTTAAAGAGTTTGAAATCACTGAAACGGAGCTAAAGCTCATTGCAACGGCAGCAATCATTGGTGAAAGTAAAATTCCAAAGAATGGGAATAAAGCTCCAGCTGCCAAAGGCACGCCTAAAGTATTATAAACAAAAGCAAAGAACAGGTTTTGTTTTATATTCTTCATCGTTTCGAAACTTAGCTTCTTTGCTTTAAGAATTCCTTCCAAATTACCTTTCAATAAAGTTATGTCAGAACTTTCTATTGCCACGTCAGTTCCATTTCCCATTGCAATACCAACATCTGCCTGAGCCAAAGCAGGAGAATCGTTTATTCCATCTCCAGCCATTGCCACAATCTCTCCCTTTGCCTGCAATTCCTTTATGATATTTAACTTATCCTCAGGCAAACATTCTGCTTTAAATTCCTTTATTCCCAATCTGTCGGCAACTGCCTTTGCTGTATTGAAATTATCTCCTGTCAGCATAAAAGTCCTGATACCCTTTTCCTCCATTTTTCTAACAGCAATCTCCGAGCTGTCCTTAACAGAGTCCGAAATAACAACATAGCCAATAACAATTCCATCCTCAGAAACATAGGAAACAGTCTTTCCCAAACTTTGTTCCAAACCAACTGTTTCCTGCAAATCATTAGATATATTTGCGTTGAGGTCAACCATAAGCTTATCATTACCAAACCTAATCTCATTACCATTAACTTTGCCAGTAACACCTTTACCTGCCTTTGCTTCAAAATCTTTTGCCTCCAAAACACCAGTTTTCTTTTCCAAAGCATAATTCATTACAGCCTCTGCTAATGGATGTTCACTGTATTGATTCAAAGAAGCAATCTTTTGCAAAATCTCTTCCTCTTTATTATCCTTTAACCCATAAATATATTCAACAGAAGGCTTACCCATGGTTAGAGTTCCTGTTTTATCAACCACCAACACGCTTACCTTATTCATGGTTTCCAATGCCTTGGCATCTTTTATCAGAATACCATTCTTGGCTCCCTTTCCCATGCCAACCATTACCGAAACTGGAGTAGCCAACCCCAAAGCACAAGGGCAGGCAATAATTAAAACAGCAATTGCATTAACAAAAGCATAAACCAGTTTTGGCTCAGGTCCAAAAATTGCCCAAAGAATAAAAGTAATAAAAGAAACACCAACAATAATAGGAACAAAATACCTGGAAACCTTATCAGTAATCTTTTGAATTGGAGCCTTTGAACTTGCAGCCTCATTCACCATTCTGATAATCTGCGAAAGTAAGGTGTCAGCTCCCACCTTTTGTGCTTCCATTACAAAAGACCTGTTGCCATTTACAGTTCCACAACTGACCATATCACCAATATTCTTGTCGACAGGCATTGCTTCACCAGTAATCATAGATTCATCAACACTTGAATTACCTTCCTTAACCATTCCATCAACCGGAATCTTATCGCCTGGTTTTATCCTTAACAAATCTCCAACCTTAATATCATCAATAGGAATTACAATTTCTTCTCCATTTTCAGAAACCTTAACCGCTTCTGAAGGGGCAAGCTTTAACAATTCTTTAATTGCACCATTTGTTTTTTTATGAGCCCTTGCTTCAAGATACTGACCAAAAAGTACCAAGGTAAGAATAACAGCAGTTGCTTCAAAGTAAAGATGAACAGTTCCATTTTCAGTTTTAAACTCTTGAGGAAAAATTGAAGGGAACAGCAAACCCATAACACTGAAAAGGAAAGAAACTCCAGTTCCAATACCAATAAGAGTAAACATATTCAGGTTCCAACTGATTATGGACTTCCAGGCCCTGACATAAAACATCCAGCAAGTATAGAAAACTATTGGAAGAGTTAAAATAAACTGAATCCAGTTCCAAACCTTATGACTTGCCAAAAGCATTAAAGGATTATTTGGAATCATCTCACTCATTGAAATAATAAGGACCAAAAGAGCCAAAACAGAAGAAATAATTAATTTCTTTTTCATAGACTTTATTGAATCATTTTCTTCATCCTCTCCGGCATTCATAGGCACCATATCCATTCCGCAAACTGGACAGTCACCAAACTTGTCATAAGTCTTATCTCCCTCGCAATGCATTGGGCAGTAGAAAACACCTCCCTTTGGAACTTTCTTTTGAACCTTTTTCTTTTTCTCAGGTTTCTTTCCTGAATTATTAGAAAAAATCTTGTATTCCAATCCAGCACCAGTCAAAGCATCTTGAAAAACCTTCTCATTCATATCATAAGACATTTCAATAGTTGCTTCTTCCAATTCCAAATCAACAATAATATTATCAACCCCACTTACTTCCTTCAGCGTCTTTTCCACAGCCTTTTTGCAGCCAAGACAACCCATTCCTTCAACACGAAACTTTTTTATCATAAAAAATTATATTTTACATTCAAAACTATTTTCTTTAGACAATAAATTAAGCAATAAATTACTCCTTAATGAGAATAAAGAGAAAGAAAATAAAAATTAAACTATTTAATGCATTCTATTTAATATTATTTCCTAACTTTGCCCATATTAATTTTAAAAACAAATATTATGAAAAGAAATGTTTTAACTCTAATTCTTGTTGCTTTAGGTTTTAGCTCTTGTGCTCAAAAAGAAACAAATTTAGATCTTACAACCGTTAAGGAATTTGACATAAATAAATATTTAGGTAAATGGTATGAAATTGGAAGATACGACCATTCATTTGAAAGAGGTATGGTTGGAACAACAGCAATGTATAGCCTGAAGGAAGATGGAACAATTAAAGTTGTAAATAGTGGCTACAAGAATAGCTTTGAAGGAAAATATAAAGAAGTAACAGGTAAGGCAAAGTTTGCAGATAAAAATAATCCTGCCAAATTGAAGGTATCATTTTTCCTTTGGTTCTATGGAGCTTACAATATTTTGGAGTTGGATCAGGAAAACTATTCCTATGTACTTGTTGGTTCTGATTCCGATAAATATTTATGGATTTTAAGCCGTACCCCAAAACTTAAGGATGAGGATAAGGAATTCTTACTTAAAAGAGCCCAGGAAAGAGGTTACGATACATCTAAAATTATTTGGGTAGAACAAAAAGAATCTAAATAAAGGATAGAGAAAATCAACCTCTTGAGAAAAAAGATTCAATTTTCTCAAAACTAAAACCCTATTAGAAGATATTCTTCATAACACAATTATTCTTCTTATTTAAACTATATTCCAAAATATGGTATAAATGTTTATTGTCTTCAAAACTTTATCGAATTAAATTCTTTACCTATAATCCTAATCCTTTTTAAAGAGAAATAAACAAGTCTTTTCCATTAAAAATAAAGAGATAAAGAACTGAAAACATAAGATATAAAACTAAAAACATAAGACATCAATCTCGTTAAACTTCGTTTTAATCTACAAATAATGGCATTGTCTTCTCGAATTCATGGCATGATTTACTCGAATTCATGCCATGAATTAGTTCATTTCATGCCATGATTCCAACCAATTCATGCCATGATTCCGAGTAATTCATGGCATGAATTCAAAAACATCATGCCATGATTCCGACATCAACTCCCTATTAAAATTTTTCTAAACAAGATTTATCAACATTAAAACAAGGATTAATTAGATTTATATAAGGATAATTTCAAGATTAATCCCTAATAATTTTTGCATAAGAAAACAAAGCCCTATCTATAAAATCAAAAAGTAGAAATATTTAGCAGATAATATTTAACTTAAATAAAAAATAATTTCTTACCTTTGAGCGTTGAAAGTAAATAAAAAGTTAGTAATGAATAATAATAGGAAAACTCATCGGTTTTTGCTTGCATAACAAGAAATCCTAAGCGACTGAAATTTATAATTATAATTAAACAATAAGAGTATGAAACCAAAACAATTGTTCTTTTTAGCAGTATTATTTATTTCCTTTATTTCTCAAGCACAAGTTAATACACTTTTCCTGAGTGATAGTGCTTTAATTAAAGGAATAACAACTGATAAATCATCATATAAGATTGACAATCTTGATAATGATGGTTATTGGTCGAAACTTGGAGATTACTATGTTAATTATGATGACAACCTGAATATTCTTAATACTTTCGCTTCAAATAATGTTTACTATCATAAATTTAATAATAAATTATATTCAATAGATATGGGTTATCACTTAGGTTTTATTCCTGATACTGCAAATCCTATGTTCCAATATGTTTATCCTATTATTGATTCTTTTTATTTATCTATTTCAAATCTTAATGGCTCTAATTCTTATGTAAATATTACTGGTGGTGATTTTATTGATTTTGATTATCATCTTGCTTTCCTTAAGAATAAAGCTTTGTATGCCGTTGCTTCTGTTCCTTTCGATAAGTGGTTTACATATGAAGATGATACAAATAAATTCAAATTAGTAACAATCGATACTTTAGGCAATGTTGTTAATAGCAGAACTTATGATAGTTATGTTAGGGGATTATCTGTTATTGAACAGGGCAATAATATTATGGTAGGTGCTTATTTATTAGATAGAAGTTCTGTTTTATACTATATTGACAACCAAACCTTAGATATGGTAGATAGTATGAGCTTTAGATTTTCTGATAATTTTAAGGCTATAAATGACAGTATTATTATTTCAAGAGGAAATAATTTTTATTATTATATTTATAATACTCATTCTAAAACCATAGACAGTCTTTTTTATAGACAAGATACTTGGTGTGAATATTCTTATATGTATCCATTCCTTCCGGTTTCTAATATTCTTATAGATGCAATAAGTGAAGATTCAATTGTTTATGCATATCGTATGTCAACTTATCCTTCTGAAATTGAACTTGGAATAAAAATAGATAATTTCAGCAAAAATGGATTTAATTTTAGAAGGATGTTCAATGGATTTGAACCTACTTTGGGAAAAGGAATTTATGGGATTACATGTACAAATGATGGAGGTATTATATTTACCATAGGCACAGTGGATGATAATAATATTCCAATTAATGCTTATTTGCTTAAGTATGATCCAAAAGGTTTATTAAGTGTGGCAAGTGTTAATCCTGATGAGGTTAAAATTATTGCTTATCCAAATCCAGCAAAAGACTTTATTAATATATCTTCTTCATCAATAATTAAAGAAATTCAAGTTTATAATACTCTTGGACAAGAGGTTTACTCTTCAAAAGCAAATAATAAACATCAACAAATTAATGTAAGCAAATTTGCAAAAGGCAATTATATTGCTAAAATACAAACTGATAATGGTAATGTAACTAAGAAATTTATTGTGGAATAATAAATACATTGGAATACTTATCGACTTTGTCGCTTTGCAAATCATAGAAATATTTCACGAGGAAATAGGCAGAATAAAATTCTGCCTATTTATGTTTTTTAACTGCTACAACGAGATTAAGATATCAATCAAAGAAGATTTTTGTTGCAAAAATAAATTATATTCATAATAACCTTGTTAAAGAAGAAATTGTATTTTTGCCAGACAAAAATAAAAACTATGTCAGAAAATATAGAACTAAATCCAAACCCTATTGTGCAGTTTTTACAGAAAATGCCTGCACAATTCACAAAATCAGATATTATCAGATACATTGAGGAAAACAACATTCAAATGGTGAATTTCCGATATGCTGCAGGAGATGGTCGTTTGAAGACCTTAAATTTTGTAATCTCAAATAAAGCTTATTTAGATCAGGTGCTAACTTCAGGAGAAAGAGTAGATGGTTCAAGTTTGTTTTCATTTATGGAAGCAGGAAGCAGTGACCTGTATGTAATACCTCGCTTTTCAACTGCCTTTATTGACCCATTCGCATCATTGCCAACAATATGTTTCCTTTGTTCTTATTTTGACAAAGATGGAAACTTTCTTGAAACTTCTCCAGAACATTCTCTTCATAAAGCTTGCAAAGCATTTGAAGAAGTTACTGGCGGAATGGAGTTTTGGACAATGGGAGAATTGGAATACTACGTTATTGGAGATGAAGAACCTTTATTTAAGGCAACTGACCAGAAAGGTTATCACGAATCAACTCCATTTTCAAAATATGAACAGTTTCGTCAAGAGGCAATGTATTGCATTGCACAATGCGGTGGACAAATAAAATATGGACATTCTGAAGTAGGAAATTTCACAATGGATGGAAAAATCTACGAACAGAACGAAATAGAATTTTTGCCAGTTCCAGTGCGTGATGCTGCAGATCAACTAATGATAGGAAAGTGGGTAATCCGCACTTTGGCTATACAATATGGTTTAGATGTAACTTTTTCTCCAAAAATAACAGTAGGTAAAGCTGGTAGTGGAATGCATGTACATACAAGAGTTGTTAAAGATGGAGTTAACATGTATGTAGGAAAAGATGGATTAAGTGATGTTGCAAAGAAAGTTATTGCAGGAATGATGAAGCTTGCACCAAGTCTTTCTGCAGTTGGAAATGCCAATCCAACATCATATCTTCGTTTAGTTCCTCATCAGGAAGCACCTACAACAGTATGCTGGGGAGACAGAAACCGTTCAGCATTAGTTAGAGTTCCTCTGGGTTGGAGTGCAAAAACAGATATGTGTTCTATGGCCAATCCTTTGGAAGAGGTAAGTAAAAAGACATTTGAAGAAAAGCAGACAGTTGAATTTCGTTGTCCAGATGCATCTGCAAATGTATATTTATTGATGGCAGGATTAGTTGTTGCAGCAAGATATGGATTTGAAATGGAAAATGCACTGGAATTTGCAGAACAGACATATGTTTCTTTCAATATTCATAAAGATGAAAATGCAGATAAGACAACAACTTTAGATTCACTTCCTACCTCATGCTGGGAGTCTGCACAAAGCATAGACAGTATGAGAGATATTTATCAAGCTCATGGAGTATTCAGCAAAGAATTAATTGATGGACTTATAAAAGATTTAAGAAGATTTGATGATAAAAATCTTCGTAATGAGATGGAAAAAAATCCAGAAATAATACATACACTTGTAAAACAATTCTACTATTGTGGTTAATACTCAAAAAGAGATTTCATTGTTTGGGATTTCGTCGTGCGGGATTTGCAATCCCGCACTATGTTTTTATAAGGATTTCTTGCTTTGGGAAAGCGGTAAACCGATAAGAAATCCGTAAGATAAATAATCTTCCACAGAAATTACATTAATAATAACCCTGTTAAAGAAGAATTTGTATATTTGCCAGAAGAATATAAATATAGTTCAGGGGTAGATTATGCAGGAGGAAAAGGGATATTGGAGGTTGAAGTAATAAAATAATATGTATGAATAAGTATCGGATTACAAATCCTTATAATAATATAGTGCGGGATTGCAAATCCCGCACGACGGAAAACCCAAGTGGAATAAATGCAATTAAAAGAGAACGTGAATTTGAAAAAAATAGTAAGTAAAAAGATGAAAGAGACTATATTTATATTAATGTGTATTTTATCCATTTCTTTATACTCTCAAATAGAAAAGGAAGATTATCTTGATAATAGGTATGGAGATTTTAATGACACTATTGAATGGCAGAGATATGAAAATGCTAAGAGATTGTCAGATATAAGTTGGCAAATATTCAAAAATAGAGTGGAACAACCTATATTTTATCGTACAGTAATAGATACATTATGTTATGATTCAATATGTTTTTCCTATTTTCCAAATGGACAAATAAAAGTAATAGACCCTTATATTAATGGTGTTTTAAATGGTTACGCAGAGAGTTATCATTTTAATGGGCAATTAGAATGCAGGGTGAGAATGATAAATGGTAAAGAAAAAGATGGATATATATATTTTTATAATGAAGATGGTAGTATTAGTTCAGTAGGGAGAATGAAAGACGGTAAACAAGTAGGAGATTGGTATAGCAGTCCTTATGGAGGTTTATTTTCGAAACGCACATATAACAGCAAAGGTATTTTAGTTGATGAAAAAAGATGGAATGGAGATAAGAAAAGATGGGAGCGAGGATTTAAAGCTACAATATTGGAAAAAATACAAATATTTTTTAGAAAATTACAATAGGTGCTAGTAGATAATGTATCAGATTTGGAGTTGATGATATAAGTCGGTAGTGTATCAAATTGGGAGTTGATGATATAAGTCGTTGAAAAACATTGCTTATTAAAATTGATTTAGCGAAAAGACAGAATATTATTCTGTCTTTTTCTATTTTTAAACCTCTAAAACGAACTTAAAACAACAACAAAAGAAGATTTTATGATGTGGTGTATCAGAATTGGAGTTAATGTTGTAAATAGCTGATTAACATATATAAGTAAAACTATTGTAGAAAAAAGACAGGATAAATAAGTCTTGAATAAGTATAGGGTTACCGCTTGCAAGTCAAGTTATCAACTTTGTCGCTTTGCAGAGCAAAGCAATTTTGATAAAAAATGTTCCGAAATTATTACAATCAAAGAAGATTACCTTATGATTTTAAATTTAGACTTCTTGTTTTTGCATAGAGACTTCTTCTTTTTACTTTTAGACTTCTTGTTTGTAGTCAATAAGTCTGACTTATAGGGTTAATAAGTCTGACTTATCATACTAATAAGTCTGACTTATTGAGTTGATAAGTCAGACTTATTGGGTAAAATTACTTCTTCTAAATCCAAAATTAAGAAGTCTAAATTCAAAATAAAGAAGTTATTGTTTGAAATAACCTAATTGTCTATTTTAGATATTATTTGTAGATTTGCAAACTAAGTTCTCTTATTCTTATAAGAGATAAATTCTTGTATTGAACTGTTTAATAGTTGGATAGGATAAATGTTTAAAAAAGAAATATGATGAAGAGAAAATTTATTTTAGGTTTTGCAATTGTTTTGCTTTCGTTGCCTTTGGTTACGTTGGCTGATGAAGGAATGTGGCTGCCTATGTTGCTTCAAAAGAGAGAAGCTGATATGAGACAAAAGGGGATGAAAATCTCTGCTAAGGATATTTATGATGTAAATAATTCTTCTTTGAAGGATGCTGTTATGCTCTTTGGCTCTGGTTGTACTGGTGAGTTTGTTTCAAATGAAGGGCTTTTGCTTACTAATCACCATTGTGGTTACAGTTATATTGTTCGCCAAAGTACTGTGGAGAGAGATTATTTGACAAATGGTTTTTGGGCTATGAGTAAGGAAGAAGAGCTTCCTTGTCCTGGTCTTACCATTACTCAGCTTGTTTATATGGAAGATGTAACTCAAAAGGTGCTTGAAGGAGTAAGCAATTCCACTTCTGAAAAGGAAAGAGAAAAGATTATTGAAAAGAACATTAAGGAGATAACTAAAAAAGCTACTGAGAATACTAATTACGAAGCTGTTGTTAAGCCTTTCTATTATGGCAACCAGTATTTTCTTTATGTTAATGAAGTTTATACTGATGTTCGTCTGGTTGGTGCTCCTCCTTCCAATATTGGTAAGTTTGGTGGAGATACTGATAACTGGATGTGGCCTCGTCATACTGGTGATTTCTCAATATTTAGAGTTTATGCAGATAAGAACAACAAGCCTGCAAAGTATTCAAAAGATAATGTTCCTTTTAAGCCTAAGAAGTCTTTGAATATTAGTTTAAAGGGAGTTGAGGAAGGTGATTTTACTTTTGTGTTTGGTTATCCAGGCACAACAAAGCAATTCTTAACTTCTTTTGCTGTTGACAGAGTTGCCAATTTTGAAGACCCTGCAAGAATTAAGCTTAGAGATGCAAGACTAAAGATTTATAATGCTGCAATGAATGAAAGTTCTGCTCAGCGTTTGCGTTATGCTGCAGGAGTTGCTGGTATTGCTAATGGTTGGAAGAAATGGATTGGAGAAGTTAAGGGAATTAAGAGATTGAATGCTACCCAGAAGAAAAGGGAGTTTGAGAAAGAGTTTAATATATGGGCTAATGTAACTGAGCAAAGAAAAGAAGAGTATGGTGGTTTGATTGATAACTTCAAGAGCTTGTATAATGAAGGAGCTGATTTGGAAATGGCTTATTTGTATTTGGGAGAAGCTCTTTTGGCATCCGATTTAATGAAAAATGGTCGTAGCGTTCTATCCATAATTCAAAAAGCAAAACAAGATACCTTAAGCAAAGATGAGGTGCAAAAGGAAGCTGATATTGTTTTGGAAAACCTGCAAAAATATTTTAGCAAAGATTACGAGAAGCATAAGATGGTTGACAGAAGTATTTTTGTTGAGCTTATGAATATTTACTATAATGATTTTGCAAAGAATAATTACCCTTGGATGCAGGAAAAGATAAACTCTAACTACGATAATGATGCCAAGAAGTATTTCGGTTCTGTTTACGATAAGTCTTTCCTTTCAAATCCTAAGCAAGCAGAGAAGTATTTAAAGAGATTTAAAATGAGTAAGGTGCTTTCTGACCCTGCAATGGAAATTCTTTCAGCAATTTGGGGCTCTGTTGTTGATGAAGATATGAATAAGTTGGTTGAAATTGACTCAAAGATTGATAGTCTTTACAGACTTTATGTTAAGGGAATTATGGAAATGCAATCTTCAAAAGAATTTTATCCTGATGCAAACCTAACCATAAGGGTTGCTTATGGAAATGTTAAACCATATAAGCCAAGAGATGGAGTTAGTTACAATACTTACACAACTCTAAAAGGAATTATGGAAAAAGAAAATCCAGAAATTTACGATTATGTTGTTGAGAAAAGACTAAAGGAACTTTATACAAAGGAAGATTATGGAAGATATGCAAACTCAAAAGGAGAAATGCCTGTTGCATTTATTGCTTCCAATCACACAACAGGAGGAAATTCTGGTTCTCCAGTAATGGATGCAAATGGAAATTTGGTTGGTATTAATTTTGACAGGAATTGGGAAGGAACAATGAGTGATATTATTTATGATCCAGACCAATGTAGAAATATTTCACTTGATATTCGTTATTGTTTATTTATTATTGATAAATTTGCAGGTGCTAAAAACATTATTGACGAGCTGAATATCGTTGAATAACTTAAAAGAAAAAGAATATAATACTATAATTAAATAGATGAAAATATCATATAACTGGCTAAAGGATTATGTGCCTACTAATCTAAGCGTTGAAAAGGTTGAAAATTTACTTACTTTCTGTGGTTTGGAAGTAGAATCGATTGAAACAGTAGAAACAATTAAGGGAGGATTGAAGAATTATGTTGTTGGACAAGTTTTGACTTGTGAAAATCATCCTGATTCTGACCATTTACATCTAACAACTGTTGATGTTGGAGAAGAAACTCCTTTGAATATTGTTTGTGGAGCTCATAATGTTGCAAAAGGACAAAAAGTTATTGTTGCAAAAATTGGTGCAAGAGTTTATACTTCCGATGAAGAATACTTTGAAATTAAGAAATCAAAACTTAGAGGCCATGTTAGCGAAGGAATGATTTGTTCTGAAAAGGAACTTCAAGTTAGCGATAACCATGATGGGATTTTAGTTATTGAAGATAATAATGTTGAGGTTGGAACTCCTGCAAAAGAATATTTGAATGTTAAGGAAGACTATGTTTTTGAAATAGGACTTACACCTAATCGTTCTGATGCAACATCACATATTGGAGTTGGTAGAGATTTGGTTGCTCTAATTCAAACTCAGTTAAAAGAAAACATTGAATTAAAATTGCCAAGTGTTGAAGACTTTAAAATAGATAATGAAAATAAAAAGGTTGAAATCATTACTGATTCTTCAATCTGCCCTCGTTATTGTGGAGTTACTATTTCAAATATTGAAATTAAAGATTCTCCTTCCTGGCTTGCAGACCGATTGAAACTGATTGGAATTAGACCAATAAATAATATTGTTGATATAACAAATTATGTTTTATTTGAAATAGGACAGCCTCTTCATGCTTTTGATTTGGATAAAATAAAAGGAAATAAGATTGAAGTTAAAACTCTTCCTAAGGGAACAAAATTCAAAACTCTTGATGGAGAAGAAAGAGAACTTAATGGGGAAGAAGTAATGATTTGCAATGAAGAAGAAGGAATGTGCATGGGAGGAATTTATGGAGGATTGGATTATGGAGTTACAAAGGAAACTAAGAATATATTTATTGAAAGTGCTTATTTTAATCCAGTAACAATTCGTAAAGCTTCTAAATATCATACTTTAAAAACAGATGCTTCATTCCGTTACGAAAGAGGAACTGACCCTAACATAACAATTTATGCTCTTAAAAGAGCTGCCATATTAGTTAAAGAATTAGCTGGAGGAGAAATAAGTTCAAGTATTGTTGATGTTTATCCAAATGAAATTAAGCCTGCGGAAATAGATATTAACTATAATAATATGTATTCTTTAATAGGAAAGGAAATTGAACCTCAAATAATAAAGAATATTCTTACCGCTTTAAACATTTCAATTCTTAAGGAAGATGAACAAGGGATGAGAGTAAGTGTTCCAACTAATAAGGTTGATGTTTTAAGAGAATGTGATATTATTGAAGAAGTTCTAAGAATTTATGGATATAATAATGTTGAGATACCAACTGATATAAAAAGCAGCTTAACTTATAAGCAAAAACCGGACACTGAAAAGATTCAAAACCTTATTTCCGACTATCTTGTTTCAAATGGTTTTAATGAGATAATGAATAATTCTCTAACCAAAACATCTTATTACGAAAACAATAAAGACTTTCCATTTGAAAAAAGTGTTGGTATTCTAAATGCTTTAAGCAAGGATCTTGGACTTATGCGTCAAACCTTGCTTTATGGAGGATTGGAAACCATATCTTATAATATTAACAGGAAGGTAAATAATATTAAGGTTTTTGAATTTGGAAATTGCTATTCTAAGAACTTAAACCAATTTGAAGATGAAAATATAAGAAAGCGCTATAATGAAGAAAAGCATTTATGTATTTTCACAACTGGAGCAAACTTCAAAGAAACATGGCAAAAGAAAGAAGAAGAAACTAATTTCTTCGATTTAAAGAATATTCTAATGAATATCTTTAAAAAGTTAAGAATTAATCCTTCTCAGTATTCTTTGGAGGAAACTTCTGTAGAATACATGCAAGGTTTGCAATATGTAAATCGTGACAGCAAGAAGGTTATTCTTAGTTTTGGAAAGATTAATCAAAAGATAAGAAAAGAGTTTGACATTAAACAAGATATTTACTTTGCTGACTTTAACTGGGATTTAGTTGTTAAAGCTCTTCAAAATGCTAAAGAAATTAAATACGAGGAAATTTCAAAGTTCCCTGAAGTTAGAAGAGATTTAGCCTTAGTTATTGATGATAATGTTTCATTTGCTGAAATTGAAAACTTGGCTTATCAAACTGAAAAGAAATTCCTTAAAAAGAATATAACTTTGTTTGATGTTTACAAGGGAGAAAAACTTCCTCAAGGTAAAAAACAATATGCTCTAAGCTTTACTTTACAAGACACAGAAAAAACTCTTAATGATAAGCAAATTGAATCAATAATGAATAAGCTTTTAAAGAGCTTTGAAGACAAGCTTGGTGCAAAGCTTAGATAAGAGAATAATAAGTTTAGATAATGAATAAAGAAAAGCTTCTTCCAGAATATGATGTAAAGGTTTTGCTTGCACTAACCAAATCTTTGCATGGTGATAAGCTTTTCTTTAAGTATTTAGCTGAAAATGGTTATTTAGAACTTGCAGCTTGGTCAAATGCTGTTAGAGGTGATATTGAAGCTTTGAAATGGTTGTTTAATAATGGATATCCAATACTTGGACTATTGAGTAATGCTATTGATGGAGAAAAGAAAGCAGTTGCCTTGGTTGAAGAATCAAAAAATGAATTTCTAATACATTTTTCACAGGCTTGCAGAGGAAACAAACAGTCTTACATATGGTTTAAGCAAAACAACCTTCAGATATTTGTTTATATGATTACTGAAATAAAAGATGTTTTAAAGGTTCAAGCTAAGGATAGTGTTTTTTGGTATAGATGGAAATAAACTAATATGTTTAAAGAAAAATTTTATAGAAATGGCTATTTAAACGATACAATAAGCAGTACAATACTATTTATTGCAGCTTTCTTATTTGTGTTATATATTTCTATAGCATCAACAGCTTTTATATCCTTTACGAATAATTTAACAATACCTGTTGAAATAGATAAAATAGATTTTGATAGAGCATTTTCTCCAGATAAAGCAATTTGGGATTCAGCTGAAAACATATTTGTTGTTTTCTCTTTTGCTCCAATAACAATTTTACTTATTGGATTAATTTCCCTTATGCTTACTCATCATCATCATTATAAAACTGTAGGCGTTTTCTTGTTTTGGACAATGTTTCATTGCGTAATTAGATTCTCTGGAGATTTTATTTTCGGGCAGATTTATCATCTTTGGGGAGTTAATCTTGTTACAGATTTTATGGGACTGACCTATCCAAGTCTATTCCTTAAACTATTCTTTATTGCTATTACAATTAGTGCAACTATTTTTCTTTGCTATCTTTTAGTGCCTTTTGTAAGAGTATTCTTTGATCCTTTCCGTAATCATACACAAGAAGGAGTTAGGATTAATCTTATTTATCCTTCTCTTTTTGGAGCAGGAGTTTTGTTATTATGGTTTATCCCCATTTTCACTTTAAAAGAAATTAGTGTTATAGGATATTTTATAATTATGATATTATTCCTTTCCAACTTTACAATTAAAAGATACCGCTTTGTTGATTATGGAGATAGTTATGAAATAAATGATAGATTTAATATTAAGCTAAATATTATTCCAATAATTATCCTAATTATTATATTTGCTTCTTTAAAAGTATTTCTTACAAAAGGAGTAATAATTACAAGTTCAGGATTTAGAAGAGACCAGCTTGATAATATTTTTTATATATTCTTACTAATAGTTTTAATTGCTTGTGTCTTGATGTTCATTACTTACATTATTTATACATATAGAAAGAAGAAAATGGATATGAAAAAATATATGGAAGAAAATGAAGCCAACACCATAGAGCAAGCAATGGATGCAAGTTTTTTGGAAGGAACTCGTTGGTCTTACCAAGCAAATTTATCCGATAAAGCTCAAAAATATAATCAAGAAAATCCTAATCAACAAGATTAGTATTATTCATTCTATCACTGAAAAATAAATCAACCTTTTTCTTAATGTGAAAGTTTTCTTTTGGGAATAAAGAAGAAATCACATATTAATATTAGTAGAGTTGTTATTATTGTACTGCAGACTATTCTTAAAAGAGTTAGGAAGAACTCTGAGAAATTGAATATTTCTATTGTAAAATATACAAAATGATGTAAGAAAACTAGAGAAACAATATATGGAAGGAAAGTCATTAAGCTCATTTCAGCTATTGATGGACGTAGGTTTGTTTGGATGTCCTTGCCTGAGAAAAATATACTGATAAACAAAGGTCTAATTAGTCCAATAAAGGTTAGCGCAGCTGCATGAAATCCAACTTGTCCTGAAAATATATCAACAGTAAATCCCATTAAGAAAGATAGAATGAGTCCTAACCATTTTGGAGTATTGGTTGGTAACATTAAAATAAACCAGATATAAATCATTGGATTAAAATAACCGAATATATTCAATCCATTCAAAACAAAAATTTGAAATGCAGCAATAAGAATAAAATGCAAAAACCCAAGTATAATATCTTTATTCATTTTTAATGTCTTTTGTGAGTTCAACTTGCTCTTCCTTAAAGAAGTTCTTTACAATATATACATATTCCAATTTATTGTAATCAACAGAGAACTTAATATCTACAACATAAAAACCTGTTCCTTTATCTTTCTTGAAGTTCTTTATTTTTCCAACCATAATTCCTTCAGGAAAGTCTTGAGAGAACCCACTTGTAATTATTGTGTCTCCAATTTTTAGAGGTATTGAAGAAGGTATGTCAACAAGTTTTCCAGAAGAATAGTCGCCTCCTTCCCAAATAAGAGTTCCAGATATTTTTGTTCTTTGATTTTTTATATTTGGACGTGAATCTTGATGCAAAACACTCATAACTAAAGAAAAATTACTTGAAACATTAACTACTACACCAACAATTCCGTTTGGACTAATAACTCCCATATTATTAGTAACTCCATGTATACGGCCTTTGTTTAGAATAAAATAATTATTTCTTTTGTTTATGGTCTTTTGAATTACCTTAGCATCTATATATTCAAACTGTTGTTTGTAAATAGTGTCGTTATATTGAAAAGTTTTATGTTGATACTTAACATAAGAGCTTTCAATCATTGAACGTAATCTTGCATTTTCTTTCACAAGGGCTTCATTTGAAGAGCCTAAAGTAAAGTATCTTGTAATATTATAGATTTTTGTATTAACGTTTCCAGCAATTTCGTTGGCAAAAGAAGTAATAGCAGAGCCTTGATAGAAGGAGTTTTGAGAAATGATATAAATAGATAAGCCTTCAAGGAAGATAAAAAGGAATATATATGAGTATCGCTTTAAAAACCTAATAAGATTACGCATAAAAACAAATTTAGTAGTGCAAAAGTAATAAGAAATTTTGTGATAAATAAAAAAAGTATTAGTTTTGCCGTAATAAATTTTAAAAACAAACAACTATGAAGAAGTTTTTTTTATACTTGATGCTAATTGCACCTATCTTCTTTTCAGCATGTGAAGGAAGTGAAGAAATTACAGGAAAGTTTGAATTCACAATTGATGGAACATCTTATTCTTTTCCTTTAGCAACTTTCATTAAACGAGATGGCAAAACAATTGTTACTTCAACAGATGTTTCCAACACTGGTACTATAGTTTTTAGTGGAACATCAACTGGCAATTATACCTTAGGTCTTGGATCTAATCTTGCAGATGCTTTATTGAATCTAAATCAAGTTACTGATCCAAATAAAAATTTATTCCTTTACTATAAAACAGAAGAATCAGACAGCGCATTTTTCTCTTTGTTTGGAAATTTGAATATAACTGAATACACTTCAGAAAAAGTTGTAGGAACATTCACAGGACAGGGACTTACAAAAGCAACTGTTATGGGAGGAGATACTAACGCAATTATAGCTCAAGTTAAACCTTTCACTGGAACTTTCATAGCAAAAACTGTATCAACAAGCAAATAAACAAGATTATTTAAATAACACCTTTAATTTAAAATAGAGGAGGATTATGTCACAATAATTTTCCTCTATTTTTGTATAGTCAAGTCTTAAATTTACAACTATTCTGTTTTTATATTTAAAAATTATACCCATAGGTTTCTTAGTTTTATTTATCTTTGCCTATTGAATTGTAGAAAATGAGTATAAGACCTGAATTATTATCTAAGAAAGACAAGGTAGCCATTGTAGCAACTGCACGAAAGATAAATCTTTCGGAAATAGATTATTCAATTAAATTACTTTCAAGTTGGGGTTTGGAGGTTGTGGTTGGTAAAACCATAGGATTAGAAAACAATCAATTTGCTGGAGATGATACTCAAAGAGCAGAAGATATTCAAGGATTTTTGGATGATAAGGATATTAAAGCCATCTTTTGCGCTCGAGGAGGTTATGGCTCAGTAAGAATTATTGATAAACTTGATTTCAAAGAATTTTCAAAACATCCCAAATGTATTATAGGATATTCCGATCCGACAGTATTGCTTATGCATATATATTTCAATCTCAATATTGAAACCATTCATGGAATAATGCCTTATAATATTAATGAAGATTCTTCTCAATCTTTAGCATTAAGTAGTCTTAAAGAATGTTTATTTGAAAAAACAAGTCATAGAGAATATCCTTCAAATAGTTTTAATTGTAAAGGAAAAGCAAAAGGAGATTTAATTGGAGGTAATTTATCAATTCTATATAGTTTGCTTGGTTCTTCAAGTTTTGGAGAAACTGAAGGGAAAATTCTTTTTATTGAAGACTTAGACGAATATCTTTATCATATAGATAGAATTATGCAAGCCTTGAAAAGGGCTGGGAAATTAGATAAACTTGCAGGATTAATAGTTGGAGAGTTCTCTTTGATGCATGATAACACCATTCCTTTTGGCAAAACAGCTTATGAAATTATCTTTGACGCAGTAAAAGAATACAACTATCCAAAAGCATTTAATATTCCAATAGGTCATATTGAAGAGAAAAACATTGCTTTTGTAGTAGGAAGAGAAACTTCGCTAACAATAGATAACGATAACGTAATAATTGAGCAATAATAAATTATCATGGATACAAATGTTGATTTTGGGCAGAAGGGGGAGAAATTGGCTTTGGATTATTTAATTGAAAAGAAATACCTTATTCTTGAAACAAATTATAGAAGTGGAAAGAATGAGGTTGATATAATTGCAAAGAATAGTGGAGAGATAGTTTTTGTTGAAGTAAAGACAAGAAGTACAGATGTATTTTGTGAGCCTGAATCGGCTGTTACAAAAGAAAAGCAAAGAGCAATAATAAAGGTTGCAAATAGTTATATACTCAAAAATAATATTAATGAAGAGGCTCGATTTGATATTATTGCAATTATTAGAAATGAAAGCGAAACGAAAATAAATCATATAATTAACGCTTTTAGTCCAATGCCCTATTAATTCAATGTTCTAAAAGATAAATAAAGATGGAAAATACAGAAAGAATATATTACAGTATTGGAGAGGTAGCTTTGGAATTAGATGTAAGCCTCCCAACTTTAAGATTTTGGGAAACGGAATTCAAACAAATTAAACCTCATAAAAATAAAAGAGGAGTGAGGTTTTATACTAAATCAGATATTGAACTTCTTAAACAAATACACTATCTAACAAAAACCTGTGGATATACTCTTGAAGGAGCAAAAAACTACCTTAAAGGGAAAGAAACAGTTGAGAAAATAGAAAATGAGGATAAAAATAATCCAAATGTTGAGATTGTTCGTTCCTTAAATGAAATAAAAGAATTTTTATTAGAGTTAAAAGATACCTTATGAACATACTAATACTTTGTACAGGCAATTCTTGTCGCTCGCAAATTGCTCAAGGATGGTTAAAAACACTTAATCCTTCTCTAAATGTATATTCTGCAGGAACAAACCCTCAAAAGGAAGTACATCCATTAGCCATTAAAGTAATGAAAGAATCAGGCATTGATATATCTTCACAAAAACCGAAGAATGTTGATGAGTATTTGAATATGGATTGGGATTATGTTATTACAGTTTGCGACGATGCAAATGAAAATTGCCCAATATTCCAGGGTAAAGCAAAAAATCGTCTTCACTATTCATTTGATGACCCTTCAAAAGCAGTAGGAAGTGAAGAATTTATTTGGAGTGAGTTTCAAAGAATAAGTCTTGAAATTAATCATATTTTCTTCTTCCTTAATGAAAAGATTATTGGGAAGAATGATATTAGATGTGAAAATACTGATTGCCCAGAATTTTAAGGCAAAAAAGAATTATTGAATAGTAGAAAAGAAAAATAAAAACATAAAATGAAAAAGAATATAGCACTAATGGCAGGAGGGAATAGTGGCGAGGCTGTTGTTTCACTTCGTTCTGCAGTTGAAGTAGAGAAAAATATTGATTCAACACTCTATAATGTTTATAAAATAGTTGTGATTGGAAAAGACTGGTATTACGAAAAGGATGAAAAGAAATACTTTATTGACAAGAATGATTTCTCTTTAAATATTGATGGAAATAAGATAAATATTGATGGAGTATTTATGATTATTCATGGAAATCCAGGAGAAAATGGACTTATGCAGGGCTACTTGGAAATGATGAATATACCTTGTGCTTCTTGCAGTTCTTTGGTATCAGCAATTACATTTGATAAAGTTATTTGCAATGCAGTTGTTAGAGATTTAGATATAGTTAAAGTTGCCAAGAATGTAAGCTTCTACAAGAATTCTCCATTGAGCGATGACGAAATTCTTTCAAAGCTAAGTCTTCCTTTATTTGTTAAACCTTCAGAAGGAGGTTCAAGCATAGGAATGAGTAAGGTTAAAGAAAAGAATGAATTAACTCCAGCAATAAAAACAGCCTTTGAAGTACATGAAAGAATAATTATTGAAGAGTTTATTAAGGGAAGAGAACTTACTTGTGGAGTTTTTGAAACAAAAAATGAAGTTATAGCTTTCCCGATTACTGAAATAATTCCTAAGAAAGAGTTTTTTGATTATGAGGCAAAGTATGATGGTTCAACTTCTGAAATAACTCCAGCTGAGGTTAGTGATGAAATTAGAATTAAAGTACAAGAAACAGCCAAGAAGATTTATAGAGGATTAAATTGCAAGGGAGTTTGCAGAATAGATTTTATATTAAAAGAAGAAGGTCAAGAACTTTATTTTTTGGAAGTAAATACAATCCCTGGTCAATCAGAACAAAGTATAGTTCCTCAGCAAGTAAGGAAGATGGGATTAACAACACAAATACTATATTCCAAAATGCTTGAAGAAATCCTATAGCAATAGCCTATTATGAAAAAACTACTTATCCAATATATACTTTTTCTTTTCTTTATTCCTTTACTTTCTAATGCTCAACCAAAGAAAGTAATTCTTATGATTGGAGATGGAATGGGATTAGCACAAGCCTATTCTGCCTACACTGTAAATAATGGTAACTTAAATATGTTTACAATGCCAATAACTGGTTTTTCAAAAACCTTTTGTGCTGATAGATATGTTACCGATTCAGGAGCAGGAGCAACAGCTTTGGCTATAGGTCATAAGGCAAACTATGAATCCATTGGTTTAGATTCTCTATGGCAGAAACATCCAAGTCTTGTCAAGCTGTCTAAACAAAAAGGACTTTCAACTGCAATAATAACAACCTGCAACCTTACCCATGCTACTCCAGCTGCTTTTGTTTCAAATGTTACAAAGAGAACTATGCAGGACGAAATTGCTTTATCCTATTTGGAAGGTAATGTAGATGTTTTTATTGGTGGAGGTAAGGATAATTTTGTTGCAGAAAAAAGGAAGGACAAACTTTCTCTTATTGATTCACTAAAAGTTAGAGGATATAATTTACTTTATAATATTGATGAGGTTGATAGTTATGCAATAAATAAAAGCAAAAAGAATTTAATTGCAGGACTACTTTATGATAATCATCCCCCTCTTGCCCAAAAGAGAAACAATATGCTTTGCAGAAGTTTAGAAAAAACACTTAGCATACTTTCAGAAAACGATAAAGGCTTTTTCATTATGCTTGAAGGTTCTCAAATAGATTTTGAAGCTCATTTGAACAGGTTCGACAATATGGTAAATGAAGTTATAGATTTTGATAAGGCAGTGGGTTTGGCTTTAGAATATGCTAAAAAGGATTCTAACACGCTTGTAATTGTAATTGCAGACCATGAAACAGGAGGACTAACTTTAAATGGTGGAAGCATTAAGGAAGGAAAAGTTAAAGACAAATGGACTTCATTAGAACACAGTGGAGTTATGGTTCCAGTATATGCTTTTGGTTTAGGAGCTGAAAACTTTAGTGGAGTAATGGACAATACCGATGTTTTTAGAAAAATCAAAGATTTTTTAGAATTATAATTGTAACTTTGCAACCTAAATTTATCTTTAATAAAGAATGATTTAGGGTTTTGCTTTATTGTTAGAATTAAAAATAAAGATAGATTAAGAGTAAATAAATAAACATTTATATATAAAATGACAGATTACACATTGAATTATAAAGTAGCTGATATTAATTTGGCTGACTTTGGAAGAAAAGAAATTGAAATTGCCGAAAAGGAAATGCCAGGTTTGATGGCTCTTAGAGAAAAGTTTGGAAAAGAAAAGCCATTAAATAATGTTAGAATAATGGGTTCACTTCATATGACCATACAAACTGCTGTTCTTATTGAAACTTTGGTTGCATTAGGAGCTAATGTTCGTTGGGCTTCTTGTAATATATTCTCTACTCAAGACCATGCAGCTGCAGCAATTGCTAAGGCAGGAGTTCCAGTTTTCGCTTGGAAGGGAGAAACTTTAGAAGAATATTGGTGGTGTACTAATCAAGCTCTTTCTTTCCCTAATGGAAAAGGTCCACAACTTATTGTTGACGATGGAGGAGATGCAACACTTTTAGTTCATAAAGGATATGCAGCAGAAAATGATGCTTCAGTATTAGATGTTACTCCTTCTTCAACTGAAGAAGCTGAAATCTTGAAAATTCTTAAGAGTGTATTAAAAGAAGACTCTACAAAATGGCATAGAACATTAGAAGAACTAAAAGGAGTTAGTGAAGAAACTACAACAGGAGTTCACCGTCTATATCAAATGATGGAAAGAGGAGAATTACTTATACCTGCAATTAATGTTAATGACTCTGTAACAAAATCAAAGTTCGATAATCTTTATGGATGTAGAGAATCTTTGGCTGACGGAATTAAGAGAGCAACTGATGTTATGATTGCTGGAAAAGTTTGTGTTGTTTGTGGTTATGGTGATGTTGGTAAAGGATGTGCTCATTCAATGCGTAGCTATGGTGCAAGAGTAATTGTAACTGAAATTGACCCAATTTGTGCTTTACAAGCTGCAATGGAAGGTTTTGAAGTAACAACTCTTCAAGATGCTTTGAAAGAAGGTAATATTTTTGTTACTACAACTGGTAATAGAGATGTTATTACAGCTGAAGATATGTCAAAAATGAAAGATGAAGCAATTGTTTGCAATATTGGACATTTTGACAACGAAATTCAAGTTGATAGATTAGAAAAATGGGAAGGAATTAAGAAATTAAATATCAAACCTCAGGTTGATAAATATATTTATGCTGATGGACATTGCATTTATCTATTAGCTGAAGGTCGTTTGGTTAATCTTGGTTGTGCAACTGGTCACCCTTCATTTGTTATGAGTAACTCATTCACTAATCAAACCCTTGCTCAAATTGATTTATGGAAGAACAACTATGAAGTTGGAGTTTATCGTCTTCCAAAACACCTTGATGAAGAAGTTGCAAGATTGCACTTAGGCAGAATAGGAGTTAAGCTAACCATTCTAACCGATGAACAGGCAAATTATATTGGAGTAGATAAGAATGGTCCATATAAAGCAGATCATTATAGATATTAGTGAAAAACATATTAAGAATATTTCGGTATCTTAAAGGCTACAAAAGAGAGGTAATACTAAATATAGTATTTAATTTACTATATGTTTTTGCCTCTTTATTTTCTTTTGTAATGGTAATCCCATTTGTAAGTGTACTATTTGGGATTATCCAGCCACCTGAGTTATGTCCAGAGTTCTCATTCAATAAGGATGTAATTATTGATTATTTTGCATGGCAATTAAACAGCTATAGTGTAACCTATGGTGTCTTTAAATGCTTAATGATAATCAGTATTATTTATATCTTCTTTGCTTTTCTTTCTGCTTTGTTCAGATATTTGGGTATGTATTATCTTGCCCCAATTAGAAATGGAGTAATTAAAGATTTGCGAAACGATATTTATCATAAAATAACAATTCTTCCTCTTTCTTTTTTCTCAAACAAAAGGAAAGGAGATTTGCTTTCAAGAATGACATCAGATCTTTTAGATATTGAAATATCTTTAATAAGTAGCCTTCAAATGATGATAAAAGATCCTTTGATGGTTATTGTTTTTATGACAACTCTAATAATTGCCAGTCCCAAATTAGTCCTGTTTATTGTTATAATAATGCCTTTAGTTGCTTATTTAATCAAGCAAATTGGAGCAAGCCTTAATAGAAACAGTGAAAAAGGACAAAAACAAATTGGTACAGTGCTTTCAACTGCCGAAGAAACTCTTGGTGCAATTAGAGTTATCAATACTTACAACGCTGAAGAAACAATTGTAAAAAAGTTTGAAGAGCAAAATAATCGCTACTCCAAACTAATGACCAAAATTCTTAGAAGAAAAGAATTAGCCGCTCCTTTAACAGAAATATTTGGCATATTTGCCTTAGTTATTATTGTTATTTTTGGAGGGCTTATGGTTATAAAAGGAGAAATTCATCCAAGCATTCTTATAGGTTTTGTTTTGTTGTTTGCCCGTATCTTGGCCCCAATGCAAAGTGTTACCACTGCTTACTATAATCTCAAAAAAGCTTCCGCTGCAGCTCAAAGGCTCTACGAAATTTTAGATGCTAAGGAAAAGATTGTTGAAAAGCCTGATGCAATTGAAGAGATTGAGTTTAAAGACAAGATTTCTTATAAGAATGTTTTCTTCTCCTATAGAGAGGAAAATGAAGAAAACAAAATGGTTTTGGAAAACATTAACCTTGAAGCCTTACATGGTCAAACCGTTGCCATTGTTGGTAAATCGGGTTCTGGTAAAAGCACCTTGATTGATCTTTTGCCTCGTTTTCATGATGTTGTTGGTGGAGAAATTACCATTGATGATGTCCCAATAAAAGACTTCAATATAAATTCTCTAAGAAAGATTATTGGTGTAGTTACTCAGGAAAGTATATTATTTAATGATACTATTTTTGGTAACATTGCCTTTGGAATAGATGCAACACTTGAACAAGTGCAAAATGCAGCCAAAGCAGCCAATGCTCACAATTTTATTCTAAATACTCCAAAAGGTTACTATACAAATATTGGAGACAGGGGTTTAACTCTATCTGGAGGGGAGCGACAAAGAATTTGTATTGCAAGAGCTATATTGAAAAATCCAAAAATTCTTCTTTTAGATGAGGCAACTTCAGCCTTAGATACAGAAAGCGAAAAGCTTGTTCAAGAATCTCTTCATGCTCTGATGCAAGGAAGAACGACCTTTGTTATTGCTCATCGTCTTTCAACAATTGTCAATTCTGATAAGATAATTGTAATGGATAATGGAAAGATTGTTGAAGAAGGTAATCATCAATCATTGCTTTCTCAAAATGGAATATATTCTAAGCTTATAGAACTTCAAACTCTATAAGAAATTATCATTATTTACAGCCACTTAATCAAAGCTTTAAACTAATAAATTAAAGCTTTAAACTTTTTAAACTTCTTTTTAATCTCATATAATGCCATTATAATCTCGGTATAATGCCATTATACTTGTCATTTAATGGCATTATATGAACGGTTTAATGGCATTATACTTAGTAAATAATGGCATTATATTAAATTTATATCAAGTTTAGTTAGATTGAAATAGTAATTAATGAGTTCCAATCCTCTTTAAAATACTAATAAATTAGTACTTTTGTAGATTAAATCAGGTTTTTATGCAAAAAGGAGGTTTTTTACCCAGGCAAATCGTTTATTTGCTTTGGACATATATAATTGCTATTTGTTTTTTCTTTGTTTTTAGACTTGCAATCTTGCCTTTAAACATTGAATCTGTTGGAGAAATACTTTCTGAAGAAGGTGGCCTTATGCTTTTATTTAAAGCTTTCTTTATGGGATTCAGGTTTGACACTCTAATTTCCTGTTTTGTACTTTCACCTTTTCTTATAAGTTTGATTTTAGCCTATTACCTGAATATTAAAAATAGAATATTCTATAAGATTAATCATTATGCTCTTGTAGTTCTTTTTTCCTTGTGTTTTGCTATTTGTTGCATTGATATACCTTATTTCAAATATTTCTTTAATCGTTTTAATGTTCAAGCATTTACATGGATAGATAGTCCAGTTTTTGTTTTTAAGATGATTTCTCAAGAGCCTTCCTATATAGTTTACTTTTTTATATTTGTGGCAATTATCGTTCTTTACTCCTGGTTGATGTTTAGGAATTACAAAAGGTTTTTAGGTAATTTGAAATCAAACAAAACCACAGAAAACAGAACAGCTAAAACATATATCCTTAACTCTATTTTGTTTATTATTCTTATTGGTCTTTGCTTTTTGGGAATGAGGGGAAGAATTGAAAAGAAATCGCCAATGAAAGTAGGCACTGCTTATTTTTCCAACAATCCTCTTATCAACCAAATGGGACTTAATCCTAACTTTACACTGATAAAAAGCATTGAAGAAAAGTCAATACAAGACAATAAACCACTTGATTTAATGGATAAGAATGAGGCAAAGGCTTTTGTTAAGCAAGAATTTATTAGAATGAGATCCTCAGGCAATAAAAGAGAAGTGGTACTTGGAAAAAAGACTAATGTTGTTCTTGTTATTATGGAAGCAATGGGAACTTGCAATATTGGACATTTTGGAAACACTCAGAATTTAACTCCTAACTTAGATAATTTACTAAATAACTCTGTTTCCTATGAAAATGTTTACACTGCAGGCATACACACCTATAATGGAGTCTATTCAACCCTTTTTGGACAGCCAGCACTTATGCATAAACACTCAATGAACCTGACCATAATTCCCAAAATTGAAGGAGGATTACCTAATGTTTTAAAAGAAAATGGCTATTCAACTCTCTATTTCACAACACACGACGATCAGTTTGACAATATTGGAGGATTTCTTTCAGCAAATGGAGTTGAGAGAATAGTTTCTGTTAAAGATTATCCAAAAGATGAGGTAAAAAGTACACTGGGAGTCTCAGACCATGTGATGTTTAATAGAGCAATTGAAGAAATCAATTCTCTTGACAAAACAAAACCTTTTTTTGCAACCCTGCTCACTTCTGCAAATCATGGACCATACATATTCCCAGAGAATATTTCTTTAAAGCCAAAATCAAAAGACATTAAAGATAAAATGATTGAGTATTCCGATTGGGCAATTGGAAGGTTTATTGAGAAAGCTAAACAATTCCCATGGTTTGATAACACAATATTTGTTTTTATTGCCGATCATGGAGCCTATAAAGGAAAAGCAGATTTTGAATTACCTTTATCATATCATCATACTCCATTCTTTATTTATTCTCCTTCAAAACTAAAACCTAAAAAAGTTGAGAATATTGGACTTCAAATTGATGTTGCTGTAATGATTTCTTCCTATTTGGGAATAGAAAACAATAAAACTCTTGGAATTGACTTTGAAACTTATCCTCGACTCTATGGATATTTTTCAGCAGACGAAAAGCTTGGGGTAATTGATAATGAGTATTACTATATTTGGAATAAGAACGGAACAGAATACTTGTATAAGTATAAAACTTCAGATAGGACAAATTATATAAATAAAAAGAAGGATAAAGCAAAGCAAATGCAGAAACACGCTTTCTCCATGCTTATGAATTAGAAAGGATATCCAATACCGAAATTGAGCTTGATATTGCTAAATTTAGTGTTTGGCAACACCCATCTATCACTTAAATCTTTGGCAGGATCCCATAATTTTATAGCAAAATCAAATCTTACAATTATAAATTGAAGATTTAAACGCAATCCTAAACCAGAACCAAGAGCCAATTCATTATAAAACCTGTTAAACTGGAATTGTCCTCCTTCCATATCTTTTTGGTCGTAAAGAGTCCAAACATTTCCCACATCCATAAAAGCTGCACCCTCAAAAATAGAATAAATAGGGAAACGATATTCAATATTTCCTCCAATTTGAATATCTCCAGAGCGGTCATACATTAATTTTGAATCATCCATCTTTGATGAGCCAGGACCAAGTTCTCTTAATTCCCATGCCCTGTGATTATTGTTACCTCCAGAGAAGAAACTCTTTTCATAAGGTAAGCCTTTAGAGTTTCCATAAGGAACACCAATACCGCCATAAGCCCTGAAAACTAAAGATTGCTTTTCTGTTAGGTAAATATATTTCTTGATGTCAAAGTCTGTTCTTAAGTATTGATTGTATGGAATGCCAAAAATTGTGTATTGTTTTAAATCGTTTTGAGTCGATTTAGCCGTTTTATTTACCAAGTTAATTATATTACCAGCAGATTCAATATTGAAACGGAAATAAAGAAAGTCTTCTTTCTTATTAAGTTTTTGAGAATTATAAATAAAACTATATCTGCTTGCAGTAACTAAATGGTCGGAATATTGATATCTGATTCTCCTGTCCAATGTGCTAATAAAATCAACATATTCCTGACTTGTTATGTTCACCTTTACGAAGTTAATGTCAACAGGGATTATTGCATGAGTATATTTTGTGGAATAGTTCCAGCTATATCCATAGTTGAGGTTAAAAATTGAACGTTCAAAATAGGTTCTTTTTTGAAAATTATACCCTGCTTTAATTGTTGTGTGAGGAAGGAATTGCATTGAGTAGAATTTAGTTCCAAAAGGAATAAGGAAACGAGGAAACTCAATTCCAAAGTCAATTCCTGCTTCAAGTGCATTAACCAATGACCAACGGCTTATTGTATCAACTCTATTGCTAAAAATATCACTTCTCATTTCAAAAGCTGCTTTAGCATTTGAAGAGAATATTTCTGCATTTTTAAAAGTGTTTTTGTGAGAAAGACCAACATTAAACTCCATTCCAAGATTGGAGCTATTGGTTTCTAATAGAGAATTATTGACAGCAGAAAAGTTAGCCTCCAGTGAGGTTGATATCTGAACAGGCTTTACCAAAGAAAGTCTAATTACACAATCCAAAAGGGATGTGTCCAATTCTGTTAAATTATTATCTAAAACTGAAGGGATGTAAGAAATATCAATAAACTTAAAATTCCTCAATTGATTTAAAGCATTATATGTTCTTTCAGCATAAACAGGAGAAAAAAGGCTATCTCTTTGAAACATTACACTTCTTAAAATAGGCTTAATATTCATTTTCTTTGGTGTTGGAGCAATAACAATATATTTGTTTAGTCCAAATTTATCTTTTTGTCTATGGTAAATAATGCTTGTATCTAATTTTGAAAGGTCAGTGTTGAGAAGTTCTGTTGAATATTCAGGATAGATATAAATATTCCTCATTTTATATTTTTTGAAAGAAGTGAAAGCATTATCATTTTCCAAATTAACACTATCATTTTCTATGTTTGAAGCTTTTCTTTTTGAGGAAATAAATAAATTTACCTTTGTTGAATAGTTATTGTTTGCAGTATCAATATTGAATGATATGTATTCAGTACTAAAGTCAAAATAACCCTGTCTTCTAAGTTCTAAGGTAAGTCTATCTCTTTCATCAGAAAATATTGTTTCATCATAGTAAATTCCTTTTTTGATGGGAGTATTAGACATTATCTCTAAAACAGAAGGCAAAATAGTACTGTCTTCTGCATTTACAAAGAAAGTATCAATTTTATAACGCTTTCCAATATTTACATGATAAAAAACTTCGGCCTTCCTTTTCTTATAAATAACACTATCTGCAACCTGCCCATCAAAACAACCTTTAATCCTTAAATAATCCTTCATCTCTTGAGAAGAAGAATAGGTCATATCTTTATTAAACTCAACAGGCTTTTGTCCTAAACGTCTAAAAACATTTCTATGGAAGAAATTAACTGTTGAATCCTCTCCTGAAGGAGAAATGCTATAGAAATACATTCCCAATTTAACACCCAAGAAAGTGCTGTTAGGGTCTTGCCTAACTAAATTTACAAAATCTGATTTAGGAAGAGTTTTACTGTCTACTAAAACCTTGTTTTTGGATAGCAAATATCCATCTTTTGAAATATGTTTATAAGGGCTACAAGCCGTAATTAAAATTACAGAAAGAAAAAAAATGAATAGTAAATTTAAGAGTTTTTTAATCTCCATCTTTGTTTTGTAATTGTCCTATTTTAGATAATATTCTTTCGCATGCACCTATATTTTCCTCAATATAACCTCTACAAATATCTGAACTTTTTTTGTAATAATCTTCTTTTTCTAATAATTTATCAATCAATTCTCCTAATTTACTGCTTTCATTATAAGAAAAAGCTCCTTCTCTCTCAATTAAATCAATGGCTTCCTTAAATTTAATGTAGTTAGGTCCAAAGATAATTGGCTTCCCAAATGTTGCAGCTTCCAAAATATTGTGAATTCCCACTCCAAAGCCTCCTCCAATATAAGCAATGGTTGCGTATTTATATAAGGAAGATAGAATTCCAATAGAATCAATAATTAATACATTATCCAAATTATCTTTATTGCTATAATCTATATTCTCTATTTCAGAATAATTAATTGAATCAGGGAAAAGAGATTTTATTTGTTGAATGTGAGAATTATGTATTTGATGTGGAGCAATAATTAGCTTAAAAGAAGACTTGGTATTTTTTATTGCTTCTTTCATCATTTCTTCATCCTTCTCCCAACTGCTTCCCATTAAAACTACTTTATCGTTTTGACAGAATTCTTCAATCTTAGGAAAATCTTTTGCTTTAAGTGCAATTTCTGCAACTCTATCAAAACGTGTATCTCCAGTAATTATACAATTATTTAATCCAATTGAATTAAGTAATTCTTTTGTTTGATTGTTTTGAACAAAGAAATAATCAAAGTTCTTAAGTTGTTTCCTGTACCAACTTCCCCAACGAGAGAAGAAATACTGATTTGGACGAAGAATAAGAGAAACTTGATAAACTTTTGCTCCTTTTTGTTTTGCTCTTCTAATATGATTATACCAAAATTCATATTTAATGAAGAAAACAAATTCAGGATGAGCAAGTTTTATGAATTGTTTAGCATTCTTAATTGAATCACCTGGCAAATAAACCACAACATCTGCCTTGTCATAGTTTTTTCTTATTTCGTAGCCAGATGGAGAAAAGAAAGAAACTAATATTTTGTATTCAGGATACTTGTTTCTAAAATTCTCAATTAAAGGTCTTCCTTGTTCAAATTCACCCAACGAAGCACAATGGAACCATGCTACCTTATCTTTTTTAGAAATACCTTCTCTAATTTTTTCAAAAGTTTTTTTACGCCCTTTAATAATTAGTTTTGCTTTTTTATTGAAAGGACTAACCAAAAAGATTGATGAAGTGTAAAGAGCAATAAAAATAGAATAGATATATCTCATCTTAATAATAATATACTTTATCAGCATCACGTCCAAAGAATGGGAACATCCAACCTGCTTTTATTGTCCACATTCTATCTTGAAAAATTTTATCGTAACTATAATTGTAATTGATTTGATATATTCTTGTAGTTTTAGTCCAAGCTTGGTTAAACTCAATTCCAACATAGAAGTTTGAAAAGTTTTTCTTTCCCATATGCATATAACCTACAAATCCTGAAAGCGTAACTCCTCTCATTTGTCTATCGTATAGTAAAGCATAATCTCCTTCCAATTGTTCAGCTATTTCAAGAGTTGATTGATAAATAATTTGATGTTGCAATCCTCCAATACCTGCCATTAACATTAATCCTGAATTAGGTCTTTTCTTACTTAATGGAATAATTTTACCAACTTTACCAACCAAACTCAAATTCCTGTTGTAAGCAACAACACCTGCATCAGAGCCTTCTTTAGAAATAACAAATTCAGTTCCATCGTTTGTCATTATTCCAGAAAGAATGTCTTCCTTATTCTTAACATTATCACTACCAAACCCAAATCCAAATTCAAGCATCCAAACAAAATTCTTCTTTGTCTTCCACCCAAAGTTAGCATTCAAATTCATAAAACTTTCATATTTTTTCCCCATTTCTCCATCAGGAAATGTCCACCCAATTGCTGCTGAGCAAAAAGGAGTTGAAATCGGTTTATCTTGTCCAACAATTTCCTCTCCATTCTCTTTTGTTTGAGCCAAAAGAGAAGTAAAAGAAACAAGTAAAAGAGAAATAAAAACTAAATGTTTCATATTCGTTATCTTAATTAGAATTATTCTTTAATAAATTTTATGGTTTTTCCACCCAAGAGAATCAAATAAACTCCTTTATTCAAATTCTTAATTGAAATATCTGTATTAATATCATTAATCTTTCCTTTAGTTATTTCTATTCCCAACATATTGAAAATTGAATAAGAAAAAATATTAGAATTTTCAGGTAAAGAAACTCTAAGTAAATCTTTTGCCGGATTAGGATATATATTAATTAAGAATTTATTGTCTTCTGTTTCACCCAAATTGTCTGGTATTTTAGCAAGAATTACATCTTGGTTATTCATTGAATTAGAAGCAATATTCACATTATAGATTGTTTTTGGATAATACCTATCAGCACTATAAGTTATTGAATAAATTCCTGATTGAATTGGACGATAGTAATAGCCAGTTGAAGCTTTGGAATATACTTCAGAATTAAAAGCATCGTGACTATTAATAAATATTTTTGCTCTTACAGGTTCATTTGTCAAACTATCTCTAACATATCCTTGAAGTCCTTTTTGGCATGTTTCTATATAAGAAATCAATCCGCCCTTTAAATAATTCCAATAGTTATTAAGTTGTGTTGTAGATAAACTTTTATCTGATGAAACTTCAAAAGTAATTTCTCTTGAGTGTTTAAAATAGGTTTGATAGTCTTGTCGAGAACCATCAACAACATACCAATCTCCACCATTAGTATATCCTGAATGAGTAACATCTCTAAAGAAAGTTGAAGGAGCTAAAGGAGATATTGAGTCAATAAATTGTTGGCAAACTGAGATAAACCAATTTGCATCAGCATGTGATTGAGAATTTGAAGTGTAGGTGTCGAAAGGGTAATTTAATACTTCAGCACCTCCATGCAAATTTGCAGAAATAGAAAACTCGTTGCTATCGGCATAAGCCATAAAAGCAAGAGTTTCTTTTTGCCAATTTTCTCCATCAGCATGTAATCCATTTGGAATTGATGGGAAATTACGATTTAAGTCAACTGCATTAGCATTATAGCGAGTAGCAAAAGTAACAGAATTATTACCATAAGCGTAAGTTCCGTCTGGATTAGCCAAAGGATTAATATATACTTGAGTACTATTAATGATATTTGTTGCTCTTTGGTCAATTCCATAATTACTCAAAAGCCAATCAGCTAAACGAAGCATTAAAACATAACCAGTAATTTCATCTCCATGCATTGTTGAAGTATAGAAAAATTTTGGTTTATCAGTATCGGAGTATGGATCTGAAGAAATTTTCAAAGCCAGAATTAATGAATCTCTTTCAGAAAAGCCAATAGTATCTAATTTGCAAATATTAGGATAACTTGCAGCAAATCGTCTCATCATGGAATCGTAAACCAAATATGTTGGATATCTATCCCAAGAACTCATTTGTGAAAGATTGGTTGCCATTGTCAAGGCTTTAGGATAAGATTCAGTAAATAGGCTATGCTTTAAGTTAAGGGTAAGAAAATTCTTATATTGCTTTTCATTAACATAACCAAGCCAAAATTCTCCTTTAGGATAATCTAAGCTAATGGTTTTAGACAATAGATTAATGTCTTTAATTTCAGATTTAGGTATAAGAATTTTAGCTTCTTTTCTTTTACTAAGTTCAGTACGCACTTGTTCAATAACATTGTTTTGAGAGAAAGCAATGTTTTGAAATGTTAGAATAAAAAGCAATAAAAATATCTTCTTCATTGTAAATGATAATAATCTACAAAAGTACATATTTATTTTTTAACACTAAAACTGGATAAGATTTTCTTAAGCTCATAATTTGTAAAACCATAAATTCTTTTTAATTTTGCCCAATACTCAACGTAAAAAACAAATAAAATATTGAATCTATGAAATCATTAAAGTTATTATTTATTTCATTCCTATTGTTTAGTACTGTGGCAATTGGGCAAAACAATGAAAATTCAGAAATAGTTATGGAGAATATATTAAATCGTAAGAGTGTAAGAAAATACACAAAAGAAGATGTTAAGAAAGAACAATTAGAAATTCTTGTTAGAGCAGGTATGGCTGCCCCAAGTGCAAGAAATAGTCAACCTTGGTTGTTTTTTGTTATTGATGATAGAGCCATTTTAGATAATCTTGCAAAACAACTTCCTAATGCTAAGATGCTTTTAAATGCAAAAGCTGCAATAGTTGTTTGTGGTAATTTACAAAAAGTACTTGAAGGAGATGGAAGAGAGTTTTGGGTCCAAGATTGTAGTGCAGCAACTCAAAATATTCTTTTGGCTGCTGAAAGTATGGGATTAGGTGCTGTTTGGACTGGAGCATATCCAAGAAAAGAAACAGTGAATATTATTAAAGTAGAATTAGGCCTTCCAGAGCATATAGTACCTTTAAATGTAATACCTATTGGATGGCAAACTGGAGAAGAACAACCAAAACAAAAATACACTGAAGAAAACGTTCGTTGGAATAAATGGGAAGATAAATAAATAAAAAAGGCTCCAATTGGAGCCCTTTTTTTAGTTGTTGTTTCCGCTTCTGTCAATATAATAAGTATGTAAATACTCGTGAGATTTGTAACAACCAGGTGAACCCCAAAGATCGTAGAATTTTTGAATAGAAGGATTTTCATGTGATTGACGTAAATGTTTATTTTCGTCTTCTGCATATAAAATACTCATTCGTTTTTCTTTAACTTGTGGATCATGACTTCTTGGTTGACCACCTCCAGTTATACAACCACCAGGACATCCCATTACTTCAATAAAATGGTAAGGAGATGTGCCATTTTTGATTTGTTCCATCAAAAGTTTTGCTCCTGCCAAACCACTTGTAACAGCAATTTTCACTTCTAATCCTTCAAATTGTTTGTATTGAGGTAGTACTCCTTCTAACTTAATGGTTGCTTCCTTAATTTGGTTTAGACCAACGATAGGAGTAACGTGAAGATTTTCGAAAGGAAGATTTTTGCCCATTAGTAAAGCATAAACTGTTCTAAGAGCAGCTTCCATAACACCACCAGTTAATCCAAATATATCAGCTGCACCAGTAGAGAATCCCATTGGCTCATCAAATTTTTCATCAGGAAGATTTTCAAAATCAATACCTGCCTGTTTAATCATTGAACCTAATTCTCGAGTAGTAATTACGGCATCAACATTTTTCAATCCATCATTTTGCATTTCAGCTCTTGTACATTCAAATTTCTTAGCTGTGCAAGGCATAACAGAAACAACAAACATTTTCTTTGCATCCAAACCTTTTTGTTCTGCATAGAATGATTTTGCCAACGCTCCCAACATCATGTGAGGAGATTTGCATGTTGACAGATTAGGAATTTGTTCAGGATAATAGCTTTCAACATATTTTATCCAACCTGGAGAACAACTTGTTATCATTGGTAAGATTGCTTTTTTGCCAGCAAGAACATCGGTAACTCTATGTAAGAATTCCATTCCTTCTTCCATAATAGTTAGGTCGGCTGCCCAATCAGTGTCGAAAACATCATCAACACCTAAAGCTCTAATTGCTGCAGCCATTTTACCAGTAACAGATGTGCCAACGGGATATCCAAACATTTCTCCAAGAGCAACTCTAACAGCTGGTGCTGTTTGAAAAACAACTCGTTGATTTGGATTATTGATAGCTTCCCAAACCTTTTCTGTGGAATCAGTTTCTCTTAAGGCTCCAGTTGGGCAAACAACAGTACATTGTCCACAGAAAGCACATTTAACATTTCCAATTGGCAAATCCATTGAAGGAGAAATTGTGGTGTCAAATCCTCTGTTTTGAGCATTAAGAATTCCAACACCTTGCACTTCATTACAAACTGTAACGCATCTTCTACAAAGAATACATTTTGAAAGGTCTCTTGTTATTGAAATTGATTTATCTATTTCATTTCTACAAGAAGTTGTTTCAAATCTGCTTTCTCCAACTCCAAGAGTTTCTCCAAGTTTTTGAAGCTCACAAGTTAAATTTCTGTTGCAACTCAAACAAGCTTTTGAGTGATCTGAAAGCATTAGTTCATAAAGAACCTTTCTTGCTTTTATAACCTTTGCTGAATTTGTGTTTACAACCATTCCTTCTTTAACTTTTGTCATGCAAGCAACCATTAGGGTTTTTGCACCAACAACCTCAACAGAACAAATCCTGCATGAGCCAAACTCATGAATTCCTTCCAAATAACAAAGATTTGGAATGATAATACCATTTTCTTTAGCAGCTTGTAAGATTGTAGTGTCTTCTGAAGCTGTTATAACCTTATTGTTAATTGTTAATTTTACCATTTCTTTATCTCCTTTCACAATGTAAGCAACGCATTGATTCTGCAATTGCATTTAATTTATGGAAACCTAAAACTACTTCTTCAAATGTTTTCTTCCTTTGATTAGGAGGCAACATATCTTTGTCAAATTGTTTATGATAAACAATTTCATCTTCATCATAAACTTTAGGGATTTCAATTTTTTGACCTTTGTTCAATAAGCCATTTCCTCCCAAATATAAATCAATGGTGCTGGCAGCTTTTTTACCATCAGCAATTGCACTGATTACATCTTCAGGACCTCTAACAATATCACCTCCAGCAAATACTCCTTCCATAGTGGTCATCATATTTTCTGGATTAGTAACAAATGTTCCCCATTTTGTTTGACCTATTTCGTTTTTACCTATAAAAGGTAAATCGGCATATTGACTAACTGCAGGAATTACATAATCAATATCTAACATAAAATTAGAACCTTTCACTTCAACAGATTTTCTTCTTCCAGAAGAATCAAAGTCAGATAATTCCATTCTAATACATTCAATTGACTTAACTCTTCCATTGCCATCATCAACAAATTGAACTGGAGCAACCAATTCCATAATTTCAATACCTTCTTCTTGAGCTTCAACAATTTCTTCAAAATAAGCAGGCATTTGGTCAATTGTTCTACGATAAACAACAATAACTTTTTCTGCTCCAATTCTCAATGCTGTTCTTGCAGAGTCAATGGCAGTATTTCCACCACCAATAACTGCAACAGTACCATTAAGTCTAAAATTAGGTTCAATGTGAATTTGTTTAAGGAAAGTAATACCATGAATAACTCCCTTAAGGTTTTCTCCTTTAATATTAATTTTTTGAGGGAATTGAGTCCCTGTTGAAATATAAATTGCTTGATAATCTTCTCTTAATTGCTTAAATGAAATATCTTTTCCAATTTCAGTATTTAGAATAATATTTACTCCTTGTTCTTCAATTAAAGAAATTTCATGTTGAAGAATATCTTTTGGCAAACGATATTCAGGAATACCATAAGCCAAAACTCCTCCTGCTTTTGATTCGGATTCATAAACATCAACATCATAACCAATATTCACCAGATAGTGAGCGCAAGTTAAACCTGATGCACCAGCACCAATAACTGCAATCTTCATATTCTTCTTCTTAGGGAAAGTCATTTGAACCTTCCAAGGCATTTCGTTCTTGAAAGCATAATCAACAACAAAACGTTTTAAATCTCTAATTGCAATTGCTTCATCAACAGTTCTTCTTCTACATTTAGATTCGCAAGGACGAGTGCAAATTCTTCCGCAAACTGCTGGGAATGGATTTTCCTGCATAATTAAATTATAAGCATCCTGGAATCTACCTGAAGCAATTAATGAAACATATCCAGAAATATTAATATTTGCAGGACAAGTGTTTTCGCATGGAGAAGTAAACATTGCAGAACAAACACCTGCACGGCAGTGTTTCTTGTTAATATGTTCTTCATATTCATTTCTAAAGAAGCGAATTGTAGAAAGAATTGGATTAGGAGCTGTTTGACCTAAACCGCACATTGCTGTTAGTTTGATGGTTTCTCCAATTTCTTCCAAAAGTTCAATATCACCTTTTTTACCTTGTCCTTGAGTTATCCTTTCAAGAATTTCGAGCATTCTCTTCGTTCCAACTCTACAGGCAACACATTTTCCACAAGACTCATCACGAATAAAATCCATAAAGAAACGAGCAGTATCAACCATGCAAGTATCTTCGTTCATAACAATAAGACCTCCAGAACCCATAATGGCTCCAATCTTATTTAAGGAATCATAATCGGCAGGAGTGTTCAAGTTTTCTTTTGTAACACAACCACCTGAAGGACCTCCAATTTGAGCAGCTTTAAATTGTTTTTTGTTTGGAATACCTCCACCAATACTGTAAATTATACTTCCAATTGTAGTACCAATTGGAACTTCAATAATTCCAGTATTTACAACATCTCCAGCCAAAGCAAAAACTTTTGTTCCTGTTGCATTTGGTAATCCAAAACCTGCATACCATTGACCACCATTTCGAACAATCTTTGGAATATTAGCTAAGGTTTCAACATTATTGATTATGGTAGGGCGTTTGAAAAGTCCTTGTTGGAATGGGAAAGGAGGTTTTTGTTTTGGTTCACCTCTCTTACCTTCAATTGAAGCAAGTAATGCAGTTTCTTCTCCACAAACAAATGCACCTGCTCCAATACGAATATCCAAATCAAAACTAAAATCTGTTCCAAAAAGATTTTCTCCCAACAAACCATACTCTCTGGCTTGATTGAGGGCTTCTTTCAAACGATCAATTGCAATTGGATACTCTGCACGAATATATACATAACCTTGAGAAGCACCAATAGCAAAAGCACTTAAAATCATTCCTTCAATAACTGAATGAGGATCACCTTCAATAACACTTCTATCCATAAAAGCACCTGGATCACCTTCATCAGCATTACAAACCATATATTTTACATCGCTCTTCTGCATAAAGCCACTTCTTAACTTAACACCAGTTAAGAAACCAGCACCACCTCTACCTCTAAGTCCTGATTTTTCTACTTCAACAATAACTTTTTCAGGATCTTTGCTCATTATGGCATTAGCAGCAGCAAGATAACCATCCTTAGCAATGTAAGCATCAATATTGCCAAATTCAATTGCTCCACAATTTTCCAAAACAAGTTTGGTTTGAAGTTTAAAGAATTCAATATCATCAATGCAAGGAACATAACGTTGAAGAGACTTATCAAAGAAAGTGTATTCTTCACAAATTTCTCCATTATCAATATGACGATTAACAATATCTTTCGCCTTTTTGGGATCAAGTTGAGTGTAGAAAATCCTTTCAGGAAGAATTAATGCAACTGGTCCAACTGCACAAATGCCCATACAACCAGTTTGAATTACATTAACCTGGTCATTAAGACCTAAAATGTTTAGTTCACTTCTAATGGCTTCATCCACTTCTTGACAATTGGAAGAAACACAACCACCTCCACCACAAACCAACACATTAAATTTATATTTTTCATTTTCAGCCAAATATTTTTCCTTAATATCATTTAGCTGTTTGAGTGTAGTAATTTTTTTCATATCCTATTCCTCCTATTTAATATTTAGCTAAAATGGACTTAAGCTTATTTGGATTGACGCTCTTATAAACTGTTTTGTCAATCATCATTGCAGGAGCTAAGCCACAAGCTCCAATGCATCGTGCAATTTCTAAAGTGAATTTGCCATCTTCAGTAGTATCTCCAATTTCAATTGAAAGTTGTTTTTGCAACTCGTCAACCAGTTTTTTACCTCCCCTAACATAACAGGCAGTTCCCATACAAATTAAAATTGTGTGTTCGCCACGAGGTTTTGTTGAGAAAAAAGAATAGAAAGAAACAACACCTGAAATTTCGCTTACTGCCATTTTCATTTTTGAAGCAATGAATTCTTGAATTTCAAGAGGCAAGTAGCCATAAATTTGTTGAGAAGCATGAAGGATTTGGATTAAATTGCTTGGTTTAGCCTTATACAATTCAATCACGCTCTCAATCTGCTCTAATTTGCTGAGATTAGTACTTTCACAGCAATTATTTGATTGGATTTCGTTCATAGATGAACCTCCTTTTTTAAAAGAACTTTAAAAAAACTTAAAGTTCAAGGTTAATTATTCTGTTAATTGATATATTGTTCTATATTTTTCCTAATATCTATGCTAATCAGAGTCTTATAATTGAGGGCTCAATAATACATTTTTTTATTGATTATAGCAAGAAAATTAATAAAAAAATAATATGATATAATGTATTTTTACTGAAAAACAGGATTTTAAAAATGTGATAAGTTCTTAAAGTAAATATTCAAAAGAGAAAATAATTATTATGAGCCAATAAAGAAATAAGCTCAAAAAGCTTCAATTGATTTGAATTTTTTCTAATAATTCTTCCTAATCAATTAATAATGATAATTGATTATCTGTAGTTTAACCAATTTAAGAAAGTATTAACAGAGAATAATATTATAATCTTGTTAGGCGATTAATAATTGATTTATGTTGTGGAAATTCTTCTATTAAATCTTCCCTTTTAGCCAATTCAAAATTTGAAAATGAAAATTCAGGAGAAACAGCACAACTTAATAGAGAAAAACCTTTCTTTGAAGGAATATCGGCAGCAAACCAAGTGTCAGGTTCAATGGCTAATTGGAACTTATCACCAATTTGAGAAGAAAGAGAATGGGTTTCTAATCTTCCATCCTTGTAAAGCAAATAAATATTTATTGGCTCTCCAATATGGAAGAACCATACTTCAACAGAACCTAAACGATGAAAAGCAGAAAAATCATCCTTTTCTAATAAATAATAAATTGAACTCATTAAATAATTACCATCTTCAGACTTCTTTTCCGAACAAAACACACGCTTAAAGAACCCTCCTTCAGGATGAGGAACTAAACCCAAATTATCAATAACCTCTTTTGCATCCATAGATTAAATATTTTTTAATGGTTAAAGTTTTTGTTTTTCCTAATTATTAAAGGAGTTATTATAAGAGATATTAATCCAGAAGAAATTGCTGTAACAATTAGGTTTCCATATTGTTTTGGATTTAGACCAAAAATAATTCTAATGCTTATTATCAATAATGAAATTAGTGTAAAAACGAACCAGTAATTTATATTTGGTTTTTTATATTCTAATGCTTTCTTAGGGAGTTTTATCCCTAAATAAATTATCAATATTCCTCCAAGAATTGTACTCGCATGTTGAATTATTTTAAAAATTGGAATATCTAATTGGAAAATCATTAGAGAATTCAATAATGAAGGATTTCTTTGAACAAAATAACCATTGTAGTGAGTGAAACTATCCCAAAAAATATGAGAAAAGGTGCCAATAAGAATTGAAATAATAACAATATACCAATTCTTTCTAAAATAGTTATTCCATTTAAAGTTTTTAAAACTCGCTAATCTTAAATATAATGATTTAGGCAAATTGTCAATCAATTGATTCTTTACAATATTATGAAATATAAATGCTAATAAAATACTTAAAGTCAAATCAAACCAAAATACACCATAAATACTATGGCTGTATTTGCTCATAATTTGCATCCTTAGGAAATATTCGAAATCTGGAATCATACTTCCAATAACAAGCCCAGTAATAGATATCCATTTCTTAGGCAAATAGAATAAAGGGATTAATATTGATGGATGAGAAAAAGTAAAAGGCATTTATTGATTTATAAGAGTAATGTTATACAATATTTTATTTGCAAATATAATAATTTTCTGACATGCAGTATTGTAATTGTTCGTGATTTGCAATCAACTATTTATTTAAAATAGTAATTACTTCTACCAAATGTTTTCCTCAAAATATACTTTATTATTATCAATAGTGTATCTGATTATAATTTCCTTAATTGAATCTTTTGCAATAACCATCAATTTTACTGCATCTTCTTTTTCACCTGATTCATCAATATGAGAAACATCCGCTACTACACACACTAAATCAAATACATTATTCAATAAATCTTTATCGGCTTTGTTTAATAAAATATTCAATACTTCTTGTGAAGTATCATCATTATCTTCTGTTCCAGTAATAGTAATGGCTCTATTTTTATCAATTCCCATACTAAAAGGAGAAAATTCTCCCAATTCTAATAATAGAACTTTAATGTATTTTAGAGATTCTTTAATTAAATATTCTTCCATGTTATGGTCTTTCTCTTATTATCCGTTTTTTTCAAATTTACAAATCCCTTAATAAGAATAAACATGCAAATTTGTAAGAAACCATTTATTATCAATTAATTTATATTCTAAATAATAACCATCATTGTAATAGACATCCATGTTTTTAATTCTTTCTATCTTTTTTTTATCATCACCAGTTGTACTTGTCCTATACATTCCTTCTTCGGATTGAAATTCCTTATCTTTAAATTCGCTTATAAACTCCCATGTATCTTTTTTCCAATAAAGAATATGATCCTTAATAAAAAAATAAACAGTATTTGTATCCTTTTGGTTTAATATGTCAATTTCATTATAGCAAAAATTACAATCTCCTTCAAGAGGAAAAACTATTCGCGACATATGAAATGAACTGTCAGAATAGAATCGTTTACGAAAAACTTCAAAATCTTCCTTTTCGATTTGAGAGTATAGAGAAAAGGATAAAATACTCATTAATATAAATATTGTTTCTTTTAACATTTTTGCATTTTTCTTCGTGCGGGATTTATTTGCTTTGTAAAGCGACAAAGTCGATAAGCAATCTTGCACTATTTTTATTAACTTTTATTTTCAATGCTCAAAGGTAAGAATTTATTATTTAATTGAGTTAAATATTCTCTGCTAAATATTTCTATTTTTTGATTTTATAGATAGGGCTTTGTTTTCTTATTTGAAAATTATTAGGTCTTAATCTTGAAATTATCCTTTAATAAATCTAATTAATCCTTGTTTTAATGTAGCTAAATCTTGTTTAGAAAAATTTTAACAGGGAGTTGATGTCGGATTCATGGCATGATGTTTTTTAATTCATGCCATGAAATACTCGGAATCATGCCATGAATTGGTTGGAATCATGGCATGAAATGAACTAATTCATGGCATGAATTGGAGGAAATCATGGCATGAATTCGAGAAGACAATGCCATTATTTGTAGATTAAAACGAAGTTTAATTAGATTGATACTTTATGTTTTTAGTTTTATGTCTTATGTTTTCAGTTCTTTATCTCTTTATTTTAGTGAGAAAACTTATGTAATTTTCTTTATATGGAATTTCTTTGTTTTGAAAGGAGAGTTTTGATATAGAAATCTTATTTCTAAAGTATCTCTTCTTCCTTATTTTGTGTTGGAATGGTGATTGATAAATACTATTCTTCTTTAAAGGTAATTTAATGTTTTATTTGAGCCTAAATTAATAATTGTATGATTAACATCATTGTTTTTCTTATCTTTGCGACTTGAAAAAACAATAAATTGGTATGAAACAAAAGAATAATGGCTTAATTTTTAGCTTAACAATAATTGGAATTCTTTATTTTATTTTTGGGTTTATTACTTGGCTCAACAGTGTTTTGATTCCTTTCTTAAAAGAGGCTTGTGAACTTTCAGACTCTCAGGCTTATCTGGTAACCTTTGCTTTCTATATATCATATTTTGTGATGGCTTTGCCTTCGTCTTGGGTTTTGAAAAAGACAGGTTTTGCTAAGGGGATGGCTTTGGGACTTATTGTTATGGCTATTGGGTCTTTGGTTTTTGTACCTGCTGCAAATGAAAGAAGTTATGCTATTTTCTTAGTTGGACTTTTCCTTCAGGGAACTGGACTTGCTCTTTTGCAAACAGCTGCCAATCCTTATGTAACTATTCTTGGTCCTATTGAATCGGCTGCAAAAAGAATGAGCATAATGGGATTATTTAACAAGGTTGCTGGTATGATTGGTATATTCTGGCTTTCTAAGGTTTTATTTTCCGATATGACTACTTTGAGTGAACATTTAAAAACGTTAACTGGAAGTGCAAGAGAAATGGAACTTGATTTGCTTGCTCAAAGAATTGTTCCTCCTTACATAGGTATTGCTGTTGGATTGGTATTGCTGGCGTTTATGGTTCTAATGGCTAAATTGCCAAAGGTAGAAAATCAAGAAAGTGAATTTGAGAAAGATCAACATAGAAGTATTTTTAGTTTCTCTTATTTTTGGCTTGGGGTATTGGCTTTGTTTCTTTATGTTGGTGTTGAGGTAATAGCTATTGACACCTTGGGACTTTATGCTCAAAGTCAGGGAGTGTCAAAAGAAATTGCTCCAAGGTTAGGAACGTTTAGTTTGATTGCTCTAACAATAGGTTATATTTTAGGAATAATTCTTGTGCCTAAGTATATCTCACAAAGCAAAGCTTTAACCTATTGTGCTGCATTGGGTTTTGTTTTTGCAATTTTTGCTTTAACAACTTCAGGAATTGTTTCAATTGTATTTATTATACTTTTAAGTTTTGCACATTCGTTAATGTGGCCAGGCATTTGGCCTTTGGCAATTGACAAGCTTGGAAAACATACCCCAGTTGCTTCAGCACTTTTGATAATGGCAATTGCTGGAGGTGCAGTTTTACCTTTAGTTTATGGACATTGGGCAACAGCAATTGGTGATAGACAATTACCTTATTTAATACTTATACCTTGTTATATTTACATTGCATATTATTCAATAAAAGGGCACAAGGTAGGAAAGAAAATTTAATAAAAAGAAAAAACTATATATGGCAAAGGAAAAGATTTTTTGTTCGTTTTGTGGAAAGGGAGAGAAGGAAGTAGAGTTTATGATTTCTTCTATGAGTGCAAATGTTTGCGATTCTTGCATTGATGAACTTTATAAGATGAGAGTTGAAAACAAGAGAATTGAAAACAAGAAATTTCTACAAAAACTTGAAGTAAAAAAACCAAGAGAGATAAAGGAATATTTGGATCAATATGTTATTGGTCAGGAAGAAGCTAAGAAGGTGCTTTCTGTTGCTGTTTACAATCACTATAAGAGATTGAACTATAATTTTGAAACCTTAGGCAATGGCAAATCGCAAGAGGTTGAAATAGACAAATCGAATATTATTATTGTTGGACAAACAGGAACTGGAAAAACTCTTTTGGCAAGAACAATTGCAAGAATGCTTAACGTGCCTTTTGCTATTGCTGATGCAACTGTTTTGACTGAGGCAGGATATGTTGGAGAAGATGTTGAAACAATTCTTACTCGTTTGCTTCAGGCTGCAGACTACGATGTGGAAAAAGCAGAAAGAGGAATTGTTTTCATAGATGAAATAGATAAAATTGCTCGTAAAAGTGATAACCCTTCCATAACAAGAGATGTTAGTGGAGAAGGAGTTCAACAAGCTCTTTTGAAACTTTTGGAAGGAAGCATTGTTAATGTTCCACCTCAAGGAGGAAGAAAACACCCAGAACAAAAACTTATTGCAATCAACACTAAGAATATTCTTTTTGTTGCAGCAGGAGCATTTAACAATATTGACAGAATAATTTCAAGACGATTGAAGTCAAATGCAATTGGATATGCCGAATCAAACAAAAGAGATGAGATAGATAAGAGTAATTTGTTAAAATATATTCAACCTCAAGATGTGAGAACATTTGGTTTGATTCCTGAATTGGTTGGACGTTTTCCAATACTTACTCATCTTGACCCATTAGGAAAAGATGCATTGAAGAGAATACTTACAGAACCTAAAAATGCAATAGTAAAACAATACAAAAAATTGTTTGAAATGGATAATGTGAAGCTTAAGTTCAACGATGATGCTCTTGATTTCTTTGTAGAAAAGTCCATTGAGTATGAATTGGGAGCAAGAGGACTAAGAGGAATGATTGAATCTGTTATGACCGACCTTATGTACGATACTCCTGAAACAGATAAAAAAGATGTTGTAATCACTAAAAAGTTTGCTATAGAACAGTTTGAGAGGTTCGGAGATAAGTTTAGCAACACTAAAAAATAAACTCTGGCACAATTATTGCTACATTATTTGATATAACTAAAAAATAATGTTAGAGATGAAAAAGTTTGGATTAATAGTATTTTTGTTCTTGATTCCTTTTATTGCAAATGCACAAGGGAAAAGGATAGTTACTTTTGCAACCGTATTGGATGGAGATACAATTCCAAAGAGTTATTTGAAAGAAGTAAAAATTGAAGGATTTATTGCTCCATTAACTCAGGAAGAGATGAGTAAGTATGCAAAGCTAATTCGCAATGTAAAGAAAACTTATCCTTATGCCAAACAAGCAGGAAGACTACTTGCAACCTATAACTTGGCCATGAAAGACTTGGACGAAAAAGACAGGAAAAAACTTATGAAGCAAGCTGAAGACGAAATCAATATGAAGTTTACAGCTAATCTAAAGAAATTAACCAGAAGTCAAGGCAAGGTTTTGATTAGGTTGGTTGACAGAGAAACAGGAAACGATTCCTACACTTTAGTTAAAGAATTAAGAGGTAGTTTTAGAGCTTTCTTCTATCAATCACTTGGAAAACTATTTGGTTATAATCTTCGTTCAAAATATAATCCTCAAGAAAATGAAGAGGACAGAATAATTGAGAAAGTAATTTACGCAATAGAAACTAATAGAATTTAATGATGCATTACGGATTTTGTCATATAGCAATAGCACCACTAAGAAAAGAGAACAGCGAACAATCGGAACAGGTAAGTCAATTGCTTTTTGGGGATGTATTTTCAGTTTTGGACAGGAATAATGGAAGACTTTTAGTTCAAACCTTCGATGACAGTTACATTGGATGGGTTGATGAAAAACAAGTGATAGCTCTAAATGCTCATGAATATGAATCCTATACTCAAAGTTCAAAGCAATTTGTTAAGGAAGCCATTTCCTATGTTTTTCAAACAAATACTGTAACTGGAGAAAAGATTATCTATCCTGTTTATTTGGGTTCACAAATTGTTTCTCCTAAGTTTCAATTAAATAAAATTGTTTTTGAAATAGCTGAAAGCTCATTAACCAAAAACCTTAACATAAGTCCACTTCATTTAACAACTATTGCTCTAAAATATCTTTCTGCTCCATATCTTTGGGGAGGTAAAAGTCTTTTTGGAATTGATTGCTCAGGGCTAACTCAAATGTGTTTTAAGCAAATAGGAGTTAATTTATTGAGAGATGCATCTGAACAAATCACTCAAGGAGAAGAGGTAGAAGACCTTGCTTCAGCCCAAAAAGCAGACTTATGTTTCTTTACAAATAATGACGGAAAGGTTGTTCATGTTGGAATTTACTTGGGCAAAAATCAAATCATCCACTCCTCAGGACAAGTAAGGATAGATAGCATTGACGAAAAGGGAATATTTCGTGCAGATACACATATCTACACCCACAATCTTTATAAAATTAAAAGATACCTGTAAGAATAGTCTTTATTGAAAGTTAAAAGAAGTTTATTGGTTTAATATTTAAATACTAATATTCGAAAGTAAATGGCTTTTTACTTTTCTTGTTAAATAGCCAATAGAACTGAATACCTATTTCCTGCTTTTTCTTTCCTTCAATCTCGTCATTGGAAGTGTGAATGGAGGTTTTGTTAAAGTATTGGGTTATGCTGTAACGAGCTGTCAGGAATATGTTTGGGGTGAAATCATATCTTAAAATTAAATATGAACGAATACCTTTGTCGTAAAGTTGGGATGAAGAATAGTTTAGAGGAAGTCCAGTTTCATAAATATAAAAAGCATTATCGTAGTCATCTGTATTAAAACATGAAAAGCGGAAATTAATACTTATTGGCAAGGCATTGGATTTTACAATAAAATCTTGCGAAACAAATCCTCCTTTCTTTTTTATTGAAGGATAGGAGAGAGTTTGAGAATATCCAATTCTGCTTTTCAGCATTAGCCATTCATTAGGGATAAGGGTATAGCGAAGTTGAATTTGTTGAAGGATATTGTCTTCGGGGAAAACTACATTGTTTGTATGGGTTTCATTGTATGGGCGATTATTGTTTTTGTACAAAAGGGTTAGAAGGTTTGTTTTGTTTGGGATATAGTTCAACTCTCCTTTTATCTTATATCCTCTAATGGATTCGTTGGCTCTATAACTTTCATCAGGGAGGAAGAAATAGTCCATTGCAATAAAGAAATTGAAATACTTGTTTACTAACATTGAATATGCAGCATATATTCCTTTTTCATTTGCATTTCTCGACTGTGCTCCAATTGCTGAGGAGTAATAGTTTTGAAATTGATTCTGATAGTTACGAAGGTTTATTGTCAGGTTGGTTTTGTATGAAATATTAAAATCTGCTCCCATAAGTCCAGCATATCCCTTGTTTTTACTCATAGCCATTTCTGAGAAAAGTCTAATTCTTCCATAATATAAAGGAACAGAAAAATTTATACTATATATATTATTATCCTTGCCCTCAAAATAATATTTCATATAGTTTTGATTTTGATGCTTTATGGAGTCCTTGTATTCATAATGAAACAAGGTAGTGCCTATTTCAAAGCCTTTTCTTTTCCAGTTAATATGTGTTCCATACACAATTTCTATGTTGCTGTCCTTTTTGCTTAATTCACTTAGAGTTCTGTGAAGTCCTGTCTCAAGAATACTCCCCGAATAGTCAATTTTATTATAAGAGCCAAAAAGAAAAACCGAAAAGTCCTTTAGTTTTAGTTTGGTTGCTATTCCTCTCATGTAATTATATTCTATTACGGAACGATTGGGCTTTATTCCATTATAGTTTTTCTTACTTTTTGCATCAGTTGAGAAATATCCAAAGTTAAGATTTTGATTTAAAGCTAAGCCTTCTCCAAATCCAAGTCGATAATCGCCAATGGTAATTTGTTCAATGAAAGATATGTTTTTAATTGTGGCTTGCATAGAGATATAATCATAACCATATTTCTGTTTTGATGTGAAAAAAGGTTCTCCTGCATCATTATCCCCCACAAATGAAAAAGAAAGTCTGTCATAGTAGTTTAGATTATAGCGAATATTGTTTGAAAAATTATCACCCATAAAACCTTTATTGTCTTGTCTTTGGTAACCCCATGCTTTCTCAATTACTTTTTTACCTTGAATTCTTATATCATGAATAGATTTAGAAAAAATGGAATCTAACCTTAATGATGCTTTCCATTTTACTGGAGCAACATATATATAAGGAAGGATTTCTTCAAGAGTTTGCTCTGAAAATCCATTAATTAGAGGGATTTCATAAATACTTAATAGAGGATGAGTTTCTTTAATATATCTTTGAAGACAAAGAATTTGAAACTCGTCTAAGCCAATAAGTAAAAGGGTATTTTTATCAGCAGTATTTATGTTTGTTGGATTAAGGCTTAGATAATATAAATCCTCTATTAAAGTCTGCTTTTCTCTTTCAGAGATTTCGCTTTCTTCAATAGAGGATATACGATTATTTGTTTGATTATCTACTTGAGCAAAAAGACCACAGGAAAAGCATATAAGGATAAAAAACAGTAATATGCATTTCTTTAAAAGCATTATTTAGCTCTTTAAATAAATACTTTTAGCTACATTTACTCCAACCGCAAGTAGAACAGCTTTTGCATCCACCTGAAAATATAATTGTTTCTTGTCCACAAGAAGGGCATTTCTCTCCTTGAGAAACTGTTCCATCTTGGATGTATTTCTTTAATGCTCTTGCAACACCATTTTTCCATGTGTTAATGGTGTCAGAATCTAAGGTTAGCTTTGATATTAAATCAATAACATTTTGTAGGGGCATTCCATGACGTAAAATACCTGAAATTAATTTAGCGTAATTCCAATATTCTTTGTTAAACAAACGAGAAAGACCTCCAATTGTGTTTTCGTAACCATCCTTATCTAAGTAAACGAAATCATATCTTGAACGAGAATCTGCTTTTTCTTTAACCTTAACAACCCATCCTTTATTAATTCCTTCTGGAATGTAAAGTCTTTCACTTTCAATTTTTCCTGTAAAGATTTCATAAGGGCGTCCTTCATAAATACCTACAACAGCAATCCACTTTTCTTTGTCATTTTGAAAACGAATTACATCAGCTTCAAGTTTCTTTGGACGTTTTGGAGCTTGTGTTTCTGTAAATTTCTTTTCTTTCTTTTCTCCTTCTGAGTTAGAAACAAGAACTCCTTGTCGAGAGCCTTCTCTATAAATAGTCATTCCTTTGCAACCACATTCCCATGCAGTTTGATAGATTTGACTTACAACTTCTTCTGGAGTTTGTTCAGGGATATTAACAGTTACGCTAATTGAATGGTCAACCCACTTCTGAACAGCACCTTGCATCTTAACCTTATTTACCCAATCAATATCATTTGCAGTGGCTCCACTATAAGGAGATTGTGCAATAAGATTATCCAATTGTTCTTGAGTATAATTATTCTTGATTTCTTCAACATCATAACCATTTATTTCTGCCCAAGTAGAAAATTTATGATGCAAAACATTATACTCTTCCCATGCTTGTCCTTCTTGATCAACAAAACTTATATTGTTTGATTTATCATTATGATTGACTTTACGTCTTCTCTTATATGCAACTTGAAAAGCTGGCTCAATTCCTGAAGAAGTTTGTGTGCAAATACTTACACTTCCTGTTGGAGCAATAGTTAATAAAGCTATGTTTCTTCTTCCATACTTAAGCATAGATTCATATAAATCGGGACAAGATTCTTTTAAACGCAAAATAAATGGATTTTCGGATTCAAGTTTTGCATCGTAAATAGGGAAAGCTCCTCTTTCTTTAGCCATTTCAACACTTGAAGTATATGCAGAACAAGCTAATTCTTTTTGAACCTTTGTTGCAAATTCTGTGGCTTTATCTGTACCATATTGTAATCCCAATGCAGCCAACATATCTCCTTCTGCAGTAATTCCAAATCCAGTTCTACGTCCTTCCAAACATTTTAGTTTAATATTTAACCAAAGATTTTTTTCTACACGTTTTATTTCTTCATCTTCAGGGTCAGATTCAATCTTAGCTAAAACTTTGTCAATTTTCTCAAGTTCCAAATCAATCAAATCATCCATAAGTCTCTGTCCTTTGCGAGCATGTTCTCTAAACAAAGAAAAATTAAAACTAGCTTTATCAGTAAATGGATTCTCAACATATGAGAAAAGATTTATTGCCAACAAACGACAACTATCATAAGGACAAAGTGGAATTTCTCCACAAGGATTTGTAGAAACTGTTTTAAAACCAAAATCGGTATAGCAATCAGGAACAGATTCTCTAATTATTGTATCCCAAAATAGAACTCCTGGTTCAGCACTTTGCCATGCATTATGAATTATTTTATTCCAAAGATTACGTGCATCAATTTCTGTTTCTACTTTTGGAGATTGACTATTGATAGGGAATTGTTGTTTATAAGGTTTACCTGAAGCAACACAACGCATGAATTCATCGTCTATCTTAACAGAAACATTTGCTCCAGTAATTTTCCCTTGTTCCATTTTTGCATCAATGAAATCTTCAACATCAGGATGTTTAACAGAAATTGAAAGCATCAATGCTCCGCGACGTCCACCTTGAGCAACTTCTCGAGTTGTGTTGGAATAACGTTCCATAAATGGGACAATACCAGTTGAGGTTAATGCTGAGTTTTTAACAGATGAGGCTTTAGGACGAATATGAGAAAGGTCATGACCAACTCCTCCTCTTCTTTTCATAAGTTGAACTTGTTCTTGGTCAACTTTTAGAATCCCTCCATAAGAATCAGAATTATCATTATTTCCAATTACAAAACAATTGGAAAGAGAAACAATTTGAAAATTATTACCTATTCCACTCATGGGGCTACCTTGAGGGATAATATATTTGAATTCGTTAATAAGCTGATAAATTTCATCTTCGCTCATAGGATTTGAATACTGAGCTTCAATACGAGCAAATTCTTTAGCAAGACGTTTATGCATATCATCAGGACTTACCTCATAAATTTCACTGCCATCTCTTAAAGCATATTTATTCATCCACACATCAGCAGCCAACGAATCTCCATTAAAATATTTGGTTGAGGCATCTAAAATTTCTTCTGTCTTATAGACTTTTGGTAAGGTTTCATTCATCTTGGGTTCAATTTTAATGTTCTGATTCTTTTCTTCTTTTAGCATAGGTTTTTTATTAAGGAGCTCAGAGTTCTTCTCAGAGGTAATTTCTTCTGAGTTGCTCCCTTTCTTCTCATCGTTTTGAGGCTCAAATAAAGAAAACAAATCTTGCATAATAATTTTGTTAAATTTAAGTTCTGCGAAATTACAAAACAATCCAATATTGTGGAGCTCAAATTTCGGATAAAAACCAAAAGTTTTCCACATACCTTTGTTACTAAAATTCTAAATACTTTATCTTAAGAATTAAAGGTTAGAATATACAATTTAAAGATAAAAAAGAGAGAGTTAAATAATTTTTAACTTTGAAAAAGAATAATCAAAGTCTAATTTTATGTAATAAAAGAGTTGGTAATTAGAGTTAGATAAAAATTAAATGAGCTTACTATTTAGAATAATAAGATTAGGCTAATTCTTAATATAAAATAAGTTAAACCTTATGGATTATTGTTGAAGAAGAACTTGTTTTTCTACTGTTTCTCCAGGAATAAGTCTTACTGTAGATTTTCCATAACGAGTGTAGTTGTTCTCATCTTTTTTCTCAACATTAATATCTAAGATAGCTTCATTGTCAAAAGTAAAAAAAGCTTCTCCCTTACTATCTGTAATGCCTTCTGCTCTAACACTTCCTTGTTCCTTAGAAATTACTATCTTTGCATCAGGAATTACAATTGAAGTATTAGTAACATCTTGCACTTTAACAGTTAGTCTGCATTTATTATCTTCTTTGCATCCTGAAAAGAAAGGAATTGCAAGTGCCAAGACAAGCATTAAAGAAAAAAATCTAACGATATTCTTTTTCATAAGGCTGAAATTTTGTAATATTGCGGTTTAATTAAAGTGCAAATCTAAGAAAAATAATTAATATGAATGCAAAATATTTATCAATTTTAGTCCTTTTTGCTGGACTTTTTACTTTTGGTTGTGCAAATAAATCAACTCAAAAGGAAACTAAACAAGCAGAAAACATAAGCAAAGAAACACAAAAACAAACAAAAAAAGAGAAACAAACTATGATATTAATTAGTACATCAATGGGAGATATGAAGGCTGTTTTGTATAACGAAACACCTGCACATAGAGATAATTTCATTAAGCTTGCAAAGGAAGGCTATTTCAATGGATTGCTTTTCCATAGAGTTATTGACGGTTTTATGGTTCAAGGAGGAGATCCTGATTCAAGGAATGCTCCTAAGGGCAAACAATTGGGACAAGGTGGTCCAAGCTACACTATTCCTGCTGAATTTAACCAAACTCTTATTCACAAGAAAGGAGCTTTGGCTGCAGCAAGAATGGGAGATAATGTAAACCCACAAAAGGCCTCTTCAGGTTCACAGTTTTATATTGCACAAGGAAAAACTTATTCTGCAGCTGAACTCCAGAATATGGAAATGAGAATTGGTAAGAAACTTAACCAAACTCAAAGAGATGCTTATATGACTAAAGGTGGAGTTCCATTTTTGGACTTTGAATATACAGTGTTTGGAGAAGTTATTGAAGGGCTTGAAGTTATTGACAAGATAGCAAAGGCTCAAAAAGATAGATTTGATCGTCCTTTGGAGGATATAAAGATGAATATTACTATAATAGAAGAAAAATAATATATTAGATGAAAGAAAGATTGTTAGAGGAGATAAGAAAAGTAGGGGATTTGGTTGCATCGGATTTAGCTGGTGTTGAAAACATAAGAATTGCCTATTTGGGAAAGAAAGGTTTACTTAATGATTTGTTTGCAGAATTTAAAACAGTTCCAGGAGAAAGTAAAAAGGAAATAGGCTTGCTCTTGAATGACTTAAAGAATTCTGTACAATCAAAGATTGACGCTTTAAAGGAAGGACTTGAAGGTTCAGTAGTTGAAGCTTCAGTTAAAGATGACCTCACCAAACCTTCATCTCTTTTGGAATTAGGCTCAAGACATCCACTTTCTTTAGTAAGAAATGAAATCATTGAGATATTTTCTCGAATTGGCTACACAGTTCAAGAAGGTCCTGAGATAGAAGACGATTGGCATGTTTTTTCAGCACTAAACTTCCCTCCAGAACATCCAGCAAGGGATATGCAAGACACATTCTTTGTTGAAACAAGAGAAGATGGGAACAACGCATTGTTAAGAACACACACATCATCCGTACAGGTAAGAACAATGGAAAGGGAGAAACCACCAATCAGAATAATTGCCCCTGGAAGAGTTTTTCGTAACGAAGCAATATCAGCAAGAGCACACTGCATATTCCACCAAATAGAAGGACTGTACATTGACAAAGGCGTATCATTTGCAGACCTTAAGCAAAACCTGTTATACTTTGCTAAGGAAATGTTTGGAGAAAACACACAGATAAGACTTCGCCCTTCATATTTCCCATTCACCGAACCATCAGCAGAAATGGATATCTCTTGTAATTTATGTGGAGGAAAAGGATGTAATATCTGCAAGGGAACAGGATGGCTTGAAATTATGGGATGCGGAATGGTTGACCCAAATGTTTTGGAGGCTTCCAACATAGACTCAAAGGTATACTCAGGATTTGCATTTGGAATGGGAATAGAAAGAATTGCCATGTTGAAATACCAGGTCAAAGACTTAAGATTATATTTCGAAAACGACCTACGATTTCTTGAACAGTTCTCCTCAGCATACTAAGTCTTACAATGATATAACTAAGTCCTATTATTATTAAACTTTGAAAAATAACACTTAATGGCTATAGTAGAGTTAGAAAACATGAGCTTCTATGCTTTTCATGGATGCTTTGAACAGGAACAGATAATTGGAACACATTTTAGAGTTGATTTGGTATTTGAATACAATTCCTCAGTGGTAGAGGAAAACGATTGCATACAAGATGCCGTTAACTACTTAAGCGTATATCAAACCATAAAGGAATTATTCAAAACCTCATCGCATTTATTGGAAAGTATAACTCGAAAGATATTAGATACATTAATGCAAGAATACCCTCAAATGGAATATTGCAAGGTTAAGGTAACAAAACTCAATCCCCCTTTGGGAGGAAAGCTTTATGGAGTAAGCGTAACCTTAGATAAAAAACGTTAGGAAGGGAGTTCCTTTTCCCAAAGCCAAGCGCTGTAGGTCATTTGGTCAAGCGTACGTTTAGCAACCCAACCTAGCTCTTCTTTAGCCAAAGTTGTGTCAGCCCAAATCTGAATTACATCACCATCACGTCTTGGTCCAATAACATAAGGAAGCTTTTCACCGGTTGATCTCTCAAAGCTTTTGATAACATCCAGAACAGAAAAACCATTACCTGTACCTATATTAAAATGTTCCAAAGCCTGCCTGTTCTTACCCTCAAACATACGGTCAAGAGATACCACATGAGCTTCAGCAAGGTCCATTACATGAATATAGTCCCTCATGCAAGTACCGTCAGGAGTAGGGTAATCGTTGCCAAATACAGTCAGCTCTTTGCGTTTTCCTATTGCAGTTTGAGTAATGAAAGGCATAAGGTTATTAGGCACACCGTTAGGCAATTCACCTATCTTTGCACTTTCATGAGCTCCTATTGGATTGAAATATCTTAAGGCAATAGCATTAATGGGTTTAACCTGAGTGGTAAAATGTAGAATGTCTTCAGCCATTTGCTTAGTGTTTCCATAAGGAGATTGAGCAAACTTGGTAGGAGTGGTTTCCTTAATGGGAAGGGAGTCAGGCTCGCCATAAACAGTGCAGGATGAAGAATGAACAATATGCTTTACGCCATATTTATCCATACAATCAAGCATATTAAGGAGAATGCCAATATTGTTTTTGTAATACTCAATTGGTTTAAGGCAACTTTCACCAACAGCCTTGTAGGCTGCAAAGTTAATAATCCCTTCTATATCATTGTTAGACTTAAACAGAGCATCACACTCATCCATTTTGCTAAGGTCAGCCTTAATGAAATCGGGCTTAATCCCTGTTATGCTTTCAATTCTTTGGATTGAATCGATGGTAGAGTTCGATAGGTTGTCAGCAATCAAAACTCTGTATCCTTTTTCCTGAAGGGCAACTGTTGTGTGAGTGCCTATAAAGCCAGTCCCACCTGTTACCAGTATCTTTTTATTACTATTTGCCATAAAAACTCATGACTTTACTGATTATAAACGCAATTGTGCTAAGGTCAAGCTCAGTATGCATTGGAAGAGAAAGAACTTCATCACAAAGTTTCTCCGCAACACTCATATCACCACTTTGATGAGCAATCTGAAGGAAAGCTTCCTGTTTGTGAAGTGGTATTGGATAATAAACCATTGCTGGTATACCATGCTTAGCCAAAAACTCCTTAAGCTCATCCCTCTTTCCATCCAAAACCTTCAAAGTGTATTGATGATAAACATGGGTTGAATAGGTTGTTTCTTTTGGTGTGATTATTCCAGATATATCCTTAAAAGCATAGGAGTATCTCTGAGCAGCCTCATATCTTAACTTGCAATAAGAGTTCAAATGCTTAAGTTTAACATTCAAAATGGCAGCTTGAACAGTGTCCAAACGAGAATTTACACCCAAAACCTCATGATGATATTTCACTGTTGAACCATGATTGCATATCATCTTAATTCTTTTAGCCAAGGTTTCATCGTTGGTAAACAAAGCTCCACCATCACCATAGCAACCCAAATTCTTGGACGGGAAGAAAGAAGTACAGCCAATGTGACCTATAGTACCAAGCTTCTGTCTCTTGCCACTGTCAAATATATAATCAGCACCAAGAGCCTGAGCGTTATCTTCAACAACATAAAGGTCGTATTTCTTAGCCAAAAGCATAATTTGCTCCATTGGAGCTGCCTGACCAAAAAGATGAACTGGAATAATGGCTTTCGTATTTACAGTAATGGCTTGTTCAATGTTCTTGGCAGTAACGTTAAAGTTGTCGTAATCAACATCCACCATAACAGGACGCAATCCCAACAAACCAATAACCTCTGCCGATGCAATAAAAGTAAAGGCAGGAACAATAACTTCATCTCCAGGCTTAAGATTCAATGCCATAAGAGCAACTTGAAGAGCATCCGTTCCATTGGCACAAGGCAACACGTACTTAGCTCCCAAATAAGTCTTTAGATTTTCAGAAAAAGTCTCAACTTGCTGACCATTAATAAAAGCAGTATTTTCAATAACCTCATTAATAGCAGAGTCAATCTCGGTTTTAATCCTCAAATATTGACCCTTTAAATCCACCATTTCAATTTTCTTCATCTTCTTTTCCAAAATTTTAGAACTGCAAAGATAAAACAAAAACTCTTTCCGACAAAAATCAGAAAGAGTTTTAGGACAATTAAATTTAGTTTAACGTTAAGGAGTTGTAGTGTTGTTATCAACAGTCTTTTCTTGATGCCCTTGAAGGGTAACATCCACAAACATAAACTGATTGTTCTCCTTTTTATAGGATTTCTGAACGTCTTTTGACGGAATGTAGCGAATGTTTACCTTTTCTACATTGTCAACAGATAGTTCTTCCAAAGTGTTAGCTGCAGTAACCTTGAGTTGAATTTGGAATATACCAATCTCAGTCTCAACACTTCTGCCATTTTGTGCACTCTTCCCAAGAACAATCTTAAGGTTCTTGAAAACATTGGAAACATCACCTGGAGAAAGGGAAGACAAATCGGAAATTTCCTTTTCCAGCTCGTCCTTAGTCATATTTGGCTGACGAACAAGTGCAGGGAAAAACTTCATACCTGGATTTGCACCGGTGGTAATCTTCTTAATAATTTGTGTAAGCCACAGCATAATTCAATAGTATTGGTTAATAAAATAGTTATTTAGTGTTTATTAGTAATAAAGCACACTGCAAAAGTATAGTAATAAAATTTAAAAACAAAATTATTTTGCAAGAATTTACAAAAAAAGTGTTTAATGGTCATAAGGAGCTTAGGGAGCTTAGGGAGTTTAAGTACTTTAATAAGATTAAGGAACTTAAAGACTTTAGGGAGCTTAAGGAGTTTAAGGAAAAGGAGGTAAATTGTTCCTAAAGCCCTTAAAGACCCTAAGCTCCTTAGTCTCCCTAAAATTAGACTTAGTCTGAGCAAAATTAGACTTAGTCTCGTTGTTTTTAGACTTAGTCTCGTTGTTTTTTAACTTAGTCTAAAAACGCTCAAATTCCGTTAAAAAACGCTCAGACTAAGTTAGAAAAAACTCCCCCTTAGACCTATGATAAGTAGATAGTATATAATGATTTACAGACTTCATAAGCAAATAGAAAACCTGAGAAAGACTCCAAAAACATCACTTTAACTAAGTCAAATGCGTTTTTTAACTTAGTCTAAATAAAATTAGACTGAGTTAAAATTAAATTAGACTAAGTCAAGAATTAATCTCCTCACTTTTTATCCTCAACTTTTCACTTTTCACTTTACCCTTTTCACTAATAAGGTATTGGCAAAAACTTATATCCTTTGGCTGAGAAATAGAAAAGGGTGTTTCGAAGGGCGTAAAGGGTGTTTCGTTTTGATTTAATTGAGTCGTGAAACAGGATAATGTCGTTGTTGGTTACGGAGTTACGGACATTTCGCCATACTCTTTGCTTTGTCAGCATTTTATTGTAATCGTAGCTCAACACGCTCCAGAGAATAATACGGTAAGACTTCTTTAAATGGTAGTGTTGCTTAGGGGTAATGCGTCCGTAGGGAGGGCGAAATAGATTAGACTTAATCAGCTTGTTAGCTTTTTCTATATCGTTGTAATATTCCTCATCGTTGGTGTTCCAGCCCTTAATGTGATGATAGGTATGATTACCCACGCTATGACCACGCTTAAGAATTTCATCAAAAATCTCAGGATGCTTCTCAACATTCTCTCCCACACAGAAAAAAGTCGCCTTTGCATCATACTCATCCAAAAGCTCCAAGACCTCAGGCGTAACCTCTGGAATGGGACCATCATCAAAACTTATGTAGAGGTTCTTCCCTTTGGTATTAAGGCTAAACTCACATTGTTTAAAGAAAGAAAATTGTAAAAGAGGGTGTATTCTTGTTAGCATAAATTACTTTTCACTTTTAGTTTTTAGTTTTTCACTTTTCGCTTTTCACTTTTAACTTATCCAAGGCAAGGTTTATAACTTCGTATTCGAAGCCTTTGGACAGGAGATAGGCAGTTGTTTTTTGTCTTATGGATAATGGATTTTCTCCCTTAAGGCTTAAGGTTTTTTTGGTGGCGAGTTTCAGGCACAGGGCTTCATAATCTTCTTCCTGGATTTCCTCTAAGCCCTTTTGGATATTCCTTGCTGACACTCCCATTTGGTTTAAGTGATGTTTGATTTTGATTCTTCCCCACCCATTTTGATTAAACTTGCTTTTGGAGTAAAGCAAAGCATAACGTTCCTCATTCACATAGTTTTGAGAGATAAGTTCACAAAGCACAGACTCAGCCTCCTCAAGGTTTAATCCCCACTCCCTGAGTTTGGACAAAACCTCCTTTTGGTTATGCTCAGCCTTGGAGCAATAAACCTTTGCCCTGTCGAGTGCTTGCGAAGTTGTATAAACCTTTTGATTTGTCATTTCATTATGAAAAAGATTTGCAAATCTACAAAAATAGAGTATTTTTGCAGGGAAAACCATTAAAATTTTTTTAATGAAAAGGAGAATATTATATCTTACCATCCTTTTGCTCACAGCCTTACTCCAATTTTCGTGCAACAAAAGCACCAAGGAGCAAGACTTTGGTGTGTCAATTTCAGCCCCCAAATTAATAGGCACACCTGCCGAAAAATTCACTCCAGAAGAAATCCAAACGCTAAGAATCTCCAACTCCCTAAGTTTTCTCTTTCTTAATCAAATATATAACTCCAGCGATTCACTCTTTCCCTTCTCTTTTTCAACCTTGGGAGTACTGTACAATATATATAATGTATCCGACACAAATTATCTCCAAGCTCTAACAAAACAATTCTCCATTTCCGACAGTCAGGCCTTATTGCAAAACATAACAAACACCCTTTCAGTAATCTCAGAAATAGACTCCACAATACAAGAGTCCACCACCTTGCAAATAGACAAACGCTCACAACTTCCAAACCTTGTCCAGGAATTCCAAATCCCTTTCCCTTATGAAGGAATGCTTAAACCCAAACAGTTAAGCTTTAGTCTAACAGACACCACACAAAGGAAAATGACCTTCTACCAAATCTCTGGTGAGTTTGGACTAAGCCAAAACGAAACCGCCCTTTGTTTGGATATCCCATTAGGAAATGGCAATTACTCCCTACTAATCATAGAGCCAAAGGATTGGGATATAAAAACCTTTGCGAGCAATTTCAATGAAACCAAATACATTGAGATTATAGAATCACTCACCTACCAAAACCTCAAACTAAGCCTTCCAGAACTTTCCTTTACTTCCAACTTCTCCCTGCCCATTCCAAGCATAGCAGGACAAACTCCCCTTGCAGTCAAATCCTTTCTCTTAACCTCCAAACTTACTCTCCAAAAACCCACACGAGCATCCTTTGCTGTTGACAAAACCAATATTGACACCAAACTCCAGTCCAATTCCAAGACAGAGCAACACCAAATAAACAAACCTTTCCTTTATATACTTAGAGGGAAAAGTTCCAATTCCATACTCCTTTTGGGCGTTTTTACAGGGCGTTAAATCCCCATTTTAAGTACTTTACATTTAAGCAAACTTTTTTCCCATATTTTCTGGCTTTTTTCTTTGCTACTAAGAATCAATTTTATATCTTTGCCTCCTTCTAATGTGAAAAAATTATACTAATATATTAATGTTTAACTTTATAAAAAAGAGATGAAAGTATATCAAACATCAGAGATTAAGAACATAGCCTTGGTTGGAGGGGCTAAAAGCGGCAAGACAACTCTTGCCGAAGCAATTGCCTTTGAGGCTGGCATAATCAACCGTCGTGGAAGTGTAGAAGAAAAGAACACCATTTCCGATTACAGAGACATAGAAATAGACCGCAGAAACTCTGTTGTTGCTACAACTTTGTTTGCAGAATATAACTCAAAGAAAATAAATATTATAGATGTACCTGGTTTCTCTGACTTTCAGGGTGAATTAGTTGCAGCTTTGAATGTTGTTGAAACAGCAGTAGTTGTTATCAATTCACAAATAGGAATTGAAGTAGGAACAGAACTTGCTTTCAAGCACACAGACAAACTTCATATTCCAATCATGTTTGCAATGAATCAGCTTGATGCTGAAAAAGCTGTATATGATGAAAAGATTAAAGAGATGAAGGAATTCTTTGGTGAAAAGATAACCATTGTTCAATATCCGGTGAATGCTGGTGTTGGCTTTGACTCCTTTGTTGATTTAGTTACCAAAAAAATGTACAAATACCCTAAGGGAGGAGGCAAACCAGAAATTACAGAAATACCAGATAGCGAAAAAGCAAAAGCAGACGAACTTTACCTTACCTTAGTTGAAAACGCAGCAGCAGGAGAAGACGAATTAATGGAAAAATACTTCGATGAAGGAGACTTAACCATTGAAGAAGTAAGAAGAGGATTGAAATTAGGATTAGCATCAAGAAGCGTATTCCCAGTACTTTGCTGTTCAGCAAAAGAAAACATGGGAGTAGGAAGAATGCTCGAATTCATATCAAACAATGTTCCAAGTCCAAATGAAGCAAATGCTGTTAAAACATTAACAAACGGTAATAAAGTATCTTACGATGCTTCTGCACCAACTTCACTTTTTGTTTTCAAAACATCTAATGAACAACACTTGGGAGAAATCGCCTTTATGAAAGTAATGGCAGGAGAGATAGTAGAAGGAATGGATGTTCTAAATTCAAAGAACCAAAATAAAGAAAGAATATCTCAAGTTTACGCAAACTCAGGAAAGACCAGAACAAAATTAGACAAAGCAGTAGCAGGAGATATCATTAGCACAATAAAACTAAAAGACGCTAAAACTAACACAACCCTTAACTCAGCAAAGAATGCATCAGATACAGTAACTCCAATTGACTTCCCTCTTCCAATATACACCACTGCAGTAAAAGCACTCGAAAACACAGATGATGAAAAGGTAGGAGCATTAATAAATGAGTTTTGCCAACATGATCGTTCAATGAGAGTAGAACTTTCAAGAGAACTAAAACAAACCATAATCAAAGGAATGGGAGAGTTGCATATTAACACCTTAAAGTGGTATTTTGACAACCAACATAAAATAGGAATTGAATTCTTCGCTCCTAAAATCCCATATCGTGAAACCATAACTAAAAGTGCAGAAGCTTCCTACCGCCATAAAAAACAATCAGGTGGAGCAGGACAATTCGGAGAAGTTTATCTTTTAATTGAACCTTACTATGATGGAATGCCTAACCAAACAAAATATCCAGTAAGAGGAACAGAAACACATGAACTTTCATGGGGAGGAAAGTTAGTCTTCAATAACTGTATAGTAGGAGGAGCAATTGATGCTCGTTTTATGCCAGCTATTCTTAAGGGAATAATGGAAAAGATGGAAGAAGGACCACTAACAGGTTCTTATGCAAGAGATATAGTTGTTAATGTATTTGATGGAAAGATGCACCCAGTTGACTCAAATGAAATGGCATTTAAGTTAGCAGGTAGAAACGCTTTTAGAGAAGCCTTCAAGAATGCAGGACCAAAAATCCTTGAACCAATATATGACATGGAAGTAGAAGTTCCAGGTGATATGATGGGAGGAGTTATGACTGACCTTCAAGGAAGAAGAGCAATAGTAATGGGAATGGATTCTGAAGGAAGAAATCAAATCATAAAAGCACAAGTTCCACTTGCTGAAATGTATCGTTACTCAACTTCATTATCATCTCTAACTTCTGGAAGAGGATGCTATTCAATGAAATATAAAGAATATCAACAAGTACCAACAGATGTTCAAAATGCATTGTTGAAAGCATACGAAGAAGCAACAAAAGACGAAGAATAGTAATAATTGCTTTCTATGGAAAATGATTTAACTAAAGCCCAAAATATTGGAAAAGAAACTGCTCGAAAACTAAATGAGGTTGGAATAGATTTCTATGAAACTTTAGTACATTTAGGCACTGAACAAGCGTTTAGAAAGTTAAAATCAAAAGATCCAAATACCTGTATAAACCTTCTATATTCAATTGAAGGAGCTATTGAGGGCGTTAAATGGAACGCAATTCCTAAAGAAAGAAAATTAGAACTAACTGAATTTTTTAGAAATAATAGTTGATAATCGTATCAAAAACTATTAAAGGGATTCAAATATGGATCCCTTTTTTATTCATTTGTCGATAAAATTAATATTCTCATCGTATAAATAGAGTAGTTTAATCGGTTTTTACTTGTTCCTTTTATCAATAAATCAATATCTTTGCCGAAAAAATAAACAGCCATGAAAGAACAAGAAAAATGTAAATCAAATTCCAGTTTCGGAATATTTGTAGGTATAATCCTAATAAGCGGAGGATTAATTTACCTTCTTAATAATTTAGGTTATGTTGAGAAATCAATAATAGAAATAGTTATAACATTTCCTATGCTACTACTTTTACTGTCTCTTTATTGGATTTTTAGAAAACATTTCTTTTGGGGATTTTTAGGAGTATTAACATCATTGATTTTCCTAGTTCCTAAAGTATCTACCTTTTATCCTAATTTAATTACTTTCCCATTCGAAAATTTAACACTCGAAAACACAATCTTACCTATCCTATTCATTTTATTTGGAATAGCAATAATATCAAAAGTAGTTTCAAAACCAAAGAAATATGATAAGGAATATGAATTTTTTGAATCTTTAAGAGAGAATAATTTTATTCAAAAGCTATTCTCAGGAAAAAATGTTATCTTTGGCTCTTCAAAAAATATGGTTATTGCTCCATTATTTAAAGGGACAGAAATAAACACAGTGTTTGGAGGAGCAATATTAGACCTTCGCAAAACAGATATAGAAGAAGGTGAAACAATAGTTGAAGTGAATGTTGTATTTGGAGGGGTTGAAATATATGTGCCTTCTAATTGGGAGATAGTTATAAACACAACTAGTATCTTAGGAGCAACTGAGGATAAAAGATTCTATACAGATGAAAAAACATTCTCAAATAAAAAACTAATAATAAAAGGTTCCTGTATTTTTGGAGGAGTAGAAATTAAAAATTAAGACTAGAATAGAAATAGATGTTTGAAAATAAACGTACTATATTCATAATAATAGGTTTTCTTATTATATGGTCATTAATGGTTTCTTGTCTATTAGGATTCCTTACAAAAGAAAATCTATTATTCCTTTTTAGTATTAGTTTTTTAAGTTTTGGAATCTTTGCCTATCTTCTTCAGTTTTTATTAAACAAAAACTTCTTCAGGCAAGAAGAACAATGTGAAATAGAAGAAATAAAAGAAGAGAAGGACAATATTGAAGAAAAAGATTTAATTAAAGAAGAAGAATATATAGAAAGAATAAGTGTTAAAACAGGACAAAAGCTTGATGTATTAATTCTTAAAGATATTATGTTCTTTCAGTCAAATGGAGACTACGTTTCAATATATTCGAGAGAAAATGTTTACCTAAAAGAGCAAACGATGAAGTATTTTGAAAAGAATCTCCCACCAAAACAATTTATAAGAATACATCGTTGTTACATTGTAAATATTGATTTTATAAGTAGTATACAAAACTACAAGAAAAATCAGTTTAAGATTAAACTCAAAAATAACTATGAATTAAAAGCAAGTCAAACTGGCTATAATTTGTTGAAGGAAAGATTATCAATTTAAGATAATCTTTTTTTATTTTATTATTAATTAGTGTGTTTCAAGATTAAATAAATTTTTAATCAGTTTGATAATCCAATATTTTAACAGTTAAAAGAGTTTAAATAGTCAAATTTTTAAAGAGATATTTAGTGATATTATTTTTTTATCGTATTTTTGTCGATTGTAATTTTAAAGAAACCTAAGTTTAAATTATTATGTCAATTATTATTTACTCTGTTTTGGTGTTAGTTTTAACCGGTGTAATATCTGCCGTTATTCTTTATTTTGTAGCTCAAAAATTCAAAATTGTTGAAGATCCCCGTATTGATTTGGTTGTTGAAAAGCTTCCAGGTGCAAATTGTGGTGGATGCGGTTTTGCAGGATGTCGTTCACTTGCTGAAGCAATTGTAAAAGCTGAATCACTTGAAACTTTACGTTGTCCAGTAGGAGGAGATAAAGTAAGTAAAGAAATTGCAAATCTATTGGGATTGGAAGCTGTTGAAGCAGATCCTCAGGTTGCAGTTATTCGTTGTAATGGTGGAAAAATAAATACAACATCGAAAGTACAATATGAAGGAGTTCAAGATTGTTTGTATGCTCACCTTAATATGTCTTCTGAAGGAGGTTGCCCTAATGGTTGTTTAGGTTTGGGGAATTGTGTAGGTGTTTGTGCATTTGATGCTATAAAAATTGACTCAAAAAGTGGATTACCAGTTGTTGATGAAGAAAAATGTGTTGCATGTGGACTTTGTGTTAAAACTTGTCCAAGACATGTAATTGAATTAAGAAACAAAGGAATTAAAAATAGAAGAGTTTTTGTTAGCTGTGTCAATACTGAAAAAGGTGCACTTGCAAAGAAAAATTGTAATGTATCCTGTATTGGTTGTGGAAAATGTGAAAAGGTTTGTGAATTTGATGCAATTAAAATAGAAAATAATTTAGCATACATTGATTTCAATAAATGCAGGTTATGTCGCAAATGTGTTCAAGAATGTCCTACTGGAGCAATTCAGGAAGTTAATTTCCCTCCAAGAAAGGAAAAATCAACTGTTGAACAGACTGAAACAATTCAAAATTAATTTAGAAGCATAAATGACCATGAAAACATTCAATAAAGGTGGAGTTCACCCTCAAGAAAATAAATTATCTAATGATTCTGCAATAGAAGTTTTTCCACTACCTAAACAAGCAGTTGTTTTTGTTTCTCAACATTTGGGAGCACCCTCAACTTTGGTTGTTCAAAAAGGAGATAAGGTTAAAGTAGGACAGCTAATAGCAAAAGCAGAACAGTTTATTTGTGCTAATACTCATTCTCCATATTCAGGAACTGTTACAAAAATAGATCTTGCTGCTGATTTTACTGGGTATAAAAAACTTGCTGTATATATTGATGTAGAAGGAGATGAATGGATGGAGGGAATTGATACATCTAATGATATTATTAGAGATATTAAACTTGATTCTGCTCAAATTATTGATAAAATAAAAGAAATGGGAATTGTTGGCTTAGGTGGAGCAGCTTTTCCAACCCATATTAAATACATGCTTCCTCAAGGAAAGAAAGCAGACTATTTAATTATTAATGCTGTTGAATGTGAACCATATCTTACTTCTGACTACAGGCTTATGAAAGAAAAAGCTGAAGAAAGTTTGATAGGAATTGAAATATTGAAAAAAACATTAAATGTTGATAAAGCATTTGTAGGTATTGAAGCAAATAAACCAGATGCAATTGAACATTTTACTCAATTATCAAAAAATTATAAAGGAATAGATATTGTTCCATTAAAAACAAAATATCCACAAGGAGCTGAAAAACAATTGATTTATGCTCTTACCAAAAGACAGGTTCCAAGTGGAAAACTTCCAATAGAAGTTGGTTGTGTTGTAAATAATATTGGTACTGCACAAGCTGTTTATAATGCTGTTCAAAAGAACATGCCATTAGTTCAAAACATTCTTACTTTAACAGGGAAGAATGTAAAACAAAGGAAAAATTTATTGGTTAGAGTAGGAACACCACTTCAATCTGTAATTGATTATTGTGGAGGATTACCTGAAGATACTGGCAAAATCATAAGTGGAGGACCAATGATGGGAAAAGCCATTTCTGATCTTTCCGCTCCAACTGTAAAAACAACTTCTGCACTTCTTTTAATGTCAAAAAAAGAATCTTCTCGTAAAGAAGAAACAAATTGTTTGCGTTGTGGAAAATGTGTAAAAGTTTGTCCAATGGGATTAGAACCAATAAAAATTGCTCAATTAGCAGAAAATCGACTTTGGGAAGATACTGAAAAAGCTTATGCTATGGATTGTATTGAATGTGGTTCATGCCACTTTACATGTCCTGCAGGAAGACCATTATTAGATTTAATGCGAGTTTCAAAAAATCATATCGGAGATTTAAGACGTCAAAGAGCACAAAGATAAATTTCAAATTTCAAGATTTATAATGAAATCAGTTAAACATATACTTTTTCTTTGTTTTACTTTTTGTTTTGCAAGTGTTTTTGCTCAACAGGGAGGAAAAGAAATATATGTTGATAAGGTAAACGATTTCATTTTAACTTATCCTGACGAATGGGATTTGGAACAGGGACAAGATGGAGAAATAACAATATATCCTCCTTTTTCAAAGGAAGTTGATGAAGAGAGCTATTCTGAAGAAAATGATGATTCAGATTTAAATGAAAATGAATTAGAACAGATTTTTGAAGAAAAGATACAATTTACTCCAAGTCGTTGGGATGGTGGAGATTTGGAAGAATTTGTGGAAAAGAATTTTCTATCAGCAAATTTGTCAGAGTTTTTTGATGGATTTACAATTGCAAAAGAAGGTAAGGAAAAAATTTATGGAAATGATGCAATATGGTATATAGTAAACTTTAATGTAGGAGAAGAAAGTGCAACAAGTTATTTCTACTTTATTAAATTATACAACAGAGTTATTTCAGTATCATCATTTTGTTTGACAGAAGATTTTGAATTAAATTATAAAATAAAATACTTAGAAATTATCCGTTCAACAAAGTCTTATTTAGACTCAGTACAAAAGGATAAAAGATAAATTATAAAATAAAACATTTTAAAAATGGCATTACTAACTGTTTCAGGTTCACCTCATGTGCAAAGCAATCAAACCACAAAGAAGATAATGTGGACGGTAATAATTGCACTTTTACCAGCTTTATTGGTAAGTATATATTATTTTGGCTTAGATGCTTTAATGGTTACTTTTACCTCTGTTGTTTTTTGTGTAGGTTTTGAATGGTTAATTCAAAAATTCATCTTAAAAACTAAAACAACAATAGGAGATGGTTCAGCAATAATCACTGGAATTTTATTAGCATTCAACCTTCCAGCAAATATTCCATTATGGATTGTTGGTATTGGAGCATTAGTAGCAATTGGTGTTGCAAAAATGTCTTATGGTGGTTTAGGAAAAAATCCTTTTAATCCTGCATTAGTTGGTAGAGTATTTCTTTTTATTTCATTCCCATCAAAGGTTGCAATGAGCGAATGGCCATTACCAAAACCATTATTCTGTTCATCAGTTTCAGATGCACTTACAGGTCCTACTCCATTATTAGCAATGAAAAATGGTCAGGCAGTTGACTTGTGGAATATGTTTATTGGAGCAACAGGAGGCAGCTTGGGAGAAGTTTCTGCAATTGCACTAATAATTGGTGGTTTAATAATGCTATTCAGAAAAGTAATTACCTGGCATATTCCAGTTTCTTTCTTAACCACTGCAGGAGTTTTTGCACTTATACTTTGGCTTATTAATCCAAATGAATTTATTCACCCAGCATATCAATTATTAGCAGGAGGAATGATGCTTGGAGCAATATTTATGGCTACTGATATGGTAACTTCACCAGTAACTTATAAAGGACAATTATTATTTGGTTTTGGTTGTGGAGTTCTTACAATAATATTCCGAAGCTTTGGTCCTATGCCTGAAGGAGTTTCTTTTGCAATTTTAATAATGAATGCAGTTACTCCTTTAATTGATAAAGCATTTAAACCAAAACCTTTTGGATATTAATATTAAACTTTAATAAAGAAAAAATATAATATATGGCAAAGTTAGATTCTTCACTTAAAAACATGGTTTTATCTTTAAGCCTGATATCTTTTGTTACTTCTGCATTATTGGCTGGAGCATTTACATTGACAAAGGATCCAATAGTGAAAGCTCAAATGAAAAAACAACAAGATGCTATACAAGAAGTTTTACCAGTTAAAGATGCAACTATAGGAGAAAAGGTTGAAATTAAACTTGATGGTATGCCAGATGTATTTATTATCTATCCAGCTTTGAAAGATGGACAGTTGGCCGGAGCAGCAATTCAAACCTACTCTTATGAAGGATATGGTGGAAAGATTGAAGTAATGGTTGGTATGGATAAAGATGGAGTTGTTTCTAATTATACAATACTGTCAGCTTCTGAAACTCCAGGTTTAGGCTCAAAAACAAGTTTCTGGTTTAAGACACCAAAAGGAAATCAAGACATAAGAGGAAAAAATCCTGCAAAAGATAATTTTAATGTTAAAAAAGATGGTGGAGATTTTGATGCAATTACTGCTTCAACCATTTCATCAAGAGCTTTTCTTTCTTCAATAAGATCCGCTTTTGACGCATTTAAGAAATATAACGAACAAAAATAATCCCAATAGCCATGAATAAATTAAAAATATTATTTAACGGAATATTAAAGGAAAATCCAACATTTGTCCTTTTAATTGGAATGTGTCCAACACTTGCTACAACTACTTCTGCAATTAATGCTTTAGGAATGGGATTATCAACAGCATTTGTATTAACATGTTCAAATATAGCAATTGCTGCTTTAAAGAATTTTATTCCTGATAATGTTCGTATTCCTGCCTTTGTTATTATTATTGCTTCATTTGTAACATTAGTTCAGTTAGTAATGGAAGCTTATGTTCCTGTACTTTATGCAAGTTTAGGTATATACATCCCGTTAATTGTTGTTAACTGTATTATTCTAGCAAGAGCTGAAGCATTTGCAAATAAAAACTCTGTAATGGACTCCATGTTTGACGGATTAGGAATGGGATTAGGATTTACCTTAGCTTTAACAATATTGGGAAGTGTAAGAGAAATGCTTGGATCAGGTTCTTTTTTTAATATGAAGTTTATTGGTGATAATGATGGTATTTTAATATTTGTTTTGGCTCCAGGAGCATTCATAACTCTTGGATACATAATTGCCCTGATAAACCGTTTAAGTAGAAAGAAAAGCTAAACACAGTTGCAATAAACTATAAAATGGATGTAGAAGTATTTGTTCCATGCTGTATTGATCAGTATACTCCGCAAACTGGTGAAAATTTAATTCTCCTGCTTCAAAGTCTTGGCCATAATGTTTCCTACAACAAAGAACAAACCTGTTGCGGAAGAATCTTGTATGATAATGGCAATTGGGCTGAGGCAAAAGAAATTGGAGAAAAATTCATAAATTCTTTTGGAATAAGAAACTATATTGTAGGTTGTTCAACTTCTTGCATAGGATATGTTAAGAATAATATGAGCAAACTTTTCTACAATACTTCAAGTCATAATATTTACAAGCATATTAATGAGCATATAGTTGATATTACTGAATTCCTGGTGGATGTTGCACATACTTTGGATGTTGGTGCATATTTTCCACATAAAGTTTCAATTCACTACAACTGTCATTCTATAAACGAATATAATCTGGTTGAAGAAACCAAGCTAATTCTTCAAAATGTAAAGGGATTAGAAATAGTCAGTGCAAATACAAATAATTTCTGCTGTGGATTTGGCGGAATGTTTACCCTGTTTAATGAATCTGTATCCATGGCTTTGGCTCAAAAAAAGGTTGAACAGGCAATTTCAGAAGGAGCTGAATATATTGTAAGCACCGATCAAACCTGCCTTTTGCATATGCAATCTTACATTAAACAAAATAATATTAACCTCAAAACAATTCATTTAGTAGATTTACTGTCTAATAAAGAAGAATAACTATTATAAAATAGTAAAACCTGAAATAATATCTGTGAGCGAAGAAAAGAAAGAATATTTATGGAAAACACATCGTCCATACAACTCATATTCAAACTATTTTAAAACAATATTTGGATCAAGAGTTCAAAAACTTTCCATAGATGCAGGTTTTACCTGTCCCAATAGGGATGGAAAATTGAGTTTTGGAGGTTGCACTTTTTGTGATAATGATGCTTTCAATCCTTCATATTGTCAACCGACAAAATCAATAATTCAACAAATTGATGAAGGAATGGAGTTTCATCGTCAGAGATATCCAAAGGCAAACAAATATCTGGCTTATTTCCAACCACATTCTAATACTTATGCTTCAATTGATGAACTTAAAAAACTTTATTCTCAAGCCTTAGAACACGAAAATATAATTGGTTTGGTTATTGGAACAAGACCTGATTGTGTTGATGAAGAAAAGCTTGACTATATTGCTGAGCTTTCAAAGCAATATTATGTTATGCTGGAGTTTGGAATTGAAAGTTGTTATGATAAAACACTTGAAAGAATAAACAGAGGACATAATTTTTCTCAAACCCAGTGGGCAATATCTCAAAGCATTGAAAGAGGCATTAAAACGGGAGGTCATATAATTTTTGGCCTGCTTGGAGAAACAAAAGAACAAATGTTGGATGAGTCAAATATCCTATCCTCACTTGGTTTAACTTCAATAAAGTTTCATCAGCTTCAATTATTCAAAAATACTGCAATCTTAAAAGATTACGAACAAAATCCGCAGGATTTTCATCTTTTCCCTTTTGAAGAATACAAAGAATTTATAATTGATTTTTTAGAAAGATTAAATCCAAATATAGTTATCGAAAGGTTTTCTGCTGAAGTACCTCCTCGTTACAGAGCTCATGAAGGATGGGGCAATATTCGTAATGAAGAAGTCGTTTCTCTGATAGAAAAAAGAATGATTGAAAGAAATACATATCAAGGAAGACTTTACAAATGAAAGAAAAACTATTAGGAAAAACCTTATTGGAATTGGAAGAAGTATGTCTTCAACTCCAGTTGCCCAAGTTCACAGCAAAGCAAATTGCCGACTGGATTTATAAAAAGGGAGTTTTGGATATTGATTCAATGACAAATCTTTCATTAAAAGCTCGTCAGGCAATTTCCCAATACTATGAAGTAGGTATAATTAAACCTGTTAAGGAAGCTCTTTCAGAAGATGGGACAATAAAATATCTTTATCAATATGGAGAAAATGCATTTGTTGAAAGTGTACTGATTCCCGATAAAAAACGTCTTACACTATGTGTTTCAACTCAGGTAGGTTGTAAGATGAATTGCAGTTTCTGTTCAACAGGCAAGCAGGGATTTCTAAGAAATCTTGATTCGGGAGAAATAATTAACCTGCTTCGCAGTATTGATGAGTTCGAAGAAGTAAGCAATATTGTTTATATGGGAATGGGAGAACCATTTGACAATTATGATGAGGTTGTAAAGAGTATTGAAATATTAACATCTTCATGGGGATTTGCACTTAGCAGCAGAAGAATAACTGTTTCAACATCTGGAATAATTCCAAAAATGATTAAATTCATAAATGAAACTTCATGCCATTTGGCAATTTCAATGCATAACCCATTTCATGAAGAAAGAGTTAAAATAATGCCTGTTGAAAAGAAATATCCAATTGAACAGGTTTGTGATGAGTTGAGAAAACATAACTGGTATGGTCAAAGACGACTTACTTTTGAATATATAGTTCTGAAAGGAATAAATGATTCTTACTATCATGCCAAAGAAATATCATATCTTTTAAGAGGAATTGATGCAATGGTTAACCTTATCTATTATAATACAACACCTGAATTTCCATTTTCTTCACCTTCCCCAACAGAGATGGAGGAATTTCAAAAAGAACTAGAGCGTTTTAATCTTTCAGTAACAATTCGTCAGTCAAAAGGACAGGACATACTTGCCGCATGTGGACTTCTATCAACTAAACAATTATCTCAACCCATATAAATCTTATCCTATTATAATTCTTTGAATAGTATTAATATTAATTCTTTGCTTAATAATAAATCTTCTTTCTTAATTCTTTCTCTTTTTTTCTTAATATATATTCATACAAAATAAGAAAGAATGCTGCTAAATCTTTATCAAAACTTATAAATCAAGATGTTTTAAGGTAAAATGTACATCTATCGTTTTTAACTTAATTTAACGAGAAAAATTTATTTTAAGATAATAGACTTTAAAAGAAATTTCCATTTATGTAATTTTATACTCCAATTATAGTATAAATATTAATAATAAATATTTTTTTTCACCATGACTTTTTGCCTTACTTATGGTTAACATGTAATGTTGAAAAATATCATTGATTTTCATAGAAAGATTTTCATGAAAAATAATTAAATTATTGTATTAAAATGGAGTAAATATGAATATTTGGTTGGAAAATATTATTTATTTAAGACGTAAAATGCACAATATAATGAATTAATTAGGTTGCAGAAATATCGGATATTTAAATAATTAAGATTTCCATTTTTTATCCATTAATACTTTTTTTTTCATTTTTTTGGTTTGATAATACTTATTATATTATATTTGCAAAATAGGAGATGTAGTTAATAAATTTTTATATTAAGTATTTATTATTAAACTGATATAGTGATAACGAATTGTAAAACAGTTGTTAAAGACAAAATAATAAAAAATGCTAATTATAATTATTTAGTTAATTATATGTTTACTATTGTAGATATAAAGTCTATTTATAAAGAAAAAGAGTCATTATGAGTAAAACAGAATTTTATCCTGATCAATAATGAGGACAAATGCTCAAGAAATAAGCGGCAAATGTTCTTACCGCTTCCAAATATAAATATTAAAAGAACAGTATATTTAATAATTAATAATCAACAAAATGAATGAGAAAATTACTTTAAAGGACAAAAGCTTCGTTAAGATGTTTTCTTTCTTGGTTGTTCTTGTTATGGTTGTTTTTTGCAGTAGTAATGCATTAGCACAAATTCAAGTACGATTAAATCTGACCCCAGACCGAGTTTATAACGGTTCACAATATGGAGGATTAGAATGGAAGAATCCAAGTGCAAAGCTTGTAGATGCTGCAACAGGAGCTGAGATTCCTGTAGCAACATGTGATGTAACATCTTTTGATCCACAAACAATGGTCGCATGTAGATTTAGCGACAAGAATGCGGGTAAGAACAAGACATGTGAAGTTACAGATTTAAGCCAATTTAGTGCAGCAACACTAAATAATCCTTTGTATGTACTTGTTCCTATAACAAGTTATACACCGGTTTCATATTCTAAATTATCTTATGATCCAGTAGGTTTTAGATTAGTATCTACAACTGCTGAAATTAAGCATGCTTACCTAATAGCAACATATAATGCAGGCAATACGCTTACTAAAACTTATAATGGTAGTAATTTACTAGATGGAAATCAAATTGAATTAGCTTCAATAAGTTTAACTGGTTATGTAGCTGGAGAATCTGGATGTTATGTTAGTGAAATTACCAATGTTTATGCACCAAGTGCAAATGTTGGATTATATAATACTGCAGGAAACAAAGGTATAGTTAATGGAATAAGAATTGATGCAACAATTTCAAGTATTGCGTTTAACTATAAAATTAATTCGTTTGAAGTAAATGCTCGTATTTTGCCAAAAACAATAACTGTAAATCAAGATGCAATTAAGATTCTTGATCATCAATTTGATGGAACTAATGTTGCAACTATTGATTGGACTACAACTACAACAGATCCCAGTCTTTTATTTACAGGAGTTATTCCTGGAGATATTATTGATTTAAATAGAACAATAGGAACTGCTACTTTTTCTGATGCAATTGTTGCTAATATGAAAGAAGTAACAATTTCAGGTTTAACATTAAACAATATTGGAACATTCCCAGCAGATAACTATAATTTAATTCCTAACACTGCTTTATCTCATGGAAATATAACTAAAACAAGTTTAGATCCAACTCTAACTGTTACTGCTGCACCAGCAGTTTATGGAGCAAGACTTGCTGATTTGTCTGGAATAACAATCACACCTGCACCAGTAGGATTTGATTATAGAATTGAATGGTTATACAATGGTATTGATTCAAACAACTATCAACCTCTTGTTTCGGAAACAAGTTCTCCTTTAATTCAAGCAAGACTTATTAAACTAGAATCAACGTTTCCTTCTAACGATGATCCAAATTATAATCCAATTGTAGTCCCTGCTGATATAACAATTACTCCAAAAATTATTGTAGTTGATTTAATAGGGGCAAACAACAAAGTATATGATGGAACAACAACAGCTGTCGTAAAAACAACAAATGTTACTTATAATACTCAAGCTGATTTATTAGATGTTAAAGTTACAAGAAATGGAGTTTTAGATGACTTATCAATAGACTTTTCTCCACTTACTGCAAATTTTTCAGATGCAAATACTGGAGTTGCTAAAGTAGTTAATTTTAGTGGTACTCCATTGGAAACAGGATTAAGTGTATCGAACTATAGCATAACATATAATTCTGCAACAACAGCTGATATAACACCAGCACCGATGCTAACAATGAAGTTAAAGGATGCTGTTACATTTGCTGATATAAATTATCCAGCTAATTTTTCTAATTTAACTTCATTTGGAAATTTTGATTTTGTAGGATTTATTGGAACTGATGCAACAGCATTTGCTACTAATTTTTCTGCAGAAAATTTTCTATTTGAGTTAAAACAAGGAGTAGCTTCTGTTTCACCAACAAGTCCACAACCTGGATTATATGATGTTTATGTAAATAAAGATGGTGTAACATTAGCTGATGGAGATATTCTTACTATATCTAATCCACTAAACCAAGTAGTAATAAATAACTATGAAGGATTAAAATTCTTAAGTAGTGATAGAACTCAAAATGTAAATACTACCCCAGTTACTATTAGTTTCCCTCCTCAAGATATTACTGTATATGGATCTAAATTAAAAGATATTTTTAATTCAACTACAGCTGGAGGAGTTCAAGTTATTGATGCAGCAGCAAATGCAGATCCTGCAAAAATTCATGCAACAACAACAACTGGTCCAGTTAATGGAACATTTAAATGGATTTATCCAGATAGTATTCCAAGTGTAGCATCAGCTCCTGGAGAATATGCAGATTATATATTTATTCCTGATCCAAGTTATTTAGGAGCATATAGTGATACCATTAAAAACCTTCAACCAATATTATTAAATAAAGCAAACTTAGATCCTACATTAACTTTGGCTGTAGCTCCTGTTGTGTATGGAACCAAACTTGTTGAAATGGTTGGAACAACGATTACTCCAGCACCTGTAGGATTTAATTACAGAATTGAATGGTTATACAATGGTGTTGATTCAAACAACTATCAACCTCTTGTTTCTGAAACAGGTTCTCCTTTAATTCAAGCAAGACTTATTAAATTAGAATCTACTTTCCCTTCAAGTGACGATCCAAATTATAACTCAGCAATATTACCTGTAAACATTACAGTAAATAAGAAGGATATTGTTATAAATTTAATTGGAGCAAATAGTAAAGTATATGATGGAAATGCAAATGCAGTATTAAATACTTCAAATGTTACTTATAATACATTACCTAATTTAGTTGATGTAAAAGTTACAAGAAATGGTATTTTAGATGATTTATCTATAGATTTTTCTTCACTTACTGCAAGCTTTTCAGATGCAAATGCAGCAATTGCTAAGGTCGTAACATTTGGTGGATCTCTAAATATATCTGGATTAAGTCAATCTAACTACAATATTTCATACAATACAACAACAACAGCTGATATTTCACAAGCTCCATATGTAACGATGAAATTAAAAGATGCAGTTACTTTCCCTAATATTAATTATCCTTCTAATTTTACATATGTTCCTTCAGTATCTGATTTTGATTTTACTGGATTTATAGGAACAGATGCAACTTCATTTGGAACAAATTTTGCGACTGAAAATTTCACATATGAATTAAAAGAAGCAGGAATGGCTGTATCTTCATTAAGTCCTCAACCAGGAACATACGATGTTTTTGTAAATAAATCAGGTGTTACTATAGTAGATAATAGTACTCTAGCTTTAATAGATGTAGCTAACCAAGCAATTTTAGCTAATTATGAAGGTATAAAATATTTAACTAGTAGCAAAACTCAAATAGTTAATTCTACTCCAGTTACTATAATTTTCCCTCCTCAAGATAGAAATGAATACGGATGGACATTAAAAGAAATTTATAATGCGACTTCTGCAACAGGGGAACAAGTTATAGATGCAGCTGCTAATGCAGATCCTTTTAAAATTCATGCAACAACAACAACAGGATTTATTAATGGAACTTTCAAATGGATTAATCCTGATAGTATTCCTAATGTTACAGCATTACCTGGTGAACTAGTAAATTATATTTTTATTCCTGATCCAATTTATGCAGGAGCTTATGAAGATACAATAACCGGTAATAGCTACGTAATATTAAATAAAGCAAACTTAGCTATTACAACAGCTCCAACAACAACAACAATTTATGTTGGACAAACAGTGGGTGATGCAACTTTTACAAATCCTTCAGGACAAATTATTCATAAGAATAAACTTACTGTAGTTTATAATTCAACAACTAATCCTACAATAGGAAATTGGTCATATCTTAATCCAACAGAAACAATGACTACTGTAGGAATTTTCACTAAAGATATTCAATTTACTTTAACTGATGCAGATTTCTTAAGAAATTATAATTCCCCAGTTACATTAAATAATAGTGGAGTACAAGCAACTGCTTCAGTTTCTGTATCTCCTGCAGTAAATAATGTTAATCCTGACGGAGTAAGATTTGAGTTTGTTTATGGAACAAAAATCTCTACAGCACAAACTACTCCAATAGTTGACTTGCCAACATTTGTTCTACCTGGAAAAGCAGGAGCTTATCCAGGAACATTTACATTTGTTACAAATTCGACAGGACTTGTAGCAATGGATCCAAATACTATTCCATATAGAACTATGGCTGCAGATACTACTTTATGGGTATCATATACACCAACTGATCCAGGTTATGCTCCAGAAACTTTCTTAGTAAGAGTAAAAGTAAATCCAAAAGTATTAACTTATAATGTAGCTTCAACTAAGGTTTATGATGGAAAAGCTAATATTAGAATTAATACTTCAAACGCTGATTTAATTCCAGCAGGTCAAATAATTGATCGTAGTGGTATATTTGATGATGTAACATTTGATTCAATTATTTTTGACTTAAATACTAAGAATGTTGGAAATTATGATCAAACAAATATCCTTCCAGCAACATTATCAGGTCAACTAATAGGAGTAGATGCATACAACTATATTATAGCACCAATCCCAACTTCAGCAGTTATTTCAATAACTAAAGCAACTTTAACTGTTAATGTATCAAGTGATACAATCTCAATTAGAGAAGTATTACCTACATTTAATGTTAATTGGACAGGTTTTGTAAATAATGAAGATGTTTCAACAGCTATTACAGATAACGGACAACCATTATTTGTAGCTTATGGATTGAATCATGTAACAACTGGTGATTATGCACAAACTGTAAGTTCAGAATGGATTCAAATTCCAGCAGGAAAATATACTGCAATTGATAATAATTACACAATAATTATCCCAGATTATTCTTTAGCTATTATTGGTAATGAATTAACAGATGTATTAACAATTTTACCTGCACAAATAAAGATTATTGCTAAAAATCGTCAAAGAGTATACGGAGAAGTAACAAATCCACCATATTTTATTGATGAAGTAAACGAAGTTGCAAACCCACTTTATTACGATTTTGATGTTTATGAATATAGATCAGCTACAGATTCAGTTTTAATTTCTGAATTAGAAAAGCAAACAATGTTCTTACAAAATCCAACTATGTCTTGTGATTCTAACCAATATCGTCTTCAAGTTGGAACTTATATAATAAGATTAGCAACAAATACACAAACAAAAAAGGATATTTATGGTAATGATATTTATGAAATCATTGATCATATTAATGGAACTTTAACCGTAAATAAGGCTACTCCAAGAATAAATACACTTCCTACAACTTTAGCTACAACATTTGGAACTAAACTTTCTGAGATATCATTTGTTGGAGGTTCAGCAGTTCATCCTTACCAAGCTTCAGGATTATCTGCAGCAGGACATTTTGAATGGGATGTAGTAGATCCTAACATTATTCCAGTTTCAGGACAAGCAACCTACAAAGTAAAATATGTAGTTGATGATAGTTATAATTACAATGATGCAATTATCAATAACCAATATAATGATAGTATTAATGGATATTATAATTGGACTCCAGTTGCAAATGATCCATTAGCTGGAGCAAACTTTGAAGTTAATGTAACAATTAATCAAGTTCAACCAGTAATTATTTGGCCAACTGCATCAATATTATATTATGGACAAACATTATCAACTGCAACATTAAATAATGGTTCTACTTATAATCCAGTAGATGTTAATCCAACATTTAATTGGACAATTGCAGACCCAACAACAGTATACCCTGTTGCAGGAATGACAATGTATGAGGTATTATATACTCCATCAAATTCTAACTATATAGGATTAGCTAATGAAATTCCAGTTTATACAAACAAAACAACACCTACTTTAACAGGTGCTGCAGTTGTTGCTAATTATTCTTATGGACAAACATTATCAGCAAATCCTATTACAGCTACATTTATTAATACATATAATAATGCAACAGTAAATGGAACAATCAATTGGATAAATGGAACATTAACTCCAGTAGATGGAATGACATATCCAGCAAGATTTACACCAGCAGATCAAGCTAATTATAATTCTGTTCTAGTAAATATTCAAGTTCAGGTTAATGCAGTAGCTCCGGTTATCTCTTCTTGGCCTACAGTTTCAAGCTTAGTTTATGGACAAAGAATAGAAGATGCTACAATTTCGGGAGGTTTAGCAGTTAATCCTAACAATGTTTCAACTTCAATTAATGGAACATTTGAATGGGTGGCACCAACAACTCTCGCAATAACTGGAGCAAATGTATATGCAATGCAATTTATTCCTTCTGATGCAAGTAAATATTTACCTGTAACAGGAAATGTAAATATCTATACTCAAAAAGCAACACCAGTTGTAGAAGTTGCTCCTATAGCATCTGCAGTTTATGGATATACACTATCACAAAGACCATTAACTATTAATTCAGCTGAAAATAACGTATCTCATATTAATGGAACAGAAGTTCTTTCAGTAGCAGGTACAATTAATTGGAACACTCCAGCTGCAATACCAACAGTAAATCAAGATACATATTTAGCTACATTTACTCCAACAGAAATAGCAAACTACAATTCTGTTATAATACCAATTAGTGTAATAACAACACAAGCAACTCCAGTAGTTAATCCTTATACTGTTAATAATTATAGTAATGGACAAAAACTAAACGCTAATTCAATTAATCTATCTGCTATCCCTGCTTATAACTTAATAAATAATGCAGCAGTTGGTGGAACTATTTCTTGGAATACTCCAGATATTACTCCAGTTAATGGAAATACTTATATTGCAACATTTAGACCTAATGATGTAATAAATTATACAACAGTAATAGAATCTATTCCAGTTGTAGTTAATGCTGCTTCTCCTGTAGTTTCATGGCCAGCAGTTTCACACTTAACTTATGGACAAGAAATTAATGATGTAATCCTAACCGGAGGTTCTGCAGTTAATCCTAACGATAATAGAATGGCAGTTGCAGGTAACTTTATTTGGCAAACACCAAATGCAGTACCAGTTGTTGGAACAGCTTCATATGTTTTGAACTTTATTCCAACTGATATAACAATGCTAACTGTTTCAACATCAATTCAGATTACAACTGTTAAAGCAACACCACAAGTTACTTTAAATCCAGTAGCAACTGATACTTACGGAAAAACTTTAGCAAACAGACCATTATCTTACAATACTGCAAACAATGTTATTTCACACAGAGCATCTGTAGAAACATTAGCAGTAGCAGGAACAGTAGCATGGAATAACTTAACAACAATACCAACAGTTGCAAATAATGATTACACAGCAACATTTACTCCAACGGATATTGCAAACTACAATACTGTACTAATAGATGTTAACGTACCAACAACCAAAGCTACACCAATAGTAGCAGCAACAGTTGCACCATACAGCTATGGACAAGCATTACCAATCAATATTCCTACATTAACATCAGCAGTTAATCCAGTAAACAATACACTTGTATTAGCAGGTGGACAAATTGTTTGGAACTCAATTGATGAATTACCTGTAACCGGATTATACGATGCAACATATTATCCATTAGATATAGATAACTATAACCCTGCACAAGTATCAATTTCAGTAACAGTGAATGCATCAGTACCATCAATTACATGGCCATCAGTTTCAAGCTTAATTTACGGACAAACTTTAGCTGATGCAGATTTAACCAATGGTTCTGCAAAGAATGTAAATAATGAAGGTATAGTAGTTGCTGGACAATTTGTATGGGTAACACCAACAACCGTTCCAGTAGCAGGTATAACACCAAATGTACTACAATTTATTCCATCAAATACAACACTATACACAACAGTTACAAATAATAACGTAAATGTATATACAGCAAAAGCAACACCACAAGTTACCTTAAATGCAGTAGCAACTGATACTTATGGAAAAACTTTAGCAAACAGACCATTATCTTACAATACTGCAAACAATGTTATTTCACACAGAGCATCTGTAGAAACATTAGCAGTAGCAGGAACAGTAGCATGGAATAACTTAACAACAATACCAACAGTTGCAAATAATGATTACACAGCAACATTTACTCCAACGGATATTGCAAACTACAATACTGTACTAATAGATGTTAACGTACCAACAACCAAAGCAACTCCAGTAGTTAATGGTGCATCAGTTGCAGCATATACTTACGGACAAGCTTTACCAGCTAACACAATAACTGTAGCAAGTGTTGTTAATCCAAATGACCCTACTCTTGTATTAACAGGAGGAACAATTAATTGGAATTCAATTGACGTATTCCCAGCAACAGGAACAAATGCATATGTAGCTACATATATACCATCAGTTTCAGATGTTGCAAATTACAACCCAGTTGAATTTAATGTAAATGTAACTGTTAATAAAGCAACTCCACAAGTAACTTGGCCTTCAACATCCGAAATTACTTACGGACAAACTTTATCTCAAGTTTACCTAATTGGTTCTCCACATGCAGTAAATACAAATAATAACTTAGATGTACCAGGAACATTTGTTTGGGAAAGTGCAACAACTGTAACTCCAGCAAATCCTGCAACAGCTTACAAATTAAGATTTATACCTACAGACTTAGTAAACTACTATACTGACAGTACAATGATTAATTTAGTTATCAATAAAGCAAATCCTATTGTAAATTGGGGAGACTTCTCAACTATAACTTACGGAGAAGCACTTTCTGACATATCAATAACTAACCAATCTTCAGTAAACCCTATAACAGGACTAACAGTAAGTGGTAGCTTTGCTTGGACAGATTCATCAATTGAACCTAATGTAAATAACTCTGGTTTTGTTAGAACATTTGTTCCAGTAGATGCGAACAACTATCTAACTGTAGAATCTCCACAACTACCTGTTGTAGTTAATAAAGCTAACCCTGTATTAACACAAACATCTAGTCCATACGTTATCACATACGGACAATCATTGCCAGCAATTACAGCAACAGCTGTTAATCCTAACAATAATGCTTCAGTAAATGGTAACTATGAATGGGATTATCCAGAAAATCATCAACCACAAGCAGGAACTGCATTATACCAAGTACATTTCATTCCAACAGGAATTGATGCTGAAAACTATAATATAGCACACAAAGCATTTAATGTACAAGTTAACAAAGCAAAACCTGTTTTAGTTGCACCAACAGCTTCTTCATTAGTTTACGAACAAACATTAGCTGAATCTCTACTTACTGGAGGATCTGCAATGAATGCAAATAATAATGATGCAGTAGCAGGTACATTCCAATGGACAACACCAACAACAATACCAGATGCAGGTAACAACGCTTATCCAGTTGTATTTATCCCACAAGATCAAAACAACTATGTAAACTCTGACCCAATTAACGTTGTGGTTGAAGTAGCTAAGAAGCATATTGATATTGAAATTTACGACTTAGAACACATCTATGATGGTAATCAAAAAGAAGCTTCATTCAGAGATGCAGAAGGTAATGTAGATTTAACTGGAATAGTAGATGCTAAATACTACAATGGAAATACAAACGTTGCAATTAGTACAGTTGCTCCAATCAATGAAGGAGCTTATAAAGTGATTGCTACAATTGTTCCAACTTCAAACTATGAAGGAACTGCAACTGCAATGTTAGTTATCAATAAGAATGTTGCAAATATGACTGACCCAGAAGAACAAGTAGAAATAGTAAATGCTATTGTTCCTGGAATGAATCAATATTTCAAGATTCGTGATTATGAACAAATGATGCCAATTAAGGTTAGAATGGTTAACGCAAATGGAAATCAAGTTTATCAATCAGATAACTATAAAAATAACTTCGATATGAGTAATCTTCCAATTGGTACTTATTTCTACGCAATAACATTTACTATAAATGGTACTGAGTATAATAAGACTGGTAGAGTAGAAGTAGTAGGAAAATAAATAATCTAATCATTTTAGCTAAGAGTAATTCGAAAGGGTTACTCTTAGTAAAATGAAAGATTAAAAAATTAATAATACGGACTAAATAAAAAAAATAGAGATGAAAAAAATTAATTTATTTATATTTCTAATAGTATCTTGTACCGCTGGACTATTTGCTCAGAGTGATTTTCAATACGCTCAAGTAGTAAATAATCTAGGTTGGGTCAATCCATCTTATTATGGGATGAGTAGAGATATTACTGGAACGTTCATTTATGCGAATCGTTTAAATGGACAAATGAACTCAGAAGCATTTGATGTTCACGGAGGACTTCCATATCAAAATTTAGGATTTGGAATACAAGGTGATTTCAATGATTTTGGCTTAAGAAAACAATCAATTTTAGGTGTTGATGCAAATGTTGATCTAAAAGTATCATGTAATTCATACTTATTATTTGGTTTATTTGTTGGATACGATTTATGGAGATATTCTGGAGACGCAATCACAGACGTTGGTTTTGAAACAACAAACCCAAATGTATATATGCCAAATTATAATTCAACTAATTTGATGACATCTTTTGGTGCAACATACGTTTATAAAGGTTTACGTTTAGGATCTTCATTCAGATGGAATCTTCGTAATAGAGAAAGCATAGACAACAAAAACCTATTAACCTATTACGGACATATTGATTATGAATTCTTAGTTGATAAATTTGCAATACGTCCATTAGGAATTTATATGTGGAACCAAGAGTCAGGTTCAAACACAGACTTAGGACTAATGGTAGGATACAACAAAATTGCAAATCTTGGAGTATTATATAGAGGAACAAATAAACTAAGTCCTAAATCATTTGCAGTATTAGCTGACCTTACAATAGCTAAATCAGCAACCTTATTCTTTGACTATGAATTTGGATTATCTACATATTCAAACATCAGAACATCATGGGAACTTGGATTACGTTTCAATCTTAACAAAGCATTAAATAGAGAATCATTTGATAAGAGAGAAACGATGAGAAATTTTGCATGGTAATTTTATAACATTAAATACATAATAATATGAAAAAATATATTTTAATGGTATTAATGCTTTCTTTAGGATTTTCTTCAATCTCTGCTGAAGCTCAAAAGAGACTTCCTGCAAAGAAAAGACAAGCCATAGAACAAACCATGTATCAAATGGATTATACAAAAGCATTGGAATCAGTAAATACAGAACTTCAAACATACCCTGAAGACTACGATTTAAATCTTTTCAAGGCTATTTGTTGCTCAGCACTAAAAGAATACAATCAAGATGCAGTTGCTTCTTATGAAAAAGCAATATCATTTGCAAAAACTGGTTGCCAAAAGAATGAAGCAAGATACTACTTAGCAAAACATTATTGTGAATTGGGACAAAAGGAAAAAAGCCTTGAAGTTGCAAACATAATAAAAAGCGAAGGAAGACTTGATGACTGTTCTTTAGAAATGGTTGAGAAATTATCCAAATCTGCTTGCATGACAAAATGTGATGAAGTAGAAAAGCAAAATCAAATCGAAAAGATTAAAAAAGAAGCTGAAGAAAAAGAAGAAGCTAATAAAAAGAAGATAAACGATCTTAATAAGAAGATATCTGAATTAGAGAAAAAAGTGAAAGAAGCTGAAGCTGTAAAAGAAGATACTACAAAAAAGATTGCAGACCCTTCAAAGCCAATCTCTGCTGATGAAATCTACAAATTACATTTTGCATTTAATAAATCAGTCTTAGACGCTGAATCAAAAGAAATATTAGATCGCTTTATTGTTTATCTAAAAGCTAATCCAGACATGAAAGTAAAATGTATTGGACATGCTGATATGATAGGAAGTGAAGAAGCTAACTATATTATCTCAAGAGAAAGAGCAATGAGTGCTAAGAACTATTTAACTTCAAGAGGAATTTCAAGCGATAGAATTCAAATTTCTTATGAAGGAGATAAAAAACCAGAATTAATAGATGAATTCTTAGTTAAGAAAAACCCTCAATTTAAAGTGGGAGATAATCTAACTAACGATTTCGTTAAAGGACTTACTGGAGCTAAAAGAGCAAGAGCAAATTATCTAAATAGAAGAGTTGAGTTGATAGCTACCAAATAAGCTTTAAACTTAATAACACAATAACCAAAAGTCGCTTCAATTAATTTGAAGCGACTTTTTTTTGTACTCATTCCTCAAAAATATCCCTTTTTAATTACATAAAAATTTAACTTTTAAAATCTTCATTTTCTTAATTTTATACCACTTAATATATGTTTTATCCCTAATATTTTATGAATCTTTTAATTTATAAAATGTGAAAATAATACCTATAAAACATATCTGAATTTTAACGAAAATTTAATGTCAAAAAATATGATATAAAACACATAAAATCAATAGTATAAAAACTAAATCCTTAATTTGATTTAGTATAATGCCATTATAAACTAAGTATAATGGCATTATATGAGATGTTTAATGGCATTATACTTGTGATATAATGCCATTAAACTTATATTATAATGCCATTAAATGAGATGTAAATAAGATTTAACAATTTTTAAATAGGATTTAGTGACTTTTAATTAAGGAATAAATAGTTTTATGAGTGGTTTAATCTGTAGGAAAATAAGTTAAATCACCTTAAGAGAATATTTATAAATATTAATACTTGGAAAAAATTAATATTAAAAATTCTTAACTATATGTTTGATAGCGGAATATAATTCTTATTTTATTTTGTTAATAATTTTGACTATTATTTGTAACCTATTAATGAAATTTATTTATTACCTTTGCCAATTAAATGGCAATTGTGTCTTGTAGGTTTTACAAAATATTATATTGTTATTAATAACTACGTTAAACTGAATAGAGTAACTTCCTGAATCATTTGATAAAATTCTTAATAAAACCGTATGCTTTTAAATCAATTTTTTTAATTGATTATGAAGTTATTGTATTGCAACGCAGTGATTTTGATGACTAAAAAATTGACAACTATTTAATAATAAATGAAATCGTTCAAATGTCTGTTGATATTAATCTTTATACCAATGGTTATGTTTTCTAAAGACAGTGGTAATGTTTTCAGTAATGATATAGAACATTATTATTCAAATAATAATGATTTGTCGAATATTACTTCCTCTAATGAAGTTGGACCCAAAAAATTCAAGAAACCAAAGAGAAAGATAAATAAGAAGAATATAGATATAGGAAACATAATTAACTTTAAAAGAAGACCAGAATTATCTAAACGTTATTATACTAAAAGAAAGAAGCCAAAAAAAATACCTAATAGAACTCCATTAGCAATTAAATCAAATTTAGTTTTTGCAGCAGCTCTAACTCCCAATCTTGCATTGGAATTACCAATAAAAAAACATTTTTCAATTGAACTTTCATCAACCTATAATATATGGGATTTGAAAGGAAATGTTAAATGGAAGAACTTGATGGTTATGTCAGATTTTCGCTATTGGCCAAAAAAGAATATGGAAGGAACGTTTTATGGGCTCAATCTCAACTGGGCAAAATATAATATTGGAGGAATTCCAATGCCATATTACGGTGATGCTGATTATTACAGATATGATGGCTGGACTGCAGGAGTAGGAATTTCTGCAGGCTATATGTGGTATTGGTCAAGGCATTGGAGTTTTGAAGCAAATATTGGAATTGGAGCCTACTATACATCCTACGACAAATACCTTCAACCAGTTTGTGGAGCCTTTTGGGGTTCTTTCAAAAATATCCTTATTATGCCAACAAGAATTGGCTTAAGCTTTGTGTATAAATTCAATTAATTAGTATGAGAAGAAAACTTTTATACATATTCTTATTGATAATACCATTGCTTAGTGGCTGCGTAAGTGACGATTGCTCCGATTGCGTTGATATGGCTTACGACACAAGAGTCAAATTGAAAATATCATGGCCAAGTAGTTTATCTTCCAAAACCACAAAATCAGGGAATAATGATATTTATATAAATAACTTCACATTATTTGTCTTTAATAATGACGGAACATTAAATACAGTAAAGAAAGTTAATAATCCTGCAGGAACAGGAACAATAACATTCACCACTTCTGTAAATATGAATATTACTTCAGCAGCAAATTATATCTATGCAATTGCAAACTGTGATGACCTTTTAAGCCCTTCTCCAACATCATCAATAGCAAGGCAGGTCAATGCGAATATGAATAATCTTAAAGCATATTTCGATAATAATTTATCCGTTGCAATAGATAGTATATCTGATGGTAATCAAATAGTTCTGACAGGCTACACTGATGCCATCATTCAGAGTGGCTCCAATCCATATGAATATGCAGCAACAGTTTACTTGAAACCTATAGTTTCAAAATTTGATATTAAAGTTTCAAGCACCTCAGCACCTGCCGACTATATTAACTGTATTCAGACTATTGATGTGTTTGTATTGAACTCACGAGCTAAAGCAAAACTATTCTCTCCCAATGCAGATTACCAATATCTTCATGGCAACTATGAAGCATTTTGGAGTCCTTATCCTTATATAAACTTTGGATTTGAAGATATTAATAATCAAAATACTAACTTAGCAAAACAAATACCATATACTCCAGGCACTTCACAAATTAACACAGCAGAATTAAGTATATATTCTCCCGAAAACGATATAGTTGATTCCTTAGGCAATGAGCATAAAACATTAGTTGTTTTAAGAGTCAAGTATAAGATGAGAAACATTGAAGGAGTAGATGAAGAGTTTTACCGATTCCTTACCGTACCACTTAATCCTCCAACAGGCTTAACCCTTTCCAATAAAAGAGGTACAAGATATATAATTAACTACACACTTTCAGGCAAATATTTTGGATCAATGTCTCCACTCTCTTCCCTAATGCAGCCCTATTCTCCCTTACCTACCAAAACAACAAAGAGTTTAATATATGTAGAGCCTGAAGATTATTCAAAAGTAATAGTTAAAGAATGGAAATAAACAAAATAAAATATTAACCAATAATTTAATGCTAATGAAACAAAAAAACAAAGAAACAATATTATTAATCAAAACAATTTAAAAATTTATTAAGAACAAAAATCAAAAATTTATTAATTTAAAATTTAAACAAATGAAAAAAATCAAACAAATCAGCTTAAAAGCAATGCTTTTAACAATTTTAGCCGTCCTAACCATAGGATTTACCGGCTGTTCAGATGAACTATCAGGCGACCAAACACAAGGCAAACCTGGGTATTTGACTGTTAATGTAAAGACACTAAAACCAAGAACATCTAAAACTCCAACAGTTGGAGCTAATGATTTTAAAACAATGAATGACTTAAATATCTTTATCTTTAATGCTACAGATAATAAGTTGCAACAAAAATTTATCTCAGGTGGATATACAGAAGATGCCCCTATTACAATGCAAGTTGGAACTATTCCTTCTGGTTCAAAAGTAGTAGTTGTAGCTAATTACGGAAGTGGTATTACTGGAGTAAATACTTATGCACAGCTTGTTGCATTGGAAGTTGAAACAGTAAAAGATTTTGCTACTGATGGTTTACATATGACTGGTGAAGCAAATATTACTGATGTTGTTGGTGGAGGATATGAATCATACGTAAATGTAGCTCCAGTTGAATCAAAAATAACTGTTAATTGGACTTTAGCTCAAGATGCAGCTAATTATGTTGTTACTGGTGTTTATGTTGTTAATGCAATTAATAAAACAACATTACCTATTATTAGAACTAGAGCTTCAGCAGGTGCTGCTTCAGACATCGCTATTAGCTCTAAAATAAATGCTGGAACAAGAACAGCTTCTTATGGATTGACTCCTGTAACAGGTCGTGATTATAATTTCTATAATGGAATGACAGATCTATCAGCTACATCTGATACTTATTTAAAAGATGCACTTGCAAATACATTATTTACAACTGATGCAAGTGGAACTTATATTACAGACAATTCAACTGCTCTTACTACAGGTCTACACTACTACATTGGAGAAAACTATCATGCTGATCTACCTACTGCTAATAATGGAATAATTTTACCAAATAATACAACAAATGCAAATACTATAGTTGTTGTTAGAGTTACTCCAAAATCTGATGCTCCTGCATATATCAAAGAAGGGGGACATAAATATTATACTTATGACTTTAGAAATACTAGTTCTGCTTTGAATGCAGCTGCTACAGTAACAAATATTACAGAAGGCTTTTCTGTTAGAAGAAAAACTAATTATAACTTAACATTTGCTTTAACTTCAATTGGTGCTAATGATCCTTTTGTTAGACTAAATACTTTAACAGTTTATGTTCATGCTGATGATTGGAATGATGGAGGTACTGTTTCTTTCTAAATCTAACATCTAAATAATTAAATAATGGAGAGTGCTCTTGGGTACTCTTCATTATTCTAATTATTAAAATAATTCTTTTATTAACCATTTATCATTAACCATTAATCATTAAACAAAGGGAAATAAACTTAACTCGAAAATATGAATAAGTTTTTATACATATTATTACTAATTGCTACGTTATTCGTTGGTGGTTGTTCAACCGTTGAGGATGACTTAAGTGATTGTATTCAGATGAGAGTTTATGTTGATTATGACGACCCTGATGATGTTGAATGGGGAAATTATTATGGAGTAAAAACTTTGGACAATAGTCCTAAGGATGTAAAACTATATGTTGCTGATAAAAATAATAACCTTATTGGAGTACACTATTTAAAAACACAGAAAGTTTATGAACTCCCTTATAAACAATATGACTCAGTTTACTATATAGCGATTGTTTCCAATTATATCTCAGACGATATATTCCCAACTTTTAATTTAGGAGAAAAAATAACCGATCCTCGAAAAGCAAACATACCATTTATTACTCTTAAAGACGACTTTTCCTATTATGATATTAACAATATCTCTCAATCACCACACGATTTCCAAATGAAATTTGGATATATTCCAACAATAAGAACAGATAATGAAATGGCTCCACACTATATTTATGTTGAAAGAAAGGTTGGAGCAATTAGATGTATTATTATTGGACTTAATGCATACCTGAATAAAGAAAATGCTGAAATTGCAGCAAAGGACTCTCCATATTCCGTAATATTTGGAGAAACACCAAAAAACATAGGTTTTGATGGACACTTTATAGAAAACTGGACAAATTATAAACTACCAATTATCTCTGAAATTAACGATACAATCACAACTGAATTTGTCAACACATTCCCTTCCTTAAGCGATAGGGCAAGTGAAATTAAAATATTTAAACATAACTACCAGGTACTAAAGAAAAATGGAGCTAAGAATAATGCTGTTGTTAGAGCAGGAAAGCCAATAACAGTGATTATTAATTTTAATGAAACAACACCTCCAGGAGAAGGAGGAATGGGAGTTACCACCGACAAATGGGACTCCGTTGTTGTAAATGCTAACTTTTAGCAAACATAAAAAAGAAAATAAGTAATATCAATATATAATAATGAGGAAATCACTAATTCCACTAATTATTCTACTTCTACTAATGATAAGTAATAATACCTTCGCACAAACATTTAGCGGAGGTAGTGGGACAGCTGTTAATCCTTATCGGATAAGTAATGTTAGTGATTTAAATGATATTGCTTATTATGTAAATTCAACCAATTGGAGACAAAATAGTTTTAATGGTAAATACTTTGTAATGACTGCAAATATAACAGTTAATTCTTTTGCTCCGATAGGGACAAGTAACGATAGGAATTTTCAAGGTAATTTTGATGGAAGAGGCTATACTCTTTCTTCTGTTACTATTTCATCAAGAAATTATGCAGGAATATTTGGATATATTTCAGGGGCTTCAATTAAAAATGTAAGAATAGGAGGAGGAAGTAATATATCTTCAAATGTTGGTGGTTACACAGGAGCATTAGTTGGATATGCAGTTAATTCAACAATAGATAGTTGTAATTCAACTGTTAATCCATCTGGAAATAATGGATGTAGATTAGGTGGTTTAATTGGTTATGCTAATGGTTGTGCTATTAATAATTGTAGTAGCACAGGAACTTCAAACATAAATACTTATCCAAATGGTTATTATGGAGGATTGGTTGGATATGCTGATAACACAACATTTTATAGATGTTATTCAACAGCAGGTATATCAGGTAGTAATAATAGTAAGTTAGGAGGATTATTAGGATATATTACTAATAATTGCCTTATCAATGAGTGTTATTCAACAGGAATTATTAATATTAATGCTTATGGATATGTAGGTGGATTGGTTGGACAGTCTATTGGTTCACAAATATCTAAATCATATTCAACTTCGAGTATATCAAGTAGTAATGGCTCAAATAATAGGGTGGGAGGATTGGTCGGTTCCGCAGATAATACTATAATTAATAATTGTTATAGTAAAGTTACAATCGCTAATATGAATGGCTTAGGATATGTAGGAGGATTGATTGGTGATATTGAAAATGGCTCAACTGTATCAAATTCTTATTCTGCACCTTTAAATTTTACAACAGGGAATGGTACTGGAGGAGCATTATATGGTTATAGTAATTCTAATTCTAATTCTTACATTAATTCGTATTATCAAGATAGCTGGGGAAATCAATCAAATGGATCTTCAAGGACACCTGCAGATATGAAAACTTTACAATTTGCTATTGATTTGAATGCTTGTCAAACTAATATTTGGAGTAGGATTGTTAATGATTATCCAGTTCTTTATTGGGAAGGAACAGGAACAGATCTTCCTTCGTGTTTTGATGGTACTGGAACATTGAATGATCCAATTAGAATAAGATATGCAATTGATTTAATTAGAATTTCAAATAATGTTGCTGGAGGTACAACATATTCAGGACTGTATTTATTAGTAGAAAATGATATTAATTTTACTACTAATCCTAACGATGATAGCTCGCAATACTTTAATCCTATTGGAAATTCTTATACAAATAGCTTTAGAGGTAATTTTAATGGAGGAGGACATAAAATTTCAAATCTTACAATTAATTCAGGAACTTATGTTGGTTTATTTGGATATATTTCAGGAGCAACAATTGATAGCCTTGGAATAGAAGATTTCACATATACCTCAAATAGATTAGGAGGAGGATTAGTTGCTTATGCACATAATTCAACAATTAATTACTCATATTCAATAGGGAAATTAACAAGTACTGGAAATAATTCATCAAGTGAATATCCAGAAATTGGAGGATTGATTGCTCATTTAGATAAATCTACTCTAAATAATTGTTATGCAAGAGTTAGAATATATGATCAAACTGGAAATACTCGATCTTCTTTTGGTGGTTTAGTTGCGCATATACAACCTCAAGATGGAAACTATTATTATATTTCTTATATAAATAATAGTTATGCAGCTTCATATCCAATACCACATGTGGGGGATTATGGTTCATTACTTGGATATGTTCGTAATGACTACAATTTTAGTGAAACAAATTCATATCATTATGATTTAAGTGGTATGAATAGAGATTATGGAGGAACCGCTAAGGATTCAACTGAAATGAAATCAGGTTGTTTTGTCGTTAATTTAAATGGTTCTCAACCTTCTATTGCTTGGTTAAAAGCGAAAAGTCAAGTTAATCAAGGTTATCCTGTTTTATCTTGGCAAAAGCTTAGTAATAATCTTCCATCTGGTTTTGAAGGAAACTGCCTGGGAGTTACTTATGTTGGAGGAACTCAAACTACACAATACAAAATAAGATATGTAGAAGATTTAATTTACATATCTAATATGGTTAGAAACGATACTAATTATTATAATAAGTATTTCCAATTTCAAAATGATATTAGCTTTACCGACAGCTCAATTTATTATAATCCAATAGGAGATAGTAATAATAATTGTTTTAGCGGTAATATTGATGGTAATGGAAAAATAATATCCAATTTAACGATTTCAAAAAATGATAGTGTTGGATTATTTGGATGTATTAGTGGTGCAACAATTCAAAGTTTAGGAATTGCTAATAGTTGTTCTTTTACTTCAAATGTAAATGGAGGCTCATTAGTTTGTCATGCTTCCAATTCCACAATTAATAAGTGTTATTCAAAGGCAAGTTTAGCTGGGAATTCAACAAATAGTAAGATTGGAGGTTTAGCTGGCTATCTTAATGGTACTTCAATAAATAACTGCTATAGTAGAAATTCAATTACCAACTCCTCAAGTGGAAGTTACTCAGGAGGGATGGTTTGTTCAATTGATAATAATTCAACCATACTAAATAGTTATTCCTCTCCAGTTTCTTTTCCAACGGATGGGACTAGAGGAATATTGGTTGGAAGTATTGCAAATTGCACTAATCCAAGTTTAAATTCTTATTATGATTCTACATTTAATGTAAGTAGTATGACAATATTAGGAACATCGCTAACTCTTACTCAAATGAGAACATTGGACTTTGCAATGGCTTTGAATGCCTGTCAAACAAATGTTTGGAAATGGGCAAATGGGAATAATTCATTAAATAATGGACTTCCAATGCTTAATTGGGAAGGTATAGGAGAAGTTTTACCTTTTTGTGGATCTTCTGAATATCCTTTTAGAATTAGATGTGTTGCCGATTTAATTACTCTATCAAATAATGTTGCTGGAGGTATAACATATTCTGATCAATATTTAATTGTAGAAAATGATATTGATTTTATTAACGATCCAACAGGTACAGCTAATGATTTTTATCCAATTGGAAATGATATATATAGTTTTCAAGGTAATTTTAATGGTAAAGGGCATATAATTTCAAATCTCACAAAACACAGAAGTAACGATCGTATGGGATTATTTGGATCTACTTTAAATGCAAGAATAGATAGTCTCGGTATTGAGGGTTTTGTAATTTCTACAGATGATTATGGTGGAGGATTAATTGGTTATGCATCTAATACAACAATAAATAGTTGTTTTTCTTTAGCTACATTAACAGGTTATGAAGATGTTGTTCGCACCCCTGAATGGTTTTGGTATAATTATAGTTCTGATCATGCTTGGATTGGAGGATTGATAGGTAGAGCAAATAGTTGTACTATTAATAATTGTTATTCAAGATCAATAATAAATAATCAACCTAATCAATACTATCCTACATATAATTATAATGATTACTATTATAATTATTATGGTGGTTTAGTCGGTTATATAGATAATTCAACTAATATTTCAAATAGTTATTCCGCCCCTTATTCTATTTCAAATGCAGGAAATCCTCGAGGAACATTAGTTGGATATAAGAGTACTAATTCAACTGCTACTAATTCTTATTTCTCAAACGCATTAACAGGTATGGATTTAACTAACTTTGGTACAGCTAAAGATTCCCTTGAAATGAAATCAGGTTGTTTTGTTGTTAGTTTAAATGGTTCTCAACCTTCTATTTCATGGTTTAAGGCAAAAAGTCAAGTTAATTTGGGTTATCCTGTTCTATCTTGGCAAAAGCTTAGCGATAATATTACTCCTGCTGGTTTTGAAGGGAATTGTTTAGTAACAAATGATGGTTCACCTACAAACCCATATCAAGTTAAATATGTAAAAGATTTAATTTATATCTCTAATATGGTTGCTAATGATACAACTTATAATGGAGAATATTTTAAAATGCTAAATGATATAAATTATAATAATGGAGTTATAGATAGTTCAAGTTTATTTAATCCAATAGGTGTTTATTCAAATAATAAACCTTTTATCGGTAATTTTGATGGACAAAGATATGCTATTGCAAATTATAGTTTTTCAGATGCAACAAAAGATAATATCGGTTTATTCGGATATATTAAGAATTCTACAATACAAAGATTAGGTATTAGCAATGTTAATATAAAAGCAAGAAATAATGTTGGAGGATTAGTTGGAAATACTGATGCAAGTTCTAAATTGGATACATGTTTTGTATATGGTTTTATTAGTGGAGTAAGTAATGTTGGGGGTTTAGTTGGAAACGTAATTACTGCAGCATGTAATATTAATAATTCTTTTACAAATACAACAATTGATGCTCAAACTAATGTAGGAGGAATTGCAGGAAATTTTAAAGGAGCAATTAGTAATTCTTATTCTAATTCAGAAATATATTCTTCAACTTCAGCAAATGATTATGTTGGAGGAATAATAGGTTATTCAAGCAATGCATCAAATCTTACTAATGTATATTCAGTATGTAAGATTATTCGTAATGGTACAAATACTAATTTTGGAAAGATAAAAGGAAATAATTTAGGTTCTAACACAAATTGTTATTCTCGTGATAGTGTTTTTATTAACTATACTAATAGTAATACTACTGGATATAATGGAATATCTAAGACCAATGCAGAATTAAGAAATCCAACTTTTGCTACTACAACTTTAGGCTCTGCTAATTGGAAAGCAGATTACTCTCCTGATAGAATTAATGATGGTTATCCAATTCTTAAATATCAGTTGGAAGCAACGAAAGTAATAAGTAGTGGTATATGGCAAATTCCAATTAGATGGTCAAATGGAATACCAAACCCTTCTCGAGTGGCAATAATTCCAAATGGGAAAAAGATAAAGATACTTGATGATTCATATCCAATGGCTGCTTATGTTAAAATAGAAAATGAAGGATCATTAATAAATAATACTAATATAAACTTCTTTGGAGAATATAATAGAGACCTTTATGTTGGAAAATGGAATTTGATTGGCCTTTCAACCTATACTCGAATTCTTTCCTGTCTTTATAATTATGCTGACACTACTTTTAAAACCTTTGTAAAAAGATTTAACTATACAACTAATAACTGGCAAGCATCAACAAATCCAAATGACAACACTGTAATAGATATTAATACTCCTTTTGATTATGGCGAAGGATTTTTGGTAATGCCTAACTATTCTTTAGAAAATAGTAGAATAATTAAATCAAGAATTATTTCTAAAGGAGTTTTATTTAATGACTCAACATCAACACGTGGCAATAATAATAATGCACTTGGTTTTATTTCCTTAGCAAATAATTATCCTGCAGGATTATCTGCATCTTCTTTTGTTACTGCCAATATATCTAATATTCCTGAACAAGTTAGGTCTGGAGTTCAAGGTCGATTTATTTATGTTTATGATTCAGATAGAGGTGAATGGAATAATAATAATCAATCTATAAATCCTGTTACTTCTATAAGAACTTGTGAAGGATTCTTTATTGTATCAAGTGGTGCTAATGGAAATTTTGGATTTAATAGAGGTCAAACTGATGATGCATCCGTAACGAAAAACATTATTAAAAGTGATTTGATTTATGTAAAAGCTTTTGCTAATGATAATGTAAGAGAATCTTTCCTTGAGTTTAATGAAGAAGCTGATAATGAATTTGATTTTGAAGATGGATTTATGTTATTTGGCTCAAATTATAGTTCTGTTGAGCCTTACTTTACAATTCCAACTCCTGAAATTAATGATTCAACTTTGAATTTAATTAAAGATGCTTTTTCATCCTTACCATATACTACTGAATTGGATTTAAGAAGTCAGAAAAATAATGAGGTTACTCTTAATTTCTCAAATATTCCTTCCAATATTCATGTTTATTTACTTGATAGCTTATTGCGTCATGCTCAATATCTAAACGAAGAACCAGATTATAATCTTCAAGTTAGTGCTGGGGATAATGCAAAAAGGTTATATGTTTTGTTTAGTTATTATAAAGAAGATATTAATTCGTTTTTCATGCCTGAGCCTGGTGAAATAATTAAGATTTGGAATTATAATAATACCCTGAATATTGAGGGAAAAGATTTAATTAGATATGAACTTTTCGATATTCTTGGGAATAAACTTTTGGAACAAGAAATTATGGACGATAAATTTAATACTCAATTAGATTTAGGTAGTGGAATTTATATTGTAAGAGCTTATTCTAATACAAGTTCTAACGTCAAAAAAATCAGCATAAGTAGTAAATAGCATAAATTAAAGTCTTTTTTTGAATTAATTGTCTAAAAAACAAAAAGAATAGTTTTCTTATTGTAATTTTGCATTAAATTATTTGTTTTGGATATTAATTAAATCAGATTTTAATTTATGAACAAGGAAAAATTGACTCAATATACTGCAAGCGAAGAAGATTTCTCTTCATTATTATATCAAAAAAGACATTCTTGGGAAGTTAAGGTTGGTAATATTGGAGTTGGAGGAAATAATCCAATCCGAATTCAATCTATGACAAATACCAACACAATGAATACAATGGATACTGTCAATCAAACTTTAAGATTGGTTGATGCTGGTTGTGAATTGGTGAGAATTACTGCCCAAGATGTTAAGGCTGCTCAAAACTTATATGAGATTAGAAATGAGCTTGAGAAAAGAAATTGTTTTGTTCCTCTTATAGCCGATATTCATTTCAATCCCAAAGCTGCTGAAGTTGCAGCAACCATTGTTCAAAAAGTAAGAATAAATCCAGGTAATTATTTTGAAAGAAACTCAAGCAATTCCCCATTAACCGACAAGGAATATTGTGATGAGTTGGAAAAGATTAAAGAAAGGTTATTCCCTCTTATTGAAATTTGTAAGAAGCATAATACAGCAATAAGAGTTGGAACAAATCATGGATCTCTTTCTCAAAGAATAGTTATGAAATATGGAAATACTCCTTTTGCAATGGCAGTTTCAGCATTGGAATTTGCAAGAATAATACATTCAATGGATTTCGATTCATTAGTTTTATCTCAAAAAGCTTCAAATGTAAAGGTTATGGTTTCATCTGTTCGTTTGATGAAAGAGATGTTGGACAAAGAAGGATTGCTATATCCAATTCATCTTGGAGTAACAGAAGCTGGTAGTGGAGAAGATGGAAAGATTAAATCAGCTGTTGGAATAGGAACTTTATTGTCTTTGGGGATAGGAGATACAATAAGAGTTTCATTAACAGAAAAACCTGAAGCGGAAATCCCCGTTGCAAAAGATATACTTCAAGCCTCTGGAGATAGAATTTATAAGGCTGAGTTTATTTCCTGCCCAACTTGTGGAAGAACAAGCTACGATTTGGAATCTGTTTTAACTAAGGTGAAAGAAAGATGCAGTCATTTGGTTGGAGTTAGAATAGGGGTAATGGGTTGCATTGTTAATGGACCAGGAGAAATGGCAGATGCAGATTATGGATATGTTGGTTCAGGAAATAAAAAAGTAAATCTTTATAGAGGAAAATACTTAGCCTTTCAAAATGTTGATGAAGAAGCAGCAATTGAAAAGCTAATAAATATGATTAAAGAAGACGGACGTTGGATTGAAAAATAGTTGTATTTAAGATAATACCATAATGAAAAGAATATCCTTATTTTTTATTGTAAGCATAGCTTTTGGGCTTTTGCCTTACTATGCTTTTTCGCAACCAATAAAAGATATTCTCACAATCAATAATGCAATTCCTTCTTGTAAATTAAAAAAGGAAAGGAAATTGGAAGTTGTAGATCATAAATACTATAAATTGGGTTATTCGGAAAAACATGAAGTGGCTGGATGGGTAGCTTATTTGCTTACTAAGGATATGGTTATTAATCAAAAATCTGGAAGAAAGAACAGGTTTAAGGAAGATAAAAAAGTTTCCACTGGTTCAGCTTCAGTTAGTGATTATAAGTATTCAGGCTATGATAAAGGACATATTTGTCCAAATGCAGATATGAGTTTTTCGCAGGAGGCTCAAGACTTAACTTTTCTAATGAGCAATATTGCACCTCAAATACATTCTTTTAATTCAGGAAAATGGAAGGAGCTGGAAACAAAGGTAAGAGAATGGGCAATAGAGAACGATAGCATTATAATTATTTCAGGAGCTTTGTTTGATTCAATTATAACAACAATTGGAAAGAAAAATAAAGTATCCGTTCCATATAGATTTTATAAAGTGGTTATTGATATTTCCTATCCAAGCTATAAAGCCATTGGTTTTGTTATGGAAAATAAAAAGCTAAATGAAGACTTATATAATTACAGTATGAGTTTAAGCGATCTGGAAACTTTTACAGGAATGATATTCTTTTCTGACTTCAACCAAAAAGAGTCAATAAAGAACTTAAAGTATAATTGCAGTATTAGGGATTGGGAAAGAAAAAACCTAAAGCAAAAGAATAAAACAAAGAAATGAAAATAAATAAAGAAATAAAGCATCTCAAAGAGGGTTTTAAAGGAGATTTACTTTTTGATGAACTGTCCAAAATTGTTTATTCAACCGATGCATCTGCATATAGAGAAATTCCTTTTGGAGTAGCTCTACCCAGAAACAAGGAAGATATTAGAGAATTAATTGCTTTTGCCACTCAAAACAAAATAAGTTTAATTCCAAGAGGAGCAGGAACTTCACTTGCTGGTCAGGTAGTTGGGAATGGTCTTGTGGTTGATGTTTCAAGATATATGAAACAAATTCATGAATTTAACATCGAAGAAAGATGGGTTAGGGTTGAGCCAGGTGTTGTTTTGGATGAGTTGAACAACTTTTTAAAACCTTATAATCTTTTTTTTGCTCCTGAAACCTCAACTTCCAATCGTTGTACGATTGGTGGAATGGTGGGAAATAACAGTTGTGGTTCGCATTCTCTGGTTTATGGTTCAACACGTGATCATCTTTTGGAAGTAAAAGCAATTCTTGCTGATAATAAAGAAGTAATATTTAAAAAACTTACCAAAGAAGAATTTGAAGAAAAGACAAAACTTCCAAGTTTTGAAGGAGAAATATACAGACATCTTAAAGAGAGATATTCTGATAAAGAAATTCAAAGCAAGATTGTAGATGCTTTTCCTGAAAAGGAAATCCGTAGAAGAAATAATGGATATGCCTTAGATGAGATATTTGATAATAATGTTTTAAATCCAGAGAGCAATAGGGAATTTAATATTTCCAAACTTTTTGCAGCATCTGAAGGAACTTTAGGATTTGGAATAGAGTTTAAGCTTAATCTTATGCCTCTTCCACCAAATAATAAGTCTTTAATCTGTGCACATTTCAATACTTTGGAAGATAGTTTTGATGGAAATCTAATTGCTTTAAACCATAAACCTGTTGCAGTTGAGTTAATGGATAATAATATTCTTACTTCTGCAAGCAGGAATATTCAACAAAGAAAGAATATGTTCTTTGTTGAAGGAAATCCTGAAGCAATACTTATAATTGAACTTGCTGAAGAAACTCCTGAGGCATTGGAAGAGAAGACAAATAAAATAATTGAATCTCTTAAAAAAGAAAACAAGGGTTATGCTTTCACTGTTGTTAAGGGAAATGATGTGGCTAAGGTTTGGGCTTTACGTAAGGCAGGACTTGGACTTTTAACAAATATTCCAGGAAGCTCAAAGCCAGTTTCGGTGATTGAAGACACTTCTGTTTCTCCTTCCAAACTTAGTGCCTACATTAAGGAGTTTAAACAAGTGCTTCAAAAATATAACTTATCTTGCGTTTATCATGCACATATTGCAACTGGAGAACTTCACTTGCGTCCTGTTTTAGATCTTAAAAACAAAGAAGATGTTTCTCTTTTCAGGAAAGTGAGTGTTGATGTTGCCAATTTGGTTAAAAAGTATAGAGGCAGCCTTAGTGGAGAACATGGAGATGGACGACTAAGAGGAGAGTTTATCCCTCTAATGTATGGAGAAGAGATTTATTCTCTGATGAAAGAATTAAAGCAGGTTTGGGATAAGGATAATATATTTAATAAAGGAAAGATTATCGACACTCCTCCAATGGATACTTCTTTAAGATATTCTCAATTCATTGAAGAAAATAATAAGAAAAGAATAGACTTAAACACTATTCCAACCTACTATGATTTTTCTCAGCAGAAAGGATTGCTTTCAGCTGTTGAACAGTGCAATGGAAGTGCAGATTGCAGAAAGAGTGTAGAGTTCTTAAATACAATGTGTCCATCCTATCGTGCAACAAATGATGAACGCTTTACTCCAAGAGCAAGAGCAAACGCACTGAGAGAATACTACACAAATCCAAAGAATAATAATCCTTTTGACAATCAAGAACTGTACTGGGTTTTGGATAACTGTCTTAGCTGCAAGGGATGCAAGAATGAATGCCCTTCAAATGTTGATATAGCAAAACTAAAATCGGAATTCCTTCAACACTACTATGATGTTAATGGATTGCCATTAAGAATAATACTTATCAATTACCTTACTACATTCCAAAGAATGGGGTCAATGTTCCCAAGTCTTTACAACTGGGTTATTACTAATAAGTGGACTTCTTCCAGAATTAAATATATATTGAAATTCTCTCAAAGACGTTCCTTGCCAACTTTGAATGAGAAAACACTAAGACAGTTAATTAAAAGAGAGGATGAGCTTTCAGTGTCCTACTCTCCAAAAACTAAGAAAAAGGTTTATTTCTTTGCTGATGAATTTACCAACTATCAAGACTCACATATTGGTTTCTCAGCAATCAAACTCCTAAGGTCTTTGGGTTATGAAATAGAAATTGCTCCAATCAGAGAAAGTGGAAGAATTTCCATGTCAAAAGGAATGGTAAAGAGAGCAAAACGTTTGGCTAATAAAAATCTAAAAGCTCTAAAAGGAATAATAACAGATGAAACTCCATTAGTTGGAATTGAACCTTCAACTGTTTTAAGTTTTAGAGATGAATACCCAAGCCTGATTAAGCCTAAGTTAAAATCAGAAGAAACCAATCAAGTGATAAAGAATACATTTCTTTTTGATGAATTTTTGGCTCAAGAAATAGATAATGGAAACATCACTTCGGAAGATTTCACAACCCAACCTCGCAATATTCTTCTTCATGGACACTGCCAACAAAAGGCATTAATTGGAACAGAAAATATGGAAAAGGTACTGTCTCTACCAAAGAATTATAAGGTTGAGGTTATCCCAAGTGGTTGTTGTGGAATGGCCGGAAGTTTTGGTTATGAAGCAAAGCATTATGATATGTCAATAAACATTGGAAATCAAATCCTGTTTCCTGCAATTCTGAAAGCAGATAACGAAACAATCATTTCAGCTCCAGGAACAAGTTGCAGAGAACATATCAAACATTCAACCGATAGAAATGTTCTTCATCCAATTGAAGTATTGTGGAGAGCGAGGAAAGGTAAAGAATAATGAATAAGGATTAATAAATCCTGCATGACGGGAGTGAATTATCGAGACTTCTTTTCTTTTGTTATTTGGATTTCATTAATTTTTGCAAACTTTCAATTTTCGCCTGCAACTCATCAAAAGTTAATATTTCAACATCTCTACTATTACTTCTAAATAATTCAAACGAGTACATTTGTTCATTTGATAAATCTTTTGTTGAACCGATAAGAACTACACACTTTGAATTAAATGTTTCAAAAACACCTTTACTTTTTACTTTATGGGAATAAAATTCTTTTTGAAAATTGTCTCGTTGATTTAGTACTTGATTAATGCTACCTGTCATATCTTTGGTTGCGCTATATACATCTTCTCCGCGATAAGTCGAAGAATCAAGTATTTTTGTTTTATGAGTTTTGATTTCTAAAAAAGAGACATTGTCACTCAACCTATTTTTAATCAAGAAATCATTAAATTTTCCATTCTTGTTCTCAATTGTCTTCCCACCTACGTAAGCTTCTTTTCTATAAAGAATGACTGGTTGTGCAAAAATATATGAAAAAATCCAGTTATTCTCTTTTAGAAATTCTTGCCATTTTTTTTCTAAACTATTACTCTCAGCTTTAATAGCCATCAATTCTTTGTACTTTTTTAAAGTTTCTTGAATGTATTTAATGTCAATAATTTCTTTAGTCTTAGCAAGAGCTTCCTTTGTTAAAAAGTCGGTGCTTAATGATAACTTATCAAATAAATCCTTAATAGCTTTTTTGTCTTCGGCTGAGAATTCGTTAATTGTATTGCCCCAAGAAGATAATGAAGTTGCCAATGCGTTTTCAATGTATGTTTTAGTAGGCTTTGTAATTGAATTTGGAAATAAATTGTATAGATTTGTTTGTAATATAAAGTTAATTTCTTCTTTGTGCTTTTTAAAAATACTACTAAAGGCGTTTTGCAAAGTCAACAAACTAGTTTCGTTTAAGAATAGTTTTTTATTTGTATTATCAAGTTCGATTTTACCACCCTTTTCAATGATTATCTCATCAATGTCGTAATTGTCATTTATGTAATATGCAAATGGATATAAAGTTTTCGTGAAACCATAACCAAAATTTACTGACTTATTTACACCGATAGGTAATTTACCTTTAAAACCTTTGTAAGTAAATTTTTTAATAGTTTTGTATTTATCCCCACCTTCAAAGCCCCTTGGATAATGAATAGTTTTATCAATCTTTTTAAAAATTTCACTTGACAATTGTTTAATTTCTTTGTCATTATCATAATAGAAGAAAGTTTTTTTTGAAGCATCTTCTTTTTCTAAATATTCACCTTTTTTTGCTTGCATACTTTAAATTTATTTTTTGGTTTGGTTTTTTTTTTAATATTTTATCATATTCATGCAGCTCTATTTCATATCTTTATATATAAGTTTATCCTACCTGCAAATATACATAAATTTCGTATAAACCTTAATTAAATTATAAAAATATCATTAGTGTTTTTTGATTCTATTTTTTTGCTCAAAATTTCTTTGTAAAAGTCGCAAGTAGATTAAAGCAAATTAGAATCTTTTGTTATTTTGTTTTGTAACCTCTTTTAAAAGAATAAGAATAAGGTTTTTCTTCAAAATACAGATAAATGTATTAATTTTGGGGTTTGAAATTTAAAGGTATTATATCATATTTTGATTGTAGAAAAGCAATAATATAATGAATAAACTATATAAAAAAATGCTTTCATTGATTAATAAATTGATGAAAGACAGGTATCTTCCTTCATGGGTTATTATCCTGATTGATTTTGGAATTTGTGTGCTTTCAGCCTTTATTTCTGGTTTTATTCTAGGAGGAAAGGAAAAGTATTTCAATTTCCCATTGGATAATTACTCTGCAAGATTCCTTATTCTTTCAATAGTTCTAACAACAGGTTTCCTTATTCTTTTCAGAGTTGCAAAAGGAGTTATTCGCTATTCTACTTTCAGCGATGCAATGAGAATTTTCTTTGCCGTAGTTTTCTCCTGTGCTTTAATGCTAATTATTAATGCTGTATACAAATATAATTTTGACCCTTTAGAAAAGGATTTTATTCCTAAACAACTAATTCTTATCTATTTCTTTGTTTGCTATATTGGACTTTTCCTTTTCAGAATGTTTGTTCGCTGGTTGTTTGAAAAAGCATATAAAGCTGGAATTCATATAAGCATGACCACTTCTGTAATTATTTTTGGAGCTGGAAGAACAGGAACTGCAACTGCCAACACAATGATGAGTGCTTCAAGAAAATACTATATTAAAGGTTTTTTTGATGATGAAGAATCTCTCTCTGGCAAGTCAATTATGGGTTTAAGAATTTGGGGAAAGAAAGATTTTGAAAAGATTTTAAGTTATAAGGATATTGATGAATTGGTTATTGCAACCAATAGAATTACCACTCAAAGGAAGAATGAAATTTTTGACCTTTGCTATAAAAACAAGATTAAGGTATTAACTGTTCCTCACATTAAAACTTGGACTGATGGTGAGTTGAAGGTAGAACAGATTAAGGAAATTCAAATTGAACAACTTTTAAATCGCGAAGAGATTAAGTTAAATGTCGATATAATTAGCCGTGAAATTGCTGATAAAACAGTTATGGTTACTGGTGCTGCCGGTTCAATTGGCAGTGAAATCATTCGTCAGCTTACTCGCTTCAATCCTAAGCTTATTTGTGTATTAGACCAAGCAGAAACCTCTCTTTATAATATTGAAAACGAATTAATAGATAAGTATCCAGAGGCAAAATACAAAACAATTATATGTTCTGTTCAAGACAAGGAAAGACTTGAAGATGTATTTAATCAGATTCGTCCAGATATTGTTTTTCATGCTGCTGCCTACAAACATGTTCCCATGATGGAGGCTCATCCTTATGAAGCTGTAAGGGTCAATGTGTTTGGTACAAAGAATATTGCAGACCTTTCTTCAAAGTATGGAGTAAAGAAATTTGTGATGATTTCAACAGATAAGGCTGTTAACCCAACCAATGTTATGGGTGCAACCAAACGATTTGCTGAAATCTATATTCAATCCTTAGGAAAAACATCACAAACTCAGTTCATAACAACTCGATTTGGCAATGTGCTTGGCTCCAATGGTTCTGTTATTCCCCGTTTCCGTCAGCAAATTCAAAAAGGAGGTCCTGTTACAGTAACCCATCCTGATATTATACGCTATTTTATGACAATTCCAGAAGCATGTCGTTTGGTTTTGGAAGCAGGAGTAATGGGCAAGGGTGGAGAAATATTCCTTTTTGATATGGGAGAACCTGTTAAGATTGTTGATTTGGCAAAGAGGATGATTAAACTTTCTAACCTTGAACTTGACAAAGATATTAAAATAGAATTTACAGGACTTCGCCCAGGTGAAAAACTTTATGAAGAACTTCTTAATCAAAAAGAACATTCACTTCCAACCTATCATAACAAGATTTTCGTTGCCAAAAATGAATCTTTTGAAATGGATGAGGTAATTAAATCCCTGGTTGATTTGGAACAAGAATGTCATAATCAAAGTGAGGAAGGAATTGTCAGAGTTATTAAAAGTCTTGTAACTAATTTCAAAAGTAATAACAGCCGATTTGAAAAATTAGATGCAAAGAAATAAAATTATTGACATAGCAAAGGGCATAGGGATTATGCTTGTAGTTTACACTCACACCAAGTGTTATGCTCACGATGCCATTTACATTTTTATTATGCCACTCTTCTTTGCCCTAAGTGGTTATTTCTTTAATGAAGGAAGAACCATAAAGGATAATATTAAAAACAAGTTCAACAGTCTTATTAAACCCTATATTTTCTACTTCATCTTAGTCCAATGTCTTTTTATTCTTGTCCATAAATTCTTCTATCAGGATGTTTATTTTGCATGGGGAATGTTTACCAAACCTTTTTGGGCAGTTGGTCCAATGTGGTTCTTTTGGGGACTGTTCTTTACTTCTGTTTTCTTCACGCTTATTGCCAAAATATTTAAGAAAACATACTTAATAATTCTCTTTAGCATAATCTTTAGCATAGGAGGTTATTTACTGTCTATTTATAAAATACATATCCCTCTCTATATAGACTCTGCACTAAGCATGACTGTTTTTTATGCTTTTGGATACATGCTAAGGAAGTTTAATGTTGTGGAAAAACTGAATACAAAAACCTCAATTATTGTTGGAGTTTCATCTCTTGTTATTTACTCCTTAGGTGTTGTATTCCAGATAGTAAATAATACCAAGCCAAACGAAGTTCCTCAAAACTATCCTTTGTTTTTATTAGCTGCCATGGGAGTAATTATGATTTTCCTGATAGTTTGCAGATATATAATGCGTTTCAAATTCCTTTCCAATCTCCTCAGTTTCTATGGAAAAGAATCCCTGATAATCTTTGTTTTCCATTTCTTCACCTTCTATGTCTATTACCTTTTGTTTGGTGCAGATAAAGAAAACCTGACCTACCTTCAAGGCTTTTTAATCACAATCTTTGCCTTGATACTTTCAATGATAATAGGACTATTGCAAAAGAAATACCTCCCAATCCCCAACCTTAAGGAAATGTACAAGTATTTGAAAGAAGCGCTTAAGTCTTCTCAAAAGTAAACTTTCGGTAAATCTTAATTCTGATTATATCTCTTTGTATATAAATTAATTTATTATGCAGCTTTTATATGCAATTGCATATAATTTCTTATTTTTGCAGGATAAATGTATTATAGAAGAAAAATATTATTGGCTTTATTGAGTTTGTTCGGTGGTAAACTAACCGCAAAACAACTTCAAAAATATTTGTTTTTGTTTACTCGCCTACAAGATACAAAGTCTTTTGATTTTGTACCCTACCATTATGGCTGTTTTTCATTCCAAGCTAATCAAGATATTGCTACCTTAACCACATATGGTTACTGTCAAATAACTGAAACAAAAGATGGAAGGTTTTATGAGCTTACAAAAGATGAAGATTTTATCGATACTCTAAAACCTGAAGATAAACAGAAATTAATTGAGACTAAAGATAAATTTGGTAAGTTAACTCAAACTGAATTAATTCGTCATACTTATAGAAACTATCCATATTATGCAATAAAAAGTGATATTGCAAAGAGTTTGTTAAATAGTTCCGAGCTTGAAATAATTGAACAACAAAAAAGACATTATTCAGAAAAACAACTATTTTCGATTGGATATGAAGGCATTTCGTTAGAAACATATATCAATAAATTGATAATAAACGATGTGCATGTGCTTTGCGATGTGAGAAAGAATGCATATAGTCAAAAATATGGTTTTTCAAAAAAAACTCTTGAATTAGCCTGCAAGGGTACAAATATTGGATACATTCATATCCCTGATTTAGGGATTGTATCAGATAAAAGGCAAGAGCTAAATACACAAGCAGATTATGATATCCTCTTTAACGAATACAAACAAACAACTTTAATTGATAACAATAAATCAATTCTATATATTCGAGATTTGTTGGATAAATATAAAAGAGTAGCACTTACTTGTTTTGAAAAAGACCCTAAACAATGTCATAGAACTTGTGTAGCAAATTCATTAATGCAACTGCCAAATGCTGATTATGGATTAAAAATGTTATAAATATGGCTTTAACTCGTATTTTAATTTCAGTAAAAACCTATCCTACACTATCTGCCACATACGATGAATTAGTTTGTACCGCAGGTTTTAGAGAGGATGGTTCTTGGATAAGAATTTATCCAGTCCCTTACAGAAAACTAAAATATGCAGACAGATACGAAAAATGGCAATGGATAGAAATAGATATTGTCCGCAACACAAGAGATTTTAGAAAAGAGAGTTATAGACCTACCGATTTAGAAAAAGAAATTATAATAGGTGACTCTATCCCCACAATTAAAAATTGGAAACTTCGTAAAGACATTGCTTTGAAAAATGTTTATACCAATATGTCAGAACTTATTCAAGAAGCAAAAGATGAAACTATTGGTACATCATTAGCTGTTCTTAAGCCGAAAAAAGTTTTGGATTTTATTTGGGAGCCTTGTGAAAGAGAATGGGATAAGAAAAAGCTTGACGCAATAATAGCTAAACAAGCTCAGGGAAGTTTGTTCGACAATGAAGAAACAAAAAAGATATTTAAGATAGCAAAGAAAGTACCTTATAAATTTTCTTATGTATTTACCACCGATGACGATAAAGAACGTACTCTAATGGTAGAAGATTGGGAATTAGGAGAATTGTTCTGGAAATATGATAATGAAGAATTGGCATGCCAAAAAGTAAAAGAAAAATATTTTGACTATATGGTAAATAAATGTGATTTACATTTCTTTCTTGGCACAACTCAAAAATTTCATAATGTAGGACCTAACCCATTTATTATAATTGGTTTGTTTTATCCTCAAAAAGAAGACGAATCCCAACTTTCTCTATTTTAATCATTTTTTACTATTACCAATTCTTATAAGTTTATACTAGACAAGAAATTAAAAAAGGGAAGTAGAAATTACTCTTACTCCCCTTTAGATTCCGAAAACCAATTCTCTAACTACGGAGTTGGAGTTTCGTTTCCAGTTTTTGACTGCAATCCCTTGATGTCTATATCAATGATTGTGGCCTTAGTTTCCCTAAGCTTCTTGTAGAACCTTTGAGAAGGACGGAAACGTACATACTTCCTTGTGATGGTTTCTGCAGTTACGTCCTCTAAGATATCAACAGCTTTGGCTGTGATTTTGAAATAAAATTTCCCTAAATCACCTAACTCAACAGGATTTCCCTGAAGAATTTGCCAAGTTACAACTGTTTCAAGTTGTCTTAGGGTTGCGAGAATATCACCAGCTGATAGTGATGATGTCTCTGAAATCATTTGAGCTATTTCCTCAAATCCCACTGTTTCGTTATGAAATATCCTTCCAAGGAATTTCTCACCCGGTGTGGAGCCGGTTCGGATGTTGCGTTTAACGCGAACTACTCTGACCATATTTTTAATATTTAATGTTTAATATTCGATTAAATTTAATTGAGCTCAAATTAAAATATAACTTAATTATAAATTAAAATAATTTCAATTTATAAATATTATATACCAAAAAATAAAAATGTTTCAGTATTCAGGTGATTTTTTGGATCTTTTTTTCAAATAATTTTTATTTCATTGATTAGCTGACACTTTCTTTACTTTTATTTTTTACTTTTCCTTATTTTACTTTCAATATTTGCCTTCTATCTGTATATTTTTTCAACCTATTATTTAAACTAAATCCTCCTTCAAAAAGGACTTAGTTCTTACCCCTCAAGGACTAAGTCCTTTTTTAGCTTACTTAATTACCTAATATGCTAATAGTTACAAACCTCATTTTATCACTCCTAATCAATCAATTAAATATTCTTTAATAAAACATTTGATGTATAAAAAAGTATTAACTTTGAAGCTAGTAATAAACACTGATAGGATATCTTATAAAAGAATATTCAATATGAAAAGACCTAAATTAGATTTGAATAGAAATAGCAAAATTGATGCTAAACAAGCTTTTGAAAAATTAATCCCTTTTATTGATATTAGAGAACATATAATTGATTTTCTGGCAGGTGCAATTGATTTCGCAGATACGTTGAATAGCAATAATTGGAATGTAAATTTAGATAAAAATGAAAAATTCATTCGTTTTAATGTTGGACAAGAGTATTGTATTGAAATATCAAAACAGGATATATTAATTATTTGTGATCGAACAACTTTAAAGTCATACATAAATACCAAGTCAATACCTATTATTTTTAGAGGACATATTGGAAAAGAAAGAGTAGATTCTATAAATATTGATGAAGTCCCAAATTGTTTATCGAAGACTAAAAATAGCGTTGGATGCATTATTAAAACATCAGATATTCCAAATTATTTAAATCTATTCATACAAAGCAACCGTGATTTTATTAAATCAGCAATAAACACTAATTTAATGCCCCAAATGAGAGAAGCTCATTCCAAAGGTGTTATTGAATATATAAATAATGAATATAATAAGAATATTTCTAATCCTATTTATGCGAAAACGAATTTAAAAACTTTATCACAATTTCTTGAGGAAGAAAATAGGATAATTAAAAAAGCTCAAAGGCTTAGCTCTGAGAAAAGAAGGGAATTATTATCCAAATCAAATCCAACACCAGATAAAATAACAGTAAGCCAAGTTGTATTTAAGAGAAATCAATATGTAGTGATAGAAGTTCAGGAAAGAGCAAATGGAATTTGTGAAAAATGTAGAAAGCCCGCACCTTTTAGAACAGATAATGAGGATAAACCTTATTTAGAAGTTCATCATATAATTCCGCTGGCAGAAGGAGGAGAGGATACAGTTGAAAATGCAATAGCTTTATGTCCTAATTGTCATAGACATGCTCATTATGGAAAAAATACATTTAAAATATAAAATAGCATGATAAATCTGTTTGTTATCCCTTTAATACTATATTATCTTTATATTTAATTAATGCATTATATTGATTAATACTTGACTCTAATAAATCAGAAAAAGACCTATACATATCTAATAAAATATGGAATGTTTTACATGGGCATAAGGTGAAATTATGGAATGTATTCTCTTCATTTATTCTATTTCTTTTTAAAGTTACATTTATAAGTTGAACTTGGGATTCCTTACTTTGTTATTTTTCTAATATTATAAAAGAGAGGGATAATTCCCCCTCTCAAGTAGATAATTCTTATTGATTACTTAATTAGTCTTCTGTATTTTTGAATATAAAGAAGACATAACCAAAGTATTCTTTGTAAATATGAAATACTTCAATGAAAATAGAACATTCTTCCAAATAGCCTCCGGTATCCGACATTCTTAACTATTTAGGAGAAATAGCAGGAGAATTAACGATAGAAGATATACTACCAATATATTCTCTAAGTTCTGTATTGGGAAATAATTAGATATTGTAATAGAATATATAGAGATGTTATGTATCTCTATTGCTACCTAATAAACCAATAATTTAAATAGTTCAATGATATAATATTTTTGTTTTTATCTTTCTATAATATTTTGAGGAAGTACAATTGATATATTTAAATAGCAAATCGTGATTTAAAATTATAGATGTATAAGCTATTTCTAAACCCTCATTTATATAGTTTTTTGTAGCTTTAATTAAAGAAGTCTTTTCATATTTATTCTTATGTTTTAATCCATAAAGTCTTGTATATAAGATAGATTTTCCTGTGGAAATATAGTATAGGTATAAAAGTGTTTCAACTCCAAATCGCGATTCTTTCATCCTTCCTAAAATAGGCTCAATATCTTTTTTTAAAAGTACTCTTTCTCCTGTCAATATTTTAAGGGGATTGATTTCCTTACTTAGAATATTTACTGTTGAATAACCTAAGGTCATATTGCATTTATTTCTTAAATGTTCGACTACCATTTGATAAACGTAATTATATGGAATTATTATTTGATCGGCATCAACAAAAACTATTATATCGTTTGTTGCATATTCAACTCCTACAGCCATTGCATATCCCTTACCTTTATTTTTTGGCAAATTTATATCTATTATATCAATTTGTTGTTTTAAGTCTTTAATTATTCCTTCTGTATTATCAGTGGAGCCATCATTTACTACTATAATTTCGTTAACTATTGAAAAAGTCTGAATTGAAAGAATTACATTTCTAATTGTTTTTTCTTCATTCAGTACACATATAATTGCTGTTATTTTTTCCATATTATTTTTTTAGGTTATAAACTTGTTGTTTCACCCATTGAGCCCATGCGTCTGTTGACTTTGATTTATCAAATGTGCTATATGAAATAGCTTTCCCTATTTTAACGCGTATAGTTTTATTTCTTTTGTTAAATATTTCATGTGGCAGCATTGATAATTCTATTGTTGCTTTGATTCCTAATGCTTTTCTGATGACATAAATAAAATAGAACAAATATGAGTTTTTTCCATAAAAATAAAAAGGAATAATGTCTCGCTGGTTATCAACGGCTTGTTTGATAAAGCTCTTTTTCCAATGAGAATCTTCGATTTTTCGATTTTTCACTCTCGAAACAAGTCCTGCGGGGAAATGAGTAATGGGCAAATTAGATGCAAATAGTTTTTGAAGTTCAATTGTATAGTTCTTAGGATTTGTGCCAAAAACATTTACTGCAGCAATTTTAGATTTCAAATGTGGTATTAACAAAAAAGATTCATTACCAATTGCTCTAAAATCACCATATTTTTTACCAATAGTATATGTAAAAATTAAACCATCTATAAAACCAAATGGGTGGTTTGCAACAAAAAAGCATTTACCATTCTCTGGTAAATTATCAATTCCATCTATTTCCACTTTAATATTTAATTCTTCTATTATCTTAGACAAAAAATCGATTCCTTCATAATCGGAATATTTTGTAAGAATTCTATTGATTTCTTTTTCTCTAATAAATAATTTTAAAAAGTAAATGCAATACTTAGGCATATTTAGCAATAAGGTTGACTTGCTTTTTAATATAAGTTTATTTAAGTCAATATAATCCATGCTTACTTAGTGATATTTATTAAATAATTACGAACCGCTTTATTTGCCACAAATTCTCCATATTTGATTAATTCGTCGGCTCTATGGAAATCAAAAGTACTTGCTCTGTTGCTTGGAATATTAATTAAAATGTCTGGTTTATATTTCTCAATATTTAGTTCTGCAATTTTATGTACCATATAAGAAGAAGAGGTTGTAAGAAGAGAAATATAACCTATGCTCCTTTTGTTACCTGTTGCAATGAGCCTTGATAACTTATCTGCCATATTTTTTAAATTATAATTATTTTGAGGTGAATTTAATAAATTATTCTCTTCAATAAAACTTTCTTTCTCCCCATACAAATTCACAACAACAAGAATGTCATTCGATTGACGAATAACATGCTCTATAGGAATAGGATTTAAAACACCTCCATCAACAAGTATTGTATTTTTATACATTACAGGTGTAAAAACCGCAGGTATTGCTATCGATGCACGTATAGCTTCGTAATAACTTCCTTTTTCAAAAACTATAGACTTTTCATTTAGAATGTCAGTTGCAATAGCAGTAAAAGGGATATTCATATCTTCAATATTCATATCTGGGATAAAGTCTTTCATTTTTTCTAAAACCCTTTCTCCCTTTAAAAGACCTTGGTTTTTGATAGAAATATCCATAAGCCCCCATATTGCTTTTCTATCTAATGTTTTAACCCATTGGCTATAATTATCTAATTTACCCATTGCATAAAGGCCACCTATCATGGCACCTATAGAAGAACCACTAATGGATGTTATCTTAAATCCATTGTTTTCAAGGGCTTTAATTACTCCTATCTCGGCTAAACCTCTTGCTCCTCCACTTGATAAAACTAAAGCTATATTTTTATTTGTATTCATGTAATTGAAATTTTTCTGGATATTTTGCTGTAACATTTTTATACATATTATTTATTTGTTGTATCACTAAGTTTATATCTTGTCGAGAATCAATAATTCCTTTTATCTCAATTTCTTTTTTCTTATAATCTATACTTGCTACTATAATGGGTACATTTGCTCGAGATGCCATATAATAAAAACCTTTATCCCATTTATTCGTTTTTGCCAATTTCCCCTCAGGAGAAAGAACTACATGCATAAATTTATCTTCTTTGAGTATTTTGGTTACTTTTATGATTGCATTTTCTCCTTTAACTCCTCTAACAGGAATGGATCCATACCATTTCATTAACAAATTCATTGGAAAATAAAACAACTCTTTTTTGGATAAAAAGATATGGTTTATTCCATATTCATTTATTGCTAACTTTCCATATAATGCATCAAAATAACTTGTATGAGGTGCAAAAATCACAATAGAACTATTTATATAATTTGGAAAGTTATCCTTAATCTCCCAACCTAAAATATATTCAAGAACAAATCCCGATATTGTCTTTGTTGTTTTTTTCACCTTAATTATTTTTATCACGTTCGTCTGCAAACTTAAGTAATTGTAAACCATCCTTAATATTGGATATTAAAAGAATTAGTGTTGAAAAAGAGGCAAAGTAAACAAATGTTCCATTAAATATTACTTCAATAATTAGTACCAAACATATTATTAATCTAACTTCCGTTGGTCCAAGCAGACCTGAATCAATAGAATATTTGTTTGTTATTTTGTATCTTAAAAGTGTAATTATCATTTCTAAAGCATACATTACAATAAAACCATATCCAATTAATTCCCATTGAGAGCCAAGATAAAGAATAAAACCAATCCCTATTGCGGTAATACCAATCCAATCAATCATTATATCAAGACAAAATCCATACCATTTTCTTGGTTTTGATCTATAGTAAGCCAAACGACCATCAAGAGAATCTCCAAACCAATTAATAAAACATCCAACTATCCCAAGTAATAGAAAGTTTGAGTTAATGAAAGCCCCTAAAACAAAACTGAGTCCAACTATCAAATTACCAACTAAACCTATGACTGATAAGATATTTGAACTTATGCATGGAGGAATACATTGGACTAAAAACGCAATTGCCTTTTGTTCATATTTTCTTGTAATATTGGTTCTTTCTCTATCTTTAGCAATTACTTTAAGTACATTGTCTAATAATTCTTTATTTTTCTTCATATATATTTATAATATTATTATGCCTATTTAAAATTTAATTTTCATTATGCAACGAATGACATATTCTTTTTTTATTCATTCCTTTTATTCTGAACTTAGTAAAATAGATTATTGCTCTAAAGTACAATATAAATAAAACAATCATTAATGGAATAAATATATTATCAGTAAATATAGTTGATAATATTATTCCTATTATAGAAATAAAAATAGAAGATGTTAGTGTTATTAATGTGCTTGTTTGATGACATGCTCCTGTTCTAATAAGTAAATGATGTATGTGCGATTTATCCGGATTAAATGGAGATTTTCCTTTTTTTATTCGAGCACAAAATACTCTTAATGTGTCTGCAAGTGGGATAAAGAAAAGAAGAACAATAACACCTATCTTTGATTTAATCTCAAAGCCAAGTATATTAATATCACTACCATAACTTCCATTATATTGTATTGCTGCAATCATTACTGAAGCTAATATCATTCCTATTGAAAGCGATCCTGTATCGCCCATAAATATCCTTGAAGGCTCCCAATTGAAATGAAGGAATCCTAAAATAGCTCCTATTATAGAAACACAAACAGACGACCAAAAGAATACATTTCCAAAACAATTTTTACAATAACCATCTGGCACCAAAAATGAAAAGAAAATAAGTATAGGAATAAATACTGCTAAAGCTATTACTGATGCTTGTCCATCAATTCCATCAATCAAATTAAATGTATTAATAACAACAATATAGAAAAATATTGTTCCGATATAACTAAACCAAATTGATGTTTCATAAAATCCTAAGAAACCATAGAAATTGTCTAATCTTAATCCCATTTTACAAAAGAATAAAATAAAAGCTACTTCGATTAGTAATTTGTTTCTAGCTCTTAATGGATTTAAATCATCCATAATCCCGACAATTACAATACATAAAATTACATTTATGTAATATAATGCGAGCTCAATAGATACACCTCTTGTAATAGAAGGAAGAGCAAATATATATGAAATTAAAAATCCAAAGAAAATCACAACTCCTCCCAAATTATTTTTTTTATTCTTATGAATCTTCCTCCCTCCTGACACGTCAAAAATTTCGTATTTCGACATTAATTTAATAAAAACGGGCATAAAAATAAGCACCAACAGTAGAGATATAAAAAAACAATAAAACAGTGTCATAATGAATTATTATCTTTTTACAACTTGAGTCATAAGCTCTGCTTCCGCAACAAGCCTATCTCCAACATAAGCTTTTCCTTTCATCTTAAAAATACCTCTACGCATTGGTTCTTTTAAATACAACTTAGTAATTAAGATATCACCAGGAAAAACTTTTCTTCGGAATCTAACTCCATCTATTCTTAATAAATATGCTTTATATTTTTCAGGATTAGGATAATTCTTTAATAATAAAATCCCTCCTGTTTGCCCTAAAGCCTCAACTATTAATACTCCTGGCATAACTGGTTCTGAAGGAAAATGTCCATTGAAAAAATCTTCATTCCCAGTAATATTCTTTACCCCTATTACATAATCTTCATCTACTTCAACAATTTTATCAACTAGAAGCATTGGGAAACGATGGGGTAAAATTGTTTTAATATCGTTAATTGTATAAACTGGTTTTTTGTTAGGATCGTAATGAGGTATTCCTTGTAAATTTTCCATAATCACTTTCTTTAATTGTTTTGTAATACTTATTTATAACTTATACTTCAATGGTTGATAGGGTACAATATCATTTTTGCAGAATAATTATACTAATAACGTTTTGTAGTCAGTTTTCACAAAAAAAATTATGATAACCCTTTAGTCAAAATTCCGATTAAACTTTCAAAATAAGGGGAATAGTGTTTGTATTTATCTTGAAGAAAAAAAGGAACTTCAAGTCCATATGAAACCATAATAAACATATCCAATAAAATGTCTATATCTTTAATTGGTGAAAATTCTCTTTTTTCAACACCATTTGAAATTATAGTCTTAAGCTTGTCTTTCTCCCAAGCTTCAAGTTCTGATCTTAATTCATCAATAAAGTGAAATTGCTCATAAAAGTCAGCTTTCAAAGTTTCTTGATAATTTGTAGAAATACTCAATACCTCCATTCTTTTTATGAAATATTGTTTGATTTTTTCAGATGAACTTAATTCCTCATTGTTTACAATTTTATTTAGATGCTTTTTAAAATTTTCAATTTCTACAGATACAACTTCTTTAAATAATTCCTCTTTGCTAGCAAAATGATAATATAAAGACCCTTTCGCCTTTCTAGCAATTTTCGCAATTTCATCCATTGACGTTTTATAAAAACCAAAACGGCTAAATAATTTATCTGCAACGTTTAAAATAGATTCTCTTGTGTTATCAATACTCATACTAACTTTTTGTACTAAATCTGTTTTTCGGTGCAAAGATAATCTTTGTTTCCTAATTCACCAAATTATTATTCAATAATATTATTGAGGATTAGATATTATAATGAAAGAAGAGACTGTCTCATAAATCATATTTTACTATTATGCGATTCTTAATCAATTGATGTTCAATTATTATTTTGTAGATTTATCATTAATTTTGAATTATAAGACAGCCTCCATAAGTCTTTTCTTAATTTCAAAGACTTTTTTATTAGATAGAAGATTTATTGACTATATTTTTTATAGTCTTTCAGCATCTTACCAAAGGATTTATCTCTTTTTCTTTTCTCTTGTTCTGAGGCTGAAAAATGAAAAGCTTCCTTGCAAAGTTTTATATAGCTTTCGTAAACGCTGTTATCCAAAGTTCCATTTTGAAGTGCTTCAAGAACACTGCATCCTGGCTCATTTGTGTGAGTACAGTCTTTATATCGGCATGTTTTCTCTAAATCTGAAATATTTAAAACCGAGGATAAGGCATTTGTATTATCGGAAGTTATTCCAAATTCTCTTACTCCTGGAGAGTCTATCAATATTCCTGAATTATTAAGTAAAACCATTTCTCTTCGGGTTGAGGTGTGTCGACCTTTTCCTGTTGAATCACTTATTGAAGATGTTGCTAATATTTCTTCCCCACACAAAGCATTTATAAGAGAACTTTTGCCTACTCCAGAAGAACCTGTAAATACTATTGTTTCTCCTTGTTTTATGTATTTACGCAAATTATCTATCCTTTCTGGAAAAAGTACACTGGTTATGAAAACAGGCATATTATCTGAAAGGTGTTTTAATGAATGTTTTATTTCTTCTTCATTAAAACCTAAGTCTGCCTTAGTTAATACCAATACTGGGATTATACCTTCATCTAATATCTGAACCATAAAACGTTCTATCCTTCTTACATTGAAATTAGCGTCTAAGCTTTGAACTATAAATGCTTTATCAACATGAACAGCAATTGCCTGACGTTGAGATTCTGTGCCTGCTTTCTTTCTGTACAGGGTTTTTGTTCTTGGTAAGATATCATAAATTATTCCTTTGTCTTGGTCTGTGGGTTGAAAAATCACCCAGTCTCCAGTGCAAGGATATTCTTCAGGATTTCTTCCATATAGCATGTTTCCCGTTAATTCACACTTGAATAAACCTTCTTCTGCAATTACTTCATAGCATGTTCTATGTACTATTGACACACGACCATGTGAGAAATTATTAAATAGTGAAGACTGTTTTTGTTGGAACAATGTATTATTCCAACCATATAATGACAGGTCATTCATTGTCTTTAAAATTTAATTGCTTAATTAGTCTTGGATATTTTTGAATATAAAGAAGACATAACCAAAGTATTCTTTGTTGGTTTGGTAATATTCTATCTCTTGCTCCATTCTTTCAACAAAATCCTTAGCTGCTAAGCTGTAATTGTTTTCTTCAAGAAATGGTTGAAAACGAGTTTTTGCAATAGAATGATAATTATCAATCCAAGTGTATTCTGGTAATATGAAATGAGCTATTGGTTTATAACCACAGTCTTCAATTATCTTTAATTTTGTTGAAATCATATCTATTTCAGAAACATTTTCTGTTATAAAACTAGAATCTTTTGGTCTTTGATTGCTTAACCAGCAACATTCTGTTACTGCCATATAACCATTTGGTTTAAGGTATTGCTTCCACTCTCTTAAACCTTTTTCAAATCCTATATGATAAATTGAACCTTCAGCCCAAATTACATCAAATTCATTTGCCTTAAAAGGTAATTCACACATTGAAGCAACAAGACCGGTAACTTTATCGGTTAAATTCTTCTTTTTTATTCTGTCGTTAAGCCCTTCAATCATCTTGGGGGCTATATCAACGGCAGTAATTTCACAATCAATATTCGATGCAATAATTTCTGTTTGTTTCCCAGTACCACATCCTAAATCTGCAATCTTAAGTTTGGAAGAAGTATTATCCAAAAAGCTTAATGCTTTAAGGGTTTCCTTTTCTCCTCCAGGACCTTGAGAGCTAATGCCTGCAAAAAAGTTTATTACTAATTGAAAATCGAAATCTACTATTAATTTATTTTCTGTATTCATGATTATTTGTATTTGTCTCACAAAGGAAATTTCCTAATTATTCACTATTTGTGAGCATTAAAAATTATTTAAATAATGACTATATCCCCAAAAGAACTATTTGAGGACAACTAAAGGGAGAATCTGTTTCTTTTACAGATTCTTATAATACAATATCCGAAATAAATAAATTATTAAACATCCAATGATTTTAGACCAGCAAAATTATAAACAATAATTGAAATAACAAAATTCAAAAAAACTTTCACAATGAAATATTAAGAAATATATTCTAATATTAACTAAAAAAGAATATCTTTGCAAGTAAATATTAACTATTAAAATAAAATATCATGAGAAAGATTATTGCATTATTAGTAATTACGTTTAGCATTTTTAGTTTTTATTCTTGTAAGGAGGATAAAGATAATACTTCAACTTCAAAGCCTTATACCAATATTTCATTACAAGATGCAAAGCGATATGTTGGATTAGATTACAATTCAGTTAAATCAGAATTAGAGGCAAAAGGATTTAGATTAGGAGATTATTATCCAGAAGAAGCTAATATTTATGGATATACTAATGCTGATACTACTTTGTCATATGCTTTATTTATTAATTCATCAAATATTATTTATAGAGTAAACTATGGCAAGATGAATAAGAATATAGATAATAGCTTATCTAATTATGAATTTTGTCGAGGAGAATGTATTAATGAAGTTAATAATAGTTCTGATTTTTCTTATATGGCTACAAATAATATATTGTTTGGAGATATTTTTGATTCACAAGAAGAATTTCAAAACTATTTTAATCAAAATAAATACTCATTGTTTTATTGTTTAGAAACATGGCAATCTGACAGATACATATACGGTGTAGAATTTATCAATTTCAAAAAAGAAGAACAATTTGAAGTCAAAACAAGTAGCAATACTACCACGACACCTACAACGCCAGAAGAAGAACAAACTTACACAAACCCTTATGGAGTTGGAGTTGTATATATAGATAAATCATTAGCTCCAGAAGGAACATTTGAAAAATCAAATCTTATCCGCAGCACAGGATTTATTTACCTCCAAAAGCAATAAAGACGATAAGCGTACCACACGATGTTTTGTGATTACAAGTAACAAACTTAACAATTGAATTATTAAACGGAGTCAAATTTATATTTAAGATTATGAGAGTATTAAAAACTATCCTTTCAGGATTATTATTTATTGTATGTTTTGTTTCCTGTGATTGTATAATAGAGAAAAATGTGAAAGTGATTGATTCAGAAACAAAATTACCAATAGGAGAAGTTAAAGTAATTGTAGATTCTGATGAAGATCAATATTTTTATACAGATAGCCTTGGTCAATATTTTTTATCTCGAATTATAGGATGTAGTTGTAAATGTGCAACATTATCTTTTGAAAAAGAAGGATATAATAAAATTACACAAGAATTCAATACCTCTTCTTCTGACAACATTACTATTATGCTTTATCCTGTAAATTCTAAGGGAAATATTAAACCCTTCTAAAGATGAGTCGTTTGTTTTAGATTGTAATAGCATAGTTAAGTAAAATAAAATTCATCCACTACCAAAAACAATATAATTACTCAATACCTTACTTCTTAAATATATTTTTAAATTTGCTAATAGATTAAGGTTACTTTGAGAAAAGTCAAGTATAATTTACTCAAACAAAGAGTTAAACAATTAAAACCTTGTTTCAATAAAATGGAATAAGTACATAATTTGGAGTTGTTTTGTGCTAATAGTATATCACGTAAATATATTTACTTATTATATAATAAAAAGAAAATGAAAAGAACTATTACATTATTGCTTTTTATAGCAATTGGACTTATTTCTCAGATAAGTATGGCTGTTCCAGCCTACAAAGGATTGGTTCAACTTTCTCAACCAGATGGAACAGAAATATCTGCATATCTTTTTGGTGATGAAAGATTAAGTTGGGTCGAGTCAGAAGATAATTATACATTAATGTATAATCAACAAGGCTATCTTGAATATGCAATAAAGAACAAAGATGGAGATATGATTCCATCTGGAGTTATTGCAAAAAATCAAAGTGAACGTTCAATATCAGATATTAATTTTCTTTCAACCATTGAAAAGAAATTAAGATATTCAGAATCTCAAGTTAAAATAATGCTGCAAATGACAGAAATGTTAGATAATTCCAAAGCACAAGGAATAGATGGATTAACAATTGGAATTAGAAAACTTTTGGTTATATTGGTTCAATATTCAGATAGCATACCAGGAGAAACAAGATTTACTTACACAAGACAAGATTTTGAAAACCTGTTCAATCAAATAGGATATTCAGCAAATGGAGCAACAGGAAGTGTAAGGGATTATTTTGCAGCAAACTCATTTGGTAAATTAGACCTTCAATGTACTATAGTTGGCCCAGTTACCCTACTAAATGATAGAGCTTTTTATGGAGCTCGCACTGCAAATGATAATGATGCAAATGCTGCACAAATGATAATAGATGCTTGTTATGCAGCTGACCCAGAAGTAGATTTTAAAACTTTTGATAATGATGGTAATTTGACTGTTGACGGAGTGCATATTGTTTATGCAGGAAAAGGAGAGCATAATGGAGGTGGAAATAATGCAATTTGGGCTCATCGTTCAAAATTAAATCTTCCTTTAGTATTAGATGGAGTAAGAATTGTTGACTATTCCTGTTCATCAGAAAAAAATACAAGAAATGAAATTTCAGGAGTTGGAGTCCATTCTCATGAGTTTGGACATGTTTTAGGAGTTTTAGATTATTACGATACAAATAAAGATATAGATGGAGTTTCAAAAACTTTAGGAGATTTAGATATAATGGATGCAGGTACATATAATAACGATGAAAAAACTCCACCTTTATATAATGCTTTTACACGTGTTTACTTAGGTTGGGCATCTCCTTATGTAATTGATTCAACTATGCTTATGGATATTACTTCAATCCCTAATCAAGACACAGCCTTAATATTTAAAATCAACACTCCTAATGAAGGAGAGTATTTCATATTAGAGAATATAAATTTTTCTGGATGGAATTCCTTTTTGCATACTTCAATAAATTCTTTTAGAAATAACACTGGCACTAATAGTGCAATTAGAGCATTTCATATTGATGAATCAGCATCAGCAACTGGTTGGGGATTATCTATTCCGGGAGGGAATTGCGTTAATTGTGTGGCTATAAAAAATAATGTTCTTCTAATGTCAGCAGACGGAAATTACAATGGAAATCAAACAGGACAAATAGGTAAAATGTCTTGGTATTATACCAATATGGCAAATATGTTATATCCTGGTTCGCAAAATATAACCTCATTAACCGATACAACAACAACCAACTTAAAATCTTGGGGAAATCAAAACTCAAATGTTGCAATTACAAACATAACAAGACTTGCAAACGATAATATCACTTTCAAAGTCAATGGAGGAGCAGCACTTGGAGTTCAAGTACAAACATTTGCTCCTACTCAAATTACATTTACTTCTGCAAAACTTTCTGGTTCAACTCAAACTTCTTTACAAGGAGATACTACTGTAATTGAAAGAGGATTTGTATATAGCGTTGACCCTTATCCATTGGTTTCAAACAATAAATTAATTGTAGCAGGAACAATTGGGAGTTTTGACACAACACTAACAGGACTTGTAGAAGGGAAAACATACTACTACCGTGCTTATGGTATAAATGCTAATGGAGTAGCTTATGGAGAACATTTCTCTTTTATAACAAATTCAGATCCAATTAGTAATAATCTAATAGTAGATAGTAATTTTGCCGCATGTGAAACAGGCGAAATGCCAACAATACTTGGCTCTGTACCTCAAGGAGGTAGTGGAGAATATACATATCGCTGGTTGGAAAGTACAGATAATATCAATTGGACAATAACTCAAAATGCAGGAATTAGAATGGACTACACCCCTTCAACAATGGATGTACCTATGTATTTCAAAAGAGTAGTATTATCAGCCGACAAAGTTGATACTTCAGTTGCAAAATATGTTCCAATAGTACCAGTAACCGTTGTTGGAACAATAAGTAAAGAAAATGATACTATTTCAGAAAATAGTTCAACAGGACTAATAACTTTAAGTGGTCAAGTTGGAGATGTAATTGTTTGGCAAAGAAAATTTGGAACACAACAATGGGAACGAGTTGAAAACTCTGCTTTTCAAACATCTATTTCAGAAGTATTAACTCAAGAAGGAGAATATCAATATAGAGTAAGAGTAAGAAGTGGAGCATGTCCTTCCAAAAACTCTGAACCTGTAAAAATTGTTGTAGATAATATTGGATTATATGGTATAGAATTAGACCAAATCAATTTCAATATCTATCCAAACCCTTCAAAGGGCGAGTTTACCTTAGACCTTGGAACAGGAAAGAAAGTTGATATGCAAATTGTTGATATTTTAGGAAGAACAGTTTACATTAAGAATAACCTAACAGAAAGAGTTGAAATAAATGTTTCAAACATAGAAGATGGAACATATATTTTGATTTTGAAAGAAGGAGATAAAATAGTTGGTAGAAAACAATTAGTTATTACCAAGTAAACTTATCCAAAAATAGACTAAGGTTATTTGAAAATATCCTTGATATATTTTGATAAAAGCTAAGGATAATTTTACCCAAACAAAGAGTTAGAAAATTAAAACCTTGTTTCAGTAAAATGAAATAAAAAATCAAATTTGAAATTATGAGAGTTATAAAAACAATAATTTTAGGATTATTAATAGTCGTATTTTTTGTTTCTTGTGATTGTGTAGTCCACAGAAGAGGAAGAGTTTATGATTCAGAAACAAAATTACCTGTTAAAGATGTAAAAGTTCATATTGTTAATGCAAAAGAAAGAGATGAATATACAGATAGTCTGGGCTATTTTGAAGTGAGGAAACTTTCAGGAGGATTTTATTGTAATGGTGATATGACATTATCTTTTGAGAAAGATGGTTATAATAAAAGTAGCCAATTCATTGAATCGACTTCTGATAGTATTATTTACCTTACCCCTGATAAAAATAAGAAAAAAATCGAGTTGAAACCTTGGAATTGTAAGAAAAGAAATGGAAATTGTGAAGATGAATGTAATTTCTTGAGTGACTTTATTCAATTTGGTAATATTAAGATTGATACAAATAAACTTTGGGATTTTGAGTACTATAAATCTTTTATATTAAAATCATTCCCAAGAGAGTATTTTGAAAAAGATAATTTTGTCTATTATACAACAGTAGAAAATATTAAGAATTATGGGAAATGCTATATTAGAGAGTTTAGGTTTTTTCATCATTACGGAGCAGATCAAGAAAGAGTATATGTAATGTTAAACTCTTCTAAAGATGAAGTATATGTTTTCTATTTTGAGAGAATAGTAATAGAAAAGGATTCTACTATTAAACTATTCTTTAATACAAGAGGGAAAGTATCTCAAAGAAATATTAAATATTCTCCAAAAGATAAGTCGTTTGTATTAGATTGTAATAGCATAGGTAAGTAAAATTCACACAACTCAAAAACAATATAATCCTATCCATAGCTTAGATATCATAATATATTTGTAAATTTGTTGAAAGATTATAGATTAATTTGAAATATACCAAAGATAAATTACAATAAAACATTTTTTTAATTTAGAATTATAGAATAATTTATTATCCAATAAATCATGGAACTAACAATTAAAGAGAATTCTCGAAGAGATATAATAAAACAGATTATTAATTCCCCTTTTTTTATGGGAGATTATAAAAATGAAGAAGGTGGAATCATTACATTTCTTGAAATGATATGGGATTTGCGATCTATGCCTTCTGAAGATAGTCGTTTTACTAATGCTCGTGATGATATATGGAAACATATTGTTATGAATGATGATATTACTATCGAAGAATTATTTTTGGATCGTTTATCTTCATCTTACAAAGAACCTAATATGTTTATTAATTTGATCAACACATCTATTCATCCTACAGTTATGAAAGATGAAGAACAAAGGAACAAGTTAATTGAATTTATAAATATATTACTTTCAAAATTTAATTACAAATTAGCAATTGGTGATTATTTTGGAGAAGAACCTATATATGTTTTCAGTGATAACAGTAAAACAGAAATGCCAAAAGGAATTATTCCTAATATAATTCCTTTTTTTCAACCAGAATATAACAAAAAAACATATCCTTGTTTTATAATTTCTCCATGCAAGTGGGATGATTGGTTTAAATGGGAAACACTATTTGGAATAAAATTATATCATCAAGAAGACAATTTTACAGAAATTGGATACCTTAAAATAATGAAAGAAAATGTGGATATTACTCGAGATGTTCTTCCAAATTACTTTACTACATTAGATTCATCATTTTGCTCAGTAGGAATAGATGCAAAATATTACATGAATATGAAAGAATATGTCAAAAAATCATATCATAGCATTTTTCTTGCATTAAGAGATGCAGCAATGTTTCCAACGATAAAAAGTGAATTTGAAAACAACAACTGTTTTAAGAATTCATTATTGAGAAATGATGAGACTAAGCAATTATTGGATTCTGCACGCTATATACTCAATGGAATTGATGTTAAAAGTTATTACAAATTTAGTTATTCATTTTTACCCCCTTATTGTTCAGATAATGATGATACTATTAATATAGATTTTGATTTTAAATATGGTACAAATTTTAATCAACGAATATATGCTTTAATTGGGAAGAATGGAACAGGTAAAACGACATTACTTTCCAAGATTGCTAATGATTTTGCAAATTCGAACTCAAAAAACATTATTCCACAAAAACCTTTATATAATAAAATAATTACAATATCTTTTAGTTTCTTTGATAGACTCCCTCTTCCTTCACCAAATGCACAGTTTAACTATACTTACTTGGGAATAAAAGACACGAACAACAATGATGTTCCTATTGATGGAATATTAAGAAAAAAATTATTAAGATCATTAATAAAAATAAATTCAAATAATAGACATATGGTTTGGAATAGGATTATTAAGAAATTATTTCATAATGATATTCAAGAAATACTTGTTGAAAAAGACGATATATTTCAACCTATAAATATAAAAAAAGTTTTACATTCATATGAATGTTTTAGTTCAGGTGAAAATTTATTATTATATATAGTTTCAAGTTTGATAAGTGAAATTGAAAATAATACATTAATATTATTTGATGAGCCAGAAACACATCTACATCCAAATGCTATTTCAATCTTAATGAATTTTATGTATAATCTTTTAGATGAATTTAACTCATTTTGTATTATTGCAACACATTCTCCACTTGTTATTCAAGAAGTTTCTTCAAGGAATATTAAAGTATTTCAACGAGTTGGAAATTCTTTAGAGATTCATGGAGTAGGTTATGAAACATTTGCAGAAAATCTTTCAACAATAACGAACGAAATATTTGATAATAGAGAAGTTGCTAAATATCATGTTAAAATTATAGAAGATATAGTTAAAAAAAACAAAGAAGGAAAATATGATTCTATTATTTCTATATTTAAAAATGGGGATATACCAACTCCACTTAATGTTAAATTATATATAAAAGAATTAATAAATAAATATGAAGAATCTTAAGCCGTTTAGTGGAGATGCAAAAGCGGAATATAAAAATGCTATTGATAGGAAGGAACATACTTCACCTATCAGAATTAAATTAGAAACAATAGAGAATGATATTGTAAATGCTTATGATTTGTATAAATTAAATTTTGATTTCAATACATTAGATAATATTAAAATAGATAATACATTTGTTGATGTAAAAAACGAACTAATATCTTTATATGATTATCAATGTAAAATTATTAGAAATATAAGAGAAAACATCAAAAATCAACAAATAGAAACAATTCGTACAACTTGTCAAAATTGCACAATAGATTCTGTAAGTAGTATGGATCATATTCTTCCAAAATCTTTATATCCTGAATATAGTGTCAATGCATATAATTTATTTCCATGTTGTAGTAAATGTAATGAGTACAAATCAAAAAAAAATGGAGCAAATGAATTTTTGAATCTTTTCCTTGATGAATTACCAAAAATACAATATTTATTTGTTGAAGTTTATATAGAGAAAGATAGTATAAATTTCAAATTCTATTTAGCAAATGATAACAATCAAATATCATCTGATATTTTTACAAAAATAGAAAACCATTTTAATAATCTACACTTACTAGAAAGGATGAAAGATTGTTCGATTTCATATTTGTCAGAATTCATATCTTCAATTATACCACATTATAAAAGAATAGGAAAAGATTATTTAATTAAAACAACACAAGAAAGTATTGATGATAAACGCAATAGTTATGGTTATAACTATTGGAAGTGTTCTTTAGAATCAGCTTTGATTCAAAGTCAGGATTTTTGGGATTATATAAAAAATTTGTAGGGTCAATATTATTAAGATTAATAATTAGTTTTTGATTCTATTCCTATAATTCACCTACAAATTAACAAATAACAATATAATCACACTCAATACCCAAACACTCAAAATATATTTGTAAATTTGTCGCTATAAATTTTGTTATTGTTTATGAGCGAAAGAAAATTATTGGTTGTTGGGAGTAGTGGTATTCATACTTTTAATACTATTGATTTAATTAAGGATTATTTTTCTGATATATTGCTTATCACTGATAAGGAGTATGATGATTTTAAGGAAATTGAGCATAAGATTTTTGACTTCTCTTTTTCCAATCCTGTTAATATTCCTTTACTTCCTCATAAAATAAACAGAGTAATAAAAGAGTATAAGCCTGATTTTATAATTATTATTCAAGTTTCTACAAGTGCTTTCAGTACCATTATTGCCAATACAAAGAATATTCCAACTTTGGTTATTGCATTGGGTAGTGATGTTTTGACTATTCCTCAAAAGGGTTTTTTCTATAAACAAATGGCTAAGTTTGTTCTTAAGAGGGGTAAATACTTTAATACTGGGGCAAGGTTTGCTGCTGAAAAGATGAATGCTTTGGCTGGCAGGGATTTGAATGTTGTTGTTGCTAATTCTGGCTTTGAACCAGGTTGTAAGCCAATGCCAAAGCAAAATATTGTTTATTCTAATCGCTTACATAAGTCTTTATATCGTATTCCACAAATTATTGAAGCATTTGCAAGATTTGTGGGAAATGGAAGAGATGATTGGAAATTGGTTATTGGAGCAACTGGAGATGAAGAAAATTTAAAACAAAAATCAAAAGAATTAGGAATTGAAGATAAGGTAGAATTTATTGGTTGGGTAGAAAAAGAAACAAATAATTATTATTATTCCATTTCAAAGATATGGATTTCAATTCCAGAAACTGACAATACTCCAATTTCTTTAATGGAAGCAATGGCAGCAGGTTGTATTCCAATTATGTCAGATTTAATTGCTAACAGGGAATGGGTTGAAGATGGAAAAAATGGAATAATTGTTTCTGATTATAATTCAAATTATATAGAAAGAGCTTTAAGTATAGATTATGATTATTTACTTGATTATAATGTAAAACTTATGGAAAATGAAGGAACAAAGGAAGCAAACAGAAGAAAATTTTATTCAATATTTGATAAGGAGTTTAAAAATTAATGGTTAAAAAGAAAGTTGTACATATTACCACTGTTCATAAAAGATTTGATTCAAGGATTTTTCATAAGGAATGTTCCTCTCTGGCAAGAGAAGGTTTCGATGTAAATCTTATTGTTTCGGATGGTTTTATGAACGAAACAGTTGCTTTAGATAAGGACTCTTCAATAAATATAATTGATATAGGGCTAGAGAAAAACAGAATAAAGAAACTATTGTTTTCTACCTGTAAAGCTTATAAAATAGCAAAAGACTTAAAGGCTGATGTTTATCATTTCCATGACCCAGACTTTCTTGTCTTTGCTCCTTTATTGAAAAACAAAAACAATAGAGTTTACTTTGATTCACATGAGGATTTCCCTGCACTAATGAAACAAAGGGAATATATCCCAAATTATCTTAGAGCTATACTTTATTTTATTACAAGGAGATTAGAAAAATTTACTACTAAGAAAATTTCAGGAGTTTTCACAGCAACTGATAATATTAGAGATAAGTTTATTGGTTATGGAGTTAAATTTGCTCAAACTATTAAGAACTATCCCATACTTCCTAAATCAATTGAAAACAAAAGCAATAGTCAAGCAGAAAACACTCTTTGCTATGTTGGAGGACTTATTCCAATTCGAGGAGTTAGGGAGATGGTAGTTTCTACTTATAATGCTGGAGCAAAACTATTGCTTGCAGGTCCTTTCGATTCTGAGGATTATAAAAAAGAGATAATGAGTTTAAAGGAATGGCAATGTGTTGAATATTTTGGATTTATTCCTCATATTAAGATAGGAGAATTAGTTTATTCCAACAGTAATATAGGCTTTGTTATTCTTCATGATGCTCCAAATCACAGGAACTCCATTCCAATTAAATTTTTAGAATATATGTCCTATGGTCTTGCAATAATTGCTTCAAAAGATATTTTGTTTTGCAAGGAAGTTATTAAAGAGATTGGTTGTGGAATAATTGTTGATCCTTTGAATACTAAGGAGATTGAAGAAGCTATAAAAACTCTTTTAAATGATAATGCTTTGGCAAGAGAAATGGGAGAAAGAGGAAGGAAGGCTTCAAGAGATATTTATAATTGGCAAGTTGAAGAAAAAAAACTAATAGAAACATATAAATCATGAAACTACTTATACTGACACAGTATTTCCCACCAGAAGTTGGAGCACCACAAAACCGTTTATATGAATTGGCTTTAAGATTAAAATCAAAAGGAATTGATATATCTGTTCTAACTGCTATGCCTAATTATCCTCAAATGATAGTTCACAAGGAATATAAAGGAAAATGTTACTGCAAAGAAGATATGAATGGACTTAAGGTTCATCGTTCCTGGATTTATGTAAGTAAGTCAAAGTCTATAATTCCTCGTTTACTGAATTATTTTTCTTTTGTTTTCTCTTCTTTATGGTTTGGACTTTTTAAAATAAGAAAACAAGACGTATTGCTTGTTGAATCTCCTCCTTTGTTTTTAGGAATTACTGCTTATTTGCTTTCAAGAGCAAAAGGAGCAAAGATGATATTTAATGTTTCAGACCTTTGGCCAGAAAGTGCAGAAAAATTAGATATAATAAGTAATAAGACACTTCTTTCAATGGCAACAAAATTAGAAGAGTTTTGTTACCGTAAATCTTCTTTAATTACAGGACAAACCCAGGGAATAGTAAGAAATATTCAGTCAAGATTTCCAAACAAAAGAGTTTACTGGTTAAAGAATGGGGTTGATATAAAGTTTTATGATGTAAATAAAACTCAATCAGAATCAAATGCCTGGAGAAAAGCCAATGGATATTCTGATGAAGATTTTATTTTGTTTTATGGAGGAATAATAGGTCATGCACAAGGCTTGGATATAATCCTGAATGCAGCAAAAATCTTAGAAGATAAACCAAGAATTAAGTTTGTAATGCTTGGTTCAGGTCCAGAAAAAGAAAGATTATTGGCTCTAAAAGAAGAACTAAAACTAAATAATCTTGAGTTTTATGATGCAGTTCCAAAGTCAAAGATGCAGGAAATAATTATGGATATGAATGCAACCATTGTTCCACTAAAGAAATTAGATTTATTTAAAGGAGCCATTCCTTCCAAAATATTTGAAAACCTTGCATTAAAGAAACCTGTACTTTTAGGATTGGAAGGAGAAGCAAAGGAATTATTTATAGATGAAGGAAATTGTGGCCTAAGCTTTGAACCAGAAAACACAGAAGATTTGGTTAAACAAATCTTAGTCCTGTACAATAACCCAGAACTCTCAAAACAATTAGGAGAAAATGGATTAAAGTACGCTTCAGAAAACTTTAACCGTTATAAAATTGCAGAAGGATTATTTGAAGAGCTAAGAAAGTTGGGTTAAGATTTTGGATTTTTTGCTTTAAGAATTATTTTAACATTCTCCTATTTTCAACTTCCTGCAATATCTCTATTTGTTGAATTGCGATTTTATTAAGTTTGATAAGCCTTTCTCTTTGTGAAATACCTTCATTTATAAAAACAGCATTAAGATTTTCCATATTAGACAAACAGATCAATTCGTTTATATTGGCGTAGTCACGAATATTTCCTTTTAAGTCAGGATTTGCATCACGCCAATCTTTTGCTGTTATTCCAAAAAGAGCCATATTCAGTACATCGGCTTCATTGGCATAAATAATAGAGGTTTGTTTTGATGTGAGTTCTAAGGGAATCAAATTATGTTTAATTGCGTTTGTATGAATATGATAGTTGATCTTAGCAAGTTCTCTTTTAGCCGACCAGCCAAGTGATTTCTGCTCTTCTTCCTTAAGTCTTTGAAACTCCTTAACAACATATAATTCAAATTCTACAGAAATCCAACTTGCAAACTTAAAGGCAATATCCTTGTGCGCAAAAGTCCCACCATATCGACCTGATTTGGAAACTATGCCTATTGCATTTGTACTTTCTATCCATTTTTTAGGTGAAAGGGTAAAGGCATTTGCTCCTGATTCATTCTTAAACCCCTCGAATTCGAGGGGTTTAAAATTTATATTATAAAGAAGCTCCCAAACTCCAAGATATTCAATAGTGTTTCTGTTACGCATCCAATTTGCAATAACGGCATTAGCATCAGGATTTTTCGCCATTGCTATATCTGTAAGCGAAATATAATCATTGTTATCTATATTGATAACTGTTATTTCAGTGTCTTTTACTTTTATTTTTGCCATGTTAAGGTAATTTATTCAAAATTATAATTGGTTTACTAACCTTGCAAATGTAAAAAATAATTTTAAAACAAGGAAATATTCATATATTGTTTTTAAATGCTCTTTAATTTGATTTCTAACAGTTTTTGTTAATCAACATGTTTTTCTGAATGTGTTCTTACCATTTTTCTTTATCTTTGCACTTTAACAATTGGATATAGTTGTTAAATATTTAATGACAGACTTTTATAATAATATATGATAAAGATAATAACAATAATAGGGGCGAGGCCTCAGATAATTAAGGCTTCGGCTATTAGTAGGGCTATTAAGGAAAACTATAAGGATGATATTGAAGAAATAATTGTTCATACTGGACAGCATTATGACAGGAATATGTCTGAGGTTTTCTTTACTGAACTTGATATTCCAAGACCTAAGTATAATCTTGCTGTTGGTTCTGGAAAACATGGTGAGCAAACGGCAAAGATGATTGAAGGGATAGAAAATATCTTAGAAACTGAAACGCCTAATGCTATTATTCTTTATGGAGATACTAATTCAACTCTATCTGGTGCAATTGCTGCATCTAAGATTCATGTTCCAATAGTTCATATTGAAGCTGGATTGCGTTCTTTTGACAAGTATATGCCAGAAGAAATAAACCGTATTATGTGTGACCATGCTTCAACTCTTTTATTTTCTCCAACAAAGGCTGGATATAATAATTTAATTAGAGAAGGATTTAGTACTCAAATTCATGAAAAGCCAACTATGAATAAACCAAATATTTATCATAGTGGTGATATTATGTATGATAATACTCTTCATTTCTCTAAAATGATTAAGAATAGAGAAACTCCTCTTTCTTGTTATGGAAAAGATTTTATTCTTTGCACTATACATAGAAACACTAATACTGATGATGCAAATCGTCTTCAACCAATATTTAAAGCTATTGAGGAGATAAGTAAAACTCAAAAGATAATTCTTCCACTTCATCCAAGAACCAAGAAGATGATGCCCCTTACTTTGGGAGAAAGCTTTGCCAAAGAAGTTGAAAATAATTCAAATATAGAAATTATTGACCCTGTTTCTTTTCTTGATATGATTTATCTTGAAACTAACTCAAAACTAATCTTAACTGATTCAGGTGGAGTTCAAAAGGAAGCTTATTATCTTGAAAAACCTTGTGTTATACTTCGTCCTCAAACAGAATGGGTAGAAATAGTTGAATGTGGTAATGCAGCTATTGCTGATGCAGACTATGATAAAATAGTTCATGCAGTAAATAATTATATAAATACTCCTCCAAAAACCTATCCAAACATATTTGGAGATGGACAGGCAGCCAGGTTTATGTGTGGAGTTATGCTAAAATGTTTATAAGATGAGAACAATAGAAGAATTACAGGAAATAGCAATAAAGATAATAGAAGAAGAAAGTTTTTTAGCTTCTCCAAATAATCTTTATGAACCTATTGAATATGCCATGCACCAGGGAGGAAAAAGGATACGTCCTTTATTATCTCTTATGGCATCAGATCTTTTTTCTGGAGATATTGAAAAGGCTAAACCAGCAGCAATTGCAATAGAAGTACTTCATAATTTCACTCTTTTGCATGATGATATTATGGATAAGTCTCCTTTAAGAAGAGGTATGCCAACGGTTTATAATAAATATGATACCAATACTGCAATACTTTCTGGAGATACAATGTTTGCCAGGGCTTTCACTTATTTATTAAAGGCAGAAAAAACACAAATACATGATTTAGTTGAAACCTTTACCAATGCATCAATAGAAGTTTGTGAAGGTCAGGCAATGGATATGTGTTTTGAAGAAAGAAATGATGTAAGTATTGAAGAATATATTGAGATGATACGCCTTAAGACAGGAGTTCTTCTTGCCTCTGCCCTTAAATTGGGAGCAATTACAGCTCTTGCAGATAAAAAGGATATGGATTATCTTTATAATTTTGGATTAAATATAGGTATAGCCTTTCAGTTGCAAGATGATATATTGGATTGCTGGAGTAATTTGGAAGATTTTGGAAAGGTAACAGGAACAGATATAGCTGATAATAAGAAGACTTTCCTTTATTTAAAATCTCTTGAAATTGCTGATAAAGATGATAAGGAGGTTTTAACAAAATATTTCTCCTCCACCAACTTCGATAAAAAGGAAAAAGAAGACGCCATTAAAGCAATTTACCACAAACTTAACCTTAAAGCCATTGCACAGGAACTAATGCAGGACTATAATAATAAGGCAATGGAGAGTTTGGAGAAGATAGGAGTTGATAATCAAAGAAAACAAAACCTTATTGACTTTGCAAACAAGTTAATGCACAGAAATAAATAATTTTAATAATACTATTTTAAACCCAAAGCCCAATTTCTTGAACTCAGACTTTATTATTTTGAAAAAAGATAAAGAGATTTTGAATTATTATAAAGTGTTTGCAGTCAGATATCGTCGCTCCTAAACTGAAAAACGTCGTTTGTCAATATAAAAAACGTCGATTTTGAATAAGAAATCGACGTTTTCAGCAATAAAATCGACGATTTATGAGTATAGTATAGTGATCATAATTCAAAATGATAAGGTTATAATTCATAATAACTTGATAATATTTTAGAATAATAGGATTGCAGTCTAAAATTATTGGATAAGAGTTCTGATTTGTAATTTAAAAATTCAAAATAACAATTTAAAAATTATTTGGTATGGGTATTAAATATTTCAAACAAAGGAGAAAAATCACAAAAAACTCTGTAGCACAAACAAAATACATTCCCAAAATGCAGTTAGAGCCTGTTGTTGGGATGGAAGAGATTGCGGAAATGGTTGAAAAGAAAAGTACTATGAGCAGAGGTGATATTTTGGGAGTGTTGTCTGAGGTTGAGGTTGTGATTTCCTGGATGCTGGAGATGGGACATCCTGTTAAAATGACATATTTGGGGACTTTCTATCCTGTACTTGAGGTTTCTTCGGTTGATGATCCTCAGCAGGTTAGCAGTAAATTAATTAAACGATTAAGATGTGTTTTCAAACCAGGTAAATATTTAAGAGAAAGACTTAAGAAAGCAGAGTTTTCACTTGGCGACAACAAGATTAGAGAGGTTAGTTATAAAGGGAAAAAGTAGAGAATATTCCTTTTTTGAGCCTTAAGTTTAGGAAAAATCGTAAATTCGCAGCAAGAAAAAAATAATAAAATAAAAGATATGAAAGATTTTAATAAGGAGTTTAAGCTATACGCTACCAAACACAGAAATATCAACAGCATTACTTATGATAAATATGCTTCACATTTTCAGAAGAGTGCTTATATAAACCCGACAATTATTGAAGAACGTCAGTTAAATATTGCTCAAATGGACGTGTTTTCACGTTTGATGATGGAAAGAATTATATTTTTGGGAACAGCTATTGATGATGATGTTGCAAATATTATTCAAGCACAGCTATTGTTTTTGGAAAGTGTGGATTCTTCAAGAGATATTCAAATATATTTAAATTCTCCAGGGGGATATGTTCATGCTGGATTGGGAATTTACGATACCATGCAATATATTCGTCCAGATGTAGCAACAATATGCACAGGCCTTGCAGCATCAATGGGTTCTGTTTTGCTATGTGCTGGAGCAGCAGGCAAACGTTCAGCCCTTGAACATTCAAGAGTTATGATTCACCAACCACTTGGAGGAGCCGAAGGACAGGCATCAGACATTGAAATTGCAGCAAGAGAAATAATTAAAACAAAGAAAGAACTTTATAGCATAATCTCCAAGCATTCAGGACAAACCATAGAGAAAGTAGAAGAAGATGGCGACAGAGATTTCTGGTTAACAGCCAAAGAAGCCAAAGACTACGGAATGATAGATGAAATTTTAGTTAGAAATGAAAAGTAATTAGTGATTTGTCTATGTAATTAATATCAGATAGTAATATAGTGCGGGATAACTTATTCCGCACTATAAGTTATAGAAAATGAAAAAGCTAATTTTTATTTGTTGTATCTTTTTATTTTCAGGGTGCATTTTTACTTATGATCCTGCCATTGGGGAGTTAACTATTAGAAATAATTCTGATGAGGCTGTTTATGTTTACAAAAAATGTGGGAAAGTAAATGTTTTGCCTTCGGAACCAAAATTGGAATTATTCCAATTAATTTCTCTTGATGAGCAAGATACTAATAGAGATAAGTTAATTACACCAGAATATAGAATAAATGCTTACGCATATGGTGCAATAGATATTGGAGGAACTAAAAAGAAACCACAACTTGATTGTGAAGAAAAAGTTGTAACGCTTTTCTTTATTAGTGAACAAACAATGCGTAATTATAGTTGGGAAGAAATATCCTCAAAGCAAATGTTTATTAAGAAAATAATATTAACAGATGAAGAATTAAAAAATAATGATTGGAATTATGTTTATAATCCTTGATATTATTTATTCATTACCTAATTCATTGCAACAAAATAATAAATAGATTATGAAGAGAATTATTTTATTTATAGTAATAACAATATTTATTTTTTCATCTTGTGACCCAAAATATTATGGAATTACTTTATTAATTGAAAATGACTCTAATGAAACTGTTCATATGTGTTTAAGTTGTGATTCTTCATTACTTATTAGTGATTCTATTCTTGTTTTTGATAAAAGCAATACTGAAGATATTTATGAAAGAAGTAGATTAGAACCTAAAAGATCATATACTTTCTATAGAGGAAAAATATTTGAAAATAATCCAGACAAACAAGTGATTTGTCCAAATAAAAAATTGAATTTATTTGTGATACTTGATACTACTATTTCAAATTATAGTTGGGATGAAATTGTAGAGAAACAAATGTATAAAGAGAAAATTGTTTTTACACAAGAAGATTTGGATAGGTTGAATTATCATTTTATTTATACAAAATAACTATAATTGAGTTTGATTTTATAATTGTTAGTTAGTGCGGGATATGAACTATCCTTTAAGACAAAAAAGAGGTATTTATTATATAAAACCATAAACTATGAAAAAAGTTATTATATTATTACTAATAAGTATCAACTTAAGTGGTTGTGTAGGAATTTCAACTTATAATAATTTGAAAAATGATTTCTCTTACTTGAAATTTGACAATAAGCCTAATTTGACAAATGGTCTATTTAATATTAAAGGTTATTATGCATTGACCGATAAAACGAATTATACATCATACTTTATGTTTTTTGAAGATGGTTCTTTTGCTAATCAGGTTTTTTTTGACAAAGAAAATAATATAACAGGTTTTAGTGTGTATAATGGTATTTATAAATTATATGGAGATACAATTAAAGTTCAAATAATGTTTAAAGGAGTTGGATTGACAAGCTCTTCATTTGGTGAAGAATGGTATAAAATAGTAGATAAAAACACATTAGAATTAATTTATTTTGGAATGCTTACCACTGTGGCAGAAGATTTTAACTCTATAACTTATATAAAAGCATGTGATATTTCAAAATATAAAAGTTCCTATGCTAAATTTATTCCTTTAGATTCAATCCCTGAATTCAATAATGACCTCAAGAAAGATAAATTCTTTTGGGAAGATGAAAAGGAATGGAAAGAGTATATGGATAGTTTGAAATTAAAGAAGAAAAAGAATGAATAACCAATCTGTCATAAATGGACTAACTGCCATCACAATCAGTAGGAGAAAACATTCAGAAATGTGTAATTTGGTCGTGCGGGATATTTTCTATCTCGCACTACAATAATATTAATTATGAACGCACTACATTTTTATAATGGAGATAGGCAACTTGAAATAGTTTTTTCAAAATTTCAAGTTCAAAAGAACAAGCCTGATTTCAATGATTTTATTCTATTTCAAATAGGCATAAAGCATAGTTTTATTAATACTTCTATAAATACAGAATGCTTAGATATTGACCTTGTTAATTTTGTTATAGATTTGCGAAAATTATACAAAATGGAGGTAAAAACGGTATCATTTGTCCAAACAATTGAAAAAAATATAGAAATAACTTTTAATTTAAATGAGCTTGGACAATTACTTGTTAGTGTAATTATACGAAAACAAATTGATAATATAACAGTTGTATTTGAATATGGAACAGACCAATCATTTCTTCCAGAATTAATAAAAGAAATAGAAATAATAATAAATGAAATGGGAATAACAAACTAACGGATTGTAGTTAGCGTATTATTATTCCTAGCAGAAGTTCTTAATATTAAAATTCTTTTGTGCAAGACATGAACTATTCCGCACTGCAACAAAATAATAAATTATGATACATTTTTATGATAAGAATAGAAATATTGTAATGAAATTGTATGATTTCTCTTTCAATGAACAAGGAGAACCAAGAATCAAATTTTCCTCAATTATTTCTTATTCTTTTTATAAAGCATCACGAGAAATTGAAGATTATAAGAGTTGTTTAGAAGCCTTTTTGAAAGAGCTAAATTTACTTTATGAGAATAAAATAGAAATAGCACAATTTGTTCCTCTTGAAAGGCAACTTGAAATTTATTTTAGGAAATTAGAATTTGGACAAATTTCAGTTTCAATAAGATTAAATAATGTAGATTTTGATAATACTACTCACCATCTGTATGAATCAAAATTGGAAATTAACTATGAGATAGATCAATCTTTTTTACCTGAATTGATTGATGAAATTTCAACAGTTATTTCAAATTAATTTGTTATTGATATTCTGCAAACAAAAAAATATAGATTATGAAGCGACTTTTTTATATATTTGTACTAATAATATTTATTTTCTCATCTTGTATTCATTTTGACAAAGTAACTTTTGGAGAAAAATTATATATTAAAAATTTGTCTAATGAAACTGTTCATATGTTTTTAACTTGTGATTCTTTATTACAGATTAGCGATTCTGTTCAAATTTTTGATAGAAGCAATAAAGAAGATATTTTTTATAATAGAAGTAGATTAGATACTAATATGATAAAATCTTTCTATAATAAAAAAATATCTGATAATAATCCAGACAAACAATTGATTTGTCCAAATAAAAAATTGAATTTATTTGTGATACTTGATACTACTATTTCAAATTATAGTTGGGATGAGATTGTAGAGAAACAAATGTATAAAGAGAAAATTGTTTTTACACAAGAAGACTTGGATAGTATAGGATATACTTTTATTTATACAAAATAAATATAATTGAGTTTGATTTTATAATTGTTAGTTAGTGCGGGATATGAACTATCCCGCACTTTTTTATTATTAGGATTTTTAATCCGCAAGATGAAACAATATTAAAAGAATATAAATATATAACAGATGATTTAAAAGAAATCGTTAATTTTGCGGAAAATATATAGAAGGTCGTTTATGAATAAATTGAAACAAAATTTGGAAAATGAAAGATAAAAGTCTCTTAAGGATAGGAGTTATAATGATTTCTATCCTGATTTCTTTTAATTCTTTTTCGCAGGAAAAGATTCTTTCAAAGAAAATTGTTTATGAGGTTAAAATTATGAACTCTCGTATTGAACAGTCTGTGAAAAAGGATTCCATTGTTTATGATTATCTGGTTGATAAGAGGTTCTGGTGGCAAACAATTGATACAATAATTTCTCAGGTTAAATCAAAGAAACTTTATTTTAAGACTTCTGAGAGAGAAAACTTGGTTTTTGATTCCATTAAGAAGGATTTGCAAAAGAAATACTTGGCCTGCTTTAAGGATACTTTAACTGATAAGAAATTTCAAAAGCTTTTGGAGGAAGAAATCAGGGCAATTAAGTTTGAGGAAGAATGGACTTATAATCCTCAGACAATGTTAATCAATAAGAAAGTTATTGGCTACAACCCGATAATCACAAGAGATTCTGTTTATCTTCAGGATGAAGACCTTGTTCCTAAGGAGTTTTTCCGTTTTGAGCTTGGTTGGATTTATCCAAGTCTAAAGCCAGAGCTGAAAGACACTCTTTGTGTTGTGAGAAACATACATTTCACAATTCCAATTTATAATAAGACTCCATATCATTGGTGGGATTCACATATTGAGCCAGAGTATTCGCTTCCTTATTTTGAATCTTATATGCAAAAGGCAGAGCAGGGACAGATTAAGGTTTATGCTCAGCCCAATTCAACTGAAAGCTACACAAGAGCTGAGATTATCAAACGCAAGCAGTTTGAGATGATGACTACAATAGATACTCAGGATATTTATGGAAATGATGTTCCAAAGGATACTATTATAAAAGGTAATTATAATACTGATAATTTAGACTATTTACGCTTTGGTGATGAATGGTATTTTGATATTCTATCTTCACAATTTGTTAAAAACGTAAATTATCTTTCTCCAATGATTCAAATTATAGGAATGGATGGAGGTCTTAGGGGTTTAATGCCAATTTATTATTTGAGGAGGAGGTAAGATGAAAAGATTTGTAATAATTATTTTTGCTTTAACAGTCTCATTTATTGGATATGCTCAACAACCAACGCATTCCATAGAATACGAATACCATAATGTTGGAGTTTTTAATCCTGAATGGGAGATATATCACAGTTTAAATCCAAAGAAATTTGAACATATTACTGGATATTACAGAGAAGAACTTGCAAAGATTATTTTCAATGCAGTCAGTTCAAAGCAGGTAAAGATTTATGACCAGAGAAAAAGGGAAATATCTATTGATACTGTTTTGAATCGTATTATTGAGTTTGAGAAAAGAGAATTTGGACATATTCTAAAGAAAGATTCTGTTTTCAAATTTATTTATCCTTATATATCTACTTATTCTTTTGAGGAATTTGTAAAATATGACTTCAAAACTCTTGCATTGGAGAAGACCATAAAGGCTTATTGCCCAACACTGGTACGTTATAAGAGTTTTACTGATACAAAGGTAGATACAGTAAGGTTAGAGCTATTCTGGATATTTCCTCAAGATGAGGTAGTGGAGGAAGATAATAAGAAAAATAAAGAAATAAAAGACGATTATTTCAATATTCCTGATACTATTATTTCACTTCAACCACTAAAATATCCAGTTCAAAACCCTTACACAACATCTCTTTTTTATAAAGCAAAAAATAAGGATGCAAGCATAGTAAGGGCTGATGGTTCAAAGTTTAATGCTCCAAAGGAAGTTGATGATTTGTTTATTTTGAAATCAACTGTTTATATTGAAAATGAAGAAACTGGAGTTGAAGAAAAGAAAGAAGTAACCTCAGATATTATTCCAGAGGATATAACACATATTCGTTTGGGAGAATTGTGGTCAATTAACAGGAATAACCTTCAAATTAAAAAGCAGGTTAAGTATATTATACCGCTTTATATTTACGATGATAAAGGATTTAGGCAACTTGGAATTAGAATAAGATGAACCAAAAACTTTCCCTTAGCGGATTAAATAGAATTGGAGTAGAGGAGTTTAAGCAAAAGGAGAAAAATCCAATTGTTATTGTGCTTGACAATATTAGAAGCATGAATAATGTTGGTTCAGTTTTTAGAACTTCGGATGCATTCCTTATTGAAAAGATATTTCTTTGTGGGATTACTCCCAAACCACCTCATAGAGAAATACAAAAAACAGCACTTGGAGCAACAGAAACAGTTGATTGGGAATATAAAACTACAACCTTTGATGCAATTGATGAGCTTAAAGGCAAAGGATATCTTATTTATTCAATTGAACAGACAGTTGGGAGCATTATGTTGAATGATTTTATTTTTCCAAAACAGGAAAAAGTTGCTATTGTTTTTGGTAATGAAGTTGAAGGAGTGGATCAGGAAATTATTAATATTTCTAATGGTGTTATTGAAATTCCACAGTTTGGGACTAAGCATTCATTGAATATTTCAGTAAGTGCGGGAATAGTTATATGGGACTTATTCAATAAATTACAATAATAATTTGAAAAAAAAGTCAAATAAATTTGGCAGTAAAGAAAAACATTGTATCTTTGCACTCGCTTTTAAGGGGTCTTTTAAAGATAAAATTGGTTCGGTAGTTCAGTTTGGTTAGAATACATGCCTGTCACGCATGGGGTCGCGAGTTCGAGTCTCGTCCGGACCGCTAAAAGTTAAACAATAATAAAGCATTGATATTTTATATCAGTGCTTTTCTCTTATTTAGACACTTTGTTATTTATTCAATGGGCTTGGTTTGGTTTTGACAGCAAGGTAAATGGGTAAGTAAGCATGCAGGCACACGTAATAATTGCCTTAAAAAAGGTTACACACAAATTAATTGGCGAAGAATCTTACGCTTTTGCTGCTTAATCGAAGTTTAGTAGATTAGCTTAATCTGTATCAAGGATATGGAGCAAAACGTTCCTCCACGACCCATTCTCTATGGTCAAAGATAAAGGGACGCACGCAAAATAGAGATAGTTTTTGAGTTTCTTCGGCTCAATTACGAAATTTAAGAAGATAAGGCAGGACTTAGGGTGTCTTTCTCCTTTTCTTGCACTAAAACCAAAGAAAGAATAAGCATGTAGAAAGTTTATTTGTTTCTTGTTTGGACCAGGGTTCGACTCCCTGCAAGTCCACTTTTTTGTTTCAGTATCTGCTGATTCTTATTTCCATCATGAAATTTTCTCAGTTTTGTTAATCTATATGCATACTTATGCATCTTTTTTATTCCTATAAAATTTATTTTTCATTGCTAATCAATATTCTTTGATAGAGTGCGTTAATATTGTAGATGTAAAAATAATTCTATAGAAAATTATGAACATGAATAATATTGAAAATAAAGAAAGTATTTTGGAAACAGGCAGGATTGGATTTCAATGGGAAATGGAAAATCCCTTTATATTCTGTGCTCATCATAATGATGCTTTTCCAAAAGGAAATAAAAATCAAGGACCTGATGTTTCATTAAGTGGAAGAAATATTGGTAGCGATTTCTCCAACAAAGATGGATTCAGTATGTACCATGGAGAAATTGTTCCTGGCTTTCCAATGCACCCACATAGAGGATTTGAAACTGTTACCATCGTTTTGAAAGGAATTATTGATCATTTTGATTCTCTTAAGGCTCATGGACGTTATTCAAATGGAGATGTCCAATGGCTAACAACAGGAAAGGGATGTCAACACTGCGAAATGTTCCCCCTTGTTAATCAAGATAAGGATAATCCTTTAGAACTTTTTCAAGTATGGCTAAATTTACCAAAGAAAGATAAGTTTTGCGAACCTAACTATAAGATGCTTTGGGCAGAAGATATTCCAGTTTTTGATGTTGTAGATGAAAACAATAATAAAACATCCATTAAACTAATTTCAGGAAGCTTTGAGGGGAGAGTAGGATTGGAGCCAACTCCAAACTCTTGGGCTTTTGATAAAAATAATAAGGTTGGTATAGTCTTAATAAAGATGAATCCTAATGCCAAACTAACAATTCCTAAGGGTACAAAAACTATGTCAAGAAATCTTTATTTCTATCAGGGAGAAGGAAGTATAGTAATTGAAAACAAAAATATTCCATCCTCAAACAAAATAAGACTAAATGCTGAATTTGAAACTCAAATAACTAATAAAGATAAGGAATCCTTTATTTTGCTTCTTGAAGGAGAAAGAATTGATGAGCCAGTTGTTCAATATGGTCCTTTTGTAATGAATACTCAGGAAGAAATATATCAAGCAATTCAAGATTATAGAGAAACAGAGTTTGGGGGATGGCATTGGGAAAGAACAGATCCAGTTCATTCAATAAGCTCAGGAAGATTTGCAACTTATATTGACGGAAGAGAAGAGGTAAGGAATTAAGCTTGTAAATATCATTATTTTTGACAGTTACTGAGCCTTAACATTAAATTAACATACACTTAATATCAAATTAATTTTTAAGGGGTAATTCCTGTATAATTTTGCTACTTCTTTAAACAAAAAGTCGGAATTATGTTTGGAATGGACTCTTCTATTTTTATCCTCTTCATCGCTTGTATATTATGCGCTGTAATATTTGAATTTATTAATGGTTTTCATGATACAGCCAATGCAGTAGCAACAGTAATTTACACAAGAACTTTAAAACCTCGAATAGCTGTTTTATGGTCAGGGTTATGGAATTTCTTAGGAGTATATCTTGGAGGAATAACTGTTGCAATGACAATTATGCACCTATTACCTCTTGATGTATTGATAGAACAATCAATGAGTTTAAGTATTTCTCTTATACTTACCTTACTTATAACTGCAATAATCTGGAATATTGGTACTTGGTATTTTGGACTTCCTTGTTCAAGTTCTCATACATTAATAGGCTCAATATTTGGAGCAAGCTTGGCCTTAGCTTATGTTACAAATACTGGATTTGCAAATTTGCCATGGAAGAAATTGGAAGAAGCAGGATTGTCTTTATTGGTATCTCCTTTATTTGGCTTCTTTATGGCAATGGTAGTAATGTTTTTGTTTGGAGTTTTTGTTAGAAAGAAACGTTTCTTTGCTCAAGTAAATAAGGATAAAAAGCCTCCATTTTTAGTAAGATTGACATTAATATTGACTTGTACATCAGTAAGTTTTGCTCATGGTTCAAATGATGGACAAAAAGGAGTTGGATTAATGATGATAATTCTTATTTGTTTCTTGCCAACCAAATTTGCAATTGACCCTGATAAAAATCCTGCTTCAATGGGAGGAAATATAGATCATATTGCATGGGTGTATAATAAAGTTGATTATTCAGCCATACCTGCAAGTGATACTGCTCTTGTGAACAAATCAAAACACAGTATTGTTAGACTTAAAGAAATATCTACAATACTTAGTAATCCTGAAGAAAATACTCATAAATATAATTTTGAAATCAGAAAAAACATATTAATCCTTGAATCTGCATCAAAGGCTATTATAGATTCTGAATCAACAGATGCAAGAGCAAGTCAAGAATTGAATAAGAACATTAAGCAATTAAAATCTTATACAGAGTTTGTTCCATGGTGGGTTATTCTTATTGTATCTGTTTCCTTAGGACTTGGAACCATGATAGGATGGAAGAGAATAGTTGTAACTATTGGAGAAAAAATAGGTAAAAAACATTTGAGTTATGCTCAGGGTGCAAGTGCAGAAATTGTTGCAGCAAGTACAATTGCAGCATCAACAATGTTAGGTTTGCCAGTAAGCACAACCCATGTTTTATCTTCAGGTATTGCAGGTTCTATGGCATATAGAGGGGGGATAAAGAATATTCAAATGGATACAGTAAAAAGTATACTTTTGGCTTGGGCATTAACAATTCCAGTAGCGGTAATTGTATCTGGAGGTTTGTTTATGTTGATAAATTGGATATTACACTAATCTATTTTTAAATCTACATAGAGAAAAGTAGATAAGCATTTAGTATTTTAAGAATAGAATCCAATCCCAATCTTCAGGGTTTCCAACTCCAACGCTTGGTGTGTAAAGGAAAAGTTTTACAGTAGCATCAGGATTGGAACGTAAATAATCTCTAACCTTCACTAAACCTTGAACAGAAGACCAGATTGGAGAATAGTCATAATCTGTATTTTGAGGATTAAAAACATTTTCAAACCCTCCTCTTGGAATATAATAATCGCAAGTTAAAACATGATCAAAATCACTTGCAGGAAGAATGTTTTGAGGATAATTAATATGTCCTAATCCCATCCAAATTATATCACCATCAAAGATTACTTTATTTAATTCTTCATAAATCAATTTTATGTTTCCAAAATCACCAGGAGGATCATATTGAGTTGCAATTGTAAAGGTTTCAGAAGATTGAGAAAATAATAATTCCTTTCCCCCTTCAAAACTGTTTGTTAAATAATCTACTTTAAGCATAAGTATTTTAGAGGGATAATGCCTTTCCATTTCCTCACAGGAAGAAAATAACAAAATACTTAAGGAAGCTATTATAGCAACTGCATATGAGTAATGCTTGAATTTTAAAATACTTGATTTCATAAACTGCATATTTACTGTTAATTGAAAATTTGATTTTCAAACTGTCAAACTTCCAAAGCACAAAGATACATTCAAATAAAGTAAAAGTCAAGCAATAAAGTTTAAATGTAATTCCAACTCCTTATTCTATTTTACTGAAACGCTGTTTTAATTTACTAACTCTTCGTTTTAATTTTTTCTTTCTTCGTTTTATTTTACTGAAACAAGGTTTTATTTTCATTAAAGTATCATCGTTACTTTTGCCTTTAAAAACATCAATCAAAATTGAAAATATATCAATCATATTTTTATTTATATCCCTTATATTTTTATTTTTGACTGACTTATTTTTCATTATGATTGAGTTATTCCAATAACCCTTTATAGATATTTACTAAACCTTTTTTGAATAATTTATCTTGTTAATTTGTTAAATTACTGGGGATATTTAACAAGTTAACAAGAGTTAATAGTTAATGGGTAACCCCAATATAAAAATATTGGGGGTTACCTCAATAACTTACTATTAAATTCTTTGTTACATAAGTTAATTAGAGATTAAGCCGTAAATTTGCTGTTTAAATCTTACAATCTTCAGAACTAATAGAATTAATATTGTCAAAGATGAATAATATAAGGAAATGTGATGTTATAATAGGAGGGATATTTGCCTTGCTAACCATAGTTTTTTTAATAATGTCAAGCAAAAATGAGGTATTCTTTAATTGGATATTTGAAAGGCATCAAAATATTTTGAGCTGGTATATAAGACCATTATTTCTAATACCATTTGCCTTTTTTGCTTATAAGAGAAGTTGGTTGGGAATATTTATAACCATATTCTGCATCTTTACAAGTATGTTTTGGTTTAATAAACCAGAGATAATCAATCCTCAGGTAAAGGAATTCTTAGAATTTGAAAAAGAATGGCTTTTTAGTATTTGGGATTATAAAAAGATATTATTAGCCCTCACAGTCCCTGTTTCATTCTCTCTTTTAGGACTTGCATTTTGGAAAAGGAGTCTATGGTTGGGCTTATCAGTAGTGGTATTAATAGCAAGCGGAAAGATAGTTTGGAGTATATACAATGCATCTGAATCTGGAAAACAAATCCTCATCCCTGCAATAATAGGACTAATATTCTGCATACTATTAATCTATTATGGTTTTAGGAGATTAGAAAATAAGAAATAATACTATAATTATTAATTGCTTGCAAATAAATATTTTAAATTTCTTGTAACAAATATAGAAAGGTAAACTAAATTATGGCTAATAGAATAGAGAAAGAAAAACGCATTATGGAGTTTATGGTTAGACTCTATTGCTCAAAGAAAGAGAATAATAATGAACTCTGTGATAGTTGTAAGGAATTAATAGAATACTCCAAAAAACGTTTAGAACATTGTCCTCACGGCAATAATAAACCTTCATGCAAGAGATGCCAGAAGCATTGTTATAGAAAAGAATACAGAGAGAAGATAAGGGAAGTTATGCGTTATTCAGGTCCAAGAATAATCCTCTACAAACCATTAGAATTTATTCGACATCTTGTAAAATAATTGAATAGAATAAGATTTTTGTTTCTAATGAATATCAATTGTATATTTATTAATGAGATAACCATTTGAGATTAATACTCAATAATACTATTCTTCATCTGGATATTCTTTTTCAGTAATATTGAATTCCTGATAATTTGTAAACAAGCCTAGAAATTCTTCATCTTTTTTTATCTGCAACTCCTTTTCCTTTGAAAATGGAACAATATCCTTAATTAAACACATTTTGAATTGTTTAAATTCATTTGTAGTTGCAATTAAAATCATTGATTTACTCTTGTAATTTGAATAAATACAGAAACTATCAATAATTATATCAAGAATATAATTTACAAACTCTTGTGGCATTTCAAATGAATAAAAAGCAAAGACTATACCAGTTCCTTCAATGTCTGCATATCTTCTCGCAAAATTATTGCCTTTTAAATTTTTATATGTATCAAAAAACTGTAAAAAGTTATTTGAAATCACTCTTCGATTGAATCTATTAAACGACATTATAGCTGTTGCAAGTTCAATTGAGTTTTCGTTGACATTATTTAAAACTTCATTTTTTACAAGTTGATCAAGAAAGTAACTATTTTTATCATGTTCTTTTTTTAACTTTACTTGATTACTTTGATTAAATTCAGCCCAATTACCATCCAATTGAACAAATATAGCATTATCCTTCTTTGAATAAAAGTAATCAGGAAAGTGCCTTTCATTTTTTAAATATGTAGCCAAAAGGTCATGTTCTGTTCCTGAAATTAATATATTTTGTCTTTCAAAAGGATTGAATTGCTTTTGAGAATATTCAAAAAATTGCTTTGTAGTGTTCTCAGAAAAATCATTTTCATCTCCTGGAAGAATGGTAACAGTTTTATCAATAAATAGTTCTTCTCTTCTTTTTAAATATTCTAAGAAATCAGGGATTGTATCTAATTCTTGAACGATAGTCTGAAATGCCTCTTTATCTAATATAGTAATGAATTTTTCATCTTGTGTATCTTTGTTGAAAGGATAAAATCGAACACCTTCTCCTAAATTAACTATTACTCTGTAAATATTTTTTATTCTTTCCTTTGGAAATCTTTCAACTTCTCTTTTTGGATGCTTAATAAATATATCTCTGTTGCTGTTTAATAACTTTCTCTCTGCACCATAAATTTGGTTTACCGCCTTTTCAATTGTTTTAGTGAAATATCTTGAATACAAGTTCTTAAATTCATAATTTTTTACAGAGATAATTATCAAATTATCGTTAAATTTGATTAGTAAGTCACATATTTCTTTTTTGTCTCCATATTCATCTTTTGGATTTGCGTAACACCAAAATTCGAAGAATGAATTATAAGCTATTTCATTTACAAATTCTTCTCCAATGTTTCCTTTTTCATTTGAATTCATAATAAATAATGTTGTTACTTATTTATTTTCTCTTGTATTTCTTTAAATGTTAGACCGTTTTTATTAATCCATTCGGTGAATCCATTAGAGTTTCTCCCTAAAACCATATTTGAAGCAGCACTGGGACTACTAAAAATTGTATCTTCAGTAAAAACTAATTTACCTTCTCTTTCTTCCAATATTTTTGTTTCTAATAATTTTCTTCTCATATTTCTATAGGTTTCTGTGCAAGATTTAGATAAATCTTTTTTTGCCTCACTCCATTTTGTAACTACATATCCTTGATCTGTTTCTTTCATGGTTGCAATAAAAAACTTTGATGCTATATGATAAATCTCGAAATTTTCATTTGTACTTTCTAAGTCAAATGTATCATTCTTAATTATAGTAGAAGGGATTAAGAAATTAAAACCCATAATAGGAAGAATGAGTTTTATCTGTTCAAGAAAGTATTCCATATCTGAAACATCTGCTTCATGAAGAGTAGGTAAATTTGGAGAATTTCCATTATCAATTTGAGCTGTCTTAGCATCTAATGCGATTTGGATAAGTCTTGATTCCAAGTATTTAATCTGGGTTTTTGTTAAAAGATCATCTTTACTTATAAAAAATATTAGCTCTTTAAAGTCTTTGTTAGAATCACTAAGATGTTGTTTTAATCTAATTTTTATATTTTCAGCTTCTCCAATATATATTTTTTCATCAAATGCTTCATCGGTTGGATCTCCTTTTAAAAAGTATATTCCAGGTTTGTCAAATTCTGAACGAGACATAATTTTATTAATTGAAGCTCTTGGACTATAAATTGCTTTTCCTACCCAATTACCAATTTCACTTGTTCTTGGGCCATATGCTGTTCCATCAATCATATATACTGTAATTTTCTTTCCAATTTCTGAGTTTTTCATATGTTATATAATTAGAGTAAATTTAAAGTAGAGTAAAAAGACACTACTTATTAAAAAATTAATTTTTCTAATATCGCATCAAAGATAAAGATTTATTTCGAAACATAATATATTAATAGTAAATTCCTTTAACTAAAAAATAATTAGTTTATTGCTATGAAATATCCATTTATCAATAACACTATAATATAATAATTCCCTTTCAACTTAAATACTTAAGTATTCGTTCAGCGGCGAGTTCTCCGCTTATTACAGCCATTGGAAGTCCTGCTCCTGGAAGGGTAGAAGCTCCAACGTAAAACATATTTGAGAATTCTTCATCAAAGTTTCTTGGACGCAATCCTCCTATTTGCATTAGTTTATGAGAAAGTCCTAAACCACTTCCCTGATAAAGGTTGAATTTTTCTTCCCAATCTTTTGGCGTATAGACTGTTTTGGTAATTATGTTAGGAATAATATTCTGATTTATTCTTTTAGAAAAATCTTCTAATATGCTGTTTACTATATCATCTGCATCATCCCAATTGCTTTTGTATTGAAGATTTGGAACAGGGCAAACAAAGAAAAGGCTTTCGCATCCTTCTGGAGCACACTCAGGATTATATTTTGAAACATTATTTACATAGAAATAAGGCTTTTGAAGAGTGTCTGGTTTATGCATTACATCCTTTGCATATTCTTCAAAATTATTGCCAATAAAGTAGTTATGCAAATCGAGTTGAGGTAGTTTACCTTTAATACCAACATAGAAAGTTAGATATCCCATGGTCCATTCCATCTTTGAAAGTTTCTTTTCGGAGTATTTCTCTCTATTTAAAACTCTTCCTCTAAACAATGCAGCATCAGCATTTATTAAAAATACATCTCCTGAATACTCTTTACCCTCTTTATCAATTACTTTCTTTACCTTGCCTCTTTCTTCTTCAACTTTAGCAATCTCGCTATTATAATGAAAAACAGCACCGCTCTTTTCTAATTCTCCAACCAATCCATTTACAATATTATACATTCCTCCTTCAACATTATAATATCCATCGTGTCGGAATTCTGTGTGAGAAAGAAGACTATAAATTGCCATAGTGTCAAAAGGAGTTCTCCCTAAGAAAAAGGCTACCAATGAAATAACCTGCTGAGCTTCTTTTGAAGAGAAATGTTTTTGGACGTGTGAATAGAAGTTATTGAAAAGTTGAGGAATATGTACCGGATTAACATGCATAAGTTGAAAAACATAGTCGAAAACGCTATTGAAATTATTCTTAATTACTATATCAAAAGTATCTTCGAATAATTGTTTGCTTTTCTTGAGGTATTTCTCCATATTCTTTTCAAAATCAGGTTCAATATCTTCAAACTGCTTAGCAAGTTTTTTTATATCCTTGTTAAGATGATAGGTATGATTACTATCTCTAAAATTTACACTGTAAAGAGGATCTAACTCAACGAATTTAAAAGGAATATCTAAGCCACATTTTTCAATAAAATCTTTGAAAACAAAGGACATACTAAAAAAGCTTGGGCCTGTATCGAATGTAAATCCATCCTTTTTAATTTGATTAAGTCTTCCTCCAGCTTGGTTGTTCTTCTCAACAAATTCAACCTTATAACCTTTTCTTGACAAAAGCAATCCGCTTGCCAAAGCACCTAAACCAGCGCCAACAATAATAATTTTTTTATCCATTTTATTTAGTTTTTTTCAGAAATTGAGGATATAATTCATTTTTAACCCACTTAAAATCAGGAGAAATCTTAAGGGCTAATTTATAATATTCTTCTGCCTTTTTTGGGTTATTCAATTCTTGATAAGTCATTCCTATTATTGCAATTAAATTGATATAAGTCCAATCGTTTTCAGGCTTACTCTTATCCATAATTAACTTTGCTTTAAGGTAGAATTGCAAAGCTTTTTGTTTTGAACCTCCAAAAGTAGATGGCATATAGTATTCAATATTACCCATTTGTATGTATCCAAAATAATTATCTTTATCTAAACTAATTGATTTTTCAGCTTCTTCAATACTTTTTGGACCAACAAATGGGGCTTTAATTTTGTTTAGTCCAATCTCAAAACCATAGTATGCAGATTGATAGGCGTGGATGATTGGAATATTAGCTTTTACTTTCTTCAATTTACTCATCCTTGCCTGGCTTCGATTGATATATTGCTTTGCATCTTTAAATCTCTTATTACCAATACACCAGCCTATATAACCATATTCATAATTTAAAAGTTCCAATTCCCTTTGATTATCTTTTTTCGTTTCAAAATGCATGTTATCAATGGTTTTCTTCCAAGCAGCCATATTGTCGCTTATATAGGAATCATATATGGTTTTCTTTTCTTCACTTGAATAAGAATAAAGAGACACTATGCTGAAAACAAGAAGCATAAATAATTTTAAAGCTATCTTTTTATTCATCTTGTAAGTCTTTTTTAAATCTTGATAAGGTTCTATTTCTTGCAAAACTATGTTCTATTATTGGCTTTGGATAATCCTTTGTTCCAAATTCCTCTACCCATTTTCTAATATATTGAAAATTAGGATCAAATTTCTCTTGCTGTGTAATTGGGTTGAAAATTCTAAAATATGGAGCTGCATCACAACCACAACCTGCAACCCATTGCCAGTTACCATTATTGGAAGAAAGTTCATAATCCATAAGTTTATTTGCAAAATACAATTCACCCCATCTCCAGTCAATTAATAGATGTTTGGTAAGAAAACTTGCAGTAATCATTCTTACTCTATTATGCATAAAACCAGTGGAATTCAACTCCCTCATACCAGCATCTACAATTGGATAACCAGTTTTACCTTGACACCATATTTCAAATAATTCTTCATTATTATCCCATCTAATTCTGTTGTATTTAGGCTTAAAGCAAGAGTTTTCAACTATGGGGAAATGATATAAAATCTGCATAAAGAATTCTCTCCATATTAGTTCTTTCAAATATGTTAAACTTAGTTTGTTAGCAATTCCTGCAAGTTTTCTAATACTTATTCTTCCAAAACGAAGTTCAACACCAACTCTGCTAACTCCATTTTCTAAATATGGTTTATCACGTGTATTCTCATAATTAATTATAATATCTTCATCGATTTTATAAGGATGAAAAATATCTCCGCAAGCCTTATAACCAATATGTTCTATCTTAAAATTATTATCTTCTGTTGGAAGTAAGTTATGCAGATATTCTTCACTTGCATAGTATTCAAGATTAATATTATTAAATCTCTCTATCCAAATCTTAGAATAAGGAGTATAAACTGTATATGGCTTATTATCCGATTTTAAAATATCTTCCTTGTGAAAAATAAATGAATCTTTAAATGAAAAGACTTTAATATTTTTACCATTAAAATATTCTTCAATTTCCTTATCTCTCTTGATTGCATAAGGTTCGTAATCCAAATTAAAAAAAATAGAATCAATAATATAGGTTTCATTTAATGATTTAAAAATATCAATGGGTTTACCATAGAAATACTGAATATTAGATTTATAATCCCTTTTTAGTTTTACATTTAAGTTTTCAAGAGTTTGGAAGATAAAATTAACTCTTTTGTCATATATATCTGTAAACTGTTTTAAGATTTCAGTATCGAAGATAAAAATAGGTAAAACCATATTTGATGAATTCAATGATTTGAAAAGTCCATGATTATCATCCAATCTAAGATCTCTTCTAAACCAAAAAATACTGACTTTCTGTTTCATATTTTTCTACCTTTCCAAGTTAATTCACTATTCCTCTTGTCTTGAAAAGATTTCAAAATAATTCTACCAAGAGTATACTGCTGATGTACAATGTATTTTAAATTATTCTTCAAACTTTGATTTGATATAAGACTAATTAATATTCTTGTTATCAGAATAATAAATATATAGACAAATAATAAAAGTACATCTCCATTTATTATAAAGGGTATAAACCCAAAACTTGTTAATAACCAGAATAATAATGCTATAAAATACGAATTTCCAAAGAAGTAATTTATATTTTTTGAAAATCCTTGAATAGATTCTTCAAGAGAACTATACATTCTGCATGATATATCTTTTAAAGAAGCAAGACAAGCTATTCTTAGTTTATTTTTTTTATAGAAACGAGAGATTTGAATGTCCTCTGCTTTGCTTGTTTTGAACAGTTTATGAGGTTGTAAATTATTATATGTATCAGTTTTGAAAAGCATAAACTGACCATTTGCAGCTGATATTGAAGAAAATTTAGAGTAAAGCACTAAAGGTAACGCAAGTAGAGAAAGAAGAATAAAGTTCATATTAGGAATTGATATTTTTTCTCCTTTAGTAATCATTAATTGATTTGGGAATATGCTTAAAAGCTCTAATTTGTTAGAAATAGCATACATAAGTACTTTTTCAATGATATTATTACTTATTCGTACATCTGAATCTATAAAAAGCAGATAATCTCCTTTAGCTATGGTAGATAAATTATGACATGCAAAATTCTTACCCATCCATCCAATTTCTAAATTATTTGATTCTATTAACTTTATCCTTGAATCTTTTAATGAATACTCTTTTACAATATTTGCTGTATTATCAATTGATTCATCATCAAAAACGAGAATTTCCATAACAACAGAATTTGAAGATATTAAGTCTTCAAGTATATTCCCAATATTTTTTTCTTCGTTTCTTGCAGGAATAAGTATTGATATTTTCTTATCTGTTTTGAATTCAATTGATTTGTTTAATCTAACTCTAAACAACCAATTCGTCAGACTTATAAGAAACTGGAAAAGAGAAATAACAAGAATAAAGATTGAAATATATTTAATCATCTTTCTCTATTTATTTGTTTTTGAGTAGAATTCATGTAAAACGCATTATAAGCTTCTTCAATATCTTTTAGATTAAATTCACCATTAAATTCTTCCAAATAAATAAATAATGAAGGCTTGGAATTTGAAAAATAATCAATTAAGTTTGCTGAAAATAATAATGTAATTTCTTTTTGGTTAATTATCTTCTCAATTCCTCGTTTAAATATGAAGTTTGATTGATAAATAGAATTAATCTCTCCTTGAGGATATATAACTAATAGATTATTTTTGTCTTCTAATATGCTTGAAGAATAGTTTATTGAGTCAATTATATGTCTATATTGATTATTTATTGAGAAACCTCCTGTTTGGTTGAAAAATTTATATTCTAATAGCTGTTTTTCATGCATCATAAAATAGAATTTTTTCTTTAACAGATTAAGATTAATATACATCGCCCAAAATCCATCCCACCAGGATACGTGATTGGATATAAGAAGAATAGGCTTGCTTGTATCTATATCCTTTTTCTCTATAATTACAGAATGAAACTTCCTTTTTATCATTACCTTAGTGTAAATTTGGAAAAAAGGATATATAAGAAAATTATGTTTAGCCTTAAGCAGATTTCCTTTTTGCATATTAGTGCTTAATTAAAATTATAAATACAAAAAGAATGATTTGAGCTAAATATATAGGAATAGCCATTTTATTCTTAATTTCTATTTTAGAGAAATACCTTATTGAATGAAAAAAAACAGCAAGAAATCCCCACATAATAAAGTTTTGAAGAGGTATATTATTAGACCAAGACCACATTTCCATCTTTGGAGCAGCTCTTTCCATTATAATATCATAGATAATCATTAGTCCTGAAGGGATTATTACTTGTGAAACAAAGTTATACTTCAGTTTAGTAAATATTGAGCTTGTAATATAAATAATCAGGATCCAATTAATACCAATTAGTAAAGGGGTGTTAAATAGTTTTATACCCAATCCGTGAGAATATTGGTAATCACCAAATAATAATCCTGTATTTACTCCAATCATCTCAATAATAAAGCTTGATAAGAATATAAATGAGAAATAGATTATTCTCTTTTTATCAGTTGCCTTTCTGTCATAGAAAAACAGAAGGCATAGGGTAAGAATAAGAATTATTGGACTAAGAAAAGTAAATAGTTTATTAGTATAATTAATTGAAAATCCAATTATTCCAACAGAATAAAATATAATTATATTCTTAATAAAAAACCAATCATTCTTATTGCTTAGTTTATTCATTCCTTTTATCACTAATTTTTGAAAATATTATTTTAAACCACTCTGTATAATTATTTGGATTGTTTTGAATGTCTTTTTTAAGTTGTTCGTAGCTAATGTATTTCCAATCCTTTACTTCAATTGGACATGGATTTGGTTCTTGATCACAAATAGTACTAAAAAGTCTGTCGTATTCGTGTTCGAAGAGATTATCATTTAGCTTTGCATAATATGTGAAATCCAATTCATGTTTCAATTCACCTTTAATTTCAATCCCCATTTCTTCAATTAATCTCCTTTTAATTGAAACCTCATAGTTTTCTCCGATTAAAGGATGTGTGCAACAAGCATTTGTCCAAAGATTAGGACTATGGTATTTATCTTCTGCTCTTTGATGTAATAGCCATTCACCTTTAGAATTCATAATTAACAAGGAAACAGCTCTGTGCATCTTCGCTTCTATATGTGCTTGGAGTTTTTCCATTTGACCAATTGGATTGTCATTTTGGTCAACTAATTGAACTTGTATATCTTCGTTATTCATTAAATGCCTTGTTTTATTTTATACTTAATTAATGCATTGAATAACAGTAATAATTTTGAAGAATCACTCACTCTTATTCTCTTTTCAATTACTTTGTTTGCAGGAGTTTGCTTGATTTTATTAAGCAAACATAGATAGTATTTATATGCAATAATTACTGCTAATTGAGATCCCTTTGGAAGTTCTTTTATCCCAAGTTTTGCTTCCTTGAAATCATCTTCTATATCTTTTATTAGTTCTAATTTGTTTACTTCATCAAATTTCTCAATTTTGAAATCTACAAAATATGTACGTCCTAAGTTTAATACGTCTTCTTTCAGGTCTCTAAGAAAATTAACTTTCTGAAATGCAGAGCCTAATCTCATTGCTGGATTATAAAGCCTATTAAATAACTCGTTATTATTTTTGCAAAATATTTTCAAACACATTAATCCAACAACATCTGCAGAACCATAGATATAATCGTTTGCTTCTTCTTTTGTTTTATATTCTTTCTTTTCTAAATCAGCACTCATACTTTTTAGAAAGTTTTCAATATATTCATTGGGAATATTATATTCTTTTACTGTGATTTGAAAAGAATGTAGAATAGGATTGGCACTTATTCCTAAATCATAAGCAATAGAATAGTCTTTTTTAAGTTTTTCTAACAATGCTTTTTTATCATAGTCATGAAAAGTATCAACGATTTCATCAGCTAATCTTACAAATCCATAAACACTATGGATTGCTTTTCGAGTTTTTGAATCAAAGAATTTTGATGCAGAATAAAAAGAAGTGCTATACTTCTTTGTAGTCTCTTTGCTTATTAGGAAAGCCAGCTCATTATATTTCTCAATTGAGTTTTCTTTCTTTTGCATAGGAAAAGATTATAATTGTTAAGGTTATGTATGCAAAAATAGAAAAATAATGTTAGGAACAGCAAGTATAATAATATTTTTTGTAAAAATATTATCTCTCTAAAGATATTTTGCTTTTTTAAATGTTCAAAATCATTAATTTAATTTCCTTTGAATGAAATTGAAAATAAAGAATTTTATCGATAATTTACTCCAAAACGATACAATATTGCATATTATATTGCTAAAATTGGGTTTTTGTTTATCCAAGAATTGTTTTAAAGATAAGTTTAATGTCCCCAAAGAAAGTTCTTGTTTTAATATAATTCAAACTTAGAGCTATCTTTTGGGGCATTATTTCATTTATATAGTATTGTTCTGGATTATTACTTTGTGAAAGAAGATCGTTTTCGTTGCGAAATGTAATAGAAGAAATATCAGTAATTCCTGGTCGAACATTTAAAATTTGTTTTTGTTCTTCAGAATATAAATCAACATATTTTCTAACTTCAGGTCTTGGCCCAACTAAAGACATATCTCCTTTCAAAACATTAAATAGTTGAGGAAGCTCATCTATTTTATATTTTCTAATAATATATCCTATTTTTGTTACTCTTGGATCTTTACCATCTTTTCCAACTGATAATAAACCTTTTGAATCAGCTCCAATAATCATTGAGCGAAATTTGTAAAGAGTAAAGTCTTTATTGCCTTTGCCCACTCTTTTTTGTTTGTAGAATATTCCTCCCTTTGAAGAAAAAGATATTGCGATACCAACAAAAATAAAAATTGGACTAAGTAATATTAGTCCAATTAGAGAGCTCGTGAAATCAAAGAATCTTTTCATTAAAATTTATAAGCTTATATTGTAATACCCTTCAACAAGATTGTTTACTATGTAATCAACTTGTTGATTTGTAAGTTGTGGGTATATAGGAAGCGATATTTCACGTGTATAAGTGTCATAAGCAACAGGATAATCTTCAATTTTATATCCCATATTTTTGAACAATGTTAACATTGGCATTGGTATGTAATGAACATTTGTTGCAATATCTTTCTCTGCCAAATATTGAATTAACTTATCTCTTTGTTCTTCAGTTATTGGATTAATTCTCAGCGGATATAGATGATAGGAGGTTGTAAGCTCTTTGGTATCTTGTTGTGGAAGTATTGCCCAATGATATTCTTTTAGAAGAGTAGAGTATCTTTCATAAACTCTTTTTCTTTCTCCAAGAAGATAGTCATATTTGCGTAGTTGAGCAAGTGCTATGGCAGCATTTATATCTGGCATATTGAATTTCATTCCGTGTGCAACAATATCATAACGCCATGCTCCTGCTTGAGATTTGGAGAATGCATCCTTTGTTTGCCCATTTAATGAAAGAATTCTAACTTCTTTATATAATTCATCATTATCGAATGGTTCAGGAAGATTTAAACATATTGCTCCACCTTCTGCAGAAGTAAGATTTTTAACAGCATGTAATGATAAAATACAAACATCAACCAGTTCAGCAATTGTTTTTTGATTAAAAGTTGCACCAAGAGAATGGGCTGAATCAGAAATAAGTAATATTCTTCCTAATTTTTCTTGATTGGATGATGTTGGTACAAAAATATCTTTTATTTCTTTAGAACTTATAAGTTCCATTATTTTCTTGTAGTCGCATGGAACTCCTCCCAAATCAACTGGAATTATTGCTTTAGTTCTTGGGGTTATGGCTTGTTTGATTTTTTCAATGTCTATAGTTAAATCGTGCTTAATGTCAACCATAACTGGTTTTCCCCCTGCATCCATTACTGACATTGCTGTTGCACAGTAAGTATATGAAGGAACAATTACTTCATCGCCTTCTTTTAGTCTAAGCCAACGCAACATAAGTATTGCACCGGAAGTCCATGAATTAACACAATTAACTCTTTTAGCTTTGCAATATTCCTGCAAGCCTTTTTCTAATGCAGCAACTTTTGGACCAGTTGTTATCCAACCTGAAAGTAAACTGTCATTAACTTCTTTAATTACATCATCATCAATGTATGGGGGAGAAAAAGGTATCTTCATTTTTTATATAGACATTATTTCTTTTTCCTTAATAACCAAAACTGCATCAGATTCTTTGATGTATTTTTCTGTTATTGTTTCAATTTCTTTTTCAACAGCTTTAATTTCATCTTCAGAAACTCCTTGGTCTTTTAGCTTTTTAACTTTATCTATAATGCTGCGTCTAACATTTCTTACACTAACCTTAGTTTCTTCAACTTCAGCTTTTGCTCTTTTTACAAGTTCTCTTCTTCTTTCTTCAGTAACTGGAGGAAGCATAATACGAAGAATATCTCCTTCAAATTTTGGAGTGAATCCTAAGTTAGCAGCTAAAATTGCTTTATCAATTGGAGAAAGCATGCTCTTTTCCCAAGGTTGAATTACAAGCTGTTTTGGATCAGGAGTTGAAATGTTTGCAACTTGTTCAATTGGAGTTGGATTACCATAATAATCAACTTTAATCCCTTCTAACATTGAAGGAGAAGCTTTTCCAGCTCTAATTTTATGCATTGCCGCTTCAAGAAAGTTAACTGCTCCTTGCATATTTGTCTTACATTCTTCTAATAAATGTTTTGATAAATCTGTCATAATCTATTTTGGTTTTAATTAAATTCTTATTGCTATTCTATTATATGTTTCTGTATTACTATTTTCTGTTGTGATAGTAAAGTTGAAAGTTATTTGATTGGAGTTATTTAAAACAGCAGTTCCTTTGATTTGGTATATACCGACTTTTTGGTCAAAGGTTGCATTGCTTGAAACAACACTTGCTGAAATATTAAAAGAAGGATTTAGTCCAAAAAGTTCTCCGCTTATTATTATCTTTCTTTCATTATTTGGATCAATCTTAATTGTACCAGAAGAAGTTTTAATTGAATTTTGATTAGTTTTGGTTTGAGGGAAAATAATATCTTCACTTATTCTCCAATTTCCATTCCAATCTGAAGAAGCTAAAGTATTGTCAGGCTCGCAAGCGAAAAAACTTAAAGTTGTAAATAAAATGCTTAGTATTGCAATGATTCTATTTCTCATTATTATTGAATGTTTCATGATTTATAAAGTGCAAATATACTCAAATAAGATTTATTTCTATATAAAAAGTGATGAAATAATTCCTTGATTGGTAATAAATGAGTAATTTTGAAGCTTGAAATTTTGAAGAAATGATAAGAAAACATATACCAAATTCAATAACCCTTCTTAATCTACTTTGTGGAATATTATCAATTTATACTTTGTATAATACAGAAAGTTTAATACTCCCTTCGCTATTTATTATAATTGGAGCTTTACTGGATTTTTGTGATGGGTTATCAGCAAGATTGCTTAAGGCATATTCTAATATTGGAAAAGAATTGGACTCACTTGCTGATGTAGTAACTTTTGGAGTTGCTCCAAGTTTAATTGTTGTTGATTTAATGCAGGAATTCTATATTTTTAGTCCAATCTTATCTTCCTATCCTTTTGTTGTTTTTATCCCATTGTTAATGGCTTTGATGAGTGCATATAGATTGGCAAAATTTAATATTGACGAGAGGCAAAAATCTGGTTTTATTGGAGTTCCAACTCCTGCCAATGCTCTAATATGGCTGTCTCTACCTGTAATATATTATCTTGAATCAAATTCAATTCATCTTTGGGGATTACCTCTTAGTGGTTTTTACACTAATCTAACTGCAATTCTTCTAAATCCACTTGTGATTCTTTTTGGATCAATCTTAATGTCCTTCCTGCTTGTTGCAGAATTGCCATTATTTGCTCTAAAATTTAAAAACCTTAAATGGAAAGACAATAAAGAAAAGTTTATTTTTCTAATTCTTGCAATAATACTTATATTTGCATTTAATTTATATGCAACACCAATAATAATTTTTGTTTATATACTTGAATCATTAATAATTAATATAATAAAGAAATGAAATTTAACGCAGAAATAGACGTAATGCCTCTTAAGGCTTTATTAGACCCTCAAGGAAAAGCTGTAACTTCATCAATGGCAAACATTGGATTAGGACAAATAACTAATGTAAGAATAGGTAAACATATAACTTTGGAAGTTGAAGCAAAATCAGAAAAAGAAGCACAAGAATTGGTTGATAAGGCATGTAAAGAGCTTCTTCACAATCCAATCATGGAGCACTACGAATTTAGATTAAGCCAAATTTAAGATGATTGGCAAGTCATTAGACATTGCTATTAAAGACTTTGATTATGATTTGCCTTCTGAGAGAATTGCAAAATTCCCTCTTGAAGAGAGAGATAAAGCAAAGCTATTAGTATTAAATAAAGATGTAATTCAAGAGAAAACTTTTTTTGAATTACCTGATTTATTGGATAAAGATAGCTTATTAATCTTTAATGAAACTAAGGTTGTTCATGCCCGTTTATTTTTCCAAAAAACAACTGGTTCAATAATTGAAATTTTTTGTCTCGAACCAACTTCTCCCAATGAAATACAAATTGCCATGGCTCAAAAAGGAGATGGGTATTGGCTTTGTTTTATTGGAAACAACAAAAAGTGGAAAGAAGATTCTTTATCTAAAACCATAATTCATAATGGTAAAGAGATTACTCTAAGTGCAAAAAGAGAAAGCCAAAAGGATAATGCTTGGATAGTTAAATTCACTTGGACTAAAGAGTACTCTTTTGCTGAAGTCCTTTCAATTATGGGAGTTATTCCCTTGCCACCATATCTTAATCGTGAAGCGACAAATGAAGATAATGAGGACTATCAAACCATATATGCAAAGCAAGAAGGCTCTGTTGCAGCACCAACAGCAGGATTACATTTTACTGATAAAACTTTTGAGGATTTAAAGAAAAAGCAAATTGCTTCTGACTTTATAACTCTTCATGTTGGGGCAGGGACTTTTAAACCAGTAAGTTCTGAACTAATTATAGATCATGTTATGCATGCCGAAAAGGTGGCAATTCCAAAACAAGTTATCCAAAACTTGATTGAACATCTGGATAAAAAAATAATTTGCGTTGGAACTACATCTGTCCGTACAATTGAAAGTCTTTATTGGCATGGAGTAAAGCTTATTGAAAACAAGAATGAGGAGATTGAAATTGATATTTCTCAATGGGAACCTTACCAAAAAGAAGAAAACATTACTCCAAGACAAGCTTTGGAAGCAATTGTAGATAGGATGAATAGAGAAAATGTAGATTTACTTTGTGGCCAAACTCAAATTATTATTGCTCCAACCTACAAATACAGAATTGTGAAAGCTGTTGTGACAAATTTCCACCAACCAAAAAGCACTCTACTACTTTTAGTTTCAGCTTTGATTGGAGATAAATGGAAAGATTGTTATAAATTTGCCTTAGAAAATAATTTTAGATTTCTTTCCTTTGGAGATGCTTGTTATTTTGAACCTTAAGGAATAAGGAATAATGTGTAATTAGAAATTAAATAGAATATTATACTATGAAGTACAAGAGAATTTTATTAAAACTTAGTGGAGAATCCTTAATGGGAGAACAGGAATATGGAATATCTCCAGAAATGCTTTCTCAATATGCTCAAGAGATTAAGCAAGCAAAAGAAAAAGGATGTGAAATTGCAATTGTAATTGGGGGAGGAAACATATTTAGAGGTTTGCAAGGTGCTTCAAAAGGAATGGATAGAGTGCAAGGCGATTATATGGGAATGTTGGCAACAATCATTAATTCAATGGCTTTGCAAGGTGAATTGGAAAAACAGGGAGTTAAAACAGAATTGCTTTCAGGGCTTAATATTGAACCTATTTGTAAAGAGCAATCCCGTAAACGTTCAAAAGATGCGATGAAAGAAGGAAAGGTTGTTATTATAGGAGGAGGAACGGGAAATCCATATTTTACAACAGACACAGCTTCAGCCTTAAGGGCAATTGAAATTGAAGCTGATGTTATTTTAAAAGGAACAAGAGTTGATGGAGTTTATACCGCTGATCCGGAAAAAGACCCTACAGCAACAAAATATTCAGAGCTAAGTTTCCAAGAAGCTTTAATGAAACAGTTAAAAATTATGGACTTGACTGCCTTTGCACTTTGTCAAGAAAATAATCTTCCAATCTATGTTTTTGATATGAACCAAAAAGGCAACCTTCTTAAGGTTGTAATGGGCGAACATATTGGAACAATTGTAAAATAAGGTAAAAATTAGACCTTGTTTCAGTAAATTCTTTCTTTGTTTTAATTTATTCTTTCTTTGTTTTATTTTATACTTACTTTTTTCTTGATAAAAAAGTAACAAAAATCAAGACAATTCACAAATAAGCTAAAAATTGAAGTTTTGAACTAAAAGTTTATAAACTCGCTTCGCTCAAACATATAAACTTTCTTAACGTTCGAAACTCCAATTTTCTTCATTCTTATTTGTAAAATGTCGTTTGGGTTGTTCTTATTTAAAAAGTAAATAAACTACCAAGGAATTTCATCACTTTTATAATAAACATAATAAGGAGCTTCGCAAGATGGTTTAATAGCTATATTATTTTCGAATAATATTTCAACTATCATACCTGTAAATTTTTCTTTTGTCAAAATACTATTTTCATCAAAAGCCCATTTTAAGAATTTATCCATATCATTTCTATATTCATTTATGTAAGTATTGTTATAATATTCTATTTCTTCCATAAGTATCTTTGATAACTTGCAATAAATTCGTTCTTCTAAACAAAATGGTACAGTTTTTTCATTTATCAAAACATCTCTAATATATGCTTTATATTCATCTTGTGTAAATCCAAATTTCTTTTCTAAACACCTGTAGAAATATCCATTATCAACTATTACTTTAATTTTCTTCCCATTACGATCTAATGTTACTGGGAAGACATACCATCTACCTAAACTTGGATGTTCAGTTATCTTGTAAATAAAATTAGTGTCAATTTTAGCTTTTTTATTATTTATTGTTGAGTCACTCTGTGCTTTTGCATAAAATAAACAACAAAATATTAATACTAAAAATATTATTATCCTTTTCATAAGCAATTTATTACACTACTTCTAATTTTCATTCAAATATCCATAACCCATACATTCAAAAGTTCCACATGAGTTAACGGGTATTCCCCATTGAAATAGTTGATTAACAATTGCGGCATATAGCCATAATCTATTTTGAATATGGATTGTTGTATCATCTAAGTTTTGAAAATTATCTTCAAGTTCACTTCTAATTATTTTATTTTCATCAAAGTAGTAATTTAAGAATGCTTCCTTGTTTTTTGATAATTCTACAAATACACTATCTCTGTATCCTATTTCATCACCAATAAGATAAGGCAAAGGGAGTTCTTTATTAGTTGCTTTAACTTTGTATGATAACAAGTAAAGAGTTTTATTATTTGTAATTATATCTCTTATTTGTTCTTCATATTTTTTGAAATCAACTTGAAAATAATCAACATAAAATCTTGCAAAATATTTATTCCATACAACAAAATCATTTGTTATTCCATCATAATTGATTTTTACAACTATTAAATAATCAACATCAGGAAATCCACGACGACTCCTATACTTTGTGATAGTATTAATGAAATTACTATCCATTTTGTAGTCTCCAATATCCATATCTCTTCTATATTTTTTAAAGATACCTATTTCTCCTTGTAGTTGCAGGGAGTCTTTTTCTCTTTCTTGAGCAGTTAAACTCCCTACTAATAATTGTAAGACTAATATTATAATTGTACTTCTCATTTTTATTTTTAAAGAATATATATTTTTCAACCCCAAAGTTAGAAATAATATTTTAATTGAACTAATTTAAAAATAACAAATTACCATTAACTATTAAAAACCACTCTTAGAAACCAATGACCTTTTACAAATAAGCGTGAAGAAAATTGGAGCATTGAACGTTAAAAAAGTTTATTTTGTTTGAGCCGCAGGAGAGTTTATAAACTTTTAGTTCAAGGCTTTAATTTTTAGTTTATTTGTGAACAGTCTTGATTTTTTGCTTCTTTTGTATCAAGACAAAAGAAAGTTAATGTTCAAATAAAAAAACCAGACTTTCCCAAAAATAAGTCAAGGATAAATCCAAATAAGTTAAGTTTATTTTGAAATAAGTCAAGGATATTTTTATTTATCCTTAGGTTATTTATGTAAATAGTGAAAGGTTTGGAGGTTACAGTTATTTTACTTATTTTTGCCAATTCTAAATGAAAAAATTCAATTAAATAAAAACCTAAAAACAAAGATGAAGAGAGTTAAAAACTTATTCAAGGCGATGTTAGCTACTGTTTTAGTAGCGTCATCAGTTTCATCTTTTGCATGCACAAGCTTTCTTGTAACTAAAGGTGCTTCAAAAGATGGTTCAACAATGATTACTTATGCAGCAGATTCACATACACTTTATGGAGAACTATACTATAATGCTGCAGCAAACTATCCTGCAGGAACAATGATTCAAATTGTTGATTGGGATTCAGGTAAAAAACTTATTAAAATTCCTCAAGTAGCTCAAACCTACACAACTGTTGGAAATGCTAACCAATGGGGATTATCAATAACTGAAACAACATATGGAGGAAGACCAGAACTTGAAGATTCAACTGGTGGAATTGATTATGGTACTCTAATTTATTTAACTCTTCAAAGAGCTAAAACTGCAAGAGAAGCCATCAAACAAATTGCTGAGTTAATGGATACATACGGATATTTCTCTTCAGGAGAATCTTTTTCTATTGCTGATCCAGAAGAAGTTTGGATTATGGAACTTATAGGAAAAGGAAATAATCCAGAAGTTAAGACAAATGATAAAGGAGAAATTGTAAAAGATAAAAAAGGAAACCCAGTTATTAATAAGAAATTGAGAAAAGGAGGTGTTTGGGTTGCAATGAGAGTTCCTGATGGATATATTTGTGGTCATGCAAACCATGCTCGTATAACAACTTTCCCTCAAGAAGTAAAAAAGAGCTATAAATCTATTTCTTCAAAAAATCTAAAAGAAATATTCCGTCCAGAAGTTGAAGTAGTTTATGCTGCTGATGTTATTGAATTTGCTCGAAACAAAGGATATTTCAATGGACTTGATAAAGATTTTTCTTTCTCTGACACTTATGCACCATTAGATTTTAGTGGAGCAAGAGGATGCGAAGCAAGAGTTTATGCAGCATTCTTACGTTGCAATAAATCAATGAAAGAATATGAAGATTATGCAATGGGTTATAATTTAACACATCGTATGCCTTTATGGATTAAACCAGAAAACAAATTATCTGTAAAAGATGTTATGGAACTAATGAGAGATCATTATGAAGGAACCCCTATGGATATGACTCAAGATATTGGAGGAGGACCATTCAACTGCCCTTACCGTTGGAGACCAATGGGATTTGAACTAAATGGACAACAATATGTACACGAAAGAGCAACTTCAACTCAACAAACAGGATTTTCAATTGTTGCACAAGCAAGAAGCTGGATGCCAGAAGGAGCAAAAGGAATACTATGGTTTGGTGTTGATGATACATATTCTACTGTTTACATGCCAATATATACAAATATTTCAAGAGTTCCTGAAAATGTTAGACAAGGAAATGGAAATATGGTAACATATTCAGAAACTTCTTTATTCTGGCTTTTCAATCAAGTTTCTAACTTTACATATTCAAGATATTCTGATATGATTGTTGATGTTAGAGCAAAACAAGCTGAATTGGAAAATCAGTTTATTAAAGATGTTGAAGAATTAGACAGTAAGATTAAAGGACTTTCTTCTGAAGAAATGAGAAATGATATTACTAAATTCACTGTAGAAAGAGTAGATAAAACATTTAGAACTTGGAAGAAACTTAATCAATATCTAATTGTTAAGTATATGGATGGAAACGTTAAAAAAGAAAAAGACGGTAAATTTACTGAAAGCAAGTATCGTCAAGGACAAAATGAGTTTCCTAACCAACCACAATATCAAAAGAAATGGTATGAAACAATAGTTAAAGACCATGGAGATGTTATTAAAGTTCCAGTTGAAAAGAAGTAATAATAATATAATAAAGTGAATAATAACTAAATAAATATTTATATGGGAAAGATGAGAATACATTCTCTTCCTTCCCATATTTTTTAATTTATGGCAAAAGGAAAGCAACTAATAGGTATATTTCTTTTAATACTTTACATCTTTTTCTATGCAGGTGCTAACTTGCAACCACATACCCATATTGTTGATGGAGTAACAATAGTGCACTCCCACTTTTCTAAGGATACACTTCCCTTTGCTAATCACAAAACAACCCATACACACAAAACATCTGAGATTAATCTAATCCACGATTTCAATATTTCTCTTTATTTCATTGTCTTTATTGCAATTTCTCTAAGAATTATTGCTCAAAAGCCAATAAAGATTGTTGTTGAAAGAGAAATACTTATTCCTTTAAAGTCCAATCTTTATAATCCCTGTTTAAGGGCTCCCCCAGTTTCTTAGTTTTATTTAATGTCAAATAAGACTTATTATTTTGACATAATTCTAATTAGAAAATTAACTGTTTACTTATTTTGAAATTACTCTATTCTAATCAATAGGATAGAATGGTTGTATAATAGTGTCTTTTCTTTTTAGATAATTCTTAAACACAAATCCTTCTTAATAATAGTTGGATTTGATAGGTTAATAAAATAAAACAAATAAGAAATCAAATGAAACAAGTTATATTTTTTGCAATATTATTTGCAAGCATAATGGTCTATGCATCTCCCACAATTAAAAAAGATGACGATAAAGCAAACATAGAAGGGCATATTTTTGATGCGAAAATAAAAACTCCAGTAGAATATGTATCAATTGGAATTAAAGGAACCTCCATTGGAACAGTAAGTGATATAAATGGTAACTTTATTATGAGAGGACTAAAACCAGGAAAGTATGTTTTAGTCTTTACATGTGTTGGTTATCAGAAAGTAGAAAAAGAAGTTTTAGTTTTAAAAGAAAATACCGAGCATGTTCATATTGAAATGCAAGAGGCTAAAAAACTAATAGACGAAATTGTTGTATCTGCCAATAGGGTAGAAACATCTCGAAAAGAAGCTCCAATAATTGTAAATGTACTATCTAATAAAACCTTCCAGCAATCCAATGCACAAGATGTATCTCAAGCTCTTCCTTTTCAAAGTGGAGTTAGAGTTGAGTATAATTGTCAAAACTGTGGATTCCCTCAAGTGAGAATTAATGGGATGGAAGGGCCATACTCACAAATTCTAATTGATTCAAGAGCCATAATGTCATCTTTGGGTGGTGTTTATGGTTTGGAGCAAATTCCAGTTAATATGATTGACAGGATTGAGGTTGTGAAAGGAGGGGCTTCAGCTCTTTTTGGCTCAAATGCAATTGCTGGAACAATAAATATAATAACAAAAGAACCAGTAAATCCTTCATATTCCATTTCCACTGACCTTAGCTCAATAGGGATGAAAACTTATGCTCAAAATTTTAATTCAAATGCAGTAGTTATAAGTAAGGACGGCAAGGCTGGAGCTTCTTTTTATCAAACCTTCAGGAAAAGAAATCCTTTTGATTATGATAATGATGGATTTTCTGAAATAGGCAAATTAGATGCGTTCTCCTTTGGGACAAAAAGTTTCTTTAAAATCGATAACAAAAACAAAATAACCTTAGAATACCACACTACCAAAGAAACAAGAAGAGGAGGGGATATGTTTGAATTTCAACCTCACCTGAGTAATATTTGCGAAATGACCGATCATAAGATTCATTCGGGAGGTTTAAGTTATGATTACATAAGTTTGGATGCTAAAAATCATTATTCCGTTTATGCTTCAGGACAATATATTGACAGAGATTCCTATTATGGCTCAAATCAAGACCCAAATGCTTATGGTAAGAGCAAAGACTTTACTTTGCTTGTAGGGGCTCAAGGCTCAAATAAAATTAATAAACTTATTTTCCTCCCTGCCACATTGGTTTATGGAGTGGAATATAGTACAAATGAGCTGCATGATGAGGTAAAGGGACATAATATACTAACCAATCAGAATACTAATGTTTATGGCGGTTTTGGTCAAATTGAATGGAGTTCAAAAACAATTAACTTCCTGTTAGGAGGAAGGTTAGATAAGCATAATTTAATAAAAAATCCAATATTCAGTCCTCGCCTTAACGCATTATACAAACCAACAGATAATTTACAAATGCGTATTTCTTATGCTTCAGGTTACAGAGCACCACAAGCTTATGAAGAGGATTTTCATCTAACTCAGGTTGGAGGATTGTCTCTAAGAACTTTTTTGGCAGAAAACTTAAAGCCAGAATATTCAAATAGCCTTAGTTTTTCTTTAGACTACTATTTACAGTTAGGAGATAATTATCAAACAAATCTTCTTTTTGAAAGCTTCTATACTGATTTGGATGATGTTTTTGCTTTAAAAGTTATAGAGTCTGACACTGTTAATAATATTATGGTTCAAGAAAGATATAATGCAAGTGGAGCTGTTGTAAAGGGAATAAGTCTTACAGGAAAGTTAATCTATAAAGACTTATATAGTATAACTCTTGGTTATACTCTTCAAAGCAGTAAGTATAAAGAAATTCAATTTTGGTCAAAAGATAATCAAGTTGAGGGAACAGACCAAATGTTAAGAACACCAAACAACTATGGTTACACAACTTTTAGCATTTCTCCAATTAAGCCTTTGGAAATTTCCCTTACTGGAACTTACACTGGAAAGATGAAGGTTCCCCATTTTGCTGGTTATATTGAGAATGACAGAATTGAAACTACTCCAAGCTTTTTTGATTTAAATGTTTCTTTAGCATATAGTTTTTCTTTGTCCAAGTCAACAGGAATTAAATTAAGCGTTGGGATGAAAAATATTCTTGATTCCTATCAAAATGATTTTGACAAGGGAATTAACCGAGATGCAGGCTATATTTACGGTCCAATGCAACCACGTACAATATATTTAGGCTTAAATCTATTTAGCAAATAATAGTATTGAGGCTGTCTCATAAATTTGAAGTGCCCCCAAAAGTTTTTAGTCTAACTTTTGGGGTGCACTTCAATTATTCTGCCTTTTAGTTAAATCAATTTTAATAATCAATGCTTTTCAAATACTTACATCATCAACTCCAAATCTTATACACTACCCCCCTCTAAGGATAAGCCTCAAATAATAAATTCATAATCTTTTCTCCCAATAGTTTTCCCGAATAATCTATATGCAATAAATCTAATGTCATTAAATCTATTAAACTTTGATTATTATAAATAAACTTTCTATTTTCAAACATCAGATAACCAGTTAATATCTGCAACATCGAACTATCACTTGGATAAATAGTATTTAATATTATTGTATCGTTATTATTAGTCCATTTACCAATTGTCTCGTAAGATCTAGAATGTACAGTTTCTTCATCAGTAATACTAAGACTAGAATCATTATATGCGTTATATAATGTATAACAGAACAAGCTATCATTAAAAAATTCCAATCTACAAAATTGACATTCATCATTAATAGTAGTAAATACTTTGCTATTGATATCATCAAGATATAGATTATCACTTTGTGATAATAAAACTGGGTGATTTATTATTATCAATAATATAAAAATTATATTGCTTTTCATATCCGTCGTGCGGGATTTGTACTCCCGCACTATATTATTATTAGGATTTATAATCCGATACTTATTCATACATTTTATTTTATCACTTCAACATCCAATATCCCTTTCCCTCCTGCATAATCTATTGCTGAACTATATTTATATTCTTCTGGCAAATATACAAATTCTTCTTTTACAGGGTTATTATGAATGTAATTTAATTTCTGTTGAAGATAGTCATATAAGTATATTTCTTGACAATCAATCCCTTCTCTTACGGATTATTTATCGGTTTACCGCTTGCCATAGCAAGAAATCTTATTAATTGTTAAAGAGCTTAAGGAGTTTAAAGACTTTAATGTCCTTAATGTCCTTAATGTCTTTAAACTCCTTAGAGTCTTTTGCGAAAAGTAGAATTTTGTTTCTCTAAAATAAAACTAAGAAAGAAAAAAACCTTGATATAACTAAATTTAAACGGTGAATAATTCTCTCTAATCGGCGAATAAATTTGCTAAGTCCTTATAAAAAACTTTTTAATCAAGGACTTTTTACCCCAAAGATGCACGTCTTTCATACCAAAAGATGTGCATCTTTCACTATAAAAGATGTGCATCTTTTTTTTAAATATATTTTGGGGATTGGAGTCTAATTTTTAGAAATTGACTTTAGAATAAATAGTCCTAAATAAACCTAATGAATGGTTTACTTTTGCAAATATACAAAATTATTTTGAATAGGAGATTCTATTTCTTCAATAATTATTTACCCATTTGCAATTTTATTCTTTATTCCTAATTTTAGGATGCATAAGATAAAGAATATTATATAAACATAAATAGTTCATATATTTATATCTTATTTGTTTAGGTCTTAAATCAATTTTTTTTTGCGTTCAACAATAAAAAAATATGTTTTGATGTTATTACCTTATAAATAATTAATAGTAGGAATAATTTAATAAAGAAAATAATTATGGGAAAGATACACCAATTTAAGATGAAGGCAATTAATGGTCAAGTGATTGACTTTGCCCAATATGAAAATAAAGTTCTTTTGATTGTAAACACTGCAAGTAAATGTGGGTTTACTGGTCAGTATGAAGGATTAGAAGAGTTGAACAAGAAATATGCTGACAAAGGTTTAGTTGTTTTGGGATTTCCTTGCAATCAATTCCTTGCTCAAGAGCCAGCAATTGATGGAGAAATTGCAGAGTTTTGCAGTATAAATTTTGGAGTTAATTTTCAAATGTTTTCAAAGATTGATGTTAATGGAGAGAATGCTCCAGAGATATATAAATATTTGAAAGCTCAAGCACCTTTTAAAGGTTTTCCTAATAAAGAGATTGGAGAAAAATTATCAAGCATATTGAAAGAAAATTCTCCTGAATTTTTAGAAGGAAACGAAATCAAATGGAATTTCACTAAGTTCTTAGTGTCAAAAGATGGAAGCAAAATCAAACGTTTTGAATCATCTGTAACACCTGAAGAATTAGAAAAAGATATTGAAGAATTTATTCTTTAGGTTTTCGAAGCATAATCTCCATGTCTTTTTTCATAATGATTGTGCCTCGTTTATCTAATTTGTAAGGTTTTAACCAACCACCTAAAGCTCTAAAAGCTCCTGGCTCACCTTCTTTTGCGGGATAAAAGTAATTGGACATTTCATCTTCAGTTACTTTTTTCCCTACATAAATAGTATCTAATTGGAAAGCAGTGAAGTTTCCAATAATTGCTTCAAGTTTTGTTTCTTTATCCTTGTCTTTAGTTGTTGGAACAGCTTTGTATTCCCAAGTTCCGTTTGGATTATATGTTCTTGCAAAGAATTTAAGTCTTGCTTCGTTTTGTTGCATTTCCAATGGAAGACGTATAGTTATTTCTGGCTTGTAATTTTCTTTTAGTTTACAAGATTCATAGTTTGGTTGACGGTTAGATTTAACTACAAAATAACCAGCCTTAAGAATAAATTGTCTTTTATGTGGAACTAATGAATAGTTATTTGTAATTTCTTCAAAAGAAAGATAGTCTTCAAAACTAAGATCCATTTGAGCATCAATTGTGTCTTTAGTGTGAGTTAAACTGCCTAATGCTCCTTTTGGCATTTTTAGCATTGAAATGTTATTAGTTACTAAAGTAGTGTCTTGCATTGGGAAGTAGTAATCGTTGAATTTGCCTAAGGCTTCTTCAGGATTATTTTCAACAAGAATATATGCTTTACTTGTTAGATCGATTCCGTTTATTGTTTTTTCTGTTTGGGGTTTACCAATAAGATTTATCCATTTGAAATCGAAAGGCATCTTATATTTAATAACGCATTCTGTTTCTCCTTCGCATGAATGGTAATATTTGCTTGGTGTTCTTCGCACAATGTATTCTGTTCCTTCTCTGGAAGCAAAGTAGTCAAAAACTCTTATTGCTCTATCTCTTGCTATAGTAGAATTTTGTTCAGATATGGCTTGACTGTCGTCATAACCTATTATTGTTATTTTGTAGAATTTGCCATTTTCCTGGTCGAAAGCTAATTTATAAACGCTATCCAAAATATCCAATCCGTCTTTAGTGTAGGTATGTTGTCCTTGTTCAAAACAAATAAATGCTTCAAACTTATCTGGATATTGTTTTTGAGGAGCAACACCACGTTGTGTCCTTTGACGAGGCATGTTAGGGATGATTATTTTAGAGCAAGACATTGTTGCTTTTTCTCTTGTTTGAGTATTTGCAACATTTGGTTTGGGCTGAGCCATAAGACTCATAGCAAACATCATTAAAACTAAAGAAAGAATTAGTTTTTTCATAACTTATGAATTTATTAGGTCAATAATAATTTTCTCAGTTGTGTAGCCTTCGGCTTGTGCGGAATAGTTTTGAACAATACGATGACGTAATACTGAAACGGCTACTGCCTTTACGTCTTCTATGTCAGGAGAATATTTGCCTTTTAGAGCTGCATAGCATTTTGCACCTAAAATTAAATTTTGTGAGGCTCTTGGTCCTGCACCCCATGAAAGATATTTTTGAGCTATTGGATGTGCTTTGGAAGTTGAAACTCTTGTTTTCTCAACCAGTTTAACAGCATACTCGTAAACATTATCTGCAACAGGTAATTTTCTAATCAAATCTTGCATTGTTAGAATCTCTTCTTTTGAAAATATTGAGTTTACTTTAGTTATCTTACCTGTAGTGGTGCTTTTAAGTATATTTACTTCTTCTTCAAAACTTGGATAGTCTAACCAAAGCATAAACATAAATCTGTCGAGTTGAGCTTCTGGTAGAGGATATGTACCTTCCTGTTCAATCGGGTTTTGTGTTGCAAGAACAAAGAATGGTTCTTCCAATTTATTAGTTACTCCAGATATGGTTACAGACTTTTCTTGCATGGCTTCCAAAAGCGCTGCTTGAGTTTTGGGAGGAGTTCTATTTATTTCATCAGCCAAAATAATATTTGCAAATATTGGTCCTTTAATAAACTTGAATTTCCTGTTTTCATCCAACACTTCATTGCCAGTTATGTCGGATGGCATCAAATCGGGAGTGAATTGAATTCTGTTGTAGGTTAGTCCTAAGGCTTGTGCAATTGTGTTTACTAATAAAGTTTTTGCCAGTCCAGGAACTCCAACCAATAGGCAGTGTCCTTTTGAAAAGATTGAAATTAAAACTTGTTCTACTATATCTTCTTGTCCTATGATTATTTTGCCAATCTCTTGTTTTAAGAGTTTTGTTTTTTGCGTTAGAATATCTAATTGCTTTACATCTGACAATTGTTCATTTGACACAAGTTCCATAGTTTAATTATTTTTTTATCCAGTTCATTTTAAATTCACAACCTTTGTATTCATCATCAATTCTGATATAGGTTTTAGGGATTCTCCTATTTGCCCAATCCAAAATAGCTTTTGTTTTTGCTGACTCTAAGACAGAATTATATATTTTGTCGTAGTCGTCTTTTAAATTTATCTTATGTTGAGGAATTTTTGTTGTAACCTTTATTAGTCTGTATGCTGAACCTAATTCAGTTTTGAAAAGATTTGGTCCAATAATATCTCCTTGATTATACTTTTCGAAATCAATTTTATCAAGGTTTTCCATTATTTCGTTAATGTTTTCTTTTGAAAAACGTGCGCTTGCACTATAAGGATTAATAATTGCTCCTCCTGTTAGTCTGGATGCATCTTCTGAGTATTGCTTAATTGCATCCTCAAAGCTAATCTTATTTTCTTTAATTAAATTGTTTATGCTATCCAAAGTAACTTTAGTTCTGTATAGTTCAATATTTGAAACTTTTGGTTGAAGTAGAATATGACGACAATTAATTAGATCTCCTCTTCTTTCAATCATTTGAATAATATGAAATCCATATTTTGTTTCAAAAACAGGGGAAACTTCTCCTTCTCTTAATGAAAAAGCTACAGATTCAAACTCTCCAACCATACTGCCTCTTGAGAAAAATCCTATTTCTCCACCTTTTTTTGCAGATGCAGGATCTTCAGAATATAGAGTTGCTATTGTAGAGAATTTATCTCCTTTTAATATTCTTTCTCTATATCCATTTAGTCTTTCTTTAATAAGTTGTTTTTCTTCTTCAGATATTTTTGGAAGAATAACAATTTGCGAAAATTCGTATTCTTGTTGAACAATAGGAAGACTATCTACTGGAATATTATTATAATAATTAGTTACTTCATTTGGAGTAACTTTAACATCGACAGTTAATTTGCCACTTATTTCATTTATTAAAATATTCTCTTTTATTAGCTCCTGATAATATTCTTTAATCTCATTAACAGATTTGTTCATTTGTTTCTCCAAAACTTCTCTTGAGCCTGCTTGACGAATCATGTAATTGATTCTATTATCCATTTCCCTATTTACTTGTTCTTGGGTAACATTTACAGAATCTATTTGTGCTTGATGAAGCATAAGCTTATTGATTAAAAGGCCTTCTAAAATATCACATTTTTCAGCATAGGCATCATCAACTATTCCATAACGTTGCTTTTGTTGTAAAAAAGAAGTTTCAAGCTCGGAGTGTTTAATCATATTCTTACCCACAACAGCAATTACTTTGTCTAATACGTTTGTTTGTGAAAAAACAGATATGTTAGTTAAACAGATTAGACTGATTAAGATGATTTTTTTCATTTAATAATTTTTAGTTGGTTATGGAATTTAGAACGTTGTGATTAACACTAAATGTATAATTTGCTCTTAAATATTTTATCCATTCGGCTTCTAAATACTCTTGATAGTCTGAAGTTACAATACCTTTTGCTTCTGATAAGGTTTTATTTGTTGGAGTTAATTGTTGATGAACAATTACTATATGATTTCTTTTTTCAATTTGAATAGGTTCACTTATTCCTAATATCCAATTTGTCATATCAACAATCTTATTTTCTCCTCTTTCATACTTGCCCCATTTGAAATCAAAATACTCAATTGTCTTTTCTTTGATTTTAAATTTCTTTGCAAGCATTTCAATTATTTCTTCATTAGTCTTTTTCTTCTTTATTCCTTTTTGAATAACTTTTTTTGCTTTTTTCAAATCAATGTCTTTGTAGAAATTAAATACAGTTGCATCTGCTCTGTCTTTCCACATATAATTATTTCGATTTTTGTCGAAGAAATTGCTTAAACCAACGCTATCATTTATTGACTTGTTCCAAACAAACTTATCAGTTATAGAAAAAATTAATATTCCATCTCTAAACTCATCAATTGTTACTTTTAAGTCAGGATGTTTGGTTTCAAGTTTCATATCTGCAAAATTTAAAACTTTTTCATCCGCAATCTTTCTGTAGATATTATTTACATATGTAGGGATATATTCTGGAGTTTGATTTTGTTGAATTTTTTCTATTCCTTTTGCAAGATCTTTTTGAGTGAAAGTTAAATCTCCAATTGTAAAAATGGTTTCTTTGCCTTCAAAACTTTCTGGAACTTGCCAATTTTTAACAAATACAGAATCAGTAATAATTTTAATTACTGCATCCAATTTAGATAAATCTTCATTAAAATTATATTCTACCTTGCTTTTCTTAATAAACTCTTCAATCGTTCTGTAACTTCTAACATCTTTAGAAATTCTTTGCTCAATTGTTGGTCTTTGAGCTTCTAAACTTTCAATAGGATTTAATTGTATAGGCTTAATTATATGCCAACCATATCTTGTTTCAAAAGGTTTAGTGTAGGAATTAACTGGAGTTTGCATAATCATTTCTGTATATTCAACAGGCATATTAATAACTCTTTGAGATGCTAAAATTCCTTGTTTTTTTGAAGAATATCTGTCATCAGAATATTTAGAAGCAACTGAGTCAAAAGAAATATTATTTTGAAGGTCTGTATAAGCGTTTTCAATTAATCTTTTTGATTCTTCTTTGCTTCCATGATTATCAAAATTTACCCAAATATGAGCAATTGTGCATGTTGAAAATGGAGCAGGTTTTCTATCAGTTAGTTTAATTATATGGTAGCCTCTTTGAGAACGTACAGGCATTGACAATTCATTTATTTTTAAATTGTAACATGCAGTTTCAAATGGATAAATCATGTTAAAAGCTGAGAAATATCCCAAATCTCCTCTATTTCCTTTTACAACATTTGTTGATTCTGGTCTTGTTTGGTCTTTTGCAGAAGGGTCGTCAGAGTATGTTAGTGCCAATTCTCCAAAGTCTTCTCCTTTTAAAATTCTGTTTCTAATATTTAGAGCTTTATTATAAGCATCCAAAGTATCTTTTGGAGTTCCATTGGCTGGAATTAAAATAAGTATATGAGATGCTCTAACAATTTCTTTTGAGCGGTCATAAGCTTCTTGTACCAAGCTTTCAGTGACTGTTTTGTCATTTAGGTATGGTTCAACTAATTGTTTTCTATATGAATTAACTTCATTTTTATATTCAGGAAGAGTATCTAATCCCAATTTTCTCGCCTCTGCTAATTTCAATTTAAAGTTAATGAATAAGTCAAGATATTCATTTAGATCTTTTTTGATTATTTTCTTATCAGGATTGGGGTTGTTTCGTTGATACATATCAACAAATTCTTTCTTTGATATTTTTTCTCCTGCAACTTCAATAACTATATCATTGTCTGTTTGAGCATAAGTTATTGAAGCAATGAAACTAAATAATAATAAACCAATTAATTTTTTCATAGAAGTTTAATTTTTATCTTGAATAATTAGGTGCTTCTCTTGTTATTGTTATATCGTGTGGATGACTTTCTGCATATCCTGCAGAGGTTATTTTAATAAATTTAGCATTTTGAAGATCTGGAATGTTTTTAGAACCTGTGTAGCCCATTCCTGCTTTCAATCCTCCAGTTAGTTGATGAATTACTTCAGAAACAGTTCCTTTATATGGAACTCTTCCAACAATTCCTTCTGGTACTAATTTGCTTATATCATCTTCCATATCTTGGAAATAGCGATCTTTTGAGCCTTGTTGCATAGCTTCCAAAGAACCCATTCCTCTATATGATTTATATTTTCTTCCTTCAAAAATAATTGTATCTCCAGGAGATTCTTCAACTCCAGCAAGTAAAGAACCTGCCATAATTGAACTTGCTCCAGCTGCTAAAGCTTTAACAATATCTCCAGAATAACGAATTCCTCCATCGGCAATAATTGGAATATTCTTTCCTTTTAATGCTTGTGCAACATCGTAAATTGCACTTAATTGAGGAACTCCAATTCCTGCTATTATTCTTGTTGTACAAATACTTCCTGGCCCAATTCCAACCTTTACTGCATCAGCACCTGCTTTTGCAAGTTCAAGTGCGGCTTCAGCAGTTGCAATGTTACCAACAACTATATCTACATGTTTATATTTTTTTCTGACTTGTTTTACAACTTCAATTACGTTTTTACTATGACCATGAGCTGTATCAATAACTATTGCATCAACCCCTGCTCCAATAACAGCATCAATTCTTTCATACATATTAGCTGTTATTCCAATTCCTGCTGCAACTCTCAAACGTCCCATTTTATCCTTGCAAGCATTTGGACGTTCTTTAAGTTTGATAATATCTCTATATGTTATTAATCCAACTAATTCTCCATTTGAATTTACTACAGGAAGTTTTTCAATTCTGTGTTGTTGAAGAATATCTGCTGCCATTTCAAAATCAGTGTTTTCTGGAGCAGAAATAACTTTACTTGTCATTACTTCAACTATAGGTCTATTAAGATCTCTTTCAAATCTTAAATCTCTGTTAGTTACTATTCCTATTAACTTATTTTGTTTGTCAACTACAGGAATACCTCCAATGCCATATTCTTTCATTAAAGCCAAAACATCTTTAACAATAGCATTTTTATCTATTGTAATTGGATTGATAATCATTCCATTTTCAGCTCTTTTAACTTTTAGAACTTCTGCAGCTTGTTTTTCAATTGTCATGTTTTTGTGTAAAACACCAATTCCTCCTTCTTGAGCCATTGCAATAGCCATCTTTGCTTCAGTAACGGTATCCATTGCTGCAGAAACAAGAGGTATATTAATTGGAATATTTCGAGAGAAAAGAGAATTTACTTTTACATCTCTTGGTATAATGTCTGAATAAGCAGGCACTAAAAGGACATCATCATAGGTTAGTCCTTCACCAACGAATTTTTCTGAATTTGAAAACATATCTTTATAATAAATATAATCTGCAAAGATAATACATTTTGGAAAAATTGGAAAGAAAAATCTTCTTTTGTTAAAAAATACATATTATCTATTAGATTGTTAGTCTATTAAATAGTTCACATAACATTAACTGATTAATTGAAATCTTTATTTGATTTTTTACATAATTTATTTTGATTTATTTTTTGAAAATTTCTTTTGAAATTTCTTTTCAAAAGAAATAAGTTTATCAAACCCTTATATTAATTTATAAAGATAAGGATTAAGTTTTGCATCCTACTGCCATGTAATCAACATCCTGCCACTATGCAAAATTTATTCTTGATTTAAATAAATTATCTCTTTAATTTAAATAAATTATTTCTTGTTTTTCGAAGATTATAATTGACGAAAATAAAATATATACAGGAACTATAACTTTTTATTATTGTTCGAGCTGATTAGTAATTTTTTATGAGTATTGATGTCTAAGATATTAAAAAATGATTGTACCTTTGTACGCTTAATCTAAGTTGTTTTCTATGAAAAAGATTTTTTTTGTTACTTCAATTTTTTTGTTATTTGCTACAAATTTAACATTAAAAGCCCAGAATATAATTGGGTATAATAATATATTAAATTCCATTCCTTCATTAAAGGAATCAATGGAAGATTTATCTTTCTCTCAAAAATTTGATTTTTTGAGATTGGATACAATAAAAACAGATAACGGAGTCTTCTTGAAATTTTATATGGGAGAAGATTTTGGAAGAACTCAAAAGGTAGGAGCACCTGAGCTTCCAACTTATAATAGATTAATTGAAATTCCTTATGGAGCTGAAATTCAGATTGAATATAAGAATATTGTTTCTGAATCAATTTCATTAGATAAATATGGTAATTATAAAGTAATTCCATCTCAAAAATCACTTTCAAAAAGTAAAGATTTTGAACCATTTATTATTGATGAAAAAGTATATTCTTCTAATGCTTTTCTTGGAAATGATTTGGTTAGAGTTGAACAGTTAGGATTTATGTCTTCTATGCGATTGGCTCGTTTGGTTATATCTCCAATTAAATATAATCCAGTAAAAAATGTTATTGAAATTGTTAGATCTTTTGAAGTAACTATTAAGTTTGTTAATGCAGATATAAAAGCAACAATTAATGCTAAAAGAATTTATAATAATCAACAATCATCATTCTTAAAGTCTAAATTATTAAATAGTAAAAATATTTCTTCAACAGTTTCAGACTCTCCTTTAAATCGTCCTTTGAAAATGATTGTAGTTTCAGATCCTATGTTTGAAGCTACTTTACAACCTTTTATTAAGTGGAAAAGAGAAAAAGGTATTGAAATTGTAGAAGTTTATAAAGGCGATGTTGGAGTAGGGACAACAAATTCTTCTATAAAAGCTTATCTTAAATCACTATGGGATAGTTCAACAGAAGAATCTCCTGCAGCTGATTATCTTCTTATTTGCGGAGATGTTCAACAAATACCAACATTTAGTGCTGTTACAAATCCACAAGATCCTGCACCTACTGATTTATACTATGCAGAATATACAGGTGATTTTTTACCAGATATATTTTATGGTAGGTTTTCTGCTCAAACTGTTCAGCAAATGGAGAACATTATAAATAAGGTTATTACTTATGAGCAATTTTTGTTTCAAGATACAGCATTTCTTAAGAAAACTCTATTAGTTGCAGGAAAGGAGACATCAGCTCCAGCTCCAACATGTGGGAATGGTCAGGTTAACTATGCAAAACAATTCCTTCAAAATAATCCTTCTATTGATACATTAATATATTATAATCCTGCTTCAGGAAATTATTCTACACAAATTAGGGATAGTATTTCTCAAAAAGGGTTTTCATATATAAATTATACTGCACATTGTGATGAATCAGGTTGGTCAAGTCCATCACTTACTACATCAAGTATTAATGTATTGGCTAATTATGGAAAATTCCCTATGTTTATAAATAATTGTTGTTTGTCAAATAAGTTTGATGAATATGAATGTTTTGGAGAAGCTATTTTGAGAGCAAACAATAGAGCAGGTATAGGAGCAATTGGAGGTAGTAATTATACTTATTGGTATGAAGATTTTTATTGGTCAGTTGGAAGTAAGTCTCTTAATTTAAATCCAGTTTATGATTCTAATAATTTAGGAGCTTATGATAGATTTTTCCATAATTATAATGAACCATTTAATAAATGGTACATAACTTCTGGTCAAATTATGCAAGCAGGTAATTTATCTGTGGAACAATATGGATCTGATTTATCAAACTATTATTGGGAGATTTATCATCTTATGGGAGATCCTTCTCTTATGCCTTATGTTGGACTCCCTAGAACAATTATTAATAATATTCCAGATACTATAGCACTTGGTTCTTCAAATACTCAAATTCAAACCGATGCTTATGCTTTTGTCGCACTTTCTCAAAATGGAGTGTTGATTGGAGCTTCACAAGCTGATGAAAATGGATTAGCATATATTAATTTTATTTCTCAAACATATCAATCTGGTTATTTAAAGGTTGTAATAACTAATCAATTCTCTAAACCAATTATTGATTCGATTGCAGTAACTACTCCGAACTATCCATTAATTAATATCAGTGATATTAAATATACCAATAATCAGTCTCAGGAGGTTACACTTTTAAATAATAATGAAGAGTATTATGTTAATTTTACTCTCTCAAATTTAGGAATTGTTTCAATTGATAGTGTTGATTTATCAATATTTAATTCAGATAATTTAATATTTTTAGATTCAAACGAATATATTGGTAATGTTGGAGCTTTATCAAATCAACAAATTCAAAACAGGTTTAAGGTTAAGGTTATTGATGGAGTAGAAGATAAGAGTTCTTTGGGATATAATGTTAAAATTCAAGGAGAAAATAACTATTTATCAAATAAAGTTTTTTCTGCAAAAGCTTCATGCCCTAATATAGTTGTAGAAAATTTATCAATTACAATTGATACAGCTAATAGCTCTTTTGTTGGAGATGAAGTTATAATAAGATTTGATGTTAAGAATAAAGGAAATAATATTTCAGATGCTGGAAATGTTTTTATAAACAATATTTCATCTAATCTTACTTATGTTTCTAATGATAGTTTGTTATTAAATCCATTGACTCCAAACGCATACTCTTCATATGAGTTCAGACTTAATTTTAATCCTGAAAATCAGCAGAATGATATTATTGGGTTTAGATTGGGTGCCATTGCAAATCTTTATGGAAATGCAAAACGTTATGATTCAATTCCAATTATAGGTAATATTGAAACTTTCGAAACAGGAAATTTGAATTCTTTTACATGGGAGAATATATCAGCAATTCCTTGGGTAATTGATAATAATCCTAATAATTCTTATAGAGGAAGCTATTCATTGAAATCAGGTTCAATTTCAAATAATAGTAAAACAACTTTAAGTGTTAATTTTACATCAATTATAAATGATAGTATTGTATTTTATATGAGAACTTCAACTGAACAAAACTATGATGTCTTAAGATTTTATATTGATAATATTATTGTTTTAGAAACTACAGGAGAAATACCTTGGAAAAGATATACCTTTTCAGTAAATCAAGGAGAACATAATTTTAAATGGGAATATGAGAAAGACTATTCTCAATCAGGAGGAAGTGATGCTATTTGGATTGATAATGTTGACTTCCCATTAAATGGAATAGTACTTTCAAATAATAATTTGAGTAATAATATAGACAATATAATAGTATATCCTAATCCTGCACAAGATTTCTTGATTGTATCTAATTTAGATAAAGATTCTACAATTAAGTTGTTTGATTCTTTGGGTAGACTTGTATTTATTCCCAAAAATAATGATAATACAATAAATACTTCAGGTTTAAAAAATGGAGTTTATTATCTTTCGATAGTAAAAGATAATAGTAATATTACCAAGAAAATTATTATTTCTAAGTAAAAGTGATGCAGGATTCTGTCAGCTACAAATCTGATTCTATTTCGAGTAATCAAATAGCAAACCCTCTATTTGCTATTCCTGATTCGCTAAAAAGTGAATCTAATACTATTGGTTTTAAGCAATATATTAAAATATTAAATGATTATACTCCCGTTTTGGTTGAGAGGAAATCTTTATTCAAACACAAAAACTATTATGTAGGTAAAGATATAAAAATAATTGAAAGGAATGTTAATCCTACACATGGATGGATATTCGGATTAATTTTTATTTCAATTATAATTTATAGTATTTTGATTAAAGCCTTTTATTCAAAGATCAAACTTATTGTAAAAGGAGTTTTTTCTAATATTACTGTATTCTCAATCTCTATTTTTCTTTTTGCACCTATATTTTCTTTGTTGGTTTATGCACCATTGAGTTACTATAATTATTTAAGTTATTCTCCTATTAATTCACATTTCGGAACATATTTTCTAATTGTTTTAGTTGTTTTGATTTTTTATTTAATAAAATATGTATTGATTTATTTCTTTGGATTATTATTTAGACAAGAGACTTTATGTGCTAAATACAATTTCAACCAAACCCTTTTTCTTATTACTGATGGTTTAGTTTTAATCCCTTTTGCCTTTTTGTTCTATTTTTTACCAAATAATCTTCAATATTCAATGCTAATAGTAATTATTATTGCAATTGGTATATTATTCTTATTTAGATTATTAAGAGGCTTTGTTTTAGTTTTCAAGAATACAAAAGCTTCTCAATTCTATTTATTTGTTTATCTTTGCACAGTTGAATTTCTACCAATAATAATAATATATAAATATCTATTTTCGTATTAATTAAGTTTTTAGCCAATAGTTATGAGCAAGCAAATAATTAAAAATGTTCTTATTTCTCAACCAGCTCCAGCTGATATTGACAAATCACAATATAAAGTATTAATAGATAAACATAATCTTAATCTTACATTTAATAAATTTTTTGATGTCGTTGGTGTTACTAATAAAGAATACAGGGACTCAAAAGTTAGTATATTAGATCATTCTGCAGTGATTGTTACTAGCAAGTTAGCTGTTGACAACTACTTTAGATTAGCTAAAGAATTACGTTTAGTTATTCCAGAATCAATGAAGTTTTTCTGTGTTTCAGAAAGTATTGCAAATTACTTGCAAAACTATATTCAATACAGAAAAAGAAAAATATTTTATGGAAAACTTCAGTTTTCAGAACTAATTAGTGTTATAACAAAGCATAAGAACGAGACTTTCCTATATCCTTGTTCTGAAGAAACTACTCCTGATAATTTTAAACTTTTAGAAAAGGCTAAAATAACATATACAAAATCTGTTATGTATCGTTCAGTGCCTAAGAACTTAAGTGAAGTTGACATCAAGAAATTTGATTTAGTGGTAATGTTTAGTCCAATTGGAGTAAAATCATTTATTCAAAGTTTTAAACCATCTGATTATGAAAAAGTAGTTGTTGCTGCTTTTGGTTCAACTACTCAAGTTGCTCTTAAAGAAGCTAAAATTAGAACTTTAATTCCTGCACCAACTATTGAGGCTCCATCGATGATTATGGCAATTGACAGATATCTTTCATTTACAACAAATGAGTTGGAGGAGCATAAATTAAAAATAGAAGAAGAATTTAATAAAAAACCTGAAAAGAAAGCTCCAGCATCATTAAAAATTACTACAAAAAAAACTGCCAAAACTCAAACAGAAAAGCCAAAGTCAAAATAAATCTTGGCTAAATGTATAAGTTTGCAAAAAGCGAAAGACTTTGTAGTAAAATAGAAATAGCTAAATTATTTGCTTGTAAAGATGGATTTTTACATTATCCAATAAGTGTAAAATTTAAGATAAAAGAAAGTATATCTCCTCAAGTTAAATTAGTTATTGTTTCTCCCAAGAAATATCAAAAGCTTTCTGTTAATAGAAACAGAATTAAAAGATTGATTAAAGAGGCTTATAGGTTAAATAATCATGAAATTAAAAGTTTTGCAATAGAGAATAAGATAGATATTTCTTTTTCTTTTTCTTTTGTAAGTCAACAAATGGTTAAATTTGATAAAATAAATTCTGTTGTAAACAAGTCTTTGACAAGGATTATTCACGAATTAAAACAGAAAATTGAAAACAATAATTAATTTTATTAGTAAGCTATTTTATTACATTTTTATTGGAATAATACGTTTCTATCAAATGGCGATTTCCCCCCATTTACCTGCATCATGTAGATATACTCCAACTTGTTCTCAATATGGATTGGAAGCAATTAAAAAATATGGACCATTTAAAGGAGGTTGGTTGGCTCTAAAAAGAATTTTGAACTGTCATCCTTGGGGAGGAAGTGGATATGACCCAGTTCCCTAAGGTTTCTATTACAATAAATATATCAGATTTATAAACAAAAGCTCCACTTTTTCAAAATAAGTGGAGCTTTTTATAGTGTCTATCGTGTATAAATAATATTAGAAAGGTAAGTCTCCAAGAGTATCGGTGTCGGAGAATTCATTTATAATGTTAGCTAGTGTAGGTTCAGTTATAGAATTATTGTTATTTTGAAACTGATCTGTTTGAGAGTTTTGATTTCTGGTTAAAATCATAAAATTATCTGAAACAATTTCAACAGAATGTTTTTTATTTCCTTCTTTATCTTCCCATTGGCGATTTCTAAGTTTCCCTTCTATGAAAACTTGCATGCCTTTTTTCAAAAACTTTTCTGCAACATCAGCCAATCCTCTCCAGCAAACAACATTATGCCATTCGGTTTGTTCTATTTTTTGTCCATCTTTATTTTTATAAGTCTCGGTAGTAGCCAAGGGAAATGTAGCTTTCTTAACTCCATCAAAAACAATAATATCAGGATCTTTTCCTAAATTTCCAATTAAAATAACTTTGTTTACTCCAGCCATAACTTGTTTTTTTGATTAATAATTAATATTTGTTTCTCTAAATAGATATTGTTAATAATTTGCAAATATATAAAATACTTTCAACAATAGATGAATTTACTTTATCAATTTAATTTTGCGCCTTACAATGAATAATTTACTAATAAAAAATTCATTCCAACTTAAAAAGATTTTTTAACATTCATAAGAATGATTTAACTTGTTGATTGTAAAATAAAAGCAATAAATTTGTAAAATTAAAGTTGTTGAAAATGAATAAATTTGTTTTGTGTGAATAAATAATTTTATATCTTTGCAAACTCAATCTACTTAATTAAGTTAGATATTAATATTGAAATTGTTAACAAATAAGATTAAAAAAAAGACATGACAAAAGCTGAAATCGTTGCAGAAATTGCACAAAGAACAGGATTAGAAAAAGTAAACATCCAAGCAACTGTAGAAACTTTTATGGAAGTTGTAAAAGATTCTCTTGGAAAAGGAAACAATGTATATTTAAGAGGTTTTGGTAGCTTTATCATTAAACGAAGAGCAGAGAAGACAGGAAGAAACATTTCAAAAAATACAACAGTAATTATTCCTGCACACAATATTCCATCATTTAAACCTGCAAAAGTTTTCATGAGCGGTATCAAAACAAAAGTAAAATAATTTAATATTTAGAAAAAATGCCAAGCGGAAAGAAAAGAAAACGTCATAAGATGTCAACGCACAAACGTAAAAAACGTTTGCGCAAGAATAGACATAAGAATAAGAAATAGATATTTCTTATTAGATTTTTTGGATTATAGAGATATAATTATCAAACAAATAACCTATATTGCGAAGTGTTATCAATCTTAATATTTCGCAATATTTTTTTAAAATAAATTTACGGCTCCTATAAATATGAATAAGGATTTAATAATAGATGTAAAAGATTCAGGAGTTGAAATAGCTTTGCTTGAAGATAAGTATTTAGTAGAACTTCATCAGGAAAAGAATGAAAACAGTCATATTGTTGGTGATGTTTACTTAGGCTTAGTAAAAAAGATTATGCCAGGCCTTAATGCCGCATTTGTTGATGTTGGCTATGAAAAGGATGCATTTTTACATTATTTAGATTTAGGTCTCAATTTCAATTCACTTAAAAAGTTTACTCGTAATGCTCAGAGTGGAGATCCCAACTCAGCATTGATTGAAAAGATGAAATTAGAGCCTAATTTAGAGAAAAGTGGAAAGATAACTAATGTATTAAAGCAAGGTCAAATTGTTTTGGTTCAAATAGCTAAGGAACCAATATCAACTAAAGGACCTAGATTAAGTGCTGAAATTTCATTTGCGGGAAGATATCTCGTGCTTATTCCTTTTTCAAATAAAATTTCAATTTCTTCAAAAATTAAAAGTACTGAAGAAAAAAATAGACTAAAACGTTTAATTAGAAGTATACTCCCAAATAATTTTGGTGTAATTATAAGAACGGTTGCCGAAGGGCAAAGTGTTGCTGAATTGGATGCTGACCTTAAGAATTTAATTTCAAAATGGGATGCAATTCACAAGAAACTACCGAAGGCTCTACCTCCTCATAAACTTGTTTCAGAAATTGATAAGTCTAATGCAATCTTGAGAGATTTATTAAGTGATGATTTTTCAAATGTTTATGTAAATAATAATGAAGTATATGAAGAATTAAAAGCATACGTTAAGACTATTTCTTCAGAAAAGATAGATTTAGTTCGTAATTATAAACTTCAAACTCCAATCTTTGAACAATTTGGTGTTCTTAACCAAATAAGAAATTCATTTGGAAAAGTTGTGACAATACGTTCTGGTATTTATTTGGTTATCGAACAAACTGAGGCAATGTGCGTAATTGATGTAAATTCTGGTCATAGAAGTAAATCCTCCCAAGACCAAGAAGAAAATGCATTAATGGTTAATATGGAGGCTGCTGAAGAGATTGTTCGTCAATTGCGTTTAAGAGATATTGGAGGAATAATTGTTATAGATTTTATCGATTTAAATATTGTAACAAATAGAAAGATACTTTACGATAGAATGAAGGAGCTAATGTCTAAGGATAAGGCTCGTCATACTATATTGCCATTAAGTAAGTTTTGTTTAATGCAGATAACTCGTCAAAGAGTTAGACCAGTAATTCATGTTGATTTATCTGAAATATGTCCAGTATGCCAAGGAACAGGTAAAATTAAATCATCAATAATTATTGTTGATGAGATAGAGAATGATTTAAAATACTTAGTTCAAGAGCAAAACGAAAGAAATCTTACTCTTATAATCCATCCATTTGTTTATGCTTTTTTGTCTAAAGGATTTCTATTTTCCAAGCATAAGAAATGGGAGAGGCAATATAAAACTAAAATAAAATTATTGGAAGATAGTAATTTTAGTTTCTTGGAATATCAATTCCTAAATGAAAACAAAGATTTAATTAAACTATAAATTTTTTCTTGAACTTTGATTAATCGGATTGACTAAACATTGTTTACAATCTATTTTACTCCTCTTTGTTAGTGTAAAAAGTCAAAGTTCAAGAAAAATATAGTTAGGCTTAAATTAATCGGGACTTTTTTGAAAAAAGTCGGTGATTAAATCGAAAAAGTCGGTGATTTTTTTAATAAACTCGGGCTTAATTTATAACCTAAAAGTAGTTAGAAAATAAAAATTAATATTCAGTAAAACTGTTTCTGTTAATTTTAGTACTATTTGCTCATAAATATTGAGAGTTTAAAATCTATATTCTTGAGGGCTTAATTTAGAGTTTTGAAAAATTATCCCTATTTTAAATAGGTCAATACTTACAATTCTTCTTGGGTCGCTAATTATTTTAAGAAATTCGTTATAGGAATCTTTACTTTTATATGGTTTTTCAATAATTATTATTGAGCTATCTTTAACAATTGTTTGTAAAGCTTGAAATTCATCATAGGAAGAAGAAATTATAATAATATTCTCTTTGCCAAATTCTTCTTGAAATAAATGTATTAATTTTATTGGATTTCTTTTGTTTTTTTTTATAATTCTATTGTATAAATCAAACATATATGGAGAGTGGATATAATACTCATTCTTCTTTTTAATATTATGTATGAGTTTGTTTTTTTGAGAGAAAATATTCATATATTTTTAATTTAGTAATGTAATTTATAGATGCAAAGATAATTCATTTCTCAAAAATTTACTTATCTTTGCTGATTGATAGTTTTAAATTGGGTGAATAGGAGGGTGTAAAAAAGATAATTTTTATTATGAAATTATATACTGAAGATGTAATAAAGAAATACGGGAAGAGAACTGTTGTTAAGGGTGTTTCTATAGAGGTTAATCAAGGAGAAATTGTGGGTTTACTTGGTCCAAATGGTGCTGGAAAGACTACTACTTTCTATATGATGGTAGGTTTAATTAAGCCTTTTAGTGGGAAAGTTTATCTTGATGATATGGATATAACTGATATGCCAATGTATAAAAGAGCACAAAAAGGCGTTGGCTATTTGGCACAAGAGGCTTCAGTATTTAGGACTATGTCTGTTGAAGATAATATAATGTCTGTTCTGGAGTTTAGAGATTTGTCATCAAAGGAAAGAGTAAAGATTATGGTTGGACTTTTGGAAGAGTTTGGCCTTATTCATATACGAAAGAGTAAAGGTAATCAGCTTTCAGGAGGAGAAAGAAGACGAACTGAAATAGCACGTGCTTTGGCAGCGGATCCTAAATTCATTCTCTTAGATGAGCCTTTTGCTGGAGTTGATCCAATCGCAGTACAAGATATTCAAAATATTGTTGCAAAATTAAAAGATAAAAATATTGGAGTTTTAATAACAGATCATAACGTTCACGAAACTTTAACCATAACAGATAGAGCATACCTACTTTTTGAAGGAAGCGTTCTCAAATCAGGAACTCCAAAAGAACTTGCTGAAGACGAACAAGTCAGAAAGAAGTATCTTGGAGAAAACTTTGAATTGCGTTAGACTATGATTTTAGTTTATGTAGATAAAATTACAAATCGTCTTGGATATACTCTTAACCTGATTTTTAAAGATATATTGGGTGTTGAATACACCATTACAACCAATAGAGAGAATTTTGCCAAACATATAGGAGCTAAGTTTTCTTATTGCAAAAATAGAGTTAAAGATGAACCATTTATTTATTCAACTGATTTGTTATTTGAAACTACAATCGAAATAAAAGAAATGGAAGTTTTTTATTTCGAAGAAAATCCTGCAATTTTTAGAACATATGCCAAAGAAACAATAATGCCTTTTGATATTTTGGCTGCTTCATTCTATTTTGTTTCTCGATATGAGGAATATCTCCCTTTTATTCAAGATAATCATGGAAGATATAGATATGAAGAAAGCATAGCTTTTCAGAATTGTTTTCTACATAAACCAATTGTAAATATTTGGGCAAAGAAATTAGTAGATAAACTTAAAAGTATATATCCTGATTTAGAATTTGCTAATCATTTTTTCAGATTTTACAATACTATAGATATTGATTCTGCATATTCTTTTAAAGAGAAAGGAATGTTTAGAAAACTATATGGTTTTACTAAAGATTTATTTAAGGGAAATTTCTCTGAATGTGCATATAGATTTAATGTAATATTTAGAGGAAAAACTGATCCTTACGATAATTTTGATTATCAAATATCTTTAATTAAGAAATATAAGCTCAAAACAATTTATTTTATTTTGTTTGGAAGATATGGGAAATATGACAAAAATATTTCTCCATACAATAAACGTTTTCATCGTTTAATAAAATATTTATGTGATTATGCAAAAGTTGGAATTCATCCATCTTACTCTTCATTTGATCAAGAAGAGGAGTTGACTATTCAAATTAAAGAATTAGAACAAGTTATACATAAACCAATTATTAGAAGTAGATTCCATTATTTGAGATATAGACTTCCTATTTCTTACAGAAGACTTATGGATAATATGATTAGTGATGATTATTCTATGGGATATTCTAAAACAATTGGATTTAGAGCAGGAATATGTTCTGGATATAATTTCTTTGATTTAGAAATTGATGGAGAAACAAAATTAAGAGTTCATCCTTTTGCAATTATGGATGTCGCTCTCAAAGATGGATTGGGACTAAATAAGGATGAAGCTCAAATTAAAATTAAACAAATAGTAGATGAAATAATTGCTGTGAAAGGAGACTTTATTAGCGTCTGGCATAACCAATCTTTAAGTGAAAGATATCAATGGAAAGGATGGAGAGAGGTTTATGAAAATATGTTAGAATATGTTTCTGCAGTAGATAGAACTCCATTTGAAAAATAGAATGGAACATAAATTTTAATCAATCGTATAAATACTCAATAATTTAGAAATATGATAGTTGTTACAGGTGCAGCAGGTTTTATAGGAAGTTGTATGGTTAGCAAGTTGAACAAACTTGGAAGAAATGATATTATTATTGTAGATGATTTCAAGAAGAATGCAAATGTTAAAAAAGCTAACTATTCAAATCTTCAATTTGCAAAAAAAATTGACAGAAAAGAATTTATTAGTTGGTTTGAGAAAAATGCCACTAAAATAGATGGGGTTTATCATTTAGGAGCAAGAACAGACACAACAGAATTTGATTGGAAAATCTTTTTAGATTTAAATCTTAATTATTCCAAGAATATTTGGAGAATTTGTGCATTTAATTCCATTCCTTTAGTTTATGCTTCTTCTGCTGCAACTTATGGAGGAGGAGAAAATGGATATGATGATGATCAAAATAAACTGCCTAAACTTAAACCTCTAAATCCTTATGGACGTTCAAAACAAGATTTTGATCTTTGGGTATTAAGACAAGAAACCAAACCCCCATTTTGGGCAGGAATGAAATTCTTTAATGTTTATGGACCTAATGAATACCATAAACAAAGAATGGCTTCAGTTATATTTCATTCATATCATCAAATTAAAAATTCAGGACAGGTAAAACTGTTTCGTTCTCATCGCCCAGATTATTCTGATGGAATGCAATTAAGAGATTTTATTTATGTAAAGGATTTAGTCTCAGTATTAGACTTTATTATGAAAAATCAACCTGAATCAGGTATTTATAATTTAGGTACAGGAAAAGCAAGGAGTTTTTATGATTTAGCAAAAGCAACATTTGTTGCAATGGGGAAAACTCCAAATATTGAATTTATTGACATTCCTGAAGATATAAGAGATAAATACCAATACTTTACAGAAGCAAAAATGAAGAAATTAAGAAATGCTGGATATACTGAAGATTTCTATTCTTTGGAAGAAGGCATAAAGGATTATGTCCAAAACTATTTATTGACTAATTTATATTATTAATAATGAATTATAAGGAAAAACTTCAACCCATAAAAGCTTTTATATTTGATTATGATGGAGTAATGACTGATGGCAATTTGTGGATAGGTGATGATAATAACATATTTAGAGTAGGTAATGTTAAAGATGGTTTTGCTTTACAATATGCTATTAAAAAAGGATATTATATTGCAATAATTTCAGGAGGTAAGGGAGATAGTATTTGCAAAAGAATGAAGATGTTGGGTATTGAAGATGTCTTTACTGAATCAGCTAACAAGAAAGAGAATTTTTTAAAATTTTTAAATGACAAAGGATTGACTTCTCAACAAGTGCTTTATATGGGAGATGATATTCCAGATTATGATTTAATGCTTGAAGCAGGAGTTTCCTCTTGTCCATCAGATGCTGTTGAAGAAATTAAATCGGTAGCAGATTATATTTCTAATAAAAATGGAGGAGATGGCTGTGTTAGAGATATTATAGAACAAGTTATGCGTTTGCATAACCAATGGTTTCACCAAGAAGCTAAAGAATGGTAAAAAACCTCATAATTGTAATTACATTAATTATTCCTTTTTTTGCTTATAATCAAGGAGTAAAAAAAGAAAAGGTAATGGATAAAAAGGCTACTTTTTATCATAATAAATTTGTTAATAGAAAAACATCTACTGGGGAGAAATTTGATCAAAAAAAATATACTGCGGCTCATAAAACAATACCTTTAAATACTTTAGTTAGAGTAACAAACACTAATAATGGACGTTCCGTGATTGTAAGAGTAAATGATAGATGTCCTAAGAGAGGCGTAATTGACTTATCTCTTATTGCAGCAAAGAAGCTTAAAATGATAAAGGAGGGTGTTGCTCCAGTTAAAGTTGAGATTCTTAGCGATGATTATTATGATATTTGGTTAAAGCAAGATGAAATTTTTAATTTGTTTGATGGATCTGAGTAACATAGAAAATAATGTTAATATAGTGCACTTTCTTTCAATAAATACCTTAGAAAAGTTATTTGAAAATTTTAAAGAAAAACATCTATAAATTGAGATTATAGAAAATAAAAATGCTGATATAGTTTTTTAATATAAAATTTATTTTTACTTTTGCAAGACGCATTTTTCTAAATAAGTATATTGCGAAAATGCTAAGCTATTAATAATTAAAGAAAAAGAGTTAAGGAGCTATTTAAATAATAGTAATATTTACATACATTTATTACATCATGTATAAACGAAATATCTTATTTCCACTCATTAAGGCAACAAAATCTTATTTGTTAGTTATTATTGTTATTATTGCTCCATTGATTGGTTTTTCACAACAAGAGCCAGAATTTACTCAATATATGTATAATCGTTTATCATATAACCCAGCTTATGCAGGAAGTAATGGTGCCATGTGTTTAACTGGATTTTATAGAAATCAATGGATGGGCTTAAAATTAACTGATATAAAGGGAGGTAAGCCATCAACTCCACAAACTTTAAATTTTTCTTTTGATTTTCCAATTAAATTCCTTCATGGAGGTTTAGGCGCAACTATAATTTCTGATAAGATAGGGTATTGGAATCAAACTTTTGTGAAAATTGATTATGCTTATAGATTTGAACTGCCAACTGGAAATTTAGCTTTTGGTTTAGAAGCTCAATTATTTAGTTCTGCAATTGATTTTACAAAATTAGTTGGAAGTGATCAGATAAATGAATTGGATGAAATATTATCAACTTCAAGAGATCCGGTTTTAAGAGATGCTTCTCAACAAAATGATTTCTTATTTGATTTAGGTTTTGGAGCATATTATCAAATTCCAGGAAAGTTTTATGCAGGTTTTTCTTCTTCAAAACTAATGGAGACAAAGAGCGACAAACTTAAATGGGAAGATAAAAGACATTATTATTTATTGGCAGGATATGAATGGACAATTCCAGCATATCCTGAATTTAGAGTTCTTCCATCTGCTTTAGCAAAATTTATTGAACCTGATGAAACTGGATATGTTAACTACCAAATTAATGCAAGTGCATTAGTAGAATATAATTATATGTTTTGGGGAGGCATAAACTATCGTATCCAAGATGCGATAAGTGTTTTAGGAGGATTAACATTAGGAGGATTCAAATTGGGTATGTCATATGATATTCCAATTACAAGATTAAAACCATATGGTTCATTTGAGTTATTCGTTAGATATTGCTTTAAAGTTGAGAACCAACCAAAGCCACCAACAAGTTATAGAAACACAAGAATGAATTAGAAAATGTAACTAAACATAATAATTTACGTTTAGGACAAAATAGAAAGAAAAATAAAATTAGAAGAATATGAAAAGATTGATTTTATTAGCATCATTAGCTATATTAGCAGTAGGATGTGGATCGACAGACAATGGTGAACTGATAGGTGTTCAAGGAAGGCAACCATTTGAAGATATGCAACCTTATGGAATGGTTGAAGTTCCTCAAGGAAGTTATACTATGGGTTCTTCAGATGAAGATATTTACTCTACCTATAATTTACAGCCAAAAACAATACAATTAAATTCTTTTTGGATGGACGAGACAGAGATTACTAATAATGAATATCGTCAATTTGTATATTGGGTAAGAGACTCAATTGCATATAAATTATTGGGAGATGTTAATCCTCAAAAATATTTAATAGAAGTTGATCAATACGGAGAAGAACTTCCTAACCCAATAATTAATTGGAGTGAAAAAATTGATTGGGAGTTAAAAAATGTAGATGAAAGAGATGCTTTGGATCCTTTGTTTGTACCTTCTGAAGAAAGATTTTACAATAAAAAGCAATTAGATGCAAGAAAATTAAATTATGAATATTTCTGGATTGATTATGTAACAGCTGCTAAGAAAGAACATTATTCTGGGATAGAATTAAGTCCTGAATTAAAAGGTTCTTCATTTGCAGGTAGACCTAATGGATTAAAAAATAGAAAAGAACTTGTCAAGAGAGAAGTAATAAATGTATACCCTGACACATTAGCTTGGATGCATGATTACGCATATTCATATAATGATAATTTAACTCGTAATTATTTTTCACACCCAGCTTATGATGATTATCCTGTTGTTGGAATTACTTATCGTCAAGCAAAAGCATTCTCAATATGGAGAACATTTATGATGAATAATTACTTAGAAGGTCAAGGTTATTCAAGAATGGAAGAATTTCGTTTGCCGACAGAAGCAGAATGGGAATATGCTGCTAAAGGTGGAGCTCCAGGAGCTGCTTATCCTTGGGGAGGTCCTTATGTAAGAAATGGTAAAGGATGTTTCATCGCTAATTACAAACCTATGAGAGGAAATTATGATGTTGATGGTGGAGTTTTACCAGTAATTGTTGCTCACTATGCTCCAAATGATTTCGGTCTATATGATATGGCAGGAAACGTTTCAGAATGGTGTGAAGACTCCTTTAATGAATCTTCATATAATTTCGCTCACGATTTAAATCAATTTGCAGGTTACCAAGCAACTGATGAAGATAGTCCTCAAATGAAAAGAAAAGTAATTCGTGGAGGAAGTTGGAAAGATCAAAAACATTTCATTCAAACTGCAACTCGTGCATACGAATATCAAGATTCCGGAAAGAGTTATTTAGGCTTCCGTTGTGTTCAATCATATCTTGGTAGAGTTCGTGGAGATAATCCAAAAACATCTTCAAATGTATATAAACACTAATTCAGAAAATTAATTAATCATTTAATATTAAAACGTTAAAAATAAATTTATTATGGGAATAGATAGTTTTGTAAGAAGTAAGTTTTATAAAAACATGGCAGCTAAGCTATACGGTCTTGGAGCATCAGCTGTTATTGTTGGAGCATTATTTAAAATCCAACACTGGCCTGGAGCTGGTCCATTATTAACTGTTGGTATGTTGACTGAATCAGTAATCTTCTTTATATCTGCTTTTGAACCGTTACATGTTGAATATGATTGGAGTTTGGCATATCCTGAACTAGCAGGAATGGATGAAGATAAGGATAAGAAGGATGAAAAGAAAAAAGGGAAAAAGAGAAGAGAAAATCAAGATGTAGACTTAAGTGGATTGAGTGGATTAAATGTTGTAGGTGGATTAACAGAAACTCAAGCTTTAGACAATATGCTTTCTCAAGCAAAAATTGGACCTGAATTAATTGAAAGTTTAGGAAAAGGATTGCAAAATCTTAGTGAAACAGCTTCTCAATTAGGGTCAATTTCTACAGCTTCACTTTCTACAGAAAAATTTATTAAAAATATGGAAGATGCAACAGAATCTGTTGCAGAATTATCATCTTCTTATAAGAAAACATCAGATTATTTGAATAAAGATTTGATGGTTTCTGGAGAATATTTAGCAAGTGTTCAAGATGCTGCAACAGCAGTTTCTACACTTTCAAACATTTATAAAGAAACAGCTGTAGCTCTAACAAGTGGAGATTCATCATACTTAAATGAATTGAAAACTATGGCTTCAAGTTTATCTTCAATAAATGCTTTATATGAATTACAAATTCAAAACTCTACTGCCCAATTAGAATCAACCAAACAAGTGCAAGAAAAAATAGATAGTTTAGTTGTTAATTTTGCTGATACAGCAGAGAATGTCCTAAGATATAAAGAACAAGTTAACGCTCTTTCAAAGAAAGTTACTGCATTAAACGATATCTATGGAAATATGCTTTCTGCAATGCAATCAAAGGCATAATAAATAATAACTAAATAATTTATTAACGCAAAATAAATAGAATACTATGGGTGCAACTAATTGTCCGGAAACCCCCAGACAGAAGATGATTTCAATGATGTATTTGGTGTATACAGCTTTGTTGGCACTAAATGTATCAGTTGAAATTCTCCAAGCTTTTGTAACTGTTGGAGATAGTATGGAAACAACAAACCAATTGTTTTCAACTAAGATAGAGAATTCTTATTATAATTTTGAAAGAGCATATGTAGCAAATCCTGAAAAAGTTGGTGCTAACTGGGAAAAAGCAAAACAAGTAAGGAAAGAAACTAAGGATATTCTTAATTATATTGATGATATGAAATATGACTTAGTTTCAGAAGTAGAAGGATTAAAGGGAGGGAAAGAAGAAGCTAAGAAAATTTTAAAAGAACAAGGATATAACGGAATTCAATCGAAAGACAACTATACAAAGCCAACTCAATACTTTATTGGAGGAACTGAAGATGGTTCTTCTGCAAAGGCTATGGAGCTTAGAAAAAAGATAGAAGCTTATCAAGCAAAAATGCTTAATCTCGCAGATACAAGATTTGTAGATAGGCTAAAAAAAATGCAAATTAATACTAAAGCTCATTATAAAAATCAAAGTGGTCAAAATTTAAATTGGCAGATGTATAATTTTAATAATACAATTACTTTAGCCGATTTGGTTTTGCTTAACAAATTTAAATCAGAAATTCAAAATGCTGAATTTGATATGGTTAATAGTTTGTTAAGTGCAGTAAGTGCAGATGACTATAAATTTGATAATGTTAGAGCTAAAGTAGTGCCAAAAGCTACTTATGTAATGCAGGGTGATAATTATGAAGCTGAGGTATTTGTTGCAGCTTATGATTCAAAGACACAATTAAGAGCTGATGTTAGAGGAGCTAATTTAGTAAGTGATTCTGGTGTAATTAAACTAAAATTTGGAGCTGGTGCAGTAGGAATGCAAAAATATCAAGGAGTTGTATATGTAAAAGGAGATAAAGGAGAAGTTCCATACCCATTCTCTGGTGAATATTTTGTTGCAGCACCTGCTGTTACAATTTCTCCAACCAATATGAACGTATTTTATATTGGAGTTGATAATCCTGTTTCAATTTCAGCACCAGGAGTTAGTGCAGACCAGTTAAATGTTAGTATAACTGGTGGAGGTGGAGCTACCATTAGTAAAGTGTCTGCTGGAAAATATATTGTTAATGTAAAAACTCAGCAAGAAGCTCAAGTTGTAGTTAGTGCAAATATTGGAGGTAAGGTAGTAAAACAAGGAGATATGAAGTTCCGTGTTAAGAAAATTCCTGCTCCAAAAGCAATGGTTGGTTCATCAGATGGAGGAAGAATTGCAAAAGAAATTCTTGTTGCACAAGGACAATTAAAAGTTGTTATGGATGGATTTGATTTCCCTGTTAGATATAATGTAACAGAATTTCAAATGACCTTCAATACTGGAGGAGATGGACAAGCACCACTTGTTTCAAGAGGAGCTAGATTTACTCCAGAAATGATCAGCCAAATTCAAAGACTTAGAAGAGGAAATAAGGTTTATATAGAAGGTATTAGAGCTAAAGGACCTGACGGAGACAAATCCGTTCAAAACCCTCAAATGATATTTACAATACAATAAAATATTAGATTATGAAAAAGATATCTTTAATATTATTAGTAGTTATTTCATTATTTAGTGCAAATTTATTTGCTCAAGTATTGGATGCACCAGATGAAGGACCAAGAGATAGTTTTTACGAAAAAATATCTTTCAATCAAAGAAAACCATTTAGCTTTCCTTATGTAAGAGAAGCTGATGTAGTTTGGCAATGGAGAATATGGAGAGTTGTTGATTTCCGTGAAAAACAAAATCAAGTTTTCTATTATCCAACACAACCAGACCAAGGTAGAGTAAATCTTTTCTATGCTTTAGAACAAGCAATTAATGAAGGAAAGATAAAGGTTTATGCAGATGATGAGTTCAAGCAAGAGATTGATTGGCCTACTCAAAAAGGATTATACTCCAAAAAGATAGAAGAACAAATTGACTCTGTTGACATTGATGGAACAGAATTCCAGGTAACAAAGGAAGTTCTAATACCTCTAAATACTGATGATATTAAAACTCTTCGTATTAAGGAAAATTGGTTTATTGATAAGCAAAGAACTGTTCAAGATGTTAGAATTGCTGGTTTCTCTCCAATTTACTATCAAGTAAAAGAAGAAGGAGCACCTCCAATTACAATTCCATTATTTTGGGTTAGATATGATGATCCAGAAGTTAGAGAATTATTAGCAAACACTGAAGTATTTAACTTTAAAAATGATGCTCAAAGAAGAAGCTATGATGATATATTCCTAAAAAGAATGTTTAGCAGCTATATAGTTAAAGAATCTAACGTATATGGACTTCGTACAATTAGTCAATATACAACTGGAGACGAAGCTTTAAGAGAATCAGATAATTTAAAAGATAAAATATTCGATTACGAAGAAGATATGTGGGAATACTAACATAATACTCTATAAGAGTCTTATATAAAAATACAGCAAAGGTTTACTTTTGCTGTATTTTATTTTTATAGAGTTTATATTTACTATTTGATTTATATAGATTATGGATATCAAAGAATTTTTTAATAATAAATCAATAAAAGGAATTGAGAAAGTTAAACAATTAACTTTAGCGATAACAAATAATGAAATTACAATTGAAGATATAAAAGAGGTTTGCAAGACTTTGAAAGATGCTGATATTACTTATTGTATGGAAGCAATAGAGGCAGTAACAAATACAAATCCTGAAATATCAAATATTGAATATTTAAAGTTTGCAATACATTATGTAGATTCAAAATCTAATAGCCTTAAAAGAGAATCAGCAAGAGTTATTGGGAATATTGCAGTGTTATATACAAATGATCTTGATAAATCAATTAAATTGCTTTTAAACAACTCTAATGATGAAGGTACAGTAGTTCGATGGAGTGCTGCTTATGCACTTTCAAGAATTATTATTTTACCAGAATATTCTAATAGTAAATTATATAATCAATTAGTTGAAATTTGCGAAAAAGAGGAAAAGGACAGCATAAAGAATATTTATTTAAAAGCCTTTAAGAAGCTGAAAAAATAAAACCTTGTTTCAGCAAAATAAAACGAAGAAAGAAAAAATTAAAACGAAGAGTTAGTAAATTAAAACAGCGTTTTGAAAAAATAGAATAAGTTTATATCATTTAGGAAATGTGGTTACTAAAATATTTTTTTTAGTTTTGTGCCATAAAAAAACTGATTTATTATGAGAAAAATATTAGTTTGCCTTTTATTCTTAGCAATACCTTTAATAGGCTTTTCGCAAGAGGAAAAGAAAGAAAAGTTATTTTCGCATACAATAAGTAATAATATTGGTATTATAATCCCTTTAGATCTTGATTGGGGTTATTATCCTTACCCAACTTTTGATGGAACAAAATATAGTTATCTTAATTTTATCCTTTCATATGAGTTGGGATTTAAAAATATGGTTTTTGCTAAGTTAAAGTTTAGAAATTTAAGGAATACATATTATGATGATTATCCTTTTTTCAGAGAGAACAACTATTCTGATGCGTATAGTATAATTTTTACCTATAATACCTTATGGAAGAAGTCTAAAAAATTATTGTTAAAAGTTGGGCAAGGTTTTTCTATTTTTAATTGGCATACTAAATATGAACGCCTTGATGGATATGGCAATTATTTATCAACAGAATATTCTAATCATAATTCATTTGGCTTTCTAGTATCATTAGGTTTATCTTATAAAATAATTGAAAATTTTGCTGTGGGATTGGATATAGATTTATATTATTTAATACTTTTCAGAGAATATAGCTTATCCTTTAGTTATACTTTCTAATTATTTGTTTTACTTTCCTCTTCCCTGGAAAATAATAATAAAAGTATAAAGTAAAATCTTTATGTCTGTAGCTATAGAAAGGTTTTCAATATATAAAAGGTCATATTGCAAACGTTCTATCATTTCATCAACATTTTCAGCATATCCATACTTAACCTGTCCCCATGAAGTGATGCCTGGTTTTACTTTAAGCAAAAGGGTGTATTCTGGATTTCTTTCAACAATTTGATTAATAAAATATCTTCTTTCAGGTCTTGGACCAACCAAGCTCATTGTTCCTATCAAAACATTATAGAATTGAGGAATTTCGTCTAATCTAACCTTACGCATAAATTTTCCAAAAGGAGTTATACGACTATCATTATCGCTTGAAAGTTTAGGCACTCCATCGCTTTCAGCATTCAAATACATTGAGCGAAATTTATGCATATAAAAAGGTTTACCTTTATAACCTATTCTTTCCTGCTTGTAGAAAATAGGTCCTTTAGATGTGAAATAAACAATTGCTCCAGTAATTATGTAAATAGGTATTAGAATTATAATTGCAATGGATGAGAATAAAATATCCATAAGCCTTTTTATGAACTTCTGCCAATTTGAAAGAATTTCATTTGAAACCAATACCAAAGGAGTCTGAAAGATTGAGGACATCTTAACTCTTCCTAAAAGTATATCAGTTGTGTCAGCAGGAACTTTAATTAGAACGTTATTATTTGATTCAATTTGAGTTATTATCTTATGAAGGTTGGCTTCATTATCTTTTTCAACTGCAATAATTATTTCTTCAACATTGTTATCTGCAATAATTTTATCAATATCCTTATAGTCTCCAAGGCAGTTTAGGAATGCTGAAAGTCCATTATTCTTTTTATCAAGATTAACATATCCAATTATCTTATTACCGGAAGAGATTTCTTGATTTTCAATATCGTGAAAGAGTTTAATTGCTTTTGAGTTATTGCCAATAATTATTGTTGGGAAGCCAATAATTTTTTTATGAATTTTCTTGGCAGCTTTTGTTGTAATTAATAGCCTTGGTATATAGGTTAGGAAGAAATGAGTAATTAGGAGAATAAAGAATGAAAAATAGTAGTTTTTGTATGATAATATTTGGTCGTCAAGCAATAGTACAAAGAATATAACTATAATTCCAACAACACTTATAAAGAATGTTTGTTCTAATTCTTTTAATCTTGACTTGCGATAGGGGTCGGTGTAAGTTCCTTGACAAAAATAAAGAAAAATCCAAAACAGAGGTACGAATACTAATCCTTTATATAAATTTGAATCACTGAAAACGGAATTGATATCATCAAAATTTCCAGCATCAATTGTGGTTTTGCGGAAAATGAAAAATAAAGTCCAAGCAATTAGAGCCGATAAAAAATCTGAGATTAGGTATTTTGCACCTTGAATTTTTCTATTCATTGTTATTGTAGGGAGAAGGTTTTGTTATTTATTTGGGTAGTGAATAATTTTAATGTTATCAACATATACCCAACCATTTTGAACTCCATCCTTTTTAAAAGGAGTTAGAAAGACTCTAAAATATTCTGGATATGAAAGCTGAGACCACACTTTCCCCAAAACTATATAAACTTTTTGCCATCCTTTACCAGCATTTGGGTTAAGTGTCATAACATTCAAATATTGTGTTTGTGCTGCAGAAGAAGCCTTTCCAGACATTCCAATTCCAAAAGGTATATTGCACCAATAATCAATTTCCATAACAACAGTAGATTTATTGTTGCAGTAAATGGAATCAGAAATAACTCTATAAGTTGTTTCATTCGCTCCTAAATACATTGCTCCGCAATAAGTTCCCCATTCAACAGTATCGGTATTATTACATTTTATTAATCTGTTTGTGTCTTGTAATAGTCCTTCAGTTTTAAAGGAAAGAAATGAGTTTTCAAACAATTCAGAAATTGCAAATACAGACCAATCATCTCTGTAAGAAATATCCATAGTTTCAATTGTATCTGTTTCTGCTTCTCTTAAGTTAATAGTGTTTATGTAAGTAGTGTAAAAAGGATAATCAGACCTTGTAAGTGAAATACCATTAAGCTTAATGCCAGGTTTAATTTCAATCTTATGATTTCCTTTCTTTAGGATAGGAACTTTGCATGGTAGAGAATAGGTCCCGATATATATATTATCTACAAAAACCCAAGCATCAGTTATAGCAGATGTTTGAAATCCATCTGTCGAACTCTGTGCTATAGCTGGATTTTCAACCATATTAAATCCTTTAATATAAATAAAAGAAGGTGTCTCTTGGTCGCCTTCAAATTCATTACAGCTAACTATAAATATAGAAAATACAAATGCCAATAAAATAATAGTTAAATAACTATTAGATAATAATTTTTTACTCATTACAAACAAAATAAGATTTCAAATTTAACGCACTAAAAAAGTTCTTTAGTATAATAATAAAGGACAAAATTAGAAGTTTTTTTTGAATTATCCCTTTTAAATCAGAACTTCTTTGTAAATTCGCATTGTTAAAATATGGAGAAATGATAACAGATAGCTTTAAACACAAAGGACTAAGAAAATCACTTGTAGAAGAATTAAAATTTAAAGGAATAACTGACAAAAAAGTTTTAGAAGCAATTGGTAACATTCCAAGACATATATTTTTAGATTCTTCATTAGACAATATTGCATATCAGGATAAAGCGCTCCCAATTGGATGTGAACAAACAATCTCTCAACCTTATACAGTAGCTTTTCAAACTCAACTTTTAGAGCTTAAGCCCAATGAAAAAGTTTTAGAAATAGGCACAGGCTCAGGTTATCAAACTTCTGTTTTGTGTGAAATGGGAGTAAGAGTTTTTACCATCGAAAGGCACAAACCTTTGTATGTTAGAGCAAAGTCTGTATTGGGACTTATGAAATATAACCCTAAATGTTATTTTGGAGATGGATATAAGGGCTTACCAGCCTATGCTCCGTTTGACAAAATAATAATAACATGTGGTGCAGAAACTATTCCAAGGGAATTAGTTTCACAACTTAAAGCAGGAGGAATTTTAGTTGTTCCTATTGGACTTAACAGTCAAGTAATGTATAAAATAACTAAGCAAAAAGAAGGAGAATTGACAACCCAAGAGTTCGGCAATTTTAAATTTGTTCCAATGCTTCAGGACAAGGAAAGTTAATTTTAAATCAACAATTTTACTATGTCCTTTATTTTTACTACCTTTGCATAATATTTATATTTTTATATATGGGAAAAGGAAAAGTATTATTTGTAAATCAGGAAATAACTCCATATTTGGAAGAGACTACATTGTCTATTTTTAGTAGGAAGCTTCCTCAATTTATTCAAGAAAGTGGCAAAGAAATCAGAACTTTTATGCCACGATTCGGTAATGTTAATGAAAGAAAAAATCAACTCCATGAGGTGATTAGACTTTCTGGAATGAATTTAATTATTGATAATTCTGATCATCCATTAATCATCAAAGTTGCTTCAATCCAACAAGCAAGAATGCAGGTTTATTTTATAGATAACGAAGATTTCTTCCAACGTAAATTCGATGTTGTTGATGACAATAAGAAAGCTTTTGAAGATAATGATGAAAGAACAATTTTCTTTTCAAGAGGAGTATTGGAAACAATAAAGAAATTGAATTGGAAACCTAATGTTGTTCATTGTAGTGGCTGGTTCTCTTCTTTATTGCCTTTCTACATTAAACGTACAGATTATAAAAATAACCCATTGTTTGGAACATCAAAAATAATATTAACTCTAATTGGTGACGAGTTCACCGAACAGTTGAATGAGAATTTTCATAAGAAACTTAAAGCAGATGGAGGTACTTTAAAGGATTGGAATTTATATAAGGAGCCTAATTATTTGAATTATATGATGGCTGCAATTTCTTATTCCGATGGAGTAGTTTTGGCATCAGACAACGTTAATCCAAAGCTAATTGAGTTTGCAAAACAAAACAAAAAACATATTATTGAATATGCTCCAGTTGAAGAGCAATACCCATTAATAAATCAACTTTACGATAAGATTATGATTTTAGATGAAGATTAATCTTACCAAATACAACATATCAAACATACTCACGTTTATATAAACAAATTTATTCCAATATTATGTTTAGATTAAAATATTTATTGTTTCTAATTCCTCTTTTTTTAATTTCATGTGTTGATGAAGACCCAATGTTAGGAATGGGTTTAGTTGATGATACTGATAAATTAAACGTAAACAAATACGATAATTTTGATATTAAAGCTTTTGTTTTTCATGAAGACTCATTGAAAACAAGTGATTATCGTTATATGACTTTAGGTTCATATTATGATAATCAGTTTGGATTGGTTAAAACATCAATTTATTCTCAAGTAAGTTTATCTTCATCCACAATCGATTTTAATTATTATAAGGATAATTCAGACTCAATAGTTCTTGCTTTGTCTTATACTGGAGCTTTTACCAGAGATACATCAATAAAGACTATGGAAATGAAGGTTGAAGTATTTGAATTAACTGAATCTTTTGATGATTCTGCTACTTATTACAAAAAATCTTCTTTGCAATATAATTCAACACCTATTGCATCTCAAACCATAACCATTTCTCCAAAAGATAGTGTATTGATAAATGGAGGTAAATTACCAGCACATCTTAGAGTAAATTTGGGAAATGATTTTCTTCAAAAGATTATTAATGCAGGAAGTTTCTCAAGCAACAAGAGTTTTTTAGAATTCTTTAGAGGATTTTACATAAAACTAACTCCAACATCTAATACAGATGCAAATGGAATAATTGCTTATTTTGATATGTATTCTTCCAATTCAGGAATGATGCTTTACTATAAAGATAATGCTGGAAGAACTCAAAAATATAATTTTGTATTTGACCAAACTTCACGTCGCTTTACACATATAGATTATAATTTCTCTTCATCAGAGCTTACACAATTTGCTTCAAAAAGAAAATCGATAACAGATACTTTAGATTGTAATTCTGAAACAGGAAAAATACATTTAGCAACCTTAGGTATAAGTGCAGCAAAATTGAATATTAATGATCTTATGCAATGGTATAATGATTCAACTCAATCCATAGGAGGTTTTAATCAAGCTATGCTTATATTACCAGTTAATGAAGATTATATTACCAGTGTTGGAGGAACACAAAACATTCCTTCTAAAATTATTTGTTATCGTAAAGATGATAGTGGTAATTTAGTTTATATACACGATGCATTTACTGCAGAACAGTTTATGGGAACTTATGACAAAGCTTCCAATTCTTATAAAATGCGTATAACATCACACCTTCAAAACTATTTGAATGGTAATGTGAAATCTTCAGATATATATCTAATGCCTGACTCCAGAACATCAACAGCCAATAGAGTTGTTCTTAATGGACCGAAGCATTCTACTAAACCAGCAAAAATAGAAATCATTTACACAAGATGAAAAAACTTTTCTTCACACTGATTTTCCTAAATACATTCTTTTTCACATCTTTTTCACAAAAGGAATACTTAGAGTATTGGAATAATAATAATATTTCAACCAAAGGATATAAATCCGACAAAGGAGTTCGAGTTGGCAATTGGACTTGGTTCTATGAAGATGGAACAAAAGACCATGAAGGCAGCTATGATGAAAGAGGAAAGAAGATTGACACCTGGACGTATTATTATATTAATGGAAAAATTAAAAAGCAAGAATGCTATTCAGATAATGGATTCGAAAAAGCTTACTATAATAATGGACAATTGTATTATTCTGTTGAAATAAAAGACGGAAAGAAAATAGGAGAATATAAGGAATACCACAAAGACGGAAAGGTTAAAATGACTGGTAATTATGTGGAAGATGAGTTAGAAGGTGATGTTGTTTGGTGGTATGAGAATGGTTATAAAGAAATGGAAGGTAGTTTAAGCAAAGGAAAGAGAGAAGGGAATTGGAAATACTACTACTATTCAAATGGAGTTTTGGGAAGTGAAGGTGATTATATAAATGATAAAGAAACAGGGAAGTGGATTTATTATTATGAAACCAAAGAGAAATGGAGAGAAGGTAATTACATCAATGGTTTAAGAGAAGGAGAGTGGATAACTTATTACGAAAATGGAGATGTTCTTCATAAAGGAAGTTATTTAAAAGGTTTGGAAAATGGAGTTTGGGAGAGCTGGTATGAGAATGGTAAAAACAAAGATAAGGGTTCATTTGTAAATGGAAATCTATCTGGTCTTTGGAGTCATTGGTATGAAGATGGAACATTAAAAACAGAAGTATTTTATAATAATGGACTAAAAGATGGTCCTGAAAAACTCTATGATGAAAGAGGGGTTTTATTCCTTTTTTCAGAATATAAGCAAGGTAAGTTTGATGGAAAGGTTGAAAGATATTCTGATAGAAAGGTCTTGATAGAAAGCACAAACTATAAAAATGGATTAAAAGAAGGTATTTCTACTTTCTATTATTTGCAAGGAGCCAAACAAAGGGAACAATCCTTTAAGGCAGGAAAACCTGATGGTAAATGGGCAGAATATCATGAAAATGGCAATAAAGCATCTGAAGGAACTTATTCTAATGGTAAACAAGTAGGAGAATGGGTAAGTTATGACAGATACGGAAATAAATCTTCAATCGTAGAATATAAAAACGGGAGAAGAGTATCTGAAAAAATTCTCAAAAAAGACCAAGAACAGAAATCAAAATCTAAAACATTTTAATGGTTTAATAAATAAAACAAATGCTAAGTCTTAATGAATTATTGGAGTATAGAATTATTCTTGCATCAAAATCGCCAAGACGGTTAAGTTTATTAAAACAAATGGGATTTAAGGTTGAGGTTGTAAGATTTGATGTTAACGAAGATTATCCTCTCAATATAGAATATTTCTCTATTCCTGAATATTTAGCTGAAAAGAAAGCAAAAGCATTTGATATAACAAAGCTTGAGGATAAGGATATTTTGCTAACAGCAGATACCATGGTTTTCTTAAACACTCAAACAGTTGATAAGCCAAAAGACAAAGAAGATGCAATATCTTTACTAAAAAAGTTATCAAATCAAACTCACCAGGTAATTACAGGCTGTTCTCTAAAAACAAAATCCCACACAAAATCATTTTCCGTTAAAACAGACGTTAGTTTTAAACAATTAACCAATGAGGAAATAATCTATTATGTAGAAAACTACAAACCCTACGATAAGGCAGGATCTTATGGCATTCAGGAATGGATAGGACTAATAGGAGTAGAAAAGATTCAAGGGTGCTACTATAATGTAATGGGACTTCCAACACAAGAGATTTTCAATCAAATTAACCATATAATAAATACAAAATAAGTATGGCAAACGAAAATTACAAAGTATTGATAGTTGATGACGAAGAAGACATTTTAGAATTTCTTTCATACTCATTAACTAAAGATGGTTTCATTACCAAAACAGCCAAGTCGGGTTATGAAGCTATAAACATTGCAAAGGACTTTATTCCTGATGTAATAGTGTTGGATGTTATGATGCCAGGCATTGATGGAATTGAAACATGCACAGAGCTTAGAGCAATTGAAGAATTGCATAACACCATGATAATTTTTCTTACGGCCAGAAACGAAGACTATTCACAAATTGCAGGATTTGATGCTGGAGCTGACGATTATGTTTCAAAACCAATCAAACCCAAAGTATTATCCTCTCGACTTAAAGCTCTTTTAAGAAGAAAGCCAGGAACAAATACAAAAGAAGAAACCAGTGATAATATTCTTGTAAGGAATGGTTTAACAATAGATAGAGAAAAATATATTGTATTTGTACAAGACCGTGAAATACTACTTTCAAAAAAAGAATTTGAACTTCTATATTTCTTAGCATCCAAACCCAACAAGGTTTTCACAAGAGATGAAATTTATTCTGCCGTTTGGGAAGATGGAATAATTGTTGGAGAAAGAACAATAGATGTTCATATCCGCAAACTAAGAGATAAACTAAAAATAGACAATATCAAAACATATAAAGGCGTTGGTTATAAATACGAAGAATAAAGAAAATGAAAATAAAGTCTTTAACATTAAGGATTATTATCTTTTCCTCAATCCTGTTTTTAGCCCTCTTGACAGGAATACTTGTTTGGTTTAAGGACAATTTATTTTTACCAACAATTGTAGCCGCCTTTGTTTTTATCCTTTCCAACTATTTCTATGTTAAATACACAATAGATAGAGAGTTTTACGATAAGGTAAGGACAATATACAAGAATATCTACAACTATAAAGTATCTAAAATAGACCTTAAACATAGAATAAAATCTTCAAAAATAGGACTTGATGAAATAAATCAAGAAGTATCCAATTGGATGGATGAGAATGATAAGCAAATAAGCAATATGATTGCCCTTGAAAAGTATAGAAAGGAATATATTGGTAATGTTGCTCACGAACTCAAAACACCAATATTCAATATTCAAGGATATGTCTCCACGCTACTTGATGGAGCAATGGAAGATCCTCATTTAACCAAGAAATATCTCATAAGAGCAGAGGCAGGAATAGATAGGTTAATAGCCATTGTTCAAGACCTTGACACCATAACCCAATTGGAACTCGATGAAGTACAACTTCAAATTACTCATTTCAACATAGCACAACTTATAGATGAGGTTATAGACAGTTTTGAATTGAAAGCCTTAGATAGAAAAGTAGCATTGGTATTTCATAATCTTGACCCTGTAATGGTGGAAGCCGATAAAGGCAGAATAAGGCAGGTTTTGGTCAATTTGATAGAGAATGCCATAAAATATAGTAAGGATGAGAATGGGGAAGTAAGGATAAAAATATTTGATATGGATGACCAATATCTTGTTGAAATATCAGATAAGGGTATAGGCATTGAAGAAAAAGATATAGAAAGAGTCTTTGAACGATTCTATAGAACAGATAAAGCACGCTCCAGAGAATATGGAGGCACTGGATTAGGCTTAGCAATAGTAAAGCATATAATAGAAGCACATAATCAAACAATCAACGTAAGAAGTACCATAGGACAAGGAACAGTCTTTGGTTTTACCCTCAAAAAACACGTTGAATAACACCAAATAGAATTGGTGAAATGCCATTTCACTTTATCAAAAAAAAGATTAAGTGTCGTAAAATCTTTATTTAGTTTCCGTTAAATAAGACTCAGTTTTTTGAATTTAATTGATAATATTACCTTTTCTATCAAATTTCTTACAAGGCTCAATGAGACTATGTTCTTGGTCAAATCCTAAGCCTTTACGTGAATAGTTAAATATTGAATCAGAATCAAGTATATATAAAACAAGTGTATTATCAGGAAGTAGAATCCAAGTTGATTGAAGTTTGTCTTCATCTTCTAAATCAAAAACGATACTTTCTTTTAAATACTCATTATCCAAACGGAAATTACAACCACAATCTAATTTTAAGAATCCTTCTTTCCCCTCCGATTTGTCTTTATCATATTCTTTCCATCCCTTAGGACTCCCATTAAAACCTTTAATTACTTTATCATTTATTCCTCCATTATTAAAGTAATATATATCTAATCTTGATTTTGGATTTTTAGAAAGATAATCATTAATAAATTCTATTGATTGAACCCTATCAACAATATCTTTATATTCTTTAAGTATTGTATCTCTTGAATATAGTTTTCCGTTATAGTTATATAGAAAACATTGTAGATAAACATTATCCTTCATAAAACTATTTTTTAGTTCTATTTTGAATTTCTGATTATCTGAATCATAATATCTACTTGAACCCGATTCTTCTTCAATACTTAATATTTGAAATTCTTTTTTTAATTCATCTATCTCTTTAGAAAATTGCTTATAAGATATATTCTTTAAATCATCATTTATCTTATGCACGACATAATTTTCCAATAAAATTTCTATAAAATGATCTTTATCTCCTGAAAAATCATAAACAAACATTTTATCCTCAAATATTTTTAATAGTGATTTAGAAATATTAATATTAAAAGTTCTTTTTGGAGTATTACTAAACTCCCAAGGAATAATCCCATATCTTTCTAATTTAATTATCGTATCGTTATATTCCAAATCAATAGTTGAGCTTGGCTCAATATTATAAGGATAAGTAGAACTATATAAAAAGTTTTTTAGAGCAGAATAATAATTTCCGATATTCTTCAACTCTTTTTTTGAATATTCAATCTCCTCTTTTGACAATTTTTTATAGTAAGTTCTTACCTTGACTTTTTTTAAATATTTTCTCGTATTCTTTTTTATATAATTTGTATCAATGCCCAAAATACTAAATGAAAGAGAATCATAATTGGGATTATATATTTCACAAATCAAATTTGACACTTGTTCTATTGGCACTTTTTTAATCAACCTTAATTTCTTTTCACTTTCATTTTTCTTGTAGTAGATATCATGCTTGATACTATCATCTCGATATAAAGAATAAGTATTTTTCTCTTTCCTTAATTCATATTCTACATTATCATAATAACTAAAATTCCATGAATTTGATCCTATCTTTTCAGATTTATTTATAATAATTCTATTTGGTAGTTCTTGAGAAAAAAGGTTTGAAGATATAACTAATAAGACTAATAATATTCTTTTCATAATATAATAATTCAAATTGTTTTGTAATTATACTATGCAAAAGTAACAAAATTTATTTTCCTACATAATAATATTGCATTTATTCAATTGCTTATATGCTTAGTAGAGAAAATAAAGGAATTTTATTTCTTGGTACTAATAGTGGCACTAATTATTATATGGAAATTGCTTTTCTAAATTGAACTTTTTGAAGAGAGTTCTGAAGAATTGAAGAAAAGAAAGATTAATTAAAGTGGAGCGTAGGGGAGTCGAACCCCTGACCTTTAGACTGCCAGTCTAACGCTCTAGCCAACTGAGCTAACGCCCCAATACTTTGCAAAGATATGAATATGTAAAGATATATTCACAATAGGGAGCCAAAATGATTTTTATGGTTTCTTATTGTAGGCGTTCATTGTTCTATCCATTCCAATTGTTGAAAAGGATTTAATGATTTCTACTATTGTATCAAGTTTTTGATTTATTGTTGCCAATTCGCCTTCATCCCATTTACCCAAAACATAATCAACCTGCCTTCCTTTTGAGAAATTATCACCAATACCAAAACGGAGTCTGTTGAATTTATTATGTCCCAAGGTTTCAATTATATGACTTAATCCGTTATGTCCTCCATCGCTTCCAGTCAATCTCATTCTAATGGTTCCAAGTGGAAGAGCAATATCGTCAAGTATGATTAAAATGTTTTCAAGAGGAATATCCTCCTTGTCCATCCAATATTTAACTGCCTTACCACTAAGATTCATATAGGTTGTAGGCTTTGCTAAAATAATTGTTCTGCCTTTAAACTTGGTTTTTGCAATATAGGCATGTCTTTCTAATGAAAATACACAATCGGTTTGACTTTTTGCAAAGTAATCCAAAGCCATAAATCCAATATTATGACGTGTATTCTCATATTCCTTTCCAATATTACCTAAACCGATTATAAGGTATTTCATATTATTTAGTTTTTAAAGTAAAATGGCGAACAATTTCTGCTCGCCATATCTACTTAATGTTATAAAGTCTTTTTATTTAGCTGCAGCTGCTGATTGACGAGTTGATTTAACCCAAATAACAACTGAAGATTTAACATTTAAAATATCAACATTTGGAATACTAATTTCTTCAACCTTTACTCCTTGACCAATGTTAAGTTCAGAAATATTAACTTCAACAAATTGAGGAATAGCGTTAGGAAGACCTTTAAGTTTCATTTTACGAATCTTAGTTTCAAGTTTTCCCCCTTGAAGAACTCCAGGAGCAACTCCAACTGCTTTAATTGGAACTGAAATTGTAATTGGTTTATCATCAAACAAACGTAAGAAGTCTGCGTGAATAACTTCATCACTTACTGGGTGATATTGAATTTCTTGAAGAATGGTAAGAGTTTTCTTTCCATCAATGTTCAATTCAACATAATTTGTGTCTGGAGTAAACAATAATGGTTTAAATTCTGTTAAGTCAACAGAAAATCTTACTTGTTCTTCTCCACCATACATTACGCAAGGAACTAATCCTTTTCTGCGAAGAGATTTTGCATCTTTTTTCCCTACGTTCTCTCTTAGAGAACCGCTCATAGATACTGTTTTCATCTTTCTTATTTATTTTTTATTTATTAATTTACCCTATTTAGTTAGGGCTTTATTTTTTAAAACTTAATTGTTAAACCTTTCTTGCTAATAGCCATTTCATAGAAGTCAGCAATTGATTCATTAAATTCAACTCTGCGGATTGCTTCTGCAAAGATTGGTGCAACAGAAAGGGCTCTTATCTTAGAAGAAATTTGTTTTAAAGGAATTGTGTCAGTAACAATTAATTCTTCCATTTGAGAATTTTCAATTTTTTCAACTGCATTTCCACTCAAAACAGGGTGAGTAATCATTGCTCTAACGCTTTTTGCACCTTTTGTTTTAATAACTTCAGCAGCTTTGCAAAGGGTGTTACCAGTATCAACAATATCATCAACCAAAATAACATGTTTTCCTGCAACATCTCCAATTAATTGCATTGTACCAATTTCATTTGGTTTGTTTCTTTGTTTGTAACACATAACAAATCCACAACCTAATTTCTTAGCATATTCACTTGCTCTTTTTGTACCTCCAACATCTGGAGATGCAAACAAAACATCATCTAAATTAAAGCTATCACTTGCCAAACCTCTTAAATAAGGAATAAATATTGAAGAAGCATAAAGGTGGTCAACAGGAACATTGAAGAATCCTTGAATTTGATCTGCGTGAAGGTCAATTGTAATAACACGAGTTACTCCAACAGCAGTTAGTACGTCAGCTACAAGTTTAGCTGTAATTGGAACACGTGGTTTGTCCTTACGGTCTTGACGTGCAAATCCAAAATAAGGGATAACTGCAATAATTCTTTTTGCTGAAGCACGTTTTGCAGCATCAACATACATTAACAACTCCATTAAATTATCTGCTGGAGCAAAGGTAGATTGAATAATAAATACATCTCTTCCTCTAATGTTTTCTTCAAAAGAAGGTTGAAATTCTCCGTCAGCATATTGAAGAACTTGTGAGTCTCCAATAGGTTTACCATAAATGGTTGCAATATCTTTTGCTAAATAAGAAGTTGCTCTTCCTGTAAAGATTGCAACACTGTCTTTAGGGTTATTTGTTTGCATAGTTGATACTTATAATGAATTGTGATGTTTTTTTGAAAGTGCAAAATTAGTGAAGAAAATTGGAATATGAAAAAAAACGAAGGTTTATTTGCATAAAAAGAAAATCTTTGTACCTTTGCAGCCTTATTTGAGTTGATCGAATAGTCGCATCAGTGGCGGAACTGGTAGACGCGCTAGACTCAAAATCTAGTGAGGTAACACTCGTGCCGGTTCGATTCCGGCCTGATGTACAAAGGGATTTCAATTATTGAAATCCCTTTTCGTTTTTTATACATCTAATAAAAACATTAACCATAATTTACTAACTCTTTGTTTTAATTTTTCTTTTCTTCTTACTTTTGTCTTGATACAAAAGTTACAAAAAATCAAGACTGCACACAAAAAGCTAAAAATTGAAGCCTTTCACTAAAAGTTTATAAACTCGCTTCGCTCAGACAGAATAAACTTTTTTAACGTTCAATGCTCCAATTTTCTTCACGATTTTTGTAAGATGTCGGTTGGTTAATTAATGTGGTTATTATTTTCCAGTTTTTTCTTTAGTTCATCAATATTTTCAACCGCTTCTTTATTTGTTAAACTTTGTCCTATATATGTTTTTCTTCCTAGATACTCAATACATATTTTACCTCCTCTTATTCCCATCATTTTTAGAAACAAGGTAAATAGGGTTGTTTTAAACTCTTGGAGATAAATATCATCTACATCAGACAAATTAATAATGTTTGTGGTGTTGAAAATTTTGCCTCTCTTTTTTATTGTTATGGAAGTGTTATCTATTTTTATATATTCATATCCTCTTATTTGCCAAAGAATAAAATCTAATATAATTGTACCTACGGACACTAACAATATAAATGAAAATAAAAATGAAGTATCCCTATTGTAGATAATTTCAATAAAAGTATTATATCCAATAATCACAATAAAGAAGAAAACAAAAAGTTCGTTTACACAAAGAATAATAAGAGTATTCCAGTTTGTTCGTTTTTTAAATTTCTTTTCCATATTAAGTCTTATTCATTATTAACTTAATTTGCTGACAAATATACAAATTCATTTTGATTAGTAATGATTTATTAGTTTATCATATTAAAAAGACATCCCACGTAAAGCCTAATTCCTTTGTGAAAAATATCTCCTGAAGGTGAAGTAACGTAATCTAATTTTGCACTAAGGTTTGCTTTTGATGAAATTTTATACTCATAAGAAATAAATGGAGAAGTAATAAAACTTCCTTTTTTATCCCATTTCACATAATCAAAAGAATCAGAAGAATTATTATCTACAACAATCTCCATCTGCTTATTGTTGCCTCCTCCAAGGGTAATGCCAACAATAAATAATGATTTCTTATATGGAAAAATAAACTCTCCCAAAACTCCACCCCATCCAATGGAATAAAAACTGCCATCCTTTTTGTATGTGGCACTGCTCCCGTATCCTTCACATCCTATTCTAAAATTATTACACACTTTAAATGACATCTTACCCCCAATTCCTAAGGCTATATCGTCAATACTATTCAAATAACCAGAATTCAAGTACATTCCTCCAATAAGTTTTGCATCATGACTGTTTTGTGAAAAGGAAGAAAAGGCAATAAAGGAAAGGCAAAGGATTAATAATTGTATTCTTATAAGTTTTTTAATCATAGATCTAAAATGGTGTTTTTTAAACATCAAAAAAATAAGGTTAAGTTGAAATTTAACCTTATTTTAAGGATGAGAAATAAGAGGAAAAATCTATTTGTTCTTAAGTAAATCTCTTATTTCGGTTAATAATTTCTCTTCTTTTGAAGGTTCAGGAGCAGGTTTCACTTCCTCTTTCTTTTCTTCTTTTTTCTTTGCAGCATTAAGTAATTTAATAACCATAAAAATAGAAAAAGCAATTATTAGAAAGTCAAAAGCAACTTGAATGAAGTTTCCATAGTTTAACGTAACTGCAGGCACATCGCCAACAGCATCTTTCAAAACAAATTTAAGGTCAGTGAAATTCACTCCTCCAACCAACAGTCCAAGAGGAGGCATAATTATATCACTTACAATAGAAGTAATAATTTTACCAAAGGCAGCACCAATAATGATACCCACAGCCATATCAATGGCATTTCCTTTAATTGCAAAGGTTTTAAATTCTTGTAAAAGTTTCATATTCCTTTTCGTTTTTTGGTTTATAAATTGTCCTCACTTATTTAAGTAAATCTAATAAATAAGAACGTTTCAACAATATTTATAAGTCTTACAGGAAGACAAATAAACGATTTTATTAAGGACAAAAATAGCAAAAAATGATTATCTGGGAGCTTTTTAGAGAAAATAAACAAGATATCCCTCAAAAAAGAAGAGATATAAAACAAAGGAAATAAGGAATAAAAGTAAGAAGACAAGATATAAAACTAATTAAACTTTGTTTTCATCTACAAATAATGGCATTGTCTTCTCGGAATCATGCCATGATTTACTCCAATTCATGCCATGAATTAGTTCATTTCATGGCATGATTCCAACCAATTCATGCCATGAATTCAAGAACATCATGCCATGATTCCAACATCGAATCCCTATTTAATTATTTCTAAACAAGTTATAGTGACATTAAAACAAAGAAAAATTAGGTATAAATCAAGGTTTTTTTTACAAAAATTCTTGATAATTTTCTTTAAAATAAAACCTCATTTTCATATCCTAAATTAAAGACAAATAATATTAAAGAAAAGATTTAACCCAATATTAAAATAATTTCTTACCTTTGAAACCTAAATAATTAAAAAAGAATTAATGATGATTAAATATCTTGTAATAAAATATAATAATAAATCAGTGTTGAAGAGGAAATCTTACACTGAAGATAAATTAAGTAGGATTTTTAGAGACTTTCATTTTAATCATTTCCCTTTTTAGAGTATGAAAAAGTATATATTAATTTTCGTTCTAATATTGTTACAATTTAACTCATTGAACAGTCAGACAATTGCATCTTATATGCTGTTTATTAAATCATATGGTGTACATATTAATCTATTTGATACTAATAAATATATTCTTTCAATTACTATTGCATTATCGTTAGATGATATTTCAGAATATGATTTGTCTTATGGTACATTTACTGAAGAAGGAAATAAACTTATATTAAAAGATAAAATTAATGGCTCAGAAATAAAATTAATAAAAGAAAATATTACAGTGAGCAATGATTTATTAACAGATAAAGGTTTAGTTTGTTTTAATAATGAATCTTTTATTTATACAAATTCACTATTTACATTTTCAGATAATTATAAGAAATTAGATTCTATTGCCAATTTAAATTATAAGGAGATTATTCAAAATAGCGAAAGTTGTAATATAAATGAAGGAAAATATAGTAGTGATAAAGGAAATTTTGAAATCAAAATTAATTCAAACAAAAAATATGAATATAAAATTGACAATATAATAATTTCTAAAGGTAATTATGTTATTAATGGTAGTATTATAAACTTTTACGATGAATATTTACGATATACTTTTAAGGCAGAGATAAATAAAGATACAATTACTAATTCTAATCTACCAGGTTATTTTGACAACATAAAATTTCATAACATGTCAAACAAATACAAGTAATTTCTATATAAATATTCCCCTATCTTCGAATATTAAACAAGTAAAGAGTAATAATATAGAATTGAAAATTCTAATAATAAAGAATTTTTAGAGTGTAAAACTAAATCAATAAAATAAAAAAGAGTAGAAATAAAATATGAAAAAACTATGCATTATTTTTATTTGTATTGTGGTTTTTATTTCATGTAAAGAAAAGCCAAAAGGAATTACAAGATTAGAATATCTTAATAATTTGAGAAGTGAAGTTATTTATAATGGAGATACAAATTCATTCTACTCGCTTTATATCAATAATTATCATGATAGTGATGTTTGGGCAGGAATTGATAATTATAATGTCAAATAAAAAGGATTATGCTTTGGCTCCTTATTCTGTTTTTATGTCATATTCTTGGATTTATCAAGAAAATAAAATAGATAGTATTGATGAATCATCAGCAAAGTTCTCTATTGAGTATTTAGAAAAAGCAGCAAGAATGGGATTTGAGCCAGCAATAGACGAATTAAACATTTTGCCAAAGAATAGTAAAGAAATGACATATAAAGAAAAGTTTATATATATATGTTCTAATAGATAGACATTGTATAAGAGTTGGAGTTAGCGATGAAAAAAAAGCGAGCGAGATTAATTAATCTCGCTCGCTTTATAATGTTTTATTTGTTCTAAAAAGAGAATACTATTGTTTAATAAATTTTCTTTGAACAACTTTATTGTCTGCACTTATACGAACAAAATATGTGTTAGGATTAAGTGAAGAAACATCAATATCTTTAGTATTGGTATTTATTTCCTTAACCATTTTTCCAAGAATATCATAAATAGCTATGCTTTCTATTTTATCAACTCCTTCAATTTTAATTGAATTTGAACTTAATGTTGGATAAACTTTTATGTTTTCTTCATTATTAATTTCTTTTAAGCCAAGAGTTGTTTGACCTGCTAAAATTTGTTGGTTTGGTGTTGAGTTATAAGCATAAGAATAAATTGTGAAAGTAGGGTTGGTTGGAGTTGAAGCAACTTTTAATTTAATCCATCCATAGCGAGTATTAATTCCATCGCTGAATTTGAAACCTGCATATCCTGTTTGTCCTACCCATACAGTGTAATCAGTAGCATGAATAATAGGGAAAACAACGCCATAGAGATCACAAGTAAGAAAATTAGAAGTGCCAGAAATAGTAGCATTTTGAGCTAATAATGAAACCTGTCCATTTGGATTAGATACAATTCCACTTCCTTCTTCAAAACAAGCTATATATGAAGGAGATTCATACGCTCCATAGTTTTGAACGTAAAACTCTGCATTTCCTCCTAAAAGATTAATCTCGTATCCAAGTTCTTCTGGATAATCTGTACCTATTTCTACAGGAGTTGGTAAATTAGTGTAAATAATTTGTCCTTGTGAAAGGAATGTAACGCATAGAGCAAATAAAGTAAATAAGATTTTTTTCATATTAATAAATTTAAGTTTGTTTATTTTGCACAAAAGTACTAAAATTGTTTTAATATAAAAATAAAAGAGAAATTATTTTCTTTTTAACCTCCAACTCGCTTTACCTTATAGCCTTCTTGAGTAAGCAGGGCTATAATTTTATCTCTAAAATCACCTTGAATAATAATTTCTCCATCCTTAGCACTTCCTCCAACTCCACATTTGGTTTTAAGTAATTTGCTTAGGCTAATCAGGTCTTCTTCTGAGCCAATAAAACCAGTGATAAGTGTTACTTGCTTCCCTGCTCTTTGTTTGCGGTCAAGCTGAACTTTAAGGTTTTGCAAATTGGGTGATAGAGTCTCTTGCTCTTCTTGATTATTGGTTTCGTATTGGAAAGAGGGGTTGGTTGAATATACTATGCCAACTCGGTTCTTTTCTTTCTTTGACATTACTTTTTGGTATTATTATGTTAAGAGATTGTGGATTTACTGAAAATTTAAGTTCCTGTTCCATTTCAACAGATTCACCATCGAGGTTTACAATTAATGAAGTGTTATTTTTTACTACCACTTCCTTTGCTTTGAATGTTTTTACATAGATTGACTTATCAATGTTTTTAAACAAAAGAAGTTGAACAGTAAATGGAAGCATGACAATAGGCACTTTCTTTACAATACAAACTTGAATAAAACCATCATCTACTTTTGCTGAAGGTGCTATTATTGTATCAAATCCAAACTGATTGGAATTGGCAAAGCTTATAAAAAGAGCTTCTTCTTCTATTGGCTGGTTGTCAATTTCAATTTTGTAGGTTTGTGATTCGTAGAAAGGATAGTGTTGAAGAATTAAAGAAAGATATTTATTGAAACCTCTTACCTTTGCTTGGCGAAATTCATGTGCAATTAGTGCATCAAAACCAATTCCTGCAATTGAAGCGTAAATTTTATTATTTACTTTAACGGTGTCAATAACTTTTGTTTGTTTCTTGTTGAGCACTTCAATTGCGGCTTCTATATTAAGAGGTATATTTAAAGTTCTTGCCAATCCATTTCCACTACCAGCAGGAATAATTCCAAGAGTAACATTTGTTCCTATTAATCCTCTAACACAATCGTTTATTGAACCATCACCTCCAACAGCAACAACAATATCTACATTTTGAATTGATGCTTGAAGACTTAAAAGAGTTCCATGATGAGCATATTCGGTATAAGCTATTTTATAGTCATATTTATTCTTGTCCAATAACTTTTCTATGGCATTTTCAACAAGTTTCTGTTTGCCTACTCCTGAAATAGGATTAATGATAAAAAGTATATTATTTTTTTTCATTGTCAATAAATAACTTGTTTTCTATTAATCTATTGTTATATTGTTGAATTATAGCTTCTATTCTTCGAGTCATCTTCTTAAGCAGTTCAGGATGTTTTTCTCCAATTTCTTTTTTAGCATTAACATCCTCTTTAATATTATAGAGTCTTGAGCCAATTCCTTCAAGGTATTTGCAAAGATAATCTCCTTGCAATAACATATATTCTCCACTTATTGAAAGTATATATGAATTCTCTTCTTTAGAGAATGCATTTTGACCAAAAGAGACAAAAGGTTTTGGATATTTTATTAATCCCATTGCTGTTGGAAGAATATCGGCTTGTTGAAGATTTTGATTTATTTTCACTCCTTGTTTTAAACTTGGATGATAGAAAATAACTGGTATTCTAAATTGTCCAAGGAGGGTTTTAAATTCTGGTTCTTGAGTTGAAGCTGAATGGTCAGCAGTAATAATAAATAATGTGTTTTTAAACCAAGGTTTAGTTTGTGCTTTTTCAAAAAACTTCTTTAATGCATAATCTGCATATCCAACTGTTTCATGCACAACCATTGTTCCTTTAGGGAATCTTCCTTTGTGTTGAGGTGGTATTGTGTAAGGATGATGAGAACTTAGGGTAAAGACTGCTGAAGTGAAAGGTTCTTTGTAGTGGTCAAGCTCTTTAACCATATATTGAAGAAAAGGTTCATCAAAAATTCCCCAATTCCCGTCATAATCTTTATCATTATTATATTCTTTTCTTCCATAGTAATCATCATATCCTACATTTTTAGTATAAGCATCAAATCCCATAGTTCCATTATATCCTCCATGAAAAAAAGAAGTCTTATAATTATATGGTTTCAACAATGAAGCAAAGGAAGAAAGATTATTATTTCCATATTGTGATGTTATGTAAGATTCATCAGAAAGAATTGGCAAGGATGAAAGTATTGCAGGTATTCCATCAATACTTCTTTTCCCATTTGCATATCCATTAAAGACAATTGATTTATTCGCAAGTTCAGAAAGGAAAGGAGTGTATCCGTTTAAATACTCCTCAGAAAAACTCTCCAATATGATTACAATTACATTTGTTTTACCAACCTCTAAAGGAGAATTGAATAAGGTGTCAATATTGCCTATAGATGTTTTATAGATTGGATTAAAATTGGAATTAAGTTCTGCTTCAGTTTTGAAATATTGTTTTGGTTCTAATCCTTTTTGCCCCCAAGTTCTATAAAGAGTAAATGGAGTGTTAAGAACAAGAGCAGTATTTTGGCTTGTTGTATAATAGTTTGCATGAACAATACTTAAAGGTCTTAGTTGGAATCCTCCTCTTTGTCCTAAGAAAAATAACCCTCCCAAAAGAATGAATATTAATGTATTCTTTAAATACCATTTCCTGTTTGAAATTATTAATTCAGGAGTGTATTTCTTGTCAATTAATTTCCTTAAATAATAAAAGACAATATTTAAAGCTACAAATAGAATTACAATATGCCAATAGTCTCTTGCAAATTGTGGTATTAGTTCAGTAAAATCTCCTCCAACACCCAAGTAGTTAAAGAAATCGTAGGAAATACGTTTATATGTGAATTTATAATATCCAATATCAATACAATTTAATATTAGAATTATGTTTGTTCCTATTATATAGAAGAAGTTTGATATTTTTCTATAGTATAAGTTTTGTCTTATTTTAATTGGCAAAAGACTTAGAAGAAGAAAAGGTAGAAGAAAAGCTACTGTTGAAGAAATGCCAAAACGTGTAGCTCCCAAGAGTATTGAAAAGAAATCTGATATACCGTCAATAGAGAAAACTGATGTGTTGAAAACTAAAGTTGCTATTTGAGTAATTAATAATAGAACTAAAGTTAGTAGAAATTTTAAGATAAGAGATATGTGAGCTTTCATTTTTTATAGTTGTATTATTTAGTTGTTTTTCTTAGGCTTATATGAAGATTTATTTAGAATTTCTTTTGCGTTTAGATTTTCAAACATTTCTTTAAGAGTTTTATTGGTTTCCTTCATATATTTTTCTACAATCTTATAACCAATATAATCTCCCAAACGAGAAGGAGAGTTTTGTAATCCTTTGGTATTTGGTCCTTCTGTAATTAAATGCATATATTCAGGTCTGTCCTTTGAATATAATAATCCATTCTGTATGATCAATCCCCAAATATTATATTCATTTTTTTCTACCCATTGCATTTGTTCATTAGTATAACGGAAAATGCTGTTTAAAGATGAGTTTGGCAAAAGCTTAGTTAATGCATAGTAGTATTTACCTCTTTCAACTATTATATCACATAATGATGCATCAGGATTAAGTTCCATTAAAGGTAAATCTTCATTATGGCTTCTTAGGTATTGATTCATTATGTCAGGTACTAAATATGCAGAATCAAGCATTATCATCATATATTTAGGGAATTGCTGATAGTATTTGTTTTCTTTTAAAGAGTTTATAGAGTATAAGTCAATAGAGAAAGTAATAAAATCTTTTCTTGCTAAAACTCTTTTAGAATAAGAATAAGAGAATTCAGCAGGACCAAACATTATTGAATAAAGTTTTGGTATTTGAGTGTTGGGATATTCTTTAAGCAGTAATGCAAAAGCAGTTGTGACCTCTTCTGAAACCCAATCTAAATTAGGATATGTTTTCTTTACAGTTTTATATGCAGAAATCATATTCGGATCGGTTGCAAAGTACTGTATTATTTTGAAATACTCTTCATCATCCAAAGTTGTATTGAAAACAGGTTTATAGTTTTCATAATTTGCTTTTAAATGAGACTTTAAATCTTTTTGATTTTGGTCAAATAAAATATCTTCAAATCTATTTACCTTAATCTTTGTTTCTTGTCCTGTTACAGGGTCAATTATTGATTCCTTTACTTTATCTTTCTTGCAGGAAAAAATAAAAAGAGATGATATTGCAATTAAGAAGAATATCTTTTTCATAGTCTATTTTTTTGTAGGTAAAAACCTTTTCTTAAAGTCTTCTGTGAAATATTTTGTTAGAAGATTTATAGGAAGTTTTATTTCAGGAGCTCCATAAGCATAAGGTCTTATGTCATATTGAGCATAAGCAAATACAATATCTAAACTGTCGAAATATATCATTTGAGAAACTTTAAAATCTTTTGGACTTTCAACATCAAATAAGTTAAGATCTGATATTGTTTTTGCTTTCTCTTGCTTCATTAATTGATTTAGTAACATTTCTTTCAATGTAATGTCATCAATTGAAGTTGGAATAAAAATATCTTCAAAGTTAAGTTTCTTGTTTAATGATAAATCATAATTCAGATAATATACTTCTTGATAAGGGTGCGCTCCACCAGTGAAGTTGTCTTCAAGAATTTTATAGCTAATAAGATTATCCTTATTATAAATAAATTTAGAATTAAGATTAGACCATAATTTATATTGGTTATTTTTATTCATAAATCTATCAACTCCTGGCTCTTGAAAAGCATCTGATTTTTCTTGAATATAATTATTTATGGCTAAGTTTATATTAATTGTATCACTATTTACATTGAAAATATGTTCAATAATTGTTTTTCTAAAATCCTTGAATAATGTATCGGAAATAATTTTAGGTAATTGAATATTAATATCAAAACTATAATTAGCAAACTTAGGATTATTTTGGTAGAATTTTACTTCTTTTACTTTAATATCCTCATATTCTAATTTTTGAGAAAGAGTTTTTTCCTGTTTTTTACACCCAGCAAAAATAAATAGGGTAGAAATCAACAATAAAATTTTAATTTTCATAACATTATTTTTTATTCATCATCTGCAATATATTGAGTTCCTCTAGGATTTTTTATTCTTAAACTATCCATTTGTTCGTTGCTTTGAAATCCATCTCCAATTGCAATTCCTGAAGAACTGTTTCTTTGTACTTTTTTGTTAGAACTTATTGTTTTCAAGCTTTTATCCCAAATTAATTCTTGACAATAAAGAGTATCTTTATTGTTGAAATTAATTATTTCTATGCTATCTCTCAAATATACCTTATTGCTATTATTATAGTTAACAGCATACTTAGCAACAAGAGTAGATTTAATTGTTAAATCTTTGTTGTAAAACCAAACTTTAACTCCTTTTGGGAAAACCATTCGAGCACTATCTCCTTCATAATTATATATTAAAGGAGTTTTTATTTGTACTTCTAAATCTCCGTTTTGACTTCTTAGTATATTGGCTGATTTAATAACTTGTACTGGTTTGCCAACTAAACCTTTTTGCCCAGAAGGACTTTTTCCTTCACATCCAATTATAAAGAGAAGAGAGGATAGACTTATAAAAAATAAATCTACCCTCATCAATATGTTTCTATAATTAGATTTTTTCACAATTTAGATATTATCTCAATCTAACAGTTGTGCTTTCATTAATCCAACATCCAACATGATAAGATTGGCCGTTAGTAATTTCATAGAAGAATGCATTTTCAGTTGTTGGCCATTGTCCAACTGCTGAACGCATTAATTGTTCACATTTGTCAGCAATTGAAGGATCTAATGACTTTGCTCTTGCTGCCTTATCATAAGCTGCCCAAGCAGCACCTCTAATTTTACCTTCGTGAGTAGCACATGATGCAGCAGAACTCAAATACATTGATGCAACAAAGTATAAAGCTTCTCCTTCTTTTGACTTATCGTAATTTGAAACTTGATAGAAAGCAGAACGAGCAGCTGAATATTGGTCAGATGCCATTAACATTTGAGCCCAATACATACATGCTTTTGCTTTATCTTCATTAGTTGTTGATTTTTCAAGAGCTTCTTTAAAGAAAGGAGCAGCGTCTTTAAATCTTTCTTTTGCAGCAAGCATTTGTCCCATCATAAATGCAGATTTAGATGTAGGTTCAATTTTATGTAAATTTTCTGTAGCGCTAAAGAATAAATCAGATTTTGTACATCCTTTTCTTTCTAAGTTAGTAGTGATTTTTTTAAGTAATTCAACGTTGTTAGGTTCAGCATCAAATTTAGGTTGGTAAATAGGAATAATCTTATCACAAGAAGCAAATGGTTCAATGATTTGTTCAGTAGCAGTTATATAATCTTGTGCTTTTTCTGCAGTTTTTGTATCTCCAGCTTCAATAGCTTGTTTTTTAGAAAAATCTAATGCGTCTGAAGCATAGTCATAAGCATCAAACAAAGGAGCCATTTGTCCTTCATGAGCTTGAATAGATGCTAAATAGTCAAAACAAGCTTTTAGATATAAAGGTTTATATTGGTCATCAAGATCAACGCCTTTTTCACCACCCTTTGCTGCAGCTTCTTTATATAAATTATAAATTCTTTCTTTTTCGTTAGGTTTTAATTCAGATAAGTCTTTTGCCTTACGTGCAATATTATTTGCTTCTTGTCCAAAAGCCAAAGTTCTCTTGTCATAAAGTTCCATTAATTCATCAATATATTTTTGTTGAGTTTCTGGAGTTTGAGCTTGAACTATAAGATTTTTTAAAATTACAACTCCTCTAATATAAAGATTAACATGGTTCATTGGGCATGCTTTCACAGCATTTTTCCATGGTTCATAAGCATCTTTATAGTTTTTTTGATTGTAAAATTCTTGGTATAGAGAGTTATTCATTATACAATCTACACTGTCTTTTGGAGTATTGCCATATTTTTGAGCAAAACTTGATGTTGCAATGCTAAATATTGCGATTAATGTTAATAGTGAAACTAACTTTTTCATTCCTTTTTATTATTCTATTTTGTTATTTATTATATTATTTTCTATTGATACTTTCTTTTAAAGAACCATAAATCTTTTGCAGAGAATGATAATCCAATTCTGAAATAATCTTCTTCTATTAAATTATTTTCTTTAGTACCTTTATTTAAATATTCAAAACTTATGTTTATCATGGTGTTAGATTTTTTAATTGGTAATCCAATTCCAAAGCTAACTCCCATTTCATTAATCCTATTATTATTAAATTCTAACATTCCATTATCGTAGAAAACTCCAAAGCGATAAATTGATTTTTGAAAATAATTACCATAAATATCAGGTCTCCATTCTCCTCCTAAGGATACTTTTAGATTGTTTACAAAATAAGTATTTTTATAGTCTGATTGAAATTTAAAGTCTGACCAAGTCATATATCTTCCATCAATTCCAATAAATAATTTATTAGGTTTTTCATAAGACAAACCTAAACCAATAGTTGAAGGATATTCAATTGAATTGCTTGAATTTTCTTCGTTTATAGAATCTTTCATATATTCAAGACCTGCACTTGTTGTGAAAGTATATCTTGATAAAACATTATCAGTTGGGAATTTAGAAGGAAGGTCATAAACAACTCCTATCCCAATTTTATCTCCATTTGAAAGAGGTTGAAAATACTGTAATCCAAGATTAAAGTTAAAAGCATTAACATGATAATTGTTTTCAACTCTTGAAGAATACATATATGTTGAATCAGGAAAAGCAATTGTAGAAGACTTATAGTAGTTTCCAAATACATATTCTAAATTAACACCAATTGATAAATTTTTTATTGGTGCAAAAGAAATTCCTAAAAGTGCTTTGTTTAATCCCCCAAGAGATTCATATGATTTAGTATGTTTACCCAATACAGTGTCAACGATGGTTTCACTTGTACTAAACTCAACAGAAGACATTGGAATAAGTCCTAATGCAAATTTGAATTTATTCCCAATTGGAAAACCAACTAAAAGGTGAGAAAGACCTGCTTTGTTTCCACTTGATTTATATTGATTATTGGATAAAGTTAACCATTCTGTATAGTATCCAACATCAAAAACAAATGAAGTAGTATCAATTCCAGCATAAGAAGCAGGATTCATATAATTTATAGAGTTATTTCTTCTATAAGCGTATCCAACTCCTCCCATTGCATTATTAATTGAGTTGTTGAAAACATTGGTTTCTCCTATTCCAAATCGAGAATAAGGCGAACTAATAGAAGTTTGAGCTTTTGAAAAATTTGGAAGTGCTACAAAAATAATTGCAACGATAATTATCCAATACTGAAATCTTGTTTTATTATGCATTTGTGTCAAGTATAATATTTAAACCCATAAGAACTAAATGTTCTTCAAGAATTGTTTTTTCTTTAAAATAACTTTGAAGGATTTTTGAATCTCCTCCTGTAAAAATAATCTTCAAATCAGAATACTCTTTAGTATAATAATCTATAAAACCTTTTAATTCCATGATTGTCCCATTCAAAACGCCAGACCTTATAGAGCTTTCTGTATTAACTCCAATTAATTTTTCTTCACAGAAATTATCATTTAATAACGGCAAAGATACAGTAAAAGTATTTAAAGCCTTATATTTCATATTTAATCCTAAAGAAATTGAGCCTCCGTAATAGTTTTTTTCTTTATCAATTAAATCAATTGTTATGCAACTTCCAGCATCAATAACCAAACAATTATTATTTGGAAATAAACCATTTGCTCCAATAACTCCAGCCAATCTATCTTTCCCTAAAGTTTTTATTGAAAGATAATGATTATTTATCGGTAATTTTAGTTCTGTATGAAAATCAATTAGAGTAATTTTTTGGTTTAAATAATCTTTCAGTTCATTCATAGTTTGACCAACAGTTGAGAAAATAGCTCTTTTAACATCTGGAAAATTAGTTAGTATTTCTTCAATATCATTATTCATAAGATTATTATAAGCCTTATAAAAAAAAATATTTGCTTTTGAAAAAACAGCTATTTTTGTCCTTGTATTTCCAACGTCAATTACTAATTTCATTTAGATTATTCTTCTGTTTCTAATTGTTTCTCTCCAGTTTCTATAACTTCTTCTTTTGAAGAATTTTCTAAAGGTATTTTTAGTACAGAGTTTAATTCATCAAATGATTTATATTTTATATAATCTTCTCTTTCCATCCAACAATCATCAATATTTAAAGGATTGTGATTCTCATCAAATATTTCATAATTCTTTTTTATTACATCATTTTGAGCGTCAAAAAAATATTCAGAGCGTTCAAAAGCTACTTGAGCACAAACAGAATTAAATGTACTATATTGACGAATAAACATTCTTGTTAATCCTTCTTCATCGAAAATTGTTTCGTAAATAAAATCCCAAGCCTGATTTTCATTTAAAATCATTTCCCCCACATACATTACTTTCTTAGAATTGGGATGAAAAATTACATCAACTTTTTTATCAATATTAATGTAGTTAACATTGTCAATTCTTGGAGTTAAATTAGTTTCTCCATTATTCAAAATATAATGATAAACCAAACTATCTCTATCCTTTAATATATTTACATAACTCAAAAAGTCTTCAGAAACTCCAATGTAATTTTTCAGAGATTCGTCTGTTAATTCAATAAATGAAGATTCTTCATCAACAAAATTACTGTCTTGTTGTTCTAATTCAATTTCATCACTATCAACATCATTACTAACTACATTAATTGAATCAACTTGTGAGAAAGCATTAAATGAGAAAAATAACATTAAAAATAATATCGCTCTAAACTTCATAAAAGGGTAGTATTCATTAATAAAAATGACATAGTTTAATCAATGTCTTCTGCGAACATTGGATCCCATGGAGGGAGCATAGTTGGTTTTTCATCTAATATTCTTAATAGTTTTGAAGGGATGTATTTCCTATCAACAACTAATCTAAACATATATTCATTAAACCACTCATCAGTCATAATCAAATGACCTTGCCAACCTGCAGAAGCACCCCAACTATTTTCAACCAACCATTTTGTTGGTTTGTTTTCTTTATTTATATCAACTCCACAAAGAGTCATTGCATGAGAAGAACCACTTGCAAAAGTTTGAATTCTTTGATTTTTATTCATTGAAAAACTTGTTCCCATTAATACACCATAATCATAATTATTAACATCCAACAAGCCTTTTGTTCTATTATAATGTTTGCCAACATCACAAGAAAAATACATCATGGTTGAATCTTTAATTGAAGCAATTGCCATTTCTTTAATCTCATCTACTGGTAAATTAATATATTTCCAGTTTATACCATCAATAATATGACGATCATTTTCAATCTCATAAAGTTTATAGTATGGACGAGTTGGATCATTCATAAACATAACATAAGTTTTGGCAAGGTCCTTACCAATATGTTTTTCGTAAAATGATTTTGGTGTATATTTCTCTGTTGAAATTTCTTTTCCAGAAGAATTTCTAAGAGTATAAGTAAATTCTTTTACTGGCTCTCCATAAGCCAATACTAACATCCTGTATATTGTAGAAAGCATTTCTACTTTCTTGTTTTCATAATCACCCTTTGAATTAATAGCTCTAAGTTCTAAAGCAAATTCTTTAAGCTTTAAAGTTATCAGTTCATCAATTTTACGAGTGTTTTCTGAATTATAAGTTTCTGGTTGAACAGTTGATGGAACTAAACCATATTTTGAAACTAAGTCTATTATTCCAGTGAATTGTCCTCCATCAGAAAGAACATTCTTCAATAACCATTCATTATTTTTACTGTCAAGAGGTTCGTCTTTATACTTTATTACTAATGATAAAAAGAGATTAGACTTTTCTAATTGATCATAAAAGAAAATATAGTTATGAGAAAAATTAAACTCTCCCAAATCATACTTGGCAATCATACCTGATCTTAAGACATTAAATCCTGAAAACATCCAACAACGTCCAGAAGACTTTTGGTCAGATATACCTTTAGACTTAACTCTATTTGAAAAATAAGTATCATATTTTGCTTCATTATCAAGATTGACAACTAAATTATCAATTTTATTAGAAGCAACAGCATTGCGTAATGCTTTATCTTGATCTGTATTTTTATAACTTTGTTGAATCTTTTCAAGCATCTGAGAATTTATTCCATCTGATTGATTTTGTGAAAAACCAAATAATGATGAACATATCATCAAGATGAACATAGATATCTTTTTCATATTAATTATTCTTTCTTTTATATAAACAACTACTTGTTTAATCTATTTGAAAATGAATTATCATATTTTACTTTGTAATCCTGAATATTTCCAAAGTTTTCTTCATCAATAATTATTGAACCATTAGTAACAGATCCAATAGTACAGCAAGGAACTCCAGTTAGTCCAATCATATCTAAGAAGTCTTCTTCTTTTTCTGGATCAATTGTAACAACAACTCTACCTTGAGCTTCTCCAAAAAGATAAGAATCAAGTCTTATTTCACTGTCAGTTAATATGTCAAATCCTAAATTATTTGGCATAGCTGATTCAATCAATGTTGTGAATAAACCTCCATCACTAACATCATGTGCAGATGCTATAAGTCCTTCAAGGATTAATCCATTTAAAGTATGGTGTAAGTTATATTCTTCATCCATATCAAAATATGGAGCAGGAGATAACTTAACTCCCTTATAAGAGTAAAGATATTCAGAACAGTTGATATCATCAACAACTTTTCCTAACAAATAAATTGTTTGACCTTCTTTTTTAAAGTCTAATGTAGTTTGAAGATTTTTTTCAACAACTCCAATCATACCTATTACTGGAGTTGGAAATACAGATTCAACCACTCCATTCATTGAAGCTTGGTTATAGAAACTAACATTACCTCCAGTTACAGGAGTATTAAATTTTCTACAAGCATCACCCATACCCTTTATTGCTTTAACAAATTGCCAATAAGTTTCAGGATTATATGGATTTCCAAAATTACAGCAGTTAGTAACAGCCAATGGTTCACCTCCACTGCAAATAATATTTCTTGCTGCTTCAGCAACTGCTATTTGTGCTCCTATTTCTGGATTAGCATGAGTATAACGGCCATTACAATCAGTTGTCATTGCAATTGCATTAGATGTTTCTTTTATGTTTACAACTCCAGCGTCAGAAGGACGATTTGTTGACATATTACGAGTTCCAACCATTGAATCATATTGTTCATATACCCAACGTTTAGATGCTATATTAGGATGCTGAACAATAAAATCAGCAATTTTCTTACATTCTTCTAAATCTGGTTCTTTTACTTGGTCTATATTGAATTTGAATGTTTCAGCAAAATAAGCAGGTTCTTTTGTTTCTCTAACATATTGTGGAGCTCCACCACCAAGAACTAAGGTTGAAGCAGGAACATCAGCAATTAAATCTCCATTCCAATAGAAATTTAGTCTGTCACCTTTGGTTACTTCTCCAATATTTGCACAATTTAAGTCCCATTTCTTAAATATGTCTTCAACAACTTTTTCTTTTCCTTTTTGAACAACAACAAGCATTCTTTCCTGACTTTCAGAAAGAAGTATTTCCCATGGTTCAATATTCTTTTGTCTTAAAGGAACTTTATCTAAATAAATATTCATTCCTGAAGAACCTTTTTCAGACATCTCAGATGTTGAACAAATAATTCCAGCTGCTCCCATATCTTGCATTCCAACAATAGCACCACTTTTTCCTAATTCCAAAGTAGCTTCCATTAATAATTTTTCCTGGAATGGGTCGCCTACTTGAATTGATGGAATATCATCAGCTGAGTTTTCTGTAACATCAGCTGAAGCAAATGTAGCACCATGAATACCATCCTTACCAGTTGAAGAACCAACTATGTAAACAGGATTACCTTCTCCTTTTGCAACAGCAGAAATTAAATCTTCTTTCTTCATTATCCCAACACTCATGGCATTAACCAAAGGATTGTTTTCGTAACAAGGGTCAAAAAACACTTCACCTCCAACAACTGGAACTCCAAAAGCATTACCATAATCGCCAATACCTTTTGTAACTCCTTTAATTAACCATTGTGTATGTGGATTGTCAATATCTCCAAAACGTAATGAATTTAATTGAGCAACAGGACGAGCTCCCATTGTGAAAATATCTCTATTAATACCTCCAACTCCAGTTGCAGCACCTTGATAAGGTTCAACTGCAGAAGGGTGATTATGTGATTCTATTTTAAAAACGCAAGCTATTCCATTTCCAACATCAACCATACCAGCATTTTCTTCACCTGCCTTAACCATTAACTGATCTCCATCTCTTGGAAGTGTCTTGATTTGTTTAATTGAATTTTTGTAAGAAGCATGTTCACTCCACATTACAGAATAAATACTTAATTCTGTAAAATTAGGAGTACGTCCAAGTATATCGCAAATTTGTTGGAACTCTTCAGGTAATAAACCTAATTCTTTAGCTGTTTCAACACTAACCGTATTATTACTCATGATAAGGAAAATATTAATTTTTTAAACTGCAAAGTTAGTAAATTCGGCTCAAAAGCCTAATAAAAAACAATCTATTTTTTAATTATCTTAGCCTAAAACAAGAATAAAAGCCAATCATAACAATAAAGTTTGATTGAATTAAATAAGACTTATTCTAAAACTTAAAGAATTAAGTATAAATAGAAGAAAAAAATACTTCTCTCTTCCAATTCATAATCATCTTTCAAGTATAGTTATTCTTAAAAGCAATTGTTTTGTAGAAAATCCTTTAATAAATCTAATTTATCTTCGATTTAATGTAGCTAAATCCTGTTTAGAAAAAATTAAATAGGGAGTTGATGTTGGAATCATGGCATGATATTCTCGAATTCATGGCATGAATTACTCGGAATCATGCCATGAATTGGTCAGAATCATGCCATGAAATCAACTAATTCATGCCATGAATTGAAGGAAATCATGCCATGAATTCGAGAACATCATGCCATGAATTGGACATTAAAACGAAGTTTAATTAGTTTTATACTTGATTTTGAGACATTAAAACTTCTTTTTAATAGGTTAAATTAAGCTTCTTTTTTAATGTATAATTGATATATATTTTTATACTTATTTTAGCCCTTGAAATGTCTTTATTTTAAACCCCTAAAGACTAAGTTTGCTAATTGAAAATGAAAAGGTATTAAGTTTTTATTTTACCCTAATAAGGTGGTTTTGTCAAAAAACTATAATATTTTTGCATAGATTAATTTGAGATAAGAGAGAAATTAAGTGAAAGCGAATAATAACTCTTGGCTTATCCCATTTAATTGGATTCAACTAATAAATTATGATATTTAGAACAGAAATTACTCCTTTAAAGTCAAAACAAAACATTGACCATAAAGATAAAATAATGCTTATTGGCTCATGTTTTACTCAAAATATAGGAGAGAAGTTAATAAACAGTGGATTTCAAACTTCAATTAATCCATTTGGAATAATATATAATTCATTCACCATTTCTCAGTGTTTGGATTATGTTTTGGAAAACAAATCCTTTACAAAAGATGATTTAATTGAAAATAATGGTTGGTATTCCTATTCTCATCATGGTTCATTTAAAGGACATACTCCCGAAGACTTATTAGATAAGATAAACAATGAAATTGCCCAAAGCCACAAATTTATAAAAGAAACAAAATATCTAATCCTTACTCTTGGTACTTCATGGATTTATACTCACAATGATACCAATAAAATAATGGGTAATTGTCATAAAATCCCTTCTTCTCAATTTACTAAAAGTCTTCTAAGTATTGAAAAAACAATAGAAGTTCTTTCTAAAAGCCTTGATAATTTTCTAAAGACAACTAATCAAAATAATCCAAAAATAATAATTACTGTTTCTCCAATAAGACATATTAAAGATGGTTATAGAGAAAATCAATTAAGTAAATCTATGCTTCATGTTGCTGTTGAAGAACTTTTAAAACAAAATTCTAAAATAGATTACTTCCCTTCCTATGAATTAATGATGGATGACTTGAGGGATTATCGTTTTTACGAATCAGATATGTTGCATCCAACTCCTCAAGCAATTGACTATATATGGCAAAAGTTTTCTCAAACCTATTTTAGTCATGATACATTATTATTATCTAAGGAGTTTGAGAAATTACACAAATTAAAACAACATCGTCCTTTTGACACTACAACCAAAGATTATCAGTTGCATTTGCAAAGAATAAAAGATTTGGAAGAAGAATTAGAGAAAAAAAGATTTATTTAAGACTATGAATACTAAATTTGAAGTTGAGGTTTGTGTAGATTCAATAGAGTCAGCAATTGTTGCTGAAAAAGCTGGAGCAAATAGAATTGAACTTTGTTCTTCTTTAGCTGAAGGAGGCTTAACACCTTCTTTTGCTCTAATTGCTCTATCTAAAAAGATGCTAAAGATTCCAATTATGGCAATGATACGCCCAAGAGCTGGAGACTTCTTTTATTCTGAACTTGAATTTGAGGTGATGAAAAAAGATATTCTTTGTTGTAAGGAATTGAATGTTGATGGAGTTGTTTTTGGAATTCTTACTCCTCAAGGAAATATTGATAAGGAAAGGACAAAAGAATTAGTTATACTTGCATATCCAATGAAGGTTTGTTTTCATAGAGCAATTGATATGACAAATGATTATTTAAAAGCTTTTGAAGATATTGTTGAATGTGGTTGTACAAGAGTTTTGACCTCTGGAAAAGAAAATAAAGCTATTTTGGGATTAGATAATATCGCTAAAATTCAACTTAATTCCAAAGGAAGAATAGAAGTGATGGCAGGCTCAGGAGTTAGTGCAGATAATGCAAAAGAAATATACTCAAAAACCAAGATTAATCATTTCCATTTAAGTGCAAAAACAATTAAAGAAAGTAAAATGGAATATAGGAATAAAGGTGTGAGCATGTCAAATGATGAATTTAGTAAAGAATATGATATTCCCTTTACTGATTCAAAGAAGATAGAAGCAATAATAGAAGTTTTAAAAGAATTAATCTAATAGAGAATAAATTTATTTCTCCAATTTATTAATTTTCTCTTTTACCTATTTGATTAAGGTCAATTTCTAAAAGGTTATTTTCTCTTTTACCATAAAGTTTTCCTTTGCTAATGGTAGCATAATAGAAATTGGATAAATTTAAAACAGGTACTCCGTCTTTGTTAATTAATATTGTTAGAGTATCTTGAGTTAAAATTTCAAATTCATTATGTTTTGAATCCAAGAAATAAAGTTCCTCATAAGGTTTTTCTTCAATGGTTTCAAAGCGAGAATTTAATAATTGGATATATCCTGTTGAGAAATTAACATAATAGTTATTCTTCCCCTTTTTAACCAATGGTTGATAAAAAGAATTATTGTTATAATAAATATTACTATCAACAAAAGAAGTGATATTCCCATAATTCTTTGTGTCAAACTTCCTGTTGGAAATAAAACCACCATCAATCAAACTATATTGAGAAATTCCATTGTCGAAAAGAAAGATAATTCTATCCTTACTTATTTTATATTCAAGAACAGACTCACCTTCCAAAATAACAGAGTAAATTAAATTACCATTACTTTCATTATAAGCCTTAAGATATGGTTTCCCGTATGCAATCTTTTTTCCCTCTTTTTGTGCATATCCATAATTGACCATATAAAGAACAGAATCCTTCTTAAATAAATTTGAATGACTAATTTCTTTCTTAGGTAAATCTACTTCCCATAAAGTTTTGGTTTCATTATCTATTTTAGATAGTTTATTTCTTGAAGCAAAGAATATGGCAGAAGAATCAATTAATGCATTGGAACGAATATTATCTACAACACTTGGCTCTGCATCAGGAATATTGTAGGAGTCTGTCAATATTCCTAAAGCAATATTTGCTGCAGAAACAATAATAACTCCAGTATAATCCTTATCGTCAGTTGTGGCTTTAAAGTCTATGCCTTTACCATCATTAATATTAACGGCATGAAAACCATTGGCGTAAATTAAATAAATAGAATCATTAACAGATTGAATATCCTCCCATCCACTTTTATTTTCAATTTCCCTTTTCCAAAGAGAATTACCAGTGGCTAAGTCAAGAGCTTCAAGCTTCTCTGAGTTTTGGGTATTAGGATAAGTTAATGCAATTTTCTTTTTGGGAATAGTATAGTAAAGATTTCTCTCTGAATTCCACAATTCTTTTCCATTGCGAATATTCCATAGTTCAATTTTGCTATTTTCAGAATAAACTAAAAGAGAATCAAATTGGACAAAATTATGATGGTCGTATGAAATCTCTTTATTCCATAATATCTCATTCTTATCAAAATCAAAAACAAATATATTCCCTTCTGATTTGTATTCTTTTTTGTTCTTTGATAGCTTTCTTAATGATATGGTTGTAGTATTTGAAGTGGAATCAATATAAAAGTTATAAACTCTATCCTCAAAAGTATATACCTTAGCTTTAACATCAGAATTTGTAATTAAATCCTTTGTAAGAATTGTATCTGAAGTTAAAATTTTTGAATCTTTTTGAGAAAAAGATTGCTGAGCAAAACTAAATATTAGAAAAGCAAAGAAAAGAACTCTCATAAATTGGAATTTTAATTCATAGTAACGTAGTTACCATTTTGGTCTTTAAATTGTCCTAAGATAATAAAAATAATATCCACAATATACCAAATACCAAAACCACCACAAGTGATAATCATCAAAATAGCTGTTCCATATTTATGATGATAAAATCTATGTGCTCCAAGATAACCCAAAATGATGCAAAGCAAAAGAGTTATAAGCCATGTGGAATTCATTTCTGCATTAATTCTTTGTGGATTATTATTTGAGAAACGGCTTTGTCTTTCACCACATTTAGGACATGTTTCTGCTTGTTTGTCAATAATTGCACCGCAGTTATGACAATACTTTTCATAATCTTTTTTCATAATGAAATTTATTTGATTTGGCAAAGATAGAAAAAAGATTCTTAACTTTAAATGAATTTTTTGGTTTTCATTTTGTTAATCTTGAGATAAAGATATTTTTTTTCTTCAATTTAGATATTTATAATATATAACTGTCAAATGAAAATAAATTTGTATATTTGCATATCAAAATTACTCGAAATAAATTCAGTAGAGTTAAATCAAATAAATATTCCTAAAATTTATCAAAATAAAAGATGCACATCTTTTACCCCAAAAGATGTGCATCTTTCTATGTGAATGATGTGCATCTTTGCACAATTAAATCCTTATTTTAATAATTTATATCCTTGTTTTAGTAAAATAACTCCTTATTATATTTCGCTAACTCCTTATTTTATTTTCATAACTTAAGACTTTTTCGAATTTAGATTACATCAAAGGAGATTATCTCCTATTTTTAATATGTTTTTATATTATTTAGAGTTTATTTATTGAGTATTGTATAATTTCTTTCCTCAAACGATTATCTAATATTTTAACTCCCAACATCAGAAATTTTAATACCTTTGCAAATGACAATCAATATGAATTCTTATGAAAAGATTAATTTTTATTTTAGTAATGTCTTTTATATCTTTAAATAGCTTTGCGACTTCGCAAGTGCCTGATTATATAATATACAAAGGGGATACACTTTGTTTGCTTACTAATCCATTAGAGAGTTATTTTAAAGTTCATAATTTAAAGTTTAGAGATTTATCTTCTGTTGGAAATTTTAGTACTGCATGTTGGAGAGGATATGTTGCATATTTTGAAATAAAAGAGGGAAATCTATATGTTGTTGATATTATTAATGGTGATTACAATAAAGATGAAAAAGGAATTACTGTAATGGATTCTGTTTTCCCTAATAAAAAAGAATATTTATTAAAAGAATATACTGGATTATTACGTATTCCAACAGGCAAAAGAACAAATTATGTTCATATGGGATATGCTTCTGAATATGAAGGTTATACATTTATTGAAATAGAACAAGGCAAAGTACTAAATGAGAAATTTCTATCTAATGACGAATATAATTTATTGAAAGAGATTCAATATAAAGAATATATCAAAACAGAAGAATTTCAAAAACATTTAAATAAATTGATGGAAAATTCTAAAGACGAAAAACCTAACGTTGATTTTTATATACAATTTTTATATATGTTTTTTGAACCGAGTTTAAGTTCTCAAAATGGGAAATTAGATTTTGGAGGTTTAAAATAAAAATTTATATTCCTAATTGGATAAAAGATGATTTTGATAGATTAATATGTTAGAAGGAAAAGTTATTAAGACAACGGGGAGTTTTTATACGGTTAGAACTGAAAATGGAGAGGTTTTTGACTGTAGGATAAAAGGGAATTTTAGGATAAAGAATATTAAATCAACAAATCCTATTGCGGTAGGAGATATGGTTGATTTTATTACATCTACCGAAACTTCCGATGGACTTATTACCAATATACACGAAAGAAAAAATACTCTTGTACGTCGCTCCGTAAATCTTTCAAAACGTTCTCACGTAATTGCAGCCAATGTTGATATTGCTTTTTTGGTTGTAACCATTGCATTTCCTCGAACACCAACTGGTTTTATTGATAGATTTTTAGTTACAACTGAGGCACACCAAATACCAACAATTATTGTTTTTAACAAGATAGATATTTACGATGATGAATTAAGGGAATATGCCGACGAAATAAAGAGCATATATGAAAGAATTGGATATACTTGTATTGAGGTTTCTGCTCTTGAGGGAGATAATATTGAGGAGTTAAGACAATTGATGAAAAATAAAACTACTCTTTTCTCTGGTCATAGTGGGGTTGGCAAATCGGCTTTAATTAATGCAATTGATAGTAATTTGAATCTTAGAACAGGAGAGATTTCTTTAACTCATTTAAAAGGAACTCACACAACTACCTTTGCAGAAATGTTCCCTTTGAGTTTTGGAGGAGATATTATTGACACTCCAGGCGTTAAGAGTTTTGGAATGTTTGATTTTCAAAAAGAAGAAGTTGGATTGTATTTTCCAGAAATGAGAGAAAGACTTAAAGATTGCCAATACTATAATTGTACTCATGAGCATGAGCCTAAATGTGCCATTAAAGATGCTGTTGAGAAAGGAGAGATTAGTGTTGAAAGATATATAAACTATCTTAATATTATGCATGGAGAAGAGTTAAAGATAGAAAAATGGGAGGATAAGTAATTTATGAGAGTAGTTATTCAAAGAGTAAGTAAAGCAAGTGTAAGTATAGATAATAAACTTAAAAGCTCAATTGGAAAAGGAATGCTCATTCTTTTAGGAATTGAGGATTTAGATACGATAGAAGATATTAATTGGCTATGTGAAAAAATTTGCAAACTCAGGATATTTAATGATGAGAATGGGGTAATGAATATTCCAATAACAGAAATTAATGGTGAAATTTTGTTAGTCAGCCAATTTACTTTACATGCAAGCGTTAAGAAAGGGAATAGACCAACTTATATTAGAGCTTCAAAACCAGATTTTGCAATTCCAATGTATGAGAAGTTTATTGACATACTTCAATTAGAACTTGGGAAAGATATTAATACAGGAGTTTTTGGTGCAGATATGCAAGTAGAACTAATTAATGATGGTCCAGTAACAATAATTATTGATAGTAAAAACAAAGAATAGATTATGGAAAACATATTATTGATATTTCTGATAACAGCAATACTTCTTTTTCTAAGTTTCTGCTTTATTGGAATAAAGATGTTCTTGAAAAAAGGAGGGGAATTTAAAAAACAATGTTCAACTGTTGATCCTTTAACTGGAGAAAGAATAGGTTGTACTTGTGGGAAGAAATCTGTTTATGATGAATGTAAATCACAGAAAAGATACTCCCCTTTAGAAATTAATAAAGAACTATTAGAAGAAACAAAATAAAAAAAGCCTTCAGTTAAAAACTGAAGGCTTTTTAGTAAGTTAAAATCTATATTAGAATTTGTGAGAAACTCCAATAGTTCCATATGCTATACCATATCCTGTTTCAACATAAACAGCCCATTTTGGGTTGAAATAGTAACGTGCACCAGCAAACCAGCTAAAGTAGAAGCCACCATAGCTTGCAGGTTCATAATGGAAACTGCCCCAATTTCCATAAGTTGAGGTAGTTGAAATGTTCCATCCTAACATTATACCTGAATATACTTCCAAATTCTTTATAAAAGTATAATTCAAATGAGCTCTTGGTCCAATAATAAATTGAGTGAATCTCCATCCTAAGTCAGAATTGTTGTAATATCCCCAATCTTCACTCCAAGTACGAAAACCTAAATATCCACCTATTCCAAAATTTAATCCTTTTACATCAAAAATGTCATTTTTTATTCCTTGAGAATAAGCAACTTCAATTGGAAGGCCATAGCTGCCAAATCCAATACCAACATTTCCAACTTTGCTCCCTTTTTGGAAAACAGGAGTTTGGGCAGATGCTGTAAAAGCAAACCCTAAAGCTAAAATAGCTACAAAAATAATTTTTTTCATAAGATTTCAAATTTTAATTACCTCTACTCATAAGGCTTTTCGAGTACCGCCTATTGTTTAAATAATAGAGCAAAAATAATAATATTTTTTAATAATTGTACATTATTTTCTGCCTATTTTACATTAGATGTAATAATTAACTGAGAATCATCTATAATTTTAGAGAAAAATAATGCTTTTAACAAAGAAACTTTAATGTTTTTATGCATAATCGAAGTGCTTTTTTGTCAATTAGCATCTATACTTTTCCCTTATATTTAAAGCTAAGTATAGAAGTTTTAATAAAGGAAAAGGAATTATTTTTCTCTTAAAGAAGTACAATTATCTTATGCTTGAATTTAATTTATCGAAACTCACATTTATCAACTTCTATATCTTATAAATTAATAATTCTATTTTGTTGAGTGAAAATAGATTTTAAGTTTAGAAATTAAGGTTTTTCTCTTATCTTTGCAAATTGAAATTAAGGCATTTTGTAACGTTATAACTTTTAGATGAAGAACATAAGAAATTTTTGTATTATTGCTCATATAGACCATGGGAAAAGCACATTAGCAGATAGATTATTGGAGTTTACAGGAACTATATCTGCTAGAGATATGCAGTCTCAGATATTGGACAATATGGATTTGGAAAAAGAGAGGGGGATTACCATTAAATCGCATGCCATTCAAATGGAATATAAATATAAAGGAGAAAAATATATTTTAAACCTAATTGATACTCCGGGGCATGTCGACTTTAGTTATGAAGTTTCTCGTTCAATAGCTGCTTGTGAAGGTGCATTACTAATTGTTGATGCTACTCAAGGTATTCAAGCTCAAACCATATCCAATCTATATCAAGCTTTAGATCATGATTTGGAAATAATACCAGTTCTTAATAAAATGGATCTTCAGAATGCAATGCCTGAAGAAGTAAGTGATCAAGTTATAGAGTTAATTGGTTGCAATGAAGATGATATTATCAAGGCTAGTGGAAAAACTGGATTAGGAATTGAAGATATATTAATTAGAATTATTGAAAAAGTTCCAGCTCCTAAAGGAGATGTTAATGCTCCTTTGCAAGCTTTAATATTTGATTCAGTTTTCAATAGTTTTAGAGGTATAATTTCTTATTTTAGGATAATTAATGGGACTATTCATACTGGCGAAAAAGTTAAATTTTTTCATACAGGAAAAGAATATGAGGCAGATGAAATTGGAGTTTTGAAACTTAATATGTCTCCAAGAAAAGAATTAAGTGCTGGAGATGTTGGATATATTATTTCAGGAATTAAAACTTCAAAGGAAGTAAATGTTGGAGATACAATAACAACAGTTGCAAATCCTTCTCAAAATGCAATTGAAGGGTTTGAACATGTTAAACCTATGGTTTTTGCTGGAATTTATCCAATTGATGCAGACGATTATGAAGAACTTAGAGCATCAATTGAAAAGCTTCAACTTAACGATGCTTCTTTAACATTTGAACCAGAAAGTTCTTTAGCTTTAGGATTTGGATTTAGATGTGGGTTCTTAGGATTATTGCACATGGAAATAATTCAAGAACGCTTGACAAGAGAGTTTAATATAGATGTTATAACTACTGTTCCTAATGTTAACTATAAAGTTTTTACAACAAAGGGAGAATGTGTAGATGTTTATAACCCATCTGGATTGCCAGAGCCAAACTATGTTGAACATATTGAAGAACCATACATAATTGCTTCAATCATTACAAAAGCAGATTATATTGGTCCCATACTAACTTTATGTATTGAAAAGAGAGGAATACTTAAAAATCAAACTTACTTAACTTGCGATAGAGCAGAAATTATATTTGAATTACCTTTGGGAGAAATTGTATTTGATTTCTATGATAAGCTAAAATCAATTTCTAAAGGATATGCTTCTTTTGATTATCATCCACACGATTTTAAGCCTTCAAAACTTGTTAGATTGGAAATATTGCTAAATGGAGATCCTGTTGATGCTCTTTCAACTTTAACACATGTTGATAATGCATATCCGTTAGGAAGAAAAATGTGTGAAAAGCTTAAAGAACTTATTCCTCGCCAACAATTTGATATTGCAATTCAAGCTGCAATAGGGTCAAAGATTATTGCTCGAGAAACAGTTAAGGCAGTAAGAAAAGACGTAACTGCAAAATGTTATGGAGGGGATATTTCTCGTAAAAGAAAACTATTAGAAAAACAAAAGGAAGGAAAGAAGAGGATGCGTCAAGTAGGTAATGTTGAAGTTCCTCAATCAGCTTTCCTTGCTGTATTGAAACTAGATTAAAAACAAATAAAAATTTAAACAATGATTTTGACATCAATAATTTTATCAGTAGCCTTTGTAGGAGCTATTTTTGCAATGGGTTATTTCAACAATAAATCCATTAAGCAATTTGTTGAAAATGAACAAAAGAAAACTTTACTTGAGATAAAGAAAATACAAGAATCTGAAACAAGAAAAGTTGTTACTCCAATTCAATTACAAGCTTATGAGCGTTTGGTTTTATTTTTAGAAAGAATGAATCCAGATAATTTGGTTTTGCGTTGTTATGAGCCAACAATGGATTCGAAACTTCTTAAAGATGTTATGGTTCAAAATATAAGAAATGAATTTGAACACAATCTTTCTCAACAGCTTTATATTTCAAATCAAGCTTGGGCATTAATTAAGAATGCTAAAGAAGAAATGATTTCAACAATTAATACTGTATTCACTAAGGAAGAAAAAAACATAACACCAACAGGTTTTGCAGGGAAATTATTTGAGCAATTTGCAGGAAAGAAAAATCCTTTAGAGTTGGCTCAAGAAGTTCTAAAGGAGGAAATCCAAAAAAGATTTGCTTAAAGTAATTTTAATTTGCTTTTAGCGTTAATAAACAAATATAAACTTTAAAGACATTCCACACTTGTAACAATACTTTTTTATATGAAAACGAATATAACAATATGTTTGGGTAGTTCGTGCTTTTCGAGGGGGAATAATAAGAATCTTGAAATAGTAAAAGAATTTATCTCAACACGAGGATTGGACACTGAAATAACTTTTAAAGGACAATTATGTTCTGAAAATTGTTTTCAAGGTCCAATTTTGATAATCAATGGTAAAACATTTAGTGAGGTTTCCAAAAGCAAATTGATAGATATTTTAGAAAAGGAGCTAAATAATCATGAATAAATTATCTTCAATCTATACAGAGAAAAATAATTGTCAAGATTGTTATAAATGTGTAAAAAATTGTCCTGTAAAAGCAATTAAATTAGAGGATAATTCAGCATCTGTAATTCCTGAATTATGTATTTATTGTGGAAAATGTACACAAGTATGTCCTGCTAATGCAAAAAAAGTAAGGGATGATTTGCCAGTTGTAAGACAAGCATTAAAAAAAGAAAAAATTATTGTTTCTCTTGCTCCAAGCTATATAAGTGAATATGAAAATATAGAAACTAATAAAATAATTGCAGCTTTTAAAGAAGCAGGTTTCTATGGAGTAAGTGAAACAGCACTTGGAGCAGAAAAAGTTGCTTTAGAAACAAAGAATTGGATAGATAGACAAGAAAATGGAGTTTATATATCTTCATGTTGCCCTTCTGCAGTGTTGCTTATAAGCAAATATTATCCTGAACACTCATCAGCAGTTGCTCCAGTTCTCTCTCCAATGGTTGCTCATGCTAAGTTCCTTAAAAAAATTTATCCTGAAGCAAAGGTTTTGTTTGTAGGTCCTTGTATTGCTAAAAAGGAAGAAGTAAATCAATTTGGAGAATATATAGATTATGTTCTTTCTTTCAAAGATATTAAATCCTTATTTGAGGATATTGGAATATTTTTTGAGTTTATGAAGCCTACGGAAGAGGATGTCTTTATCCCTATTAGAGCAAATAAAGGAAATTTATATCCAATTGATGGAGGAATGTTAACTTGTATGATTGATTCAATTAACTCTGATATTGACAGAATTAATCATAATTCCAATAAGAAGGAATCAATTAGATATATGACTTTTTCTGGAGTTAAGAACTTAAAGGAAATAATGAGAGATTTTGACTCTATGAAAAATAGTGGTAAAACCTTTATTGAAGTTATGACTTGCGATGGTGGTTGTATTAAAGGTCCTTTAGCAATTAGCAATAAATCTTCAGCTTCAAAAAGATTAAATGTTTTGGATAAAGTTAGTGTTGAGCCAAGAAATGAAGAAATGCTTAGTAAGCTCAATGAATTAAACATTTCAACTAAATATGACTTTATCAAAAAAATAGAAAAGGAAGAATATACGCTTAACCAAATTTATGAGGCACTTAAGATGGTTAACAAAAAGAGTGAGGCAGATGAGTTGAATTGTGGTGGTTGTGGATATGATAATTGTAGAGAATTTGCAAAAGCTCTGATTGCTGGCAAAGCAGAAAATGATATGTGTATATCATATATGCGAAAGATAGCTCAAGACAAAACAAATATTTTGTTGAAAAAAATGCCATCAGGAATAGTTATTGTTAATGACAAATTAAAGGTTGTTGATGCAAACAAAAATTTTGCTGATATATTAGGGGATGAAGTTAAAATGATATTTGAAGCAAATCCTGGCCTTTATGGAGCAGATGTAACCAAACTTATTCCTTATCATAATTTGTTTTCTCAAGTGCTTGAAACAGGTGTTGATATAATAGAACAAGACATTAGAGATGGTGAGCATTACTTTACGTTATCAGTCTTTTCTGTTCAAAATCATAATTTAGTATGTGGAATTATTAAAAATTTACATGCTCCTGAGGTTAGAAAAGATCTTGTTCTCAATAGAACAAAAGAAGTTATTATGGAAAATATGAAAGTTGTTCAACAAATAGCTTTCTTATTAGGAGAGAATGCTTCATATACTGAATCTATGTTAAATTCCATATTAGAATCACATTCTAATGATAAAGATGAGCTAACTAATACTAAATAACATGCTGTCAAATACCAAGAAACTCTTTATTGAAGCGGGAAGTTTCCAACAAAACAAACATGGTAATATAGTTTGTGGAGATACGGTGTTGATGCATAAATCTATTGAAGAAAATAGAACAATAGCTGTTGTTTCAGATGGGTTGGGTTCTGGAGTTAAAGCCAATGTACTTTCAACCATGACTGCTTCAATGGCTTTAAACTTTAGTATTAGAAGAGAGCCAATTGTCAGAACAGCCAAAATCATAATGGATACTCTTCCAATTGATAGTGTTCGTAATATTAGTTATGCAACATTTACAATTATTGATATTGAATCTGATGGTAAAGCTAGGTTTGTTGAATATGATAATCCTCCTTTAATATTGATTAGAGATGGGAAATTATATAAATTAGAGAAAGAAGAGACTTTAATAAAAAGAGAAGCCAATCAAATAGAAGGTAATGATAGGATGATTATGCTTTCAAATATTGAGCTTCAAAAAGAAGATAGATTAATATGTTTTTCAGATGGTGTTAGTCAATCAGGAATAGGTAATATGACAATGCCTTTTGGATGGGAGAATGGAGTTAATGATTTTATTATTGAAACATTAAAAACTAACCCATATATTTCCGCTCGAGAACTTTCAAGAATGATTGTAAAGCAATCGGAGTTTAATGATATTTTTAAACCCAAAGATGATACAAGTTGTGTTGTTTTGTATGTTAGAGAGCCAAGAAAACTTTTAATTTGTACAGGTCCTCCATTTAAAGAAGACGACGATAAATACTTAGCAGAAATAATTAAAACCTATAAAGGGAAAAAGATAGTTTGTGGAGGGACAACCTCTAAAATAGTTTCAAGAGAGTTGAATCTTGAAATTGAAGTTGATTTAAAGGATGTTGTTTCGTCAATACCTCCTGTATCTAAAATGAAAGGTATAGATTTGGTTACTGAAGGAATAATCACATTGGGCTCTCTTGCTGAAATTCTTGAAAAAGAAATCCCACATAATATTGACCAAAAAGGTGCTGATTGGGATATTTATAGAATGATTCTTGATGCTGATGTGATAGATATTGTGGCTGGAACAAAAATAAATATAGCACATCAAGACCCAACTCTTCCAGTTGAGCTTGAAATTAGAAGGAATATAGTTAAAAAGCTTGCTCTACTTTTAGAACAAGAATATATGAAAAATGTTAATCTCAAATTTATATAAACAAACAAAATATAAACAATCAAAAACAAATAGTTATGTTAAACGTAAGAATATGTGTTGGAACATACTGTTATATTACAGGTAGTTCTGACTTGATAAAACTAAAAGATAGACTTCCAGAAGAAATAAAAGATAAAGTTTCATTCATTGGCTCAGCTTGTTTGGGCTGTGACGAAAGTGACGAAAATCCAAATCCTCCTTATGCAAAGGTTGGAGATGTGTTAATCAAACAATGTAATGAAGAAAAGCTTTTAAATGAAATCTATTCTCAACTTGGTTTAGAAAGATAATCATTAGTATAATAATTTTAAATTGTTTACTATGGCAATAAATAATGCAGTTGAAATTCGAAGAGAAATTATTTGTCAACTATCAAAATTGATTATTGAAAACAAGGTAATAGAAAAGATTGACAGAATTCCATATGAAATGCGTCCGAGAAACAGTGCAAAAACTCGTTGCTGTATTCATAAGGAAAGAGCTGTTATTAGATATAAACTAATGGCTCTATTAGGTTATAACATTTATGATGAAACTGATGAAATGACTCCAATTTCAGAATATGCTAAAAGAGCTTTTGAAAGAAATGAAACATCAGATGTTATGATGACTGTTGTTGATGAGGCTTGTTCTTCTTGTGTCAAGAGCAGTTATATGGTTACCAATTTATGTAGAACATGTGTTGCAAGACCATGTACTTACGCATGTAAGAAAGATGCAATTAAAGTTGGTGAACATCAAGCTGAAATTGACCCATCAAAATGTATTAGCTGTGGATTGTGTAAAGAAGCTTGCCCATTCCATGCTATAATATATCAACCAGTTCCATGTGAAGAATCTTGTCCTGTTGCTGCAATTTCAAAAGATGAAAATGGAATAGAACATATTGACCCTAATAAATGTATATATTGTGGGAAATGTATGGTAGCTTGTCCTTTTGGAGCAATAATGGAAAAAACCTTTATGGTTGATGTATTTAAAGAAATCTCTCAAGGGAAGAAAGTAGTTGCACTTGTTGCTCCTTCATTAGGAGGTCAGTTTAAATCTGATTATAGAAAAGTTCTAACAGCAATCAAACAGCTTGGATTTGATCAAGTGATTGAAGTAGCCAAAGGAGCTAATATTACAACAGAAAAAGAAAGAGAAGAACTAATGGAACGTTTGCATGAGGGAGCTCCTTTTATGACAACTTCCTGCTGTCCTTCATGGATGAATTTAGTTAATAAACATATCCCTGAAATGAAGCCTTATGTTTCTACAACATCTTCTCCTATGGTATATACTGCCAATTTGGTTAAAGAAGCTAATCCAGATGCTGTAACTGTTTTCATTAGTCCTTGCGTTGGAAAAAGGAGTGAAGCATTCAGAACAGAAGAAGTAGATTTCGTTATTACTTATGAAGAGCTTGAAGCTTTGTTTAAAGCTGCAAATATTAATATTGATGAATGTGAAATAACTGAATTTGATCCAACAATATCAGCCCATGGTAGAGGATATGCAATGGTGTCTGGAGTTGTTGATTCAGTAAAACAAACCTTACCTGATGCTTCAATTGTTAATGAAATAGTTGTTGATGGACTTAACAAAGCTAATATTCGTCAAATAAAACAATATGCTCAAAAGGGTGAGTGCCCAGGCAACTTTATAGAAATAATGTCTTGTCCAGGAGGTTGTGTTAATGGATGTGATACAATTAACAATCCAAAAACAGCTGCTCGTACAATATTATCTCAAATTAAAAGTTAGTCTTAAAAGAAAGATTTAAACAATTAAAAATATATGACTGTACAAGAATTAAAAGAAAAATTAAACCTTAAAGTGATTTCAGGAGCAAAGGGATTGAATAGGGTTGTTGAAGGAGGTTACACTTCTGATCTTTTGAGTGATGTTATGGGAAATGCTGAAATGAATCAGTGTTGGATAACATTACAAACTCACAAAAATATTATGGCAATAGCTTCTTTAAAAGAACTTGCTTGTATTATTTTGGTGAAAGACCTTGAGCCAAATTCTGATACTATTGAACAAAGTAATGAAGAAGCAATTCCTATTCTTTCATCTTCTAAGGAAGCATTTGAAATAACTGGAGAGATATATTCATTGCTAAAATAAATCATGCAATCTTTCAAAGCAGACTTACATGTCCATACTGTACTTTCGCCTTGTGGAGACTTGGAAATGAGTCCCACAAACATAATTGCTAAAGCGAAAGAGTTAGGATTAGACTGCATTGGAATTACAGACCACAATTGCACCTTGCACTCCAAATTAGCCAAACGTTTGGGTAGTGAGCAAGGTGTTTTTGTTTTAATGGGGGCTGAGGTAACCTCAAAAGAAGAAGCACATTGTCTTTGCTTTTTTGAGGATGATGAAAGTTTAGACGAGTTCCAAATCTGGTTAGATGAAAAGCTTCCAAAGATAGAACTCGATGAAGATAAGTTTGGCTATCAGCTTGTGGTTAACGAAGAAGAAGAGATTATTGACCAAAAAGAATATCTTTTAATAAGTGCAATTGATGCCGATTTAGATGAGATATATCAAAAGGTACATTCTTTAAATGGATTGTTTATTCCTGCTCACGTTAATAAAGGAGCAAATAGCTTAACTTCTCAACTTGGTTTTATTCCCCCAGACATTAAAGCTGATGCTTTAGAAATATCACATCATATTTCAAAAACAAACTTTATTAAAAAGAATGCGTACCTTAAAAAGTTCCAATTTATTCAAAGCTCCGATTCGCATTATATTAATACATTAGGAGAAACATATTGTAATCTTATTATGGAAGAGCTTTCTTTTGAAGAGTTTCGTTTGGCAATTGCAGGAAAAGATGGACGTTATGTTGAAACAATAATAGAATAATAGCTATGAAAGACCTATCACTTCACGTTATGGACCTTCTCCAAAACTCAACTGTGGTTGATTCCTCAATCATAACTCTTGATATTAAAGATAGCATAAAAGAGAATATCTTTAAGTTTACAATAACCGATGATGGAAGAGGAATGAGCAAGGAATTTCTATCTAAAGTTACAGATCCTTACAGCACAACCAGAACAACAAGAAAAGTTGGCTTAGGACTGCCACTTATAAAGATGAATTCCGAACATTGTGGAGGAGGATTCGAAATAGAAAGCACCCTTGGGAAAGGAACAAAACTTACCTTTTGGTTTGAACATAATCATTTGGATAGACCTCCAATGGGAGATTTAGCAGGTGTTTTTGTCCTGACCATTGCACAAAATGAAGCAATTCAATTTAAGCTAAACTATCAAACCGATGTTGATACATTTGAATTTGATACCCTAGAAGTGAAAGAAGCCTTGGATGGCATGTCCTTAAATAATATGGATATAATTAAAATGCTTCGTGAAATGATAGAGGAAAACCTCAAAGAAATTAAAGCAAACGATTAAATAAAATATACAATGAGCTTAGAAGAAAAAATAAATGCAGACATAAAACAAGCAATGTTTGCAAAGGATAAAGCCAAATTGGATGCACTACGTGCTGTTAAGGCTGCCGTTTTATTAGTTAAAACAAGTAAACCACAAGGACAGGAAATAACTCCTGAAGAAGAAATACAAACCCTTCAACGCCTTGTTAAGCAAAGAAAGGAAGCTTCACTAACATATAAGGAACAAAACAGAGAAGACCTTTATAATGATGAAGTTTTTCAATTAGAAGTAATTGAACAATATTTACCAAAACAACTTTCCGAAGAAGAAATTAGAGAAGCCTTAAAAACAATAATTTCTGAATTAGGAGCTACTTCTCCAAAAGATATGGGCAAAGTAATGCAATCAGCTCAAAAAAACTTTGCAGGACAAGCTGACAACAAATTAGTATCTCAAATTGTAAAAGAACTCTTAGGATAAACTTTACAAACTATTTGTAAACTTAAGAAAAAGCTTTTGAGTAAAAGAAAAAGCTTTCCCAAACTTAAACAAAGAGTTTATTAAGATAAAATGGTGTTTCGTTATGACGAAATGCCATTTTTTTTTGCTTAAACGACTATTTAAACTTATTAAATAAGGAGTAAATCCAGTATAATGCCATTATATTCTCCATATAATGCCATTATACTTATGGTTTAATGGCATTATAGTTGTAGTTTAATGGCATTATACCAAGAATATAATGGCATTATACTGAGATTAAGAAGAAGTTTTATTATTTTGAAAGCTTATTTTGTTAGCTTATAGTCTTGTATTTTAGGTTGTAAAGCTTGTTTTCTTTTGAATTTATTTAGATTAGTTTATTTGATTTAAATCAAATAAGTAATTAGAAGCTATAATATAGTGAAGAATTACCAAAAAAATAGATCACAAAAAAAGGCTGAGTTGAATTTCAACTCAGCCTTTATAGATTAGTTATTTTCTATGTTTTCTATTTCCAATCTTGAGAAGACATTCTTAAGTAAGAATTATATCTCCATTTAGCATTTTCTTCGCTTAAACGGAATAATTCTTCAGCATCTTGAGGGAATGCTTTCTTCAAAGAAGAATAACGAACTTCTCCATTAATAAACTCTTGGAATTTTGCCCAATCTGGTTCTTTTGAGTCTAAAGTAAATGGATTTTGTCCTTGTTCAGCAAGTTCTGGATTATATCTCCATAAGTGCCAGTAACCGCATTCAACAGCACGCTTGCCTTCTTCTTGAGTTTTTCCCATTCCTGCTCTTAGTCCGTGATTGATACATGGAGCATAAGCAATGATTAAAGATGGTCCATTATAAGCTTCAGCTTCTTTAATAACCTTTAAGTATTGAGCTTGATTTGCACCAATTGAAACTTGAGCTACATAAACATAACCATAAGTTGTTGCAATCATACCAAGGTCTTTCTTTCTGATACGTTTTCCAGAAGCAGCAAACTTAGCAATTGCTCCAACAGGGGTTGCTTTTGATGCTTGACCACCAGTGTTAGAGTAAACTTCTGTATCCATTACTAAAATGTTTACGTTTTCTCCTGAAGCAATAACGTGGTCTAATCCACCGTAACCGATATCATAAGCCCAACCGTCTCCACCAAATATCCATTGAGATTTTTTGATGATGTATTGGCTGTTTTCTTTCAATTGTTTGCAAATATCGCAGCTGCAAGCATCGAAAGTAGGCATTAATTTATTGTATATATCTTGAGTGATTTCAGCATCTTCACGATTATCAATCCATTTTTGGAATAGTTCTTTTTGTTCAGCAGAGCAGCAAGTACAAGCTAAACCTTCTTTCATTAGGCTTTCAACTCTGTCTCTCATAACTCTTGTTGCTGTAGCCATTCCTAAACCGAACTCTGCATTGTCTTCAAATAGTGAGTTAGCCCAAGCTGGACCTTTACCTTCAGCATTCTTTGTGTAAGGCATAGATGGACAAGAACCTCCGTAAATTGAAGAACATCCTGTTGCATTAGCAACCATCATTCTTTCACCAAATAATTGAGTGATAAGTTTGATATATGGAGTTTCACCACAACCAGCACAAGCTCCAGAGAACTCGAACAAAGGTTGAGAGAATTGAGAATTCTTAACGTTCTTAGAAACTTCAACCAAATGTGATTTATAGCTTACGTTTTCAGTAATACTTTCCCAACGTTTTGCTTCTTCCATTTGAGTTGTAAGAGGTTTCATAACCAAAGCTTTTGTCTTAGCAGGACAAACATCAGCACAGTTTCCACAACCAGTACAGTCTAAAACGCTAACTTGCATACGGAATTGAAGTCCTTCAAATTCTTTTCCAGTTGCTTTAAGAGTTTTTGTATCTGCAGGAAGTTTAGCCATTTCTTCATCATTGATTAAGAAAGGACGAATAGCTGCGTGAGGACAAACATAAGAACATTGATTACATTGAATACAGTTTTCTGATGCCCATTCTGGAACGTGAGAAGCAATACCTCTCTTTTCATATTGTGATGTTCCACAAGGGAAAGTTCCATTTTCTACTCCAGTAAAAGCTGAAACAGGAAGTGTATCACCTTCTTGAGCGTTGATTACATCAACAACGTTCTTAATAAATTCAGGACGGTTTGAAGTTGCATTTTCAGAAGCAACAGTTTCATTAGCCCATTCTTTCTTAACTTCAACTTTAATTGCATCACCACCACGGTCAACAGCAGCGTAATTCATCTTAACGATGTTTTCACCTTTCTTTCCGTATGATTTGTCAATAGCTTTCTTCATTTGAGTAACTGCTAATTCGTAAGGAATTACATTAGCAATCTTGAAGAATGCAGATTGAAGAATAGTGTTTGTTCTGTTTCCTAAACCAATTTCTTCAGCTATAGCTGTAGCGTCGATGATATAGAAATTAATATTCTTTTCAGCTAATTCTTTTCTAATTTTTGCAGGAAGATTCTTAACAGTATCTTCAGCATTATACATTGAGTTTAAAAGGAAGGTTCCATTTGGTTTAATTCCTTTTAATATTTCATACATGTTTAAGTAAGCAAATACGTGGCAAGCAACAAAATCAGGAGTTGTTACCAAGTATGGGGAACGAATTGGAGTATCTCCAAAACGAAGGTGAGAACAAGTGAAACCACCAGATTTCTTACTATCGTAAGAGAAGTAAGCTTGACAATATTTGTCAGTGTTATCTCCAATAATCTTGATAGAGTTCTTGTTTGCTCCAACAGTACCATCAGCTCCTAAACCATAGAATTTAGCTTCAAAAGTTCCAGCTTCAGATACTGAAATTTCTGGAAGAACAGGAAGAGAACGATTAGTAACATCATCAACTATACCAACTGTAAATTGATTCATTGGAGTTGAAGATTTAAGATTTTCAACAACTGAAAGGATCTGAGCAGGAGTAGTGTCTTTTGAACTTAAACCATAACGTCCACCAATAATCATTGGACGATTTTCTTTATTGTTAAATAATTCAACGATGTCTAAGTAAAGTGGATCTCCATTAGCTCCTGGTTCTTTTGTACGGTCTAAAACGCAAATTCTCTTAACTGATTTAGGGAATACGTTAAAGAAGTATTTAGCAGAGAAAGGACGGTATAGATGAACAGAAATCAATCCAACTTTTTCTCCCTTTTTAGCTAAATAATCAATAGTTTCTTTAATTGTATCATTAACAGAACCCATAGCAACAATAATGTTTTCTGCATTAGGGTCTCCATAATATTCAAAAGGTTTATGTTCTCTACCTGTTATTTGACCAACTTTTTGCATATAGTCATTAACCATGTCAGGAATTGCATCATAGAAAGGATTACAAGCTTCTCTTGCTTGGAAGAAAACGTCAGGATTTTGAGCAGTACCTCTTGTAACAGGATGTTCTGGATTAAGAGCGTTTTCTCTATATTCTTTTAAGGCTTTTTGATCAATCAATTTAGCCATATCTTCTGTATCAAGAGCTTCAATTTTTTGAATTTCGTGAGAAGTACGGAAACCATCAAAGAAATGCATAAAAGGAACTCTTCCTTTGATTGCAGTAAGGTGAGCAACTCCAGCCAAATCCATAGATTCTTGAACTGAATTAGATGCTAACATTGCAAAACCTGTTTGGCGACAAGCGTAAACATCTGAATGATCTCCAAAGATTGAAAGAGCTTGAGCCGCAAGAGTACGAGCTGTTACGTGGAAAACTCCAGGAAGTAATTCTCCTGCAATCTTATACATATTAGGAATCATCAATAATAGACCTTGAGAAGCAGTAAATGTTGTAGATAGAGCACCAGCTTGAAGTGAACCGTGTAAAGCTCCAGCTGCACCTGCTTCAGACTGCATTTCTACAAGTTTAACAGTTTCTCCAAATATATTTTTTCTTCCGTTAGCTGACCATTCATCAACATATTCTGCCATTGGAGAAGACGGTGTGATGGGATATATAGCTGCACATTCAGAAAACATATATGCTACATGAGCTGCTGCTTGATTACCATCGCAAGTCAAAAATTTCTTTTCTTTTGCCATTTCTTTTAATTTTATAAGTATTTGAATTAAATTCGTTTAAAGTGAAAATACTTCACTATTTTAGCTTGCAAAGTTACAATAAATATATTGAACAAAAAAAGAAAAGAGATAAGAAATATGGTTTAGGCTTTTAAATTGACTAAAAATTTGATTTTGCGATAGTAAAAAAGAATTATTATAGCTATATTATGGGTTAAATTTTCTTTTATCTTAAATCCCTTTTTCTATTTCTCTCTCCACCATTTCCTTTGCCTCAGTCAATAACCTTTCACTTTCTTTACGAAGAGCAAAACTTTCATTAATCCAAGCAGCTATTTTCTCTTGTGTTGTTGATTCGATAATAGGAATAATAATGTTTTTAATATCATTAGATGAAATGTTAGTTTGAACTCCCCCAGTTCCTATTTGTTCTAATTGATATTTACCAATAATAGAATTTAAAATAAGAGATAAAACCTGCGGATTGAAGTTTTTAGATGTTATTCTCATAATCCTTTGATTAATTACAACCTGTTCTTCTTCTCTTACAATACAACTTAATCCAATAGTTCCTGACATTGAAATTAAAATGTCATTTTCAGATGCAATATCTTTCTCGCTTAAATATAAATCGTGTTTAGGAATATTAATTGCATTAGATAAGTCTAATCCTTCCTTTGTTATATTGTTAATTCGTACTAAAGGAATTCCATTTTCAGAAATATAAGTTTCACTTTTATATGGATAACCTGTAGAATAATTGTCAATAAATGATTCAAATCTTGAAAATCCTTCTTTGTGATTTTTGACAGCTTTTATAATTTCCTCATACTTTTGTTGATAATATTCTGCATCTAAGCGACCTGTTTCCAAAAATGATTCTTTATAGTTTTTTATATTTGTTTTTTCTTGCGAAGGAGTATAATTCTTTAATCCGATTGTCTCTAAAAGTAATTCTTCTGCTTGTCCGTAGAGAGATTGGGATAGTGACTTTTTCTGATTACTTTCAAATAATAAACTCTTAATTTTGTTTTGAAGATCAAAATTAATGATAGGTATTTTAATTGAACCTACTTCTTGTAAATTCATGTTGTATTGTCCAGTTGGGCGTGCTATTCTCCTTATTTGTTTATGTCCCCATTTCGAAGTTAAAAATGTAAATAAGAAATATGGATTAACTTGGTCTTGATAATCTTTTTTAATTCTTAATAAAGCCATTGCTTGTGTAATATTTGCTTTAGGAAAATCATTAGACAACAATGAACACCTACCAATAACATCCGTTGTTGCTCCTACAATATTTATCAAAACATCATCATTTTTTAATTCTGTAGATTTCATTTTATTGTTTGTGCTGTTATCAATAAAAAAATAATCAATTTCAGAATTAAAAGTTAAAATACCATTTCTAATATTATCTGTTTTTAAAAGAATTATACCATTTTTTAAATTTTCATCTCTATCTTTTGGAGTTGTTCCGCTATTAATTTCACAGATATTAGATAACTCTATAGCATTACTATATTTATTTTTTAAGAACTCTTTTTGAAAATAAAAACTATCTATTCTCTCAGAATAGCTTTCTTTTTTTACATTACTCAACAAAACTTCGCTTATTTCCAGCCCTTCCAATAAGTCTTTATACTTTTGCTCATTGAAAGGGCTATTTAAAAAAAACTTAACTGCTCTTTCTTAGCAAATTCTATAAATGCTTCAGCAATTCCGTCTTGAGTTAGTCCGTCATGGTTAAAAAGGTCATGCTTTACTATTAAGTGGTTGTGTAGGTCAAGAGCATAATCTTCTAATTTCTTTGGGTCTGTTATATACTCTATCGGTTGGTCGCTTACCATAGTCATTTCTTCCTGCTTATATTGAGGAGCAAGTTTGTATTTGCTAATATCACGTTTGCGAACATAGATTTTATCTCCACTGTTATCCTTGCTTGGCTCTTGCATTGTGGCAAAGAAAATTGGATAGTCTTCTTTTTTAGGACAAAGCTTTTCATCCCATTTCTGAACAAAGAGAACAGATGTTTTTGTTCCAGTGTGTGGTTTAAATACATTACCATGAAGTCCAACAACAGCTAAAATACGACAACGCTCAGCAATATAATCACGAATAATCTTGTCGCTTGAATTATTGAAACGCCCCTGAGGTAAAACAACAGCCATCCTACCACCAGGCTTTAAAAAATCTAAATTGCGTTCAATAAATAAGATGTCACGTCCTACAGCATTTTGATATTTTCCATTTTCCTTCTTGCCTAAGTCATATTTTGCCAAAATACGACTTTCTTTAATATCTCCAGCAAAAGGAGGATTTGCCATTAGAATATCAAAATTAAATTCTCGATTACTATTTTCGTTATTTCTCAATTCTCTAAGCTTAATCCAACCATTATTATATGTGTCTATCCATTTCTGATCTTTCTGTTCTTCATCCCAACGTTCAAAGTCAAGAGTGTTAAGGTGCATTACATTTGTTTGTCCGTCACCTGCAATAAGGTTTAAGGTTCGAGCAACACGTACAGCTTTTTCGTCAAAATCTATTGCAAACACATTTTCGTTTACATAATCGTTACATTCTGCTGGTTTAGCCTCTAAGGTAAATAAATGACTTTTGTTTAAACCTTTTGATTTAAGGATTTGTTCCCAAACATAAAATATTGTATGAACAGGAAAGCCACAACTTCCAGCAGCTGTGTCAATCATTGTTTCATTAGCTTTGGGATTAAGCATCCTTACACACATATCAATCACATAACGAGGAGTAAAATATTGTCCTTTTTCTCCTTTGCTGCTTTTATTGATTAGGTATTCAAAAGCTTCATCAACAACTTCAAGATTGGAATTAAAGAGTTTTACATCTTGCAAGGAAGCAACACAAACAGAAAGATGTGAAGGAGTAAGTAGTATTTTTGCGTCTTTACTAAATACTCCTTTCCACTTCTTCTTAGCATTATCGAAAAGAGTTTGAATCTTATCTTTTAGTTCCGTTTCTGTATCACCATAGTTACGAAATTCAAGATTGCGGCTATGGTTTCGCCCACTTTCCATTTCATCATATAACTTGGTGAAAATTAATTTGAAAAGCTCTTCAAAAACATCTACTCCTGCATTAGCCAAAACCTCATCTTCCATTTCAAGGATTAGGTCTTTAAGCGATTTTCTTTCATTAACAAGTTTGTCTTTGGCTATTAAATCATCAATTTTCCATCGTTCAGAAAGAATATCACTAAGTTTCTCATTTGCTTTTGGAATATTTGGAATATCTTCAAAATAGTTTGGGTCTTTTCTGTGGTAAAAAGAAATTTGATTCCCATTTGTCCAAACTCCAATCGGTGCGCCCGTAGCATTGCAATAGGATTTTAGTTGTTCTTTTCCGTCTTTAAGTTTTGGTTTCTTAAGCTCCACAATTATATACGGAGTTGTAACTTGGTCTTTATCAAAAATTACAATGTCAGCACGTTTTTTCTCTCTGCCAAAAGTAACATTATATTCAAGCTCAATGCGGTTTGTAGGATATTTATAGTAGTCAAGTAAAACCTCAAGATATAGTTGCCTAATTGCTTCCTCTGGAGTTAGCTTTATTTCTTTCTTCCTTACAAGACAATTAATGTAAGGTATATTTTTACCGTTTTTATCTGTTTTAACAATAATCCTTTTTTCAAATTCATTGATTTGTACCAAGTCAAATTGAGTCTGTTGGTAATCTGAATCTTTTAAAATATCTTGAAGAGTATGTACTGCCATTTTTTTATTTTTAAGGTTACAACAAAGATACAACTTTTATAAATTTCATATAAGGAAATATGTTTTTTTACTTAATTTCTGATTCAAGAATCCATTTCTTTAATCTTATTTGTGCTATTTTTCTTTTGCTAAGTATTGTAAATTAGAGAATAAACTTTTGCTAAAATAAACTTAGTCCTTGCCCTCAAAGGACTAAGTCCTCTGACCCTAAGGACTAAGTCCTCTTGACACAAGGACTAAGTTTAATTTTTAAAGCTATATTATGGGTTAAATTGTAGGGGAATAAGTGGATGAAAAATTAAACAAGGAGTTTTAAAAATTAAACTAAGGTTTTTTCTTCTAAAGCTAAGGTTTTTTTGTGTAACCTTAGTTTAAATTACTCTAAGTTTAATTTGCCTATACCTTTTTCAAAGTCAATTTATTTCTTAATTATCTTTCTATTTATGATAGTATCTTTATGTTTAAGTTTAAGTATATAGGTTCCTTTCTTTAGGAAATCTAAATCAATTGTTATGTTATTATATATTTCTTTTCTGAAAACTTCCCTTCCAAATAAATCAATTACACTTAAACTTATTGGATATTTATCAGAACTAATATTTATTTCCTTATCAATTAGTGTTGGATAAACTTTAATTTGGTTATTGTTTGCTTCAATTTCTTTTGTATCTAAACGCATATAACAATAGCCGTATCCAGCATCATAAATTATATTATTGTTTTTATATGCACATAAAAGATTCCATGTTGAGTGAAGATTGTCATCGTTCTGGTTAATAAAATCTCCATTGCTTCCAATTCCTTCAATCCAATAAACTCCCCATTGAGGATAAAGAGGATCTGCTTCATTAAAAAATATTCTTTTAAAATATTGATTATCTATTTCAATGGAATCTATAAGTGTTACAACTAAAGGTTCAGGATGTAATTCATATACTTCATATGTAATATGGAAAGTATCATTTAAACTAAGATTGAAATCAAATAAAATATATTCTCTTGGGAAATCGTAGTCGACTCCATTACTATGAGTATTAGAGTAAGTGAAAATATAAACTCTATTGCTGTCTTCTCTAATCCAATTGTTTGCTTGCCAGTTAATGGCTAAGGAAGTATCGTAGTTAGTAGCTTTCAGTAGTTTCAAATAAGCTTTATTATCAATTATTGTGTCTTCAGAGCTAATCCTATATAAGTTTGTGAATTTTTTAAACTCTTGAGTACCCGTATAAGTATGCAAGACATTCCATTGTTTTGTTGTGTCAAGAATAGATTTATTAACTTGAGAATAACTAATTTTGCTTGATAAACTGATTAAGCAAATGACTAAAATGAATAATACTTTTTTCATAAGGTTAATTGTGTTTGTTCTTATTTTTTTATCTGACAAAAAATCGTTGACAAATAATTATGTTACTAAGAATTAGGCAAAGATATAAATTATTTCCATTAATTATCCTCCAAAATACTTATTATTTGAATTTTAATCAAATTTCTTTTTAGCTAAATAAGGAGTGAGCTTACTAAAATCAAGAAAAAACTTATTTAAATAAGGAATAAATTCCGTATGGTAGCATGATAAATTTAATAAGGTCGTATGTTAACAATGTTATGGTCGTACCTTAATTGATTAAGGTCGTACCTTAGCAATATTATGGTCGTACCATACGAAATTTATACCTTATCTTTTTCAACTATAATAAGGGTTTGATACACTTATATCAAATAAGAATAAATTTATATCAAATTTCCACTTTATAAATCTTATTTTGTAACACTATTTTACAAGGGAAATCTCTTACAATATTTTGAAGAAAGTATGAGGATAGGGTTTATTTCAAGAATTCTACAATCTCTTTTATTAGCATTGCAGGGTTATCAACCAAAACCCAGTGTCCTGAATTTGGTATTGTCTTTATAACAGAATTTTTAAATACTTCTTTAAAGCTGTTTATGTCTTCTTCTAAAATATAATTGGAGTTTTCTCCTCTTAAAAGAAGGGTAGGGATATTATTCTTGCTAATAGATATTCTTTCTAAAACCTTTGAATAATCTTTTGCAAGAAGTGGTATGTTTGATTTCCAACTTATCTGATTTCTTGAATAATCTACATTTTTCAATATTAGTCCAATTAAATCGGAAGGGATTTCTTGCTCAATTAAATATTCTTTTAGCTGAGTTATATTTTTGAATTGAGATATATTGGTTTGAATAAGCGTTGAAACAAGCAATGAATTAATGTCGTTAGAGGTGTATTCTTTAAAATGAATGTCAACAACAATTAGGGCTTTAAAATATTCCTTATCAATATTCATCATTTCCATTGCAATCTTCCCTCCCATAGAATGACCAATAATAACAGGGTTTTCTAATTCTTTTATTTTACAAAATCCATAAATGATTTCAGCCATTTCTTTATAAGAAAACTCTTTGGTATGAAAGGTCTTACCATGATTGGGTAAATCTGGGATAATTACATTAAAGCCTTGTGTGGAGAGAAATTTGCCAATTGAAATCCAATTATCACTTACTCCCAACCAACCATGAAGAATAATAATTGGAGTACCTTGACCATACTGACGAAAGAAGAAATCCATCTTTTAGATTTTATTTTTAAGCAACAATTCTATATATCTGTATGCAAAAATATAAAATAAATAGATTATTCTTTTGACAGGTTGCAGAATTTTTATAGTTTTGCATGTTAAAATATAAAAGTATTGAACTATGGAATATGTAGCAATTATTATCTTTGCAGTATTTGTAAACAACGTTATTCTTTCACAATTCTTAGGAATTTGTCCTTTCCTTGGAGTTTCAAATAAGGTTTCAACTGCAGTAGGAATGGGGGCAGCTGTTGTTTTTGTTATGACTTTGGCAACATTGGTTACCTATTTAATCCAAGTTTATATTTTAGTCCCTATAAATATTGGATTTCTCCAAACAATAGTTTATATATTAGTTATTGCTTCTTTGGTTCAGATGGTAGAAATTATTCTTAAGAAAGTTAGTCCAGGATTATATCAAGCTCTTGGGGTTTTTCTTCCTCTTATTACTACAAATTGTGCAGTTCTTGGTGTTGCAATATTGGTAATACAAAAAGATTTTGATTTAATAACTGCACTTGTATATACAATAGGTATGGCATTAGGTTTTACTTTAGCTATGATTCTTTTTGCTGGAATTAGAGAAAAAATGGACTTGGTTGGTGTTCCAAAAGGAATGCAAAAGATGCCTATTGTTCTTATAACAGCTGGTATTCTTGCTATGGCATTTATGGGTTTTGCTGGATTAGTTAAAATTTAAGATTATGAATGATAGCGAAATTAAAAATGTTTCCGCATCAGATGTTTCAAAAGAAGAGACAGAAAAAATAGATATTGAACCAATAAAATCTATTGTTAAAAATAAAACCAGTAAGAAACTTTCTAAGGGACTTCAAAAAAAGACAAAGAAACCTTCATGGTGGGTTAGGACAAGAAGGAAAAAATTAGTTCTTGAATTAAAAACCTCTCTTAAAGAATTAGGAGTAAATAAAGCTTGGGTTCATAAACATTTTATTAACGCTGAAGAAAAGAAAGTTAATAACATTACTATTTATATTGAACTTAATAAAACTAAAGCAAATAAATATGATGCTCATCAAATAGATGCTTTAATGGATAAGAAGTTTAAAAGAAAAGTTATTAATGTTATTGATGTTGCTTCTTTGCAGCCAGCAATAAAAGAATATGTTTCTAAAGATATAACTCCTTTATTATAGTTTTAAATGCAAATTTCGGCAGTAATCATTACTTTCAACGAAGAAAAGAATATTGAACGTTGTATCAATTCCTTGCAGGGTGTTGTTGATGAAATTATTATTGTTGATTCTCTTTCTACAGATAAAACTCAAGAAATTTGTTCAAAGTATGACTTGGTTAAGTTCTACACTCAAGAATGGCTTGGCTATTCAACACAAAAGAATTATGCCAATAAATTAGCTTCTTTTGATACAATTCTTTCTATTGATGCCGATGAGGTGCTTTCTTTTGAACTAAAGCAAAGTATTTTGACTATTAAGGCTCAGTATGATAATATATCAAATCCTAATATAATCTTTTCCGTTAAGCGTTTAACCAATTACTGTGGCTCTTGGATAAAACACTGTGGTTGGTATCCCGATATTAAGAAAAGAATATTTAATAAATCAATTCAATGGGTTGGAGATATTCACGAAGAATTGCTTTATTTGCCTTCAACCAAAATTAAACTTCTTGAAGGAGACCTTTATCACTATTCATTTCATACCACCTCTGACCACATTAAACAAGTAGAGAAATTTACAGACCTTACTGCAAAACAAGCTTTTGAAAAAGGTAAAATGATTTCTTGTTTTGGAATTTGGTTTAGACCTAAATGGAAATTCTTCAGAGATTATATTCTTTTAAGAGGAATACTTGATGGATATGCAGGATACCAAGTTTGCAAAATATCTTCATTTGCAACATTCTTGAAATATACTAAGCTTAGAGAATATTATCGTGAAAAAGAATAATATTTTACAAGTGTTTTCTTCTTCCTTTTGGGGAGGGGGAGAGCTTTATGTTTTTGATTTGTCAAAAAGATTAATAGAAGATAATCATAAAGTTATATGTATATCTAAGAAAAGCAGAATTATTGCAGATAAATTAGAGTCATCTGATATTCCTTATTATAATTTACCTCTTTCTGGAGTTTTTGATTTGTTTTCAGCTCTCAGAATAAGAAAAATAATAAGAGAAGAAAGCATTGATATTATTCATGTTCATAATTTTAAAACTCTTTTCTCAATTGTTTATGCAAAGATTCTATCTAAGAAAAAACCTAAGATAATTCTTTCAAGACATTTGATTAAAAAGGCTAAGAATAATCCTTTATACAATTTTCTATATTCAAAGATTGATAAAATAATCTTTGTTTCAAATATGGCAAGAGAAGAATTCTTTCTCTCTAATCCAAGAATAGAAAAGTCAAAAACTTTAGTTATACATAACAGTATTAAGCCTCAAGAAGAAAAAGCTAATACATTAAATATAAGAGAAGATAATAATATAAGCGAATATGCTTTATTAGTAACATTTACAGGAAGAATTGTACCAGATAAGGGTGTTGATATATTAATTAAGGCTTTTTCTCAATTAAAGCCAGAAAATACATATCTGATTATTGCAGGAAGTGGAGAAGAGGAATACTTAAAAGAACTAAATAAATTGGTTGTTGAATGCAATCTATCTTCAATGGTTATATTCTTAGGTTTTGTTAAAGATATTTCTTCTTTAATTGCTCAAAGTGATATAGGAGTTTTTCCTTCTGTCTGGAGAGAGCCATTTGGACTTTCAATAATTGAATTTATGCAAGGAGGGAAGTCGGTAATTACCACAAATAATGGAGCTCAAAAGGAATACATTATTAATAACGAAACTGGAATCCTTGTTGAACCAGGAAATGCTGAACAGCTTTCAAATTCATTGAAAACCTTAATTAATAACAAGCAATTAAGAGAAGAGATTGGTCAAAAAGGAAAGATATATTTTGAAAAAGAGCTCTCCTACGAACAATTCTACAAAAAGATAATCTCTACATATAATATCTAAATTGAAATTTAGATAGTTTCAGGCTGTTTTCCCAATAAGAAATAAAGAGAAGTATAAATAAAAAAAGAACTCAAAAACTTTTTAGGGTTCTTGAATTCTTTTTTATTAATTATTTAGTTGTATTACTCTAAGATTATAGAGTATGAACAGCTTGAACTAATTCTTTTCCTGTTTGAACTGCTTTTAGGTTTTCTGGAATCATTCCATGATGACGTTCAGGAAGTGATTTCATAAGACCTTTTTCAATAAATTCTTCTGTAACTACAGGTTTTACTTTTAAGAAACCTCCAAGAACAATCATATTGAAAACTTTAGCTAATCCAAGTTCAGCTGCTTTTTCAGTTGCTGCAACTTTATAGATATTAATATCTGTACGTTTAGGAGGATTAGTTATTCCGTTTGGATCATATAATAAAACTCCACCAGGTTTAACGCTGCTTTCAAACTTATCAAGTGATTGTTGATTAAGAATAATAGCTGTGTCAAATTGACTTATAATTGGAGAGCTGATTCTTTCATCTGAAATAATTACTGATACGTTTGCAGTTCCTCCACGCATTTCTGGGCCATAAGAAGGCATCCAGCTAACTTCTTTATCTTGCATTGCACCTGAATAAGCAAGTATTTTGCCCATTGATAAAACTCCTTGTCCACCAAATCCGGCTATAATGATTTCTTCTGTCATTGCTTTGTTATTTTAATTATTTTTGAACTAATTCACCATCAACTTTAATATCTCCAATTGGATATTTAGCGAACATATTTTCAACCATCCATTCATTTGCTTTTGGTGCTGGCATTTTCCATCCTGAATTACAATTAGAAACAACTTCAACAAAAGAAGTTCCTTTTTTGTTCTTTTGGTTTTCGAATGCTTGACGTACTGCTTTTTTTGTTTTTCTAACAGCAGCTGCTGTGTGAACAGATTGACGAGTAACAAAGTATGTTCCTGGCAATTGTGCCAAAAGTTCTGTTATTTGCAAAGGATAACCATTTAATTCAACGTTACGACCGTAAGGAGTTGTAGCTGTTTTCATTCCAATTAAAGTTGTTGGTGCCATTTGACCTCCTGTCATTCCATAAATACCATTGTTGATGAAAATTATAACAATATTTTCACCACGGTTACATGCATGAATTGTTTCTGCTGTTCCAATAGCTGCTAAGTCTCCATCACCTTGATATGTAAATACGTGATGATCTGGATTCAATCTTTGGATTGCAGTTGCTAATGCAGGTGCTCTTCCGTGAGCAGCTCCTAAAGAGTCAACTTCAAAATAATTATAAGCTAAAACTGAGCATCCAACTGGAGCAACGCAAATAGCTTTATCTTGAATACCCATTTCTTCAATAACTTCAGCAATGATACGGTGAGTTGTTCCGTGTCCACAGCCTGGGCAATAGTGCATAACATTATCTGTTAGCACATCTGTTCTCTTGTAAACCAAGTTTTCTGGTTTAACTATATCTTGATTAAACATATACTATTTTCTTTTAATGATTTTTTCTTCCAATCCTTCCAATACTTCTTGTGGAGTATGAATAATTCCACCATAGCGTCCAAAATGTTCAACAGGGCAACGGAACTCAGCTGCTAAACGAACATCTTCCACCATTTGACCTGCACTCATTTCAACAGCTAACATACCTTTTACTTTGGTTGATAGTTCTGCAATTTTCTTTTTAGGGAAAGGGAATAGGGTAATTAATCTTAAAATACCAATCTTATATCCTTTTTCTTTTCCTAATTGCATAGCTTTTTCTGCAATACGTGCACTTGAACCATAAGCAACAAATATGTAATCAGCATCATCACAGTTAATGGCTTCGAAGCGAACTTCTTTTTCTTCCATTTCTCTGTATTTTGCTTGAAGTTTGTGGTTATGTTGTTCTTGTTTTGCTGAATCAAGTTCTAATGAAGTGATGATATGATGTTTTCTGTCTGCAGGTTTACCAAAACTTGCCCAAGGAGCATTCTTTCTTAATTCTTCTTCTGTCCAACGAGGAACATAATCTCCAACATATAGTTTTTCCATAACTTGTCCAATTGCACCATCAGACAAAATCATAACTGGATTACGATATTTAAATGCTATTTCCCATCCAAGGAATACGAAATCATACATTTCTTGAACTGTTGCTGGAGCAAGAACAAATAGTTGATAGTCACCATGACCACCACCTTTTGTTGCTTGGAAATAGTCTGCTTGTGAAGGTTGAATTGTTCCTAAACCAGGGCCTCCACGAACAACATTAACAACAATTGCTGGAAGTTCAGCACCTGCAAGATAAGTTAATCCTTCTTGCATAAGGCTAATTCCAGGAGAAGAAGAAGAAGTCATTACTTTCTTTCCAACTCCAGCTCCTCCATATACCATGTTAATTGAAGATGTTTCACTTTCAGCTTGAAGTACTACCATTCCTGTCTTTTCCCAAGGCTTTTCTGCCATCAAATGTTCCATTACTTCAGATTGGGGAGTGATAGGATAGCCAAAGTATCCATCGCAACCTGAGCGAATTGCAGCTTCTGCAATTGCTTCGTTGCCTTTCATTAATTTTAGCTCTTTTGCCATTTTCTATAATGTTTTATTCGTTATTATTTTGCTTTGTAAACAGTAATTACTCCGTCAGGACATACCATTGCGCAAGAAGCACAACCAATACATTCATCTATTGTTGCTTCAGAATAATTATATCCTTTACCATTTACATTTTTTGCTAAAGCGAGTACACTTTTTGGGCATGCTACAATGCAAACACCACAACCTTTACAACGCTCTTTATCAATTACAACTGTTCCTTTTGCTGCCATTGTTTTATTGTTTTTAATTTGTTAATATTTATTTTTCATTATTTTCAGCCTTCAAAATTATAACTTATTTTTCATTGCCACAAATATTTCATCCTAAATTAATTTTTAATGCAATATAAAACCAATGATGTCGTTATTTTAAAGTATATTATATTTATTAATTTAAAAACAAAGAAATTATGTCAAAATTTACATTACCAGAGTTTCCTTTTGCTCAAGATGCATTGGAACCACATATTTCAAAAACAACAATAGAATTTCACTACGGAAAACATCATCAAACTTATGTAGATAATTTAAATAAACTAATCATAGGAACAGAATTTGAAAACTCTACATTAGAAGAAATTGTTTTAAAATCAAATGGTGGAATATTCAATAACGCAGCTCAAGTTTGGAATCATACTTTTTATTGGAATTGCTTAACTCCAAAATCAAATCTTAAACCTGAAGGAAAACTTTTGGATGCAATTGAAAAAGAATTTGAAAGTTATGACCAATTTAAAGAAAAGTTCACAAATGCTGCTGTTACTCTTTTCGGTTCAGGATGGGCTTGGTTAGTAAAGGATAAAGATGGAAAACTAGAAATAGTTCAAACATCTAATGCGGAAAATCCTATGCGTCAGGGCAAAACACCTCTTTTAGTTTGTGATGTATGGGAACATGCTTACTATATTGACAAGCAAAACCGTCGTCCAGCTTACTTGGAATCATTCTGGAACTTGGTTGATTGGAAGAAAGTTGAAGAAAGATTTTAGAACTTAGTTCCTAAAGTTAATATTCTATAAGTCAAAAGGGATACTCAATAGGTATCCCTTTTTTAGTTTGTTATATTTGCAAACGAGGTTGAAATTAAAAATTAAAGACATTCGACAAATCATAAATATTATCCTTTGAAGAAAATTAATCGGGACTTTTTCAAAAATAAACGGCATCTTTTTGAAAAAAGTCGGTGATTAAAATGAAAAAGTCGGTGATTAATTTTCATTAAGTCCACACTTATTTTTTCTTTCTATTATTCAGGCAAATAGAATAATTATTTTGACTATTCATTAATTATTTCTAAATTTGCAAGCTCAAATATAATTTTAGAATCTAAAAATAAAAAATCATGAATGTATTAGTGTTGAACTGTGGTAGTTCTTCAATTAAGTATCAGTTAGTTGATATGGCTAATGATGCTGCTGTGTTGGCAAAAGGTTTAATAGAAAGAATTGGTTTGGAAATGGGAGAGTTTACTCATAAACCAACTGGAAAAGATAAATATTATGTTAAGACTCCAATCCCAACTCATAAAGTAGGTATTGACCTTGTTCTTAACGCTTTGATTGATGAAAAAATAGGTGTTATTAAATCTTTAGATGAAATTAATGCTTGTGGTCATAGAGTGGCTCATGGAGGAGAAGTTTTTAAATCATCTGTTGTTGTTGGAATTAACGAGAAAGCAAAAATTAAAGAACTATGTGCATTAGCTCCACTTCATAATCCTGCTAACTTGGAAGGTATTGAAGCAATGGAAGCACTACTTCCAAAAGTAACTCAAGTGGCTGTTTTTGATACTTCTTTTCATCAAACTATGCCTAAGGAAGCTTACATGTACGCAATTGACTACAAATACTACACAGATGACAAAATACGTCGTTATGGTTTTCATGGAACAAGTCATAAGTTTGTTGCAGAAAAAGCAGCAAAGTTGGCTGGTTTAGATATAAATAATTCAAAAATTGTAAGCTGTCACCTTGGAAATGGAGCATCAATTTGTGCTGTTAAAGATGGTCAAAGTGTTGATACTTCAATGGGATTTACTCCAGTTGAAGGATTGGTAATGGGAACAAGAGCTGGTGATTTGGATATTGGAGCTTTCTTATACATTTGCGAAAAAGAAGGATTAAACATCAATGCAGCAAATAATTTAATCAATAAGAAATCTGGACTTTTAGGTATTAGTGGACATTCTGATATGAGAGAAGTTTGCGAAGGAAAGGAAAAAGGAGTAGAAAGAGATGTTGTTGCTTTTGATTTATTCTGCAATAGAGTAAGAAAATATATTGGAGCTTATGCTGCAACTATGGGAGGAGTTGATTTAATCCTTTTCACAGGAGGAATTGGAGAAAATGCTGACGATGTTCGTGAAAAGATTTGTGAAAGATTGGAATTCTTAGGAGTTGACTTTGACAAAGCAGCAAATAAAGATCAAAGAGGAGTTGATTTAATGATTTCAAAACCATCTTCTAAGGTAAAGGTTATGATGGTTTCTACCAATGAAGAATATGTAATTGCAAAAGATACATATTCTTTAGCTAAAAAATAAATGAAAAGGCAAATTGCAAGTTTTCTTTTGTGGCTTTCTGGCTGGAAATTAATAGGAAAGCCAGAGCCACAAATGCAAAAATGTGTTTTTATTGAAGCTCCTCACACTTCAAATTGGGATTTTGTATGGGGTTGTCTTGGATTGTGGAAGCTTAAAGTAAAACCTAATTTTCTAATTAAAAAGGAATTATTTGTTTTCCCATTAGGAGGAATATTAAAAGCCTTGGGAGGAATGCCAGTTGATAGGGGAAGAAGTTCCAATATGGTTGACCAAGTTGTTGAGATATTTAATCAAAAAGATAGATTCTCTTTAGTTATTACTCCTGAAGGAACAAGAAAACTTACTCCCCATTGGAAGAAAGGTTTTTATTATATTGCCACAAAGGCAAATGTTCCAATCTATCTGGCTTACCTTAATTATGAAAAAAAAGAAGGTGGAGCGGGAAAGATATTTTATCCAACTGGCGATTATGAAAAAGACATGATTGAAATAGAAGAATTCTATAAGGATAAGATTGCAAAATTCCCAAAGAAATTTAATTTGAGCAAAGAAAACCGAAATAAATAAATACTTATATGTTAAGAACACATACTTGTGGAGAGTTAAATATAAATAATGTTGGCAGTGAAGTAATACTTAGTGGTTGGGTGCAACGTTCACGTGATTTGGGCGGAATGACATTTATTGACCTTAGAGATCGCTATGGAATAACTCAGCTTGCCTTCAATATGGAAACAAATTCTGAACTTTGTCTAAATGCAAGAAAGCTTGGAAGAGAATATGTTATCCAAGTTAGAGGAAAGGTTGAAGAAAGAAGTAGTAAGAACACTAAAATCCCAACAGGAGATATTGAAATAGTTGTAGATGAAATTAAAATACTAAATTCTTCCAAAACACCACCTTTCACTATTGAAGACAATACTGATGGAGGGGATGAACTAAGAATGAAATATCGTTACTTAGACCTTAGACGAAATCCTGTTAAGCAAAATATGTATCTTCGTCATAAACTTTCCATTTTGGTAAGAAATTATATGAATGATTTGGATTTTATGGAAATTGAAACACCTTACCTTATTGGTTCAACGCCAGAAGGGGCAAGAGATTTTGTTGTTCCATCAAGAATGAATCCAAATGAATTCTATGCACTTCCTCAATCTCCACAAACATTTAAACAACTGTTAATGATTTCTGGTTATGACCGTTATTTCCAAATAGTTCGTTGCTTTAGAGATGAAGACCTTAGAGCAGACCGTCAACCAGAATTTACTCAAATAGACTGCGAGATGTCTTTTGTTGAGCAGGAAGATATTCTAAATATATTTGAAGGGTTGATGAAATACCTGTTTGAGAAAGTTAAGAACATTAAGTTTGACTCTTTCCCAAGAATGCCTTATGCCGATGCAATGAAATACTATGGTTCTGACAAGCCAGACACTCGTTTTGATATGAAGTTTGTTGAACTTAATGATGTTGCAAAAGGAAATGGTTTTTCAGTATTTGATAATTCAGAACTTGTCGTTGGAATTTGTGCTAAAGGATGTGCTGAATACACAAGAAAACAATTGGATGAACTTACAGAATTTGTAAAACGTCCACAAGTTGGTGCAACAGGATTAGTATACATTAAATATAATACAGACGGAACTTTAAAATCTTCAGTTGATAAATTCTTTTCAGAAGATAAACTAAGAGCAATTGCTGACAAGTTCAATGCAGAAAAGGGAGACCTTATTCTAATTATGGCAGGCAAAGAAGAAAAAACTCAACTTGCATTATGCTCTTTGCGTTTGGAAATGGGAGAAAGATTAAACCTTAGAGATCCAAATAAATATTCTCCACTTTGGGTTGTAGATTTCCCTCTTTTGGAATGGGACGAAGAAACTGACAGGTTCTATGCTAAGCATCACCCATTCACAGCTCCAAAACCAGAAGACTATCCAAACCTCTTTACTAAAACAAAAGATGTAAGAGCAAATGCTTACGACTTAGTAATTAATGGAGTTGAGATTGGAGGAGGTTCAATTCGTATTTACGATAAGAATATGCAAAAGGATATGTTTAAGGTGTTGGGATTTAGTGAAGAAGAAGCTCAAAAACAATTTGGATTTCTTTTAGATGCCTTTGAATATGGAGCACCACCTCATGGAGGCATAGCTTTTGGCTTTGACAGACTATGTTCAATATTTGCAGGAGTTGAAACCATAAGAGACTTTATTGCATTTCCAAAGAACAATAACGGAAGAGACACAATGATAAACTCACCTTCCAAAATCTCTCAAGCCCAACTTGACGAGCTAAACATTCAACTTATAGTAAAGGAATAAACTTATTCTCTTTTATATTAATAAGCCTTAGTAATATTTTGCTAAGGCTTATTTGTTTTTATAACAAATATATTTCTAAATATTTGTTTAATAATTATTAATTACTACCTTTGCCCTCATCAAACATTATATTAATCTTTAAAAGAGGAGTATAAAATGAAAAATTCACAAAAGTTATTAGTAGCTTTTATAATAGCATTATTAACAATCAGCTCCTCTTGTGAGACAGATAATGATAATCCAACACAACCAGTAATCAAATATCCTATTCAGCTCCAAATCTCCGATATTATTCCTTGCGGATGTGTGACTAGATTTGATAATGTGATTTTAGACACTGTTTACATTATAAATGATACAGCAGATTATAGCAAATATTGTAATCATCTTTCTGACTGTTATACAGATTTTTCAAAAAATTCAATACTTGTTTTATATAGCTGGCATTATGGACTTCCTTTTGGTCAAGTACCAGAATTAATAGACACTTTATGAAAGCTTTCAGATAATGAATATCTTTGGGATATAGGTTGTCGTCAATCAGCAATAGATACTAATCTTGGAAGAGGAACATATACTATTGATAGATTTGTCCCTAAAATTCCAAAAGGAGCAAAACTTAATGTTCGTATTGCAAGATAATATCAGATAAAACATTAAAAAAGAACAACAGATGAAAAAAGTACAAAAGTTATTAGCTTTTATTTTAATTGCAGTTATTTCAATAGGTTTTACTTCATGTGAAGCAGATGATGATTCAAAACCAACAAAACCAGTAACTCCAACTGAAGAAACATATCCAATGCAAATTCCTTCTCCTGGTCCTTCCTGTTCATTTGCTGTGTATTGGGATGCATTATCGGAACATGGAAGTATGGAAGATTGGCTTTATATTATTAATGATCAAGAAACACTAATCAGATATGTTGATTTGCAAGACAGCACTGGAAACTGTCAAATCAATTTCGTGGATAAAACAGTGCTTTTAGCATATACTTGGACAAGAAATCTAAATCCATCAGAAGTAAAAGATACTCTTTGGAAACTCTCTTCAAGTGAATTTCGTTGGGAGTTAACTTATAATTATTCAGTAGCTCAACCTTCAATTGGAAGAAGTGCAAATATGATTGTAGTTCCAAAAATTGCTGATACTGCAACAGTATCTTTGTATGTATTAGATGAAGGAGTCCCTCATCCATAAGAATTAAGTTAATAATAAGGTTTTGATTTCAAAAGACTTTATCTTTTAACTCTAAAACCTTATTATTTAATTCTAAGAGCTTATATTTTCAAGTCTTTATAGTTATCTCATAAAGTCTTTATAGTTATTTCGTAAAACTCTTATAGTTATCTCAAGTTCAAAAAGTGCGACTTTCTTACCTGAAAAGTCGCACTTTTAGTCTAAAAAGTCGCACTTTCCAATCAAAAAGTCGCACTTTTTAATTGTTAGATAGTTATCATTAACCTTCGAGATAACTATCTTGGAGAAAAATAATAGTGTTATAGAAAGAAATAATAGTGTTATTTAGAGAAACATTAATGTTATTCTATAAAATAATAATGTCTTTGAGGTAGGATTTTATTATCAAAAAGAAAAAAGATTTGGACAAAATGTAAAAAATAATTGTCATAATGAAAAATAAATTATACATTTGCATCGTTAAATAGAAAATTTATTATTAAAACTTTTAAATTATGAAAAGAACATTCTTGTTTCCAGCTTGTTTCAGGAAAATAGGTTGGATAATTACAATCGTTACATTACTATATTTAGTAATTGGTTTAATCTTCTTTGCAGATGATTTTGATTTTAAGTTTAAAATGCCTGCAATTGTTGCACTTGGAGAAATATTGAATTTTAATGCTGATAATATATATTTTGTATTAACAGAGACTTCTTTCATGACAACTCTTTTCCCTGTACTTATGATAATCGGATTTGTTTTTATTGCTTTTTCAAAAGAAAAAAATGAAAATGAATATGTTTCTATAATTAGAGAAAAAGCTTTAGTATGGTCTGTATTAGTTACTTCTATGGTTTTAATTTTAGCAATTTTACTTATTTATGGATTAACTGCATTATATGTTTTTTGGTTTGACTTTCTTTTCTTTTTACTTTTGTTTGTAATAAAGTTTAGGATAGATATTTTTAGGTTTAATCGTAGCGCTAAGAAAGATGAAGAATAATATTAGAGTAGAAAGGGCTATCTTGAAAATTTCACAGCAGGAGTTAGCCGATAGGATTGGTGTTTCTCGTCAAACAATTAATGCTACAGAATTGGAAAAATATGTGCCATCGGCAACAGTTATTATGAAGATTGCACATATTTTTGGCAAAAAAGTTGAAGATATTTTTGCTTTAGAGGAGAGCGATTGGAAATAAGTTATCTTTCTTAGAATAATCTTGTTAAGCAAAAAATAAAAAGCATGATGTTTATTTAAAAATACCATGCTTTTTTTATGCTAAATATCCTGTTTGCAGCAACTAAGCTATTTTATTTCCCTTATTTTAATATTGTTTTCTGAACGCTCTGAGAATTTAAAAATTGAGAGCAGGCTTAGGAAAGGTCTTATTGTTGCTATTCTCATGCTTTAGATTTGTTAAATTGAGTTTGTGATTTATTCTTGTCAAATTTAATTTTTTCTTGTTTGTAAATAATCTTATTTTTTCTTTGTTTTAGAAAAATGAAACTTGATTCTATTTTATTAAAACTTGATTCTAATAAATTATTCTTTGATTTCATTTTTCTGAGATAATATTTTTCATAAAAAAATAGGCTAAGATTAATTTCTTAGCCTATTAAATATTTTCGTTTAGTTAAAAACTATTTTTGGATATTTGGTAATTCCAAACCAAGTCCTTTTTTCTTATCAATTCTTTTCAATACAAGACCAAGTATTAATGCAGCTAATCCAAGGAATGCTAACATAAGTAGTGGGTTTGTATAATTATAACTTTGAGCAGCAACTTCAGGAGTCATTGTTCCGTTTTTTACTGCAGCAACAATTTCAGGGTTTGAAGAATCTAATATCTTTCCAATAAGAAGAGGGAAAAGCCATAATCCTATGTTTTGAATCCAGAAAATTAATGCATAAGCAGAACCAATAACCTTGCTGTCAACTAATTTAGGAACACTTGGCCATAAACTTGCAGGTACAAGTGAAAATGATGCACCAAGAACTAAGATAGTTACATAAGCAATTAAAACTCCACCTATTGCACTTCCTTTTGCCATTGGTAAGATGAAAGCAAATGTTAAGTGACAAGCAATCAAAAGAAGTGAACCAATCATCAACATTGAAGCTGCTTTACCTTTATTATCAACATATTTACCTAAAATTGGAGTAATACCTACTGCTAATAGTGGGAATACTGCGAAAATAGTTTCTGCTGATTGACGCATATAACCCATATAACAGAAAACAACCAAACCAACAACAGATGTTATCAATAGTGCTATTTTTGTGTTTTTCTTTGAGAAATTTGACATAAAAGCTGTTGCTGCACTGATTAACATTATAACATATTGAATAAATGTTACTGTATTACCTGCCCAGAAACTACCTGCTTCAGGTTGTGTGAAAGTAAGGTTACATTGTAGCATATTTACTGCATATTTTTGGAATGGGAAGATTGCTGAGTAATAAAGTACACAAAGCAATGCAACTAACCAAAATCCCCAACTTGTAAGGATGCCTTTAAGATCTTTCAAACGGAATGGATCATCTTTTTCTTCAGCTTCACCAGTTTGAGAATCAAGTTTTTTGTCCATAAAGAAATAAACAATAAACATAATTAAAGCAACCATCAATAAAATTACACCGAAAGCAACAGAGTGAGAAACATTAGCTCCTCCAAAAATATCTGCCTTTGCTATCATTGGAGAGAATATCATACAAGTAGCAACTCCCAATCGAGCCAAAGCCATTTCAGAACCCATAGCCAAAGCCATTTCTCTGCCTTTGAACCATTTTACGATTCCACGACTTACAGTTATACCTGCCATTTCAACTCCACAGCCAAAAACCATAAATCCTACTGATGCAAGTTTAGCACTTGCAGGCATTCCTTCATAGAAAGGTGCAATACCAAGTTCTTGGAATCCTGGAATATAGTTTAGATTGTTTGTAAACCAATTTTCTAAGCCTGAACCAACAAATGAAGATGATACAGCATACCATTTAATAACTGCTCCAACTAACATCACTGCACCTGATAAAATTGCAGTGAAACGAACTCCCATTTTGTCAAGGATAATTCCAGCAAAAATCAAAAAGAAAATGAATACATTCAAAAATGTTTCACTTCCTTGCATTGTTCCAAAAGCTGTTGAATCCCAACCTCTTGTTGATTGCATTAAGTCCTTGATTGGAGAAAGTATATCCATAAAGATATACGAACAAAACATAGCAAACGCTAATAAAACAAGAGCAAACCATCTCATTTTAGGGTTATCTCTCAAAGTTTGAATTTTTTCTGTCATATTATTATATATTTGTATTACTATTTTGCTATTTTGTGAATGCAAAGCTATGATATTTTTATTAAACCAAGTTTTATTTACAAGGTTTTTATTTAATTCTATACTTTAAGCTTTTGATTAAGTGAAAAATAATAGTAGGAAAAAATAAAAAATAGTTTTTTTTCGAATGATATTATGGAGTTATTAAATAATCTCCTATCTTTGCAAATTCAAAAAAAAGTGTGATATTACCAAATAAATCATTATAATATATGCAAAACAAGGGAGCTATTAAAATTATCGTAATTATCTTTTCTTTAGTTTGTTTGTATCAACTATCATTCACTTATTTTACTAAAAAAGTAGAAAAGGATGCTAAAGAATATGCATTAAATAGTTATGCTAAAAATCAAGCAAAAACTCTTGCCGCTGGTAACGCAATAAAAGAACAAGAAATTTTAGATTCAATTTCTAATGAAAGAGAGTTAAATTATTTAGACTCAATTTCTGAGAAACCTGTCTATAATTTTTTATGGATGCGTCAATTTACATACAAGCAATGTAAGGCAAGAGAAGTTGGGTTAGGACTTGACCTAAAAGGAGGGATGAATGTTAAGATGGAAGTTTCAACATCTGATGTTGTTAAAAATCTTGCTACAAATCCTACCGATCCAGCTTTTTTGAAGATTTATGATAAAGCATTAGAACTACAAAAAAAGACAGGAAGAGATTTCTTCACTTCATTCCAAGAAGTAGTACTTAATGAAGGAAATACTGGAAAAGTAAATCTATCTGCTTTTTTCCGTGTAAAATTAAAAGAAAGTGGTATCACAACAAATTCTACAAATGAGCAAGTTCTTGCTGCAATTAAGAAAGAATGTACAGATGCTTTTGATAGAACATTCCAGGTTTTAAGCAAACGTATAGATAAGTTTGGAGTTTCTGAACCAACTATCCAAAAATTAGAATCTTCTGAAAGAATTTTAATTGAACTTCCTGGAGTTTCAGATCCACAACGTATTAGTCGTTTGTTGGAAGGAACTGCACAATTAGAGTTTTGGTTAGCAGGTGATGCAGGAAAGGTATTCCAAGCATTTGGAGCAGCTGATGAGTTTCTTGCTAATGTTGGAGAAGAAAAAGATACTACAATAGCTAATGATACATTAATTAATATAGATTCTTTACAAACAAAACCACTTGTTAATAAAGATACATTACCAAAAAAATCATTAGCTAAGAAAGATTCTATTAAAACTAGACCATTATTAAGTTTATTCGCAAGACTTAATAAAGGAGATTTAGCTCCTTCAGTTATAGGTACTGCAACTGCATCTGCAAAGAAAGAAATTAATCGTCAATTAGAAAGAGCTTCAAAAGTTCTTCCTACAGATGTAAAATTCCTATGGAGTGCTCAACCAATTCCAAAGACAAATGAATTTGAATTATATGTTATACAATATACTAATAAGGCAAAAACTGCACTTTTAGATGGAGATGTTATTGATGATGCACGTCAAGACTTTAATCAACAAGGACATCCAGTTGTTTCAATGTCAATGAAGGCAGAAGCTGCTAGAAAATGGGAAAAGATAACAGGTTCAAATATTGGAAATAGTATTGCTATTGTTTTGGATGATGTTGTTTATTCTGCACCAAGAGTAAATAGTGAAATTAGTGGTGGCCGTTCTGAAATTTCAGGAAGTTTCACTATTGAAGAAGCTAAAGACTTAGCAAATATTTTAAAATCTGGTAAATTAACTGCTCCTGCAAAAGTTGTTCAAGAATCTGTTGTTGGACCATCTCTTGGAGAAGAATCAATTAAAGCTGGATTTATTTCATTCTTGTTCTCTCTTTTAGCAGTATTTGTATTTATGATATTCTTCTATAGTGTAGCTGGTATAGCTGCTTGTATCGCTTTGCTTGTGAATTTATTCTTCCTAATGGGAGTTTTAGCATCAATCGGAGCAGTACTAACGCTTTCTGGTATAGCAGGTATTGTTCTAACATTAGCTATGGCAGTTGATGCTAACGTTATTATTAATGAACGTATTAAAGAGGAACTTAAAAATGGGAAAAATATTAGTAATGCAATAGCTGATGGTTACAAAGCTTCATATTCTGCAATTATTGATGGTAATGTTACAACATTATTAACAGGTATAATTTTAGCATATTTTGGAGCTGGTTCAGTTCTAGGATTTGCTATAACATTATGTATAGGTCTTCTTACTTCTCTTTTCACAAGTATTTTTGTTTCTCGTTTAGTAATGGAGTCAATGATTAACAGCAAATCATTTAAAAACAAACTTAAATTTACCAATAATCTTTCTTCAAAAATTTATGGAGCTCCTAAATTCCGTTTCGTTCAAAATGCAAAGAAACAGTTAGTTCTTATGGGTGCTGTTGTAGTAATATTAACAGGATTCTTAGTCGTAAGAGGATTGAATTATGGAATTGACTTTACTGGAGGTCGTACTTATGTTATAAGATTTGATAAAGATGTTAATCCAAATGACATTAGACAATCATTAGGTAAAGAGTTTGGTTCTGCACCTGAAGTTAAAACTTTTGGACCATCTTATCAAGTTAAGATCACAACTGATTATAAAGTAAAAGAAGATAACGAGGCAGTAAAGAGAGAGGTTATTGAGAAATTATATAATGGTACAAAGACATTCTATATAAATAAGGATATTACTTTAAAAGAATTTCAATCTACTCAAAGGTCTCCACTAGGAATAATTAGTTCAGAAATTGTTGGACCAACAATAGCTGACGATATTAAAACATCAGCAATTATTGCGGTAATTATTTCATTGATTGCAATATTTATTTACATAGCTATTCGTTTTAGAAATTGGAAATATAGTTTGGGAGGTATAGTAGCTTTGGCATTTGATGCATTCTTTACAATTGGAATTTTCTCAGCATTAAATGGAGTGTTGCCATTTAGTATGGATGTCGACATGAATTTTGTAGCAGCAATTCTTACTATTATAGGTTTTTCAATTAATGATACTGTGGTTATTTTTGACCGTGTTCGTGAAAATATTCACCTTTATCCAAATCGTAATTATGGAGAAGTAATGAATATGTCAATTAATCAAACATTAAGTAGAACAATTAACACAGTATTCACAGTATTTATATCACTTGTTATTATATTAGTATTTGGAGGAGATGTATTGAGAGGTTTTGCATTTGCATTAACAATTGGTACTGTTTCAGGTTCTTTCTCAACTTTGTTTATCTCTTCTCCAATTGCATATTTATTAATTAATAAGCAAAAACAAAAAGAGGCAGTAAAAGTAAAATAGAATAATATATTATGCAAAAAACTGATAAAAGAAAGAAGTTTTTTTAGAAAACAGAATTATATTTTGCTTTTATCAGTTTTTTGTATAAATTTGTGGCTAAATAAAGATGTATAGATGAGTATATATTTAGTACTTGCATTAATAGGATTTATATTGATATTCAAAAAGTTGTTTTCTTCTTTTGCTAAGAAAATAATGGAGAATATTCCTCAAATAGAAGATCAAAATCCTGAAAAAAATATTAATAAAACAGATTATACTGATTTTTTTGAAAGGAAAGAAACAATAAAAAAAGTTAAATCTAAAGATAATATTGAAACCACAAAACCACAAAATAAAATTAATAATACTAAAATAACTAATTCAATTAATGAAGTAGAAATAAAAGAAGAAAATGAATTTGATTTAAGAAAAGCGATTATTTATTCTGAAATATTAAATAATCCTTTTTTATCAAGATAATAAATTGAAAAATTAAATTTCATTCTTTACATAAAAAAATAAATAAAGAAATATGTTAAGAAAATTATTCTTTACTCTTGGTTTGTTCTTAACAACCAGTTTAATTTTGTACTCTCAAGGAACATTGACGGGTACAATTACAGATTCTAAAACAGGCGAACCTATGCCGTTCGTTAATGTTATTGTTCAACAAAATGGTCAACAAAAAGGTGGTGCCCAAACAGATATGGATGGAAACTATCAAATTAAACCATTAAGTGCTGGTAACTATGATGTAGTTGCGAGTTTTGTTGGTTACCAGAAAGCAATGAAAACAGGTGTACGTGTAAACGCATCTGGTTATTCTACTGGTGGTAGTATTGCTCTTGAGCCAGCATCAACACAATTAACTGAAGTTAAAGTTATTGATTATGCAGTACCTCTAATTGAACCAGGAACTGCAGAATCTGGTAAGCGTATTACTAATGATGACATCGAAAAGATGACTGCTAATACTGTTGAAGGAATTATTGCAACAGTTGGAGGAGTTTCTGATAATGATGGTCAAGCTGGAACCACTCGTGGTGAAGGTAGTATGGTAACCTATGTAAATGGAGTTGCAAAAAAAGGAACTGTAAATATTCCTAAGCAGGCAATTCAAGAGGTTCAAGTTATTCTTGGAGGTACTCCTGCAAGATTTGGTGAATCAATAGGAGGAACAACAAATATTACATTAAGACCTCCTGCAAATAAATTTAATGGAATGGTTGGTTATCAAACATCCGAACCTTTAGATACTAGAGGATACCATAGACTTGATGTTTATTTAACAGGACCATTATACAAAAAGACAACAGCTGATGGAGTAGAAAAGAGCATTATTGGATTCCGTTTAGCTGGATTTAATTCTTACACTCAAGACCCATACAATCGTCCAAGTGATAGAGGATATTACATGTTAAAAGAAGATAAACAAGAATTTTTAAATAATAATCCTCTTACTTTTAATCCCGCAACAGGTGCAGTTTATAATACAGCATCATTCTTAAGATTATCCGATTTTGAACAGGTTGGAAGAAAATCAAATATGTGGAATAATTATCTTTATTTAGAAGGTGGTTTAGATATTCGTTTTTCTGATAACAGTGCATTATTAATAAATGGTGAATATGTAAATAGCTTAAGTAAAGATGGATCTTTAAATGGTATGCTTTTAAATAATGCTAATAATTCTGAATCTAAAGGAAACAGTTTTATGGTAATGGCAGATTTTACACAAAAATTCTCTAATACTTCTGAAACTTCAAAAATTAAAAATATTATATTTAATGTTAATGGTTCTTATTCTAGAACTTATACCGAAACTTATAATAAGGATCATGGAGATGATTTATTCAAATATGGTCATATAGGAACTTTCCATACATATAAAAGAAACACTTATCAATTATCAAGAATGGAGATAAATGGTGTAATGCAAGATGTAATGGAACATAATGGTTGGTTAGATTATCAAGTCGATTTTACTCCTTCAGATAATAATCCTGGACTAGCAAGATATACTTGGCAATTATATAATGATCCAGATTTTGCATCAATTAGACCTATGTTATATAATTATGATAATATTAGATCATTTTTAGGATTAACAAATGGTGATGTTCCTAATACAATTTATCCAACAACAGAATTTGCTTGGACAAATGTAGGAACACCATATAGAGGTTATTCAAAAAGTGAAAGACAAGATGTGTACTTCTCTGCAAAAGTTTCTGCTGATATTGGAAAACATTCATTAGAATTGGGATTCCAATATGACCAATCAACTTATCGTTCATATTCATTAACTGCTAGTTCATTATGGACAATAATGAAACAAGAAGCAAATTCACATATATTATATAGAGATTTAGAAAATCCAATAATTGATAATTCTGGATCAATTCCTTATGTAACCTATAATAGATCTTATGATGAAGCAAGTCAAACATATTTTGATAGAGCTTTAAGACAAAAATTAGGATTAAGTGCAACTGGAACTGAATTTATTGATATTGATAGTTATGACCCATCAACATTTAGTATGGATATGTTCTCTGCTGATGAGTTATTTAATAGTGGTAATTCTATCGTTGAATATTACGGTTATGATCATAAAGGAAATGTTGTTAAAGGAAAACAAAATTTACAAAGCTTTTTCTCTGACCCTACAAATAGAACATTAGGAGCATGGCAACCAATTTATATGGCTGGATATATTCAAGATCAATTCTTCTTTAAAGATTTAATTTTTAATATTGGTGTACGTGTAGATAGATTTGATGGTAATCAAATGGGGCTAAAAGATCCTTATTTGCTTTACTCAGCTTATACTGCAGGAGAACTTGCAATTCCTAACCGTCCAGCAAATATTGGTGATGATTATGTTGTATATGTAAGTAGTTTAAATGGAAATTCTTCTCCTTCTGATGTAAACAATGATGGTTTTATTAGAGGATATAGAAATGGAAATACTTGGTATAATGCAAATGGTGAAATAGTATCTGACCCTAAATCAGTTGCTGCAGCTTCAGGTCAACCTCTTCCTTTCAGAAAAGGAAAATTAAACGACACTGGTCTACCTTATCAAATCTCTACTGATGCATTTGAAGATTACAAACCAATAATAATTCCAATGCCTCGTATAGCATTTTCATTCCCTGTTTCTGACAAGTCTGAATTTAAAGCATCTTATGATATGATTGCTCGTCGTCCTCAAAGCTATTGGCAGGCAAACTATGTTAATTATTTATTTATGGAAAGACAATCTGGACAAACTTTAACTAACCCAACTTTGGAACCAGAAAAAATTACTAACTATGAATTAGGTTTTACACAAGTATTATCTAAATCATCTGTATTAGTTATGTCTGCATATTATAAAGAAACAAGAGATTTGATTGCTTATGTTCAATATGTAGGTGCTGACCCAACATCATTATATTATTCATTCGGGAATCAAGATTTTAGAACAACTAAAGGAGTTACAGTTACTTATGAATTAAAACGTTCAAATAATATTCGTATTAATGCTAACTACACACTTCAATACGCTGAAGGAACTACAGGTCTTCCAAGAACAACTGTTGTATCTTTAATTCAAGCTGGTTATCCTAATATTAAAATGCTTTATCCAATCAATGACGATAGAAGACATGAATTTAAACTTCAATTAGACTTCCGTTATTTTGGTGGAAAAGATTATAATGGACCAACAACAAAAAGAGTTGTTAAAGATAAAGCAACTGGAGAAGACAGATCTCAAGTTATTAATTGGCTACAAAATTTTGGAGTTAACATAACTGGAGTAGCTCAATCAGGAAGACCATATACAAAATATTTCAGCAATACTCAAAAAACAATTGTTGGTAGCTTCAATGGAGCTCGTTTACCTTGGGTTTTCCGTGTTGATATGAACATTGATAAAACATATAACATAAAAGTAGGTAAAAAAGTAACTCAATTAAACTTATTTGCAAGAATAAGCAATGTGTTAAATATTAAAAATGTTGCTGAGGTATTCGGAGTTACTGGAGACCCTGATGATAATGGTTATTTAACTGACCCTGAAACTCAAACTATTATTGCAAACCAATTGGATGAAAATTCATTTAGAGATTACTATATGATGTATCTAAATAATTATGAATATAATTATCAACGTCCTAGAATGGTTTACTTGGGAGTAACTTATACATTTTAGTTAAAATATTAAATAGAAAAATTTTGCAAGATGAAACATATATTTAAAATAACAACGTTAGTTTTAGTCTGCCTTTTGTTGCAAAATTCTCTTTTTGCAAGAGAATATGTTGGAGCGACTAAAAAAACCACAAAATCTGCTAAAGCAGAAACTGGGGTTGAAAGATGTAGAAGAGCTCAAGGTTCGGCTGAATTAAGTATTAATAATGTTAGAGCTCGTATCAATACAGGAGGTAATATGTGGTATGATGGAAATACTGCTAGATATTATGTTCCTAAAGATGGTAGTAGTACTGCTATGTTCTGTGCTGCATTATGGATTGGAGGTCAAGACGAAAACAAGCAATTAAGAGTTGCTGCTTTACGTTTCGGTCAAGATGGAGATGATTTTTGGCCTGGTCCTTTAACTGTTGATAAAAATGCTGCAGTAAATAAATCTGTTTGTGAAAAATGGGATAGACATTTCCGCATTACAAAAGCAGAAGTTGAAGCATTTGTTGCTTCATGTCCAAAGAATGCACAAGGTCAAATTATTGGTGGACCAACTGATCCAAATTTGATTACTGAAGCAATTAAAACATGGCCTGCACATCCAGAAAACTATGCTGATTTAAAACAATCAAAATATTTAGCTCCTTTCAAGGATGTTGATGGAGATGGTGAATATAATTATTCAAAGGGAGATTATCCTTACTATGATTTCAATGGTGACCTTTGTCCAGTAGTTGCAAAACAAAGTGGTCAAAGATACAATCCAATTAGAACAATGGAAGATTCAATCGGTACTGGTGGAGAACCAGTTCATGGTGGTATTTTAGTTGACCAAGTTTTAAAAGGTGACGAAACACTATGGTGGGTATTCAATGATAAAGGAAATGCACACACTGAATCAAAATCTCAAAATCCTATTGGTTTGGAAATTCGTGCTCAAGCTTTCGCTTTCAGTATGAATGATGAAATTAACAATATGACTTTCTATTCATATGAAATTATTAACCGTTCAACTTTTACACTTCAAAATACATACTTCAGTCAATGGGTTGACCCAGATTTAGGTTATTCTCATGATGACTTTGTTGGTTGTGATGTTAAAAGAGGTTTAGGTTATTGCTATAATGGAAAAGCAACTGATGGACCAGGAACTGGAGCTTACTCTGGAAACCCACCTGCAGTTGGTATTGACTTCTTCCAAGGACCTTACTTAGATCAAGATGGATTAGATAACCCTAAAGTTTATATTGATTTAGTATTAGGAAAAGAACCAGAAAAATTGGATAAGTATTTGAAGAAAGATGCTAATGGACAACCAATTCCTGGTAATTATGATACATTATTAATTACTGCTAATGCTGAAGAATTTATTGATTATTGGTATAATGTAAATGATAAAATTACAAATGGTGCTAACATTAATGGTGTTAACTTTGGAAATGGAATTATTGATGATGAACGTTTCGGAATGAGAAGATTTGTTTATTATGAAAATAGTGGTCATACAACCAAAGGTGAACCTGATAAAGCAACTGACTATTACAACTACTTAAGAGGAATGTGGAAAACAGGTGTTAAGATGACATTTGGTGGAGACGGAACTTCAGGTACTGTTGAATGTGATTTTATGTTCCCAGGTAATACTGACCCATGGAATTGGGGAACAAAAGGTATTATTCCAAATATGACAGATACTAGAGGTTGGACTGAAGAATCTTCAAATAACTCAGCAGGTGATAGACGTTTTATGCAATCAGCTGGACCTTTTGAATTGAAACCAGGAGCAATTAACTATATTACTGTTGGTATTCCTTTTGCTCAAGCAACTTCAGGTGGACCTTATGCTTCAGTAACCCTTTTAAGACAAATTGATGATAAATGTCAAGCATTATTTGATAATTGCTTTAACTTATTAGAAGGACCAGATGCACCAGACTTAACAATTAAAGAACTTAATAGGGAATTAATTTTATTCCTTACTAATGATGCACCTTCTTCAAATAACATTAATGAATCATACAATAAGATTGATGTTTCAATTCCAGTTAAATATGATAATATAATTCAAGTTGATACAATCTTATATGATAACAGTGGTAATCCATATATTCATACACGTGATTCTATTCTATCAACTGTTCATTATGATCAATACTATCGTTTTGAAGGATATCAAATCTTCCAATTAAAAGATAGATCAGTTTCTGTTGCTGATATCTATGATGAAGATAAAGCAAGATTAGTAGCACAATGTGATATTAAAAACTTTGACAGCAAACAAAACGATGCACCTATCGCAAAATTGATTAACTACACTAAAGATGATAATATTGGAGGTTTAGTTCCAAAAGTAATGGTTAATGGTTTAAATAAAGGTATTCAACATTCATTCAGAATTAATGAAGATATGTTTGCAACAAGTAACGATAAAACAATTGTTAATAATAAAAAATATTATTACGTTGCTGTTGCTTATGCTTACAATAATTTCAAGCAATATAATCCTGAAGATGCTACAAAACTTGATGGACAAAAAATCACATATTTAGCAAGTAGAAAAACTGGATATGGAAGAAGTATTTCACCTGTAATTGCTATCCCTCACTTATTAGAACCAGAACAAAATGGAACATTAGTTCAGTCTGCTTATGGAAATAGTCCAGAAATTACAAGAATTGAAGGAAATGGAAATGGTGGAATGATAGTAAACTTTAAGAAGGAAACTTTGGAACAATTAATGGGTAAACCTAATGAAGAACCAGTTGGTATTTCATTTGTTCCAGAATTAAAATATGAAAAGAATTTTGGTCCTTTAAATATTAAAGTAATTGATCCAATTAAACTTAGAGCTGGTGCATTCAATATTAAGATTATTCCTTCTGATACATCAACTAATTTAATGTATGCAAAATGGAAACTTCAAAATGCAGACACTAATCTACCTCTTTACACAGAAAAAATTAATGGAGTATCTACTGATATATATTCAATAACATCTGACAGAGTAATTGGAGATATTAATGAACAAGTTATTTTCCCATTAGGAATTTCAATTTCATTAACAAATCCATTATCAACTGTAGTACCTCAATACATAGGAAATGATTCATATGTTAAACAAAAAAGAGTTTTTGGTGGTGAGCTTAGAGAAGGAACAGCTTTATATTCAAGCGTAGTTGCTAAAGATCCTAATAAAACATGGTTATTTGGAGTTTCTGACAATGATGGAAGTGACTTAACTAACTGGATAAGATCAGGAAGTAAAATTTCATCTGAAGCTACCATAACTGGTTTTGGAACAAATGATGATGCTGAAAGTGTATTTGATTATTTATCTCAAGACTATTATTACTCAACAATGTCTGTTATTAATGGAGGAAAAGATACTGTATTCTTTAGCCATCCTATAGATAAGGCTCAGGATTATGAAACCTTTGCAAATGGATGGTGGGCACCTTATAGATTAACTTCACTGTATGCTAACTATCAGGAAACAGTTATACCTCACCCAGGTTTCTCATACTATCATTTTAATGATGTAGCAACTCCTGCATCAATAACTAAATACAGATTAGATCCTGCATTTGTTTATTCAACTGCATCAAATAATATGAATAATATGGCTTCTGTTGACATTGTTTTCACAAGTGATAAAACAAAATGGACACGTTGCCCAGTTATTGAAATGGGACATGATCAAGAACAAACAGAAGGAAAAGCAAAACGTTTCCAATTAAGAAGACATGCTTCTGTTGATAAAAATGGTAATCCAACTAATGATGGTACTCAAGGTTGGGGTTGGTTCCCAGGATATGCTATCAATCTTGAAACAGGTCAAAGATTAAATATGATGTTTGGTGAAAACTCTCAATTAGGAGTTGGCCAACCAGGAAATGGTAGAGATTTAATTTGGAATCCTACTTCAACACAAACCGATGGTGGTGGAGTTGTTTTCGGAGGTATGCACTACATTTATGTATTAGGTGCTTCACAATTCAAACTATATACACCTAACGGACTTGAACCAAACAGAGACATGAGAGATGTTACTCCTCCTTCATATTATGATAAGGATAACAATGGAATTATGGACATGGGAACATGGGCATATGAAAAACTTAAAAAATTAGATGTATTAACATTATCTAACTCTACACCATACAATGATTATAGTAATGATAATTTAACATCAGTATCTGAATTATTCGCTTCTGTAATGTGGGTTGGTATGCCATTAGCAACTGCTTTCAATACAAATCCAAAAGCTGAAATACCAACAGATGTTACTGTTTCATTAAGAGTTCGTCAAGCTTACAAGAAAAACTACATTAATAATGTAAATGGAGCTTCTGCTTCACCTCAAAATGATAACTACCCAATGTATCAATTCTCCATTACTAAGGATATTGCTACATCAGTAGGAAATGTTGAAGTAGCTAAGACAGCTTTAGATCAAATTACTGTAGTACCTAACCCTTATTTTGCTGCTTCAATTTACGAAGGAGATCAAGTTGAAAATCTTGTTAAGATCTGTAACCTACCTCCAGATTGTTACATAACAATATACTCTGTTGACGGAACGGTTGTAAGAAAACTTCGTGGACCTTCAAAGAATGTGGTTTCAGGATCAGGAACAGCTCTTACATCAGTTGATTGGGATTTGAAAAACCATAAAGGTTTACCAATTTCTGGAGGATCTTACATTATACATATAAAAGCTGAAGGAGTAGGAGAAAAAATCATTAAATGGTTTGGAGCATTACGTCCAGTTGACTTAAACTCTTTCCAATAGTAATAATCAGCACAAAAAAGAATATTTTAAATAAGAGATATTATGAAAGATATATATAGAATATTTGCTTTGTTCATGTTAGGAGTCATGTTATTTTCTAACACGAACGTAAAAGCAGGGAATGACGACAGAAGAGGAACTGCAGGAGCAGGCTCACTTTTGATTAACCCTTGGGTAAGAAGTGCTGGCTGGGGAGGAGTTAACACAGCATGTGGCACAGGAGTAGATGCTTTGTTTTCTAACGTAGCAGGTTTAGGTAGAACACCAGGAACTGAAGCTTATGCTTCTTATAACAATTGGTTACAAAACTCTGGAATTGGAGTTAGTGCATTTGGTATAGGACAAAGTTTAGGTGAAATGGGAGTTCTTGGACTATCTGTAACTTCAATGAGCTTTGGTTTAATTGATAGAACAAAAGAAGGAAGTCCTGAATTTAATAATGGTACTTTTTCAATGAGTAATATGAACATTGCACTTTCTTATGCAAAAGCTTTTTCTTCTTCAATATATGGAGGAGCATCAGTTAAGTTGGTTAATGAAGGAATTGACAATGTTACTGCAACAGGTTTTGCAATCGATGCAGGTATCCAATATGTAACTGGAACAAATTACGAAATTAAATTTGGTATAACCCTAAAGAACTGGGGACCTTCAATGAGTTATAGTGGAGACGGTTTGTCATCTGTAGCTTCATTCTATGGTCGTCAAATGTCTTTGGAACAACGTTCAGCAAGTTTTGAAATGCCTTCAAGTTTAAATATTGGAGCATCTTATGACTTCCTATTCTCTGAAAACACTCATCGTTTAACAGTTGCAGGTAACTTTTCAGCAATGGCGTTCTCAAAAGACCAATACACTTTAGGACTTGAATATGGATTTGCTAAATTATTTATGCTACGTACTTCATACACTTATGAAGATGCTATAACTGAAAGTATTTTTGATGCCGATAACGGAGCAACAACACTTTATTCAGGTTTAGCAGCTGGGGTTTCAGTAATAGCACCATTAAAGAAAGCAAAATCAGAAGATGATAAAGGAGTTAATCTTTCTTTTGACTACGCATATAGACTAACCAAAGTTGGTGGAGGTATCCACACAATAGGATTAGTTCTTTCCCTATAGAATAATTTATTAATTTAATAATAAGATCGAAGACCTTTTATTAAGGGTCTTCGATTCTTTTTAATCCAAAACACAAAAATTATGTCAGGAATAAAGTATTATTCACAAGAAGGCTTGCAACAACTTAAAGACAAGCTGCAAAACATGATTGCTGTGGAACGCCCAGCAATAATAGCTGCAATAGCTGAAGCAAGAGATAAAGGAGATTTATCTGAAAATGCTGAATACGATGCAGCAAAAGATGCACAAGGACATTTGGAAGCAAAAATTGCTAAACTACAAGCACTAATAAGCAATGCACGATTATTAGATGAAAGTAAGTTAGACCTATCTAAAGTGCTCCTACTCTCAAAGGTAGAATTCATTAATCTTGCTAACAATCAAACACAAGTTTATGAAGTAGTTCCAGAAAGTGAATCAAATCTAAGAGAGGGCAAAATTTCAGTTACTTCACCAATCGCAAAAGGACTTTTGGGAAAAAGAGTAGGTGATGTTGCTGAAATACATGTTCCAGCAGGAGTTATGAAATTTAAGATAACTAAAATAACAAGAGATTAATATGGCAACAATATTTTCAAAAATAATTTCTGGTGAAATACCATGCTATAAAATTGCAGAAACAGAGAATTGTTTTGCTTTCCTAGACATTTCACCCCTTGCCAAAGGACACACTTTAGTTGTTCCAAAAAAGGAGATTGACTATATTTTTGATATAGAAGATAAGTTACTTTCTGAATTAAATATATTTGCTAAACAAGTAGCAAAAGCTATTCAAAAGGCCTATCCATGTCCGAAAGTAGGTATTGCTGTAATTGGACTTGAAGTTCCTCATGCGCACATTCATCTTGTGCCACTAAACAATGTTGGAGATTTAGACTTTAAAAGACCTAAATTGGAACTTTCAAAAGAAGAATTTGAGGAAATAGCCAAAAATATTATCTCTTATATATAGTTGAACAAGAAATTTATTACTAAACTTTATATTAGAAAAAGGCTGTAGTTTTAGTTAACTAACAGCCTTTTTATTTTGTATTGACTATTTTTACTTTCTTTTCTCTTCCTATTCTCCTTTAATAAGTATGAGTATATACTTAATTGGTGCATTTGCTTCATTAACTTGAATCCAATTATCCTTTATTTGCACGATTTCTTTTAATTTTATGAGCTTTCTCTATGCTTTGGGTACACTTACTCCAAAAAATATTTAAATCGGCTTATTTCTTATTTATATGATTTATTCTTTTTCTTCTCCAATTCCTATAAAACTATATTTGTGTCATAATTGTCGAAGGACTTTAACGACCTTAATGACATCAAAGTCCTTAAAATCTTTTAGCTTTGTTTATGTTTCCTTGTTTTATTTCACTAAAAGAATATTTAAACTTCAATTACAGAATAATATTATATCAACTATTATTTTCCTATTTTTTTACTTTCTATTTTGGGTAAATAATTTATATAAACACAACACTATATTCAAAATTATTTCGTATATTTGCAGATGTAAACCTCTCATTTGGTTTATTTAGGACTATTTATCCTAAAATCAATTTCAGGAGAACTAACTCCAATTCCTAAAATATATATAAAAAAAGATGCACATCTTTTACAGTGAAAGATGTGCATCTTTTGGTATGAAAGATGTGCATCTTTGGGGTAAAAAGTCTTTGTTTAATAAGTTTTTTATAAGGAGTTTGTAGATTTATTCGCCGTTTAGAGAGAATTATTCCCTATTTAATTTCAAAATAATAGGGATTATTTTTAAGGAACAAACTTATTAATTTTCAAGAACGAAAATCATATACCATTATAGAACTAAAAAAGAAAAATAAATAAAAGAGAGGAATTAAGACCATATAAAAATATTCCCCTAACTTTGGACTTCGAAAATAAATATAAAGGTAATTATGAATAAGTATAGGATTGCAAATACAAATAATAATGAAGTACTTGAGTGCAAATCCCGCACGACGGAATTTAGATTTATGTGTTAATATTAAAACTTTCATTCATGACGATATCTGGCATTTTACAATATTTAAAGAAGGATCAAGTAAACAAAAAACTACTTGAATATGGATTTTTTTCTGAAAAATTAACACCGATATTTCAGAGTAAAGATTTTGGAAAGTGGATTATAAAATCTAAACCTAAGATGTATAAAGATTGTTCTTTTTCTACAGTTTCATATCGTTTAAAAAGAAATAACAATGCTCCAAGAATTATTGATATTCCACATTCTGTGCTTTATATGCTTTCTAAAAGGAGTTTTAATGCTTCGAAATATTGATAATTTAAATAATGCTTTTATATAAGAGTGTTATGTTTTTTATGGAAATTGTATATCTTTGCGATAGATTTATTAGAAATCATATAAATTGATAGAAACGAAGAGTTAGCAAATTAAAACTGAGTTTCAGTAAATTAAAACGAAGAGTTAATAAAATGAAGTTTTAATCGGACATTTTTGATTAGGAATTAAAATTGTATTGACAGTTTATGCAGATTGATATTTAGCTTGCGAAAAATAATAATAATGAATAATAATTGATATGAATGAATTAAAGCAAAACTCTAAAAGAGCAAAATATGCTATTACTTTAATTAAAGTTGTTTTAGCAATTGATATTCTTTCAATAATCTCTTTGTACCTTCAATATGATTTATTACAAACGTTTGTAAATGAAGGAGAATTCTCTATAGAAAAAGCAGAATCAAATGATTTAAGGGAACAAATTCTCTCTATATTATATTCAGGATTTTTTATTATTTCTGCAATCACTTTTATTATGTGGTTTAGGCGAGCTTACTACAATCTACATCAAAAAATAAGCTATCTATCTTGGAAAGAAGGTTGGGCTTCTGGGGCTTGGTTTGTCCCAATTTTAAATCTATATAGACCTTATCAAATAATGATGGAATTATACAAAGAGACAATAGAATTATTAAAGAAAAAAGATAATAACTTAGCTTCTAAACTAACAACAACCTATGTAAATTTGTGGTTCAGTCTATGGATTGTAAGTAATATTCTATCAAATATTAGTTTCCGTTATCAAATAAAAGCAAAATCAATTGATGAATTAATAACAAGCACAATCCTAAATATGATTAGTTGTATAATAGTAATACCACTTGCAATTATAACAATAAAAGTAATAAAGGACTATTCAAAAGCAGAGCCTTTACTAATAGAGTCAAATACGGAAGAGAATAATTTCTCGATTTAAAAATGCAAATAAGATATAAACCGGTGATTGTGCTAATATGACTATTTATTATCCTAATTGAAATATTTGGTCTGCGAGAACTTCTCCATATTCCAAATATATATCTTCAAGTATTGTCATTTTCTTTACAAAGAAGTCGTAAATCTTATTATGATCTTCTTTATTGTAGATATTTACTCCGTCTAATTGGAAATATATTGCACTTACTTCATTATCATCAATTCCGTTAAATCTTTCAGACCACATTAATCCCTCTCCAGCTTCCTCGTCCCATAACTTCCTCATTGCTTTGAAATAACTAAACACTTCCAGCCTTTTCTCATCACTCTTATTATCTATCTGGAAAAGCACTAAAGCCTTGTTATGATCTGCATAGAACTTGAGTTGAGTATGTTTAATACTTATCTTTGAGAGCAACCACTTACGCTTAATCTTCTTTTTATGACAATATGTTTTAAAGCCATCCCAAAACGCTTTGTTAATAGCCTTCTTCTCTTCCTTTGTGAACATATAAATTAGTTTAAATTTAATAAGCAAAAACTGCAGATATGTTTTATTGAGGCTAATTCTCTTTAAGTTGTTGACTTATTGCTTTGGCTGCTATATATGCTGTTGTCCATGCTGCTTGAAGGTTAAAGCCACCTGTTATGCCATCTATATCTAATACCTCACCTGCAAAATACATGTTTTTGCAGCTCTTACTTTCCATGGTGTTAAAGTTTATTGACTCAAGGCTCACTCCTCCACTTGTCACAAACTCATCTCTGAAAGAACCCTTGCCATGAACCGAATACTCATCGTTACTTAGCCTGTTCATTATCTTATTTATTCCTTTTTTCCCAAGTTCTCCCCACTTTCTATCCAATGGTATTTCAGCTTTATTAAGTAAGAAATGCCATAACCTTGAGGATATATCATAGGGTCTTACATTTGAAACCTTCATATTTGGATTCTTAGCAGCAATGGAATTTAGGTAGTCTGTAATTGTATCGCAATTGACTTCATTAACCCAATTTACAAGTATTTTAAATCGATACTGCTTATCGTTTAATATCCTTGCGCCATAGGATGACAATTTCAATATTGCTGGTCCACTCATTCCCCAATGCGTAATAAGAAGAGCTCCAGAGGCTTTAATATTTGTTCCTTGTAGAGACACAATAGTATTCTCTGCCACAATTCCCATTAACTCTCTTATTGGGTCTTCGGGTATATTGAAGGTGAATAAAGATGGAACAGGTGCAACAATCTTATGCCCTAAAGTCTCTAAATAGTTTAATCCTTCTGCCTTTGGACTTCCACCAGTGGTTATTACTACTGCATTAAAGTATTGAACCCTTTCATTATCTTGATTAAAGGTAAGGGCGTATTTATCATTAAACGTAATTGAACTTAAGTTATAAGAGGTCTTGACTATTATTCCTAATTCTTTGGATAGACTTTTAAAACATTCGATTATTTCGTTTGAGTTCTGTGAAAGAGGGAAAACACAATCATCTTCCTGTGTAACTAATTTTATTCCCATATCTTCAAACCACTTATAGGTATCTAAATGATTGAAGATTCTAAGAGCTCGTTTTAGTAATTTATCACCACGAGGATATGCCTGATGCAAGGAATCGATACTTGCAAAAGAATTTGTAAGATTACATCTTCCTCCTCCTGATACCAATACCTTAGCTAAGACGGTTGTGTTTTTTTCAAATATAGTTACAGTTATATTTGGAGATAATTGCTTTAGGTTTATTGCCAAGAAAAAACCTGCCGCTCCACCTCCTATTATGGCAATATTCATATTATTTATTTTATTTTCCTACGTAGAAACGGCTGAATATGTTTCCTTCTTGCGGAATTTGTATTCATGAGTAATGAAAATATAGCAAAAGTAGTAATTGGAATATACTTTATAGTTCTTTTATGGCGTTAAATTAAATATAAACAAATTATATTAACCTTAAATACAAAAAGCTATGAGAAAATTTGCGGCTTTATTGTTCTTCGTTTCTTTTGCAATGATAGGTTTTGCTCAAGGAAATAAGGAAAGTTATTTAGAAATAATGAATTTAAAAGGCAATGTGAAATACATTGAAGAGAGTAGTTATTATCCACAATCAAAAGTAATAACTCGTGATAGTTTTTATTATGAACCACCATATAGAGGGTATTTTCTTATAAAATTTAATGAGGATGGGAATATGGACCATTCAATAATTAAAAATAAATTCTTTAGAGGTGTCTTTAAAGTTAGAACTGACCAATATATTTGCAAGTATAACGAAAAGGGAGATTTATTTGAAAAGATATATTCTCAGAAAGATTTTTTTGATATAAATTATAAATATACCTATGATGAGAAAGACAATTTGATTAAAGAAACTTCTTTCTATAAAGATAATAGTCCTATGCAATACGATGCTTATAAATATGATGCAAAAGGAAATCAAATAGAGATGAGTAGTTATTATGAAGATGACAAATTGATTTATAGAAAAACTTATGAATACGACACAAAAGGGAATGTGATTAGAGAAAATTCTTTTGGTCCTTATAATGAATTGAATTCTTATTCTGAATATAAATATGATGATAATAACAATAAGATTGAGAAAAATTCTTTTAGTAAGGATGGTATTTTGGATGAAAGGACTTCTTATAAATATGATAAACAAGGAAACCTAATTGAAGAAAAAATCTTTAAATCCAATGGAGATTTAAAAGATATAAGAACTTATCAATACAAATATGATAAGAAATTTAATTGGATAGAAAAGAAATCTTTATCAAAGAGTAATAGTGTATTTGAGACAGAAGTAAGAAAGATAGTTTATTATGAAGATAAGGATGAAAATAATTATCCATCTTGGGATGACCTTAATTATATTGCAGAGGATATAATACTAAATGTAGAGTAATATTTATTTTGTATTCTTTTTTATGTAATCTATTAGAGTGCCATTATTTTTCATTTGCATATATTTCTCAAGATTTTCATCCTTTACTAATAGATTTGAATATTTATTATAGTATTCGATAGATAATTCTATACCTGCAATACTCATTTCAACCTGATTATTTTTTACGTTATTTTCTAAAGCATATTTTGCACAACCACACAAATAAAGTATTATAAAAAATTCATCTTTATCAGAGAATTTAACTACGTCAGTATTAAGATTAATAGAAACTGCTTTAGTATCAGTAATCCATTGTATTAGAAATTGCATTGTTTCTTGTTGTTTTTCTATTTCAGTGTTTGGAGGAGTATTCATTAGCCAATCAATTGCTCTAAGAACATCTTTATTATACTTATCGCAATCTTCTGGTGATTGAATTTGATAATTTGGAACTTCGTAATTTTGAGAAAAACATGATAATGAAGCTGTCATTAAAAAAAATACAAATAAAATTTTTTTCATATTAATTAAGTGTTTAAATATTATTCTGCAAAGTAAGTAAAAATTATTCTTAATTCAAAGAAATGATTATTAAATTAAATTAATGCTAAAAATATTTTCTTTAATCCTTTAAGAAGAATTTGACAAATCTAAGATTTACAATTTATAAAATCAAAAGGATTAAGTAAAGCAATAATCAATTAGGGTTATTAAAAATTAAATTGTAAATTTGCCAAGAGAATAGTTTAAAAGTTGAATATTTAAATGGTAATTGAAATAGTAAAATGAGTTTGATAAAGATTTATAAAATGATATTTCTAAATGCTTTCTAAGGATTATTTAATCAATGAGTTCACTTCTCCAATCGATTCTCTTAGTTTGGATGAGCTATCGAATATGATAATTAGTGAGAATTTCCCTTTGAGTGAATTAATAGAATTGAATTTTCATAAAGATAGGAGGATTAGCTTTAGAAGTGCATGGGTTATGGAGAAGATAGCTTTTAATGATATTAATTACATAACACCAGTATTTGAGGATATATTAAATCGTTTCAATAAAATACATAATCCTTCTCTTGCAAGACATTATAATAAAATACTCCTTCAAGTTTTTAGTTTAAAGAAACAAAATACTCTTCCAGAACCTTTAAAGAATATTTTGGATAAATCTAATCCTGAAATAATTATTGAAGGATGTTTTAAATGGATACTTACTCCCAAATGTCCTGTTGCAGCTTTAATTTGGTCAATTGAAATACTTTTAAATTATATTGATGATTATCCATGGCTAAAAGAGGAACTTCCTCCAATTATTCAAAGAATTAACGTTGATTCAACCCCAGGTTTAAAAAATTATTGTTCAAAAATCTCTAAGAAATTCAAATATTTTTAATCAAAAGTAGAGAGCTAAATTTACTATTATATAAGTGATTATATATTTTTTGAATTTATTTCTTAGATTAAAGCGAAGTAAATTAATTAAAGTACATGAAATATAAAGATAGGATAATCTTTGTATATTGATATAAATTTGTAATTTTGTTGAGTGTATAAGAGAATTGAGGCTGAAAGAAAAAATAACACTAAGGAAATCTATAAAAATATTTACTTATAAAAACATAAAAGATGAAAAAGTTTCTGATTTTAATTATGATTTGCATATCAACAAATCTATTTTCCCAAACTGAAACAGTTAAAGAGGATGTTGTAGAAAGAAAAAGTATAACAATAGGTATTTTGCAAGGTGGAGGATCTATAATTGGTGCTGATTTTGAATTTCTTCTCACAGACAATTTAGGAGTTCAACTTGGAGCAGGTTTTGTCGGATTTGGAGCAGGTATAAATTATCATTTCAAACCATCAATAAGAAGTTCTTTTATTTCATTTCAATATTGGAATCAAGGTATAGGAAAATCTTTTGCACAAAATGCATTAGGGGCTACTCTTGTTTATAGAGGCAAAAGATGGTTTACATGTCAACTTGGATTAGGAGTTCCTTTACAAAAAGGTCCAGCTATGGCTAAAGATTATGAACTGCCAACTGTTATGTTATTATATTCAATAGGAGCATATATCCCATTCAAATAAAAAGCAGATACTTTATTAAAGATTAATATTTGAATGATATTTACTTTGGAAATTGCAAATAGATATTTTTTCGAATTAAATAATATAAATTATCGCTTTACATAATAAGAAAATCTAATACTACAACGTATTATTATGAGTATTGAGACTCTTGGATTAATAATATTTATTATCACATATATAGGAATAATATTTACAAGATTACCAAAAGTAAATATTGACCGTCCTTCAGCAGCTTTCACTGGAGCTGTAGCAATGATTGTATTTGGAGTAATAAGTTTTGAAGATGCAATTAAATCAATTGACTTCAATACCATTACCTTATTGTTAGGTATGATGATAATAGTTTCTACTTTAAAGCTCGAAGGTTTCTTTTCACTAATTGCATCTAAAACAATTTCTTATTCTCACTCAAGAAATAAACTATTAATAATTATTGTTTTTATTACTGGAATAGCTTCAGCATTTTTAGTAAATGATGCTGTTGTATTATTATTTACTCCAATAATCATCTCAATTTGTCGTAAAACAAACCTCAATCCAATACCTTATCTAATAGCTGAAATATTATCTTCCAATATTGGTTCTGCAATGACTATAACTGGCAACCCACAAAATATGCTTATAGGTATTAGCTCAAATATTACTTATTTGGATTTTCTTATTAAACTACTTCCTATTTCAATCATAGGAATGATAATAATTGTTTTTGTTGTAAAGCTATTTTACAGAAAGCATTTTCAAGACAAGAGTAAACTTGAATTTCAAACTGACTATAAATATGATTTTAAAAAGATGAGAATATCTGTTCTTATTTTTCTATTAGTTATTGTAGGTTTCTTTTTAGGAAAAATCCTTTCTTTATCCATACCTATTATCGCACTAATAGGAGCAAGTTTAATCCTTCTTTTTGGGAAAGCAAAACCTTCATCAGTTATTAAAGATGTAGATTGGGTATTATTGCTTTTCTTTGCTTGTCTTTTTATACTTGTTTCCTCTATCCAATCTTTGGGACTTTTGGATAGATTTATAAATATAGAGCTAAATGAAAACCTAAGTAGCATTATAGGTTTGCACTCTCTAAGTTTGGTTATGTCTCAAATTTTAAGCAATGTTCCTTACACAGTTTTGATGACTCCTTTAATGGAAGTTGTCAATAATGAAAACCTTTGGTTAGCACTTGCTTCTTCTGCAACTCTTGCAGGAAATGCAACAATTATTGGTGCTATGGCAAATTTAATAGTTATTGAATCCTCCGAAAAAGAAAATGTAAAAATAAGCTTTTGGGAATTCTTCAAAATAGGAATAGTTACTACACTAATAACACTATTTTTATCAATAACGCTATTCTATATTTATAGTATATTATAAGGATTTATTTAGCTTACTGCTTCTTTAAGTCTTTCAGCGTTTTCAGCCAATTGAAGTGCATCCAAAATATCTTGAAGATCTCCATCCATAAAAACAGGTAGATTATACATAGTGTAATTTATTCTATGATCAGTTACTCTCGATTGAGGATAATTATATGTTCTAATCTTTGCACTTCTGTCTCCAGTGGAAACCATTGTTTTTCTCTTTGAAGAAATCTCTTCTAAGTATTTGTTATATTCCAATTCAAAAAGTCTTGTTCTTAAAACAACCATTGCTTTTTCAAGATTTTTAATTTGAGATTTTTGATCTTGGCAAGAAACAACAATTCCTGTTGGGATATGTGTTAAACGAATTGCAGAATATGTTGTGTTTACTGATTGTCCCCCTGGTCCAGAAGAGCAGAAGGTGTCTTTTCTAATATCTGAAGGTTTTAGGTCAACATCAAATTCTTCAGCTTCAGGAAGAACAACAACAGATGCTGCAGAAGTATGAACTCTTCCTTGAGTTTCAGTTTGAGGAACTCTTTGAACTCTATGAACCCCTGATTCGTATTTCATTTGTCCATATACTCCATCTCCACTTACATTTAACACAATTTCCTTAAATCCTCCAACAGTTCCTTCAGTAGAATCAACCAATTCAACTTTCCAACCTTTCTTTTCGAAGAATTTAATATACATTCTGTAAAGATCACCTGCAAAAATACTTGCTTCATCACCTCCTGTTCCTGCTCTAATTTCAAAAACAGCATTCTTGCTGTCTTGTGGATCAGATGGAACCAACATCAAACGGATATCGTCTTCCATTTTTTCTTTCTTTTCTGAAAGGATGTTTAATTCTTCTTTTGCCATTTCTCTAAAGTCCTCGTCTTTTTCATTGTTAAGAACTTGTTTGGCATTGTTGATGTTTTCAATTGTGTTTTTATATTCCTTGTAAGCAGCAATAATAGGCTCAAGGTCTTTATGGTCTTTATTCAATTTAACAAAGCGTTTCATGTCAGACATAACATCTGGCTGACTCATTTGCTCTTCAATAGCTAAGAATTTTGAATAAATTGCTTCTAATTTATCTAACATATCATATTTTTGAGGTGCAAAAATACAATAAATCTTTGTTTTTAGAACTTTTATGTCTCTTTTCTCAATAAAATTTTGGATATTTGCAAATTAAATTTTCCTGTATATGAAAAGAAGAAATTTTAGTATAGCAGTATTTTTCATGGTGTTATCGATTGTTTTTGTGCTTAGTTGCTCAAAAAATGATAATAAAAATGAAGAGATTAAAACTTCAACTTCCGAAAATCCTAAGAATTTACCTTCTTCAGGAGGGAAAACTCTGGAAATGATATTAGTTATTCCAGATGAAATATATAAAGGAGAGTTGAAAGATTCTATTGGAGTATATTTTATGAAAGCCTGCGAAGGTCTTTCTCAACCAGAGCCTTTGTTTGATGTTGTTCAAATGAATCCAAATGCTTTCTTTAAATCAGAAATGTTTCAAAAACACAGAAATGTTTTCATTATTGATTTTAAATCAACAAATAAAGAAAATACAATTTTCCAGAAAATAGATTATAAATCATATCCTCAAGCATATTTCCAAATTATTGCTAATAATAGAGACAGTTTATATTCTCTAATTACTAAATATTCTCCAAGCATCATTCATCAATTCTATGATAACGAACACAGAAGAGTTGCTGCTGCATTCAGAAATTATGAAAATATTGAGATAGCCAAAAAACTTAAAACTACATTTAAGTTTTCATTAGCTTTCTCAAAAGAATATTTGATTTCAATATTTGAAGATGATTTTGCATGGTTTAGAAAAGATTTTAAAGTAAACAAAGAACAAAAGACTTTAAATATAATGGTTTATAAAACTCCATTCTTAGGAAATGGAATGTTTAATGAAGAAAAGATTATTGAGTTAAGAAATAAGATTTCCAAAGCAAATATTCCTGGACCAACAAGAGGTTCTTATATGGGTTCAGAAGGGAGATTTCCTTATTATAGAAAAACAATAAGTTTAAATGGAAAACCTGCAGTTGAAACAAGAGGATTGTGGCGTTTGTATAATGATTTTATGGGAGGCCCATTTGTAAACTATTGTTTTCTTGATGAAAAAAATAATCAGTTTGTTATGATAGATTGCTTTTTGTATGCTCCAAATCAAACAAAGAGAGATGAACTTATGCAATTGGAGTCGATTGTTTATAGCTTGAAATTAGATTAATTACTAATAATTTCTTTAAACAAAAAAACTGTTTTATCTTTGCAAACTCGTTGAATTTAGAATAATTAATCATAAAATATTTATAAAATATGAAACTTAAAAAGATTGAGCATATTGGTATTGCCGTTTCAAATCTTGAAGAAGCAATAAAATATTGGGAAGAGGTTATGGGATTAAAATGCTATAACGTTGAAGAAGTTGTTGATCAAAAAGTAAAAACAGCTTTCTTTAAAGTAGGAGATGTTAAAATTGAATTGTTGGAAGCAACATCTGAAGAAAGTTCAATTGCATCTTTCATCGAGAAAAAAGGTCAAGGCGTACATCATATTGCTTTCGCTGTTGACAATACAAACCAAGCATTGGAAGAAGTTGAAAAAGCTGGCGTAAAATTAATAGACAAACAAGCACGTCAAGGAGCTGAATGTTTGAAGATAGGATTTTTACATCCAAAATCAACTATGGGAATATTAACAGAATTGTGTTCTGAATAGATAATCTATTTACATTTAAAAAACATATAAAACAAATGACTTTTGAAAAACAAATAAAGCAACTTCTCGATAAGAGAATAGAAGCAAAATTAGGTGGAGGACAAAAAAGAATTGACTCTCAACATGCAAAAGGAAAATTAACAGCTCGTGAACGTATTGAAATACTATTAGACGAAGGTTCCTTTGAAGAATTTGACATGTTTGTAACTCATCGTTGCACCGATTTCGGAATGCAAGACAGCGTGTATATGACTGATGGTGTTGTTACTGGATATGGAACAATTGACGGACGTTTAGTTTATGTATTTTCTCAAGATTTCACAATATTCGGAGGTTCACTTTCTGAATACTTTGCAAAGAAAATATGCAAGGTTATGGATCAGGCAATGAAAGTTGGTGCACCAGTTATTGGACTTAACGATTCAGGTGGAGCACGTATTCAAGAAGGTGTTAATTCATTAGCAGGATATGCAGAAATATTCCAACGTAATATTTTAGCTTCAGGAGTTATTCCTCAAATATCTGCTATTTTTGGACCTTGTGCAGGTGGTGCAGTTTATTCACCAGCTCTAACTGACTTTATTATGATGTCAAAAGAAAATAGTTATATGTTTGTTACTGGACCAAAAGTTGTTAAAACTGTAACTGGTGAAGATGTAACAGATGGAGATTTAGGTGGTGCAATGGTTCATGCATCTAAATCAGGTGTAACTCATTTTGTTGCTGAAAATGAAACTGAAGGATTACTTATGATTCGTAAGTTAATGGCATACCTTCCTGCAAACAATATGGAAGATGCTCCAGTAGTTCCATGCAATGATCCAATCAATAGATTAGATGACTATCTAAATACAATAATCCCTGAAAATCCAAACAAACCTTATGATGTTAAGGATGTAATTAACGGAATTGTAGATAATGGAGAATTTTTAGAAGTACACGAACATTTTGCTAAAAATTTAGTTGTAGGTTTTGCTCGTTTCAACGGAGCTTCTGTTGGTATTGTTGCTAACCAACCTAATTGTATGGCAGGTGTTTTAGATATTAATGCTTCAAGAAAAGGAGCTCGTTTTGTTCGTTTCTGTGATGCTTTCAATATTCCTCTTGTTACTTTAGTTGACGTACCTGGATTCCTTCCTGGAACTGCTCAAGAATACAATGGAATTATTATTCACGGAGCTAAATTCTTATATGCCTATGGTGAAGCAACTGTTCCAAAGGTTACAGTTACTTTAAGAAAGAGTTATGGTGGAGCTCACGATGTTATGTCATGTAAACAATTACGTGGAGATATCAACTATGCTTGGCCAAGTGCAGAAATTGCAGTTATGGGAGCAAGTGGAGCTGTAGCAATTCTTTATGGAAGTGAACTTAAAAAGATTGAATCAGAAGAAGCTAAAGCAGCTTTTATTGCTGAAAAAGAAAAAGAATATACAGAAAAGTTTGCTAATCCTTATGATGCAGCAAAATATGGTTATATAGATGATATTATTGAACCAAGAAATACTCGTTTCAGAGTAATCCGTGCTCTTCAACAATTATCAACTAAAAAATTATCTAATCCTGCTAAAAAGCACGATAATATTCCACTATAAAAAATATTGCTATGAGTTTTTGGAAAAGAAAGAAAGAAAATGTAGAACTTGTAGATTCTAATGAATCTTCATCTTCTGCAAAAGTATCTGATGAAATCTATGCTGCAATAGCAATGGCTATTTTTTCTTCAACTGAATATCATGATGAAGAAAGTGGAATTTTAACCATAGAAAGAACAGCGAATATATATTCGCCTTGGAATTCTAAAATTTACGCATTAAAAGAATTACCTATAAGAAAATAAGAAATGAAAAATTTTAAATATAAAATTAATGGCAACGTTTACGAAGTTGCAATAGATAGTATTGATGACACAAATGCCAAAGTTGAAGTTAATGGCATTGCTTATGATGTTGTAATTGAGCAGTCAGAACAACAAATTTCTAAACCTGTAAAAAGAGTAGCAGCTCAAGTTTCTCAAGCTACTGCTTCATCTTCTTCTCAAGGTGGATCTGCTTCAACAGTTAAATCTCCACTTCCAGGATTAATTTTAGATATTACCTGTAGTGTTGGAGAATCTGTTAGTAAAGGACAGCAAGTAATGTCATTGGAAGCCATGAAAATGGAAAATGCAATTAATGCTGACCGTGACGGAGTAATTAAAGAAATTAAAGTTACAAAGGGAGAAACTGTATTAGAAGGTGCTCCACTAGTAGTAATTGGATAATATTAAATAGATTATGAGCGCTATTACTTATTGGTGGATTGCATTTATTGTAATTTTCCTTATTGTTTATTTCGTTGACATGTATGCAACAGGACATCGTCATGGAGAAATTTCTGTTAAAACATCTCTACGTTGGACTGGACTATGGATTAGTATTGCTTTGCTTTTTGGTTTAGCTATATTTTTATTCTTCCCTCAAAACCCTGGTACAGAAGTCAAAACATCTACTGAAATGGGAATTAAATTTATTGCAGGTTACTTAACTGAATATTCTCTTTCTGTTGATAACCTATTTGTATTTATTATGATTTTCTCTATGATGGCTATCAGTTCAGAAAATCAACCTAGATTACTTAAATTGGGTATTTTGATTTCAATTGTTTTGAGAATATTATTTATTCTAGTAGGGATGTCTCTTGTACAAAAGTTTGAATGGATAATTTATATTTTTGGACTAATATTAGTATATACTGCTGTCAAAATGCTTATTTCTAAAGGAGAAGACAATGTTGACCCTACTTCTAACATATTATATAAAGCAGCTTCAAAATTATTCCCGATTGACCCAGACACACATTCACCAAAATTCTTTACTAATATAAATGGGAAAAGACATATCACTGTAATATTCCTTTGTTTACTTGTAATTGGTTCAACTGACATATTATTCGCAATTGATTCAATTCCTGCAATTATTGGTGTAATTGAAGAGGGAGAACAGGGTATATTAAGTTTAGGTGAAGAAAACTTTTTGGCTATTAGTTCTAATGTTTTTGCTGTAATGGGTTTAATATCATTATTTTTTGCTCTTAAAGGAATTATGGGTATGTTCCGTTTCTTAAAACATGGAGTTTGTTTTATATTATTCTTTATTGGAACAAAAATGCTTTTAGGCTATTTTGAACCTGTTAAAAGTTTCTTCAGTCAAAATTCATGGTTATCTTTGACTGTAATAGTAGGTACATTATTATTCTCAATTATTCTTTCAAAAGTTATTTCAGAAGAAGTTAATGAAGAAGAAAAAGTGCTTCAAGAAAAAATTGACGAATTAGAAAAAAAATAATAAGGTATGGAATTTAATGAATTAATGCCTGCTATTGCAGGAATGACATGGCAACATTTGGTTATGATTGCTGTTGGATTAACACTAATTTTTTTAGCTGTAAAAAAGCAATATGAACCAACATTACTTTTGCCAATGGGATTTGGAGCAATACTTGTAAACTTCCCTTTCTCTGCTGTTCTTACACAAGTTCAAGGAGGAGAAACTATAGTTGGAGCATTGAATGTTTTATTTGATGCTGGAATTGCAACAGAACTTTTCCCTCTACTAATATTTATTGCAATTGGAGCAATGATTGATTTTTCACCATTGTTTCAACGTCCAAGCTTATTACTTTTTGGTGCTGCGGCTCAATTTGGAATTTTCATAACAATGATTTTAGCTACTTTATTTGGATTTGATTTAAAACAAGCTGCTTCAATTGGTATAATTGGTGCTGCTGATGGTCCTACATCAATTATCGTAGCAAATCAATTTGCAAAAGATCTATTACCTGCAATTTCTGTAGCTGCATATTCTTATATGGCACTTGTGCCTATTATTCAGCCACCAGTAATTAAATTGCTTACATCAAAGAAAGAACGTCAAATGCATATGAAAACCAATTCAAATAAAAAGGTTTCTCGTACTACTTTAGTTCTTTTCCCAATCGTAATTACAATTTTGGCAGGATTAATTGCTCCATCATCATTAGCATTAATTGGATTTTTGATGTTTGGTAACTTAATTCGTGAATGTGGTGTTTTAAATTCATTATCTCAAACAGCACAAAAGGAATTAGCAAATCTTGTTACAATATTACTTGGTATTACAATTGCAAGTACAATGACTGCAGAACGTTTTGTTCAATTAGACACTCTAATGATTCTTGGACTTGGTATTTTTGCATTCGTATTTGATACTGCAGGTGGAGTATTGTTTGCTAAACTTATGAATAAATTCTTGAAACCAGAAAAGAGAATCAACCCAATGGTTGGTGCATGTGGAATTTCTGCTTTCCCTATGTCAGCTCGTGTTATTCATGGAATGGGATTAAAAGAAGATCCAACCAATTATTTATTAATGCCAGCTATTAGTACTAATGTAGGAGGACAAATTGGTTCTGTAATTGTTGGAGGATTATTATTAATGTTAGTTCCACTATTTCTTTAACCCTTAAAAATAATAAGATTATGAATTTAGAGTTTTTATATAAAGCATTAGAAATTTCAGGTATTGGAATTGCAACTGTATTCATTTTTATGGCAATATTCTACTTTGTAATTGTTGGGATAGATAAAGCTTTCCCATACAAAGATGAAAAAAAGAAATAATAACAATACAAAAGAAATAAGTTTATATTATTTCTAACTATAGAAATTGATATAATTTATTGTAGTTCAAATTACAAATCATAATTCATTTAAATTTATTTACTTGAATTATGATTTGTTTTTTTTGTTATAAACCATAATTAAACACTTGATTGAAATTAAACAAGAATTAAATGCAATTTCGCCTTCACAAACTCCTTATATAATTTCGTAAAAACGTTGTTTAGAATTGATAAGCTCTATTTTTTTTGGTTATCAATTCTTTATTTTATGGATTTTATTGAACGGAAAATGCTTATAAATTTATTTATTTATGCTCTAATTTATTCTTTTGTAAATCTGTTTGATAAGATTTTTGAAATAGATTTATTGGCCTAATTTTCTGAAAGAAGTTTTATATTGCTAACTTTGCAAAAATTTTTCGACTTTTTTTTTGAGTCTTTTAATAATAAAGAATATTTTTAAATGGAGAGATAATTATGAATTTTATTTTACTGATTACAGCTGTATTAACTGCGTTTGCTTTAGTTTTTGCAGCTTATTGGATTGCAAAATTATTATCACCTCGTTCTTATAACCCCCAAAAGGGAGAAGTATATGAGTGTGGTATTCCTACAAGAGGAAAATCATGGATGCAATTTAGGGTTGGCTATTATCTTTTTGCAGTTCTATTTTTGATTTTTGATGTTGAAACAGTATTCCTTTTTCCTTGGGCTGTTGTTGTTAGAGATTTAGGTGTTGATGCAATTATTAGTGTTTTATTTTTCTTTATAGTTCTAATTGGAGGATTGGCATATGCATGGAAGAAAGGAGCTTTAACATGGGATTAAAAAAACCAAAGATAAAATCAATTAAATACGAAGAATTCCAAGACAATGAGTCATTGGAAAAAATGGCAGCAGAGCTAAATGCAAATGGTGTAAATGTAATATTAGGAGCAGTTGATGATGTAATCAATTGGGGAAGAGCAAACTCACCATGGTCTTTAACTTTTGCAACAAGTTGTTGTGGTATTGAATTCATGGCAATTGGAGCTGCTCGTTATGATATGGCTCGTTTTGGCTTTGAAGTAACACGTCCCAGCCCACGTCAAGCTGACTTAATTATGGTTTGCGGAACAATAACTCATAGAATGGCTCCTGTATTAAAAAGATTATATGATCAAATGGCAGAACCTAAATATGTAGTTGCAGTTGGAGGTTGTGCAGTAGGAGGAGGTCCATTCACAAAATCATATCATGTTGTTCAAGGTGTTGATAAAATAATTCCTGTAGATGTATATTTACCTGGATGTCCTCCAAGACCAGAAGCTTTCTTGTATTCAATGATGCAATTGCAAAGAAAGATTAAACTCCAAAAATTCTTAGGTGGAGTAAATCGTAAAGAAAAAAAGCAAAAATAAACATGGATTTAAAAAAGAGAATTTTAGAAATTGCTCCTGAAACTCAATTTGTAGAACAGGGAGATATAAAAGCTATTGTTCCATCTTCTTCATTTTATGCTTTAGCTAAAAAACTAAAAGAAGATGAAGATACTTCTTTTGACTTTTTGTTAAGTTTGACAGGAATGGATTTTGGAGATTCATTAGGTGTAATTTATCATTTAGAATCTACAAAATATGGTCATACATGTGTGCTTCAAACAAGCACAACTAATAGAGAAAATCCAGAACTATATTCTGTTTGTGATTTATGGAAGACAGCAAATTTTAATGAAAGAGAGGTTTATGACTTTTTTGGAATACGTTTTATAAATCATCCAGACATGCGTCGTCTTTTCCTTCGTGATGAGTGGAATGGCTATCCATTTAGAAAGGATTATGATATGGAGTCAAATCCATTGAATATGACAAATGAAGTTACGGAAGATAAAACCACTGAGCTAACAATTGATGCTGAAGGAAAAGTTATTGAAAAAGAAAATACCCTTTTTGATGACAAAGAATATGTAATCAATATAGGTCCTCAACACCCTTCCACTCACGGAGTACTTCGTTTTAGAACATCTCTTCAGGGAGAAATAATTAAAAAGATTGAACCATATTGTGGTTATATTCACAGAGGAATAGAAAAGATGAATGAAAGTCTGACTTATCCTCAAACACTTGCTTTAACTGATAGATTAGATTATTTAAGTGCTCATCAAAACAGACATGCTCTATGTATGTTAATAGAAAAAGCACTTGGAGTAGAAATTCCAGAAAGAGTACAATATATTCGTACCATTATGGATGAACTTCAACGTATAGATTCTCATATTTTATTCTATTCATGTTTAGCAATGGATATGGGAGCTATAACTCCTTTCACTTATGGATTCCGTGATAGAGAAATGATATTGGATATTTTTGAACAAACAACTGGAGGTCGTTTAATTCAAAATTATAATGTTATTGGAGGTGTTCAAGCTGACATTCATCCTGACTTTGTAAACAGTGTAAAGAAATTTATACCATATTTCCGTAACATTTTAAAAGAGTATCATGATATTTTTACAGGAAATGTTATTGTTCATCAAAGATTAAAAGGAGTTGGAGTTTTATCCAAAGAAGATGCTATTTCTTTTGGTACAACAGGAGGAACAGGAAGAGCTTCAGGTTGGGCTTGTGATACTCGTAAGCGTAAACCTTATGCTATGTATGATAAAGTAGATTTTAAAGAAATTGTATATACTGAAGGAGATAGCTTTGCAAGATATATGGTTCGTATGGATGAAATGCTTGAGTCAATGAAAATTATTGAGCAACTAATAGATAATATTCCAGAAGGAGCCTATCAAGTAAAAATGAAGCCAATAATTAAAGTTCCTGAAGGAAGTTATTTTACTTCCGTTGAAAGTAGTCGTGGTGAATTTGGCGTATTTTTAGAAAGTAAAGGAGATAAATATCCTTATAGATTAAAATATCGTTCAACAGGTTTGCCTTTGGTTGCAGCTGTTGACACAATAACTAAAGGAGGTAAAATAGCAGACTTAATTGCTATTGGAGGGACTTTAGATTATGTAATTCCTGATATTGATAGATAAAAAAGAATCTTTTATGTTTGATTTTAGTGTAGTTTCAAGTTGGATACATCAATTTTTAACAAGTGTAATGCCAGAAGGTTTGGCAATATTTTTAGAATGTCTTGTAGTAGGAGTTTGTATCTTGGCAGCATACGCAGTAATTGCTATGATACTTATTTATATGGAAAGAAAGATATGTGCATGGTTCCAATGTCGTATAGGACCTGATAGAGTAGGTAAGTTTGGACTCTTACAGCTTTTTGCTGATGTTATAAAGATGTTGATTAAAGAAATTGTAGAATTAAAAAATACAGATAAATTTCTTCATGCATTGGCTCCATATATAGTTATTCTTTCCTCAATATTAGCTTTTGCCTGCCTTCCTATAAACAAAGGAATGGAAATATTAGATTTTAATATTGGAGTAGTATTTCTTGTTGCAGTTTCTTCATTGGGAGTAATTGGAATTTTGCTTGCAGGATGGAGTAGTAACAGTAAATACACAATGATTGGTGCTATGAGAAGTGGAGCACAAATTATCAGTTATGAACTTTCAATAGGTATGTGCTTATTAGCAGTTGCTATTTTCACAGGGACATTACAATTTTCTGAAATAGTAGCTTTTCAAGCAGATGGTTGGCTTATATTTAAAGGACATATTCCTGCTGTAATTGCTTTTATAGTTTATCTAATTGCAGGGAATGCAGAAACAAATAGAGGCCCTTTTGATATGCCTGAAGCAGAATCAGAATTAACTGCTGGATATCACACAGAATATTCTGGGATGCATTTTGGTTTTTTCTATTTAAGCGAATACTTAAATATGTTTATAATAGCAGGTGTTGCTGCAACAATATTCTTAGGAGGTTGGATGCCACTACATATTCCTGGATTGGAAGGATTCAATGCTATTATGGATTATATCCCTGGATTTGTCTGGTTCTTTGGAAAAGCTTTCTTTGTAGTCTTTTTATTAATGTGGATGAGATGGACGTTTGTCCGCTTGAGAATAGATCAATTATTAAAATTTGAATGGAAGATTTTACTCCCAATAGGATTATTTAATCTTGTTTTGATGATATTGGTTGTAGTATTTAAACTTCATTTTTAACTCAATAGAATATGAATAATTTTTGCAAATATTTTGATTCATTTTTTCGAGGACTAAAAACTTTACTTGTTGGATTAAAAACAACTATTAAAGTATTCTTTAGAAAAAAAATCACAGAAAAATATCCAGAAAACAGAGCAACATTAAAAATCTCAGATAGATTTAGAGGAACTTTAACAATGCCTCATGATGAGAATAATCAACATAATTGTGTTGCATGTGGCCTTTGTCAAATTGCTTGTCCAAATGGTACAATTACTGTACATTTTGAGACTGTTGAAAACGAAGAAGGAAAGAAAATAAAAGTTCTTACAAATTATGAATATGATTTGGGAACATGTGTATTTTGTCAACTTTGTGTTAATGCTTGTCCTCACAATGCAATAACTTTTGAAAATTCTTTTGAGCATGCAGTCTTTAACAGACAAAAGCTTGTAAAGAAATTAAATAGAGATGGTTCAACTGTTGTAAATAAAAAATAATATGGATATATCATTACAAAATGTAGTTTTTATTATTGTGGCAATTTTCATTTCTGTATTTTCAGTTTTGACAGTTACAACTAAAAAAATTATGCGTTCAGTAACATATTTGTTATTTGTACTTTTGGGTACTGCAGCAATATATTTTCTTTTGGGATATACTTTCTTAGGAGCAGTTCAAATTATGGTTTATGCAGGAGGGGTTGTAGTATTATTAGTCTTTTCAATCTTCCTGACAAAAGCAGATGAGAATTTGAATATAGGAACAAAAATAAAAAAGGTATTACCAATATTACTTACTGTACTTATAGGAGGAGGATTAATATTCTTTATTATTTTTACTCACAACTTTTTACCAATGGCTTCAACTGATGCCATTGAGGAATTAAGCATGAAAACAATAGGATTCGCTTTAGTTGGAGGAGGTAAAAATCAATACATATTACCTTTTGAAGCAATAGGTGTTCTTTTGTTGGCATGTATAGTTGGTGGATTATTAATAGCACGTAAACGATAAAAAATATGGGAGTTGAACTTTATTTAGTGATAAGCACAATAATGTTATGTGCAGGGATTTACGGATTCTTAATGCGTAAAAACACTTTGGCTATGTTAATTTCTGTAGAATTGATTTTAAATGCTGCTGATATAAATTTTGCAGTATTTAATAAGTTCTTATTTCCAAATCAATTGGAAGGACATTTCTTTACTCTATTTGCAATAGGAATTGTTGCAGCTGAAACAGCAATAGCAATAGCAATAATAATTAACGTCTATAGAAACGTTCAAAGTTTGGATGTGGATAAGATAGATAAAATGAAGCATTAATAGGAGAAAATATGGAATACACAATACTTATACTACTTCTCCCAGCCATAATGTTTATATTTTTAGGATTAGCTGGGCATAAATTAAAACCAAAAATTGCAGGTATATTTGGAACAATTTCATTAGGAATAGTTACCTTATTATCTTTAACCACTGCATGGGAATATTTCACTTCACCAAGAGTGAATGGAGTATTCGAAAAAATAATACCATTTAACATTGAATGGTTGCGTTTAGGAGAATTCTTACACATTGATATTGGAATATTACTTGATCCAATTTCAGTAATTATGCTTGTTGTAATTTCTTTAGTTTCATTTATGGTTCATCTATACAGTATGGGCTATATGCACGGAGAAAAAGGATTCCAACGCTATTATGCTTTCCTCTCATTATTTACTTTTTCAATGTTAGGATTAGTTGTTGCAACCAATATTTTTCAAACTTATATATTTTGGGAATTAGTTGGAGTATCTTCTTATTTGTTAATAGGATTTTATTACACTAAACCTTCTGCAATAGCAGCATCAAAGAAAGCATTTATTGTTACACGTTTTGCCGACTTAGGTTTTCTTATAGGAATATTAGTTTTATCATTCTATGGTCAAACATTTGGCTTTATAGATTTGATGGGTGGAAGCAGTGATTTAGTTCTTCAAGGAGCAGCACAAAAATCCTTCCTTGGAATTGGAGTTTTGTCTTGGGCATTAGGCCTTATGTTTATTGGAGCAGCAGGAAAGAGTGCAATGTTCCCTTTGCATATTTGGTTGCCAGATGCAATGGAAGGTCCAACACCAGTTTCAGCATTAATACATGCAGCAACTATGGTTGTTGCAGGGGTCTATTTGGTTGCAAGAATGTTCCCTCTTTATATTGTCTATGCTCCAGGAGTATTAGAAATAATAGCTTGTGTTGGTGCATTTACAGCTTTGTTTGCAGCAATTATTGCTTGCGTTCAAACAGATATTAAAAGAGTGTTGGCATTTTCAACCATATCACAAATTGGATTTATGATGGTTGCCTTAGGGGTTTCTACTTCAATGGATGCTCATGGAGGTTTAGGATATATGGCTTCAATGTTCCATTTATTTACTCATGCTATGTTTAAGGCTCTATTATTCTTAGGTGCAGGTTCAATTATTCATGCAGTTCACAGTAATGAAATGAAAGATATGGGTGGTTTAAGAAAACATATGCCAATAACACATATTACTTTCTTAATAGCTTGTCTTGCAATTGCAGGTATTCCTCCATTCTCAGGATTTTTCAGTAAGGATGAAATATTAGCAGCTGCTTTTAAATTTTCTCCAATGATGGGTTGGGTGATGACAGTAATTGCAGGTATAACTGCTTTCTATATGTTCCGGTTATACTACAATATATTTTGGGCAAAGGAAGCAAAGCATGAACATAAACCTCATGAATCAGGTTATTCAATGACTGTTCCTTTAATGGTATTGGCTCTTATTACATGTGTAGCTGGATTTATTCCTTTTGGACATTTTATTACAGCAAATGGACTTGTTTATGATTTACATTTAGAAACATCAGTTGCTTTATTAAGTGTTGGAGTTGCCATAATTTCAATACTAATTGCCACTATATTCTATAGAAAAGAAACACAACCAATACCTGAAATGCTGGCAAGTAAATTAAAATTTATTCATAAGTCAGCTTACAAGAGATTTTATATTGATGAGATTTATCAATTTATAACTCATAAAGTAATCTTTGCATGTATATCAACACCTATTGCATGGTTTGATCGTCATATTGTTGATGGATTTATGAACTTAATGGCATCAGCAACTCAAAAACTATCTTATTTAATACGTAATTTCCAATCAGGAAGAGTACAGCAATATGCTTATGTATTCTTATTAGGAATAGTTGTTATTGTTGGACTTATTCTTTTGATATTATAAAAAAGTAGAAATATGAACATATTATTATTTTTCGTAATCATTCCTATTTTGATGATATTTTTCTTGTGGATAAGCAAAAATAGAAATCAAATTAGAGGTATAATGGTAGCTGGCTCTTCTCTTTTGCTAATTTTAGCTGGAATACTTACTTATTTATATTTAACACAGCGAGCTGCAGGAGATACAGCTGAAATGCTTTTCCGCTCCGATTACTCTTGGTATTCTTCTTTAAATATTAAGTTATCATTAGGAGTAGATGGAATATCTGTGGCAATGTTAATTCTTTCTTCAATTATAGTATTTACTGGAACTTTTGCTTCATGGCAGTTAGAAAACCAAACAAAAGAATTCTTTCTTTGGTTTTGTCTTCTTTCATTAGGAGTGTTTGGATTTTTCATAACAATAGACCTGTTCACTATGTTTATGTTCTATGAAATAGCACTTATTCCCATGTATTTGCTTATTGGAGTTTGGGGAAGTGGAAAGAAAGAATATGCTGCAATGAAACTTACTCTTATGCTTATGGGAGCATCTGCAATTCTTATTGCAGGTATTTTAGGTATTTACTTTGCTTCTGGAGCAACGTCAATGAATATTCTTGAAATAGCAAAAGCAGGAAATATACCTCATGATGCTCAACTGATTTTCTTCCCAATGACTTTCTTGGGCTTTGGAGTTCTTGGAGCTCTATTCCCATTCCACACATGGTCTCCTGATGGTCATGCTTCAGCCCCAACAGCTGTTTCAATGCTTCATGCTGGAGTGTTAATGAAACTGGGAGGTTATGGATGTTTCCGTGTTGCCATGTATCTTATGCCTCAGGCAGCAAATGAACTTGGTTGGATATTCCTAATTCTAACTTCCATCTCTGTTATTTATGGTGCATTCAGTGCAATTGTTCAAACAGACTTGAAATATATTAATGCCTATTCTTCAGTTAGCCACTGTGGATTGGTTCTTTTTGCTATTTTGATGATGAATCAAACAGCAGCAACAGGAGCAGTTATTCAAATGCTTTCTCATGGACTTATGACAGCTCTTTTCTTTGCTTTAATTGGTATGATTTATGGCAGAACACACACAAGAGATATTCGTGAGTTAAGTGGGTTAATGAAAATTATGCCATTCCTATCTGTTTGTTATGTTATTGCAGGTTTGGCAAATTTAGGTCTTCCTGGATTTAGTGGTTTTGTTGCTGAAATGACAATATTTGTTGGCTCATTCCAACATACAGATATTTTCCATAGAGTTATTACAATAATTGCAACAACATCAATTGTAATAACCGCAGTTTATATACTTCGTTTGATAGGAAGAAGTTTTTATGGTGAAGTTAAAAATCCAGAACATTTAAAACTAACCGATGCAACTTGGGACGAACGCCTTTCAGCAATTGTTCTAATTATTGCAATTGTTGCTTTAGGTATTGCTCCTTTATGGATGAATAATATGATTGGTGATAGTGTGCTTCCAATTGTGAAAGCATTAGTTATAAAATAGGTAAAGAAATTTAAAGATAGAAAAAATGGATTACAGTCAATTTCTATATATGAAAGAAGAAGTATCGCTTATAGTAGTGATGGCTATACTATTCTTATATGATTTAATTGCTTCAGAAAAAGCTCGTAAATACTTTTCAGTAGTTGCATGTGTATTGTTAGGTGCACATATTATCTACAATTTAATACCAACTTCAACACCTGGGAGTGCTTTTGGAGGAATGTACTACTACACTCCAATGATGACAATAATAAAAAGCATCTTAACCTTTGGAACACTAATAGTTTTTATGCAAGCTGACCTTTGGTTAAAAAGAGAAGATACAAAGTTTAAACAGGGAGAGTTTTATTTTCTAATACTTTCAACTCTTTTGGGTATGTTCTTTATGATTGCTTCAGGACATTTCCTAATGTTTTTCCTTGGATTGGAAATGGCATCAATACCAATGTCAACTCTTATAGCATTTGATAAATATCGTCATAACTCAGCAGAAGCAGGAGCAAAATACATTCTAACTGCAATGTTCTCTTCAGCTTTACTTCTTTTTGGACTTTCCTTCCTTTATGGAGCATGTGGAACACTGTACTTTGAAGATATTCCGGCTCTACTGACATCTGGCAATTATATGCAATTAGCTGCATTTGTATTCTTCATTGCAGGAATTGGTTTCAAAATATCAATAGTTCCTTTCCATCTTTGGACAGCAGACGTATATCAAGGAGCACCAACACCAGTTACTTCATACCTTTCAGTAATTTCAAAAGGTTCAGCTGTATTTGTACTTCTTACAATTCTAATGAAAGTATTTGCACCGATGGTTACAGAGTGGCAAAACATAATATATGGACTAATTGTAATCACAATAACAATAGGAAACCTTTTTGCATTGCGTCAAAAGAATATGAAACGTTTCTTAGCTTTCTCTTCAATCTCACAAGCAGGATATATTTTGTTAGGAGTTATTGGAGGAACAGCAATTGGAATGGCTTCTCTGGTTTATTATGTGTTGGTATATATGGTTGCAAACCTTGCAATCTTTGGAGTTATTTCAATAATTGAACAAAGAACTGAAAAAGTAAGTATGGACGACTACAATGGATTATATAAAACAAATCCAAAACTAACCTTTCTAACAACACTTGCTCTTTTCTCTTTGGCAGGTATACCACCATTTGCAGGATTCTTCAGTAAGTTTTTTGTATTTATGGCAGCTTTTAAGAGCGGTTTCATAGTATTAGTGGTAATTGCATTACTAAACACAATAATCTCTCTTTACTACTATCTTTTAGTTGTAAAAGCAATGTATATAAATAAAAACGATAACCCAATTGAACCTATTAAAACAGATTGCTACACAAAAATAAGTTTAACAATTTGTCTTATTGGAATAATTGGATTAGGAATTACAAGTATAGTTTATGAAACTATCACAGCATTCAGTTATGGAATGTAATTAAAGAGAATATAAATCTTATTGCTAAATATAAAAAGATTAAAATAAATAAATATACCTCAAAAGATAAAACAAAAAAGGAGCTTTAAAACCTCAATAGTTTTAGAGCTCCTTTTCTTTATTGCATGCCTTTCATCTTTATATTCCTTCTTCAATATAAAGTAATAATTAGATAAAATCGAGTCTTGGATAAATCCAAATGATTTTCTGAGTTAATTCAGACTTTAGTTATAGAGGAAGAATAAAGACAAATAAAAAAAATAGACACTTAAAAATAAATATGATTTCAATAGAACAAATTACCGTCGAGTTTGACAGCAGAAGATTATTAGATAATATAACATTTCTTGTAAATCAGAAAGATAAAATTGGATTAGTAGGAAGAAACGGAGCAGGGAAATCTACTCTTTTAAAATTAATAGCAGGACACGAACAAGCAACAAGTGGGAAAATTGTTTTTTCTCCCGACTTAACTGTGGGTTATTTACCTCAACACATGATTCATAACGAAGGTACAACAGTAATGCAAGAAACTCAGAAAGCATTCGACCGTATCAATCAACTACAATTAGAAATTGACAGCTTAACAAAAGAAATGTCGGAAAGAGATGATTACGAATCCGACGAATACTCTGAGATTATTGATAAACTAAGTCGTGCTTACGAACATATGCAAATAATTGACAGTGGTAATTTTCAAGCTGAGATGGAAAAAACCTTATTGGGATTAGGATTCCTTAGGAGTGATTTTGATAGACAATGTTCTGAGTTTAGTGGAGGGTGGAGAATGAGAGTTGAATTAGCAAAAATACTTCTACAATGCCCCGATGTAATATTATTAGATGAACCAACAAACCATTTAGATATAGAATCTATACAATGGTTAGAAAACTTCCTTGCATACACTTCAAGTGCAATATTATTAGTCTCCCATGATAAGATTTTTATTGATTCGGTAACTAATCGAACAATTGAAATATCATTAGGACAAATTCACGATTACAAAGTAAATTATTCCAAATACTTAGAACTTCGCCAAGAAAGAAAAGAGCAACAGCTTCATGCTTATGAAAACCAACAAAAAATCATACAAGACAACCAAGCCTTTATTAATCGTTTTCGTTGCACAGCCTCAAAAGCTGCTTTGGTTCAATCAAGAATAAAACTTTTAGAAAAGTTGGAAAGAGTGGAAATAGATATTGAAGATACTTCAAGTCTTAGACTTAAATTTCCACCAGCACCTCGTTCAGGTCCTTTACATTTAGATATAGACAATTTAACCAAAAAATATGGAGACAAGATAGTGCTTGACAATATTGGAATGGTAATAAACCGTGGGGAGAAAGTTGCATTTGTGGGTAAAAATGGAGAAGGAAAGAGTACATTAGCAAAATGTATATTGCAAGAAATAGAATATTCAGGGAAATTAGAATTAGGCTATAATGTTAAAATAGGATACTTTGCACAAAATCAACCTTCGTTATTAGACGAAAGCCTTAGTGTTTTTCAAACAGTTGATAATGTTGCAGTAGGAGATATTAGAACAAGACTAAGAGAAATATTAGGCTCATTTATGTTTGGAGGAGAAGCTATAGAAAAAAAGGTAAAAGTATTATCAGGAGGAGAAAGAAGCCGTTTAGCAATGGTTCGATTACTATTAGAACCAGCAAACCTACTAATACTCGATGAGCCAACCAATCACCTCGATATTCCTTCAAAGGAAGTATTAAAAGAAGCAATAAAAGCCTTTGACGGAACAGCAATAATTGTATCCCACGACCGTGAATTCTTAGATGGCTTAGTGGATAAAGTATTTGAATTTGGCAACAAAAAAGTAAGAGAACATATAGGAGGAATCTACGACTTCCTTCAAAAGAAGAAGATAGAAAACCTAAATGAACTTGGCGTATAAACCCAATAAATAACAAAATAACCAAAAGGAGCTTTAAAATAAAGAAATAGTTTTAAAGCTCCTTTTTTATTTCCCCAATTCTCCCTTCAATAAATCCCAATCACTAAAATAAACGCTCAAATACAAAAGGAATAACTCCAAATAAACAAGGAATAAAATCTAAATAAACAAGGAATAATTTTGTAGAAACCCTATAAAAATTTCTTTAAACGAGATAAAAATTTTGCAACCTGCCAGGATACTCTATGTAAGGTGGCAGGTTGCACTATGTAAGGTGGCAGGATACATAGTGTAAGGTGGCAGGATGCAAAAATTAAACCTTAAATAAATAAACTTATATCAAGTATAAATATATTTATATAAGGCTTTTGCAAATTTATTTCTTGATAAAAATAAAAGTTAATCAAGACTTATGTTTTGTAAACTAATATTAATATAATTTTTGTATATTTTAAACATTAAAAAGATATTGTACAAATAAAAAGATTATCTTTGCTAATTATTCATGTATATAAAATATTTGAATAAATAAAAGCCAAGAGGATTTAATGGCTCCTCAATTAATAATAGTTAAATTTCAGTAAAATAATGATTGAGATAACGAAAGATTTATTTATTGGTAGTCAATATGATTATGAAGAGATTGTTAAGAAACAAGAAGGATGGTTTGTTATTCATGCTTGTAAGGAACCATATCATAGACAAGCTCTTGGTTATACAGGAAGAGGTGCAGCAAATACTCATCCAGAGTATTTAATTGCTAAAAGAGGTAATAGGTTAATTCTTAATCTTGTTGATGTTGATAATCCCGCTTATATAGCTAAAGAAATAATTGATACAGCAATACAAGCTATAGAAGATAATATAAAAACGAATAAAGTATTAGTACATTGTAATCAAGGATGTTCTCGTTCTGCTGTTATTGGTTTATTATATTTGCATTATATTAATATAATTTCAAATAATGATTTTGAAAAAGCTGAACAAGAGTATTTGAAAATATATCCAGTATACAATCCAGCAAATGGAATGAAAATATTTGCAAAAACAAATTGGAATAATTATAAACTTAAATAATAGAATTATGCCTAGAAAAGAAATTCATGTTGTACCTAACGAAGAAAGAGGAGGTTGGGATGCAAAGAAACCAGAATTATCAAAGACTTCTAAACATTTTGAAAATAAGCAAGATGCTATGGACTGGAGTCGTGAACAAGCAAAACAAGATGGAAGAGAACTAATTCCTCCTGGAAAAGATGGAAAAATTCAAAATCTAAATAGTTATAAAAATGATCCATGTCCACCTAAAGACAAGAAACATTAATATTTAATTCATAATAATTAAGATTGAATGCAAATTTGGTAGTGACTTATATATTTAGTTATAATAATAAGGGTATTATTATTTATCAAATTAATTAGAGTGAAAATTTAGATATACAATATAATGAAAGAAACAATTAAAATTTCACTAACAGAATTCATGAATTTTGTAAATAAATCGGGTAGTGCTAAAGCTACAGTTGTGAAAAATGCTAAAAAACGCAGAGAAAGTGATTATGAGCATTTTCAAGATTATTGGTTACCATTAAGGAAAAAGATAAAGGACGTTCATAAAAAGATGAAAAGTAAAGATTCTTTATACGAATTACTTAATACTATTCCTGGTAATCAAATAGAAAATTATAAGTTAGCAATAGATGGATATTGTAAATTTTGGAAGAAAAATATAATAGAATGGGTTAATCCGATTAAGAAGACTTGGGCTGTTGGAGATTTAAGAATTGAATTAAATCCAGAATTAGGATTATGTATAAATGGTAAAATCTATATGATAAAATTATTTATTAGTGCTAATGAGAATATAGATAAGAGACATGCAGATTTAATACTTACATTGATGGAAAAAGAGTTAAGAAATAAGTTGGGTTGTGATGAGCCAACTTTTGCTGTATTGGATGTTAAAAAAGGAAAGCTTTTTGTTCTTATAAATAGGGAAACTATGCTTTATCCTTTACTCAAAGGTGAAGCGTTAAGTTTTGAAAGTCAATGGAAAGCGGTATAATATTTGAGGTAATTATTGAAGGATATAAAATCTAATGACATTAAGATTTTGTTTAAGTGCTTTGATGTGGCTACTTCTAAATTTATAATGATTAATAATAAGTATATATGAGTGCGAAGAAACCTACTGTGGCTTTGATTTATGATTTTGATGGAACTCTTTCTCCAGGGAATATGCAGGAGTTTGGTTTTATTAAGGCATTAGGACAGAATTCTAAGGATTTTTGGAAGAAGAATGCTACACTTTCAGTTGAGAATGATGCAAGCCCAGTGCTTTGTTATATGAATTTAATGATTATGGAGGCTAAGGCTAAAGGGATTTCTTTGAAGAGAGATTCTTTTAAGCAATTTGGAAAGGATGTTGAGCTATTTAAGGGAGTGAAAGAGTGGTTTGGTATAATTAACAGGTATGGGAAAGAAAATGACTTAGAAATTAAGCATTATATCAATTCTTCTGGAATGAAAGAAATGATAGAAGGAACTGAAATTGCTAAAGAGTTTGAAGCAATTTATGCTTGTTCTTTTATTTATAATGTTGATGGAATTGCCTATTGGCCTTCTATTGCTGTAGATTATACAACCAAAACTCAATTTCTTTTCAAGATAAATAAAGGGATTAAAAGTGTTAGTGATAATATTGCAATTAATGAGTATGTTCCTGATGATGAAAGACCTGTTCCTTTTAAACAAATGATTTATTTTGGAGATGGAGAAACTGATATTCCTTCAATGAAACTGGTTAAGGAACATGGAGGTAATTCAATTGCTGTTTACAAGCCAAGAGATGGAAACAAGAAAATTATTGCTGAGAAATTGATTTCTGAGAATAGAGTTAATTTTGTTTGTCCTGCTGATTATTCTGAGGATAAGGAAATATATAAGGTTGTAACTACAATTATTGATAAAATAAAGTCTGATTATGATTTTGAGAACTTGCAGAAGCTACATAAAGCAAATGCTGATAAGTCAAAATCAAAAAACAATAAGTAAGCTTTTTTATTTATATCTTTGTACTGCTTTTGTCTTATGTATTAAATAAGGCAAGACGGTTTGTTGAATTAATTTAATTGAAATTTATGATAGATCATATAGATTGTTCTCTTGAGAATGTTTGTGCTCACTGGGTTGGTAATAAGAATGATGAATTGCTTATTTTGGCTAAGAAGGAAATTGATATTGAAGATGAAATGTTGAGAAATACTTTAACAGATTATTTCTTCTCTTCTTTTAAATCGGAGGAGTATTTCAACTTCTACCACGATAGCGATTTGAGGTTTAACGAGGTTTATAATTATGTTTCTGATATATTTGATAATCCTTCTAATATTTATGATAAATCGGTTTTTTTGGCTAAGCATTTATATGAAAAGAGCATTCATCCTAAGGTAAAAGGAGGGGAGTTTTATGTGGTTTACCTCAAGGATTGTTTTATTAATGGTAAAACTTCTGATTGTGTTGGAATATTTAAGTCAGAGAACAAAGATACCTTCCTTAAGGTTCGTTCAACTTCTGATAATTTTAATGTGGAATTGGAAAGGGGGATTAATATTAATAAGCTTGATAAGGGTTGTTTGATATTTAATATTGAAAGGGAAAATGGTTATATTGTTGCTGTGGTTGATAACACCAATAAGAGTTCTGAGGCTCAGTATTGGATTGATGAATTTTTGCATGTTAAACAACGTCAGGACGAATATTACAACACTCATAATGTTCTTTCCATGTGTAAGAATTTTGTTACTAAACAACTTCCTACTGAGTTTGAAGTTTCAAAGGCAGACCAAGCTGATTTGTTGAATAAGTCGGTTAAGTTCTTTAAGGAGAAAGAGAGCTTTGATATGAATGAATTTGCTAATGAAGTTATGACTCAACCTGAAGTTATTGAAAGCTTCAATAATTATAAAAATGAATTTGAAGAAGGATTTGGTGTTGAGATAATGGATAATTTCAATATTTCAGACAGTGCAGTTAAGAAACAGGCCCGAGTTTTCAAGAGCGTTATTAAGTTAGATAAGAATTTCCATATATATGTTCATGGTAATCGTCAAATGATTGAGCAGGGGGAAGACGATAAAGGGAAGTTCTATAAGGTTTATTATAACGAAGAGTCTTAATTTACTGTCTTATTAAATATAAAAAAGTGCCTGTGATAACTATTATCAAGGCACTTTCTTTATTAAGTCAGGATATAATCCTTTGCTCAAGTTTTTCTACAATAATACATTATTGTATTTGAAAATAAATCTATTTTATTCTCTTATTTATTTCTCCTTGAGACTTTGATGCTCTTTTAGCTTCTTTGTTAACCTTTGTAGCTTCTTTGTTAACTTTCTTTTGAGTTTTTACTGCTTTTACTTCAGCTTTTTTTCTTTCTTTGTCAGCTTTCTTGAAAGCTTTTTGAGCATCTTTTTCTGATTTTTTCAAATCATTCTTTGCTTGAACTTGGCTTTTCTTCACTTGACCTTTATTAGGTTGTTGTGCAACTAAAGATGTAGAACCAATACCAACAAGAATTAGTCCTATTAAAATTAATTTTTTCATGGTTATAATTTTTTAAATTAATATTTGATTATGGAACAAATTCCGTGCCAAAGGTTATTTTATTGATAATAGAAAAATAATCAATTAAACGATATCTCTTTTGTTGCTTTGGTTTGATTTATGATAATAAAAAAAGGAAGCCATATGACTTCCTTTTTCTTATATTTTTGCTAATATTACTATTAGTTATCTTACTCTAATTTTTTGACCAGCTTTAATTTTATTGCCTTTAATTTTATTTAGCTTAGCAAGTTTCTTAACGGTGGTACCATTTCTTTTAGCAATTGTAGAAAGAGTTTCTCCTTTTCTAACCTTTGTGTATTTGCCTTTGGTTGAAGTTCTGTTGTTTTTTGCTAAATTAGTATTTCTTTGTTTAACTGAATGGTGACGGAAATTATCTTTAGTAAGAGTTAAATTATCATCTAAAAGTGCAAAATTAGTAAAGTTGATTACATCTTCAGGATTAATAGCTGCACCTTGATAACGGATTTCAAGATGAAGATGAGGTCCTGTTGAACGTCCTGTGCTTCCTCCTAATCCCAAAACTTCTCCTGCTTTAATTTCATCTCCAGGAGCAACGTTTATTCTTGAAAGGTGAGCATAATATGTTTCTAATTGATTATCGTGTTCAACAACAACTAAATTTCCGTAAGCTCCTGCTCTTTTAGCAACTCTAACTCTACCGTCAAACATTGCTTTTATTGGTTCTCCTGTTCTTAAACTAAGGTCAATTCCATAGTGGTAACGATTTCTTCTTGGACCAAAACGAGATGAAACTCTAACTCCTTCACTTGGGAATGAATAAAATTTCTTAGATCTATTATCAACAAGAGGTAGGTTTATTGCGTCATTTAGATTAGAAAAGTCTGTCTTTTTACGATGAATAGATGTAGTAGTTGGTAAAGCTTCCTTTAGGATATCTTCTTCATTTTCTGCTGCATCGTCATAAACAAGACTTGTCCCAACAAATTTCATTAAGGATTTACGAAAACGAGTAGTGTCTTTAATTATTCCAATTTGATATTCTGAACTTTCTTTATCTACGTTTGTTCTATTTTTCATCATGCCTCTTTCATGAATTCCATCTTTGCTTGGCAATTGAGCCATAACAAAAACTGGTAACATAGAAAGCATTAAGATTGATAAAACGAATTTTGATTTATAAGTCATGCGTTATTATTTTGTATATGATAAAAATTATAATTGGCAAAGATAGGAAAAAAACGATATAATTTTTTATTTATTGGATTAAAGTGTCGCTTTTTAAGTTTTTTTAATTATTTTTCTTGATGTTCTTCTCTTAATAAATCATTAATTGTTTTAACTGGAGTGAACGTTTCAAGAGGAACTTCCACAAAAATTGTAATCCAATCAGCCATTGCTCCATTCCATAATCCAGGTAATTCTTGTGCTTTTATTAGCTCTCCATCTTTTGATTTTGTTGAAATAAAACCTGTGGTTTTGTCCACATAATCAATTAAATTGAAGTTGTCTCCTTTGTAGTCTCTAACTCCACAAACTATGTCAACAGGGTTGAAATGTGTTGCCTTAGAGAAGATTTCTTTTTGTGTTTCGTTCAGTAAATCTACTTGAGCTTTTTCCACAATTTGCAAACTCCTTACTCCATTATTCTCAATCCAAAATGGCCCTCCTCCAGGTTCTCCAACATTTTTAACCATTGCACAAACTCTAATTGGACGGTTAAGTTTATTGAAAACTTGTTTTAATATATTCTCTGATTTATTTCCTGAGGTTTCTTCCTTGCTTAACCCAATTCCTAATTTATTGGTTAATTCAATTATATCTACAAGTTCTTGGGAGTTGAGTTTGCCTTTTTCTAAAGCTTTAAGAGATGAAAAAACTTTTTCCTGAGTTTGAAGAAGAATTCCCGCAATTAGGTTTTTATATTTGTAAGTTGAGTTTTTAAATCTGTCGTGAGCAACATTATCGATATTCTTAATAAATATAATATCACCTTTAATGTCATTTAAATTCTCAATTAAAGCTCCATGTCCAGAAGGGCGGAAGATGATTTTTCCATCCTTATCATAGGCTAATGCGTTGTCTTGAGTGAGAGCTATTGTATCTGTAATCTGCTTTTGAAAAGAAAATGAAATATTATATTTAACATCAAAAAGCTTTTCATAGTAAGGTTGAATCTCTTTTAAAACTCTTTCAAATTCTTCTTTATGTTCAATTGAAATTGTGAAATGAATATTAACATCTTTGTTCTCCTCCTTGCAATAGTTGGCTGCTTCAACAAAGTGTTCCTCTATTGCATGGCGACATTTCCTTTCTTTATCTTCTGGATATTTATGAAAAAGAATTAGAGCTTTGGGCAGTTTGCCGTAGTTAAGTCCAATTTCTGTTAGTATGTAATTTACAATTGTTGTGTAGTCTCCTCTTTCTAAATATTCATCTATAGAAACTGAATGAGCTTCAAATCTTTGTTTTAATTCATCGAAAAAGGCGAATTTGTTTAGATTATCTATGGTTTTCTTAGCTTCTGGAAATTCTTTTAATGTGTATTGAAGTCCCATGTAAAGTGCAGAAAACTCAAATAAATCCTTAAACATTCTGGTTGCAGCACCTGAAGAAGGTACAAATTTTAAAATAGAATGTTTGTCTTTATTATTTTGAAAATATTGAATTGCTTCTTCAGATTCTTTTTCATTAAGCTTTAGTATCCCATTATCAATGGTTGCAGCTTCTGACAGTTGAACAAATGGGAAACCTGTAATGAAGTTCATAAACTGAGTTTGAACATCATCAACACTTAATCCATGAGCCTCAATTTGCTCAATATCACTTTGAGTTAGGTTCATTTCTAATTAGTTTAAATTAATGGCTTAGTAGTCTAAAAAGACCTATTCTACTGTTACGCTCTTTGCTAAATTGCGTGGTTGGTCAACATCTCTGCCTTTAATTGAAGCAATATAGTAGGAGAGTATTTGAAGAGGAATAACAGTTAAAAGAGGAGTTAAGCATTCATCAGTAGAAGGTATTTCTATACAAAAGTCTGCCATCTTCTTAACGTCAACATCACCTTCATTTACTATTGCAATAATTTTTCCCTTACGAGCTTTTATTTCCTGAACGTTACTTACTACCTTATCATATATTCTAACCTTAGGAGAGATAACAACAATTGGCATTTCATCATCAATAAGTGCAATAGGTCCGTGCTTCATTTCTGCTGCTGGATAACCTTCAGCATGTATATATGAAATTTCTTTAAGCTTTAAAGCTCCTTCCAAAGCAACTGGATAATTATATCCACGACCTAAGTACATAAAGTTACGTGCATAGGTAAAGACTGTGGAAATTTTCTCTATCTCTTTATCTAATAAAAGTATTTTTTCAATTTTATGTGTGATTTCAGAAAGTTCTTGAACTGTCTTTTTATATCTTTCTTGACTAATTGTACCAAGTTCTTTACCAAGTGTTAATGCCATCATTGTAAGTACTGCAACCTGAGTTGTGAAGGCTTTGGTGGAGGCAACTCCTATTTCAGGACCTGCATGTGTGTATGTTCCGCTATCAGTTGCTCTTGCTATTGATGAGCCAACAACATTACATATTCCATATATAAATGCTCCCTGTTCTTTGGCAAGTTCTATTGCTGCTAATGTGTCAGCTGTTTCTCCTGATTGTGAAATAGGGATTAAAATATCGTCTTTATTAATTACAGGATAGCGATATCTTAACTCTGATGCAACTTCAACTTCAACTGGTATTCGACAAAGTTCTTCTATCAAATATTTACCAATAAGTCCTGCATGCCATGATGTTCCACATGCAGTAATTAAAATTCTCTTTGCTGAGCGGAAACGTTCAATATTATCAGTTATCCCACTAAGTTTAATTTCCATCAATTCTCTGTTCAAACGACCATTCATACACATTTCCAAACTCTTTGGCTGTTCGTGTATTTCCTTTAACATAAAATGTGGATATCCTCCTTTTTCAATATCTTCAAGTGCTAACTCAATCTTTTTAATTTCGTGATTTACTTCTTCGTCCTTTAAAGTACGAATCTTTGGACTGGAACCAAGACGTAATTCAGCCACTTCTTCGTCATTTAAATAAATAACATTTGAAGTGTATTCTATTATTGCAGTGGCATCAGAGCCTAAGAAGAATTCTCCTTCGCCAACTCCCAAAATTAATGGACTTCCTTTACGAGCTGCAACTAAGGTGTCACTGTTTCCTTTTTCTATAACTCCAATTGCATAAGCCCCAACCACAAAATTAAGACTTCTTTTAACTGCATTAAATAGGTCTAACTTGTAGCGATTTTTAATATACTCAATTAAATGTACCAATACTTCAGTGTCTGTATCGCTCTTGAAACTATAACCTTCACTAATTAGAAGTTTCTTGATACTAAGATAATTCTCAATTATACCATTATGAATTAATGCTAAATTTTCTGATTGTGAGTAGTGAGGATGGGCATTTCTATCGTTTGGTTCTCCATGAGTTGCCCATCTTGTGTGAGCAATTCCAATGTTTCCACTAATATCTTTACCATTGCAATATGCCTCCAATTGTTTAACCTTCCCTTTGGTTTTATAAACATTAAGATCTAAATTGCTATTCAAAAGCGCAACTCCTGCACTATCATAACCTCTGTATTCCAAACGCTTTAATCCCTTTATTAAAATTGGAAAAGCTTCTTTATGACCAATATAGCCAACTATTCCGCACATATATTGTTTATTTTATTTAAAATTAATTTTAGATACTGCAAAGATAAATAAAAGTATTCTATTTCTCAATACAAAATTTCAATTATTTCAAATCTTTCATTCTGCATTTGAAAAAACTCATCTTAATGTATAGTTAAAATCTATCTTTTAATATATTATTCTATCAAAGAAATTTTAATCTAAATTGAGATAAATAAGCTTTTAATTCTTATATCTTGATACTTAAATAAGGAGTTTTAGGATGCGAAATGCCATTTCGTTTCACTAATGTAAGGATTAAGAGTTGTTAAAACCTTGTTTAAGAGTCAATAAAACTATGTTTTGATTCTTGTAATTAAGTTATACATATAATAAAATTGCAATATGTTTTATTTTACACTTTATGAAAATATCCTATCTTTGCAATCCATTAAAATAGGAATTAGGATGAACAAATTAATAGTAAGTGGAATGCGACCAACAGGTAATTTGCATTTGGGAAGTTACTTTGGCGCTTTAAAAAGTTTTATCTCTTTGCAGGAAGAACATAAATGTTACTTCTTTATTGCAGACTATCATTCTCTAACAACTCATCCTAATCCAAAGGATTTACATAATAATGTTAGAATAATTCTTTCACAATACTTGGCTTGTGGATTAGATCCAAATAAAGCAACAATTTATGTTCAAAGTGAAGTACCAGAAATTTCAGAATTATATATGTACCTAAATATGAATGCTTATTTGGGGGAATTGGAAAGAGTAACTTCATTTAAGGATAAGGTACGTCAGCAACCAGATAATGTAAATGCAGGTTTATTGACTTATCCAACCTTAATGGCTGCTGATATATTAATTCATAAGGCAACTCATGTTCCCGTTGGAAAGGACCAAGAACAGCATTTGGAGATGACAAGAACCTTTGCTGGACGTTTTAACAGAATGTATAATGTGGATTATTTTCCTGAACCTTTGGCTTATAATTTTGGCAATGAATTAGTAAAAGTTCCTGGATTGGATGGTAGTGGTAAGATGGGAAAATCGGAAGGAGAAGGCAATGCAGTATTCCTAATTGATGAACCAGAAGTTTTGAGAAAGAAGATAATGAGGGCTAAAACTGATTCAGGTCCAACAACCCCAAATGAACCTAAAAGTCAAGAAATAGAAAACATATTCTCATTAATGAAATTAGTTTCAAGCAATGATACAGTTTCATTCTTTGAAGAAAAATACAATGACTGCTCTATTCGCTATGGTGATATGAAGAAACAATTAGCAGAAGATATGATTGCTTTCACAACACCATTTAGAGAAAGAATATTGGAGATTGAGAATAACTCAGAATACTTAAAACAAGTAGTTAATCAAGGCTCTGAAAAAGCAAGAGAATCAGCTCGAAAAACTATTAAAGAAGTAAGAGAAATAATAGGATTTAAACCTTTCTAATAAAACATCAATGGCTAAGCTTTATCTTGTACCCACACCAATTGGAAATCTTGAAGATATTACGCTTCGAGCCATAAGAGTTTTGAAGGAAGTTGATTTAATACTTGCAGAAGATACTCGCACATCAAGACCACTGCTTAATCATTTTGAAATTAAAACACCTTTAAAAGCTCATCATTTATTTAATGAACATGAGCAAGTAGAAAGAGTTGTTGAAGAAATAAAATTTGGGAAATCCATTGCTTTAATAACCGATGCAGGAACCCCAGGAATATCTGACCCAGGATTTTTATTAGTAAGAGAATGTGTTAAGAATGAAATTGAAGTAGAATGTTTACCTGGAGCAACAGCATTTGTACCAGCACTTGTTAATTCTGGACTCCCATGTGATAGATTTTGTTTTGAAGGATTCCTTCCTCACAAAAAAGGAAGACAAACAAAATTAGAATCTATAGTTGAAGAAGAAAGAACAATGATATTCTATGAATCACCTCATCGACTTTTAAAAACACTAACTTCATTTTCCGAATACTTTGGAGAAGAACGCAGAGCATCAGTAAGCAGGGAAATATCTAAACTATTTGAAGAAAATAAAAGAGGAACATTAAGTGAGCTGATAGAATATTTTTCTCAAAAAACAATTAAAGGAGAAATAGTAATAATCATTGAAGGTAAAAACGATTAAGCTTAAACTTTAAATCAACTTGTCAGGATTCTTTTCAACAAAGGATCCCCAAGCAGATTTTGAACTTTGTTTCTTAGCTTTTGAAACTGTGGGGAAAGGATTATCCTGACAATGAAAATGACAAATAGCAACTGCTAAAGCATCGGTAGCATCCAAATATTTTGGCATATCAAACTCCACCATTCTTTGCAACATTAAAGCAACTTGTTCTTTTGATGAAGCACCATTTCCGGTAATGGATTGTTTAATCTTTCTTGGTGAATACTCCACAAAGGGAATACTTCTTGAAAAAGCAGCTGCAATGCACAATCCTTGAGCTCTCCCCAACTTAAGCATAGACTGAACATTTTTCCCGAAAAAAGGAGCTTCAATAGATAAGATATCGGGATTATATTTATCAATAATCTTAACAATAACATCAAACAATTCTTTCATTCTTGTTGACATATCCTTAATCTTACCAAGTTTCAAAACATTCATTTCTAATAAAGTAATTTGCTTGCCTTTTTGTTCAATTACAGAATACCCCAATACATTTGTTCCTGGGTCAATCCCTAAAATTATATTTTCTGAAAGAGTTTTTGTCATATTAAAGCCTTCTTATCCCCTTATTTTGAGCAAAAATACTAAAATTATTCCATAAAATTGCCTTTTAAATTGGGTACTTAAAATAAGTTGCAGTATATTTGCACGTTAAAATCAAAATTCAAATTAAAACTATTTAATAATTAAAAACACAAACTATGTTTAAAAGTCATCCAAAAGGGCTTATTACGGCAGCCCTAAGTAATATGGGAGAACGATTCGGCTACTATATTATGAATGCTGTTTTATTGTTATTTCTTTGCTCTAAATTTGGTTTATCTGATGGAGTATCTGGAGTAATATATTCAGTATTCTATAGTGCAATTTATATATTGAGTCTTGTTGGAGGTATTATTGCCGACCGTACACAAAACTACAAAGGTACTATCCAAAAAGGTTTGATAATAATGGCATTAGGTTATGTTTTATTAGCTATTCCTATTACAGCAACTTCTGCAAATACTACATGGTTACTTCCTTTTACTTGCTTATCTTTGATATTAATTGCATTTGGTAATGGTTTGTTTAAAGGTAATCTTCAAGCAATCGTTGGACAAATGTATGATAACTTAGAAACTGAAGCTGCAAAAGAAGGTCCAGAACAGTTAAAAATTGCTAAGAGTAAAAGAGATTCTGGTTTTCAAATATTTTATGTGTTTATTAATATTGGAGGTTTGGTAGCTCCATTTATTGCACCTTTGTTAAGACAATGGTGGTTAAAAACCAATGGATTTATTTATAATGCAAATCTTCCTGAACTTTGCCATAAAGTAATTAATGGTGGTGAACAAACTGCTAAATATCAAGAATTATCAACAGCAGCAACAATTAATGGAACAACATTTGATCCATCTGCTTACCTTGAAGTTTTCAATCAAGGAGTGCATTTTTCTTTTTTCGCATCTGTTGCAGCAATGATTATTTCTCTTGTAATATTCCTATATAACAAAAAAACATTTCCAAACCCTGCTAAAAAAGAATCTACAGAGACTATTTCTTATACTGCTGAAGAAAAACAAGCTATGGCAAAAGAAATAAAACAAAGACTTTATGCATTGTTTGCAGTGCTTGGTATTGCTATATTTTTCTGGTTTTCATTCCATCAAAACGGACAATCACTTTCTGTATTCGCAAGAGACTTTGTAAAAACAGATGCAATTGCTCCAGAAATTTGGCAGGCAGTTAATCCATTCTTTGTTATAGTTCTTACTCCTATCATTATGGCTATCTTTGGTGCTTTGGCAAGAAAAGGTAAAGATATTTCTACTCCAAGAAAGATTGCAATAGGGATGGCGATAGCAGGTATTGCTTATTTGTTCTTGACTATATTCTCTTATGTACAAGGTTATCCTTCAGGAGAAGAGTTTAGAGCATTGGATGTTGCCACATCAGAAGGAATGAAAGCAGGTTGGTGGGTTCTTATTGTAACATATTTCTTCTTAACTGTTGCAGAATTATTTATTTCTCCACTTGGATTATCATTTGTTTCTAAGGTTGCTCCAAAACATCTTCTTGGACTTTGTCAAGGGTTATGGCTTGGTGCTACAGCAGTAGGTAATCTTCTTATTTGGTTAGGACCTGTTATGTATAATGCTTGGCCTATTGAATATTGTTGGTTAGTATTCTTAATTGTATGTTTGATTTCAATGGGAGTAATGCTTGGTATGGTTAAATGGCTTGAAAGAGTTACAAAATAACAAATAAATCAATCTTAGAAAGGGCTCTTATAAAAATAAGAGCTCTTTTTTTATATAGAACTAAATAAATTAGCAAGAATAGCGTTAACATATCCATAAAATTGTATTTTTGCACCCTTTAATAAAATAGAATAATGAAAACACAGTTTCCTTTAAGAAAGGATCAAGAATATATACATTTAATTCAACTTTTGAAAGCAACAAACATGGTTGATAACGGAGCTTTGGCACAGGAATTGGTAGTGGAAGGAGAAGTAAAGGTTAACGGAGAGGTGGAATATCAAAAGCGAAAGAAAATTCGTAAAGGAGATAAGGTTGAAATTTGGGAAGAAATAATAGAAGTAATTTAATAAACTAACTAAGTATTTTATAAACTAATAATTTTTTAAGTATGGATTTAAGTAAGATATTGTCAATATCAGGAAAGCCAGGACTATTTACATTGATTTCACAAGCAAAAAGTGGAGCATTAATAGAATCTTTATTAGATGGAAAACGTCAAACCGCTTTTGCAAATGCAAAGATTAGCTCATTGCAAGATATAAGTATATTTACAATTGATGATGATATACCTTTAGTAAAAGTATTTCAAGAAATATACAAAAAAGAAGATGGTAAAGATTGTATCGATCCAAAATCTGACTCTAAGAAGTTAATTGCATATATGTCTGAAGTAGTTCCTAACTTTGATAGCGAAAGAGTATATGTTTCAGATATGAAAAAACTATTTACTTGGTACAATTTGCTAAACAGCAAAGGACTTATTGACCTTAAGGATGAAAGTGAAAATGAAGCTGAAAACCAATCAGAACAAAAAGACTCAGAATAAAAACACCTAAGATTATTTCTTAGCTTTCTTTAAACTCCGTTTATTTAACTTAAACGGAGTTTATTTTTTTATTGTATTTTTTTATTGTATTTTTTTATTTCCACTTTAATGTAGAAATCATATGATCAATATCTGTTTTAATTCTATTAATTATAGGAGCAAGAGAATCATTATTAGCTTTGTAATCAAAATATAAAGCTCCACGAAGGAAGTATTTAGAACTGTCGGTAACATAAAATTGATAAGGTGAAGCAACTTGAGAGCCTTTTATATCGAATAAATAACCATAAACCTTGTCTTTATTATTTACAAACTCTTTTTCAATTACTCCACTTGAGAATTTATCATGCTCCTTAGTAAAATTATAGCTGTCATTAACCAGTGTATCTAACTTAATGTTGTTATTCAATTTAACAAAGGTCATATATAACTTACAACCATAATCATTAAAGGCAATATTAAACCAATTAATATCTGAATTCTTATCCTGCTTTTCTTCAATAACTCCATAATCGGGATATTGAAAAGTAATAGGAAGAGATAAAGTATCAAATGTTATGTATTTTGGTTTTGGAACATCAATACGAAAATATGTTTTTGGTTTTGGAGTAGTGTTTTGATCATTAGAACAACCAGCAAACCCAATCAGGCTTAATAAAACGATAAAAATATATTTGATTTTCATTATTATTTAACTATTAATTTAACACGTTCAATTTTTCTATTATCAGCTTTTTCAATTATGAAAAAATAGTTATCGAACTTTATAGTTTCACCCTTTTTAGGCAAATATCCAGCAATTTCAATTAACATACCAGCCAAAGTATCAGCATCTCCTTTAATCTCTTCAAACACTTTATCATCGGGAAGTCCAATAGCCTTACAGAAATCATTAATACTGATTTTCCCAGTAAACATATATGTTTTCTTTCCAAGTTTAGTAACTAATGAAGGTTTAAGATGATCAAATTCATCGCTAATCTCTCCAACAATCTCTTCCAAAATATCTTCTAAGCTAACAATACCAATTACAAATCCAAATTCATCAACAACAATAGCCTGATGACGTTTTTCTTCCAAAAACTCCTTCAATAAATCATTAACATCTTTTGTTTCTGGAATAAAAAAAGGTTCTCTGATAATTTTGCTCCATTCAAAATCCTTTTCATTGCATAAGTATTTGAATAAATCTTTAACATGCAAAACCCCTTTAATTTGATCAAGCTCCTTTTCATAAACTGGAATTCTTGAGAATCCACTTTGAGCAATAGTCTCCATAACTTTATTGAAAGGAGTGGAAGCCTCAAGGGCTAAAATATCAACTCTTGCAGTCATAATATCTGAGGCATCATGACCTAATCCAATTGTTTTTCTAATTGGAAATCTGTCAAAAGTAAAATTATCTTTATCTTTATTATCATCGAGATAAAGTTTTAAGTATAAATTATAGAAAGGTTTAAGTACCTTTTTTGCTAATATGGATTTTCTTTTCAAACCAAAAAATTAAAAAATTTCTTTGGCAAAATTAAACAAATTTTTATTTTTAAGTGTTATATCTATGTAAAGATAAATTTTTTACTACCTTTGTGCATTGATTATTAATATTACAAAATTCATTCAAGATGAAAAAAGTATTATTTCTTTTGTTGTTAACCTTTCCCTTTTTAATTAAGGCACAGGTAGTGTGTACCTCTCAAAATGGACAATCAGCTCAAAGTGTTGTTGAAAACTACTTTTTAGGAGGAGGAGTTGAGGTCTCAAATGTTAGATTTAATGGGCAGTTAAATGTTAATTCTAATCAATTTGGAACATTTACAAATATTGATACTTCAGGTCAAAATATTAAACTAAATAGTGGATTAATTATTGCTACCGGAGATATATTAAATGCTGCTGCACCAAATCAACCTCCTGCTGGTTATAGTACTACTCCTGCAAGTGATGGGAATAATGTTTCACCTTCACTTTATTATTTATTGCAACAATTAGGTCTAAATTATGCAATGAATGATGTTGGAGTTTTAAGTTTTGATTTTGTCCCTCAAGGTGATAGAGTTTCTTTTAAATATGTTTTTGCAAGTGATGAATATCAAAGTTATGTTTGTTCCCAATTTAATGATGCTTTTGGATTTTTTATTTCAGGACCTTTTGATGAAAATGGAAATTTTGTAAATGTTGGGGGAGTTACACCTTACATAAACGAAAATATTGCAATTATCCCAGGTTCAAATCCTGAACTTCCTGTTACAATCAATACAGTTAATAGTGGTAATCCAAGTGGTTCAGTTCAACCATGTGTTTTATCAAATACTCATCTACATATTCTACAATCATCAGAAACATGCAATAGAATGATAGGATATACTATTGCTTTAGAAACTAAAAGGGTAGATGTTGCACCATGTTATAAATATAGAATTGAAATGGCAACTTGTAATGTAAGTGACCATGCATTACCTTCTGCTGTTTTTCTTGGAGCAAATTCATTTAAGGTTGATGAATTCCAACTTAGTGCACAGTTAGGAGGCGTAATTGTTGGCGATGATGCTATTCTAAAAGCAAGTTGTTCTTCAACAACTGTTAGAACAACTCTTAATCGACCTGCAGAAGCTGGAGATGCCTACACTTTTAGAGTGGAAGGAGATATGGTTGAAGGAGTAGATTATCTTCCTTTTGGAAATACTCTAACTTTTCCTGTTGGAGATACTGTTGCTGAGGTAACCATTAATTTTGTTTCAAATCCAGCTGATGTTCCAGGCCAAGTAAAAACAATGTATTTAATCACAGAAGCAAGAACACAATGTTCTGTTGATGATACAATAACAATAAATGCAGTTGTTCCTGAAAATTTTGTATTAACTAATATCTCAGATAATAAGGTTTATTGTGATGATGTTTTGCCACAAAGAGAAATGGTATTTATTAAAGTTGATAATGGAATTGGAAATGTTTCTTATTCATGGCAAGACCCAGATGGCAACCCAATTGGAGAAAACCCAATTTCAGATACTAATTACATAACCATAACAGAGCCAATAATAGTAACAATAACAGCTTCGGATGAGTGTGGCAGATCAATAACAAGAAATATACAATTCTCAAAGAATACTGCAACAACAGTAGTTACTTCAGATAAGGACAAAATTTGTGAAGGAGACAGTATAATTTTATCTTGTACAAATGCCACTTCTTGCATATGGACTTCAACCCCTGCAGATATTAGATTGGCACAAAACAATACATCCCTAAATCCTGTTGCAATGCCAACTTCTCAAACTACATATCATGTAACAATAATCGATGCAAATGGTTGTCAGGCAGATGGAGAAGTAAGTGTTCAAGCTTATCCAGCAGTAGATGCAAGAATGTCATTAAATCCAAATAAACTAACTTTCATTAATTCTCAAACTCAATTTAGCGATCAAACTGCAAATGACTTTTCAAGATTATGGGACTTTGGAGATGGAACAACTTCAACTTTAGAAAATGGTTATCACACCTATCCAAATAATATTGAAGCAGAGTATGATGTTATTCTTGTTGCTTATAATGAGGCTATGTGTCCAGACACTGCAAGAGGAAAAATAATTGTTAAGCCAGATTTTGGAATTTATGTTCCAAGTGCCTTTACTCCAGGAGCAGGAAATGCTAATTCCTATTTTGTGCCAATTACATCAACTCCTGTTGAGTATGAATTTAGTATTTATAATCGTTGGGGAGAAAGAATTTTCTACACAGATAATAAAGAAGGCTCAACATATGAAAAAGCAGGTTGGGATGGTAAATTAAAAGATGGAACTTATGTTCCTGATGGAAGTTATGTTTGGTATTTGGTATATAAAGATGGAGATGGAAGAATTCAATCCAAGAATGGCACAGTAGCAGTAGTTAGAGGAAAATAGAACAATAATTAACTAAATAAATAAACTGCTTCTTAGTTTATTTTCAATAATGTATTTCTTAAAGCTTATTCTGAAATTTTGGGATAAGCTTTTTTTTGTGATTTATTTTACTGTGATTTTCTATATCAAGAAAGAGAAAAATAAAACGCTGTTTCAGTAAAATAGAATCAAGAAAGAATTTATTAAAGTAAAGAAAGAAAAATTTAAAGTAAGGAGTTAGTAAATTAAGTGAAAAAGAAGTCTAAAGACATTAATGTCCTTAAAGACCTTAATCTCCCTAAACCACTCAACACTCAAAAAAAACCAATCATAATTGAAAATAAGTCAATCAAAAATAAAAATATGATGGACATAAATGAAAATATGATGGACATATTTCCAAATATGATGGACTTATTTTCAATTATGATTGATGTTTTTGGAGAAACAGAATATGGAGTTAGTAAGATGATTTATTGAATAAATAAATGTTCTATCTATTAACTTTTTTATGTTGAAAAATATACCATTTAATACCTTTTATTACGTTTTAAATATGTAATTTTATCCCTTGAAAAATAATGTAATTATGAATAGAAAACTTTTTGCACTAATTCTTTTAACTAATATCCTATCTTTTGGACTAATGGCTCAAAAGACTGAAGTTTTAAAAGAACCAGAGCGCATTTTAAGCGATGCGAAAACTCTTTTTAATCAGCAAAAATATGCAGCAGCATATCAACTTTATGTTAATTATATAGATTTGAACAGGCAGAATAGAGATGCAAGTCTTTCAGAAGCTTATTTCTACAAAGCCATTTCGGCTGCAAATTTGGAAAACAACGATGCAGACAAGCAAATAAGAGAATTCTTGGCTCTTTTCCCAAATGATGCAAAAAAGAATGAAGCATATTTTAACCTTGCCAATTTCTATCAAAAACAAAATAACTACAAGGAAGCAATAGACACTTATCAAGAAATTGAGCTTGGAAGTTTAACCAAAGAACAAAAGCAAGAGTATAGTTACAAAATAGGATATTGCTATTTCAATTTAGGAGATTTTGAAAAGGCCAAAGTAAATTTTGAAGCAGTGAAAGACACCAGAAGCAAATATTCATCACCTTCAACCTACTACAACGCCCATATTCTCTACACTGAAAAGAAATACGACCAAGCTCTAAAAGAATTTAAGAGCTTGCAGAAAGATAATAATTTTAAAGGAATTGTACCTTATTATATTTCACAGATATACTACATTCAAGGCAACTATCAAGAATTGGTTAAACAGGCACCTGAACTTTCCCGACTTTCAAGTTCAAAACGAACAGGAGAAACAAACAGAATGCTTGGAGAGGCTTATTGCAAACTTGAACGCTACGAAGAAGCAATTGAATATTTGGAAAAAGGAGTAAAGGACAATGAGGCAAGTACACCAGAGGAAAATTATTTGTTGGGTTATGTTTTAAACAAAAGTGGAAGACATAGTGAAGCAATACCTTATCTTTTGAAAGCCTCCACCAATAAAGATTCACTGTCACAAAATGCAATCTACAATTTAGGATATTCCTACCTGATGACAGGAGATAAAATATCAGCACGTTCTTCATTTCAAGAAGCTTATAATTTGGATTTTGACCCAAAAATTACAGAAGACGCACTACTTAACTTTGCAAAACTTTCCTACGAACTTCCAAACCCATTCAATGAAACAATACAATCCTTCCAACTATATTACGACAAATATCCTAAGTCAACCAAAATTAATGAAGTGAAAGAATATCTTGCTCAGTTATATGCAAGCAGTAAGAACTACCAACACGCATTAAAACTTATTGAAGAACTACCAAAAAGGAGTAAAGCAATAAATGAAGCCTATCAAAGAGTAGCTTTAAACAGAGGTATAGAAATTTTCAATGAAGGCAACTATAAAGGAGCAATTGGATTGTTTAATAAAAGTTTGGAAAATCCAATTGATGACAACCTAACAGCATCAGCATATTTCCTAAGAGGCGAGTCCTCTTACAGATTAGGAAACTACGAAGGTTCAATTAGAGAATTAAATTCTTTCTACAAAACACCAAACGCAAAGAAAAGCATATACTATTCAAAAGCAAACTATTCAATGGCCTATAACTTCTTCAAGCAAAAGAAATATTCAAAGGCAAGAGAATATTTTACCCTATTCCTAAATGCAAGTAAGAACGAACATCCAAAACTTGTATCCGATGCTCACAACAGAGTGGGAGATTGCTATTTTACTGAAAGAGACTTTGCAAATGCAGTGAAGGAATATGATTATGTTATAAAAGCTGATTTGATAGATGTAGATTATGCTAATTATCAAAAAGCCCTAAGTGTTGGAGTAATGGGAGATCCAGAACAAAAATCAAGAATCTTACAAAAAGCCATAGCCTCCTATCCAAACAGTTCCTACAAAGCAAGTATGTTATTTGAACTTGGTAATGCCTATTTGGTTTTGGAACAAAACGAAAAAGCAATGCAAACTTACGAAAAGGTAGTAAAGGAACATCCGCAATCCATACATGCCAAATCAGCAATAAGCAAGATAGGAATGTTATACTATAAAGAAGGAAAAGATGATTTAGCTCTAAAAACCTTAGATAAACTGGTTAAAACATATCCAACAACCGAAGAATCACAAGCAGGAATGAAAAGCATAAGAACAATTTATGTTAATCAAAACAAGGTTAATGAGTACTACGATTATGTTAAAACAATTCCTAATGCTGATTTTACAGTTAATGAAGAAGACTCTGTAACTTATGAAGCAGCTGAAAATGTGTATATGAAAGGAGATTGCGAAGGAGCAGTTAAAGGATTTAAAACCTATTTAGATAAATTCCCTGTTGGTTACTTTGCGGTTAATGCACATTACTATTTGGCCGATTGCTTGAAAAAAGCTAATGAAAGGGAAGAAGCTTTAAAATCATATATGTTTATCTGCTCAAGTCCAAAAGGAGTCTTTTCAGAAAAGTCCTTACTTTATGCAGCAGAAATAAGTTTCACAACAGAAAAATATAAGCAGGCAAACGAACTATACAAACGATTGGAAAAAGAATCGGAAGTAAACTCCCATAAGTCAATAGCTGAATTGGGAATAATGAGAACAGATTTCTATTTGTCAAACTATGCATTGGCAATTGAAGCAGCAAAGAAAGTGCTTACCAACACCAAAAACACAAATTCTATAAATGAAGAAGCAACTATGATATTTGCTAAAAGCAGTTATACATTAGGAGATACAGCCACTGCTTTGAAAGAATTTGAGAAATTGAAAAAATCAAAGAATGGTGAATACTCAGGAGAAGCAAATTATATATTCTTTGAAAGAGCCTTTAACAATAAGAAATACGATGAAACCGAAAAACTTATTCTGAAATATTCTGCCAACCCAACAAGTGAGTTTTGGTTAGCAAAGTCAATTGTATTGCTTGGGGATGTTTATTATAAAAAGGGTAAAAATACTTTGGCAAAACAAACATATCAAAGTATTGTTGATAACTATGAAGGAGAATTGGTTGAGGTAAGTAGAAAGAAGATAGAGGAAATTCTTAATGCAGAAAATGCAGAGAAAGAAAAGCAGGAAAAGAAAATTGAGAAAAAGAAAGATGAGGTTGATGAGGTTATAATTGGCAACTCAACAGGAAATAATAATTCACTTCCTTCACCTTCTGAAAACAAAGCACAATAATTGAAAATACACTTTAATATATATTGAAATATGAAAGCTATAAATAAAATAGGACTATTTGTTTTCCTAACCTCATTTGGAGTTTCATTAATGGGGCAAGAGGCAATAACTGATACAACAAACAGAGCAGTAAGAACCAATTTAAATGAAAGTGTTATTATTTCAGCACAGTTTGACCCAATTGTGAATGAAGCAATGAAGTTATCAGAAAACCCAAACATATTTGACACCACATTTAAAGTGCCAGATTTTCAATACGAAATAATCAATAAAGTATATCCAACACAAATAAGAATTGAAGAAATAAAACCAGCAAGAGTTAAGGGAGAACCAGTTTCTATGCTCTATAATGGAAACATAAAGGCAGGAATAGGAACTTATTTAACCCCTTATTTTGAAGGACTATACTCCGAAACAAGAAACAGAACATTCCTGTACTCAATTCATGCAAGACATTATTCTTCTCACTGGTCAATCAAAGACTATCCAACAAGTCATTTTGCAAATAATGATATTAATCTCTACGCAAAGAAGATTTGGGATAAATTCTATGTTGATGCCAAAGTGTATTACAATAACTCAATAAACTACTATTATGGATTCAATAATGACTCTATAAAATTGAAAGATAAAAATTTTAGAGCCTTATGGCATAATGTAGGATTTAAAACAACCTATTCAAGCCTTTACAGAAATGACAATTCATTACATCATTGGGTTAGTCTTGGAGTAGAAAACCTTTCAAGCAAATGGAGCAGCAATGAACTAACATTTTTCCTTATGGGAGATGCAAACAAACAATTTGAACTCTTCAACAAGGAAAAGCAAGTTTTAGGGATAAAAATCAACTATAAGCATTCTTTCTTTAAATACGATATTAAAAATATATACACAGCACCATACTACCTTAATCAATTATACCCACTTCTTAATTTTAACACAGAAGGTCTTGTAGGAAACCCGACATACAATACAGGCATTGTTGAAATTAAACCTTATTTTGATTTCAAAGTCAATCGCTTCCAACTTCACACAGCATTAAATTTCTCTCCTGAGTTTGGAAAAAAATCAGATTTCAGACTACTTCCAACAGCCATTATTTACTTCCCAATTATACCAAAGAAACTTTATTTTCAAGGAGGTATAGAAGGAAATGTTGAAAGAATAGCATTAAACAGTTTTAGAATAGAAAATCCATATATAAGTCCATTCCTTCAAATTAAACCAACAACAAAAATTAATCTCTTTGCAAAACTAAACTCCAATATAAATGATATGGGAATAAGTGTTGAAGGAGGAATTCAAAACATATATAACCATCATTTCTATGTAAATGACACCTTATCCTACTATAAGAATATGTTCAGTATAGTTTATGATGATGTTGTGAGATTTTACGCAAAGGGACATTTTGAATATAATATTGCAAAAACATTTTCTCTAATGCTTGACATGCAATACCAAACATTTAAGATGAAACACTTGGATTTTGCATATTATCAACCAGCTTTTACAACATCTCTTTCTCTTCAATACATAGTAGCAAAAAAGCTAATTATTGACTTTGCTCCAACCTTCAAAACAGGGGTAAAAGCAATTTATATGGGAGAGAAAAAGCAACTTGACCCAATTGTAGATATTAATCTTAATGCTCAATACATTTACTCTAACCAACTATCTTTCTTCCTTAAACTTAACAACCTTGCTTTCCAACGCTATGAGCAATACTACAACTATCCTTCACAAAGATTTATGGGTATGATTGGAGCATCGTTTTCATTCTAATAAAACTATAAGTAGACTATTAGGCTAAATTAAACAATATTTAAACTCTCAATTCGTTAAATAATTCTACTTAATATAATTATTTTGAGCATGAGAATTAAATTTTCCTTATCAATAGTTTTAGCCTTTTTGCTACTTGCACCAAATTTTTTAAAAGCACAATATCCCAATGTTCCAATTGGACAATGGAGAGACCACTTGTCTTATTATAAAACTAAGAAATTAGCATTGGTAGAAGATAGAATATTGGTGTCAGCAGGGAGTGCAATGTTTTACTTCGACCCAAATGATAATTCTGTTGAAAGATTTTCAAAGGTTGATGGACTGACAGATGCAGGAATAACTCAGCTTGCTTATGATAAAAACACAAAAAGCATTATTGTTGTTTACGAAAACTCTAATATTGATATTATTCAAAACAACAAGGTTTATAATATTCCAGACATAAAGATACGTTCCATTGAAGGAAGCAAGATGATTAACAATATCACTTTCTACAATAAAAAAGCATATCTGTCTTGTGGATTTGGTATAGTTGTTTTGGATTTAAGCAGAAAGGAAATTTTTGAAACCTACTATATAGGAAACAATAGCTCAAAGATAAATGTAAATAATGTAGTTATTCAAAACGATTCCATTTATGCAGCAACTGTTCAGGGACTTTTATATGCTCCTTACAATTCACCATCCCTTGCAACAAGTGAAACATGGAGCAAATATCAAAACTTCAATAATCCTAACGATAAAGAAATACTCTATCTTTTTGAATTTAACAACAAACTTCATGTTGGTATACAAAATTATAATGCAAATATTAATCTCTTTGAAAAGAATGATAGTGGATTTGACACTGTAATTGCCAATCAGTTTGCCTATTGGATTAAACCAACAAATAATCATTTAGTTGTAAAAACATGGGGAACAGCACCAGCATTAATTGTATACGATACACTTTTTCAAACAGAAAGAGTAATAGATACAAGCTGGTTCCCAATTAAATATGATTGGGATATGGAAACAATAATTGTTCCAGAAATAGGGGATGCATTAATAATTGGTGATGAACTTTATATGGCACACGAAAGAGAAGGAGGGTTGATGCAATTAAAGAACTTCAAACAAAACATGTATACAAAACCTATTTATCCAAATGGACCATTATCCAATGATGTGTACTCAATAACTGCCACCGACAATATGATTTATGTTGCACCAGGAGGGAAAACCATTCAACATGCCCCAAGAGGAATGCCAGCAAATATATATAATTTCAATCGCTACTATTGGGATTGTTTAAGCAATTTCCGTGAGTATGAAAACACAGTGAAAGATATTGTACAGGTAAGTGTTGACCCAAGAAATCCAAACCATATTATGGCAGCCTCCTATTGGAATGGAGTTGTTGAAGTTTTGGATAATAAAATTATTAAGGTTTGGGACAAAGACAACACAAATAATGTTTTGAGTGAAAGTTATGGATATAGAGTTATAGCTTCTCAATACGATATGTCAGGCAATCTTTTAGTTGCCAACTCACTTTCAAGCACAGCCCTTTGCTATTTGAATTATAGAAACGAGTGGGGCAATTTCAACACCTATGGATTAATTGGACAAGATGAAACCTTAGGACTTCTAATAGATCAAGTTTCAGGCAATTTCTACAAATTCCTTTGGACAAGCAGTAATAAGATATTGGCCGTAAATAATAATGGACAACAAGTAATTATTGATCCAAACAATGGAGCAAAAGACCAGTCCAACAAAATTAACTGTATGATTCAAGACAAGGAAGGAGAAATTTGGATTGGAACAGACAAAGGAATTAAAGTTATTTACTCCATAGACGATATTTATTCAACACAAGACAATGGCATTTCACAAGTAACATGCAATAATATAATTTATCAGGAAGAAGGAATAGCACAATACCTGCTTAATTTTGATAATATCAACACCATACTTTGTGATGGAGGAAATCGTAAGTGGGTAGGAACTGAAAGAAACGGAATATTTGTATTCTCACCAAATGGAGATAAACAACTATATCATTTCACAGCAGAAAACAGCCCGCTATATTCCAATAGAGTTTTAACAATGGCACAAGACCCATTAACTGGCGAAATTTACATTGGAACAGATAGAGGAATTATATCCTACAAAGCCGAATCAACAGCACCAAAAGAAGAAGCAGGAGCCTTATATGTTTATCCAAATCCAGTTAAACCCGACTATAATGGAACAATTGCCATAAAAGGATTTGTTTACGATTCAGATGTTAGAATAACCGATATAGCTGGAAATATGGTAGCACACCTTAAGTCAATAGGTGGACAAGCAGTTTGGGATGGAAAAAACTTTAAGGGCGAAAGAGTAAGCTCAGGAGTTTATTTAATATTTGGTTCAGCAAGCGAAGGACAGGAAAAAGCCGTTGGAAAAATCCTCTTTGTAAGGTAAGCCAATCAAAAATGATAGAGGAAACAAAAGGGATAGTACTACGAACCTTCCCCTATTTGGAAAGCAGCACAATTGTAAGAATACTTACCAAAGAGTTTGGAGTAAAATCGTATATTCTTAAAGGAGGGAGGAAAAGCAAATCAAACCTTCGTTCCAACATATTTCAACCACTATACATTTTAGACTTGCAGGTATATAACAACCCCAAGAAAGAAATACAAATTATAAGTGAAGCAAAGATAGAAAAAGACCTCACACCTTTATTTTCAGACATAAAGAAAACCTCACTTGCATTTTTCCTTTCCGAAATCATAAATCAATGCCTTAAAGAAGAGGAAAGGAGTGAAGTGTTATATGAATTTATTGAAGACAATATCTTAAAACTAAACAATCTAACAGATAACTATTCCACCTTTCATTTAAGCTTTCTAATTGAACTTTCTGAACATTTAGGATTTATGCCAATGAATAATTACAGTCTTGAAACACCATTCTTTGATATTCAAAAAGGACATTTCGTAAGTAATAATCCCTATCTGAGAGACCAGCTTTCAAGAGAAGGCTCCCTTTTGATTTCCAATTTTCTTTTCTCACAGGAAAACATATCACAAAACTACACCCCAACCAAACTAACCAAAGAAGAGAAAACCAAAATTCTTAATATCCTGATTCAATTCTACCAAACCCATATTCTAAGTCCCAATAGCATTAAATCACATATAATTCTTGCTACTATATTGCATTAAAAAACTTAATCAGAATCAGGATTTACAGGATTAAAGGATTTTTAGGATAAGACCCCAAAGGGGTCAAAGGATTATAGGTAATTGATGTTGCATATATAATTCGACCTCGTTGGGGTAGCACTAAACAAAATCAAATATATTCTACAAAACTATTACCCAGAAGGAGTAAGATCATCATGTAAATCCTTTAATCCAGAAAATCCTGATTCAGACAAAGTAAATCCTGATTCAGATAAATAAACCTTTACTTTATAAGTATATAATTAATATTAAAATATATTTCTTCTTTCAGGTTGTTTTTAAAGTTTATGTTAGAGAAAATAATTGTCATTGTTGGAGTTTCTTTAATAAAGAACTTATCAGCATTTTTATCCACTAAAGCTTGCTTTTCAAATGTATCAATAAACACTTTTTCACTAATGCCAAGTTTCTTAATCTGCTCTTGAAGGAATTTTACATTATCCACCTCAAAAACAACTTCGTGCTTTTCATTATAAACCTTTGTTTTCTTGTCGCTTGTATAATACCAACCCTCATAACCATTTCTACCGTTTTCAAGATAAATCAACTTCTTGTAATTGGAAATATCAAAACTATAAACAGGATTACGTAAATAGTTTATTAGCTGTTCTTCTTCATTTTTTTCTTTTTCAGTTAAAGGTCTGTTTCTTTGTGAATACTTCTCAATTGAATTGGCATCAATATAAGGAATAAAGGTAAAGAGATTAAAAAGAACAATTGTAATAATGGTTAAATAATAGTATTTCTTGGTTCTTCTGAACACCAAAGCAATTAGCCATAAACTAATAGTGATAACACTCAAAAGCAAATAAACTCTTGGCATGGTAAATCCATATTCCAAAATTCTTCTCATGGAGGCAATCCAAAGCATAATTAAAGCAGGAATGGAGTAGAAGCTAAAATACTTAAAGAACCATTTCTGGAAAGGCTTTTCATAAGAATCTGTTGAGGTTTTAATAATCAATCCCAACATCAAAAAACCAATTGCAGTGGCCGATACAACACCCTTAGGCAAGGAGAAAGTGATAAGAATTTTTGCAAAATAAACATAGAGGATAATCCCAAAAATATAGAAAGCAGGAGTGAGGATATACTTAATTAAAATAGTATCCAACTTCTCTCCCAAAACCTTCCTTTGGTTCTTAGTGTCAAAAATAAGGAACATGACAGGGCAAACAAAAAGATAGGAGAAGGCAAAGAAATAAACTTCATATCTGCTCCAATCAAAATCAAGCTCAAAAATATATTCAACAGAAAGCAGAATTGAATAAAGCAAACCAATGCAAATTGAAGATAAAACAATGGAAATAAAAATGCTTATAAGAGTTTGAATAATGGTGCTACTAAAATAAATATTCTCCTTTCTCTTTTTTGCTAAATAAATTAAAAGAATGGTTGAAACAATGCCAATTAACAACCTTTCCGAAACCTTAATTTCTAAAAAATAACATAAAGGAATTATGAGAAAAGAAAAGAAATATAAAAACCTGAGCTTGGTTTTTTGAGTGAAAAGATTAATGGCATAAATAACGCCAAAGCAAATAGGGAAGCAGGAATAGAAACCTTTAATATAAGTGCTTTGCCACTCCACAGACATAAAATCGGTTATAACATAACTAAGTGCAAAAAGAATAGAGATAATAAATTCGAGCAAATAGTCTTTAAAAACATTTTGAAACCCTTGCTTCAATTCATTCATTTTTGTAGAGAACCAGTTTTTCATAACAATAAAATTTAAAAATATATTTGGCAAATATACAATATAAATCAAAACATAAATCTAAAATCATAATAAATCTTAAAAACTTGCTTTTGCCTCTCAAAAGTAGTATATTTGATTATTCTTTTTTGAATTTCATAACAATAATGTTTATGAGCTTATCTCCCAATTTATCTGTGAAGACGAATTGGGAGCTTTCTTTTTACAATAATATTTCCAAGTCCTCGTTAAGTAAAAATAAACCTTAAATTATTCAATAATGAAAAAGTTATTTCTTTTTGCTTTAATAGCATTTTTAAGCATTAATCTATATGCACAAAAGATACCTTATATGACTCAAATAGACAAGCAGGAGCTAAGGTATATGGACAATTCACCACTTTCAATTCAAGATTGGAGTGAATATATGTACTATCACCAAAATGAATATGGCAACACTTCAAAAGAGTATCTTGCAACAATTCCAAAAATAGAAGAATTTAATACACATTATAAAGATAAATATCAATTATTGAAAGATGAGAAAAAGAACAATTATGTATTAGGTTCTAATGCAAAATACTTAAATAAAAAAGATAAAATGCCAATTGTAGGTATATCACCCAAGCAACTTCAAGACTATTGCAACTGGCGAACAAAAATATATAACTACAAGGTAGGGAAAAAATATAAAATAACATTCACCACTCCCAATACCCAAGACTATGAAAAAGCATCCAAATTAAGAAAGATAAAAGGAATTGAAAAAGGAAAAGATACAGGAAATAGATGTGTAGCAAATATTGAAAAATAATAACTTTGTTACTTCATTTCAAAATATCTCCTAAAGACATTAAACAAGTAGAGACGTGATTAATCACGTCTCTACATAATACATTTATAGAATATTAATTATTGCACAATAAGTTTCTTGGTTTGATTTATGGTTTCATTAACTATTCTTATTGAATAAACACCTTTTGAATATCCGCTTAAATCAATCTCTAATTCTTTTGTTCCTTGATTAATCTTATAAGTTTTAATAACTCTACCAACCATATCATAAACCAAAACATCTGCCTCGGAGGTTAAACCTTCAATTTCCAAATATGATTTATTGCTTGTTGGGTTAGGGTAGAGTTTTGTTTGAATATTTGTTTGTTCTATATTTTCTAATCCAACAATTGCAAAACAATTAGTATCACTTAATGCACTTTCACAACCACTACCATTTTTAGCTTTCACCTTATAGCAATAAGTTTGTCCATTAATCATACTGAAATTATCTACATAGATTGTATCTGTTACATTAACAATCAAACTATCATCACGATAAACATCATAACTTTCAGCATCACCTTGCCAACTAATAGTAGCATAATTCATTGAAATATTGCTTAAGGTTAAATCATGAGGAACGATAGGAATTGGAGTAATATTTAAAGTTAAAATTACACTATCACAACCATTAACATAAGAATAAACTCCAGCAGAATCTAAAATTGTTCCATTAAAATTATAAGTTTCTCCTAAACAAATGGAAGTATCAATTAACTGAGGAATTTTAAATCCAATATAATTTGTAAACTCACTCCAATATAATGCAGATTGATAATTAGAAACGGAATTACAAGGGATATAAAATGGTATATTTTTATTTACACACCAAAAGCTATATTTATCAACTAATGGTGTATTAATAGCCTTACTCGTTATTGAACTTAAAGAATCGCAATCTAAAAAAGCATTATCAGGAATATTTTGGACACTATCCCCAATTATTAAAGTTTCAATATCATTTTGATTAAAAACTGTGGTAAAAGAACTATTACCCATGTAAGAACAATTAATAGCATTAAAAAATATTGTATCAATATTAATACAATTTTCAAAAGCTAAATCTCCTATTGAATTTACATTCTTTGGAATTGTAATTGAGTTTAATCCACTGCAACCAGAAAAAGATTTTTTGCCAATAGAAACAATGGAGTTTGGAAAAGTAACTGAAATTAATTGATTCTGATTATAAAATGCAAAATCTGTAATACTAATTACACCACTTTGAATATTAATTGTTGTATTTGCAGGTATTGTTCCCTTATATGCATACAAAACATTATTAATATAGACTAAACCATCTGGCATATTATTATAATATGGTGTATTGGCAAAGGCTTGATATCCAATATTAGTGACAGTGCTTGGAATTGTAATAGAGGTTAGTCCTGTACACTCAGAAAAAGTACTTTGAGCAATTGAAGTAATAGAGTTAGGGATTATAATAGAGGTAAGTCCTGTACAACTATAAAAAGCATGCCAACCAATTTCAGAAACTGAGTTTGGAATAGTAATTGAGGTTAATTCGCTATAATTAGCAAAAGCAAATCCTGTTATACATTTTGTGCCACTTTGAACATTTATTGTTGTGTTTGCAGGCATTGTCCCCTTATATGCATACAAAACATTATTAATATAAACTACACCATCTGGTTTGGAATTAAACCAAGGAGTATTACCAAAAGCAGAATTTTCTATTGAAATAACAGAGTTTGGAATTATAATTGAGGTTAAACTTGTACAATTATAAAAAGCAGCATTCTCAATTAAAATAACACTGTTTGGAATTGTTATTGAGGTTAGCCCACTGCAATTATAAAAAGCAGAATTGCCAATTGAAGTAACAGAGTTTCCAATTATTACCGATGTTAATCCACTACAATTTTTAAATGCACTACCATCAATTTCAGTAACAGAGTTTGGAATTGTTAAAGAGGTTAATCCTGTACAATTCATAAAAGCACCAATATAAATTGAAGTAACTTTATAATAATTTCCATTATGCAGAACAGAATCAGGTATTGCAATACTGCCACTATATTCATTTGAATAATACATATTACTTCCTTGAAAAGTAACAGCAACTGTATAAGGAGAAACAGATGAGGTAATATTATAATAAATTGTATCTCCATCATTTACTGCTGAAAAATCTTCTGCTTTGGAGTTTATATTTATTGCAAAAATGGTTGCTAATAAAATTAGTATTGTTTTTTTCATGATATAATTTTTTATCTATTGCACAATAAGTTTCTTAGTTTGATTAATGCTTTCATTTACAATTCTAATATTATAAACACCCTTTGAATATCCACTTAAATCAATCTCTAATTCTTTTGTTCCTTGACTAACCTTATGGGTTTGGATAAGCCTTCCAACCATATCATAAACCATAACATCAGCCTCTGAGGTTAAGCCTTCAATTTCCAAATATGATTTACTTTTTGTAGGATTTGGATATAGTTTTGTCTGAATATTTGATTCTTTAATACTTTCCAATCCTCCAAATTGAACAATAAGAGAATCACTGAATTCACTTTCACATTCTCCAATTACAGATTTCACCTTATAGATATATAATTCTCCATTAAAGAAATTAACTTCATAATCTATATAAAGAGTGTCTGTAACAATCCCCAACAGAGTGTCATTTCTATAAACCTTATAACTTTCAGCATTTCCTTGCCAAACTATTCCACATACATTAATTGGAGCTATATCTAAATCATGAGGAACAATTGGAGTTGGATTAACAAATAAGTGCAATTCAATTATACTGTCACATCCATTTATTGTTTGAAGGTTTTGAGTGTATATTCCTGTTGTGTCGGCAATAAAATTAAAATCATAATTATTATAAACACTACCTTGACAAATTGTATCATGGTAAATAGTTGTTGAAGAAGGATTAACAGTAAGATTTAGATAATTTACTGAATTGGGACCAAAATATGAATATACAGTATCAACATAAAATCCTGTTGTACTTTCATTGAATCCATTTTGATTATATATTTCACCTTCGCAAATTTCAGCAAAAATGGTATCAAAATTAGAACTTACTTTTGAAGTAACATATCCATATCCAAAATGACCAGAAGGCGAACAACTTGCAAGTATATAGTTTATTCTAACATTTTGCCCAATATAATCTTGTAAATTCATTGAAACTTGAGACCAGTTTTTCCAAATCACAGCACTGTAACCTACACCATTAGTATTCCAGCCAGAAGGAGCAGGACTTTCTACAATTTCTTCAAATCTTGCATCAGTATTTATCAAACTTCCATCAGAACTGTCAGAATTAATATTCCTAACCTCAATAATGAAAAAAGGATTTTGATATCCTGAATGTCCTGGTGCTTCAAACACTAATGCATAATTAAAAGTGATATTACAATTTTGAGATGAAACACTTAAATCATAAGATAATTTATTTGCATTTCTATTATTCTGAGCACAGTTGATTTGTGAAGAATTTGAATATCCAGTTGGAATCTTTTTTAATATATTAGTGCCCGTTGAAACACTTGAATCTATTTCATTTGGATTACTATTTATAATAAAGCACCTTTCTCCTTGCCAAAAACAAGTTGTTGGATCATTAAATAAAGTCCAAGCTGAAAAAGAAATTGTACTTGAAGAACTTAAGTTTTGAGCTTGATAAGCTTTCCAATTGGTATAATCACCCAATGAGAAATCAATATTTGAACCAGTTTGAGCATTGATATTAAATGAAAAAATATAAAATACTGCTACTAAAATTAATAATGTTTTTTTCATGATATAATTGTTTTCTATTGAACAATAAGTTTCTTGGTTTGATTAATGCTTTCATTAACTATTCTTATAGAATAAACTCCTTTGGCATATCTGCTTAAATCAATGTCTAAAGCTTTTGTTCCTTGGTTTACCTTATAAGTTTTAATAATTCTTCCCATAATGTCATATACCAGAACATCAGCATCAGAGTTAAGGCCTTCAATTTCCAAATATGATTTATTACTTGTTGGGTTTGGGTATAATTTAGAAGTGATATTTGTTTGTTCTATACAATCCAATCCTACTTCAAACCAAAGAGAATCACTAAAAGCACTCTCACAATCGCCATTTTTAGCTTTAACTTTATAACAATATGTTAATCCATGTAAAATATTAAAAGTATCTAAATAAAAAGTAGTATCAACATTAGCAATAAAACTATTATCACGATAAATATCATAACTTTCAGCACTGCCTTGCCAACTAATCTCATAAGTATCATCCGTTACATTACTTAATATTAAATCATAAGGAATATCGGGTGTTGGATTAATATTCAAAGTTAAAATTACACTATCACAACCATTAACATAAGAATAAACACCAGCAGAATCAATAATAGTACCATTAAAATTATAAGTCTCACCATCGCAAATTGTGGTGTCAATATAAATAATATCCCTCCCAATATAATTTGTAAAAGTATTCCAGTATGGTGCTGCTTGATAACTTGAAACAGAACTGCAAGGAACGTATACAGGTATAGCTCTATTTACATTATAAAAACTATTGCTTTGAATAGTTGGAGGAATTGTTGCATTAATTCTTATATAAGTCAAACCTACGCACTGTGAAAACGCCATACTTTCAATAGTATCACATGAGCTTGGAATATTTAATGAAGTTAAATTTCGACAATTATTAAAAGTATTATTAGCTATTGTATTAATAGAATTTGGAATTGTTATTGTAGTCAATCCATTACAATAACTAAAAGCAAAACTTCCAATTGAAGTAACTGAATTTGGTATTATAATTGAGTCTAATCCTCTACAAGAAGTAAAAGCAGAAGAACCAATTGAATTAACAGAGTTTGGAATTGTAACTGAAGTTAATCCTGTACAACCATGAAATGCAGCTTGACAGATTGAAGTAACTGAGTTTGGAATAGTAATTGAAGTTAATCCACTACAATAATTAAAAACAAGTGTATCAATTAAAGTTATAGAATCTGGAATTGTAAATGAGGTTAATCCACTACAGTATTGGAAAGCATTATTATCAATTGAAGTAACTGAGTTTGGAATTGTAATAGAAGTTAAACTACTACATCTATAAAAAGCACTCTTACCGATCGAAATTAAAGATGAAGGGATTGTAATAGAAGTTAAACCACTACAGCGATAAAAAGCAGCATCAGGAATAATTATAACCGAATCTCCAATTAATACTGTAGATAGATTATCGCAATATGCAAAAACTGGGTCAGTAGTATTTCCCATATAATTACAATTAATTGCATTAAAATAAACAGTACTTAAATTATTACAAGAATTAAAAGCATTATTACCGATTGAACTAACAAATTTTGGAATTGTAACTGATGTTAATCCACTACAATTTTTAAATGCACTACCATCAATTTCAGTAACAGAATTTGGAATTGTAATATAAGTTAAACCACTACAATTATAAAACGCAGAATCTCCTATTGAAGTCACTTTATAATAATTTCCATTATATAGAACAGAATCAGGAATAGTAACACTGCCAGTATATTCATTTTGATAAGTGTAAAACTCATTCCCTTTAAAAGATACCGCAACAGTTAAAGGAGCAACAGATGAAGTAATTTTATAATAAATAGTATCTCCGTCATTTACTGCTGAAAAGTCTTCTGCATGAGAGTTTAGGCTTACAGCAAAAATAAGAGCTACTAAAATTAGTAATGTTTTTTTCATGATATTATTTTAATTATTATTCAAAGTGTTTTTCTTAAAAATCAATTTGATTATTTTGAACACTGCAAACTTACAATAAGTTATGAAAATAAAAGCAAAAATTGGAAAATGTTTTTAAATATATATACAAATATAACCTTTCCTTTACATATAGGTTTTGGATAGATTTTCCAATCTCAAACAACTTGAGTCAGTTAAGATTTAAATTTTGACATAATTTTTTTATATATAATTTTATTATATACCTTTGCAACAATAAACTATCCATTAATAAAACAAAGAAAATTAATAACAGAACAAATATAGAACAATGAAAAAACTTCTTTTTATTCTATTAGCCCTTGCAATATCCATTTCAGCAATGAGCCAGCAAGACTTTCAAACCATAAAAGTTAAAGAAAAGTTCTCAATTTCATTACCTTCATTTCTAACTCCAACAACAGAAGACTTAGACTCTACTGCAACCATACAATATGAAAATGCAGATACATTATATTTTTTCAAAGTTCTTGAAGAGTCAAAGAAAAGTGTTCATGATATATTTGACACTGTCGATCTGGGTGAAAATTTTACAAAAGATATTAAAGGTTATTTTAACTTGGTGGATCAATTTGCAAGTGATTATTGCGATACCTATGGCTTTGAAAAGAAAGAAACCATTGTTAATGGAATGAAGACTATTTACTATTCATTGAATAAAAGAGCAGAAGGTTTTGACTACAAAGTAAATATTATTTATGTTGAAGGAAAGAATACATATTATCAAGTTTCAGTATGGATTTTTGATGAGTATTTTGATTCTTTGAAAGATATTATGGAAAAATCACTATTTACCTTTAAGGAACTCTAAAGCTATGAAAAAATTACTAATTATTCTATTAGCCCTTGCTATATCCATTTCAGCAATCAGCCAGGAAGACTTTCAAACCATTAAAGTATATGATTTATATTCCATTTCATTACCTTCATTTTTAGTTCCAACCCATGACAATAATAATGAAGCTTCTTTAATGTATATGAGCTATGAAAAATCATATTATGTTAAAGTAACTGAACAAACAAAGCAAACCATTCATAATTTAGTTGATTTTAATGTAGAATATAAATCATTTACAAAGGATATTAAAGGTTATTTTGATATGATAGATCAAACATCATTGGATTATTCTTTATGTTATGCTTTTAGGAAGAAAGACACCATTGTAAATGGGATGAAGGCTATTTCCTATACTTATAATAAAAGAACAGAAGGTTTTGATTACAAAATAATTTCTCTATATGTTGAAGGAAAAGATACATATTATCAAATAAATTCTTGGATTTTGAATGAAAATTATAATTCCCATAAAGATATAATTGAACAATCAATGTTTTCCTTTAAAGAACTCTAAGCAATGAAAAAAATCTTATTATTATTAGCCCTTGCAATATCACTTTCAGCAATAGCTCAGGAAGAATTACAAACTATTAAGGTTGACAATTTATATTCCATTGTAATACCTACATTTCTAACCCCAAATAAAGAATATCAAGATCAAGGAATATTTTATTACGAAGATGTAAAAAGACATTACTATATAAGTATTAAAGTAGAAACAAAGCAATTCTTTCAAACAGTAATAGATACTAATTTTGTACCTGAAAAAGTCACAAATAATCTTGATGGATATGTTTACATGTTGGATAAGTATTATATGAATAATAAAGATTGTTATGGTTTTGAGTACAAAGACACCCTTGTTAATGGAATGAAAGCAATTTACACTGCAAAAAATATGAGAGTTAATGGCGATGATATCAAACACATTTCTCTATTTATTGAGGGTAAAGACACCTACTACGAAATAATGAGCTTTACATTCAAAGAAAACTATGAATCAAATAAAGACCTAATGCATAAATCAATGTTTACCTTTAAGGAACTCTAAAGCTATGAAAAATTAGCCCTGACACTTTTACTTTTGCTCTTTGGTTTTGTAAGCCAAGCAGAGAAATAAGAGCAGGAAACATATTCAGTTATGTCAATTAATCATATTAGAAGCAACAGGAAATTATCAAAGTGGGCTAAATGCAGTGTGGATAGCCATAGCAATGTTATTCCTTATTATAATTGCCTCTTCGAAAAAGAAGAAAGAAGAAAAAGAGAAGGATTAAGAGGGGGAAGTCTTAATTTATATTATCCCACACTTTAATATTCTCTATTAAAAACCAGCGTATAACCCGATTTGTAAACCACCGTCATTTCATTTCCCTCAACCTTTGCAAAATCAAAAGGAAATGGACTGTCATGTGTTATAAAAGTTACATAATCATGGTCATATTCATACGTGCCATAACCATCATCCTCATGCATATAATTCCCACGCGGGTCAGTAGTATAATCTTCAAATTGATTATCCGAAGTAAACTCTATCCAAAGAACATCATTTCCAAAAGGAGCAGACCACACAGTATCCTCCATTTCATTCTCTTCTTCATAATCGCAAGAAACAAAAGCAAAGGAACTAAATACTGTTAAAGCTAAAATAAGGAATAGTTTTTTCATATATAAAGTATTTATGACTGAAAATAAGGTTAATTATGAGAGCAAAAATACAAAAAAAATTCACTCATTCAATAAGAGAAGGAAATTTGTGTCCCAGAACATTTCCAAAATGATAGATTAAATTTTGCTTTGCAAAGCAACAAAGTTGATAAGCATTCCCACACTTTAATATCTTTAGGGTATATTATCTTTATTATTTAATTAAGTATCGGATTGTAAATACATCTTAACAATAATTTATATTATCTTTGTGAAATAAAAACCGACACATATGAGTTCAGATACCCTCAATCCTAATCAAAAGAAAGCTGTTGAATTTAATGGAAAACATTTATTAGTATTAGCTGGAGCTGGAACTGGTAAAACACATACTATAATTAGTAGAGCTGCATATTTAATAAATCAAGGTGTTGACCCTACTCAAATACAAATTCTTTCTTTTACAAAAAAATCAGCAAATGAAATTGTTTGGAGAGTAAGCAATCTTGCATCAAATACTCAAATAAAACAATTGAATGGCTCAACTTTTCATAGTTGGTGCATGGATTTAATTAAATCTAATCCTAATGTTTTTTCTCATTCAAACTATACTGTTATAGATAGAGATGATCAAATTGCTATTTTCAAATTAATATATGGAAGAACTAAAAAGTCAATTGATACTAAAAAACTAACTCCAAGTATTCTTTTAGATTTATATTCATTTGCAAGAAATACAAGATTGAATTTAACTGAATCTGTACGTAAATTAATATTGTTTGGCAGAAATGATGAAAGTGCAAACAATGAAATTAAAGAACATTTACCTTTTTTAAGAGAAATATTCACTAAGTATCAAGAAAGAAAAATCGAAAGAAAATATCTTGATTATGATGATATATTAGATGTTGTGGCAACTGGTTTATCTAAGAATAAACAAGCAAGAGATTTTATTTCATCTAAATATAAACATATATTAGTGGATGAGATGCAAGATACAAATCCATTACAATGGGAATTGCTTATGTGTTTTCAAGAAAACAGTAATCTCTTTTGTGTAGGTGATGATGCTCAATCAATATATGGTTTTAGAGGTGCAGACTTTAGAAATGTTCATATGTGGAAAGAAAGAATGCCGAATTCAGAAGTTCAAAAACTTGAAGATAATTATCGCTCTACTCAAGAAATTTTAGATTTATCTAACTGGCTTTTAAATTCATCAAAATTAGCTTATGATAAACACCTTAAGGGAGTTAGAGGTAGTGGGAAAATGCCAAAAATAATGAATTTCACTAATAATTATGATGAAGCTGAATGGATAGTTAATGATATTATAGAAAATAAAGTAACTGATAATATTCCTTATAATGAACATTTAATTTTAACAAGGTCAGCATTTGCAAGTAGGAACATTGAAGCTGAACTAATATCAAAAAAAGTACCATACAAGTTCTTTGGAGGAACAACCTTATTTAAGTCTGCACACATAAGAGATGTATTAAGTTGCTTAAGAATAATAGATAATATATATGATGAGATAGCTTGGATGAGATATTTGTTGCTATGGGATAAAGTTGGTGACGTTACAGCAACCAAAATAGTTGACAAGATATTAAATGTAAAAACATTGGAGGAATGTATAGAAATTCTCAAAAATGAACATTTAAAAGATAATGCATTATATTTAACACTTGAAAACATTTCTAATTATAAAAATAGTCCTTCTAAAGCAATACTCAATTGTTTGAAATTCATGGAAGAAACTCTTGAAAGAAGTTATAAAAATAATTGGGATAAAAGGAAAAATGATTTCACAATTTTAGCTCTTCTTGCTAATAAACATACATCAATTAGTGAATTTATTGCTGAATACATTTTAGATCCTCAATTAGAAGAAAGCATAACAGAAGGAGTAGATAATGAAGATAAAGTAATTTTATCGACAATTCATTCTGCAAAAGGATTAGAAGCAAAAATTTGCTATGTTATTAATGTATCAGTTGGAGCTTTCCCCAATAAGTTAAGCATTTTAAGTGGTGAAGATGAAATTGAAGAAGAAAGAAGGGTTTTATATGTTGCACTTACAAGAGCAAAGGATGAATTATATATAACAAGAAATATAAAGACTATTTTTGACAAAACTAATCTTGAAGAAGAAGGAGATGAAGATGATAGCTCAAATAATTATTATTTCCTTTCAGATTTAAAAGATGAATTGGCTGAAAATATATATGATGAAAAAACAAAAATTAAATTAGAAAACTCAGTTTATAAAGGAGAAAAAATTAATGAAGATATTATTGGATTAGATATGAGTTGATGCTAAAAAATGGTTGTTTTCTTTTTTATTAATTCTAATTTGTCTAATGCATAGTAATACAGATTAAAAGATAATATAGAAATTAGTTTTTACTACTTTATTTTTGTGTTTAGGTCACATATAATTTAAATATTTTTTGCCTTGATAACTAAATATATATTAAATAAGACCAATTTTAAGCGATTTATTCTTATCAATTATTCCTTGTTATTTTTCTTAATATCCTCCTTTCTATATCTACATGAATTTATATATTTTCTATCCATTCCAATAATTAGTACATCTGAAGGAATAGAAGTAAATGAGCGAGAAGGATGACCATGCGAGGAAATAAAATTAAAATCTATTTGATTAATATTTATTTCATATAGTGTTTTAGCTTCCTTATTAAGTTTCTTTATCTCTTCTCCGTAACTTTTTATCCATTTCATTATACTTACATTACTCACTTCTAATATTCTCCCTATTTCACGAAATGAAAATCCTTCTATGTAAAGATGTAAAGCTTTTCTTTTATAAAGATGAGATAGAGCTGTTGATTTAAATTTTACACTAAAAAAACAACCACATTCTTTACATTTAAATCTCTGTTTTCTCCCTACAAAACCAGCTTTTGTTTTATTATTACTATTACATTTTGGACATCTCATAATCTATTTATTTCCAACAAAAATACAAATATATATTTAATTAGCAAAAAAGATGTTTTTGCTTGGCTTTTTTTTCCCTACCCATGAATTTATTTTTGCATCGTTGAGTTCAACATAATTAACTCAGCGAGAGCTCTTGCTTTTTTTATTAATTTTTTACATATTAAAAATGGAAAAAAGCCAAAAGTCAGCTAAGACTATAACTAGCAAAACAATTAAAAACGCTAATCCACAAATTAGCGTGGAAACAAATAAACAAAATCCAGAAATGGATGAAAAGAAAAAGCATGAGGAGAAAAATGAGCAAAGGAAAAGAGTAAATGCTCTTTTCCCTCCTATGCAAAAAGCATTTGAAGAAATGCAAAAGGAAATTCAAGATATTGAAAAGGAATTGGAAGAGATGGATTTTTCATATGCTACTGGAGAGGACTTAATCAATAATAGTATTACAGAAGTACCAATGTTGATTCCTCCTCTTTTTCAACAAGTGGGATTAGCTTCCATATTCGGCTCAAGCGATGTTGGAAAGAGTTCATTGGCTCGTCAGCAATGTATCATGGTAGTTGCAAGTGATAAGTTTTTAGATTTTGATGTAAATGCAAAATATCATAGAGCTATATATGTTAGCCTTGAAGATGATCTATTTGCAATATCTCCTTTGTTTAAAAAACAAGCTAAGGCTTTAGGGGTGGAAGCAAGTCAATTAAAAGGTCTTGAATTTATCTTCTTTAGCGATAATATTGTTGCTGAGCTTGATCAGCGATTGACTGAAAACCCTGCTGACCTCGTTGTCATTGACCCTTATAGTCAAGTCTGTTCAAAAGATATGTATAAGGCTAATGAAGTTAGGGATGTTCTTTCAGAGTATCAAAAACTTGCAATTAAGCATAGATGTTTAATTATCTTTATTCATCATACCAGAAAGACTAGTGAAATCCTTAATCCTTCTAAGAATAATGCTATTGGTAGCCAAGCTTTTGAAGCATATTTAAGACTTTTGCTTGAAGTTAAATCAAATATTAATAATCCTCAAAAAAAGCATGTCTGTGTGGTAAAAGGAAATTATGTACCTTCAGAATTTAAGAGAGATAGTTTTGATTTTGAATTTACGAAAGATTTAATTTATAAAAGTTTAGGTACTCGAACTCCATTTGATAGGCTCGATGTCCCTGAATCTAAAATAAGCGATTTAAAGCAGGAGTATGATAAAATCATTGAGATGAAGAATAACGGAATGAGTTTAAGGAATATTGGTGAAGTATTCGGAGTATCACATTCAGCAATACGAAACAAGATTATCAGCTATGAGCAGAAGTTCAAACAAGATGAAGGAGAAACAGAAGTTGAGGATGGAAATGAATAATTTTTAATAGCAAAGTTATTGAGGATAACCCCTAATAATTTTCAAATTAGGGGTTTCCCATTAACTATTAAATCATGTAAACTTGTTTTATATATAGGGAAAGTTTACAGGTTTACAGTTTACAAAATATATTTATTAATTGATTTACAACACAAAAAGATATATACATGGAATTATATAATTTAACCGATAAAAAGAAATATGAGGTAAATATTCCCTCAGGAATTGGAGAATATTATTCAACCTGTCCAGTATGTTCACACCTTAGAAAACCAATCAATCAAAAGAAACGCTGTTTTTCGTGGAATAGGACTAAAGAGGTTGGACATTGTTATCATTGTGGAAGTAGTTTTGTGGAGTTCATAGAAAGTGAAAAGCTAAAAGATAAAAATGAAAAACACATAAACGATTCAATTACTCAACACATAAACTATATTAACCCAAAATACCTAAATCTTTCTCTTGGATTAGATTCTAACTTTGGTACATTCCTTAAATCAATTTTCAATAAAGATGAATTAAAAACTATTATTGATGATTATCAACTTGGAATGACAAAGGATAATAGTGTAATTTATTGGTATATAGATAAAGAAAATAAAATTAGAAGTGGTAAGATAATGCAATATGATCCAAAAACAGGTAAACGCCGTAGGGACGAACCTGAGTGTTCGCCCAATAATGGTTGTTCGCCTAATATAACAGATTCAATAAATTCAAATGGGCGAACACGTAGGTTCGCCCCTACATGGGTGCATTCAGAATTGAAAAAGCAAAACATTTTGCCCAATGATTGGCAACTGACACAATGTTTATTTGGAGAACATTTATTGATTAAATATCCTGAAAAATCTGTAATGTTAGTCGAATCGGAAAAGACTGCAATAATAATGTCGCTTTATCAACCTTCTTTTAATTGGATGGCAACAGGTGGATTAAACAATTTGACAGAAAATAAAATTTATCCTGTTAGAAAATGTGAAATAACCGCTTTTGCTGACCTTAAATGTTTTGAACTATGGCAAAGTAAGGCAGAGAGAATAAACCTTAATATAGGTTCTAAAATTGAATTATCCAATATGCTGGAAGAAAGAGCAACAAAGGAAGAGAGAGAATTGGGACTTGATATTGCAGACTTCTTTTTAAGTGAAAAGTGAAGAGTTAAAAGTTAAAAGCTTTCTTCCCCTTTAGGGGATTGAGGGGTAATCTGAAAAGATGGGCGGACCTTATGTTCGCCTTTCTTTTTTTTCTTTTTTCTTACCAACTTTTTCTTGATAAAAAGTTGCAAAAATCAAGACTGTTCACAAAAAGCTAAAAATTGCAGCCTTGAACTAAAAGTTTATAAACTCGCTTCGCTCAAACATATAAACTTTCTTCACGTTCAAAACTACAATTTTCTTCACGCTTTTTGCAAAAGGTCGGTTGGTAATGTTGAGTTGTTTAGTTGTTTCTTCCCCTTTAGGGGATTGAGGGGCAATCTTGAGTGAAAAACTAAAAGTGAAAAGTTAAAAGTTTCTTCCCCTTTAGGGGATTGAGGGGTGAATGGTTAGTGGTTAATGGTTAATTTTGTCTTGAACTGTGATTAAGCTGATTAAATGATTGCCATGATTTTAAAATCCTACTAATCTTACAATCCTTATAATCCTGATTCTGACAAAGGAAAAATCATAGTAAATCAATAAATCAAATAAATCAAGGTTCAGACAATAATGCTAAAAGTTTCCTCCCCTTTAGGGGAAAGAGGGGTAAATTTAAGATAAAAACTAAAAGTGAAAAGTATTATATTTTATGTAAAAAGTAAATGTTAAGAGGGATAATTTTTAATTTTAAGAATATTTAAAATGTCTTTTTGTTTATTTATTTAGCCTATTAGTCAGTTGTTTGTAATTTTACAGGAAAATATTTCACCAAATTATTTGGAAATGCTTCATTTCTGTTGTATCTTCGCATGTTAATACCTTTGAGTTATCACTTATGCAGACTAAAAAAATAGTTAAAACTACTTACAGGTTAGTTGCGGTAATGATTCTAATCATTGTCCCTATACTTGCCTTTGCTTCAAATCCTAAACAAAAAACTGTTCTCTATGTTAGTTCTTTTGCTGAAACTACTTATTGGTCTCAGAAAACTGAAAAGACTCTCTTGGAAACCTTCAAAAATGAAAACTATAATGTTAATCTATTACGTCTTTTTTTGGATGAGGAAAAAACTCCAAAGCTTGAAGACAGAATAAGAATTCTACAAGATTTCTTTAAAAAGAATAAGGAAAAGATTGATGTTATTGTTGTTTTCGATTATGGTGCAACTAAGGTTTTCTTAAATTATTCTGATCCCATAATTTCTAAAATTCCTGTTGTTTTTGCCTCTGAGCTTGAAAAGGGTACTGAAATAAAGTATAAGAATGTTACTGGACTTGCCTTTGATTATGGTGTCAGTCAAACTTATAAATGTGGATTAAGGATTTTTCCTAACACTAAAAAGGTTTATGTTTGGGCTGACAACAGTCCTACGGGTAAACTTTTTATTGAGGAGGCTATGGCTCATTTGAAGGGTTATAATCCTGATGTTGAGATTGAGTATGGTTTGAAGGTTGGTAGTTTGGATGAGCTGAGAAAGAGGTGCAAGAGCTTGGATACTAATTCTTTTGTGATTTTTGGTACTTGGTCCTTAGATACTTTGGGAAGGAAATACAGTGATGAGGAATTGGCTAATATATTTTTTAAGGATGTTAAGGTGCCAATTTTTTGTACCTATGAGGAAAGGATAGGTGATGGTTTCCTTGGTGGTTTTGTGCAAACACCACAGGGTAATGCTGTTTCTGCTGCAAGAAAAGCTATTAGAATTTTTAACGGGGAGTTTGTTGATAGAATGGAAATTGAGCATATTGCTCCAACTCCAATTTTCGATGTGAGGGGGCTTGTTAAGTTTGATGGTAATATTAAAGCTTTACCGAGTAGTTCAGTTTTGGTTAATAAGTTTTCTGGTTACTTTTACAAGTATCATATTTTCTTAGTTCCAATTATTGTTTTATTCTTTATTATTCTTTTCTTCCTTTATAATCTTATTTTACAAAAATATAGAAATTCAAAGCTGAAAAAATCTTTGAAAGAGAAAGAGGTTAGTGAAAAGAATTTGCAGGAAAATGTGAGAATTCTTTCTTCTGCTATGCCTTCTTTTAGACTTCTTTCCTGGGTATATAATGACAGGACTAAGGTTTTTAAGTATGGGGTTACAGACGAAAACGGTATTTTGGAGATTAATCTAGAGGGTGATTTATCTGAAGCAATGACTTTTGTCAGTAAGGAATATGAGGATAAATTTATGGATTTCTTTTACAAATTAGATTTAGTAAAAGATATACATGAGTTTCATCTTGAATATTTTGGTCGTATTCCAGGAGAAGTTAAGGACTCATGGTGGGAGATTAAGGGAAATATTCAGGAGTGTGAGGACTCAGAGGGTAAATATAAGGTTTTAAATGCTATTCATATAAACATTCAACGTTATAAGCAGATTGAAATCAGACTTAATGAGGCTTTAAACAGGGCAATTAGGAGCGATAAGTTGAAATCTAATTTTATTGCAAATATTACTCACGAAATTAGAACTCCTTTACATGCTATTACTGGTTTTGCTAATCTTATTAATTCGGAGATTGATGAGGAGTTGAGAATTGAATACACTAATATTATTAAACAAAACAGCGATAAGCTTATTGAGATTATTAATGATATAATTCTTGTCAGTGAAATTCAATCGGGTTATTTTGAACTTAAACCAGTGGTTTTAGATCTTAGCCAATATATATTGGAACTTGACAGTATTTTCCGTTATCGTTTTCCTTCCGATATTGAGTTTATTGTTGAAAATCCATATCAATCATGTATTGTTGAGCTTGATAAGAACAGACTTTTCCATATTATTAAAATATTTATTGATAATGCCATTAAGTTTACTCAACAAGGTTTTGTTAAGCTTGGATATGAGGTAGAGAATAATGGTGTTAAGTTTTATTGTCAGGATAGTGGAATTGGTATTAATGAGGAAGATAAGGATAATATATTTACTCTTTTTGAGAAAGTTGATTCAACCAAAGAAGGAACAGGAATAGGACTTGGAATTGTTAAGTCTATTGTGGAAAAGGTTGGTGGAAAATATGGTGTGGAATCGGAAATTGGAAAGGGCAGTTATTTCTGGTTTTGGGTGCCTTCAAAGAAAACTATTATTGATAAGGAATCAAAGACAAGCAATGTTGAGATGGAGAGTATGTTGGAAACAAAGTACAGGGTTTTGATAGTTGAAAATGATAATTCTATTTCAGATCAATTCATTGAAAATGATTATACTTCCATTTATGATGTAAACACTTCATCAACATTGATTGAAGATGTTATGGATGCTATTTCAGAAAATAAACCTGAGGTTATTATTCTTGCTCAAAAAGCTCAGTATCTTGATGACTACAACACTCTTAAACAAATAAAATTGGAATATCCTTCAATACCTATAATGATTATTTCAGAAGAGTTGCTTGTGCATGAAAGAAATAAACTTCTTAATGCAGGATGTAATGAATTTATTGAATTCCCAATAGATTTTAGGATCTTGCAACAGAAGATTAATGAACTAATTGGCTAAGGCTTTTAGCTGGTTGACCTGAGAAATAACCATAAAGGTTGTTATCACTGTTGCAACAAAATCGCTTATTGGCATTGCCCACCAAACTCCTTTAATTCCCATGAAACTGGGTAGTATTATTATTAATGGTATTAGTAATATTACTTGTCGTGTAAGGGACAGGAATATGGATTTTTTAGCTTTACCAATTGACTGGAAAAGATTGGATGATACAATTTGAAATCCTATTATTGGAAAGAATATAAACACTATTCTGAATCCCTTAATGGCTATATCTACAAGTTCCTTGTCGGTTGTGAATGCCATGCTTATTGATTTGGGGAACAGCTCCACTGCTGCAAATGCTATTAACATAACAAGAACTCCCCATTTAACTGCTTTGTAGTATGTTTGAAGAACTCTGCTGTAAAGCTTTGCTCCATAATTGTAGCCAACTATTGGTTGCATTCCCTGAGTTATTCCCATAATAATCATTACAAAGATAAAAGCAACACGGTTTATTATTCCATAAGCTCCAATAGCAAGGTCTCCTCCATATTTCTGAAGGCTGGAATTTATCAATATAACTACAAAACAAGCTGCTGCATTCAGCAAGAATGGTGCTAAACCAATGGAGAATATGTCAAATATTATCTTTTTGTTGAAATGGAATATCTCTCTTGAAAAATAAACTACCTTGTTTCTTTTCATAAAGATAACTATCAGCCAGATAAGCGAAATAAACTGAGATATGACAGTTGCACTTGCTGCTCCTGCAATTCCCCATTCAAATACAAAAATAAATAATAATGCAAGTATTATGTTTATTATCACAGAAAATAAGGTAACCATCATTGCAAGTTTTGGATTGCCTGATGAACGTACAATGGCATTAAGTCCAAAGAACAGGTGTGTGAATATGTTACCGCAGAGAATGATAAACATAAAGTCACTTGCATATTTTATTGTCTGGTCACTTCCTCCAAAAAAATATAAAATTTCATCTAAGAAAGGTAGGGTGAAAAGAGTGAATAATGTACCGATAATAACGCTTAATATTACAACATTTCCCAGTACATTTCTTGCATAGGTGTGGTCTTTACGTCCCAGGCTGATGGATATAAGGGTTGCTCCTCCAACTCCAACCAGTGTGCCAAAAGCTGCCGAAAGATTCATTAAGGGAAAGGTTAGGGCTAAGCCTGAAATTGCTAATGCTCCAAGTTTTTGACCAATAAAAATGCTATCTATAATGTTGTATAAAGACGAAGCAATCATAGCAATAATTGCTGGAAAGGCATACCTACGTAACAAACATCCTATATCGTCTCTTTCTAAAAGTAGGGATTTATCTTCACTCATAATTAAGTTTGCAAAATTACAAAATAATTCAACAAACCTGCTTTAAGCTGTCAATTAGTTTTTTTATTTCTTGAACCTTATTCTTCCGTGTTTGTCCATCATATACATTACCCTGTTGGCTCTTGCATTAAGATAAGGTGTTGGACGGGCAGGATTTCTTTTTAGTGGTGAAGGTAAAACAGATGCCAAAAGGGCAGATTCTCTTTTAGTGAGTTTTTTTGCACTCTTACCAAAATAATGGTTAGCTGCTGCCTCCACTCCATAAATACCATCTCCAAACTCAATAACATTCAAATAAACCTCCATAATTCTTTCCTTAGGCCAGAAGAATTCAATAAGAACGGTATAGTAAGTTTCCAAGCCTTTTCTAATCCAGCTTCTTCTGTTCCAAAGGAATACATTTTTTGCAGTTTGTTGGCTAATGGTGCTGCCTCCTCTGATTTTTTTACCTCTTTTATTATATTCTATGGCTCTTTCAATTGCTTTGGTGTCAAATCCATTATGTTTTAAAAACATATTATCTTCCGAAGCAACAACGGCACGAACCATATTATTGTTGATTTCATCAATATCAACCCAGTCTTTTTCCAGTCTTACATCTCTTTTTGATGAAAAGCTTTGTTCAATTGTTCTTTGAACCATTAGAATGGTGATAGGAGGATTAATAAACCTGTATACAATGGTCATAAAGATTGAAAATCCAAAGAAACACAGTGTTGTTACCCAAATAACTTTCCATAGTTTTCCCCAAAAGCCTTTCTTCTTTGTTTTCTTTGTCTTTCTTTTTGTTGCTGTTTTTTCGTTAACCATATTATATTAAATGCTTTATTTTACGTTCTCTTCAAACCATTTCCACAGGTTTTCATCTGGACATGGTGCAATGAAAGTCATTTTTTGTTTTAGTGTAGGATGTTCAAAGGTCAGTTCTCTTGCATGGAGTGATATTGAGCTTATTTTGTTGCTTCTTCCAAATCCATATTTTAAATCTCCTTTTATTGGGCATCCAATATTTGCCAATTGAACTCTAATTTGATGGTGTCGTCCTGTGTAAAGTTCAATCTCCAAAAGGCTGTAAAATTCACTTTGAGCAAGTAGACGGTATTTCAGTTCTGCAAGTGAGCCTTTTTGAGTGTCTTTGGTAACGTAAGATTTGTTTTGCTTTTCATCCTTTATCAAATAGTTGCTTAAAACATCTTCCTCTTTGGGAGGTGGGTTTCTGACTATTGCCCAGTATTTCTTTGTAAAGAGCTTATCGTGTATTTGCTTGTTCAGTCTGACAAGTGCTTTCTCTGTTTTTGTGAATACAACTGCTCCACTTACTGGCCTGTCCAAACGATGAACAACTCCACAGTAAATATTGCCTGGTTTGTTGTATTTCTTTCTTAGATAATCTTTAATGTAATCAACCAAACTCTCGTCTTTGGTTTTGTCGCCATGAACAATTTGAGAGTTCTTTTTATTGATTACTAAAATATGATTATCCTCATATATTATTTGCTTTTCGAAATCTTCCATTATAATGTTGCCAAAACAGATAATCCTCCTTTAACCTTGTCTTCAAGTTCTGCATGAACGTTTGCACTCAAAGGAATGAAAACATCAACTCGTGACCCAAATTTAATAAAGCCTAATTCATCTCCCTGATGCACTTGTTGACCTTCTTTTGCATAGCAAACAATTCTTCTTGCCAATGCTCCTGCAATTTGACGGACAACAATCTTATCTCCTTTGGCAGTTTCAATGCAAACGGTTGTTCTTTCATTCAGGGTTGAACTTTTAGGATGTTTTGCAATTAAGTATTTTCCGTTATGATAATTGGTATATATTATTTTACCTGAAACTGGATAGCGATTAACGTGAACATTGTTGGGAGACATAAAGGTTGAGATTTGAATACATTCTGTTTTCAAAACCTCTGGTTCGTAAACCTGTTCAACAACAACAATTGTTCCATCTGCACTGCCAATTACTTGGTCTTCACTATGCAATAGTTCTCTTTTTGGGATTCTGAAAAATCGGATAACTATAAGTGCCAATATTACTATAAGAGCATTTAGTGAATACCAGTACCAATCCCAGTCATCAATAAAATAATTCATTGCACTGATAATTACAATTGCTAAAAGTATTGTAAATGCTATGATTTTGTAACCTTCTTTATGTATATACATTCTTATAATGTGTGTTAGTTTAGACGTAAAAATAAGTAAATAAAAATAAATGGAAGGGTTATAAAGAGTATATCGAAACGATCCAATATGCCTCCATGTCCAGGTAGTATTTTGCCACTGTCCTTAACTCCCATTTGTCTTTTAAACATTGATTCAACCAAATCTCCAAATGTTCCAATTATGCAAATTATTGCTCCTAATATCATCCAGTCAAAAAACTCTAATGGGGAGTTTGTTAACTTAAATAATATAATGGAAGCAATTTGAACAGCAATAACTCCTCCAAAAAATCCTTCCCAGCTTTTCTTAGGAGATATTCTTTCAAAGAGTCTTCTCTTTCCAAACTTTATTCCTACCAAATAGGCAAAGGTGTCGTTGCACCAAGCCAATATAAATACACTCAATAGAATAATTGGTATAAAGTTATTGGGCAAAAACTGAGGGTTTACAATAAAGTTTGTTAATCCCAAAGGAATAATAATGTAAACAACTCCTAAAATGGTGTATGCAATATTGGTGAATGGGTTTTCTTTATTACGAAAGAGTTCCATAATGAATATTGCAAAACAAAGGAAAAGAGAAATTGTTATTGAGTATTTGGTTTCTATTTGAAATACTTTTAATGCAAAAAAACTATATGTTGAAATGGCTAATAAATAGCCCATAGGTTTTTGTGGAGAAATTGAATTAAGTTTAGAGTTATTGTAAAATTCATACAGTGCAATTAATGAAATTGCTCCAAAGAATATGGCAAGTACAATGGGATTGATGATTATTGCAAAAATAACTGCTAATACATAAAAGGTACCTGTAATTGTTCTTTGAGTAATATTTTTCATGATTCTAATTAGTTTGAATTAGGTTTTCTACTGTGAAAAGATAGAGCTCTTTAATCTCTTCTTTCAAAATATAACTTGGATTAAGGGTGAAAATATGCTTAGGGATATTTTCAGAAGTTTCATTGAGTGCTGTTGCTAAATCTAATGCAATTTGCGAAGTAAAAACAATGATAATGAATATGCCTGGGAAGATTTCAAACTTGGAGTTGTCAATTTGATTGGAAGTAATGGTTATAAGGCTGTTTCTTGCTGAAACACTATGACATAAGGTTATGCCAACATTTTTTGTTCCATCAAAACCATCATTGCCTTGAATTCCATTGCTGCCTAAAAACTCCTTTAAATTATTACCCAAAACAGAAATATCATTTGCCCAATTTCTATATTCTATCATGGAGTGGAGTTTATTAATCAGGTCGTTTTCATCCCTGCAATAAATAAACTTTCCTCCACATTGAACTATATTTTCAGCAAATATCATTAATGGATCATCGTCAATGGTACTATAAAAATCTGCTTCCATATCTATATTTGGGTATGGAATATCTGCCTTATCTAATACAGAATTACGCAATAATTTTAATATAGCTCCTTTTTCGGAATTCCCTCTCATGAGTTTTTATTTCTAATTTACTTCTTCTTCGGAAATAGGATTAGACTCTGTTTTGTTTTCTTCTATATTTGAATTTGTATTGTTTTCGGCGCTTTCTTCAACTTTTTCAAAAGGACGTTTGCCAAAAATCAATTCCAAATCTTCTCTAAATATTACTTCTTTTTCAACAAGTTGCATTGCAAGTTTGTCAAGCTTTTCTCTATGTATTGTAAGTATTTCCTTAGCTTTTTGATAAGCTTCTTCAATCATTTTGTGGATTTCATTATCAATGCTTTCAGCTGTTTTTTCAGAGAAAGGTTTTGTGAATCCATATTCGCTTTGTCCTGTTGAGTCGTAGTAGCTTATGTTTCCTATTTTTTCGTTCAGTCCATAGTATGCCACCATTGAATAGGCCATCTTGGTTGTTCTTTCCAAATCATTTAATGCTCCTGTTGAAACTTCTCCAAAAACAATATCTTCTGCTGCTCTTCCTCCCAATAGAGAAATCATTTCGTGCATAAGTTGTGATTTGGTTGTGATTTGTCTTTCTTCTGGCAAATACCATGCTGCTCCAAGTGCTTGTCCTCTTGGAACAATGGTAACTTTAACCAATGGACTTGCATGTTCAAGCATCCAGCTAACTGAGGCATGTCCTGCTTCGTGATATGCTATTGTTTTCTTTTCGTTTGGAGCTATTACTTTATTCTTCTTTTCCAATCCTCCAATAATTCTGTCAACTGCATCAAGGAAATCCTGTTTGCCTATTAGCTTTTTGTTGTGTCTTGCTGCAATTAAGGCTGATTCATTACAAACATTTGCTATGTCTGCTCCAGAAAATCCTGGGGTCTGTTTTGCAAGAAATTCAATATCTACACTTTTCTTGTCATATTTCAGGTTCTTGGTGTGAACTTTAAATATTGCTTTTCTTTCTTCAAGGTCTGGAAGGTCAACATGTATTTGACGGTCAAATCTACCTGCTCTTAAAAGTGCTTTATCCAAAACATCTGCTCTATTGGTTGCTGCAAGTATAATTACTCCTGCATTTGTCCCAAATCCATCCATTTCTGTAAGGAGTTGGTTTAATGTGTTTTCTCTTTCATCGTTTGAACCTGATGCAAGATTTTTTCCTCTTGCTCTACCAATTGCATCAATTTCATCAATAAAGATTATACATGGTGCTTTTTCCTTTGCTGTTTTAAACAAGTCTCTAACTCTTGATGCTCCAACTCCAACAAACATTTCAACAAAATCAGATCCAGAAAGAGAAAAGAAAGGTACTTTGGCTTCTCCTGCAACTGCTTTTGCTAATAATGTTTTACCTGTTCCTGGAGGACCAACTAATAAGGCTCCCTTTGGAATTTTACCTCCAAGGTCTGTATATTTCTTAGGATTTTTCAAAAAGTCAACAATCTCCATTACTTCAAGTTTGGCTCCTTCCAATCCTGCTACGTCTTCAAAGGTTGTTTTAACGTCATTTTCCTTGTCGTAAAGTTTGGCTTTTGATTTTCCAACATTGAAAATTCCTCCTCCCATTCCTCCACCTGAAGATGAATTTCCTCCTCTCATCATTCTGAAGAATACTATCCAAATAACAATTAAAATAATAAAAGGTAGTATGAATGAAAGACTTTCTCCCCAAAAGTTTTTCCTTGTTTCAGGTGTAAAATTAATTCTGTGTGAACTAATAATCTCACTCTTTTTAACATCACTTTCAACGCCAATAGTATCTCTTGCTATCCATTGGTTTTCTACATCTTTTAGCTGTTCTCTAAATTGTGAAAATTCTACAAATTTATAAACATAGAAGCTTTCTTTAACGTTTGTTTGTGTGCCTAAAAATCCTGATTTTGGTTTTAAGTCATTATATAATGAATCAGTTTTTATTGCATCTGGTTTAATATATACTTCTGCAAAATCTTTATTGACAACGATTATCTTAGAATAGTCTTTCTTCAAAAGAACTTGTTGAAGCTTTCCCCATTCAATTTCTCTGTTTATTCTTGAATCTCCATTATCTGTAAAGAACATTATTCCTAAGAAAATGAAGACTGCAATATAAATCCAATAAATGTTAAAGGTGAATTTTGGCTTCCCTTTAATTGGATTTTTAAAATTGCTCTTATTTTTGTTTGTTTGTTTGTTCGCCATTTCTAATAAATATTATTGAACATTTTCTAAATGAGTTTGTGGAGCATCTTTCCACATTTGTTCTATTTTGTAAAAATCACGTGTTTCTTCAAGCATAACGTGAATAATTACATCAAAATAATCTAATAAAACCCATTGACAATTTTGAAGTCCTTCAATTCTTTTTGGACTTAAGCCAACAGCTTTTTTAATTTCTTGTTCTATTGCATCTGTTATTGAATCTATATGTGAAGGAGAGTTGCCTGTGCAAACTATATAGTAGTCAAATAATGATCCTTCTATTTCTTTTAATGATATTAGTGTAATATCTCTTCCTTTTTTGTCTTGTATCCCCTTGATTGCTATCTCTGTTAGCATAAGTGAGGATTTGTTTGTATTTTTTCTTACTGCCATTTTCAAAGTTTAATTAACCAGCAAAGATACATTATTTTACAATATTAATAACAACTAAAAAAGAAAAAACGATTTTATACAAAAAATTGATGTTTCTAAATAAGGTTTTAATGAGTCTTAATCTTTGTCTAACGAATGCAAAATACCATTTCTTGTAAGCAATATTTATAGCTTTTTATTTGGGTTTTGAGATTGAAGTCAATTCTTTTATATTTTTGCATCATAAATAATTCAAGAAAGAGAAACAGGAAATAAAATAATAAGATGAGCCATTATAATATTCATTGGTTTGAAAGTTTGCATTCTACTCAGGACTATTTGAAAAACTCCTTTGATGATTCTTTGCCTAAATGGACTGTTATTGTTGCAAAAGAACAAATAAAAGGGAAAGGACAGGGGCAAAATGTTTGGGAGTCGGAAAAGTATAAGAATCTAACATTTTCAATTTTGCTTTATCCCAATTTCTTACAGGCAAGAGATCAGTTTCTTGTTACTCAAATTCTTTCCTTGGGAATTTATGACTTTCTTAGTCGTTACTTATCTAATGTATTTATTAAATGGCCAAATGATATTTATGTTGGGGAAAACAAAATATGTGGTATTTTAGTACAGAATCAAATAATAGGGATGGAATATTCAACTGCCTTTTGTGGAATAGGTCTTAATGTTAATCAAACTGAATTTAGTTTTGCTCCAAATCCAACATCATTAAAATTGGAATTAGATAGAAGTTTTAATTTAGATATATTATTGGAGGAAGTTTTGGATTGTATAAGGATAAGATATGAACAGTTGGAGAATAATTTGATTGCTGATTATAAAAAAGAATACATGGAGAAACTGCTATTTTATAATGTTTGGAGTAAATATTTATATTGTGATAGCGAAATAATGGAGGCTAAAATAAAAGATGTTGATAATTTTGGTAGATTAATTTTGGAAAATAGGGGAGGAAAAGAGATAATTGCAGACTTAAAACAACTAAAATTTCTATTTTAATCATGAAATTAAATATTTCATTTTTATTTATTTATCTTCGAGTGTGATATTTTTTTTACTTTTTCTTCTCGAAAAATTAGGTGGAAATATTGAAAGTTGATACCTTTGCACCCGCTTTAAAAAGGTCTTTGAAATGTGAAAGAACAAATTTCAAAAAAATGTTTGAAAAATTTTGTTGTTTCAAAAAATGTTTCTAACTTTGCAAACTCTTTTGTCTTTTTTTGAAGATGAAAATTTGCCGATGTAGCTCAGTTGGCCAGAGCAGCTGATTTGTAATCAGCTGGTCGGGGGTTCGAATCCCTCCATCGGCTCAAGTTAGGGAAGGTACCAGAGTGGTCAAATGGGGCAGACTGTAAATCTGTTGGCGACGCCTTCGTTGGTTCGAATCCAGCCCTTCCCACACAATGTTTGTTAATTAATAGTTAATGAACATAAATAAAAACACAAGCGGAAGTAGCTCATTTGGTAGAGCGATAGCCTTCCAAGCTATAGGTGGCGGGTTCGAGCCCCGTCTTCCGCTCAAAGCTAAAAAGAGAGCGGGTTAGAGTAATCTAACTCGTTCTTAATGGCGTTAATAAAGCTAAGCCGTTGTAGCTCAGTGGTAGAGTACTTCCTTGGTAAGGAAGGGGTCACGAGTTCAAGTCTCGTCAATGGCTCTTTCTTTACAATATATGTGTAAATATAAAAGAATATAGATAAATAAATTTAACAATTAATTAATACGTCAATTATTATGGCAAAAGAAAAATTCGACCGTTCCAAACCACACGTTAATATTGGTACTATTGGACACGTTGACCACGGTAAAACAACTTTAACTGCTGCTATTACAACTGTTTTAGCAGAAAAAGGTTTGTCTGAAGTTAAGTCTTTTGATTCAATCGACTCAGCTCCTGAAGAAAAAGAAAGAGGGATTACAATTAACACTGCTCACGTAGAGTATCAAACTGCTAACCGTCACTATGCACACGTTGACTGTCCAGGTCACGCTGACTACGTAAAGAATATGGTTACTGGAGCTGCTCAAATGGATGGAGCTATTATCGTTGTAGCTGCAACTGATGGTCCAATGCCTCAAACACGTGAACACATTCTATTAGCACGCCAAGTAGGTGTTCCTCGTTTAGTTGTATTCATGAATAAAGTTGACTTAGTTGATGACGCAGAGTTATTAGACTTAGTTGAAATGGAAGTTCGTGACTTATTAACTTTCTATTCATTTGACGGAGATAATACACCAATCATTCGTGGATCTGCTTTAGGTGGTTTAAATAAAGAACCAATGTGGGTTGATAAAATTATGGAATTAATGGATGCTGTTGATTCATGGATTCCACTTCCAACCAGAGACGTTGATAAAGAATTCTTAATGCCAATTGAAGACGTATTCTCAATTACAGGTCGTGGAACAGTTGCAACTGGTCGTATTGAAACAGGAGTTGTTAACTCAGGAGATCCAGTAGATATCATCGGTATGGGAGCTGAAAAACTTAAATCAGTTGTTACAGGAGTTGAAATGTTCCGTAAGATACTTGATAGAGGTGAAGCTGGAGATAACGTAGGTTTGTTACTTAGAGGTATCGACAAAGACGAAATTCGTCGTGGTATGGTTATCGCTAAACAAAACTCTGTTAAACCTCACAAGAAATTTAAAGCTTCTGTTGTTATCTTGAAGAAAGAAGAAGGTGGACGTCACACTCCATTCCATAACAAATATCGTCCTCAATTCTATTTTAGAACAACTGACGTTACAGGAGAAATTACTCTTCCTGAAGGAGTTGAAATGGTAATGCCTGGTGATAACTTAGAAATTACTGTTAATCTAATTGCAGAAATCGCATTAAATGTTAACCTTAAATTCGCTATTCGTGAAGGTGGTAGAACAGTTGGTGCAGGACAGGTTACTGAAATTTTAGACTAAACTAAAACATAAAATTACAGAAAGTTAATTTCTGTAATTTTTTTAGGGGCATAGTTCAATGGCAGAATAGCGGTCTCCAAAACCGTTGATGGGAGTTCGAATCTCTCTGCCCCTGCAATTTTAAAAATAAAAATTGATGTCTAAGATAATTAATTACGTTAAAGAAAGCTATGATGAACTAATGCATAAAGTATCATGGCCAACAATGTCGGAATTGCAAAACAGTACGATTGTAGTATTTGTAGCCTCATTAATTATTGCCTTAATAATATTTATTATGGATATAATGTTTGGAGTGCATCCTACTTTGTTCTGGAAAGGCTTACTTGGTTACTTATATAGCATGATGGGATAATTCCCATTTTGCTTGTTTTATATATCTTGCTTCCCGTAGACATATTGTCATTGAGATATATAGAGGCAATCAATTATTTATTTTTGATGATTATATCAATTTCAATTATTTTCAAATTATGAGTGATCAATCTAAGAAATGGTATGTTGTTAGAGCAATAGCTGGAAAAGAGAAAAAAGCTAAAGAATACATAGAAAGTGAAATTTCCAGGCTTGCTTTGCAAGAGTTTGTTTCTCAAGTATTGATTCCAACTGAGAAAGTTTATTCTGTACGCAATGGTAAAAGAATTTCTAAAGATAGAAGTCTTTTCCCTGGTTATGTACTTGTAGAAGCTAATTTAGTTGGTGAAATTGCTCACATTATCAAAGGAATTCCTAATGTTATTAATTTTATTTCAGAGAAAAATGGTAACCCAGTTCCTCTACAAGAGAGCGAAGTTAACAGAATTCTTGGTAAAATGGATGACATGTATGGTCAATCTGAAGAATTAACTGACCCTTTCATTATTGGAGAATCTGTTAAAATTGTAGATGGACCTTTTAGTAATTTCTCTGGTACAATTGAGGAAATAAATGATGAAAAGAAAAAATTGAAAGTTACGGTTAAAATATTTGGTCGTAAAACTCCAGTTGAACTTTCATTTATTCAAGTTGAAAAAGAGTAATCGTTTATTTTAATTTTTAATAATCTTTAAGCACAGTCTAAAAATGGCAAAAGAAGTTGCAGGATTAATTAAATTACAAATTAAAGGCGCAGCTGCAAACCCATCACCACCTGTTGGTCCTGCATTAGGAGCAAAAGGTGTTAATATTATGGAGTTTTGCAAACAGTTTAATGCACGTACTCAAGAACAAGCTGGAAAGATTGTTCCAGTAATCATTACTGTTTATGCTGACAAGTCTTTTGATTTCGTAATTAAAACCCCACCTGTGGCAGTTCAATTAAAAGAAGTAGCAAAACTTAAAAGTGGTTCAGCAGAACCTAATAGAGTTAAAGTTGCTTCAATTACAATGGATCAAGTTAAAACTATTGCTGAAGCAAAAATGGTTGACCTAAACTGCTTCACATTAGAATCAGCTATGACTATTGTAAGTGGAACTGCAAGAAGTATGGGTATAACAGTTAAAGAATAGTTCTTTAACAAGTATAAATTTAGAATTTTTCACAACAAAATGGCAAAACATTCGAAAAAACAAAAAGAGGCTTTAGCTAAATTTGATTTAACTAAACTTTACTCTTTAGATGAAGCTGTGAAAATCGTAAAGAACATTACTTACGCAAAATTTGATTCATCAGTTGATATTGATGTTCGCTTAGGAGTTGACCCTCGTAAAGCAAATCAAATGGTTAGAGGTATTGTTACTTTGCCACATGGAACAGGTAAAACAAAAAGAGTATTGGTTCTTTGTACTCCTGATAAGGAAGAAGAAGCTAAAGCAGCCGGAGCTGATTATTTTGGATTAGATGAATATCTTGACAAAATTAAAGGCGGTTGGACGGATATCGATGTAATTATTACAATGCCAAGTGTAATGCCTAAAATTGGAGCATTAGGAAAAATATTAGGTCCTCGTGGCTTGATGCCTAATCCAAAAACAGGTACAGTTACAATGGAAGTCGGTAAGGCTGTTCAAGAAGTAAAAGCAGGTAAAATTGATTTTAAAGTTGACAAATATGGTATAATTCATACCGGAGTTGCACGTGTTTCTTTTGAAGATCAAAAGATATGTGATAACGCTAATGAAGTTTTAGCTACAATTTTAAAACTTAAACCAACTGCTGCAAAGGGAACTTATGTTAAGAGCGTAACAATTTCTTCAACTATGAGTCCTGGAGTAAAAATTGATCCAAAATCCATAAGTAAGTAAATCTTCACAAGTAAACTTTTGAAATATGATAAAAGAAGATAAAGGAAAGTTAATTGAATCTATTGGAGTTGAATTATCAAATTATCCTTATGTATATTTAGTTGATGTTGCTGGATTAAATTCAGTTGACACAGCAAAATTAAGGAGATTATGCTTCCGTAGAGAGGTTAAGCTTATGACAGTTAAGAACACATTGCTTCGAAAAGCAATGGAAAAATCTGGGATAGATTATTCTGAAATATTCCCAGCTCTTAATGGTTCTACTTCGATCATGCTTTCAAACGTCAACAATTTACCTGCAAAATTAATAAAGGAATTTAGAGCAACAAGCCCTAAACCAGTATTAAAAGCTGCATATGTAGAAGAATCATTCTATTTAGGAGATGCAAACTTAGATGTATTGATTAATATCAAATCTAAGGTTGAACTTATTGCTGACATCATTGCAGCATTACAATCTCCAGCAAAGAATGTTATTGGTGCATTACAGTCAGGAGGCGGAACAATTGCTGGCGTGTTAAAAACATTATCGGAAAAAACAGAAAAATAATAGTATTGTTAAACATTTAATAAAGAAAATAAAATGGCAGATTTAAAAGCGTTTGCAGAACAATTAGTTAATTTAACAGTTAAAGAAGTAAAAGAATTAGCTGATATTTTAAAAGATGAATACGGAATTGAACCAGCAGCAGCAGCAGTAGCAGTAGCAGCAGGTCCAGCAGCAGCAGGTCCAGCAGTTGAAGAAAAAACATCATTTGATGTTGTTCTTGTTGAAGCAGGTGCATCAAAATTAAACGTAGTAAAATTAGTTAAAGATCTTTGCAGTCTTGGATTAAAAGAAGCTAAAGAATTAGTTGATGCAGCTCCAAAACCTTTGAAAGAAGGAATTTCTAAGGACGAAGCTGAAGCTTTAAAAGCACAATTAGAAGAAGCTGGTGCAAAAGTTGAAGTAAAATAAGACATTTCACCGCAATATAAATATAGGAATAGGGTATTCTAATTTTTGAATACCTATTCCTTATTTGTGTTTGTAATAGTATCTTATTTTTTAACTAATTAATTTTTAAACCTTGGCACATAATAAATCTAATAACATAGTAAGTTTTGCATCAGTAAAACATTTTGAATATCCAGATTTCTTAGATATTCAATTAAAATCGTTTCAAGATTTTTTCCAACTTGAAACAAACTCTGAAAATAGAGTAAATGAAGGTCTATACAAAGTATTTTCAGAGAATTTCCCAATTTCAGATGCGAGAAATAATTTCGTTCTTGAATTTTTGGATTACTTTATAGATCCACCACGTTATTCAATTGAAGAATGCTTGGAAAGAGGTCTAACATTTAGTGTCCCATTAAAAGCAAAATTAAAATTATTCTGTACTGACCCTGAACATGAGGATTTCGAAACAATAATTCAAGATGTATATTTAGGAATGATTCCTTATATGACTCCAAGAGGCACATTTGTAATTAATGGTGCTGAAAGAGTTGTTGTATCTCAATTACATCGTTCCCCTGGAGTATTTTTCGGTACCAGCAATCATGCTAATGGAATGCAGTTATATTCTGCAAGAATTATTCCATTTAAAGGTTCATGGATGGAGTTTACAACAGACATCAACAATGTCATGTATGCTTACATCGACAGAAAGAAAAAATTACCTATTACTACATTATTGAGAGCAATAGGATATGAAACTGACAAAGACATTTTAGAAATATTTAATCTTGCTGAAGAAGTTAAAGTCAATAAAACCACTTTAAAGAAGGTAATTGGAAGAAGACTTGCAGCAAGAGTTGTACGTGCATGGATAGAAGATTTCGTGGATGAAGATACTGGAGAAGTAGTATCTATTGAACGTACAGAAGTTATTATTGATAGAGAAACAGAATTGACTGAAGAACATATTGAAGATATTATTCAATCTGGAGTTCAAACCATTTTGTTACATACTGATGATTCTCTTTCAAGTGACTATTCAATCATTTTTAATACACTTCAAAAGGATACGGCTAATAATGCCAAGGAAGCTGTTGAATTTATATATAGACAATTAAGAAGTGCTGAACCACCAGATGAAGAAACTGCAAGAGGTATTATTGAGAAATTATTCTTCTCAGACAAACGTTATGACTTAGGTGATGTTGGACGTTTTAGAATTAATACCAAATTAAATCTTAAAGTTCCTGATGATGTTCACATTCTTACAAAAGAAGATATTATTTCAATTATTCAATATCTGATAGAATTGATAAATTCTAAAACTGATGTTGATGATATTGACCACTTAAGTAACAGAAGAATTAGAACTGTTGGAGAACAACTTTATGCTCAATTTGGAGTTGGTTTAGCCCGTATGGCAAGAACAATTCGTGAAAGAATGAACGTTAGAGATAATGAAGTGTTTACTCCTACAGACTTAATAAATGCAAAAACACTTTCATCAGTAATTAATTCATTCTTTGGAACAAATCAGTTGTCTCAATTTATGGATCAAACAAATCCTCTTGCAGAGCTTACTCACAAAAGACGTATTTCTGCATTAGGACCTGGAGGTTTGTCAAGAGAAAGAGCAGGATTTGAGGTGCGTGACGTTCACTACACTCACTATGGAAGACTATGTACTATTGAAACTCCAGAAGGTCCAAACATTGGATTGATTTCTTCATTATGCGTTTTTGCTAAAATAAATACTTTAGGATTCATTGAAACACCTTACTACAAAGTTGAAAACAGTAAAGTTTTGATGGATGAAGAGCCAATATATTTAAGTGCAGAGGAGGAAGAAGATAAGATTGTTGCACAAGCAACATCTCCAATTTCAAAAGATGGAAAACTTATTGGTAACAAAATTAAAACTCGTAAGATGGCAGATTTCCCAATTGTTGAATCTGACCAAGTACATTTAATGGACATTGCTTCAAATCAGATTGCTTCAATTGCTGCATCACTAATTCCATTCCTTGAACACGATGATGCTAACCGTGCCTTAATGGGATCAAACATGATGCGTCAGGCTGTTCCACTTTTAAATCCTGAAATTCCAATTGTAGGAACAGGAATTGAATCTTCTGTAGCTCGTGATTCAAGAGTTTTATTGATTTCTGAAGGAGATGGTGTTGTTGAATTTGTTGATGCAGAAAAAATAACAATAAGATATAATAGAGACGAGAAAGAAAGAAAAGTTAGTTTTGACGATGACGAAAAGACATATTACTTTACTAAATTCCAAAGAACTAACCAAAGTACATCAATTAACCTTAGACCAATTGTAAGAAAAGGAGATAAGGTTAAGAAAGGTCAAGTATTATCTGAAGGATATGCTACAAAGGATGGTACTTTAGCATTAGGAAGAAACCTTCAAGTTGCATTTATGCCTTGGAAGGGTTATAATTATGAAGATGCTATCGTTATTTCAGAAAAGGTTGTAAAGGAAGATATATTCACATCAGTCCATGTTGAAGAATTTATAACAGAAGTTCGTGAAACAAAACGAGGATTGGAAGAATTAACAAAAGATATTCCAAATGTAAGTTTAGAAACAACCAAAGACCTTGATGAAAGAGGAATGATTCGTATTGGAGCTTATGTTAAAGAAGGAGATATTTTGGTAGGTAAAATTACTCCAAAAGGAGAATCTGACCCAACACCAGAAGAAAAACTTCTTAGAGCAATCTTTGGTGATAAGGCTGGAGATGTAAAAGATGCTTCAATGAAAGTACCACCATCAATAAGTGGTGTTGTTATCAATAAAAAACTCTTCACAAGAATACTTAAAGATAAAAAATCAAGAGCTAAGGACAAAGAAATAATCAGAGAGCTTAAAGAAAAAAATGAAAAAGAACTTCAAGACTTAAAGAATAAGTTAGTTGATAAGTTATTTGTTATTTTAAGTGGAAAGGTTTCTCAAGGAGTTTATTCAGCATTTAATGAAGAGTTAATTCCTAAGAAAGCGAAGTTCAACCAAAAAATGTTGTTAGCAATAGATTATAATAACATTAATCCAAATAAGTGGACAACAGATAAGGAAACAAATGGATTAATTAAAATTTTGTTGAACAATTACAATATTCGATATAGAGAAATACAAGGAGTTTTTGCAAGACAACAATTTGTAACTGCTATTGGAGATGATTTGCCTACAGGCATTGTTCAAATGGCAAAAATTTACATTGCTAAGAAGAGAAAATTGAAAGTAGGTGATAAGATGGCAGGACGACATGGTAACAAGGGTATTGTTGCTAAAATCGTTCGTGAAGAAGATATGCCATTCTTAGAAAACGGAAAACCTGTTGATATTGTATTAAATCCACTTGGTGTACCTTCTCGTATGAACCTTGGACAGATATTTGAAACTGTTTTAGGTTGGGCAGGTAAAGAATTGGGAGTAAATTTCCAAACTCCAATTTTTGATGGAGCAAGTTTAGACCAAGTTAATGAATACATGAGAAAGGCTGGATTACCAGAAAATGGAAAATGTTATCTCTACGATGGTGAAACAGGAGAGAAATTCCATCAAGCTGCAACAGTTGGATACATCTATATGTTGAAACTTCACCATATGATTGATGACAAAATGCATGCTCGTTCAATTGGACCTTACTCATTAATTACTCAACAACCACTTGGAGGTAAAGCTCAATTTGGGGGTCAGCGTTTTGGGGAAATGGAAGTTTGGGCTTTAGAAGCATTTGGTGCATCTAACATACTTCAAGAGATTTTAACAGTTAAATCTGATGATGTAATTGGAAGGGCAAAGGCTTATGAAGCAATTGTTAAAGGAGACAATATGCCAACACCTGGAATTCCGGAATCATTTAATGTTTTAATACATGAACTTAGAGGATTAGGTTTAGAAATTACGTTTGATAACGTAGAAAACAACTAATCTATTAACAGTTCAATAAATCATCAAGTAACATTAAGTAAAATGGCAATAAAAAAAGAAAGTTTAATAAATAGTAATTTTAATTCGATGACAATCAGTTTGGCATCACCTGAATCAATTCTTGAACGTTCAAGAGGAGAGGTGCTAAAACCTGAAACCATCAATTATAGAACATATAAACCAGAAAGAGACGGACTATTCTGCGAAAGAATATTTGGACCAATTAAAGATTGGGAATGTCATTGCGGAAAATATAAGAGAATTCGTTATAAAGGAATTATTTGTGACCGTTGCGGTGTTGAAGTAACAGAGAAAAAAGTTCGTAGAGAAAGAATGGGACATATTCAATTAGTTGTTCCTGTTGCTCACATTTGGTTCTTCCGTTCTCTTCCTAACAAAATAGGTTCTTTGCTTGGTCTTAAAACAAAAGAATTGGAGCAAGTAATTTACTATGAAAAATATATTGTTGTAAATCAGGGGATATTAGATATTGAAGGAGTTAAAAAAGGAACGCTTTTAGATGAAGCACAATATTTTGAATGCCTTGAATCGCTACCTCCAGAAAATCAACAATTAGAAGATGAAGACCCAAACAAGTTCATAGCTAAAATGGGTGCTGAAGCTCTAATTGTTCTTTTAAAGGAATTAGACTTGGATAAACTATCCTATGATTTACGTGACACTGCAAACAAAGAAACTTCACAACAAAGAAAACAAGATGCTTTAAAGCGTTTGAATGTTGTTGAAGCATTTCGTGATTCACAAAACAGAATTGAAAACCGTCCAGAATGGATGATAGTTCAAGTTGTACCAGTAATTCCACCAGAATTACGTCCACTTGTACCTTTAGATGGAGGACGTTTTGCAACTTCTGACTTAAATGACTTATATAGAAGAGTTATTATTAGAAATAACCGTTTGAAGAGATTGATTGAGATTAAAGCTCCAGATGTAATTATGCGTAATGAAAAACGTATGTTGCAAGAAGCTGTTGACTCTTTATTTGACAATTCAAGAAAGGTTAGTTCTGTTAAATCAGATTCTAATAGAGCTTTAAAATCTCTTTCAGACAGTTTGAAAGGAAAGCAAGGACGTTTCCGTCAAAACTTGTTAGGTAAACGTGTTGACTACTCTGGTCGTTCTGTAATCGTTGTAGGTCCAGACTTACAATTGCATGAATGTGGTTTGCCAAAAGATATGGCTTCAGAGCTTTTCAAACCATTTATCATTAGAAAAATTCTTGAAAGAGGAATAGTTAAAACAGTTAAATCAGCAAAGAAGATTGTAGATAGAAGAGATCCTGTTGTTTGGGAAATATTGGAAAACATATTAAAAGGACATCCAGTTCTATTAAACCGTGCTCCAACTCTTCACCGTTTAGGTATTCAAGCATTCCAACCTCGTTTGGTTGAAGGTAAGGCTATTCGTCTTCACCCACTTGTTTGTGCTGCTTTCAATGCTGACTTTGACGGTGACCAAATGGCTGTTCACGTTCCACTTGGAAATGCAGCTGTTTTGGAAGCTCAACTTCTAATGCTTGCTTCACATAATATTCTTAACCCTGCTAATGGAGCTCCAATCACAGTTCCTTCTCAAGATATGGTTCTTGGTCTATATTATATGACCAAAGCAAGAGTATCTGATGAAGAAAAGAAGATGAAGGGAGAAGGAAAAATGTTCTATTCTCCAGAAGAAGTTCAAATTGCATATAATGAAGGTGCTGTTGACTTACATGCTAACATTATACTAAGAAGAACCTTTGTTAAGGATGGGCAGCAAAAAACAGAAAGAATTGAAACTACTGTAGGTAGAGTATTGTTAAATATGGTTATTCCAGAAGAATATGGATATGTAAATCAAGTTTTGAAGAAAACTATTCTTAGAGATATTCTTGGAGACATCCTAAAAGTTTGTGGAACCAAAAAAACTGCTCAATTCCTTGATGATATCAAAAACTTAGGATATAAAATGGCATTTAGGGGAGGACTATCATTCAATTTGGGAGATGTTATTATTCCAGAAGAAAAGGCAGTTCTTATTGAAAAAGCTAATAAAGAAGTAGATGATGTTGTGTTAAACTACCAAATGGGACTTATCACAAACAACGAAAGATATAATCAAATCATTGACGTTTGGACAAACACTAACCGTGACTTGACCAATATTGTAATGAAACAGGTTGCGAAAGACAGACAAGGTTTCAACCCAGTTTATATGATGTTGGACTCTGGAGCTCGTGGATCTAAAGAACAAATTCGTCAGCTTTCTGGTATGCGTGGACTGATGGCAAAACCTCAAAAATCTGGTGCAACAGGAGCTGAAATTATTGAAAACCCAATTGTGTCAAACTTCAAAGAAGGACTAAGCGTGTTGGAATACTTCATTTCAACTCACGGTGCTCGTAAGGGTTTGGCCGATACTGCTTTGAAAACTGCTGACGCAGGATACTTAACTCGTCGTTTGGTTGACGTTGCTCAAGATGTTATTATTTCTGATGAAGACTGTGGAACACTAAGAGGTATTCCAACAACAGCTCTTAAGAAAAATGAAGAAATTGTTCAAACACTTTACGATAGAATTTTAGGTAGAGTAACTCTTCACGACATTGTTCATCCTCAAACAGGAAAAGTAATTGCTCGTGCAGGAGAAGAACTAAACGAAGAAATCTGTAAGGAAATTGAAGATTCTCCAATTGAAGAAGTAGAAATTCGTTCAGTATTAACTTGTGAATCTAAACATGGAGTTTGTGCAAAATGTTATGGACGTAACTTAGCTTACGGAAGAATGGTTCAGAAGGGAGAAGCTGTTGGGGTTATTGCAGCACAGTCAATTGGGGAACCAGGAACACAGTTAACACTTCGTACCTTCCACGTTGGGGGGGTTGCTGGAGGAAACATTGGAACCACTTCAAAAATTATAGCTAAATATAATGGTTTATTAATAATTGATGAGCTACGTTCTGTTGAATACAAAACTCCAGAAAAAGAAGATTGTGAAATTGTAATTGGACGTTCTGCTGAATATAGAATAGTTGATGAAAATACAGATGCAATATTAGCTTCAGGTAATATCCCTTATGGAGCAAGACTATATTTTAACGACAGATCACAAGTTAAGAAAGGTGATTTGATTGTTGAATGGGACCCATATAATGCAGTTATCATAACAGAAGTAACTGGAAAAGTTTCATTTGAAAGTATTATTGAAGGTGTAACCTTTAGAGTTGAATCAGATGACCAAACAGGACTTCAAGATAAAGTAGTTATTGAATCTCGTCAAAAAGCTAAAAATCCAGCAATATGTATAGTTAATTCAACTGGTGAAATACTTAAGGTATATGATATACCAGTTGGAGCTCACTTAATGGTGGAAGATGGACAAAAGCTAAAGGCTGGAGACACGTTAGTTAAAATCCCTCGTTCATTTGGAAAAGCAGGCGATATCACTGGAGGTCTTCCAAGAGTAACTGAATTGTTTGAAGCAAGAAATCCTTCTGACCCTGCAGTTGTTGCAGAAATTGATGGTGTTGTTTCATTCAACAAGAAACTTAAGAGAGGAAATCGTGAAATTATAATCACAAGCAAAACTGGAGAAACTCGCGCTTATCTTGTTTCAACTTCAAAACAAATTCTTGCACAAGAAAATGACTTTGTGAAAGCAGGAGCACCACTTTGCGAAGGAGCAATCACACCAGCAGATATTCTTGCAGTAAAAGGACCAATGAGAGTTCAAGAATATATTGTTAATGAAGTTCAAGAAGTTTACCGTTTACAAGGGGTGAAAATTAACGATAAGCACTTTGAAGTAATTGTACGTCAAATGATGCGTAAAGTTGAAATTGATGACCCAGGCGATACAAATTTCCTTGAAGGAGAAATTGCAAACAAGCTTGACTTCAACGAACAAAATGATAATATATTTGGCATGAAGGTTATCGAAGACCAGGGAGATAGCGAATTGTATGTTAATGGACAAATCATAAGTGCAAGAAAACTAAGAGATGAAAATTCTTCCCTAAAACGTAAGGATAAAGTTCAAATAGTTGCACGTGATGCACAACCAGCAACAGCACGTCAAATTCTTCAAGGTATTACAAGAGCCTCTCTACAAACTAAGAGTTATCTATCAGCAGCTTCATTCCAGGAAACAACAAAAGTTCTTACAGATGCAGCAATCAATGCTAAACAAGATGACCTGTTAGGTTTGAAAGAAAACGTTTTGGTAGGACACTTAATTCCTGCAGGAACAGGATTGAAAGAATACAGAAATGCTTTCGTTGCCAATAAACAACAATTGGAAGAACTAATTGCACAAAATGCCCCTTCAAAAAGAGGTAGAAAAGCAAAAGAAGAATAGATAATAAACAGATTGATATGGAAAATAAAGAACAAAAAATGGATATTGAATTACCTGTTGAAGTAGCACCAGGAATTTACACTAACCTACAACTAATAACTCATTCATCAACCGAGTTTATTATTGACTTCATTCAAGTTTTGCCAGGAGTACCAAAGGCACAAGTTCGCTCTCGTGCAATACTTTCTCCTCAACATGCAAAAAGATTTCTTTATGCATTGAAAGAGAATATTGAAAAGTACGAACAACAAAATGGAGTAATAACTGAACCTGATCAAGCTATTCCATATCAAATGAACCCAATGGGAAAAGCATAAGAGACTTTTTATCTATAAATAATAGAAAGAGCGTAGTTGAATATTCAATTGCGCTCTTTTTTTGTTCCCTAAATTGATTAATAAAAGTATTCTTTAATCTTATTCCCAAAAACATCAATCATAATGAAAAATAAGTCCATCATATTTGGAAATATGTCCATCATATTTTCATTTATGTCCATCATATTATTATTTTTGATTGACTTATTTTTCATTATGATTGGCTTTTTATTGAGTGTTTAGGTATTGAGTTGTTTTGTTGTTTAGAGAGTTTAAAGTCTATAAGGACATTAATGTCTTTAGGCTCCTTATTCCATTTTCTAAAACGCTGTTTTAATTTACTAACTCTTTACTTTAATAAATTCTTTCTTTGTTTTATTTTACTGAAGTAAGGTTTTATTTTAACCTTGTTTTTTTTGCTTACATAAGAATGGGAAAATAAAGAATGATAATAGATATAAAAAGTTAATAAGTTAATAAAAAGAGCCCAAAAATGAAAAGTGTTTTTGAAACAGATAAAATAAAATACTTCTATTTAAAATAAAACCATTAACTTTGGACTTGGAAATTATATACATAATATTCCAGTAAAAGAAGAAATTCTAGCACAACGTAGATAAGAAACCGAAATTTAATTATATAAATATTGGACTAATGACTAAAAAGAAATATTTTATTATTATTTTTTCTGTGTTATTGCTTGCTCAATGCAATAATAAAGAAGAGACTAAAGAAGAAAAAATTAGTAATATTCTAACAGGAAAGAAGAAATTAGTTTGGAATATTCATAGAAATGAATGGAATGATTATTTAAAGATATATAATTATACATCAAATGCATGTGAATTCAATAGAGAAGGTTATGCTTTTTATATTTATGTAAAAGTCTTTACGGGAAGTTCAGGCACCAAGATAGTGCTATCGGACTCTACATGGAAAATGATAGATTCTACACGGATTAAATTTATTTATGATACATTTCATATATTATATTATAATGATACTTTATTTAAGTTAAAGGCTAAAGAAGATACTTTTTATTTGATAAAGGAACATAACCAGAAACAAAGTTTTTACGAGGGAGACCTATACACAAATTATGAAAATATAAATCATTTGCTTCATGATAGATAGAGTTGGTGTGTTAGATTTGGAATTGATTATGTAAGTAATTGAATAACAAAATAACTAAATAAAGTATGAATAGTAATCGGATTACAAATCCCGCACGACGGAAAGAATGCTTTAAATCAATAGGCCAGACTAAATCGAGCAAAAAGATAAAAGATATGATTAATCAAGGATTACCAACTCCATCGGTTAAACGATAATAAAAATATTGATATATGAATTTAACAATAAAAATATTTAAAGTGATACTTGTTATCATTTTAATAGCTTCTTGTAATAAAGAAGAATATGCAGATGTAAAATGTTTTAAAGAAGCAGGAGATAAAGAAAATTATTGTTTCTTTTATGATGGAGAATTTCATAATGGTTTTAGTGAATGGGGATTTTCTATTGATTCTTCAGGTCATTTGAAAAATGCTGGTCGAAATTGGAAACACGACACATCTTTCCCTACATATTTTATAAAGAAGAAAATTAATTTTGATACTATTTTTTATGCAAGTGAAATAAGTTCTCTGCATAATGAATGGTATGTTTTTAATGCTATAATTACAAAAGACGAATGGGATATAGGCTTGTATTATCCTTATATATATGAGGGTCATTATAAGTTTAAGATAACAGAATCCGAACAATATTTGCTTAATCATGCAGTATCATTAATTAGTAATGTTAAACCTTTTATATCACCTCGCCAAAAGGATTTCAATAAGGTTGATGCTGATTTTCTAATTTTTTTAAGGATAATATCTTCTAAAATTTCAAAAGAATATTTTGCCGACATGGATAATCAAGGGATAGATTCAAGATATTATTTTATTACTAATGTAATACAAACAATCGTAAGTAATCATATTAAACCAGGAACCAAGATATCAGCAACACCAAGAAGATTAAATGATAAGCATTATAAAAAATATGAACGTTATTTTATAACAGGATCACCTCCACCACCGATTGATTAGGTGGTAATGTCTCAGATTCGGAGTTAACAATGTAATTAATAGAGAAAACAAGGTTTAATTAATATCTCTTTTACCTCTTACTTGAAAAAGAGAATAGATATAAAAGTTAATAAGTTAATAAAAAGAGCTAATTTTCAGAAAGTTTTCTGTAAGACGAAAATAAAATACTTTTCAAAAAAGGGTGTTTTTTATTAACTTATTAACTTTATATACTATCTTATCATCGAAAAAGGATAATTATCTCGTACTATTTTTCAATAAAGATTTTTTTGTAGTGTGTGATATGTTTTCATAGCTATGAAAAGTGCTATAATTTGATAATCTGATAATGTATTTGCTTGGTGTAAAAGATTTGAGGTTGATTTTCCAAGTAGTTCGGTAACATTGAATATTAAAATTAATTTTCTTCAAAAAATCAAAGATTATAATATTGTAGTTTTTTAGTGCTGGTCTGTATTTTTAAGGGGATGATATGAAAAAAGTATCAAAATAATTGAAAATAGTCTCTTAAAATAGGGGTATGAAATCGGAAAAATAGTATTTTTGCAAAATAAACCCTATAATTTTATACCCATATGTCAAAAATGCGTTTTTTTGCACTTAAAGAGCTTATGAATCGTAAGCCTATTGAAGTTAATTTACCTTCTAAAAACCTTTCAGATTATTATTCTTCTTTGGTTTTTGATAAGAAAACCATGCAGGAATATTTGCCTAAAGAGGCTTATATGGCTGTTGTTGAAGCCTCAGAAAATGGTAAGCCTATTTCGAGAGATAAAGCCGATTTGATTGCTAATGCAATGAGGAATTGGGCTAAGGGTTTTGGAGTAACTCACTATACACACTGGTTTCAGCCTTTAACTGATGGTACTGCAGAAAAGCATGATGGCTTTATTGATTTTAGTAGTCAGGGAGATGTTATTGAAAGATTTTCAGGAAAGTTGTTAGTGCAACAGGAACCTGACGCTTCTTCTTTTCCTAATGGTGGAATAAGAAATACTTTTGAGGCAAGAGGATATACTGCTTGGGATGTTTCTTCTCCTGCTTTTATTGTGGATGACACTCTTTGTATTCCAACAATTTTTGTTTCCTATACCGGTGATGCTCTTGACTACAAAACTCCTCTTTTAAAGGCATTGAATGCTGTTGATAAGGCTGCAACTGATGTTGCAAGGTTGTTTGATAAGAATGTTAATAAGGTTTCTGTTAATTTGGGATGGGAACAGGAGTATTTTTTGGTTGACAGTGCTTTATATAATGCAAGACCTGATCTTTGTTTGACTGGTAGAACTCTTATGGGGCATTCTTCTGCAAAGGATCAACAGTTGGATGACCATTATTTTGGTTCAATACCTCAAAGGGTAATATGTTTTATGAAGGATTTGGAAATTGAATGTCATAAACTTGGAATACCTGTTAAGACTTGTCATAATGAGGTTGCACCAAATCAGTTTGAAATAGCTCCAATTTTTGAAGATGCTAACCTGTCAAATGACCATAATCAGTTGGTGATGGATTTGATGAAAAGGATTGCCAACAAACATAATTTTAATGTTCTTTTCCACGAAAAACCTTTTAGCGGGATTAACGGCTCTGGAAAACATAATAACTGGTCTTTGCAAACAGACACTGGAGTAAATCTTTTTGCACCTGGAAAGAACCCAAAAGCAAATATGCTGTTTCTTACTTTCATTGTCAATACTGTAATGATGGTGTATAAGAATCAGGATATTTTAAGGGCTTCAATAGTTAGTGCATCCAATTCCTATAGATTAGGAGCAAATGAGGCTCCTCCATTAATTCTTTCAGTTTTCTTGGGTAAATACTTAACCAATATGTTGGAATCCTTAGAAGAGAAAGTTGGTGAAAAGAAAATGACTGCAGAGCAAAAGACTGCATTAAAATTGGGTATTGGACGTATTCCAGAAATACTTTTGGATAATACTGATAGGAATAGAACATCACCTTTTGCCTTTACAGGTAATAGATTTGAGTTCCGTGCAGCTGGCTCTTCTTCCAATTGTGCTGCTCCAATGATTGCAATTAATGCTGCTATGGCTCATCAATTAAATCAATTTAAGAAGGATGTAGATTTATTGATGGATAAGGGAGTTGGTAAGGATGAAGCAATTTTCAAGGTGCTTAAGAAAATGATAAAGGAATCCAAGCCAATTTGTTTTGAAGGAGATGGATATTCTGATAACTGGTCAAAAGAAGCAAAGAAAAGAGGTTTGACCAATATTGAATCTGTTCCAGAAGCATTACTAAAATATGAATCAGAATCGGCTAAAGAAGTTTTTGTTGGAGAAGGAGTTTTTAATGAAACAGAGTTAGTAAGCAGGGTGGAAGTAGAGCTTGAGAAATTTGTTAAGAAAATTCAAATTGAAAGTAGAGTTTTGGGTGATTTGACCATAAATCATATAGTTCCTATTGCGGTTACTTATCAAAATCGTTTGCTTGAAAACCTGATTGGATTAAAACAAATATTCGATAAGGAAGAATATGAAGAATTATCTTTTGCAAGAAAGCAATTAGTTAAAGAAATATCAAAATATGTTTCTGAGATAAAATTGCAGGTAAAGGAAATGACCAATCAAAGAAAAATAGCCAACAGGATAACAAATATGCAAGAAAAAGCATTTGCTTATTCCAATAATGTTAAGCCTTACTTAGAATCAATTAGAGAATGTGTTGATAATTTGGAAATGGAGATTGATAATGAGATTTGGCCATTGCCAAAATATAGAGAATTATTGTTTGCAAAATAATTTCCAATTTTCCTATTGTTTTTGCTAATTTAATTGGGTTTTTCTTATAAGTAGCCTGACAATTAGAGTTAGAGTTTTTTATTTTTTATTTTTTTATCTAATTGTTTGAGCATTTGAGAAATATAATATATCTTTGCAAATTGAAATTCAAGCAATAATTTCAATATTTGGTAGAGAACAAATTCGTTATAAATCAAAATAAGGAGAATAATTAATATGACTAAAATCAAATCGTTAGCTGACTTAAAAGCTATGAAACAAAGCGTTCAAGAAAAAATTGATACGCGAGCTAAAGGAAAAGCTGAAGGCTTAGTACAAGTGAAAATAGCAATGGCTACTTGTGGTATTGCTGCTGGAGCTAAAAATGTTATGGACTACATGATGTCTGAAACAGAAAAAAGAGGAATGGATGTTGTTTTTACTCAAACTGGATGTATGGGATATTGCCATGCAGAACCAACAATTGAAGTAACTCTACCAGGTAAAGAGCCAATTGTTTTTGGCTATGTTGACCTTAAAAAAGCTGATGAAATCATCGATAAATATATCAAAGATGGTGAATTAGTAGAAGGAATTATACCTGTAAACTACGAAAAAATTAATAATTAATACCTAACAAATTTATTCAACTTTTAGGAGGAAAAATATATGGCTAAATTCAAAATGCACTTATTGGTCTGTGGAGGTACGGGCTGTAATGCATCAAGGAGCCAAGAGATAGCTGCTAATTTAAAGAGCTCTCTTAAGGACAATGGTTTAGAAAATGAAGTTCAGGTTATCTTAACAGGATGTTTCGGTTTTTGCGAAAAAGGTCCAATTGTTAAGGTTATGCCTGACAATACTTTCTATACGGAAGTAAAACCAGAAGATGCAACTGAAATTATTATGGAACATGTTGTTAAGGGAAGAAAAGTAACTCGTTTACTTTACACTGACCCTGAAAACAAACAACACGTTGCAGACTCAAAACATATGGGATTCTATAAAAAACAAATGCGTATTGCTTTACGTAACTGTGGTTATATAGATCCTCAAAATATTGAAGAGTACATCGGAGCTGATGGTTACACAGCTTTGGCAAAATGTTTGGGTGAAATGACTCCTGAACAAGTTATTAACGAAATCAAACTTTCTGGTCTTCGTGGTCGTGGAGGTGGTGGTTTCCCTACAGGATTGAAATGGGAAATTGCATCAAAAAATCATGCAGATCAAAAATATGTAGTTTGTAATGCTGACGAAGGAGACCCAGGTGCATTTATGGACCGTTCAATTCTTGAAGGAGACCCTCACACTGTTTTGGAAGCAATGGCAATTAATGGATATGCTATAGGTGCAACAAAAGGACTTATTTATATCCGTGCTGAATACCCACTTGCAATTAACCGTCTTTTAGTAGCAATTGATCAAGCTCACGAATATGGTCTTTTAGGAGAAGATATTTTGGGTTCAGGATTTAACTTTGATATTGAATTACGTTATGGAGCAGGTGCTTTCGTTTGTGGAGAAGAAACAGCTCTTATTCACTCAATGGAAGGACAACGTGGAGAACCAACATTCAAACCACCATTCCCAGCTCAATCAGGATATAACAAAAAACCAACCAACGTAAATAATGTTGAAACATATGCAAATATTCCAATCATTATTTCAAAAGGAGCTAATTGGTTTAACCAAATAGGAACAGAAAAGAGTAAAGGAACTAAAGTTTTCGCTCTTGCTGGTCAAATCAACAACGTTGGACTTATTGAAGTTCCAATGGGAATAACTTTAAGAGAAATTATCTACGAAATTGGTGGTGGCATCAAGGGAGGAAGAGAATTTAAAGCTGTTCAAACAGGAGGTCCTTCAGGAGGTTGTTTAACTCAAAAACACTTAGATACACCAATTGATTATGATAACCTTATTGCTGCTGGCTCAATGATGGGTTCAGGAGGTATGGTTGTTATGGACGAAACTTCTTGTATGGTTGCAATTGCTAAATTCTACTTAGAATTTACTGTTGAAGAATCTTGCGGAAAATGTAGCCCATGCCGTATTGGTAACAAACGTTTACATGAAATCTTAGAAAAAATATCTAAGGGTAATGGAACAATGGAAGATTTAGACACTCTAACTAATCTTGCAAGAGTTATTAAAGATACTGCTCTTTGTGGATTAGGACAAACATCTCCAAACCCAGTTCTTTCTACCATTGAAAACTTCTATGATGAATACGTAGAACACATTAAAGACAAGAAATGTAGAGCAGGAGTTTGTAAATCATTAATGCAATATGTTATTGATCAAGAACAATGCGTTGGATGTACTGCTTGTGCAAGAAATTGTCCTGTTAATGCAATCTCTGGCGAAAAGAAAATGCCTCACTTTATCAATACAGAATTATGTATTAAGTGCGGAGCATGTATTGAGAAATGTAAATTCAATGCAATTAGCATTTGTTAAACTCAAAAAATGTTAAGAAAAAGAAATGGAAAAAATAAACATAATTATAGATAATAAGCCGTTGCAGGTTGAGAAAGGTCAAACTGTATTGAAAGCGGCACGTGCAGCAGGCATTGATATACCTACTCTATGTTATTACGAATTGGATGGAGTTAAATTAGAAAATCGTCCAGGAGGTTGTCGTATGTGCGTTGTTGAGATTGAAGGAAGAAAGAATTTAGCACCTGCTTGTGCAACAGAAGTAATGGAAGGAATGGTTATTCATACTTGTTCACTAAGAGTTGTTAATGCTCGTAGAACAGTTTTGGAATTAATCCTTTCTGACCACCCTGCAGATTGTTTGATTTGTCCTAAGAGTGGAAAATGTGAATTGCAAGATTTAGCACAACGTTTGGGAGTAAGAGAAATTCCTTATCAAGGAGAACAATCAACTTATAGAAAAGATATGTCTCCAGCAATCATTCGTGATGTTGATAAATGCGTTATGTGTCGTAGATGCGAAACTGTTTGTAACGTATGGCAAACAGTTGGAGCTCTTTCAGCAGTAAACAGAGGATTCCAAGCAGTTGTTGCTCCTGCATTTGAACAAGATCTTGCAAAGAGCCCTTGTACAATGTGTGGTCAATGTGTTATGGCTTGTCCAGTTGGAGCACTTAGCGAAGTTGACTTAACTCGTCAAGTTATTACAGCAATATCAGATCCTAAGAAAACAGTTGTTGTTCAAACAGCTCCAGCAGTGCGTGTAGCATTAGGAGAAGAGTTTGGAATGGAACCAGGAAGCATTGTTACTGGACAAATGGCATCAGCTTTAAGAAGAATTGGATTTGACTATATTTTTGATACAGACTTTGCAGCTGACCTTACCATTATGGAAGAAGGAACAGAACTTCTTACTCGTATTGATAAGTTTATGAAAGGGGACAAAAACGTTAAATTACCTATCTTAACTTCTTGTTGTCCAGGTTGGGTAAACTTCTTTGAAACAAATTATCCAGATATGTTAGACGTTCCTTCAACAGCAAAGAGTCCACAACAAATGTTTGGAGCTGTTGCTAAGAACTATTTAGCAAACAAACTTGGTATTAAACGTGAAGATATGGTTGTTGTTTCAATTATGCCTTGCGTTGCTAAGAAATTTGAAAGTCAAAGAGAAGAGTTTAAAGAAAACGGAAACCCAGATGTTGACTACTCATTAACAACTCGTGAATTAGCAGAACTTATCCGTCAATTCAATATAGATTTCAAAACACTTCCAGTAGAAGATTTTGATAATCCACTTGGAGAATCAACAGGAGCAGCAGTTATCTTTGGTGCAACAGGAGGAGTTATTGAAGCAGCAACTCGTACAGCTTACGAACTATTTACAGGAAAGAAACTTGAAAAAGTTGACTTCACTGAATTAAGAGGTTTGGAAGGTGTTAGAGAAGCTACTGTTGACTTTAACGGAACACCAATTAAGATTGGAATTGCACATGGATTATCAAATGCTCGTCAACTATTAGACGAAGTTAAAAAAGGTAATTCAGGATTCCATGCAATAGAAGTTATGGCATGTCCAGGAGGATGTATTGGAGGAGCAGGTCAACCATTCCATCATGGTAATTTTGACATAATCAGAAAACGTCAAGAAGCAATTTACCGTGAAGATGAAGGAAAACCAATTCGTAAATCACACGAAAACCCTTACATTCAAGCCCTATACAAAGAGTGGTTGGGAGCACCTTGTGGAGAAATTTCACATCATTTGCTACATACTCACTATTTTGATAAATCAAAACATATAGAAATAGAAGGATAAAAACATAACAACTATGGCAAAGGTAAAATTAGCAGAAAGCAAAATAAACAAGATAAAGGAAATTTGTGCAAGCTTTGGCAACAAGCCAGGTGAAGCAATTAATGTCCTTCATAAAGTACAAGGAGAGTTTGGTTATTTACCAGCAGAAGTACAAGAAGTAATAGCACAAGAACTTAATGTTTCAGTTGCACAAATATACGGAATTGTAACCTTCTACTCTTTCTTCACAATGACTCCAAAAGGAGAATTTCCAATTTCAGTATGCATGGGAACAGCTTGTTATGTTCGTGGTGCAGAAAAAGTATTGGATGAATTTAAAAGAGAATTGAAGATTGGTGTTGGAGAAACAACTCCTGATGGAAAATTCTCATTGAATTGTCTTCGTTGTGTAGGTGCTTGTGGATTAGCTCCAGTGGTACTTATTGGAGAAAAAGTTTACGGACGTTTAACTCCAGATGGAGTTAAGGATATTCTAAACGAATACCGTTCATAAATCTAACCCAGTTTATCTTATAAACAAAAGGACGTCTTGCTTATGCTTGGCGTCCTTTTTTGTTTTATTTCGCCTTGTTCACACAACGTTATTTTGGTTTACGATAGTTATCTCGCATCTCCAAGATAGTTATCTCATATTCGAAAATAGGCTGTTTCCAACATAAAATAGGCTATTCTCGGTAAGAAATAGGCTATTTCTATTCAAAAATAGGCTATTTTTGTGTTTCGTATAGTTATCGTGAGAGTTTTGGATAGTTATCTTGGACAAAAATATCCTTATGAAAAATGTTTATAATAGTGTTACTGGAGTTTCTTTTTCTTTGAATAACAATTTAAAGCTCCTTTTTCTAAATCTTCTTTAACTCTAAACAAGACGATTCTTTTAATTAAATCTATTGGAAGTGGTTTGGAAACTGGGAATTGAACTGTTCCTTTTGAATGTTTATATTCTTTTAATTCTTCTTCAAACGCTTCAATACCATTAGATGTTGGGAAAAGGCTTACATGATTTTTAAATCCTCCAAAATAAACTATTGGTCCGTTTCCCTTATAGGTTGGCATTTGATAACTAATACATTCATTAGATAAAGGAGCATTTTCAATAATCAGCTCCCTAATCTCAATCAGCTTAGCCTTAACATCTCCATCAAAACTATTAATATAAATATCTACTTCTTTGGATTTATTATACATTATTATTCTTTTCCTGCAACTTGTTTTAATATGCTTTCTAATTGACTGCCGTAGGTTTCCCAGCGGTAGTTTTCTTTTACAAAATTATTGCCTTTTTGAGCTATTTGGTCTGCAAGGGAAGGGTTTTGTAATAGATTGATGATTGAATCGGCATATTCTTTTGGAGAGGATGCAATAAGTATATTTTCATTATGAGTGGCTCCCAAAGCTTCGTTAGCAAGAGGTGAACTTATGCAAGGAAGGTTCATTGCCATTGCTTCAAGGAGTTTGTTTTGAAGACCAGTTCCTATTTGCATTGGTGCAACAAAAATCTTACTCTTGGCATAATATTCTTTCATATCCTCAACCCAACCAGTTACTTTAATATTCTCAGAATTTAGGCTTTGAACTGAAGAAGTTGGGTTAGCTCCAGCAATTACTAATTTAGTATTGGGTAGTTTCTCCCAAACTAAAGGCATAATCTCTGTAGCAAGAAATATTGCTGCAACAGAATTAGGGGCATAGGACATGCCTCCTGAAAATATTATATCGAATTCCTTATTTTTATTGCTTTTATAGTTGAAATAGGAATCATCAACTCCATTTGAAATAACAGTAATTTCATTTTGAGAAGGGTGTTTGATTTCTTTCTTATCTGTCTGAACAATAATTGTGAGCTTATTGAAGATATCAAACATCTTGGCTTCATATTTTTGAAGTCTTTTTGCTTCAATGTTGAATAAGCATTTCAGTAAAAAACTACTTTTGGAAGCTCTTCGTTTCATATTGGTTGAAAGAGCATCTTGGAAGTCTAATACTTTAGGTAAATTAATATTTGAATATTTAGCTGTTCTTACAAATTGATAATATACAACATCAGGGTTAACTTTTTCGCAGAAGGAATTGAGCTTTTTAATGTTTTTCTTGTGAGAGAAATAACCAGTTTGGAAAGGAGTGCCATCATACAATGATTTGGTCATCCCCAAAATGGAATCAAATTTATTAAATTGACCAATACATATTTTCTTTACAAAAGACAGGAGAATGGTTTCTGCTTTAGGGTTAATTGTTGAGTTGTTTAAACAAAACAAATATACATCATTGTTCTTAGCAAGTTCTTTAATTTGATAAAATGCTCTAAGCTTATCTCCCTTGTCTAAAGGGTAGGGAATACGTGATAGGACAACTAATATCTTCATTAATAACAGCTTTTAATGATTAGTATTTGATTTGCGGTTAATTTACTTAACTTCTATTTGACCATATAAATCAACCAATTCTCTTGCAATTGCATTAATATTATATTTTTCACTAATTAGTTTCTCTGCATTTTGAGCAATATTATGAGAAAACTCCTTGTCTGTAACACATTTATAAATGCTTTCTGCAAATTCTTCTGGAGTGTTGGCAATTACAATATTTACATTATTTTCATACAAAATACCTTCAGCAGCTTGAGAAGTAGCAATTATACATTTCCTAAGCGACATCGCCTCAAGAATTTTAATTCTTATTCCACTTCCTGAAAGCAAAGGTACAATCATAATTTCTTTAGAACAAATAAACCTTGCACTATCAGGAACTTCTCCATAAATAACAACTCCTTCTCTGTTTAAATTCAAAAGCCATTGAGGCATTGCTCTCCCTGCAAAATAAGCTTTAATATTAGGAAGCTTTTCATGCACCATATCCCAAACATTATCCAAAAACCATTCAATTGCTTGTTGGTTAGGAATCCAATTCATGGAGCCAATATGGAATAAACTATCCTTTTCTTCTATGTCCTTATCAATAAAGTCTGGTGTTTCAATCCCTACAGGAACATTCTTGCAAGGAACTTTGCATCCATTATCAATAAAATAATTAGCATCAACCTTAGTAACAGGATAAACTCCATCGTAGTGATTAACCATTTCAAGCTCATACTTTTTAAGACTATAAGCCAATTGGTTGAGGTATATTTTCTTTAAAGGATTCTTTGTGCTTTGAGCAGTTTTTTCCCAAATTAAATGTTCAATATTAGGAGCTCTAAGAACAATCTTTGCTTTAGAGTTTTTTCTTATAACAGAAATATAATGAGAAAGAAAAATACTTTCAAGTTGAATTACATCAAACTCTTCCTCTTTCAAAAGAGAGTCAAGCCTTCCTTCCATTTCTTGGCAATAGAAACGCTTAACATGATAGCTTTCATTTTTTATAAAACTACAAAGAGCATCAAATATATTAAGCTTTAGATTGACAAATATGGTTTCAAACTTAGTCTTTTCAATATATTCTTTTGGAAGCTCTGAAATTTTAACTGGATGCTTGAAAGTGTTAAAAGCAAGAACCTTCACCTTATGTTCATTATTCAAAAGTCCCATCGTTAAAGTATGCATTCCCATTGAACCACCGTCAACAACAGGGAAAGGAGGTTTATAGCAAAGCTGTAAAATCTTCATTATTTATTTTCAAATTTATGTCCAGTTAATAAATTTCTAATCTTGTTTAAGCCCTTAATCCAACTTTCTGAATTCAAAAGTGAAGAATCGGATGTGGCTTTAATTGTAAGGAAAAGCCCTATAGGTAAGAATACCAATGTTGAACTCCACATACCTAATAATGAAGAAACAGCGCCTTCAACAGAAGCTTTTTCTCCAATCATTCCTACAACATAATATAAAATAAAACTCAAAACCGAAACCACAACAGGCATTCCCAATCCTCCCTTACGGATAATTGCTCCTAAAGGAGCTCCAATAAAGAATAGTATTAAGCATGCTGCTGAAAGAGTAAATTTTCTATGGAGTTCGTTTCTGTGTCTAATTATTAATTCACTATCACCATTTCGTTTTGAGTCCAACATCTTCAAATCACTTTTAAGATAAGTTGCCCTTTGTGAAGCTTGTTCAATTACCTTTTGTCTATCTTCTTTTGTGAGTGATGAATAGTCCTTTTGGAATGAGAAATTATATAATGAATCTATCTTCAAAATATTTGAATCTCTAATAATTGGAGTTGTAATTTGATTTTTAATTCCTCGTATAATGGATAGATTAAAATCAGAATTCTCTTTTCTTAGTTCATTAATATTCTTATTTAATTGAAGAATATTGAGCATTTTGTAGTGGTTGGAATATCTGTCTTCTTCGGTTTCCTTAAAAGCAAAATCTGAAACATCAAATCTAATTAATTGCTCTTTAAAGTTAAGTCTAATTAAAGGACGAGTGTCAAAAGAATTTTCATCCACACTTTCATCATAAGTATATCCATCAATTAAATTGAAAACAAGTGTATTTCCATTATCTTCAGTATACATTTGTCCTTTCTTTGCTGCAGTAATGCTAATATTTCCCAAACTCTTGCTATGATCATAAATCACAACGTCACTCAAATTTTTTCCGTCCTTATCCTTTGCTCCAATTCTAATAATGTATTGTTCAATATCGGCATAAAATTCATTAGGACGAATATTAACAGTAGGCTTTTTAGTATTAATCTCATACATTAATGTTCTCATTTTCTTTTCCGCAATGGGCATAAAGTTATTAGAGAAAAAGAATGCAAAAACAGAAAGTAAAGAAACAACAGCTATCATTGGTCGAAGAATTCTCCAAAGAGAAATACCTGCTGACTTCATCGCCACTAGTTCATAGCGTTCTCCAAAATTACCAAGTGTCATTATGGAAGCTAACAAAATAGCTAAGGGTAATGCCATTGGAACCAACGTAACTAAAATGTACCAAAACAATTGCAAGATAACTAATGTGTCTAAGCCTTTACCAATCATTTTTTCTAAAATCTTCCATATGAATTGAAGAAGCAGAACAAATTCCGATATGGAAAATGTAAGTAAAAGGGGGCCTAAAAATGATTTTATTATAAGTATATCAAGTTTCTTCACAGCAAAACTTTACAATTAAAGCAACAAAAATACAAAGATTTAATCTTTTATTAGTAATTTTGCTTCCAAATAAAACAAATTAATTGAATACAATATGAAAAAGTTGATTATGATTTCAGCCCTTTTATCATGTTTACTTGTAATGCCTGAAGGAATTAAGGCACAAAACAAAACTAAAGACAAAGAACAATTTAAGTATGTAATTGATGAATTCGCTGATATTAAAGTTATGCGTTACCAAGTTCCATCATGGGACAATCTAAGTTTGAAGCAACAAGAATATCTTTACTATCTATCTCAAGCAGCAAATAGTGGAAGAGATATATTGTGGGATCAAAACTATAAATACAATTTAACTGTAAGAAGAACTCTTGAAAATATTCTTTCTTCTTATAATGGGAAAAAACAAGGCAAAGAATGGGAAGACTTTTTGGTTTATGCAAAAAGAGTATTCTTCTCTAATGGTATTCATCATCACTATGCTGAAGACAAAATTATGCCTGCTTTCTCCAAAAACTATTTCTCAACTCTTTTGAAACAATCAAGCCAAAAGAATTTCCCAACAAATAAAGGAGAAAAGGTTGACGCTTTCTTTGCAAGAGTGAGTGATATTATCTTCAATAAAAACATTGCTCCTTATAGGAAAGAAAATGATAAGTCAAAAGATATAGTTGCATCTTCAGCTGTTAATTTCTATGAAGGAGTAACTCGCAAAGAGGTTGAAGAATTTTACAAGAAAAAACAAAGTCCAGACAAAGAACGTCCTCTTTCTTTTGGTTTAAATTCCAAAGTGGTAAAGGAAAATAATCAAGTTGTTGAGAAAGTTTATAAGCTTGACGGATTATATTCAGATGCCATTAAGGAAATTATCTATTGGCTTGAAAAAGCAAATAAAGTTGCAGAAAATGATGCTCAAAGAGAATACACAAATCTTTTAATTGAATACTACAAAACTGGAGATTTGGAAATTTGGGATAAATATAATGTTAAATGGGTTTCAGATGTTGAATCACAATGCGATTATGTAAATGGATTTATTGAAGACTATGGCGATCCATTGGGAATGAAAGCAACATGGGAATCTGTTGTAAACTTCAAAGACTTGGAAGCAACCAAAAGAACAGAAGTAATAAGTGCAAATGCTCAGTGGTTTGAAAATAATTCACCTGTTGCTCCTCAATACAAAAAGAAAGAAGTTAAGGGAGTAAGTGCAAAAGTAATTAATGCTGTTATGCTTGGAGGTGATTGTTTCCCAACTCCACCAATTGGAATTAACCTTCCAAATGCTGATTGGATTAGAAAAGAATTTGGCAGCAAATCAGTAACTATTGCAAATTTAACTTCAGCTTATGACTTAGCTGCACTTGAATCTCCAAAAGGAGCATTACAAGAATTTGCTGCAAGTGAAGAAGAAATTGAAAAAGCAAAGAAATATGGTTCAATGGCAGGTGATTTACACACTGACTTACACGAATGTTTAGGACATGGTTCAGGTCAACTTCTTCCTGGCACTTCAGCAGGAGCATTAGCTGACTATTCTTCTTCATTGGAAGAAGCAAGAGCTGATTTATTTGCTCTTTATTATATGATGGATCCATATTTAATTGAAATTGGACTAATTCCTGACCTTGCTGTTGGAGAAGCAGAATATGACAGTTATCTTCGTAATGGACTTCTTTCTCAATATGCAAGAATTGAATTTGGTAAAACAGTAACTCAAGCACACATGCAAGCTCGCAAACTAATTTCTACTTATACTTTTGAACAAGGAGAAAAGATTGGAGCTGTAGTTAAGTTTGAAAAAGACAATAAAACCTATTTCCAAATAAAAGATCACGAAGCTGTAAGAAAAATATTTGGAGAGTTGCTTGCAATGATTCAAGATATTAAATCTACTGGTAACTATGAAGAAGGAAAGAATTTAATTGAAAAATACGCTGTTAATATCGACCCAGTATTACACCAGGAAGTTATTGACCGTTACAAGAAATTAAATATTAAACCTTATGGAGGTTTTGTAAATCCTGAAATAACTCCAATTGCTGACAAAGATGGTAAATATATTAAGTTTGAAATTACCTACCCAACAGACTTCCTAAAACAACATCTTCAATATGGAAAGAAATACTCTTTCTTGCCAACAATGAATTAGAATTCTGAAAACATAAATACTTAGGGCCTAAGATCCAAATAAAGTTTCTTAGGCCTTTTTTTATTGTTTATCTAATTTCAACAAAAATTTCATAAGTCCTTTTCTCCTTAACTCATGTATAAAATCTAAGAAGTTTAAAGAGCTTAAAGACCTTAATGTCCTTAAAGACTTTAAGCTCCTTATTTCTTTTGAAATAAACCAAAATAATTAAAGTTTAAATCTATCAAAACAAAGTAAATAACTGCTTAAATAAGCTTTTGAACTTTTTTTATCTTATTTCAATCTCGGAATCATGCCATGAATTACTCGAAATCATGCCATGATTCTTCTGATTTCATGGCATGATTCTGGTCAATTCATGCCATGAAATGGAGTAATTCATGCCATGATTCCAAAAACATCATGCCATGAAATGAGATTAACTCCTTATAAAAATAGTTTCAATTAAGGTTTAATAAGATTGGAATAAGAATTTTCTACTTTTTTCTCTTTTCTTTTTTTTAATATCTTTACTATCTCTTATCCTACAAAGCAATATTTAAGACTCAAACTTTATTCTTTAAAGTTTTTTACTATCTTTGTGGCTTAAATAATATATAATATTTATCTGTTTGTATGAAAATTACTGATATTGTAAAGATTTTGGATGCCCAAGTTGTTGTTGGGGGAGAGGATATGAATTATAGCATTAATCATGGTTTTGCTTCCGATTTGATGTCGGATGTTTTAACTTTGGAAGAGGAACATTTAATTCTTATAACTGGATTATGTAATAATCAAACTATTCGTACTGCAGAAATGGCTAATATTTCTGTTATTTTGTTCGTTAGAAATAAACAGGTTTCGGAAGATATGATTGAACTTGCTTTGGAAAATGACATTATAATTCTTTCTTGTAAGTATTCAATGTTTAAGACAGTTGGATTATTATATGAAAATGGGCTTGAACCTGTTTATTAATTTTTGTTTGGGAGAAATATGATGCATACGGAATTTACTGTTGTTGAGGGCGATTTTGCAAATGCTGGTAAGGCCTCGAGTGAGATAAAGAAAACTCTAAAGCAACTAAACATAGATAATCAAAAAATAAAGAAAATTGTTGTTGCTGTTTACGAAGCTGAAGTTAATGCTATTGCTCATGCTTATGGAGGTACCATTTATGTTGATTTGGATGAGGAAAAGATATGTGTTTTGATTAAGGATAAAGGACCTGGCATCCCTGATATTGCTCGAGCTATGGAAAAAGGTTTTTCTACTGCTTCAGCTAAGGTTAGGGAAATGGGTTTTGGAGCAGGAATGGGATTGCCAAATATTAAAAATAATGTTGATGAGTTAGATATTCAAACAGAGGTAGGAGTTGGAACTGAGATTAAGATGATTGTTAATTTTAACTCTTAATTTTTTAAGATTATTGAACAATGAATGAAAACTATTTCTATCATGCTTTAAGGATTGACCATAAGATTTGCTTTGGTTGCACTCTTTGTATGCGTAATTGTCCAACTGAGGCAATTAGGGTTCGCAATGGTAAGGCTACAATTTATGAAAATAAATGTGTGGACTGTGGAGAATGCTACAAGGTTTGTCCTTCTGGAGCAGTTTATGTTGCAGAGGACGATTTCCAAAGTATTTACAATTTTAAACATAGAGTTGTTTTGATGCCTTCAGTCTTTTTGGGCCAATTCCCTGAAGATATTAAAGCTTCACAAGTATATTCTGTAATAACTGAAATTGGTTTTAATCATGTTTTTGAAGTTGAGGCTTCAGCTTTTTTGCATACTATACTTTCAAATAAGTATATTCGTGAGCATGAAACCAAAAAACCTCTTATCTCAACCTTTTGCCCAGCCATTGTTCGTTTGATTCAAGTTAAGTTTCCTGCTTTGGTTGATAATCTTATCCCTATTAAAGCTCCCGTTGACTTCACTGCAATTTATATTAGAAAGAAACTAATTGAAGAAGGAGCTAATCCAGAAGATATAGGAATATTCTACATAACTCCATGTGCTGCAAAGATTGCTGCAACTAAGTCTCCAGTGGGAGAGGATATTTCAACTGTTGATGGTGTTTTGAATATGGACACCATGTATAATATTGTTTTAAAAGAAATCAAACAAAAGAAAGAGTTTAATAAAAAAATTACTGCAAATAATGATGTTACTTCCGATTGCGTTATATTTTCTTTAACCAATGGTGAAAGACGTTTGAATAATTTTAAGAAGAGCTTTGCAATTGATGAAATACATAATGTTATAGAGTTCTTAGAAAAAGTGGAGGATGATGAGATTGAAGATTTGGACTTTTTGGAACTTAGGGCTTGTGATGAGAGTTGTGCTGGAGGAATATTAACTTGTGGAAACAGGTTTCTGATTAATGATAGGATGATGCAAAGAGCTAAGAAATTGGCTGAAAGAGAGCGCAACGGAGAAACTTCAAGAAGGAAAGCTATTATGAACGAAAGGGAGTACTTAACTCAAAACTCTCATGTTGGAAAAATAAAACCAAGAAGTATGATGGTTTTGGATGAGGATAGGAGTGTTGCTTTCCAAAAGCTTACAAGGATAAAGGAAATTGAATCAAAACTTCCTCACACCGATTGTAATGTTTGTGGAGCACCTTCTTGTCATGCTTTGGCTGAGGATGTAGCTTTCGACAGAGCTAATATGACTGATTGCGTTTTTATGCAACGTAATCTTGAAAAAAGAGGTTCTTTAAAGGTTGAGGAAAGTGTTGAGATTATGAAGAATATTTGGGGGGAAGATAAATTAAAGGACTACATTTTAAATAAATAACCTTTAAGAATAATCAATAAATAATTGTCAAATGAATAATAAGGATTGGGGTTTAAAAGTTTTTTCTTTCTTGTTTTTTCTTTTTATTGCATTAGTGAGTAATGCTCAAAATTTAAGAATAGAGCTTAAGGGAGAAAATATTGGAGGGAAAACAATTCAGTTAATTTCCATAATGGATAATCTTTCCAATTTGGAAACTGAAATTGCAAGCAAGCAACTAAATCAAACAGATACTTTGGTTAACTTTTCTGTTTTGATTGAAAACACTTCCTTTATGAAAATTAGGATTGAAACCTTCGATTATGGTTTTATTGCTCAAAAGGGAGCATCCTACAATATGAGATTATTACCTTTTGATTTCAATATTAAGGATTCAATCAATACTCTTTTCTACAAATTTGAACTGCCAATAATTATTGAAAATACAACTGATAATAATCTTAATAGAACTATTTATTCTATTGACACAACAATTGAAAACTATTTAATTGATAATAAAAAGGAAATTCTATTTTATAGAGATAAAAAGAAGGTTGATTCTTTAAAACTAATGGTTAATTCATTAATTGATTCTTCACAAAGCAACTATATTAAAGATTACGCAAAATATTCTCTTGGTAAAATAGAATTTTCATCAAAAACAATAAATGACAAAAAGCTTAAGGCTCAACTTTTCTATGATAAACCTATACTTTATGATAATATAGGTTATATGGAATGTTTTGAAGTTGTTTATGGACATTATTTTACTGAAGGAAACAAGGTAATTACCAAGCAAAATCTTATTCGCTGGTTTGAAAATAATAATTACTTTTCTTTAATAGATTCTTTAGGGGTTGATACATTATTGAAGAATGAAGTTTTCAGAGAATTAGTTTTCCTTAGAGGAATGAAAGAAGCTTATTTCTCAACTCAATATAATAGTCTTAATATCGTAAGCATGCTCGAAAGCTTTATTTATCAAACCAAATTCAAGGAACATGTTAAAATTGCAAAGAATCTATTAGAGTTTTTTGCTCAAAAATCATATTATGGATCTAATGCTAAAGAGTTTTCATTACAAGATATTCATAATAACTACATAACCTTAGATAAATTTAAGGGTAAACCTCTTATTTTGAGTTTTGTTAAGCTTCACGAGCCTTCAAACCTTAGAGAGTTAAACATGATGTATAGTTTTGTGGATACATTAAAAGATAACTTTAATTTCCTAACCATTGCTTGTGATAATAGTTTGGATGCCTTGTTTAATTTCTTGGTAAATTCTAATGTTGGAGTAAAATATAAATGGGATTTTGCTCATTTTGGAGGTAATTGGGATTTGTTGAAAGCTTATAATATTGCTGTTTTTCCAACGTTTATCTTAATTGACTCAAAGGGAACAATTATTCAAAATCCAATGCGAAAACCTTCTGAAGGAAGTTTAATGCCTTTTGTGCCAAGAAAGGAAGTTATTAAAGAGAAATTTTTCCTTGATCCAAAATAAAGCTAATTTTGGAGTTTTATAATAAAGTATGTAAATTTGCCTTTTAAAAAAATAAAATCAAACGCAGATGTCTGATAGTATAGTAATAATCCCAACTTACAACGAAAAAGAGAATATAGAAAATATTATTCGTACAGTGTTTTCGTTAGAAAAAGACTTTGATGTATTAATTATTGATGATGGTTCTCCCGACGGAACAGCTCAAATTGTCTTAGAGTTAACTAAAGAATTCCCTCAAAGACTATTTCTTGAACAAAGAAAAGGTAAATTGGGTTTAGGCACTGCTTATTTACATGGTTTTAAATGGGCATTAAATAAAGATTATAGTTTTATCTTTGAAATGGATGCAGATTTCTCACATAATCCACATGATTTAATTCGACTTCACAAAGCATGTAGTAATGGAGCAGACCTTGCAATTGGTTCACGTTATGTTGGAGGAAAAATTTCTGTTGTAAACTGGCCTATAGGTAGAGTTATAATGTCCTATTATGCTTCTTATTATGTTCGTTTTGTTTTGGGTATGCAAATTTCTGATGCAACTGCTGGTTTTGTTTGTTACAGAAGGGAATTGCTAAGTAAGATGAATTTTAATAAAGTAAAGTTTGTTGGATATGCTTTTCAAATTGAAATGAAATTTACTGCATATAAACTTGGATTTAAACTTGAAGAAGTTCCAATTATTTTCACAGACAGAGTTTTGGGACAATCAAAAATGAGTATGAAAATATTTAAGGAAGCATTCTTTGGTGTTTGGAATTTAAAATTTAGAAATTGGAAGAAGTACAATAAAAATTAGAATATTTTTGATAAAGAATAATTAGAAAGATGAAAAGAAGATTTTGTTTATTACTACTGTTAATTTGTATCTCAGGTTTTTCTTTTGCTCAAGGCAAAATGATAAAGATTGAGGATGTTCAAAATAGAAAATACTACATAAAAGAGATTTACGATGTTCAGTTTATGGGTAAAAGTGATTCTTATTCCTTTACAAAGGATGGAAAAACTCTTTGGATTGGAAACCTTAAACAAGAACCTAAAGAGTCATTGCGCTTGGAAGATATTAGTCCAAAACCATCAATCTTTATGGGGTTAAAATATATTTCAGACAATGAGTTTATTTATTCAACTGAGAATAATGATAAATATATTTATAACCTTAAAACCAAATCAACTAAAAAACTATATTCAATTGAAAAGGAATGGAATTTTGTTGAAGTAAGTGAAAATAATAATATTGCTTTTAAACGAGACGATAACCTATATGTTAATATAGATTCAAGGATAAAACAAATTACTAATGATGGCTCAAGAGATATTGTTTATGGAGAAGCTGTTCATAGAAATGAATTTGGAATTGAAAAGGGTTTGTTTTGGAGTAAGGATGGACAAAAGCTTGCATTCTACAGAATGGATCAATCAATGGTTGCAGACTATCCTTTAGTTAATACTCAAGAAAGAATTGCAAAGCACACTCCTATTAAATATCCTATGGCTGGAGAGAAGTCACATGAAGTTTTGGTTGGAGTTTATGATGTAAATACAGAGAAAACAATTTATTTGAAAACAAGAGAAAATGAGTCAACTCCAGAAAGAGAAATGTATTTGACTAATATTTCTTTTTCTCCAGATGGAAAAATAGTTTATGTTGCTAAATTAAACCGTTTGCAAAATCATCTTTGGGTTGAAAGTTATGATGCAAACAGCGGAAATAAACTTATAACACTTTTTGAAGAAACAGCAATAAAATATGTTGAACCAGAATCTCCAATGGTGTTTATTCCAAATTCAAATCAATTTCTTTGGTTAAGTGAAAGAGATGGCTTCAATCATATATATTTATATGATAATTATGGTAATCTAATTAAACAACTAACTAAAGGTGATTGGATGGTAACATCAATTGAAGGATTTAATGATAAGGCTGATGAGGTATTTTTCTATGCAACAAAAGATTCTCCAATTGAAAATAACTTCTATGGAGTAAGTCTAAAGAATGGAAAGATTACAAGATATTCTCTTGGTAGTGGTACACATAATGTTGCTTTTAATTCAAGAGGAACTCTATTTATTGACACTTACACCAATTACAATGATACTCCATCAAAAAGTCAATTATTAGATAAAAAAGGAAAAGTAATTAGAGTTTTGAATGAGAGTGAAGATGCTTGGAAGGATTTAGATAAACCAATTATTGAAATTTCTACCCTTAAGGCTAATGATGGAACTGATTTATATTATAGGATGATTAAACCTAAAGACTTTGATCCAAATAAAAAATATCCTGTTTTGGTTTATGTTTATGGAGGACCTCATGCACAATTAGTAACTAATTCATGGCTTGGAGGAGCAAATAATTTCTTTATGTTCTTAGCTCAACAAGGTTTCATAGTTTGGACTTTGGACAATAGGGGTTCAGCTAATAGAGGATATGTATTTGAAAGTGCAATTTGGCATAATTGTGGAGATATTGAAGTGAAAGATCAAATGGTAGGTGTTAATTATTTAAAGACTCTTCCTTATGTTGACAGTGAAAGAATAGGAGTTGATGGTTGGAGTTATGGAGGTTTTATGACAATTTCTCTTATGTTAAAACAACCAAATGTTTTCAAAACTGCATCAGCAGGAGGTCCAGTTATTGATTGGAAATGGTATGAAGTAATGTATGGTGAAAGATATATGGGTACTCCACAGGACAATCCAAAAGGTTATGAAAATGCAAGCTTAATTAACCATATTGACAGTTTAAAAGGAAAACTTCTAATTCTTCAAGGATACCAGGATAATACTGTTGTCCCTCAACATTGTATTGAGTTTTTACGAAATGCAGTTAAGAAGGATAAACAAGTTGATTTTTTCCTTTATCCTGATCACGAGCATAATGTTAGAGGAAAAGATAGAATTCATCTTTACAAAAAGATTTACCAATTCCATAAGGATAATTTGCTAATGCAAAAATAACCCTTATATAATTAAAAATAAACTAAGGATATTTGAAAATATACTTGACTTACGCAAAAATATATCAAGTATATTTTCAGTTATAAGAGACAAATAAATTATAGAATAATACAGAAAAATATATGTTTACAGGGATAATAGAAAAAATGGCAAAAGTTGTTGCTATTGAACAGGAAAATACAAACTACCATTTTACTTTAGAAGTAGATTTTGCTAAAGAACTAAAAATTGACCAATCAATGGCTCATGATGGTTGTTGCTTGACTGTTGTTAAATTGGACTATGACAAAAATCAATATGTTGTAACTGCAATGAAGGAAACTATGGATAAAACCAATCTTTCTACTTGGCAGGTTGGAACAGAAGTTAACGTTGAACGTTCAATGAAAATGGATGGACGTTTTGACGGACATATTGTTCAAGGACATGTTGACCAAATAGCTAATTGCGTTAAAGTAATTGATGAAAATGGTTCATGGAGATATTTCTTTGAATATGATAGTGATAAAAGTAGCTTCACTGTTCCTAAGGGTTCAATTTCAGTAAATGGAGTTAGCTTAACAGTTGTTGATTCAGAAAAGGGAATGTTTTCAGTTTCAATAATTCCATTTACTCAAAAAGTTACTAATTTTCATAATTTCAAGGTAGGAACAATTGTAAATATTGAGTTTGATGTCTTTGGTAAGTATGTTCAAAGACTATTGGAACAATATCTTGGAGAAAAGAAAAATGATTGATACGCAACAAACACCTGATAGGGCTGTAATGGTTGGAGTTGCAACTCCAATTAGTCCTTTTGAGAAAACACAAGAATATTTAGAGGAACTTTCATTTTTGATTGATACAGCAGGAGGTGTTGCTGTTAAGAGTTTTATTCAAAGACTTCCTTACAATGACCCAAGAACCTTTGTTGGTAGTGGAAAGTTAGAAGAAATAAAAGAATATATAACTGCAGAAGAAATTCAATTTGTTGTTTTTGATGATGAACTTTCTCCTTCTCAGATGCGAAATATTGAAAACCAATTAAATTGTCAAGTACTTGACCGAACTGGATTGATTTTAAATATTTTTGCTCAAAGAGCAAGAACTTCACATGCTAAAACTCAAGTAGAATTGGCTCAATACCAATATTTGCTACCTCGTTTAACTCGTATGTGGACTCACCTTGATCGTCAAAAAGGAGGTCTGAATATGAGAGGAACAGGAGAAACTCAGCTTGAAACAGACAGAAGAATTATACTTTCAAAAATTTCCCTTCTTAAAGAGAAGTTAAAGGAAATAGACAAACAAAAGATTGTACAAAGAAAAAGTAGAGAGAGTTTAATAAGGGTTGCTTTGGTTGGATATACCAATGTTGGAAAATCAACTCTAATGAATCTTCTTGCAAAGAGTGAAGTTTTTGCTGAAAATAAATTGTTTGCAACACTTGACACAACTGTTAGAAAGGTTGTTATTGACAATCTTCCTTTTCTTTTAACTGACACAGTTGGTTTTATCAGAAAACTGCCTCATGGATTGATTGAAAGTTTTAAATCAACCTTAGATGAGGTTAGGGAGGCTGATGTTTTGGTTCATGTTGTTGATATTTCACATTCTGGTTTTGAAGAACAAATTGAAGTGGTTAATCAAACTTTAGAAGAAATTAAAGTAAATGATAAGCCAATAATAATGGTATTTAATAAGATTGATGCCTATCATTACATCAAAAAAGATGAAGATGATTTAACTCCAATAGAAAAAGAAAATTGGTCTTTGGATGATTTGAAAGCTTCATGGATGGGTAACAGTTCAATACCTTCATTTTTTATTTCTGCCAAAGAGAAAGAGAATATTGATGAGTTTAAACAAGCTATGTATGACTCCATTAAACGCCTTCATGCTTTAAGATATCCATATAATAATTTCTTATATTAAAACGCAAAATAAATAATTATAAATATGTTACAATCAGAAACACCTTCTGCTGCTGCAGAAAAACTTGCAGAGCATGCTGATAAGGTTGCAACAAATGTAGAAAGTGTAACTACTGCTGCAACTCAATCAACAGTTGAAACTGTTAAGCAAAGTATTGACATGATTCAACAATTACAGCAAAAAGGAATTAATCTTTTGCTTGATTATGGTCCCAAAATTATTGTTGCAATACTTTTGCTTTGGTTAGGATTCAAATTAACCAACTTCTTATGTAAAAGAATAAAGAAAATTATGGTTAGGAGGGAAGTAGATTCTTCTTTGGTCCCTTTCATTATTCAAGTAATTTCAATTGTTCTTAAAATACTAATTATTTTAAGCGTAATAAGTGTTATTGGAATTCCAATGACTTCCTTTATTGCTCTTTTAGGAGCTATGGGTTTAGCAATTGGTATGGCTTTCTCAGGAACTCTTTCCAACATCGCTGGAGGAGTTGTACTCTTGGTTTTAAGACCTTTTAAATCTGGAGACTATATTGCAGCACAAGGAACTGAAGGAACAGTTAAATCTGTTCAGATTTTTACAACTGTGCTTATAACTCCTGACAATAAAACAATTTCAATTCCAAATGGTCCTCTTTCTTCAGGAACAATAACTAATTATTCTTTATTAGAAACAAGACGTTTGGATATAAATATTAAATTGGCACATGGAGTTAATGCAAGTTTAATAGCAAATGACATACTTAATATTATAAATCAAGACCAAAGAGTTTTGAGAGAACCTGAACCTGTTGTTTTAACACAAATAACAGAATCTTCCTTAACTCTTAGTTCAAGAGTTTGGGTAAAAACAGAAAACTATTGGGATTTACATACAATATTAAGTAAGAATATTTATCAATATCTATTTGATAACAAAATTGATGTTCCAATTGTTAAAATGTAATCCATAATAATAAAAATAAAAAATGAGCAAATCCAATCCTCTTAAATTATTTTCATTTAATAAAGTAATTGTTCCTCTAATTTTGGGGATTGGAGTTGCTGTTTTCCTTATTGCGAAGGATTTCTCTGAGCCAATAATATCCGAAGTCCCTATGGGAGAAGGTGCTTACTATTGGGTAGATGCAAATAATGATGATGCAAAAGAATTGAGTGAACTTCATTATGCTGATAGTAGCAATAAAGGGAATATAAAGGTTGATTATCAAAAGAATATTTTAAAGAATATTCTTAAAACTTGGACTTGGGGTTCTACTTTCTGTTTGCTTATTGCAATGTTCTTTGCAATGATGAGAGATTTTATGTATATCTATAGATTACGTTTTCTCTCCGATAAGCAACTCTCGTGGAAACAATCCTTTCAGCTTATTATGCTTTGGGAGTTTAGTTCCGCTATAACTCCTACAGTTGTTGGGGGTTCTGCAGTAGCTTTTTTTATTGTTTCCCTTGAAGGTATTGGAGTGGCACGTTCAACTGCCATTGTTATGATTACTGCTCTTTTAGATGAACTATTCTACATTATTATTGCTCCAATTGCAATTCTTTTGGTAGGAGCTGACCTTGCTTTTATTCATGATTTTGATTTTAATGTATTTGGGCAAAAGTTTGGAGTGATAACTGTTTTCTTTATTGGATTTGGATTTATGTGGTTGCTAACAATAATCATTCTTTTGGCAATCTTTATTTATCCAAGAGGTTTCAAATGGGTTCTTTACTCCTTGTCTCGCAAAAAACTATTTAGAAAGAGTAAATCAAAATTGCAAAAGATTGGTGATGATGTAATTGTTTCTTCAAAAGAATTTAAAGGTAAAAGTTTCTGGTTTTGGATTAAAGCCTATTTTATTACTGTTGGTTCATGGATGTCAAGATTTTTAGTTGTTAACTTCTTGATTTTAGCTTTTACTCCAATTGCTGACCATGTTTGGGTTTTTGCAAGGCAGTTGGTTATGTGGATTATTCTTTGCATAAGTCCAACTCCTGGAAGCACTGGAATTGCTGAGTTTGCATTCCCTGTATTCTTTAGAGAATTTATTCCTCTTGGACTTGGTTCAACTCTATCTGTTCTTTGGAGGATATTTACTTACTATCCTTACATAGTTTTAGGATTAATAGTTCTCCCAATTTGGACAAAGAGAGTTATAACTCGTCAAAAGCAAAAGAAAAGAAACATACAAGAATAAATAAAACAATACTTTCCCCTATTTTATTAATGTAAATATCTACTTAAACGTAGGTTCAAACTAATTAATCAAGACTTTAATCTAAAACAATGCCATTGTTTACTCAAAACAACCGCATTGTTTTTGTCGAACAATGGCATTGTTTTAGTAAAACAACCGCATTGTTTTGAGTAAACAATGGCATTGTTTTGACATTGAAACAAGGTTTAGTTAGATTATTACTTTGTTTTGTTGAATAAAAGTCTTGTTTAGTGAGTCATAAGTTTGTTTAAATGAACCTATATTAGCTCATCAGCTAATTTTTCAAAGCTAATTCCATCAAAGTTACCTGAACTCATCATTAGTAAATTACTATTCTCCCATTTATTTTCTTTAATGGCTTTAATAACTTCATTTGAATCAGTACATACCTTTATGTCTTTTCTTCCAAAAGAAGAATATACTTCCTCAGGAGTTATTGCAGGCAATCTCTTGTGAGCTATTGTATGAGGATTAAAGTAAACAATAGCATAATCGGCTTTATCCATTGCTCCCTTATACTGCAAAAGAAATTCTTTTGTTAAACTGCTAAATGTATGAAGCTCCATTGCTGCAACAAGTTTTCTTTGTGGGTACTGGTCTTTAAGAGCAGAAATTGTAGCTTTAAGTTTGGATGGAGAATGTGCAAAATCTTTATAAATGGCAACATTTCCATTCTTCTTTACAAGCTCCAATCGTTTTGATGCTCCAGTAAAACTTCCAATTGAATTTAAGAAATCATCATTCTTTATTCCAATTTCTTGACAAACTAACATTGCTCCATAAAGATTCATCAAATTATGATTGCCAAAAATCGAGATAGGATATTCTTTTCCTTTCCAAATTATTGTTGTTATTCCATTTTCAATTCTATGAGGTATTATATTATATGGTAGCTTTTTGATGTCTTGTCTTGCATTTTGAGCAACTTCCTTTACGTTTTGATCTTCCATACAATATATTAAAGAACCTCCTTCTTCAATTTCTTTACAGAAGATTTTAAACTGGTCAACATAGATTTCAAATGTAGGGAATACGTTAATATGATCCCAAGCAATACCACTAATCAAAGCAATATTGGGTTTGTAAAGATGAAATTTAGGTCGAAGGTCAATAGGGGAGGTTAAGTATTCATCTCCTTCCAAAACCATATATTTTGCCTTTTCGCTAATTTTAACCATAACCTCAAATCCTTCAAGTTGGGCACCAACCATATAGTCAGTGTCAATATTCATTTTATTCATAACATGAAGAATCATTGCAGTTATTGTTGTCTTTCCATGACTTCCACCAATAACTATTCTCTCCTTATCTTTAGACATTTCATATAGAAACTCAGGGTAGGAAAAAATCTTTAAATTCATTTCCTGAGCTTTAATTAGTTCAGGGTTATCATTTTTAGCATGCATTCCTAAAATAATCGCATCTAAATCTTTTGTGATATTATCTTTGTTCCATCCAATTTCTTTTGGTAAAAGTCCATATTTCTCCAATTTAGATTTAGCTGGATCAAAAATTTCATCATCAGAACCACTGACTTTATATCCTTTCTTATGTAACGCAATTGCAAGATTATGCATAGCACTTCCTCCAATTGCAATAAAGTGTACTTTCATATATTTTCTTATTTATCGACAAAATTAATATTAATTCACTCTCCAATGTAAAAAAAAAAGGAAAAAGTTTGTTTTTTTCAAATTCAGTAGTATATTTGCAAGTTGTAAATAATGAATAAAATTAATCAAATAAGTTTTAACAAAAACAAAAATTAATCATGAAAAAAACAATTTTACTAATTGCGGCTCTTGTTATCGGAGCTACAAGTGCAAATGCACAAAGGTTTATTTCAAAGGATTATGTGCCTTCAAAAGATAAGGCAATATCTACTTCTGAAGTAACACCAGGCAAAAAGCAATCTGCAAATTTAAGAAAGGATTTCACTTATGGAACTCCTGTTATGACAGTTAAGTTTAATGATGCTAACCAATATGTAACAGAAAACCTTCCAGGTCACACTGGTGGTACAAGTGCTGGTAAATGGCGTGTATTAGACACTACTGCTGCTTCAACTACAATTCTTCAATCAACTTATCCAAAATTATATAGCTACTTTGGAGTATCAACTCGTGGTTATTATTGGTTTTCACGATTGGTAGGTGGTGAAGTTGGTGATGGTTATGCTTTAGTTTCTCCTTTAGAAGTTTTCTACGCTGATGGACAAGTTAACACAAAAGCATACAACACTGCAATTAGATTAACAGATGGTTTTGCAACTCAAGGATTTAATACAGTTGATGTTGTTTTTAATCAATACACAATGCGTTTCAACAGAGACCGTTATTTTATTGATTATAGTACAAATCCTAATTTTACAACTTATGATTCAATTGAAATTAATATTAAAGGTATTGATTTAAATGTTAATGAAGAAGCTGAAAATCAAAAAATTGTAACTCTTCCAGTTGCTAACTCAGTAGATAAAGACGCTCTTTATATTCGTTTCCGTTATGAATGTCCTACAATAACACAAACTAATCTTCCTGCAGGATATCGTTGGATTATAGATGAAGTTAATGTTTATGATGGTCCTGAATACAGAATGAATGTTATTTCTACAGGTCACTTCTATGCTGCTTATGGAGTAGTACCACAAGATATAGCTTTAGATACAGTTTATTTTAATGCTGTTATTGAAAATACTGGTGGTAATACTTTGTATAATGCGTATGTTGAAGAATTAGCTCATCACGCTACAAATTATGAATTCCCAAATGTTTATGGTTCTGTAATCAGTTCATTTGTTAATCAATCAACTCCTCAAAATCTAACAACTGCAACAAGAGTTGATACTGTTACTGACAATTCAGGTTCAATCACTGGATATGACATTAGAAGACATGTTGAAATTGAAACTAATGGTGCAAGATTATATAATGATGAAGCAGGTCTTTATGGACTTTCTACAGGAGTTAAATATCTACAATCAGTAGATAGTACAAATTATCAAGTTCTTCCAATGCAAGATTCAATATACTATAGAGTATCTCCAATGCCAGCTTCAACTGATCCAGTTGGAACAGCTCGTTGGGCATCTGATGCTGATGTTTTGATTGAAGGATATTCTTGGGCTTATGGATTTGACGGAGGATACATTGGAGATAATGTACCTGGTGCAACAGTAGCAGGTTACGAAGTTTGTAATCGTTTCGTTACTCCTAGCGACTTAGATACTACTGCAGGTAATGCAATTTATGCAAAGGGAGTTGAAATCGTTCCAGCTGCTGATTCATGCGATGCAGGATTAAGAGTTCAAGTTTCTTTAAAATATTATGACTTTACTCCAGGAACAGCTGCTGATGCTTTAATAGTTCCTGTCGGAGCACAATCAAATGCTACAGTTGTAACTGAAGGATTAAACAATGGTTTATTTACAAATCCAGATGCAAGAGAATGGTCAACTACATATAATTCTGTATACTTACCATTTGTAGAAGAAGACGTAAAATTATATCCAGGTCAATTCTACTATGCTTGTTACAAATTATTAGAAGATGGTAGATTCTATGTTGCAAGAGATGATAGAGATTGGTTCCCTACATTTAATACAGGTGACTGGTGGGCTAAAATCGTTATGACTCCAGGTGAAGAATCTGAAGGTTATGCATGGGGATATCCTTTCGGTGATTGGTTCTCAAATAACAATGCTCCAATGATTCGTTTAATGGTTTCTAAAAACCCTGCATCAATCAATGGCGTTACTCCTGCAAATCCATCATTTAACTTAAACGCTTATCCTAACCCTGCACAAAATGAAACTACAATTGAATATGCATTAACTTCAAATGCTAATGTTTATATCACTGTAACTGACATTATGGGAAGAGAAGTTGTTAGATTAAACGAAGGAAACAAAGCAGCTAACACTGTAAATAGAGTTTCTTTAGATACTAAAAACTTAAATAATGGTACTTACTTCTATACAATCAATGTTAATGGAGTAAAAGAAACCAAAAAACTTGTTATCAATAAATAATTAATAATTTATTAGTAATGGGAAGGAGCTTGCAGTTTTGTAAGCTCCTTTTTTTTGTAAGAAAAATCAATATTCTTTGTCAAAATAAATATGATAAAAAATTATAATGACTATTTTTTCGGTTTTTATTTGTATTTTTGTCAGCTTGAAATAAATAAAATTATTATATTAAAACGAATGAGTAATTAATGAAGACAAGGCTTTTTAAACAATTCACAATTATGATGCTAATGACTATAATTAGCATAAATCTATTTGCAATACCAGCAAATAAAACCCCTTTTACAATCAAACAGCCTAATGGAAAAACTTTAACTTTAACTCTTAAAGGAGATGAAAAGGTTAATTGGGCTACAACTATAGATCAATATACATTAGTTAGAAATATTGAAAATGTATTTGTTTATGGACAACTAAATGAAAGAGGAGATTTAATTCCTTCAAATTTTATTGCTTCTAATCCTAATGAAAGATCAGCTGAAGAGATTTTATTTTTAAGTACTTTACCTTATAATTTGCATTTTAGTGATAGACAAATTCAGGAAAGAAAAACTTTATACCAAACAGAGAATACTCACAAAGCAATTACAACTGGACAAGTACGTTTACTTCTAATTCTGGTTGCTTTTAGTGATAAACCATTCACATACACACAAAGTGATTTCAATACAATGTGTAACCAAGTTGGTTATAACACTAATGGAGCAACAGGAAGTGTAAGAGATTATTACTATGATAATTCTGGTCATGCTTTAGAAATGATTATAGATGTTGTTGGACCAGTAACTCTTCCTAATATTTCTGCATATTATGCAGCAAATGGAGGAATGGGAGCTTTCGTTAATGGAGCATTGACTCTTGTCGATCAAACAGTTAATTTTGCTCAATATTTAAATGGAGAAAATAGAGTATCTAACATACATTTTGTTTTTGCTGGTCAAGCACAATCATCAACTGGAAATACAAGTGAAATATGGCCTCATAAATCTTATATTTCACAAAGTATTGTTAAAGATGGAGTTCAGTTTTCAAGTTATTCTTGTTCTGCTGAAAAGAAAACCTCAACTCAAATGGACGGAATTGGAACAATGTGCCATGAAATGGGACATGCTTTAGGTCTTATGGATTTATATGATACCGATTATGATGGCAGTGGAGGAACATCTGAAACTCCTGATACTTGGTGTTTGATGGCAGGAGGAAGTTATAATAATAATTGTAATACACCTCCATACTTAAATGGTTGGGAAAGAGAAATTCTTGGATGGGGGAATCCGATTAATTTGAATTCTACAACAACAGGAATTTTGCCTTGCGTTGCAGATTCATTAAAATCATATAGAATAAATATTAGTTCAACAGAATATTTCCTTTTAGAACATAGGAAACAAAAAGGTTGGGATGCGTACATTCCTGGTAATGGAATGCTAATTTATCATGGAGATAGAAACAGATTAGAAAATACAGATCCTTTTTATTATAATAATATAAATATTGCTCCTTCTAATAGAGGTTTTTATATTGAAGTTTCAACTGGAAATCTTACTCAAAATTCAACAGCTTTAGCTCCTTTTGGTGGAACAAGTGGACAAAACTATTTTACAAACTTATCCACACCTGCAACAAAACTTAAAGATGGAACACTTGTTGATAAGCCAATAACTCACATAAGTTACATAAATGACTCTACAATGACATTCAACTTTATGTCAAATATGCCTCAGGTAAGGACTATGGGAGTAGATGCTCAGACAGTTATGGGTACTTCTGCAACTGTTAGTGGTTCAATTGTATATTTTGGAATAGGTGCAATAACTGAAAGAGGATTTTATTGGCATACAAATCCAGATAGTGCAAATGCAATCACAGGTCATAAAGTTATTTCTTCTTCTACCGACACAACATTTATAGCAAACTTAACTTCACTCCCTTATAATACTACTATATATTATAGAGCATATGCATCCAACTCTTCAGTTTTATATCAAGCAAGTGAAGTTTTGAATTTTACAACTACTGATGGTTTAGGAACATTAATTACGTCTAATCCAACAAGTATTAATAATAATGGAGCTACTTTAAATGCATCACTTATTAGTGTTGGAGATGCACCTATGATTACAAAAGGTTTTGTATATTCTACAAATTCATCTGTTTTCCCAACAGTAGAAAATGATATTGTAATTACTTTAACAGATACAAATTTAGGAGCATATTCTTATGTTCTTGGAGGATTGACAGAGCAAACAGCTTATTATTACAGATCTTATGTTACAACATCTATAGGTACAAAATATGGTTCAAGAAAGAGTTTTACTACAACATTCCCTGAAATAGTAAATAATACCATTTCTGATAATCAGGAGTTTTGTGGTCAAGGAACACCTAATGAACTTATTGGACAAGTTCCAACTGGAGGTTATGGAAACTTCTCATATAAATGGGAGCAAAAAGTAAGAAATGGTTCTTGGTCTGATGCAACTCAAACTAATAATCAAGCTAACTACCAACCAGAATTAATTACAGATAGTACTTTCTATCGTAGAATTACTTTTTCAAATAATATAAAAGATACTTCAAATATTATTCTTATTAATATCAAAAATTCATGGGGAGGAATTTTAAATTCTCCATATGACACAATAAAAGAAGCAGAAACAACAGGAGCAATTAGATTGACATCTAAAGTAGGAGCAATTGTTAATTGGGAAAGGAAGAAAGATAATGAAGATTGGTCAATAATAGATCACACTGCAACACAATTATCTCAAACAATTGATTCAAATGGAATCTATACATATAGAGTAAAAGTTCAAAAAGATAACTGCCCTGCAGCATATTCTAATGAAAGAGAAATCTATGTTAAAGATGCATTATCACTAACAGATATTGACTTTAATATACAAATGAAATTATATCCAAATCCAAGTAAAGGAATAATTAAAATAAATTCTTCTTATAATTTGCCTGTTCAACTAAGAATCATTAATAATTTAGGACAAGTTGTTAAATTTGAAATAACCACAATTCAAGATAAAGAATTAGATTTAACTAATTTGGAAAATGGGACTTATCTTTTAAGTATAATAAATCAAGGGAAACAAACTACTAAGACCATAATAATTAATAAATAATAAATACAAAAATGAAAAAAGTAATAAGCACAGAAAATGCACCTAAGGCTATTGGTCCATATAGCCAAGCAATAAAGTTAGATAATGGATTATTATTTATTTCTGGACAAACTCCAATTGTTCCTCAGACAGGAAAAGTTATAGAAGGACAAATTGTTGAACAAACAAAACAAGCATTAAATAATATTAAAGCTATTGTTGAGGAAGCAGGATACACAATGAAAGATATAGTAAAAACCACTTGTTTACTTAACACTATGGATGATTTCGCAGCAATGAATGAAATCTACGCACAATATTTTACAGAAAACCAACCTGCAAGAGCAACTTATGCAGTAGAAAAACTTCCTTTGGGAGTTTTGGTTGAGATTGAAGCTATTGCATATAAGGCAGAATAATAATAATCTCCTTTTTTGTTAAGAAGAAGTTATCTAAAATAATGGGTAACTTCTTCTTTTTCTAAACAAATCTCAATTTCTTTCGTATCAATTAATTGTATGGTATCAAACAAAAAAAAACAGCAAATAGGACTTTTCTTTGGAAGTTTTAATCCTATCCATTTTGGACATCTAATAATCGCTAATTATATAGTTGAAAATCATTTTGCTGATAAAATATGGTTTGTTGTTTCCCCTCATAATCCCCTAAAAAATTCCAATGAACTTCTTGATGATGATGATAGATTAGCATTAGTTAAGCTAGCAATAAAGAGAAATAGAAAATTTGAAGCGTCTGATATTGAATTCTCTTTAAGTAAGCCTTCTTTCACAGTAAATACTCTAAATTATCTGAAACAAAAATATAAAGACAAAGATTTTATTTTAATTATTGGAGAAGATAATTTAGATTGCTTTGAAAAATGGAAAGACTATCAAGAAATTATAAATAATAATAGGATATTAGTTTATCCTCGACCAGATATAAATACAAATAATTTTTTTCAAATCAGTACAATTCAAAGAATTGATGCTCCACAAATTGAAATATCCTCGACTATGATTAGAGAATTAATTAGGGAAAATAAATCCATACAATATCTTTTACCTGAAAGTGTTAGAAAAGAAATTGAAAAAAATAAATATTATTGTAACTCTTAGAGTAAAGTTTCGTAAGAGTGCATAGTTTAATAGATAATAATAAAACATATATAAATGAGACAATTAAAAATTACTAAGCAGCTAACAAATCGTGAAATTACTTCCTTAGATAAGTATTTGCAAGAAATTGGGCGTTTGGAGATGATTTCTCCAGAGGAGGAAGTTCTTTTAGCTCAAAAAATTAAACAAGGAGATCAAGCTGCTTTGGATAGACTAACCAAAGCGAACCTTCGTTTTGTTGTTTCAGTTTCAAAACAATATCAAAACCAAGGTATGAGTCTTCCCGATTTAATTAATGAAGGAAATCTTGGATTAATTAAAGCAGCTCAGCGTTTTGACGAAACAAGAGGATTTAAGTTTATATCTTATGCAGTTTGGTGGATACGTCAAAGTATTCTTCAAGCTTTGGCAGAACAAAGTAGAATTGTTCGATTGCCATTAAATAAAATTGGCTCTTTGAATAAAATCAACAAAGCATATGCTCGTTTGGAACAAGAGTTTGAACGTACTCCAAATCCAGAAGAGGTTGCAATGGAACTTGACATTACTGATGCTGAAGTAAGAGAAAGCATTCGTCATAGCGGAAAACATCTTTCAATGGATGCACCACTTGTAAGCGATGAAGACAACACTATGTATGATTTTATGCGTAGTGAAGAAACTACAACTCCTGAAGCAGAATTGATGTATGAAAGCTTAAGAATGGAAATAAATAGAGCAATATCTACTTTAACACCAAAAGAAGCAGATATATTAAAGATGTTTTTTGGCTTGGAAGGCTATCCTCCGATGACTTTAGATGAGATAGGAGAGCAATTTGATCTAACTAGAGAAAGAGTTCGTCAGATTAAAGAAAAAGCAATTAGAAGGCTAAAACATACTTCAAGAAGTCATATTCTTCAATCCTATTTGGGATAAAAATAAAACTTACTTACAAAACAAAAATAATAAATGATTTTTATGTCGCTTCATAATATTGAAGCGACTTTTTTATTATCTTATATTCTTTTTTCCTCCCAAAAGATACAATAGGACATATAAGGAAATATTTTTAGCATAAATTAGAATGAAGTTTTACAATGAAAACATTGTTTAGATAAAATAGAATCAGGAGATAATAAAATAAAACAGCGTTTCAGTAAAATAAAACGAAAAGTTGGTGAAATAAAGTAGCGTTTTATTTATATATAATAATAAATAGAAGCGATTTTTTCTATGCATTTTTCTATGCACTTTTAAAAATCAATTAAGTGATAAATCTGAGTGTTTTAAATACTCTAATGTATATATTGTTACTTTGTAAAACTGGAAATATTTTATGATATAAGAGAAATAATTTACGAAATAATAGTGTTTATGTAGATACAAAAATATAAATTTGCACGAACAATGATTAAACCTGCTGGCAACAGAATAAATAAAGCCAAAAGAATTATGAAGAACATTATATTCCTTAATTTTAAAAATGTGCTAAAGTTTATTATTGTTTTTGGTGCATTAGCTATAGGCTTTTCAGCTTGTAGTGACGATGAAGAACCTGCTACTCCAACACCAACAGCAAAGGTGTTGAGTAATTATTTTATTATTCAAGGTGCTGATCTTGTTCAAGGAGCTATTCCTTCAAATCAAAATGGCGTTGATATTGGACAAGTAGTAATTAATTCAAATGCAATTGCTGGAGGATCATCAGTTGTATCAGTTAATTCAGATAATAATATTCAAAAGCTTTATGTAAATGTAAAAGGAGCAAATTCATATTATTCAATTACACCTTCAGCACAAAAAAATACAGAATTTGATTTTGTTTTGTTGTTTAGTCAGATACTTACTGATCCATTCTTTGAATTTCAAGTTACAGCATTATATGATGATGGAACAACATCTACAATTTTTACAAAAAAAGTACATCTTGTTACAGTAAATACAGGAGCATTACAAATTAGTCTTTCTTTTGATAATGAAAAAGATGTAGATTTATATGTAGTTCAACCTGATGGTGAAATTATATACTATGGAAATCAAGGAGAAGAAGTTTATGATCCAGAAACTGGAGAATATATTTATGCTTGGGGATTGGATTTAGACTCTAATCCAGGATGTTCTATTGATAGTATAAATAATGAAAATGTTTTTTATCCAACAGAATATATTCAAACAGGAACTTATCAAGTATGGATTAATATGTATTCAAATTGTGATGAAACCATTCCAACAAATTGGTCAGTTACAGCAAATCATCTAGGACAATTAATTACTCCAACCTATGGAGTTAATCCAGCATTTGGAGTTTATCCAGTTGGACAACCAAGTAATCCTATTGATTCAGAATTAACAGGGGCATTAAAAGTAATGGAATTTACAATGACAGGAGTTACCCCACCTGTTACAAAAAATAAGAAATCTACTCCACTTTCTAATTCAGCAAAAATGAAATTGCAAAGAGCTGGAGTAAGATAGAAGTTGTATATTATTGATTATCGATAATATAGTTTTAATAATTTTCAATGTTTCAAAACGACCTTATTAGCCCTAAAAAGCTTTTGAGGTTGTTTTGTTTTATATATTATTAATTTTCTCGATTTATATTGTATGTGAAAAAATTATAAGTTCAACTTATCAACCTTAATTAATGATATACTAAGTTTACTTAGATTTATCTTTAGTTTATTCGAAAATATATCAATCATAATGAAAAATAAGTCCATCATATTTGGAAATATGTCCATCATATTTTCAATTATGTCCATCATATTTTTATTTATGAAGGACTTTTTTTTCTAATCAGAAAGTTAGCATATTAAAATATCTTATAACCTAAAAATTAAAACTATTAAAGAATAGAATTTATATTTTTTTATTCCAACTTTATTTACAGATGAATAGAGTATATCAGCTATTTTATAATTTTTGTTTAAGAAAATTCAAAAATAATATACGAAATACTTGTTTTCACCTTTCAAATATATTATTTTTGCGAAGTATAATCTATTGAATTTCGTGAAATTTAATAATTTTAATGCAAGTGATCTATTCTTATTTATAAAAATCAAATTATGAAGATAAATTATTTATTTTTTCTTTGTGCAATTTTATTTTTGGGTTTTTCAATTAATCCAATCAAAGCACAAGACCGAAATAACGAAGATGAAGTAGTTAAATTAGGTCAATTTAGTCGTTATTCATCAATGCCTGGAGAGATTTTGGTGAAATTCAAAGAAGAAACCTCACTTAAGATTCAGACTAATTCCAAAAATGTGTTTAAGTCATCTAATCTAACTTCTCTAAATTCAGTATTAAGTAAATATACAATAAGTGAAGTAGAGCAATTATTCCCTAATTTCAAAATGCCAAAACAGGCAAGAAGAGCCAAAGCATTTAATGGAGAAGATGTAATTGAAAAAGACTTGTCAAAGATATTTCTGATAAAGATAACAGAAAACGAACAAAGGAATGCTTTTAGTTTAATTGAAGAATTGAAACAAATTGCTGAAGTTGAGTTTGCAGAACCAAACTTTATTGTTTATTCATTGGGTAATCCAACAGAAATGGATATAGAAAAAGACTTAAACAGAATACAAAACAAAACAGGCAATGACTCATCAGTATTATACACCCAAGAACCAATGTATGGCATGCAATGGGGAATCTCAGCAGTGAAGATAGATTCGCTTTGGAAAAAGCCCAATGCAGATACTACAGCAGCCAAAAAGATAATAGCCATAATAGATACAGGAGTAGATATACTGCATCCCGACCTTGCAACAAACATATGGACAAACGCAGGAGAAAATATTCAGGCAACAGGATATGACGATGATAATAATGGATTTATTGATGACGTACATGGATGGGATTTTGTAAATCAAACGGCAGATATGCATGACTTTAACAGCCATGGAACCCATTGTGCTGGAATAGCAGCAGCATGTGGAACAAATGGAATAGGGATAACAGGAGCCAATCCAAATGCACTTATAATGCCAGTAGCAGTTATGCAAAGTAATGGAACAGGAAGCATATCAACCATAATACAAGGAATAAACTATGCCGCAGAGAATGGAGCAGATATCATAAGTATGAGTATAGGAACATATGCAAATTCAATCGCTCTTGAACAAGCTTTGGCACAAGCATATCAAACTTCAATATTGGTCGCAGCTGCAGGTAATGATCATACAGGATTATATCCAAGATGCACTCCACCAAATCTACCTTCAGGTCCAATGTTTCCTGCAGCTTATACATTCGTTTTGGGAGTTCAGGCTACACAACTTTCTCCTTGTCCAACACCAAATGATAAAGGGTTACTAGCTTGTTTTAGTAATTATGATTGTGATGGACCATCTTTTTCTCAATATAGTGAAGAACAATTATATAATTATGAAATATCATCACCTGGAGTAGGCATAATAAGTACAATTCCAGGAGGTCAATATCGAGAGTTTAATGGGACATCAATGGCATGCCCATTAGTTGCAGGAGGTATATCGCTACTTTTGGATAAAAAACCATATCTGACTCAAGAAATGCTTTGGGGCGATTTAATTAATTATTCTCAAGAATTTCAACCAGTAAATTTATTAGCTGTATATAATGCAGGATCAGCACCAGCTCAATTATCAACAGTTGCAATTGAAATAAATGATACTACATATGGAGATTCAGATTATAGAGCAGATGCAAGAGAAAGAATTAATATTTATCCTACAATTCTTACAACTTGGGGAGCAACAGATAGCATAAAAATTTGGTTAAGTTTTGCAGAATTTGAAGATACAAATACTATTCAAATATTAACTAATAATGTAGATTTTGGATATTCTTTATCTTCTTATGCAAAATTTAAATCTTTAAATCCAATTCAAATAAGAATAGACTCAAATGTGGTTGATGGAAGAAAAATAAAATTAGTTTTAAATGCAATTAGCCCAAATGCTCAAGATACAATGCATCATTCTTTTATTATTCAAGTTGAGAATGGAGTTGAATTAAGAGGAATGATAACACAAAATACAACCCTTTATCCAAATGTTCATTATATTGTTACAGATAATTTAGCGATAGCAGCAAATGTCTTGTTAACTATTAAACCTGGTACAACTCTTAAATTTAAAAGCAATGCTTTGCTATCTTGCGCTGGTAGAATATATGCAGTCGGTAAACCAGATAGCATGATAACCTTTACAAAGACTGATTTAGATTATTATTGGCCTGGAATTAGAGTAAATGGTCAAGATACTTTTTCTTATTGTATTTTTGAATATATTGATAATCCAAATTTTATTTATAGTAATTATGGGACCATATCAACTTATGTATACAAATCAATTGTAAAAGATAATACATCATATGGATATAATTTAAAGTTAAGCAATACTAACATAATAAATAATTATAATAATTATCCATTTAATTTGGGTAATTTACTTAATACTCCTAATTATTGCAATATTTTAAATAATTGTACTATGTATGGATTAGGATTTTGGCCTTCTCCAATTCCAATAAATCAAAACAACATCTTTTCCAATTATCAAGTTTATCAAAATTCAATAGAAATTAGATCCAGATATGATTTATATACTGAAGATTATTATCCATCTGTGCTAAATGTTTCAAATATGTATTTGGGTTCAAATAATGAAAGTATTATTCGTCAGCATATTTATGATTTTGAAATTCCACAATCAGGTGTATTTGGTTGGTTTGATTTGTCAAATAGAGCGGTGAGACCACATGCTGAAGCACCAGGTATAGTTTGGAAAGTTGTTGTAAATGGTTATGATGCACAGGATGAATTTGATTCAATACCACCATTGGGAGTAGGAAGACATGAGTTTAAGGTATACTTTAACAGAGCTATGGATACATCAGTAACTCCAATGCTTGCCATGGGAGTAAGACTACCATATACCCAAAATGCAATAGGAGAAGATGGTTCTTGGAGTGTAGACAGTACAATTTATACAGCTTATTTTACATTGAAAGGAACAAGTGCAACAGATGGATTAAACAGAATTTATGTTGCAAATGCCAGGGATAATGAACATTTTGAGATTCCTGTTGAAAATATACGTTTTAATGTAATGGTACGGGGAGCTGGCTCCATGAGTTTGGGTTTTCAAGCAACACCAGGTATTGGAAAAGTAGACTTGGAATGGAATAATCAGGAAATGTTGGTAGATGACTTTTTAGGCTTTAATATGTATCGCTATAAAATGGATACAGCAGGCCATATTTATGATAGCATACAAATAAATACTTCATTAATACAAGACACAGTATTTACTGACTATGATGTTGTGCCAGGAGAAAGATACTATTATTTCTATAAGATACTAAGAACAAGCTTGGAGGAAAACAGCCCATCAAAAGTAGTGTCCACAGTACCATTAACAGCAACAAGAGGCGATGCCAATGGAAGCTTTAATGTAGATGTAGCCGATATAGTATCAACAATAGCCTTTGTAACAAACCAGAACCCGCAACCATTTATCTTTGATGCAGCCGATGTAAATGGAGATGGAATAATAGATATTTTGGATATTGTAGGAATAATAAATATAATAACCAATCCAGGCGGTGGAGCAAAGAACAATGAAACACATTCAGCAGTTTACACAATTGAAGATGGAGTGCTTTATGTAGATTCACCAGTAGATATGGGAGGAGTCCAATTTAAATTTAATACAAACGAAAATAATGAAATTGTTCCATTGGACGCACTTGCACAATTTGAAAAAATAAGCACATGGTTAAGCCCAACAGAATATTTGTTTATGGCTTACAGTATGAGTGGAAAGAAAATACCAGCAGGAAAGACAGCCTTGCTAAGAATTGGTGATGCAGAAATAAGTCAAATTGCACTTTCAGATGTACAAGGTAATAATATACTGCCAATAAAAGGAAATAACAACATTGGCTTAGGAGATGTCATAACAGTAAAAGCACAATTTATTGGAGCATATCCAAATCCATTTAAGAATGATATAACAATAAAGTATGCTATAGGTAACGATAAGGCAAAGAATATAGAATTAGTATTTAGAGATATAACAGGAAGGCAGGTAGATAGAGTAAAACTAAATAATAATGGAATAGGCAAGTATGACTACAACTGGAGACCAAAAGAATCTATAAAGTCAGGAGTATATTTTGTTTCTTTGATGATAGATGGAATTATGGCTCAAACCACTAAGATTGTACTTAACAGATAAAAAGATTATGAAACGCTTTTTCTTGTCTTTAATATTTTTATTAGGGATAATGGTGCAGACAAAGGCTGATAATATTTTTTCAGCCTCCTCTGCCTCAGGTCACCCTAATGATACAGTGCAAATACAGTTATCTTTATCAAATACTGATAACGTGGTTGCATTTCAAGCAGAAATTCCATTAGGTAATTCTCTAAGCTATATTCCTAATTCCTGCGTTCTAAGTTCTCGAAGTAATGGACACACAATAACTGCAAGTGTTGTTAATGGAGTTTTGAAAATCTTTTCATATTCACTTTCTCTTTCTTCTTATAGTGGAAACAGTGGAGTGTTGGCAACTTTTCGACTTCGTCTTGGGAATGAACCAGGGAATATTAATTTGACTCTCAATAATACTCGACTTTCTAATTCTACAGGACAAGCCATTACACATACAACTAACAATGGAGTTATTACACTTCTTTCTCCAAAAATAAGAATAAATAATCCTCAAATTGATTTTGGACATTATCCAATACACTCAACTTATAATAATAGTATAATTATTACTAATATAGGAAATGAACCATTGATTGTAAATAATATTAGCTTTTCTAATCCAGTTTTTTCTTCTAATGGATTCTCTGCATTTACATTAGGAACAGGAAATAGTTCATCTATTCCAATTAGTTTTTCTCCAAATATTTCTGGAAATGTTTCTGCAACTGCAACAATTTATTCCAATTCAATAAGTGGCAATCAAAATGTTTCACTTATAGCAAATCCCTATTCAGTAAACGAACTTCATGTTTCAAATGTTGAAGGTTATTCTGATAGTATTGTAATTATTAATCTTTCAATTAATAATATGGATACTATTGTTGGATTTCAAACAAAATTTATTCTCCCTCAGGCTTTGGAATATGTAAATGGGAGTTTTTCATTAAGCAGTAGAAGTAATAATCATGCATGTATAAGTGGAATCAGTGGAGATACTCTTACGCTTTTAATTTATTCTCCAAATAATTCTCCAATAAATAATAACAGTGGAATAATTGCAAGTTTTGGAATAACGTTAAATGGAAGTGGTTATTATTACTTGCAACCAATAAATACTCTGCTTTCTGATAGAAATGGAGTTAATGTACTTTCTAATGCATATTCAGGTTCTGTTTCAATTCGCAGTCCTTATTTATATTGCGATAACAGTATTAATATGGGTACCAGTTCAGTTACTGAGAATACAATTTACAGTTATTCTATTAATAATTATGGGAGTGCTCCATTAGTTATTGATAATATTGTTTTTACACAAAATGGTTTTTCAATTCAAGACACCTTGCCAATTATTATAAATGAATATAATAATAGAAATATAAACATAGTATATAATGGAGCAAATGAGGGTAATTTTTCTGCTGTATTGAAGATTTATTCCAATGATCCAAATCAAAGATTGAAAGATGTAAATATTACTGGGAATAGGTATGAGCCAAATGAATTATTATTTACTTCAGATACTTCAAATTACTTGCAAAATTCTCATTTTTCTGTATTGATGAACAATTACTCTTCAATAACAGCTGTTCAATTAGACTTTTATTATCTTCATAATTATTACAATGTTTCTTCTTCTGACTTTGTTCTTTCTTCAGCAAGATGCCCCAACCATTCAATTTCTGCAACAACATTAAATGATTCAGTTTACAGGATATTGATTTTTTCAATGCAAAACCAAAATATTAATTTTAATTCTGGAGAAATATTAAAAATTACTTTACATCCAAAAACCACTACAAGACAAGGAATTTATAATATAAAAGCAAATTCAATTGTATTAAGTAACAGTTCAGGTATTAATAAATTTACTGGAACAAATCCTGCATATTATTTTAATGTATTAATACCTACTTTCACTATTTCAACTCAATCAAATAATAACTCATTTGGAAATGTAACTGGTGGAGGTGTTTATAATCATTTATCCACAGCAACACTTAGTGCAATACCTAATCAAAATTCTGTATTTTTGCAATGGAACGATTATGATACAAATAGAATTAGAAATATAACGGTAACAAATGATTCAAGTTTTACTGCTTATTTCAAAAGAATTGATACAATATACTTAAATCAAGAAATATGTCAAGGAAGCACATTTGATTTCTTTGGACAAACACTTTCTACTCCTAATATATATTCTTATACAAAAAATGTAAATCAATATCAAGATAGTGTTTTTATTCTTAATCTTATAATTAATCAACCAAAGACCACTAACCTTACAGCAGAGATTTGTCAAGGAGAAACCTATTCACAAAATGGCTTTAATGTTAGTACTACTGGAATACACACCCTAAATTTACAAACTTACAAAGGCTGTGACAGTATAGTCAACATAACCTTAACAGTTAATCAACCACAAGCAACAAACTTAAGTGAAGAGATCTGCCAGGGAGAAATATACACACTAAATGGCTTTAATGTAAACACAGCAGGATTACACACTCAAACCTTACAAACATATAAAGGCTGTGACAGTACAGTCAACCTAACCTTAACAGTTAATCAACCACAAACCACTAACTTAACAGCTGAAATCTGTCAGGGAGAAACTTATACTTTAAATGGATTTAATGTAAACACAGCAGGATTACACACACGAAACCTACAGACATACAAAGGCTGTGACAGTACAGTCAACCTAACCTTAATAGTCAATCAACCACAAATAACAAACTTAACAGCAGAAATCTGTCACGGAGAAACCTATACCCAAAATGGCTTTAATGTAAGTACAGCAGGATTACACACTCAAGCCCTACAAACATATAAAGGCTGTGACAGTACAGTCAACCTAACCTTAACAGTCAATCAGCCACAAACTACAAACTTAACAGCAGAAATCTGTCAAGGAGAAACCTACACACAAAATGGTTTTAATGTAAACACAGCAGGATTACACACTCAAGCCCTACAAACATATAAAGGCTGTGACAGTACAGTCAACCTTACCTTAATAGTCAATCAACCACAAATAACAAACTTAACAGCAGAAATCTGTCAAGGAGAAACATACTCACTAAATGGATTTAATGTAAACATAGCAGGATTGCATACTCAAACCTTACAGACATATAAAGGCTGTGACAGTATTGTAAATTTAACATTGACAGTTAATCAACCACAAACCACAAACTTAACAGCAGAAATCTGCCAGGGAGAAACATACGCACAAATTGGCTTTAATGTAAGCACAGCTGGATTACACACTCAAACTCTTCAGACATATAAAGGATGTGACAGCATAGTAAATCTTAACTTAACAGTTAATCCAAATAAGACCACTAATTTCTTTGCAATAATTACTCAAGGAGAAACCTATAATCAAAATGGATTTAATGAAACAACGACAGGGATTTATACTCAAAATTTACAAACATATAAAGGATGTGACAGTATTGTCACATTAACACTAAATGTTTATCCAGCAATTACAAATAATATATTAGCAGAAATCTGTCAAGGAGAAACCTATAATCAAAATGGATTTAATGAATCTACAGAAGGAATATATAGTCAGACTTTTACAGGAAGTAATGGAATAGATAGTATAGTTACATTAATATTAACAATTAATCAGCCTGCAACTACCAACTTAACAGCAGAAATCTGTCAGGGCGAAATCTACACACAAAATGGCTTTAATGTAAGTACAGCAGGATTACACACACGAACCTTACAAACATATAAAGGCTGTGACAGTACAGTCAACCTAACCTTAACAGTCAATCAACCAGCTACAACAATCTTAACAGCAGAAATCTGTCAAGGAGAAACCTACATCCTAAATGGTTTTAATGTAAATACAGCAGGATTACATACTCAGACATTACAAACATATAAAGGCTGTGACAGTACAGTCAACCTAACCTTAATAGTCAATCAACCACAAACAACAAACTTAAGTGCAGAGATCTGTCAGGGAGAAACCTACACACAAAATGGATTTAATGTTTCAACGGCTGGAATACATACACAAAACTTACAAACTTCCAAAGGCTGTGACAGTATAGTTAATCTAACATTAACTACTAATCAACCTGCAATAACAAACCTAAATGCAGAAATCTGTCAAGGAGAAACTTATACTTTAAATGGATTTAATGTAAATATATCAGGTCAACATACACAAAATCTTTTTACCTCAAAAGGTTGTGATAGTATAATAAATTTAAGTTTGACAGTAAATCCAGTTTATAATGATACAATAATAGCTGAAATATGTAGCAATGAATATTATACATTAAATGGATTTAATGTAAACACCGCAGGTTTACATACATTAAACCTACAAACCACCAAAGGCTGTGACAGTACAGTCAACCTTACCTTAACAATCAACCAACCACAAACCACCAACCTAACAGCAGAAATCTGTCAAGGCGAAACCTACACCCAAAATGGATTTAATGTAAACATCGCAGGCTTACATACATTAAACCTACAAACCACCAAAGGCTGTGACAGTATAGTGAACCTTACCTTAACAATCAACCAACCACAAACCACCAACCTAACAGCAGAAATCTGTCAAGGCGAAACCTACACCCAAAATGGCTTTAATGTAAGCACTGCAGGAATACATACACAAACACTACAGACAATAAAAGGATGTGACAGTATAGTAAATCTTACATTATCAGTAAATCAATCACAAACAACTAACCTTATAGCTGAAATCTGTCATGGAGAAACATATACTTTAAATGGTTTTAATGTAAATACTGAAGGATTGCATACTCAAACTCTTCAAACTTATAAAGGTTGTGACAGTATTATAAATCTTACATTAACTGTTAATCTACCTTATGCAACTAACATTTTTGCAGAAATCTGTCAAGGAGAAACCTATAATCAAAATGGATTTAATGTTTCAACTTCTGGAACATATACTCAATTCCTTCAAACAACAAAAGGATGTGACAGTATAGTCAATCTTGTACTTACTGTAAACCCAACTTATATTACAACTTACAATGAAACAGTTTGTCAAGGAGAATCTTATATATTTAATGGAATTACTTATACTGCTGATACTTCTGGAAGATATGTACTAAACTTGCAAACTGTTAATGGTTGTGACAGTATATTAGAATTAAATCTTACAGTAATACCTACTCCAATTATTCCAAATAATTTAGAATTACAATTAATGTCTAATTATATCAATTTAACTTGGCAAGGTAACGGAAATACTTATGTAATTTACAGAAATAATGATTCATTAACAACTACTACAACTCCAATATATTCAGATTATGATTTAATTAATGATCAACTTTATTGCTATAAAGTAAAATCAATAAATGGAGAATGCAAAAGCGAATTTAGTGATACTATCTGCACAACATTCCTTGATTTAGTGGACATTTCATCAAGTAATATCTCAACAAAACTTTATCCAAATCCTGCAAATAATAAAGTAAAACTTGAAATAGAAGGATTAAATGAAGATACCGAAGTAAATTTATATGATATAAATGGAAGAAAATTAATGAATAAATTTATTAAAGCCAATCAAAAAGTTTTGGAAATTGATATTAGTAAATTGGTTAAAGGTATTTATAATATAAGAATTGAAAATGATAAAATTTCAATTAGTAGAAAATTGATTGTCAATTAAAAGTATTTAATTTTGCTTAAAATATAATGTTAAAGCTTTTGTAATTCAAATTAATAATAGGTTTTTCAATCAAAAGATTTGAAAAGTATTTGTAATTTTGTTGCATAATAAAATTTAAATACAAATAATATATGTCAAAGAAAGTACTTTGTTTGGGAAATGCCTTAGTGGATATTATAACTCAATTGGAATCAGACTCTATTTTAGAAACTCTTAATTTACCAAAGGGCAGTATGCAATTGGTGGATAATGAAGTTTCAAAAATGGTTCAAAATGCTACTTCAGATTTAAAATCTACTCTTCAAACTGGAGGTTCAGCTGCAAATACTGCTAATGGTATTGCTAATTTGGGAGTTAGTTCTGCTTTTATTGGAATGGTAGGAGAAGATAAATTGGGAGAATTCTACATAAATGATATGATTGCAAATTCAATTGAACCTCGCTTTTTTAAGAGTAAAACTACTTCAACTGGATGTGCTGTTGCTTTGGTTTCAAAAGATGGTGAAAGAACTTTTGCAACTTATTTGGGTGCTGCAATAGAACTTAAGGCTGAACTTTTAAGTAAAGAGCTATTCCAAGGCTATGATTATTTTCATATTGAAGGTTATTTGATTGTAAATAATGATTTAATTAGAAAAGCTATTGAATTAGCTAAGCAAGAAGGATTGAAAGTATCTATCGATTTTGCAAGTTATAATGTTGTTGAAGAGAATTTGGATTTTCTTAATGAGATTTGTAAAAGTGTAGATATTATTTTTGCTAATGAACAGGAAGCAAAAGCTTTTACAAATATCGAAGCAGAAGATTCACTTGAAGAAATTTCACAAATATGTGAAATAGCAGTTGTGAAAATTGGTAAAAAAGGTTCATTAATAAAATCAGGAGATAAGAAAGTTGTTATTGGTAAGAGAGAAAGAACTTGTGTTGACACAACTGGTGCTGGTGATATGTATGCAGCTGGATTTTTGGCTGGATTATGTGAAGGAAGAAGTTTGGAAGTTTGCGGTCAAATGGGAAGTATATTGGCTTCAGAAGTAATTGAAGTTTATGGTGCCAAGATGGATAATGTGACTTGGGATAGAATTAAAAAAGAAATATCAAGTTTATAATAATTAAGTAAGGAAGATTTATTTCTTCCTTACATTTTTTAGAATCAAAAGATTCATAGGATTTGAAGAAAGTCCGTCAATGTTTTTTTGACTGAAGCGAAGAACTTGGTCATAGTATAAAACTACAATTGGAGCTTCTTCAATTATTAGTTTATCCATTTCCTTATATAATTTGGTTCGCTTTTCTATTGAAGTTTCAGTTTGAGCTTGCCTGTATAATTTATCAAAATTAGGGTTTGAGAAATGAGTATAGTTAGGACCTTTGGGACAGAAGTTTGGAGAGTAGAAAAGAGAAAGGTAATTCTCAGCATCGGGATAATCAGCTATCCAGCTTCCTCTAAACCACATAATTTTAGATTGAGCAATGTTTTCTCTTAATGCTCCTGGAGGATTAACATCAATTTTTATATTAAATCCTATAAGGTTAAGTTGTCCTTGAATATATTTACAAAGGTCAAGATAGGTTGAAGTTGTTGCAAGTGAAATAGGAGGTAATCCTTTTCCATTTGGGTATCCAGCTTCTTTTAATAATTGTTTGGCTTTTTCTGGATTATAATTATATCCAATTGAGTTAGATGTGTCAAAACCGGCCAATCCTTTTGGAATAATTCCATTAGTTCCAGCCAATCCAATATTGTTCCTAAGATATTTTATCATCTTTTCTCTATCAAATCCATAGTTGATAGCTTGTCTTATTTTCTTATTTAAAAGAGGATTATCTTTTGGGCTTTTATTTTTGTCTACCATAAACCCTAAGTATTCAGTATTTAAATAGGGTTGTGTTGTAAGATTAATTTTATCTTTATACTTATCTTGAAGTGTTCCATGTCTTGTTAAGACTTCATCTTTATAGTTTGGATCTATTCCCGATATGAAATCAATATTTCCTTTAACGAACTCTAAAAAAACAGATTGCTTGTCTACAATAAAAGTAATATTAACTGCATCAAGATAGGGGAGTGCATTCCCTTTTGAATCCTTTTCAAAATAATTATTGTTTTTCAAAAGCACAAGTTTAACGCCTTCTTTCCATAATTTAAAATAGAAAGGACCTGTTCCAACAGGGTTCTTGCGAAAGTCTTCACCATAATATTCTACAATTTCTTTTGGAACAACTGAAGCATATGGCATAGTTAGCAATCCTAAAAAAGGAGAAAATGCTTCATTTAATTCAATTTGTAATGTGGAATCATTAATTGCTTTGAAGGAATATGATTTATTTAAACTATCTTGTCTAACTAAGTTAAATATCCAAGCACCAGGAGAGGCAACTTTTTGGTCAACAATTCTATTGAAGCTATAAACAAAGTCATTAGCAATAACTTTTCTTTTCTTCCCTTTAAAAAGAGGATGATTGTGAAAAAAAACGTCATTTCTTAAATGAAAAGTATAAATCAATCCATTTGATGAAATTTCCCAATCTTTTGCAATACATGGTTGAACATTTAGAGAAGAATCTAACTGAACTAAACCATTAAAAAGTTGAAGGTTTGCCCAAATCATTGCTTGGTCTTTAGCAAAAGCAGGGTCTAAGGAAGATATATTTGCACTTTCGTTGTAACGAAATACTTTCTTTCCTTTTATGGTATCTTCTTTTGAACAAGAAGTTATAGAGATTAATAAAATTAATAGACTTAATGGACAGAATAGACAAAATGGACTTTTAATTTTAGTCCAAAGTCTATTAACCATTAACCATTTACCATTAATCATTATCTAAAGTTTAATGTCATCAAAGTTTTTGCCAAACACTCCTTGTGTTTTTGCAACTGAAATAAATGCTTTTGGGTCTTTTTCTTTAATTATTCTCATTATATCAACCTTTTCAGCTTTTCGGGCAATTACCATTAATACCTTTTGGTCTTGTTTTGAATACCAGCCTTCTCCATTTAATAATGTAACACCTCTTTTAATATCTTTACCAATTGCATCTGCTATGGCTTCATTTTTTTGTGAGAATACCATAATTTGGTATGATTGTTTATTTCCTTCAATAACAAGGTCAATGGAATAAGTAAATACTGCCATTACAATAAAACCATAAATTATGCTTTCAATTGAGTTTGCAGGAATAATTATTGAAGAAATAATAACAATTGCATCTACAACAAATATAACTGAACCTGGACTTACATTACGATATTTTGTATAAATTAATGCAATAACATCACTTCCACCTGAGTTTCCTCCATTAGCAAAGCATAATCCAATTCCAAGTCCTGAAATAGCTCCACCAATAATAGAACTCATAAAGGGGTCAAATTTATTAAGGTCAAAATATTGTTGAATATTTATACCTTGTTGAAGTAGGAGGAAGGAAAAAGATGCAATAAGGCTACCTATAATTGTATTAACTCCAAATTTTCCTCCTAATATTTTAAATCCAAGAAGAAGAAGCATTAAATTGATTGCAAAATTAGATATACCAACAGGAAATCCTGTAATAATATAAATAATTGAAGCTATACCAACAACTCCACCACCAACAATGCTTTTAGGAATAAGAAATACTGACCATGCAAAGGCATAAAGAAATATGCCAAAAGTTATCATTGAGTATTTCCAGATTAATCTTCCAGTTGAAGTTTTACGAATATTTTGTATTGAATTTTTCACCATGGGTTTTATTTATCTTAATTCTGTTTTTTAGGTTAAAGATGTTTTCAGAACTTATAATTGTTTTGGTGAATAATATAAAATTACAATCTAAGAGTATCAAAGTTTTTACCAAATACCCCTTGAACTTTATCAACTGAAATAAATGCGTTAGGGTCTAAGAGCTTAATAATTCTCATTATTTCAACCTTATCTTGTTTTCGTGCTATAACCATAACAATTTTTTGGTCATTTTTTGTGTACCAACCATGAGCATCAATTATTGTAACTCCTCTTTTAACTCCACTGCCAATTGCATCAGCAATCTCATCTGCTTTGGAAGAGAATACCATAATTTGATATGATTGCCTATTTCCTTCAATTATCAAATCTAAAACATAAGTAAATGCAAACATTACAATATAGCCATAAACTATATTAGTTATTGACATATCTGGTAGAATGAAAGCAGAGGCAATAATGAAAATATCAATATAAAGTATTACAGTCCCTGCACTTATATTTCTGTATTTTGTAACTATTAAAGCAATTATATCAGTTCCTCCAGAGTTTCCTCCATTATTAAATGTTGTTCCAATTCCAACTCCAGAGATACCTGCACCAATTAAAGCACACATGAATGGTTCAAACTGAGTTGCATCGAGAATCCTTTCAATATGAATAATCTGTTGCCAAAGAATAAAACTTAAAGATGCAATGATAATTCCAAATATGGTTTTTATTCCAAATTGTGAGCCAAGAGTTTTAATTCCAATAAGCAAAAGGACAATATTAATAGCAAAATTGGAAATACCAACTGGAATTCCAGTACCAATAAAAATAATAGAAGAAATACCAGCAACTCCACCTCCAACAATGTGTTGAGGAATAAGAAATACAGACCAAGCAAAAGTATACATTAAAACTCCAAGAATTATCATGAAGTATTGCCAAATGATTTTGCCAGTTGAGGTTTTGCGTATTGTGTTTATTGGATTAATGTTTTGCATTTTTATTTATTGAGTTTATCGTGCGAAAATTTCGTTAAGCGTTTGAATTAAATTATCTCCTCTAAGGTTTTTAGCAATAATGTTTCCGTTTTCATCAACCAATATATTTTGTGGAATAGATTCTAATTTGTATAATTTTACAACAATACTATTCCATTGTAAAAGATCAGAAACATTTTCCCAAACTAAACCATCATCAATAATTCCTTTTAGCCAACTGTTTCTATCCTTATCAAGAGATACTCCTAATATATCAAAACCTTGAGAGTTAAATTTATTATATGCTTGAACTAAAAATTTACTTTCATTTCTGCAAGGAACACACCATGAAGCCCAAAAGTCTATCAAAACATAACGCTTTCCTTTAATATAATCAGAAACTTTTACATCAACACCATTAGCATTTGGAAGAGTGAAGTCAATTAACTTTTCTCCAATTTGTTCTTTTTTCTGAATATCTTTAATGTAATCCTTTAATAAGTAATATTGATACATCCTTTTTGCATCACCCTTCAATGCATTTATTATTTCTTTAAGTTGTATGTCGGATAAATAAGGTGCTAAATAACTACTAATTAAAAGAGGTGCGTAAAAAGATGAAGGATTTTTTACAACATCATCCATCATGAATTGCATTGGATTCTTTGAATTATTACATCTATTGATAACATTAGCATAAATATCATTCTTTGGAGAACCTTTAATAGAAATACTTTCTAAATTTTCTTTTGAACCAGTTATTTTTATATTATCATTTTCCATAAAGAATGAGAAGTCTCCATTTTTAGTAGGAAGAATAATTTGAGCAACACATACAAAATCAACAACTCCTTTAAATTCAAATTTACCATCTGTAATTTGAGAAGTGTAATTTCTTTTTTCTCCGTTTTCCAAAAGTATGTTAAGTTTTACAACTCCATCAGAAACTCCTTCTATATCTGCAGCAATTGTATATCCATTAGTACTGGTTAACTCTTCAAGTTTGTCTGATAATTCGGAATGTTTAATGTTTTTAGCGATAATAATTCCTTTGTCATTTATTAAAACATTAAAAGGAATTGAGTTTACAAGGTATTGTTTTACAACATCACTTTGCCACATCTTTAAATCAGAAACTTGTTCCCATTTAATATTATCTTCCTTAACAGCATTTTTCCAATCCTCCATATTCTTATCTAAAGAAACTCCTAAAACATCAAATCCTTTTGAAATATACTTTTCTCTCGCAGTATAAATATTATGATTTCCATCTCTACAAGTTTCATTCCATGAAGCCCAAAAATCAATCAATAAGAATTTCTTTCCTCTTAAGTAATTATATAAATTGACTTGTTTACCATTAATATTATTTAATGTAAAGTTAGGAGCTTTTTGACCAACAGCAACATAATTCAGAGTCTTTTCTCTTTCTCTTAGTTTTAAATAATGATAAGTTTGGGTTGCAGGTTTTATTAAAGTGTTAAGAGTGCGATATAGTTCATCATAATCCCATTTGTAAGCTAAAAAAGAAGAAATAATATCAGCACAGAAAATATGTTCAGGATTATTTAAAACCCAATTTTCCAATCTTCCTAAATGTACATCGAAATCCTCACCTTTAAGTGCAGAAGTAACACTAACCCACTCATCGGTCCACTTTGAACCTTTAAAGATTGTTTTGCTTGCATTTTTTGCATCAATTTTTACTGTATATGTTGTAGGTTCAAGATAAATTCTAAAATCTCTAACTCCATTAATTGTTAAAAGAGCAGGAATAACCTCTTTTATTGGAGAGCGGAAAGTAAATTTACCATTTTCAACATATGCTGTATCAACCCTTTCATTCCCATCTCTAAAATATGAACGTAATGTAACAAATCCTTCTTTATCTCCTTTAATTTCACCATTAATAACATAACCTTGTCCAAAAGGAACGGTTTGACAAAATGCAATTGACGCAAAAGCTATTGCAAAAACAAAACTAATAAGTCTCTTTATCATAATTTTTAGTGTATAATTTAATGTTCTTTTTTCATCATTCTGTCCATCTCTCTTTTAGAGTCGTTGGCCTTAATGCTTTCTCTCTTATCGTAAGATTTTTTACCCTTAGCGAGAGCAATCTCCAATTTCGCATAGCCTCTACTGTCAACAAACAACAAAACAGGGATAATGGTTAATCCTTTTTCTTTGGTTTTGGATAGGAGTTTTCTGAGTTCATTTTTGTTTAAAAGAAGTTTCCTTGCTCTTTTTGCTTCGTGATTATAGTATGAACCAAACTTATATTCTGCAATATGGAGATTATTAACCCACAATTCCTCTCCAACAAAAGAACAATATGCATCAGACAAATTGGCTTTGCCTTGACGAATTGACTTTATTTCTGTTCCATACAATTGCATTCCAGCAACAAAAGACTGCAAAAGAAAGTATTCAAATGTAGCTCTTTTATTCCTTATATCAATAATATGTTTTTCTTCAATTTCCATAGGTTGCAAAGATAGTAATTTTCTAAAATCAATTGATACTTTTATAATCAAAAAAGAATTTCTTCTATTCTTTTACATTATTGTTCGTTAAAAAAAGAATATTTTCTCAAAATTTTGTCGAATGAGAATTATAATAAGTGTAAATGCTATTTATTCAAGGTTATAAAGTAGATAAATTTGATTACAAACCTATTTAATAAGCTTTCAATCTAACTAAACTTCCTTTAGAACTCAAAACAATGCCATTGTTTTGTCAAAACAACCGCATTGTTTTTGGCAAACAATGGCATTGTTTTAGTAAAACAACCGCATTGTTTTGAGTAAACAATGGCATTGTTTTGACATCAAAGTCTTATTTAGATTTTTTTAATCCTTGATTATGTAGATGTTTGTCTTATTATTAGCTCTTTATATAAGAGTTTTATTCTTTTATCTTATTACTAATTCTAATTTACATTTTGCTTTAAAATAAAAGCTTAGTCAATTGATAAAAAATAAAGGCGAAGAAGGATTAACCTTTCTTCGCCTTATTATATGTTAAATATTTAGTAAACTCTTATAGTAGTTTCTTTGGTTTAATATCTAATTTAACTGGTTCAATCATATTGTCAGGAAGAAGAATTGTATCAAGATCTTCTTTTGAAAGTATGTCGTGTTCAAGAACTAATTCATATACTCCCTTTCCTGTTTCCATTGCTTCTTTAGCAATTTTTGTAGAGTTTTTATAACCAATTATTGGGTTTAATGCAGTAACAATACCAATTGAATGTCTTACTTGTTTTCTGCAATTTTCAACGTCTGCTTTAATGTTATCAATACATTTTGTTCTAAGTGTGTTGAATCCATTAGTTAGAAGGTCGATTGAATTAAATAATGAATAAACCATAACTGGTTCCATAACATTTAATTCTAATTGAGCATTTTCACTTCCAAGCATAACAGTTGTGTCGTTTCCAATAACTCTATAGCAAATTTGATTCATTACTTCAGAAATTACTGGATTAACCTTTCCTGGCATAATTGAACTACCTGGTTGCATTTCTGGAAGGAATATTTCGTGAAGTCCAGCTCTTGGTCCAGAACCCATAAGTCTTAAGTCATTACAAATTTTAATTGTTTTAAGAGCAATTCTTCTTAATTGAGAAGATAATCCAACTAAAACAGATGTATCGTGAGTTGATTCAACTAAATTTTTAGTTAATTTAACATCCCAACCAGTTATTTCTCTAAGTGCTTCAACGCATAATTTGCTATATCCTGGTTGAGAACAAATACCAGTTCCAATTGCAGTAGCTCCCATATTAACTATTAAGAAATGTTTTTCTTCTTCAATCAATCTTTTCCTTTCAATATCCAAAGAGTCTGCAAATGCCTTGAATGATTGTCCTAATGTCATAGGTACTGCATCTTGAAGCTGAGTACGTCCCATTTTAATTACGTGAGCAAATTCTTCAGCTTTTTTGTTTAAAGCATTAACTAATTTTTCAAGAGATTCAATTAGTTTTTTGCTTTCCATATATAATCCAAAATGAAATGCTGTTGGATAAGCATCATTTGTAGATTGAGAACAGTTAACGTGGTCGTTTGGTGATAGGTATTCATATTGTCCTGGTTCTTTTCCCAAGATTTGTAAGCCACGATTTGCAATAACTTCATTTGCATTCATGTTCATTGTTGTTCCAGCTCCTCCTTGAATCATATCTGAAAGGAAATGTTCGTGCCATTGTCCTTCATAAATTTCGTCGCAAGCTTGGCAAATTGCTTTAAATTGATCATCAGAAAGCAATCCTTGTTTGTGATTAGCTATTGCAGCTCCTTTTTTAGTTAACGCAAATCCTTTAATGAAGTTTGGATATTCGCATTGGCGTTCGTTTGAGATAATAAAGTTTTCAAATCCTCTTTGTGATTGAATGCCATAAAGTGCTTCAACTGGGATTTCTTTTGAACCTAAAAGGTCAGTTTCTGTTCTTGTTTTTCCTGAATATTTAATTTCTTTCATCTTTTAATAATACTTTGATTTGATAAAATATTTAAAGCCCAAAGTTTTTTTGGGCAATAGTTTGCAAAGATAAGAAATTTATTCTTTATAAATTAGAAATGAGGCTAAAGAAAAAAGTTAAAAATAAATTAACAAAGAGCTAGTATCCAAGAATTTTTAACATAGCCTTATGACTTTGTTCTTTTGTAAATAGCTTAGTATACCATTCTCCATTTTCATCCTTATCTAAAATTATGTGTTTAGGTTGAGGAATTAAGCAATGTTGAATGCCTCCATATCCTGCCAGTGATTCTTGATATGCTCCTGTGTGGAAGAATCCTATGTATAATGGTTCTTCGTCATCATTATTATATTTTGGTAAGAAAACTGCATTGGAGTGAGCTTCTGTACTATAATAGTCTTGGCTATCACAAGTTAGTCCTCCCAAAAATACTCTTTGATATTCATTGTCCCAACGATTTATAGGTAATAGTATAAATCTTTGTCCAATACCCCAAGTGTCAGGAAGTGTTGTTATGAAGGAAGAGTCAATCATATACCATACCTCTCTGTCGTTTTGTTTTTTTTGGTCAATGATTGAATAAAGGATGCAACCACTTTCTCCAACTGTAAATGAACCAAATTCGGTAAATATATTTGGCTCTTCTACTTCTTGTTTGTTGCAAATTTCCTTAATTTGAGCAAGTATCTCTTCTGCCATGTATTCATAATCATAAGAAAAGGCTAAAGAGTTTTTAATAGGAAATCCTCCACCAATGTTTAATGAGTCTAAATCAGGGCAAACTTTCTTTAATTCGCAATAAATATTAACGCATTTTTGTAATTCATTCCAATAGTAAGCAGAATCCTTTATTCCTGTGTTGATGAAAAAGTGAAGCATTTTTAGCTTAAATTTTGGATTTGTTGCTATTTGATTTTTGTAGAATTTGATGATATCATTGTATCTTATTCCAAGTCTTGAAGTGTAAAAATCAAACATTGGTTCTTCTTCAGCTGCAATTCTAATACCTACTTGGCATTCAGTTTCAATATGTTCATCTAATAGTTGAATCTCTTCAATGTTATCTATTATAGGAATAACATTTTTGAAGCCATTTTTAACTAATTCACCTATGTTTTCGACATATTGAGGTCTTTTAAATCCATTACATATAATATATTGATCTTTATTAATCTTGCCTTGTTCAAACAATTCATTAATTAAATTAATATCGAATGCAGAAGAAGTTTCAATATTAACATCATTACTTAGAACAGTTTCCATAATGAATGAGAAATGAGAACTCTTGGTACAATAGCAATAATTATAAGTTCCTTTGTAGTCAACTTTAGCAATTGCAACATTAAAAAGACGTTTAGCTCTTTGAATTTGGGAAGTAATTTTAGGTAAATATGTAATTCTTAGAGGAGTTCCATATTGCTTAATAACATCCATTAGAGGTATATCGTGAAAGTTTAGTTTGTAATCTTCAACTTCAAATTCTTCTTGAGGGAATTCAAAAGTTTGTTCTATTAAATCAATATACTTGTTTTTCATTTTATTAATCTGTTTAAGTTACATTATTAAATTTATACTCATTTAACTCAATTAGGTTGCAAATATCCGACAAATCTAAATAAGTTGAAAGAAAAAGATAATATTTTTTAATTAAAATGTATCAAAGACAATGAAATAATGTTTATTTTTGCAACCTAATTAAACAGTTTAACTGCGAAAATCTATAGTAAAACAAAAACAAATAATAAAAACAAATGAAACAATTAGTTTTAAAATCTGCTGTTCTTATTTTGTTGGTTTCAACATTATTTACAGCTTGTTCACAAAAAAAAGAAGTCTCAAGTAAGGACTTAAAAACAATAGTTGACTCTGCTTCCTATTGTTTAGGAGCTAATATGGGTAGACAAATGAAATTGGAAAAAATGGATGTAAATCCAGAAGTTCTAATGAAAGCTTTCTATCAAGCTTACGAAGGAGATACAAATTTCGTAATTAAAGAAGCTGATATGCAAGAAGTGATGATGAAATATCAAAAAGGTATTGAAGACAAACAAAGAGCTGCAGCAACTGAAAAAGCAAAACCTAATAGAGAAAAAGGTAAAAAATTCCTTGAAGCAAATAAAAGTAAAGAAGGAGTTGTTACCACTGCATCAGGTCTACAATATAAAGTACTTAAAGCAGGTAAAGGTGCAAAACCAACTCAAATGGATAGAGTTAGAATTCAATATCGTTTAAGTTTAATTGACGGAAAAGTTATTGAAGATACTTATGGAAGAAAAGAACCAGTAATTATGCCTCTTACTAATATTATTCCAGGTATGATTGAAGGTTTACAACTTATGCAAGAAGGAGGAAAATACATGCTTTGGATAAGTCCTGAATATGGTTATGGTGATATGGATTCACCTGAATTGCCAGGAGGAAGTGTTTTGTGTTTTGAAATTGATCTTATTGAAGTTGTTAAAGATTCAAAAGTAAAATAGTATTTTAAAATAATCATTCGATTGAAAAGGAGAATATTTTTAATATTCTCCTTTTTTTTATTTCTTTAATCTTTGTTTTGGCTTAATTTTATTTGACTTTAGTTTCTAAACATCAAGTATAAATTTTATAAGGTGGCACCATACTCAAGTAAGGTGCCACCTTACTTATAGTAACATGCCACCATACATATAGTAAGGTGCCACCTTATAAAATTTATACTTGATTTATCTCAATAATAATAAGAACTTAGATAAGTTTTTCTTTATTTAATGATTTTTTCTCTTGATTATGGTTATAAAATAAAAATAGATACCTTCTAAAGAAAAGGTATCTATTACTTATGATTTAGATAAAAAGGGATAGAGAAATCCTCTGTTATATTTCTTATTGTTTACTCTTCTTCAGAGTCTTCAATGTTATTCAAAAACCATTCAATAAATTCTGGTAATTGGGTTAGAGATATGAATCCTTCGTCTTCTGGTTTTTGTGACAAAGGACATAATTCGAAATATTCTAATAATGTAGTACAATTGTATTCGCCAATCATTGCTTCAATTAGAGTATAAACAGCAATCAATTGATCTTCGTCTTCTTCTTTGCAGTCTTTTAGAGCTATCTTTAGTCCGAATTTTTCATTAAATTCGTTGTCCTGATTTTCTAATGGCATAAACCAAAGGTCTTTGCTGTTTAGAGTGTAATCCTCAAATTTAATTCTTACTTTCCCTCCTTGAGGTTGTTTAAATGCAATAATATCCCAGAAATCTAATATTGGAATATTGGTGCAAATTTCAATTACATCTTCAAAATACTCTTCATCGCCTTCTGCAGAAAATATAATTTTTCTCCCATTGGTTGTTAACTCTCCCAATTCGTAGCTTATCCCTTCGGAATAGGTTGCTAAAACACTGTCAAATTCTTCCAATAACTCATCCTTCTCTTTTTGAGGAAGGTTATCTACATCCATTAAGTATTCGCTCTTAGTTTGAAACCAATCCCAAAACTGATTTACTGTAATTTTTTTCATAATATTATATGTACTTCTTTTTCTAAATTAATGTTGAATATGTTTTTTATTGATTTTTCAATTTCATTTGCAAGATTAACAATTTCTTCCCCTTTAGCATTTCCATAGTTAACCATAACCAAGGCTTGTTTTTCATGCATGCCAACATTTCCTACTCTTTTCCCTTTCCATCCTGCTTGTTCAATTAGCCATCCAGCAGCAATTTTTACTCCTTTTAAGGAAGGATAAGAAGGTATTTGTGGGTAGGTTTCTTTAAGAGAATTAAAATGTTCTTGATTAATTATAGGATTTTTGAAAAAAGAACCTGCATTTGGTAATTCCTTAGGATTTGGAAGTTTGGAATTGCGAATTTGTGTAACTAATTGACTCATTTGTTTTGGATTAGTTATTTTAATTGCTTCTCTTTCTATTTTCTCTTTGATGGCAGAGTAGGAAGTGTTTGGTTTAGGATTTTTAGATAATTTTAATCTGATTTTCCAAATGATTTCTAATTGTGTTTGGTATTTAAATATGGAGTATCTATAGTCAAATTTGCACTCTTCGTTATTATATTCCTTCCATTGGTTTGTTAGTGGATTGTAGGTTGTACAGCAAAGAAAACTATCTTTAATTTCTTGTCCATAGGCTCCAATATTCTGTACAATTGCTGCTCCAACACTTGAAGGAACTGCTGCCAAGTTTTCAATTCCCCACCAAGAGTTACCACATGCAAAGTTAACTAAATCGTTCCAGTCTTCTCCTGAATAAGCTTCAATAACAATACTATTCTTATCTTCTTCAATTATTTTAATTCCTTTGTTTTTGATAAGTAAAACTGTTCCATTAAAATAGTCATTAACAAAAACTGAATTGCTTCCCAAGCCTAAAATAATATTTTTTGTAGAGAAGAAATCTGGGTTGGAATTAATTAAATAGAGATCATCTTCATTGTTGATTTCTATTAATTTATTTACAGTGCAGCTAAGTCCAAAACTATTTAGATGCTTTATATTGTAATTAGAATGTATCATAAATGATTGAAAAAATAATGTACAAACTTACAAAAAAATGGAGAAGGACTGCTGAATTGTTAATAATAATTTTTATTTTTGTAGAATCAAATCAAACAAAATACTGCTATGAAACACAAATCACTACTTTATAATGATAGCATAATAGTTAATTACCAAGATGAAGGACAAGGCTCTGAAACATTAGTGCTTTTACATGGTTTTATGAATAATTTGGATATTTGGGCTAATTATGCTTTTAGATATATGAAAGAGATTAGAGTAATTGCTATTGATCTTTTGGGACATGGAGAAACGGGAGATAGTACCGAAATTCATACAATGGAACTTCAAGCAAATATGGTTAAGGCAGTTTTAGATCATGTTGGAGTAACTAATTGTGTTTTTGCTGGGCATTCAATGGGAGGATATGTTGCTTTGGCTTTCTGTGAACTTTATCCAAGCTATGTAAAGGGACTTTGTTTGCTTAATTCACATGCTTTAATGGATACTGATAAAGCTAAAGAAAACAGAATAAAGACATGTGAATTTATAAAAAATAGTCGTGCTGCATTTATTGTAAGCTTTATTCCAGAACTTTTCTATTGTGAAAATAGAGAAAGACTATATCCCGAAATAAAGGATATTCAAGATATGGCAATGATGATGAAGACAGAAAGTATAATTTCTTCTCAAATGGGAATGCTACAAAGACCTTCAAGGCTTGATGTGTTGGCTGAAGCTAAGTTTCCTGTACTTTTTATTGCAGGGAAAAAAGATCCAAGAATTGTAATGGAAAATATATTTGCTCAAGCAATGATGCCTTATCATTCAGAAGTAATGATGTTGGATGATGTTGCTCATATGGCACATGTTGAAGAATTTGAAAAAGTTAAGCAAAGGTTGTTGCCTTTCGTTCATTTATGTTATATCTAAAAGGAGGAAATCCACAAAATGAACATAAAACAATATCAAATACTATTAACTTTTTTACTATTTATATTTATAAGCCAAGTAGCATTATCTCAAAATAAATCTTACCCAAAGAATAACTTTTCTCCACCTATTAAGCTACCTATAACTCTTTCTGGAAGTTTTGCTGAGTTAAGGCCAAATCATTTTCATTCAGGAATTGATATAAAAATTGGAGAGAAAGAAGGAGAAAAAGTATATTCTCCTTTTAATGGAGAGGTGTCAAGAATAAAGATTCAAGCATTTGGAGGAGGGAAGAATCTCTATATTCAGCATACAAATGGATATACAACGGTTTATATGCATCTTCAAAAGTTCTCATATAAGATTGAAAAGTATGTAAGGAATTATCAATACGAAAAGCAAACCTACGAATTTGATATTAATATTCCTAAAGGAAAACTAAAAATTGAAAAAGGAGAGTTGATTGCTTATGCTGGAAATTCAGGTTCAAGTTCAGGACCTCACTTACATTATGAAATAAGAGACTCCAAAACTGAAAATATAATTAATCCATTGCATTTTGGATTAAATGTAGCTGATACAACTTCACCTTATATATCTTCAATTTTAATTTGTCCTGAAGGTGAATATTCAAGAATTGAGGGAATGAGAGAAAAACAAATTTTTGATAGCATTAAAGATTTTGACACAATTAGAGTTACAAATAAAATTTCTTTAGGTTTAAAAGCTTTTGATAAGGAGAATGATTTAAGTTCAAATAATGGTGTATATTTATATAGCATTAAAGTAAATGATAAGTCTTTTTGGGATTTTCAAATTGATGAATTTTCTTTTTCTAATTCAAAATATATTAATGCATGTATTGATTATGAACAATATTCAACAACAGGACAAAGATTTCTTATAACTAAAAAACTTCCAAATAATAACTTCCCCAATTTTATAACATATAGTAATGATGGAATATTGGAGTTTGAAGTAAATGAGACTAAGAAAATAGAATTTATCATTAAAGATTTTCAGTCAAACACAAAAACATTAACCTTCTTTTTGCAAAGTAAACCTGCATTTCCAAGCAATTATCACATAAATAATGAAAAACCAACTCATATATTTTATTGGCAAAAAGATAATAAAATAATAGATGAAGGCATTAAAGTTGTAGTCCCTAAAAATGCACTATATGATGATTGTTATGTCACTTATGAGAAAGTTATTGATTCATTAAGTCAAGAACCAATCTATAAGATTCTTTCCAATGAAGCATTACATACTTATATGGAGTTGAAAATTCAAATCCCAGAAAAATTATTAGAGAATCCTAAACTTAAAAATAAGTTTTTAGTTGTAGAAAAGAAAGGTAAATACATTTTTTCAAAAGGAGGTAAACAAGTGGAAAATGAAATTTATGCGAAAGTAAATTCTTTTGGAGAGTATGGAGTTTCATTCGATACTATATCTCCAACCATTAATGCTGTAAACTTTAAACCAAATAAGAAACTAAGTAAAAAGCAGAAAACACTAAAGGTTAGAATTAAGGACGATTTATCTGGAATTTCAAATTATAAAGGTTATTTGAATAATAAATGGGTCTTGATGGAATATGATGGGAAAAATTCAACATTAATCTATACTATAGATTCAAAAGAACTTAATCGTTCAACAAATACTCTAAGAGTAGTTGTTACAGATAGAGTTGATAATATTGGAGAGGAGAGATTTGAAATCCTGAAATAAATTTCCTTAATAATTTTTATGGAAGACTAATAACAATGCTTATTCCATTATAGGAGTATGATGCTATATTATCACAAGAAGTTTGGTCAGAATTACCAAAATTAATTATGTTAGTGTGTTCAAATTTTGTATCTAAATCTTTAGTGTAGAGTTTTATGTCTCCGGATATTAGCCAATTACATGCTCTATTAAAGGCGAAATAAGGTAACCCATCATTAATTGATTCAGAATTGTGTGATGAGAAAATCCAATTTTTCCCTTTCTTGTCATGAGTTTCACCATTGCTAAAAAGGAGATTAAGTGTTTTGTCATCTTCAAATGTATTTGTACTGAAGCCTTCTTTATAGAAAACATATCTTTGAGTTGAAAGAAAAACACTTCCTTGAGTTGTTTCTATTTGTGCGGAATCAACACTTATATTTTGAGTCGGATATAATGTATTATCATAGCGATTTGTTAATCCTTCATATTTAATCTTAAGTTTCATATTTGAGTTACATTCGGTTTTGAAATTAAGATTTGAGGATATAGGATCTGCCAAAACTACAGTTGACATATAATAATTTTCAGTTCGAGCATCGATAACAGAAAGAGAATCCTTCCAATATGCTGAAATATTTGCAATAATTTTCCCTTTTCTAAGTCTATGGTCAAAACAATCAATTGTGTCATTCCCAAAATCAATAGTAAGAGTCATTGGATATTCAGATGTTTGAAGTGGGTCTTGCTTTTCTTTAGTTATAATAGGATAAGAAGAATTACTATTGTTTATAATTGCCTCTTCATCAAGAGCTAATTGAATTAAGTGAGCAATATTTGAAATTGCCATTTCTGCAGAGGTAACCCCTTGTTCAACAATAAAACTGTCTTTTGTTGAAAATGTTCCAGTGGAGTTAATAATATTATCTTCCTCTGTGCATGAAAAAAAGAAAATTATTGATAAGAGTGTTAAGTATATTGATTTTCTCTTCATTTTATTTTATAAGTTTGGATTGAATTAATAGGACAAAATTAATATTTTTCTTGAAATATTTGGTAGTTAAAATAAATTTTCGGAATTTTGCACTCCATTTTGAAAAGAATAATAACAGTTTAAACATATATAATCATGTCTAAGATTTGTGAAATAACAGGAAAGAAGGTAATGTCAGGACATAAAGTTTCTCACTCAAATATCAAAACAAAGAGAAAGTTTTATCCAAATCTTCAAACAAAGAAATTCTTTATTCCAGAAGAAAATATTTGGGTTACATTGAAAGTTTCTGCTGCAGGTATGCGTACTATTAATAAAAAAGGTATTATGGCTTGCTTAGAAAACTCAATTGAAAAAGGTATAATAAAATTATAATAATATATATTTTTATTGGTTAATATTACTGTCTTCAATTATTTTGGAGACAGTTTTTTTATTTACTAAAATTTAGAAGTTATGTTATATTCATTTGACAGAGAGTTTAGAGTAGAATATTATGAAACTGACAAAATGGGAGTTGTTCATAATAGTGTTTATTTTTTGTATTTCGAAAAAGGAAGAACTGAAACTATGCGTCATTTAGGCTTTCCTTACAACGAAATTGAAAAAAGAGGAGTAATGATGCCTTTAGTTGATCAATACTGCAAATATCTATCGCCTTCTTACTACGATGATATTTTAACAATTAGAACTTTTATTGATGAAATGCCTTGTTCTAAGTTTAATTTTCGATATGAAATTTTTAGAAAAGAAGCTGATAATAAAATAACACAAATTGCTCAAGGTCACAATTCTCTTGCATTTGTTGATATGAAAACCAATCGACCAATGCGTCCACCTGAATGGATGACTAAAATATTAAATGAAAAATTAGGAAAATAGAAAATTAGTTGTATCTTTGCACACTCAAAAAAATATTTAATAATTTAAAAGAAAGAGGTATTAATTATGATTATAATCCCTATTAAAGAAGGCGAAAACATTGAAAGAGCTCTTAAGAAATTAAAGAGAAAATTTGAAAAAACAGGCGTTGTTAGAGAACTACGTGCAAGAAAACAATTTGATAAACCTTCTGTAATAGCAAGAGAGCGTAAGAGAAAAGCTATTTATATCCAAAAGCTTAGACAACAAGCATTAGATAAATAATTTACGCTTTAATCATAAATAAAAAGGTCTGGAAATTTGTTTTTAGGCCTTTTTTGTTGTATATTCGCTACGTGAAATTGGACGAATTTATCAACTATTTAATTACTGAAAAGCATTACTCTACCCATACAGTAACTGCTTATACAACCGATTTAAAACAATTTGAACAATACATCAAAAAGTTTTTTGATAAGAAAGAGGCTAAGGATGTTAATTCAGATATGATTAGAGATTGGATTATGCAATTGAGTGAAGATAAAATATCCAATCGTTCTATAAATCGCAAGATAGCTTCATTAAGAACTTATTTTCATTTTTTAATCAAAGCCCAAGAAGTTAAGAAAAATCCTCTTTTGAAAATAGCTCCAATAAAATCTTCCAAAAGAAATCCTATTTTTATTATGGAAGATGATATGGATAAGATTATTCATAATATTGAATATGAAGATGGCTTCTATGGAGATAGAGATAAATTAATAATCCACTTACTTTATGCAACTGGAATGAGAAAGTCAGAACTGCTAAGTTTGGAGGAAAAGGATTTTGATCTTTCAAAACAGGAATTAAGAGTATTTGGAAAGAGAAGAAAAGAAAGAGTTATTCCAATTGGAGATAAAATAATTAGTTTATTCAAAGAATATTTGAAGAAAAAGAAGACTTTAGGAATTGGGGAGGAAAAACTATTTGTTAATGATAAAAATGAGGCTCTTTCAATAGCTCAGTTGGATAAGATTGTAAAAAAATATCTATCAATTGCAAATGTTGAAAGAAAGTCTGCGCATATTCTAAGGCATACTTTTGCAACACATTTAATGAATGAAGGAGCAGATATAATGAATGTGAAGGAGTTGTTGGGACATCAGTCTTTAGAAGCTACACAAATTTACACTCATAATACTATTGAGAAGCTAAAAAGCGTTTATAAACAAACACACCCAAGAAGTGAATAAAAGTAAAAAGTTTTTTACTTAAACAAATAAATAAAGGAGGTTTAATATGAACATTAACATTAACGCAGTGAAGTTTCGTATGGCAGATAAGCTAGAAGACTTCATAATTGACAAAGTTTCAAAATTAGACAAATTGGTTCCTGATAATTTAGGAGCAGAAGTAACCCTTAAGGTTGACAAACCAGAGTCAGAAAATAATAAAATTGTAGATCTAAAACTTTTAGTAAGAGGATATAATCTTTTTGCATCGAAGCAAGGAGATAGTTTCGAAAAATGTACTCAAGACTGTGTAGATGCTCTAAAGGCTCAGATAGACAAACATAAAAAGGACAAATAAAGGGTTGTCGACAAAACAAATATAAATGTAAAATTAGTCCCGCACTCATAATGTGGGACTCTTTTTATGAGAAAATAAAGCAGAAAATAATATGGAAGATATACTTCAAAAATTAGGAATTAAGAAAGAAGGAAATGATATTCTTTCCTCCGAACTTATCCATCACTACGTCAATTTAAGGCTTATTGCTTTGGATTTACCAATTGATGAGAGTGATAATACAAATCAAAAAGATTCAAACTTAATCGATATAATTAAGGGATTAATAGATAACTACAAAGAAAAAGAAGATTTATCAGCAAATGGGTTTTGTCCAAGTGATGAAAGGATACAAAATTTCTTGACAAAATATTTTAAGGATGTTGAGGGAATTGATGACGTTAAATTACCTATTAAAACATTCACTCTTGATAATTATGGTGTAGCAAGAGAATTATCAATACCAAAGGGAGAAGATAGATATATTTCAGATTATGTTTCATCATATAGAATTAAACAAGGGGTTTTGCATAATCCAATAAAAGACAGAAGAACAACAAAAGGAGTTTTTCATGTCGCTGAAGGAGGCCTACCCATTCCAAATAATACTAAGGCAGTTCCTATTAATGCAGCAAAGTATATTTTCTCAAAAGCTTTTTCTGAGAATACAGATATATTAAATATTCCCTATACAGCCAATAATCCAAAACCTGCAAAAAGCTTTGTGTCTCTATTGCTTCGTCCAATTGTATGCCCAGAGGTAAAAGGAGTAACAGAAAGAAAGACAATGGAAGTAAGATTCTTTGCTCCTGGAAGCTTAGTTAGTAATCTTGATTTTGTTGAAAGCATATTTGGAAATGGAGGAAGTCCATATCATATTAAAAACGACTCTGCTTTAGATATTTTTCATTGGACTGGACATACTGGTTGTGTTGTTTTAGCCCCTCAATTAACTAAGTTAACCAAAAAAGAAGTTGGTCTTCCAAATGTTACAAATGCAACATTACGCCAAAAAAGAGATGGAATGTGTTGGGAAAAAGAAGATGAACTTTATAATGATGGACAATCATTTAAACTTACAATTAGAACAGAAGAAGGAATAATAGTTACAGTAATTGCTGATAATTATTTTGGTTATTCAAAGAAGGAAATCAAAACTATGATTAGTTATTCTTCCAATCTATATGGAAATACCGAAGAAGAACATGCAGGAGGAGCATTAGTTTTCCCCGCTTACAATCAAGGAGATTACTATTTAGCTAAGCCTTCAAAAATTAAATATTCTTTCCAAAACACTATAGACAGTCTTACAGATAAAATTGAAGTTTTTCCTTCAGGATATGGAATAGACAAAGAATATAAAAACATATATTACCTTCCAGAAAACGTTGAGTTTAATGTTAGTACTCAATCGATAACTTGGGAAAAAGATCATAAAAATCAAAAGCTCAAACTCCTTCCTAATAATATTTACATTTTGCCAAATGGCTCTAAGTTTAGAATGGAGAAATATATTGGAGCAGCCAATTATCGTTTAATTGAAGTATATGGAGATGGAACTTTCTGTCACAAACCTTGCACAGTTTCAGGAGGAGGTAAGAGTGAAATTTCTAAATCTATTCTTGATGCAATAATTTCAAGTCCTTTCTTTATTAATGATTTTGATAATGACTTTAAGAAAATAGAAGAGATTTTTAATTATGACTATTCAAGAAGATTTAAGGGTATAGAAGATGCAATTCCAATGAGCAGGACTTTCTTAGACAGTAAGCGTTCTATGGGTTCAGTAATTAAACTTCTGAATGTTTCAAGCAAGTACACTGATGAATATAACACTTGGCTCCAAAGCATTCCTCAATATATTAAAGGATTAGCTTTTATTGTTAAACGATTCTATAAAGAAGAATGGGGAAATGATTGGAAGAAACATTTTAGTGTAGATATTTTAAATGGAATTAATGGAAATGAGCTTAAGTTTGATGATAAAAAGATATTTGCACGTTATTTAAGAGTAGGCTTCCAAGAGAATGGAAAGTGGAGAACTTTCAAACTTAGACAAGATTATGCTCAAGCAGATAAATTACAAATGGAAGATGATATAACAGCATCAATTGTTGTTCCAACCAATCTTTTAGGTAATGTAGGTAAGGCAAAAGATAATCCAAGTGTTAAGATAACTGAGAACTGCGAGTTTAGATTTTTCCAGCGTCCTGATGATGCAATTGTTCGTGGATATGATAAAAAGGCAGAGGAAGACATTGCAAGTCCAAACACTTTCATTTCTAATTTTGAACCATTAAGTATTGAGGATGCAAAAGAAATGATTGAAGATGTAATTAACTTTGACAATTTTACTCTTCCAATGCAAAATCTAATTAAAGATGTTGTTGAAAGCCAAGACTCAGCTTATTTTGTTTCTTCAGCTCATCCTCGCATTGTTAATGGAAAGCCTTCTGCAAATGTTCGCTATCTTCAAACAAGGGATGATATTGTTAATCCTTTCAATAAATATGTTGCAGAAATTGGAATGCGACTTGCAAGAAACCTTAAGGCACAAGAGAACTTGCATTTTACTGTAAATGCAGTTTTACCAGGAAGAAGAAATAATCCAAAGGCTGATGGTATTAGACCTCTTGCGGTATATAATCCTATTCATTATCAGGAATTGCCAGAATTGTTTATGGATTTTATTTGCAGTCTTACAGGTAAGTCCCCTTCCACAACTGGAGCAGGAAGTGAAGGAGCTTTAACAAAGGCAGCTTTCAATGCTCTTTGTGCAGTAACAGACCTTAATAATGCACTTCTTTCCTACATTCTAACAGGCTATAATGGTTTTACAACTCCAGCAGGACATATAGGAAGAAAATATAAAATCTCTCACGATATAAGTCTTCTTATTCCTGAACTTTGGTCAAGATTAACACCAAGAGAAACTAATCCAGAATTTATGATTGAGGACAAAGGACTTGAAAAACTTAATGACTTTGTTTATAATGGCAAAGTTGTTAAGGCATCTGTTTTAGGATATAGAATAACAAAACATTTCGTCAACCATTATTTTGGAAGAGTATTTGAAAATCCAAATGTTGTTTTTGAAGATGATATGCTTCAGCCAGAGCTTCAAAGTATGGATGAATTTGTTGATGGAATAAATAATATTGTTGAAAACTATAGTATTGTTGCAAAGAACTATTTTGAAGATGGCTCTGTTGAAAAGGCAATACCACCATTAAAAGCGCTTCTTAATATAATGGTTAATGGTGAGTTTGAAGGAAAGGGAATTGAATCCAAAGAAATAAGGGATATGTTTAGCAGGGATTATGTTTTAAACAGTCAATGGTATAAGGAAAGATTGAAAGCTAAACAAGAATATGACTTAACTTTATGGCGTCGACATAAAGAATATTTAAACAACTTTTTATCTAAAGCACAAAACTTAAGTAAAGATAAAAATGAGCTTTTGGAAGAAAAGCAAAGAGAGATAGAAAGAAGAATTTCCTATTATGCAACAAATGAATATTACGAAAGTCTTATTGGAACAATAGGAAAGGATATTCTTTAATCGAAACGAATACTCTTAATAGGGTCAATTTTACTAATGCTTCGAGCAGGAATTAATAGAGCAGCCACGCAAATTATTATTGTTACGAGATTAACCATGATAATTTGTATGGCTGAAATCTCTATTGGAACAGAAGTTAAGAAATAGCTTTCTTGTGGGAGTTTGAAAATATTAAATTTATCCTGAATAAAAGCAATTCCTAATGCCAAAGCATTTCCAAACAAAAGTCCTCGAAGAATAATATAAGTTGCATTATAAAGGAAAATCTTGATAATACTTTTGCTTGTTGAACCCATACTCTTCAAAACACCAATAGTTGTTGTCTGTTCAAAAATAATAATTAGAAGAGTTGAGGTAATGGTAACTATTGAAACAAGCATCATAATAATTAGAATAAGAACCACATTACTATCCAAAAGGTCAAGCCAAGAAAACAAATTAGGCTCAATTTCCTCAATTGTTTGAATTGTCATATTCTCTCCTAAAGAATAGTAAATTTTTTCAGAGGTCTGATCTAAAAGAGAGAAATCTTTAAGCAAAATTTCATAACCTTCCACTGTATCCTTTCCCCAGGAATTTAAACCCTGCACTTGAGCAATATCACAAATAACAAATCTTTCATCATAGTCGCTTAGCCCTGTTTCATAAATTCCCACTATGCTAAAAGCTCTTGCTCTGTAGTTATTATCAATATAGAAAAACACTCTTAACTTATCTCCAATAGACAAATTGAGTTTTTCTGCAACCACCTTTGAAACCAAAGCCTCAGAGCCTCCATTTGTTTTTATATTCAAAAACCTGCCTTTTTTCAAATAGTGATGAAAGAAAGTAGTGTCATAATCCTTATCCACACCCTTTAGCATAACACCTTGGAAGTCTGTTTTTGTTTTTATAACTCCTCCCTTGGTTGCAAAAGGACTTATGGATTTAACATTATTAATACTTAAAAGCTCTCCCTTCTCTTTTTGAGAAAGAGAAATTCCATCTAAACTTTCTGACTGTTTTAAATTATAAGGTAATACTTGAACATGAGAAGCAAATCCAACAATCTTTTCTTTAATTTCCGATTTAAAACCTTGAAGAATAGAAATGGAAAGAATCATAACTGCTACTCCAAGTGTGATGCTTAAAGTTGCAATAATTATAATAGGTCGAGAAAGATTTTTACCCTTACGTTTAATTAATCTTTTTGCAAGAAAATACTCATAGTTCATTTTGCAAAAGTAATCAAAAACAAATTAAAACATATAACCTATTTTCAGATTTGCGTTTATTACACCATAAGATTTGCCATCATTTCCTCCATTAAAACCAAAATGATGTTCATCGTCCATATTTAAGTCTAAAAAACCTTCAATATTTCTTGTTTTATTATAGTAACCTAATCCTATTCCAATATTATATTCTATTACAAATCTGTTAATATTCCATTGATATCCAACATTGCCAATTAATGCAATATAATATTTTCTCAGTCTCTCGTATTCCACTTCTCCTTCTTCATCAAGAATTACAGGAGTAGATTTTTTAATTATCCCTCTAAAGATATCCCAATCCAAATCATTTTCAATATGAACATTTTTATCATACATGCAAAAAGCAATTTCAGGCAATAGATAAAGTCCTTTCATAAATGAACGTTTAATTTTTCTGTCTCCAAAATAGAATTTATATCCTCCTCTTAAAGCAAATCCCATTGGATCTCTGTTATAAGAGTCATATCCTAACCCAATTAAACTAACATTTGCTTCAATACTTCTTCTTGGAGAAAGGCTCCTTTCATAGGTTATTTGAGTGTATCCATAAACAAAACTTGTGGGTTTTATCTTAATTATATTCTTTTTTAAAAGGGAAATGTCTCTATAGATTGAATCGTTTTGAGCATTGAGGCTTAATGAGATAACTAAGCAGGTAATAAGAAAAAAAATCTTCTTCATAAGCATTATTTATAATTGTTTCCAATGACAAAAGTACAATAATAATTAAATAAAAGCTAAAAGGGAGGAATTTTATTGGATAATAGGCTCTTTTAATTGGTTTTTCAAATAGAAGTTACTACTAAAATTTAATTATATAAGAGATAAATTTCTCAAACCCTTATTATAGTTTAATTATATCAAGAAAAAATTTGCTAAAGTACGATTTAATTTTTGTAAGGTGGCAGGTTACTGTGTGTATCCTGCCACCTTACACATAGTAACCTGCCACCTTACATGTAGTAACCTGCCACCTTGCAAAAATATTCCTTATATAAATAAATTTTTTCTTGATTTCAGTAGATTTATATCTTATAAAAATAAAAAATAACAGGATTAAAATTCCATTAATTAGTCTTTGAAAAGCTTATTAATGCAAATGATTTATTTGTTGCCAAAGAAATTGAAAAGGGATTGTAGGATTTTCTTATTGATTAATCAATGTAAAATCTCTAATGCTTAACCTGTGATAAACTATTAAACTTTGGAAGAAGTAATCTCTTTAATTGTTCTGGAGTTAAAGAGCATAACTGAAGCAAAGAAAATATAAAACATTCTTCCTGCTATATTGTCTAATGTGTCTTCGGTTAACATTGATATCAAAACTATAAAAGCAAAAGCTAAATAGAAATAGTTTGTTGATAATTGTGCTTTAAAAGGGGGATAGATAATCCAAAAAAGAAATAAAATAAAACCCAAAAGACCAAAGGTAACGAAAATGTTGAGGTATTGGTTGTGAGATTTATATCCAGAGTTGCATAATTGTGAATTGCTTTTGCAAAGGTTGTCAGCAAACTCTTTTTCAAAATCGCCAGTACCCACTCCATAAAGAAAGTTTTCTTTAATTATTTCAATAGAATTACGCCATAGTTCCACTCTTTGCAATTCCGATGAACCTACAATTTGACCAGTTTCTTTAAAGGAGTTCATTTGATAAAACATCTTATAGAGTCTTCCTCGAAGAGAGAACTTTTCAGTGTATGCTTTATTTGCAATACCGTTTTTTATGTTTTCAATATCTTTATCTGTTAGCTCATCAAATCTTTTAGCATCCTTATATGGAGAAATTGAATTCATATACCTTAGCAATATATTAAAGTTTTCTCCAATTTCTTCTCCAGTTCTTGCCTTCCAAGAGGCTTCCAATTCCTCAAAATTGCACATCAAATAGATATAATTACCATTTTCAATTAACTTTACTTCTTTCAAATTATGGTAATCATTGCCAAGAGGAGTTTTGGTTAAGAGAGGTTGTGAGTAAACCTTATTGGGAGTAAAGAATAGTTTATACTCTCTCGCTAACCAAAAGCAAGAAAGGGATATTGCAATTATGTAAAGACTCAAGACAATATAGCTTATTTTATTCTTGTGTTTTTGGATTAAAAGGAAAGGGATATAGATAATCAAAAATAAAGATAGAATTAATATTCCAGTTAAGGCTTGAGTTAGGATAAGATAAGTGATAAACCAGATTATTATACTTAAAGAAAGAATTTTGATTGCAAGGGAGAGAGTTTTGTAGTTATGTGAAAAGAGTTTGGCAATAACTAAAATGGCAAACACAAGGTTTAGGGAGAAACGAATATGAGAGGTTGAGGGAATAAGAGTTCTTAAGTTTGGATAATCAGTTGAAAGAAGATTTACTATTCCCCATATAGTTCCAATGAAAAGAGAAATAACATATCCTCCAAAACCAATTTTAATGATTTCTTTTTTAATATCCGTCATAGACAAAATGCCTACAGGGACAACTAAAAAAGCAATCTTTCTAATAAGTTCATTAAATCCAAAGCTGAGATTATCTGTCCAGATAAGTCCAATTATATGAAGGAAGAAGAAACTAAGTAAGACTAAAAGGATTTTCTTTTGCGATTTGATGTTTTCCAATTTCTCTTTCCAAGAACCAATAAAAAAGATTCTAACCAAAAGCATCACAATTCCCAAATTGATTAGAAATATTGAAAGACTAATTCCAGCAACGCAAATCAATATGGTAAGTATGTCAAAATAGTAAGTAAGGTTTCTTTTCATCAAATTCTTTTCATTACTTTTAGGTATATGGAAAAACGATTTTTAATAGAATATATTTCATAAACTTATAAATATAAACCAAATTTTATATCTTTGCACCTTTAAAAATTCCAAAATAACTACAAACTAATAAAATACTTATGAAAAAGTTAGCGGTAATAGCCTTTGGAGGTAATGCACTATTGAGAAGTGGACAAAAAGGCACATACAAAGAACAAATTAAGAATGTAACCGAAACCTGCGATAGTTTAACCAATCTTCTAAAACAAGACTATAATATTGTAATTGGACATGGTAACGGACCGCAAGTAGGAAATGTAATGCTTCAACACGAAGCAGGAAAGAAAAAATTTGATATTGAAGCTATGCCAATGGATTTTTGTGTTGCAGAAACTCAAGGTTCAATTGGATACCTTATTGAATTAGGCTTTAGAAATGTATTTGCAAGAGAAAATATAAATAGAAATGTTCTTACATTATTAACTCAGGTTGTTGTAGATAAAAATGATCCAGCTTTTCAAAATCCAGTTAAGCCAGTAGGACCTTATTATTCAAAAGAAGAAGCAGAAGCTTTTGCTCAAGAAACCGGAGCAACTTATGCTAAAGATTCAAAAAGCGACAAATATAGAAAGGTTGTTGCATCTCCAAAACCATTAAAGATAAACAATATTGAATTAGTTAAGGAATTGGCTCTTGAAGGAAATGTTGTTGTTACTGTTGGAGGAGGAGGAATTCCAGTAATTGAAGAAAATGGAATTATGGGAGTTGAAGCAGTTATAGACAAAGACCTTGCTTCAGCATTAACAGCAGTTGAAATTGGAGCAGACGAGTTTTATATTCTTACTGATGTTCCAAAAATATATATTAATTTCCGTAAGCCAGGCGAATTAGCACTTGATGTTATAACTATTAAAGAAGCAGAAGAATATCTTGCTCAAGGACATTTTGCAGAAGGTTCAATGGCACCAAAGGTAAGAGCAGCACTTCATTTTGTTAAGAATGGAGGAAAAGAATGTATAATAACTGAAGCAGGTCAATTAGGAAACCCAAAATGTGGAACAAGAATAGTTTGGTAAAAGACTAATAACAACATTAAGAGAATATTAAAGTCTTTTAATTCAACTAAAATTTTAGTTAAAAAGTGGTACAATTGTAATATTGTATCACTTTTTTATTTCCAACTAAGAAAAAAATGTACCTTTGCCCTAATTATAATCAAAACTTTTTTAATAATATGAAAAAAATATTGTTATCTCTATTTGTTTTGTGCTTATGTATATCTGGATTAAAAGCACAACAAAAATTCTATCCTCAAATTAATAAAGTAACCATTTTCAGCAGTACTGCTCAAATTGAAAAATCCTTAGAGGTTTTTTTAGTTAAGGGATATAATGAAATAAAACTTTCGGGTAATTCTTCTAAATTAAACACTCAAAGTATTCAGTTTAATTCTTCTAAAGACTTTGTAATAACAGATTTTTCTCCCTACATTCAATTAGTTAAATCAAATCAAAAGCAGGAAGATAAACTTACAGATCAAGAAAAAGCAAGAGTTAAGATTATCAAAGATTCAATTGAATTATTAAAAGATAGAAGAAAAGCTATTAAAGATAAGAAACAAATATTGGATAAAGAAAGGACTACTTTAACCAATATTAAAGAAATTGATTCTCCTCAACAAGCTGATAGTATAATCGATCTAAAAGAAGCATTAGAATATTTCGAAGTAAAAACAGTTGAAATAAGCAAACTTCTTTATGATTTAAGTTTGACTGATATAGAATTAAAGAATCAAATACGAAAACTGAATGATGACCTTAAAATTATTCTTCAAGATGATGAACAGGGAGATAAATTAAGCAAGGAAGAATTTTATATCAAGTTAAATCTTTATGCAAAGAATGAAGTTAAAACCACTATTAACTATAAATATAATGTAAGTGGAATTGAATGGACACCAATTTATGATATTAAGTTCTCTTCTTTAAATAAACCTGCAGTATTTCTACTTAAAGCAGAATTTCAACAAGAAACAGGAGAAGATTGGAACGATGTTTCAATTGTATTTTCAACCGAAGAACAAAGCTCTAATATTATGCCAGTTGATCTTAAGCCTATGGTATATAAAAAGATAATGCCAGGAGAAAGACCAAAAACTGTTGCAACTGTAAGTACAGTTGATGATATAATTGCAACAGTTGGAGGAGTTTCGGATAATGATGGTGGAACAACAAGAGGAGAAGGAAGTATGGTAACTTATGTTAATGGAGTTGCTAAAAAGGGTTCTGTTACTATTCCAAAACAGGCCATTGCAGAAGTTCAGGTTGACCTTGGAGGGACAAGAGCAAGTCAGGCAGAATGTGGTAAGAGAATAACTAATGAAGATATTGAAAAGATGTCTGCAAATACTGTTGATGCGATAATTGCTGATGTTGGCAAAATAAATTTAAGTGAAGATTTACCAACAATTAGAGAAGTAGAAAAACCAAAATATGAAATTATAACTGAAAATGCTTCATCAGGAATAGCTACAAATAATAATTTATTAACTCAAGAATATATTGTTAAGATGAAATACTCCATAAAGAGTGGAGAAAAATCAAAGATTATTCCTTTGGAAGAAAAGAATACTAAGGTAAATTATAAATATTTCTCTATCCCAAAGAAAGAAAAGGTGGTTTATCTTTCTGCATTATTCCCATCTTGGGAAGAGTTAGGATTGGCAAATGCTCGTGCTAACTTATATATTGATGATAAATATGTTAATTCAGCTAATATAAACACCAATCAAACAGCAGATACATTAAAACTATTTGTTGGAAGAGAAAAGAAAATTGCAATTGATAGAAAAGTAATAAAGGGGAAACCAATAGAGGTAAATAGAAAAGGAACTGAGTTGGAACAGGTAATTAATGTAAAGGTAATTATAAAGAACAATAATAATTCTCAAGTTGATATTAAGATTGATGATCAAATACCAATTTCCAATTCTGAAAAAATAACTATTACAAAAGGAGAACTCTCAGGAGCAAATTATAATGAAAAGACTGGTCTTTTATTCTGGGAAACAAGTCTTAAACCGTTAGAATCAAAAACATTTACTTTCTCATATACGTGCAAATATCCTAAAGATGTAATTCTGCCTTTGGATTAATTGAATGGTGTATAAATAATAATGTAAACAAAAAATAAGAATAGGAAATGAAAAAGAATATAATTATAATAATAGCAATACTTTTAATAAGTAATCTTACTTTCTCTCAAGAGGAAACTAAATTATACCCTAAAATTAATAAGGTAACTGTCTTTTCTTCTTCGGCTCAAGTAGAGAAAAGCATTCCTCTTACACTTAAGCAAGGATTTAATGAAATAATTTTATGTGGAAACTCTCCTTATTTAAGAAGGCAAAGCATTCAGTTTAACAATTCATCCGACTTTATTATTACTGAGTTCACTCCATACATTCAAACCGTTAGAAAAGATATAACTGCAGAAGAGAAATTGGATGCCAAGAATAAACAGTTGCTAAGCAATTTAAAAGATTCTTTGAAAAAATTAGATAAAGAGCATTATGATATTGATATCGTTTATAATGTTTATTACAAAGAATTAGAAGTGTTACAAGAATTACAAAATGTTTATCAAACAGATTCTCTTTTGGAAGTAAAAAAGATGAAAAATGTTTTACCTTTTTATAGAAATAAATCAATTGAATTGAAATCTTTGATAGCAAAATATGAAAAAGAATCTCTAAAACTTGATAAAAAGAGAAAAGAAATAGAAACAAATATTCAACTGATACTTCAAGGTGATGAAGAAGCTAAGGAAAATAATATTAATGAATACTATATTAAACTTACTTTATATGCTCAAAAAGAAATTCAAACATCGCTTCAATACATGTATAGCGTAGGTGGAATAAAATGGAATCCTTTTTATGATTTGAAATTTGATAAATCAAGTAATGAATCTCAATTTATTTTGAAAACAGAGTTTCAACAAAATACTTCTGAAGATTGGGAAGATGTTAAATTAGTGTTTTCAACCCAAAATTCAGAAGAACAGGGAGAGCCTTATGATTTACAACCTATGGTCTACTCTCTTTACAGTTCTAATTATATTCCAAAATCAAATGGAATTTTAGTAGGAAAGATTGTTGATGCAAAAACAAATGAACCAATGCCTTTTGTTAATATTATTGTGATGCAAAATGGAGTACAAAAAGGAGGAGCACAAACAGATATGGATGGTAATTATCAAATCAAACCTTTAGCAGCAGGTTATTATGATGTTGAAGCAAGATTTGTTGGATACAAAAAATCTATAAAAACTGGAGTTAGAGTTAGTTCATCAGGCTATTCAGCTGGAGGGAATATCTCTCTTGAACCTTCTTCACAACAATTAGATGAAGTAGTAATTTCTGCATATGCTATTCCTTTATTGGAAAGTCAAGAAGATGATGAATACTATGACGAAGAAGTTTCAGAATCAGATTTTGCTTTTGTTGATGATGCTAAAACCATATCTTCATTTGAAGAAGAATCTTCATCTCAAAATTCTATTGCAGTTTCTCTGGCTAAGGAATATGAAGTTGAAATGAATTATACAATTAAGAGTGGAGAAAAGGCAAAGATTATTCCTTTGGAAGAAAAGAAAGCTAATTCATTCTTTAAGTATTTTGCAGTTCCAAAGAAGGAAAAGATTGTTTATCTATCTTCTCTTGTTCCTGCATGGGAAGATATGGATTTAATTAATGCAAAGGCTAAAATTTATATTGATGAAAGTTATGTAAACGATTCCTATATTTCCATTAATCAAACCTCCGATACGCTTTCAATTCCAATTGGAAAAGATAAGAGAGTTGTTATTGACAGGAAAGTAAGTTTTACTCAGCCAAAGAAATTTAACAGAAAAGGCTCTATTTTAGAAACAACAGTAACAATAGATATTACTGCAAAGAACAATAAAGACCAGGCTGTAAACTTAAGAATTGATGATCAGGTTCCAGTTTCAAATATTGAAGAAATTTCAATTGAGAAAAATGAAATTTCAGGAGCTGTTATTGATGAAAAGACTGGACTTCTTTACTGGGATTTAAATTTAAATGCATCTGAGTCTAAAGCATTTACAATTAAATACACAATACGCTATCCAAAGACTACAAATATTGCTTTTGATTAAAAAGAAATAGTTAACAATCCAAATTTTAGATATGAAATCATTTAAAATAAGACCAATTGTAATTCTTCTTTGCTTTATATCTCCAATGTTTATGTTTTTTGAGTGTGAAGAAGAAGAGGAATTCACTTCCGATTATCCAGATGCTGATGTTTATGTAAGTTTTTTATGTAAGGGAGATAGCGTTTTGCTAACAGATACTACTTCTGTTGTAGTGATTCGCAGTCAAGAGGAATTAAATAATGTATATATTGGCGAAACAGAGTTCAGAAATATTAACTTTGAAAGGTTTTCTTTAATTCTTGGAGCTCGTCAAACTAATCAAAATCTTATTGGGTTTGATTATAAATTATATAGATATGAGAATAACAAGTATTTATACAATATTAAGCCAACGTACTTTGGCTCAATACCAACTTATAAATATTGTTATGCAATTATTGTAAGAAAAATGCCTTTGGATATAGAGGTTGATTTAGAAGTAACTCCAACTTATCTTAATCAATTGGTAAAGAAGCGAGAATAAGTCAACTTTTAGTCAAAAAAATCTTCCTTTAAACTTAATTAAAGGAAGATTTTTTTTATTTCTTTCTTGAAACAATTCAATTTTATAAAGTTTTCTACAATCCAAATAAGGTTTTGAACTTTTTTAATAAGGATTAAATCTGATATAATGGCATTATATTCTTAGTATAATGCCATTAAACCGAACATATAATGCCATTATACTTCCGATATAATGCCATTAAACCGAGAATATAATGGCATTATACTAAATTTATATCAAATTAGAACTTGTTAAATCCTTGTTTAGAGTGGATTAAGTGGCTTCTTTCTTGGTGTAAATAAGCACTAAATTTTAATAGTTTTGTTTTTTATGTAAAAGTCTTTGCGAACGAGAATAAAATATTAACTTTGCAAACTAATTTATAATATCCAATTATATTGTTAATTTAGAAAGGAAAAGAGATTTATGGATTCAGATATTGAATTTAAAGAAAAGTATGATAATGCAAAAGGCTGGAATAAGTTCTTTTTGTTTAATATCTATGCTTTATTACTAGCCCTACTTTTCTTTTTTGGATATAGGTCATTATCATGGGTAATTAGTCTTATTGATAAAGACCTTCCTTTAGATAGTATTTGGGCAGATATAAAAATGGCAATTGTATGGAGCTATATTATGGCTTTTCTATTTTTGCATACAAGATTATTAACACTATCTTCAAATAAAAAGAAGAAAATAAATAAACACAATAAAATTTAATTAATATGGCATTCAATTTAAGAAACAGAAGCTTTTTAAAGCTTTTAGATTTTACTCCAAAAGAAATTCAATATTTTTTGGATTTGGCACGCGACCTTAAACGTGCAAAATATACTGGTACAGAAGAACAACGCCTTAAAGGTAAAAATATAGTTCTTTTATTTGAAAAAGATTCAACACGTACACGTTGTTCTTTTGAAGTTGGAGCTTTAGACCAAGGAGCTCATGTTACTTATTTAGGACCTTCAGGCTCTCAAATGGGTAAGAAAGAATCAATGAAAGATACTGCAAGAGTTCTTGGAAGAATTTATGATGGTATTGAATATAGAGGTTACGACCAATCAACAGTTGAAACATTAGCTGAATATGCTGGAGTACCTGTATGGAATGGTTTAACAACAGAGTTTCACCCAACTCAAATTCTTGCTGACTTCTTAACTATGACAGAACATATTGACAAACCATTAAATAAAATTTCTTTCTGCTATTTAGGCGATGCTAAAAACAATATGGGAAATTCTCTAATGGTTGGTGCTGCAAAGATGGGAATGGATTTCCGTGCTGCTGCTCCTAAATCATGCCAACAAGATGCTGAATTAGTTGCAAAATGTAGAGAAATTGCAAAAGAAACTGGAGCTAAGATAACCATTACTGACAATGTTGAAGAAGCAGTTAAGGGATGTGATTTCCTTTACACTGACGTATGGGTATCAATGGGAGAACCAGCAGAAGTTTGGGAAGAAAGAATTAAACTTCTTCGTCCTTACCAAATCAATATGGATGTTGTTAAGATGACAGGTAATCCAAATGTTAAATTCATGCACTGTCTACCTGCATTCCACAACTTAGAAACTCAAGTAGGTAGAGATATTCATGCTAAATATGGTTTGGAAGCTATGGAAGTTACAGAAGATGTATTTGAAAGCCCAATGTCAATAGTATTTGACGAAGCAGAAAACCGTCTTCACACCATTAAAGCAGTTATGGTAGCTACTCTTGGAGCATAATATTTAAGAAATATAATTGTTCTTAGGAACAAAATTTAAAATCCTTATTCTGTCATGAATAAGGATTTTTTTGTTTTTTTATAATAGTAATGATTATTTATGTACTTTTGCCTAGGAAATAATTTAAAACTATGAAAAAAATTATATTATCTTTACTCGCAATACTTTTATGTTTGCAATCGTATAGCCAAGTTGTAAGAGTTGGAAATGGAACAACAAATAATTTAGAGATTCCTTTCTTTGTTGATGATACTACATCTTCCTTTGTACAGCAAATTTGTACAGCTCAGGAGATTAATCAAAATGGAATGTATATTGAATCAATTGCATTAGAATCTGCTGATTTTGCTTATGTGTGTAGTGGTAATATATCAATATATATTGGTACAACTGCTCAAAGTTCTTTCCAAAATGAATTTATTTCTCTTGAAAATGCAACGAAGGTTTTTAGTAGAGATAATAATGGAGTCTTTAATAATGATCCTTTATATGATTTTAATGATACAATAGTTTTATCTTATCTATATTTAGATAGACCTTATTTGTGGGATGGCAGTTCTGATTTAGTTATAACATTTGTAACTAATAAATCGCAATATAATTATTGTCACAGTGATATATTTGGTTATTTGTCTGAAGAAAACACATTACCTCTAACTCGTACAGCTTATTTAAATTTACCTAATACTTTTACAATTGATTCTATACCTAATTTTGGAAATAATTCTAATTATAGAAACAATATTCGATTTAATTTTACTACTTGCCCTAATGGTTTTAATTTGAATGTAAGTGATATAACACCTAATCAAGCAAGAATAAGTTGGGAAGAAAATGATACCAATTCAAATTGGATATTAGAATATAAATTGGAAACTAATGATTGGAGTAATGCAAATAATGTATATTCCAATGATAATTATATTATTTTAGATTCATTATTAGAGAATAGTAATTATAATGTAAGACTTAGAAATATATGTAATGATACTACTTTTAGTTTATGGAGTGAAGTCTCTTTTAGAACTATTTGTTCTTCAATAGATACTATCCCATATTATTTTGATTTTACTTCAATGGCTAATTATACTCCTTTATGCTGGGGTGGTGATTATTACATATATGATGGTCTTGTTAATATGAGTGTTTTTGATATTGGAAGCCAATCTTATTTTATTTCTCCAAAAGTAACAAGTGATATAAATAGTTTAAGTGTTAAATTCCAAGCAAAAAAGAATTCATGGTCTGATGCGGGTGTTAAATTCTCTTTTGGAGTTATGAGTGCTGCAAATGATACAAATACTTTTTTATCTTTGTTTGATACATTATTGCCATCAATTTACTACACTGATTGGAATTTCTATGAAGTTAATATTGATAATAATATTGTTGTAGGAACAAATAATCATATAGCTTTTAGGATTGAAGCTTTAGGAAGTACAGGTAGCTATGGTATAGGAAAGATTACTATTGATAATAAACTTCCATGTCCAAATGTTTATGAATTTACAACAAATGAAACCACTCAAAATTCAATTTCTTTTTCTTGGAATACTACAAATAACTCTCATAATGGTTATCAAATTGCTTATGCTCTCTATTCTGATACCTTTAATCCAGATAGTGCTACAACAATAATTAATGTGCCTAACACATCATCTTTACCTTTTCTTGTTTCTAACTTAACTCCTTCAACTCATTATTCATTTGCGATTAGACAAAATTGTGGAGGAAATTGGACAATCATTGATGCCTATACAATGGCTTCTCCAGCCATTTTACCATATAGTTGTAATTTTGAAACTCAAGAAGATAGAGATAACTGGATGTTTTCAAATGGTAATTGTGTAAATAAATGGACTTTTGGTCAAGCTATTAATAGTGGAGCTATGACAGGCTATTCTATGTATGTTTCAGATAATAATGGAGATAGTAATACTATGAATTGTTATTCTAATACTGTAGTTACTGCTTCACGATTATTTGAATCAACAGGTGCAGGAGGTTATACAATTACTTTTAATTCTCGAGTTAAAGGGGATTATAATTATGATGATATGTTAAAAGTTTTTGTTGTTGATTCAAATACAAGTTTTATAGGTACTGATACACCTTATCCTCCATATTATGCAACAAAAAATTATGCAAATGGAGCAATATTATATGGAGGAGATGTAAGTAGTTCATATTCTTTTTTGCATAATAATACTTTCCCTTATTTTTATAATAATGCAAATCCTGTTGTAATTAATTCTCACACAATAAATATTCCGTATCAAGGAGAAGCTGGAATTGCCAAGAAGTTAATTTTCTTATGGGCAAATAGAGCAAGTGGACAAAGATATTATCCTGCAGCAATTGACAATATAACAATTCAAGAAAATCCTTGTGCTTCTCCAACTTTAAGTATTTTAAATTCTTATGAAGACAGTGTTGAATTAAATTGGACTGCTGGATATAGTGATAGTACATGGATATTATATTATAAGCCATTTAATTCTAATGTTTATTCTTTTATAAACTTAGACACAACAACATTTGTTTTAGATTGTCCAAATCAAGTTCAATATAATGTTTATGTTAAGGTTTTGTGTGGAAATGGAAATTGGAAAGAAAGTAATGTTATTACCTTTTCTCCTGTGTGTAAGAAAATAACTCTTCCATTTAGTGAGGATTTCAATATTTATTCATCAACATCTTTCCCTATATGTTGGCACAAAACTTCAAACGTGGAATTGAAAAATACAGAAACATATAATCAAACAACATCATTATATTTGAATAATAATTCTTATTTATCACTCCCAATATTAGAAGATACAATTTCAATTTCATCAGCAAATTTATCCTTTAGATTTAGGAGAACTTCATCTGCTTCCAAATTAATAATTGGTGTTATGGAGAATCCTAATGATTTATCCACATTTGATACAATAAATATTATCAACGCTCCTTCAGATAATTTATGGCATAGATTTGAAGTGAATTTCAATAGTTATAATGGATTAGGAAGATATATAACTATATTATCAAAATATACTTCAAGAGTGGATGATATTTATGTTGATTATTATACTCCTTGTGCAAATATTTATGATTTTCGTGTTGACAGTATTACTTATTCAATGGTTAACCTCATATGGGATACTTTCAATTATCAGCACCAAGGTTGTCAAATTTCTTATCGTTTAGAAGGAGACAGTTTAAATAACGAAACAATAATTAACCTAAATGATACAACAATTAATTTCCCTTATACTATTCTTGGATTAAATCCTGCATCAAATTATAGAATTGGAATTAGGCAGAATTGTGGTGGTAATTGGTCATATATAAACATAATAACAAAAGGTGCTCCAGCAACTTTACCATATTATTGTGATTTCAGTAATGTGACAGAAAGATATTCATGGGAAATATCTAACGGAAATGCCCCAAACAAATGGTTTATAGGTCAGGCTGTAAATCAATCTCCAATTGAAGGATATTCTTTATATGTTTCTCAAGATAATGGAGTAAATAATACTTATTATTTTGGATCATTAATAAGTGAAGGTGCAAGTACTGTAGTTGCTTCTCGATTATTTGAGGTTTCTGGGGCAGGAGGTTATACTTTATCTTTTAATTCAAGAATTGGAGGAGAGATTAATTTTGATTATTTAAAAGTATTTCTTGTTGATGAAGATGTTGTATTTACAGGTTCTTCTACACGACCTGATTTCTCTACTACTTCATTTACAAATGGTGTAATCCTTTTTCCAGGAAATAGCTCATATTTTTGTAATCCATCAAATCCAACAACAATAAATAATCATACTATGCAACTTCCATATTTAGGAGCAAATGGAATAATTAAAAAATTAATTTTTGTTTGGACAAATGATGGCCGTGGGGCTCAACCTCCTGCAGCAATAGATAATATTTCTATTGTTCCAAATAATTGTGTAGTTTCAGCATTAAATGTTTCCAATATTACCGAATCAAGTGCATTAGCATCATGGACAGCCTTTGCAAATGATAGCTCTTGGTATTTATATATTAAAGAAAATGATTCAATTTATTATGATTCAATTCCTGTAACTAATAATCTAAGTTATTCTTTTTCTAATCTGTTGCCAAATACGAAATATAACGTTTATCTTCGATTAGTTTGCGATTCCACTTTGTCGGAAACAAGTAACGTTGTTACTTTTACTACTGATTGTAATCATTTAACACAAATACCTTTTTATGAAGATTTTGAAACACGTAATAGCTCTAACTATATTGACTGCTGGAGTAGAATAAATCCAATAAATAATAATACTCCAATGGTTTATTATGGTGGATACCAAAGTTCTTATAGTTTAGGATTGTATTATCCAAATTCTTATCCAAATACAAGTAGTTATGCAATACTTCCTGCTTTTGATACTTCAATTCACATAAGTGATTTATTTATGAGATTTATGATGAAAGGAGAACAAGAAGATGTAATTGTAGGAATCATGTCAGATGAAAATGATGTATCAACCTTTGATTCAATAACTACTCTTACTGCAACAAATAATTTTTGGTTTGAAAAAATAGTATTTTTTAATAATTATACAGGAAATGGACATATTATTGCATTTAAAGCAACTGTCCCTAATACAACATATACTTCTTATCCTTATATTGATATAGATAATGTATATATAGATAATTATAGTAATTGTTTTACCCCAATTAATCTAAGAGCAACCAATATTACAACTGATAGCGCCGAGTTAAATTGGACATCAATAACACTTCCTGCTCCTAATTCTTGGCTCTATTATAAGAGATCTTCTGACGTTAGTTTTGATTCAGTTTATGTTACTTCTTTGCCTTATCACCTCACAAATTTAGCTTCTTCAACTTTTTATAATTTTTATGTTAGATTAGATTGTAATACTCCTACAGATAATAGTGATACAATTACCTTCCATACACAATGTGGAAAAATAACTTCTTTCCCTTATTTGGAAAACTTCGATTCATATTCAAACGTTGGATATACTTATCCTCTTTGCTGGTCATCAATTAATAACGCAACAATTATTCAAGAAAATTATTCATCATATCCTTCAAGTTTAATGCTTAATAGCAATTGGAATACTCCTCATTATGTAATTACTCCTCAAATTGGAGAAAATATTAATCTTTTAAAGGTTAAATTCAAAATGAAGGATATAAATGGTTCATATGAAAATTTTACTTCTACATTAATTGTTGGAGTTATGAGCAATAAAAATGATACTAATACTTTTGAAGATGTTTATGAAATTTCATGCAATGATGACATTATGAGAGAATACGAAGTATTGTTTAATTCAACTCTTCTTTCTGGTACTGACAATTACATTGCGTTTAAAACTTCTGGAAATCCCTATTATTTTACAATAGATGATATAAAAATAGATTATATTCCTCAATGTGCTCAACCAACACAACTCTCTATAAGTAATGTTGGTTCAACTCATGCAGCTATTAATTGGTTGCCTACTCATACTTCAGACACTGCTTGGTATTTGTATTATAGAAAAATTGGTACTGCAACAACCGATTCTGTTTATGTTAACTCAATACCTTATAATCTAACTGGAATATATCAAGCCTCCACATATGATGTTTATGTAAAAACTATATGTAGTAGCGGACTTTCAGTAGCAAGTCATTCATCCCAGTTTACTACTCCTTGTGCAACAATTTCATCAATTCCATTTTTTGAAAACTTTGATACTGTAGATTGGATTGAAACGGATATGCTCCCATGCTGGTCTGGTTATTCCACAGATCCTTACAGAATTCCATCTATTTCTTTTACTAATAATTCACCTCCAAATGGATTATATATTCTTGCTTTTACAGGAGATTATTCAATTGCTTCAACTCCACAGATAGATCCAAATATTAATATTAGTGATTTGAAGGTTAGTTTATCAATCAAAAGACCTACTTATAACAACACTTATATAACTATTGGTGTTATGAGTGATCCTAATAATGGAAATACTTTTGATTCAATTACATCAGTTACTACTACATATCAAAATATTTGGGAAACTATAACCATTGATTTAAGTAATTATGCAGGTAATGGACGTTACATTTCATTTAAATGTAATTCTTGTACATACTATGTAGATGATGTTTTAATTGAATACAATAATAGCTATTCACCTCCTTGTGCTCAGCCAAATTTATTATCAATATCTAATATTTCAGATAGTTCAGCTTACTTCACTTGGAGTCCTGTTGGTGATGGAACATCATGGGAAGTATCATTAGATACCTTAAGTTTGGATACTTTAGTTAATCATATTATTGTAAATGACTCAAATTATCAATTATCTCATTTAACAGATTCTACTCTTTACACTGCCTATGTACGATCTAATTGCGCCTATTCAAATTCTCAATGGGTAAGTGTTAATTTTACAACAAATCATAAAGGGTATTGTCTTCCTCCAACAAATGCTTTAATAACAAATATTACTGACAGAAGTGCTTATTTCTCATGGCAAAAAGGTGATGATGAAACTCTTTGGGAAGTAACATTAGATACTACAATGACACCAACACAGGTTACAGATACAAATTATTCGTTTTATAATCTGTTAGGATCAACAAATTATATAGCATTTGTAAGAGCAGTGGATTACTCATATGTGTCAAACTGGGTAGGAGTTAATTTTACAACATTGGGAACCATTTTAGAAGGAGAAGTAAGAACACTTGATGCTACTTCTATTACAGATTCATCTGCAATATTAAATGGATTAATAATAAGTAATGGAAATGATACTACTGGAATTGATATGGGATTTTTATTAAGTAATCAATCTGATGTAAATCTATTAACAGAGAATGTGATAAAAGTACCAATAATATATAATAATAATTTAACAGATTTTCATTATAGAATAGTCAATTTGCCTTCAGATTCTTTATTCTATTATACAGCTTACTTTGTTAACAATGTTCGCACTGTTTATGGAGAAGTTAAGAGTTTTACTACACTATCATTAAATAATGATATTCTTAGTGATGAGTTGTCATTAAATGTATTTCCAAATCCAACTAATAACAGTTCTGTTTTAAGAATAAATAATTTAATAGATAAAGCTATTGTTTCTGTATATGATTTATATGGCAGACAAATAACAAATTATGATATTGAAGCAAATAAAAATGAACTTGTTTTAAACACTAAAAATTACCCTTCAGGTATTTACTACATTAAGTTAACTACAAATAATATAAATAAAACAATAAAATTAATAGTTAATCACTAATCATTGAAATAAATTGCTTTATTGAAACGCTGTTTTAGTAAATTAAAACGAAGAAAGAATTTACTGAAATGAAGAAAGAAAAAATTAAAACAAAGAAATAAAACTATTAACTAAGGGAATTGAAAAATATATCAATTCCCTTAGTTAATAGTTTTATTTGTCTTTATCTCAAGAATATATCTTATGTAATAATAAAACCCTTTAATACGTTTTGTAGTCAAGAAAGATTTATGAATAAGCTTTTTGCTAAATATCTAATATTTATTTGGAGTACTTTGATATTTCTAAATTCTTGTTCATTTAGTCAAACTAAAACTAAAATGATTATGAAAGAAAATACTGAAATGAAAGAAATATATTTTGCTGGTGGTTGCTTTTGGGGAACAGAACATTTTTTAAAACTTATTAGAGGAGTGGAAGAAACTCAGGTTGGTTATGCTAATGGAAATATTGCAAATCCAACCTATAAGGAAGTTTGCTATGGAGATACAGGTTTTGCTGAAACAGTAAAGGTTACTTATAATCCAAATGCTGTTTCCTTAGAACTTTTAATTGATTTATTTCTTCAAACCATAGATCCAACAAGTTTAAACAAACAAGGAGGGGATATAGGTACTCAATACAGAACAGGTATATATTATGTTGATGAAAAGGATTTGCCTGTTATTGAAAAGAAAATTGAAGATATCTCGAAAGAATATGACAAGCCAATTGTTGTTGAAGTATTGCCTTTAAAGAATTTTTATGATGCTGAACTTTATCATCAAGATTATTTAGATAAGAACAGAGGTGGTTATTGTCATATTGGGAAAGACTTGTTTGATTTGGCTAAGAAAGCTAACCAATATAAAGAAACTCCAAGTTATAATCCTTTTCAAAAGCTAAGTGATGAGGTTTTGAAGAATAAATTATCAAAAATTCAATATGAGGTAACTCAAGAAAATGCAACAGAACCTCCATATAAGAATGAATATTGGGATGAGGATAGAGAAGGAATTTATGTTGATATAACAACTGGAGAGCCTCTTTTCTCTTCAAAGGATAAGTTTGATTCGGATTGTGGATGGCCAAGTTTTGCAAAGCCAATTGACTATAATAAAATTGAGGAAGAAGTTGATGACAGTTTTGGAATGATTAGAACAGAGGTAAGAAGTAAAAATGGTAATTCGCATCTTGGACATCTGTTTAATGATGGTCCTAAGCAATTGGGAGGAATGCGTTATTGTATAAACAGTGCTTCTTTACGTTTTATTCCAAAGGAAAGTATGGAAAAAGAAGGCTATGCTAACTATCTATATTTGTTAGATAAATAGAAATCTATAGGAACTATAATCTTAGCCCCGTATTTTTTTACTATCTTTGCATCGTTAAATTTATATGGTTTTTAATGGAACAAAGAACTGAGTTAGAAGAGATAGGTGAATTTGGATTGATTGAAAGATTAAATCCAAAACAAGAAATTAGGAATAATTCCACCATTATTGGAATTGGTGATGATGCTGCTGCATTAAAATATAACGATAAGATTGTTTTGGTTTCAACTGATGCAATGGTTGAAGGAGTGCATTTTGATATGGTTTACACACCTCTAAAACATTTAGGCTATAAGGCATGTGTTGTAAACTTCTCCGATATTTATGCAATGAATGGTCAGCCAAAACAAATTACAATTACAATTTCTGCAAGCAATAGGTATTCTGTTGAAGCTTTAGAAGAGCTTTATGCTGGTATACATTTGGCTTGTGAAAAATATAATGTAGATATTGTTGGAGGTGATACCACTTCTTCTGTTTCTGGACTTTTTATTTCAATTACCGTTATTGGTGAAGTTGAACAAGATAAAATGGTTGGAAGAAATGGAGCAAAGGTTTATGATTTGATTTGTGTTAGTGGTGATTTGGGAGGAGCTTATGCAGGGCTTTTAGTTTTGCAAAGAGAAAAGGTAACCTTTAAGGCTAATCCTAATTTTCAACCTGATTTTTCAACTTATGAATATGTTTTGGAGCGTCAGCTTAAACCAGAAGCAGGAAAGAAAACTGTAGAATGGTTGAGAGAAAATAATATTCTTCCAACTTCCATGATAGATATTTCAGATGGATTGGCTTCAGAAATGCTTCATATTTGCAAAAGTTCAGATGTTGGCTGTGAGCTTTATATTGAGAAGTTTCCAATAGATTATGAAACAACAAGAACTTTGGAAGAGTTTAAGATAATGGCAGATGTTGGAGCTTTGAATGGGGGAGAAGATTATGAACTTCTTTTTACCATAGACCAAAAAGATTTTGAAAAGATTAAAGAAAACGAAAATATAACAGTTATTGGGCATATAACAGATAAGTCAATGGGATGTCAGTTAGTGACTCCTCAAGATACAACTATAGAACTTAGGGCTCAAGGTTGGAATCATTATAGAAAGGAAGAGAAATAGAAATGAGTGAGATTAAGAATTTATTACTTGATTTGGGTGGTGTTGTTTTAAATGTTGACTATCATAAAATGGTAGATGTTTTCAAAGAATATGGGATTATGGACTTTGATAAACATTTCACTCAAGCAAATCAAGTAGAGATAATAGATAAGTTTGAAGAAGGAAAGTGTTCCATTGAAGAGTTTAGAAATGGAATTAGAGATTTGGTTAAGGTTAATTTGAGCGATGAACAAATAGACAATGCTTGGTTTTCTATGATTCTTGATTTACCAAAAGAAAGAATAGAACTAATTGGGCTTTTGAAACTAAAATATAATGTTTATCTTTTTAGCAATACAAACGAACTTCATATTGAATTGCTAAAGAAACGTTATGAAGAAGAATTTGGATTTGATATTTTTAAAATGCTTTTCACCAAAGCCTATTTCTCAAACGAGATAAAGATGAGAAAACCTCATCCAGAGTCTTTTCAGTGGTTGTTAAACGATGCAGGAATAAAAGCAGAAGAAACTCTATTTATTGAAGACAGCCCTCAACATATTGAAGGAGCAAAGAAAGTTGATCTTAATACCTATTGGCTCACTGGAGGAGAAACAATAAATGACCTTTACGACAAAAAGATAATATAATGAAACTTAAAATCCCATCCTTTATCAATAAAAAGAATATAATTAAGCTTTTAATCAATCGCTATTTTTTGATTGGGGTTGGATTTGCTTTGCTACTTTTGCTTGGAGAGAATAGTTTGGTTTACTATTACAAACTCCATAAGCAACTTCGTCAAATAGAAGAAAAGAAAGAGTTTTATTCAAAAGAAATGAAACAAGACAGCATCAATATCATTAAACTAAAAACAGATATTGATGCTATTGAAAAGTATGGTAGAGAGAAGTATATGATGAAGAAGGATAACGAAGATATTTATATTATTCGATAATCAATAAGTCTTCTTTATTAAATAATTATTTCATTTACTATTTAACTTCAGTTGGTTTTGTTGGACATGGAGTTTTTACAACAAGCACTTTAAAATCACCCTCACTTTCATTATATAAACAATGAGGAATTCCTTTTGGACTTTCAATTAATGTGTCCTTTTTTACCAAAACCTTTTCTTCTCCAATTTCAACATAACCTTCTCCTTCTAAAACATAGAAGAAAACATCTACTGGAGTTGTGTGCCTTTTTAGACTTTCTCCTGCTTTTAAATGCATATGTATAACTTGAGAATGTTCTGTTTCAAGCAATTTTTTAGCTATAACTCCATGAGGATTTTTCATAACGTCTAATTCTTTATAATTAATTGTTTTCATTGGATTTTTTTATTTGTTATTACTATTTTGATTTTGACACAAAATTACAATCCTTAATTTTTCTTCTTTGTAATATTGATTCCAAAGAAAAAGTTTTATTCAATAAATAAAAAAAGCGAGACTATTTTTTAGCCTCGCCTTTATTTAAAAACAACTAACTATTTGTTAGTTTTGTCCATGATGACCATGTCCACCACCATGCCCTTGATGATTTCCTGTTTGAGTTCCAGAACAAGTTCCTGTTTCAGTTCCTCCATAATTGTGATTATGATGATTTCCTTCACCTGTACAGCTATCAGTACAAGTTCCAGTACCTGTTTCTGTTGGGAAATCGCCCCAATTAACATTTCCGTTATCGTCAAACATTTCTTGACAAGCACTAACACCAAATAATGAAGCTGCTAATAACAATAGAATAAATAATGTCTTTTTCATATTCCAATAATTTTTAAATATTTAGTGCAGCAAAGATATTATAAAAAAGATGATATGCAAAAATAATTTGAATAAAAATCAAGTGTATAGTTTAATCTCAATATTTCTTGTGGAAAAAATTATAAATAAAAAACAATGGCATGCTTTAAAGGACTAAATTTTATAAGCTTGTTTGGAATTATTATCTTATAACCTTTATCCTGCTTAATTAATTTTGCTTTTATGTTAGTCCCTTTAATTTTTATTGAACCAGTCTTTAATTCTTGAGGAAAATTAAATTCAATAACCTCTGGAAGATTTATACCTTCGTCTAATAAGTAAATTCCATAAATTTCTCCATTTTTGCTTTGGGTGAAACATAGCTTATTATCTTTATAAGGAGAAATAGGACGAGTTTCATATATTGCTTCTCCATTAATATCTAACCAAGAACCTATTTCTTTCATTCTTTCAACGGTAGCTATTGGAAGTTCTCCATTTGCATCAGGAGCAACATTTAAAAGAAAATTACCTCCTTTTGATACAATATCAACCAAGAGATGAATTAATTTATTTGTGCTTTTATAATTATCGTTAGGAACATAAGACCAAGAATCGCCCATAGTCATACAAGTTTCCCAAGGATAGTCTAAAGGTTTATCAGGTACTTCTTGTTCAGGTGTTCTGTAGTTTTCATATCTTCCATGAACAGAACGGTCTACAATTAAAAGGTCAGAATTATTTTCTCTAGCCATTGAAGCTATCTTTGGCATATTAATATCTTGAATTCTTTTATAACAACCAAGCCAGCTTTCAGTTTCTGCATCTACACTCCAACTAGGGCGTACCCAACCTCCATCAAGCCAAAGAATATCAATATTTCCATAGTTTGTTGTCAGTTCTTTAATTTGATTGAAGGTAAAATCACAATATTTCTTCCAACGCTCAGGATACTTATCTATATCATAGTTTACGTTTCTATCAGGAGTTGCCCATTCAGGAGCCCAATAATCTTTGCAATGCCAGTCAGGTTTGGAAAAGTATAATCCTATCCAGAAGTTTTTCTTTCTGAATTCTTTTACAACTTGGGCTGTAATATCTGCTTTTGGATTTGATGAAAAAGGACAGGACTTATCAGTTATTGAATATGATGTTTCCTTGGTATCAAACATACAAAACCCATCATGATGCTTTGTTGTAAATACAACATATTTCATTCCTGCTTTATTTGCTACTTCTGCCCAATATTCAGGATTAAACTTTTCAGGATTAAAGGTTTTATTAAGGTCTTGATAGCGTTTTACATAATCAACATAATTTTCTCCATTGCGAGATATCCATGGTTCATTACAAATGCTCCATGACTCAACAACTCCCCATTGAGAGTAAATTCCCCAATGCATCATAAATCCAAATTTCAAGTCTTTCCACTTTTCAATTCTGTTTAAAATTACAGTGTCTGTCTCAAATTCCTTTTCATATTCACTCACACTTTGAGCATAAGTAGCCTGTGTAAAAAGTGCAATTAAAACTAATAATACAACTTTTTTCATCTTTAATATTATTTGTTTATTTCAATTTCCTGTTCTAGTGGGGTGTTGTCGGAAGAAGAACCAACCATAATTTTAAACCTTCCTTCTTCAATTTCAAACTTTCCATTTCCATTTAAAAGTTCAAAGGCTTCATTTCCCAAATCAAAAACAACTTTTTGAGTTTCTCCTTTTTTAATATTTATTTTCTTAAAAGCTCGAAGTTGTTTTTCTGGTGTTGTAAATCTGCTTATTATATCCTTTACATAAACTTGAACAACTTCATCTCCATCTCTTTTGCCTTCATTTTTAATATTTACTTCAACTCTAACATTAACCTTGCTTGTGTTTCCCTGTTTTGTAACCTTTATATCTTGATACTTAAATTCAGTATAGCTTAAACCATATCCAAAAGGAAACAGAGGAGTACCTTTTTCTTCAACATAGTTTGAACGGTTGGCAAGTCTTTTGCTATTGTAAAAAACAGGTAATTGACCAACTGAACGAGGAATGGAAATAGGTAAACGACCAGAAGGATTATAATCTCCAAATATTATATCAGCAATAGCATTTCCTCCTTCCATTCCAGGATACCATGCTTCTACAATTGCATTAGAATTACTATCAGCCCAGTTAAGAATTAAAGGACGGCCATTAATTAAAACTAATATTATTGGTTTGCCTAATTCTTTTATTCTTTTTAGTAGTTCTTCTTGTCTGCCTAATAAGTTAAGAGAGCTCCTATCATAACCTTCTCCACATTCCATATCAGATGTTGAGGTATTAGATACTCTTGCTGTTCCAGTTATTTCAAATTTAGAACTAAAATCTCTTGCACTTGAACCTCCCATAACCATAACAACTACATCACTTTTTTTAGCACTGTTTAAAGCATTTTGAAAATCACTTGTATCTAAATCTCTTATAGCACAACCTATAGAATAATGAAGTGTTGAACCATTAATTAGTTTTCCTTCAAATCCTTTCTTAACAGTAATTATATCCTTTTCATATTGAGGAGCAGTATAATCTCCTAACATATTATATATATTATCAGCATTAGGACCAATAAGAGCAATATTAATACTGTCTTTTCTTAATGGGAGAATATCATTATTGTTTTTTAATAAGGTTATTGATTGACGAGCAACTTCTCTTGCCAGTTCTTTATGAGAATAAGGAAAAGGTTTAGGATTTTCTTCAATATAAGGATAATCAAATAATCCAAGAATAAACTTAGCTTTTAATACTCTTCTTACAGAATTATCAATATCCTTAATACTTATCTTGCCTTCCTTATATAAATCTATTATATTTCCTTTATAATCTGTTGCACTTAAATCAACATCTATTCCTGAATTAAAGGAAAGTCTTGTAGCATCTTTTTTATTTTCAGCAACTCCATGACCAATAAGTCCTGCAATTGAATGAAGGTCGGAAACGACAAATCCATTAAAATGCCAACGATTCTTTAATATATCATTTATTAAATATTTATTAGAAGAACAAGGTATCCCATCAATTTCATTATAAGAAGTCATAACAGATAAAGCTCCTGCATCAATAGCTCTTTTAAAAGGAGGTAAAATAATTTCTTCTAATTGTCTATTTCCAATATTTGCACTTGCAGCATTATGTCCTCCCTCAGTCCAACCATAAGCAGCAAAATGCTTAAGAGTAGAAATAACGCTTTTATCATTCTTTAAATCCTTTCCCTGAAAACCCTTAACAACAGCTTCCCCCATAGAACCGATAAGGTAAGAATCTTCTCCAAATGTTTCTTCAACTCTTGACCAGCGAGGATCTCTTGCAACATCAAGAATAGGACCATAACCAACATGAGCTCCTTGAGTCCTTGTTTCAAAAGCTATTGTTTTAGCCATTTCTTCAATTAATTCAGAGTTCCAGGTTGAAGCTTGACCAATGCCAGTTGGGAAGACCGTAGTTCCAATCGACATTTGACCATGCATACATTCTTCTGACAATAATAAAGGAATACCTAAACGAGTATTTTCAATAACATATCTTTGAACTATATTAACAGCCTTTGGTGAAATTTGAGGATTAAGTCCATTATCCAAATTCTTTTCACTCCAAGGGTCAGCTCTCATAAATCCCCATAATCCTCCCAGAGGAGAATTATTCATTGACTGCTTAAATTCATCTGTAATTAAAATTTCATTGCCTTTTATTTCATACATGAACCAGCCTAACCCAGTTAGCAATTGACCTTCCTTTTCTTCAACAGTCATTTGCTTTAAAAGATTTTCAACCCTTCTGTCTATTGATTCATTTCTATCTTCAAAAATATCTTTTTTACCATTCTTATTAAAGTCAATCCAATCGTTATGGTATATTGTTTGAGATTTAATTTCTTGTAAACTAATAAGAATAAAAATGAAGAATAGAATAATATTTCTTTTCATACAAAAGAGGGTTAATTAAATTAAGGCTATACAACTTCTGCAACAGTAAAGGTACTTCCGCCAACAAATACTAAATCATTTTCTTTAGCACTATGTTGAGCAGAACTTAAAGCTTCCTTTACTGATTTATATGTAGAATAGATTAATCCAGCTTCTTTAGCTTTTTTTGCAAGTATCTCAACTTCTAATCCTCTTGGGATATCTGCCTTACAAAGATAATAATGAGCTTGCTTTGGTAACATTGAAAGAACCTTATCAATATCTTTATCATTTACCATCCCTAAAACAAAATGAAGATTATTATAAGGAGTTTGATTTATTTGCTCAATAACATAAGATAAACCATCTTCATTATGACCAGTATCACAAATTGTCAAAGGATTAGTTGATAAGGTTTGCCATCTTCCCATTAAAGGAGAATTAGTTTGAAGGTTTAAAAATCCTGCTCTTATTTCTTCTTCAGAAAATTTAAATCCTATATTTCCTAATTCTTCAATAGCACAAATAACAGTTGCAATATTCTTTAACTGATAATTCCCACTAAGCATTGAAACTAAACCCTTATATAATAAGTCATCTTTCTTATAAACATCAATAATTAACTTGGAATCTTTATGCAAAGGATTACGAATAGAATATATTTGGTCAGCAAAGCTTATTTTTGAATTATGTTCTTTAGCTCTTTTAATAAAAACTGGTGCTGTTTCTTCTTTAGTTTGACCAATTACAACAGGAGTATTATCTTTAATAATTCCGGCCTTTTCTCCAGCAATGGAAGCAAGGTCTTTTCCTAAGAATTGTGTGTGGTCAAAGCTAATATTAGTAATAACAGAAAGCAAAGGAGAGAGGACATTAGTTGAATCAAGTCTTCCACCCATTCCAACTTCAATAATTGCTATATCAACCTTTTCTTCTTCAAAATATTTAAAAGCCATAGCAACAGCAGTTTCAAAGAAAGAAGGTTGTATTTCTTCAATTATTGATTTATTCTTTTCAACAAAATCAACAACCCAATCCTTTTCAACCATAACTCCATTAACTCTAATTCTTTCTCTGAAGTCTTTTAAATGAGGAGAAGTGTGTAATCCAACCTTGAATCCTTTTTCTCTAAGCAAAGATGCTAAAAGATGAGAAGTAGAACCTTTCCCATTAGTTCCAGCAACATGAATTGATTTAAATTTATTTTGAGGATTATCCAAGGCTTCCATTAAAGCAACAGTATTAGATAAGTCAGCCTTATAAGCTGCAGCTCCAATTCTTTGGAACATAGGCAAAAAAGTAAATAGATAGTTTATTGTTTCTTCGTAATTCATTTTTGTTTTATTTTTTTATTATTGAGTAAATGCAAGAGTCAATATATAGATTGTTTTTATAAACACTCTTTTTTAATATTCCTTCTAATTCAAACCCAGATTTTTCTAAAACTCTTCTTGAACCAATATTAGTAAAATATGGTTCTGCAAAAATTCTAACAACATCAAGTTCATTAAAAGCAATATCTGTTATTTGTTTAATAGCTTTTGTAATAATTCCTTTATTCCAAAACTCTTCTGCTAACCAATATCCAAGTTCTGCACTTTTTCTATAAACATCATCTTTCCTGAAAACACCAATACTTCCAACAGCAATTCCATCAATAGATATAGCTCTTAAAATATTTTTCTTTCTATCACTATTAATGCAAAAGTTTATATAGTCTTTAGCATTTGAAAGAGTGTAAGGATAAGGGAAAGCATCTCTTAAATTATCAGCAATTTTTTTATTGTTAGCATATTCTGCAATAGAAACAGCATCTTCTATTTCCCATTCTCTAAGAATAAAGTCCATAAGATTTATTATTAATCAACAAAAGTAATAAAAAAGGATATAGGATTTCTATGATTTGCAAAATATTTGAAACAATCTTATACTGCCTTTTTATTTGTAAATATAAAATAATGTACCTTTGCTCAATAAAAGAATAATTCAATACAATTGATTATAAAATCATGATTGTTAAATATAAATTAGAAAATTCTTTTGGACCAATTGGAAGTGCAGCAGGTAAAATAATTCTGCTTTCTTCAGTAATATCCATGATATTTATTGAAATATCAATTTTTGCTATTCTTTGTGTGATATTAGGTGCATTTATGGGGTTATCCAAATCTGATATATTTATTGATTCTGATAATTCTAAGATTAGATTCTCAACTACAGTTTTTGGCTTAATTAAAACTGGGAAATGGATTAATGTTGATGATAATATGGAGGTAGGAATTAGAAAGAATTTTGAGAAATGGCAGGTAATTGGTCGTTCAAATAAACATATAAGTGTTGCTTCGGATAAATATAAAATTGTGCTTTACAAGTCTGGTAAGCCATATATGACTTTAAAATATGTTGATTCAATTGAAGAAGCCGAGAAGGAGCTAAATAGATTTGCGAATCTTCTTGGGATGGAATAGATTCCTTGTGATTTATCTTTATAAATAGTATTTAATCAGCTTTCAATCTCACTAAACTTCCTTTAGAACTCAAAACAATGCCATTGTTTTGAGATTGAAGTTTTATTTAGAATTTTTTAATCTTCGATTTTTGCAGGTAAATATCTTGTTTTGTTTTCTTTATATGAGGTTTTAATCTTACCAAAGCTTGTTTAAATTTAGTATAATGGCATTATATAATCAGTATAATGCCATTATACCATAACTATAATGCCATTATATGACAAGTTTAATGGCATTAAACCGAGAATATAATGCCATTAAACCAAAAAGATGACCCGTCCTGAATAAGGTTGACAGATTATTAATTTGTACTAAATGATATTTA